>Ga0255338_1000005_pt1 | contig 964652 bp, 889 predicted proteins | sample MeOH1_35cm_T4_19_FD_203715 | JGI IMG/M metagenome (GOLD analysis project Ga0255338, IMG submission 203715) | Sandy soil microbial communities from University of British Columbia, Vancouver, Canada - MeOH1_35cm_T4_195 | ecosystem: Engineered > Artificial ecosystem > Sand microcosm >... | reverse complement strand
CAAGGAGCAGCCGCAGCTGGTCATCCTGGGCAAGCAGGCCATCGACGACGATGCCAACCAGACCGGGCAGATGCTCGCGGCGCTGGCCGACCTGCCGCAGGCCACCTTCGCCAGCAAGGTCGAAGTCGCTGGCGACAAGGTCAGCGTGACCCGCGAGGTCGATGGCGGCCTCGAGACCCTCTCGCTTTCTCTTCCCGCAGTCATCACGACCGACCTGCGCCTGAACGAGCCGCGCTATGTGACGCTGCCCAACATCATGAAGGCCAAGAAGAAGCAGCTCGACACCGTCAAGCCCGAGGAGCTGGGCGTGGACGTGAAGCCGAGGCTGAAGACGCTGAAGGTCAGCGAGCCCCCGAAGCGCGGCGCCGGCATCAAGGTGCCCGACGTGGCCACGCTGGTGGACAAGCTCCGCAACGAAGCCAAAGTCATTTGAAGTACCCCCGAGGCTTGGCGCACTTCGTGTCGCTACGCCAGCCCCCTTGCAGGGGCGACACCGGCGGTCCGGCAAGGCCGGTTCCGCGGTGTTCCTCGAACAGAGCTCTTTTTGATTTCGCGCGCTTTCATGCGGCGATGGAGAAATTGATATGACCGTCCTCGTCATTGCAGAACACGACCATGCCACGCTCAAGCCGGCGACCCTCAACACCGTGACCGCCGCGATTGCCTGCGCCAGCGGCGACGTGCACGTGCTGGTGGCCGGCGCGAATGCCGCCGACGCCGCCAAGGCCGCCGCCCAGGTGGCGGGCGTGGCCAAGGTGATCGTGGCCGACAGCCCGGCACTCGCCGACAACCTCGCGGAGAACGTTGCCGCGCAGGTGCTGGCGATCGCCTCGAACTACAGCCACATCCTGTTCCCGGCCACGGCCGGCGGCAAGAACGTGGCGCCCCGTGTGGCCGCCAGGCTGGATGTGGCGCAGATCAGCGACATCACCAAGGTCGACAGCCCCGACACCTTCGAGCGCCCGATCTACGCGGGCAATGCCATCGCGACCGTGCAAAGCGCGGACCCGGTGAAGGTGCTGACGGTGCGCACCACCGGCTTCGATGCGGCGGCGGCCAGCGGCGGCAGCGCGGCGGTGGAGACCGTGCAGGCCGTGGCCGACAGCGGCAAGAGCCGCTTCGTGAGCGCGGAGATCGCCAAGAGCGACCGGCCGGAGCTGACGGCCGCGAAGATCATCGTCTCGGGCGGCCGGGCGCTGGGCAGCGCGGAGAAGTTCACCGAGGTGATGACGCCGCTGGCGGACAAGCTCAATGCGGGGCTGGGCGCCAGCCGCGCGGCGGTGGACGCGGGCTACGCGCCGAACGACTGGCAGGTGGGCCAGACCGGCAAGATCGTGGCGCCGCAGCTGTACATCGCCGCGGGCATCTCGGGGGCCATCCAGCATCTGGCGGGCATGAAGGACTCGAAGGTGATCGTGGCGATCAACAAGGACGAGGAAGCGCCGATCTTCTCGGTGGCGGACTACGGGCTCGTGGCCGACCTGTTCACAGCCGTACCGGAACTGGTGAAGGCGCTGTAGTACTGCGCCGCAGGGCCTGCCCTCACCTCGCGCCGGAAGGCGCGCGGCGGCGGTAACCGGCGCAAGGCCCGCGCCCCACGGCGCCTGCGAAGGCAGGCGTCCAAATTGCACGAGTGGGGCATCGTTCGCGATGCCCTTCTCGCATCGGCAGCCCAGGCTGCAGTTGGAGAGGACCATGAGCTATACCGCCCCCGTCAAGGACATGCTGTTCGATATCGAACACCTCGCGAACCTCACGCAGATCTCGCAGATGCCGGGCCTCGAAGACGCCGGTCTCGAAACGGCCCGGGCCGTGCTCGAGGAGTGCGCGCGTTTCAACCAGGACGTGATCGCGCCGCTCAACGTGACCGGCGACCGCGATCCGTCTTCGTTCAAGGCGGGAGTCGTCACCACCACGCCGGGCTTCAAGGAAGCGTTCAAGCAGTACGTGGACGGCGGCTGGCAGGGTCTCCAGCATCCCGCCGACTTCGGCGGCCAGGGCTTGCCGAAGACGATCGGCGCGGCCTGCGGCGAGATGCTCAACTCGGCGAATCTGAGCTTCGCCCTGTGCCCCTTGCTCAGCGACGGTGCGATCGAGGCGCTGCTCACGGCCGGTTCGGACGAGCTGAAGGCGACCTACCTCGGCAAGCTGGTGGCCGGTCAGTGGACAGGCACCATGAATCTCACCGAGCCGCAGGCCGGGAGCGATCTGGCGCTGGTGCGTACGCGCGCAGAGCCGCAGCCGGACGGCACCTACAGGATCTTCGGCACCAAGATCTTCATCACCTATGGCGAGCACGACATGGCGGAGAACATCGTCCATCTCGTGCTCGCGCGCGTCGCCGGTGCGCCCGAGGGCGTGAAGGGCATCAGTCTGTTCGTGGTGCCGAAGTTCCTGGTCGACAAGGAAGGCAAGCCGGGCGCGCGCAATGACGTGCATTGCGTGAGCATCGAGCACAAGATGGGCATCAAGGCTTCGCCGACCGCCGTGCTGCAGTACGGCGACCATGGCGGCGCCATCGGCTATCTGGTCGGGCAGGAGAACCGCGGCCTCGAGTACATGTTCATCATGATGAACGCGGCGCGCTACGCCGTGGGCATGCAGGGCGTGGCCGTCGCCGAGCGGGCCTATCAGCATGCAGTGGCCTATGCCAGGGAGCGGGTGCAGAGCCGACCGGTGGACGGCTCGGTCCACGGCAGCGCGACCATCATCCACCACCCCGACGTCAAGCGCATGCTGATGACCATGCGCGCCTACACCGAGGGTTGCCGCGCGATGGGCTCGGTGGCGGCGGCGGCCTACGACGCCGCGCATCACCATCCGGATGCCGAGACCCGCAGGCAGAACCAGGCCTTCTATGAATTCCTCGTGCCGCTGGTCAAGGGCTACAGCACCGAGATGAGCCTCGAAGTGACTTCGCTGGGCGTGCAGGTGCACGGCGGCATGGGCTTCATCGAAGAGACCGGCGCGGCGCAGTACTACCGCGACGCGAAGATCCTGACGATCTACGAAGGCACGACCGCGATCCAGGCCAACGATCTGGTCGGCCGCAAGACGGCGCGTGATGGCGGGCAGACGGCCAAGGCGATTGCCGCGCAGATCGAGGCGACCGAGACCGAACTCCTGCAGCGCGACAGCGCCGACGCCCGCGCGGTGGCCCGCCGGCTGAAGGCGGCGCGCGAAGCCTTCGTCGATGCGGCGGGCTTCATTGCCGGCGAGGCGAAGGCCTCGCCGAACGCGGTGTATGCGGGCAGCGTGCCGTACCTGATGCTCGCCGGCAACCTGGTGGCGGGCTGGCAGCTCGCGCGTTCGCTGCTGGTGGCCGAGGATCTGGCCAAGGCCGGCACCGACGTCGCGTTCATGAAGGCAAAGATCACGACCGCGCGCTTCTATGCGGATCACATCCTCAACAAGGCGCCGGGCCTGCGCGACAGCATCGTCGATGGCGCGCAGAGCGTGACGGAGATGGCGATCGACGCCTTCTGAGCCTGCGGCCCGCGACTCATGGCCCGATGCCGCCCGGCGACTGTCGCCGAGCGGACCTCACGGGCCGTGTGATCCGCCTATAAACGGCTGCGATTCATTTCATACCGGAGACCCCATGTCCAGACTGCCGCCCGTCCTTGCGAAGCTGCCTTTGCCGATCATCGGCTCGCCGCTCTTCATCATCAGCAATCCGAAGCTGGTGATTGCCCAGTGCAAGGCCGGCGTGGTGGGTTCGATGCCGGCGCTCAATGCGCGTCCGGCTTCGCTGCTGGACGAATGGCTGGCCGAGATCACCGAGGAACTCGCGGCCTACAACAAGGCGCATCCGGACCAGCCGGCGGCACCCTTCGCGATCAACCAGATCGTGCACAAGAGCAACGACCGGCTCGAGCACGACATGGACCTGGTCGTGAAGTACAAGGTGCCGATCGTCATCACCTCGCTCGGCGCGCGTACCGATGTGAATGATGCGGTCCACAGCTACGGCGGCGTGACGATGCATGACGTGATCAACAACAACTTCGCGAAGAAGGCGATCGAGAAGGGCGCAGACGGCATCATCGCCGTGGCCGCCGGCGCGGGCGGCCACGCGGGCGTGAAGAGTCCCTTCGCGCTGGTGCAGGAAATCCGCCAATGGTTCGACGGGCCGCTGGCCTTGTCGGGATCGATCGCCACGGGCGGCGCTGTGCTGGCCGCGCAGGCCATGGGCGCCGACTTCGCCTATATCGGCAGCGCCTTCATCGCCACTGACGAAGCAAGAGCGAGCGAGGCCTACAAGCAGGCGATCGTCGACGGCAACTCGGACGACATCGTCTATTCGAACCTCTTCACCGGCGTGCATGGCAACTACCTCGCGCCGAGCATCGTGGCCGCGGGCATGGATCCGGCCAATCTGCCCCAGGGCGATGTGAAGACCATGGATTTCGGCGGCGGCGAGGGCAGCAAGGCCAAGGCCTGGAAGGACATCTGGGGTTCGGGGCAGGGCATCGGCGCGGTCACCGAGATCGCGGCAGCCTCGGTGTTCATCGAGAAGCTCAAGCGCGAGTACCAGGAAGCGCGTCGCCGGCTTGCCCTCTAAGCTCCGGTCGTGGCCATACCGTCGATAACGAAGGTCGGGCGCATGCCCCTCCTGGATGCCGTCAAAGGCATCGCCTGTCTCCTGATCGTCGGGCATCATTTCTCGCGCTACGGCCCGTTGCCGGCGGGCGCCGCCTCGCTCGCGCCCGGACTCTTCGAATGGCTGTCCGAGGACGGACGGCTCGCGGTGCAGGTGTTCCTGGTCCTGGCCGGCTTTCTCGCGGCGGGCAGCCTGGCACCCGATGGCATTCTTCGCGTGGACCGGCCGCTGGCCCGGATCTTCCAGCGCTATGGCCGACTGGTCATGCCTTATCTCGTGGCGCTCACCTTCAGCGTGCTGGTCTCCGCGCTCGTGCGGCCGGTCCTGAATGACGAGGCGGTGCCCGCGGCGCCGGACATCGGGCAGTTGCTTGCGCATGGCCTGCTGTTGCAGGACCTGCTCGGCTATGACGCCTTGTCGACCGGTGTCTGGTACGTGGCGATCGACTTCCAGCTCTTCGTGCTGGCGCTGGCGGCGATCGGCCTGTCGGAACTGCTGCAGAAGCGCTGGGCGCTGCGGCCCGAGCGCTCGCGGCTGGTGGTGGGAGCGTTGGTGCTGGCGCTGGTGGTCGCATCGCTGGCGGGCTTCAATCGCCACGCGGAACTGGACACGACGGCCCTCTACTTCTTCGGTTCCTACGGCCTGGGCATGCTGGTGTTCTGGATCGGCCGTGCGACGCGCCGCAGCACCTGGGGGTTTGCGGTGATGCTGCTGGCCCTGGTCGGTGCCGCGGCGCTCGCGCTCGACTGGCGCAGCCGGATCGCGATCGCCCTCGTCACCGCGCTGTGCGTCGCTTTCGTGCAGCACATTGATGGACTTCGGCCGGAAGCATGGCCCGCGATCGGCGAGCCGCTGGTTCGCCTGGGCCGGATTTCGTATTCGCTGTTCCTGATCCACTTCCCGATGCTGCTGCTCGTCAGCGCGGCAATGAGCCGTCTGTTGCCGGCCACGCCGTGGATCGATCTGCTGGGGCTGGTGGCGGCTTTCGGCTTGTCGATCGTCGCAGCGATGCTGATGCATCGCTGGATCGAGTCGCGCCCGGCGACATGGAGCGGGGTGCTTGTGCTGTTCGCCGGTCTGCTGGCCTGCGGGGCCATTGTCTCGGCTTGACTAGCCGGCGTTGCGCTCGCGCAATGCCGTGTCGCCGCCTTCGGCCGCAAGGACTTCCAGGTAGAAAGCCGCGGTGCGTCGCGCCACGGGCTCCCAGTCGTAGGCCCTGGCCTTTGCCTGCGCGGCCGCCGACATCTCCGCGGCACGTTGGGCCGTCATGCCGGCGATTTCGCGGATCACGGCGAGGTCGTCCGCGCTCTGGTCGAAGCCGACGAAGAATCCCGTTCTGCCGCGATCGACGAAACCGTTGATCGGGCGAATATCGCGGCACACCACGATCTTGCCCGCGGCCATCGCCTCGACGATGCCGATGCCGAAGCCTTCGTACTCGGTGCCGGTGATGAAGACCGTGCGTTGCTGCAATTCGGTCATGAGGGCGTCGTCCTGGATGTAGGGGTGCATCCGGATGGCCTTGCCGAGTCCGAGTCCATCGATCTTCGCGCGCAGCGAGTCGCCGAGCTGGTCGAAGTCCGGCCCGGCGATCAGCAAGTCGATCGCGATGCCGTGGTCGCGTGCCAACGCCACGGCGTCGATCACGGCATCGATTCGCTTGTTGCGCGACCAGCGGCCCCAGTAGATCCAGCGCGTCGGATCCGGAGTGCCCGTGCACCGGCCGCGCTGGAATTTCGCGAAGCTGATGCCGGGCTCGCACTTTTCGAGGCTGTGGGCGAAGGCGCTGAAGTACGAGAAATCGGAGTCGCTGCCGGCGATGATCTTGCGGTAGTGCGCCAGCATCGGCCGCATGAGAAAACGTTCATGCAGTCGTTTGAACAGTCGATGCCGGCTGGTATGGAGAAAGCCGCCATGTACGCTCAGGACCGCAGGAATCTTGCGGGCCTGCAGCAGCACGTTGCCGGTCAGCATCATCAGCTGCGGATCATGGACGTGGAGCAGGTCATAGCCTGCCGCAAGGCGGCCGAAGCCGCGCGCATAGCCCACCAGCCGGTTGCCCGTGACGGGAACGCGATGCACCGTGATGCCATCCCGCTGCTCGGTGACAAAGGCATCGTGCCTCGCCGACACGTGCGCCACGTCGACCTGAATCCCGTCGTTCGAGATCCGTGTGGCGAGCTCCCGCACCAGGGATTCGATGCCGCCCACTTCGGGATCGTAGGTCGGGGTGATGGAAAGAACCTTCAATTTCAGCGCTCCGTCGGTCGATTGCCGCGACTTCGGAGCTTAGCGGCTCGACGAAGGGGGCTGGCGCGAAATGCCGCCTTGCGGCAAAGATTGGCGGTACGGGGTGCCTTCTTCATCTATGATTGACACGAAATTTCAGAAAATCCTGAAATCACGAGAATGTAAAAAAGAAAGTGGCTCGATTTTCGACCTCGCAGCACCGTTCCGGTCCGGCACGACCCGCTTCGGCGGGCAGCCTGATCCAGGGTGGCGCCGCCTTTCTGTGGTTGCCCCAGGCGGCGCTGATCGCCTGGGCCGTGCAGCGGCTCTCTGCCGGCGAAGGCATGGCGGCGGTGCTGCTGCCCGCCGCGGGCATCGTGGCGCTGGGGGCGGCGCGCGCATTCTGCGAGGCCTGGGGTGCACGGCGGGTATTCGATGCGGCACGCATCGGCGTGTCCGCCTTGCGTGCCGATGTGGTCGACGCGCTCTCGGCACGGTCGCCGCTCGATCGCACGCGTGCCGCCTCGGGCGAGGCCGCGAGCGTGATTGCGGAGCAGGCGGAAGCGGTGCTGCCTTACTGGGTGCGCTACGAGCCGGCGCGCTGGCGTGTCATGGTCGTGCCGCCGGCGATCCTGTTGGTGGTCGCCTGGCTCTCGTGGGCCGCGGCGGTCGTGCTCCTGTTCGCGGCGCCGCTGATCCCGGTCTTCATGGCCGTGGTCGGATGGCGTGCGCGCGCCGCGAGTGCCGCGCAAATGGTGGAGATGGGCGGCATGAACGCCTTCCTGCTGGATCGCCTGCGCGGTCTGGCCACGCTGCGTGCACTCGGTGCCGTCGATGCCACCGCGCGCCGTCTCCGCGAATCCGCCGAATCGCTGCGCGTGCGCACGATGGCCGTGCTGCGCATTGCCTTTCTCTCTTCCGCGGTGCTGGAACTCTTTTCCGCGCTCGGCGTGGCGATGGTGGCGGCCTATGTCGGCTTCCATCTGCTGGGCACCTTCGAATTCGGCAGCTGGGGCCGCAGGCTGGATCTCGCCGAAGGCCTGTTCATCCTGCTGCTGGCACCGGCCTTCTTCGAACCGCTGCGCGACCTGTCCGCCGTGTGGCATGACCGCGCAGCGGGCGAGGCGGCGCTCGATTCGCTCGATCGCCTCGCCCGCGGCGGTGTGCCGCTGCCCGGCGCCAATGCGCAAGCGCAGTCGCCTCAGGTCTTCCCAGAGGAACCGCCCGATGTCCAGGTGCGCGGTCTTTTCTTCGCGCATCCGGGCGAGCGGGCACTGTTCGAGGACCTCGACCTGCGTGTCGCGCCGGGTGAGCATGTGGCGCTGATGGGCCCGAGCGCTTCGGGCAAGACTGCGCTTCTCAGTCTGCTGGCCGGCCTCTTGCCAGCGGGCCGGGGCGAGATCGCGATCGGCGGCGTGCCTGTGTCCGACCGCGCCATCGGCGGCTTGCGTGCCCGCATCGGCTGGATGGGGCAGAGGCCGCACGTGTTCGCCGGGTCGGTGGAGTCCAACGTCGCGCTCGGCCGTCCGGGCGTGCGGGCTGGAGAAGTCGAATCGGCCATGCGCTTCGCGTCCCTCGATGAAGTTGCGCAAGCACATCCGAGCTCCACGCTGGGCGAGGGGGGCACCGGCCTTTCCGGCGGCGAGGCCGTGCGCCTCGCGCTCGCCCGCATGGCCGTGCAGCCCGGCGCCGACCTGTTGCTGGTCGACGAGCCGACCGCGCATCTGGACAGCCAGACGGCGGATCGCGTGGCCGATGCGCTGCTCGAACTGGCACGCGGCAAGACGCTCGTTCTCTCCACGCACGATCCCCTGCTGGCCGCGCGCATGCATCGCGTGATCAGGCTCGACGGCGGCATGTCCACGAAGGAGGCCGCTTGAACGTCCGGCTCCTGCGCGACCTTCGACCCGCGGTCCTGCCATTCCTGGCCGCGGAGCCGGGCCGTCTTGCGCTCGGCGTGCTGCTCGCGGCTCTGACCGTGGCGATGGGCATGGGCTTGCTGGGGCTTTCGGGCTGGTTCATCACGGCGACGGCGCTGGCGGGCGTGCAGGCCGCAACAGCAATCGGTTTCGACGTGTTCATGCCTTCCGCCGGCATCCGCCTGCTTGCACTGGGCCGCACGGCCTCGCGCTACGGCGAGCGGCTCGTGTCCCACGATGCGACCTTCGCCGTGCTGGCCGCGTTGCGCGAGCGGCTCTTCCTCGGCTGGGCACAGCCGACGGCCGCGCGGCAATTGCTGATGCGTCCGGCGCGGCTTCTGTTCAGGTTGACCTCGGACATCGATGCGCTCGAATCCTTGTACCTGCGCTCGCTTCTGCCCGCGGGTGCCGCATTGGGCGCAGCCTTGCTTGCCGGTGTGATGCTGGGTGTCATGCGTGCATGGATGGGGCTTGCGCTGGCCGCGTGGCTGGTCGCCGCGGGCTGGGGCATCGCGCTGGTGGTGGCGCGCCGCGCGGCGCCGGCCTCCCTTCGGCGCGCGCGTGCGATCGAGGCACTGCGGGAGCGTGCCGTCGACCTCGTGGCCGGACAGACCGATCTCGTCATGGCCGGCCGCACCGCCGCGCAGCGTGCGTTGCTGGCCGCGGCGGACCGTCATCTCGCCCACGCGGATCGCCAGCTGCATCGACTGGAAACCGGTGCCGGCATGGCCTATGGCGTGACAGCGTCGATCACGCTCGCTGCCGTGCTGCTGGCCACAGGCGCGCTCGCGGAAGAACATGCAATCGGCGCGCCGGCCGCGGCGCTCGTCGTGTTGATGTCGCTCGCTGCGGTCGAGCCCTTCGCCGCGCTGCGGCGCGGGGCGATCGAGGCCGGGCGCACCTGGCTGGCGGCGCGCCGCCTCGGGCCACGGCTTGCAGCGACTGCGACCGATGCATCGTCCTTCGCGCGGCCCATGCAGGGTGAGGCGCTCGTGCTGCGGCAAGTCCGGCTGGCCCATCCGGGCAGCCGTGTCGCGGTGCTGCGCGATGTGTCCCTCACGCTGCGTGCCGGCGAGCGCGTTGCGCTCATCGGGTCGAGCGGCGCCGGCAAGTCCACGCTGCTGGGACTGGCCGCCGGTGAATTGAGGGCGCAGTCGGGCGAGGTGCAGATGCTGCCGAACAGCCTGCTCACCCAGCGCGTCGAGTTGTTCCAGGACAGCCTGCGCGACAACCTGCGGCTTGCCGATCCGCTCGCGGACGACGCCCGGTTGTGGACGGTGCTCGAGGCCGCGGGACTCGCGCGCGAGGTGCACGCCATGCCGTCCGGACTCGATACACGGCTGGGTGAGGGCGGCCTCGGACTCTCGGGCGGACAGGCGCGCCGGTTGGCGCTGGCCCGCCTTCTTCTGCGGAATGTGTCAGTCTGGTTGCTGGACGAACCGACGGAAGCATTGGACACTGCGACTGCGCGCGATGTGCTGCAGCGCCTCGACGGCCAGGCCGCGGGACGCGCCGTGCTGATCGCGACACACATGCGGCGGGAGGCCGCGTTGGCGGACCGGCTGGTCCGGATGGAGGAGGGCGTGATCGTCGCCGAACTGCCGCGTGGCACGCGGGAGTTCGACATCGCGCTGGGCTCCCTTCGGTCGGACTGACATCGGACGGAATCGAAACCACGAAAGGAAGCTCATGGATCTCGACATCGTCGCACTCTCGCGACTTCAATTTGCGCTCACGGCGCTCTACCACTTTCTATTCGTGCCATTGACGATCGGGCTTGCCGTGATCGTCGCGATCATGGAGACGGTCTACGTCATGACGGGCCGAACGATCTGGCGCGACATGACGAAGTTCTGGGGCGTCCTCTTCGGCATCAACTTCGCGATGGGGGTCGCGACCGGCATCGTCATGGAATTCCAGTTCGGCATGAACTGGAGCTACTACAGCCACTACGTGGGCGACGTGTTCGGCGCGCCGCTCGCCATCGAGGGGCTGATGGCCTTCTTCCTCGAAGCGACCTTCGTGGGCCTGTTCTTCTTCGGCTGGGACCGCATGTCGAAAGTGGGCCACCTGATCACCACCTGGGCGGTGGCGATCGGCTCCAACCTGTCGGCATTGTGGATCCTGATCGCCAACGGCTGGATGCAGAACCCGGTGGGCGCCGCCTTCAATCCGCAGACCATGCGCATGGAGGTGAGCGACTTCGGCGCGGTGCTCACCAATCCGGTGGCGCAGGCGAAGTTCGTCCATACGGTCTCGGCGGGCTACACGGTTGCCGCCCTGTTCGTCCTGGGCGTATCGGCCTGGTATGTGCTGCGCGGGCGCCATCTTCACCTGGCCAAGCGCTCGATGACGGTCGCGGCCTCCTTCGGCCTCGCCTCGGCGCTGTCGGTGGTGGTGCTCGGCGATGAAAGCGGCTACCTGTCGACCGAACACCAGAAGATGAAGCTCGCGGCCATCGAAGCCATGTGGAAGACCGAGCCGGCACCGGCCGCCTTCACGGCCTTCGGCTTCCCGGACGCGGCAGCGCGCGAAACCCATTTCGCGGTGCACGTTCCGGCGGTGATGGGCCTCATCGGCACCCGCTCGCTCACGACCGAGATTCCCGGTATCGACGAGCTCGTGCATCGCGCCGAGCTGAACATCCGCGTCGGCATCTCGGCCTACGACGCGCTGCAGAAGATCCGCGCCGCGGGCAGCGACGCCGCAGTGCCCGAGTCGGCCCGGACCATCTTCGAGCAGAACGGCCATGCGATGGGCTATGCGCTTCTGCTCAAGCGCTACGTGGACGATCCGCGCCAGGCGACGCCCGAGCAGATCGCGCAAGCCGCGCGCGACACCGTCCCCGCCGTTGGATCGCTGTACTGGACCTTCCGGATCATGGTCGGCCTGGGCATGCTCTTCATCCTGCTGACCGCCACCTTCTTCGTGCTGTCGGCGCGCCGCAAGCTCGACGCCCACCCCTGGCTGCTGAAGCTCGCCGTCTTCGCGATCCCGCTGCCGTGGATCGCGGCCGAGTGCGGATGGATCGTGGCGGAGGTCGGTCGCCAGCCCTGGGTCATCGAAGGCGTGCTGCCCACGGCGGTCGCCGTCTCCAACCTCGGCGCCGCGACGCTGCTTCTCACGATCGCGGGCTTCGTGCTGATCTACACGATCCTGTTCGTGATCGAGATGAAGCTGCTCCTGAAGGCGATCCGCAAGGGCCCGGCCGAACATCCGGTGCCGCCGCCCGCCACCTACCGCGCCGAAGCTGATCCCGAGCTGGTCGCACTGCGGCCCGGCAAGCTCGCCGCCGCCGACTGAACACGGAGCACACCATGATTCTTCACGACCTCATTTCCTACGAAATCCTGCGACTGATCTGGTGGCTGCTGCTCGGCGTGCTGCTGGTCGGCTTCGCGGTGACCGACGGCTTCGACCTCGGCACTGCCATGCTGCTGCCCTTCGCGGGGCGCAACGACGTCGAACGGCGCGTCATCATCAACAGCGTCGGCCCGGTGTGGGAGGGCAACCAGGTCTGGCTGATCCTCGGCGGCGGCGCGATCTTCGCGGCCTGGCCCCAGCTCTACGCTGTGTCTTTCTCGGGCTTCTACCTGGCGATGTTCGTCATCCTCGTGGCCTTGATCCTGCGGCCCGTGGCCTTCAAGTTCCGCAGCAAGAACGAGGATCCGGCCTGGCGCGCGCGCTGGGACATCTGCCTCTTCATCGCCGGACTCGTGCCCGCGCTGATCTGCGGCGTGGCCCTGGGCAATGTGCTGCGGGGCGTGCCCTTCCGATTCAGTCCCGAGATGCAGATCTTCTACGAAGGCTCCTTCTTCGGCCTGCTGAATCCCTTCGCGCTGCTGTGCGGCCTGGTCTCGGTGGCCATGCTGGCGATGCACGGCGGCGCCTGGCTGCAGCTGAAGGCCGAGGGGCCGGTGGCGGATCGTGCGCGCCAGTACGGCAGCGTCGCGGCCCTCCTGACCTTCGTGCTGTATGCGCTTGCCGGGGTGGCGCTCTGGTACTTCGTCGACGGCTACAGGGTCACGAGTGCGCTGCCCTCGGGCGGTCCGTCCAATCCGCTGCTGAAGACCGCCGAGCTGCACGCGGGCGCCTGGTTCGCCAACTACGCGGCGCACCCGGTTCTCTACATCGTGCCGATCCTGGGGTTGGCCGGTGCGCTTCTCGCGTTCGTGGGGTTGCGCGCGCGGCGCGAAATCATGGCGCTGCTCATGAGCGCGCTCAGCATCGCGGGCATCATCCTGAGCGTCGGTGTCTCGATGTTCCCCTTCATCCTGCCCTCGTCGCTGGATCCGCGTGCGAGCCTCACGGTATGGGATTCGTCCTCCAGCCACATGACGCTCTTCATCATGCTGGTGGTGACCGTGGTCTTCATGCCGATCATCCTCGCCTACACCACCTGGGTCTACCGTGTGCTGTGGGGCAAGGTGGACGCCAATGCCATCCGTGAAGAGCGCGGCCACGCGTACTGACGTACCGACCCATTCGTCTCATCGACACAAGGAAACCGATCATGTGGTACTTCGCCTGGCTGCTGGGATTGCCCCTTGCCGCGACCTTCGCCGTGCTGAACGCGATGTGGTATGAGCTGATGGAGGACGAAGCGATTCGTCGCGACAAGCTCGAAAAGCCCTGAGGGGCCTGAGAGGCCTTCAGGGACTCACGTCGGGGTTTCGCCCTTGCGGCCCCGGGCGCCGGTCAGCCGGTCCTTGAGGCCGAGCACCTTGGTGACCGTGGCGCCCATGCCCATGAGCTGCATGGCCGTCTCGGGCGCGAGGCGCTGGACATCGTCGAACCACTTCATGAGACGGTCGATGAGGTCGTGCATCTCGCGCATGCGGGCCTGGGCATGGCGCTCCTCGTCGCTGCTCGGCTCTTCGAGCAGGGCCATCCGCAGCATCGACAGGGTGGGCTCGATCTCGCGCCGCCGGCGCTCTTCGGCGAGCACGCGGAAGATTTCCCACACGTCGGCGGGCGCCTCGAAATACTCGCGTCGGTCGCCCGGATGGTGGCGCAGCTTCACGAGCCGCCACGCCTGCAATTCCTTGAGGCCCATGCTCACGTTGGAGCGCGAGAACTCCAGCATCTCGGCGATCTCGTCGGCGTTGAGCGCCCGCTCGGAAATGAAGATCAGGGCATAGATCTGGCCGACGGTGCGATTGATGCCCCACTTGCTGCCCATCTCTCCGAAGTGGGCGACGAACTGGCGGCTCAAGGGCGGCAGGGCTTGGGTGGGCATCGCGCGATTTTCAGTCTTTCTTGAAGCTCCTGCATTCAGAATTGAAAACCGGTCTGATCCGCCGCCCGCCGGACCGAGGGCGGCCGGACTACTTCCAGGGCGTGGGCTCGGGCACCGCGCAGACCGGCTCGACCTCGATGCTCTTGAAATCGGCGGGCGAAACGATCTCCAGGTACTCCATGTCCGGCGAGTAGTCGAACAGGTAGTGGCGGATGCCCGGACGCTGGTGCACCACATCGCCGGCCTCGACCAGCGTCTCCTTGTCCTCGTACATGAAGCGGGCCCAGCCCTTGACCATGATGACGATCTGGAAGTCCGCCTCGTGCCGGTGCCAGCCGGTGCCCGCTTCCGGTGCCATGTTGGCCTTGACCAGGTGCGCGATCACCTTGCCGTGGGTGGCCTCGGCGACACCCAGGTCTCGGTACAGGAAGAAGTCGCGCAGGCCACCCGAGACGTACTCGGTATCGCCGGGCTTCACATGGGAGAACTTCGTGTCGGTGCGGTCGAGCATGTTCACTCCTGTGCGGGGGGGGGGGGGGGGGGGGGGCGGGCGGGGTGCTGTGGGGGGGGGGGGTGGGGGGGGGGGGTGGGTGGTGGGGGGGGGGGGGGGGGGGGGGGGGGGGGGGGGGGGGATGCTGCGCCGCAGCACGCATAAAGCGTTCCTGCCCCTCCCGGCAGACAGGCGGGGACACCATCGGCCGGACGGAGGGCTGCCCGGCTTTGTGGGGATAATCCGGCCCCATGAGCGGCAACACATTCGGCACCCTTTTCGCGGTCACCAATTTCGGGGAATCCCATGGGCCCGCGATCGGCTGCGTCATCGACGGCTGCCCGCCCGGCATGGCGCTCAGCGAGGCCGACATCCAGATCGATCTCGACCGACGCCGTCCCGGCACCAGCCGCCATGTGACCCAGCGCAACGAGCCCGATGCGGTGCAAATCCTCTCCGGCGTGTATGAAGGCCGGACCACGGGCACGCCGATCGCGCTGCTGATCCAGAACACCGACCAGCGCAGCAAGGACTACGGCCAGATCGCGCAGCAGTTCCGGCCCGGCCACGCGGACTTCACCTACTGGAAGAAATACGGCATTCGCGATCCGCGCGGCGGCGGGCGATCATCGGCACGGCTCACCGCGCCGATGGTCGCCGCCGGCGCCGTGGCCAGGAAATGGCTGTTCGAGCAGTACGGCACCACCTTCAAGGGCTGCATGAGCCAGATCGGCGAGATCGCCATTCCCTTCGAGGACTGGAAGCATGTGCCGAGCAACCCGTTCTTCGCGCCGATCGCCGATGTCTCGCATCTCGAGGCCTACATGGATGCCCTGCGCAAGGCCGGCGATTCCTGCGGTGCGCGCATCCGAGTCACGGCGCAGCGCGTGCCCGTCGGGCTGGGGGAGCCGCTCTTCGACAAGATGGATGCCGACATCGCCTGGGCCATGATGGGCATCAACGCGGTCAAGGGCGTCGAGATCGGCGCCGGCTTCGCGAGCGTGACGCAGCGGGGCACGACGCATGGGGACTCCATCACCCCGGAGGGTTTCCTGAGCAACAACGCCGGCGGCGTGCTCGGGGGCATCACGACCGGGCAGGACCTGGAAGTCGGCATTGCGATCAAGCCCACCAGCTCGATCATCAGTCCGCGCCAGTCGATCGACGTGAACAACCAGCCGGTCGAGGTGGTGACGAAGGGCCGCCACGATCCCTGCGTGGGCATCCGCGCGACGCCGATCGCCGAGGCGATGCTGGCGCTCGTCGTCATGGAGCATGCATTGCGCCAGCGCGCCCAGTGCGGCGAGGTGGGCGAATCACCGCGGGCTTCATTTCTCTAGGACCGCCGGCCTCGACTGAACGCGCGGCGCAGGCGCCGGCGAAGTTCCGCGCGGCCCGCGAGTGTTGCAGCATCCGAACCGACTCACGATGTTTTCATTGCCACCCGCGACGCAGGCCCTGATCCTCACCAACGTCATCGCCTTTCTGCTGCAGGGCGTCGCCGGGGACTGGTTCGACAGCCTGGCGCTGTGGCCTTTCGCCTCGGGCGAATTCATGCCCTGGCAGATCGTGACCTACGCCTTCCTGCATGCCGGCCTCACGCACCTGGTCTTCAACATGTTCGGGCTCTGGATGTTCGGCGCCGAGCTGGAGCGGGTGTGGGGCTCGCGGCGCCTGGCCTTTTTCTACTTCGTCAGCGTGCTCGGCGCGGCTGCCATGCAGTTGCTGGTGGCGGCTTGGAGCGGCAGCGAGTATCCGACGGTCGGCGCCTCGGGCGGCCTGTTCGGCCTTCTGGTCGGTTTCGCGATGGTGTTCCCGAACCGCCGAATCGTGCCCTTGATCCCGCCGATCCCGATGCCCGCCTGGCTGTTCGTGACACTCTACGGCCTGGCTGAACTGGCCTTCGGCATCACCGGCAGCCTGGCCGGCGTCGCGCACTTCGCGCACCTGGGCGGCCTGGCCGCCGGCTGGCTCACCATCCGCTACTGGCGCAGCCAATTTCCCTTCGGCCGCACACGCCGCTGATCACACCACCCCCAACATTCGCAGCTCACTCGCGGAACACCGCGGATCCGGCTTTGCCGGGCCGCCGGTGTTGCCCCCTGCAAGGGGGCAGGCGAAGCGACACGCAGTGCGCGAAGCCTGGGGGTGTGCTCAGGAACACCGCGGATCCGGCTTTGCCGGGCCGCCGGTGTTGCCCCCTGCAAGGGGGGCAGGCGAAGCGACACGCAGTGCGCGAAGCCTTGGGGTTAGCCCAGCTCTTTCCTTCGCGGCATGTCGGCGCCGCGGCGGGAGCAGGTGATGGACGCAGCGCGTGCGGCGAATCGCAGCAGTGCCGACATGTCGTCGACGCTCAATGCATCGAGCGCCGCGCCGGTGAGGGCCGCCTGCTCGTCCAGCCAGGTCAGGAGAGCGGCCTGGAAGGTGTCGCCGGCGCCGACGGTGTCGATGACGTCGACCAGCAGCGACGGCGCCATCGCATGGCCCTGGCGGGACCAGGCTTCGCAGCCGGTGGCGCCGCGCGTGACCACGACCAGCCGCACGCCGGCGTCGAGCCAGCGGGCGGCCACCTGGGCGGGCGATTCGTCCGGATACAGAAGGCCGAGGTCCTCGTCGCTGACCTTGACCAGATGCGCGAACCCGATCATCTCCTGCACCACCGGCAGCCAGCGCTGAACGTCGGGCTCGACGTTCAGGCGGACGTTCGGGTCGTAGGCGATGAAGCGTCGCGCGCGCTCCCGCGCCGCGAGCGCGCGCAGGGTGCCGCCGACCGGCTCCACCACCAGCGCGTAGGAGCCGAACTGCAACGCCCGCACCTCCCCGGGCAGCGCGGGCAGCGTATCGGGCGTCAGCTGGCGGTCGGCCGCGCCGTGTCCGTAGAAGGCGTAGCGCGGCACGCCGGTGCTGCCCACGCTCACCACGCTGAGCGTGGTGGGCGCGTCGCTGCGCAGCACCAGCGCCGTGCCCACGCCTTCGTCGCGCAAGGCCTGCATCAGGCGCTCGCCCGGCACATCGTTGGAGAGGCCGCAGAGGAAGTGCGAGGCACGGCCCAGCCGGGCCAGGCCGATCGCGACGTTGAAGGGCGAGCCGCCCACGCGCGCGTCGAGCAGCAGGCCGGTGGCCGTGACGTCGCGCACGTAGACATCCATCAATGCTTCACCGCAGACGACAAACATGGCGATCTCGCTTTGCGGACTCAGCGCGGCGCCTGCCAGCCCTTGTAGTCCTTCACGTTGTCGCGTGTGATCAGCGTGGAGGGCAGCAGCGTCATCTGCTGGGCGGGCTTCTTGCCGTTGAGGATGTCCTGGCCGATCTCGACCGCCTTCTGCGCGATCATGTACGGATCCTGGCTCGCCGAGGCCTGCACCTGCGTGTCGCTCTTGAGGGCGGTCTCGATGTCCGGTGCGCCGTCGACCGAGGTGATGATGATGTTCTTGCGATTGAGCTGCTTGGCCGCCAGGTCGGTGCCGATGGCCTGCGGGTCATTGATCGTGAACACCGCGTCGATCTTCGGGAAGCGCGTCAGGTGGTTCTGCATCACGTTCAGGCCGCCTTCGCGCGAGCCCTTGGCGTCCTGGTCGTCCGAGAGCACCTTGATGCCCGGGGCCTTCTTGAACACTTCCTTGCAGCCGTTCACGCGGTCGATCACGGCCGACACCTGCGGGCCGTTCTGGATGATCACGCTGCCGTTGCCCTTGAGCTTGTCGACGATGTACTGGCAGGCGATCTCGCCGGCCTGCACGTTGTTGGTCTGTACCGTCGCGTCGGCGCCATTGGCGGCCACATCCACGCCGACCACCGCAATGCCCGCCTTCTTGGCCTTCATGATCGCAGGCTCGATGGCCTTGGCATCGATCGCGTTCACGAGGATGAGGTCGACGCCCGATGCGATGAAGCCGTCGATCTGCGAGAACTGCTTGTTGAGGTCGTAGTCGGCCGACAGGGCGTTCACCTTCGCGTTCGGGTTGAGCTGCTTGACCTTCGCTTCGGCGCCCTTGGCCAGGCTCACGAAGAAGGGGTTGCCCAGCGAGCCGAGCGTGATGCCGACGCTCTTGATCTGCTTCTGCTGGGCGTGGGCCAGAGGCATCGCGAGTGCGGCGGCGAGAGCGGCGAGGGCGAACAGGGGTTGACGCATGGTGTTGTCTCCGTTGGTGGTTGAGTGAAGTGAAAGCGCGGGAAGGAACGAGGGAAAAGGCGGGCCTCAGGTCCGTGCGGAACCCTTGCGGCGATAGCGGTCGAGTGCGACGGCGCCGATGATCACGAGGCCCTTGACGATGTACTGCCAGATGTCGGAGACACCCATCAGGATCAGGCCGTTCGTCAGCACCGCGATGATCAGCGCGCCGATCAGCGTGCCCAGGATGGAGCCCGTGCCGCCGACGAAGCTGGTGCCGCCGAGAATCACCGCCGCGATGGCGTCGAGTTCGTAGGACACGCCGAGCTGCAGGCCGTTGGCCGCATAGAGCCGCGCCGAGGCCATCACGCCGCCCAGGCCCGACAGCAGGCCGGAGGCGCAGTAGGCGAAGAGCAGCACGCCCCAGACCTTGATGCCCGCCAGGCGCGCCGCCTCCGGATTGCCGCCGACCGAGTAGATGTTCAGGCCGAGCACCGTGCGGCGCAGGATGAACCAGGACAGCGCCACCACCGCGAAGGCGATGATCACCAGCCAGGGCACGCCCAGGACCTCGCCGTTGCCGATGAAGGCGAAGGGCAGTTCCGGATTGAAGACCGTGGTGTCGTTGCCGATCAGCCGCGCGATGCCGCGCACCGCTGTGAGCGCGCCCAGCGTGACGATGAAGGGCGGCAGCTTCACGAAGGCGATCAGCACGCCGTTGACCAGCCCGAAGAGCAGCCCGCAGCCCAGGCCGGCGACGATGCCGAGCATGCCGAGGCCGGGCACTTTCGAGACCAGCATCGCCACCACCGCCGAGGCCGCGAGGATCGATCCGACCGACAGGTCGATGCCCGCCGTGAGAATGACGAAAGTCATGCCGGCCGCGAGCACGATGTTGATCGAGGCCTGCTGCGTGATGATCGACAGGTTCTGCAGGCTCGCGAAGTTCTCGCTGGACAGCGCGAAGCCGATGCACAGCAGCACCAGGACCGGCAGCATGCCGAGTGCGCGAATGATCTCCATGCGGCGCCCGCTGCTGCTGCCGCCCGCGCTCGCGGCGGCGGTGTTGGGATGCGAGTTCGCGACCGGCGGACCGGCGCTTCCGTCGGCGATCGGCGCGGCGGCAGGAAAGGGCTCGGGCCGGGACGATGTGACCTGGATGTCAGTCATGGCAGCTCCTGGAGTTGGTGTGTGTCGCCGTTGGTTGTCAGTGCAGCGTCGCCACCGTCTCGGGCGCGAGCGTGGCACCGGTGGCCAGCGCCACGATGCCTTCCTGGGTGATGGGATAACCGCTGTTGCCGCCGACCTCGCCGACCAGGTGGCCTTCGCGCATCACGAGGACGCGGTCGCAGATGCCGACCACTTCGGCGAGTTCGCTCGAAATCACGAGCACCGCGATGCCGCTGCGCGCGAGCTCGTCGATCAGGCGGTAGATCTCGCTCTTGGCACCGATGTCGACGCCGCGCGTGGGCTCGTCCAGGATCAGCACCTTCGGCGAGAGTTCGAGCAGGCGCGCAAGCAGGACCTTCTGCTGGTTGCCGCCCGACAGCGAGCCGACGTTGACGCGCGGCGAGGCCACTCGGATCGAGAGCTGGCGGATCGCGTCCGCGGCGCGCCGGGATGCGCGCTTGCCGTCCATCACGCCGCCGATGTGGGCATCGCGCGAACTCACCATCACGTTGATGTTGTCGCGCACGCTCAGGTCCAGGAACAGGCCCTGGGCCTTGCGGTCCTCGGTGAGGTAGACGATGCCCGCGCGGATCGCGTCGATCGGCTTGTTGATCTTCAGCACGGCGCCGGCGCCGTTGAGCGAGACCTCGCCGCCGGTGCGCGGATCGGCGCCGAAGATGAGGCGCGCGAGTTCGGTGCGTCCGGCGCCGACCAGGCCGGCCAGCCCGAGCACTTCGCCGGCATGCAGCTCGAAGCTGCAGCCGCGCACGCGCCGGCCGTCGCTCAGGTCGCGCACGCTCAGGGCCTTGTCGCCGGTGTGCAGGCCCTGGTGCTCCTTGCGATAGAAGCCGGAGAGATCGCGGCCCACCATCATCTTCACCAGCTTCTCGCGCGACAGCTCCGAGCGGTCGAGCGTGCCGACGTAGGTGCCGTCGCGCAGTACCGTGACTTCGTCGGCGAGCTCGTCGATCTCGTCCATGCGGTGGCTGATGTAGAGAATCGCCAGCCCTTCGCTGCGCAGGCGCTTGATGAGCGCGAACAGGCGGTCCGTCTCGTGCGTGGACAGCGGCGTGGTCGGCTCGTCCATCACCAGGATGCGGCAATCGAAGTGCACGGCGCGTGCGATCTCGACCAGCTGGCGCTGCGCGATCGACAAGGTGTCGACCACCGTCGTGGCGCCGAAGTCGGCGCCCAGGCGCTGCAGCGTGCCCTTGCATGCCGCGGCCATGCCGGCGCGGTCGACCATGCCGCCGCGCCGCAGGGGGCGCCCCATGTAGATGTTCTCGGCCACGCTGAGATTGGGCGCCAGGCTCAGCTCCTGATAGATCACCGACACGCCCAGGCGCCTGGCGGCCAGGGGCCCGTCGATATGCACCTGCGCGCCGTCGATCAGGATCTGCGCGCCGGCATCGGGCATGTAGGCGCCGGAGAGGATCTTCATCAGCGTCGACTTGCCCGCGCCGTTTTCGCCCATGAGGGCGTGCACGCGGCCGGCCGTGGCGCGCAACTGCACGTCGCGCAGCGCCTTCACGCCGGGGAAGGTCTTGGAAATGCCCCGCAGTTCGAGCAGGGCGGATGAGGTATCAGGCATCGGCGGGCTCCAGGTTGAATCGGTGGGAACGGCCACGCAGCACGTCCGCGCTGGGTGAGAAGTTGAAGAACATCGGCAGGCTGGCTGCGCCGATGGCGCCCGCATCGGCGCGGAAGCTGCCGCGCAGCAGGCGCGGCGTCTGGCGGGCTTCGGGTGCGATCGCGTGCAGGCCGGCTTCGATGCGCGTCATCAGTTCGCCGATCAGGCCGCCGTCGATGTCGCAATCGATGACCACCACCGGCAGGTCGAGCACCGCGAGCGAGGCGCGCAGCGAAGGCACCAGCGCGTCCACGCAGTCGTCCAGCCATTCGCGGACTTCGGGCCGGCCGGCTTCGACGCTGGCTTCCAGGTCGGCGTGGTCGCGTACCTCGATGCCGTGATAGCGCAGGTGCCGCGCGAGCGAATTGAGCGAGGCGCGCGACAGCAGGATTTCCCAGCGCCGGCCGGAACCCGGTGCCGAGTCCAGCCCGCTCGGCAGCACCGGCATCAAGCCGAGGTCCGCGGCATTGCCGGTGCTCCCGCGCAGGCTTTCGCCGCCGAACACCACGCCGGCGCCGAGCGCCGCGCCGACGAAGACATAGAGAAAGTCGTTTTCCTCGCGGCCCACGCCGAAGAACAGCTCTGCAATGGCGGCGGCATTGCCGTCGTTTTCCTTGAACACCGGCTGCTGCAGGGACTGGCCGAGCAGGGCGCCGAAATCGACTTCGTCCCAGATCCGGAAATCGGCCTTCAGGTCCAGTTCGCGCAGCCAGCTGCCGAGGTTGTAGGGCTGCGCGAGTCCGACGCCCATGAAGCGCCGGCGCTGCGCCGGGTCGAGCACCGCGAGCAGGCGCGTCACGTCCTTGCACACCAGGGAGAGCGCCTTGTCCGGGTGGGGCAGAAGCAGGTCGTGCGCCGCGCGACCCATGATCCGGCCGCCCAGGTCGATGAGCACCGTCTCGATGCTCGTGCGGTCCAGCCGCACGCCGATGCCGTAGGCGCCATCGGGATTGACGCGATAAAGGCCCGCCGGTTGTCCGCGCTGGCCTTCGTGCCGGCGGCCGGCGGCCTCGATCAGGCTCGATTCCTCCAGCGACTGCACGATGCTGCCGACCGCCGTGTTGGTGAGCTGCGCCCAGCGCGCCAGATCGGCCTTCGACGCCTCACCCGCGCGGCGCAGTCGCTGCAACAGGGTGCGCTCGTTGTAGAGGCGCAGATTCACGGAATTCGTGCCCCGACCGGGACCGGATGGCTTCACGGACTGTCTCCTGGCGCTCCGGATGACGGAGCTCATTAATTAATTCAAGTTGAACAAATGATAGGAAGGAGGGTCCGGCACCCCCTCGGGGTTAACCCCCGAAACTCGAAAAAAGTATGTAACTGCGTGCGCGCTGCACTCGAGAGCTGTCGATGCGCGCATCACCGTATCGGTCATGGCCGGCCCCGCTGCCCTGTCGTTCAGACGATGGGCGGCGCCGGTTCCGCCACTTCGCGCGGGATCGGAGGCAGCTTCTCGACCATCTGGTCGATACCCGAGCCGCCGCGAGCCGGCGTCGCTCGTGAGTCGCTCGTGAGTCGCTCGTGACTGGGGGAAACCCGGTTTCCGTCCGCTGGCTGTGCGCGCGCGATCGATCATCGCTCGCGTCGTGGGCGCGCGGCGTTGTGGGGAACGCTGAGCCGATTCACAGTCACTTCGCGCGGCGAAGTAGCCGCGCGGACCCATCCATCACGGAGACCCCATGAACAACCCCCAAGACCACGAGCCGCACGGCGCGCACCAGTCGAAGAAGGCCGCCGCCAGCGGCTGGATCGGCTCGGCGCTGGAGTATTACGACTTCTTCATCTACGCCACGGCCGCTTCCCTGATCTTTCCCCAGATCTTCTTCCCGTCGGGCAACCCCCGTATCGCGATCATCGCGTCGCTCGCGACCTACGGCGTCGGCTATGTTGCGCGGCCGATCGGCGCCTTCATCCTGGGGCACTGGGGCGACACGCATGGCCGCAAGCAGGTGCTGATCGTGTGCATGTTCCTCATGGGCTTCTCGACCATGGCCGTCGGGCTTCTGCCGACCTATCACCAGGTCGGCCTGCTCGCGCCGGCGCTGCTGGTGGTCCTGCGCCTGATCCAGGGCTTTGCGGTCGCCGGCGAGATCTCGGGCGCGAGTTCGATGATCCTCGAGCACGCGCCCTTCGGCCGTCGCGGCTTCTTCGCGAGCTTCAGTCTGCAGGGCGTCCAGGCCGGCCAGATCCTGGCGGCGGCGGTGTTCCTGCCGCTCGCGCACTACATGCCCGAGGACGCCTTCTACAGCTGGGGCTGGCGCATTCCCTTCCTGCTGAGCTTTCTCGTGATCGTGGCCGGCTACATCATTCGCCGCGAGGTGGCCGAGACGCCTGCATTCGCCGAAGAAGGGCTGCATGGCGAGGTGCCGAAGTCGCCGATCGTCCAGGCCTTCACGAACAGCTGGAAGGACATGGTCCGCGTCGTCTGTGCGGCGCTGATGAACGTCATCCCCGTGGTGGCCACGGTGTTCGGTGCCGCCTATGCGGTCCAGCCGGCCTACGGCATCGGCTTCCAGAAAGACATCTACCTGTGGATTCCGGTGCTGGGCAACATCCTGGCCGTGCTTGTCATTCCTTATGTCGGCAACCTGTCCGACAAGGTCGGGCGCAAGCCGCCCATCGTCATCGGCGCGCTCGGCTCGGGGCTGCTGTCCTTCGGCTATCTCTACGCGATCAGCATCCACAACGTGCCCCTGGCGATCGCTCTGTCGCTGCTCATGTGGGGTGTCGTGTACCAGGGCTACAACGCGGTATTCCCGAGCTTCTATCCGGAGCTCTTCCCGACGCGTTCGCGCTGCTCGGCCATGGCCATCTCGCAGAACATCGGAACCACCATCACCGCCTTGCTTCCGGCCCTCTTCGCCACCGTGGCGCCTCCCGGTGCGGCCAACATCCCGCTCACGGTCGGCGCCTGGACCTTCGGCATCACGGTCATCTCCGCGATCGCGGTGCTGACGGCCCGGGAGACCTACCGGATCCACCTGAACGACCTCGGCAGTCCGCAGGCCGTTCCCGTCGCCAGGCAGGAGTACATGCGCATGCGGGCGCAGGCGCTTGCCAGCGCGAAGACGTCAGGGGCTCTCGCCTGAGCGCCGGGTCATGACGAACCGGCGACGCATGAGTCGTTCGCGAAGGCGGCTGTCGAGGACGCTCTTCCGCGCCGGATTCGCATCGCATGTCCCTTCGCACGATTCCCGCCCTCCGGATCAGCGTGCACCAGGCCGGCGCGGGCTCTTTGCATCACGGCTTGAACCTGCGCTTTCTCTTTCTACACGGCAGTGTTGTGTTCGAGGAACTGAAGGCCCGTCCTGGTGAAGTCTCCATGAACGGATATGCAACTCCTGATCATGAAGTAGGGCAAGTTCCTTTCTATCGAGAACCGCACCATGGCTTCGACAGGGCGCAAGGCGCCGTGAGTGATGATGTCCTTGATTTCGTATAAATCGTCCGGTGTGAGGTGATTTGGGAGGATGCGGTTTTCTTTCAGACCGTGGGAATGCAGGAAATATTCGCCTTCCGGTCTCAATATTCCGTCCAATGTCATCATTTTGAGTACGGTGTTGATTGAGATTTCCCTTTTGTCGCATTCGTCTTTGAGTGATTTTCCACGGGCTACCTGGTCTTGGATTTCAAGCAGGATATCGGGCGTCAGCGCTTCGTATGTTTGCTCGCTGCCGGAGATCTTTCTTTCCCCGAGTATCGAGATTGTTCCGTCGCCACGGATCATCTTCACAAGCGTTGTGTAGCGTACGTTGAGCCGTTCGGCCTCTGCTCTGAGGTCTAGATGTTCATCCCTGTTTTGCCGTGCCTTTTTCTGCAGGTCGAGCAGTGTCCGGGCAGTCACGTTTTTATATCGGATGCCATTTACGTTGTCTTCCGACCTTTGGATCAGCGCATGGCCGAAACTGGTAAATTCCCCGTTCGTGCGAATGAGCGTGCGCAGATAGCTGATCGCGATCTCATGCTGAAGCGCATACTTGATGACATCCTGGTCGGACAGGGAGTTTCCCTGATTGCTTCGAGCGAAGGCCTGCATATTTCGCAGGAAGGCGGCATCGGGCAATCTGTGGGAAATACCTTTCGTCTTGTATTCCCAGCTCTGCAGGATGGAATGGCCTCGCATGTTCAAATTTCCGTTCAGTTTGATTTTCCTTTTCAACGGCGAAACGGCCAGGCCGTACTTGGCGGCACATTGCTCCAGGTCCTCCGAGGTGAGGGGGAGACTGTCGGCGCGCTCGTGCTGACGGGTCTTGGCCAACGCCATCAGTTCATGCAGCGCGGCCGCGGTCCTTTCGAGCATGGAGACCTTGGACGACTTCGGATCCGTCTTGGAGGTGGAGGCGGAGGCGGAGGCGGCTCGAACCACGTCGGGCAGGTGTCTCGAGGGGGGCGCCAATGCGTCACTCCGCTTGGGGGCGTCGGCGTGGAGCCGGGCCGCGTTGGATGGCGCCGCCTCGGCCGGGGCCGTTCCCTGCGGCGGAGTCTGGGGGCGGGCCTGCGCCGCTGACGGGGAGTTCCAGGGCTGCCATGGCTTGAATGGCGCCGAGAGGGAGCGCGCGATCTGCTCGAGGTCCACCCACTGGGCGATCTCCTGCGGATTGCCTTGGACGAACCTGGCCAGCTCCAACCGCATCAGGAAGGCCTGCGTGTTCGGGTCCACGTCAGTTCCCGTCAGCGCCAGCACATCCGCCCGCCCCATGGCCTTGACGGTCGCATGAAAGAAGCAGTTGCCGTCGCCCGGCACCGCTTCGCGTCGACCGTTCACCAGTGCGCAGTAGTGGTTGTTCTCGCGCCAGATCTGTACCGGCATCTGTCCGGGCTGCGTGTTCCCGAAGCGGTACACGACGGGTTGAGGAAAGCCCGGGCCGAAGACTTCCAGGGCCCGTCCGGCGGGCCAATTCGGCAGCCGGGTAATGAATTGGGGGGCGATGTCGCCAGCGACGCTGGCCCAGTTGCTCCCATGGATCCAGCCCACCAGGATGTCCAGGCCTTTCTGGCGCGCCGGGCCCAGGGCGGCGCCGGCAGGGGCTTCTTCCGGTCGGGCGCGCTTGGCAGGGGAGGGCTCCCAGCTTGTGCTTGCAGGTGAAGTCGTATTTGGCGCGGCCGCGGCAGGACCGCCGGGATCGCCGAGATCGCCGAGCTTGGGCAGATCGATGGTCCGGATCAGCGCAGGCGCGGACCTGAAGATGTGCTCGGCCAGGATGTTGCGCAACTGCTCGGCCTTCGTCGTCCCGCAAGCGTCGAGGCTGCGATCGCGGATCGGCTGCCACAGATTGCACAGTTCCAGCTCTTGCGCGAGTGCTTCCAGGAAGGCGTCTCCGCGGTGGCGGCCCTGAGGCGGGGGCGAGCCGATTTCCAGGGCCTTGGCGCTGCGGAACAAGCCCTTCTCGTCCCGCCACACCCTGGGCAGGATGGCCGAGGCGGACACCTCGTGCGACCTGACGAGCCGCTCGGTCGCGAGGTCGACCAGTTCGAAGGCCTTGTCCCGGGGCCAGCCCGGGAGCCCGGGCAAGAGCTTGACCACGAGATCGGTGGCCGCCGGGTGCCAGTGGCCGGGCTTGCGCAGATCCCGGCACCAGTCGGAGATCGCGGCCGGCGGGTTGAGGACAGTGCCCGCTTCGCGCGCACCCGGCGCCCGAGGATCGGACGGGCCTGTGCCTGGCACGGAGTCTGGCTCATGAGAAGAGCAATGAGGTGGCGGCATCGAGCCAATGCGGAACATGGATCCATCCTTGCGAAGCGTTGAGTGAGGAATGCCTTGCCGTCGATTCGCGGCTTGGGCGCGCCGCGATGTCCGGGGCGCGGCCGTCGTTCCCGGCAGTCGGTTTCGCGAGGGTCGTGGTTCGAAAAGGTCGGCGCGGCGCCGGCGCCGGGAACCGTCGGTCAGTGGTCCCGCGGGAGCTTCAGGCGGCGCAGAAGCGATTCAGATCAGGTTGCGCATCGCCTGCGCCGTCTCGCGCAGCACCGGCAGCACGCGTGCGACCGCTTCTTCGCTGCTTTCGTGGCCCATCGGCATCGTGACGTTGAGTGCGCCGACGAGCTCCCCGCGCCGGTCGCGCAGCGGGACGGCGATGCCGCGCGAATTCAGGTCGAGCTGCTGTTCGGACAGCGCCCAGCCCTGCGAGCGGATGCGCGCGAGTTCCAGCTTCATGCGCTCCTTGCTGGCGATGGTGTGCGGCGTGAAGACAGCCAGTTCGCGGGTGGTGAGCCAGTGCGCGAGTTCCTCGTCGCCACGCAGCGCCAGCATCAGCATGCCGGCGGCCGTGACCTGCGCCGGCACCCGCGCTCCCAGCACGTAGCCGGTGCTCATGCTCCGGTTGGGGCCGTTGCGCGCGATATAGACCACCTCGTCGCCGTCCATCACGCTGAGGTAGGCAATCTCGTGCGTGCCGGCCGCGACACGCTGCAGGAAGGGCTGCACGACGCGCGGCAGCCGCGCCGACTCGAGGTACGACTGCCCGAGCCGCAGCACGCGCGGCGTGAGCCAGAACAGCTTGCCGTCGCCGGCCACATAGCCCATGTGCTGCAGGGTGAGCAGATAGCGCCGCGCCGCGGTGCGCGTCATGCCGGTGCGCTGGCCGGCCTCGCTGGCGGTCAGGCGCGGATGCGCATCGTCGAAGGCTTCGATGATCGAGACGCCGCGCTCGAGCCCGGCGATCCAGTCGCGCTTGTCGAGGCCCGGCGGGGGCGCTTCGGTGTTCTTGCTCATGGACGGCTCTAGGAGAAACCCTGGAAGCGTTCGATTATCGATCAATATTGTTCGATAAGCGGACCTTTATAGGTTTCCGGCAGTCTGTATTGGCCAGGCCCGCCACTACATTAGCGGCCGTTCCCGGCAAATCGCGCGATAGTCGAACAACAGCATCACGAGACAAGCAATCCATGTTCCCCTCCATCGTCGGCAGCACTTCCCTGTACCTGCTCCCCGGAGATCCGGTGACGAACGTGCGCCTGCCGCGGATGTTCAACAGTGTCTTCGAGCGTTTCGGCATCGACGCCGTGATGGCGCCGGTGCAGGTTTCGCGGCGCGACCTCGCGGTCTTCGTGAAAGCCGCCTTCCTGGCGAAGAACGTGAAGGGCATGGCGATTGCGCCGCCGCACAAGCCGCTGCTGGTGGACCTGCTCGACGGCTGCGGACTCTTCGGCCGCGTGGCCGGCTCGGTCAACGTGGTGCGCCGCATCGAGAACGGCGAACTCGAGGGCGACCTGTTCGACGGCGAAGGCCTGATCGGCGCGCTGGACTACTACCGGATTCCCTTTCGCGGCAAGCGCGTGCTGATCCTCGGCGCCGGCGTGAGCGCGGCGGCCATCGGTGTGGCGCTCGCCGAGGGCGGTACGGTTCACGGTGCCGAGCACATCGCCTTCTACGATGTCGAAGCCGGCAAGGCGGCCGGTGTCGCCGCCAAGCTCGATGCCTTCTTCGATGCGACCACGGTGGCCGTGGACAGCAACGATCCGGCCGGCTATGACCTGGTCGTGAATGCCACCGCGCTCGGCCTCAAGGACGAGGACCCGCTGCCGGTGAACGTGGAGCGCATGGATGCGCATGCGGCACTCTTCGACATCCTCCTTCGCAACCAGCCGACGCCGCTGGTGCGCGCGGCGCGCGCGCGAGGCCTGAACGCGCAGCCCGGCTTCGAGATGCTGATCCAGCAGATGCCGCATTACATGGGCTTCTTCGGTCACCGCGATGTGGCGCACGCCCTGCGCTCCGACGCGGACTTCCTGCGCGAGCTGATCTATCCCGCCGCCATGCACGACGAGATCCGTCATCCGCTGCGTTACCGCTCGGCCAGCGTGGCCTGAGCGCTCCGCTTCTCCGTCAGTCCCATCCAATCCCTGAGGAAACATCACCATGGCCATCACCATGAACGACACGCGAGCGTTCCATGAGCCCGAGGTCGCCAAGACGCCCAAGAAGGCGGCCTTCGCGAGCTGGATCGGGAGCGCCGTCGAGTACTACGACTTCTTCATCTACGGCACGGCCGCCGCGCTCGTGTTCGGCAAGATCTTCTTTCCCTCGGTCGATCCCAAGCTCGCGACCGTCGCGGCCTTCGCGACCTTCGGCGTGGGCTACATCACGCGGCCGATCGGTGCCTTCTTCATGGGCCACGTGGGCGACAAGTTCGGCCGCAAGAAGGTGCTGACCTTCACGCTCCTGCTGATGGGGCTGTCCACCTTCCTGATCGGTCTGCTGCCCACCTACAACCAGGTCGGCATGGCCGCGCCGATCCTGCTGGTGGTCCTGCGCCTGCTGCAAGGCCTTTCGGCCGCGGGCGAGCAGGCCGGCGCCAACTCCATGACGCTGGAGCACGCGCCGGCCCACCGCCGCGCCTTCTACACGAGCTTCACGCTCAGCGGCACGCAGATGGGCTTCATTCTGGCGACCATCGTCTTCCTTCCGATCTCCACACTGCCTGAAGACCAGCTGTTGTCCTGGGGCTGGCGAGTTCCCTTCTTCCTGAGCGCGATCGTGGTCGCCATCGGCTTCTGGGTGCGCCGCACGCTTCCCGAAACACCGGCTTTCAAGGAAGAGGCCGCGGCGAACGAGACGGTCAAGCTGCCGGTCGCCGTCCTGTTCCGCGACCACACGCCGGCCGTGCTGCGCGTGATCTTCGCGGCGCTGGTCTCGGTGGTCAGCACCATCTTCGGCATCTTCGTGCTCTCGTACGCGGTCAACACCATCCACCTGCCGCGCGCCACCATGCTGGGGCTGCTGGTGTGCACGAACATCGTGGCCCTGGGCGCGATTCCGCTGTGGGCGATCCTGTCCGACCGCATCGGCCGCAAGCCGGTCTTCATCTTCGGCGCGCTGGGCTGCGCGGTGCTGATCTGGCCGACGCTGTGGGCGATCAGCCGCGGCGACCTGATGCTGATCTTCATCTTCGGCCTGCTGACCTCGGGCATCGTCTACAGCGCCTCCAACGCGATCTGGCCTTCGCTCTACGGCGAGATGTTCGACACCCGCGTTCGCCTCTCCGGCATGGCCATCGGCACGCAGATCGGCTTCGCGCTCGGCGGCTTCGCGCCCTCGATCAGCGCCGCCATCATGGGCGAGGGTCCGAACGGCTGGATGCCGGTGGCGGCCCTGACGACCGCGACCTGCGTGATTGCCGCCATCTCCTGCCTCACGGCGCGCGAGACCCACAAGGTCCCGATGCATGAACTAGGGAAGAAATGAGATCGGCAGCAAGTGGCGCCAGCGCGATGAGTGACGCGGTGCGCATCGAATCCGGCCTCTTGCGCGGCGCGCGCGATCCGCGGACCGCCGTGACCGCCTACCTGGGCGTTCCCTTCGCGGCGGCGCCTGTGGGCGACTTGCGCTGGCGGCCGCCGGCGCCGGTCGAGCCCTGGGAAGGCGTGCGCGCGGCGGACACCTTCGCACCGCAGTGCGTGCAGCCCGGGCGGGCGGCCGATTCGGTCTATGCCGAATTCTCCGGCGTGCAGCCGATGAGCGAGGACTGCCTCTACCTCAACATCTGGACGCCGGACGCCGCGCGCGAGCAGCCGCTGCCGGTCATGGTGTGGATCCATGGCGGTGCGTTCCAGCAGGGCTCGGCCGCCAATCCGGTCTTCGTGCGCGGCGATCTGGCGGGGCACGGGGTGCTGCTGGTCACGATCAACTACCGCCTCGGGCCTTTCGGCTTCATGGCCCATCCCGGGCTCAGCGCCGAGGGGCAGGGTGCCTCGGGCAACTACGGGCTGCTGGACATGGCCGCCGCCTTGCGCTGGGTGCAACGCAACATCGCGGCATTCGGCGGAGATCCCGCGCGTGTCACGCTGTTCGGCCAGTCCGCCGGCGCGCATGCGGTGATCGCGCTCATGGCGTCGCCCGAAGCGCATGGCCTGTTCCGGCATGCGATCGCGCAGAGCTTCGGCATCGGCCGCACCGACAGCCTGGCCGACGCCGAGGCGCAGGGCGCGCGCTTCGCCGAAGGCGCGGGCGCGCCGGCCGTGGCCGCGTTGCGCGCCCTGAGCGCGGAGGAACTGATGGCGCGCTACCTCGCGCAGCCGGAGCGCTTCATGCCGATCGCCGACGGGCGCTTCCTGCCCGACACGCTGAAGAACATCTTCGACGCCGGCCGGCAGCAGCGCGTGCCGCTGCTCACCGGCTGGAATCGCGACGAGGGCAGTACCTTCCCCGCCGCCGCGGATGCCGCGTCCTTCAAGGCACAGCTGCGCGAGCGTTTCGGCGCGCGCGCGGGCGAGGCCGAAAGCCTCTATCCGGCCGGCAGCGACGCGCAGGCGGTGCAGTCGAGCAGGGCGCTCTTCGGCGATCAGGTTTTCGCGAGCGGCGTCCATGCGGCGGCGCGGGCGCAGGCCCGGGTCGCGCCGACCTTCGTCTATCACTTCGAGCACCTCCAGCCTTTCAAGCCCGGCCAGCGTTACCGCGAGGCCGATCCGGCCACTGCGCTCGGTGTGTTCCACAGCTCCGAATACGCCTACGTGTTCGGCACGACGCGCGTGCTGACGCGTGACTGGGGCCCGGACGACGAGCGCATGACAGCCCTCATGCAGGGCTACTGGCTGCAGTTCGCGAAGTCCGGCAATCCGAACGCCGACGGCCTGCCGCAGTGGCCGGCCTTCGACGAAGGGCATCCGGTGCTGCTGGCCCTCAAGCCCCGGCCCGAGCCGATCGGCGTGCCGCGGCTCGCGCAGCTGTCCTTCCTGGCCTGATCCCTTCTTCACTTTCGCGCGAGACTTCCATGGCCATCGCTCTCGACCGATTCGGCTTCAACACCGTCACCATGGGCGGGGAACTGGGCCACAAGCTCGAATGCATGAAGGCCGCCGGCTTCTCCGGCGTCGAGTTGTGGGCCCGCGACCTGATCAATCATCCCGCAGGGGTCGAGAAGGCCGCGCGCCTGGTGCGCGACAGCGGCCTGAGGGTGACCGACTTCCAGCCGCTGCGCGATTTCGAATGCGCGCCGGATGCGATGCGGCCGCACCGCCTGGAGATGGCGCGCGAGCAGATGCGGCAGATGGCGCTGGTCGGCAGCGACCTGCTGCTGGTGTGCTCGACCACCTCGCCGCTCGCCATCGACGACCCCGACCGCGCGGCCGAGGACCTCCGCACGCTGGCCACGCTGGCCACGCCGCTGGGCATCCGCATCTGCTACGAGGCGCTCTCCTGGGGGAGGCACGTGAACCGCTGGCGCCAGGCCTGGGACATCGTGCGCCGCTGCGATCGCGAGAACGTCGGGCTGAACCTCGACAGCTTCCACATGTCGGTGCGCGGCGACGACACGCCCGAGACGCTGGCGCAGCTGGCCGAGGTGCCGGTCGAGAAGGTCTTCCTCGTGCAGCTGGCCGACTACTTCTTCGAATACAGCGACCGGCAGTCCGACATGATCGAACTCGCCCGCCACCAGCGCCTGTTCCCCGGCGAAGGGCTGCACGACGTGCGCGACCTGGTGCAACTGCTCGAGGACAAGGGCTATGCCGGCGCCTACACCTTCGAGGTGTTCAACGACGACTACGTGAATTCCGACCCGATGGTGGTCGGCGAGCGGGCGATGAAGAGCGCCCGCTGGATCAGCGAATCCCATGTGGCCGGCGCCGCCGCGCGTGCGCCGCTGCCGCCCGCCGCGCAGCCCTAGCCGGCGCCTGTCGACGGCCGCCGATCGCGTATCTTTCCTGCCTTTCCAATCACCAAGCACAAACGAGGAGACATCGATGCCAGTTCTTCAACGCCGCGCTCTCGCGATCCGCACGGCCGCCGCCTGCGCCCTGCTCGCCGCCATCGGCGGCGCCTGGGCGCAGGACACCATCAAGGTGGCCGACATCCAGGAGCTGTCGGGCACCGGCGCCACCGCCGGCACCAATTTCAGGAACGGCGTCGAGCTGGCGATCAAGGAGATCAATGCCGCCGGCGGCATCCTCGGCAAGAAGATCGACAGCGCGGTCAGCGACACGCAGTCCAATCCCGGCGTGGCCAAGGCCATGGCCACCAAGGCGGTGGACAACGGCGTGATCGCCGTCTTCGGGCCGGGCTTCTCCGGCTCCATGATCGTGAGCATGGCCGAGACCCGGCGCGCCGAGACGCCCAATTTCACCGGCGCCGAGGCGACCGCGATCACCGCCCAGGGCAATCCCTATGTGTTCCGCACCAGCTTCTCGCAGGTCAACGCGATGCCCAAGCTGGCGCGCTACGTGGCCGCCAACCTGAAGCTCAAGACCGTGGCGGTGATCTTCGTGAACAACGACTTCGGCAAGGGTGGGCGCGAGGCCTTCATCAAGTCGGCCGAAGCCAACGGCATCAAGATCGCGGCCGACATCTCGACCGAGCCCGGCCAGGTCGACTGGTCCGCGCCCGTGCTCAAGGCCAAGCAGAGCAATGCCGATGCGGTGTTCGTCTACACCAACGAGGAAGAGTCGGCCCGCGCGCTGCGCGAGCTGCGCAAGCAGGGCTGGAGCAAGCCCATCCTCGGCGAGACCGTGCTGCCCAGCCAGAAGGTGATCGAGCTGGCCGGGGACGCCGCCAACGGCGCTCTCGCGCACGTCGGCCTGACCGTCGATGCGCCGATTCCTTCCATGCGCGCCTTCCGCGCCAAGTTCGAGAAGGAATACAAGTACATCCCGGACCACAACGGCATCAAGGGCTACACCAGCGTCTACATGTTCAAGGCCGGCGTCGAGAAGGCCGGCAAGCTCGACCGCATCGCGATCGCGAAGGCGCTGCATGGCCTGAGCATCTCCGCCGCCAAGGAGCCGGGCGTGCTGATGGATGTCAGCATCGACGAGAAGGGCGACCTCGATCGCGAGAGCTTCATCGTCGAGGTGAAGAACGGCAAGCAGGAGGTCAAGGAGATCCTGCCCGCACTGGGAAAGAAGTAAGTCCGTCGACGCGCGCGCTTCATGACTGACTTCCTGCAGCTCTTCTTCTCCGGGCTCGCCACCGGCGCGATCTACGCGCTGGCGGCGCTGGGCTTCACGCTGCTGTGGCAGGCCAGCGGCACCATCAACTTCGCCCAGGGCGAGTTCGTGATGCTGCCGGCCTTCGCGATGCTGGCCTTTCTTTCGCTGGGCGCACCGCTCGCGCTCAGCTTCGGGCTGACCGTCGCGGTGGCCGTGTTCGTGCTCGGCTGGCTGTTCAAGCGCGGCCTGGTGGACCCGCTCTTCAAGTACGGGATGATGCCGATCGTGGTCGCGACCATCGGCCTGTCGATCGCGCTGCGCAACGGCGTGCGCGCCGCATACAGCGCCGAGGCCCAGCCCTTCCCGAGCCTCTTCGCGGACAAGCTCTTCAACATCGCGGGCGTCACGCTCACGCTCGCGGACCTGGGCACCTTCGCGCTGGCGGTGGGCATCGTGCTGGCCACGCAGGCCTTCATCTCGAAAACCGTGACCGGCCGCGCGATGCAGGCGGTCGCGCAGAACACCGAAAGCGCGAGCGTGCTCGGCATCGACGTGCCGCGCATGGTCTTCTACACCTTCGCCATCAATGCCGCGCTCGCGGTGGCGGCGGCATTGCTGATCACGCCGACCTACCTGGCCAAGTTCGACATGGGCGAGAGCCTGGGCACCAAGGCCTTCTTCGCGGCAATCATCGGCGGCTTCAACAACTCGCGCGGCGCGCTGGTGGGCGGGCTCATCGTCGGCGTGGCCGAGAACCTGGCGGCGGCCTACATCTCGCCGGCCTACAAGGACGCGGTCGCGCTCGTCATCTTCATGGTCGTGATCCTGTTCAAGCCGCAGGGCCTGCTGGGCCGCAAGGAGGAACGCAAGGTATGAGCAAGCGCAACAGCCTCCTGATCGTCGCGGCGCTGGCGGTGATGCTCGCCGCGCCTCCCTTCCTCAAGAACTTCGGCCTCTACCTGCTGAGCTACTGGCTGATCTTCATCATCGCCACCATGGGTCTCAACCTCACGGTGGGCTACGCCGGGCAGAAGTCGCTGGGCCATGCGGCCTTTCTCGGCATCGGCGCCTATACCGTGGCGCTGATGATGAAAGCCGGCCTGAGCTTCTGGCTCGGATTGCCGGCGGCGGCGCTGCTGTGTTTCGTCATCGGCCTCGCGCTGGGCTTCCCGGCCCTGCGCGTGCAGACAATCTACCTGGCCTTCGCGACCCTCGGATTCAACACCGCGGTGTGGCTGGTGATGCGCAACGAGGAATGGCTGACCGGCGGCAGCTTCGGCATCAACAACATCGCGCGGCCTTCGCTGGCCGGCCTGTCGTTCGAAGGCAACCTGGCCTACTACTACCTCGTGCTCGCGATGACGGTGCTGCTGGCGCTGCTGCTCCGGGGTCTCCTGCGCTCGCCCTGGGGCAAGGCTTTCACCGCGCTGCGCGACAACCCCATCCGCGCCGAAAGCCTGGGCATCAGCGTGCGCAGCTATACGCTGCTGAGCTTCGCCATCGGCGCGGCCTATGCGGGCGTGGCGGGCGGGCTGTTCGCCTCGCTGGTGCAGTTCATCGAGCCGGCGCCCTTCGCGGTGGCGGCCTCGATCATGATGTACCTGATGGTGGTGGTCGGCGGCCCGGGCTATTTCCTGGGGCCGGTGCTCGGCGCCGCGGTGGGTGTGGTGCTGCCGGAATGGCTGCGCGACGTGCCGGGCGTGTCCGACTGGTACCTGCCGATCTTCGGCGCGGCGGTGGTGCTGCTGATGGTGTGGCTGCCTGACGGCCTGCTGTCGATCCCGGACCGCATGCGCGCGCGACGCGAGTCGCGCGAGGCCTCGGCCGCCCGCGCGGCGATGGCGCAGCAGCACGTCGAGGTGATGCAATGAGCGCCACTCAGGCATCCCGGGCGGAGCAGGGCGCGTCCGTGCTCCGCGTGACGGACCTGCGCAAGTCCTACGGCGCCATCCAGGCCGTGGGCGGCGTGAGCTTCGAAGTGCGGCCCGGCGAGATCTTCGGCGTGATCGGTCCCAACGGTTCGGGCAAGACGACGCTCTTCAACAGCATGCTGGGCCAGATCGCGCCGGACGCCGGCCGCATCGAACTCAAGGGCGAGGACGTGACCGGGCTCGGCCCGCTCGAACTCAACCGCCGCGGCGTGGGCCGTACCTTCCAGAGCCTGCAGGTCTTCGGGAAGATGACGGTGCGCGACAACCTGATCGTTGCCGCGCAGGAACATCGCGGCAGGCTGTGGAGCCGCATGTTCGCCCCGGCCGATTCGGGCCTGGGCCCGAAGGCCGATGCGCTGATCGAGCAGTTCCGCATCCGCCATGTCGCGAACCGCAAGGCGGGGCTTCTGTCCTACGGCCAGCAGAAGCTGGTGGACATCGGCATGGCCTTCATGAGCGATCCGGACCTGGTGCTGCTCGACGAGCCCTGCGCGGGCGTCAATCCCAGCCTGGTGGGCGGACTCTCCGCGCTGCTGAAGGAGCTGAACCGCTCGCGCCGCGGCAGCTTCGTCGTGATCGAACACAACATGGACTTCGTGATGGATCTCTGCCACCGCATCATGGTGATGGTCGAAGGCCGGGTGATGGCCATCGGCACACCGGCCGAGATCCGCGCCAACAAGCAGGTGCTCGACGCCTACCTGGGGAACTGAACATGCGGATCGACGACGCCGACACCTGCATCGAGTTCGACAAGGTGCTCGCGGGCTACAAGGACTTCATGATCCTCAACCAGCTGTCCTTCCGGGCCCGGCGCGGCAAGATCACGCTGCTGCTGGGGCCCAATGGCGCAGGCAAGTCGACGGTGCTGAAGACGCTGTTCGGCCTGCTCAAGGTGAGGAGCGGCGCGATCCGGCTCTTCGGCCAGGACATCACCGGCGCGAGTGCGCGCGACCTGCTGGTGAAGCACGGGGTCGCCTTCGTGCCGCAGGGCCGCAACCTCTTCGGCCAGCTCAGCGCCTTCGAGAACCTCGAGCTCGGCGGCATCACGCTCGGCATGAAGACCACGCACGAGCGCATTCCCGAGGTGCTCGAACTGTTCCCGCGCGTGAAGGAGCGCATGCACAGCGCTGCCGCTTCGCTGTCGGGCGGCGAGCAGAAGCAGCTCGAGGTCGGGCGGGCGTTGCTGCTGCGGCCCCGGGTGATCCTGATCGACGAGCCCTCCATCGGCCTGTCGCCCCTGGTGGTGCAGGACGTCTTCAGGCTGCTGCGCCGGCTGGCCGACGCGGGCACGACCGTGCTGATGGTCGAGCAGAACGTGAAGAGCGCGCTCAAGATGGCCGACGAGGCGATCGCGCTCGAATCCGGCCGGCTGGTACTGCACAAGGCGGCCGACGAACTCCTGGCCGATCCGAACATCGAACGGCTTTTCCTTGGCGGCGCACAGGCCGGCACGACCTGAGCGCCGCGGACGACACGACGAGGTTATTCATCATGATTTCCGGCAAGACCACGCTGATCGCCCACCTGGGCTACCCCACCGAGAGCTTCAAGGCTCCGATGATCTACAACCCCTGGTTCGACGAGCAGGGCATCGACGCGGTCGTGATGCCGATGGGCGTGAAGGCGGAGGACTATCCCGCCGTCTTCGCCTCGCTCTTCCGCCTGACCAACATCCGGGGCGCGCTGGTGACCATGCCGCACAAGATCACCACCTTGTCGCTGGCGGACGAGGTGACGCCGACAGCGAAGATCGCCGGCGCCTGCAACGCGGTGCTCAAGCGCGCCGACGGCAAGCTGGTGGGCGACCAGTTCGACGGCGCGGGTTTCGTGCGCGGCGTCCAGCGCAAGGGCCATGCGCTCGAGGGCACGCGCGTGCTGGTCTCGGGCAGCGGCGGCGTGGGCTCCGCCATCGCGGCTTCGCTGGCCGCGGCGGGTGTGGGCGAACTCGCGCTCTTCGATGTGCATGCGGATTCGGCCGAGGCGCTCGCCGGCCGGCTGCGCACGCACTATCCGGCGCTCTCCGTCACGACCGGTTCCAACGATCCGGCCGGCTTCGACGTGGTCGTCAACGCCACGCCGCTGGGCATGAAGGAGGGCGATCCGCTGCCTTTCGACATCGCGCGCATTTCGCCTTCCGCCTTCGTCGGCGAGGTCGTGATGAAATCGGAGTACACGCCGCTGCTGCGCGCCGCGCGCGACAAGGGCTGCGCCGTGCAGGTGGGGACCGATATGCTGTTCGAGATGATCCCGGCCTATCTGGAGTTCTTCGGCTACGGCAGCCCCACGCCGGAGGAGTTGCGCGCGGTCGCGACACTCACCTACTGATCTGTCTTCATTCGCATCATGAGTATCTTCGAGGGCTTCCTCTCCACATCCGAGACGCTGGCGGCCTTCAGCGACCGCAGCTTCGTCGCCGCCATGCTGAAGTTCGAGGCGGCACTCGCGCACGCGCAGGCGCGCGTCGGGCTGATCCCCGAATCGGCCGCGCATTCCATCGTGGGCAGTTGCAAGGTCGAGCTCTTCGATGTCGCCAAGATCGTGCGCGACAGCGGCCGTGCCGGCAGCGTCGCGATCCCGCTGGTCAAGAGCCTCAAGGAGGCGGTCGGCCTGTTCAATGCCGACGCCGTGCGATACGTCCATTTCGGCAGCACCAGCCAGGACGTGATCGACAGCGCGATGGCGCTGGTCACGCACGAAGCGGTGGCGTTGATCGACGCCGACCTGCGCAAGGCGGCGCAGGCCCTGCTGGCGCATGCGCAGCAGTATGCGCAGACACCCATCCTCGCGCGCACGCTGATGCAGCCGGCCTCGGTCACCAGCTTCGGACTCAAGTGCGTCAACTGGGCGGCGCCGCTGGTGCGCGGCCGCGATCGGCTGACCGTCGCGGCGCGTCGCGCACTGCAGGTGCAGCTCGGCGGCGCCGTGGGCACGCTGGCGCAGATGAAGGGCGATGGGCCCGCGGTACGCGCCCTCATGGCGGAGGACCTCGGCCTGGGCGACCCGGGCGCGACCTGGCACACGCAGCGCGACGAATGGATCGCGCTCGGCTGCGAGCTCGGCCTGCTGGTCGGCAGCCTGGGCAAGATCGCCAAGGACATCGCCCTGATGGGCCAGTATGAAGTCGGCGAGCTGGCCGAGCCGAGCGAGCCCGGGCGCGGCGGCTCGTCGGCGATGCCGCACAAGCGCAATCCGGTGGCCTCGATGGTCGCGCTCGCGGCCGCCACGCGCGCTCCGCAGCGTGTGGCGGCGCTCCTGGCCGCGATGCCGCAGGAGCACGAGCGCGCGCTCGGTGCCTGGCAGGCCGAACTGGCCGAATGGCCTCAACTCCTGATGTCCGCCCACGGCAGCGTTCGCGCCCTGGCGGGCGCTTTGCCCGGTCTGCAGGTGGATGCGGCGCGGATGCGTTCCAATATCGAGCACCTGCGCGCCGAATTGCCGCGCGAGGCGGCGGACGAATGGTTCGATGTCTCGCTCGGCGGCACGGCCGGCGAGATCGCGCTGGCCCGTGTGATGGTGCTGCAGGCCCAACTTCACTCCCAGGACAGCGAACGATGAGCACCACCCCTCCCTCTCCCGCCGGCGACTACGAAGCCGGCCTCGTCAACCGCCGGCGCGTGCTCGGCGACGCCTGGGTCGACCGCTCGCTGGCCAACCGCAACGACTTCAACAGCGAGTTCCAGGAGCTGATCACCCGCCATGCCTGGAACGACATCTGGGGCCGGCCGGCGCTGGGTGACAGGACGCGCCGCTTCATGGTGCTGTCGATGATGCTCGGCATCCATGCCTACGACGAATTCGCGATGCACGTGCGGGCCGCTCTCGACGGTCCGCCGGAATCGCGCCTTGCGCCCGAGGACATCAAGGAAGTGATCATGATGGCCGCCATCTACTGCGGCGTTCCGGTGGCCAACCACGCCTTCGGCATCGCCACGGGCATCCTGCGCGAGAAGGGCCTTCTGCCGGACGCGCCGCGGTGAGCGCGGCTGCCGCGCGACCCGGCGTTTCCTTTGCACTGCTCCTGCCGCTGCTGCTGGCGGCCCAGCCGGTGGCGACCGACAGCTACCTGCCGGCGCTGCCGGCCATCACGCGCGAGCTGGGCCCGGCGAGCACCAGCCTGACCGTCTTCATCCTCGCCTTCGGATTCGGCCAGCTGCCTTGCGGGCCGCTGTCGGACCGCTTCGGCCGTCGGCCGGTGCTGCTCGCGGGCCTGGGACTCTATGCGCTCGCGTCGCTGGGCTGCGCCCTGGCGAGCGGCATTCCGATGCTGGTGGTCTTTCGCGCGCTGCAGGGTTTGTCGATGGCGGCCATCCTGGTGTGCGCGCGGGCGGCGGTGCGCGATCTCTATCCGGCGCACGAGGGGCCGCATGTCATGGCGCGCGGGCTCACCGGGCTGGGGGTGGTCGCACTGGTGGCGCCGGTGCTGGGTGCCTACGGAGTCCAGGCCGCGGGCTGGCGCTGGGTGCTGGGCGGCATGGCCGTCTACGCGCTGATCGTGGGCTTTCTTTGCCTGCGCGGCTTTCATGAAACGCGCCAGAAAGGCGCAGCAATACCGGCCGCGCCCCCGTTGGCGCGAAGCGGCGTGCGCGAAGTGTTCGCGAGCCCGAGCTTCAGGGCCTGGTCCTCGGTGTCGGCGGCCACCTATGGCGGGCTGTTCTGCTTCCTGCTGTTGTCGCCGATGGTCTACATCAGCTACCTCGGGCTCTCGCCCGCGCTCTATGGCTGGATTCCGGCCGGCGGGTCGCTCGTCTACATCTTCAGCACCACGCTGTGCCGCCGGCTGCTGGCGCGGATGGGCGCGGTACGCGCCGTGCAAATGGGCTCGCTGCTGAGCCTGGCCGGTCCGCTGGTGCAGGCGCTCGGATGCTGGCTGGCGCCGCTCGCCGCCTGGCCGCTGCTCCTGGGCCATGCGATCTTCTGCATCGGCCACGGCATCCACCAGCCTTGCGGGCAGGCCGGCGCGGTCGGCGACCTGCCGCAGCAGGCGGGCCGCGCCGTGTCCTGGTCCGGCTTTGCGATGATGGCGGTCGCGTTCGTGGTCGGCCAGATCGCGGCCGGCTTCGTCGACCCGGCGCTCAGCCGCGGCGCCTGGCCGATGGTGGTGCCCATGATGTGCGCGGGCCTCGCGCTGGTGCTGATTGCCTTTGCGTGGCTGCCGCGTCTGCCGGTTCTGATTCGAAGAAAGGAAATTCCATGACCCGCTTGAATGTCGTTCGCGAAGGGCAGGGGCCCATCGTGGTCCTCAGCCATGCGCTGGGCTGCGACCTCCACATGTGGGACGGCGTGGCCGCGCTGCTGGCGCGTGCCCATACCGTGCTGCGTTATGACCATCGCAATCACGGCCAGTCCGAGGTGGTGCCCGGTCCCGTGAGCATGCGGATGCTGGCCGAGGATGCAGCCGCGCTGATCGAGCGCGAAGCCGGCGGCCAGCCGGTGCACTTCGTCGGCCTGTCGATGGGCGGCATGACGGCGCAGGCGCTCGCGCCGGCGCATCCCGCGCTGCTCAAGAGCGTGGTGATCGCCAATTCCTCGGCCCACTACCCCGACCAGGCGCCCTGGCGCGCGCGCGTGCAGACCGTGCAGGCCCAGGGCGTGGCCGCGATCGCGCCGGGTGCCGTGTCGCGCTGGCTCACGCCCGCCTACGTGGCGACGACCGAAGGCGCAGCGGCGGCGCGCCGCCTGCACGACACCCTGGTGCGTACCGACGCCGCCGGCTACATCGCGAGCTGCGACGCCGTCGCGGCGATCGATTTCCGCGAGACCAATGCGCGCATCGTCACGCCCACGCTGGTGATCGCCGGCCGCCAGGACGAGGCCACGCCGCTCTCGATGTCGGAGGCGATGGTGGCCGGCATTCCGAATGCGCGGCTCGCGACCATCGACGCGGCGCATCTGAGCGCCGTCGAGCAGCCGGAGGAGTTCACGCGGCTTCTGATCGACTTCTGGAGAGCACTCTAGAACGCCCGCCCGGGGCGGCTGTTGGGGTTGTGGGGGGATTGCGGGGGGGCGCGGAGGCGACGGCGCGGCTTGGCTCATGATGCGCGCTGCCAATCATTCCGGACTTGTCCTGTCATCATGACCTCCAGACTCAAGATCGATTTCGTTTCCGATGTGTCCTGCCCGTGGTGCGCCATCGGACTCGGTGCGCTCGATGCCGCGTTGCAGCGGGTGGCGCCCGAGATCAGCGCGGAGCTGCATTTCCAGCCATTCGAGCTGAACCCGGACATGCCGCCCGAAGGCCAGGACACCTTCGAGCACCTGCATCAGAAGTACGGCTCCAGCCGTGAGCAGCAGGCGCAGGTGCGCGAGGCGATCCGCGCGCGCGGGGAGGCGGTCGGCTTCCGCTTCGCCGAAGGCGGCCGGGCGCGCATCTACAACACCTTCGATGCGCACCGGCTTCTGCACTGGGCCGAGCGCGAGGACCTCGGCAAGCAGAAGGCGCTGAAGAAGGCGCTGCTCAAGGCCTTCCACGGCGACGGCGAGAATCCCTCGGACCCGGAGGTGCTGGTGCGGCTGGCCGGCGAGTCGGGGCTCGATCCGCAGCGGGCGCGCGAGATTCTTCAGGGCGACGAGTACGCGGCGGAAACGCGGGCGCGCGAGCGGCTCTATACCGACGCCGGCATTCATTCGGTGCCGGCGATCATCATCAACGACCAGCATCTGATCTCCGGCGGCCAGCCGGTCGAGGTCTTCGAGCGCGCACTGCGGCAGATTGCTGGCGCAGCGCCGCAGGGCACGGCCTTCGCCTGAGATCGCGCGCCGCGTAAAGTTGGTCAACCGGCGCCCGGGGCGACCGGTTGAGGGGTACAAGCGCATGATCCACGGGCCATGGACTTCCGGATGAACCCCTTCCACCACCGTGCCGCCGGGGCGGCCCTCTGTCTTGCGGCGGCCGCATGGCTGCTGGTCGCCTGCACCGGCCTTCCGGCGACGGCGCCCTTGCCGAAGGTCTCCGCAAGCGATGAAGCCACGCAGCTTCGCTGGCTCGACCGAGTGGCCTGGGGCGCCAACACCAGCAGCTCCCGGGAACTGGCGCGAGCCGGCCTTCCGGCCTGGCTGCGCGGGCAGCTCCATCCCGGCCCTGCGGTGCTGCCGGCCGAGGCCCAGGCGCAGATCGACGCGATGACGATCTCGCGCACCCCGATGGCGCAGATCGCGGGCGACATCGTCGCCAAGCGGCGCACCATCGACGCCTTGCCGGACGAGGAGCAGAAGAAGGCGGCGCGGCGCGACTACCAGCAATCGCTCTCGATCCTGGAGCGCGAGGCGCAGCGGCGCTTCGTGCTGCGCGCCCTCTATTCGCCGAATCAGTTGCAGGAGCAGATGACCTGGTTCTGGGTCAACCACTTCAACGTGAACGGACGCAAGAACAACCTGCGCGCGCTGGTGGGCGACTACGAGGAGAACGCGATCCGGCCCCATGCGCTCGGCCGCTTTCGCGACCTGCTCGGCGCAACGCTTCGGCATCCGGCCATGCTGCGTTATCTGGACAACGCGCAGAACGCCGCCAACCGTCTCAACGAGAACTACGCGCGCGAGCTGATGGAGCTGCACACGCTGGGTGTCGGCGGCGGCTATACGCAGGCGGACGTGCAGGAGCTCGCGCGCGTGCTGACCGGCGTGGGCATCCGCCTGCGCGACGACCCGCTGCGGCAGGATCTGTTCGAGTTCTATCCGAAGCGCCACGACGACGGACCGAAGACCTTCCTCGGCCAGCCGATCACGCAGCATGGCCTGGCGGAGGTCGACGAGGCGCTCGATCGTCTCGCGCGCGCACCGGCGACGGCCCGCTTCATCTCGCGCAAGCTGGCTGTCTATTTCGTCGCCGACGATCCGCCGCCGGCGCTGGTCGAGCGCATGGCGCAGACCTTCACCCGCAGCGACGGCGACATCGCGGCGGTGCTCACGACACTCTTCGAATCGCCCGAGTTCTCGGCCTCGCTCGGCCGGAAGTTCCGCGATCCGGTGCACTATGTGATCGCAGGCGTGCGCCTGGCGTATGACGACCGCGTGGTGAGCCAGGTGGATCCGATCCTCGGCTGGATCGCCCGCATGGGCGAGCCGCTCTATGGCCATCCGACACCGGAGGGCTATCCGTTGACGCAGGACGCCTGGGCCAGTGCGGGCCAGATGACGACCCGCTTCGAGATTGCCCGCGCCATCGGCGCGAACGGTGCGGTGCTGTTCCGGCGCGACGACGGCAGCCCGCCGGAGCGGCCCGCCTTTGCGCCATTGGCCGAATCACGCGCCGTGCGCGCGGCCCTGCCGGGCCTGAGTGCGCAGACGCGCGAGGCGCTTGCGCAGGCGAAGTCCCCGCAGGAGTGGAACACCTTCCTGCTGGCCTCGCCCGAACTGATGCGCCGCTGAACAAGGAAGAGGGAGCCGAAGGATGATGCAACGCCGCCATCTGCTGAGACTTCTTGCCGCTGCCCCGGCCGCGGGCCTGTCGGCCCGATTGCTGGCCGCGCCCGCCGCGGGGCACGCGAAGTTGCTGGTCGTGTTCCTGCGCGGCGCGTATGACTGCGCCAATCTGCTCGTGCCGGTGTCGAGCGACTTCTACTATGCGGCGCGTCCGCATATCGCGATCGCCCGGCCGGGTGAGCCCGATGGCGCACTGCCGGTCGACGGCACGTGGGGACTGCATCCGGTGCTGGCGTCCACGGTGATGCCGCTGTTCCAGTCGCGGCAGGCGCTGTTCGTGCCCTTCGCGGGCACGGACGACCTGACGCGCAGCCACTTCGAAACGCAGGACAGCATCGAACTCGGCCAGGCGCCGGACCGGCGGCACGACGAGCGCTCGGGATTTCTCAATCGGCTGGCCACGGTGCTCGGCGGCGGCCCGGATCCGCAGGTTTCGGCGATGGCCTTCACCGACCAGTTGCCCATCGTCCTGCGCGGCGAGGCCAAGGCCGCGAACATGGCCCTGGGCGGCGTCAGGCGGCCGGGCATCGACGAACGCCAGAGCCGTGTGATCGAGTCCATGTACCGCAACACCGCGCTCGCCCAGCCGGTGGCAGAGGGCTTCCAGGTGCGCGAGGAGGTACGGCGCACGATGGATGGCGAGATGGAAGCCGCCAGCCGCAACGCGATGAGCGCGCGCGGCTTCGAACTCGTCGCGCGGCGCATGGCGCGGCTGATGCGCGAGCGTTTCGACATCGGCTTTGTCGACGTCGGCGGCTGGGACACGCACGTGGGGCAGGGCGGCGCGAGCGGCTACCTGGCGGGGCGGCTGGACGAACTCGGCCGCGGCCTCGCGGGCTTCGCCACCGAAATGGGCGAGGCGGCCTGGCGCGACACCGTGGTCGTGGTCATCAGCGAATTCGGCCGCACCTTCCGAGAGAACGGCAATCGCGGCACCGATCATGGCCACGGCAGCGTCTACTGGGTCCTGGGCGGCGGACTCTCCGCGCAGGCCGGCGGCCGCGTGGTCGGCGAGCAGGTCGCGGTGTCGCAACCGAACCTGTTCCAGAATCGCGACTATCCCGTGCTCAACGAATACCGCGCGCTCTTCGCCGGCCTGTTCAAGCGCATGTACGGGCTTTCGCCGGCGCAAGTGGACCGCGTGTTCGAAGGCGTGACGCCCAGGGACCTGGTGCTGATCTAGGCATCGACATTGCTTCACCTGCGCGAAGCGGGATGCCGATCATCGGGCGCCTGGGCGCCGATGAATGGTCACTTCGATCCGATAGCATCTCCGCTGATCATGGCGACGCCGCCACGAGCGGCCGCGGATTCTTCAACAACCCACAGGAACATCGATGCCTCAAGATTCACGATCCTTCGGAAGAGGGCCGGCCGGCCCCGTCGCCCGGACCTACAGCCCCGCGGCGAAATGGCTGCACTGGCTGGTCGTGCTGCTGGTCCTGACGCAGTTCGTGGTCTCGATCCTGATGCCGGAAATCGGACCCGGCACCGTCCCCGGAACGCTCATCGATCTGCACCTGTCCTTTGGCGTTCTCATCCTCATCCTGATGGTGATCCGCGTCATCCACCGGCTGCTTCACCCGGTGCCGCTGGACATGCCGGATTCGCCCGCCTGGGAACGCTGGTCTGCCCATGCGACCCATGTCGCGTTGTACGCCATCCTTCTCGTCGGCCCTTTCCTGGGCTGGGCCTCGGCATCCGCGCACAAGCTTCCCGTCACGCTCTTCGGCATCGTGCCGCTGCCCGACATCGCGGAGCCGAAGGCGCGCTGGGCATTGAGCGCCGGCGATGTGCATGCCTTGATGATGTGGATCCTGCTCGCGCTGATCGCCTTGCATGCCGCCGCAGCGCTTTATCACTACTTCATCCGGCACGACGGCGTGCTGGCTCGCATGCTGCCCTCTCGCGGCGACTGAAAACCCTCAGCGCCCTGTCGGCGGCGGCACCCGCTTCTCCAGCATCTCGACCAGTCGCGCCAGCGCCACCGACGGTGTGCCGTGCCACACCAGGTGGGTGCGGTTCGCGCGCAGCCGCTCGGGCAATGCGTGCTGCCGCACATCGGCGGTGGCGCGCAGCGCCTTGAGGACGGAGAGCGGGACGATGGCAAAGCCGGTGCCGGCGGCGACACAGGCGATCATGGCCTGGTAGGAGGAAAACTCCAGCGAGCGCGAGGCGGCGACCCCGCCCTTGCCCAGCCATTGTTCAAGCACGCGCCGGTACGAGCATCCCTGAGCGAAGGCGATGAGGGTCGCATCGGCCAGGTCGCGCGGGCCGGTGACGGCGGGCACGCTCTGCGGCGTGATGAGGACCAGTTCCTCCTCGAACACCGGCAGGGCTTCGAGGTCCGGCGCGGAGAAGGGTTCCGACACGAAGGCGGCCTCGATCTCGAACGTGTTGACGCGCCGGACGAGCGCGTCCGTGGTGCCGCTGACCAGTTCGACCACCACACCCGGGTAGAGCTTGTGGAAGCGCGACAGCACGGCCGGGAGCCGGCTGCCGGCCGTGCTTTCGAGCGAGCCCAGCCGGAAGATGCCGAGCGGGAGGTCGCTGCGCAGTTCGCTTTCGGCCTCGTCGGCCAGGCGCAGCAGGCGATCGGCGTAAGGCAGCAGCCGGTGGCCCGCGGGCGCGAGCCTGAGCGTGCGGCCCTGGCGGTGAAAGAGCTTGTGGCCCAGGCGCTCTTCGAGTTGGCGGATGCGGGTCGTGACGTTCGATTGCACGCGGTTGAGCTTGTCGGCCGCGCGGATCACGCCGCCCTCGGCCACGACGGCGCGGAAGATTTCGAGGGAGTCGAGATCAATGGTTCTCATATCAAGAATGATTGTTCTGGATTATTCATTTGTGCGATGCGGACATTCTGGGTTCAATCGAAGGCCATGTCGAATGCTTCCCTGGCCGCGGCGCGGCCTTCCTTCCTCGCGGTCAGCGGCGCGGGCCTGCTGTCGCTCGCGATCGCCATGGGCATTGGCCGTTTCGCCTTCACGCCGATGCTGCCGCTGATGGTTCGTGCCGGCAGCGCGGACCTGTCCCTGGGCGGCTGGCTCGCGGCGGCGAACTACGCCGGCTATCTGATCGGCGCCCTGAGCGCGGCCCATCTTCCGCTGACGCCGCGTCGCATGGTCTTCGCGGCGCTGGCGGTGATCGTGCTGTCGACCGCGGCCATGGGACTCGCGGTTTCGCCGTCCGCGTGGCTGCTCTTGCGATTCGTGGCCGGCGTGGCGAGCGCCTGGGCGCTCGTCAGCACCAGCGTGTGCTGTCTCGGCTGGTTCGCGCACCTGGCACGGCCTGCCGGCGCGGGCGTGCTCTATGCGGGGGTGGGCGCGGGCATCGCGCTCGCGGGGCTCTATTGCTGGCGGGCCGGTGTGGCCGGTGTCGCGCCTGCCGCGCTGTGGCTGCAGCTCGGCGGGCTCGCGCTCGCCGGACTGATCCTGGTGGCGGTGTCGATGCCGGGCGAACTGGTGGACGATGGGGCGCGCGGCGCTGCGCCGTCGGATACGCCGGCGGCGCGGGTGCCGTGGGACCTGGTCCTGGCCTATGGCGTGCTGGGCTTCGGCTACATCCTGCCTGCGACCTTCATTCCGGTGCTGGCGCGCGCGGTGATCGACGATCCCTCGGTGTTCGGCGCGGCGTGGCCGGTGTTCGGCCTGGCCGCCGCGGTCTCCACCCTGTTCGCGGGCGCGGTGCTGGGCCGCTTCGCGCGCCGGCGGGTGCTGGCGGGCTGCCATGGGGTGATGGCCATCGGCTGCGTGCTGCCGGTGCTGCATCTCTCGGCGGCAACCGTTCTCGCGGCGGCTCTGCTGGTGGGCGGCACCTTCATGGTCGCGACCATGGCCGGCATGCAGGAGGCCAGGGCGCTGGCGTCGGGCGGCGACGCGACCCGCGCGCTGGGGCGCATGACCGCCGCCTTCGCGATCGGGCAGATGGCCGGTCCGGTGCTGTCCTCGGCGCTGAGCGGCGGCGCGCGCGATGTGGCGGGCTTGTCCGTTGCCCTCGGCCTGGGTGCGGCGGCCTTGCTGTGCAGCGCGGTGTGGCTCTGGCGCCCCGGCGCCGTGCGAATCTCTCCGGCACGATGACGAAGAAAGGAATCTCCCCATGATCGAACAAGGCCACGGCCAACCCTGGACCGAGCGGCTGCCGCTGCCGGCGGCAGAGGAAATGTCGGACGCGCAGCGCGCCGCCGCGCGAACGCTGATCGACGGTCCGCGCAAGGCGGTCTTCGGGCCCTTCGTACCCTTGATGCAGAGCCCGGTGCTGATGGAGCGCATCGGAAGCCTCGGCGAGTATTTGCGCTTCGACAGCGCGATCGATGCGCGCGTGCGGGAGCTGCTGACCTGCGCGGTCGCTCGCCATGTGGGCAATCAGTTCGAGTGGATCGTGCATGCGCCGGCGGCGGTCAAGGCCGGCGTGAGCGCCGAGGCCATCGAAGCCCTGCGGCTCGGGCGGCGGGCCGCGCCGCTCGCGGAGGACGAACAACTCGCTCTCGATCTCGCGCACGAAGTGCTGCTGCATCACGGTGTGAGCGAGCCCACCTATGCGGCGGCCGTGGCGCGCTTCGGCGCGCCCTGCGTGGTGGAGATGGCCGCGCTCGTCGGCTACTTCGCGATGGTGTGCTGGGTCATGAATGTGTCACATACGCCGGTGCAGGCGGGCGAGGGACAGCGCGGGCTGGAAGCCTTCCCGCCCTGAGCCCGGACGTGGGTGCGCCGGTCAGGATAAGGTCGGGTCCGGCAGGCACAATGTCGCGGCCCCACCCGCGGACCCGGTCCGTGTTTCGACCCTCCGCACCTGCCCATGTTCGACAAACGCTTCTTCCCGCGCCAGGCCGTCGCGTCCGGCGGCAACCGCTGGGACTGGACTCTGCTGCCCCTCGTGCTGGCGCTGCTGTTCGCACTGGCTTATGCCGGCTCGCAGATGGCGCGGCCTTACGAAGTGGGGCAGCCGCTGCCGATCAGTCTCGATCCGTGGATGCTGCCGTACTACCTGCTGCGCACCACCCTGCGCATGTTCCTCGCGCTCGGTGCGTCGCTGGTCTTCAGTTGCATCTTCGCGGTGCTCGCGACCAAGTACCGCCCCGCGGAGAAGGTGCTGGTGCCGGTGCTCGACATCCTGCAGTCGATCCCCATCCTCGGCTTCCTGTCGATCACGGTGACCGGCTTCATCGCGCTCTTCCCGGGCAACCTGCTCGGTGTGGAGTGCGCGGCGATCTTCGCGATCTTCACCTCGCAGGCCTGGAACATGGCCTTCAGCCTCTACCAGTCGCTGCGCACCGTGCCTGCCGAACTGCGCGAGGCGGCCTCGGTGTTCCAGCTCTCCGGCTGGCATCGCTTCTGGCGGCTGGAACTGCCCTTCGCGATGCCGGGACTGTTGTGGAACATGATGATGTCGATGTCCGGCGGATGGTTCTTCGTGGTGGCGTCCGAGGCGATCTCGGTGTCGAACCAGAACATCAAGCTGCCGGGCGTCGGCTCCTATATCGCGCTCGCGATCGAGGCGCGCGACCTGGGCGCGATCGGGTGGGCCATCGGCGGCATGCTGATCGGCATCACGCTGTATGACCAGCTCTTCTTCCGTCCGCTGATCGCCTGGGCCGACAAGTTCCGCTTCGAGGAAGGCGGCGCAGAGGAGGCGCCGCACTCGTGGCTGCTCACCTGGCTGCGCCGCACCGATCGGTTGAAGAGCATGGCGCATGGCGGCGCACGGCTGCTCGATCGTTCGCTGGAATGGTTTCGCCGCGATCACGACGGCACCTCGATCAAGGCGCGCCCGCGGGCGTCGAGCAGCAACCTGGAGCGGGCCTGGGACGCGGCACTTGCGGCGGCGGTGCTGCTGGCGGCGATCTGGCTGGTGCGCTTCATTCATGCGGAGGTCGGCTGGTCCGAGGTCGGCCATGTGTTCGTGCTGGGCATCTACACGCTGCTGCGCGTGCTGGTGCTGATCGCGCTGGCGGCCCTGGTGTGGGTGCCGGCAGGGGTGTGGATCGGCATGAATCCGCGCTGGGCCGGACGCCTGCAGGGTGTGGCGCAGTTCATGGCGGCCTTTCCGGCCAATCTCATGTTCCCGGTCGCGGTGCTCTTCATCGTGCGCTGGCACCTGAATCCGGACATCTGGCTCGCGCCGCTCATGGTGCTCGGCACCCAGTGGTACTTGCTCTTCAACGTGATCGCGGGCGCGTCGAGCGTGCCCACCGAGCTGCGCTACGCGGCCCGCAATCTCGGCCTGACCGGCTGGCTGCGCTGGAAGCGCTATCTGCTGCCGGCCGTGTTCCCGAGTTTCGTCACCGGCGCCATCACGGCCAGCGGGGGCTCATGGAACGCGAGCATCGTGGCCGAGTACGTGACCTGGGGCGACACCACGCTCGAGGCCGCCGGACTGGGCAGCTACATCGCGCACATGACGGCCATCGGCGACTTTCCGCGCATCGCACTCGGCATCAGCGTGATGTGCGTGTTCGTCATGGGCATGAACCATTTCGTCTGGCGCAGGCTCTACGAGTTGGCCGAAGACCGGATGCATTTCTGATGATGAGAAGGCAAGGAGAGGCCATGGCCGAAGCGATTGTTGAACTCAAGGGCGTGGGCAAGTCTTTCCGCTCCGCCGACGGCACGGCGCGTTCGGTGCTCGAGGGGGTGGACTTCGGACTGGTCGAGGGCGAGATCGTGGCGCTGCTCGGGCAGTCGGGCTCGGGCAAGTCGACGCTGCTGCGCATCCTGGCCGGGTTGATCGGCGCGGACGTGGGCAGCGTCCGCTATCGGGGCCAGCCGCTGTACGGGCCGGCACGCGGCGTTGCGATGGTGTTCCAGTCCTTCGCGCTCTTCCCGTGGCTCACGGTGCAGCAGAACGTCGAGCTCGGGCTGGAGGCGCGCGGCATCTCGCCGGCCGAACGTGCCCGCCGCGCCGCCGTGGCGATCGATCTGATCGGCCTTGCGGGCTTCGAAGGCGCGCTGCCGCGCGAACTGTCCGGCGGCATGCGTCAGCGCGTGGGCATCGCGCGCGCGCTGGTGGTCGAACCCGAGGTGCTGCTGATGGACGAGGCCTTTTCCGCGCTGGATGTGCTCACCGGCGAGCGCCTGCGCGAGGACATCCTCGACCTCTGGGGCAGCGGCACGATGCCGACCAAGGCCATGCTCATCGTCTCGCACAACATCGAGGAAGCGGTGCTCATGGCCGATCGCGTGCTGATCTTCGCGACCGACCCGGGCCGCGTGCGTGCCGAGCTGCCGATCCACCTGCCGCGTCCGCGCGATCCCGACAGCCTGGCGGTTCGCGTGCTGATCGACGAGGCCTATGCACTCATGACCGCTGCCGCGCCGGCGGCCGGCCGCGTGCCCGAGGAGCCGGCGCACGTCCGGCTCGGCAACCGCCTGCCCGACGCCGACGTCGGCCGCATGGAGGCCCTGCTCGAAATGCTGGTCGAGGACGGCCGCACCGGGCGGGCCGACCTGCCGCAGCTGGCCGAGGAAGCGGAGCTCACCGACGACGACCTTCTGCCGCTCGCTGAAGCGCTGGCGCTGCTGGGCTTCGCGGAACTCGCGGATGCGGACCTGCACCTGACCGAACTGGGCCGGCGCTACGTCGCGGGCGCGCACACGCTCCGGCAGGAGTTGTTCGGCCAGCAGCTCCTGTCGCGCGTGCCCCTGGCGGCGCATATCCGCCACAGCCTGGAGCAGGCGCCCTCCGGCGAATTGCCGCAGGAGCCTTTCCTCGAACTGCTGAACGAAAGCCTCGACGAGGCGGTGGCCGAACGTGTGCTGCGCACCGCCATCGAGTGGGGCCGCTATGGGGAAGTGTTCGAGTACGACTTGCGCACCGGCCTGATCCATCTGCCGGTGGGCGAGGACGAAGAGGACAGCGCGGCGCCGACGGCCTGAGGCCGCGTCGGTGCGTCTACATCTCGTCGATGGAGGTGCTGCGTTCCCCGTCCTGGGCCGCGAGCGTGTAGCGATCGCGCGTCTTCACATAGAAGCTGGCGCCGAAGCGGCCGACCGGGAAGTAGTGCTGCAGGCGCACGCGCCAGGTGTCGGTGTCGACGAGCCCGTCGCGCGCATGCAGCCAGCGCACCTGGCCGATGAAGATCTGCCGGCTCTCGGTCTCCAGTGTTTCCCACAGCGTGCATTCGAAGGCGACCGGCGCTTCGGCGATGCGCGGCGGCTTCACCGCTTCGCTCGGCAGGGCGGTGAAGCCGACCACCTCGAGTTCGCTCACATGCGGCGGATGGCGGTCGCCGCAGCGGTGCATCTGCTCGGCGATGTCCTCGTCGGCCAGGTGAACGACGAATTCGCCGGTGCGCACGATGTTGGCGGCCGTGTCCTTGAGCACGCCGTCCTGCAGCCGGTTGACGCTGATCATGACGATCGGCGGCTCTTCGCCGAGCATGTTGAACATGCTGAAGGGGGCGGCATTCACGACGCCGTCTTCGCCGATCGTGGTCACGAGCGCGATCGGGCGTGGCACGATCAGGCTTGCCATCAGCTTGTAGCGTTGGTATTCGGTGAGCGTGGAGAAGTCGATGTTCATGATGGAATGTGTGGCGGTCACAGGGCGTTACCCCGGGCGGCTGCGCAGTGGTTTCAAATGATCGGCGCATCAGGCGCCGATCGCTGAAAGGACGAATGCACATGCCCGAGAGGGAACCAGCAGAATTCAGGCCACGTCGCGAGGGTTCGCCCTGGCCGATCGTGATTGTGGTCGTCGTGCTCGCCGCCGCGGCCTACGGGTGGTGGTATTGGCAGCAGCAGAAGGCGGTGCCGGCGCCGCCGCCGCCGGTCGCCGCGCAGCCCCAGGCGCCGCAGCCTGCCCCGGCCGATGTTCCGGCACCCCCGCCCGCCGGGCCGCAGAACCCGGTCGATGCGCTGGCGGAGGCCGACAAGGCGCTGCCGGGCCTCGCCGATTCCGATGCGCGCGTGACAGGCGCGCTCGACGAACTGCTGGGCCGCAAGCCGGTGGCGTCCTTCCTGCAGGTCGATGGCTTCGTGCGGCGCGTGGTGGCGACAGTCGACAACCTGCCGCGCGCGCATGCGCCGGCCCGGCTCTGGCCGGTGCAGCCGGCACCGCAGCGATTCGAGGTGCAAGGCAGCGGCGAGCAGAAGACCATCAGCCTGGACAACGGGGCGCGCTACAGCGCTTTCGTGCAGTTCGCGGAGTCGGTGGACATCACCCGTGCCGTCGCGCTCTATGCCCGCTTCTATCCGCTCTTCCAGCAGGCTTACGAGGAACTCGGCTATCCCGGGCGCTATTTCAATGACCGGCTGGTCGCCGTGCTCGATCATCTGCTCCAGGCGCCCGAGCCGGCGGGGCCGATCCAGGTCAGGCTGACCGAGGTGAAGGGCGAGATGGTGCTGGAGCGGCCCTGGGTGCGCTACGAGTTCGCCGATCCGGCGCTGGAGTCGCTGTCCGCCGGACAGAAGATGCTGGTGCGCATGGGCCCGGTCAACGAGCGCCGGCTCAAGGCGCGCATGACCGAACTTCGCCGGCAGATCGCGACCGGCGCGGTGGCGAAGAAGTAAGCAAGCATCCCTACGGGGATTCGTCCGCATTCGCGTCGGCGCCTTGCACGCTGTCCGCGCAGGCGAGGGCGCGCCGCAGGAGCAGCTTGCGTTCGCGTGCATTGCGGGTGAGTGAGGCCGCGCGCTTGAATTCGCTGCAGGCTTCGGCCCTGCGGCCCAGCTTCGAAAGCAGGTCGCCGCGCACGCTCGGCAGAAGGTGGTAGCCCTGGAGTTGCGGCTCGTCCTGCAGACGGTCGACCAGTTCCAGTCCGACAGCCGGGCCGAAAGCCATGGACAGCGCGACCGCGCGGTTCAGTTCCACGATCGGGGAGGGGGTGAGCTGGGCCAGCGCGTCATAGAGCGCGGCAATGCGTGACCAGTCGGTCTCCGCGGCGGTGCGCGCGCGGGCATGGCAGGCGGCGATGGCGGCCTGGAGCGCATAGGGCCCGTGCGCGCCGCCGAGTCGGGCGGCGCGGTCCAGCGCGGCGAATCCGCGGCGGATCAGCAATGGGTCCCAGCGTGCGCGGTTCTGGTCGAGCAGAAGCACGGGCTCTCCGGCTGCATCCATGCGCGCGGCAGTGCGTGAAGCCTGGATCTCCATCAGCGCGACCAGGCCGTGCACCTCCGGCTCGCCGGGCATGAGTTCGGCCAGGATGCGGCCCAGGCGCAGTGCTTCCTCGCACAGCGCGGGCCGCATCCAGTCGTCGCCGGCGGTTGCCGCATAGCCTTCGTTGAAGACCAGGTAGATGACTTCCAGCACGGAGGCGAGGCGGCTCGCCAGTTCGTTCGCGCGCGGTGCCTCGAAGGGCACGCGGGCGGCAGAGAGCGCCCTCTTGGCCCGTACGAGGCGTTGCGCGATCGTGGATTCAGGCACCAGGAAGGAGCGCGCGATCTCGTCGGTCGTCAGCCCGCCGAGCAGGCGCAGGGTCAGCGCCACGCGCGCCTCGGGCGAGAGCACCGGATGGCAGGCGGTGAAGACCAGTCGAAGCAGGTCGTCGCCCACGTCGTCGTCGAGCGCCGCATCCACTGCCTCGGCGAAGTCGGCCTGCGCGATGGCATGCCGCGCATCGATTTCACGGCCGATCTGCGCTTCCTTGTCCGCATGCAGCCGGCGCCTGCGCAGCAGGTCCAGCGCGCGATGTTTCGCGGTGGCCATGAGCCAGGCGGCCGGCTGCTCGGGAAGGCCGTCGCGCGGCCATTGCTCGAGCGCCGCGACCAGCGCGTCCTGGGCCAGTTCCTCGGCCGCGCCCACGTCGCGGACCATGCGCGCGAGCGCACCGATGATCTTCGCGGATTCGATGCGCCAGACCGCGTTGATGGTGCGATGGGTCTCGTCGCTCGTCACGCCGGTGTCCGTCGGAGCCCGCGCGCTCGCATGGCGGTGCGCTCCGTCCTCAGGGCTTTGCGGATGCGCTGCGTACGACCTGTTCGCGCAGCCGCTCTTCCTGCGCACGCAGTTCAGGCGTGAACTCGGCGCCGAAGTCCTCGGCTTCGAACACCTGGCGCAGTTCGACCTCGGCATTGTTGTCGAAGGGCGCGCGCTTCAGCCATTCGATGGCCTCGTCCTTCGAGCGCACCTGCCACAGCCAGAAGCCGCCCACCAGTTCCTTGGTCTCGCTGAAAGGGCCGTCGATCACCGTACGCTGCTTTCCGGAAAACCGAACGCGCGCACCCTTGCTGCTCGGCTGCAGGCCCTCCATGCCGAGCAGCACGCCGGCCTTGACCAGCTCTTCGTTGTAGCGGCCCATGTCGGAGAGCATCTGCTCGCTGGGCATGACGCCCGCCTCCGAATCCTTGTTGGCCTTGACAATCACCATGAATCGCATCTCTTGCTCCTTATGTCGGGAGCCCGGCTTCCGGTCGTTGCCGACCGGGCCTTGTTGCCGGGCCCTGTCTGCACGTCGAAGAACAGGGGGCCGATTCGACAAGGCGCGATGCCCGTCCTTGTAAAAATCTGTCAGGCGGTGGCTTTGCCGACGCCGGGCGCCCGCTGGCGGACGTCAGGCTTTCGCGTGTTCTCCCACCGGCACGCAGCTGCAGAACAGGTGGCGGTCCCCGTAGACATTATCGACACGGCCGATCGGCGGCCAGTACTTGGCCTCCTTGAGCGTGGCGAGCGGGAAGGCGGCGAGTTCGCGCGAGTAGGGGCGGTTCCATTCGCTGGCAAGCAGGCTCTGGGCCGTGTGGGGCGCATTCTTCAGCGGGTTGTCCTCGCGCGGCCAGACGCCTTCCTCGATGCGCCGGATCTCGCCGCGGATGGCGATCATCGCGTCGATGAAGCGGTCCAGCTCGGCCAGCGGCTCGCTTTCGGTCGGCTCGACCATCAAGGTGCCCGGTACCGGGAAGCTCAGGGTCGGCGCGTGGAAGCCGTAGTCGATCAGCCGCTTGGCCACATCCTCGGCCACGACGCCGCTGGATTCCTTGAGCGGCCGAAGATCGAGGATGCACTCGTGCGCCACATGCCCGTTGGGGCTGGCGTAGAGCGTGGGGTACTGCTCCTTGAGCCGGGCGCTGATGTAGTTGGCGTTCAGGATCGCGGTTTCGGTCGCGGCCTTGAGGCCTTCGGCACCCATCATGCGGCAGTACATCCAGCTGATCGGCAGCACGGCCGCATTGCCGAGCGGTGCGGCCGACACCGCGCCCACGCCGTGCGAGCCGATGCCTGCTGTGACATGGCCGGGCAGGTAGGGCACCAGGTCCTCGACCACGCACACGGGGCCCACGCCGGGACCGCCGCCGCCGTGCGGAATGCAGAAGGTCTTGTGCAGGTTGAGGTGGCTCACGTCGCCACCGAACTCGCCCGGCGCGGCCACGCCGACCAGCGCGTTCATGTTGGCGCCGTCCACGTAGACGCGGCCGCCATGCGCATGAACGATCTCGCAGAGTTCCTTCACCCGGGTCTCGAACACGCCGTGCGTGCTGGGGTAGGTGATCATGACGGCCGCGAGCCGGCCGGCATGCTCCTCGCAGGCACGCTTCAGGTCGTCGATGTCCACATTGCCCTGGGCATCGCAGGCGGTCACCACCACCTGCATGCCGGCCATGTGCGCGCTCGCCGGATTGGTGCCGTGGGCCGAGGAGGGGATCAGGCAGATGTCCCGGTGGCCCTGGCCCTTCGAGGCGTGGAAGGCCCTGATCGCCAGCAGCCCGGCATATTCGCCCTGCGAGCCCGCGTTGGGCTGCAGGCTGATGCCGGCATAGCCCGTGGCCTCGCACAGCCAGGCGCGCAATTGCTTGTCGAGCTGCGCATAGCCTTCGAGCTGCTCGGGCGGCGCGAAGGGATGGATGTTCGCGAATTCCGGCCAGGTGATCGGGATCATCTCGCTGGTTGCGTTGAGCTTCATCGTGCAGCTGCCCAGCGGGATCATGCTGCGGTCGAGGGCCAGGTCCTTGTCGCTGAGGCTGCGGATGTAGCGCAGCATCGCGGTCTCGCTCTTGTGCGTGTTGAAGACCGGATGGGTCAGGAAGTCGCTGGTGCGGCGCAGATCCTCGGGGATGCGCGGCGCGATGCGGCCGCCGGCCAGTTCCTCGAAGCGCGGCATCGGGGTGCCCGTCGGCACGAAGAGCGCCCACAGGATCTCGATGTCCGCGCGCGTGGTGGTTTCGTCGAGCGAGATGCCCAGGTGCTGCTGCACGCGATGGCGAAGGTTGATGCCCGCGGCCTGCGCGCGTTCGACGATCTTCGCCGTGTCGTCGCCGGTCTTGACGGTGACGGTGTCGAAGGCCGTCGTGTTCAGAAGCTCGCGGCCCATCTGCTCCATGCCCTGCGCCAGCACGGCGGTGAGCGCGGCCACGCGCTGCGCGATGCGCCGGAGTCCGTCGGGGCCGTGATAGACCGCATACATGCTCGCGACCACCGCCGGCAGCACCTGCGCGGTGCAGATGTTCGAGGTGGCCTTCTCGCGGCGGATGTGCTGTTCGCGGGTCTGCAGTGCAAGACGGTACGCGGGTGCGCCGGCCGTGTCGACGCTCACCCCGACCAGGCGGCCGGGCAGCGAGCGCTTGAAGGCGTCGCGGCAGGCCAGGTAGGCGGCGTGCGGTCCGCCATTGCACATCGGCATGCCGAAGCGCTGCGTGCTGCCGCAGACGATGTCGGCATCCCATTCGCCCGGCGGCGTGAGCAGGGTGAGCGCCAGCAGGTCGGCCGCGACGCAGAAGGCCGCGTCGAACTGGTGCGCATGGCCGGCGAGCGGGCGCAGGTCGTGCACGTGGCCGGTGGTGGCGGGGTACTGCGCGAGCACGCCGAAGAACTCGGTGCTCGCCATCAGGTGCGGCAGCGTTTCGGACACGGTGCTGATGCGGATCTCGATGCCCAGCGGTGCGGCACGCGTGCGCAGCACTTCGATGGTCTGCGGATGGCAGTCGCCCGAGACCAGGAAGACGCTGCTCTTGTTCCTGACGCTGCGCCGCGCGAGCGTCATGGCCTCGGCGGCGGCGGTGGCCTCGTCGAGCATGGAAGCGTTGGCGATCGCCATGCCGGTGAGGTCGCAGATCATGGTCTGGAAGTTGACCAGCGCTTCCATCCGCCCCTGCGAAATCTCGGCCTGGTAGGGTGTGTAGGCCGTGTACCAGGCCGGGTTCTCCAGCACGTTGCGCAGGATGACCGCCGGCGTTTGCGTGCCGTAGTAGCCCTGGCCGATGAAGCTCTTCGCCACCTTGTTCTTCGCGGCGATGGCCTTCAGCTCGGCCAGCGCCTCGGCCTCGCTCAGCGGCGCCGGCAGCCGCATCGGCTGCGCGCGCCGGATCGCCGGCGGCACGATGCCGTCGATCAACTCGGCGCGGGTGGCGGAGCCGATGGCTGACAGCATCGCCGGCTCGTCCGCGGCCTGGATGCCGATATGGCGCGCGACGAATTCCTCGGCGTTCTCCAGTTCGCTGAGCGGGGGCAAGAGGGGCAGAGCGGAGGCGGTCATGGGGTTCGGGAAAGGCGGGGGGAGGTTGGGCGGGCGTTCGTTCGGTGTGCCGGCATGGCGGCCGCGTGCGCGCACGGGCGCGCGCGGCCTTGGCGGCGAGCGATCAGTTCTCGGCCGAGAACTTCTCGTAGGCGGTGGCGTCGAGCAGCGCGTCGAGCTGCGCGGGGTCGGAGATCGTGAGCTTGAAGAACCAGCCCTTGCCGGTCGGATCGCTGTTGGCGAGCGAGGGATCGGCGCGCAGTTCCTCGTTCACCGCCGTGATGGTGCCCGACACGGGCATGAACACGTCGGCCGCGGCCTTGACCGACTCGACCACGCCGGCAACCTCGCCCTGCGAATAGGTCTTGCCGATTTCCGGCAGGTCGACGAAGACCACGTCGCCCAGCGCATCCTGCGCATGCAGGGTGATGCCGACGGTGGCGGCCTTCGGATCGGCGGCGTCCGGCCGCGAGACCCACTCGTGGTCCTTGGTGTACTTGATGCTCATGAAAATGCTCCTTGCAATGGTGTGAGGGTCGGTCCGGGGCGGATCCGCGCCCGATCATCCACGGAAATAGCGCGCCGGCACGAAGGGCAGGGTGCTGACTTCCATCGGCACCGGCTTGCCGCGCACGATGGCCTGGATGCGGGTGCCGGGCTCGGCGTACGCGAGGGCGACATAGCCCATGGCCACGGGCCGGTCGACGGTCGGGCCGAGCAGGCCGCTGGTCACGCGGCCGATCGGATGGCCTTCGAAGGATTCGAGCGGCGCGCCGTCGCGCACCGGCACCCGCTCCAGCGCCACCAGGCCCACGCGCTTGCGCGTCAGTGTCTGGTGGTCGATGTGGCCGGCCGCGCCGCCGGTGTCGGCGTTGAGCTGGGCCAGCACGCGCGCGGCGCCGGGAAAGCCGCCTTCGCGCGCGCCGCCGGTGCGCCGCACCTTCTGGATCGCCCAGTTCAACGAGGCCTCGACCGGCGTGGTGCTGGTGTCGATGTCGTTGCCGTAGAGGCACAGGCCGGCTTCCAGGCGCAGGGAGTTGCGCGCACCCAGCCCGATCGGCCGGACCTCAGGCTGCGCGAGCAGCAGGCGCGCCAAGGCCTCGGCGTCGGCGGCGGCGACCGAGATCTCGAAGCCGTCCTCGCCGGTGTAGCCGCTGCGCGTGACGAAGGTCTGGATGCCACCGATGGTGGCCGCACCGCCGGTCATGAAGACGAAGCGCTCGACGCCGGGCGACAGCCGTGCCAGCGCGTGCGCGGCCTGCGGGCCCTGCAGTGCCAGCAGGGCATGCCCTGGCATCGGCTGCACGTGGCATCGTTGTCCGATGCGGGCCTGGATATGGGCGATGTCGGCGGCCTTGCAGGCGCCGTTGACGATGACGAAGAGCGAGTCGTGCCCTTCGTTGAAGAACATCAGGTCGTCGAGGATGCCGCCTTCGTCGTTCAGGAGCAGGCCGTAGCGCTGCTTGCCCGCGGGCAGGCCGATCACGTCGACCGGCATCAGGGTCTCGAACGCGGCCGCCGCATCCGGACCCACGAGCCGCAACTGGCCCATGTGCGAGATGTCGAAGAGGCCGGCGGCCTCGCGCGTGTGGCGGTGTTCGGCCATGAGGCCTGCGGGATATTGCACGGGCATCGAATACCCGGCGAAGGGCACCATGCGTGCGCCGAGCGCCACGTGCAGGTCGTGAAGCGGTGTCTTTTGCAGATCGTCGGAAGCGGTGGCCAACGTCATCTCCAAACATGAGGGGCAGTCCTGAATCCATGACATACGCCATGGGCCACCCCTGCTGTCCGCTTTACCTGAGAGATTCGCCCCGCGATCAGGGTTTGCTCCTTCGGTGGACGGCCCTCGCACACGATGTGGCGGGCCGTCTCTCTCCAGCAAGGCAACGCCCGTTCATCGCGGGCGCTTCGTCAGTCCTTTTGCCTGAGCGTTCGGGCCCGCGTTCCGGGGGACCTGCGCCTTCGGCGGCTCCGCGAGGGAGCGCTCTCCTGACCCGGGCGAGTGTAAGGGATCGGCGCGCCGCCGCATCGTCTGCGCGGCAGATCGTGTCGCGCACGTGCCCGATCACCGGCGTCTGCGCCGCAACCAGAATTCGATCAGCTCGAACAGCGCCTCGCTGGCCAGCGCGAGCACCGCGGCCGGCAGGGCGCCGGCCAGCAGCAGTGCCCGGTCGTTGAGCGCCAGTCCGGTGACGATGCGCTCGCCGAAGCCTCCGGCACCGATGAAGGCGGCGATGGTTGCCGTGCCGATCGCGATCGTGGTGGCGGTGCGCACGCCGGCCAGCAGCGTCGGCAGCGCCAGCGGCAGCAGCACCACGCGCAGGCTTTGCCCATCGGTCATGCCGAGGGCCGTGCCGGCCTGCCGCAGCCCGGCCGGCACTTCGGCCAGTCCGGTCACGGTGTTGCGCATGATCGGCAGCAGCGAATAGAGCGTCAGTGCGATCAGCGCCGGCAGCGTGCCGATCGCGCCGATCAGCGAGATCAGCACCGCGAGCAGCGCCAGCGAGGGCACGGTCTGCAGCAGGCCCGTCAGCCCGAGCACCATGGCGCGCAGCCGCAGATAGGGAAAGACGAGGATGCCGATCGGTACCGCGATCAGGACCGCGAGGCCGACCGAGATCGCGACCAGCAGGAGATGCTGTCGTGTCAGGCGCCAGAGGTCGGGGCCGAGCAGCTTGGCCACGAAGCCGCGTGCCTCGTTCGTGCCGCCCGTTGCGGCCTGTGCCCCGCGTCCGGCCTGCGCGAGGAAGTCGCGGGCGACGACGTCGAAGCCCGCACCCTGCAGTTCGGCGCGCGCGTTCATCGCGATCATGGCGCGTTCGTCCACGCGGCCTTCGAGTGTCTTCAGTGAAGCCCAGGCTGCGGGCCAGCGCGCGGGCAGGTCGAGCCGATACAGCACGACGGCGTCGTAGCGCGGAAAGTAGTGGCGATCGTCCTCGAGCACGCGCAGGCCGAGGTGGTCGATCTTGGCGTCGGTGGTGTAGATGTCGATCACGTCGACCTGGCGCGCGGTGATGGCGTCGTAGGCGAGGCCGTGGTCCAGGCCGGCCGGCGTCTGGCGGAAGCCGTAGCGTTCGGCCAGGCCGCGCCAGCCGTCGGCCCGGCCGATGAATTCGTTGGAGAGGCCGAAGCGCAGTTCGGGATGGCCGGCCAGATCGCCGAGGCTGCGTACGCCGAGCCGGTCGGCATCGGCCGCGCGCATCGCCAGCGCGTAGCCGTCGTTGAAGCCGAACGGAATCGCGATGCCCAGTCCGACCTTTGCGAGTGCCGCGTTCATCGCGTCGCGCGTCATGTCGGGCGGCCCCTTGAGGATTTCCTGCGCGATGGTGCCGGTGTATTCGGCGTAGAGGTCGATGCCGCCGCTGCGCAGCGCCTCGTAGACGATCGCGGTGTTGCCCAGGCCCTGGCGCACCACGGGCGGGCCGGGCAGATGCGGCGCCGCGGTCTGGGCCATTACCTCGGCGAGGATGTAGGACTCGGTGAAGCGCTTGGAGCCGACGCGAAGGCTGTCGTCCTTCTGCGCCTCGGCGGCGGAAACGGCGCCCGGCAGGCCCAGCAGGCCCAGCAACCCGAGGCAGGGCAGGAGGCGGATCCAGGCGCGGCGCAGCGGATGCATCCGCGGCAGTGTACGGCCCGTGCGCGAGCGGTGTGCGCCGGCGCCAGGCTAGAGCTGGAACGCGACCGTGAGCAGCAGTCCCTCGGCGATGTCGCGCATGAGGCCGGGACGTCGAGCGCGGTAGTTCTCGCCGGCCGAAGCGGTGGTCTCGATCCACTGACTGAGCCAGTCGATCTCGTCGCTGCCGTAGAACACGACCGTCGCCTCGTGGTTGAGGAGCAGGCTTCGCATGTCCAGGTTGATGGAGCCGCACAGGGCGAGGTCGTCGTCGACCACGATCGCCTTGGCGTGCGCCATGAAAGGCAGCATGCGGAAGGTCACGCCTGCGCGTGCGAGGTCGCGCATGGCCCGCGCCCGCACGAAGTCGGCCAGGCGATGGTTGGACCGCATGGGCATCGCGATGGTCACCTGCACGCCGCGGCGCGCGGCCAGGCGCAATGCGTCGCGCAGGCCGTCGCCCGGCACGAAGTAGGGCGTGATCGCCAGCACGCGGTGTTCGGCGCGGAAGCAGGCATCGATCAGCAAGGCGTGGGCGGTGTCTTCCGTCTGGTCCGGACCGCTCGGCAGGAACTGTGCGAGGCCGCCCTCGGCCGGCCCGTCCTCGATCCCGATGGCGCGGCGCTTGCGCCCGCGCACCGAGGTCCAGTCGTGCTCGAATTGCCGCGCGGCGGCGGCCGCGACCGGGCCCTGCAGGTCGAAGGACAGGTCGCGCCAGGCGATGGGATGCTCGTCGTTGCCGGTGAAGTATTCGCCCCCGAGGTTGCGCCCGCCCGACCAGAGCCAGCGGTCGTCGGCGATGGTGAACTTGCGGTGGTTGCGCAGGTTGCGCGGCCCTTCGCGCCGGAGACTGAAGATCGGGCGGAAGACCGCGACGTCGGCGCCGGCGTCGCGCAGTGCATCGAAGTGATGGCGCGGCAGCGACAGCGCGCCGAAGCCGTCGAGCAGCACGCGTACCGTGACCCCCTCGCGCGCGCGCCGCGTGAGGCGGTTGATGACCTCGTGCCCGAATGCGTCGTCGCCGATGATGAAGGTGCAGATGTCCAGCCGCCGGCGCGCGCCTTCGATCACCTCCCACAAGGCGTCGCGCGCATCGTCGCCATCGGAATGGAAGCGGACGGTGCAGGGGCCGCGCGGCGGCAGGCCGAAGCTCTCGATGAGCTCGGCGGCCCAGTGGCCGGCCGGCATGGTGCGCGGCGGCCGGGGCGAGCCCACCGGACGCAGCTTGCGCTGCCCGAAGAGCAGGTAGATCGGAAGAATCAGGTAGGGCAGCAGCGCCAGGCCCAGCACCCAGGCAATGGCGGTGGTCGGCGCGCGCTGCTCGCGCCGCGCCCGGCTCGACAGCACATAGACCAGCAGCGCGAAGGTGACGACCAGCAGGTGCTGCGACGGCGTGGGCAGCCAGTCGAGCAGGTCGTCGATGTGACTCACGTGCCGGCCTGAGTGGGTCGGATGCTCAGAGGGAGCCCCAGACCTCCTGCGCAGTCTCGATCACCAGCCGCAGCTTGGCGCGCTGGGCCTCGACCGCGATCTTGTTGCCATGCACCGTGCTGGAGAAGCCGCATTGCGGCGACAGCGCGAGCTGCTCCAGCGGCACGTAGTGGGCGGCGGCCTCGATGCGGCTCTTGAGCTCGTCCTTGTCCTCCATCTCGCCGACCTTGGTGGTGACGAGGCCGAGCACGACGGTCTTGCCCTTGGGCAGGAAGCGCAGGGGGCGGAAGTCGCCGGAGCGCGCATCGTCGTATTCGAGGAAGTAGGCGTCGAGGTCCATCTCCTTGAGGAGCGCCTCGGCCACCGGCTCGTAATTGCCGGCTGCCGCGTGGGTGCTCTTGAAGTTGCCGCGGCACAGGTGCATGGCAAGCAGCATGCCCTCGGGCTTCTGCGCCACCACCTTGTTGATGAAGGCGGCGTAGCGGTGCGGCAGCTCGTTCGGGTCGTCCCCGCGCTGGCGGGCGGCTTCGCGCATCTTCTCGTCGCAGAGATAGGCGAGGTTCGTGTCATCCATCTGGACATAGGTGCAGCCGGCGGCGGCCAGCGAGCGCAGTTCGTCGCCGTAGGCCTTCGCGACGTCGTCGTAGAAGGTCGGGTCGAGTTCGGGATAGGCCTCCTTGCTGATGCCGGCGCGGCCGCCGCGGAAGTGCAGCATGGTGGGCGAGGGGATGGTCACCTTCGGCGTGTGGCCGGGCGAGACCTGGCTCTTGAGGTACAGGAAGTCCGCGAGCTGGATGTTCTTCGCGTGGCGCACCTTGTCGATGACGCGCATGACCGGCGGCGCCAGCTCCTCGGTGCCGTCGGGCTTGCGGATGGTGACCGGCACATCGGTCTTCACGCCGCCGAGCTGTTCGAGGAAGTCGATGTGGAAGTAGGTGCGGCGGAATTCGCCGTCGGTGATGCTCTTGAGGCCGACATCCTCCTGGAACTTGACGATCTCGGTGATGGCCTTGTCCTCGACCTCGCGCAATTGCTCGGCAGTGATTTCGCCCCGGGCCTTGCGCTCGCGCGCTTCGAGCAGGTACTGGGGGCGCAGAAAGCTGCCGACATGGTCATAGCGGGCAGGCAGGGCGGCGTGCTGGGACATGGAAGGCTCCGTCGAAACTGAAATGGAACGACCGATCGTATCCGCACCGGATTGGCGTTCTATGGATACAGGAAGATCGGTGTTTACCCTCAATTTAAGGCAAATGGCTGGACTTCTGGCTATCTCTGTATACATTGCGTATCCCATGAGTGCCGCTACACCTTCGTATCCCCTCAATGCCTGGTACGCCGCAGCCTATGACGTCGAGGTCCGGCATGCGCTCCTGGCGCGCACGATCTGCAACCAGAAGCTGGTGCTCTACCGCCGCGGCGATGGCCAGGTGGCAGCCCTCGAGGACGCCTGCTGGCACCGACTCATGCCCTTGTCGCTGGGCCGGCTCGAAGGCGACGAGGTGGTCTGCGGCTATCACGGCCTGGTCTACAACAGCCAGGGACGCTGCACGTTCATGCCCAGCCAGGAAACCCTGAATCCCTCGGCCTGCGTGCGTTCCTATCCGGTGGTCGAGAAGCATCGCTTCGTCTGGGTCTGGCCCGGCGATCCGGCCAAGGCCGATCCGGCGCTGGTGCCCGACATGCACTGGAACGACGACCCCGAATGGGCCGGTGACGGCAAGTTGATCCGCGTGGCCTGCGACTACCGCCTGGTCGTGGACAACCTCATGGACCTGACCCACGAGACCTTCGTGCACGGTTCCTCGATCGGCAACCGCGCCGTGGCCGAGGCGCCTTTCGTGGCGACCCATGGCGACCGCTCGGCCACCGTGACCCGCTGGATGGAGGACATCGACGCGCCACCCTTCTGGGCCGCGCAGCTCCAGCATGCGCGCGGCTACCGCGGCAAGGTCGACCGCTGGCAGATCATCCGCTTCGAAGGTCCGTGCACGGTCAACATCGACGTGGGCGTGGCGCCGGCGGGCAGCGGGGCGGTGCCGCGCGACGGCGCGCCGGGCGATCGCAGCCGCGGCGTCAACGGCTATGTGCTCAACACGATCACGCCCGAGACCGACAAGACCTGCCTCTACTTCTGGGCCTTCGCGCGCAACTACTGCACCGGCGAGCAGCGGCTCACGCACGAACTGCGCGAAGGCGTGGCCGGTATCTTCCGCGAGGACGAAGTGGTGCTCGAAGCGCAGCAGCGCGCCATCGACGAGCGGCCCGACTACAGCTTCTACAACCTCAACATCGACGCCGGTGCCATGTGGGCGCGACGCTTGATCGACCAGATGATCGCGCGCGAAAAGCCCCGCGTGCCCACGATTCCGATCCAGCCCGTGCCGGCTGCGGAGCGCGCGTGAGCACCGCGAACCCACAGGCCGGCGGTGAGCCGGCGGAGAACGGCAGCTCGCAGGCAGTGAAGGCGCAATTGCGCCTGCGCGAGATGATCCTGGCCGGCGAATTGCCGGGCGGTGCGCGCATCGCCGAAGTCGCCGTGTCCGAGCTGCTCGGCGTTTCGCGCACGCCGGTGCGCAGCGCACTGATGCGGCTCGAGCAGGAGGGTCTCCTGGAAGCCCTGCCCAATGGCGGCTATGCGGTGCGCACCTTCACCGAGCGCGATGTGGCCGATGCGATCGAACTGCGCGGAACGCTCGAAGGACTGTCGGCGCGGCTTGCGGCCGAACGCGGCGTGCCGCCGGTGGTGCTGCGCGAGGCGCGGGCCTGCCTGCGCCGCATCGACGAATTGCTGCGCGAGCCCGCGCTGGACGACGCGGCCTTCTCGCGTTACGTCACGTACAACGAAGCCTTCCATCGGCTCTTGTCCGAGATGTCCGGCAGCGCGCTGATCGCGCAGCAGATGGAGCGCGTCATCAATCTGCCTTTTGCCTCGCCTTCCGGTTTCGTGGTGGTGCAGGCGAATTCCTCCGCGGCGCGCGACATGCTGCTGATTGCCCAGGACCAGCACGGGCAGGTGCTCGATGCGATCGAGAACCGCGAGGGCTCGCGTGCCGAGGCGCTGATGCGCGAGCACAGCCGCATCGCGCAGCGCAATCTTCGCGAGGCGCTGCACGGCGCCGACAGTCAAAGTCATTCCCTGCCTGGCGTTCGTCTGATCCGCCGCCGGGCTTGAAGCCCCGAGTCCCATGAAAAGCGATATTCACTGGATGCCCGCGCGCATCACGGCCTGCCATGACCTGACGCCGACCGTGCGCGAATTCGAGATCACGCCCGAGTCGGGCATCGCTGCCGGCCATGAGCCCGGCGCGCATATGCAGGTGCAGGTGCAGGTGCTGGTCGGCGAGCCCGGCGCCGGCCGGGTGCAGACCCGTTCCTATTCGGTGGTCGGCGCACCCGACGGCCGGGCCTGGCGCATTGCCGTGAAGCGGCTCGACGACGGGCGTGGCGGCTCGCTCGCGATGTGGCGCCTGTCGGTCGGCGACCGCCTGCTGGTCAGCGAGCCGCAGAGCCACTTCGGCCTCGACCTCACGGCGCCGGGCTACCTGATCGTCGCGGGAGGCATCGGCGTCACGCCGCTGGTCTACATGGCACAGCGCCTGGGCGCGCTCGCGGCCGAGACCGGCATTGGCGTGCGCATGCTCTACGGCGCGCGCAGCCAGGAGGAGCTGGCCTATCTGCCGCAGTTGCAGGAGGCGCTCGCGCGCGGCGGCAGCAGGAGCAGCGTGCAGGCCCATGTCGGAAGCACGCCCATCGATTTCGCATCCGAGATCGCGGCACTGCCGCCGGCTGCGCAGCTCTATACCTGCGGACCGGTGCCGATGCTCGAAGCGCTCAAGCATGCCTGGGCGGCGGCGGGCCGTCCGCAGGCCGACCTTCGCTTCGAGACTTTCGGCAGCAGCGGCCGGCTTCCGGCGCAGGCCTTCGAGGTGCGCATTCCTCGCCATCACCTTTCATTGACCGTGCCGGCCGGCAGTACCTTGCTGGAGGCGCTCGAAGGTGCGGGTGTCCAGACGCTGTGGGATTGCCGCCGGGGCGAATGCGGCCTGTGTGCGATGGATGTACTCGCCATCGATGGCGAGATCGACCACCGGGACGTGTTCCTGAGCGAACACGAGAAGAAGGCGAATACCCGCATCTGCGCCTGCGTGTCGCGAGCGGTCGGCACGCTGACGCTGGATTCGGCCTGGCGGGAGGGGTGAGGTCCACCCCCAGGCTGCGCGCACTGCGTGTCGCTTCGCCAACCCCCTCAAGGGGGCAACACCGGCGGGCCGGCGGAGCCGGTTCCGCGGTGTTCACGGCACACCCCCAGGCTGTGCGCACTGCGTGTCGCTACGCCAACCCCCTCAAGGGGGCAACACCGGCGGCCCGGCGGAGCCGGTTCCGCGGTGTTCCACGAATGAGGCGGCGGCGGCGATGGGGGGATTGAGTTGGAGTTTTCTTGCGCGATGATCGCGCAGGGCTTGTCACTGATCGCGCAGAAAGCTGCGCGTTGCCGTGTGTGTCAGGTAATTGCCCATGGTCGGCTGCGCTTGCATCTGATCACAATACCTGTCGTTTTTCGGGTTCGTTCAATTCCATAAGGAGACATTCATGCAACGTCGCCATCTTGTCCAGGCCGGTGGCCTGGCGGCTATTGCGCTGGCCATGCCGCTGGCGCATGCGCAGGCCAACAGTTTCAAGATCGGGCTGATTCTTCCGATGACCGGGCAGTCCGCATCGACCGGGCGCCAGATCGAAGCCGCCGCGCGGCTGTACATGGCGCAGAACGGCGATACGGTGGCGGGCAGGAAGGTCGAGCTGATCGTGAAGGACGACACCGGCCTGCCGGATGTCACCAAGCGAATCGCGCAGGAGCTGGTGGTCAACGACAAGGTGAACGTGCTGGCCGGCTTCGGGCTCACGCCGCTCGCGCTCGCCGTCGCGCCGATCGCGACGCAGTCGAAGACGCCGGAGCTCGTGATGGCGGCGGCCACGTCGAGCATCACGGAGGCCTCGCCGTACATCGTGCGTTCCAGCTTCACCCTGCCGCAGGCTGCGGTCGCGATGGGTGACTGGGCGCCGAAGAACGGCATCAAGTCGGTGGTCACGCTGGTGTCCGACTACGGTCCCGGCAATGATGCGGAGAAGTTCTTCAAGGAACGCTTCACGCTCAACGGCGGCAAGGTGATCGACTCGCTGCGCGTGCCGCTGCGCAATCCGGATTTCGCGCCTTTCCTGCAGAAGGTGCGCGATGCCAAGCCCGACGCGCTCTTCGTCTTCGTGCCCTCGGGTGCCGGCGCGGCGGTGATGAAGCAGTTCATCGAGCGCGGCATGGACAAGGCCGGCATCCGCCTCATCGCCACCGGCGACGTGACGGACGACGATCAGCTCAACGACATGGGCGACGGCGCGCTCGGCGTGGTGACTTCGCACCACTACTCGGCCGCGCACCCCTCGGCGATGAACAAGAAGTTCGTCGAGGCCTTCGAGAAGGCCAACAAGAACATGCGGCCGAACTTCATGGCCGTCGGCGGCTATGACGGCATGCACATCATCTACGAGGCGCTCAAGACGACCAAGGGCCAGGGCGGCGGCGACGCGCTGCTGGCCGCGATGAAGGGCCAGATCTTCGAGAGCCCGCGCGGCCAGGTGCTGATCGACGCGCAGACGCGCGACATCGTCCAGGACATCTACCTGCGCAAGGTCGAGAAGAAGGACGGCCAGCTCTACAACATCGAGTTCGATGTGATCAAGTCGGTCAAGGACCCGGGCAAGAGCAAGTAAGAAGACGAGAACGAGAGAACGATCGAGATTGAAGGGATCGCGGACAGCAGCATGTTGACCATTCTTTTCGACGGCATTGCCTACGGCATGCTGCTGTTCGTGCTGGCGGTCGGACTGGCCGTGACGCTGGGGCTGATGAATTTCATCAACCTCGCGCACGGTGCCTTTGCCATGGCGGGCGGCTATCTCACGGTGTTCGCGATGCAGAAGCTGGACGTGCCTTTCCTGCTGTGCCTGCCGCTCGCCTTCATCGTGGTGGGACTGGTCGGCGCGTTGCTGGAACGCACGCTCTACCGGCCGATGTACGGGAAGTCGCACCTGGACCAGGTGCTGTTTTCCATCGGTCTCGCCTTCATGGCGGTGGCGGCGGTCGACTACGTGGTCGGCTCGTCGCAGCAGAACATCCAGCTGCCGGACTGGCTGCGCGGACGCACCGAGATCGGCGACGGCGCGCTGCTGCTCGGCATGGGGCATTACCGGATCTTCATCATCGCGGTGTGCGCCTTGCTCACGGTCGTGCTGCAACTGATCCTCACGCGCACGCGTTTCGGCAGCCGGCTGCGCGCCGCGGTGGACGATCCGCGCGTGGCGGCGGGGCTGGGCATCAACGTGAACGTGGTGTTCCTGCTGACCTTCGCGGTCGGCTCGGGGCTTGCCGGGCTGGGCGGTGCGCTGGGCGCCGAGATCCTCGGGCTCGATCCGACCTTTCCGCTCAAGTACATGATCTATTTCCTGATCGTGGTGTCGGTGGGTGGCACGTCGTCCATCACCGGTCCGCTGGCGGCGGCGCTGCTGCTGGGCATCGCCGATGTGGCGGGCAAGTATTTCATTCCCAAGATGGGCGCATTCACGGTCTACCTGCTGATGATCCTGATCCTCATGTGGCGCCCTCAGGGCCTGTTCACGCGCAAGGGGGGCCGCTGATGGATTTCCGCACGCCCCTCCTGCAGAAGGCGCGCTGGCGGCCCTGGGAGTTTGTCGTCTGGCTGGTGGCTTTCGCGCTGCCGCTGGTCGTTCCCTCGCATGCGCTGATGATCAACGAGATCGCGATCGTGGCGCTGTTCGCGATGTCGCTCGATCTGATCCTGGGCTACACGGGCATCGTGTCGCTCGGCCATGCGGGTTTCTTCGGCTTCGGCGCCTATGCCGCGGCACTCTTCGCCAAGCTGGTGATGCCTGATCCGACGATCGGCCTGCTGTTCGCCGTGGTGCTGTGCGCGCTGCTGGGCGCGGTGGCCAGCATCACCATCCTGCGCGGCACCGACCTCACGCGGCTGATGGTCACGCTCGGAACGGCGCTGCTGCTGCTCGAACTCGCGAACAAGCTCGACTGGCTGACGGGCGGCGCGGACGGGCTGCAGGGCGTGGTGATGGGGCCGGTGCTCGGTTTCTTCGACTTCGATCTCTTCGGCCGCACAGCCGCCTGGTACTCGCTGAGTGTGGTGCTGGTGCTGTTCCTGTTGATGCGGCGCCTGGTGAATTCGCCCTTCGGCGCCACGCTCAAGGCGGTGCGCGACAACCGGCTGCGGGCGATGGCGATCGGCATCCCGGTGGTGTCGAGGCTGGCCGTGATCTACACGGTGGCCGCCGCGGCCGCGGGCGCGGCCGGCGCACTGCTCGCGCAGACCACGGGCTTCGCCTCGCTGGACGTGCTGGCCTTCGACCGCTCGGCCGACGTGGTGCTGATGCTGGTGATCGGCGGCGTGGGCTGGCTCTATGGCGGCGTGGCGGGCGCGATCGTGTTCAAGCTGCTGCAGGACACGCTCTCCACTGTCACGCCGCAGTACTGGATGTTCTGGATCGGACTGATCCTGGTGCTGCTCGTGCTGGTGGGGCGCGACCGGCTGCTGAGGCCGTGGACCTGGTTCGGTGCGCGCGGGAGGGCCCGGTCGTGAGCACGAGTGCCAACAGCAGGGACATCGTCCTGTCGGCAACCGGCCTCGTGATGCGCTTCGGCGGCATCACGGCCACGAACAATGTGTCGCTGAACCTGCGGCGCGGGGCGCGCCATGCGCTGATCGGCCCGAACGGTGCGGGCAAGACCACGCTGATCAATCTGTTGACCGGCGTGCTTACGCCGACCGAAGGGCGCATCGAGCTCGAAGGCGAGGACATCACGCGGCTCGCGCCGCATCGCCGCGTGGCGCGCGGCATGGTCCGGACTTTCCAGATCAATCAGCTCTTCGATTCCATGACGCCGCTGGAGACGCTGGCGCTGGTGGTGTCGCAGCATGCCGGCCTTGGCGGCCGATGGTGGAGGCCTTTGGGGGCCGCGAGCCGGGTGGCCGAGCGGGCGGGCGAACTGCTGGAGCAGTTCCACCTGGCCGACGTGGCGCAACTGCAGACGCGCCATCTGGCCTACGGCAAGCGGCGTCTCCTCGAGATCGCGATCGCGCTGGCTTGCGAGCCGCGCGTGCTGCTGCTCGACGAGCCGGTGGCCGGCGTGCCGGCCGGCGAGCGCGAAGAGTTGCTGGAGACCGTCGCCGCGCTGCCGGCCGATGTGTCGGTGCTGCTGATCGAGCACGACATGGACCTGGTCTTCAGCTTCGCGGACCGGATGACGGTGCTGGTCAACGGCACGCTTCTGACCGAAGGCGACCCCGACACGATCGCCAATGATCCGAAGGTGAAGGAGGTCTACCTGGGCCACGGATCAGAGGCGGCGCCGCCGGTGAAGACCGCGGCGGAGCCTGCGGCCTTGGCCCGGATGGAGGTGCGCAATGTCTGAACTGCTGCGCATCGAGAACCTGAGCGCGGGCTACGGCGAAGCCGTGGTGCTGCATGACATCGGCCTTACGCTCGGCGAAGGCCAGACCCTCGCGCTGCTGGGCCGAAACGGGACCGGCAAGACCACCTTGATCAACACGCTGGCAGGCGCGACGCGGCAGCACGGCGGCAGTATCACGCTGGGCGGGGTCGCGCTGCACAAGCTGCCGCCGCACCTGCGCGCCGCGGCGGGCATCGGCTGGGTGCCGCAGGAGCGCAACATCTTCAAGTCGCTGACGGTGCACGAGAACCTGACCGCCGTGGAACGGCCGGGCCGGTGGAATGCGCAGCGCGTCTACGAGATGTTCCCGCGCCTGGCCGAACGCAAGGGCAACCTGGGCACGCAGTTGTCCGGCGGCGAGCAGCAGATGCTGGCGGTGGGCCGGGCGCTGGTCGTCAACCCGACGTTGCTGCTGCTCGACGAGCCGCTGGAGGGCCTGGCGCCGATCATCGTCGAGGAGTTGCTGCGCGCGATCCGACGCATCACGCAAGGCGAGGGGTTGGCGGCGATCATCGTCGAGCAGCATCCGCAGGCGATCCTCGCGATCTCAGACGAGGCGGTGGTGCTGGACCACGGCACGGTGGTTCATGCCGACCATGCCGACACCTTGAGTGCGCAGCCGGAGGTGCTGGAGCGCCTGCTCGGCGTGTCGCGCTGACGCAGGTCCGGGCGTAGAGTGCGCGCTGGCGGCCGCCCGGTGGCGGCCGCATCTCCGGAAAGGGCTCGGGCCATGGCATCCATCAGGCGTGAGATCGAGGTGGCGGCGGATGCGTCGCGCATCTGGGACGCGGTTCGCGACGTGGGCGCGATCCACCGGCGCCTGGTGCCGGGTTTCGTCACCGACTGCCGGCTGGAAGGCGAGGCGGGCGAGGCGCGCATCGTGACGTTCGGCAACGGGGTGGTGGCGAAGGAACTGATCGTCGACCTCGATGATGCCGGGCGCCGCGTGGCCTGGTCGGCCAGCGGCGGCCGGCTGTCGCATCACAACGCTTCGTTGCAGGTCTTCGCGGAGGGCGAGGGGCGCAGCCGTCTGGTCTGGATCGCCGACTTGCTGCCGCATGCGATGGCGCGGCCCATCGCCGCGATGATCGACGAGGGCATGGCCGTCATGAAGAAGACGCTTGAAGCGCAGGCGTCCGGTGGCGCGGCTCAGTAGCCGACCGTGAAGCGGCGGCGCGAATGGCTCGGCGTTTCGAGCTCGTCGACCAGCGCGATCGCGAAGTCTTCCATCGAGATCCAGCTCTTGCCCTTCGCGTCGGCCAGCAATTGATCGTCCCCGAGGCGGAATTTGCCGGTGCGTTCGCCTGGTTCGAAGAGCGCGGAGGGCGACAGGAAGGTCCAGTCGAGCTCCTTCTCGGCGCGCAATGTATCGAGCATCACGCTTCCGGCGCGGGCCTCGGTCTTGTAGGCGTCGGGGAATTCGGGCGTGTCGATCAGCGCCAGGCCCGGCGCGACTTGCAGGCTGCCCGCGCCGCCGACGACCAGCAGGCGTGGCACCCCCGCCTGCCTGACGGCGGCGATGAGGGTCGGGCCGTCGCTGCCGCCGGCAAAGCGCGTGGCGCTGATCACGGCGTCATGCCCGCGCAGGACCGGCACGAGGCTGTCGACCTGGGTGGCCTCGGCCTGGCGCAGCGTCAGGCCGGTCACGGCTTCGGCCTTGGCCGGGTTGCGCGCGATACCCGTGACAGTGTGGCCTCGCCTGAGCAGTTCGCGGGCGATGCGCGAGCCGGCGCGGCCGGTGATTCCGATAAGGGCGATGTGGCTCATGACTGTTCCTTGATGATCGAATGGCGATGACGGTCATCGTATGTTGACTATATCGGTCGAAAAACACCGTAGCATGCAAATGTTTGTTGCTTGATTCGATCGAATATGGACCGCATCATCGCCGCCGAGGTCTTTGTCTGCATCACGGAACGGGCCAGCATGACGGCCGCGGCCGACGCGCTGGGCATGTCGCGGGCCATGGTGACGCGCTACCTCGCGCAAATGGAGCAATGGGCCGGCGCGCGGCTGATGCATCGCACGACGCGGCGTCTGAGCCTGACCGAGGCGGGCGAGCACACGCTGGCGCGCTGCCGGCGGATGCTGGAAGCCGCGGCCGACATGCCGCTGGCCTCGAATGCCCGGGCCGACGGACCGCGCGGTCTGTTGCGGGTGGCTTGTGCGCAATCGCTGGCGCAGGACGTGGTCGCCGGCATCGTGGCCGAGTATCTGGAGCGGTATCCGCTGGTGTCGATCGACCTGCATATCGACTCTCGGCCGGTGAACCTGGTGGAGGAGCGCATCGATCTCGCGATCCGTGTCACCAACGATCTCGATCCGAACCTGATCGCGCGGCCGCTGGGGCAATGCCCCTCCGTCATTTGTGCCTCGCCGGAGTATCTGGCCGCGCATGGCACGCCGCGCACGCTCCAGGAACTCGCGGCGCACAACTGCCTGACCTATTCGTACTTCGGCAAGAGCCTCTGGGAGTTCGAGCGGGCAGGCGAGCGCATCGCGGTGCCGGTGAGCGGCAATCTGAGCGCCAACGAGTCCCAGGTGCTGCTGGCCGCTGCGATCCGGGGCGCGGGCGTCGCGATGCAGCCGGTCTATTCGGCACAGGGCCCGATCGCGCAAGGCCGGTTGGTGCCGCTGCTGCCGGCCTTCGTGCCGAGGGGACTGGGAGTGTTCGGCCTCTATGCGTCACGGCGGCAGATGCCGCTGTCGCTGCGGGTGCTCATCGATCTGCTGGTCGAACGCTTCGCCGATGCGCGCTACTGGCCGCCGGCGGTCGCGGCCCCGGATGAGGCGGGGCCAGTGAGCGCCAGTCCGGCGCCGCGCAGGCGCCGGGGTGCTCAGGCCGCCGGGCCGATCGCGCGGTAGAGCGCGCGCACGAAATCGGTCTGCGTGATCATCCCGGTCAACCGGCGTTCGGCATTGATGATCGGGATGTGGTGGTGGCCGCCCTCGGAGAAGAGCGGCACAAGTTCGGCCAGCGGCCGCTCTTCACTCGCGACGCGGACCTGCCGCGTCATGATCTGGCCCACGACTTCGGGCTTGTTCGACATGACGGTGCGCGTGGCGCGGATGAAGTCGCGCAGCCGTCCGCGCAGGCTGTCGTGGTGATGCAGATCGATGTGGCGGAAGAAATCGGCCTGCGTGACGATGCCGACCACGCGCCGGGTGCGGTCCGTCACCGGCAGGGCCTTGATGCGTCGCTCGTGCATGAGGGACCAGGCCTCCTGCAGCGGGGTGCCGAATTCGACGGTCACCGGGGTGCCGGACATGATGTCGGCGCAGCGCACGGTCGCCATCCGGCGGCGCCACGACTCGAGCTCCGTCTGGCGGATCAGCGATTCGAGGTCGTCGCGGCTGATGTCGAGCACCTGGTTGTAGCGGGCCAGCACCGCATCGAGGTCGGCCGAACTGACCGTGGCGTTCGCGGGCGGCGCGGTACGCAGCGGCAGCTGGACATGGGGATAGGGCCGGCCGGTGAGGCTGTTGTAGGCGACGCCGGCGAGCACGAGCAGCAGCGAATCGACCATCACCGGCAGCAGGGCGAAGGAGGGATGCGTGTTGTGCGTGAGCACCACCAGGAGGGCGACCGCGCCCCCCGGCGGGTGCAGGCAGCGCAGCGCGAACATCACGCCGATTGCGAGTGCCGTCGCCATGGCGCCGACCCAGACGGAATCGGGCAGCCAGTGCGCGCAGGCGACCCCGACAAGCGCGGCGATGGTATTGCCGCCGATCACGGGCCAGGGCTGGGCCAGCGGGCTGGCAGGCAGGGCGAACACGAGTACAGCGCTCGCGCCCAGCGGCGCGACAAGCCAACTGCTGCCGGCGGGCATTCCCGCCAGCCATTGGCAGGTCAGGGCGGTGAAGAGCAGGCCCAGCGCTGCGCCGGCGGTGGCACGCGCCTTTTCACGTGTGTCGACCGACGATCTGGCGGGCAGCCAGGCGCGGGCAAAGGCCAGGAGATCGGCGCGGCGCATGGTCAGCGTACCTGGGCGGTGGCGACACGGCCGATCTGCGGCCAGCGGGCGTGCAGCCAGATCCAGGCCACCAGGCCGAGGCCCAGCATCAGGAGCGAGGTGAGAGCGAGCAGAAGCGTGGAGTGCATCACCAGGGGCGTCACCACGCCGGCGACGATGCCGTTGGCGGTCGAACCGATGACGGCCTGCAGCGAGGAGGCCATTCCGCGGCGTTCGGGATGCAGGTCGAGCACGAGCAGCGTGATCACAGGCACCATCAGCGCCCAGCCGAAGGAGAACACCGCGAGGGGCCACAGCGCCCAGGCCACATGCGGCGTGAACAGCGCGTTGGCCGCGACGTTGACGACCGAGGTGAGCAGCATGATCAGGAAGCCGTCGCGGATCTGCCGTTTGGGTGCGATCCTGCCGGCGACCCGTCCGCTGGACCAGGCGCCTCCCATGATGCCGCCAATGGTCAGCAGGAAGAACCAGAAGAACTGGGTGGGCGCCAGCCCGAGGTGATCGCCGAGGAAGGCCGGGGCCGCGAGCACGTACAGGAACATGCCGTTGAAAGGGACGCCGCTCGCCAGGGCAAGGAGCAGGAAGCGAGGGTCGGAACACAGGTCCCAGTAGCCGCGCATCAGATGTCGCAGCTCGAAGGGCTGGCGTTGCGCCGGGTGCAGGGTCTCGGGCAGGAGCTTGTAGTTGGCGGCGAACAGCACCATGCTGACCGCCACCAGGAACCAGAAGACGCTGTGCCAGCCCAGGTGCACGAACAGGAATCCGCCCACGATCGGTGCGATCGCCGGTGCCACGCCGAAGAAGATGGTGACCTGGCTCATCACCCTCTGGGCCTCGGCGGGCGGGAACATGTCGCGGATGACTGCGCGCGACACGACGATGCCGGCGCCGGTGGACAGCCCCTGCAGCGCCCGGAACATCACCAGCTGGCCGATGGTCTGCGACAGTGCGCAGCCCAGCGAGGCGAGGGTGAACACGCCCAGTCCCCAGAGCACCACCGGCCGGCGGCCGAAGCTGTCCGACAGCGCGCCGTGGAACAGGTTCATGAAGGCAAAGCCGAACAGGTAGGCCGAGAGGGTCTGCTGCATCTCCACCGGCGTCGCGCCGATGGATCGGGCGATGCCGGAAAAGGCGGGGATGTAGGTGTCGATCGAGAAGGGCCCCAGCATGCCCAGCACCGCCAGCAGCACCGCGAGGGCCCAGCGCGGTGCGTGCCAGAGTTTGTCGGCGTCCGGATTCATGTGGCGTCTCCGTCGTGTTCTTCGTGTTCTTTGCGGCCGGAAAAAGAGAGCGCCCGCCGCCCCTTGCGGGGTGCTGCGGGCGCTGCGGCGGACCAGCTGCGAGCGCTGGCCAGGATCAGAGCGTGTCGATGAAGCTGCGCAGCTTGTCGGAACGGCTCGGGTGCTTCAGCTTGCGCAGCGCCTTGGCTTCGATCTGGCGGATGCGCTCGCGGGTCACGTCGAACTGCTTGCCCACTTCTTCCAGCGTGTGGTCGGTCGACATCTCGATGCCGAAGCGCATGCGCAGCACCTTGGCCTCGCGCGGCGTCAGGCTGTCGAGGATGTCCTTCACCACGTCGCGCAGGCCGGCCTGCATGGCCGCTTCGATCGGCGCGGTGTTGCTGCTGTCCTCGATGAAGTCGCCCAGATGCGAATCGTCGTCGTCGCCGATGGGGGTTTCCATCGAGATCGGCTCCTTCGCGATCTTCATGATCTTCCGGATCTTGTCCTCCGGAATCTCCATCTTCGCGGCCAGGATGCCGGCGTCGGGCTCGAAGCCGAACTCCTGCAGATGCTGCCGGCTGATGCGGTTCATCTTGTTGATGGTCTCGATCATGTGCACCGGGATGCGGATGGTGCGCGCCTGGTCGGCGATCGAGCGCGTGATGGCCTGGCGGATCCACCACGTCGCGTAGGTCGAGAACTTGTAGCCGCGGCGATATTCGAACTTGTCCACCGCCTTCATCAGGCCGATGTTGCCTTCCTGGATCAGATCGAGGAATTGCAACCCGCGGTTGGTGTACTTCTTCGCGATGGAGATCACCAGGCGCAGGTTGGCCTCGATCATCTCCTTCTTGGCGTCGCGCGAGGACGACTCGCCCTCGTTCATGCGCTTGTTGATGTCCTTCAGTTCCGACAGCGGCACCACCACGCGCGACTGGATGTCGGCGAGCTGCTGCTGCAACTCCTGCACCGGCGGAATGTTGCGGGCGAGCACGGCGCTCCAGGGCTTGCCGGCGGCCGCCTGCTTCTCGATCCACTTGAGGTTGAGCAGGTTCGAGGTCACGCGGTTGCCGTGCTTGTCGTAGCCGCTGAAGTCGCGAATGAATTCTTCCTGCGGGAAGCCGCATTTGTCCACGATGATGCGGCGCAGTTCGCGTTCCTTCTTGCGCACGTCGTCGACCTGGGTGCGAACCAGGTCGCACAGCTTCTCGATGGTGCGCGCCGTGAAGCGGATGGTCATCAGCTCCTCGGACAGCGATTGCTGCGCCTTCTGGTAGCCCGGCGTTCCGTAGCCTTCCTTGTCGTAGATCTTGTGGATCTTCTCGAACATCTCGGCGATGCGGTCGAAGCGCTCGAGTGCGTCGCGCTTGAGTTCTTCCAGCTTCTTGGTCAGCGCCTTGGAGCCACCCTTGCCGTCGTCATCGTCTTCCTCGTCGAATTCGTCGAAGTCTTCTTCGGCCACATAGTCGTCGGCCTCGTTGGGATTCGAGAAGCCGTCCACGATGGTCGAGATGACGACCTTGCCTTCACGGATGTCCTGGCCCAGGCGCAGGATCTCGGCGATCGTTGCCGGCGAGGCGGAGATGGCCTCCATCATGGCCATCAGGCCGCCCTCGATGCGCTTGGCGATTTCGATTTCGCCTTCGCGCGTCAGCAGCTCCACGGTGCCCATTTCGCGCATGTACATGCGCACCGGGTCGGTCGTGCGGCCGAATTCGCTGTCCACGGTCGAGAGGGCGGCCTCGGCTTCTTCCTCGGCCTCCTCGACGGTGGTGGCCGTCGGGGCGGTGTTGTTCAGCAGCAGGGTTTCGGCGTCGGGGGTCTGCTCGTAGACGGCCACGCCCATGTCGTTGAGCATGGTGACCACGACTTCCATGGTCTCGGCGTCGACCAGCTTGTCGGGCAGGTGGTCGGAGATTTCGCCGTGCGTCAGGTAGCCACGGGTCTTGCCGAGGGTGATCAGCGTCTTGAGGCGCGAACGGCGCTTGGCCAGGTCTTCCTCGGAGAGCACGGTCTCGTCGAGGCCGAATTCCTTCATCAAGGCGCGTTCCTTCGCCTTGCTGATCTTCATGCGAAGGGGCTTGGCCTTCTCTTCGCTCGCCGCGGTCGCGGGCTCTTCGCCGACCAGTTCGTCCTCGATGTCGGACAGGTCGATGTCGCTCGCCGGCGCTTCGTTCGCCGCCTTGGGCTTGCGGCCGCGCTTGGCGCCGCCGGCGGCGGGCGCGCCTGCGGCTTTGGGAGGACGGCCCACCTTCTTGGCAGCGGGCTTCGGGGATTCGGCAGTGGCGGTCGTTTTGGTGGGCACGGTCTTGATTACTTTGGTTGCGGCAGACGCCTTGGATGCGGCGACCCCCGTCTTAGTTGCCGGCAACGCGGCGGCTTTCAACGGCTTTTCTGCGGCAGATTTCTTGGCGGCGGACACGGCAGGCTTCTTTGAACTGGGCATATCACCTCGGTACAACAAGAATGGACAAGCGGAATCACACGCGCCACAAACCCGGCGCAGGCAGAGCACTGGCAAAGGAGCGGAGAGGAAGCGGTTTCCCCAGCGCTCGCTGTTCGACAAGATGTCGGGCGAACATTTGGTGTGCAGTCCTTGCGGTGTATTGACCCGTTTCCCTTGGGGAAGTGCATTGCGCTAGGGGCCGGCCCGGAGGTGCTGCTGTCGCTCTTGTCTTTTTCGCGAGTTGCGAAGCCTTACATTATAGCCTGTTGCGCAAATTTCAAGCAGTATCGGCGCCCGGTTTGAGCCGATTTCGCAATTCAAGGCGCCGGAATTCGAGCGCCTTGTAGCGTTCCAGCGCCCGCGGATCGCTGCCTACCGCCGCAATGGCCTCGCTTTGTTGCGCCTTCAAGAGGTCGTCGAGCATGAAATCGAGCACGTTGCGCAGCTCGCGCGCCGCATCGGTGGCCTGTTCGCCTTCGGCGCTGCCGATCGGGCTCCCGTCGGGCCCGGTCATCACACGCTCGGCCAGGGCCTCGAACGGGAGGCCGCGAAGTCCTTCGCGGAGGGCGGCCCAGGGCAGCCGGCCATGTTCATGCAACTGGCTCTCGAGCCACGCGAACAACTGCCCGTGGTCTCCGGGAAGCTCGCAGAGCATGGCGTGCAACTCGTGCGAGAGGACCGCCCATTCGGCCATGTTCGACAGCAGCAGGCGCGCCGCCACGTCCGGTCGTCCGAGCGGAAGCCTGCGTCCCTGCGCCGGCGGGCGCGAGCTTGGGCGTGCCCCCTTGTCCTTGTAGTAGCGCCGCTCCGATGAACTGCGCGGCGCGCCTTCCCGGCTGCCGTGGTGCTCCGGTGCGGGCGCTTCTGCCGCCGGCTGGCGTGCAGGCGATGGCGACCAGAGGGCATCCAGTTCCTGTACGGCGATGTGTACCAGCGCCGCGATTTCCCCGAGCAGCTGCCGCTTGAGCGCGCCTTCCGGCAGCGCGCTCCACATCGGGCGCACATTGCTGGCCATGTGGGCACGGCCCTCCGCGGTGCCGAGGTCGCAGCCTTCGCCCGCCGCTTCGATCATGAAGCGGCTGAGCGGTGTGGCTTCGTTGACGAAGCGGGCAAAGGCATCGGCGCCGAACTCGCGGATGAAGCTGTCGGGATCGTGCTCGGCGGGGAGGAACAAGAACTTCACGCTGCGCACGTCGCTGGCATAGGGCAGGGCGCCATCGAGCGCCTTGCGGGCCGCGCGCCGGCCCGCCGCATCGCCGTCGAAGCTGAAGACCACGGAGTCGGTAAAGCGAAAGAGCTTCTGGACGTGCTCCGGCGTGCAGGCCGTGCCCAGGGTCGCGACGGCGTTCGGAAAGCCGAGTTGTGCCAGCGCAACCACGTCCATGTATCCCTCCGTCACGAGGGCATAGCCCCGGTCGCGGAAGGCGGCGCGTGCTTCGTACAGGCCGTAGAGCTCGCGCCCCTTGCTGAACACCGGGGTCTCGGGCGAGTTGAGGTACTTGGGCTTCTCGTCGCCAAGGACCCGGCCGCCGAAGCCGATGCATTCGCCTTTCACGTTCCGGATCGGAAACATGACCCGATCGCGGAAGCGGTCGTAGCGTTTGCCTTCAGTGCCTTCCTCCGCGTCGGCAGCGATCACGAGCCCGCTTTCGACCAGCAGGGGATCGTCGTAGTCCGCGAACGCGCTCGCCAGCGTGCGCCAGCCTGGGGGCGCGTAGCCGATGCCGAACTGCCGCGCGATCTCTCCCGATACGCCGCGCCCCTTCAGATAGGCGATGGCGGTCGGGGATTTGCGCAGATGGCCCCTGTAGGCGTCGCCGGCCTTTTCGAGTACTTCAGTCAGCGTCGCCTGCTTCTGGCGCTGCCCGGCGGCGCGGGCACGCTCCTCGGGCGAGGCGTCGTCCTCCGGCACCTGCATGCCGTACTGTCCCGCGAGATCGTGGACGGCCTCGACAAAGCCCATGCCCGCGTGCTCCATGAGGAAACCGATGGCATTGCCGTGCGCACCGCAGCCGAAGCAGTGATAGAACTGCTTGGTCGGGCTGACCGAGAAGGAGGGCGACTTCTCTCCATGGAACGGGCACAGGCCCATGAAGTTGGCGCCCGATTTCTTGAGCTGGACGTAGCGCCCGACGATCTCCACCACGTCGGCGCGCGCGATCAGTTCCTGAATGAAGGATGCGGGGATGGTCATGGAGGGGCGGGGCGCCAGATGATACGCAAGAGACTTCGCCCTCGAGGCGCGAGGGACGTTTCCAGGGTAACAGGGCCATGGCGCCACGGTGGTCACGCGCGGCGCGACGCGTGCGCGGACCGGCGACACGGCGCCGGTCGCGGGTGCGGCTAGCTAGCGCGGTGCGAGGCGGATCGCGCCGTCCAGGCGGATCACTTCGCCGTTGAGCATGTCGTTCTCGATGATGTGCCGCGCCAGCTTGGCGTAGTCCTCGGGCGTTCCCAGCCGCGAAGGGAAGGGCACGCTGGCGGCCAGCGCATCCTGCACTTCCTTGGGCATTCCGAACAGCATCGGCGTGCCGAAGATGCCGGGCGCGATGGTCATGTTTCGGATGCCGTTGCGCGCCAGATCGCGGGCGATGGGGAGGGTCATGCCGACCACGCCGCCTTTCGAGGCACTGTAGGCAGCCTGGCCGATCTGCCCGTCGTAGGCAGCGATCGATGCGGTCGAGATCAACACGCCGCGTTCGCCGGTGGATTCGGGCTCGTTCCTGCTCATTGCATCGGCCGCGAGGCGAATCATGTTGAACGTGCCGACGAGGTTCACCATGACGGTCTTGGTGAACACGGCGAGCGCATGAGGCCCGGTCTTGCCAACGGTTTTTTCGGCTGGCGCTATGCCGGCGCAATTGATCAGGCCCATGAGCTTGCCCAGCTTCAGGGCCGCGGCGACGACAGCCTGTCCATCCGACTCCTGGCTCACGTCGCACTTCACGAACACGCCGCCGATGTCCTTGGCGACCGCTTCGCCCTTGTCTGCCTGCATGTCCGCGACGACCACCTTGCCTCCGTTGGCTGCCAGCATGCGTGCCGTGCCTTCCCCGAGGCCCGACGCGGCTCCCGTCACGATGAAAACCTTGCCCTGGATCTGCATGGATGTGTCTCCTCAAAATGGCTGGCGCCGATCATAGAGCGCAAAAAAAGGGCCGCGTCGGAAGACGGGGCCCGGAACGGATCCCGAAGGACCCGAGGAGACAATCGTTGCCCACACGCATTGCGCGTGGGCTTAAACAGGATCAGCGCTTGCGGGCTGCGGTCTGCGCGGTGCTCTTGGCTGCGTTCACGGCGGTGGTCGACACGGCTTGGAAGTTGGCTTCGGCCACGTCCGAGGCTTGCTTGACGGCCTTCTGCACCGATTCGAACGCGTTGTTGGCGGCAGCCACGGCGCTCTTCATCACGGCAACCGCGGTTTCCGAACCTGCCGGCGCGTTCTTCGCAGCGCTGTCGACGAGGCCGACGAAGGCCTGCTGAGCTTCGGCTGCCTTCACTTCGAATGCCTTGGTGAATTCGGTGCTGGTGCCTTGCGCGATTTCATACAGGTGACGGCCGTAAGCGGCGGTCTTCTCGGCCAGGGGCTGGAACAGGCTCGCTTGCAGGGACAGCAGCTCCTGTGCGTCCTTGGCGCTCAGCAGCGCCTGGGCGGTACCGGCGGCTTCCGAGAGGGCGGCCTTGGAGGCCGTGACGTTCAGCTCGACGAGCTTTTCGACCCCTTCGAACGCCTTGGTGGTCAGGCCGAACAGGGTTTCGACGTTGGCTTTTTGGGAGGCGATGAATTGGTCTGCGGTGAGGGCCATGAGGATGCTCCGGGTTGAATGAAAAAAGAGAAGTGGAAAGGGGCTTGGTTCCTGCTGCTCCTCTTCATTTTGTTGCGGTGCAGCATGGGGTGAAGTATAGGCAGCGCCGGCGTGTGAGCAAGGGGTTTCTGCTGCTCTGCAGCAATTTAGAACGCTGCTCCTAAAAAGCCCCCTTCGCGGCCGCGCTCCACCGCGCTCCGCCGCACTTCACCGCGTTTCACCGCGCTTCACAATCGGCCGATGCTCGCCTTCTATTCGGGGCACTATGTGCTGCCGCTTCCCACGGGCCACCGTTTTCCGATGGGCCGCTATCCCTTGCTTCGCGATGGCTTGGCCGAACATTTGCCCGATGTTCGGATGCAGGAGGCGCCGCGCGCCAGTGACGGCGAACTGGCCTTGGCGCACGCGCCCGATTGGATTGCTGCCATCAGCACCGGGACCGTGACTGCCCAGGCAATGCGCGAGATCGGCTTCCCGTGGAGCGAAGCCATGGTCGAGCGCTCCCGCCGTTCGGCAGGCGCGACCATCGCCGCCTGCCGAGCCGCGTTGGCGGAGGGCGTTGCGGCCAACATGGCCGGGGGAACCCACCATGCGGGCATCGACCGGGGAGGCGGCTTCTGCGTATTCAACGATGCGGCCGTCGCCGCGCGACTGATGCAGGCGGAGCATGCGCGGCGCGCGAGGCTGCCGCTGCAGGTGGCGGTGATCGATCTGGATGTTCACCAGGGCAATGGGACGGCCCGGATCTTTCGTGACGACCCCAGCGTGTTCACCCTGTCCTTGCACGGCCAGAAGAATTTTCCGTTCCGCAAGGAAACCAGTGATCTCGACGTCGAGTTGCCGGACGGCTGTGGCGACGCGGACTATCTCGCAGCGCTGGAACAGGCGCTTGACGAGATGGAGCGCCGATTCGCGCCGGGCCTGATCATCTACCTCGCGGGCGCCGATCCCTTCGAGGGCGACAGGCTGGGCCGTCTCGAGCTCAGCTTCGACGGCCTCGAAGCGCGCGACCGAAGAGTCTTCGACTTCGCCTGGCGCCGCCGCATCCCCCTGGCTTTCGCGATGGCCGGCGGCTATGCGAACGACATCGGCGACACGGTGAAGATCCAGCTCGCCACCTTCCGCGTGGGACTGGAATACTGGCGTCGCTGGCAAAATGCCGCGCCATGAGCGCACGCCCCATCCCTGAATCGCGCAGCCGCTACCGCGTCTTTCGCCGCATTCCCACGCGGTGGGCTGACAACGACATGTACGGCCACGTCAACAACGTCGTCTACTACGAGTGGTTCGACACCGCGGTCAACGCCATGCTGATCGAGCGGGGCGCGTTGGACATTCATCAGGGCACGACGGTCGGTTTCGTGGTCGAGACGAAGTGCAACTACTTCGCGCCGCTGGCCTTCCCGCAGACGGTGGAGGCCGGAATCCGCGTGACGCAGGCGGGAAGCTCGAGCGTCCGCTACGAAATCGGGCTCTTCGCCGAAGGCGCCGAGACCGCGGCGGCGCAGGGTCATTTTGTTCATGTGTACGTCGATCGCGTGACGCAGCGGCCCGTCGCGCTTCCGCCCGCGCTGCGGGCGGTGGTCGACGAGCTGCTGGTCGTCCCCGGCGCGTGAGAGAGACGGCGCCTGCGGGTGCCGTGCCAAGAGACAGACGCGCGTCGCGCGAGTTCCGATGCCTGCTGGCGTCCCCGTCCCTCGCGAGCCGATCGGAGGGAGGGGGCCGGGCGCCAGCACGCGCGGACGAGGCCCCTGATAATCACTCGAACAACACCAGCCGGAGACCCGCGCGCCGCACCATGATCATTCATAGCCTGCTCGACACCGATCTCTACAAGTTCACGATGATGCAGGTGGTGCTGCACCACTTCCCGGGGGCGCGCGTCGAATACCGGTTCAAGTGCCGCAATCCGGGCGTCGACCTGGGGCGGTACGCGGGCCAGATCCGCGACGAGGTCCGCCACCTTTGTTCGCTGCATTTCAAGGATGCGGAGCTGAGTTACCTGCGCTCCCTGCGGTTCATCAAGAGCGACTTCGTCGATTTCCTGGGGATCTTCCGGCTCAACGAGAAGTACATCGACATCGCTGCACTGCCCTCGGGTGAACTCGAGATCCGCATCCAGGGGCCGTGGCTGCACACCATCCTGTTCGAGATCCCGGTGCTGGCGATCGTGAACGAGGTCTATTTCCGCAACGTCCAGCCGAATCCGGACTTTGCCGAAGGCCGGCGCCGGCTCGAAACGAAGATTGCGCAGCTCCAGGGCGAGGGACTGGCCGATCTGAAGATCGCCGACTACGGGACCCGCCGTCGCTTCTCGAAGGAATGGCACGAAGAGGTGCTGCGCACGCTCAGTGCGCGCCTCGGCGTGGTCAGCCCGTCGACGCATGCGCAGCCGCACACCCAGGAGAGGCCGCCGCAGCTCGCCGGAACCAGCAACGTGCTCTATGCAATGAAGCTCGGCCTGATTCCGCTCGGAACGATGGCGCACGAATATCTCCAGGCCTGCCAGGCGCTCGGCCCCCGGCTGCGCGACAGCCAGGTTTTCGGCTTCGAATCCTGGGCGCGTGAATATCGCGGCGACCTCGGCATCGCGCTGTCCGATGTCTATGGCATGACGGCCTTCCTGCGCGATTTCGACCTCTATTTCTGCAAGCTGTTCGACGGTGCCCGACATGACAGCGGCGACCCGTTCCAGTGGGGCGAACGCATGCTCGCGCACTACGCGGCCAACCGTGTGGACCCGCTCACCAAGACGCTGATCTTCAGCGACGGCCTGACGATGCCCAAGACCATCGAGCTCTACCAGCGCTTCCGCGGACGCTGCCAGCTCGCGTTCGGGATCGGCACCAATCTCACCAACGATCTGGGCTACGAGCCGCTTCAGATCGTGATCAAGATGATCCGCTGCAACGACCAGCCGGTGGCGAAGCTGTCGGACACCCCCTCCAAGAACATGTGTGAAGACGAGCGCTATCTCGGCTATCTGCGCCAGGTGTTCGAGATCTCCGAGTCGGCCGAATGAAGGTCGCGGGTTTGACCAGGGGGGGGCTGCGGGCCGCCTGCATCGTTGCGCCGTCGATGGCGTTGCCGGGTCTGGCATTCGCGGCGGATCTCGACGGCAGCCGCCTGTCGCCGTTGTGGGGGCTGCCCTTCGCCGGCATCCTCCTGTCGATCGCGTTGATGCCGCTGCTGGTTCCGACCTTCTGGCACCACCATTACGGAAAGGTGGCGGCGGGATGGGCCTTGGCCTTCCTGGCGCCCTTCGCGGCGATGTACGGGTTGCCGCTCGCCGGTGCGGGTTTCGTTCACGCACTGATCGAGGAATACATTCCCTTCATCATCCTGCTCACGGCATTGTTTGTCGTGGCCGGCGGCATCCATGTCCGCGGCAACCTTCATGGAGCGCCGGGACTGAACACGGCGATTCTTGCCATTGGTGCGGTGCTTGCAAGTTTCATGGGCACCACCGGCGCATCGATGTTGCTGATCCGGCCGCTCATCCGGGCGAACGACAACCGTGTTCATCGGGTCCATGTGGTGATCTTCTTCATCTTCATCGTGTCCAATATCGGCGGCTCGCTGACGCCGCTGGGTGATCCGCCCCTGTTCCTCGGATTCCTGCAGGGCGTGGACTTCTTCTGGACGGCGAGGAACATCCTGCCGGACACGCTGTTCGCCCTTGGCGTGCTGCTGGTTCTGTTCTACCTGATCGATGCGTACTACTACCGCCGCGAGGGCGTGCTGCCGACCGATCCGACACCGGACACGCGCGGCATCGGCTTCGATGGCGCGGTCAACTTCTGGCTTCTGGCCTGCGTGATCGTCCTCGTGCTTCTGAGCGGCTTCTGGAAGTCTCCGCTGGCCTTCGATGTATTCGGCTCCGAGGTCGGCCTTCCTGGCCTGGTGCGAGACGTCGGATTGATCATGGTCACACTGATCTCGCTCAAGCTCACCGCGCCGAAGGTGCATGCCGACAACCAGTTCAGCTGGGGGCCGATGGTCGAGGTGGCCAAGCTGTTCGCCGGCATCTTCCTGACCATCGTTCCGGTGATCGCGATGCTCAAGGCGGGCGTGAACGGGCCTTTCGGCGCGATTGTTTCGGCTGTCACGCGCGCCGATGGTCAGCCGGATCCGGCCATGTACTTCTGGGCGACCGGGCTCCTGAGCTCCTTCCTGGACAACGCGCCGACCTATCTCGTCTTCTTCAACACGGCCGGTGGCGATCCCGGAGCGCTGATGACCACCTATGCGACCACCCTGGCCGCCATTTCGGCCGGTGCGGTGTTCATGGGTGCCAACAGCTACATCGGAAACGCGCCCAACCTGATGGTGAAAGCCATTGCCGAAAGCCGTGGGGTCCGCATGCCCGGCTTTTTCGGCTACATGCTGTGGTCGAGCGCGATCCTGTTGCCGCTGTTCCTCATCTCCACCTTCATCTTCTTCCGCTGAGGATTGATCATGAGCAAGCCCGCCGTCCTGGTCGCCCGCGCGATCTTCCCCGAAGCCGTCGCGCGGCTCGAAGAGCATTTCGACATCGAATCCAATCCGTCCGACGAGACCTGGTCCAAGGCTCGAATGATCGAAAAGCTCAAGGGCAAGGTGGGCGTTCTCACGACCGGCAGCGAGCGCATCGATGCCGAGGTGCTTTCAGCCTGTCCCGACCTCAGGATCTGCGCCAACATGGCCGTCGGCTACAACAACTTCGACGTCGAGGCCATGACCGCGCGCGGGGTGCTGGCGACCAATGCGCCCGACGTGCTGACCGAGACCACCGCCGATTTCGGCTTCGCCCTGATGATGGCCACGGCGCGCCGGATCACCGAGAGCGAGCATTTCCTGCGCGCGGGCAAATGGGAGAAATGGAGCTACGACATGTTCGCCGGCGCCGAGATCCATGGCTCGACGCTGGGCATCATCGGCATGGGCCGCATCGGCCAGGGCATCGCCCGCCGGGGCGCGCATGGCTTCGGCATGAAGGTGATCTATCACAACCGGTCGCGTCTCGACGCCGGCCTCGAAGCCGCCTGCAAGGCGAGCTATGCCGGCAAGGAGGAGCTCCTCAGGACCGCGGACCACGTGGTGCTTGTGCTGCCCTACAGTGCGGCGTCGCATCACACCATCGGCGCGGCCGAACTGGCCTTGATGAAGCCGACGGCAACCCTGGTCAACATCGCGCGCGGCGGCATCGTCGATGACTCGGCGCTCGCGGTTGCGCTGCGCGAGAAGCGCATCGCCGCGGCCGGTCTGGATGTGTTCGAGGGCGAGCCGAAGGTGAATCCCGCCCTGCTCGAGGTGCCCAATGTCGTGCTGACCCCGCACATCGCGAGCGCCACGATCCCCACGCGCCGCGCGATGGCCGATCTGGCGGTCGATAACCTCGTCGGTTACCTGATCCATCAAAAGCCCGTGACTCCCCTCAACCCCGAAGTGCTCGCAAGCCGCTGAACGGCAATCTCCGTGATCGATACAACCTGGACTCTTCTGGCCGTCTCGGCCCTCAATTTCATCCTCGTCCTCTGGCTGCTGCTGCGCAAGCCGCCCCCGCCGGACTTCCGCGAAGTCCTTGCCGCGATCGGGAGCATCAACGAGCGTACCGAACGCGAGCTTCGCCATGAAATCAGCGAGGCATCGCGCGGTGCCCGGCAGGAATCCGCACAGTCCTTTGCGACCTTCCAGCAGGCGCTTCTGCACCAGGGGGCCGAATCGGCGCGCACGCAGAACACGCAGATCGAGTCCTTCGCCCAGCAGCTCACGCTGCTTCAGAAGTCGCTGGCCGACACGCTCAACACCCAGCTGCAGGGATTGAGCGAATCCAACGCACGGCGGCTCGCGGAAGTTCGCTCGACACTGGAAACCCAGATGGCGCAACTGCAGCAGAGCAACACCGACAAGCTCGACGAGATGCGCAAGACGGTGGACGAGAAGCTGCAAAACACGCTCGAGGTGCGTCTGGGCGAAAGTTTCAAGCAGGTCGCCGAGCGCCTCGAGCAGGTGCACAAGGGCCTGGGCGAAATGCAGACCCTGGCCGTCGGCGTCGGCAGTCTGCAGCGCGTGCTGACCAATGTGAAGACGCGTGGCGTCTTCGGCGAAGTGCAGCTCGAAGCCTTGCTGGAACAGGTGCTCACGCCCGAGCAGTACGCCAAGCAGATCGAGACCAAGCCGCGCAGCGGCCAACGGGTCGATTTCGCGATCCGCTTTCCGGGCCGCGGTGACGATGGCGCGCCGGTCTGGCTGCCGATCGACGCGAAGTTCCCGCGCGACGACTACGAGCGCCTGCTCGACGCCCATGAGCGGGCCGACCCTGCCGCGGCCGAATTGGCTGCCAAAGCCCTCGAGGCTCGCATTCGCGGCGAAGCAAAGTCCATCGCCGAGAACTACCTGGCTGCGCCGCACACGACGGACTTCGCGATTCTTTTCCTGCCGGTCGAAAGCCTCTATGCGGAGGTGCTGCGCCGGCCAGGACTGATGGATGTGGTCCAGCGCCAGCATCGCGTGACTCTGGCCGGGCCGACCACGCTGCTCGCCATGCTCAACAGCCTGCACATGGGATTCAGGACGCTGGCTCTGGAGCGGCAGGCCTCGGAGGTCTGGAAGGTGCTGGGCGCCGTCAAGACGGAATTCGAGCGCTACGGCGACTGGGTGGCACGCATCAAGGAGCAGGTCGCCAAGGCCTCGGACACGCTCGACAAGGCGGACACGCGCGCCAAGCAGATGCGGCTCGCGCTGCGCAAGGTCGAGGCCCTGCCCGAAGCGCAGTCGCAGGCCCTGTTGCCGGAGGCCGGCGGCGACGACGACGTCCCGCTCGCGTGAACGCCGGCCTGCTTCGCCTCATCCTTGCGCAGGTCTGCCTGCATGCGGCGATGACGGGCACCCGGCTGGCTGCGCCGCTGCTGGCGCTGCGCGACGGCTACAGCACGGCGGCGGTCGGCGCGATGCTGTCGCTCTTCGCGCTGACGCAGGTGTTCCTGGCCCTGCCGGCGGGCCGCTACGCCGACCGGCACGGCTTGCGTCGCCCGCTGCTGTCCGCCGTCAGCCTTGCAACCGCCGGCTGCGTGCTCGCGGCGACCTTTCCCGTGTTTCCGGTGCTTTGCCTGGCGGCCTTGCTGACGGGCGGCGCGACAGGCATTGCGCTGATTGCGCTGCAGCGTCATGTCGGGCGTGCCGCCACGAATCCGACCCAGCTCAAGCAGGTGTTCAGCTGGCTTGCCATTGCGCCCGCAGCCGCCAATTTCGTGGGGCCATTTGCGGCCGGCCTGCTCATCGACCATGCGGGGCACTCGCCCGGCGACCTCGTCGGTTATCGCGCCGCGCTGGTGCTCATGGCTCTTCTGCCAGTCGCCTGCTGGGTGTTGGCGCGCAGCGCACAGGAGTTGCCGCACGCGCCGCCGCCTGCTGACGGTGCCAGGCCGCGCGCATGGGACCTGCTCGGCGATCCGATGTTCAGGCGACTCCTGTTCGTGAACTGGCTCCAGTCCGCCTCCTGGGACGCCCATACCTTCGTGTTGCCGATCCTTGGGCACGAGCGCGGACTGAGCGCCTCGATGATCGGCACCATCCTTGGCGCCTTCGCGGTGGCTGCCGCGGGTATTCGTGTTGTCCTGCCGATGGTCGCCTCAAATTTCAGCGAGCGCCAGGTCATCACCGTGTCGAATGTGTTGACGGCACTGGCGTATGCGACCTATCCCCTGATGGGCTCGGCACTGGGCATGGGGGCTTGCTCTGTCGTGCTGGGCGTGGCACTCGGGGCGGTCCAGCCGATGGTGATGAGCATGCTTCACCAGATCACGCCGCATGCGCGACACGGCGAGGCGCTGGGGCTTCGCGTCATGACGCTCAACGCGTCGAGCGTCGCGATGCCGGTGCTTTTCGGTGCTGCAGGTTCGCTGGTCGGGATCGCGGGCGTGTTCTGGATCGTCGGTGGTGTCGTGGCCCTGGGCACACGCTCGGTCTGGGGCCTGCAAGTGCCCCGCCACGATCACAGCTTGTAGAAGCGCTTGATGGCGTCCCAGGCGTCTTCCGGCGTGTCGACGTATTCGAACAGGCGGGTATCGTCGGGCGAAATCACGCCTTCTTCGACCAGGAAGTCGAAGTCGACGAGCTGCTTCCAGTAATCCGAACCGAACAGCACGATCGGCACTGGCCGCGCCTTCTGCGTCTGCACCAGGGTGATGACCTCGAAGAGTTCGTCCAGGGTGCCGAAGCCCCCGGGAAAAGCCACCAGCGCCTTCGCCCGCATCATGAAATGCATCTTGCGGATGGCGAAGTAGTGGAACTTGAAGCTGAGCGCCGGCGTGACGTAGGGGTTGGCTTCCTCCTCCATCGGCAGGGCGATCGCGAGTCCGACCGAGATCCCGCCACCCTCGTAGGCACCGCGGTTGGCGGCCTGCATGATGCCGGGGCCTCCGCCGGTGCAGACGAAGAGCTTGTCGGCCGGCTCCTTGTCGTCGCTGTACCGGGCGACCAGCTTGCCGAAGGCGCGCGCCTTCTCGTAGTAGTGCGAATTGCGGCCGAGGCGACGCCAGCGCTCGGCGGTCGCCGTGTCGCCGGAGGCTTCGGCCTGGGCGATGAGCGCGCCCGTCTCTTCTTCGCTGCGAAAGCGGGCGCTGCCGAACACCACCACCGTGTTCTCGATGCCATGCGCGCGCATCTCGATGTCGGGCTTCATCAGCTCGAGCTGCATGCGCAGGCCCCGTGTTTCGCGTCGCAGCAGAAACTCAGGATCAGCGAAGGCGAGGCGCGAAGGATCGGTATTCAGCGGAAGACCCTTGTCGGCGTGGGCCTGAAGCGTTGCCCAGGCGTCGGCAAGACGCTTGTTGTGAAGGTCGTGGGTGTTGTTCTGCATGATGTCGGAGAGAAATGCGTGTTCCGGATTGTGCGCGTTGCAGGTTCCGGGCCGGCTCGCTTCGGAAGACCGGACGGTTCAGGGGCGGCCGTGGCGTCCGGCACCTTCCACGAAGCGCGCCGCGCCTGCTGTGCCTTCGGCGCTGACGATCGGCACGCCGTGGCGGCCTTCCTCGCGCAGAGCCTCCGTCAATGGCAGATCCCACTGCCGGTAGGCGGATGCGCGGTCGGCCAGAAGGCATTGCTGTGGAAATGCCGCGAGTTCGTGCGCCAGCGCTTCGGCCGCGTCACGTGCGCGGCCGTCGGGCACGACACGATTGACCAGCCCCATCGCGAGCGCCTCTTCGGCGCCCACCGGGCGGCCGGTCAGGAGCAGGTCGAGCGCTCGGCCCATGCCGATGATGCGTGGCAGTCTCACTGTGCCGCCGTCGATGAGCGGGACGCCCCAGCGCCGGCAGAAGACGCCCAGCACGGCGCCGGCTTCCGCCACGCGCAGGTCGGCGAGAAGGGCGAGTTCAAGTCCGCCCGCCACGGCGTGGCCGCTGATCGCCGCGATCAGGGGTTTGCGAAGGGCCATGCGGGTCGGCCCCATGGGGCCGCTGCCGCCGCCCTCCGGATCAAGTTCATTGCGGCGGGCCGGGTCGCTCAGCGCGCTGAGGTCGGCGCCGGCGCAGAACACGCCGTTCTCGCCCCATAGCACCGCCACCCGCTGGCTGTCGTCGGCTTCGAAGCGCTCGAAAGCATCCCGCAGCAGGCAGGCCATGTCGCGGTCGACGGCATTGCGCTTGCGCGGCCGGCTCATGACGATGGTGCTGACGGGGCCGTCGGTTTCCGTGCGTACGGGAGAGGGGGTCATGGGGCGCAAGCGTACGCAAAAAAGGCTCCCGAAGGAGCCTTGTTTGCAGGGTGTGCAGCGGTCAGACGCGCTTGCGGTATTCGCCCGTGCGGGTGTCGATTTCGATGCGGTCGCCTTGCGCGACGAAGAGCGGAACGCCGATCTCGAAGCCGGTGGCGATCTTGGCCGGCTTCATGACCTTGCCGGAGGTGTCGCCCTTGACGGCCGGCTCGGTCCAGGTGATTTCGCGTTCGACGCTGGTCGGCAGTTCGACCGAGATGGCCTTGCCGTCGTAGAACACCACTTCGACCGGCATGCCGTCCTCGAGGTAGTTGAGCGAATCGCCCATGTTCTCGGCTTCGACTTCGTACTGGTTGTACTCGGTGTCCATGCAGACGTACATCGGGTCGGCGAAGTAGGAATAGGTGCACTCCTTCTTGTCGAGCACGATCTGCTCCATCTTGTCATCGGCCTTGAACACCACTTCAGTGTTGAAGTTGGCGATCAGGCTCTTGAGCTTCATGCGGACGGTGGCGGAGTTGCGGCCGCCGCGGCTGTATTCGGTCTTGAGGACGACCATCGGGTCTTTGCCGTGCATGATGACGTTGCCGGCGCGGATTTCTTGAGCGATTTTCATGATCAGGGTCTCTGGATGTTGGCCGCTCGGAGCACTATCGGGCCGGTGGGGCCCCCTGGCGCATTCACCGCGGCGGGTTCGGCGGATGAAGCGGCGAGGGCCGAGGCCGCCCGCCGGGGATTCCGCAAAGCCTGCTATTTTAGCTTTTTTCGAGGACGAAGCGGTACAGGCGGGTCATCAGGTCAGTCTGGGCGAGCAGCCGGTTGCGCGCGTTCGTCAGGCTCTCCGCCCACATGGCGAGGGATTCCCGATCGATGACCGGCAGACTCCCTTCCGACATCCCGTTCCAGACGTGATGGACGCGGCGGAGCGAGGCGGGTGCGCCCATCCAATCCAGAAAGGCGTCGAGCTTCTGGTGATGAGCATCGTCGTCCTGGGGGTAGATCTGCCAGACCAGCGGTGCGCCGGCCCAGAGCGCGCGCACCAGCGAATCCTCGCCACGCACGAAGTTCAGGTCGCAGGCCCAGAGCATGTGATCGAATTCCGTCTGGGGCAGGTAGGGCAGCCAGGAGATCGACAGTGCACCGCGTTCCGCGGGCCCGGGCGGAAGCGCGGCGCTGGACCGGCCGGCCGTCACCAGCAGCCTTGTGGGTTGCGGGGTGGTTTCCAACTGACGAAGCAGGGCGTCGAGCGCCTGCGGCTCATAACAGAAGAGAGAGATGACGCGTTCCCCATGCCATGGAATGCCCTGGCGCGAGAGCCAGTCCGCGCGGTCGAAGCGCGATCGGCGCTCGAGCAGGTCCGGCTCGCGCAGGAGCCCGCCGGTCGCTTCGGTGAAACCGGGGTAGAAGAAGTGCTTCGTCAGACCGGCGCCAGGCTCTCGAAACACCGGGGAGGGCAGACCATGCAGCCGTTCCACATAGGGTTCGGCCGAGAGGTATTCAAGATTGATCCAGTTGTGCCGCGCCGTGTGCTCTCGCGCCTGGCGCGCGAACAGTGCGACGATTTCCGGCGCGGGATCGCAGCCGAAGGCTTCGATGAGCACCTCGGGCGCTGGCGCGCCGCGGGCGGCCTCGGCGGCACTTTCCGCGGTCCACGGGATGACGCGGACGCCTTCGAATCCGCCGGGCGCCATCCAGGCGAGGGCGGACGGATCGTCCACCCAGAGCCTCACCGCGTCGCCCCGCCGCGCCACGGCGACCGCGAGGCGCCAGCAGACGCCGAGGTCGCCGTGGTTGTCGATCACCTTGCAGAAAATGTCCCAGCGCATCGGGGGATACTCTAGCGAGTCTCGTTCCTCGTCCATTCACGGAGCCTTCGCCCATGTCCGTTCATACGGCCGACGTCCTCTGGCTGCGCGGCGGCCAGGATTTTCTTGCCAACCGCTACAGCCGACGGCACACGATCCGCTTCGATGGCGGAGCGGAGATTGCCGGCTCGTCCTCGCCCAGCGTTGTCCCGCTGCCCCTGTCGGATGCTTCCGCCATCGATCCGGAGGAGTGCTTCGTCGCCTCGCTGTCGAGTTGCCACATGCTGTGGTTCCTTTCGATCGCGGCGGAGCGCGGCTTCTGCGTGGAGCGTTACGTCGACAGCGCGGCCGGACACATGGGCGTCGATGCCGCCGGCAGGATGGCGATGATCCGCGTGACTTTGCGTCCCGCGGTGCAGTTCTCCGGCGAGAAGCCGCCCGGACGCGAGGAGATCGCCGCCATGCACCACCTGGCGCACGACCGGTGCTTCATCGCCAATTCGGTCAGGACGCAGGTGCTGTGCGAGCCGGTGTTCGGCGACCCGACTGCACAATAACCTGATGTCAGAAGTCCATTCCGAGCAGTTGCTGAAGGAGGTTGCGGCGTTGCCGAACCTGCCCGGGGTCTATCGCTATTTCGATGCCTCCGGCGGGGTGCTCTACGTGGGCAAGGCGCGCGATCTCAAGAAGCGCGTCTCCAGCTACTTCCAGAAGAACCACGGCGGCACGCGCATCGGCCACATGATCTCCAAGATCGTCCGCATGGAGACGACGGTCGTGCGCTCCGAAGCGGAAGCCCTGCTGCTCGAGAACAACCTCATCAAGACGCTCAAGCCGCGCTACAACATCCTGTTTCGCGACGACAAGAGCTATCCCTACCTCAAGATCGCCTCGCATGCCTTCCCGCGGCTGGCGTACTACCGTGGCGCGGTCGATCGCAAGCACCGCTATTTCGGGCCCTACCCGAGCGCGTGGGCGGTGAAGGAAACGATCCAGTTGCTGCAGAAGGTCTTCAAGCTGCGCACCTGCGAAGACACGGTGTACGCCAACCGTACCCGACCCTGCCTGCTCTACCAGATCAAGCGCTGCACCGCGCCTTGCGTGGGCCATGTGAGCGCCGAGGCCTATGCGCAGGATGTTGCCAATGCAGAGGCTTTTCTCCTCGGCGACACGCAGGGCGTGCTGTCCCAGCTCGAGGCGCGCATGATGGCGCATGCGGAGAAGCTGGAGTTCGAACAGGCGGCGGAGCTGCGCAATCAGATGTCGGCCTTGTCCCGCGTGCTGCATCAGCAGTCGGTCGAGATCGCTTCGGACAAGGACGTCGACATCCTCGCGGTGAAGGTGCAGGGCGGCAAGGCGTGCGTCAACCTTGCGATGGTGCGCGGCGGCAGGCACCTGGGCGACCGCGCCTATTTTCCCGTGCATGTGGAAGACGCGTCGCAGATTCAGCGCGGCGAACTGGACACCGACGAGGGCGAACTCCCGCCCGCCTCCGACAGCGTGGAGGTACAGGTGCTCGAAGCCTTCATCGCCCAGCACTACATCGACGTTCCGGTGCCGGCGACGCTCGTGCTGAGCGAGCCGGTCGGCCGCGAACTGATCGAGGCCGTCTCCGAGCAGGCGGGCACCCGCGTGACCGCGGTGTTCCAGCCTCGCGAACAACGCCGGCTCTGGCTCGAAATGGCAGCGAAGAATGCGGCGCTGCAACTCGCGCGCCTGCTCGCCGAAGAGGGTTCGCAGCAGGCCCGGACCCGGGCGCTGGTCGACGCGCTCGAGCTCGCGCCCGACGACCTGGACAACTTCCGGGTCGAGTGCTTCGATATCTCCCATACGGCCGGGGAAGCGACCCAGGCCTCGTGCGTGGTGTTCGAGCATCATGCGATGCAGAACCGCGAATACCGCCGCTACAACATCGACGGCATCACGCCGGGCGACGACTACGCCGCCATGCGCCAGGTGCTGCGCCGACGCTACGGCAAGCTGGCAGAGGCGATGGCCGCCGAGACCGACGCGCCGCCGGCAGGCGACGCGGAGGGCGCAGGCAGCGATGCTCCGCCCGGCACACGGGGTGCGCGAATGCCTGATCTGGTCCTGGTCGACGGCGGCCGCGGCCAGGTATCGATGGCGCGGGAGGTGTTCGGCGAACTCGGCTTGCCGCTTTCCCTGATCGTCGGCGTCGAGAAAGGGGAGGGACGCAAGGTCGGACTCGAGGAGCTGGTCTTCGCGGACGGACGTGAAAAGGTCTATCTGGGCCGCGACTCCGCGGCGCTGATGCTCGTGGCGCAGATCCGGGACGAGGCCCATCGCTTCGCCATCACAGGCATGCGCGCGAAGCGTGCGAAGGTGCGCGTCGGCGGCAGCCAGCTCGAAGAAATCCCGGGCATCGGCCCGAAGCGCCGCGCGCGCCTCCTGCAGCGATTCGGCGGCATCCGCGGCGTGGCGGCAGCGAGCGTGGAAGATATTGCATCCGTCGAAGGCATCGCCTTCGATCTGGCCGAAGAGATCTATCGCGCCCTTCATTGATCAACAGTGCCCGGGCCTGCCTCTTGTGCGGCGCGCAGGCCCTGCCTCCACCCTGATGTCCCCCCGAATCCGGGCGCTCATTTCTCCATGACACAATCGACGCAATGTTCTGGACTCTGCCAACGATCATGACCTGGGCGCGCATCGTCGCGATTCCGCTGATCGTGGGCGTGTTCTACCTGCCGCTCTCCGAGCCGGTACGCAACTTGATCGCGACGATCATGTTCATCCTGTTCGCCGCCACCGACTGGCTCGATGGCTTCCTGGCGCGCAGACTCAACCAGACATCGGCCTTCGGCGCCTTTCTCGATCCGGTTGCGGACAAGTTCCTGGTGTGCGCGTCGCTGCTGGTGCTGGTCCACCTCCGGCGCGCCGACGTGTTCGTGGCCCTGATCATCATCGGCCGCGAGATTGCCATCTCCGCCCTGCGCGAATGGATGGCTCAGCTCGGTGCCGGGAAGAGCGTCGCCGTCCACATGATCGGCAAGGTCAAGACGGCAGTGCAGATGGTGGCCATCCCCTTCCTGCTGTTCAACGGCCTGCTGTTCGGGCGGATCGATACGGGCGCCTGGGGGCAGTGGCTGATCTGGCTGGCGGCCGTGCTGACCGTCTGGTCGATGATCTATTACCTGCAGAAGGCGATCCCCGAGATCCGGGCCCGCGCCAAATGACCGTCGCGGCGCGTCCCGCAGTTTGGCTGCGGGCGATGCCTGCGGTCTTCGTCCTCATCTGGAGCACCGGCTTCGTCGTGGCCCGCTACGGGATGCCGTACGCGCCGCCGCTGAAGTTCCTTTCGGTACGCTATGCGCTGTCGGTGCTGTGCTTTCTCGCCTGGGTAGCGGCTGCGCGCGTTGCCTGGCCTCGTGGCCGGAGACAGTGGATCCATCTGGCAGTCGCCGGGATCCTGATGCAGGCGGGCTATCTGGGCGGAGTCTGGGCCGCCGTGAAGGCCGGCATGGGCTCGGGGCTGGTCGCGTTGCTGGTCGGACTCCAGCCGGTGCTGACGGCTGTGTGGCTGTCGATGCGCGGCGGTCGCATCACGCCGCGCCAATGGATCGGGCTCGCGCTGGGCTTTGCAGGGCTGGTACTGGTCGTCTCGCGCAAGCTGGGGCAGGGCGGCGAAGTCAGCGCGGGTTCCATGGTGCTGGCCTTGATGGCGCTCTTGTCGATTACTGCAGGCACGCTCTACCAGAAGCGCTTCGTCCGGCCCTGCGATGTGCGGACGGCCAACGCGGTGCAGCTTGCAGCGGCGCTGCTGGTGACGCTGCCCTTCGCAGCGCTCGAGTCAGAACCCATCCAGTGGAACCTGGCATCCGGCAGCGCAATGGCCTGGTCGGTGCTGGCATTGTCCTTGGGCGGCAGCTCGCTGCTCTACATGCTGATCCAGCGCGGCAGTGCGACGGCGGTCACCAGCCTGCTCTACCTGGTGCCGCCCTGTACTGCGGTGATGGCCTGGCTGCTTTTCGCCGAGCCCATTTCGTTGTTGACGCTGGCTGGCATCGGCATCACGGCCGTCGGTGTCAGTCTCGTGGTTCGCGGCGGCGGCTGAGGCGGGCGGGACGCGGGGTCGGAGCCGCTTTCCAGGGTTCGCTGCGAAAGTGCTCGACCAGGAAGTCGATCAGCAGGCGCACACGCCGCGGTGTTTTCGGACGCCACGGTGCGACCCACTGGATATCGGCCTCGGGCATCGCGAATTCGGGCAGCACGCGCACCAGCTCCCCTGAGGCCAGATGCGGCGCGATGTCCCAGAGACTGCGCAGCATGATGCCATGGCCCGCGAGGCACCAGTCGCACACCATCTCGCCCGAATTGCTCGCCAGCGGCCCGTGCACCTGGATGCGTGCGGTCGCACCGTCCCGAGCGTGTCGTAGCGTCCACAGTGCAAATTCGCGTTCATTGCCTTCGAGGTTTTCCCGCGCCACCAGGCAGTCGTGCGTTGCCAGGTCGGCCAGTTCCGATGGCGTTCCCCGCTTTGCCAGGTAGTCCGGCGAAGCTGCGAGCACGCGCTGGTTTCTGGCCAGGCGGCGCGACACCCAGTCGCCCGCGCGGCGATGTTGCGGGGTCCAGAGCCACACCGCGCCATCCTGGCCTTCGGCGCCCAGGTCGGGCAGCTTTTCTGCCAGCGTGAGTTGGACCTGAAGGCCCGGGTGCCGTGCATTGAATTGCGCCAGCGCCGGACCCAGCCACCGGCGGCCGAAGCCGAAGGTGGCGACCAGGCGGATCGTCCCGCTCAGCCGGTTCTGCCGCTCGCCCAGTTCTTCCTCGAGGGTGGCGAAGCCTTCGAGCAGTCCTTTCGCGTGAGCGCACACGGTTTCTCCTTCGGTCGTTGCGCTCAGGCGGCGCGTGGTGCGATCGAACAGACGCTGTCCGAGCCGTGCCTCCAGCGCGCCCAGGCGCTTGGTCACGACGGAGGGGACCACGTTCAAGCTGGAGGCTGCGCCCACGAGGCTGCCATGGGCGCGAATCGCCATCACGAGTTCAAGGTCGGCACGTTCCATTGCTGCCAATTTGGAAAGTATGAATTGGTGCATTGTTTCTTGAGTGCGGATTGCGTGCAACGCACAATCGGCCGCATGCTCGATTCGTTCTCCACCTTCGAAGTCCTGCGCGATGGTGTGCGGCTGCATGGACGCATCGGCGGGCGCGGAGCGCCCTTGCTGCTCATCCATGGTCATCCTCAGACGCACGCGATCTGGCATCGGGTTGCGCCCGCCCTGGCAGAGCGATTCGCGGTCGTGATGTTCGATCTGCGCGGCTATGGGGATTCCGGGCGCCCGCCGGCAGATGCCGGGCACCTGAATCACAGCAAGCGGGAAATGGCGCTCGATGCGCTGGCGGTCATGCAGCACCATGGCTTCGGTCGTTTTGGCGTGCTTGCACACGACAGAGGCGCGCGCGTGGCGCACCGGCTTGCGGCGGATCATCCGGCGGCCGTGGATCGCATGCTGCTGCTCGACATTGCGCCGACGCTCGGCATGTACGAGAACACGTCAGAGACTTTTGCGCGCGCCTACTGGCACTGGTTCTTCCTGATCCAGCCGCCGCCACTGCCGGAGGCGCTGATCGAAAGCGACCCGGTGCGCTATGTGCGCGCGGTCATGGGCAGCCGTCATGCGGGTCTCGCACCCTTCGCGCCCGAAGCGATGGCGGAGTACGAGCGCTGCGCCGCTATTCCAGGCACGGCGCGTTCGCTGTGCGAGGACTACCGCGCCTCGGCCGCCATCGACCTGGCTCATGATCGTGAAGACCTCGCGGCCGGACGCAGGCTGCAGCAGCCGGTGCGCGTGCTGTGGGGCGAGCACGGCGTGGTCGGCCGCTGCTTTGACGTGCTGGCGCTCTGGCGCGAACGGGCCGAGCATGTGAGCGGGGCGGCGCTGCCGTGCGGCCACTACATTCCCGAAGAAGCGCCTCGCGAACTGTTGGGCGAGGCGCAATCCTTTTTCATCGACATCCAAGAGGACTGAAACATGAGCACTCCCAAGAGAATCGCAGTGATCGCCGGCGACGGCATCGGCAAGGAAACCATGCCGGAGGGCCTGCGCGTCCTCGATGCCGCGTCACGAAAGTTCGGCATCGAACTGCGGTTCGACCACTTCGACTTCTCGAGCTGGGACTACTACGAGAAGCACGGCAAGATGCTGCCGGACAACTGGAAGGAACAGATCGGCGGGCACGACGCCATCTACTTCGGTGCTGTCGGGTGGCCCGAGAAGATCCCGGATCACGTCTCGCTCTGGGGCTCGTTGCTGCTTTTCAGGCGGGAATTCGACCAGTACATCAACCTGCGTCCTGCGCGGCTCATGCCGGGCATCGTGGCACCCGTGGTGCGTCGCGACGGCACGCCGCGCCAGCCCGGAGAGATCGACATGTACATCGTGCGCGAGAACACCGAGGGCGAGTACTCCAGCATCGGCGGACGCATGTACGAGGGCACTGCGCGCGAGATCGTCGTGCAGGAGACCGTGATGTCCCGCGTGGGGGTGGACCGCGTGATCAAGTTCGCGTTCGAACTGGCACAGAAGCGGCCGAAGAAGCATCTCACCAGCGCCACCAAGTCGAATGGCATCTCGATCACCATGCCCTACTGGGACGAGCGCGTTGCGGCCATGGCGAAGAACTACGCCGACGTGAAGCTCGACAAGTTCCACATCGACATCCTGACTGCCCATTTCGTGCAGCGGCCCGACTTCTTCGATGTGGTGGTCGCGAGCAATCTGTTCGGCGACATCCTGTCCGACCTGGGACCGGCGTGCACGGGCACCATCGGCATTGCGCCGAGCGCGAACCTGAATCCGGAGCGCACCACGCCCTCGCTCTTCGAGCCGGTCCACGGTTCCGCGCCGGACATCGCGGGCAAGGGCATCGCCAATCCGATCGGACAGATCTGGTGCGGTGCGATGATGCTGGAGTTCCTGGGGCACAAGGAAGCGCACGACGCGATCCTCGCCGCCATCGAGAAGGTGCTTGCGCCCGGCAGCGATGCGCCGCGCACGCCCGATATTGGTGGAACGGCCCGCACCGGCGATCTCGGCAAGGCGATTGCGCTGGCGCTTTGAAAAAACGGGGTCGCAAAAACGCCCCGCAAAAACGCCACTAAAATCGCGCTCCTCCCAGCGTATGACGGGCGAGTGTCGTATTGACACCCCGTAGACCAGTGGTTGTAATCCTTGTCGGCAGCGCGCTGCCGGCGCTTCAGAACTGCCATCCATACCTCATTCACCGCAGTCTCTGCTGCATCGCAGCAGGGCCGGTGCTTTGTTTGGCAACTTCGATCAACATTTATCCTGCAAGGGGCCCTTGTGAACAAAACCGAACTGATTGAGCACATCGCGAAGAACGCCGATATCTCCAAAGCCGCTGCCACGCGGGCTCTCGAATCCACCATCGGCGCCATTCGGACCACCCTGAAGAAAGGCGGTTCCGTGTCGCTCGTCGGTTTTGGCACCTTCGCAGTGGGCAAGCGCGCAGCGCGCACCGGCCGGAATCCGCGCACCGGTGACGCGATTAAAATCAAGGCCGCCAAGATCCCGAAGTTCCGTCCCGGCAAGGCGCTGAAAGACGCTTTGAACTGAGACTCTTTTCAAGGTGGGGTGCTTAGCTCAGCTGGTAGAGCGGCGCCCTTACAAGGCGTAGGTCGGGGGTTCGAACCCCTCAGCACCCACCACCCCACATAGAGGTAAAGGCGAACAGAGTGTTCGCCTTTTTTGTTGCCGTCAGCCATTCGACACAGAGAGTGCCCAAGCATGTTTGATTCTTTCCGCAAGTACAACAAGTTCATCATGGTGTTCTTGTTCTTGCTGATCATTCCTTCGTTCGTGCTCTTCGGCATCGATCGCTACCAGGGAAGCGGGCAGGCCGAGGCTGTGGCCCGGGTTGCGGGCAACGACATCACGAAGACGGAGTGGGATGCGCAGCATCGCAACGAGATCGACCGCGTCCGCCAGCAGGCGCCGAACATCGATCCGGCCCTGCTCGATACGGACGCGGCCCGCTTCACGACGCTGGAACGCATGGTGCGGGACCGCGTGCTGTCCGCCGCGGCCTCGAAGACGAACATGACGGTCTCCGAAGAGCGCCTGGCGCGGATCTTCGCCAGCGACCAGGGTCTCGCCTCCTTCCGGACGCCCGACGGCAAGTTCGACCGCGACGCCTTCATTCGCGCCACCGGGCGGACTCCCGAGCAATACGAGGCGTCCGTGCGCGCCGAACTGGCAACGCAACAAGTCCTGCTCGGAATTTCGCAGACGGCTTTCACCACGCCCGCGCAGGCCGCCGCGACGCTCAATGCGTTCTATGACCGCCGCGAGATCCAGGCCGCGCACTTCAAGCCCGCGGACTTCGTCGCCAAGGTCAGCGTCAGCGATGCGGACCTGCAGGCCTACTACAAGGACCATTCCTCGCAATTTCAGATGCAGGAGCAGGCCAGCGTCGAATACCTCGTGCTCGATCTTGACGCCGCCAAGAAGAACATTTCCGTCAGCGAGGCGGATCTCAAGAGCTACTACGACCAGAATACCGCCCGCTTCGGGTCGCAGGAGGAACGCCGAGCCAGCCACATCCTGATCGCCTCGCCGGCCAGCGCGAGCGCCGCAGATCGCGAGAAGGCGCGCGCCAAGGCCCAGGAACTTCTGGCCGAAGTGCGCAAGGCACCCGGCACCTTCGCCGAGGTGGCGCGCAAGAACTCGCAGGACCCGGGCTCCGCCGAAAAGGGGGGCGACCTCGACTTCGTGACCCGCGGCGCGATGGTGAAGCCGTTCGAGGACGCGATGTTCGCGCTCAAGAAGGGCGAGATCAGCGACGTGGTCGAGACCGAATTCGGCTACCACATCATCCAGCTCAACGACATCAAGCCAGCCGTCGTTCCGGCCTTCGACAAGGTGCGTGCGCAGGTCGAGAACGAAGTGCGCGGCCAGCAAGCCACGCAGGAATTCGCCAAGGCGGCGGAGAGCTTCACCGACATCGTCTACCAGCAGCCTGACAGCCTCAAGCCTGCCGCGGACAAGCTGAAGCTCACGATCCAGACGGCGAACAATGTCGGACGCGCGCCAGCCCCAGGCGCTACTGGCGCTCTGTCCAACCGCAACTTCCTCAATGCGTTGTTCGCGGCCGATTCGCTGGACCGCAAGCACAACACCGAGGCCATCGAGGTCGGGCCCAACCAGCTCGCGTCGGGCCGGATCGCCCAATACTCACCCGCGCGCGCCTTGCCCTTCGAGGAAGTCAAGGACAAGGTCCGTACTCAACTCGTGGCCGAACGTGCAGCGGCGCTCGCCAAGGCCGATGGCGAGGCCAAGCTCTCCGTATGGAAGACCGATGCTTCGAGCGCTCGCTTCGAGGCACCGATCACCGTGTCGAGACTCGAGCCCCAATCGCAGCCTGCGATCGTCATTGAAAGCGCGCTGAGGGCCGACCCAGGCAAGCTCCCCGCGCTGGTCGGCGCCGACCTGGGCACGGACGGCTATGCCGTGGTGCGGGTCAACAAGCTCGTCCCGCGTACCCCTCCTGCGCCGGACGCCGCCAAGCAGGAAAACGAACAACTCGCCCAAGCGGTCGCCGCTGCCGAGAGCGGCGCCTATTACGAGATGCTGAAGAAGCGCTACAAAGCCGAGATTCTGGTGCCCAAGCCAACGGAACCGGCCGTCGGCGCCGGAAAGTAGTTTTTTGAGGCTACAATTGCCGGCTTTCCGTGGTGGCTGTAGCTCAGTTGGTAGAGTCCCAGATTGTGATTCTGGTCGTCGTGGGTTCGAGTCCCATCAGCCACCCCAAGGATTTCTTTTGACAAACAGGCGCTCAGGCGCCTGTTTTGCTTTGTGGCACACAGCCCGGTCAGAAGGATGGCCGGGAAGCGTCAGCCTGACGTGATATCCCGGCAGCGTATCCCGGCAGCGATCATGGATCGCACGACCATCCTCGACGAGAAGCAGGCAGCCGTCACTGTCGATGAAGGCGAATCGTGGGCGGTGACTCAGTGGCGAGACACGAGGCAGGGCGACAATCCGCATGAGTGGAAATCCTGCGCTGATCAATGACCAACATGCCCGACATCACCATCTATCACAACCCCTCCTGCGGCACATCGCGCAACACGCTGGCGCTCATCCGGCACAGCGGCGTGGAGCCGACGGTCATCGAGTACCTGAAGACGCCGCCGGACAAGCAGCGGCTGCGTGAGCTCATTCAGGCCATGGGCATTCCGGTTCGGGCGCTGCTGCGCGAGAAGGGCACGCCCTATGCCGAATTGCGTCTGGGGGAGCCGCACTGGTCCGACGAGGACCTGCTTGATTTCATGATCGCGCATCCCATCCTCATCAATCGACCCATCGTCGTCACGCCCCTGGGTGCATTGCTCTGCCGTCCGTCTGAAGCGGTGCTGGAGATTCTTCCGGCAGCGAAACTGGCGCCCTTTACGAAAGAGGACGGCGAATTGGTCGTCGACGAGGGATTGCGCCGCGCCTGAGAAGTTGGCGACCTTCGCTGCACTGTCGGACGCTTCGACTTCACGTGGCATCGACGGCCAGTGCTCATGGCGTCCCGGTGATCATGCTGCCGCAGGCAGCCGGGACCGCGTCGGGGCCGAGGATGGACCTGTCGTGGAGGCGGGACTAGTGGGTGGCCGCGTACAGATCCGAGAAATAGAGTCCGGTGAAGCTCGGAAAAGAGCGCTCGGGGTAGCCGGGCAGGTACAGCGAACGTTCATGCACGGGCCACTCATCCTTGAGCGTATAGCCCTGGGCTTCGATGTCCTGGATGAAGCGACGCTTGTTGTAGACGTGCAGCGGCGTGAACGATCCCTCTCCAATGTTCTGTGTGGTGACGTAGTCTTCGCCGCCATACAGGGGGAGTTTGTTCAGGATGATGTGGCGGGGTCGGACGGCGCAATGGCCTAGAAGAAGATTCGGCCTCGCATCCACGAAGTAGTGAATGGCGCCTGCAGAGATCCAGATATCGGCGGTCGCATCGGTCACGGTTCGATCGAGATCGTCGGTGAAGCTCAAGGCGCCGGCCTGGTGTTCGGCCGCCAATTGACGTCCGATGGACACCATGGCGGGGACTTCCACGACTCGCCAGCTCAATGCGGGAGGCATGTCCATGTACCTTCGATACGCGTAGTAGTGGACGCCGACGGAACCGCCGATGTCGAGGACGCTCGCGGCGCCCCGGCGAAAGGCATGGTCGAGCCACCACATCACCGGATAGTCGTACGCGAAGACCTTCTTTGCGCGGATGTCCACGTATTCGGCAGCGAGTGCGTCCTGGTCGAATTCCGGGCTCTTCGGCAGGGACTCGCGGGCGGCCGGAAAGCTGTCGTACAGGCCGAAGTAGAAGCCGAGGCCTTCTGGCGACATGAACTGCCGGTGCCGCCATCTGAGCAACGCCGGTCGAGTGATCGGTCCTTCCAGAAACTCACGTACCGCCTGGGCGGCGCTTTGATGGGCCATCGCAGTGTTTCCTTCTTCGTCCCTATCCGCCAGCACTTCATTGGCTGGGGCTTCTGACCGCGGCACGAATGCCGACTCGGCTTGGCGCATATGTTGGTGGGGCGCAAGGGCAACGTCAACGATGTGATGCACGTCGTTACTCTATTGCGCAGCGATGACACAGCGGTCTCCAGTGAAGACAGCATGGCGGGCGTTCACGAACAATCGAGATGGAGGAGGGGCACACCTGTGGCCTCAAGGATGAAGGCTCGAGCCGAGCACCGCGTTTTTCTTCTCCGTCGCATCGCTGTGCCGGCCTTCATCCGCCGCATTGGCTGACGGAGAGCTGACTGAGAAAGTCCGGTGCCACGCGCGGGCGGAATGTTGCCGAAGCGATCCGCTGATTGCGTGCGATGGCCGCGCCTTCGGCTATCTGCATACGTGCGGGCCATGGGGCGCCGCATGGTCGCCGCGCGACGGCCGAGGCAGCGGCGATTGGTGCGGCGAATCCGAAGTGACAGGAGCGGGCCTTGCTCATCGGGGGCAGGCGGCCCGGGCGTGCAAATTGTCCGCGGAGGTTCCGAGGAGTGCCTGGTCCGAAGCCCGCTCCCTGCCTTCCTCTAAACGCTTTGCAAATGGAGCCTGCCAATGGCTTGGTGCTTTTTTGCGGGGAGTGGTTGCGGCAATTGCGGGTTGAATTAGAATTCCTGCATCCAAAATTGGAGGATTAGCAGATGGCTTCAACCCTTGCCGACATCAATTCTCAGATCAAGAAGCACGACGAGCAGATCGCGCAATTGCGCAAGCAGGCGGAGGAGCTCAGAAATCAGGAGCGCGCCGGTGTCATCGAGGAGGTGCGCCGGAAGATCGCTGAATATGGTCTGACCGCAAGCGACCTGAAACTCAACACGCGCGGCGGCAAGCGCAGTGCAGCGCCCATTGCCTCCAAAACTGTCGCAAAGTACCGCAGCCCGACTGGTGAAACCTGGTCCGGCGGCCGCGGGCGCAAGCCGCGCTGGATCGCCGAGGCGCTGGCAGCCGGTAAATCGCTGTCAGACTTCGAGATCAAGTAATTTTGTTGTTTTTGAACAAAAAGCCCGCGTATGCGGGCTTTTTTTATTGGGGATGGCTGACCTCTTCAGTTGACCAGCACCAGCTTGCCCCTGACGCCGCGGGATCCCATGTGGGCGTAGGCTTCCTTGAGTTCGGCCATCGGCATCGTGCGGTCGATGACGGGCTTGATTTTCCCCTGTGCATACCATTGGATCAATTCCGCCATCATCCGCGCATTGGCCTTGGGTTCGCGCTTGGCGAAATCGCCCCAGAAAACGCCGACCACTGACGCTCCCTTGAGCAGCATCAAATTCAGGGGCAGCGAGGGAATGGGGCCGGCCGCGAACCCCACGACCAGGTAGCGCCCGCGCCAGCCGATCGAACGAAAGGCCGGTTCGGCGAACTCGCCGCCCACGGGGTCGTATATGACGTCGGGACCTTTGCCGTCCGTGGCAGTCTTGATGGCATCCCGAAATGCATTCGGGAGCCCATGGGTGCTGTAGTTGATTGCGAGGTCTGCGCCGATAGATTTGCAGAGGTCGCACTTTTCATCCGTCGAGGCAGCTGCAATGACTCTGGCGCCGGCGGCCTTCGCGATTTGAATGGCAGCGGTTCCGACGCCGCCGGCGGCGCCGAGGACCAGCACGGTTTCTCCTGCCTTCAATTGCGCCCTGTCCATCAACGCGTGCCATGAAGTCGCGTAAATCATGATGAAGGCTGCTGCGTCGACATGGCCAAAACCTTCAGGGAGCGGCATGCAAAGCGCGGCGGGCGCCAATGTGTGTGTGGCGAAGCCGCCGGTGCCAGAGAGGCAGGCCACATTCTGACCGACCTGGAGATTCGTCACGCCTTCGCCGACTGCCTTGATGACGCCCGCATATTCGGAGCCGGGCACAAACGGGAGGGGCGGCTTCATCTGGTACTTGTTCTGTACGATGAGCAGATCGGGAAAATTCAGGCTGGCTGCCTTGATTTCCACCTGAACCTGACCGGGGCCGGGCGTTGGTGTGGGAAGTTCTTTCCATGTCAGCGCATCGACGCCGATCGGGTTTTCGCAGAGCCATGCGTGCATGCTCGAGTCTCCTGTGGATGAATCCGGAAGGGTTGAACCCGGAGGATGATAGGTGGCGTGGAAAAGCGAGGTTGTCCCTGTCGCGACGCACCCCGCGCCTACAATCCAACGCATTCATCTGCCATGAAAATTCTGATTTCGAACGACGACGGCTACCAGGCTCCGGGCATTCTTGCGTTGCACGACGCTCTCAAGGATTTGGCGGATGTGGAGGTGGTCGCTCCCGAACACAACAACAGCGCCAAGTCGAATGCGCTGACGCTCGCCGCGCCGCTGTATGTTCATGCTGCGTCCAATGGTTTTCGCTATGTGACCGGCACGCCGGCGGATTGCGTCCATATCGCGCTCAAGGGGCTACTCGACTATCGGCCCGACCTCGTCGTATCAGGCATCAACAACGGCGCCAACATGGGGGACGACACGATCTATTCGGGCACCGTCGGCGCGGCGATGGAGGCCTACCTCTTCGGCATTCCGGCCATCGCCTTCTCGCAAATCGAGAAAGGATGGGCGCATGTGGATGCCGCAGCCCAGGCGGCCCGGCGACTGGTCGATCAGATCCGGCGAGAGCGATTGATCGGCGGCGATCCCTTTCTTCTCAACGTCAATATTCCCAATCTGCCTTTCGACGAGCTGAAGCCGATCAAGGTGTGCAGGCTCGGCAGGCGGCACGCTGCGGAAAAGGTCATCACGCAGGTCAGTCCTCGGGGGGAGACGATGTACTGGATCGCGGGCGCCGGCGGCGCCAAGGACAGCAGTGAAGGCACCGACTTTCATGCAACTGCGGCCGGCCACATCGCGTTGACCCCGTTGCAGATCGACCTGACCGATCATGCAAATCTGTCGAAGTGGCGCGATACCGCGTCGCGGATGGGCGCATCTGGCTGAGATGACGCACACCTCCAGGCTTGCCCGCTACGCGTGGTCGCCTGCTCCCTTGCAAGGGGCTGCACCTGTGGCCCGAGGCCGGTTTCGCGATGCTCCACGAATGGGCTGTGACCGCGTAGTGCGTCGCAGGTGGCGTGCCATGCGGCGGAGCCACTGAAATGGCGAGCCAGCGGCCGGGATTCCCTGTGCGACTGACGTCGACGGCATCCGCAGCATCGCGCGAGCGCCGGCCAGCGATGCCGAGTCAGACGATCGTTGCCGACACGCCAGCGATGGCGTCGGCCGCCGTGCGTGCGCGCATGGTCCAACGGTTGGCTGCGCAGGGTATTGCAGATGCGCGCGTGCTGCGTGCAATGGGAGTCGTCGAACGTCATCGCTTTGTCGACAGCGCGTTGATCAATCAAGCCTACGAGGACACCAGCCTCCCGATTGGGCTCGGCCAGACGATTTCGAAGCCGAATGTCGTCGCGCGCATGATCGAGTTGCTGCTCGGTGGACCGGCGCTCGCGAACAGACCGGATGATCGTTTGGGGCGTGTGCTCGAGATCGGTACCGGTTGCGGCTATCAAGCGTCGGTGTTGAGTCATGTGGCCAGCGAGGTGTACAGCATCGAGCGGCTTCGCGGGCTGCATGAGCGCGCGCGCGCGAATCTTCGGCCCTTTCGTCTTGCCACGGTTCATCTGCTGCTGGGCGATGGCATGCTGGGCTATGCGAAAGGGGCGCCATATGCGGGCATCATTGCTGCGGCAGGCGGTGATGCGGTGCCCGAGACCTGGTTGGAGCAGCTTGCTGTCGGAGGACGCATCGTCGCGCCCACGCGGTCGGCAAGTGGTGGCCAGGCCCTTATCGTCATCGACAAAAGCGCTCGTGGCTACGAGCGCCGCGTCCTTGAGGCTGTTCACTTTGTCCCCCTAAAATCGGGCGTCGCTTGAAGGAGGAATACATGCTGGGTATTGGCAATCGGAGCTGGCTTGCCGGCATGATGCTGGTGGTTGTGCTCGTGATTGCGGGTTGTGGTGCGGCACGCGGTCCGGTTCCCGTCGAAGACCGAGGAACGATGCTTCGTACGCCTGCTGTCGCACCGAACGGTGCTGCAACGTCCGGCGCTCCCCCGATCACCACCGACGCTTCCGGCAAACCGTTGCCGGGCATCGAGAACTACGGCAAGCCGGGCTACTACGCCGTTCGACCCGGGGACACCATCCGCCGGATCGGCGCCGAGACAGGTCAGAACTGGCGCGACATTGCGCGCTGGAACAATCTCGACAATCCGGACTTGATTGAGGTGGGGCAGGTGCTGCGCGTGATCCCGCCGGTGGGTGCCACGACAGCCGCTGCAGTCCCGAGTCCCGAGGCCTCGGGTGCCGGCGCGAAGCAGGTGAGCCCGCCCGCCGTCGCGTCCGCCACGTCCCCTGCCGCATCGGCCGCCGCGCCCGCCGCTGCCGCGAGCGCAGCGACTGCAGCGACGAAGCCGTCTTCCGCAGCGCCGTCCGGCGATGAAGACGTCGGCTGGATCTGGCCCGCGCAGGGCAATTTGATTGCGGGATTCGACGAAGCCAAGAACAAGGGGCTCGACATCGGGGGCAAGGCCGGAGATTCCGTGTTGGCCGCTGCCGATGGGCGCGTCGTCTATGCGGGGGCGGGTCTCAGAGGCTATGGAAATCTGATCATCCTCAAGCACAACAACACCTACCTGACAGCGTATGCGCACAACAAGACGCTGCTCGTGAAAGAAGATCAGTCGGTGCAGAAGGGCCAGAAGATCGCCGAGATGGGCAACAGCGACTCGGACCGGGTGAAGTTGCACTTCGAGATTCGTCGTCAGGGCAAGCCGGTCGATCCGGCGCGGTACCTTCCCGCGCGTTAGTGCCAAGGCCGTGTGCGCTCGATGCGGGAGCGAGTCGCGTTGATGAGAGCCTCGCCCTGGCGAACACGATAGTCTCCGATGTCGGTGTCGACGACATGCAGCTCTAGGCCGGGAGGGCGCGCAGTGCGACCCTGAGACAATCGCTTGCATGACGGAATCGACGAACGAGGAAAGCGCGCAAAGACCGCAGGACGAGTGGCTGCAGGTGGAGTCGCTCGATCTGGACGCGCAGGGCGTGGCACACCGGGCCGACGGAAAAGTGGTATTCATCGAGGGGGCACTCCCCTTCGAGCAGGTGAGGGTCAGTGTTCATCGCAAGAAGAACAACTGGGAGCAGGGCACCGTCACCGAAATCAGGCGCGAGTCATCGCAGCGGGTGCACCCCGGATGCCCGCACTTCGGATTGCATTCCGGCGCCTGTGGTGGCTGCAAGATGCAGCATCTCGACGCTGCAGCGCAGGTCGCGGTCAAGCAGCGCGCGCTTGAGGACAATCTGTGGCATCTGGGGAAGGTTCGACCCGAGAACATGCTGCGGCCGCTCGAAGGACCGGCCTGGCATTACCGCTATCGGGCTCGGCTTTCCGTGCGGCATGTGGTCAAGAAGGGCACGGTGCTGATCGGTTTTCACGAGCGCAAGAGTCGCTATCTCGCGGACATGAAAGTCTGTCCTGTGCTGCCTGCCCGTGTCAGCGGCATGTTGCTCGCGCTACGTGAACTCATCGGCTCGCTCGAAGCGCGCGACACCTGTCCCCAGATCGAGTTGGCTTGCGGTGACATGGCGGGAACTGAGGAGCCCGGCGTTATCGCCCTGGTGTTGAGGCATCTCGAACCACTCTCCGAAGTGGACATCGGCCGCCTCAGGCGCTTTGCCGTCGCGCACGCGGGCGTCCAGTGGTGGTTGCAGGCGAAGGGCCCTGACACTGTCACGCTGCTGGACCAGGACGTGCCGCCGCTGGCATACGAGCTGCCGGAATTCGGCGTGACCATGCCTTTCAAGCCAACCGATTTCACGCAAGTCAATCCGCAGATCAATCGCGCGCTGGTGAGCAGAGCCTTGCGCCTTCTCGATGTGCATGGCGAAGAGCGCGTGATCGACTGGTTCTGTGGGCTCGGGAATTTCACGCTCCCGTTGGCGACTCGCGCGCGGAATGTGTTGGGCATCGAGGGCAGCGAGACCCTGGTGGCGCGTGCCAACGAGAACTTCGAGCGCAACCGGCGAGCGGTGCCCGGACGCGGAGATCTGGCCGAGACGACCTTTGCGGCCCGCAACCTGTTCGAGATGACACCCGCCCTGCTGGTGGCGGATGGTGCGGCCGACAAGTGGCTGGTCGATCCACCGCGCGAAGGAGCGTTCTCGCTCGTCAAAGCCTTGGCCGACCTGCATCAGGAGGCGGCGCTGCCGAGAGAAGGATGGATGCCTCCCAGGCGCGTCGTCTATGTGAGTTGCAATCCTTCGACGCTTGCGCGCGACGCGGGACTGCTCGTGCACCAGGCCGGCTACCGGTGTACTTTCGCCGGTGTGGTCAACATGTTCCCGCACACGGCGCACGTCGAGTCGATCGCGGTCTTCGATCTGGCATGAAGAAACGGGCCCCTCGGGGCCCGTCCTTTCCACTGCTGATGACGCCGGTCTTCAGTCGCGCTCGCCGCCAAAGATGCCCAGCAAAGCGAGCAGGCTTTGGAAGACATTGAAGAGATCAAGATAGAGTGCCAGCGTCGCGCTGATGTAGTTGGTTTCGCCGCCATCCATGATCTGCTTCAGGTCATAGAGCATGAACGCGGAGAAGATCCCGATCGCGGCGACCGAAATCGCCAGCATCCCGGCGCTGGAGCCCACGAAGATATTGATAACAGCGCCGATCATCAGGACTGCGGCGCCGACTACCAGCCACTTTGCCATGCTGGACAGATCGCGTTTGATCACCGTGGCCAGCGAAGCCATGACGACGAAGACGCCGGCCGTGCCGCCGAAGGCGGTCATGATGAGTTCGGAGCCATTCTTGAATCCGAGCACCATCGCGATGAGTCGCGACAGCATCAGGCCCATGAAGAATGTGAAACCCAGCAACACCGGCACGCCGGAGGCGGAGTTCTTGGTCTTCTCGATGGCGAACATGAATCCGAATGCGCCGGCCATGAACACGATCAGGCCGAGGCCGCCCGTCAGGGATCGCGTCACGCCGGTCGCGACGCCGACCCAGGCGCCGAGGACGGTGGGGATCAGGCTGAGCGCGAGAAGCCAATAGGTGTTGCGCAGCACGCGTTGGCGATCTGCCTGGGGCAGTGCCTGGCCGTACCCGGCGGCGTTGTCGAAAACATTGACACGGTCGTTCATTGCCGAAGCTCCTGAAAATCGCAGCACGCTGCAGTTGGGGCGCATTCTAGGGGTCTGCAAGGGCGAGGCTTCGCAAAGACCCGCAGCCGGACGTTCCTACATTGCATCGAACTTTCTGAAACCGGAGAACGCTATGCTTGCCGCCTGCGCAACTTCGACCCCGAACTTATGAAAACCAAGCCCTTCCTTGAACTTGCAGATGTCAAGATCGTTGCCTCTGCGGCAGAAGCCGAGGCGATCAAGAACAACTGGGCAGTGACCATCGCGATCGCGGACGACGGTGGCAACCTGCTGTGGCTTCAGCGACTCGACGGCGCGGCTGCGCTTTCTTCGCATATTGCACCCGCGAAGGCGCATACGGCCGCCATGGGACGGCGCGAGAGCAAGAGCTACGAGGACATGATCAACGGCGGCCGAACCTCCTTCCTCAGCGCGCCGGGCATGCATGGCATGCTCGAAGGCGGGGTGCCCATCATCAAGGACGGACATGTGATTGGCGCGGTCGGGGTGAGTGGCGTGAAGTCGAGCGAGGACGCTCAGATCGCCAGAGCAGGCATCGCTGCGCTCGGTCTTTGAGATCTCGGGAGGTACAACGCCGATCCTACGGTCGGCGCTTTTCTTGCCGCATTCCCTGTGAAAAAAAGCTTGGCTGGGCGGTGAAGCGTTGGCTAGCAAAAACGACCCTGGAGCTCGGTGCCTCCTAGAGTCGCCCCACGATGAGACTTGCGCGTGCGAGGAATCGACCGCTACTTCGTCAGAATCAGCTTGCCAAGCCTGGTGGTCTGAAGTCGGTAGAGCGAACCGTTGTGGAGAATTCCCACGGCCTTGCCACCCCTCAGCAGTTCTGAACTTTCGAGCATGGCGACGGATGGTTGCGAAGGCTGTGTGGCATATCCGCCGCCAGTACGTTCAACCGATGGATGGCTCAAAACGGTGAAGGCCTTGCGTTGAGTTTGCATCGAAGTATCGTGTTCAGAAGCGATGATCAAATGATAATTATTCTCAACTAAATGTCAATCCCGGCGATTGAGATTTCTGTTGACGGGTTGCGTTTACTTGGCGTGCGGTTCGGTGATGAACCCGATCTTGCGAATCCCGGCCTCGCGTGCGGCCGACATCGCCTGAGCGACGCGTTCGTAGCGCACCGCCTTGTCACCGCGGATGTGAAGTTCGGGTTGAGGCTCCTTGGCAGCCTCTGCGGCCAAGCGCGTGCTCAGCGTAGCATCGTCGATCTTCTGGTCGTTCCAGAAGTAGGTGCCGTCCGCGGAGACACTAAAGACGATGTTCTGCGGTTTGGCCTGCTCAGGTTCGCTGCTCGCCCGCGGCAGGTCCACATTCACCGCATGCTTCATGACCGGCACTGTGATGATGAAGATGATCAGCAGGACCAGCATGACATCAACCAGCGGTGTCATGTTGATTTCGTTCATGACCTCATCGGGTTCGTCCTGGGTACCGAAAGCCATGAGGGTCAGCCTTTCTTGAGCGGGACAACGGTGGAGTCTCCGCTGCTCTGCACGCGCGCTCCAGTCACGAAATAGGCATGCAGGTCGTGCGCAAAGCTGTTGAGCTTTGTCAGGACGAACTTGTTGCCGCGCACCAGTGCGTTGTAGCCGAGCACGGCAGGAATGGCGACCGCCAGCCCGAGTGCTGTCATGATCAACGACTCCCCGATCGGGCCGGCGACTTTGTCTATGGTGGCCTGGCCCGCCGAACCGATGCTCATGAGTGCGTGGTAGATGCCCCAAACGGTACCAAAGAGGCCGATGAAGGGAGCGGTCGAGCCGACCGACGCCAGTACAGCGAGTCCGGTTTGAAGTTGAGCCGTGAATTCGTCGATACCGTTGCGCAACGCGCGCGTGATCCAGTCGCTCACATCCAGCGCGTCGTGCAGGTGAGCGCGGGTATTGCGATGGTGTGCGGCTGCCTCGCGTCCTTCGAGAGCAAGCGCCCGGAAGGGATTGCCATCGTCCCTACCCAGCTTGTTGAGCGCGGTGGCAAAGTCTTCGCTGTGCCAGAAATCCTGCGAGTGCTTTGCGAGGCGCTTGTACCTGATGATGTCGAGCGCCTTGACGAGAATCACAATCCACGACGCGAGCGACATCCCGATCAGGAGCAGCGCCACGGCCTTGGTGACAAAGTCGCCCTGATGCCAGACGTTCATCAGGCCAAATTGGGAATCCATAGGAACCTACTCCAGAAAATTAGTTGAGAACCCAGTTGATCGGCACATTGAATTCCATCGGCTCGACAACACCATTGCGTTTGCCCGGCACGTATCGCCAACTCATGACTGCGGCGCGGGCTGCCTCGTCCAGCCGGTCGTAACCGCTGGACGTCTGAATGCGGGCTTGCTTGGGCAGGCCGTCGGCGCCGATCAGCACGCGCACGACCGTCTTTCCTTGCTCCCCGAGGCGCTTGCTCATGGCCGGAAAGGCCGGTTTGGGATTCTGAAGATAGTCGGCACTGCTCGAAGGCAGTTGAACCGAGGGCGCTGATTGAGGTGCAGGTGACGGTGCCGGCGGCTCAGGAGGTGCTGGGGGGGCGATCGGCGTCTGAACTGGAGGAGGCGGCTCAATGGTGCCGGTCGGTGCATCAGGCGCCAGCGTGGGTTTGGGCTCCCGGATGGCCTGCGGCCGTGGCGGCGCCGGTGCCTTCACGGTTGGTCTCCTGGGTTCTGGTGGCGGAGGAGGGGGGGGCGGCGGGAGCTCCTTCGGCTTGGGCGGCTCGATCAACTCGCTGAGGATTTCCACCGGCACGATTACTTCCGCAGTGCGACGAAGCAAGCCGCTTTGAAGTGCCCAGAGTGCGGCTACGTGAAGCACCACCACACCGGTCGCGATCAACGCATTGCGCGATAACCCGAAAGTCCGGGAAGGAGATGTTGGGAAGCACTCAGACACGATCAATCATTGAAGTTCGGGCGCCTCAAGGTGCCCGGATGCAGCGCAGCTGCCGACTATCTACTTATTGCGAAAGATCCACCAGCCTGAGCCGGCGATCAATATCAAACTGATGCAGAGTGCCAAGAGGAGTTCCATGTGCCGCGTTCCGTGGTGGTGGCGCTGGCGAGTTGGATCGATCGGGTGCCCGTGTCGGAATGCACGGCGGCCACAGGATGCGACGCGCTGCACTGGGCAACCACCTCGCGTGCGCAACTCTCGCACTGACCGCATTGCGTGGCCACCCCGAGCTCAAGCTGGACCTCGTCGAAGCTCATGCCGGCACGCGCGTGGCGGGCGATTTCCCGGTCTGAAACTCGACGGCAAACGCAGACGATCATGGCACTAAGCGACCTTCGGCTGGCGATGTTGAAGAAGGCTTGATTATAAATACGAATCCTTCGCATTTGCAATGACTATGATTGCGTGTCGACATCTAGCCTGCCCCGTGGCCAGTCAAACCTCCGACCAGCTCCGCAGGAGGTTGTGATAGTGGCCGGTCAGCGCCACTGTCTCGTCGCAATCGCCGAGCCGCGCGCGCAGTTTCTGAATGACCTGGTCGAGTTCGAACAGCAGGCTGCGTTGCTGGTCGCTTCTGACCATGCTCTGGAGCCAGAAGAAGGAGCAGATGCGTTCGCCTCGCGTCACCGGGTGCACGCGGTGCAGACTGCTCGACGGATAGAGGATCAGGTCCCCTGCGGGTAGCTTGACCTCGTGTGCGCCGTATGTATCGATCACCTCGAGTTCGCCCCCCTCGTAATCATCCGGCTCGCAAAGAAAGAGCGTGCACGAGAGATCGGTTCGCACTTGCTGGCCGCTGCCAGGAGTGGAGCGAACCGATCCGTCCACATGCAGGCCATAGTTTTCCCCGCCTTCGTACCGATTGAAGAGGGGCGGTACGAAGCGAAGTGGCAGGGCGGCCGAGAAGAACAGCGAATGGCGCGCAAGCGACACGAGGATCCTCTGGCCGAGCTCGCGGCCGAGCGGCGAGTGTTCGGGAAGCTGCCGATTGCGTTTGACGCGGGCGCCTTGGTCGCCGACTGTTTCTCGACCGTCGACCCATTCGCTCGCATCCAGAGCGGTACGAATTTCGCGGACTTGTTCTGCGGTCAGTACCTTTGGGACGTGCAGCATCATTTTGGTGGAACCTCACGGTGAAAAAGATTTCCGGCGAGTCAAGTCGGGCGGGGCGCGTCGTTGAGAGAGCTGGGCGGTGTCTTGGTGTCAATAGACGTCGCGGCGATAGCGTCCATCGCGTGTCAACGTGTGCATGAGTCCGTCGCCCACGATTTGCCAAAGTGCGGCATCGACCCCTGTTCCCATACCCCGCAGACTCCCGCACACGTAGATTGCCGCGCCGTTGCCGATCCAAGCCAGTACTTCTGCAGAGCGCCGAAGAAGGCGGTGCTGGACATAGCGGTGCTCCTCCTGGTCGCGCGAATAGACGAGGTCGAGACGCTTCAACACACCGGCGGACAGCCATTCCTCGATTTCTGTCCGGTAGAGAAAGTCGCATCGTGCATTGCGCTCCCCGAAGACCAGCCAGTTGTCGTGTTGCCCGGCGTCTGCGCGGGCGCGCAGATGGCTGCGCAGTCCTGCGAGTCCGGTTCCGTTGCCGACGAGGATCAGCGGCCGATCGGCATTCGCCCCCAGCCGAAAGCCGCGATTGGCGCGCAGCCGTAGCGTGATGCTGTCCCCGACCGACAGCGTCGACGTGAGAAGGCCCGATGCGGCGCCCAGCGTGCCGTTCGGGTGGCGCTCCTGTCTTACCAGCAACTGCAGTTCCCGATCCGAGCTGATCGAACTGATCGAATACTCGCGCGGATGCCGGGGATCGGTCGTCAGTTGCAGCTGCACGATGTCGCCGGATTCCCAATCCACTTGCCCGTCTTTCACGCCCGGCGGTGGAACAAAGGCAAGGTGATAGATCGGGCCGCCGGCACTTCCGGGATTCAGAAGGCGGCGTTCGGCGAGCCGCCAGGGCAGCGCCTCGGAGATGGGTGCATCGATCCTGACCGACGGCGTCCCCAGGTCCTGTCCGTGGCATTGGCGTCGCCATTTGGCAAGCACCGCCGGGTCCCCGTTGTCGACATCGATGCGCTCATATTCGCGCGCTGCGCCCGTACGCTGCAGCCAGTCATCGAGTGCGCGGCCAAAGCCGCAAAAATCCGCGTACTGCCGATCGCCCAGCGCCAGCACTGCATAGCGCAGGCCGGATAGATCAGTGGAAGCATTCATGACACGCTCCACAAACAAGCTCGCACCATCCGGCGCGTCGCCTTCCCCATAGGTGCTGGCGATGAAGAGCGCGCGCGATGCTTGTTGAAGCAGGTCGACGTCGACCGCGTTCATGGACAGCACTCGTGCCGGCCTTCCTGCCGCATGCAGCCAATTTGCCGTCTGCCGGGCCAGAGCTTCGGCTTGGCCGGTCTGGGTTGCGAACAGCACGAGCTCCGGTTGCGTCGCCCCGTCATTCGCGAGGGCCCCAGACGCTTTGAAGTTGGCGACGCCCAGTCGGCGTGACCGCCAATAGGTGCCCGCGCACAGTGCGGCGTACGCGAGGAGCAGCACGCCCGCGACCAGTACTTTCAGGCTTGCTTCGTTCATGCCGCCCCGCTCGAGGCCACCCAGGTTGTCGTGGTTCGAATGTCGGGCAGCAGGCCATCCCGTCGGCACACGAAGAGCGCGGCGATCCGATGGCGCTCGGCGAAGTCCCATCCCTCGTCGGGGCCGAGGACGGTCAGCATCGTGGCGATCGCATCCGCGTGCATGCATTCGGGGTGCAAGACGGTGACGGAAGCGATCGCACTGCTGACGGGTTCGCCTGTACGCGGGTCGATGGTGTGCGACCAGCGGCGGTCGCCGTGGGTGCGGAATTGCCATCGATCGCCGGATGTCGCGATGGCCATGCCGCCAAGTTCGACACGAGGACCTGCATTCAGCCTTGTTTCGACCAGAACTTGCCAGTGCCGGCCGCCGGGGCGGTGACCAACGGCCTTGAGTTCGCCGCCAATCTCCAGGAGGAAATTGGACAGCCCAAGAGCCTTCAGCCCGTCCGCGGCATGATCGACGGCGAAGCCCTTGGCGACACCCGAGAAGTCCAGCCATACGGCGCCCGGTTGCACGGCGGTCCGCCCCGCGGGTTCGAACTCGATGCGCGACCAACCCACCCGGCGGCGCGTTGCCTCGATGGCGTCCCTGGGAGGTGGAAGAGCCGCTGCATCGCCTTGTGCGCCGAAGCCCCAAAGCGCAACCAAGGGTCCCACGGTCGGGTCTATCGCGCCATCGCTCCTGGCGGCCCAATGCAGTGCGCATTCGAGGACGCGGGCGAACTCCGGTGCCAGCGTGTGCCGACAGCCGGCTTGCGAATGGTTGAATCGATGGATGTCGGAGTCCTCGACCCAGGTGCTCATCTGGGCAACGATCCGAGCAAGTGCCGCCTCTACCGTCGCTCGGACTTGCTCGAGGGGAATCATCTGCGGATTGTCGAAACGCAGGGACCAACTCGTTCCCATTGTCGAGCCCGCCAGCGAATGCAGGCTTGCGGGGTCGGCAAGGCGCGGCAGTGGTGCATTGGCGTAGCCGCCTGCCGCCCAGTTCGCGAAGGAAGGGGCCGCCATCGGTGAATGTCTGAAGCCCGGCTCAGGGCATCACTTCCAATGTCGCGGCGTAGCTCAGGCGTCTTTCCCTGGCCTGCGGGACTGAGCTGTTCGTGTCGCTCGTGCTGACTTCGAGCCAGTACATACCGGCCTGAGGCCAGGTGATCACAAATCGGCCATCGGCGTCGGTCTTGACCTTGATTTCGTCCATCTTGTCGCGGTAGCGCGTGTTGCCTGGGGTCACGACGACTTCAAGGTCCTTGGCTGGCTGGCCGTCGATCCGTAGCGCGAAGTTCGTCCTTTCTCCCTTCACCAGATCGGTTGGATGGGATGCGACAAGTTCCAGGCCCTTTCCAACCGGGCGCAGAGTGCTCGGCGTGCCGACGGTGACGAAGGTCTCGATCCGGCCCGCCATCTGGGTGATCTCCACATTCCGGGCGTCCGCTGGAATCAGGTCTGCAATGGTTTCAGGCGTGCCGCGCACGCGTTTCGGTTGGCTGGAAGCTTTGTCCGTCCAGCGGGCGAACACGCCGCTATTCAGAATCGCCAGCCTGTAGGTCCCGGGCTGCGACAGGTGCAAGTCGAAGACGCTTCGCAGTTTGCCCTTGTGCATGTTCTCGGCCTTTACCTCCGTGCCGTCCGGCGCCGTGATCGAGAGGTTGTCGAGCGCAAGCGGGTTGTGATTGAAGAAGAAGAGGTCATTGGAGACCGCCGCGTCAACGGTGACCCAGTCGTCCTTGGACAAGATGGTGCTGGAAGGCAGCAGCCAGACGTTGTGGGCGTGCGCGACGGCGCTGGCGGCGCACAGGAGGAGAGCGAAGCCTGCAGAGCGGAGGGAAGAAGTCATGGTGGATCTCGAAGGGGGTGGGGACGTCGATCAGGGCTTGAATTCGAGCCGTATGTCGCCCAGTTCGCTGCTTCCTGCAGCCTGATGCGAGTCGCCTTGGGTTGGTGGCCACTGAAAAGGAATGCCGACGATCTCCCGGCCGCCGACCTCGCGAGCTGCCTCAACGTAGAGCTTGTAGGCTCCCGGCGCCAGTTTCGGCAGTGGGATGGTGCCCTCGGTGAAGTTCAGGACATGCTTGCCGGCCGGACGAGTAGCGCCGCTCACCCCGTCGACAGGCATCTGCAATTCACGTCCGGTTCGCCGCCACCACTGGCGCAGGTCTTTGAGCCATTTGGTGCCTTCACCTTCTGCATTGCCTTTCTTCTTCACCTCGTACCAGACTGCGAGCGTTGTGACCGCCGTCTGATCGGGGCGCTCGATCCATGCGGCGACGTAGGGGCGGTGGTATTCGGCGACATTGAGCCGGGGTATTTCGATGTTGACAACCAACCCGGCTGCAAGAGCGGGGCCTCCTGCCCATGCGGCGAGTGCGACGGAGTAGCGAGCTTGCACGAAGTGCCTTTCAAGGATCAATGAATGAGCAGCAATGCGAGCAGGGCGGGAAGCACCAGACCCATGCCGACCATGGGCCAGGTGAAAGGCCGATTTCCTGCGTGCATCTTGAGAATCAGCAGTCCTGTGATTGAAAAGACCAGCGCTGCGGCGGCGAAGGCGTCGATGAACCAGCTCCAGGCGCTGCCTGCGTTGCGGCCTTTGTGCAGGTCGTTGAAATAGGAGATCCAGCCTCGGTCGGTTCGCTCGTATTCCAACTGCCCATCGCCGAGGCTGAGTCGAATCCAGGCATCACCGCCTGGGCGCGGCAGCGATACAAAGACCTCTTCATCGGACCATTCGCCCACTCGCCCGGCGGTCTGCAGGGACCACTCGCGTTCGAGCCAGTCTTGCAGGGCGATCGGCAATTCAGCGGCGCCTTTGTGCAACTTCGACTCGATCAGGCGGCCACGAAGTTCGGCTCGGATCGTCTCCGGAACCATCGCGCTCCGGCGGGTCACTTCGGGGCTGGATTCGATGTCCGATGCGTGGTTGAGAGTCAGGCCGGTGATGCTGAAGAGCAGCATGCCGAACAGGCAAAGCGCCGAACTGACCCAGTGCCATTCATGCAGGGTCTTGAGCCAGTAGGCGCGACGGCGAGTGTTGGCGGCAGTCATCGAAGTAACAGATTCTATCCTCGTAAATGAGAATGAATGTTATTCGCGCGCTTGATGGACTCTGTCGGACGCTATAGAGGACCTGCCGAAAGGCTCTTGCTTATTGAGTTTGATGCTTCGAAATTGATAGCGCGTGAAGTTTCGTAAAGCGCTTCTCGCCAAAAGAAAAGCGGGGCCAAGCCCCGCTCGTGCGTTGCAACGTGATCGATTACTCGATCTCGCCCATCTGCGACTGCAGATAGTTCTGGAGGCCCACCTTGCCGAGCAAATCGATCTGAGTCTCCAGGAAGTCGATGTGCTCTTCGGTGTCGTCAAGGATCTCCTGCAAGAGATCTCGCGAGACGTAGTCGCGCACCGATTCGCAGTGCGCGATGCCGGCCTTGATCGTCGCTTGGGCTCCAGTCTCGGAGCGAAGATCGCATTCGAGGATCTCCGGCACATCCTCGCCAATGTTCAGCTTGGCAAGGTCCTGGAGATTCGGCAAACCATCCAGCATGAAGATGCGGTCCATGAGCTTGTCGGCGTGTTTCATTTCGCCGATTGACTCTTCATATTCCTTCTTCGCGAACTTATGGAAGCCCCAGTGCTTCAGCATCCTGTAGTGCAGGAAGTACTGGTTGATCGCCGTGAGTTCGTTCTTGAGCTGGGCCTGCAGATGGTCGATGACCTGAGGATCACCCTTCATGGATTTCTCCTTGTTCTATGAATCGACGATTGTGTGAGCTGCTCGGAGCCTTCCGCAACTGGTTCAGTGTTTGTCGTGTTGCGTTGGCTCGACGGCGGTGGCTGCGCTTGCATTCATTGATGGGCCATTGGCTGAAGGGCAAAAGGGTGCATAGCGCATGCCGATAGTCTTGATAGTAATCGACTATTAATTAAATGATTTTGGTAGCTATAATTACTCCTCATCATTTTTATCAGTCCACTAGGAACCTTACTCAGTATGTCCCTGATCAACACCGAAATCGTCCCGTTCAAGGCCACCGCCTATCACAACGGCAAGTTCGTCCCTGTCAGCAACGAGAGCTTCAAGGGCAAGTGGTCTGTCGTCGTGTTCTACCCGGCCGATTTCACCTTCGTGTGCCCCACCGAGCTCGGCGACCTGGCCGACCACTACGCAGAATTCAAGAAGCTGGGCGTCGAGATCTATGGCGTTTCGACTGACACGCATTTCACGCACAAGGCCTGGCACGATACGTCCGAGACGATCGCGAAGGTTCAATACCCGCTGATCGGCGACCCGAGCCAACAACTCGCCCGCGCCTTCCAGGTGCTGATCGAAGAGGGCGAAGACGCAGGTCTCGCGTACCGTGGCACGTTCGTGATTGACCCCCAGGGCAAGATCAAGACCATTGAAGTGCACGACAACGGCATCGGGCGCGACGCCGCCGAACTGCTGCGCCGCGTGAAGGCTGCCCAGTACGTTGCAGCACATCCGGGTGAAGTCTGCCCTGCCAAGTGGACCGAAGGCGCCCAAACGCTGAAGCCGTCCTTCGACCTGGTCGGCAAGATCTAAATCGTTTGAAGCGCCAGGGCCCGGGCGCTTGCGCTCGGGCCCTTTGCATTCCGCGGGGCATATCTCCTCGATCGTCTTCCACCGCATTCCAAGAACTGAGTCCAACATGCTCGACGCAGGCACCAAGGCACAACTGAAAACCTACCTCGACCGGATCACCCAGCCAGTCGAAATCGTCGCATCGCTCAATGACAGCAAGGCGTCGGGCGAATTGCAATCCCTCTTGAAGGATGTGTCGGATTCCTCGCCGCTGATCCGAGTTGTCGAGAGTCGCAACGACACGCACCGCAAGCCCTCGTTCTCGATCAACCGGCCCGGCGAAAGCAATGGCCCGCGCTTTGCGGGTTTGCCTATGGGGCACGAGTTCACGTCGCTGATCCTGACGTTGCTGCAGGTCGGCGGCTATCCGCCCAAGGTCGAAGAGGCCGTGCTGAATCAGATTCGCGGACTCGAGGGCGAGCTCAATTTCGAGATCTACATCTCCCTCACATGCCACAACTGCCCTGATGTCGTGCAGGCGCTCAACCTCATGGCAGTGCAGAACCCGCGCATTCGGTCAACCATGATCGACGGCGCCCTGTTTCAGGACGAGGTGACGGCGCGTCAGGTCATGGCCGTGCCGACCGTATTTCTCAACGGCGTCGAGTTTGGCCAGGGCCGCATGACGCTGGAGGAAATCCTCGCCAAGCTCGACACCAGCGGTGTCGAACGCGAAGCCGAAAAGATCGCCGCCAAGGCACCGTTCGACGTGCTCATCATCGGCGGCGGCCCGGCCGGCGCCGCAGCGGCGGTCTATGCGGCGCGCAAAGGCATTCGCACCGGCGTCGCTTCCGAGCGCTTCGGAGGTCAGGTGCTCGACACCCTGGGTATCGAGAACTTCATCTCGGTCAAGGAAACCGAAGGCCCCAGGTTCGCGCTCGCACTCGAAGATCATGTGCGTCAATACGACGTGGACATCATGAACCTTCAGCGCGCTGCGGCGCTCGTGCCCGGCAAGGACCTGATCGAGATCAAGCTCGAGAGCGGTGCGTCGCTGAAAAGCCGAGCCGTCATCATTTCGACCGGCGCACGTTGGCGCAACATCAACGTGCCGGGCGAACAGGAGTACAAGAACAAGGGCGTGGCCTACTGTCCGCATTGCGACGGCCCGCTTTTCAAGGGCAAGCGCGTCGCGGTGATCGGCGGAGGCAACTCGGGTGTCGAGGCGGCGATCGACCTTGCAGGAATCGTCGGACACGTCACGTTGATCGAGTTCGACACCAAGCTGCGTGCCGACGCTGTGCTGCAGCGCAAGCTGAACAGTCTTGCGAACGTGAAGGTGATCACCAATGCTCAGACCACGGAGATCACCGGCGACAAGCAGAAGGTGAACGGCCTGGCCTACAAGGAGCGTTCGAGCGGCCAAATCCACCAGGTGCCGCTTGAAGGCGTCTTCATCCAGATTGGCCTGGTGCCCAATACGGATTGGCTCAAGGGGACCGTTGAGCTCTCCAGGCACGGCGAGATCCTGGTGGACGCGAAGGGCCAGACCTCAGTGCCCGGCGTGTTTGCCGCAGGGGATGCGACCACGGTGCCGTTCAAGCAAATCATCATTGCAGCAGGCGATGGCGCCAAGGCGGCGTTGGGCGCCTTCGACTATCTGATTCGCACATCGGTGCCGGCGGAAGAACCCGTGGCGGAAGCACTGGCGTAGCGTTCTGTTGCACGAGAGCGGTCATCCCGCGCGGCTTCTACCGAAGGCCGTGCGAGATGCCGGGTTCGTGCTTCTCGCGATCGTGGACGGTGAAGGTCGGACCGTGTGCGCTCAGCGCGTCGCTGTCGCCCTTTGCCGCGTCAGGGTGACCAGATCCTCCATCAGCAGCCGCGCGGCGGGAGCGATCCACGGAAGAGGCGAAGCTACCGCGAATGATTCGCCGGAATCGTTTTCCGAGGCTTGGAGGCAATAGTGTCTCAGCGCGCCGAAGGCGGCAGGGCGGGAGTTCTCCAAAGCATTGCTCGCGGACTGCAGGCTCTCACTGACAACTCGCCCGAGCGACTGCCAGGCGAGATCGTCTCGAGTGGGTGGCGCGCTCTTCGCCAGGCGCGCGAACAGCGAGGCATCGTGAGACACACGAGCAAGAAGGCGCGCGATCCGGGCACATTCGTCCACCTCTCCGGGGCGACGACCGCGAAGCCGTTGCGCGAGCGTGGCATTTCGATCCGCCCTGACAGCGAATACGGACAGCTCCCGAACCGCGAGCCGGATGATGGCTGCGCGTGCTTCGCGGTGTGAAGGTGTCTGAGGCACGCAACTCAGGTCGTCGGCAACGCTGTCGGCGATCAGCCGCAACACCGAGACGCATACTGCATCGAACGCCGGTCGAGCATGCGACGCGCCGCCCATGAACAGCGAGATCGCCAGGCCGGTTGCCACCCCGATGCCGATCTCGACCACGCGGAGGCCTGCGACATGCAGGGCGGAGAGTTCCGTCGATGTCACGCCCGAGAGCACGATCAGTGCGGCGATCGGGGCGCTGCGCAATGACGGTAGCCACGCGGTTGACAATGCCAGTGCGGCGGCGGCTCCGAGCGTCGTGAAGTTGGGGTTCGCACCGAGATGCACCAACCACGCACCTGCCAGACCAGACAATGTCCCGGCCAGTGTCCCTTTCAAGCGATTCAATCCGGCATCCAGGGTCGAGCCGGCGCCTGGTCGCATGACGATCAATGCGCTCATGACCGCCCACAGGCTTTCGGGCAGGCCGAGGAACTCGGAGACCAGGTAAGCCGCGACTACGGCGCCGGAGAGTTGTACGCCTTGGCGCCAATGTCCTGCACTGGACACGACGCCGCTGGATGCAGGGGCGCTCGCCGCCGCCGTCATGCCCGTTGTCCTTTCGGCCGTGGGGGCACCTTGGGCACATGCGCCGGGGTGGTCGGGCGTTGCTTGACCAGGGCATCGGAGACACGGTCGATCAGGGCGCAGGCCAGCAGCAATTGGGCACGTTCGTCCTCCGTGAGTCCTGCGTCCAGAGCTTCGGCGAGTGAGGATTCGCGGCGGTGGACTTCGTCGCTTAGCACCAGTGCGCCGGTAGGCGTCAAGGACAGTACGGATTGCCGTGCGTCCCCATCGTGCGGCCGCCGCGCAATCTGGCCATTTGTTTCGAGTTCGGCAAGGAGGCGGGTGAGCGACTGAAGCTTGACGCCCTCCTGGACCGCCAATTGCGTTGGCGTGAGCGGTCCCAGGCGATACAGCTGTCCGAGAACACCCAGTTTTGCGGCGCCAGGCGTACCTGCTGCGGCATGCGAACGCAGTTGCCGCGTCAGCGCGGATAGGGTTGCGCGGAGGCGAATGGCTATGTGAAACGCATCGGCAGAGGCCTTCAGCATCCGCAGATCATAAGATTTGTCTTACAAAATACCAAGAAGGCGCGCCCGCGGGAGTGGGCGCGTCACGTGTCAATCAGTAAGTCAAGCGCTCAGGCCTGAGCTCCTGCAGGATGGTGGTTGCGATCTCCTCGATGGATTTAGTGGTCGTCGACAGCCACCGGATCCCTGCGCGCCGCATCATCGCCTCGGCCTCGCTCACTTCGTGCCTGCAGTTCTCGATGCTGGCGTAGCGTGAGTTGGGGCGTCGTTCGTTTCGGATCTCGCTGAGCCGTTCCGGCTGGATCGTCAGCCCGAAGATCTTCTTTCGGTGCGGCAGCAAGGCCGGGGGGAGTTGCCGACGCTCGAAGTCCTCCGGAATCAGCGGGTAGTTGGCGGCCTTCAGGCCGTGCTGCATGGCGAGGTAGAGCGAAGTCGGGGTCTTGCCGCTTCGGCTGACTCCCACCAGGATGACGTCCGCGCTCTCCAGGTCGCGGTTGCTTTGGCCGTCGTCGTGCGCGAGGCTGAAGTCGATGGCCTGGATGCGCGCGTTGTATTCCTTGCTCTTGCTGACGTCGCTGAAACGACCGATGCGGTGGTTCGACTTCATCGCCAGCTCGATCTCCAGGGGGCGCACAAAGGTGCCGAACATGTCGAGCAGCATCCCCCTGCAGCCGGTCTCGATGACCTCGAGAACCTCCATGTTGGCCAGTGTCGTGAAGACGATGGGCCGCATGCCTTCGAGTTCCGCCGTGTGGTTGATCCGGCGAACGGCCTGGTGCGCCTTGTCCACGGTGTCGGTAAAGGGCAGGCGTATGTGGCGAGGTTTGATCTCGAACTGGGCCAGGACGGCATTGCCGAAGGTTTCGGCGGTAATGCCGGTCCCGTCGGAAACGAAAAATACGGTGCGGGTGTGCATGATGTTGCGGCCTTGCTCTTTGGCGCGGGGGTCCGGGCCGCGCCTACAATCCGGGCCATTATCGGGAATGCATTCGCAGATTCCCGCCGAAATTCCTCCATGCCTTCAACGCCGTTGCCCAGACCAACAAGAACGATCGCATCGTGCGGCTTGCATGCAGCATCAGTTTCAACTTCTGGAGCTTTCCCATGTCTGCACTGTTTGAGGCGACCGCCCTGGTCGTTCCGTTTGAAAACCTGAGGATGTCCGACGTCGAGGCGGTGGGCGGCAAGAATGCCAGCCTCGGCGAGATGATTTCCCAACTGCCCCAAGGGGTGCGCGTGCCCACGGGCTTCGCCACCACGGCGCACGCCTTCCGCCAGTTCCTTGCATATGACGGGCTGGCCGACAAGATCAGTGCCAGACTCGCGAAGCTGGACACCGACGACGTGCGGGCACTCGCGGCCGCTGGCGCGGAGATTCGTGCCATGGTCGAAGCCCAGCCTTTCCCGGCTGATCTGCAGAAGGCGATCGAGAGTGCTTTCGCAACGCTTTCGGCCGGCAACCCGCAGGCAAGTTTTGCCGTTCGTTCGTCCGCGACGGCGGAAGACCTTCCGGATGCATCCTTTGCCGGCCAGCAGGAAACCTTCCTGAACGTCGTCGGCATCCAGGACGTGCTCCACAAGATGAAGGAGGTCTTTGCCTCGCTTTACAACGATCGCGCCATCAGCTACCGGGTGCACAAGGGCTTTGCGCACGACGTGGTCGCCCTCTCCGCAGGGGTGCAGCGCATGGTGCGCAGCGACCTGGGGGCCGCTGGCGTCATGTTCACCATCGACACCGAGTCCGGATTCAACGACGTTGTCTTCATCACCTCGAGCTACGGCCTTGGGGAAACCGTGGTGCAGGGCGCCGTCAATCCCGATGAGTTCTACGTTCACAAGCCCACGCTTCGGGCGGGCAAGCGTTCCGTGATCCGGCGCAATCTGGGCTCCAAGCTGATCCAGATGGAATTCGCGAGCGCCCAGGAGAAGGCTGCGACCGGGAAGCTCGTGAAGACGACGGATGTGCCTGCCGAGCAGCGCAACCGGTATTCCCTCACCGACGCCGACGTGGAGCAGCTTGCGAAGTACGCGCTTGTCATCGAGGAACACTACGGCCGTCCGATGGACATCGAATGGGGCAAGGATGGCACCGACGGGCAGCTCTACATCCTGCAGGCCCGGCCGGAAACAGTTAAGAGCCAACAGCTGGGCAAGGCCGAACAGCGCTACAAGCTGCTCGGCCGAGGCGCCGTGCTCGCGGAGGGCAGGGCGATCGGCCAGAAGATCGGCACCGGGCCGGTGAGGCTGGTCCACAACATCAGCGAGATGGATCGCGTGCAGCCGGGCGATGTGCTTGTCACCGACATGACCGATCCCAACTGGGAACCCGTGATGAAGCGCGCCTCGGCCATCGTCACGAACCGGGGCGGCCGGACCTGCCACGCGGCGATCATTGCGCGAGAACTCGGCATTCCGGCCGTGGTCGGCTGTGGCAATGCGACAGATCTCCTCAAGGACGGGACGCTCGTCACCGTAAGCTGTGCCGAGGGCGATACCGGCTTCATCTATGACGGCCTGCTGGAAACCGAAGTCACCGAGGTCAAGCGTGGCGAGATGCCAGCGATCGGCCTGAAGATCATGATGAACGTGGGCAATCCGCAGCTGGCCTTTGACTTCGCGCAGTTGCCCAACCATGGCGTTGGCCTGGCCCGGCTCGAGTTCATCATCAACAACAACATCGGCGTGCATCCGAAGGCGATCCTGGACTATCCCAATGTCGATGCGGATCTCAAGAAGGCCGTGGAATCTGTCGCGAGGGGGCATGCTTCGCCGCGCGCGTTCTATGTTGACAAGGTGGCCGAGGGTGTCGCGACCATCGCGGCGGCTTTCTGGCCGAAGCCGGTGATCGTGCGTCTTTCGGACTTCAAGTCCAACGAATACCGCAAGCTGATCGGCGGCAGTCGCTACGAGCCCGAGGAAGAAAATCCGATGCTGGGCTTTCGGGGTGCCGCACGTTACCTCAGCGAGGACTTCGGCGAGGCATTCGCGATGGAATGCGAAGCGCTCAGGCGTGTGCGCAGCGACATGGGGTTGACCAATGTGCAGATCATGGTTCCTTTTGTGCGCACATTGGGGCAGGCGGAGCGGGTGACTGGATTGCTGGCGGATCACGGCCTGAAGCGCGGCGAGAACGAGCTCAAGCTGATCATGATGTGTGAAGTGCCGAGCAATGCGATCCTGCCGGAGGAGTTCCTGGCGTACTTCGACGGATTCTCGATTGGCTCGAACGATCTGACGCAACTGACGCTGGGGCTGGATCGCGATTCCGGGCTCGAGATTCTTGCAGCGGACTTCGATGAGCGCGATCCGGCCGTCAAGGCGCTGTTGGCGCGCGTCATCAAGGCCTGCAAGACGCAGGGCAAGTACGTCGGAATCTGTGGCCAGGGGCCGAGCGATCACCCTGACTTCGCCCAGTGGCTGGCCGACCAGGGCATTGAGTCGATTTCGCTCAATCCTGACAGCGTGATCGCCACCTGGCAGCAACTGGCCAAGGGCTGACGATCTCGGTGTACGGCGGCACGCTGTAGCCGCCGCGCGGCGACTTTTCTCACGTTACGCGCTCTAATCCTCGCGTCAGCCTGACGAAATTGAAACCGAGTGCATCCCTGGTGTCACACTGCCGGGACACAGGGAGGCGCAGCCCCGAGAGCGCACGCGAGCCAGTCCCACCTTGATGGCGCGCCGGGGCCCTTCGCGGTCGAGGAAAGCATGATTCTTGTCAAGACAGAGGCCGGCCTTCAGGTATTGAAGGACCGATCCGTGCGGCTCATGCCGCGCCAGCGCTCGGCCTTCATCCTCTTCGATGGCAAACGTACGATCGGCGAGGTGCTCGCCGCCGGGGTCGGCATTACCAGGGAGGATATCGACCAGATGGTCGAACTGGGTCTGCTGGGCTTGCCGGATGAGGTGCAGCGGTCCCCTGTTCCCGGGCTGGGGAGCCATGCGGTCACGCCTGCCCCGTCACAGTCGGAAGTGGCTGTTGCCACGGTCGCAGTACCTCGATCCGCCCAGCAGCGGTACGCGGATGCCTATCCCATTGCGATCCAGCTCACGGGCGGCCTGGGGCTCAGAGGATTCAGGCTCAATCTGGCGGTCGAAGGCACGTCCACGTACCAGGAACTATTGCAACTGGCGCCCAAGATTCGGGCCGCAGTCGGTGTGGAGAAGGCGGCCGCGCTGGAGCGGGCCCTCGGCGTCTGAATCCATCGGTCCCGGGGGCGGGTGCGGCGCACGACGCGGTCACTGCTATAATCCCCCGCTTTGCCTTGCCACACCGCGACCGACGCTGCGGGTGGCGAAATCCCTTCCACGGAAGTTCCACAAGGAGTGCCATGCGTCACTACGAAATCGTTTTGCTGATCCATCCGGATCAGAGCGAGCAGGTTCCCGCCATGCTCGAGCGTTACAAGGGCCTGATCACGGCCGGCGGCGGCAAGGTCCACCGCGTCGAAGACTGGGGTCGTCGTCAACTGGCCTACCAGATCAACAAGCTGAACAAGGCGCACTACCTGTGCGTGAACATTGAAGCCGAGCAAGCCGTGATGGCTGAACTCGAGCACGCGTTCCGCTTCAATGATGCTGTTCTGCGCCACCTGACCGTCGTCAAGAAGAAGGCCGAAACCGGCCCTTCCTCGATGATGAAGACCGTCGAGCGCGAAGAGGCCCGCAAGGCCCAGCAGGCAGAGTACGCAGCCAGCAACAACTGACGATGTGAGTGCCGGGGCGGTCAATCAGCTTGTTCTGACCGCCTGCGTTGCCGAACTGGGTGCCTTGCGATTCACGCCGGCCGGCTTGCCTGCCGTGGATTTGCGACTCGAACACGAGTCCACGATCACGGAAGCAGCCCAGCCGAGACAGGTGAAGGCTGTCATCAAGGCAGTCGCTTTCGGCACAACGGCCGAACGGCTCGCCAGGCAGTCGCTGGGAAGTCTCTGGCGTTTTCAGGGATTTCTGGCAACACCCCGGAATGGCAAGCACCCGGTGCTTCACATCCAGGATTTTCAGCAAGATTAATTTTCGACAAAAGGTCCCGAAATGGCCACGTTCAAGAAATTCAACAAGGACAAGCGTCCGAAGCGCAACACGCAATCGCTGCTGTTCAAGCGCAAGCGCTTCTGCCGCTTTACCGTCGCCGGCGTTGAAGAGATCGATTACAAGGACATCGACACCCTGCGCGATTTCATCAGCGAAAACGGCAAGATCATCCCGGCCCGTCTGACCGGTACGCGCGCGATCTATCAGCGCCAGCTCAACACCGCGATCAAGCGTGCTCGCTTCCTCGCGATGGTGCCGTACAGCGACCAACACCGCGTCTGAGGAGACAAATCCCATGCAAGTCATTCTTCTCGACAAGGTTGTCAACCTCGGCGCGCTCGGCGAGATCGTCAAGGTCAAGGACGGCTACGCGCGCAACTTCCTGATTCCCTCCGGTCGTGCCCGTCGTGCAACCGAAGCCAACAAGGCCGAGTTCGAGGCCAAGCGTGCAGAGCTCGAAAAGGCTGCTGCTGCCAAGCTGGTTGAAGCGCAGGCGCTGGGCGAAAAGCTCGGTGGCAGCACGGTCAAGCTGACGCAAAAGGCCGGCGTCGATGGTCGCCTGTTTGGCTCGGTGACGAATCACGATATCGCCGACGAACTCAACAAGCAGGGCTACAAGGTCGTCAAGTCCCAGGTGCGCATGCCCAACGGTCCGATCAAGGTTGTCGGCGACAGCTCGGTCAGCGTGGCACTGCACACGGACGTGGTGGTCGACATTACTGTCACCGTCTACGGCGAGAGCGCCTGAGCCTCGGCACACGCTCTGTCGCTAGGTACAAGCCGCCTTCGGGCGGCTTTGTTTTTTCGGCGCGCATGTTGTCCCGCGTGCTGCACCGAATGCCCACCGGTTATTCACAGCCTTGTCCCATGACATCGGACGCTGAGCGTCTTAGCATGCAAGGCTGCAAGGAAGTTCATGTCCGCAGTTTTCTCCTACGCCGACAACGACCCATCGTCCGATCGCCAGGTCGCGCAACTGCGCATCCCACCGCATTCCATCGAAGCGGAGTCCAGTGTCCTTGGCGGTCTGCTGCTCGACAACGGCGCATGGGACCGAATGGGCGATGTGATCGTGGACAGCGACTTCTATCGCCACGAGCACAAGCTCATCTACGCCGCAATTGGCACGCTGATCAATGCCAGCAAGCCGGCGGATGTGATCACGGTCTACGAGCAACTGCAAAATCTTGGCAAGGCGGAAGAGGTGGGCGGGCTCGCTTACCTGAATTCGCTGGCTCAGTATGTCCCGAGCGCGAGCAACATTCGGCGCTACGCTGAAATCGTGCGAGAGCGATCGATCCTTCGCAAGCTGGTAAGCGCGAGCGACGAGATTGCGACCAACGCGTTCAATACCCAGGGCAAGGCGGTCGACAAGATCCTGGACGAGGCCGAGCAGAAGATTTTCAACATCGGCGAGGAAGGCTCGCGCATGAAGCAAGGCTTCCAGGGCATGGATTCCCTGGTGGTCGAGTTGCTTGACCGCGTGACCGAGATGGCCGACAACCCGAACGACATCACCGGGGTTCCATCCGGCTTCGTCGACTTGGACCGCATGACTTCCGGCCTTCAGGCAGGCGACATGATCGTGCTTGCCGCCCGGCCGTCGATGGGCAAGACATCGCTCGCGATCAATATCGCGGAACATGTGGCGCTCAATGAAGGCCTGCCCGTCGCCGTGTTCTCGATGGAAATGGGCGCTGCACAGCTGGCCGTGCGTATCGTGGGCTCCATCGGCCGCATCGATCAGACGCACCTGCGGACCGGCAAGCTGACAGACGAGGAGTGGCCACGCCTGACCGAGGCGATCGAGAAGCTTCGCAATATCTCCCTCCACATCGACGAAACGCCGGGCCTGACGACGAGCGAACTGCGCGCCAACGCGAGGCGGCTGGCCCGCCAGTGCGGACAGCTTGGACTGATCGTGGTGGACTATTTGCAGCTCATGAGTGTGTCCACAAGCATGAACGACGAAAACCGAGCCACCGCCGTGGGCGAAATCTCGCGTGGTCTCAAGATGCTGGCCAAGGAGTTGAAGTGCCCGGTCATCGCGTTGTCTCAGCTCAGCCGCGGCGTCGAATCGCGCACGGACAAGCGCCCCATGATGAGTGACCTGCGCGAATCCGGTGCGATCGAGCAGGATGCCGATGTGATCATGTTCATCTATCGGGATGACTACTACAACAAGGACAGCAAGGAGCCCGGTGTGGCCGAGGTCATCATCAGCAAGCAGCGTAATGGGCCGACCGGCACCGTCAAGCTCGCGTTCCTGAAGCCGCTGACAAAGTTCGAGAACCTGGCGGGCGGCATCGCGGACTATTGATCCGGGCATCGCAGGCCGGCGCCGCGTTTCTACGCGGGGGGCGTGGACTTGGTGGCCCGGGGATCCGATTGAAGTCGCCGCAGCATCTCGGCCAGAGTCTTGCCGGGTTCGTCGCGAAAACGATCGGCCAGTACTTCGATGCGGTCGATGCGATCGATGCGGAAGGCGCGAAAGTCTTCGCGCAGTTCGCACCACGCCGAAAAGGTCCAGACCTTGCCCCAGTAGAAGCAGCCCAGAGGGCGGACGGTGCGCTGGCTCATGGCGCCGGCGACGTCGTGATAGTCGATTCGCAGCTTGTTGCGTGACTGAACGGCTTCGCGCAGCGACTGCAGACGGGTGCGGGTCGCCTCTTCGAAGATCAACGACGGTGCAAAAAGAGCCAGGCTCTCGGCCGATGCGCGAGCGGCAGGCGGCAGAACGGAGAGGATCTTTCCAAGGGCCGACTCCATCTCGCGTGCCAAGGCGGCATCCACCCAGCTTCCTGCGAGCCGTGCTGCGGCGACGAGGGCTGCTGCCTCTTCCTGCGTGAACATCAGCGGCGGCAGATCAAAGCCGGTGCCGATGCGATAGCCGACGCCTGCTTCACCCTCCACGGGTACGCCCTGACGCTGCAGGTCTGCCACGTCGCGATACACCGTCCGCTCCGACACCTCGAGGCGGCGTGCCAGAAATGCAGCGGTCGTGAGTCGGCGACCGCGAATGAGTTGAACGATCTGGAACAGGCGATCGGCGCGGCGCATGGGAACGATGGTCGGCAGTGGAAGAAGTACGCGTGCTCGTAGTCGCCGATATCGTAGCGTTGCCGGCTGCGCACGACCGTCCCGATGACCGTATCCGGCCGGAACCTCGACTCCCGGGAGCGACGAGGATATCCAAGATGCAACTCGCGAGGCCGGCCGTTCGGGATCGGGGCGAAGCCGCGGGGCTCGTTCACGTCAGTCGAGTGACACGCCGATGTGAATGGAGACGTGTTCCGGACCGCTGTAAGCCTCGAAGTCGCTTCGGTACAAGCGCTCGATTTCGGGATGTTCTTCGAAGTACCGTGAGATCGTCTTCCAGATATCGCGCACCGTCTGCGGCATTCGGCCCTGGCCGCTGAACACCAGGTAGTCCCCATCCTCGATCCGCACTGCCGATGGTCCTCCGGACACCGCGATGCCGGTTGTGACATCGAAGACATTGCGGGCCTTGGCATCGTAGGAGGAATACACGCCATACAGCCGCCTGTCGGCTGTGCGATGGCACGTACTTTCATAGAAGCGCTCGTCGAAGAATCGCACCCAGAGCCCGACAATGCGCGCGGCGGCTGGATCGTGTTCGTCGTGGATGGTAGTGCGCGCGCTCGGTCCGGCTACCTGGAACGATGCGTGGCGTTGGAGCTGGGGTTGCATGGCCTGTTCTCCTCGCAAAGATCAAAGATGAAGTGCTGCGGTGTCCGCGCCCATCGCGTTCGCGATCAGTCGAATGTCGTGATCGTGGACTTCGAACATCCCGAATCGGAACTTGTAGCCCCAGCGCTTCGGATCCTCGATGAAGTCAAGTTGGTCCAGCAGCGGAAGAATCGAGGACTCGCGTGATTCGGCATAGGCGACGTCGCGCCGCCACGGCACGAAGCCGTGGCCCATGTCCACCTTGTAGGGATCACCGGCCCGCACGACGCCGATCGAGACAAAGCTTTGCAGCTTGTCCGTTCCGCTCAGCGTGGTGGCCGATGAGTAGTAAGCGACGCGGTCACCCGGGCAAAGGCGTCGCAGCGGCGCGAGTTTCCCGTGGCCGACCTGCATGAAGCCGCCGGCGGTGCAGTCCCGACCCATGCGCGCATGTTCGGCACTGGCAACTGCAATCCAATTTCGATGGTTCATGCCTGCCATCGTGCGCGCCGGCTGCTGACAACGTCGTGTCAGCAGCCTGTGCGGACGAGGCGAAGCCGACGGCAGGGTCGCCGGGGAAATCTAGAGGACTTCGCTCGCGAAATCGGCCAACCGGGAGCGTTCCCCGCGTGCGAGGGTGATGTGACCGCTGTGCGGCCAGCCCTTGAACTTGTCCACGGCGAAGGTCAGACCCGAAGAGCCCTCGGTGAGATAGGGCGTGTCAATCTGTGCCAGGTTACCCATGCAGATGATCTTGGTTCCGGGACCCGCCCGGGTCACAAGCGTCTTCATCTGCTTTGGGGTCAGGTTCTGGGCTTCGTCGATGATCACGTACTTGTTGAGGAATGTGCGCCCGCGCATGAAATTCATGCTCTTGATCTTGATGCGGCTGCGGATCAGCTCATTCGTCGCCGCTCGTCCCCACTCGCCCGCGCCATTGCTGTCGCCTTTGGCGAGGAACTCCAGGTTGTCGTCCAAGGCGCCCATCCAAGGGCCCATCTTTTCTTCCTCCGTGCCTGGAAGGAAGCCGATGTCTTCGCCCACGCTCACCGTGGCGCGAGTCATGATGATTTCGGTGTACCGACGGTCGTCGAGCACTTGGGTGAGACCGGAAGCCAGCGCCATCAGCGTCTTGCCGGTGCCGGCCGTGCCCGTCAGGGTGACGAAGTCGATGTCGGGATCCATCAACAGGTTCATCGCGAAGTTCTGCTCGCGATTGCGGGTGTTCACGCCCCAGACGGCGTTCTTGATCGAGCCGTAGTCCTTGAGCGTCTTGAGCACCGCTGTCTTGTCGCGGATTTCCGTCACGCGTGCGTACATGCTCGGTTCACCCGGGGCCTCGAAGTAAATGAACTGATTGATGAAGAGGCTGGCGACGACCGGTCCGCTGACACGGTAGAAGGTGCTGCTGCCGCTTTGCCAGCTCTCCACCGTCTTGCTCTGGCGAGTCCAGAAATCGGTCGGCAGCGGCAAGGCGCCGGAGTAAAGGAGGTCGCCGTCCTCGAGCGTCTTGTCGTTCTGGTAGTCGTCCGCGGCCAGACCAAGAGCACGCGCCTTGACGCGCATGTTGATGTCCTTGGATACCAGCACCACTTCCTGCTTGGCCCGCCCCGGAGCGCCTTGGGGGTGGCGATCCCGCAATGCGTGGACCACGCCGAGGATCTGGTTGTCGGCCTTGCCCTGCGGCAGGCTGGTCGGCAGGGCGTAGTCCAGTGGTTCGGTCTGGAAGAACAGCCGGCCGCGCGCCTCCCCGTGCCCCGTGGAATCAAGTTTCAGGCCTTTGTCGATGTCAGCGCCCTGGGCGCCTGCAAGCGCATCGAGGATGCGGCTCGTTTGCCGTCCGTTGCGGGCGACTTCGGTCGTGCCCTTCTTGTGCCCGTCCAGTTCCTCGAGCACGATCATCGGCAGGAAGATGTCATGTTCCTCGAAGCGGAACAGGCACATGGGGTCGTGTAGCAACACGTTGGTGTCGAGTACGAAGAGCTTGGCCGGGCCTGCCAGTTTTGCGCGCTTGCCGCGCGATCGACCTTGCGCGGGTGCGGTCGCGGCCGGTCTGGGCTCGGCGGTCACTGGCGGCAGCGGGAGCGGGCTTGCCTTTGCGGCCGGTATCGCGACCGGTGCTTCGACTTTGCCGCCGACTTCCGCTGCGTGCCGGTCGAGGAACTCCAAAGGACGGGTGCCGACCGCGACGGTGTCTGCGGTCTGCCGCTCCGACAGGCGCCTTGGGTTCTTTCCTTGCGAGGTGCGCGCAGGCGCGTCATGCGCCTCGGGCGAGAGCAGTGCGGCGCGTTTCGTGGGTGCGGGGGGCAGGGGCATGAGTGAGTTCGCTCGCAAAATGAAGGGGGCCAGAAAGCGAAAAAGCCGCCTGAAGACCAGGGCGGCTTTGTTCGGGGAATGCGGTCGTGGCGCTCAACGGCATGAAACCATTATGCACATCGGCCGTGACGCATCCCCTGACTGCTGCGCTTCGCCAACGCGAGCGAGCAAAAACACACGAACGCCAGAGATCAGGCGGCCTTCTTGAGCGCCTTGACTTCCTTGAGCACGTCATCCACATGGCCTGGCACCTTGAGTCCGCGCCACTCGGCCTTGAGTACGCCGTCGGCGCCAATGAGGAAGGTGCTGCGTTCGATGCCCTTCACCTTCTTGCCGTACATGATCTTGTTCTTCACCACCCCGAACATGTGACACATCTTCTCTTCGGTGTCGGCGATCAGCTCGAAAGGGAGCTCGAGCTTGGCCTTGAATTCCTCGTGCGACTTCATGTTGTCGCGCGATACGCCGAAGACGGTGGCACCCGCCTTGACGAAATCCTTGTACCGGTCACGGAACTGCATGGCCTCAGTGGTGCATCCCGGTGTGTTGTCCTTGGGATAGAAGTACATCACCAGCACATGGCCGAGGTGCGAGGTATTCGAGACTTTGATTCCGCCGGTGGCGTTGGCGTCGAATTCGGGAATGGGTTTATTGACAACGATCGCCATGAAACTTGTTTTCTCCGTTAGATTCCATGCCCGAGGCAGCTCGAGTTCATGAAGGATTGGTCGTTGCTGGCTACGGGCGGGCCGCCGGTTTGCAACCCGCGATTTTACCCCGAAATGTGCGCTATTGCCCAACCGTGGGGGCTTCGATGAGCAGGGCCGCGACCACATGCCGACCTTCGCTCGCGAGGATGTTGTAGGTCCGGCAGGCCGCGGCGGTGTCCATGGTTTCGATGCCTGTTCGCATGGCCATCAAGGGCTGTAGCCAAACCGGCTGCGGGAAACGGATGCGCGATCCGCTGCCGAAGATGATGAGTTCCGCTCCGAGGGCAGCCAGCTGAGCGAAGTGCTCCGGTGCCAGCTGGTCGAATCGCTCGCATTGCCACCGGAACCGCTCGCCGCGAGAGCCGACCACGATGCTTGCTTCTTCTTTTTCCCCATTGACCGCTACCCACCCCGGGCCATGCGCAGTGATTGTCTGTACGTCGGATTTGTCAGGCTGCAGCTTCATCGGGATGAGGGGGGGAACTGTGGTCAAATTATAGGTTTTCCCCTTCGCAGACCCCCTTGGAGGGACATTGAAACCGCTCAAGAAATCGGCCAAGCTGGCCAATGTGCTCTACGACATCCGCGGTCCGATCATGGACGCCGCGAAGCAGATGGAGGAAGAGGGCCAGAAGATCATCAAGCTCAACATCGGCAACCTGGCCCTGTTCGGCTTCGATGCCCCGGAAGAAGTCCAGCAGGACATGATCCGCAACCTGCCCGCGTCGGCCGGCTATTCCGACAGCAAGGGCATTTTCGCTGCGCGCAAGGCGGTGATGCATGAGACGCAGAAGCAGGGTGTCTCGGGCGTCACGCTTGAAGACATCTACCTTGGCAATGGCGCCAGCGAGCTGATCGCCATGGCGACCAACGCCTTGCTCAATGACGGTGACGAACTGCTGTTGCCGGCACCCGACTATCCCCTGTGGACCGCCGTCGCGAGCCTTTCGGGCGGAAGGCCGGTCCACTACGTGTGCGACGAGGACAACGGCTGGATGCCGAACCTCGACGACATCCGGGCCAAGATCACGCCCCACACCAAGGGCATCGTCGTGATCAATCCGAACAATCCGACCGGCGCGCTTTATTCCGACGAACTCCTCAAAGGCATCGTCGCCATCGCGCGAGAGCATGGCCTCGTGATCTTTGCGGATGAGGTGTACGACAAGGTCCTGTATGACGGCGTCCGCCACACAGCCATTGCCAGCCTCTCGAAGGACGTGCTGACGCTGACCTTCAATTCGCTCTCGAAAAGCTATCGCTCGTGCGGCTATCGCGCCGGCTGGATGGTGGTGTCGGGCGACAAGAATCGGGCGCGCGACTACATCGAAGGCCTCAACATGCTGTCGAACATGCGGCTGTGTGCCAATGTGCCGGGGCAGTGGGCCATCCAGACCGCGCTCGGCGGCTACCAGAGCATCAACGATCTCGTCGGCCCGGGTGGCCGCCTTCGCCGCCAGCGCGACCTCGCTTACGAGCTCATCACGGCGATTCCGGGTGTGAGCTGCGTCAAGCCTTCCGCGGCGCTGTACATGTTCCCCAGGCTCGATCCGAAGGTCTATCCGATCGAGGACGATCGCCAGTTCTTCCTTGAACTGCTGAAGGAAACCAAGGTCATGCTGGTCCAGGGGACCGGCTTCAACTGGGGAGCGCCGGATCATTTCCGCATCGTGTTCCTTCCCCACGAGGAAGACCTGCGCGTGGCGATCGGGCGCATCGCGACCTTCCTCGAACGTTATCGAACGCGGGTTGCCTGAGCCGACGGCGCCAGCCGTTTTGCCCCCAATGCTCCAAGAGACGAATCGAATGAAACCCATCCAAGTAGGCCTGCTCGGCATCGGCACAGTCGGAAGCGGCACCTTCAAGGTGCTCCGGCGCAATCAGGAAGAAATCAAGCGCAGGGCTGGTCGCGGCATCGAGATCACGATGGTCGCCGACCTGGACGTCGCGCGGGCCCGTGCCGAAGTCGGCGAGGGCGTCCAGGTGGTCGAGGACGCACGCGCGGTCATCGCCAACCCGGACATCGACATCGTGGTCGAGCTGATCGGAGGCTATGGCATCGCGAAGCAGCTGGTGCTCGAAGCGATCGCCGCGGGCAAGCACGTGGTGACCGCCAACAAGGCGTTGCTGGCCGTGCACGGGACGGAGATCTTCGCCGCCGCGCACGCCAAGGGCGTCATGGTGGCCTTCGAGGCCGCTGTGGCCGGCGGCATCCCGATCATCAAGGCGCTGCGCGAGGGACTCACGGCCAACCACATTCAGTGGATTGCCGGCATCATCAACGGCACCACGAACTTCATCCTGTCCGAGATGCGTGAAAAGGGCCTGGACTTCGGCACTGTGCTGAAGGAAGCGCAGCGCCTGGGTTATGCCGAGGCTGATCCCACCTTCGACATCGAAGGGATCGACGCAGCCCACAAGGTCACGCTGATGAGCGCGATCGCCTTCGGCATTCCGGTGCAGTTCGACAAGGCGTACATCGAGGGCATCACGAAGCTGGCGGCGCAGGACATCAAGTATGCCGAGCAGCTCGGTTATCGCATCAAGCTGCTCGGGCTGACCAAGCGCACCGCGAAGGGCATCGAGCTGCGCGTGCATCCGGCGCTCGTGCCCGCGAAGCGCCTCCTGGCGAACGTCGAGGGCGCGATGAATGCCGTGATGGTCAACGGCGATGCGGTCGGAACGACTCTCTACTACGGCAAGGGCGCCGGAAGCGAGCCGACCGCGAGCGCCGTGATCGCCGACCTGGTGGACATCGCACGCCTCCATACCGCCGATGCGGCGCATCGCGTGCCTCATCTCGCATTCCAGGCGGACGCAATGAGCGACGTTCCGGTCCTGCCCATGGCCGAGGTCGTGACCAGTTACTACCTGCGGCTGCGCGTGGCCGACGAGGCGGGCGTGCTGGCCAAGGTCACCGGGCTGCTGGCCGGCGCCGGCATCAGCATCGACGCGGTCCTGCAACGCGAAGCCGACGAGGTCGGCGGCGAAGGCTCCACCCAGACCGACCTGATCATCCTGACTCACGACACCCGCGAAGGCACGCTGGACGACGCATTGGCCGAATTGCAGGCCCTGCCCACCGTGCTTGCGCCGATCGTGCGTATTCGCAAGGAAGAGTTGTCCTGATGCGCTACCTGTCGACGCGCGGCCACCCGGATCGCCGGCGCTTTTGCGAAATCCTGCTGGAAGGGCTCGCGCCCGACGGCGGGCTGTACCTTCCCGAGCACTACCCCCAGGTGGATGCCGCGACGCTCGCCAAATGGCGCGGCTTGCCTTACGCGGAACTCGCGTTCCAGATCCTGTCGCTCTACATCGACGATATCCCGTCGAGCGATCTCCAGGCGCTCTGCGCGAAGACCTACACCGCGGAGGTGTTCGGCACCGAGGACATCGTTCCGCTGCGCGAGCTGGAAGACGGCGTCTACCTCGAAGCCCTGTCCAATGGCCCCACGCTGGCCTTCAAGGACATGGCGATGCAGCTTCTGGGCAACCTGTTCGAGTACGAGCTCGGTCGACGCGGGGAGGAGCTCAATATCCTGGGTGCGACCAGCGGCGACACCGGCAGCGCCGCCGAGTACGCGATGCGCGGCAAGAAGGGCGTGCGCGTCTTCATGACCTCGCCCGACGGGCGCATGAGTCCTTTCCAGCAGGCCCAGATGTTCAGCCTGCAGGACGCGAACATCCACAACCTGGCGATCGCGGGGGTGTTCGACGACTGCCAGGACATCGTCAAGGCCGTGTCGAACGATCTCGCCTTCAAGCGCGCCTACAAGATAGGTACCGTCAACTCGATCAACTGGGCGCGGCTGCTGGCCCAGGTGGTGTACTACTTCGCGGGCTATTTCCAGTCCACGGGCAGCGACGACCGCCGGGTCAGTTTCGCAGTGCCTTCGGGCAACTTCGGCAACGTCTGTGCCGGCCATGTGGCGCGCATGATGGGTCTGCCCATCCAGACGCTGGTGGTGGCGACCAACGAGAACGACGTGCTCGACGAGTTCTTCAGGACCGGCGTCTACCGGGTGCGTGCTTCGGCCGATACGCATGAAACCTCGAGCCCGTCGATGGACATCTCCAAGGCGAGCAATTTCGAGCGCTTCGTGTTCGATCTGGTCGGCCGTGACAGCACGAGAACGCGCGAGCTGTTCGAGGTGGAACTCGGGCGAAGCGGCCGCTTCGACCTGAGCGGTGATCCGGCATTTGCGGACGCAGCCGCGCGCTTCGGCTTCGCGAGCAGCAGCAGCACCCATGCCGACCGGCTCGCGACCATTCGCGATACGGAACAGCGCTTTGCGACCCTCATCGATCCGCACACGGCCGACGGCCTGAAGGCGGCGCGCGAACACCTCGCGCCCGGCGTTCCGATGATCGTGCTGGAGACCGCGCTGCCCATCAAGTTCGCGGCCACCATGGTGGAGGCGCTGGGCCATGAACCCGAGCGGCCGGCGCGCTTCGAAGGCATCGAGGCCTTGCCCAAGCGTGTCGTCAAGCTGCCGGCCGATGTCGACGCAGTCAAGGCCTACATCGCCCGGCACTGCGACTGAGTCGCGCCAGAAGGCATGAAAGTCATCGGCTTTGCCGGCTTCTCGGGCGCAGGCAAGACCACGCTGGTCGAGCGCCTGATTCCGGCGCTGAGACTGCATGGACAGCGGGTCTCGGTCGTGAAGCACGCGCACCACAAGTTCGACATCGACCATCCGGGCAAGGACACCTACCGGCACCGCGAGGCGGGTGCCTTCGAGGTGGTCGTCAGCTCGGACCGGCGGCTCGCGCTGATGCGCGAATTCGAGCGTCCCACCCAGCTGGACGCGCATGCGCTGATTGCCGAACTCGACGACTCGGTCGACTGGGTGCTCGTCGAAGGCTTCAAGCACAGCGATCTCAGCAAGATCGAGGTCTGGCGCGAGGCAGGGCAGGGCGAACCCGTTCGTCCGGCACGCTATGCCGATGACCGCTTCATCGTCGCGCTGGCCACCGATGCGCCGCACGACCTGCCGCGGCCGACCGAACTGCCCGTGTTTGACCTCGATGACGTCGATGGCATCTGCACATGGCTGATCCAGAATTCGGCGCGATTCGACTACAAGGTGAAGTCCCCATGACCCGTGCCTCCAGCCGCCCTTCGTTGATGCCGCTTGACGATGCGCTCGTGCGCCTGCTCGCGGCCGCGACGCCGAAACTCGGCCCGGAGAGCGTGTCCACCTTCGAGGCCGACGGCCGGGTCCTGGCCCAGGACCTTCGTTCGGGCCTGACTGTCCCCCCACGCGACAACAGCTCGATGGACGGTTACGCGGTGCGCGTGGCCGATTGCGTGACGGCCGGCGCGGAGTTGCGCGTCGCGCAGCGCATTCCGGCCGGCAGTGTCGGATCCGCGCTTGCGGCCGGGACGGCGGCGCGTATCTTCACGGGCGCGCAAATCCCCGGAGGAGCCGATGCGGTCGTGATGCAGGAGGACACCGAGGCATTGCCCGACGAGGGCGGTCTGGGGCGTGTGCGCGTGGGCATCGTGCCCGCTGCCGGCCAGTGGATTCGTCGCGCCGGCGAGGACGTGGCCGCGGGCGACGTCGTGCTGTCGCGCGGCGAACGGCTCACGCCGGCCGGCCTGGGCCTCGCGGCCAGCATCGGCTTCGACCGGCTGCTCGTCTCCAGGCGCCCGCGCGTGGCGTTGCTGTCGACCGGTGACGAACTGGTCATGCCCGGTGAAGTCGCGCCGGAGGCCATGAAGCCGGGCTCGATCTACAACTCCAACCGCTTCTTCATGCGCGCACTGCTCATGCGCCTGGGCTGCGAGGTGAATGACCTCGGCATCGTTCCCGATCGGCGGGACGCGACCATCGAGGCCCTGCGCGACGCTTCGCTTCGCAACGACCTGATCATCACCACCGGCGGTGTGTCGGTCGGCGAGGAAGATCACATCAAGGCGGCGGTTGAGCATCTGGGCCAGCTTGACCTGTGGTCGCTGTCGATGAAGCCCGGCAAGCCCTTCGCCTATGGCCGCATCGGCGAAGCGCATCTGACCGGCCTGCCCGGCAACCCGGTGTCGAGTTTCCTGACCTTCCTGCTGCTCGTACGTCCTTTCCTGCTCAGCCTGCAGGGGGCGACGCGTGTCAGACCCGAGCCGATCGCCATGCGTGCCGATTTCGACTGGCCGCGCGCCGACCGACGTCGCGAGTTCCTGCGCGCGCGGCGCAACGCGGCCGGAGGGCTGGACCTGTTTCCCAACCAGAGTTCCGGCGTGCTCACCTCCATGGTCTGGGGCGACGGCGTGATCGACACGCCCGCCGGGCAGCCATTCAGGGCGGGAGACATGGTGCAGTTCATCCCCTTTTCCTCGCTTCTGGCTTGAGCATGAAGGTCCGCATCCGCTATTTCGCTTCGGTGCGCGAAGCCCTGGGCAAGGATGGCGAAACCGTCGGCACCGACGCAGCGACGCTCGGCACCTTGCGCGATGAGCTGATCGGGCGTGGCGAGCCCTACGCCGCCGTACTCGCACGCGGCCGCGCCGTGCGAATGGCGCTCGATCAGGTCATGAGTCACGAAGGCGCCGCGCTGCAAGAGGGCTGCGAAGTCGCTTTCTTTCCGCCCGTCACGGGCGGCTGAGCGTCGACTCGATCCGCAGCAACCGCTCGCGCAGCTCGGAAGAGGCGCGCGTCATCGGCGGTCGCAGAGCTTCCTCGATCACGCCCGTCTGCGCGAGCAGCGCCTTGAGCGGGCCGGGATTCGGCTCCGCGAAGAGCGCCTCGATCAGCGGCAGCAAGCCTTGCCACAGGGCCCGCGCTTCAGCGAGCCGGCCCTCGCGCAGCCATCGCACAACGTCCACGAAGCTGCGCGTCTGAACATGGGCGCTCGCGGCGATCGCGCCCGCACCGCCTTCGGCCAGCGTCCCGAAGATCTGCGCATCTTCGCCGGCCAGCACCTGGAGCCGTCCATCCGCGATGAGCGCGCGCGTCTTGTTCATGTCGCCGCCGCAATCCTTGATCGCCTGGACGCGGGGGTTCGACGCCAGGGCGAGCAGCGTCTCGCGCCCGATCTGCGTACCCGTGCGGTACGGAATGTCGTAGATCACAAGCGGCACCGCGCTCGCTTCGGCGATGGCGCCGAACCATTCGAGAAGGCCTGCCTGCGAGGGCCGGATGTAGTGGGGTGCCGGCACCAGAAGGCCGGCCAATCCATGCGGCCGCAGCGCACGAACCCAGTCGAGCATGTGACCGAGGTGATAGCCCGACAGCCCCATCACGCGCGGAAGCGCCGGTGCGGCGCGTGCCACGGTGTCGAGTGCGGCCAACTGCTCTTCATGGTCGAGCGCCGCCGCCTCGCCGGTCGACCCGCAGACCACGAAGCCGGCGATGCCCGTGGGCGCCAGCCTGTCGACCAGCGCTGCCAGCGCTCGATGATCGACCGAGCCGTCGCGAAACGGCGTGACCAGCGGGATCCAGAGGCCGGAGTAATCGAAGCGGGAGTTTGATGACGGGCTCGATGAGGAGCCTGACGAGTCTTGCATGCACCATCCTTTCAAGGGTCGACCGAGGGGAGGAATCCTCGTCGGATGCGCATGCTCAAACCGAAGTCGGCCTCGGGGGCCTGGTGGTTCCGCCGCTCATCCGACGACGGAACCGAGGCTCCGGTCAGATGAGCCTGGTTTTCTTGGCCTTGCCTGCCACACGCGCGCCAGCTGCCGCGCCGTGGGGCGCGTCGTTGGAAGGCAGGGGCCGGGAAGACATGCGCCGCAGTCTAACCGAGTGCCACAATGGCCGGCATGAGCCGTGCGCGTGTTTCGATTCAGACCGGGGACTTCGACCTGCAGCAGGAGATAGCCACCCTGCGCGCTGGCGACGCGCGCGTGGGCGCCGTATGCAGCTTCATCGGCACGGTGCGCGACCGCAATGACGGCAGCAGCATCGCCTCGATGGAACTGGAGCACTACCCCGGCATGACCGAAAAGGCCATCGAGGCCATGATCGATGAGGCGCATCGCCGCTTCGACATCCTCGGCGCCCGTGTTGTCCATCGGGTCGGGCTGCTCCAGCCTCTTGACCAGATCATGATGGTCGCCGTGATCTCCGCCCATCGCGGGCAAAGCTTCGAGGCTTGCGAGTTCCTGATGGACTATCTCAAGACCCAGGCCCCCTTCTGGAAGAAGGAACAGACGCCCGATGGCGCCCGCTGGGTCGATGCCCGCGTCGCCGACGACGCTGCGCTGGCGCGATGGGGGATCAGCGCCAGCAACGCCTGACTCATTGGGGCTGGAATCCGCTGGCCTTGATGATCTTCTCCCAGGCCTGCGTGTAGCTCCTGACTCGGCCCGCAAATTGACCCTGGGGCATGTACTCCACCGACAGGCCCATGGCGCTCAGCCGTTCGTGGACCTCGGGCATCGCAAGGACCTTCGCCAGTGCTTCGCCGAAACGGTTGACCACGGGCTGCGGGGTGCCGACCGGCGCGAAGAACCCGTAGTAGGGGAGATCCTCGAGGCCCGAGAGGCCGAGTTCCGCGAAGGTGGGCACTTGCGGCAGCACCGCCTGCCGCTTGTCGCCGATCACGGCCACCACGCGGATCTTGCCGGCCTTCTGGTTCTCGATGAAATCGGGGATGGCGCCGATGCCGGCGCTGATCTGGTTGCCCAGCATGTCGGACATCATCGGCGCGCTGCCGCGGTAGGGTGCGGCCTGGAGGTCGAGCTTGTACTTGGTACCGATCAGCTTGACCAGGAATTCGGGGATCGAGGCTGGCGCGGGGATGCCGATGGTGTCCTTGCCACCGCGTTTCGACTTCACCCACGCCACATACTCGGTGACCGATTTGGCGGGTGTGCCGCCCGAGACGGCGAGCGCGTTGGCAAAGGTCGCAAGGCCCGCGACCGGCACGAAGTCATGCGCCGGATCGAAGCCCGGGTTCTTGATCACCTGTGGCAGGATCGAGATCGTGTGGTCGTGCGACAGGAACAGGGTGTGGCCATCCGGCGGCGCATTCTTGAGCAGTTGCGCCGCGATCTGCCCGCCTGCGCCGCCGCGGTTGTCGACCACCACCGGGCTACCCAACTGCTCCCTGAGTTTGTCGGCAAGGGTGCGCGCGATGGCGTCGGTGCCTCCGCCGGCCGGAAAGCCAACCAGGATCCGGATCGGCGTCGAGGACGACTGAGCGAGAGCCGCTCCGCCCGCAGCCAGAAGGCCCGCGGCGAAAAGACCGCGCACCAGGCGCTTGGCGCCACCCCAGGTTGACTTAAGCATCAAAGAACTCCAATGATTCGTGAAAACAGGTTGAGGAAAAAAATCCGGGCGCTCTTGCTCTTGTATGGCGCCGTAACAGCCCTATTTTGAATGCAGGAATCAAGCCATGCGTCAAGACAAACTCACCACCAAATTCCAGGAAGCCCTGGCCGACTCGCAGTCGCTCGCCTTGGGCAATGACAACGCCTACATCGAGCCGGTCCATCTTCTGGTCGCCATGCTGCGCCAGGAAGATGGACCGCGCGCGCTTCTGGAACGCGCCGGCGCGAACGTGCCCGGCCTGCTCCATGCGGCGGAGGCTGCCATCAAGAGGTTGCCCCAGGTGCAGGGCCATGACCAGGTCCAGGTCGGCCCCGAGCTCGGCAAGGTCCTGCAGGCGACCGAGAAGGAAGCCATCAAGCGCAACGACCAGTTCATCGCGAGCGAGCTCTTCCTGCTCGCCCTGGCCGACAGCAAGGCCGACATCGGCAACCTCGCCCGCAGCCATGGTGTCACACGCAAGTCCCTCGAGGCCGCCATCGATGCGGTGCGCGGTGGGCAGAGCGTGAACAGCGCCGAAGCCGAGGGGCAGCGCGAGGCCCTCAAGAAATACTGTCTCGACCTCACCGAGCGCGCCCGCGCCGGCAAGCTCGATCCGGTCATCGGCCGCGACGAGGAAATCCGTCGTGCCATCCAGGTGCTGCAGCGCCGCAGCAAGAACAATCCGGTTCTGATCGGTGAGCCCGGTGTGGGGAAGACCGCCATTGTCGAAGGCCTCGCGCAACGCATCGTGTCGGGCGAGGTGCCCGATTCGCTCAAGGGCAAGCGGGTGCTGTCGCTCGATATGGCGGCACTTCTGGCCGGCGCCAAGTACCGCGGCGAATTCGAGGAACGCCTGAAGAGCGTGCTTAACGAGCTCGCCAAGGACGAAGGCCAGACCATCGTCTTCATCGATGAACTGCACACCATGGTGGGCGCCGGCAAGGCCGAGGGCGCGATGGACGCAGGGAACATGCTCAAGCCCGCGCTTGCGCGTGGCGAACTGCATTGCGTGGGCGCGACCACGCTCGACGAATACCGCAAGTACGTCGAGAAGGATGCCGCGCTGGAGCGCCGCTTCCAGAAGATCCTGGTCGGCGAACCGAGCGTGGAGGCGACCATTGCCATCCTGCGAGGCCTCCAGGAGAAGTACGAGGTGCATCACGGCGTGGACATCACCGATCCGGCGATCGTTGCCGCTGCCGAGCTGTCGGACCGCTACATCACGGACCGCTTCCTGCCCGACAAGGCCATCGACCTGATCGACGAGGCGGCGGCCAAGATCAAGATCGAGATGGACTCCAAGCCCGAGGTCATGGACCGGCTCGACCGTCGCCTGATCCAGCTCCAGATCGAACGCGAAGCCGTGCGCCGCGAGAAGGATGAAGCCTCGCAGAAGCGCTTTGCCCTCATCGAGGAGGAAATCGCGAAGCTGCAGAAGGAGCTCGCCGATCTCGACGAGGTGTGGCAGGCCGAGAAGGCCCAGGCCCAGGGCAGTGCGAACGTCCGCGAAGAGATCGACAAGATCAAGTTCCAGATTGCCGAGTTCACGAGCAAGGGCGACTTCAACAAGGTCGCCGAGCTTCAGTACGGCAAGCTGCCGGCGCTCGAGAAGCGCCTGAAGGAAGCCACGGACACCGAGGCCGGCAAGGACAAGTCGAGCAAGCCGACCCTCTTGCGCACCCAGGTCGGCGCCGAAGAGATCGCCGAGGTCGTCGCGCGCGCCACTGGTATTCCGGTGTCCAAGCTGATGCAGGGCGAGCGCGAGAAGCTGCTCCTGATGGAAGACAAGCTCCACGAGCGCGTGGTCGGCCAGGACGAGGCCATTGCCGCGGTCGCGAATGCGATCCGTCGCTCGCGCTCGGGTCTGTCCGATCCGAACCGCCCGACCGGCTCCTTCCTGTTCCTCGGCCCCACGGGCGTGGGCAAGACCGAGCTGTGCAAGGCGCTGGCGGGCTTCCTTTTCGACAGCGAGGACCATCTCATTCGCGTCGACATGAGCGAGTTCATGGAGAAGCATTCGGTTGCTCGGCTGATCGGCGCGCCGCCCGGCTACGTGGGCTACGAGGAGGGCGGCTACCTGACGGAAGCCGTGCGCCGCAAGCCCTACAGCGTGCTGTTGCTCGATGAAGTCGAGAAGGCGCATCCGGACGTCTTCAACGTGCTGCTGCAGGTGCTCGACGATGGCCGCCTGACGGACGGGCAGGGCCGCACCGTGAACTTCAAGAACACGGTGATCGTGATGACCAGCAACATCGGCTCGCCGATCATCCAGTCGATGGTCGGTCGGCCGGCCGAGGAGATCAAGGATGCGGTCTGGGACGAGTTGAAGAACTACTTCCGGCCCGAGTTCCTGAATCGCATCGACGAGACGGTGGTGTTCCATGCACTCGACGCGAAGAACATCGAGGCCATCGCGTCGATCCAGCTCAAGGTGCTGCGCGACCGGCTTGCCAAGATGGACTACGGCCTCGAGGTGTCCCCGGCGGCACTGGCGGAGATCGCCAAGGTCGGCTTCGATCCGGTCTTCGGTGCCCGGCCATTGAAGCGTGCGATCCAGCAGCGCATCGAGAACCCGCTGTCGAAGCTGCTGCTCGACGGCAGCTTCGGGCCGAAGGACACGATCGAGGTGACCACGGATCCGATCCGCGCGCCTGGACAATTCAGTTTCCGCAAGGCCGGGGAACCGCACGCAGAGGCGGTGGTCTGAGCACGATGCTGAACCTTCTCTTGCGTCTGGTGCTGTTCTTCATGGGCCTCGTCTTCGCGGCGAGCCTTGCGGTCGCCGTGCTCTTGCTGGCGGCGATCTGGGGCTTGCGCTACGGCTGGGCCCGGCTCACCGGGCAGCAGACCCGGCCGTGGGTGATGCGCTTCGATCCACGCGGCGGCTTCGATCGCTTCCGCAGTGCCGGCCGCCGCGAGGCACCAAGTGCTGCGGACGTGGCCGCCGCCCGCGCGCGCGGGCAGGCTGTGCGTAGCCCGGTGCGGCTCGGCGGCGAAGCCGACGGGGTGACGGACGTGCATGCCAAGCCGGCTCGCGGCGAGTCCTGAAGCTGCGCCGCAGCTGTTCCGCGTCGCCATGTCCATTTCGCGGCCGGTCGTCCGCGTCGAGCCTTCGGAACTCGAGTTCAGCGCGATCCGCTCGCAGGGCTCGGGTGGGCAGAACGTCAACAAGGTGTCCAGCGCAATTCATCTGCGCTTCGACATCCCCTCGAGTTCGCTGCCGGAGGACATCAAGGCGCGGCTGCTTTCCTTGCGCGACAGCCGGATCACGCACGAAGGTGTTTTCATTCTCAAGGCCCAGCGTTTTCGCAGCCAGGACATGAACCGCGCCGATGCGGTCGCGCGGCTTCAGGAACTGGTCGACAGCGTTTCGGTGCCGCCGCGCATCCGGCGCCCGACCCAGCCCAGCCGCGCCGAGCGGCAACGGCGGCTGGAAAAGAAGGGACGCCGCGCCGAACTCAAGAGCCTGCGGAGGCCAGTGCAGGACTGAGCTCCGGCCCTTCTTCCGCATTTGGCGCCTGATGGCCCGGCGCCAGTGCCGCCAACGCATCGGCGTCGGTGCGGTAGCTGACGAGCAGGGGACCCGGCCCCAGCAATCTGGCGCGTTCGAGCACTTGCTGTGCCGGCAGCTTCAGGCCGGAGATGTGCAGGCGTACGCCCTGCGATTCCAGGTGGCGGCGGATGCTGCCGAATACCTCCGCGCCGGTGATGTCCACCCGATTGATGGGTTGGGCGAACAGGCAGACATCCGTGAGCCCGGGCCGCTCCGCCAGTGCGGTGTTGATGGCGCGTTCCAGCGTACTGGCCGAGGCGAAGTCGAGTTCTGCATCCATTCGCAGCGCATACAGCGTCGGTGCGAGCGGCGGCAGCTTCCAGAGGTGCCGGTCGCGCAGGCTGCCGTCGGGATGCAGGCCGACCTCGATGATCCGGGGATGCAGGTGCCGGTACATGTAGTGCGCCAGCGCGGCCAGCAGACCGCCGAGCACGCCCCAGTAGATCGATGGTGCCGTCGCGATGGTCAATGCGAAGGTCGCCAGGGCGATGGCGGCTTCGATGCGGGAAATGCGCCACAAGGCCACGAAGGCCGATGGGCGCAGCAGGCCGATGGTGGCTGTCGCAACGATGGACGCCAGTACTGCCTGCGGTACGTGATACAGCCAGGGCATCGCCCACAGCAGCGCGGCGGCCACCACGGCGACGCTGAAGAGGGTGGCCCACTGCGTCTTCGCGCCGGCATAGAGGGTGATCGCGGAGCGCGAGAAAGACGAGCTGGTGGGGAAGGCGCCGGTCAGGCCCGAGGCGATCTTGCCCAGGCCCTGGCCGATGAGGTCCTGGTTTTCGTTCCACAGCTTGCCGGAGTTCGAACTGTCGACCTTGGCACTGGACGCCGTTTCCAGGAAGCTCACCAGCGTGATCAGGAAGGCGGGCAGCAGCAGGTTGCCCAGCATGTCCAGCGAGAGCCCGCCGGGCCAGTAGAAGACCGGCAGACCCGAAGGCAGAGAGCCGATCACCGCTCCGCCCCGAAGCGCGTAGTTGATGGTGGCGCTGATCACCGCCGCTGCGGCGACCAGCACCATGGTCGTCGGAAAGCGCGGCACCCAGCGTTTGCCGAGCCACAGGGCCGCCATGCCACCCAGCCCGAAGGCGATGGCCTGGAAGTCCGGAGGCGGGCCGTGCATCACCTGGGCGAACGACCGCCCTGTGAAGCCGAGAAGCGCCGGCAGCTGCGACAGCGTGATCAGCACGGCCGCCCCTTGCGTGAAGCCCATCAGCACCGGCGTATTGACCAGCCGCAGCAGCCAGCCGACGCGGGCCGCGCCCAATGCCACCTGCATCAGTCCCGAGAGCAAGGTCAGCCATACCGCGTAAGCGACCCACTCCCGGCTGCCCGGGATGGCGAGCGGGGCGAGCGAGGCGCCCACCAGCAGGCTGGTGAGCGCCGTGGGCCCCACGGACAGCCGGGCGGAGGAGCTGAAGAGCACGGCGACCAGCGACGGCAGCAGCGCCGCATAGACGCCGGTCGCCAGCGGCATACCGGCGAGTGCCGCGTAGGCCACGCCCTGCGGAATGACCATCAGCGCCACCGTGATGCCGGCGGCGGCCTCGGTGGCAAGAAGCGACCGCTTGGGGCGCGGCCAGGCCAGGAAGGGAAGCCAGCGCACAAGCTGGTCACGGGTCAGTGTCATAGGCTCGGCACCCGTGAACGATCGGGATGCACCTGCCGATCATAAGGAGGCGATGCCTTCCGCCCTCCGGCTGCTGCGAGGTTCGCGTGGCCGCGAGGCGCTGTCAGGCGCGCTTCTTGTGCTGGAAGGCGGTGGGCGACTGGCCGGTCGCCGCCTTGAACATCGCGCAGAAGGCGCTGTCTGTCGCGTAGCCGCTCGCGGAGGCGACCTGGCTTACCGCCATTCCGCGCGCCAGCAGGGGCAAGGCATGCGCGAGCACGGCTTGCTGCCGCCACTGCTGCCAGCTCATTCCCAGCTGGTCGCGAAAGAGGCGGGCCACGGTGCGCTCGCTCGCGCCGATGGATTCCGCGCGCTCGGCAAGGGTGGCGCGCTGCGCGGGGTTGCGCAGCAGGGACTCGCACAACTGGCGCAGCCGCTTGTCGGCCGGCAGCGGCACGTCGACGCGGATCTGGGTTGCGCGTTCCAGTTCGTCGACCAGAAGCGGCGCGATCCAGCGTTCGCGCTGCGCGGCGTGCGGGTCGACCGGCGCCAGTCCATCCGGCGTGGTGTCGAGTGCCAGGAGCAGGGCGCGCAGCAGCGGGCTCATCTCGAGCACCTCGCACTTCGGCCAAGCCGGGCCGAGCCAGCCATGCAGGTAGACGGTGCGCAGCTCGGCATCTTCGATCAGGGTGACGCTGTGCGGCATGTCTGCCGGCACCCACAGCGCACGGGAGGGTGGAACGATGTAGGTCCCATCCTGCGTGCTCAGGCGGATCACGCCTCGTGTGGAGAAGGTGAGCTGGGCCCACGGATGCTGGTGGAGCTCCACCACGGTGTCGGCCTTGAGGAAGTGCTCCTTCGCGCGCAGGGGGCGCAGGGCATCGGGTGCGAAGAGATGCGGCGTGAGCGGACCTACCCGGAGGGCAGGGGCGTCGGTCGCGGCGGCTGCAGCGCGTCCTGGTGAGGCGTTGGCGGGCGTCGCGGGGGAGGTGGCAGTCGACGGCATGATTTCGACAAATGTTGTCTCAGCGTCGCCATTCTGCCGCGCCGAGCCGGCTTAGCATCAACGCCCAACCAGTTTCCAGATGCAACACATGTCCTCACTCACCGCGAACACCGCTGCGTCCACCTTGCGCACGGACGCCAAGTTGATCGGTCTTGTCGGTCTCGCGCACGCGATCAGCCATTTCAGCCAGCTCGTGCTGCCGCCGCTGTTTCCATGGCTGAAGGACGCGTTCGATGTGAGCTACACGGAGCTGGGTGCATTGCTCTCGGTGTTCTTCGTCACCTCCTGTGTGGTGCAGGCGGCATCGGGGTTCGTGGTTGACAGGCTGGGCCCTCGGCCAGTGCTCTTCCTGGGGCTGGGCATGCTGGGCCTGGCTGCCTTCGGCTATGCGCTGGCGCAAAGCTACTGGATGCTGGCCGCCTGTGCGGTGGCCGCAGGCGTGGGCAATGGAGTGTTCCATCCAGTGGACTACACGCTCTTCAATCGCAAGGTGGCGCCCTCGCGGCTCGGCCATGCCTACAGCGTTCACGGCATCACCGGCAGCCTGGGCTGGGCCTTGGCGCCGGCCTTTGTGGTGCCGTTGGCGATGGCGTTCTCCTGGCGTGTCGCGCTGGCTTGCGCGGGCGCATTGGCGGTATTGGTTCTCGCGGTGCTCTGGTTCAACCGCAGCGTTCTGGCACTCGATGTGAAGGCGGTGCACAAGGCGATGGGCACCGACGCGATCCATGGTGGCGAATTCGCCTTCCTTCGCATTCCGGCGGTCTGGATGTGCTTCGGTTTCTTTTTCTTCTATGCGATGGCGCTCAGCGTGGTCCAGACCTTTGCGCCCGCGGCGGCCGGCCAGTTGCACGCAGTGCCCGTGGCGCTGGTCGCGATCTGCGTCACTACCTACATGGTCACCAGTGCCGCGGGCATGGTCTTCGGTGGGTTTCTGGCCTCCGATCCCTCGCGCTGCGAGCGTATCGTGGGGGCGAGCTTCGGCGTGGCGGCGTGCTTGGCCCTGGTGCTCGCCTTCGCGGAATTCGCAGGTGCGCTCGTGCCGGTGATGTTCGGCGCCATGGGTTTCGCGGCCGGCATTGCCGGACCCTCGCGCGACCTTCTGGTAAAGCGGTCGACGCCGGCAAATGCGTCCGGTCGCGTTTACGGGGTGGTCTATGCGGGACTGGACATCGGACAGGCGGTCGCTCCTCTGATCTTCGGCCGCTTGATGGACCATGGCCAGCATCGCAGCGTGATGATCGGCTTGGCCGTGGTGCAGGGCGTGCTGATCGCGAGCGCCTTCAACGTGCGCCGCGTCCGGCGCGAAGCGCTCGTGCCCGCATCGGCCTGAGCATCGATCAACGCCGGTCGACGGCGATCCGTCTATCCCGGAGCGGGAAGCGGGTCGGATGCAGATTCAGATCGTCGTCAGCAGCGCCTCTACGCGCTGGAGGCCTTCGAGCGTCCTGACACAGGCCTCGGCCACCTCGGTCCCCTTGATCGCGAAGTGGCGATGAAAGTACTTGCGGTGCTCCACATGCTCGTGGAAATGGTGCGGCGTGAGCACGGCGGAAAACACGGGCACGTCGGTCTCGAGCTGCACGGTCATCAGCGACTGGACCACCGTATTGGCGACGAATTCGTGGCGGTAGATGCCGCCGTCGACCACCAGGGCGCAGGCCACGATGCCGGCGTAGCGGCCCGATCGGGCGAGGCGCTTGGCATGCAGCGGTATCTCGAAGGCGCCGGGTACGTCGAAGACATCGATGGTGTCCAGCGGCACGCCCAGCCGCTTCATCTCGGCGAGGAAGGCGTCGCGTGCCTGGTGCACGATGTCTGAATGCCACTGTGCCTCGACGAAGGCGATGCGCTGGCGCGGCGAGCCATCCGGCGTGCGGATGGCGGAGAGGGGAAGGTCGTTGATCTGACTCATGGTCTGCCTTTGTGAAGGTTTGCCTGAATCAGGGCGCACGCGTCCCGCAGCCGACGGCCTGCGCGACGCGCGAGCCTGACGACGGGACCGCACTCTCTTTCATCCGGACTGTGGGGAACGCCTCACCGCCAGCAGCGGCAACGCGGACCTTGTACCGTCGGCCCCGGAATCTCACCAGGTCTGCTGACCCCGAGGCGCATTGAAGAGCTTCGGGCGCTCGCGGGCTCGTGCGAAACATGTCGCCATCACCGCCGGTGGGGAATTCCACCCCGCCCTGAGAACGCTTGTTCCGGCCGGAGCCGGAACGCTCTGAATTGTAGGCAGCATCGCCGCGGCGTGCTGTCGCGGCGGCGAAAGTTGCGGCTGTCGCCAGGTAGCCTTCGCAGAGCCGTCGGCGCCATCGAGCCGTGCGAACCCTCGATGCGGATAATCCGTGCACATCGAATTGCAGCAAAGAGGTGCATCGCACATGAGTTCATCACAAGTCGCAGGCCACCTCATCATCGAGTGCCTGGTTGAACAAGGCGTCGAGTTGGCGTTTGGCGTGCCGGGCGAGAGCTTTCTGGCAGTGCTCGATGGCTTCCACGCGTACCGTGACCGCATCCGCTTCATCGTCAACCGCCAGGAGGGCGGCGCGGCTTTCATGGCGGAGGCCCATGGCAAGCTGAGCGGGCGGCCGGGCATCTGCTTCGTGACGCGAGGGCCGGGCGCGACCAACGCATCGATCGGCGTGCACACCGCGTTCCAGGATTCGACGCCGATGATCCTGTTCGTCGGCGACGTTGGCAGCGACTTCCGCGATCGGGAGGCGTTCCAGGAGGTCGACTACGGCAGCTTCTTCGGGCCAAGCACCAAGGGACTGGCCAAGCGCGTGGAGCGCATCGACGACGCTGACCGTATTCCGGAGTACATCGCACGCGCCTTTGCAACCGCGATGAACGGGAGACCCGGCCCGGTCGTGCTGGTCCTGCCGGAAGACATGCTGCGCAGCGTGACGTCCGCGCGGCCGCTGCCGCGCGTGGAGGCGGTGGAGCCCTGGAGCGATCCCGGCGCCCTGCGCACCCTGCGCGAACTGCTGATGAAGTCGCATCGGCCGCTCGTGATCGCCGGCGGCGGCGGTTGGACACCGCAGTCGGCGCAGGCACTGCAGCGCTTCGCGGAAAACTGGAAGCTGCCGGTCGCGAACGCCTTTCGCTTTCAGGACACCTTCGACAACCATCACCCCCAATATGCCGGTGACGTTGGGATCGCGATCAATCCGAAATTGGCCCAGCGGGTGCGGGACAGCGATCTGATTCTCGCCATCGGGCCGCGCCTGGGAGAGATGACGACGAGCGGCTATACGCTGCCCGAGGCACCTCGTCCGAAGCAGACCCTGGTGCACATCCACGCCAGTGCGGAAGAGCTCAACCGGGTCTATCAGGCCGATCTCGCGATCAACGCGGGAATGAGTTCGGCTGCGCGCAGCCTGGAGGTGTTGAGCGCGCCGGTCGATCTGCCCTGGGAGGCGTGGACTGCCGAGGCGCACGCGGATTACGTCGCCAACCTGCAGCCGCAGGCGCTGGCCGGCCTGCCTGCCGAGGCGCCTCGTGGGGCGGTCGACATGGTGTCGGTCGTGACCTCGCTCCAGAAGCATCTGCCGTCGGACACCGCGATCACCAACGGCGCCGGCAACTTCGCGAGCTGGATGCACCGCTATTTCCGCTATCACGGCCTTGCGAAAGGGCAGAAGACGCAGCTGGCGCCAACCGGCGGGGCCATGGGCTATGGCGTGCCGGCGGGGATTGCGGCCAGCCTCGCGACCGGGCGCGTTGCATTCACGATCGCGGGCGACGGCGACTTCCTGATGAACGGCCAGGAGCTGGCAACGGCATCGCAGCACGGCGCTAAGAGCATCATCCTGCTGCTGAACAACGGCATGTACGGGACGATCCGCATGCATCAGGAGCGCGAGTATCCGAGCCACGTCAGCGGCACGGCGCTGCGAAATCCGGATTTCTGTGCGTTGGCGAGGGCCTATGGTTATGCCGCCGAACGCGTGACGGAGACCGCGCAGTTCGAAGCCGTGCTGCTGCGTGCGCTGAAAGCGGATCGAGGCACGCTCATCGAAGTGCCGCTTGATCCGGAAATCATCACCACGCGTGGCACGCTGAGCTCGATCACGCATGCTGCGCAGGCCCGATCGATGCCGAAGTGAACCGACGTCGGGGCGAAAAAAAAGCCGGCGGATGCCGGCTTTTTTGTGGGCGCTGAAGGCGCTGGTGAGGGGCTTACTTGACGTGCTTGCCGATCAAGGAGGCCAGTTCGAACATCGAGACTTGCGGCTTGCCGAAGATTTCCTTCAGCTTCGCATCGGCGTTGATGTTGCGCTTGTTGGCCTTGTCTTGCAGGCCGTTCTTCTTGATGTAGTCCCACAGTTTGCTCACGACAGCGGTGCGCGGCAGAGGCGTCGAGCCCACCACGGCGGCGAGTGCCGGGCTGGGGGTCAGGGCCTTCATGAACGCGGCGTTGGGCGTGCGCTTCTTTGCGGGGGCCTTCTTGGCTGCGACCTTCTTGGCAGGAGCCGCCTTCTTGGCGGGTGCAGCCTTCTTCGCAGGAGCTGCAGCCTTCTTTGCCGGAGCCGCCTTCTTGGCCGGAGCGGCCTTCTTCGCGGGAGCTTTCTTGGCCGGAGCCTTCTTTGCAGTTGCCATGGTTGAATTCCTCTTTTTTGGGTGGACACTTTCACCAATGAAAAGCAGCCTCTCCATCGGCATTGCGGATGCTAAAGGAGAAGAAACGCGTTTCCAAGGGAAATAGCGAATTTTTCATTGGGAGTTGTTGTTTTTTCAGAGGGGAGAAGTAGGGTGTTTCTCCTCTGGGACGCCGCTCGATGGATTCAGGTGCGGCGCGATGGCCACGTCGCGAGCACGACACCGAGCAAGGCTGGTGCGAAAGCGAGCAATTGCGCGCCCGACAATGGCTCGTCCAGGATCAACACGCCGACCAGCGCCGCACTCACTGGCAGCATGACGGTGAACACTCCCGCCTGCGAGGCAGGCACACCCTTCAGGCCTGTCATCCAGAGCCATACGGTCCAGATGCTCGCGGCCAGTGCATAGACCACCAGCAGTGCCCACAGTCCCGAGGACACGGCGCCGAAGTCGAAGGACCATGCGAACCAGACGCCCAATGGCGTCGACAGCGCGAAGCCCCACAGGTTGATGAGCGAGGAGATGCGCTTGGGACCGAGTTGCCCGGTCAACGACTTGCCAATCACTGCGTACGAGGCCTCGCACACCACCGCACAGAACACGAGCAGGTTGCCGAGCCAGGGGAGTCCGGTCGAAGGAGCCTTGACCCCATGCGCTGCGGCCTGCGTAGGCGCCAGCGCCAGTAATCCGATGCCAAGGGCGGCGCACGCGATGGCCAGTCCGACCCGCGCCGTGATGCGTTCGCGCAGGAACATCCAACTGCCCAGCGCCACGACCGCAGGAATCGACGCCATGATCACGCCCGCCGACACCGCACTGGTGAGGCTGACCCCGAAGAGCATGCAGATCGAGAAGAGGAAGTTGCCCAGGAATGACTCGAGGAAGACCAGGCGTCGCGTGTGCGACGTCATCGTGGGTTCGCCGGGCGGGCGTTGCAGCCAGTGCGGCATCGCGAGGGCGGCGATGCCGAAGCGCAGCCAGGCCAGCAGCAGTACCGGAAATGCCGCCACCAGTGGTTTCGAAAGCGCCACATAGCTCCCGACCAGTGACATGCTCAAGGCCAGACAGCCGTACGCCACGACACGGCGTGATGCAGGGGCAGGGGTGTTCAATAGACTGCGGATGTTGAAGGAAAAGGTGATTCGATGATGCCGCATTCGCCTGAGGTTGCCCGCCACGTCTTCGTCTATGGCACGCTGAGGCGGGGTGGCCGCAATGACATCGCACGCTATCGGCCGCGGCCTGAATACGTTGCAGACGCGCGGATCGAAGGAACGCTCTACGACCTGGGCGCCTATCCCGGGGCGGTCCTGGGAGGTCAGGGGTGGATTGCGGGGGAGGTCTATCGCATCACTGCTGCAGTCGAAGCCGAGTTGGATGCGCTCGAGGAGGTGATGCCGGACGACAGCGGTGAGTACATCAAGCGCGAAGTCCCGGTGAGTGTGGGCCAGCGCTGGCTCGAATGTCTTGTCTATGAGATTCACGCGGATCGCACCTCGGGGCGGCGAGTGATTGCAGGCGGCGACTGGATGATCGATCGGTGAGCCAACCGGCGTTCACTTTCACCAAGGCAAACGGCATTGCGCATTGCGAAAACAAGCGCTGCTGCGCTGCAATATTTTTTCTCAATATAAGAAAATTTATCCCGCATTGAAAAAAATCTCTCTAAGTTGTTGATTTTAAAGAGCTAAAAATATGTCTTATATAAGACATAAGAGTCGGCTCGTGGGCGTAAAGTTGTGCTCACGACGCCGGCTCCGGCGTCACCTTTTTCAACAACCTCCGGAGTGACCATGCCCCAGACCCTGACCGAACAACTGAGCCGCGAACAGCAGATTGCCGCCCTTGAAAAGGAGTGGGCGACCAACCCCCGCTGGAAGGGAATCAAGCGCGGCTATAGCGCCGCCGATGTCGTCCGTCTTCGCGGTTCGTTCCCGATCGAATACACGATCGCGCGCCGCGGCGCCGAAAAGCTGTGGGATCTCGTCAACAGCGAGCCCTACATCAACTGCCTGGGTGCCCTGACGGGTGGGCAGGCGATGCAGCAGGTCAAGGCCGGCATCAAGGCGATCTATCTGTCGGGCTGGCAGGTAGCGGCCGACAACAACAGTTATGCCGCGATGTACCCGGACCAGTCGCTGTATCCGGTCGACTCGGTTCCGACGGTCGTCGAGCGCATCAACAACACCTTCCGCCGCGCCGACGAGATCCAATGGTCGAAGGGCACGAATCCGGGCGACCAGGGCTACGTCGACTACTTCGCGCCTATCGTGGCAGATGCGGAAGCGGGCTTCGGTGGCGTGCTCAACGGCTTTGAGCTCATGAAGGCAATGATTCGCGCGGGCGCCGGCGGCGTTCACTTCGAAGACCAGCTTGCGTCGGTGAAGAAGTGTGGCCATATGGGCGGCAAAGTGCTGGTTCCGACGACCGAAGCCGTCCAGAAGCTGATTGCTGCACGCATGGCGGCCGACGTATGCGGCACGCCCACCCTGGTCATTGCTCGCACGGACGCCGAGGCAGCCGACCTGCTGACCAGTGACTACGATGAGAACGACAAGCCTTTCCTGACTGGCGAACGCACCGCCGAAGGTTTCTATAAGACGAGGAAGGGTATCGACCAGGCCATCTCCCGAGCCATCGCCTATGCGCACTATGCCGATCTGGTGTGGTGCGAAACCGGCACGCCCGACCTTGAGTTCGCGCGCAAGTTCGCGGAGGCCGTGCACAAGGTGCACCCGGGCAAGCTGCTGGCCTACAACTGCTCGCCGTCGTTCAACTGGAAGAAGAATCTCGACGATGCGACGATCGCAAAGTTCCAGAAGGAGCTCGGCGCGATGGGCTACAAGTACCAGTTCATCACGCTGGCCGGCATCCATTCGATGTGGTTCAACATGTTCGATCTGGCGCAGGATTACGTGGCACGTGGCATGTCTGCCTATGTCGAGAAGGTGCAGGAGCCCGAGTTTGCTGCCCGCGATCGCGGCTACACCTTCGTGTCGCATCAGCAGGAAGTCGGTACCGGCTACTTCGACGAAGTGACCACCGTGATCCAGGGTGGCAAGTCCAGCGTGACCGCGCTGACCGGTTCGACTGAGGAAGAACAGTTCCACTGAGCTTGGGCATCGGCCGCTTCAATCCCCGCGGGAGTCATCCCGCGGGGATTGTTTGTTTGCGCCTCCGCCACAAGCTTGGCGTGTCCGGCGTGCGCCGGTGCCTCGATTCGAGCTGCAGCGGCTAGAATCGCTGCCTCATCCGACCCATTGACAAGAGCGAGGAAGGCAATCCGGTTATGACACCGCGAACTACGCCGCAAGCATCGAGCGGCCTTTTCCCCGGGGGAACAGGCCCGTAAGCCGCGCGTGCTGGGAACGCCCAGTCTTCACCATTGCCAAGCGCGGTCATGTACCGCGCTTTTTGCTTTCTCGCCGAGGTTTTCCATGATTCAGATCACGCTTCCAGACAACTCGCATCGCGAGTTCCCAGGTCCGGTTTCCGTAGCCGACGTGGCCAAGTCCATCGGTCCGGGCCTTGCCAAGATGACCTTGGCCGGCAAGGTCGACGGCAAGTTGGTGGATGCGAGTGATCTGATCGATCACGACGCCAAGTTGCAGATCATCACGCCCAAGGATGACGAGGGCCTGGAGATCATCCGCCACTCGACGGCCCACCTAGTGGGGCACGCCGTGAAGCAGCTCTATCCCACGGCGAAGATGGTCATCGGTCCGGTGATCGAGGAGGGCTTCTATTACGACATCTCCTACGAGCGTCCCTTCACGCCAGAAGACATGGAGGCGATCGAGGCCCGCATGCGCGAGCTGATTGCCCAGGACTACGACGTCATCAAGAAGATGACGCCTCGCGACGAAGTGATCCAGGTCTTCAAATCGCGCGGCGAGGACTACAAGCTGCGCCTGGTGGAAGACATGCCGGACGAGAAGTCCATGGGGCTGTACTACCACCAGGAGTACGTCGACATGTGCCGTGGCCCGCACGTGCCCAACACGCGATTCCTGAAGGTATTCAAGCTGACGAAGCTGGCCGGCGCATACTGGCGCGGCGACGCGAAAAACGAGCAGCTGCAGCGCATTTACGGCACGGCCTGGGCCGACAAGAAACAGCTCGACGACTACATCCGTCGCATCGAGGAGGCGGAGAAGCGGGATCACCGCAAGCTGGGCAAGGAACTGGACCTCTTCCACATCGACGAGGCGGCGCCGGGCGTCGTGTTCTGGCATCCCAAGGGCTGGGCGATCTGGCAGGCGGTTGAGCAATACATGCGAGGCGTCTATCGCGACACGGGGTATCAGGAGGTGAAGGGCCCCCAGATCCTCGACAAGGGCCTTTGGGAGAAAACGGGCCACTGGCAGAACTACCGCGAGAACATGTTCACGACGGAATCGGAGAAGCGCGAGTACGCGCTCAAGCCGATGAACTGCCCGGGCCACGTGCTGATCTTCAAGTCGGACCTGCGCAGCTACCGTGACCTGCCGCTGCGCTATGGCGAGTTCGGCCAGTGCCACCGCAATGAGCCGAGCGGAGCACTGCACGGCATCATGCGTGTGCGGGGCTTCACGCAGGACGATGGGCACATTTTCTGCACGGAAGACCAGATCCTCGAGGAATGCGTGGCCTATACGGCCCAGTTGCAGAAGGTGTATGCGGATTTCGGCTTCACGGACATCCTGTACAAGGTTGCGACGCGGCCAGAAAACCGCGTGGGGTCCGACGCACTGTGGGACAAGGCCGAGCATGCGGTCATGGAATCGTTGCGCCGCTCTGGCGTGGACTTCGTGATCGCGCCGGGCGACGGTGCTTTCTACGGGCCCAAGATCGAGTACACGCTGCGTGATGCGATCGGCCGGCAGTGGCAGTGCGGGACCATGCAGGTCGACTTCAACACGGCTGAGCGCTTGGGTGGTGAGTACGTGACGGAAACGAGCGGGAGAGCGTATCCCGTCATGCTTCATCGCGCGATCGTTGGTAGCCTGGAGCGCTTCATCGGCATGTTGATCGAGCACCATGCCGGCGCGTTGCCGGCGTGGCTCGCACCGGTCCAAGTCGCAGTGCTCAATATCAGCGAGGGTCAGATGGACTACGCAAAATCAGTTGCGAAAACGCTGCAAAATCAAGGGCTTAGGGTCCAGCTTGATCTGCACAACGAGAAGATTACGTATAAAATACGGAAGCATTCGTTGCAAAAGCTTCCGTATATCCTCGTCGTAGGCGAGAAGGAAAAGGAAGCAGGTGCCGTCGCAGTGCGCGCCCGAGGGAATATTGATCTCGGTGCCATGTCGCTCGAAGCGTTCTCTGAAAAGATCGCACACGACATCCAACACAAGCTTTGAATCCTTGTATTCAAACGCTGATTTTCTTGAATCAGTCTGCTTGTGGGCGTGGACTCTACGGTGTTAGCTACATTTTTTGTAGCAGATTGACTGAAGGATTCTGACCATCGCTACTGCATTTCGCGACCGCCGCCACCGCGAGGAACGCCAACACCGCCTGAACCGGGAGATCATGGCCCCGGAAGTCCGATTGATCGGCCCTGACAACGAGCAGCTCGGCGTCGTGAGTCTTGCCGAGGCCCTGCGATTGGCGGGCGAACAGGACGTTGATCTTGTGGAAGTTGTCGCGGCGGCCAATCCGCCCGTCTGTCGCCTGATCGAGTACGGCAAGTTCAAGTATCACGAGCAGAAGAAGGCGGCCGAGGCGAAGTCGAAGCAGAAGGTCATCGAGGTCAAGGAAATCAAGTTCCGGCCCGGTACCGATGAGGGGGACTACAACATCAAGATGCGCAACATCCGGCGCTTCCTGGAGGAGGGCGACAAGTGCAAGATCACCTTGCGCTTTCGTGGTCGAGAGATCACCCACCAGGAACTGGGGCTGGCGCTCTTGCAGCGTATCCGCGACGATCTCGGCGATTCGATCCTTGTCGAGCAGTTCCCGAAGCTTGAAGGGCGGCAGATGATCATGATGATCGCCCCGGGCCGAAAGAAGGCGGGTGGTGCAGCGAAACCGGTGACGGAGCCTTCGGCGGCACCGGCAGCGGCCTGAGAACGCTGGCAAAGCGAACGCATTGATTGATTGATTGATTGACTGAAGGGATTTCGCCTTGACCTGTGCACTTGTGGTGCAGGTCGAGGTGGGATGAAGAAGTGACTCGGGGCCGACAAGTCCGCGGACCATTCCACGGCGCCTCACGAGCACAAACTAAAGGAGCATTCACATGCCCAAAATGAAGACCAAGAGCAGCGCGAAAAAGCGTTTCCGCGTTCGTCCCGGTGGCACCGTCAAGCGCGGTCAAGCCTTCAAGCGTCACATCCTGACGAAGAAGACCACCAAGAACAAGCGTCACCTGCGTGGTGCAACGGCAGTCCACGATACCAACATGGTGTCGATGGCCGCCATGTTGCCTGGCAGCGGCATCTAATCCCGACGAACAAGGAGTACACACATGCCTCGCGTCAAACGTGGTGTCACGGCTCGCGCCCGCCACAAGAAGGTTCTCGCACTCGCCAAGGGTTTCCGCGGCCGCCGCGGCAATGTCTTCCGCATCGCCAAACAGGCGGTGATGAAGGCAGGTCAGTACGCATACCGTGACCGCCGCACCAAGAAGCGCGTGTTCCGCCAACTGTGGATTGCGCGTATCAACGCCGCTTCGCGTGAACTGGGCCTGACCTACAGCCAGTTCGCCAACGGCATCCGCAAGGCCGGCATCGAGATCGACCGCAAGGTCCTGGCCGACATCGCCGTGCACGACAAGGCGGCTTTTGCCGGAATCGTGGAGCAGGTCAAGGCCAAGCTGGCTGCTTGATTCCGCACAGCAGGTTCCGCTCTGAGAGCGGCACTTGCACCCACGGCACACAAGGGCTGGCGCTTGAAAGAGCTCCAGCCCTTTTTTCGTCATTGCAGCGTCCTGTTGCGCATTTCACCCGAAGAATGTTTCCATGAACGAGTTGGACTCCCTGGTCGACACCGCCCGTGCCGACTTCGCCAAAGCCAAGGCACCTGCCGAACTGGAGAACGCCAAGGCGCAATTCCTGGGGAAGTCCGGCCGCATCACTGAATTGATGAAGGGCATGGCCGCGTTGAGCGTCGAGGAGAAGAAGTCGCGGGGCGCCGCGATCAACCTCGCCAAGCAGGCCATCGAGGCCGCACTCAGCGAGCGTCGACAGCAATTGGCTGACGAAGAACTCGCACTGCAGTTGCGTGCCGAGGCCCTGGATGTGACCCTGCCCGGGCGCAGGCGTTCGGCCGGTGGTCTGCATCCCGTCAGCCGGACGATGGAGCGCATCGAGGTCATCTTCTCCAGCATGGGTTTCGACGTCGCCGACGGTCCCGAAATCGAGAGCGACTGGCACAGCTTCACCTCGCTGAACAACCCGCCCAACCATCCTGCACGGTCGATGCAGGACACCTTCTACGTCGACATCCAGGGCGACGACGGCATCCCCTACAACCTGCGCCCGCATACCAGCCCGATGCAGGTCCGCTACGCGCACCAGCACATCAAGCGGCATGCGGCGCTATTCGAAGCCGCGGCGGCGGATCCGACCGGTGCGCTCAAGGCGCCCGAGATTCGCGTCATCGCGCCGGGCCGGACGTACCGTGTCGACAGCGACGCCACGCACTCGCCGATGTTCCACCAGTGCGAAGGCCTGTGGCTCGGTGAGAACGTCAGCTTCAAGGACCTCAAGGTCGTCTTCACCGATTTCTGCCGCACCTTCTTCGAAAGCGAAGATCTGGTCCTTCGCTTCCGGCCCAGCTTCTTCCCCTTCACCGAGCCCAGTGCCGAGATCGACATCCAGTTCCAGAGCGGCCCGCTTGCCGGTCGCTGGCTCGAGGTGGCGGGCTCCGGTCAGGTCCATCCGAACGTGGTGCGGAACATGGGCCTGGATCCCGAACGCTACATCGGCTTCGCCTTCGGCATGGGCCCGGACCGACTCACGATGCTGCGCTACGGCGTGAACGACCTGCGCCTGTTCTTCGACGGCGACCTTCGATTCCTCAGTCAATTCCAGTAAGTCAGTCCGTAGAGCGAGTACGTAGAGATGCAATTTCCCGAGTCCTGGTTGCGCGAGTTCTGCAACCCGCCGCTGAGCAGCGCCGAACTGGCGGAGACGCTCACCATGGGCGGCTTCGAAGTCGAAGAACGTCGACCCGTGGCGCCTCCTTTCACCAAGGTGGTGGTCGGCGAGATCAAGGAAGCCGTCCAGCACCCCAATGCGGATCGCTTGCGCGTCTGCCAGGTCGACAGCGGCCAGGGGACACTTCTGAATATCGTATGCGGCGCGCCCAACGCGCGCCCCGGCATCAAGGTTCCGGTCGCGCTCGTGGGCGCGGAGTTGCCGCCGGGCGAGGACGGCAAGCCCTTTCTCATCAAGCTGGGCAAGCTGCGCGGCGTCGAAAGCCAGGGCATGCTGTGCTCTGCCCGCGAGCTCAAGCTCAGCGACGACCACGGGGGGCTGCTCGAACTCCCGGGCGACACGCGCGTGGGCGCCGATCTGCGCCAGGTCCTGGACCTCGACGACTCCTTGCTCACGCTCAAACTGACGCCGAATCTTGCGCACGGCCTGAGCGTCTTCGGCATCGCGCGCGAACTGGCCGCACTGACCGGCGCACCGCTGAAGACCCCGTCGATCGAGCCGGTCCGCGCGACATCGCCGGACACCCTTCCGGTGAAGGTCGAGGCGCCCGAACTCTGCGGCCGCTTTTCGGGCCGCGTGGTGCGCGGCGTGAACACGCAGGCGGCAACGCCGGCATGGATGGTCGATCGGCTTGCGCGCTGCGGGCAGCGCAGCGTCTCGCCCCTCGTCGACATCTCGAACTACGTGATGTTCGAGTACGGGCAGCCTTCTCACATCTTCGACCTCGACAAGATCCATGGTGGCCTGACCGTGCGCTGGGGTCGCGACGGCGAGCAACTGAAGCTGCTCAACGGCACGACCGTCACCGTCGACGGCGAGGTCGGCGTCATCGCCGATGACCGCGAGGTCGAATCGCTCGCCGGCATCATGGGCGGCGACGCGACGGCGGTCTCCGACGGCACGCGCAACATCTACGTCGAGGCGGCATTCTGGTGGCCTGCGTCGATCCAGGGCCGCTCGCGGCGCTTCAACTTCTCGACCGACGCCGGCCATCGTTTCGAACGCGGCGTCGACCCGAGCCGCACGGTTGCGATCATCGAGCGCATCACGCAACTGGTGCAGGAGATCTGCGGCGGCGACGCCGGCCCCATCGACGACCGGACGCTGCGTCTGCCCGAGGCCAAGCCCGTCGTCTTGCGCGTCGCCCGTGCGGCCCGCGTGATCGGCATGCCGCTGACACAGGCTGAGTGTGCCGATGCCTTGCGTCGGCTGTCCCTTCCGGTGGAGGAGGGCGAGGGCACCCTGACCATCACGCCCCCGCCGCACCGCTTCGACCTGCAACTCGAGGAAGACGTGATCGAGGAGATCGCGCGCCTCGTGGGCTACAACAACCTGCCGACTACACCGCCACTCGCGCCCATCACCGCGCGTGTGCGCCCCGAGTCGAGCCGTGGCCGTTTTGCCGTTCGCCATCGTATCGCCGCGCTCGGCTACCAGGAGACGATCAACTTCAGCTTTGTCGAAGCGCACTGGGAGCATGAACTCGCGGGCAACGCCAATCCCATCAAGCTGCTGAACCCGATCGCCAGCCAGATGAGCGTGATGCGCTCCTCGCTCATCGGGTCGCTGCTCCAGGTGCTCAAGTTCAATCTGGACCGCAAGGCGCCGCGCGTGCGCGTCTTCGAAGTGGGGCGCGTGTTCCTGCGCGACGATGCCGTTGCCACGACCGATTCGACGGTCAAGGGCATCCACCAGCCCATGCGCATCTCCGGCCTGGCCTGGGGCGACAACGAACCCGCGCGCTGGGAGGGCAAGGCGCCGCGCGTCGACTTCTTCGATGTGAAGGGCGATGTGGAGGCATTGCTGGCGCCGTTCCTGCCGCGCTTCGAACCGACCGAACATCCCGCCCTGCATCCGGGCCGCGCCGCGCGCATCCTGCTTGATGGCCATCCGGTTGGCGTGGTGGGCGAGCTTCACCCGCGCTGGCGCCAGAAATGGGAATTCCCGTTCGCACCCGTGGTGTTCGAACTCGATTACAGCGCGGTGATCCAGCGCCAGGTGCCCGAGGCGCGACCCGTGCCGAAATACCAGGCGGTCGAGCGCGACATCGCTGTGGTGCTGCCTGAAGCCGTCACGCACGACGCATTGGTCGGAGCGATCCGTGCGGCTGCGGACGCTGCGCTGCTGCGCGACGTCGTGCTCTTCGACATCTATCGGCCTACCGCTGCGCGGGACGGCGCACCTGCTGCCGGTGGCCTCGCGTCGGGCGAAAAGAGCATGGCCGTGCGCCTCGTGTTCAACAGCGATGCCGCCACGCTGACGGACGAGCAGGTGGAATCCGCCGTGCGGAAGATCGTCGATCAACTCGCGGCCTTGCACGGCGCGCGGCTACGGATATGAGATCCATGGAATTCACGCTCGAAGCCCTTGAAACGCCTGCACTCACCAAGGCGCATCTGGCTGACCTGCTGTTCGAGCAGATCGGTTTGAACAAGCGCGAATCCAAGGACATGGTCGAGGCCTTCTTCGAGCTCATCGCCAACAGCCTCGTCGAGGGCACCGACGTCAAGATCTCGGGGTTCGGCAACTTCCAGATCCGCGTGAAGGCGCCGCGCCCCGGACGCAATCCACGGACCGGCGAGGCGATCCCCATCGGCGAGCGCCGCGTGGCCACCTTCCATGCCAGCGCGAAGCTGAAAGAACAAATCCACGCCAGCATTCCAGACCAGGCGCCGCAAGACGTCGAGTGGAACCTGGGTGCCGAATAATTGCCTGGTTTCGCGGTCGCCCGTGGAGTAACCTCTCAGGTTTCGCTTGCACCGCTTTGATTTCAATGGAGAAAACACTCCCGCCGATTCCGGTCAAACGCTACTTCACGATCGGTGAGGTCAGTGAACTGTGTGGCGTCAAGCCGCATGTTCTGCGCTACTGGGAGCAGGAGTTCACCCAGCTGCGCCCCATGAAGCGGCGTGGCAATCGCCGCTACTACCAGCACCACGAAGTGCTCATGATCCGGCGCATCCGCGACCTGCTCTACGACCAGGGCTTCACCATCAGTGGCGCACGCAACAAGCTGCAGGAACTGGTCCAGTCCGACCGCGACCGCCGGAAGGCCGGTGGCGACGTGCCGCTCGAAGGCATGGAGGCGATCGAGATCGATCGGGAAGCCTTCGACGCCGCCGTGCAGCATGCAGAAGAGACTCACGCCCACGCGCCGGTCGCCACGGCCGCAGTTGCTCGCAGCGGCATCGATCTCACGCAACTGATCCACCTGCGCCGCGAACTCATCGAAATTCGTGAGCTGCTCGGCTCAGGGCACTGAATTCGCATGGCTATAATCTAGGGCTTCGGTGTGTGGCGCAGCCTGGTAGCGCACTTGCATGGGGTGCAAGGGGTCGAAGGTTCGAATCCTTTCACACCGACCAACAAAACGTCCAAGGGCGTCCGGTTTCATCCACCGGACGCCCTTTTCCATTCGAAAAACAGGAACTTGGCGTCCAGTGACGTCCAACCCGATCCGTTGATCGGCGCTGGCAAAACTGCGTTGGTTCATCTCGGTGATGCTGTGACTTGCGGTGTCTTCACGCATGCACGGGCCGTGCCCGCCGCGACCTATTGATCAGCATTTCCCTAACGCGCGTTGAGACCACCGTCAACCACCATTTCCGTTCCGGTGACGAAAGAGGACTGCTCGCTCGCCAGATACACCGCCATGCGGGCCACGTCGGGCGCGCCTCCAAAGCGGCCGAGTGGATTCGCCGCTCCTGCGGCCTGCGCCTGCGACAGGTCTTGCCCGGCGGTTTGCAACCGTTCGCGGATCGCGGTCAATCCCATCTCGGTTTCGATCATGCCTGGATGAATCGAGTTCACGCGGATGCGCAGCGAGCCGCACTCCGTCGCGGCGGCCTTTGTGAACAGGCGCACGCCGCCCTTGGTCATGCAGTAGGCGGAGAGATTCGGTGAGCCGCGCAGGCCGGCGACGGAGGACAGGTTCACGATCGATGCGGACGATTCCGCGCGCCGCGCCTGATCCTTCATCACGCGGATCGCATGCTTGGTGCCGAGGAAGACCCCATCGAGATTGACGCTCGACATGCGACGCCACTGCTCGAGCGTCATTGATTCGATCGACGAATAGAGAAATATTCCGGCATTGTTGACCAGGACGTCCAGCCCGCCGAAGACGGACTTCGCCTGATCGACGGTTGCCGCCCACTGCGATTCGGATGTCACGTCGTGTTGTAGCGCCAGCACTCGCTCGCGCGGCAGGTCCGCGATCGCGGCTTGAAGCACGGCAGGATCGACGTCGGTCGCGATCACGCGGGCGCCTTCGTCGACGAAGGCGCGCACGATCGACAGGCCAATGCCGCGTGCGGCACCGGTCACGATGCAGATGCGATCGTCGAGTGTCATGAGGGCCTCCGGACAAATGCCGTCGCCGTGGAGCCGAAGGAGCGGTGCGGCTTCGCTAGGCTGGGTAGGGCGATATGAGTCAGGACATTGCGCAAGACGGTCTCCTCTGTGACGAAAGCAAGAGCGGTTCACCCTGGATTGCGTGCCACGACACCCGCATCGACGAGCCGATCAATCTCTTCGCGCCCGAGGCCGATCTCCTCGAGTACCTCGGCGCTGTGCTGTCCGGGTCGGGGCGGCGGCCGGCAGCCGATAGGCGGTGTGCCATGCCACTCGCTGGGCACGGCGGTCTCCAGGATCGTTCCGATGCCGGGAACCTCCTCGTCGCGGAAGAAGCCGATGTCCTGCAGATGAGGATCTGCCAGCAGGGTGTCGAAGGTGTGTACCGGGAACACCGGGATATCCGCCGCCTTCAGAAGCTCGCGCCATTCGGCGGTGGTCCTTTCCGCCAGATGCCTCTCGACGAATTCGTTGAGCTCGTCGGCATGCTGGGTGCGGGTCGTGATGTCTTTGAGACGCGGATCAGTGTCGTACATCTCGCCCATGCCGAGCACCCCGAGAAATGCCTTCCAGTGGTGGTCCTGGTAGATCACGCAGCACACGTGGCCGTCCTTGGTCCGGAACGGCCGGCGTGCGGGCGACAGGATGCGCGGGTAACCGAATCCGCCGCGCGGCGGGACGAACTTCTCGCCGTACAGATGGTCGCCGAGCACGTAGGGGACCATCGCCTCGAACATCGGCAGATCGACACGCTGGCCGAGGCCGGTGCGCTCGCGCGCATACGGCGGGCCGCGATGACGCCGAAGGCGTGCAGACCTATCGAGCGATCGGCCAGATTGATCGGGATGAAGCGCGGTGACCCGTCCACGCTGGTCGACATTGCGCAGGGCATGGCGGTCGCAGCCTGGATCAGGTCGTCGAAGGCCGGCGAGGCCGCGTGCCGTCCGCGTTGCGAGAAGCCCAGCATGCCCACGTAGACAATGCGCGGATTGAGCGCACTCACGACTTCGTAGGTGAGGTCGAGCCGTGCCATTGCCGCCAGACGCACGTTGTAGGCGAGCACATCCGCGCTTGCCACAAGCTGCAGCAGGATGTTCTTGCCTTCGGGGGACTCGAGGTCGAGCGCGAGGCTGCGCTTGTTGCGGTTGCTGCCCAGAAAGAGCGGCCCCATCTTCTGTGTGCCACCGGGACCCACCTTGCGCACGGCGTCGCCAGCGGGCGGCTCGACCTTGATCACGTCTGCGCCGAGGTCGGCCAGCATCTGCGTGGCCGAAGGTCCCATCACCACCGTCGTGATGTCGATGATGCGCACGCCTGCGAGCGGTCCGCCGCCTTGCGGCAACTTCGGTGGGTGAGATGCTGAATCGCTCATTCGGGCTGGATGCTGGCGTCGGCGACCTTGGTGGTCCAGGTCCGGCGTTGGACGCGCAGGTAGTCGACGAAGGCCCCGCGCGTGGTGGGAGACATTGGCCGGCCGGAAGACTCCAGCTTCTCGCGGAGCTCCGCCTGGTTCATGATGCGTGTCATCGCATCGGCGAGACGGTCGGCCACCGGTGCGGGTATACCGGCCGGCGCGATCACCCCGACCCAGGTCAAGACATCGAAGTCCGCCAGTCCGGCTTCGGCGAGCGTGGGGACCTCGGGCAGCTCTTGCTCGCTGGCGAGCAGGCGGGCGACGAAGTCGGTGCCGCTGCCGGCACCGAAGGGAACGACGAGGCGTACTGCATGGTTCGGGTAGTCGGTCGGTGCCTGCGCGATCGATGGGACCGGGCGCAAGGCGAAGCCGGCTGCAACGGCCAGCAGCACGCGGCGATTGAGTGTGATGTCCGTCGTGACGCTCATTCCGGCTCGATGCCCGACTCGCGAATCTTCTCGCCCCACGCCATTCGTTGCTCGGCCAAATAGGAGGTGAAGCTCTTCGCGTCCATGGGCGAGACCACACCCGCAACCGACAGCTTCTCGCGCACCGCGGGCTTCGCGACGATCCTCAAGAGACTTGCGCTCAGCCGATCGACGATCGGCAAGGGTGTTCCGGCCGGCGCGAAGAACCCGCACCAGGCAAGCAGCGTGAAGCCGGACATTCCCGATTCGACCAGGGTCGGCACGTGCGGCAGCTCCGAAAGGCGCTGCTCCCCCGATACCGCCAGCGCACGCACGCTGCCGGCCTTCACCTGGGAGGTCGCCGTGGTCATGTCGAGGAATAGATAGGGAATCCGTCCTCCGATCAGATCGGTGAGCGCCTGCGGGCTGCTCTTGTACGAAATGCCAGTGGCGGCGGCGCCCCCGCGCTTCGCGAACGATGCGCCCGCGATCTGGCTCACGCCCGAGCCATAGCCGTAGGCGGCGCGCGACGGGTTGTCACGCAGCCACTGGCTTAACTCGCGGACGCCTTGCACCGGCGAATCGGGGGCCACCAGGAGCACCATCTGCGTCTCGACGAAATTCGCGACCGGCTGCAGATCCTTCACCGGGTCGTAGGGCAGCTTCTTGAAGAGGAAGGGGTTGGCTGAGACAGTGGTTACCGTGGTCAGAAGTAGCGTGTAGCCGTCGGGCGGCGACTTGACCACCGCATCCACACCGATGATGCCGGAGGCGCCCGGGCGGTTGTCGATCACGACATTGGTATTGAGGTCCTTACGCAGTTCCTCTCCGATCAGGCGCGCCACGAAGTCCGTCCCGCTGCCAGCGCCAAAGGGCACGACGATTCGCAGCGGCCGTGAAGGGTAGTAGTCCGCCCAAGCCGCAGGCAGGTGGAATGCAGCCATCGCCGCCAGCAGGAAGAGCGCCGCGCGGATGAAGGCGACGAATGTCTTGTTGCTCATCAGCGTCTCCGGTCGGAATTCCATCGCGAGGGCTTCCATCGGGCGATGGTAAATCCTTTATAGGATTGTTGTACCACTTTTAGAACAAGTGATGCTAGTATCGCCCGAAGAGGACGCAAATAGCAAGGAGACCTATCATGGACGCACAGCAGGTCGTCTCACGGCAACTGAGAGACAAGGTGATGTGGCTCACGATCGATCGTGCCCAGGCGCGCAATGCGATCAACGACGACGTGATCGCGGGTATTTCCACCGGCCTCCGTGCTGCAGAGCTTGATTCCTCTGTGCGTGCGGTGGTGCTAACTGGCGCCGGCGATCGCGCCTTCTGTGCAGGCGCCGATCTCAAGCCCGATTCGCGCATCTTCGATTTCGATCATTCGGTGCCCAGCACCGCGTATGCGATGTTGCTGCGCCAGGCCGTTGATTTCAATCTGCCGCTGATCGCGCGGATCAACGGCCATTGCATGGCCGGAGGCATGGGGCTGCTTTCGATGTGCGACATGGCGGTGGCCTCCTCCAAGGCGCTGTTCGGTTTGCCCGAAGTGAAGATCGGACTCTTCCCGATGCAGGTGGCCAGCGTGATGCAGCACCTCGTGCAGGCACGCAAGTTCAGCGAGATGTGCATCACCGGCGAGCCGATCGACGCGCAGGAGGCGCTGGCGATCGGTCTAGTCAACTACGTGGCGGAGCCTGAGGCGCTCGACGACAAGGTCCAGTGGTTGCTTGCCCGCATCGTCGACAAGTCGCCGACCGCGATCCGGCGCGGCAAGCATGCGATGCGCGCCATTGCCGACATGACATTCGCGCAATCGATCGCCTATACCGAAGGGCAGATCGGCTCGTTGAGGCTCACCCGGGATGCCGCCGAAGGTCTAGCCTCGTTCAATGAGAAACGCAAGCCGGAGTGGACCGGCCGCTGAGGTCCGCGTGGCGACGTATGGTCTGCCCGATCGGGTCCTGATCAAGGAGGAGGGCCCGCGCGAGGGTTTTCAAGGCGAAGGGCACATTGCGCTCGAAGACAGGCTGCTCTTGATCGATGCGCTCGGCGGCGCGGGCCTCGCAAGTGTCGACTGCGTCTCCTTTGTCGATCCGAAACGCGTGCCGCAGATGGCCGATGCCGACGAACTCGCTCGGCGGATCGTGCGGCGCCCCCGCGTGCGCTACACCGGGATCTGGCTCAACGGCAAGGGCTTTGATCGCGCACTGGCCTCGGGGCTCGATCTCCAGCCCAACGTCGTGGCAAGCGCGTCCAGTGCCTTCTCGACCGAGAACAACGGTTGTACCGGCAGCGAACTGATCCAGCGTCAGGGTGCGATGATCGAGCGCTATCGCGCGGCGAAGCGATGCCGCGCACGGTCTACTTCTGCGACACCGTGGGAGCGGCCAACCCGAATCATGTCCGCACTGTTGAACACGGTGCAGAGCCGTTGGCCCGTGCGCTGGCCGAGTGTGCACGGCTTGCGCAATCGATCGTCGGGCATCCGTTGCCTGGCAAGTCCATGAACGCAGGAAGCATGCCCCGACGACCGGCCGAACTGTCATCCTGAGCGAAAGCGAACAACCCGATGGCTTTTGCTCATTCTCGAAAAGTCCTATTGACAGATCTTTAAGCCTAGTTTCAACTGACCGCCTTCTTCTTTTCAACTTCACCCACACGGATCCGGAGCCTTCCCATGTCCCATATTCCCCTGCGTCACGGCTGCTTCCTCGCGCCCTACCACCCCGTCGAGGAGGGACCGACGACTTGGCTGCGCCGCGACATCGAACTGGCGCAGCACCTCGACAAGCTCGGCTTCGACGAGCTTTGGGTCGGCGAGCATCACTCTGGCGGCTACGAAATCATTGCGGCGCCCGAGCTTTTCATCGCGGCCGCTGCCGAAGTCACGCGCCGCCTGCACTTCGGCACCGGTGTGATGACGCTGCCCTATCACAATCCCCTTGTGGTCGCCAACCGAATGGCACAACTCGACCATATGACGATGGGCCGCGTGTCCTTCGGCTTCGGCCCAGGTCTTCTGATGCAGGACGCACTGATGATGGGCATCGATCCCGACAAGACGCGCGACCGCATGCTCGAGGCGATCGAGGTGATCGTGCGCCTGTTCAAGGGCGAATGCGTGACCAAGAAGACTGAGTGGTTCAACCTGGTCGAGGCGCGTGCGCACCTGCTGCCCTATTCGCAGCCGTTGGAGATGGCGGTCGCGAGCGCCGGCACGCCGTCGGGCGGCCGCGCCGCGGGCCGCTTCGGCATGTCGATGCTGTGCGTCGCGGCTTCGCAAGTGGGTGGCTTTGATGTGCTCGCGAGCAATTGGAAGATCGCGAACGATGTCGCCGCGCAATACGGCAACAAGATGGATCCGGCAGGTCTCCGCCTGGTGGCGCCGGTGCACATCGCCGAGACGCGTGAGAAAGCGCGCGAGAACGTCAAGCACGGGCTTGAGCGCTGGATCCGCTACTACGACATGGCAGCGCCGAATCCGTTCCCGCGCGACGGGCGCGATCCGGTGGATGTGCTGATCGATTCGGGCCGCGCCGTGATCGGCACGCCCGAGGATGCCATCGCGATGATCGATCGGCTGCGCGGCAAGCAGGGGCAGTTCGGCGTCTTCCTCGCACAGCACGTCGATTGGGCCGACTGGGATCAGACGCTCAAGTCCTTTGAGCTCTATGCGCGCTACGTGATGCCGCACTTCAACGGCGCGAATGTCAATCGCACGGCGACCTACAACGTAATGCACGAGCGCGGAGAAGAGCTCCTGGCGCTGCGACGCGGTGCAGCTACCAAGGCCTTCGAGCAGCACGAAGAGGCGCAGCGCGCGAGGGCCTGAGGCCGCGGATGCTTCCATGAGCAGCGAACATTGCATGCAGACCAGGCCACCGGAGATGACCGAGTTCAGCTCGGTCGACTTTCGCCAGTGCCTGGGCGAGTTCATCACGGGCGTCACCGTGATCACCACGGTCGGGCTCGACGGAACGCTCTACGGTCTGACGGCGAATTCGTTCAGTTCGGTCTCGCTCGACCCGCCGCTCATCCTATGGAGCCTGCGGCTGAACGCTACTAACTTTCCGATCTACAGCACGGCCGAAACCTTCGCGGTCAACATCCTCGCCGAAGACCAGGTCGACGTCTCGAACCGCTTTGCGAAGTCCGGCCCGAATCGCTTCGACGGCATCGCATATTCGAAGGGCACCGATGGCGTGCCTCTGCTCGAAGGCAGCGTGGCGCAGCTGGAGTGCCGACGCGAGGCAACCTATCCGGGCGGCGATCACGTGGTCTTCATCGGGCGCGTGCTGCGCATCCGCAGCGAGCAACGCAAGCCGCTCGCGCTGCGCAGCGGCAAGTACATGATCGTGCATCCGCACGATCCCTTCGCGGCGCCTGACGGAATCGACCAGGAAAACATCGCCGACCTGCATGCGATCCATGCGGCGCGCCCGGTGATCGAGGAACTCGGCCGCGAGACCGATCGCACGGTGGGCCTTGCGGTCTGGGGCAACCAGGGGCCGACGCTGATCTGGTGGCGCGAATCGAGCAAGCCGCTGCACTTCCGGGTGCGTTTCGGTCTGGTGGTGTCGCTGCTCAAGTCGTCGAGCGGAGTGGTTTTCGCCGCTTATGCGCCGCGCGAAGTGACCAGCCCCCTCCTCGAGGCCGAGCTTGCCGCGCAGAGCCGTGAGGCGGAACCTCGCTTTCGCACGCGCAGGGAACTGGACCGTTACCTCGACGAGGTGCGAGCGCGCGGTCTCGGCTCTATCAGCAATGTAATCACGCCGGGCATCAACGAAAGCGCGAACAACGCCTTCAGCGCACCGGTGTTCGATGCCAAGGGCGCGATCGTGCTGGCGCTGACCATGATCGGCGACGCGCGCGAATTCGGCGCCGACGATTCTGCGATCGAGAAGCTGCGTTCGACCGCGGCACGGCTGTCGAAGCGGCTGGGCTTCCGCTCCGAGTATCTGCGCCAGGGCTAGATCTGACGCGATTTGACGACCAAGGAACGAGACACATGGACTACGAACTCAAGGGCCGCGTGATCGCGGTCACGGGCGGTGCTTCCGGTATCGGACTCGCGGTGGTGCAGGCGGCCGCTTCTCAAGGCGCGCGCGTGGCGATCATCGACAGCTCGAAGGCCCAGGCCGAAGAGGTGCTGGCCGAACTGCGAGAGAAGGGTGTGGAGGCGACGGCTGAAGTGTTCGACGTGCGCGATGAATCGGCATGCGAGTCCGCGACCGAACGCATCGAGACGACACTCGGCCCGATCGATGCGATCGCGGCATGTGCCGGCGTCTCGCGTCCCGAGCCGGCCGAGGATATGAGCCCTGACACTTGGGATGCGGTGATCGAGATCAACCTCTCGGGCGTCTTTCGCAGCGTGCGTCCAGTGGCCAAGCGGATGATCGCGCGCGGACGCGGCGCGATCGTCACGATCTCGTCGACCGACGGATTCGGCGGCCATGCGGCGCGTTCGCACTACGCAGCTTCCAAGCACGGCGTCGTCGGGCTCACGCGCTCGCTCGCGATCGAATGGGGGCGTCATGGCGTGCGGGTCAACTCGGTCGCGCCCGGCGTAGTCGATACGCCTCTCCTGCGCCGGAACATTCCGCCCGAGCATATCCGGAACGCGATGATCGATCGCGTGCCACTGGGTCGTTTTTCCACCGCGCAAGAGCAGGCCGATGCCTGTCTCTTCCTGATGTCGGACGCAGCCTCGTACATCAACGGTGCGACCCTTGCGGTGGACGGCGGCCTCACCGCCGGCTACTTCACGCGCTGGGGCGGAGCCGACTGCGGCTCGAATGCGCTGATGGAGAAGGGCGCCTACGGGCCGCCTTCGGGTTCCTGAACGCAATGTAGGAGGCAATATGAAATCGATCGTCCGTTTCGTCCTCGGTCTGGCGCTGCAGGGTCTCGCGCTCGCGGCGCTGGCGCAGGAAACCATCAATGTCGCCGCGATCTACGCGACCAGCGGCCCCGCAGCGATCTATGGCGGACCCGCCGAGAAGGCCTTGCGCATGCTGATCGACAACCTGCCCGGAAAGTCGATCGACGGCAAGCCGATCAAACTTACGGTCTACGACACCGAAGGCAACTCGACCAAGGCGGCGCAGTTGTTCCGCCGCGCGGCGGAAAATGATGGCGCGGTGCTCATTTTCGGGCCTTCGACCAGCGGCGAATCTCTGGCGATCGCGCCGATCGCGAATCAGCTCAAGGTTCCGACCATCAGTAACGGCGGCGCCGAAGGGATCACCAAGCCAGTCACGCCCTACATGTTCGCCGTCGGCCCGACCGACCGGCTGATGGTGGAGCAGATCATCGGTTCGATCCAGAAGCGCGGCTGGAAGAGGGTGGCGGTGCTCTACTCGATGGACGGTTACGGCCAGTCGGGCGGGACGATCTCGCAGGAGCTCGTGAAGTCCAGCGGTCTCGAACTGGTGGCGACAGAGACCTTCGCGGCGCAAGACACCAACATGACGCCACAGCTGCTGCGTATCCGCGACGCCCACCCCGACGCGATCATCCTGTGGTCTGCCAACCCGGGTCCGACCATCGTGGCGAAGAATGCGGTCGAGATGGGCTTGAAGAAGCCATTCTTGGTCAGCACCGCCAATGCGACCATTGGCTTCATCAACCAGACCGGCGCCGCTGCTGAAGGCATCTATGCCACCACGCTGCCGATCGTGGCGCCGCAGGCGCTGCCCGATGGCGATCCGCGCAAGCCGCTCATCGAGCGTTTCAACAAGCAGTATCTGGAGAATTTCGGCCAGCCCGCCGATCAGGCGTCCGGCCTTGGCTTCGACAACTTTCTGCTGCTCGAAGCGGCGGTAAAGCAGATCAAGGGGCCTGTGAATCGCGAGAGCATGCGCGCCGCGCTCGAGACCGTGAAGATGTGTGGCGCCAACGGCTGCCGCCAGATGCGTCCGGACGACCATCGTGGGCTCACGCGCGATTCGATCGTGCTGACGCAGATCCGAAACGGCACTTTCGTCGCGGCGAAGTGACGTGTCAGGTCTTGCCCGGAATCACGAGCATGTCGGAGATGTCCCGCTCGATAGCGAAACGCTCGCTGCGGTAGGCAACCTGACTGAAGTAGGCGACGTGGTTCTTGGGTCCGAGGAAGACGCGCGTCACGCGTGCGGCCGGGCTGCCGAGCGGCGCCTGCAGATACGTCGCCTCCTCGAGATTCAGAGTGGATACCGTGATTCGCTCGGTTCCGCGCACAAGCCGTGGCTTCGCATGATCGCGCACCAGCCGGCTCAGCTTGATCGTGCGCTCGGCATTGTCCGGAATGCGTTGAAAAATCTTCAGGGCAATGAAGTTGTCGGAGACGGCATAGGGAATGCCGCTCTGGCTTTCGATCTTGCGCACACGCATGTAGCGCGCATCCGCGATTCCGGGCCCGGTGAAGTACGCCGGCAGACCCGCCACTTCGGTCTTCGAGATGATCTTGATCGCCAGGCTGCCGCCTTCAGAGCCTGCCTCGCCGATCGACGAATAGAGCGGACTCGAATCGCTCACGGGGGGCGGCTCGAAAGTCACGTAGGTGCGCCTTCCGCGCTGGCTGGACAGCATGCCTTCCTCCGCCAGCCTCTGAACTGCCTGGCGGACCGTGACCCGCGCCACCGAGAACTCCTGAGAGAGTTCGTCGAGCGTAGGCACTTCCTCGCCTGGCTTCCAGGCGCCGCTGACGATGCGATCGCGAAGGATGTTGGCGAGCTGGGCATACAGGGTGACCGGACCCGATTGAAGCACTACAGCGTTCATGGTGGGAACTTCTTCCTGTAAGCGGGGCGGATGACCCCTTCGAAATACGATGGGCAGAGGATACCAGCACACGCCGCGCGGGTACGGCGTGCGCGACAGCTCAATTGACAGTCCCGGCCAAACAAGTACTATTATTAGGACGATAGATTATTAACGCGTATTCCCGATCCAGGATGAATCCCTTTCAACACATCAGCGCCGAACTTCGAGTCTTCGGCGGCGCGCAGAGTTTGGCGCAGCTGCCGCGCGAATTGCAGCGTGCGGGCTGCTCGCGTGCGTTCGTGGTCTGCGGCAGAACCGTGGCGGCGGGTGAACTGCTGGCGAAAACTCATGAGGCGCTCGGCGCGATGAGCGCGGGGGTCTTCGATCGAGTGCAGGCGCACAGTCCCGTGCCCTCTGTCGAGCAGGCGGCCCGCGCGCTTGCCGAATCGGGCGCAGATGCGGTGATCGCGATCGGCGGCGGCTCGGCCGTCGTGACCGCGCGCGCTGCGTCAATCCTGCTGGCCGAGAAGGCCTATGTGCGTGAACTCTGCACGCGCATAGCCGACGACGGCCGCCTGCACAGCCCGCTGCTCAAGGCGCCGAAGCTCGCGCAGTTCGTGGTGCCGACAGCGCCGACCACCGCCCTGGTCAAGGCCGGCAGCGCCCTGCATGATCCCGCGACCGGCCAGCGGCTCGCGCTCTTTGATCCGAAGACCCGCGCGCGCGCCGTCTTTGTGCACCCCCAATTTCTTCACAGCGCACCGGCCGACCTCGTGCGCAGTGCCAGCCTCAACGCGCTCGCGATGGCAGTCGAAGGCCTCGAATCAGAGAGCGCCACGCCGCTGTCGGATGCGTCGCTCATGCACGCGCTGCGCTTGCTGTCTGCTCATCTGCCCCACGCTGAGGTCGACCCGGCCAACGTTGATGCGCGCTGCCAGCTTGTGATGGCAGCGATCCTCTGCGGGCAGGGTACGGACCGGGCCGGCGGTGGCATCTTGTCGGTGCTCGGCCACGCGATCGGCCCCCGCTCGAAAGTGGCCAACGGTATCGTCAACGCCGTGCTGCTTCCGCACACGATGCGATTCAATGCGCGCGTTACGGGCGCGCGTCTCGGCAAGGTGAGCGAGGCGCTCGGACTTCACGTGCGATCCGGACGCGAGCTCGAAGACGCCGGCCGCGCGCTCGACGCACTTCTGTCGAAACTCGCGATACCACGGCGGCTGATGGATACCGGTCTGTCGCGCGAGGCCTTTTCCGAAGTTGTGCAGGAAGCGCTGCGCGATTGGTTCCTGCAGCGCAATCCACGCCCGGTCGAAGGCGAGCAAGAGCTGCTGGCCCTACTCGAGTCGGCATGGTGAAGAGCAGGAACGCGTCTCTTTCGAAGGAACTCATGGAACAACCCTCAGAAGAATTCACCGGACCGCTCGCGGGCGTGCGCGTCGTCGACATCACCGCTGTGCTGATGGGACCCTCCGCGACGCAGATGCTGGCCGACCTCGGGGCCGACGTCGTGAAGATCGAGCCGCCCACTGGCGATGCGACTCGCAAGATTGGCCCCGGCGGCGCCGAGCGCATGGGCCCGATCTATCTCGGCCTCAATCGGAACAAGCGCAGCCTGGTGCTCGATCTCAAGACCGACGAAGCCAAGGAGATCGTGCGCAAGCTCGTCGCCTCCGCCGACGTGCTGACCTACAACGTGCGGCCGGCCGCGATGGCGAGGCTCGGTTTCACCTATGAGGCGCTGAGCGCGATCAACCCGCGGCTGATCTACGTCGGCATGTTCGGTTTCTCGCAGCGCGGCCGCTATGCGCCATCTCCGGCATTCGACGATCTGATCCAGGCTGCGACCGCGATGCCCAGCGCAATGGCAGCGAGTGTGGACGGATCGCCGCGCTTCGTTCCGCTGAATCTGGCTGACCGATCGGTGGGACTCTATGCCTTCGGCGTGATCGCCTCTGCGCTGTATGCGCGCGAGCGCACGGGGCGTGGTCAGCGTGTGGACGTGCCGATGTTCGAGACGATGGTTCCCTACGTGCTCGGCGATCATCTCTACGGCAGGAAGTTCATGCCCGAGCGCGGCGACTTCGGCTATCCGCGGCTGCTCTCGCCGGCGCGCAGGCCGTTCCGCACCAAGGATGCTCACGTGTGCTGCGTGATCTACCAGGACCATCACTGGAAGGCCTTCCTCGACATCCTCGGTATGGGCGAGATGTACGCGACCGATCCTCGACTCACCAACATCACGACGCGCACCAACCATGCCGACGAGCTCAACGAATTCGTCGAGAGACACTTGAAGGAGAAGACCACGGCCGAATGGCGCAAGTTGCTCAAGGTGGCCGACATCCCGGTATTCCCGGTTCACACCTTCGAAACCTTGCTCGAAGACGGTCATCTGAGCGACATCGGCTTCTTTCGCGAGGAAGAGGTGCCCGACTTCGGCACGATCCGCGAGACCGCCGTTCCGAGCGAATGGCACGGAACGGTGCCCAGAGGCTATCGACCGCCGCCGCTGCTCGGCCAGCACAGCAGCGAGGTCCTAAAGGAGCTCGGCTACAGCGATGCCGAAGTCGAGTCTCTGTTCGCCCGCGGTATCACAGGCGCGGGCGTGCCCCGCACGTCGGTTCAGCAGGATGCCGTGCCGGCGCCCAGTGACATCGATCCCCAACCCGTCTGACCCGGAGCACGCAGCGATGAGCCCCAACAATCGTCCTCTACGTATCGGCGGCGCGTCCGCCTTCTGGGGCGACAGCGCCCTCGGCGTCGAGCAGCTGGTGCGCCTTGGTCGGACCGATGTGCTGGTCTTCGACTATCTGGCCGAGCTGACCTTGTCGCTGATGGCGCGTGCGCGCGCGAAGGACCCGGAGGCCGGCTATGCCACGGATTTCGTCTCCGATCTGAAGCCGCATCTGGCCAAGATCGCACGCGACGGCATCAAGCTGCTCTCCAACGCCGGCGGCATGAATCCGCAGGCCTGCGCGCGTGCCTTGAGGGCCGGGGCGGCCGAGACGGGCGTGAAGCTCCGCATCGTGGTTGTGGAAGGCGACGACCTCGGCGCTCAGGAGGCGCACATCCGCGAGCGCGGCACGCGCGAGATGTTCTCGGGTGCGGCGATGCCGGCACGCTTGACCAGCGTGAATGCTTATCTGGGCGCGCAGCCGATCGCCACTGCACTGGACGAAGGCGCCGATGTCGTCATAACCGGACGCTGCGTGGACAGCGCGCTGGCGCTCGCCGCGCTGATTCATCACTTCGGCTGGAAGCCCGAGGACTACGATCGGCTCGCTGCTGGAAGCCTGGTCGGGCACCTGCTCGAATGCACCACGCAGACCACGGGTGGCCTCTACACCGACTGGCTGTCCCTGCCCGCAGATGCGGAGATCGGCTACCCGATCGCGATCTGCGAAGCGGACGGCAGCTTCGTCCTGACCAAGCCTGAAAATACCGGCGGCCGAATCGCGCCGCTCGTGGTGGCCGAGCAGATGCTTTACGAAATCGCGGACCCGGGTTGCTATCTGCTGCCGGACGTGCAGTGCGATTTCTCCGGCGTTACGCTGGTGTCCGACGGCGAGAATCGCGTGCGCTTCCAAGGGGCGCGTGGCTGCGCGCCCACAGCGACCTACAAGGTCAGTGCCACCTGGCACGACGGCTGGCGCCTGTCGTCGACGCTCACCATCGTCGGCGAGGAGGCGGTTGCCAAGGCCGAGCGTGTGGGAGAGTTGATCCTGGCGCGCTCGCGGCGGCTGTTCGCGGCGCGCGGCTTCGAGGATTTCGCGGAGACGCAGATTGAAGTGCTGGGCAGCGAGCGCCTTTCGTACGGCGACGGTGCGCGCGGGCTCGCGTCGCGCGAGGTTGTGCTGCGCGTGGCGTGCAGGCATACATCGAGCGCGGCGCTCGCCCTCATGGCACGCGAGTTCGCGCCTTTTGGCACTGCGGGTTCGCCCGGCACGACAGGCTTCAGCGGCCGCCCCAAGGTGCAGCCGGTGTTCCGGCTCTTCTCCTTCCTGTGGCCGAAGGAGGACGTGCCGGTGACGCTGCGCGAGGAGGGCAAGGCTGCGCTGCCGGTCAAATTGCCCGGGGCCGCGAAGCCATCGCGAGAAACGGTCGAACCGCGGCACTATCCATCGATGGCGTCGCACGTCGCCGGCGAGCGCAAGCTGCCCTTGCATCGTCTCGCAGTCGCGCGCAGCGGCGACAAGGGGGACAGCGTGAACATCGCGGTGATCGCGCGCGAGCCGCGCTTCGTGCCCTTCATCTCGGCGTCGCTGCCGGCGGCGCGGGTGCGCGAGCATTTCGCGCACCTGGTGCGCGGCGACATCAAGCGTTACGACGTGCCGGGCGTCGATGCTTTCAACTTCGTGGCGCAGCTGGCCTTGGCTGGCGGCGGCGCGGCATCGCTTCGCAATGACCCGTTGGGGAAAACCTTCGCGCAGGTTCTGCTCGCCATCGATATCGATGTGCCTGCGGACTTGGATGTCGACGGCTGAGCAGCCATGCGCGAAACTCTTTCAAACCCGTGCGCGGTTGCCCAGCAGGTCGGAGATGTCGCGATCGATGGCGAAACGGTCCGCGCGATAGAGAAAGAGTCCGAAGTAAATCACCTTGTCGCCCGGCGTGAGGAACACGCGCGACACCAGTGCAGCTGCTGCGCCGATCGGCGCCTGAAGCAGCGTGGCCTGATCGTAGTCGAGCGAGGTGACGCGAATGCGCTCGGAACCCTTGGAGAGCTTCGGCCGCGCATGGTCGCGCACCAGCCGACTCACCTTCGCATGGGATTCGGCATTGTGCGCAAAGAGCTTGTAGTTGGATCGCGCGACGAAGTTGTCGGAGTAGGCATAGACCATGCCGTCGTAGGCGTCGAGCTTGCGGATGCGCACGTAGTCACCCATCGAGATGCCGGGGCCGGTGAAGTACGAGGGGAGTCCCTTGAAGTCCTCGCGCGAGAGCACCTGGATTGTGTAGTTCTGCCCGTCCGAATCGATGGAGCCCGTGGACGAGTAGAGCGGCTGCGCGTCCGCCTGCGGCGGCTCGAAGGTGACGAAGGTTCGCCGGCCGCGCTGACTCGACAACAGTCCCTCTTCTCCGAGAATCTGCACCGCCTGCCGCACAGTCACGCGCGCGACCGAGAATTCCTCCGCCAGCTGTTCGAGCGTGGGAATCTCGTCGCCCGACTTCCAGATGCCACTGAAGATCCGGTCGCGAAGGATGCTGGCCAGCTGCGCATACAGCGTCACCGGGCCTGATTGAAGACGCACGCTGCTCATGGGCTGGGTTCCCTCGATTTTCCCTAAAAAGCCTAATGTCATATTTATAATACTACTAGATATGCCTACCCCTGCAAACATCGATTGGAGACAACATGATTGAGTTCGACCAGCGCGTCGCCATCGTCACCGGTGCAGGCACCGGCTTGGGCCGCGAGTACGCCTTGCTCCTCGCCTCTCGCGGCGCTCGGGTGGTGGTGAACGACATCGGCGGCGCCGTCGATGGCGCCGGTGCGTCCGCCCGACCGGCAGCGTCGGTGGTGGAGGAGATCCGAGCCGCCGGCGGCCAGGCGATCGCCAATCACGACAGCGTCTCGGATCCGGCTTCCGCGCAGCGCATCGTCGATGCAGCTCTCAACACATGGGGCCGGCTGGACATCCTCGTCAACAATGCCGGCATCCTGCGCGAGGCACCGCTCGAAAAAATGGCGCTCGATGCCATCGAAGCGGTGATCGGCGTCCATCTGATGGGCACGATCCACTGCACGCGCGCCGCGCTCGTGCCGATGCGGGAGCGCGGCTACGGCCGCATCGTCTTCACGAGTTCGGGTTCGGGCTTGCTGGGCCTCGCGAGTCAGAGCGTCTACGGTGCCGCCAAGGCCGCGATGGTCGGTCTAATGAACTGCGTGACGCTCGACTGCAAGGACACGGGCGTGCTGATCAACACCGTGGCCCCCAGCGCCAACACGCGGATGAGCCAGGGACTGGTCAAGGAAGAGCTTGCGCGCAACATGCCCCCGCACCTGGTGGCACCTATAGTGGCCTGGCTCTCGAGCGAGCAGTGCCGCGAGACCGGCCAGACGATCAATGCCTTTGGCGGCTGCTTCTTCAAGGTTGCACTCTACAAGTCGATGGGGGCGCAGTTCGATCCGATGGAACCGATCACCATCGAAATGGTCGAGAAGGCATGGGGCGACATCCTCGACATGTCGGCGCCGGAGCCGTACCGCGGCACCTTCGCGAGCCTCGAGCCTGGTCTGCGCAAGCTGGGCCGGATCTAAAGCCGCGGCGGCATCCAACTGAGGAGATACCATGAAGAAGACATTGGGTGGAGCCGCCCTGGCTTCGGCCGTTCTGCTCTCCGCGCTCGGCGCTTCTGCGCAGTCGTCGGGCAACGAGCCGTTGCGCATCGGCGCGATCGTGGCGATGAGCGGGCCGGCCGCGGTTTTCGGCGTGCCGGCCGAGCATGCCTTGCGCGTGCTGTTCGACTCGCTGGGGCCGCAAGGCATCGGAGGCCACCCGGTCGTTCTGACGGTCTATGACTCGGAGGGCAATACGACCAAGGCTGCGCAGCTCTTCCGTCGCCTGGTCGACAACGACAACGTGCATCTGGTGCTCGGCCCTTCGACCAGTGGAGAGTCGCTGGCCGTGGTGCCGCTGGCCAATCAGCTCAAGGTGGCCAACATCACCTTCGGTGGCGCCGAGGCGATCACCAAGCCGACCACGCCATACGTATTCGCCACCTCGCCGACCGACCGCGTGGTGGTCGAGAACCTGCTCAGCGAGTTAAACGCCCGCAACTTCACCAGGCTCGGGATCATCTATTCCCTCGATGCCTTCGGCCAATCGGGAGCAACGATCATCAAGGAGCTGGCCGGGCAATTCGGCGTGACAATCGCATCCGAAGAGACCTTCGGCCCGCAGGACACCAACATGACGCCGCAGCTGCTGCGCATGCGCGACGCGGACCCACAGGCTCTTTTGGTGTGGAGCGGCAATCCAGGTCCGTCGATCGTGATGCGAAACGCGGTCGAAATGGGATTCAAGCTGCCGATGTACGCGAGCTACGCATCTGGCTCGCGTTCGTTCCTGCAGCAGACCGGGCCGGCCGCCGAGGGCTCCTATGTGCCTTCGTATCGCATCGTCGCGCCCGAGACGCTGTCCGACAGCGATCCGATGAAAATGCCGCTGACCAGCTTCGCGGTGAAGTACAAGGAGCGCTGGAATACCGACCCTGACCAGACCTCGGGCCATGCCTACGATGTGCTGCTGATGCTGAACGAGGCCTTCGCGAACATGGAAGGTTTGCTCACGCGCAAGTCCCTGCGCGACGCACTCGAGACCGTGAAGTTCAACGGCGCCAACGGCCCGCGCCACCTGTCGGCGCAGGACCATCGCGGGCTCGGCAAGAGTTCGGTGGTGATGATGCAGGCCCGCGGCGGGCGTTGGCTGTCGGTGGAGAAATGAGCGGCCTTTATCGGCAATGGGTACTGGCCCGGCGCCCCTCGGGGCTACCGCGGCTCGACGATTTCCGGTTGATCGAAGCCGAACTACCGGCGATCGGCCATGGCCAGGTGCTGATTCGACATGAGGTGCTTGGTCTGGCGCCGGCCGCGAGGCTGCGTATGAGCGACGGCCGCTCCTATCGCGCGCCGATGGCGCTCGGCGAGGTGGTGTACGGGCAAGCCTGCGGCGTGGTCGTTCGCAGCCGGAACGACCACTTCACCGAAGGCGACGCGGTGTATTCGGTCAGTGGCGGCTGGCAGACACATTCGGTGTCCGATGGGACCGGGCTGGCGCGCATCGATACGGAGATCGCCCCGCCCAGGGTATGGCTCGGCGCGTTGGGAACGTCGGGCCAAACCGCATACACGGGCCTGCTGCACATCGGACATGCGGAGGCGGGTGAGACGGTGGTGGTGTCCGCAGCCAGCGGCGGCGTGGGTTCGATGGTTGGACAGATCGCGAAGATCAAGGGGTGCAGGGTGGTCGGCATCGCGGGCGGGGAGCCGAAGTGCCGTCACGTCGTGGAAGACCTCGGCTTCGATGCCTGCGTGGACTATCGTGCGAATGATTCTGCTCAGAAGCTGAAGGCTGCGTGCGGCCAGGGCGTCGATGTGTATTTCGAGAACGTCGGAGGCGAGGTGCGCGACGAGGTCTGGCCCTTGATGAACAATGCGGGTCGCGTCGTCGTGTGCGGTCTGATTGCCGAGTACAACGATGCCCAGAAGCCGGGGCCGGGCTGGTTCCAGATCCTCGCGCGGCGCTTGAACGTGCGCGGTTTCATCATGTCGGACTACGTGCATCTGCGGGACGAGTTCGTCCGCGATATGAGCGGCTGGTATGCGGCTGGGCGCATTCACGTGCGAGAGGACGTGAGTGTCGGACTGGAGCAGGTGGTCCCTGCGTTCATCGGGATGCTCGAAGGACGGAACTTCGGAAAGACAATCGTGCTGCTCTGACGCTCTGCTCTCGTGACGCGGGCGCTGGCGCGGGGTGCATGCAGGGAATGTTCGGCGAGCGCCGGCTTGTTTCGTCCATGCAGCTCGAACTCCGCACGCTCAATAGGAACGCGGCAACCCCAGCACCTTTTCCGAAATGTAGTTCAATACCATTTCTCGGCTCACGGGCGCGATGCGCGGAACCATGATCTCGCGCAGATAGCGCTCTACATCGAACTCCGCCGCATACCCCATCCCGCCGTGCGTGCGCACCGCTCGATCGCAAGCCAGATACGCCGCATCGGCCGCGAGGAACTTCGCGGCATTGGCCTCGGCGCCGCACGGCAGCCCGCGGTCGTAGAGGTCGGCTGCGCGCCACATCATCACGTCGGCGGCTTCCAACTGCATCCAGCTCTCGGCCAGCGGGTGCGCTATCCCCTGGTTCTTGCCGATTGGGCGGCCGAACACCACGCGGTCCTTGGCGTATTCGGCGGCTTTCGAGATCGCGCGCATGCCGATACCCACCGCCTCGGCCGCGACCAGGATCCGCTCGGGGTTGAGTGCGTCGAGGAGGATGTGGAAGCCGCGCCCCTCCTCGCCGATCAGATGCTCGCGCGGCACCGGCAGGTTGTCGACGAAGACCGCGTTCGAATCCACCGCGGCTCGCCCGTGCTTTCGGATCTCGCGCGCCTCAACGTACTTGCGATCGAGGTCGGTGTAGAACAGCGACATGCCATCCGTCGGCTTTTTGCATTCCTCAATGGGCGTCGTGCGCGCCAGGATCATCATCTTGTTGGCGCGTTGCGCTGTCGAGATCCACATCTTGCGGCCGTTGATCACATAGCCGTCGGGCGTGCGCGTCGCGCGGGTTGAGATGTGGGTCGTGTCGAGGCCCGCGTCGGGTTCTGTCACCGCGAAGCAGGTGATGTCCTTGCCCTGGATCAGCGGCGGCAGGATCGCCTGCTTCTGCTCGGCCGTGCCATGCACCACAATCGCATGCGGCGCGAAGATGTTGATATGGATCGTGCTGCAGGCCGCGAGAACGCCTGCCGAATTGCCCACCGTTTGCATCAGCAGCGCGGCATCCGTCAGGGAGAGGCCCGAGCCGCCGTACTCCTCCGGCATCATGATGCCGAGCCAACCGGCCTCGGCCATTGCCCGTTGGAATTCCACGGGGGCTGCGTGGTCGCGGTCTTTCTCGCGCCAGTACTCGTCGTCGAAGCGGTCGCACAAGGATTGGACTGCTTCAAGAATCTGCTTGCGTTGAGGGGTGAGATCGATGGACATGTCTGGTTGCCTGAACAGAAGGACTAAAGTATGGTAAACAGTTCTTCATTGCCAACCAACATTTTTCTTGCCATGTACCTTCTTTGGAAGCAGGGCCTGATGTCGCTCGAGGCGCCGGATGACTTCAAGTCCTTCAAGTTCGTGATCGATGCGGCAGCGGCTGAACTCGACCGTTTCTCGCAAGCGCTTGTCGGCATCGCGGCTTTTGACGGTCCCACGACCTCATGGATCGCGCAATCGTCCGTGCGCGCGATGGGCGAGCGCGCCAAGGACCCGGCCTGGCAAATCGCGTTCGACGCGATGCTCGACAAGGCCAGGCCGCACGGCTGGGTCGATCCGCGGACGGGCGCCATCAGGGCCCACGTCGAGTGGCTAAGAACGAACTGAACCGTGGCGCTCCGGAGATTCCCTAGGTTCAACTCGTGCTAGTGGCAAAGTACCATCTTTAGAACTAGCATATGACCTCGCCAAACGGAGCGGCGTCTTCAGGAGCGCAGGCCGTCTGGTCAACCCGAGGAGCTCTCGTGTCCCAATTCCTGCAAATCGTCCTGGCGGGCATTTCGATCGGTGCGATCTACAGTCTGGCAGCGCTGGGCTTCACGATCGTCTTCAATGCGACCAAGGTGACCAATTTCGCCAACGGCGAGTTCGTCATGATGGGCGGTCTCGTGTCGGCTTCGCTCGTGACCAACGCGCACTGGTCCGCGCCGCTCGCTGTCCTGACTGCCGTGGCCGCTGTGACATTGCTCGGGGTCGCTCTCGACAAGTTGGGCGTGCAGCAGGCACGCCGGAAAACCATCCTGGGCTACGCCATGATCAGCATTGGATTCAGCCTGCTCTATCGGGGGCTCATGCAGGTGGTGGCGGGGCGCGACATCCTCTTCATGCCGAATTTCGGCTTGGTGCCAGACCTGCGGATGCTCGGCGTCTATTTCAGCTCGCAATCGAGCTGGATCCTCGCGACCCTTGTGCTGGTGAGTGGCGCGCTTAGCTATCTGTTCCTGCGCACGCTCATCGGCAAAGGCATGCGTGCCGCGAGCCAGAGCCCGCGCGCGGCGGCACTGTGCGGCATCGAGCCCGCGCGCATGTCGGCACTGGCCTTCGGCATGGCGGCGGCAGTCGGTGCGCTGGCTGGTGCCCTCGTTGCGCCGGTGGGCGCCGCCTTCTACGAATACGGCCTCTCCTTCGGTCTCAAAGGCTTCGCGGCGGCGGTGCTTGGCGGCTTCGGTAGCCCGGTCGGTGCGGTGGTCGGCGGCCTGCTGATCGGTCTGATCGAGAGCCTTTCGGCGGGCTATCTCTCGTCGGCCTTCAAGGATGCGGTGGCGTTGGCAATCCTCCTGCTCTTGTTGCTCGTCTGGCCGAGCGGGCTGCTCGGGCGTGTGGAAGCGAGGCGAGTCTGACATGGAGCAAGTGATGATCGACCTGGCCAAGCCCGCCACCACGCTGACGAGCGTCCCGCGCTCCACCATGCTGTCGGGCACGAGGTATCGTCGTGATCTGATCGGCGTGCTGCTCCTGGCAGTGATCGCCGGGGTGATCGGTGCGACGGTGACGCGCTCCTTCTACCTGACGCTGCTGATCTATTCAGCGATCTACGCGATCGCCGCGCTCGGCATGTCACTGCTCTTCGGTTTCGCGGGGCAGATATCGATCGGACAGGCCGCATTCTTTGGCGTTGGCGCCTACACCAGCGCTTACACGGTCACGCATTTCGGAGTGCCTCCGCTCATCGGCATGGCACTCGCGACGGCGCTGGCGGGTGGATTCGGCTGGCTGGTTTCGCGTCCGCTACTTCGGCTCGCCACCAACTACCTCGCGATGGGCACGCTGGCCTTCGGAGTGATCTGCTTCATCTTCTTCGCGCAGCTGCGCTCGATCACCGGCGGACTGGACCCCGGCATCGTGTCGCTCGCGCCATTCTCGATCGGGTCCCTGGCGCTGGACGAACCGCGCAAGATGTACTGGCTGGTCGCGATCGTGCTGTGCGTCGTGATGTTGCTGGTCATTAACTTGGTCCACAGCCGCATCGGTCGCTCGCTCAAGGCGCTCAAGGTATCCGAGGTCGGTGCGGCCGGTCTCGGCGTCGACGTGGTGCGCTACAAGGTCTGGACCTTCACGCTCGCCGCCGCCCTCGCCGGACTCGCGGGCTCTCTCTTCGCACATTTCCAAGGCGCCTTCAATGCAAGCGTCTTCAATGTCGGTCTCTCGATCGAGCTGCTGATCATGATCGTGGTCGGCTCGGTCACTACGCCCTGGGGCGCGCTCTTCGGAGCATTGTTCGTCACCATCCTGCCTTCCTTCCTCGAAGACTTCGACCACTGGAAGCTGCTGGTCTACGGCGTCATCATGACGGCGGTCATGATCTACATGCCCGACGGCTTCGGCAAGTGGCTGGTGGACGGGGTCTCATCGGCGATCCGGCGCAGGAGGTCGGAATGACCCTCGAAGTCTGTGGCTACGGAAAGCGGTACGGCGGGCTGTTGGCCGTCGACAGCGTCAGCCTGACCGCCCAGGACGGCGCCGTCACTGCGCTCATCGGTCCCAACGGCGCCGGCAAGACCACGTTGCTCAATCTCATCAGCGGCGTGGTGAAGAGCGATACCGGCAGCTGCCGCCTGATGGGCGAGTCGGTCGCGGGCCTGACGCCGCACTCGCTCGCGCACCGTGGTCTAACGCGCACCTACCAGAGCCCGCAGCTCTTCGACGACATGAGTGTGCTTGAGACGGTGATGGTAGGAGCGCATCTGCGCGGCGACGCGGGCTTTGTCTCGTCGATGTTCCGCATCGGCAAGACGCGTCGCGAGGAGGCACGGCTCGAAGCCCAGGCACGGCGAGCGATCAATCGCGTCGGCCTGCCTTCGTCACTGATGCGCCGGTCGGCGGTCGAGCTCGCGTATGGATTGCAACGACGCGTTGAGATCGCGCGCGCGCTCGCGATGCAGCCACGCGTGCTCCTGCTCGACGAACCGGCAGCCGGACTGAATCAGCACGAGACGCAGGAGTTGGCCGAACTGGTCCAGGGCCTTGCGCGAGACGGGCTCACGGTGCTGCTGGTCGAGCACGACATGGACATGGTGATGGGCATTTCGCGGCACGTGGTGGTGATGAATTTCGGGCGCAAGATCGGCGAAGGCACACCTGCCGACGTGCAGAGGAATCAGGTCGTGATCGATGCCTATCTGGGCGCCTCGACCGAGGAGACGGCCCATGCTTGATCTCAAAGACGTAAGCGTCCGCTATGGCGCGATCCAGGCGCTGCGCGGTGTCTCGCTGCACGTCTCGAAAGGTGAAATCGTCTGCCTGATCGGCGCCAACGGTGCAGGCAAGTCGACGGTGCTGAACGCGATCTCGGGCGTGGTGCCAACAGCCGAAGGAAGCGTCGTCTTCGAAGGCGCCGACCTGCGCCGGCAGCGCGCCGCGGCGATTGTGCGGCGGGGCTTGATCCAGGTGCCCGAAGGTCGGCTCGTGTTTCCGGACATGACCGTGATCGAGAACCTCCAGATGGGTGCCTACAGCCGACGCGATTCGACCCAGGCCAGCTTCGAGATGGTGATGAGCCTGTTCCCGCGCCTGGGCGAGCGCAAGGCTCAACTCGCGGGCCTGATGTCCGGCGGCGAGCAGCAGATGCTCGCGATAGGGCGCGCGCTGATGGCGGCGCCGCGGCTGCTGCTGCTCGACGAGCCTGCGATGGGTCTGGCGCCGCTGGTGATCGCCGACATCTTCAAGACGCTGCAGCGGCTGCGTACGGAGTTCGGGCTTTCGATGCTGCTGGTGGAGCAGAACGCGCGCGCAGCGCTGATGCTGGCCGATCGAGGCTATGTACTGATCAACGGCCGCGTCACGCAGCAGGGCGCTTCGAAGGAGCTGCTGGAAGACAGCGCGACGCAGGAGGCCTTCCTCGGTCGCTCGCACGCCGTGGCCGCCGCGGCCTGAACGAGGCGAACGCCGAACGCGATGTGGACCCTCTATTTCCGACCCGGCACCTGCGCGATGGCGAGCTACCTCGCACTCGAGGAGGCCGCTGCGCCGTATCGTGCGATCGACATGACCGATCGAACCGATGAGCTGAAGACGCTCAATCCGCGCGGGAAGGTGCCGGCGCTCGAGATCGATGGTCAGATCCTGCGCGAGAACATCGCAATCATCGATTTGATCGCTAACCGCCTTCCCGAGGCGGAACTGCTGCCCCGAGATGATCTCGCGCGCGCGCAGTGCATGTCGTCTCTGGCATGGTTCGCCAGCACGCTGCACATCGACTACCGCCGCTTCCTAAAGCCGCAGGTGTACGAGCCCTCATGGCCGGAGGCCCAGGAAGGCGTCAGTCGCGAGGGTGCGCGCCAGTACCGGCTCGATCTTCAGGAACTCGACGACATGCTGAAGTCGGGCGGTGAGTGGCTGCATGGCAATCCCCAGCGCACCGCGGCAGACCTCTATGGACTGGTGTTCGTCGACTGGGCCGTGCGCTCCAAGCTTTACGACCCGGCCTGGCGCGCGATCGCGGCCTGGGTCGACCGGTTGCGCTTGCGTGCGGCGGTCGCACGGGTGCTGGAGCTCACCGGAAGTCCGCTGATGGCGGGCGTTCCGACGCGGATTTCACAAAGCAACGAAGGAGACAGTCGATGATGCTGAAGAAGTGGGCAGCCGTGCTGGCCGGATGTGCAGTGGGTATAGGCGCCGCGAGCGCGCAGGAGATCAAGGTGGGAGTCGTGGTGGCGCTCAGCGGTGCTGTGGCGATCTACGGCGAGCCGGTGCCCAAGACCCTGCGTCTTCTCATCGACCAGCTGCCCGATCAGAAGATTGCCGGACATCCGGTCAAGCTCGTGGTTGTGGACAGCGAAAGCAATTCGACCAAGGCTGTGCAGCTCGTGCGGCGTCTGATCGACCGCGACGAGGTCGACGTGATCATCGGCCCATCGACCAGCGGCGAGGCGATACCGATTGTGCCGGTCGTCAATCAGGCCAAGGTGCCGAACATCACGTTCGGCAGCGCCGAGCCCGTGACCACGCCGGTGACGCCTTACGTCTTCGGCGTCGCGCCCTATGACCGGCTCGGCATCATCAACATCCTCGAGTCGCTGCAGAAGAAGGGGAAGACGCGCATTGCGCTGATCCACTCGCAGGATGGCTTCGGCCAGGGCGGCATGAACATCTTCAAGGAGACCGCGGCCAAGTACGGCGTCGAACTTTCGGTGGTCGAGAGCTTCGCTCCGCAGGACACCGACATGACGCCGCAACTGCTGCGCGTGCGCGAGGCCGGCAACATCGGCGCCGTGGTGGTCTGGGCCCCGACACCAGGGCCGACGATCCTGCTTCGCAATGCTTCTGCGCTGAAGATGCCGATGCCTTTCTACCTTGGCTTCGCGCAGGCCTCGAACGCCTTCCTCGAACAGGTCGGCTCTGCCGGCGAAGGCGCCTATGTGTCGGCCTTGCCGATCATCGCGCCCGAAGTGATGTCGGCCGACGACACGCGTCGGCCGCAGATGCTGTCGCTCTCGAAGCAGTACAAAGATAAGTACAACGCGATCGCCGATCAGACGGTCGGCCATGCGCTCGATGCCTTCCTCATCGTGAAGGGTGCGGTCGAGAGCATCCAGGGGCCGATGACCCGCACCGCGCTGCGCGACGCGATCGAGAAGTTCAAGTTCTGCGGCGCCAATGGATGCAGGGCCTACAAGCCTGACGATCACCGCGGCCTGGAGAAGAGTGGTCTGATCATGCTGCAGATCAAGGACGGCCGCTGGCGCGCGGCCTCCTGAATCCGGGGTGAAATCGATGGATCCGGGTATCTCGGGCCAGGTTGCGATCATCACCGGCGCGGGCCGCGGCCTGGGTGCGGCGACGGCGCACTGGCTGGCGCGCGACGGTGCGATCGTCGTCGTCTGGGACCGCGACGAGGCGGTGGCGCATGCGACCGTGCAGCAGATCGTGCAGGGCGGCGGGAAAGCCTCGGCCGTGATCTGCGGCGTGGAATCGGACGAGGACGTACGGGCTGGCGTGCGTCGGATCGAAGACGTGCATGGCCGCATCGACATCCTCGTGAACAATGCGGGCTTCTCGCACCTGGGCCCGATCACGGGCTTGACCGATGCGCAATGGGCGAGCGTGATTGACGTGCATCTGACCGGCGCCTTCCACATGGCACGCGCGGTGGTGCCAGCGATGCAGCGGCGCGGCTATGGGCGCATCGTCAACATGTCCTCGCTAGCCAGCATGGGCGCCGACAACATGGCCTGCTATTCGACCGTGAAGGCTGGGCTGCAGGGCATGACGCGCGCGCTGGCCGTGGAACTTGGGCCGCACGGCATCACCGTCAATGCCGTGGCGCCGAGCCTGATCCGCACCGAGCGGCTAAAGGCGAGCGCCGTCTTCGACCGGCTCAACGAACTCTCCCTGCGCGGCCAGTCGCTCCGGCGCGAGGGCACGCCCGAGGACGTGGCCAACGCGATCGCCTTCTTCTGCTCGGCGCATTCCGGCTTCATTACTGGAGAGGTGCTCTACGTCACCGGCGGCATTCGCCAGCTTTGGTGAATGGTCCCGGGGCGGATCTCCCCTTCCGAATCAAATGCATCACACGAGGAGACTTTCATGAAATCACTGTCACGATTCGTGCTCTGCGCGGCGCTGGGCTTCGCGGCCGCGGGCTCCTGGGCGCAGCAGACGCTCAACGTCGCCGCGGTGCTCGCGATCAGCGGTCCGGCCTCGATCTACGGCGCGCCGGCCGAGAAGGCGCTGAGGCTGATGATCGAGAACCTGCCGAACAAGTCGATCGCGGGTCATCCCGTCAAGCTCACGGTCTACGATACCGAGGGTAATTCGACCAAGGCAGTGCAGCTCTACCGCCGCGCCGTCGAGAATGACGAGGCGCACATCATCTATGGGCCATCGACCAGCGGCGAATCGATGGCGATCGTGCCGCTGGCCAACCAGCTCAAGGTGCCGACCGTGAGCCACGGCGGGGCCGAAGGCATCACCAAGCCGCTCACCCCCTATATGTTCGCGCTGCCGCCGACTGACCGGCTGATGGTGGAGTCGCTGATCGCGTCGATCAAGCAGAAGGGCTGGAAGAGGGTGGCGGTGCTCTATTCGCTCGACGGTTTCGGCCAGTCGGGCGGAACGATCGCGCAGGAGCTCGTGCCGGCGTCGGGACTCGAGCTCGCGGGCGTCGAGACCTTCGCCTCGCAGGACACCAACATGACGCCGCAGTTGCTGCGGCTGCGCGACAAGAACCCCGACGCGATCATCCTTTGGTCGGCCAATCCGGGCCCGACCATCGTGGCAAAGAATGCAATGGAGATGGGCTTAAACAAGCCCTTCTTCGTGAGCACGGCCAACGCGACCATTGGCTTCATCAACCAGACCGGCGCCGCGGCCAACGGCATCTATGCCGCCACGCTACCGATCGTAGCGCCCGAGGCACTGGCAGACGAGGATCCGCGCAAGCCGATCTTCATGAAGTTCAACAAGCAGTACATGGACAAGTACGGCCAGCCAGCGGACCAGGCCTCGGGCCACGGGCTCGACGACATCTTGCTTTTGGAGGCAGCGATGAAGAATCTCAAGGGTCCGCTTACGCGCGACAACCTGCGCGCTGCGCTCGAAAGCGTGAAGATGTGCGGGTCGAACGGGTGCCGCCAGACGACGCCAGACGATCACCGCGGCCTGACCAAGGATGCGATGGTGGTCATGCAGATCAAGGACGGCAAGTTCGCCGCGGTCAAGTAACGCTCAAAGGAAGTCGATGCGAAACCTCCGTGCGCTCCTGGTGTCCCTTCTCGTCGCACTGATCGCATCACTTGCGCTCGCTCAGCCGCAGGCGCCCCTGAAGATCATCGTTGGCTTCGCGCCCGGCGGCAGCCTAGACACGGTCGCGCGTTTGGCTGGCACGGCAATGGGACAGGAGCTTGGGCGTCCGGTGGTCATCGAGAACCGTCCAGGCGCCGACGGCAACATCGCGGCCGAGCTGGTGTCACGCGGTCCGGCCGATGGCAGCGTGATGCTGGCCACGTTCAACACACATCCCTTCCTGGCGAGCCTGCATCCGCGCCTAGGCTTCGATCCGATCGAGGATTTCAAACCGGTCGGCCTGATCGCGTCGACACCCTACCTACTCGTGGCAAATCCGAACCTTCCGGGGCAGGACCTGCGCGAGGCACTCGCAAAAGCCAAGTCGGAAGGTCGCGTGCAGTCATTCGGCACCGTCGGCCCGGGCTCGCCACAGCACCTGAGCGGCGTGCGCCTGCAGACTGCCTCGGGCGTGCCGATCACTATCGTGCACTACAAGGGCGGCTCGCCGGCCTTGAACGACGTAATGGCCGGCCATGTCGACATGATGATCTCGACCATCGCGCTCGGCATGCCGCAGGTGAGGGCGGGCAAGCTCAAGGTACTTGGCGTGAGCACCGCGCAGCGCCTGCCCGGGCTACCTTCAGTTCCGACGCTCGACGAGGCGGGCTTCTCCGGCATCATGCCCGACGGTTGGTTCGGCTTTCTGCTGCCTGCGCGCGCGCCGACCGCGGTCGCCACCGGCTACAACGAGGCGCTCAACCGCGCGCTGCAGACGCCCGCGGTGCGCGAGCGGCTCGAAGCGCTCGGCGCGCCGCCACTCGGCGGCAGCCTCGCGCGCATGGACAAGCAGATGCGCGAAGAGCGCGACATCTGGTCGAAGATCGTGAAGGACAACGGGGTGCGGGTGGAGGAGTAGGCGAGGGGCGTTCGCCGATGAGTCTGAACCCACGTCCGTCGCGAAATCCGGGAATCGCTGTTCTCGTCGCGAAGACGCCAAGGTCGGCGTGCCAATTGCGCTATGGAAACAAAGGCCTTCATGCCCTGAGTTCTACCGTCACTCCATCAACGAGCCCGAGGCCTTCTGGGCCGAGCAGGCGAAGCTCATCGACTGGAAAACGCCGCCCGGGCAAATCCTCGATGCGAGCAATCCGCCGTTCGCGCGATGGCTCGCCGGCGGGACGACCGACCTCTGCCACGACGCGGTCGACAGGCACCTCGCCGCGCGGGGCGATCAGCCAGCGCTGATCTTCGTCTCGACCGAGACCGGCGTCGAGACGACCTATTCCTTTCGCGAGCTGCATGCGGAAGTCCAGCGCACCGCTGTAAGCCTGATCGCGCTTGGCGTCGGCAACCGGTCCCTGGTCGCACCGAAAGTTGCGGAGAGAAGCGGTTAGTCGTCCACAATAAGGATGATTAACCCATTATTAGAACTACTAGTGTTAGTATCGATCGAACACCGATATTCCCAAGGAGCCACTGCATGGAAAACAATGAGATATGCCGCATGTTCGGCATCGAGATCCCGGTCTTCGGTTTCTCCCACTGCCGTAACGTGGTTGCAGAAATCACTCGCTCGGGCGGACTAGGTTGCCTGGGCACTGCCTACTACACGCCTACCGAACTCGAGATGGAGCTCAAGTGGATAGATGAACAGGTCGGCGACAAGCCATACGGAGTGAACCTGCTGCTGCCGAAGAAGTATGAAACCGTGGGCGATACCTCCTTCGACACGGGCAGTCTGCCCGAGACACATGTCAAATGGCAAGCCGAACTTCTGGATAAGGCCGGAATTCCGCGACTGCCTGCCAGCGAGCGTGATTCTTTGATGAAGGAAGAACTGGGCCGCATGCACATGACGCCAGAGTTCGCCGGCGAACTGCTCGATGTCGCTCTTCGCCACCCCAACATCAAACTTGCGGTGAGCGCGCTTGGCTCGCCGCCGCCAGAGATTCTCAAGCGGCTGCACGACCATGGTGTCAAGGTCGGCGCGATGACCGGCAAGGTCGAGCACGCGATCCGGCACAAGGAGGCTGGACTGGACATGATCATCGCGCAGGGGACTGAGGCGGCCGGTCATACCGGCGTGGTCAGTTCCATGGTGTTGTGGCCCGAAGTGGTCGACGCCGTCGCGCCGATGCCCGTACTGGCGGCTGGCGGCATCGGCCGCGGAAGGCAGATGGCCGCCGCATTCGCGTTGGGCGCACAGGGCATCTGGTGTGGGTCGATCTGGCACGGTACGCGGGAAAGCGACCTGACCGACGAGATGAAGCAGTTGCTCTACAAGGCGAAGTCTGGCGATGCGGTGCAGACCCGATCGAAGACCGGCAAGCCGGGCCGCATGCTGCGGAGCAAATATACGGAGGCCTGGCTTGCGCCCGACGCACCCAAGCCGCTGCCAATGCCATGGCAGAGCGTGCTCAACGCCGAGGCCCGATTGCGCATCGATAGAGCGCGCGCGCTCGACTATATGACTTGCCCGGTGGGCCAAATCGTCGGCCGCATCAACAACGAGAGTTCTGTGCGGCAGGTGATCTACGACATTCTTGAAGAATTCGCCGACACGATGAGCACTCTGCCGCAGAGGGCAGGGGTGGAATGAGCCGTCAGCGCGAAGCCCCGTTTTCCCGGCCAGACTTTTGATAAGTACCTCTTCCATGTGAACCGCTGGGGCAGCGTGGGTGAGCTCACCGAGCGTTACAAGGGGAAGCTGCCGTCCGGCATGAAGATCCGCACTCACTAACTCCTGCGGCATAGTCATCATGGGCCGCGACATTGACCTCTCGGATGAGCAGAGGGCCGCATTCGCGAACCTCTACCCTGTCGGCTTCACGGATCCGGGTCCGGCCCTATGTGCGGAGAATGCACGAAGTCCTATAAATAGGTCTACGTGACAGCAGAAGGAGCGCAACTTGGAATCGATGCACGCCATCCGGTCGCCGAATCCGGCGGAGTTCGTCTTCGAGCGCCGCCCCGCATTGCCCGTCGATCTCGCCGACGTGGTAGAGGCTGTCGGCAGCGCGCACTTCGGCAAGGCGCTCCTCAATTACCTGCGCACCCTATGCGGCGCCGACCACTGCGCGGTGTTCCTGCTCGAGAAGGACAGTGTCAGCGAGATCGCCACCGGAAGCTGGGACGGCAGCGAGACCGCGCATCGCCAAGCGCTGCTCTACGCAACCCAGCAGCACTGGCGTAACGACCCGATGATCTGCGATGCGCGGCAACGCGTGCAGCAGGGCCGCGCCAGCATCGTGCGCTTCAAGATCGAGGAATTGCTGAACAACGAGCTGCGGCATTTGATCTATCCCAAGGTGCGCGAGCGGGTAGTGATCTGCGGCCGCCGCGCCGATGCGATCTACGGGCTCAGCATTCTGCGCACCGAAGGCCAGGCTGTCTTTGCCGACGAGGCGCTGGCGCACCTTTCCGGGGTAGCTGAGACGCTGCTGGCGCTGATAGTCAAGCACACTGCGGTCCGGCTGCGCACGCCAAGGCCCGAGCAGGCGTTGGCCTCGCTCGAGGAGATAGAGAGCTGCATGGTCGCGATGACCGACTTTCCGCGGCGAGAACTCGAGGTCTGCGCTCGAATTGTCTATGGTATGTCCGCGGCCGGAATCGCAATCGACCTTGGCATCAAGCCCGAGAGCATCAAGACGTACCGCAGCCGCGGCTATCGCCGGCTCGTCATCGGTTGCGAACGCGAACTCCTCAAGTGGTACCTGGGTCTCTGGGGCGAATGGCGCGGCGCGCTCTACACCCGCGCGCAGCGCAGTCTCGAGCTGCTCAACTAGGGCCGTCCCCCATCTGGGGGACTGACGCTTGGGAGCGCCTCGCGTGCAATAGCGCCTCGTTAGCCACCCGAAGCGCCATGACTCAATTCGAAAACCCCGGTCAACTGGCCGCCATGCTCGGCCAACCGCTTGGCCACAGCGATTGGCTTGTGATCTCGCAGGACATGATCGACCGCTTCGCCGAACTCACCGGCGATCGCCAATGGATTCATGTCGACATCGAACGCGCGAAGCGCGAGGCACCAGGTGGCACGACCATCGCGCATGGCTACCTGACGCTCTCGCTGCTTGGGGTGTTGCAGCCGCAGATCTATTCGGTGAGTTGCCGCAGCATTCTTAACTACGGCCTTAACAAGATGCGCTTCCTCGCGCCGGTGCCGGCTGGTGCCCGGGTGCGCCTCGCCGAAACCATCAAGGACGCACAGCAGATTCCAGGCGGCTGGCGCATCGCGGCCGAGGCGACGCTCGAGGTGGAGGGCGCGGCCAAGCCGGCCTATGTGGCCGAAATCGTATTCCAGTACTACGACTGAAGCCGGGGATCTTCGATGAGCATCAACGGCAAGGCCTACATTGTGGGTGCCTACGAGCATCCGACGAGGAAGGCGACCGATATCTCGCTGGCCCAACTGCATGCCGACGTCGCCAAGGGCGCGCTCGCGGATGCGGGTCTCGCCATGCGCGATGTCGACGGCTATTTCTGCGGCAGCGACGCGCCAGGCCTGGGCCCGATGTCGATGGCCGAATACATGGGGCTCAAGCTCCGCTACGTCGATACCACTAACACCGGCGGTTCAGGTTACATCCTGCAGGTCGGCCATGCGGCGCAGGCGATCGCCGAGGGCAAGTGCTCGGTCGCGCTGATCACGCTGGCGGGGCGGCCGCGTAGCGGGCCCGGACCGATAGCCGAGGCAGGGTTCATGACCGACCCGGTGATGCCCGAAGTGCATTACGAGCAGCCCTTCAGGCCCTCTACGGCCAACCTCTACGCGATGGTCGCTAAGCGCCACATGCACGACCACGGCACCACCAGCGAGCAACTGGCCTGGGTCAAGGTCGCGGCCTCGCATCATGCACAGCACAACCCGCTGGCCATGCTGCGCGACGTGGTCACCGTCGAAGACGTGCTGAATTCGCCGATGGTGGCCGACCCACTGCACCGGCTCGACTGCTGCGTGGTGAGCGACGGCGGTGGCGCGCTAGTGGTGGTTTCACCCGAGATCGCGCGCCGGCTCCAGCGCCCGCTGGTCAAGGTGCGCGGCGCCGGCGAGGCGATCAAGCACAACGATGGCGGCCGCATCGACCTGTCCTATTCGGCAGGCCAGGTTTCGGCCGCCACAGCCTGCGCCGAGGCCGGCATCACCCCCGCTGACATCAAATACGCATCGCTGTACGACAGCTTCACGATCACCGTCGTGATGCAGATCGAAGATATTGGCTTCTGCGAGCGAGGGCAGGGCGGGCGGTTCGTCGCCGACGGCAACCTCATCTCGGGAGTCGGCAAGCTGCCCTTCAATACCGACGGCGGCGGCCTCTGCAACAACCATCCGGCCAACCGCGGCGGCATGACCAAGGTCATCGAGGCGGTGCGGCAACTGCGCGGCGAGGCGCACCCGAAGGTGCAGGTGCCCAATTGCGATCTCGCGGTGGCGCACGGCACCGGTGGCCTGCTCGGTACCCGCCACGGCGCCGCGACCGTGATCCTCGAAAGGGTCTGACATGAGTACCGCTGCCTCCGCACTGCACAACGAGCCGGCCTGGCGTTCTGAAGCCGGCAAGCTGCTGGTGAAGCGCTGCAACGCCTGCCACTCGATTTACCACTACCCGCGGCCCATGTGTCCGTTCTGCATGAGCGAGGACACCACCTTCATCGAGACGAAGGGGCGCGCGACGATCTACTCGTTCAGCATCACGCGGCAGAAAAACGCCGATCCCTACGTGATCGCGTTCGTCGAACTGCACGAGGGTCCCCGCCTCATGACGAACATCATCGACGTGCCGCTCGAACGGCTCGCAATCGGGCTGCCGGTGTCGGTCGTCTTCCGCGAGGTGGACGGTCGCTCGGTACCGATGTTCACTTCCACTACCGGTCAATGACGCCAACGAAGGATGAAGACATGACGACAAGACTGGATGGCCGGGTGGCCATCGTGACCGGCGCTGGTGCCGGGCTCGGACGCTCACACGCGCTGCTGCTTGCCAGCCAGGGTGCGAAGGTGGTGGTCAACGACCTCGGCGGTAGCGTCAACGGGCAGGGCGGCGACCACTCGGCGGCCGACAAGGTGGTCGCCGAGATCCGCGCCGCCGGCGGCGAGGCGGTGGCCAGCTATGCCTCGGTTTCGGATCCCGACAGTGCGGCGGGTATCGTCGAGACCGCGGTCGACAGCTATGGTCGGCTCGACATCCTGGTCAACAACGCCGGCATCCTGCGCGACAAGAGCTTCATGAAGATGGAGATGATCGACTACCGCGCGGTACTCGACGTGCACCTGCTGGGCAGCGTCTATGTCACCAAGGCGGCCTGGCCGATCTTCATGGGACAGAAGTACGGCCGCGTCGTGGTCACGACCTCGGTGGCCGGAACCAACGGCAACTTCGGCCAGACCAACTACGGTGCCGCCAAGATGGGCCTGCTCGGCCTGATGAATTGCCTCACTATCGAGGGCCGCAAGAACAACGTGCTGACCAACGCGATCTCGCCTTCGGCCAACACGCGCATGACCGAGGGCCTGGTCGGCGAGGCGCTGCAGAAATATCTCGACCCGAAATTTGTCTCGGCCGCGGTGGCATGGCTGTGCAGCGAGAAGTGCACCGAGTCGGGCACCATCATCGCGGCGGGCGGCGGCGGCTACGGCCGGGTCGCCTACTTCGAGACCGACGGCGTGCAATTCGACCCTTCGCAGCATGTGACGGTCGAGATGTTCGACGAGTCCTTTCCGCGCATCGCCGACCTGGCCACCGCGCGACCGTCGCCGATCGGCGTGTTCGGCCTTATGGAAGAGCGCCTGAAGAAGGCCGGGCTGCTGTAGTGGAACTCGTACAGGTCGCCGTCAGCGGGGTTGCCATCGGCTGCATCTACGGGCTGGTGGCGTTGGGCTTCGTGCTGATCTACAAGGCCACTGAGGTGGTCAACTTCGCCCAGGGCGACGTGATGATGGTGGGCGGCTTCGTTGCCTACACCTTCTTCTCGATATGGCACTTGGCATTCGGTCTCGCGGTGCTGGCGACGATCGCCGTGATGGCCGCCTTCGGCGCGCTGTTCGAGCGATTCGTGCTGCGCCACATCCTGGGTCAGCCGGCCTTCTCGGCGGTGATGGTCACGATCGGCACCGGCTACGCCCTGCGCGGCCTCGTCACGATGGTGCCGGGCTGGGGCACCGAGACCCGCCTGCTGAAGATGCCCTTCAGCGCGACCTTCCTGCGTGGGGGCGGTGTCAGCATCGCGATGGACCACGTCGCGATCATCATCACGACAGCCGCGCTGTGCCTGTCGCTCTACCTGCTGTTCAAGCGAACGCGCGTTGGCATCGCGATGCAGGCCGCCTCGCAAAATCAACTCGCGGCTTTCTACGTCGGCATCCCGGTGCAGGTCATGCACACGCTGATCTGGGCCATCGCGGCCGGCATCGCAGCCGTGGCCGGCATCCTGCTCGCGCCGATCACCTTCGTGCACAACAACATGGGACTGATCGCGCTGAATGCCTTTCCGGCCGCAGTGGTCGGCGGCTTCGGCAGCATCCCGGGGGCGCTGGTCGGTGGGCTGATCATCGGCGTGGTCGAGTCGATGGCTGGTTACCTGCTACCCGAGGGCTTCAAGGCAGTGGCACCGCACCTGGTGGTGCTGCTGGTGCTAATCGTGCGGCCGTCTGGCATCTTCTCGGCGATGCGCAAGAAGAAGGTCTGAAGGTCCGACCCATGCGCTATATCTTCAAGACGCGCCACGAGCAGGACCTGGGCCTGTTCCGCGACGGCTTCGAGGCCGGCTGGTACCTGCTGCTGCTGGTGGCACTGCTGATCGCGCCGTTCGTGCTGGGCAACTATCTGCTGAGCCTTTTGAGCTTCGTCTTCATCTACAGCATCGTCGGCTTCGGCCTGATGCTGCTGAGCGGCTTCACCGGTCAGATGTCTCTGGGCCATGCAGCCTTCTTTGCGGTGGGTGCCTATACCGAGGCGGTGCTGCAGGCGCAGGGCTGGCCGTTTATCGCCTCGGGGCCTTCGGCGATCCTGCTGGCCGCGGCGTCCGGCGTGGTCATCGGGCTGCCGGCGCTGCGGCTGACGGGCATCTACCTCGCGATCGCGACGATGTCCTTCAACTTCATCGTCGAGGAAGGGCTTGCGCGCTGGGAGTCGCTGACCGGCGGCAATGCGGGCATGGCGGTGCCGAGACTCAGGCTCGTGACTGAGGCGCTGCCTGCCGGCATCCCGATGTACATGCTGTGCCTTGCTTGCGTGGTGGCCGTAGGCCTCGTGATCCGCAACATGCTGCGATCGCCCTCGGGCCGTGCCTTCGTGGCAATCCGCGATTCCGAGGTCTCAGCGCAGAGCATGGGCGTCAACCTGGCCTACTACAAGACGCGCAGTTTCGCGATCTCGGCCGCGGTGACAGGGCTGGCCGGGGCGCTGTATGCGCACCAGATCAAGTTCCTCGGTCCTGACCAGTTCACGCTGATGACCTCGATTGAGTTCCTCATGATGGTCGTGATCGGTGGCATGGGCTCGCTACACGGCGCGGTGCTGGGCGCAGTCTTCATGATCGGGCTGCCCGAGCTTATCAGCCGCATCAAGGTATTTCTGCCGTCTGCCGTCGCCGACCAGACCGGGCTCAACGCCACGGTGTTTGGCATCCTCACGGTGCTGTTCGTGCTGTTCGAGCCGCTCGGGCTCTACGGGCGCTGGGTAAAGATGCGTACCTGGTTCTCGCTGTTTCCGACGTACCGCAAGGGGATGTTCAAGCGGCAGAAGTCCTATGCCAAGTCCGAAAGGCTGGCATAGACATGGAACCCCTCTCACTCCGCGGCATGGCTGACTACTGATGGCCTTCTTTCAAGTCGAGAACATCTCCAAACGCTTCGGCGGCCTCACCGCCGTCGACCGGATCAGCTTCGACGTCGACCGGGGCGAGATCTTCACGATCATCGGCCCCAACGGGGCCGGCAAGACCACTATCTTCAACCTGATCAGCCTGATCTACCCGCTGTCGGGCGGCCGTATCGAGCTCGACGGGCGTGACATCACCGGCATGGCGCCATACAGGGTCGGAGCCGCGGGCGTCGGCCGTACTTTCCAGAACATCGAGCTGTTCGAGCATGCGACCGTGCTGCACAACCTGTTGGTCGGCTGCCACACCCACATTCGGGCCAATCTGCTCGAGGAACTGCTGTTCCTGCCGAGCCTGCGGCGCAAGGAGGTGGCGCTGCGCGAGCGAGTAGAAAAGGTGATCGACTTCCTCGACCTGCAGAGCGTTCGCGACAGTCTGGTCAGCGGCTTGCCCTACGGGGTGCGCAAGGTGGTCGAGCTCGGCCGCGCGCTGTGCATGAACCCGAAGTTGCTGCTACTCGACGAACCTTCGTCGGGCCTCAACACCGAGGAGACCGACGACATGGCGTTCTGGATCCACGACATCCGCGACCAGCTCGGCATCACGGTCCTGATGGTCGAACACGACATGGGGCTGGTCTCGCGCGTTTCCGATCGGGTTCTGGCGGTGAGCGAAGGCCGGCCGCTGGCGCTGGGCAGGCCGGCCGAGGTGCAGTCGGACCCGGCCGTCATGACGGCCTACCTGGGACAGTGAGCCAGCCATGAGCGAACCGATTCTGCGCCTCGTCAACATCGAATCGAGCTACGGCCCCGTGCGTGCTATCCGCGGCGTCAGCCTCGAAGTGCAGCGCGGCAGCATCGTGACCGTGCTCGGCACCAACGGCGCGGGCAAGTCGACCATCCTCAAGACCATCTCGGGCATCCTCGATGCCGACAAGGGCCAAATCTACTTCGACGGACAGCCGATACATGGCAGGCCGGCCGACTGGATCGTACGCCAGGGCATCAGCCACGTGCCCGAGGGGCGCGAGGTGTTCCCGATGCTGTCGGTGCACGAGCACCTGGTGATGGGCGCGTATACGCGGCGCGACCGTGATGGCGTACAGCGCGACATCGAGCGCATGTACGGCTATTTCCCGAACCTGCAGCAGCAGCGAGCGCAGGAGGCAATGCAGCTGTCGGGGGGGCAGCAGCAGATGCTGGCGATGGCGCGTGCGCTGATGGCGCGGCCCAAGCTGCTGCTGCTCGATGAGCCGAGCCTGGGCCTGTCCCCGAAACTGGTCAAGGAGATCTTCGAGATCATCGTGCGGATCAACGCTGAGGAGGGAACGACCATGCTGCTGGTCGAACAGAACGCGAGCATCGCACTCGCGACGGCTCAGTTCGGCTACGTACTCGAAGTCGGCCGCATCGTGCTCGAGGACACCACCGAGGAGTTGCTGCAGAAGGACGACGTGAAGGAGTTCTTCCTCGGCATGAAAGACGCTGGCGTACGCGGCGAGCGGCGCTGGAAGAAGAAGAAGCAATGGCGCTGACACTCAAGCAACAGACCCAACCGCTGACGCTGGCACCGTCGGCCGCCCGGGCCGACGCGGCCGCGCCGACCTGCGCGGCCTGCATTCTGCCGCAGGGCGACACGGTCGCGCGCCGGTTCTGGAGCGCGGTGCAGCTACGCGGCGACGGCATCGCGCTGCGCCAGAAGGAGTTCGGCCTCTGGCAGGAAGTGAGCTGGCGCGACTGCGGCGGCCATGCGCGGCGCATCGCGATGGCGCTCGCGGCGCTCGGCTTTCGTCCTGGCGACACGGCCGCGATCCTGTCGAACACGCGCCGCGAATGGGCGTATGCCGACTGGGGCGTGCTGAGCGCGGGCGGCGTATCAGTCGGTATCTACCCAACCGACGCGGCCGAACAGGCTCGCTACCTGCTTCAGGACTGCGATGCGTGCATTCTGTTCGTCGAGGACGAGGAGCAGCTCGACAAGGCGCTGGAGATCCGCGCCGAGTGCCCGGCGCTGCGCCAGATCGTGGTCTTCGACATGGACGGGCTGCACCGATTCGACGACCCCGGCGTGATCAGTCTCGAGGCCTTCGAGGCGACCGGCGCGACCTATGACGCGGCGCACCCCACCGAACTCGAGGCGCGGCTGGCCGCCCGCGGACCGCAGGACCTGGCGATCCTGGTCTACACCTCGGGCACCACCGGCAAACCCAAGGGCGCGATGATGTCCAACCTGAATATCACCAGCGTGATGGACACCTATCCGATCCAGCAGGACGAGCATGACGACAAGGTCACCTACCTGCCGATGTGCCACGTGGCCGAACGAATGATCGGCTCGATGCTCACGGTGCAATACGGCAGCCGAATGAACTTCGTCGAGAACCCCGACACGCTGGCGGCGAACATTTGCGAGATCGGGCCGACGCAGTTCCTCGGGGTGCCGCGCATTTGGGAGAAGTTCTTCTCGTCGATGGCGATCCGCATGAAGGAGGCGACCCCCATCGGCCGCTGGGCCTATAGCCTGGCGCTGCGTGTGGGCTACCGCGTCGGCGACCTGCGCCTGGCGGGCAAGCGGCCCAGCCTCGGTCTGGCGATGGCCAACGCGCTGGCCGGCTGGCTGGTGCTGGGCAATGTGCGCCGCATGCTCGGCCTGCACCAGCTGCGCATCGCGCTGACGGGTGCGGCGCCGATCTCGCCGGAGCTCATCCGCTGGTACCACGCGATCGGCGTACCGCTCTACGAGGGCTGGGGTATGACCGAGACCTGCGGAGGGGGCACCCTCAACACACCGCAAGCGTTCCGGATCAGCACCATCGGGCGACCGATCCCGGTCAACGAGATGAAGCTCTCGGCAGAGGGCGAGATCTTGGTGCGCGGCCCGAACGTGATCATGGGATACCTGAACCAGCCCGAGAAGACGCGCGAAGCGATCGACGAGGACGGCTGGCTGCATACCGGCGACGTCGGGGCCATCGACGCCGACGGCTACTACCGCATCGTCGACCGGATGAAGGACATCATCATCACGGCCGGCGGCAAGAACGTGACGCCCAGCGAGATCGAGAACGAGCTCAAGTTCTCGCCCTATATCGCCGACGCGGTCGTGATCGGCGACCGCCGACCTTTCCTGACCTGCCTCGTGATGATCGACCATGAGAACGTCGAGCAGTTCGCGCAGGACCGCTCGGTGCCTTTCTCGAACTTCGCGAGCCTGTGCCAGGCGAGGGAGGTGAAGGAGCTGATCCAGCAGGAGCTGGACAAGGTCAACCGGAAGTTCGCCCGCGTCGAGCAGATCAAATCGTTCCGACTGATCGACCAGAAGCTCACCGCGGAGGACGAGGAGCTCACGGCCACGCTGAAGCTCAAGCGCCGCGTGGTCGAGCTCAAGTACGCCGAGCTCATCGTCCAGATGTACGCGGCGCCATGACACGCATACCCCCGGAGACACGACCATGACCCACCGATCGATGCCGGCATTGTTGGCGGCGCTGTTGTTCTCGGTACCCGCGCTGGCAGAGCAGCAGGGCGTGACCAAGGACGAGATCCTCCTCGGCACCATCACCGACCTCTCGGGTCCGATCGCTTCGGTTGGCGTGAACACCCGCGACGGCATCCAGATGCGCATCGATGAGGCCAACGCGGCCGGCGGCGTAAATGGCCGCAAGATCCGCCTTTTGGTCGAGGACAACGGCTACGACCCCAAGCGCAGCGTGCTGGCCGCGCAGAAGCTGGTCACTAGCGACAAGGTGTTCGCGGTCGTCGGCCACGTCGGTACCGCTAACAACGTGGCGGCGATGCCGACCCTGCTCGAGAACAATGTGATCAGTTTCATGCCGATGAGCGGTGGCCGTGCGATGTTCGAGCCGCCGGAGCGGCTCAAGATCGCGCTGATTCAGCCCAACCCCGATTTGATCGAGGCCGGCGTGCGCTACCTGGTCAAGAAGAAGGGCCACACAAAGGTCTGCGTCCTTTACCAGGACGACGAGTTCGGCCTTGAGCACCTGCGCGGCACCGAGACTGCCCTGAAAGACCTCGGCGTGCCGCTGACGGAGAAGGTCTCGTACAAGCGCGGCGCAACTGATTTCTCGACCCAAATCGCCAGGCTCAAGGGCGCGGGCTGCACGCTGGTTGCGCTGGGCACGGTGGTGCGCGAGACCATCGGCGTGATGACCGAGTCCCAGAAGAGCGACTTCAGACCCGACTTCGTCGGCGGGGAGGCGGTCTACAGCACCACCACCCATTCGCTGGGCGGCAATGCGACCGAGGGGCTCTACGCAATGCACGGAATGAACAACGTCTATGCCGACGATTCGTCGAAGGTGGTGCGTGACTGGGTCGCTGCCTACAAGGCGAAGTTCAAGGCCGAGCCGACCATCACCTCGGTCTACGCCTACACCTTCATGGACATCTTTGTGGCCGCGGCCACAAAGGCCGGCCCTGTGCTGACTACCGACACGCTGATCGACACGATGGAGAGCAACGTGTTCCCGAGCAAGCTCGGCGGCCCGGAATTCAAGCTCACCAAGACCATGCGGCTCGGCGCCAGCCAGCTCAGCGCGGCGCAGATACAGAACGGACGCTGGGTTCAACTCGGCGACGCCGTCTCCGTGAAGCGCTGAGCGAAGGGCGATTCCGTTGGGGGCAATGGCAATACGAGACAACCAAAAGGAGCATTCGATGATGACCAAACTTCCGCTGCGCCGGCTGCTTGCCGGGCTCGGCACAGCGCTGCTGGCCTGCGCTGCGATGGCGCAGAACAGCCAAGGCGTGACCAAGGACGAGATCGTGGTCGGCACCATCACGGACCTGTCGGGGCCGATCGCCTATGTTGGCAAGAACACGCGCAACGGCTTGCAGCTGCGGGTCGACGAGATAAACGCCGCGGGCGGCATCAACGGCCGAAAGATCAGGCTGCTGGTGGAAGACAACGGCTACGACCCCAAGCGCAGCGTGCTGGCCGCGCAGAAGCTGGTCAACAGCGACGGCGTGTTCGCGATCCTCTACCACGCGGGCTCGGCGATGAACATCGCGGCGATGCCGATTCTGTTCGAGCGCGGCGTCATCAACTTCATGCCAGCGAGCGGTGCGCGCGCGATGTTCGAACCACCGGATTGGCTCAAAATCGCGCTGACCTCGCCGAACTTCGACCAGATGGAAGTCGGCGTTCCCTACCTGATCAAGCAGAAGAAGCATACCAAGGTTTGTGCCATCTACCAGGACGACGAGTTCGGTCAAGAGCATCTGCGTGGCGCCGAATCAGGTCTCAAGAAGGCGGGCCTGACGTTGGCCGACCGAGCCACCTTCAAGCGCGGTGCGACCGACTTCTCGTCGCAGGTCGCCAAGATCAAGCAGACCGGCTGCACCATGGTCGTGCTCGGCTCGCTGGTTCGAGAGACCATCGGCATCGTCAGCGAGGCCCATAAGAACGACTACAACCCCGACTTCCTCGCCGGCGAATCGGGCTACAACACGCAGGTGGCCGAGCTCGGCGGTCCGGGGCTGGACGGCCTCTACGCGGTCCATGCGTTCAACACGCCCTATGCCGATGATCCCTCGAAGGCCATGCGGAATTTTTACGCCAACTACAAGGCGAAATTCGGCGAGGCGCCGCAGCAGACTGGCATGTACGCGTACTACGCGATGGACATCTTCGGGAAGGCCGTTGCCAAGGCCGGGCCGAATCTCACGACCGACAGCTTCCTGAACGTGATGGAGAGCACAACCTTTCCAAACCCCTTCGGCGGCGGAGACTTCAGCATCAGCAAGGCTGACCGGCTCGGCATCCGCGAGCTTCGGGTCTCGCAGATCCAGAAGGGTCGCTGGACTAACGTAAGTGAATTGCTGTCGGCCCGCTAGCGGCAGCGCGGGGGCGCCGGTCGCGCCCCGCCGGTCAGCCGACTTGGCGCTCCATGCCGCGCCAGTAGGGCTCGCGCAGCACGCGCTTGAGCAGCTTGCCCGACGGATTGCGCGGCAGCGCATCCACCAGGTCGATCGACTTCGGGCACTTGAAGCCCGCAATCAGCGTGCGAGCGAAGGCAATCACCTCGGCCGCATCGAGCTCGATGCCGGCGCGGGGCACCACGACCGCCTTCACCGCCTCACCCCACTTCGCGTCGGGCACGCCGATCACCGCCACGTCGGCGATGCCCGGATGTCGGCTCAGCGCGCTTTCGACCTCAGCCGGGTACACGTTTTCGCCGCCCGAAACGATCATGTCCTTGAGCCGGTCGCGCACGTGAAGGTAGCCGTCCTCGTCGAGGTAGCCGGCGTCACCGCTGTGGTACCAGCCGTCGCGGATGGCGGCGGCTGTTGCTTCGGGGCGCTGCCAGTAGCCTGGCGTGATGAAACCGCCGCGCAGCAGGATCTCGCCGGTCTGCATCGCGGCCAGGTCGCGACCCTCGGCATCGACGATGCGCAGTTCGCAGCCGCTCGACGGCCGCCCGCACGAGCTCAGCCGCCCTGGCTTGGCCGGGTCGTGATCGGCCGGTGCCAGCACCGTGCCGACCGTGGTCGATTCGGTCATGCCGAACATCTGCAGGAAGCCGCAGCGCAGTGTACGCAGGCCGCGCTCAAGCAGGTCGACCGAGATCGGCGAGCCACCGTAGGTCAGCAATTCGAAAGGCCCGAAATCGGTGTCAGCGCAATCGGGATGATCGAGGATCGCCGCTAGCAGCGCCGGCACGATGCCGAGCTTGGTCACGCGATGCTGGCGAAAGGCCTGCAGGATCAGCGCGGCACTGGCCTCGCGCAGGATCACGATGGCGCCGCCGGCATAGGGCGCATACATGCCGTAGGTCGAGCCGCCCGCATGGAACAGCGGGAGCGGAACGATCGCGACGTCCTCACCTGACCAGCGCCCGTTGGCTTCGCTGTCGACTTGGCCGAGGTTCGCGATCAGGTTGCGATTGCTGATCTGCACGCCCTTGGGCAGACCGGTGGTGCCCGAGGTGTACATCTGGATCACGACCTCGTCGTCGCGCGATGGCAGGTCCGGATCGGTCGCGGGCCGGGCGTCGCGCCATTTCTCATAGTCGATGCAGTCGTCGAAGCTACCGTCGATGCAGACGACGGTGCGAACCCGCGGCAACTGCGCGCGCAGCCCGGCGAGCAGGTCATGGTATTCGCGGTCGACGAACATCAGCTCGACCTGCGCATCGACGAGGATCGCCGCGATCTCGGGCGCCGCGAGCCGCCAGTTGATTGGCACGAGCACGCAGCCCGACTTGGCCGCACCCATGTAGAGCTCGAAGAAGCGGTCGGAGTTCTTCGCGAGCCAGCCGAAGCGCGCACGCGGGCGCGACAGCGCGGCCGTGAGCCCATGGGCCGCCTGGTTGCTGCGCCGGTCCCACTCGCGCCAGGTGGTCGTGCGCCCTTCGAAGATCAGCGCAGGCCGCTCGGGCGTGAGTGCGGCGTAGGCACGCGGAATGTCGGCGAAGCAGCGGATGCCAGGACGCTGCAACGGCGGTGGCGAGATGGCATCCATGGCTAGCGCCCTTCGAATTTTGCCGGACGCCGCTCGAGGAAGGCGCGCACCGCCTCGCGATGGTCCTGCGTCTCGGTCATTGGGATCTGCTGCTGTGCCTCGAACTCGAGCAGGTCGGCCAGGGACTGCGATTGCGAGGCCTGCAGGTTGCGCTTGATGCCGGCCTGTGCCAGCCTGGGCCCGTCGGCGAAGCGGCGGGCCCAGGCGGTGGTCTCGTCGGCCAGCGCGTTGTCCTCGACCAACTGCGTCGCGAGGCCCATCTCGGCCGCGGCCTGGGCGTCGATGATGTCGCCAGTCAGCATCAGCTCGCGCGCCTTGACTGCTCCGACTGTGCGAGGCAGCAGCCACGACACGCCGAAGTCCGTGGCCAGCCCGATCCTCACGAAAGCCAAGCCGAACTTCGCCGACCGCCCGACGATGCGGAAGTCGCAGCACAGCGCCATGCCGAGGCCCGCGCCCATGGCCGGTCCATGGATGCTGGCGATCGTGACCTTCGGGCACTGAGCCAGCGCGAGCGGCACCCGATGCCCGCGCCGAACCCAGGCCATCTTCTGCTGGAAGCTCTGGTCGCTGTTGGTGGCCATGCCCTTGACGTCGCCGCCGGCGCAAAAAGCGCGGCCGCTGCCCTTCAGTACGATCGCTCCAATGGCGGGATCGGTGCCGAGACGGTCGAGCGCCTCGAGCAGGCCGTCGATCATGTCATCGGACAGTGCGTTGAGGCGTTCGGGGCGGTTCAGCGTGAGGGTCGCGATGCCGTCCGACTGCGATTCGAGGAGGTCGTGGTGGTTCATGGCCGCAAGATGGTGGGGGTGGGACCGAGTGCCCGCATGCCGCGGTTTCGGTGGAAGGATCGAAGCGCCTCAGGCGAGTTGGGCGTTCGCGAGCCGTGCGAAGCGCGCCTGGTGGTGATCGGCGTTGCCGAAGGCCATGTCGATCATCACCAGCCGCTTGAGGTACTGGCCGACCGCGAGTTCGTCGGTCATGCCCATCCCGCCGTGGAGTTGCACCGCGGCTTGGCCCACTTCCCGTCCGGCGCGGCCGGCCTGCACCTTGGCCGCCGCCGCCGCCTGTGCGAACACCAAGCCCGCTCCGGCGGACTGCGCCGCGTGCATCGCCAGCGACTGCATGCATTCGAGCTGGATCTGCATGTCGACAGCGCGATGCCGCAGCACCTGGAACGTGGCCAGCGCCTGGCCGAACTGTTTGCGCTGCTGTAGGTAGTCGATGCTGAGCCGCGTCGCACTGCGCATCGCGCCGGTGGCCTCGGCAGCGAGATAGGCTAAGGCGCGGTCGACCACATGTTCGACCGCGCCGAGTGCCGACTCGCCGTCGCCGAGCACGGCTTCGGCCTTGACCTTGTCGAAGCGCAGGTGCGCGCCGGGTCGGTGATCGATCATCGGGAACGCCGTGCGCGCAAGCCCCGGCGCATCGGACCTGACGACGAACAACCCGAGGCCGCGGGCATCGGTGCGCGCGCCGCCGCTCCGCGCCAGCACGATCAGCAGGTCCGCGCCGGGTGCGTCCCAGACGGTGATCTTCTCGCCCGACAGCACCCAGCCGCTGTCCTGGCGCACGGCCTGCGTGCGCACATCGTGCAAGTCGAACCGCGCGCCCTTCTCGGCGAAGGCGAAGGCGGTGCGCAGCCGCCCCGCGGCGATCGCGGCGAGGTAGCGCCCGGCCTGCTCCGCGCTGCCGGCCTTGGCGATCAGGCCGGCCCCGACCACCACGGTCGACAGGTAGGGCTCGAGCACCAGCGCCGCACCGAAGGCGTCGCCGATCACCATGTTCTCGACCGCGCCGCCGCCCAGGCCGCCGTATTCTGTCGGCAGCGACGCCGCGAGCCAGCCCATCTCGGCGAACTGCGCCCAGGCATGGGCCGAGAAGCCGTGCTGGTCGCGCACCACCTCGCGCCACGCGGCATGATCGTATTCCTTGCTTAGCCAGGTCTGCACGCTGTCCTGCAGCATGCGCTGGTCGTCGTCGAGTTCGAGATTCATCGGGGCCTCTTGCGGACGGTCAGTGGCCAAAGATGGACTTGGCCAGGATGTTGCGCTGGGTCTCGCTGGAGCCCGCGTAGATGGTGGCGGCACGCCGGAACAGGTAGTCCTCGACGCGACCGTCGGCATAGTCGGGCGCGCCGACCGACTGGTGCGAGCCGTCGCCGCGTGCCTCGTAGGGCAGGCCGACGTAGCCCAGCGCGTCAACGCTCAGTTCGGTCAGCTTCTGCATGACTTCGGAGCCGCGTAGTTTCATCATGCTGGCGGCGGCCATCGCGTCGCCGGCCTTCCCTCGAACCAGCAGGCGGATGTTGGTCATCTCGAGTGCCAGCATGTCGATCTCGAGCGCGGCGAGCCTGCTGGCGAAAACTGGGTCCTCGATAAGCGGTGCGCCCTGGGCCTGTTCGCCGTGCGCGATCGCCTTGAGCATCGCCAGCCGGCGCTTGCTGCGGCTGACTTCGGCCGAGGTCGCGCGCTCGTGGCCGAGCAGGAACTTGGCGTAGGTCCAGCCATTGTTCTCCTCGCCGATGAGGTTTCCCTTGGTCACGCGGACGTTGTCGAAGAAGACTTCGTTGAGGGTGTGACCGCCGTCGATCGAGATCAATGGGCGCACGCTGATGCCCGGTGTCTTCATGTCGATGAGAATGAACGAGATGCCGCGCTGCTGCCGGGCCTCGGGGTCTGTGCGAACGAGGCAGAACATCAGGTCGGCCTTGTGGGCATCGGAAGTCCAGATCTTGCTGCCGTTGACGACGTAGAAGTCGCCGTCGCTCTTGGCGCGGGTGCGCAGGCTCGCGAGGTCGGAGCCCGAACTCGGCTCGGAGTAGCCCTGACACCAGTGTTCGTCCATCGAGACGATGCCGGGCAGGTAGCGTTTCTTCTGGGCCTCGGTGCCAAAGGTGTAGATCACCGGGCCTACCATCGAGACGCCGAAGAACGAAAGCGGTGGTGCATCGGCCGCCGCGCATTCGTCCTCGAAGATGTAGCGTTGCATCGGGGTCCAGCCGGGCCCTCCGTATTCGCGCGGCCACGAGGGTGCGGACCAGCCACGGCGATGCAGGATCTTGTGCCAGGCGACCACGTCGGCCCTGGCGATGTGCGACTGCAACCGCGCTTTGGCGGCAAGCTGCGGCGGCAGGTTATCCCTGATGAAGCTGCGCACCTCTTCGCGGAAGGCCCGCTCGTCGGCGGAAAGATACTGTTGCATGAATTGCTTTCGGAAGAGCGCGTCGAACCGTGCGGTTCACGCTGCGGGCAATTTAGGTCCGCGCTTGCGTGAGGTCAGTCCCCCAGGAGTGGGACAGACCGCGCGCGTTGCGGGCTCTGTAATCGGTAGATGGCCCTCGTTCCCGAATTGCGCGCCTTGCTCACGCTGCCGGCGATATGCGCTCCGATGTTTCTCGTGAGCGGCCCGAAGCTCGTGAGCGAGGCTTGCAAGGCCGGACTGATCGCCGGGTTGCCGAGACAGAACGCACGCAGCTTCGAGGAGTTCGAGCGCTGGCTCGAAGCAATCCGGACCGAACTCGAAGCCCACTCGCAGCGCACGGGGCGCGGTACGGGACCGATCGCGGTCAATCTCGCGACCCGCATGGAAGACGAGGAACTGGCCCGGCATCTCGCGCTGTGCGCACGCCAGGGCGTGCGCATCGTGATTACGGTCGGCGGCGACCCGACAGCCTCGATCCGGCGTGCGCACGATCTCGGCCTGCACGTGTTCCACGACATCACGAGCCTGCGCTTCGCCGAGAAGGCGATCGAGGCGGGCGCGGACGGGCTCAACTGCATTGGCGCCGGCGGCGGCGGTCATTCGGGAACGCTGAGCCATCTCACGCTGATCCGCAAGGTGCGGGCGATCTACGACGGCACCATCGTGCTCGGCGGTGCGGTCTCTGACGGTGCGACCATTCGCGCGGCCGAAGTGCTGGGTGCCGACCTGGCCTATCTCGGGACGCGTTTCATCGCGACACAGGAGTCGCTCGCGCCGCCGGCCTACAAGGCGTTGCTGGTGAGCCAGACCTCGAGCGATCTGCTCTACACCGATCGGATCGCGGGTGTCGCGGCCAACTGGCTGGTCGAGTCGATTCGCCTCGCGGGGCTCGATCCACACGATCTGCCGCGGCCGCTCGGGCGCGGCATGCGGCACGACCATCTGCCGGCGAGCGCCGAGCCCTGGAAGCGGGTCTGGAGCGCCGGACAGGGCATCGACCTGATCGACGACGTGCCGACCGTTCAGGTGCTGGTGCAGCGCTTGCGCCGCGAGTATGTCGCTGCCTGTGCCGTGCCCGACCTGGCGGCCGCGGCCCGCGGTGATCCCTAGTAGTCCGTCTCGCTCCACCAGGGAAAGAAGCCGGGCATGTCGCGCGACACCTTGTCGGGGAAGTCCGGGCGGCGCTTCTCGAGGAAACTGGCGATGCCTTCGCGCGCATCGGCGCTGCGGCCACGCGATTGCACCGCAAGGCTGTCGAGCCGGTGCGCCTCCATCGGGTCGGCGGCGCCGGCCATGCGCCAGAGCATCTGCCGCGTCAGCGCGACTGACACCGGTGCCGTATGCTCGACGATCTGTGCTGCGTAGGCATAGGCGGCTGGCAGCAATTCCTCGGGGCGGTGCAGCGAGTGCACCAGGCCGGCGGCAAGTGCCTCGTTCGCGGCGACCAGCCTGCCGGTCAGGCACCAGTCGAGCGCGCGATTGAGCCCGACGATGCGTTGCAGGAACCAGGCCGAGGCGCTCTCTGGAACAATGCCGCGCCGCGTGAAGACGAAGCCGAAACGCGCGTCGGTCGATGCGAAGCGTGCGTCCGTGGCCAGGGTCATGGTGGCACCCGCACCGGCGGCGGCACCGTTCACTGCCGCGATCACCGGCTTGAGGCAGCGGTAAAGTCGCAGCGTCAACAGGCCGCCCGCGTCGCGCGTATCGGCCTCGCCATAGTCGAAGGTCGCTGCGCCAGTCGAGAGGTCGGCGCCGGCGCAGAAGGCGCGTCCGGTCCCGGTCACAACCACTGCGCGCACCGCGTCGTCGCGGTCTGCCTCGTCGAGCGCTTCGATGAAGGCCGAGATCATCGGAGTGGTCAGCGCATTGAGCCGATCTGGCCGGTCGAGGGTGATGGTGGCCACGCGGTCGGCGACCACGTAGCGCAGCGGTTCACTGGTCATCGATCCACCAAAGAGTGCCTTGTTGTCGCACGATCTAGCCGGCGAGCCTGCCGCCGTCCGCCAGGTAGGCGGCACCGGTCGTGAAGCTCGCCCGATCCGATAGCAGCCAGACGACCAGTTCGGCAATCTCGTCGGGCCTTCCGAGCCGGCCGAATTGGTTGTTCGGCGCTGTCGGCGCGCCGCGTAGCGTGGCGGCCGAACTGACCATCGGCGTGTCCACATGCCCCGGGCATACGGCGTTCACTCGGATGCCCGCGGCGCCATATTCCACCGCTGCGGTCTTGGTCAGCCCGATCACGCCGTGCTTACTCGCGACATAGGCCGAAGAACCGCGCAGGCCGATCAGCCCGCCGATGGACGACATGTTGACAATGGCGCCGCGGCGCCGGTCGCGCTGCATGGCCGCGAGCTGGTGTTTCATGCAGAGGAAGACGCCCGTGAGGTTGACCGCAATCGTTCGTTGCCAGGCCTCGAACTCGACTTGCGCCAGCGACTTGCCTGTGGTCCCGACCGCGGCGGTTCCAATGCCCGCGTTGTTGAAGGCTCCATCGAGCCCCCCGAAGACGGCAAGCGTTCGTTCGACAGCATCGGCCACCGCGGGTTCTGCAGCCACATCGGACTCGATCGCTAGGGATTCGCCGCCAAGAGCCTTGAGTTCGGCGGCGGTCGCATGGGCGGCCTCGGCATCGCGGTCGACCACCGCCACGCGCGCGCCCTCGCGCCCGAGCAGCAGGCAGGCGGCGCGGCCGATGCCCGAGCCGCCACCGGTCACGAAGACGACCTTGCCGTCGAAGGATCGGGAATGAGTGTGTGTCACGTGCTTATCCTGCGGCGGGCGACAACCACTCCAGCAGCGCCTGCGTCACCGCTTCCGGACGCTCGATCGTTGAGAGATGGCCGCAACGCGGAATGACGCGTAGCTCAGCCCCGGCGATGGCGTCGCGCATTTCCTCGGCCAGATGCGGCGGTGTGGCCAGGTCGTCTTCGCCGACGAGGACCCACGTCGGGCAGCGGATCGCGCCGAGGTACGGCCGCGAGTCGCGGCGTCGGCCGATCGCCTGTTGCTGGCGAATGAATTTCTCGGGGCCGACGTCCCAGGCGATCCTGTTGTAGAGCGCTCGCAGCACGACATCATCGCGGCGCGCCGGTGCGACGGCTAGCAACCAGCTCTGGTCGAGATAGCGTTCGAAGCCCTCGCGCTCAACCATGCGGATCGAATCGAGCCGGCCTCGCGTGATCTCGGGCGCGTCGGACCGCGCCGAGGTGTTAAGAAGCGCCAGACGCGTGACGCGTTCGGGCGCTTGGCGCATGATCTCGAGCGCCGTGTAGCCGCCCATCGACAGGCCGGCCAGCGCAAAGCGCGGCGGTGCATTCGCCAGCACCTGCGCTGCGATCTCGGCGATGGAGTCACCCTGGCAATGATTGGCGATCGTGATCGGACCGGTACCCCACAGCGCGGGAATTTGCGCTTCGAAGAGGCGCGCCGAGCAGTACAGTGCCGGGATCAGCAGAACGGGCTGAATGTCAGCCATGGTTGGGTCGATTTCAGCGGTCGACGGTGATGAGCTCGGTCATCGGCTTCCACGGAGAGTGGAGGCGGCCAGAATCCAGACGGGTAAGGATCTCATGGAAAGGCGCGGCAGTAGTAGGTTGAAGAACGGCGACCGTCGATCAGTGAATGCAGGCGGCGCCGAAACCAGTAGAGCATGGTCTCCTCCGCGCAGTCTGTCCCCCTGTCGGGCGACATGGGGAACGTCCTGCTGTTCGAGGACGAAAGCGACCTCACCAGCTCGCTATCAGCAAGGCTGACTGGCGTTTCGTGTCACGGACTATTGCTGTCGCGCCGGATCACTTCGAGGTCGGAATTCCCATCTCGAACTGCTTTCGCGACGAGTACCAGCGTCTGCGACAACTGCCGCGCTTCGGCACGCTCGTCACTTGCCGAAGACCGCGACCTGCGGCTGCACGCAGGCGAAGAGCTTCATAACGACCGCCCATTTCGTTCCTTGAAGGCCACGGCCAGGTTCTCTGCGCTTTCCCGGCGCATGCGAACGTTCTGCATGTGCGCTTCGAGCTCCTGCAATTCATCGGAGATGGATTGCGACTGGGGCATGCCGACGATTGACGCCGCGAGCACATGCGCAAGGCCCGGCATCACCGGTTTCTTCGAGAGATCAAACGGCTCTCCCGGATCCGGATTGACATAGGCCATGACGCGCCTGACGCTTCCGCGCCGAGGCATCTAGCTGCCTATGGTTCGATCAGACCTAATCGCTTGGCGCGTTCCAAGGCTTGGCGCCGACGGCGAGTACCCAGTTTGTCGTAGGCCTGCTGCAGGTACCACTTGATCGAGGCCTCTGTGCGGCCGAGGGCTTCGGCGATCTCGCGGTTGGCATATCCCTTGGCGACCAGTTTCAGCACCTCGATCTCGCCGGCGCGCAGCGCGCCGGTCACCGGGGTGTCGCCGGACGGCTGGAGCAGGGCGGGCGCCGCCTCGCCAGCGCCGCGGCTTTCGCAGGCATCGACCAGCCGGGCGTGGAAGGCGGCCGCTGCAGCGCTCAGCCCATGGCCGATCTCCGGACGCTCGACCAGCAGGGTGCAGCAGGACGGCTCGTCGAGCAGGGGGCGCATCAGCCGGCCTTCGCCACCGAGTTCGACCGCGCGGCGCACCGAGCGTTGGGCGCCCGGAAGGTCGCCATCCATCAGTTGCAATTGCGCCAACTCGACCGTCCAGCGCAGGCGCTGGCGCAACGCGCCGGTCTGGATGTGGTGGTTGGCCCAGTGCCGCGCCAGGCCCATGGCGGCGGCCAGGTCATTGCGCGTCTTGGCGACTTGCAGCCAGGCGATGGCCATCAGTTCGTGCGCGCCGGTGGCGCCGGTGTACGGCAGCAGCGGGGTGCGGGCCCCCGGGAGGGCGAGCGCGGCTGCATGGAGGGCCACTAGGTCGGGCCGCCCGCAATGCAGCGCGAGGCGCAGTCGCTCGACTTGCGCGGCCAGTTCAAGCCGCTTGAAGCCGCGCTGGCGGGCGTGCACGATGGCTTCGTCTGCCACGCCCAGCGCGGCCTCTGCGCCGTGCCGGGTGCGGGTCAGCCGCATCTGTGTCAGCCAGCCTGAAACCTGCAGGCCGCCCGGGCAGTGCTCACCGCTGTGCGGCAGGTGTTGCGCGAGCAGCGCGTGCGCGCGTCCCAGTTGGCCGGTCTCGTAGAGAACCTCGGCCAGTTGGAGGCCGGCGACCGCGAGCACTGAGGGAAAGGCCTGGCGGCCGTGCTCGCGCATGTTGGCCAGCGCCTGTTCCAGGGTTCGCACGGCGGACTCGGTGCGGCCGGTTTCCAGGTAGCACTGGGCCAGTGCGGCGGCGATGTAGATCATGCCGACAGTGGCCTGCGAAGCCCCCGCGCACTGCGCGGCGCGGCCGGCCAGCCAGTCCACCGAGTCGAAGCGGCTGACGTCGCAATGCGCCGACAGCAGGGTCGAGAAGAAGCTCAGCTTGATCCAGGCCGGCGCATCGGGAAACTGGACCAGCAGCTGTTCGGCGCTAAGGCGCGCGGCCGGCATGTCTTCCTCGAAAGTCGACAGCAGCATCTGCCGATGCAGCAGCAAGTTGCGCAGCTCGGTGGTCGCGGGGGTCTCCCCTTCGTGCGCGACCCGGGTGTCGATCTGGGACTGCACCGAGGCCAACTGGCGCCGCGTCTCCTCGAAGCGGCGCTGCACGATGTCGCGCATCGCTATCGCGAGTTGGATGCGCGGGTGAGAGGTGCGCAGGCCCTCGGGCAGGCGCCGGGCCATCTCGAGCACGCTGCTGCTGTCGATCATGAACATCGCGTCGTAGCTGGCCTCCAGCACCTCGGCCGCGCGGTCGTGGGCGTGCACGCTCAATGCGAGCTCGAAGGCGTCGGTGAAGTGCTGCTGCGCCAACAGCCAGTCGACCGCGCGCAAGGCGCCGGCACGCGTCGAAGCGGGGCCCGCGCGGTCGCGTTGCAGCCGGCGCAGGAACTGCGAGAACAGGGGGTGCAGGCGGTACCACCCGCGCGTGCTGTCCAGCGGCTGCAGGAACAACTGGTGTTGTTCGCACTGCTCGAGCCAGGCCGCGGCATCGTCCTGGCGACGCACCGCGTTGCACAGGTCGACACAGACGCGGTCGAGGCCGGCGAGGTCATACAGAAAATCCTGCAGGCCCTCCGACAGGCCGTCCCACACCTCCTGGCGGAGGTAGGCCCACAACTCGGCTTGCTCGCCGCTGAGGGCGGCGAGGGCCTGCTGCGAGTCGCCGGCCAGGTGCGAGTGGTCGCGTGCAAGCATCATCACCGCGAGCGGCCAGCCTTTGGTGCGCGCCATGACCTCGTCCAGCCAGGCTGCCTCAGGTGTTGCGTGGCCGGGGTTGCTCAGCGCGCTTGCCACTTCGGCGGGCGAGAAAGCCAGCAATTGAGCATCGACCTCGGCCACATCGCCGTGCAGGCGCAGCCGCACCAGCGGCGCGGGCAGAGGCCCGCGCGTGCTCATCATGATGCGCAAGGCGGTAGGGGCGGTGTCGAGCAGGGCGCACCAGAGTTCCCACGCCGGGCCGTCGCCCAGGGCTTCGAGCTGGTCGACCCACAGCACGGCACCGCCGGTGCTGTCGCGCAGCATCGGGGTCATTGCGGCCCACAGCTGGGGCAGGCCCTGGGAGGCCGGGGCGGGCAAGCGCCATGCCGCGGCCAGTTGTTTCAGCAGGCCCTCGGGCGTGCGGGCCCAAGTGGGGTTGAGCGTCAGCCAGGCGCGAGTGCCGGGCGGGCGTTGCAGCTCGTACCACCACTGGGCCATCAAGGTGGTTTTTCCCCAGCCAGCCGGCGCGCGTACCACGCAAAAGCGCTGCCGCTGCCACTGGTCCACCCACAAGCCGTGCAACATCGACAGGTGTTCGCGCGGCAGGGCGAGGCGGGATAGCGGAGGAGGCTCCAGCGAGGCGGGCCAGGCCGAGAGGGCTGGCGCAGGAAAAGATGGGGTCGATGCGGGAGACGACATTCGAGAGGGGGTGGCAGCCTGCCAAGTGTGCCTGCAAGCCGCCGTGGGCACGGTCGAAACTTGCCGGCTATATCGAGGGGGTTCGGGAATATCCTGAGCTCAACGACCGAAAAGATAGGTGCTGCACAAGGGCCGGCTCTCGACACTTCGCTTCCGGCCTTCGGGTCCGGATTCCGCCCGATCCCCGCCCGCTCGAACGGGCCCCGCAGGAGACAAGAAAGAATGACCGTCGTTTCGCCCGCCCCGTGCATCCCCGCCGACTGTTCCGGGAGTGCGTCATGAACGCCACGCCGGTGATCGACATCGGCACCGTGAAGGACGCGGCGCCGCTAAGCCGTACCCACATCCTGATCGTCGCGCTGTGTGCCGGCGTGATGTTCTTCGACGGCCTGGACCTGTTGACCATCAGCTTTGCCGCGCCGGCCATCGGCAAGGCGCTCGGCCTGCTGCCGCAGCAGGTTGGCCTGATGTTCTCGGCAGGCCTGGTCGGGCTGGGCGTCGGTGGCCTGCTGCAGGGACCATTCAGCGACCGGCTGGGCCGCAAGCCGATGCTGGTCGCCTGCGTGATCCTGTTTGGCGTGGGTACGTGGCTCACTGCGCTGGCCACCTCCTTCCCATCCTTGATGACCTATCGCTTCATCGCCGGCCTTGGCCTCGGGGCCGCCACGCCGGTGGTATTGACGCTCGTGACCGACAGCTGCCCGGCCCGGCTGCGCGCGCCGTTGAGCATGGTGATGTACTGCGGCCTGATGGTCGGCGGCCTGTTCGGGGGCCTGCTCACAGCGCTCACCTCGGGCCCGCTGGGCTGGCAGGGCGTGTTCGAGATCGGCGGCTTCCTGCCGCTGCTCTACGTGCCGGTGCTGCTGTGGTGCCTGCCCGAATCGGTGGAGTTCCTGACCTTGAAGGGTGGCCGCGACCCGCAGGTCGGCCGCACGCTGCAGCGCCTCGTGCCGGGCTTCGAGCCCGTGGCGGGCGCGCGCTACGTGAGCGCAGCGTCGAGCACGGCGAAGGGTTCGCTGATGCGCCTGTTCCGCGGCGAGCTGCGAGCCCGCACCTGGGTGACGTCGTTGGGCTTCCTGTGCACGCTGATGTCGCTGTATTTCTACGCGAGCTGGTTGCCGGCGCTGATGCGCGGCATCGGCCTGAGCGAAGGCCAGTCGATTGCCATCACCTTGTCGGGCCAGGTGGGCAACCTGGTCGGCTCGCTGCTGATCGCCCGGCTGATGATGTCCTGGCCACCGTACAAGGTCATCACCGTGACCTACGTGGGCGCCGCGCTGGCACTCGTGGCGGTGTCGTTGGGCGGGCCGAATTTCGCGTTGCAGATGGGCTTGAATTTCCTGGTCGGCGTGTTCCTGTCGGGTTCGCTCAATGGTTTCACCTCCCTCACGCCGCAGCTCTATCCGGCCGACCTGCGTGCCACCGGCACTGGCTGGGCGCGCAGCGTGGGCTATATCGGCGCGGTCATCGGTCCCGGCGTGGCCGGGGCGCTGATGGCCCGTCAATGGACGGCCGAAGGCCTGTTCCAGCTGGCGGCCGTTCCTCCGTTGCTGGCCGCCCTGACCTGCCTGGTGCTCGCTGTGCTGGTGGTGGCCGGCCCGCGGCGCGGCGCGCTCGCGACGGCCACGGCCCGCGCGCCGGGTTGACGGCCCGCGTGCTTCGGATCCGACCCGCGGATGATGGTCTTCCCCGAGTGAGCAACACTCCGGTGTGCGCACACCATGAACGCACGCGACAGCTTCGATCTTGACCTGCGCGCGGTCGATCTGCATCGCCGCGCGGACACCTGGCGGCAGTGGAACGACGACATCTTCTGCGAGCGCGTGACCTTTGCCGATGAGCCGCCCGACGAGCCCCTGCAGGGCTACATCCGCGGCACCCGGCTCAGTGTGGGCCGCCTGTATCGCCTGCAAGCGGCCATGGGCCGGCTGGCGCGCTCGCTGTCGCCCAATCCCTCGCACAAGTTGTACACGGCCGTGCTGCTGCTCGCGGGGCAGAGCACGGTCTGCCAGGACGGGCAGCAGTGCGGGCTGCAGGCCGGCGACATGACCTTCCTGCATGGCGGCAGCGCCTTCGAGAAGACGATCTCGGTGGGCTCGGAGATGCTGCTGCTGCATGTGCCGCAGGAGGTGGTCCGGGCGCGCCAGCCGGGCGCGCTAGCGCTGGTCAATCGCTGCTTCAAGGCATCCGACGTCGGCACGCGCGTGATGCGCAGCGCCATGCTGAGTGCCTTCGAAGCCGGACCCCGGCTGGATTCGGCGCAGCAGGCCAGCCTGATGCTGTCGCTGGTCGACATGCTGGGCCTGCCGCGCTGCGATGACGGCCCGCTGGCCCCCGACCGCGATGCGTTACGCGTGCGCCAGGCGCTGGCCGAGATCGATCTCGGGCTGGCCGACCGGGACTTCAACGCCAATCGCCTGGCCGACATGCTGCACATCAGCCGGCGCCGGCTCGACGAGCTTTTCGTGGCCGAGCTGGGAAAGCCGGTGGCGCCCTGCATCTGGGAGCGCCGCCTGTCGCAGGCCGCCAGCCTGCTGCGCGACGCGCGCCATGCCAGCCGCACCGTCACCGACGTGGCGCTGTCGCTGGGCTTCGAGGACGTGGCGCATTTTTCGCGTGTGTTCAAGAAACGCTATGGCGTGACCGCGCGCAAGTGGCGCGAGGGCGCGGACGCCGCACTGTCCGAAGACGGTTGATCGGCCGTCACGTCCCCAAGAGGTACAGGTACATCGCCAGGCCTGCCGAGTCGCTTCCGGCAGGCCTGGCGCATTTCAGCGGCGCAGCTCGGCCTCGGCCACGTACATGCCGTGGAAGGCGCCGGGCAGCGGGAAGGGCAGCCGCACCGTGGCTACCGGCGGGGCCGCCATGTCGAGCGCATCGAGGACCAGCAGCACCGCGTGCTTCTCGGCGCTCAGGTTGGCCACGCACAGCAGGTAGCCGTCGCCCTCGGCCGCGTCGGGGCTGCGCGGCACGAACACCGGCTCCTGGGTCGATCCGGCCACCTTGTGCACCGTCATCTGCATCGTGTCCCAGTCGAGGCGGGCAACGCCGTCGGGGGTCTTGATGTAGCCGTAGCGGTAGCGGGACATGGCAAAGCGCTCGTCCAGGCGCGGCATCTCGCCGATCGCGCCCGGGAAGGGGGTGCGCCTGGCGCCGTCCTCGGGGCTTGACAGGTCGAAGCTCAGCCGCGTGACGGTCGGAATGCCGTCGACCGGATTCGTGGGCTGGCCATTCACGTCGGGATAGAAGCGGAAGCCGTTGCCGCTGCTGATGGTCGCGTCCACGTGCACGGTCGAGCCTTCGGTGAAGGCATTCATGATGTGGCCGCTGAAGCAGCGCGGCACCTTGAACCAGCGGATGTCCTTGGCGCTGCCGTCGCGGCGCATGATGCCCCAGCACGAGGGCAGCTCCGGGTCGTAGGCGTAGAAATGGCCGCCGGCCTTCACGCGGGCCTCGTCCACCGTCAGCGGCATGACGCCGAAGATGACGTGCTCGCGGGTCACGGCGAAGTCGTGCGACAGGCCAGGGTAGGGCGACTGGAACTCTTCCTGGCGGCAGATGTCGCCGTTGCGATCGATGACGTGCAGCATCATGTCGGTGTTCGCCTTGCCGTGCGCGAACAGGCCGAAGGACCACCACTCGCCGGTCACCGGGTCGATCTTCGGGTGCGCGGTCAGGCTGGTGCTTTTCAGCGCGCCATTGAAGTTCCACTTCGGCAGCGTGGCCAGGGTGTCCGGGTCGATCTGGTGCGGCCACGAATCCTCGCGCAGCGCAAAGAGCCGGCCCGCATGGTGGAAGGCGTAGGTGTTGCCGGTGTTGTCGCGATCGGTGCCTGCGGTGCTCGGGTCGTCGGTGTAGGGGTTGCGGTAGATGCCGTACAAGCGCCGGCGGGCCTTGCGTTCGGCCAGGTAGCGCTCGGTCTGCACATAGCGGGTGCTGAAGCTGACGTATCCCTGGTCGAACCGGAACATGGACACCATGCCGTCGCCGTTGACGACGTTGTCGTGCTCGAAGGTGGGGTACTGGGCATCCGGGCCGGCGCGGTAGAGGCGGCCCTGCAGCGCCGCGGGCAGTTCGCCCACGACTTCGCAGTCGTGCACGTCGGCTTCGAAGCGCAGGGTTTTGACAGGGCCGTAGAAGCCGTCGACTTCGTAAAAGGTGCGGGTCATTGTGAGAGGGTCTCCGGGAATTCAGACGAGGTTGAATGCGTCGCGCGGCAGCGGATGCGTGCCCGGCGAGGTGAGGGCGATCACCTGCTTGCCGATGCCGCGCGCGTCCATGTCGGCCAGGCGCTGCGCGCCCAGGTCCTGCAGCGCGGCGTGGATGAAGGTGGCGCGCGGCGAGGAGTTGCTGCCGTAGAAGCCCCACAGGCTCTTGAAGCCGGGGTCGTCGATCGCGCCCTTCTCGAGCAGGTCGAGGTAGATCTTGATCATCTCGGGTGGCGCGAAGGCTTCTTCGGTGGCAATGCGCAGGTAGCCCTGGCTGCCGCCGGTGCGCGCGGGAGGTGCGGATGCGGGAAGTGTCATCGAGTTGTCTCCTTGCTGTCCTCAGGCTTGGTGAATGGTCTTGGTCACGAGGCAGGCCTCGAAGCCTTCGGGGCCGTCTTCGGCGCCGTGGCCGCTTTGCTTGATGCCGCCGAAGGGCGCATCGGCTGCGGCGAGCCGCGTCGTGTTGAGGCCCACCATGCCGCTTTCGAGTGCGTCGCCGATGCGCATCGCGGTCTTCGCCGACTGGGTGAAGGCATAGGCAGCCAGGCCGTAAGGCAGGCGGTTGGCCTGTGCCACCGCGTCGTCGAAATCGCGGAACGGGCGCATCAGCGCGACGGCGCCGGAGGGTTCTTCATTCATGCAGTGCGCGCTGTCGGGCACTTCGCTCAAGACCGTGGGCTGCCAGAAGAAGCCGGGCCTATCGGGCGCCTGGCCGCCCAGGCGCAGGCGTGCGCCTTGCGTCGTGGCGTCGGCCACCAGTTCGCGCATCGCGGCCTGGCGGCGCGGGTTGGCCAGCGGGCCCATGTCATGTACCGGGTCCAGGCCGTCGCCGACCTTCAGCTGGCTGGCACGCTGTACGAAGGCATCGACGAAGCGCTCATAGACGCCTTGTTGCACGAAGAAGCGCGTGGGCGACACGCACACCTGGCCGGCATTGCGGAACTTGGCGCCGACCAGCAGTTCGGCGGCCTGTTCGATGTCGGCGTCGTCGAACACGATCACCGGCGCGTGGCCGCCGAGCTCCATGGTCGTGCGCTTGCAGCCGTCGGCCGCGAGCTTCATCAGGTGCTTGCCCACCACGGTGGAGCCGGTGAAGGACACCTTGCGGATGACAGGCGAGGCGATCAGCTGGCGCGACACCTCGTCGGGCACGCCGAACACCAACTGCGCCACGCCGGCCGGCAGGCCGGCGTCGAGCAAGGCGCCCAGGATCTGGATCGCCGAGCCCGGCGCTTCCTCGGCCGGCTTCATGATCACCGAGCAGCCGGCGGCCAGCGGGGCGCCCAGCTTGCGGGCCGGGTTGTGGATCGGGAAGTTCCAGGGCGCAAAGGCGGCCACCGGGCCGACCGGTTCCTTGAGCACCAGCGAGCGGGTGCCGGTCGGGCGCACCAGCACGCGGCCATAGGCGCGCCGACATTCCTCGGCATGGAACTCGAACAGGTCGGCGGCCGCGAAGGTCTCGACGCGCGTCTCCGCCAGCGTCTTGCCTTCTTCCATCGTCGCGATGCGCGAGATGAGCTCGACCCGCTCTCGGATCAGGGCGGCGGCGCGCTTGAGTACGCGCGCGCGCTCCTCGGCCGGCGTCGCGCGCCACAGCGCGAAGCCGCGGGCGGCGGCATCCAGTGCGCGGTCCAGGTCGGCGGCGTCGGCCAGCGGCAGCTCGCCCAGGGGCTGGGCGGTGGCGGGGTTGAGCACCACGTGGACGCGGCGGTGCTGCGTGGCGATCCACTCGCCGTCGATGTGCATGCGCAAGGCGGGGTAGGGCTGGGTCATCGGGTGTCGTGGGGCGTGGTTCATGCGTGGGGGGCTTTGACGAAGCTGCGCAGCTCGGGGCCGAAGTCGTCGTCGGGCGAGCCGATCTGCATCACGGTCGACAGGTGGTTGTGGCCGCTCAGGTACTGCATGCGTGGCCACTGGCCGCGCGCGGCGAGGTGGTCGCGCACCAGTTGGGCCGCCTGGGCCTGGAAACTGGGCGGGTCGAGCTCCGCCACCACGTAGAGGCAGGGCAGCTCGCTGCGCAGCAGGCCCGGAAGCGGCGACTGTTCGACGAAGCGACTGGCGTCGGTGCCGAAGTAGGCGTGCTCGCGCGGGCTGTGTGCCAGCGTGGTGAGGTCGTAGAGGCCCGACACCATGACGGCCGCGGCAATCTGCGAGGGCCGCCGCGATCCGCGGCTGGCGATGTAGCCGGCCACGTGCACCGCTCCGGCCGACTGGCCCATCAACACGATGTGCGCCGGGTCGCCGCCGTGCGCGGGCAGCTGCGCCTGGAGCCAGGCCATCGCGCGTTCCAGGTCCTCGATCCCGGCGGGCCAGGGCGCGGCCGGCGCAAGCCGGTAGGTCAGCGTGACGGCGACAAAGCCCTGGTCGGCGGCCCAACTGCCGATGTTGTTGAAAAAGGCGTCGTCGGGGCCGCCCTTGTCGCCGGCGACGAAGCCGCCCCCGTGCACGAACACCAGCACCGGCCGCGGCCGGGCGGCGGGGGCGACAGGGATGAACAGGTCGAGGCGGTGCCGCTCGTGCGGGCCGTAGGCGCAGTCGCGCAGCACGCTGCACAGGGCGTCCGACGGGCGCCGCACACGGTTGGCGTAGACCTTCCGGGTGCCGTCGATCATCGCGGGCGTGATGTCGCGTCCGAGTGCGGCCAGGGCGGTGCGAAGAGCTTGCTTCATGGGTCTTCCGATGTTCATGACTTGAACTTCGCGGCGTCCTGGAAGAACTCCTCGGCCGGGCCGATGGCCTGTGGCGGCTTGGCCATCTGCGCCTGCATGTGGTCCCCGGACAGGGCGCGGGCGCGACTGCCGAGATAGAAGCGTTCGTACAGCGCGTTGCGGCTGCCGAGTGCGGAGCCGACGAAGTCCCAGGCGGTGCGGAACACCTGTGCACGCTCCCGCGCGCTGTGGCCGTCGGCGCCGGGCAGGTAGCGCTCGAGCATCGGCGCCATCGCGGGGTTGTCGAAGGCGGCCATGGTCGGCGTCGCCAGCAGGTTGTGCGAGCCGAGCCCGATCAACAGCTCGTTGGCACGCACCATCCAGTCGGGCAGCATCGCGCGGGTCGCGCGCGTCGCCTGGTCGTCGGGGAAGAAGGCGCCGTTGCCCCAGTCGCGCGCCTTGGCTTCGCCGATGTCCAGCGAGGCGCGGGTCAGGCGTGCGTACTCGAGGATCTCGCCGAGCGCCAGGGCGACTTCGGGGCGCTTGCCGGCGTTCAGGATGGCCGCCATGCGGCAGCCGAGGTCATAGGCGAACTCAAGCTTGACCGCGGCGCGCACGTTGGTCTGCTGCGAGATGTTGGCGTGCCAGCCGCCGCGGATCAGGCTGTTGTAGGCGGCGATATCGCCGTCAATGAACAGGCGCTCGTAGGGCACTTCGACGTCGTCGAAGATCACGAAGCTGTCCTGTTCGTCGAAGCGCGAGGAGAACGGCATATCCGCAGTGCTGCGCGCGAGGCCATAGTGGTCGCGGCAGACCTGGATCAGGCCCTTGGTGTCGACCGGGATGGAGAACATCAGCGCCACCGATGGATCAGCCTGCGGCGGCAGCGGGGCCGAGGGGTAGACGAACAGCTCGTCGGCGAACGGGCCCAGCGTGGCCAGTACCTTGGCGCCGCGGATGACGACGCCGGTCTCGGTGCGGCGCACCACGCGCGCGGCCAGTTCGGCGTTCATGCCGCTCAGATCGTCCACGCTGCGGTCGATGGCTGGCTGCACGATGGTGTGTGTCAGGGCCAGGTCGCCTTCGACTACCTCGCGGTAGAACTTCTGCAGCCGCTCGGCGCCGGTGGTGTCGCCGGTGCTGGACAGCAGGTCGGCGCGGGCCACGAAGCCGGCCAGCGTGGTGTTCACGTAGTCGGGCGTGCGGCCCATCATGCCGCGCGAGTAGCGGGCGATCCGCTCGAAGCATCGGCGGCGGGCCGCCAGGTCGGCTGCGTTGCGCGGCACGATCAGGCTAGCGCTCATCGGCTCGCCGCTGACCGGGTCGGTCACCAGGCATTCGTCGGCGTGCTGGTGCTGCCAGTCGTAGTAGCCGGCCAGGCCGCGTAGCGAGCCCGAGAAGGTCGGTTCGCCCAATACGCTGACTTGCTTGTCACCGACCCAGAGAACGCGTTGGTCATCGAGACCGCGAATGTATTGTTCACCGTTGCGAGCTGCCACGAGTACCTCTACTTGACTTGATTCACTTGAAGGAAATGCCCAGGCGCTGAGGCGCCTTGCGGGAAGCACGGACCCACCGGGGGCGTGTGAATGGATTCTTCGAGAAGGACCGCCGGCCTGCTTGACCGGATTGGCATTGCGACTTGACTGTTCTGGAGCAATGCGGGGTCGATGCCTCCTGCTCCAAACGGATCAATGGCGGTCGCTTGTCGGGTCAAGCCGCTGCGCTGTGCGCTGGCCACAATTCAGCATCCCTCCCGGAGTGCCCTGGCGCTCCGGCCCCGCCACCTTTTTCAGGAGTTACGGTGCAGACCACGCTTCTCCCCTCGACCACCGACCTGCGCCAAGTGATGGGCCGCTACCCCACCGGGGTGACGGTGGTCACCACCACCGGGCCCGACGGGCGGCCGCTGGGCTTCACCGCGAATTCGTTCACTTCGGTGTCCCTGGACCCTGCATTGATCCTTCTGTGCGTCGGCCACCACGCGGGCTGCCACGACGACTTCGTAGGGGCCCGCCATTTCGCGGTGAACATCCTGGCACAGGGTCAACACGAGCTGGCGCGAATCTTCGCCACCAAAGGCCAGGACCGCTTCGCCCAGGCGGCATGGCAGCGCTCGGCGGCAGGAAGTCCCTTGCTGGAGGCCACCGCCGCCTGGCTCGACTGCGCCACCCACGATGTCCACACCGCCGGCGACCACACAATCCTGATCGGGCGCGTGCTGGGGGTCGGACACTCCGACCGTGCGTCCCTGGCGTTCTACGCAGGAGGCTATGCGAGCGTCTGCGCGCAGCTTCCCTTGGCAGCCTAGGCGCCTGGCCGCCCAATGGCTCTTCGTCCGCCGGCCTGGGCCCTGCCCGATGTCTGCGCCGCCTGAGAGGCGCTGTCCGACGCCAGGGCCCGCGCGCCCTTGACCTTGCCGACCTTGGGCATCGCACGGCCGGCGGCCAGTTCCTCCCGCATCAGCTCGATGAAGCCTTCGCAGGCCGATGACAGGGAGCGTCCCTTCTTGGTCACCACGAACACATCGCGCGAGACGACCGGCGCCGTCAACGGCTTGATGCGCAGCTCCGGATGGTCGGCGCATTGCGCATAGGCGGCTGGCACCAGCGCGGCGGTGTGGCCGCCCGCGGTCATCCACAGCGCGGTCGACAGGAAAGACACCTCGTTGACCACATCAAGCACCACGCCGGCGCGGGCCGCGCTGGCCTCGACAAGTTGGCGCATGCCATAGCCGGGCCGCGCGGTAATGAGCGGGTGGCCAGCCAGATCGGCCCAGCGTACGCGGCGCCGGTTTGCCAGCGGGTGGTCGGCGGTGCAGACAAGGCTCAAGGTGTCGCGCATCAGCGTGCGCTGCTGGATCTCCCCGCCCGACCTTTCCGGCGTGCCGATGCCGAAATCCACATGCTCGCCCACCACGCGGCTGACGAACTGGTCGGGTGCGCAATCGTCGATCAGCACCTGGATGTGGGGGTAGTGGGCGCTGAACACCCGTACCACCTCGGGCAACATCATGCCCGCCAGAGTGGGCGTGACCGCGATGCAGACCCGCCCGCGCTTGCGCTCGCTGAGGTCCATGAAGCTGGAGCCGAGCGAGTCCACGTCGCGAAGGATGCGATTGGCCACGACGATCGCGTCCTCGCTCGCCTGCGTCGGTTGCAGCGAACGGGTGGTGCGGTCGAACAGGCGTGCGCCCAGGCCCTCTTCGAGTTGGCGAATGAGCACGCTCACGGCCGATTGGGTGACCGACAGCTGTTCGGCCGCGGCGCTGAGCTTGCGCAGCTGGTACACGGCCTTGAAGGCGCGCAGCTGGCGAATGGTCGGAGAGTAGGTGGTCGCCACGGCAGTCTTCGATGTTGAATAAAAATCATAAATCATTCGGAATATTTCGATTTACGAATGACTGCTTGCGTCATCCAATGCGCGTAGGGCCGAAGCACACGCAGTTGGCCTGCATCGAATTCCACTGGAGATACGCATTGACAGACAAGACCACGGCCGCTGATCGCGGCTACCGCCGAATTGCCACCGAGGAAGCATGGGCCACGCCCGAGCTGGTGCAGCGCTACCAGAAGATCCTGGCCTCGAAGTCCGTGGACGATCCGGGCTTCTTCAGCCTTTGGGGTTTCTTCGGCACCAGCAACGCGCCGCGCGCCAAGGACCTGCGCGACCGCATCCAGGACCTGGAGGATCGCCGCATCGCCGACATGGATGCCGCCGGTGTCGACATGCAGTTGCTGCTGCTCACGGCGCCGGGCGTGCAGATGTTCGATGCCTCCGACGCCATGGCACTCGCGGTCTCCACCAACGACCAGCTGGCCTCGACCATCCGCAGGCATCCGACGCGCTTCGCCGGCCTGGCCGCCGTGGCGCCGCAGCAGCCGCAAGCCTCGGCCAAGGAACTGGAGCGCGCGGTGCGCACCCTGGGTCTCAAGGGCGCGGTCATCAATTCGCACACCATGGGAGAGTACCTGGACGATGAAAAGTACTGGGACATCTTTTCCGCAGCCGAGGCGCTCGACGTGCCCATCTACCTGCACCCGAACTCCCCCTCGCCCCAGATGATCCAGCCCTTCCTGTCGCGCTGCCTGGATGCGGCCATCTACGGCTTCCAGGCCGAGACGGGGCTCCATGCGTTGCGGCTGATCGTGTCGGGTGTGTTCGACCGCTTCCCCAATCTGAAGATCGTGCTGGGCCACCTGGGCGAAGGCCTGCCGTTCTGGCTCTACCGCATCGACTTCATGCATGCCGGCATCGTGGGTGCCAACCGGCATGAGGGCGTGAAGCCGTTGAAGAAGAAGCCCAGCGATTACCTGCGCGAGAACTTCTACTACACGACCAGCGGCATGGCCTGGGAGCCGAGCATCAGCTTCGTGCAGCAGCAAATGGGCATGGACCGCGTGATGTACGCGATGGACTATCCCTACCAGTACGTGGCCGACGAAGTCACGGCCATGGACGCGCTTCCGCTGTCGGATGCGGACAAGAAGATGTTCTTCGAGACCAATGCCGTGAACATCTTCAGGCTCTGAGCCCCGCCCCGGGGACGGCAAAAATAACCGGAGACTTTGCATGCACATCCCTTTCCCTGGCCGGGGCTTGCGCAGCGGCCTGCTGGCCGCGCTGGGCCTGGCCGCGGGCACCGCGCTGGCGCAGGGCGCGAACTGGCCGACGAGGCCGATCCGCCTCGTTGTCACCTTCCCGGCAGGCGGCAGCAGCGACGCGGCGGCCCGCATCGTGGCGCCCAAGCTGGCGGAGCGGCTGGGCCAGCCGGTGATCGTGGACAACAAGCCCGGCGCCGGCGGCGGCCTTGGCCTGGAGGTGGTGGCCAGGTCGCCGGCCGACGGCTACACGCTGGTGCTCGCCTCGGCGGGCGGATTGACGGCCAACCCCTCGCTCTACAAGAGCCTGCCCTACAACCCCGCGAAGGATTTCTCGCCGGTCACGCTTTTCGGCACCAGCCCTTTTGTGCTGGTCGCCAACGCCCATTGGCCGGGCAGGTCGGCCAAAGACCTGGTGGCATTGGCAAAAGCGTCGCCGGGTCAGCTCACCTACGCTTCGGGCGGTAGCGGAACCGCCATGCACTTGTCTGGCGAACTGCTGAAGTCGATGACCCACACCGACATCACGCACGTGCCCTACAAAGGCAGCGCGCAGGCCATGATGTCCGCGATGTCCGGCGAGACTTCATTGGCCATTGCCGACATCGCCACCATTCGGCCGCAACTCAAGTCGGGCCGCTTGAAGGTCCTGGGCGTGCTGAGCAAGGAGCGCTCGACCCTCGCGCCTGACGTGCCGACGCTGGCCGAATCCGGCATCCCGGGCTATGAGTCCAACGGCTGGTTCGCGATCCTCGCGCCGGCCGGCACGCCTGCGGCCGTCGTCGCCCGGCTGAATGCCGAACTCACCGCTCTGTTGAGATCGGGGGAGGTGCGCGAGCGCTTTGGTGCGGCGGGCCTTGAGCCCCTGGTCTGTACGCCCGAAGAACTGGCGCTGCTGATGAAGACGGAGACTGCGAAGTGGGCCAAGGTGATCAAGGAATCTGGTGCAACAGTGGACTGAAATGACGATGTGCCGCGTCCTCGATGTCTCTGCGGGTGGCTACTGCGCGTGGCTCGATCTCCGGGAGCATCTTCAGACCGGCTCCACCTCCGTCAGCCCAACGCAGCAGGGGCGACAATCTGCGGCGCCCTGAAGTGAACGCACCGATGCCGGCTCAGCGCCTCAGTGCATATTCGCCAGAAAGCGCTCGAACAGGGCCGCCGTCTCCTGCACAGCTTCCTGCGACCCGACACCGCGATGGGCAGCGCAGTGCGCGGTCGGCATCAGGGAGCGCACGCCATCGAGGTATTCAAACAGCATGTCGTCGGCCGCACAGGTGACAAGCGTGGGCACGCGAATCAGCGGCAGCCGCGCCTTCTTGTCGTAGGCCAGGGCAGCCTGGTAGGGAATGTGGAAGGTGCGCGCGGCTTTCAGGACTTCGACGACCTTGTCGTGCAGCGCGTCCGCCCCCGGAAGTCCTGTGGGCCGCCTGTGCTCGCTGTCCTTGCGATACCAGGGCCAGAAGAGGTAGGCGTCGCGCACGAAGCTCCAGATCAGGTGGAACTGGCTGCCGTTCTGGTCGATGCTCACCTTTGGCACGTAGTGGGCCAGCATCTCGATTTGTTCCTGCTCGCCGTAGAGCCCGATGCCGTCGAGGATCAGCGAACGCACGCGCGCGGGGTACTGGATGGAGAGCTCGCACGCGATGTTGGCGCCGGTATGGGTGCCGTACAGGTCAAAGTGCTCGATGCGCATGGCCTCCAGCGCGCGCCGATGCGCATCCGCAAAGTAGGCCAGTTCGACTTGTCCGGTTGCCGGCGCGGGCGAGTCGCCGTTGCCGAGCGTGTCGGGTGCCAGCACATGCCGGTGCGCACCGAGCGCCCGCAGCAGGGGCTCCAGGGTCTTGGCCGATCCCGGCGAGGCATGGAGCAGCACGAGCGGCGCCTTGCCGGGCACTGGCACGCCGGCCTCGCGATAGTGCACCTGACCTTCGGCGATCTCGACGAAGCCGCGACGCACATCGACACGCGCCGTGGGTGCGGTAGTCAGATCACCCGCTTTCACAGTCCCAGCTCCCGTGCGATGAGATTGCGCTGGAGCTCGCTGCTGCCTTCGCCGAAGGTGTAGAGGCCCGCGTCCCGCCACATGCGCTGCATATCGCTTTCCATGGAGTACCCCGCACTCGCCATGATCTGCATGCCGGTACGGGTGACGTACTGAAAGGTCTCGCTGGCTACCAGCTTGGCCTGCGCCGCTTCGAGCCGGCAAGGGCGGTTCGTGGCAATCAGCCACGCCAAGTGATAGAGAACCAGCCGTGCTTGATTGACGCGGACCTGCATGTCGGCCAGCTTGTGCTGCACGGCCTGGAACGAACCGATGGCCTGCCCGAACTGCCGTCGCTCCTTCGCGTGGGCCAGCGCCAAGTCGACGGCTTTCTGGGCCTGGCCCACCGCATTGGCCGCCTGGCTGGCGCGGCTGTAGTGCAACGTCGACATCGCATGCCGGAAGCCATGGCCGACCTCGCCCATGACGGCGTCATCGCCGACTTCGACATCGTCGAAGCCGATGTCCCATGAGGGCATGCAATGGTGTCCGACCTTGTCGAGCGGAGTCATGCTGATGCCCTGGGTGGCGCGCGGGACGAGCAGCATTGTCACGCCCTTCGATCCCTTGCTTCCCGGGTCCGTGCGGCAAGCGACGACGAGGTAGTCCGCGGCATCCGCATTGCTGATCCACGTTTTGCGCCCGTTGATTCGCCAGCCGCCGTCGATGCGCCGCGCACTGGTGATGATGGCGCCCGCATCGGTGCCGGCCGTGGATTCGGTCAGCGCCAGCGCGAAACGCGCCTTGCCCTCGATCAGGCGCGGCAGGAATTCGCGCTTCTGCGCTTCGGATCCATAGCTCAGCAGCGACATGCCGCCGAAGGAGACCGTGGTGCCGAACAATGTCGCGGCAATACCGGCGTGGTAGGCAAGGCGCTCGTTGACGAGGGCCGCGCTGCGCCAGTCCTTGCCAAGTCCGCCCCAGGCTTCCGGAAAGGGCAACGCAAGAAGGCCCAGCTCGCCCATGCGAGGCAGCAGGTGCCAGGGCGTCTCGTGCGCGAGGTCGGCCTTTCGGTAGGCCTCCGGTGGAAACTCGCGGGCCATCATGCGGTCGATCGAATCGAGCAGCGCGCGGTCTTCTTCGGGAATCTCAAAATCAATCATCTGCCTATCCAGGGTAGGTGCAACGCAGGAGAGCTACAGGGGACTGAGCCGGGCGCCCAGTTCCGCCTTCACCACCTTGCCCAGCGAGTTGCGCGGCAGCTCGTCGACGAAGAAGATCCTGCGCGGTATCTTGTAGGGCGCCAGCGCCCGGCGGCACAGGGCGATGAGTTCGGTGTCTTCGATCTCGCCCTTGCGGATGACGAAGGCCGCGACTTCCTCGTTGAACTCGCGCGACGGCCAGCCGACCACGGCGGCCTCCAGGACCGCCGGATGGCCCATCAAGGTCGCTTCGACCTCCTGCGGATAGATGTTCACGCCACCGCGGATGATCATGTCCTTCGACCGTCCCTTCAGGAAGAGGTAACCGTCTTCGTTCATGGCACCGAGGTCGCCCGGATAGAACCAGCCATCGCGGAACGATTCCTTGCTTGACTCGGGATCGCCGTAGAAGCCTTCGGCCACGGAGGCACTGCGATAGCGGATGCGGCCGGTCGTGCCCGCGGGCACCGGACGATGTTCGTCGTCGACCACGGAGACTTCCACGCCGAAGGCCGGACGCCCCACTGAATCCCCGTAGCGCAGTTGGTCGACCGGCGAGAGGACCGAGATGCCGCCGCCCTCGGTCGAGGCATAGTATTCGAAGAAGTTCGGGCAGAGGGTCTCGCGGATCTGCCGCCGCTCTTCCTGCGTCAGTGCCGAGCCTGACGAGATCAGCGTCTTCATGCCGCGCAGCGGGGCGAGTGTGGCGGCATCGCAATTCAATAGGCGGCGCAGAAGGGTGGGCACCAGGAACATGAGGCTGCCGCTCGTGCGCGCCACCTCGGCTGCGAGTTCCTCCGGCGTATAGGGCGGAGGGCACAACACCACGGTGCCGCCCGCGTACAGGGTGGACATCGTGAAGGTCCGTCCCCCGCCGAAGTACAGCGGTGTCGCGTTGACATAGCGTTCGCGACTGCCGAAGCCGAGGTCTGCCCACTGCGTGTAGAAGCGACTGATGAGGCGTTGGTGCGACAGCATCGGACCCTTGGGGCGGCCCGTCGTGCCGGACGACAGGGACATCACCAGGCCGCGATCGCCATCGGGGAATTCATGCCGGACCTCGGCGCGGTTCACTTCGCCCAGCCACTCGGGGCCGACCTCGCAGCAGCTTGTGCCATCGAAGGCAGCGCCGGGCTCGACCATCGCCAGGGCCGCGCGGAAGTGTTCGGCGACACGCTGCTTCTCGAACGGCTTCCAGCGGCAGTCCACGGGAAGCAGCACGCCACCGGCACGCGCCACTGCATAGAGCATCAGCACATGCTCGATCGAATCCTGCAGTGCGATCCCGACCACGGTGCCCGGCACCAGGCCCCGGTCCTGCAGCCACGCGGCCCGGCGAGTGATCTCGAGGTCGAGCGTGCGGTAGTCGAGCGACCGTTCGCCATGAATGAGCGCGACTTGCGTGGGCCGCTGGCGTCCGTGCAGGGCAATCTGTTCCGCGATGTTGGCAATACGCGTGTTCACTGCGCGCCATCCTGTTCGAGGCCGTAGATTCGCAGGACGTTGTCCCGCAGCAGCTTGCGCTTGGGGACGGGACGCAGGTCCAGTGCCTCGATCTCGACACGCGTGCGCTCGAAATCGAGGACCGGGAAGTCGGTGCCGAAGATCACCTTGTCCTGGCCGAAGGTGTTGACGTAATTCACGAACGACGCGGGCCAGTACCTGGGGCTGTGGGCATCGCAGCCGATATAGACGTTCGGATGTTTCCAGGCCATGGCGATCATCTCGTCGGTCCATGGGATGCCCACGTGGATACCGATGATCTTGAGTTCGGGAAAGTCACAAGCCACCGCGTCGAGCGCGATCGGCCGGCCGACGCTGCGCAGGCGATGGTTCGGGTCGTACAGCATCGACTGCCCCACCTGCAACTGCACGGGCACGTCCAGCTCCACGCACTTCGCATAGAACGGGTACCACCTGGCGTGGTCGGGTGCGAGCTCGAACCAGTGCGGATAGAAGTGCGCGCCGATGAAGCCGTATTCCTTCACGCCCTTTTCGAGCTGCCGGACACCCTCCATGCCCTCGGTGGGGTCGAGGCCGGCCAGGCCGTAGAAGCGGTCCGGGTAGCGATTGACGGCCTCAGCCACCATCTCGTAGGGGATGTGATAGCTCGCCTTGTGCTGACGCGGGCCGTTCTTCGCGGCGATGAGGAACGAACGCTCGATGCCCGCCGCGTCCATGCGGCGCAGCATCTCTTCGTGCGACAAGCCCTGGAGCGTCTCGTCGCTGACCTTCATCTTGCCGCCGTAGAAGGCGTCGCGGTCGGGCCGTATCGCGCGGACCTCGGGAGTCCATATGTTGACGACCGCGTCGATGGCCTGGATGTCGTAGCTCATGCTGTTCCTTCAATAGTGACCGGGTCCCGGCATTGCGCCGCCATGGCTGCGCAGGGGGGCGTGCCGGCTGCGAGTGGTTGGGGTAGGTGAATCGGGGTGCGGAGTGAGGGGCGTGCGGCACGCCTGCGGGCGCGCGAACACCGCCCGCGCGGCCTTCGCGGGCAGATGCCGTGAGAGCAAGCCGGGAAGTTCGCCGCAGGGCGGCCGGTCACTCGCTGATGTTCGCGGCCTTCACGGCTGCAGCCCAGCGAGGCAGTTCAGCCTTGATCATCGCGGCGTACGCATCGGGCGAAGTGGGCTCGGGTTCCATGCCGCCATCTTTCAGGCGCGAAACGATCTGAGGCATCTTCAGGATGTCGGTCACTTCGGCGTTGAGCTTCTTGATCACTTCCGGCGGCGTGTGGGCCGGTGCCATGAGCCCGTACCAGCCATTGACTTCGAATCCCGGCAGCGTCTCAGCCACGGCGGGCACTTGCGGCAGCACGCTCGATCGCTTGCGCGTGCTCACGGCCAGCGGCCGCAGCTTGCCGTCCTGGATCAGACCCAGCGCACCGCTCAGATTGACAAAGGCCGAGGTGATCTGACCGCCCAGAATGTCGGTCTGGATCGCACCAGAGCCTCGATAAGGCACATGCACCATGTCGACCTTGGCCGCTTGCGCGAGCATCGAGCCGGCCAGGTGGGTGTTGCTTCCAATTCCCACCGAGCCGTACGACACCTGGCCCGGATGGGCCTTGGCATAGGCCACCAGCTCCGCCAGGGTCTTGGCCGGAAAGTCGCTGCGTACCACCAGCACCGCCGGACCGGAGGCGATCAGCGTGATCGGCGCAAAGTCTTTCACCGGGTCATACGACGGCTTCGGCAACAGCGCCGGGGCGATGGCGATGGGGTTGAGGTGCGAATAGAAGAGCGTGTAGCCGTCCGGCTTGGCGCGTGCGACGAAGGCGGCACCGATCGTCCCGTTTGCGCCCGACTTGTTGTCGATCACGACCGGCTGGCCCAGGCGCGCACTCAGTTCCTGCGCAATGGGTCGGATGATCGCGTCCGACGGGCCGCCCGCGGCCCAGGGATTGATGATCGTCACAGGGCGCGAAGGATAGTCTTCAGCGGCGATGGCCGCACCGGCACCCACGGCGAGCAGCGCGCAGCCGGCGATCCATCTTTGGAAGGTGCGGGGAACGAGTTTCAGCAATGACACGATGGCGCTTTCATTCAAGATTGACTGACGTGGCGACTACTGGCAGCTTCGTGTACTATTCATCTATCGAATAGACAAATCGCACAGTGAATTGATTGTGCGGTGTGCAATCCCGTGGGTCAAGCCCTGGGACAAGTGAGGAGACAACTGATATGCAGGCAAGAGCCACTTCGAGGAGAGCCGGTCGTCCCGGCGAAGACAGCCATGCGGCTATTGCGATCGACACCGTGTCGTCGTCGCAGGATTCGAAGGACCCTTCGTTCGTGACTGCGCTGGCGCGTGGCCTGGATGTCCTGCGCTGCTTCACGGTCGAGCGGCAGGACCTGGGGACCAGCGAGATCGCGCGACTCACCGGCCTGCCGCAGCCGACCGTCTGGCGTCTGTGCAAGACCTTGTCGCAATTGGGTTACCTGGTTCCGGGACGCACGCCGGACCGGCTGCGCGTGGGGGCGGGTGTGCTGATGCTGGGCCATGCGGCCATCACGCACACCGGCATCAGCCATTTCGCGCTGCCGCTGATGCGTCAGCTTGCCGATGAATTCTCGATCTCCGTGTCACTGGCCGAGCGCCACGGCATGGACATGGTGGTGGTGCAGCGCATCGAGGCCCCGAGCATCCTGCGACTGAACATGCACGTTGGGTCGGCCCTTGAACTGGGGGACTCCTCGCTCGGCTGGGCCTATCTGGCTGCGCTGGATCCCGAGGCCCGGGACAGCGCACTCAAGGAGCTGAAGAAGCATCATGGCGCGGGTTGGCCCAAGATCGCGCACAACATCGATCAGGCCCTGGAGGAATATGCGCAGTACGGCTTCGTACTGAACTTCGCCAAGTCGCACCGTGATGTCAATGCGATCGGAGTCCCCGTCATCTCGCCCGATCGTCGCCGCGTGATGGCCTTGACTTGCGGGGGGGCCAAGTCCTCTCTTTCGACCGAGAGGCTGACGACTCAGGTCGCTCCCGCCATGTTGGCCCTGGCGGAAAAGATCGCGCCAATGCTCTCGCACGCAGGCGACTGACCTCAGGAATCGCCAATACGGCGCAGATTGCCGGGCATTTGCCCGAATACGTTGGTGCCCAGTGCGGTGCCATGTACCGCCAGATGGCCTCCGAGCTGAATGGCTTGCAGCAGCTCGGCCGGTGTGAGGTCTTGCGACAGTGCCGTGGCCACGATCTGCCGTATCGCGCCGGGGTTGAATGCCGTAAAGCACGCATGCAATGCCAGCTGTACCAGACTGCGCTCTGCTGGCGTCAGACCCGCACCGGGGCGACCTTGCTCGACAAAGTCGAGAAGCACCTCGGCATAACCCGGGTCGAGCCGCGCCACGGAAGTGAGGGCGAGGGCGTGCGCGGAACCAAGCCTGCCGATACGGGCTTGGAGTTCTTCATCGATGGCCGCCATGTCGGTCAAGTCGATGAACTCGGCCAGGATGTCGGTGGCCTCGCATACGCTGGCGACGCCTTGCACGGCCACCAAGTGCAGCACATCGAAAATGTCGGCCTGTGTCGCCCCCACCTCGAGTGCCCGCTTCATGTGGGTGTGCAAGCCAGACTCGGAAAGATGGGAGGAGGAGGAGTCGAGCGCCACATAGATGAGCTCCACCATGCGCTCCGTCAGCGGCCCCGTGCGTGCGGGATAGCCGGCGTAGCGTGCGTATTGCTGCACGAAGCCGGGGCAGGCTTGCAGCATGGTCTCGGTCCATGGGCGCCAGTAGCCGCGCTCGGAAATGAAGAATTCCCTGATCTGCGCACGCTCGGCATCGGTCACACCGTCCGGCGCGTTCATCGTGTGTCCCTCGGCGTGGCGCTCCGGCAAGTGAGGGTCTGCCCCGTGAGGTACTGGGCGGCAGCTCCGCAGGCGAAGCGCAGCAGCGGGTGCAGTGACTGCGGGTCGAAACCTGCCGGTACTTCCAGCGCATTGATGCGCAAGGCGCGACTGCCCCACTCGCAGGCGAGGGTTGAGATCAGCATGCGTGCCGCAGCGCCATCGCCAGCGTCCTGCCAGCAGCCGACCTTCTCTGAGGGCAGCAGCAAGGTCAGGCTGGCCTGCTGCGCGTAGCGGGCTGCAAAACGCACGGCGGCAGCATGCACCGCTTCCAGCAAGCCTGTCGATTCGCAGGACAGCGTCGACAGATCAAGGCAGGCCGCGTAGTGCGGCGCTGCGGTGGCCGGCTGCACCAGGGCTTGCCACGGTGCACCATCGCCGCCGCAAAGCTCCAGTTGCGTCGGCATGTCCAGGGGCTGTGGCTTCAGTGTCGCTGGCGCGAACGGCCGACTGCCGCCATAGACGGATGAGCCACCATCCACCGCCAGCACCTGCCCGCTCAACGGCAGCGCTCCGGGGCTGGCCAGAAAGTACAGCGCCTGCGCCATTTCCTCGGGCGCTGCCATGCGGCCGAGCGGAATCTTGGCCACTGCACCCTCGGGCTTGAGTCGACCGGCCTGGATCAGTCCGTCCACCAATTCGGTCCGCACGAATCCCGGAGCAAGCACCGTCACGCACCATTCGGGTCGCGCTTGCGCCAAGGCCAGGGTCTGTGCGATGAGTCCCGCCTTGCTCGGGCTATAGGCTCCCCGCCACGGAATGGCATGCAGGCCGGCGCCGGACGCCACATTCACGACGCGTGCGCCGGGCTTGAGCAGGTGGGTACAGGCATCGACCACGGCCGCCGGTGCTGCCAGATTGAGCGCGAGCAGGCGGCCCATCTGCTCCGGGCTTTGTTCAGCCAGGGGCGTGTTGGACGTATCGGACATGCCGGCGTTGTTGAGGATGGCGTCCAGCGCGGGTGTGCCATCGCTCAGGGATGCGATTTGCTTCGGATCGGTCAGGTCGATGGTGCGCGGCACATGCGCGGCCGAGGCAGGGGAGGGCAGGCTTTGTCCCAACTGGTGCAAAGCCCGTTCGTTGTTGTCGACCAGCACGCATTGCCATCCCGCGCTGGCAAACAGTCGTGCGGTGTCTCGCCCGATGCCGGAAGCTGCACCGGTGATCAGGACAGTCTGCATCTGCGCGTCCTGCAAGAATCAGATGTTGGTCAGCGTGATGCCGCCATCCACCGTCAGGGCCTGCGCGGTGATGAAGCCCGCCTCATCGCTGGCCAGGAAGCAGATGCTGCGGGCGATGTCCGCCACGGTGCCCAGGCGGCCCAGCGGCGTGCGGGCGATGCGGTTGGCATCGCGCTCGGCGTCGCGGTTGCGCTGTGTGCCTTCGGTGGGAACGGCCGACGGGCACACGGCATTGACGCGGATGTTGCGCGCGCCCAGCTCCGCTGCCGCAGCGCGTGTAATGCCCAGAATGCCCGACTTGATGCCGGAATAGACCACCGAGTTGGCGGCCGAGCGCAAGGCCGCCACCGATGCCACGTTCACGATCGAGCCACCGCGCTTCGGGTCCATGACGGCCACCGCCTCCTGCAGGCTCCAGATCACGGACTTGAAACCCACATCCAGCATGCGATCCACGGTCTCCGGCATGATTTCAGGGATGGCCTGATAGCGCACCCAGGCCGCGTTGTTGACGAGGATGTCGAAGCGCTTGCCGTGCTCGAAGGAGCGTTGGATTGCATCGCGAATGCCTTCGCGGCTGGCAATGTTCTGCACGATGGCAAAGGCCAGTCCTCCGCGGGACTTGATTTCCTCCACCACGGGGGCCACCAGTTCTTCCTTGAGGTCGTTCACGCAGACGATGGCACCCCGGGCGGCCATCTGCAAAGCGGTCTCGCGACCGATACCGGCGCCTGCGCCGGTGATGAGGGCCACGCGGCCGAGCAGATCCTGATTCATTCGTATTCCTTGGTTCATACAGACTGGATGAAGTCCCGGCCGACTTGCCGGGCGAGCGAGCCCGAGCCAAACGCGGCGTCGAACTTGCGCACTTCACGCAGGGCGTAGTGCAGGGGCAGTTCCCATGTGAAGCCCATGCCACCGTGCAGGTGGATGGATTTCTCCAGCACGAACGCCGCATTGGCCAGGGCATTGGCCAGCACCGCTTCGGTACTGCGCACACGGCCGTATTCATCGGTGCTGAGCAGGCGCTGGATGCCCGCGGCGGAGGCTTCCTGCAACAGGCGCATCCGGGCCAGCAGGTGACGCACGGCTTGCTTGGCCGACAGGGGGCGTCCGAATTGCACGCGGGTCGACATGTACTCGGCCGTGGCGGCCAGGGCACCTTCGGCGGCGCCGTTGACAAGGCTGGCAATCAGGATGTGGCTGTCGCGCTGCAGTGCTGCAAACGTTGCGGCATCCAGCTCGGCCAGCACCTTGGCGCGGTCCAGCGACAGCCACGACTGGGGGTTCTCCGGGTCCAGCGCTTCGTCGTTCCGAATCTCGACGGAGCTCAGGTCCAGCAGGGCGCCACCGCCTTGCCCGTCGGCCACCAGCACCCAGTCACAGTCCTTGGCGTGGCGGGCGTGGCCCGCCAGTTTGTCCTGCAGGCTGCCATGCAGCGCCCATGTGGCCACCCGTGCGCCGCTGGCAAGTTCCGCAGCCAGAGCGGAATCACCCAGCGCCTTGGCGATCAGGACGGTTTCGAGCAGCGGCCATTGCAGCCGCAGCTTGCCCGCTTCGGCCACGATGGGCAGGGCGAACTCGATGCCCAACGCCAGACCGCCCGCGTCTTCGAGAGCGCACACACCACACAGCCCTGCGTTGGCCAGAACCTGAGCGGCGTCACGGAAGTTGCGGGTCCGCGCATCCGTGATCGCCTCGGCCGCAGCCTGGGCAAATTCTTCAGGCTTGAGATCGTTGTCCGACATGCTCATCTCAGAGGTCCTTCGGCAAGTTCATGATGCGTTGCGCAATGATGTCGAGCTGCACTTCGGTGGTGCCGGCGTAGATGGTTTCGGCACGGGAGTACAGGTAGCCGGTGGTGAAGGCCTTGCGGGCGCGTTGTGCGAGCGCGCTGGAGCGCGGGTTCACATGCGACACGACGGACAGCGCCAGACCCGCGAAGGCCTGATGGCACTCGGACCAATAGAGCTTGGTCAACGAACCCCGGGCGCCGATCTTGTCGCCCGCCATCATCTGGTTCACCGTGCGCTCGACCAAGCCCTTGAGTGCATCGATCTCGCCCACCACATCGCCGATGCGGCGTTGGTAGTAACCATCGTCCAGCAAGCTCGAGAGTTGTTGGTCGGACTTGCACGCGGTGATGAGCTGGCGCAGTTCGCAATCAAAGCGCCATGCACGGTACATGCGGTTGGTGGCGCGTTCGATGGACAGCACGCGGATGGCTGCATTCCAGCCCTCGTCGGGTGCGCCAAGGCGCGCACTGTCGGGCACCACCACATTGTCAAAGAAGACTTCGGCAAACGACTCCTTGCCGTCAATCGACTTGATGGGCACCACCCTGATGCCGGGCGTGTCCATGGGCACGGCAAACATCAACAGACCACGGTGCTTGTCAGCCACCGTGCCGGTGCGGGTCAGCAGCAGGCAGTAGTGCGCCTTGGCGGCACCGCTGGTCCAGATCTTCTGGCCGTTGATGCGCCACGTGTCGCCCTCTTGCACGGCCTTGGTACGCAGGCGCGCCAGATCAGAGCCCGCGTCGGGCTCGGAAAAGCCCTGGCACCAGTAGTTGCGCATGGAGAGGATGCGCGGCAGGAACAACTGCTTCTGTTCTTCCGTGCCGACGGTCTGGATGATGGGCCCGGCCAGTTCCTTGCCGATCGAGCTCACGCTCTCGGGCATGGCCAGCGCGCCCACCTCCTTGTTGACGACCAGATGTTCCCGCAGTGTCAGGCCCAGGCCGCCGTAGGCCTTGGGCCATGTCATGCCCGCCAGGCCCGCCTCGTACATGGAGGCCTCCCAGTCGCGGCATTCATCCAGCGTGGGCGTGCGGTAGTTGACGTTGTCGCCGCGCATGTGCTCGGGCAAGTTGGCGCGAAGCCACTGGCGCGCGTACTGGCGGTATGCGGCAGAGCTTGCCGCAGCGTCCGGGATGGCCGGGTTCTTCTCCATATGCATGAGAGATTTCAATGTGCAGAGGTACTGCAGGAGGTCGGAACCATCAGGGCGTCCAGAACGAGGACACCCTGGCCCTCCGGCTTGACCAGAATGGGGTTCATGTCGATTTCAGCCACATCGTCGGCATGGCGGCACGCAAACTCCGAGAGCCTGGCCACCGTGCGGGCGGCAGCGGCCACGTCCGCCTTGGCCTGACCACGGGCGCCGTCCAGCAGCGGGAACATCTTGAGGCTGCGGATCATCCGCAGGGCTTCTTCTTCGGAGACGGGCGCCACCTGTACCGCGACATCCTTGAGGATTTCGGCATAGATGCCGCCCAGCCCCACCATGACTACCGGGCCGAACACGGGGTCGCGCGAGACACCGGCGATCAGCTCCACGCCGCCGCGGACCATCGGAGCGACCAGCACACCGTCCAGACGCGCCTGGGGCGCATTCTTTCGGGCGTTGGCCATGAGGCGGTCGTACGCCTGCCGCACGGCATCGTCGTCTTGCAGGTCCAGCGCCACACCGCCGATCTCGGTCTTGTGGGCGATGTCTTCCGACGCGATCTTGAGGACCACGGGGTAGCCCGTGGCTTGAGCACTGCGCACGGCATCGTCGGCCGAAGTCACCACCTCCTCGCGCGGCACACTGATTCCGGCCGCCGCCAGCGCCTGCTTGGCATGGAGCTCGTTGCGGAACACGGCGGCATCCACGCTGTCGACCGGGCCGCCATAGGCAGGGGCGGCGGGCAGCGTGCCGAGCTGGCCGAGCCTGACCAGGCCGGCCAGCCCGGTGGCTGCGGCTGGAATGCTGGGGAACACTGGAATACCCAGCGCATTGATCTCGGCCACCGCGTCGGCCGGGCCCTGACTGATGACGATCAGCAGGCGGTCGGGATGGCTGGCGCGGATCTTGGACAGCGCCTCCAGGTACACACCGCGCAGGCGGGGGTTGTACAGCGACAGGGCCAGCAGCAGCACCAGCGTGCTGCCGTTGGAATCGTTCTGCAGTGCGGTCAGCATCTTCAGCAGAATGTCGGGCCGCGCCGACATCTGGGCCGACGCATCCACCGGATTGTTGGTGCCGGCGGTGGGCACGGCCTCACGGATCAGGGCCTTGGTCGTGTCAGCGAGCTGTGGCAGCTTCATGCCGGCTTCCACCATCGCATCCGCCATCATGATGCCGAAGCCGCCGGAAGCGGCCACCAGTGTCACGGCGTCGGTGGTGGGCAGGCGCTCTGCGCGCAGCAGGGCGGCGGCATGGCCCACATCGAGCAGGTCTTCGAACGAGCGCACGCGCAGCACGCCATAGCGGCGGAAAACGGCATCGAACACCGCATCGGAACCCATCAGCGCGCCGGTGTGCGAGGCTGCGGCCGCCTGGCCTTGTTCCGTGGCACCGATCTTGAGAACGATCACCGGCTTTTGCTGCTGACGCGCCATGCCCAGTGCCTCGATCAGGCGGCCGGCATTGCGGCAGGTTTCCATGCAGCACAGGATGATGCGGGTGCAGGGATCATGCGCCAGCGCGGCAATGCCGTCGGCCACGTCCACATCGGCTTCGTTGCCGGTGGCGATGAAGCGGCTCACACCCAGGCCGCGCTCGGCCATGTTCCGCATGGTGAAGCTGCCGATGTTGCCCGACTGCGAGACGATGCCCACTTGCCCGGCAGGCGGCATGCTTTGTTCCAGCGCGATGGAGAACGAGCCCACCAGCCTGTCCACCACATTGACGGCGCCCAGGCAGTTCGGGCCCAGCAGTCGCATGCCATGGTTGCGCACAACGCGAACCAGCTCGGCCTGCAGCGCCGCGCCGTCGGGGCCGGCCTCGGCAAACCCGGCGGACAGCACAATCACGCCGCGCACACCGCGGCTGGCACAGTCGCGAACGGCCTGCAGCGTGGCATCCACGGGCACTGCCAGGATGGCCATCTCCGGCGCCGTGGGTGTGTCCAGAATCGAGCTGTATGCCTGCAGGCCCTGAATGGTGCCGCCCTTGGGGTTGATGGGATAGATGGCGCCGGCATAGCCGTACTTGCGCAGGAGCTGTACGGGGCGGCCGCCGATCTTGGTGATGTCGTCAGAGGCGCCGATGACGGCCACGCCGTCGGCCTTGAAGAATGCGTCCAGCCCCGCACCCGGGGCTGCCTGAACCTGGGTCAGCATGTTCTCAACGCCCCTTGAAGACCGGGGCGCGCTTTTCGAGGAAGGCCATGCGGGCTTCGCGGGCGTCGTCGGTCCTGGACAGGGCCACGGTGAACTCCTGCTCGAAGCGATAGGCGTCGCGCTGGGGCATCACGTCCACCATGTTGGCTGCGCGCTTGGCGTAGGCGATGGCCAGCGGTGCCTTGGAGGCGATCTCGCGGGCCAGCGCCATCGTCACGGGCAGCAGGTCTTTCTCGGACAGAACATCCTCGATCACATTGCGCTTGAGCAGGTCGTGGGCGCTCAGGCGCTGGCCCGTGAAGAACATGCGGCGCAAGGTGGAGCGGCCAAACAAGGTCTTGAGCATGGAGGCGCCGCCTGCCAGGCCCACGTTGATCTCCGGCATGCCCACGGTGGCATTCTCCGAGGCATACAAGATGTCGCAGGCCGCGGCCAGACCAAAGCCGGCCCCCAGCGCCGCGCCATTGATGGCGGCAATCACGGGCTTGGCGCACTCGCGAATGGAGTTGCCGGTTTCGCGGGTGATGCGGTTGTGCTCGAGGAAGTCACCAGCGATCTCGGTGCTGGGGCGGTCCTTCAGGTCAGCGCCTGCACAGAACACGCTGCCGGAGCCGGTCAGTACAGCGCAGCGGATGTCCTCGCGCTCGGAGATCGCGTCAAACGTGGCCACGAGCTGGCGGCGCATTTCCCGGCTCAGTGCATTGACCGGCTTGCGATCCATGGTGACCAGACCCACTCCGTCGGAGACTTCCAAACGAACCCATAAATCGCTCATACACCACCTCTATAAGAAGCCAGCTTGCCGCGGCAAGAGTCAGAATGAAAAGAAAACACTTTCTCGACAAACAACCCGTTTGCTACGGGAGGTTCTGTTTTCCGGGCTCCGAAGGCAGAGCGGGCTTCCGCTTGTTTGTCTCAGTGTCGATATGCTCGATTGATTATAGAAATGGCGTTGCAAATCGATTGCGAACTAATCTGAAAGAGTGTTCTGCAAAAAATGAAGCATTCGCTGGCCGATGGGCTGTTGCAGGATTGTTGTCATGCATTGGTGCCGGGTTTAATATGGCGGCGGTTCTGTGTTAATTGATATTGTCTTGATTCAAGATATCCGGATGGATCGGTTTTATCGAGGTAATTTGAGCTGGTGATGTTCATATGATTTGCAGATTAATGTGTGATCGGGAAAATGGAAATTCAGCGCCTTGGTGATTTGAAAACGGCATTGGGCGAGTGCCCGGTGTGGCATGGGCAGCAACTGTGGCTGATGGACTGCCGCGAAGGCCTGATCCATGCGCTGAATCCCGACACCGGGGTGGTGACGGCGCGCCATGAAGCGCCTCCGCCCCTGGGCTCGTTTGCGTTCAACGGCGACGACTGCATCGTGCTGTCGCTCAAGGAGGAAATCGCGGCGCTGGACCTGCGCAATGGGCAGCTACGCACGCTGGCACGGATTGAGGCCAGCAACCCCAACTTGCGACTGAACGACGGCATTTCGCTGGCCGACGGCAGTTTTGTGGTTGGCACCATGCATGTGTTTCGTGAGCCCGACGAGGCCCCGCTGGGCGGCTTGTACCGGCTGGATACCCGCCTGAATTTGCACAAGCTCGACGATGGGCTTGGCATCACCAACGGACCCTGCGTGAATCCGGTCAGCGGGCGGCTGCACGTCGCCGACAGCGCCGCGAGAGTCATCTATTCGTATGCGATCGCGGCGGACGCAACGCTGGCAGACAAGCAGGTGTTCGTCCGGACCGATGTCCATGACTCCGGGCCGGATGGCTGCTGCTTCGACGGCGAAGGCGGCCTGTGGACTGCTCTGGTGCGTGCGGGGGCGCTGGCCCGCTTTGACATGCAGGGTCAGCTCACCCACAAGATCGACCTGCCGGTGGCCCACCCGAGCGCCTTGTGCTTTGGCGGTCCGGAGATGGCCGATCTGTTCGTCACGACCATCAGTGACAGTGGCCGCCTGAGCGCATCCGGGCCCTTGGATGGTGCCGTGCTCAAGCTGACCGGACTGGGCTTTCAGGGGGCTGCTCGCCCCGCCTGCCGCATGCCGTTGTAGGCCGCGACGGCCTATGCCGCGGGCGCGGAATCGAGTCCTGCGGCTTTGCCATGGGCAGAAAAGCGCCGCTCGGGTCCGGCCACATGTTCAGCCACAAAATCCAGAAACAAGCGGATCTTGGCGGGGATGAGGGGGGTGTCCAGAATGGTGGCGTACATGCCCTCGTCAAAGCCCTTGTTGGTGATGCGATAGTCGCTCAGCACCCTGACAAGCCGACCCTGGCGGATGTCGTTGTGCACGGTGTAGTCATCCAGCAGCACCAGGCCTTCACCCAGACGGGCGAGTTCCAGCAGGGCGATGCCGTTGTTGCTGACATGGCGAGGCTTGAAGGCGATTTCGCTGATCTGCTCCGCTTGCTTGAACAGCCACGTGTATTCGTCGCCGGGCCTCTGGTAGGCCAGGCACTCATGCTCCAGGATGCCTTCGGGTGTCTGCAAGGCGGGTTTGCCGGCCAGGTAGGCGGGCGCTGCCACGAGATGGCGGTCGCTCTGGAAGAGCATGCGGCGCTTCACGCCAGCCTCCACGGGCGGCGAGATGCGAAAGTCGATATCGATCTGGCTGCGCCGCAGATCCACGGGTGCCTCGGCCAGCGTCAGTTCGATGTGAATCTCGGGGTAGAGCTTGCGGAATGCGGCGATCAGGGGTGGCAACACGCCCAAGCCGAACATCATGCGCGAATGCACACGCAGCAAACCCTGCGGCGCGGTGCTGATGGCGGTGATGTTGGCTTGAAGTTCGTTGATGCGCCACAGGATGCCCTCCAGTTGGCGCGCATACTCCTGCCCCGACTCGGTCAGCGCGACCTGGCGCGTGGAGCGCAGCAGAAGCTTGACCTTCAGCTCGTTCTCGATGTCGGTGATCATGCGCGACACCCCCGTGGCCGATATGCCAAAGCGACGCGCCGTCTCGGAGAAATTCCGAGTCTGAGAGATGGATAGAAACAGCTCCATCGCGCGCAATCGATCCATGAATCCTCCAGTTTTCGCAGTTCAGATCTGCAGTTTTTGCGGCAACCACTTCATGCTGTCTGCCTAGAATTTGGTGGCCCCCGAGGGCACAATTTTTTCGCGGAGACAGGAAATGGAATTCGGAGTGTTTATTCTGGCCCAGCAACGAGGCTACCACCAGACATCGCAGCAGGTCATCAATAACTCCATCCAGCAGACTATCGCGGCGGAGCAGGCGGGATTTCACAACGCCTGGTATGCCGAACACCACTTCAACAATTATTCGCTCTCGCCGTCTCCGCTGATGATGGTGGCCCACATGGCTGCCAGGACGCAGCGCATACGCCTGGGCACTGCCGTCTGCATCCTGCCACTCTATCAGCCCGCCCGCTTCCTGGCCGAGGTTGGTTTCGTCGACACGGTCTCCAACGGCCGTCTCGAACTGGGCGTGGGCTCGGGCTATCAGGAATTCGAGTTCGAGCGTTTTGGCGTGAAAATTGCCGAGTCGGGCGCGATATACAACGAATTTCTGGACATCCTTCCCAAGGGCCTGACCCAGAAGATCTTTGAATACGAAGGCCAATTCCTCAAGGTGCCCCCGAGCTCCATTGCGGTGCGCTGTGTGCAAAGCCCCATGCCACCGGTATGGATCACGTCCGGCAACCCGGTCACGCTGGGTCGCGGCGTGCGCGAGAACCACAACCTGTTCGTGACCGCGCTGCTCAATGGCAAAGAGGGCATTCAGGGCCTGCGTGAACGTCTGGTGAAGGTGGCCGGCGACAACGGCAAGGATCTGGATCGTGACGTGAAGTTCGGCTTCCTGCGCTGCGCCTACGCCTCCGACAACAACGCGGAGATCGATGCCTATCTGGATTGCGCACGCTTTCAGCGCCGCATTTCCGAAAGCCTGAAATTCCGCCGCTCGCAGTCCGACGACGGCTACATGATCAAGGAGGTGCCGTTCGAGACGGACCCCACGATCGACCAGTTGCGCAAGAACCTGCCCGTGGGCTCGGTCAACCAAGTCATTGACAAGATGCTCGAAGAGATCAGCATCCTGCGCCCCAAGCACATCGCGCTGCAGACCCAGTTGGGCGACTTCGACCAGAAGACCATGCTCAAGCAGATCGAGCTCTGGGGTGAAAGGATCATCCCCGCCATCAACAAGGAGCTGGAACGCAACCAGCCGGCTGCTCACGCGTTAGCTGCGTAAAGGGTCTGAATCCAGGCGAAACAGACGTCTTGTTCAGACGAACACGTCCGGCCCGAGTGTGATGACGCCCTTGCCGTGATGCCCAGGCAAGCACAGTGAAGCAAGCCGTTCGGGCCAAGGCTTTCAACAGCTTTGACCGGAGCGACCTGCCTCGCATACCTGCTGAGGGTCTGACTATGTCGGCATTGGGCATTGGGCATTGGATGTCCGGTGTCGGTCAGTCTTCCCTCCGTATTTCCTTACCCCTTCACTTTTTGCGCAATCGAAACAGGAGACAAGCATGACCCAAACACCTATCAAACGACGCACCGTATTGCTCGGCGGCATGCTGCTGGGCACCGGCGTCAAGGCCTTTGCCAGCACGGGCAACTGGCCTGCACGTCCCATCCGCCTGGTGGTTGCCGGTTCGGCAGGCGCGGGTGGCGACATCTTTGCCCGCCTGATCGCCGCGCCCTTGTCGAATGTGCTGAAGCAGCCGGTGGTGGTGGACGCCAAGCCAGGTGCCAATGGCCTGATTGCGTGCGACGCGGTGGCCAAGTCTGCGGGCGACGGCTACACGCTGCTGTTTGCACCTTCGTCTTCCATCCTCATCAATCCGGTGATCCACCCCAAGCTCCCTTACGATGCGGAAAAGGATCTGGTGCCCGTCACACAGGTGGGCGCGGCGGGCATTCTGCTGGTGGCGAATCCGAGCACCGGCTTCAAGAATCTGGCAGACATGGTCGCCTATGCCAAGGCCCATCCGGGCAAGCTCGCTTACGGCTCGTGGGGCACGGGTTCGTCCGGCCATCTCGCCATGGAAGGCATCAAGGCGCACTACGGTCTCGACATGCCCCATGTGGCCTACAAGACCCTCGTGTCCGAAGTGACCGACCTGATCGGCAACAACATCAGCGTCGGGTTCACGGATATCGCATCCCCCATTCCGCACATGCGCGCCGGCCGGCTGGTGGGGCTGGGCCAGACGGGGTCGCAACGCTGGCCCGCCACGCAGGACGTGTCCACCTTGTCGGAACAGGGGTACAAGTTCGAAGCCGACGGCTGGTACGGTGTGTTTGCCCCGGCAGGAACTCCGACGCAAATCATCGACCGGCTCAACGAAGAGATCAACCGCCTGCAGAAGTCCGACGAGGTGCGGCAGAAGATGGAGGTGCAGAACATGATCGTGCCCCCGAGTCGCTCCGCCAAGGAGTTTGCAGCGTCCATCAAGAAGGACGCCGCCATCTGGCAGGGTCTGGCGAAGGTGACCGATCTGAAGGACAAATAAGCGCCTCGCGGCCGTTCGCCCCATCGTTGCCAGACCCCGGGACGATGGCGCGCCATTCTGCATTCTGAATACCAGTCCGGGGTCCTTTCCTTCCCATTGCGGGAGGTAGACCGGGGCAACAGGCCCCGGTTTTTCTTGACGCAGGCCCATTGCGGCCCAAGCGCACCCATCCCTTGCCAGCCGTCCGTCCCACCCTGTCCTGCGTTCAGGTGTCTCAGGCGTCTCAGGCTTCATCCCTATGACGCTGCCACTGCCGCAGAGCCTCCGGAGCATGACGTTGCCAGCGATGCGTTGTCCCCCCTGATGTCGCGCGGCGCATCCCGCACTTTTTTGCAGTACTGAATCACGCTCCTTCTATATTCCGGATCGCCGAGTCCAACCGGAAAATTCCTCCTCATTGCACATCACCCTTTCGAGGCGGAGAAAACATGGAATTCGGCGTATTCATATTGGCCCAGCAGCGCGGCTATCACCAGACTTCGCAGCAGGTCATCCAGAACTCTATCGAGCAGACCGTGGTGGCGGAGCAGGCGGGCTTCAACACGGCCTGGTATGCGGAACATCACTTCAACAACTACTCGCTCTCGCCTTCGCCGCTGATGATGATTGCGCACATGGCGGCCAAGACCCAGCGCATCCGTCTGGGCTCTGCGGTGTGCATTCTTCCGCTGTACCACCCGGCACGGCTTCTGGCCGAGGTGGGCTTTGTGGACACAGTGTCCAATGGCCGTCTGGAGCTCGGCATCGGCTCAGGCTACCAGGCCTTCGAGTTCGAGCGCTTCGGCGTGAAGATCGAGGAGTCGGGCGCGATCTACAACGAATTCCTGGACATCATCCCCAAGGGCCTGACCCAGAAAATCGTGGAATACGACGGCAAGTTCCTCAAGCTGCCGCCCAGCTCCATCGCCGTGCGCCCGGTGCAAAGCCCCATGCCTCCCATCTGGGTGACCTCCGGCAACCCCGTCACCCTGGGCCGTGGCGTGCGCGAAGGCCACAACCTGTTCGTGACGGCGCTGCTCAACGGCACGGAAGCGGTTGCCGAGTTGCGCAGCCGCATGGAAAAGGTTGCACAGGACAACGGCAAGAATCTCGATGACGACGTGAAGTTCGGCTTTCTGCGCTGCGCATTTGCGTCGGACAAACAGTCCGAAATCGACGCCTACCTGGACAACGCACGCTTTCAGCGCCGCATCTCGGAAAGCCTCAAGTTCCGCCGTGCGCAGTCGGACGATGGCTACATGGTCAAGGAAGTGCCATCGGCCACGGACCCCACTTTTGAACAACTGCGCAAGAACCTGCCGGTGGGTTCGGTCAATCAGGTGGTCGACAAGATGCTGGAAGAAATCAGCATCCTGCGCCCCAAGCACATCGCGCTGCAAACGCAGCTGGGCGATTGCGACCAGAAGACCATGCTCCGCCAGATCGAGCTATGGGGCGAAAAGATCATCCCGGCCATCCGCAAGGAAGTCGAATCGATGAACGCGGTCTCCGCCTGAAGCGCGGACTGACAGGCAGAAAGGATCGCTATGCGTGTGCACCTCACCAATGCCGGAGCCATCACCTTGTGTGAGCCATCGGTCTTTACCCGACTCGATGTGCTGGTCGATCCCCAGTCGCCGGAGCGGCTGGAGCAGGCCATCGCCCGCATCGGCAGCCGTGACGGAGAAGGACATGTCCGGCTGTCGCCGTCGGTCCTGCGCTTCCTGTCGGGCCATGCGGGAGTCGCTGAATGGGAAGCCGACTTCAACGCGATGATCGACTATGCCGCCGGCAAGGGCTGGCTGGACGATCAGGGCCGGGTGCGTGCGCATCTGACTTTCCGTGAAGCCGACGAGGTGGTGTCGGAGTCCGACTTCAAGTCCGCCATGCGCTCGCTTCCTGCCGGCATCAGCGCCGTGACCAGCGGCAGAGGCGAGGAGGCGGTGGGCATGATCGTGTCCAGCCTCACGTCGATCTCGGCGGATCCACCGATGGTGGGCTTCTTCGCGCACCAGAACTCCTCCATCCGCACCAAGTTGCTGGAGACTGGCCGATTTGCAGCCAACGTGCTGGGCGAAAAGCATCGCGAGGTGATCTCCACCTTTCTGAGCGCTCCCCAAGGTCCCGCCCGCTTCACCAATGGCAGCTGGGCAGAAAGCGACCACCAGGTCCCCGTGCTGACCGACGCGCTCGCCAGCATGGAGTGCGACATCGTGTGCACGCATTCGCTGGGCACGCACGATCTCATCGTGGGCAAGATCCGCAAGACAGCGTGCTCCTCCTCCGCGAATCCGGTCGTGCATTTCAATGCAGCCACGCACAGCCTGGTGCCTGTGCAGGCGCATTGACCTCTGCACTTTTTTTTTCTGTTGCCGCTCGATTGGCCATCGCTCCGAGCGGCTCTTCTCATGGACACCGCCCAAGGCGGACCTTCACTCCGTAACCCATGCCTTCCTCCACCACATTCGACAGCAATGCCCTGCAGGGCAAGGTGGCCGTGGTCACCGGCGCCTCCGGCGGTCTCGGCGTCGCCATCTGCCAACATCTCCAGTCGATGGGCGCGCAGGTGGTGCAGGTCGATATCAGCTATCCAGCCACCCCCACCGAGGCTGACGGCCTGCTGGCCGTGCACTGTGACATTGCGGACCCCGCGTCGATCACCGCGATGGCAGACCTGGCGCGTTCGCGTTTTGGTCGCTGCGACGTGCTGGTGAACAACGCGGCCATCAGCTCGTCGCCGGTCAGCCTCGAGGATTTCCCGATCGGGTTGTGGGACCGCATCTTCCAAGTGAATCTGCGCGGCGCCTTGTTGTGCGCGCAGGCACTGGTGCCGATGATGTTCGGCCGGCAAGCGGGCAGCATCATCAATGTGGCGTCCATCGCCGCGCAGGTGTCCACACAGGTCGGCGCATACGGGCCGACCAAGGCCGCCATGCGGGCGCTGACCCACCAGATGGCCGTGGAATGGGGGCCACGCGGCATCCGCGCGAACTCTGTCAGTCCCGGCATGATCCGCACGCCGTTGTCTGAAGCGCACTACCGGGATGAGGCCAGGTTGCAAAGCCGCGTCTCCAGGATCCCGGCGCGGCGCATTGGCCGCCCTGCGGACATCGCGGATGCCGTGTGCTTCCTGGCGAGCGACGCGTCCACGTACATCAACGGGCAAGACATCGTGGTCGATGGCGGATTCTTGAAGGCCTCCCTGGCCAATCTTTACTGACGGCTCTGCACGGCGGATGCCGGCGCTGGAAGCTGCGCACGATCGGCGTCTTGCCAATGATCCGCGGCTAGCCTGCCGAGAATGTGGGGGTGCGCCCCTCGCGAGCGGCGCGGACGGTTTCCATCTGGTTCGGGGTACCCAACAGCTGCTGCTGTTCCATGGTTTCCTGCAACAGTCCTTCCTTTGCGTGACTGCTGGATTGCAAGCCGCAGAGGCGCTTTAGTGCACGCACCGCGTCCGGGCTGCGGGCGGCAATTTCGTGTGCAGTGGTCATCGCCATCTCCAGGGGGGTGTCCGTGACGCGTGTGACCAGGCCGTAGTGCAGGCCCTCGGATGCCGGAAACACGCGGCCGGTGAAAGCCAGCTCACGCACCAGGTCGTCGCGCATCAGGTCGTAAAGACGTACCGTGCCGCCCATGTCGGGCACGAGGCCCCACACGACCTCCATGATCGACAGGCGGGTCTCCGGGGCGGCGTAGCGGATGTCGGCACCCAGCGCCAGTTCCAGTCCACCACCGAGCGCGAAGCCGTGCAGCGCGGCAATGACCGGCACGGGCAGCTCGCGCCACAGCCAGGCGGCGTGCTGGAAACGGTTGCACAGGCCATGGGTGCGTGTGATCAGGTCACGTGTGCCGGCGATGGAGCCTCCCTCCATGTCGGCCAGGACCTGCATGTCGATGCCGGCGCAAAAGCCGCGCCCCACCCCGTGCAGCACGACGACGCGCAGCGTCGGGTCTTGGGACAGGCGCTCGCCGGCTTCGGCCAGCGCATCGAACATCGCACCGTCCAGCGCGTTTGCGCGCTGGGGGCGCTGGAGGGTGACGATGGCAATTCCATCGCCTTCGGTGCGAATGCTCAGTCGTTCAGTGGATTCCATGAAAAAGCTCCGATGCCCAGCCGCTTGGCGATTTCTTCGAGCATGACTTCGGTTGCGCCTCCACCGATGGTGAGGATGCGGGCGTCCCGAGTCATGCGTTCGATGCTGCTGCTGGCCATGTAACCGAGGCCGCCGTGCAATTGCAGGCAGTCCCGCATGATGTCCTGCACCGTCTCACCGGCCAGCGCCTTGACCATCGACACCTCGCGCACGCAGTCCTGGCCCAGGGCGGCGCGGATGGCGGTATCCCGCACGAGAGCCTGGATGGCACGGTGGCGGGCAGCCAGCATGGCCAGCCGCTGGCGCGTGGCCTGCTGGTCCCACAGCGTGCCGCCGAAGGCCCGGCGTGCCTTCACATGCTTCAGCGTGACTTCCAGTGCCCTGCGTCCCAGGCCCGAGGCCATGGCGCCGAGAACCAGGCGTTCGTTCTGGAAGTTCTCCATGATGGCGTGGAAGCCCTCGTTCTCCGCGCCCAATAGGCGATCCAATGGAAGACGAGCGTCGTCAAACACCAGGTCGGCGATGTCGGACGAGTGCAGTCCCAGCTTGCGCGGCATCGGGCGGATTTCCAGTCCGGGCGTGTCGCGCTCCACGATGAACAGCGACACGCCCCGCGTCGGCCTGGCATGCGGGTCGGTGCGCGCGGCCACCACCATCACATCACCGTGGACTGCATTGGTTGCATAGGTCTTGACGCCGTTGAGCACCCAGTGATTGCCGTCGCGCCGCGCAGTGGACCGCAGGGCGGCGAGGTCGGAGCCGGCCTCCGGCTCGGTGACTGCGATGCCGCAGATGAGGTCTCCGCGCACCATGCCGGGCAGGTAGCGCTGGCGCTGCGCCTCGGTGCCGCGGTGACCGATGTGGGTCGATGACATGTCGGTGTGGATCAGCACCGCTTCTGCCACGCCGCCGTATGAGGACGCCGAGAGCTCCTCTGCGAAGGTGACGGAAGCGAGCGGGCCCAGCGGGTCGCCGCCTACATCCTGCCTCTGGCACAGACCCAGCAGTCCTGCCTGCCCCAGGGTTCGGAACATCGCGTGCGGGGTGTAGCCCGCGGCCTCGCACGCCTCGCCTGACGGCTCCACCCCATCGCGGACCACTTGCCGGGCCCGCCGCCGGAGCTGTTCGATACGAGGGTCTTCGAACGAGACTGGAACGCCGGTGGTCATGAGGGTATCCGTCTCGGGAGTGAACCGCCCGTCCGCCCTTGCCGGTACGCGCATCGCCAGGGGAGGGCGCGACACTCAGCCCGCGGACAGATTCGGTCTTGCATCGACGGCAGATTGCGCAGAGAGCACAGCACTACAGCAGCTTCGCAACCTCGTCGAGCATCACCGCCGCGGCGCCGCCCCCCAGAGAGAACGGGCGGGCATCGCGGAAGATGCGTTCGATCTCCGTGCCGTGCATGTACCCTGTGGCACCGTGCATCTGCGTGCAGCCGTCGGCCATGCGCTTGAGCAGTTGCGGTAGTTGCGCCTTGAGCATGGAGGTTTCCAGGCGTACCGATTCACCACGGTTCTTCTTGGCCGCCGCGTGGTAGACGAGCAGCTTGGCGGCGCTCAGCTCACCGGCGTAGCCGGCCAATTCATGCCGGATGGATTGCAGGTCCCATAGCGTGCGCCCGTAGGCCGCGCGATTCTTGACGAAGTCGAGCGTCAGCTCCATCGTCCGTTCCATCATGCCGATGCACTGGGCGGAGAAGCTCAGGCGTTCGCGCTCCAGGCCCTGCATCAGCAAGTGGAACCCCTTGCCTTCTTCACCCAGCATGTTTGCGTCGGGCACCGCAAGATCCTCGAAGAAGATTTCGCTCATGTCAGCTGCGCGCCAGCCGGTTTTCTCGAACTTCCTGCCGGTGGAGAAGCCCGGACCGCCCCTCTCGATCACGAACACGGAAAATCCGTTCGCGCCCTTCGAGCCCGGGTCCGTGCGCACGATCGTGACGAACATGTCTGCCGACAGTGCGCCGGTGATGAAGGTCTTCTGGCCATTGAGGATCCAGTGCTCCCCCTGGCGCACCGCGGAGGCCTTCATGCGCGTCAGGTCCGAACCGCCGCTGGGCTCGGTAACCGCAAAACCGAGTCGACGCCGACCGGCCGCGATGTCGGGAAGAAAGCGCTTCTTCTGGTCTTCGGTGCCGGCGCGCACGATCACGGGCGCCGCCATGTCCGCGTGATCCGACATCGAGGCGGCGAAGCCTCCAGACCCGGAGCGGCCCAGCTCTTCGCCGAAGACCACGGTGCCGCAGGCATCCAGGTCCGAGCCGCCGAACGCTTCCGGAATGGCCAGGCCGAGGAAGCCCAGTTCGCCCATCGTGCGATAGGTCGCATCCGGAACCAGGCCATCTTCATCCCACTGCTGGGCTTGCGGGCGTACCTCCTTGTCGATGTATCGCCGCAACTGTTCGCGGAAGTGGCGAACTTCCTCTGTCAAATGGCCTTTGTCGAGATCCAGCATGGAGGGCTTCAGGGCGCGCTGCGGTGTGGTGAATATGAGGTTGGTCGAGACCCGGGCAGCCTGCATGGAAGGAAGGAAGGACGCACGTCCCTTCCGGATGCATCTGGGCATTGAAGAATAATAGGCCGACGCGTCGGTCTTATATAAGGGGAATCCCTGGGGAATGCGAGCGCGGGTGAAGGCGAAGGGGGGGCTGGCCGACACCGCGGCCTCGCCATCGGACGGCTGACGGGTCGCGCCCTTCACCGAGTACCTGCGCGACGGCGACCTGCAGTGGGCCGACCCGGCGTCATCACCGCCGGCGCCGGCCATCGACGGCGTGACCGTCGGGAAGGTGTCGTGTGCCGGCGATGCGGATGGCTATTGCGTACGGTCCACGGCGGGGATGCGCGTCAGCCGCAACGCCAACTCGTGCCCCATGTTCGGGTGGGGGACCTTCGTGTAGGGCGGCTTGGGCCATGCCCAGTCGGACCCCGGAAACAAGGCGCGCATGGCATTGATGTCGCAGTGGTAGGGCGGCCCTTCGATCAAGCCTTCCTCGGTCGCGGCCGGACGGATCTTCTGCATGAACAGGGCCCAGAGCGTTCCCTCGGGCTTCAGCCATTGGCGCAATTGGCCTGCGTACTGGAACCAGTGGTCCGGATGAATCGCGCACAGGCAGGTTTGCTCGTAGACGGCGTCGAAGACTTTCTCGGGCCGGTAGCTCAGCACATCGGCATGAACGAGTTCGGCGTGCAGTGCCTGCGCATCCAGAAGCGCTCGCGTCTTGTCCAGCGCCGCGGGCGTGTAATCGAGGCCCGTCACTTCGAATCCGCGCCGGGCAAGTTCCGCAACCTCCCAGCCGGCGCCGCAGCCCGGCACGGCAATCCGGCAGGGCTGCAGGAGTCCGCTTTCGAGCCAGGCCAGCAGTTGAGGACTGGGGCTGCCACGGTCCCAGCCGGTTTCCTTTTTCTCGAAGCGCTCTTGCCAGAACGCGGTCGTCGGGCCAGTCATATCAAGACCTTTGAAGTGATTGCTGATGGTCACCGGGCTTCTCCGGCTGCCGGGATATCTTGCCCGGATCCTTCGAGCGCTGCTGCTCGATGCGCGTCGGGCCGGGTTGGTCCGATTCTGCATTGCCGTCGACTTGCGGATCGCACGCCAGTGTCAATCCGGTGTCAATCGGCGCACCGGGTCCGTCCCCCTGGGCCGGCTTGCCGCCCGCAGGGGCTCATCGAGCAACGAGGGGGCCCTGCGGCTGATACCATCCGCGCGTTATTCGAGTCGCGGATGCCATGCAGCGCCGCTGTCGAGAGCGCTCCGGGACTCCGATCCATGTCGGCTCTTCGGACCGCGAAGGCGCCGAACGCTTTTCTTCAACCCTATCGGAACCATATCGTGAACATGAAAAAACAACTGATCGGCGTTGCCCTGGCTGCGACCTTCGGCTTGAGCGCATGGGCTGCCGACCCCGTCAAGGTCGGGCTGGTGTTGCCCATGTCCGGGCCATTCGCCGCCTACGGCAAGCAGATCGAACACGGTGTGAAGCTCTATCTGGCGCAGAACGGGGACACCTTCGGCGGGCGCAAGGTCGAACTGGTCCTCAAGGACGACAGCCCGGGCACCGCCGGCGACGTGAGCAAGCGCCTGGCGCAGGAACTGGTGATCAAGGACAAGGTCGATGTCCTGGCCGGCTTCGGCCTGACGCCGTCGGCCTTTGCGGTGGCGGGCGTCGCCACCGAAGCGAAGAAGCCCATGGTCGTGATGAACGCGGCCACGTCGGCGATCACCACCAAGTCCCCGTACATCGTTCGCACCTCGATGACGCTGCCGCAGAACTCGGCGCCGATCGCCACCTGGGCGGCGAAGAACGGCTTGAAGAAGGTCTTCATCCTCATCGCCGACTACGGCCCCGGCTACGATGCCGGCGGCCAGTTCAAGAAGACATTCACCGCGGCCGGCGGGGAAGTCGTCGACGAAGTGCGCGTGCCCGTGAGCAATCCCGACTACGGTCCGTTCCTGCAACGGATCAAGGACGCCAAGCCGGATGCCGTCTTCCTGTTCCTTCCCCCCGGCGCCGGCACCGTCGCCTTCATGAAGGGCTTCTCCGAACGAGGCCTCGGACAGGCCGGCATCAAGCTGATCGCCACCGGCGACCTGACCGACGAGGACATCCTCGACGCGCTGGGTGACTCGGCCCTGGGATTGATCACCTCGTTCCACTACTCCGAAGTGCACAAGTCGCCCGAGAACAAGGCCTATACAGACGCCTACTACAAGGCCTACCCGAAGGACCGGCCGAACTTCATGTCGGTCGGTGGCTACGACGGCATGCACCTGATCGCCGATGTCCTGAAGAAGACCGGCGGCAGCACCGACGCCGCCAAGTTCGTCGAGGCCGCCAAGGGCATGAAGTGGGTCAGCCCGCGTGGCCCGGTCACCATCGATCCGGCCACGCGTGACATCGTGCAGACGATCTACATCCGCAAGGTCGAGAAGGTCGGCGGCAAGCTCCAGAACGTCGAGTTCGACCAGATGGCCGACTTCAAGGATCCGGGCAAGGAGTGATCCCGGGCGCACCCGCGCCGCGCCGCGGTCCGGGTGCGCCGATGAAGAAACGCCATGACAGTCATCTTTGACGGCATCGCCGCGGGCATGCTTCTGTTCCTCATCAGCGTCGGCCTGTCGGTCACGCTGGGCCTGATGAATTTCGTGAACCTGGCACACGGCGCCTTCGCCATGCTGGGCGGCTATGTCTGCGTCGTGCTGCTCAACCGCGTGGGCGTGCCCTTCCTGGCCGCACTGCCGCTCGTTGCCCTGGCGTCGGGCCTGGTGGGGGTGGTGCTGGAGCGCACGCTGTACCGGCGGCTCTATGGCGCATCGCACCTGGACCAGGTGCTTTTCTCGATCGGACTGGTGTTCGTGTCGATCTCGAGCGCGAACTACCTGTTCGGCGCCCAGCAGCAACCTCTGCAACTGCCGTCCGTGCTGTCGGGGCAACTGCATCTGCCCGGACTCGACATGGGCGTCTATCGCCTGTTCCTGATCGTCCTGGGACTGGCGCTGGCCTTCGGCTTGCAGTGGCTGGTCTCCGGGACGAAGTTCGGCGCCAGGCTGCGCGCGTCGGTGGACAACCCGCGCGCGGCGCGCGGCATGGGCATCGACGTGGACCGCGTGTTCGTGGCGACCTTCGCGCTCGGTTCGGCCCTGGCCGGGCTCGGCGGCGCGCTGGGCATCGAGATGCTGGGTCTCGATCCGGAATTTCCGGTCAAGTACATCGTGTACTTCCTGATCGTCGTCGCCGTCGGCGGCAGCGGCAACATCAGGGGCTCCTTGTACGCATCGCTGATCCTCGGGATCTGCGACGTCGCGGGCAAGTATTACGTGCCGCAGGTCGGCGCCTTCGTGATCTACGCGGTGATGGTGGTCGCGCTGATATTCCGTCCGCAGGGACTCTTCGGTCGCAGAGCCGCGAAATGAAGGCAGACATGCCAACCCTATCCGCCACTCGTGGCGCGTTCGATGCGCGCCCGCTGCGCGATGCCTCGCGCTGGCGCCTCCCGGAGTATGTGTTCTGGCTGCTTCCGATCGCCGCGTACTTCGTGTTCCCGGACGACCTGGCCTTGCTCTCGCAGATCGCGATCACGGCGCTGTTTGCGGTGTCGCTGGACCTGATCCTGGGTTACGCCGGCATCGTGTCCCTGGGCCACACCGCGTTCTTCGGCATTGGCGCCTATGCGGCAGGGCTGCTCGCCCAGCATGGCTGGAACGATCCGATCCTCGGATTGGCGGGCGCGGCCCTGCTGGCGGCACTGGCCGGCTTCGTCACCAGTTTCCTGGTGTTGCGCGGTGCCGACCTGACCCGGCTCATGGTGACGGTCGGCGTCGCTTCGATGCTCTATGTGTCGGCCAACAAGCTCACCAGCATCACCGGCGGCCTGGACGGCCTGCAGGGCGTCGAGGTGCAGCCGGTGCTCGGGCTCTTCGCCTTCGACATGTACGGAAAGACCGCCTACATCTACTGCATCGCCGTGCTGTTCCTGCTGTTCTGGGTCGCGCGGCGGATCGTGAACTCACCCTTCGGCTGGTCGCTGAAGGGCATTCGCCAGAACGCCTTTCGCATGCCCGCGCTTGGCACGCCGGTGAATACCCGCCTCGTCGCCGTCTACACGATCGGCGCCGCGTACGCCGGCGTCGCCGGGGCCTTGCTGACGCAGACCACGCAGTTCGTTTCGATCGACGTGCTCAGCTTCTCGCGTTCGGCCGAAGTGCTGCTGATCCTCGTGCTCGGCGGGACCGGCAGCCTGTATGGCGCGATGCTCGGCGCCATCGCCTTCATGACCGTCCATCACTTCCTCTCGGACATCAACCCCCAGTACTGGCAGTTCTGGCTGGGTCTGGTCCTGATCGCGGTCGTGCTCTTCGCGCGCGACGGGATCATGGGCGCGCTGCGCGGCGTCGAGAAACTCTTCCTTCGGCGGCGCTCATGACCTACGCCCTGCAAACGCGCAACCTGGTCAAGAAGTTCGGTGGATTCGTCGCGACCAACGATGTCACGTTGAACGTCGCCGCGGGTGCCCGCCATGCGCTGATCGGCCCGAACGGCGCCGGAAAGACAACCCTGATCAATCTGCTGACGGGCTTTCTCGTGCCCACGGCCGGATCGGTGATCCTCGACGGCCAGGAAGTCACGCACCTGCCGCAACACCAGCGGGTGAAGCACGGCCTGGCCCGCACCTTCCAGATCAACCGCCTGTTCGCCGACATGACGGTGCTCGAATCCGTGGTGCTCGCCGTGTGCGAACGCCGGGGCCTGGGAGCCCGTTTCTGGCGGCCGGTCGGCGCGCACCAGGAGGCGATCGGCGAGGCCGCGGCGCTGCTGGAGCAGCTGCGCCTGATCGACGTGGCCCACGAGAAGACGAAGGACCTGGCTTACGGGAAGCAGCGACTCATCGAGATCGCGCTGGCCCTCGCCGTTCAGCCCCGGGTCCTGCTGCTCGACGAGCCGGCGGCCGGGGTGCCGACGGGAGAAAGCCGCGAACTGTTCGAAACCATCGCCCAGCTGCCTCGCTCGGTCACCATCGTCCTGATCGAACACGACATGGACCTGGTGTTCCGCTTCGCGGACACGATCACGGTCCTGGTGAGCGGCGCCGTGTTGGCCGAGGGGCTGCCGGCGGAGATCGCCAGCGACCCGCGGGTCAAGGACGTCTATCTGGGGGAACCGGGACATGGCTAAGCTGCTGGAGGTCGATGGCGTCTGGGCCGGCTACGGGGATGCGACCGTCCTCGAGGACATTTCCTTCAGCCTGGATGAGGGCGCGAGCCTGGCGCTGCTGGGACGCAACGGCATGGGAAAGACGACCCTGCTCGCGACGCTGATGGGTGCGACCCGCCAGACGCGCGGCCGGATCAGCTTCGGCGGGCGCGACCTGAGTGTCGTGCCCAGCCATCGCCGGGCCCACGAGGGCCTGGGCTGGGTTCCCCAGGAGCGCGACATCTTCGCGTCGCTCACGGTGGAGGAAAACCTGACCGTGGTCGCCTGTCCGGGCCCCTGGAACCTGCAGAAGGTCTACGCCACATTCCCGCGGCTCCAGGAACGGCGCGCGAATTTCGGCAACCAGCTGTCGGGCGGCGAGCAGCAGATGCTCGCGATGGGGCGCGCGCTCATGCTCAATCCGAAGATGCTTCTGCTCGACGAACCGCTCGAAGGCCTGGCGCCGATCATCGTCCAGGAACTGCTGGGCATCATTTCCGACATGGTGCGCGCCGGCAGCATGGCGGTGATCCTCGTCGAGCAGCATGCCCACCAGATCCTGCCGCTCACGCAGCACACCCTGGTGCTCGAGCGCGGGCGCATCGCCCACCAGGGCCCGAGCGCCGCGCTGGAGGCGGACCCCGCCCTGCTGGATCGATGGCTGGGCGTCGCCGCGGTTCCATCCGACCATGGGGTCGGATGAGGCCTGCGCACGGACTCGTTGCACGGGGACAGGGATGCGCATGAGGGTTGGCCGGCCCTCCTGCGGAAGCGGGCTCCGGTCTTCGAGGGTCGATGATTCGACTGTCGCCCATGCGACGCATCGACATGCGTTCCAATATCGGGCACCAAGCACCATCCGGACAAGGATCTATCCATGACTTCTCGCGACATCTTCGTGGTCGGCACCGCCCGCACCGCCATCGGCACCTTCGGCGGCTCGCTGAAGGATGTGCCCAACACCCAACTGGCCACGACGGCGGTGAAGGCCGCCCTCGAACGCAGCGGCGTGGCGCCCGACGCCATTGGCCACGTGGTGATGGGCAACGTGATCCCGACCGACGTGAAGGACGCCTACCTGAGCCGCGTCGCCGCGGTCGATGCGGGCATCCCGATCGAGACCCCGGCCTTCAACGTCAACCGCCTGTGCGGCTCCGGCCTGCAGGCGATCATCTCGGCGGCCCAGGCCATTGCGCTGGGCGACACCGACATTGCCATCGGCGGCGGCTCCGAGGCGATGAGCCGAGGCCCGTACTTCGATACCTCGGCACGCTACGGTGCGCGCATGGGCGATGCGGTCCTGGTCGACTACATGCTCGGCATCCTGCACGACCCCTGGGAGAAGATCCACATGGGGATCACCGCCGAGAACGTGGCCGCGCGCTACAAGATCTCGCGCGAGCAGCAGGACCAGATGGCGCTCACCAGCCAGCAGCGCGCCGCGGCGGCCATCGCGGCCGGGCGCTTCAAGGAGCAGATCGTTCCGGTCGAAGTGAAGACGCGCAAGGGCGTGGTGCTCTTCGACACCGACGAGCACGTGCGCGCCGACACCACCCTCGAGATCCTTGCCAAGATGAAGCCCGCCTTCAAGAAGGACGGGCTCGTGACCGCGGGCAACGCTTCCGGCATCAACGACGGCGCCGGTGCCGTGGTACTGGCCGAGGGCGGCCGTGTGAAGGCACTCAACCTCAAGCCGCTCGCGCGCCTGGTGGGCTATGCGCATGCGGGCGTGGAGCCGGCCTACATGGGCATCGGCCCGGTGCCGGCCACGCGCAAGGTGCTGGAGCGCACGGGCCTCAAGGTGGCGGACCTGGACGTGATCGAGTCGAACGAGGCCTTCGCTGCCCAGGCCTGTGCGGTGATCCAGGAGCTGGGCTTCGATCCGGCCAAGGTGAATCCGAACGGCTCGGGCATTTCGCTGGGCCATCCGGTCGGCGCCACCGGCGCGATCATCACGACGAAGGCAATCGCCGAGCTGCACCGCACCGGTGGCCGCTACGCACTGGTCACGATGTGCATCGGGGGCGGGCAGGGCATCGCGGCGATCTTCGAGCGGGTCTGAGCGCGGAGCCGCCACGGACCGCGTTCGGTCGTGCGGGCGGCTCAGCTCATGACGTTGCCGCCATCCACATTGAGCGTCTGCGCGGTGATGTAGCGCGCCTCGTCGCTCGCCAGGAAGACGGCGGCGCCGGCGATGTCCTCAGGCGCGCCCATGCGGCCCAGCGGCACCTCGAGCCCGACGCGGCGCTTCTTCTCGCCCTTGGGCAGGCCCTCGTACCTGGCGAACAGGCTGTCCACGTGCTCCCACATGGGCGTGTCGACCACGCCCGGCGAAATGCCGTTGACCCGAATCCCGTGCGGTGCCATGGCGAGCGCGGCGCTCTGCGTGTAGCTGATCACCGCCGCCTTGGTCGCGCAATAGTGCGACACCAGCGCCTCGCCGCGCCGGCCGGCCTGCGAGGCCATGTTGATGATCGACGCACCCTGCGTCCCTGCTTCGACCATGTGCCTGAGAACCGCCTGCATGACGAAGAACATGCCCTTGACGTTGACCGCGAACAGCAGGTCGAACGAGGCCTCGCTGCTCTCCAGCAGCGGCGCCATGTCGAACACCGCGGCGTTGTTGAACAGCGTGTGGACCGGCCCGAAGCGTTGCACCGCGGCGTCGAGCATGCGAGCGATGGCGTTGCTGTCGGTGATGTCGGCGCTGATGTAGTGCATCGCATTCGGATGCACGTGCTGCAGTTCGGCCACGGCGGCCGGTACCCCGGGCGCGCGGTCGACCACGCTGCAGACCGCGCCTTCGGCGATGCAGGCGCGGGCGACCGCCAGGCCGATGCCGCCGCCGGCGCCGGTGAGCAGAACGTGACGATGGGCGAGACGGTTGGTCATGCGGCACTTCCTTGAACGAAATCGGAAACACGTTGGCTGGCGCGACGCGCCGCTTCGACGAGCCGCGCATCGCCGGCGATGGCGCCCCAGAGCGACACGTCGGCGCATAGCGCCGCCACCGGGTCGGCCGCGTCGCAGATGGCATGTGCCACGGCCTCGTCCATGCCCTGGTCCTGGTAGATGTAGGGCAGGGTGCCCTGGTGCCAGCGCCGCAGGAAGGCCAGGAACAGTGCCGGCAGCATGGCCGCGCTGTCGATGGGGCGGCCCTGCTGCAGGCACTCGCGCACCGTCGGCGCGATGAAGCCGGGGATCTTCGCGAAGCCATCCATCGCCACGCGCTGGTTGGTGTCGCGGATGGCGGGATTGCCGAAGCGTTCGAGCACCACGTCGCGGTATGCCGGCAGGTCGACCGGGCTCGGTGCGCCGGGCCGGCTCAGGCAGGGGATCACGTCGTCGGTGACGTAGTCATATGCCATCTTGCGGATCGCCGGTGTCAGCGTGCCCTCGTGGATGAATTGCAGCCCGACCAGCGTGCCGGCCCAGGCGATGCAACTGTGGCTGGCATTGAGGATGCGGATCTTGGCTTCCTCGTAGGGCTGGACCGAGCTCACCAGTTCCACACCCACGCGCGCCCAGTCCGGTCGCCCGGCCATGAAGTCGTCCTCGATCACCCACTGGATGAAGCTCTCGGCGCTGATGGGCGCGGCATCGTCGACGCCGGTCGCGGCCTTCACGCGTGCGCGCAATTCGGGCGGCGGGCGTGGCGTGATGCGATCGACCATCGCATTCGGGCAGGTGGTGTTGGCCTGGACCCAGGCCCGCAGCGCGTCATCCCCGGTGCGTCCGATGAAGTCGAGCAGGCCGGCGCGGAAGCGCTCGCCGTTGTGCCGCAGGTTGTCGCAGTTCTGCAGCGTCACCGGCCCCGCGCCGGCGGCGCTTCGGGCGCGCAGGATGGCGCACATCGCACCGTAGATCGTGCTGCCGGCCTCGCCCCGGCGGGCGCGGTCGACGTCGGCCGCGAGTTCGGCGAAGGAGAGATCCAGGCGGCTCTTGTCATCGAGGTAATAGCCGGCCTCGGTGACGGTGAAGGAAATGATCCGCGTCGAAGGCGCCGCGCCGCGGGCGATCACCGCTGCAAGATCCGGCTGATAGGGCAGCACCTCGCGGATGGACGCGATGCGCTCGTAGCGGTAGACGCCGGCCGGCGACACGGTCTCCAGCGTGTAGGCGCCGCCCTGCGAGGCGAGCGCGGCCAGAACGTCGTTCATGTCGGGCCGCAGATTGGCGCCGGACAAGGACCAGCGCGTGTCGCCGGCATCGATCAGGCGCTGCAGGTAGACCGCCTGGTGGGCGCGGTGGAAAGCCCCGAGGCCGAGATGCAGGATCACGAACTCGGTGGCGGAAGCGGGTGCGGTGCTCATGGGTGCGCTCCGATGCCGGGCTCAGGCGGCGACCGTCCGGCCCTCTCGATTGAACAGGTGCAGCACCGAGGGGTCGAGCTCGACCGCGACGTCGTCGCCCACATGCAGTGGCGTGCGTTCGTTCTGGCGCGCGATCAGGGGCACGCCGCTGACGTCGATGTGAATCAAGGTGTCGGCGCCCAGCGCCTCGATCAGGTCCACACGCCCCGGCACGCCACCGGCGCCGCGACCCGGATGCACGCGCAGGCCTTCGGGCCGCACGCCCAGGAAACCATCGCTCGGCAGGCGTCCGCCGGTCTGTGCCGAGAAGCTGGGGATGGCGTTGGCCGCCACCACGTTCATCGACGGCATGCCGATGAACTGGGCGACGAACTGGTTGGCCGGGCGGTCGTACAGGTCGAGCGGTGTGCCCACCTGCTCGATCAGCCCGTCCTTGAGCACCACCACGCGGTCCGCCAGCGTCATCGCCTCGACTTGATCGTGCGTGACGTAGATCGTCGTCGCGCCCAGCGCCACGTGCAGTTTGTGGATCTCCACGCGCGTGTTGCCGCGCAGCGCGGCATCGAGGTTGGACAGCGGCTCGTCGAAGAGGAAGACCTTGGGTGCCCGCACGATGGCGCGGCCGATCGCCACGCGCTGGCGCTGGCCGCCCGACAGTTCCCTGGGCGTGCGGCCGAGGTACTGCGTGAGGTTCAGTTGCCTGGCGGCATAGTCCACCTTCCTCTTGATCTCGTCCTTGGGCACCTTGGCGAGCTTGAGCGCGAAGGACATGTTGTCGGCCACGCTCATGTGCGGATACAGCGCGTAGCTCTGGAACACCATCGCCAGGTCGCGCTTGCCGGAGGGCAGGTCCGTGATGTCCTTGCCGTCGAGCCATAGCTTGCCGCTGCTGATGGGTTCGAGACCGGCGATCAGGCGCAGCAGCGTCGACTTGCCGCATCCCGAGGGGCCGACGAAGACGATGAACTCGCCCTTCTCGATGTCGAGGTTCACGCCCTGGATGATGTGGGCGTCGCCGAAGCTCTTCCTGATGTCCTGGAGCTGGAGATAGGCCATGGAAATGTCTCCTTGATTGCTTACTTGACGGCGCCGAAGGTCAGTCCCTGGACGAGCTGCTTCTGGCTGAACCAGCCGAACACCACGATCGGCGCGATGGCCATCAGCGAGGCGGCCGACAGCTTGGCCCAGAAGAGGCCTTCGGGGCTGGAGTAGGAGGCGATCAGCGTGGCCAGCGTGCCGGCCTTGGCCGAGGTGAGGTTGAGCGCCCAGAAGGACTCGTTCCAGCTCAGCACCAGGCACAGCAGGCCGCACGAGGCGAGGCCGCCCACCGACAGCGGCATCACGACGTTGCGGAACTCGGTCCAGAGGTTGGCGCCGTCCATGCGCGCGGCTTCCAGGATCTCGTTGGGAATGTCCTTGAAGCTCGTGTAGAGCATCCACACCATGATCGGCAGGTTGGACAACGTGAACACCACCAGCAGCGCGGTCAGCGAGTCCAGCAGTCCGGCGGTCTGGGCAAGCACGTAGATCGGTACCAGCGCACCGACGGCCGGCATCATCTTGGTGGAGAGCATCCACATCAGGATGTCGCGCGTGCGTCTGGTGCGGAAGAAGGCCATCGAGTAGGCCGCGGGTGCCGCGATCAGCAGGCCGAGGAGGGTCGAGCCCACGCTCGTGATCAGCGAATTGCGGGCATACAGCAGGTAGTCGCTGCGGCGCTGCACCTCGGTGAAGTTCTCCAGCGTCGGCTCGAACACGAACAGCGGCGGCACGTGGATGGCCTGCAATTCGGTCTTGAACGATGTCAGGAAGAGCCAGCCGAGCGGGAAGAACAGGATCAGTGCGGCCGCCCAGGCGCCGAGGGTGCGCAGGGCGTAGGCCAGTGAGCTCTCTTTCATGCCGGCTCCTTCAGTCCAGGTTCTTGCCGATGATGCGGATCAGGAAGGTCGCCACGATGTTGGCAAGCACCACCGCGAACAAGGCGCCTGCCGAAGCCACGCCCACGTCGAAGTTCATCAGCGACTGCTTGAAGATCAGGTAGGTGAGGTTCGTGCTCTCGTTGCCCGGACCGCCGCTGGTGGTGATGGCGATCTCGGCGAACACGCTGAGCAGGAAGATCATCTCGATCATGATCACCACCGCCATCGGCCGCGCCAGGTGCGGCACCGTGAGGTAGATGAAGCGCTGCACGGCATTGGCGCCATCCATCCGCGCGGCCTCCATCTGCTCGCGGTCGAGCGATTGCAGCGAGGTGATGAAGATCAGGCAGGCGAAGGGCAGCCACTGCCAGGCCACCATGACGATCACCGACAGCAGCGGCACATCGGTCAGCCAGTCAATCGGCGTGGCACCGAAGACCTTCCACAGGTTCGCGAGCACGCCGTAGATGGGGTTCATCATCATGTGCTTCCACAGCAGCGCATTGACGGCCGGCATCACGAAGAAGGGCGAGATCAGCAGCACCCGCACGATGCCGCGCCCGGGGAAGGGCTCGTTGACCAGCAGCGCCAGCCCGATGCCGAACACCACGGTGATGAAGATGACGCTGCCGATCAGCAGCAGCGTGTTCGACACCGCGGGCCAGAAGTCTGCATCGGTGATGAAGAAGTGGAAGTTCTCCAGGCCGAGGAAGGGATTCTCGCCCGGCTGCATCAGGTTGTAGTTGATGACCGAGAAGTAGATGGTCATCACCAGCGGCACGATCATCCAGAGAAGCAGTGCCAGCACGGCGGGCGCCATCAGCGTCCGTGGCATGAGTCGGTTCATGGTGATGCTCCGTCGACGAACGGGACCAAGGAGAGAGAAAAAAAAACCCGGCCGTGCGCTCGCGCACCCGGCCGGGCCTCCCCTTACTTGTAGTAGCCGGCCTTGCGCATTTCGCGGTCGGCCATGGTCTGCGCGGTCTTCAGCGCGGCGTCGACCGAGACCTTGCCCGACAGGGCGGAGCTCATCTGCTGGCCGACGCCCACGCCGATCGCCTGGAACTCCGGAATGGCCGCGAACTGCACGCCGACGTAGGGGCTCTTGGGCAGCGTGCTGTCGTTCGGATTGGCGCTGTCGATCGCCTTCTTCTCGGCTTCGGCAAACCTGGCCGCCTTCATGAACTCGGGCGAGGCATAGGTCGACTTGCGCGTGCCCGTAGGCACGGAGCCCCAGCCCTGCTCCTTGGCCACGAGCTGGATGTAGTCCTTGGACGTGGCCCACTTGACGAACTTCTCGGCCGCGTCGGCCTTGGTCGAACTGGCCGGAATGGCGAGCGCCCAGGCCCAGAGCCAGTTCGCACCCTTGGTCGTGACACTGTAGGGCGCCTGGGCGAAAGCCACCTTGTCGGCCACCTTGCTCTGCTTCGGATCGGTGATGAACGAGGCGGCGATGGTCGCGTCGACCCACATGCCGCACTTGCCTTCGTTGAACAGGGCCAGGATCTCGTTGAAGCTGTTGGCCGAGGAGCCGGGCGGGCCGTACTTGGTGAGCAGGTCGACGTAGAAGGTGACCGCGTCCTTCCAGGGCTTGGACTCGAGCTGCGGCTTCCAGCTCATGTCGAACCACTGGCCGCCGAAGCCGTTGACCATGGTCGAGAGGAAGGCCATGTTGTCGCCCCAGCCCGGCTTGCCGCGCAGGCAGATGCCGTACACGCCGGCCTTGGGGTCGTTGATCTTGGCGGCGGCGTCGCGCACATCGTTCCAGGTGGGCCGCTCGGCGAACTGGATGCCGGCCTTGTCGGTCAGGTCCTTGCGGTACATCAGCATCGAGCTCTCGCCGTAGAAAGGCGCGGCATAAAGCTTGTTCTCGTACGACAGGCCGTTGCGGATGGCGGGCAGCAGGTCATCCGCGTCGTAGGCGGCGTCCGCCTTGATCTCCTTGAGCCAGCCCTTCTTGGCCCAGATCGGCGTCTCGTACATGCCGATGGTCATGACGTCGAACTGGCCGCCCTTGGTGGCGATATCGGTGGTCACGCGCTGGCGCAGCGTGCCTTCTTCCAGCGTGACCCACTTGAGCTTGATGTCGGGATAGGCCTTCTCGAAAAAGGGCGTGAGCTTCTGCATCTCGATCATGTGGCCGTTGTTGACGGTGGCCACGACGAGTTCGGTCTCCGCATGCGCCAGACCCGCGGCGGCGAGCGCCACAAACAGACCAGCCTTGAGGGTTCGCTTCATGAAGATGTCTCCTTTTTGATCCGGCGACCGGTGTGGTGCCGTGGGCCGGATTCTGGAGACTCATGCATGCGGGTTTGGTACTCCGTACGCTGTAATCAATATTCTTTTGCACTGCTCGGCTAGTGATTTCCCCAGCTCGAGCAATGCAGGATGGGCTAGGGCTGCTTTTTCTTTCCCCGGGCGATGGCGATCGAGAACGACACGCGGGCCACGATGGCCGTCAGGGTCAGGACCGTGCCGGCGGCCAGGGCCGGATCGCCGCCCAGGCTGACCAGGCTGGTGCAGATGGCGCCCACCGCCATCTGGGAGAAGCCGTAGAGGCCCGCGGCCGAGCCGGTGCGCTCGGGGTCGACGCTGATCGCCTTGGTCAAGGCGGCCGGGCTCGACGCACCGGCGCCGATGGCAAAGATGAACATCGACGCGAGGACCGGCATCACCGCCAGATGGCCGAGCAGCACGGGCGCCAGCAGGGTGCCGGCGCCGATGAGGCTCGCCGCATTGCCGCCCATCATCAAGCGCTCGACCTGGACGAAGCGTGCGAGGCGTCCGGTGACCAGATTGCCGACCGACATGCCCACCATCAACAACGCGAGATAGAAGCCCAGCTCCGTCGCGGGGCGGTGAAGCTGCGTCACGAAAATGAAGGGCGCCGCCGCGAGAAAGCCGTAGATCGCCGTCGTCGCGCAGCCGCCGCCCAGCGCAAAGCCCAGGAAGACCGGGGAGCGCAGCAACTTGCGGTAGTCGCGCACGAGCGATGCCGTGCTCAGATGGCCCAGGGGGCGTCCCGTCTCGGGCAGAAAGCGCGCGGAGCAGGCCAGGGCCAGGGCGCCCAGGGCGGCCAGCAGCACGAAGATGGAGCGCCATCCCAGATGTTCCGTCATGGCGCCTCCGATGATCGGCGCCAGTCCGGGCCCGAGGACGATCATCAGGTTCAGGAAGGCCAGCCTTCGCACGGCGTCGTGCGCCTGGGTTGTGTCGCGCACGATCGCGCGGCCCAGCACCAGCCCGGCGGCACCCCCCAGCGCCTGCAGCATCCGGGCGCCGATCAGGGCATGTACGCCCGTGGAGAACACCGCGCCCAGCCCGGCGAGCGTGTAGAGCGCCAGGCCCGCCATCAAGATCGGACGGCGGCCGAAGGCGTCAGACAGCGGTCCGTAGATCAGCTGTCCCGCGGCCAGGCCGGCGATGTAGAGGCTGATCGTCATCTGCATCGCCGCGACGCCGGTGCCCAGTTCCTGCGCCGCCTCCGGCAAGGCCGGCACGAAGGTGTGCATGCCGAGCGTTCCGCTCAGGGTGATGAAGACCAGCAGCCAGGCGGGCGGTGCCTTCTTGGGTGGATGTGAGGGCGAAGGCGGGGACTCGCGGGTGCTCATGCGGATGGTTGACTGGCGTATCGATCATAGGTGAACTGTCCGCACGGCGTCGAAGCGGTAGCGATGCGGTCGATCGATGATCGGATGATCCGGCGCGTGGCGCGTGGCGCGTGGCGCGTGGCGCGTGGCGCGTGGCGCGTGGCGCGTGGCGCGGGTCGTGCGCGGCGTCTGGCGTCCGCCCTCAGGCATCACAATCCGGCGGATCCTCCAATGTCGCCATCGCAGCAGAGATGCAGCCCAACAAAGCCACCCACATCCAACTCGATCTCACGTCGGACCTGCAGAAGTGGCGTGCCTTCCTCGCCATTGCCGAGCTCGGCAGCCTCACGCGCGCAGCCCTCTTTCTCGACAGCAATCAGTCGCTGCTGAGCCGGCATCTCAATGCGCTGGAACGCGAGTGCAAGGCCCGGCTGTTCAATCGCACCGGCCGGGGCGTGGCGCTGTCCGATGTCGGGGAACGCATCTTTCCGCTCGTGAAGTCGCTGCTCTCGAGCGCCGAGCAGCTCGAGATGGAGATCCACGGCGAGGCGCGCGAGCCGGCGGGGCGCGTCACGATCGGTTCATTGCCGTCCATCACCAACCCAATCGTCGGACGCCTCTTCAAGCAATTGCGCGAACGCCATCCCGGCATCCAGCTGAAGATCCTGGAGGGATCGAGCGGACAGGTCGAGGAGTGGCTGGCCGATGCCCGGATCGACATCGCCATCCTCTATCGCTACGGCAGCGTGCTGCCCGAGCAGGAGCACGCGCTGGCCACCGTCGACAGCCACCTGATCGGCCCCGCCGGCGATCGGCTCACCGAGGCGGCGGAGCTTCCGTTCTCCGCGCTGGACGGGCTGCCGTTCATTCTGCCGAGCGCACCGAACGGCCTGCGCACCGCGCTCGACAGCCTTGCGCGGCAGGAACGCATCACGCTCACGCCGGTGATCGAGGCGGATTCGCTGCCCTTGATGCGCTCGACGGTTGCCGAGGCGCGGCTCTACACCGTGCTGCCCCTCCACGCGGTATGGACCGAAGTACGCGAAGGCAAGCTGCAGGCCGCGCGGATCGTGTCGCCGCCGCTGCAGCGCATCGTCTCGATGGCGCTGGCGCGCACCAAGGGGCCCGGCCGTGCCGTGTCCGCGGTCGCGACGGAAATCGTGAGCATCGTGGAGGACAGCGCGCGCAGCGGCATGTGGCGCTCCGGCGCCTCGCACCAGGACTTGCCGCGGGGAACATAGCAGCGTTGCCTGCGGCGGCATGAGCGCCGGGCGGCCAGCGCCTAAGCTCGCCGGAGACGACTGAAATCACGAGACATCACGCATGCCACGAATATCGCTACCCGCCCCCGAAACCATGAGCCGCGAGCAGCGGGCCGTCTACGACAAGATCGTCTCCGGCCCCCGCGGCAGGATTCAGGGGCCGCTGCGGGCCGCCTTGCACAACGCGGAGCTGGCCGACAAATGGCAGGCCCTCGGCGCGCTCCTGCGCTACGGCACCACATTGCCGCCGCGACTGTCCGAACTCGCCATCCTGGTCACGGGCCGGGCCTGCAACTCGCCCTTCGAGTGGTATGCGCACCGCGCGGAAGCCGAAAAGGCCGGCATCGAGCCGCCCATCATCGAAGCCATCCTTGCCGGGACCGAGCCGCCGGGACTTTCGCCCGACGACGCGGCGGTTTATCACTACGCCATCGAACTCAACCGCCACAACTCGGTTTCGGACGCGACCTACGCCGTGGCGCTGGCGCGCTTCGGCGAGCGCACCGTGGTCGAGCTCACGGCCCTGATCGGCTACTACACCATGGTCGCGATGACGCTCAACTGCCACGAGATTCCGCTGCCGGAAGGCGTGGCCCCGGCCTTTGCGCTGCCGCAGCAGGCGGGGCTGGCATGAACGCCGCACCGGTTGCGGCGGCGGGCTGGGATTGCCACGCCCACCTGTTCGGCCCCTACGATCGCTTTCCGCTCGCGGCCGAACGCAGCTACACGCCGCCCGAAGCCACCGAACCGCAATACATGGCACTGCTGGCGCGGCTCGCGCTCGCCCATGGCGTGCTGGTGCATCCCAGCGCCTACGGAACGGATCATTCGCTGCTGCTGCATGCACTGGCCGCGCAACCGGCACTGCGCGGCGTGGTCGTGGTGCGACCGGGCAGCCCGCTGGCGCTCGCCGGCCTGCGTGCGCGCGGCGTGCGCGCTGCCCGCTTCAGCCATCGAAGCGGCACCGGCGCCAACTTCGCGGGCAGCGCCTCGTTCGAGGACCTGCGCGCGCTGGCTCCCGCGCTGGCGGACGCCGGCCTGCATGCCGAGCTGTGGACCGATTGCCGGGCCTTGCAGGACATCGCCGCGGATGTGAAGGCGCTGCCGGTCCCGGTCGTGATCGACCACATGGGCGGCTTCGATGTGAACGCGGGCGTCGATGACCCCGGCTTCCGCACGTTGCTCGATCTGCTCGCAACCGGGAAGGTGTGGGTCAAGCTCTGTGCCTACCGCAATCTGCTGGGCGCGCCCGACTGGGATGCCGGCCGGCCGTTCCATCGGAAGATGATCGACATCCATCCCGAGCGGCTCGTGTGGGGCAGCGACTGGCCCCACCTGCGCGTGGCGCCGGCTCCCGACGCGGCCCGGCTGCTCGCGATGTTCAGGGCATGGACCGACAGCGACGCCGTTGCCGACCTGATCCTGCGCATCAACCCGGAAAGCCTGTACCGCTGAGACGTACAGGCCACCGCTCGCCTTCAGCCGTCGACCGGCGCGGTCGCCCGGAAGGACGGCCGCGCGTCCAGCCCCGCGAACCAGTGCGCAAGCCGCGGCGCCCGCTCGCGCCAGCCCAGCGTGTCGAAGCGGTAGTCGAGATAGCCGAGCGCGCAGCCGATGGTCACGTGGCCGATGGAGAGCGGGGTCGCGTCCAGCGATCCGGCTTCCGCGTCGAGCAGCGCCAGCGATGCGAGGGTCTTGAGTTCGAAGGCCTCCAGCAAGGCCTTGAGCGGCTGCTCGCGTTCGCGTTCATTGCGCCAGAGAATCAGCGCATCCAGCAGGCCGTCGCCCAGCGCGTGCCAGCGCAGCGACTGCCATTTCGGCTCGCCGCGCGGCGGGAAGAGGCTGCCGCCGGCCTGTTCGTCGAGGTATTCGCAGATCACGATCGAATCGAACAAGGTCGAGCCGTCCTCGCGCACCAGCGTCGGGATCTTCGACAAGGGGTTGTCGGCCATGATGGACGGATTGGGCTTGAGCATCGCGGCCACCGAGCGAACCAGTTCGAGCCGGGGCAGCATGCCGAGCTCGTGCGCGCAGATCATCACCTTGCGGACATAGGGCGACTTGGGCGACCAGTGGAGCTTCATCGTCGTGCCGGCCATCAAATCGCTCCGGCGCTGCGCAGCGCCTCGATGCCGGCCGCGCTGTAGCCCAGCTCGGCCAGGATGTCCTCGCTGTGCTGGCCGAGCAGCGGCGGTGCGCTCTGCGCTTGCAGCGGCGAATCGGCAAAGCGCATCGGGCTGGCGATCTGCGGCGCATCCACGCCGCTCGGATGCGGCACGTAGCGCAGCATCTCGCGCGCCCGGACCTGCGGCTCGTTGAACACATCGGCCACCGTGTTGATGGGGCCGCAGGGCACGCCGGCCGCATCGAGGGCGGCGATGAGCGGTTCGCGCCCCCACTCGGCGAAGACCTCGCGCAGCAGGCGCGACAGCTCGCCGATGTTGCGCACGCGCTGGGCATTGGTGGCGAAGCGTTCGTCCGTGATCCAGGCCGGGCGGCCCAGCACCTCGCACAGCCTGGCGAACTGGCCGTCGTTGCCGACCACCAGGATCACGTCGCCATCGGCGCAGGCATACACGTCCTGCGGCTGGATGTTGGGATGCGCATTGCCGTTGCGCTTCGGCACCTTGCCGGACACCAGGTAGTTCATCGCCTGATTGGACAATGTGGCGACCTGCACGTCGAGCATGGCGATGTCGATCGCATCGCCCACGCCGGTCTCGTTGCGCCGCGCCAGCGCCGCCAGCACCGAGACCGCGGTGTACATGCCGGTCATCAGATCGACGATCGGGATGCCGACTTTCTGCGGGCCGCCGCCGGGCTGTCCGTCCTTCTCGCCCGTCACGCTCATCAGGCCGCCCATGGCCTGGATCAGGAAGTCGTAGGCGGGCTGGTCGCGTCGCGGTCCGGTCTGGCCGAATCCGGTGACCGAGCAGTAGATGAGGCGAGGGTTGATCTTGCGCAACGACGCTTCGTCGAGGCCGTAGCGCTTCAAGGTGCCGGCCTTGTAGTTCTCCAGCACGATGTCGGCGCGCTCGGCCAGCGCCTTGACGATCTTCTGGCCTTCCGGCTTTTCCAGGCTGACCGTGATCGAGCGCTTGCCGCGATTGACCGCCAGGTAGTAGCCGGCTTCCTTCGTGTCCTTGCCGTCGGCGTCCTTCAGAAAGGGCGGGCCCCAGGTGCGGGTGTCGTCGCCGGCGCCGGGCCGCTCGACCTTGATCACCTCGGCGCCGAGGTCGGCGAGGATCTGGCTTGCCCAGGGCGCAGCGAGGATGCGGCTCAGGTCGAGCACCTTCACGTGCGATAGCGGGCCCGGGCCCTTGGCGGTCGTCATTCAGCGTCTCCTTGTCGAGGAGCTGAATTCTGTGACGTCGGAACCCCGGGGACTACGGGCTCGGCGTCAACGCTGAGATGCGCTGGCGCGCATAGCAGCGGCGTGCCGCGGCGCACGGACTTGCGCCGGGCAGCCGCTCCGGTGTCTCAGTGACCGGCCTTCGCAACGGCGCGCCTGGCCAGTTCGAGCTTGGCGATCGCGTTGCGGTGCACTTCGTCGGGGCCATCGACGATGCGCACCGTGCGCTGGTGCGCATAGGCCTCGGCCAGCCAGAAGTCCTGGCTGACGCCGGCCGCGCCGTGCGCCTGGATCGCCCAGTCGACCACCTTGCACGACATGTTGGGTGCGACCACCTTGATCATCGCGATCTCGGCGCGCGCATTCTTGTTGCCCACCGTGTCCATCTTGTATGCGGCGTTGAGCGTGAGCAGGCGGGCCTGGTCGATCAGGCAGCGCGATTCCGCGATGCGTTCGTGCCAGATCGACTGCTCGGCCAATGGGCGCCCGAAGGCGATGCGCGTGCGCAGCCGGTCGCACATCATCTCGAGCGCGCGCTCGGCGGCGCCGATGGAGCGCATGCAGTGATGGATGCGTCCCGGGCCGAGGCGGCCCTGCGCGATCTCGAAGCCCCGGCCCTCGCCGAGGAGGATGTTGCTGACGGGCACGCGCACGTTCTCGAGCAGCACCTCCATGTGGCCGTGCGGCGCGTCGTCGTAGCCGAAGACCGAGAGATGCCGCAGCACGGTGATGCCGGGTGTGTCGCGCGGCACCAGCACCATCGACTGCTGCGCATGGCGCGGCGCTTCCGGATCGGTCTTGCCCATGACGATGAAGATCTTGCAGCGCGGGCTGCCGGCGCCGGAAGAGAACCACTTGCGGCCGTTGATCACGTACTCGTCGCCTTCGCGCCGGATCGTGCACTGGATGTTGGTGGCGTCCGACGAGGCCACGGCCGGTTCGGTCATCAGGAAGCCGGAACGGATCTCGCCGCGAAGCAGGGGCTCCAGCCACTGATCCTTCTGCGCCTCGGTGCCGTAGCGCTCGATGGTTTCCATGTTGCCGGTGTCGGGCGCCGAACAGTTGAACACTTCGCCCGACCACGAGACGCGGCCCATCACTTCGCACAGCGGCGCGTAGTCGAGGTTGGAGATGCCCGGGACGCCGCGGTGCTCGTGCGGCAGGAACATGTTCCAGAGGCCCGCCGCGCGCGCCAGCGGCTTGAGCTCCTCGATCAGCGGCGAGACCTGCCAGGCATTGCCCTGGCGCCGGAATGCGTCCATCTCGCGGTGGTAGCGCTCCTCGTTGGGATAGATGTGCTGGTCGAAGAACTGCTGCAGTCGATCGAGCAGTTCACGGGTCTTGGCGGAAGGTTCGGCGAACATCGTGTCTCCTGTTGTCGGGGAATGGACAGCCGAGAGGGGCGCCCGGCTTGCCGGGGATTGAAACACCGCCGGAGCTTGCAGGCCGTCTCATAAGCGACGCACGGGCCCTTCGCGAAGCCCGTCGGATGACACACGCGTCGGCAACGAAGGCGCGGACGCGTGCGAGGCTTCCTCGCTCAGTGCCCGGTGAACACCGGCGCCCGCTTTTCGGCAAAGGCGCGCTGCGCTTCTCTCGCGTCGTCCGTCTTCGCGATCTGCGCCGTCATGTCCTGTTCGTAGCGGTAGCCGTCGCGCAGGCTCATGTCCTCGATCACGTTGAGCGTGTGCTTGCCCATGCGGGTCGAGACCGGGCTCTTGGATGCGATCGAGGTCGCGATCTCGAGCGCCATCGGCATCAGCTCCTCGGGCGTGGTGCAGGCCTCGACGATGCCGAGCCGGTACAGCTCGGCGCCGGGCACCCGCATGCCGGTCAGCATCATCCGGCGCAAGCGCGAATGGCCGAACAGCCGCATGGCATGCCGGCAGCCGCCGAGCAGGCCGACGTCGACCTCGGGCAGGCCGAGCGAGGCTTTCTCCGAGGCGATCAGGATGTCGCTGGACGCCGCCATCGCGAGGCCGGAACCGAGCGCGGCGCCATTGATGGCGCAGATCACCGGCTTGGCGCATTCGCGGATCGCATGGAAGCACTCGCGCGTCCGGCGCGAATGCGCCGGAAGGTCGCCCGGGCCCCGGATCACCGATGCACGTCCCTTGAGGTCGGCGCCGGCGCAGAACACCTTGCCGGCGCCGGTGAGGACAACGGCTCGCACTTCGTCCATTTCGGAGATGCGGTCCAGTGCGAGCGTGAGCTCGTCGTTGAGGACGCGCGTGAGCGCGTTCACCGGGGGACTGTTCAGAGTCAAGGTCGCGACGTAGTCGCGCAGTTCGTAGCCCAGCTGGGTCAGGTCGTTCATGGCGGTCTTTCCGTTTCTGCTGGCTCACGTTCCTTGTCTCCAGCGGCCGACCAGTCTACGGACGGACGGCGGCAGGAGGTAGGCACGCGGGGCGCAGGGCTGGTATGTCTGCCTGGGCATGTCGATGCCCGTGCCGCCCCTGGCCGGCTCCTTCGCCCGTCGGCGCGCGCCTGCGCGCGGGCGTCAAGCGGCCGGGTTTCCGCCGGCGTGCTTCGCCAGGAAGGAAAAGGCCTCGTCCAGCAGATGCGGCGTGTGCCGGCCCGGCGCGCGTTCCCAGGCCAGGCGGCAGTACTCGCGCAGCGCGGGCCTGAAGTTCGGATGGGCGCAGTTCTCGATGATCACCCGTGAGCGCTGCACCGGGCTCAGCCCGCGCAGATCGGCCAGGCCCTGTTCGGTCACGATCACCTGCACGTCGTGCTCGGTGTGGTCGACGTGAGTCACCATGGGCACGATGCAGGACACGGTGCCGCCCTTGGCCGTGGAGGGCGTCATGAAGATGGAGGTATAGGCGTTGCGCGCGAAATCGCCCGAGCCGCCGATGCCGTTCATGATGCTGCTGCCGCGGATGTGGGTGGAGTTGACGTTGCCGTAGATGTCGGCTTCGATCAGCCCGTTCATCGCGATCACGCCCAGGCGGCGAATCACTTCCGGGTGATTGCTGATCTCCTGCGTGCGCAGGATGATGCGGTCGTGGAACTGATGCAGTTCGCTGTTGAGCCGGGTCAGGGCATCGGGGCTGAGCGAAAAGGCGGTGGCCGAGGCGCAGCGCATCCTGCCCGAGCGAAGCAGGTCGAGCATGCCGTCCTGCAGCACCTCGGTATAGGCCGTCAGGTTGTCGAAGGGGCCCTGTTCGAGCCCGGCCATCACCGCGTTGGCGACATTGCCCACGCCCGACTGCAGCGGCAGCAGGTTGGCGGGCAGCCGTCCCTTCTTCACCTCGTGCTCGAAGAACTCCAGGATGTGGCCCGCGATCAGCCGCGATCCCGCATCGGGCGGCGTGAAGGCCGAGTTGCGGTCGGGCTGGCTGGTTTCGACCACCGCGATGACCTTGTCGGGGTCGATGCGGAAATAGGCTTCGCCGATGCGATCGTCCGGCTTGACCATGGGGATGGGCTTGCGGTGGGGCGGCAGCGCGGTGCCGTAGTAGATGTCGTGCATCCCTTCCAGCTCGGGGTTCTGCCAGGCATTGACTTCCAGGATGATCTTGTCGGCCTGGTCCAGCCAGGTCTTGTTGTTGCCCACGGAAGAGGAGGGGATCAGGCGGCCGTCTTCCAGGATGCCCGCCACTTCGACCACGGCCACGTCGAGATTGCCCAGGAAGCCGGACCACACGAATTGCGCGACATGGGAGAGATGGATGTCGATGTACTCCATCTGGCCGGCGTTGATGCGCTGGCGGGTGGTCGGGTCGGACTGGTAGGGCAGGCGCATCTCGATGCCGTCCACCGCGGCCAGCGCGCCGTCGAGTTCCGGCGCGGTGGAAGCGCCGGTCCAGATGCTGACCCGGATGCGCTCGCCGGCGAGGTTGGCCGCCGTGATGCGACGCGCCAGCGCCTGGGGCACCTCCTTGGGATAGCCGGCACCCGTGAAACCGCTCATGCCGACGTTGACGCCGGAGGGAATCAGGGCGGCCGCTTCTTCGGCAGACATGAGTTTGCTGCGCAGGGCGGGGCTGAGGATGCGGGTTCCTGAGGTCATGGTCGCGGGGCGAAAAGAGGGCGCTTGCTTTGAGCGTACGTGGCGCTGGAGGGGAGGTCGCGCCGGGGAGCGGGCCGGCGCGTCGTGGCCGCGATTTTATGGTGTTGACACCCCCCGCCGGGCTGTGCTTGGTAGGGCCAAAGCGTAAGCGGGCGTGACACTGAGCGGGTGACGCCGCGGGCGCCCGAAGCGCGGCGCCCACGGACGTCGCAGGGACGGCCGTGGGCGCGGGTGGGGGGGCGTTCAATCGGCGGCCCTTGGCCGCACGGATTCGTTCAATCCCTCAGCGCTTGTGCTGATGTCCCATCGCCGGGTCGCTCACCGAATGCTTGCCGGTCTCGACCCGGCCGGCGATGCGGCGGCTGTAGGTCGGGTCGGTATCGCAGCGGACTTCGAGGTCGTACCAGTTGCCGCTGTCTTCCAGCTCCCAGCGCCGTTCGGCCTGGTCGCCGCCGTTGACGCGCACGGTCCACGACTCGTCGTGATAGGCCTTGGGCGACACCGTGAAGGTGCACGGCCGCTTGCCGTTGTTGCGCAGCTTCAGATAGACATCGCCGTGGCGCGCCTCGTAGCCGACCTGCACTTCGGGGATGGCGCTGCCGGCAGCGCGCAGGCGGTTCAGGTCGCCCTTGAAGTGACGGTGGAATCCGTTCGGCCCGAGCACCCACAGGTCATAGGCGCCGGCGTTTTCGGTCATGGCATTCCAGGCATCGTCGAGCTGCTTGCCCGGCTCGACCATGTAGCGGCGCGGCAGGCGGTCGAGGTGCAGCTTGTCGTAGACATGGAAGACGGCGCCGACCTTGCCGGTGTTCGCGAACACGAGCTGGACCACGCCGCGGGCCATGTCGACGCCGGCGTTCGCATGCAGCTCATAGGGCAGTGCGCGCGACGGACGGGTGCCGGTGGCCTGCTGGGGCAGCGAGGGATTGGCCGGCGGCACGATCTGCGCCAGCTGCTCCTGCTGGGCGCGCAGCGTGTCGGCCTGTTCGCGGGTCTTGCGGCCCGCGAGCTGGGGCAGGCGCTCGTCGTTCGGCCGCTCGAAGTTGAAGGCGGTCGTCAGGTCGCCGCACACGGCGCGGCGGAAGGGGCTGATGTTCGGCTCCGTCACACCGAAACGCTGCTCCAGGAAGCGGATGACCGAGGTGTGGTCGAAGGCCTGCGAATTCACCCAGCCGCCGCGGCTCCAGGGCGAGACCACGTACATCGGCACGCGGATGCCGGGGCCGAACACGCGGCCGTCCGGCGCTGGCTGGCCGGTGGTGCCCGGCGGCACCGGGTAGGTGAAGCGCTCGAACGCGACATCGGCAGCGCTGAGCGTCGTCTTGCCGGCCGGCGTGCCGTCCGGATTGAGCGAGGGCGCGGCGGGCGAGGGGTAGTGGTCGAAGTAGCCGTCGTTCTCGTCGAAGTTGATGATCAGCACCGTCTTGCTCCACACCTCGGGCACGGCGGTCAGCGCGTCCAGCGTCTGCTGGATGTACCAGGCGCCCTGCACCGGGCTGGACGGGCCGGGATGCTCGGAGTAGGTGGCCGGCGCGACCAGCCAGGACACCTGCGGCAGCTTGCCGTTCTTGATGTCCTGGCGGAAGCGGTCGAAGTAGGTGTCGCGGTTGTTGTAGTCGCCCGGCATCGTGTTGGCGATGCCCTTGTACAGGGGATTGCCGGCATCGTCGCTCGCCGGGTCGTAGGCGGGCGAGGCCACGTCGTTGCTCACCGGCTTGCCCGAGGCTTCGTTGGCGCGCCGGTACTGCTTGAAGCCGGCCAGCGGGTTGTCGCCGTAGTTGTCGGGCATGTTCTGGTAGACGATCCAGCTCACCCCGGCTGCCTGCAGGCGCTCGGGATAGGTCTTCCAGTCATAGCCCTGCGTCGAGGGCTCGATCGAGTCCCACTCGTTGTTGACCGAGGCCACGCCCGCGCCCGTCGGGCCATTCGTGCCGGTCCAGAGGAACATGCGATTCGAGTTGGTGCCGGTGTGCATCGCGCAGTGATAGTCGTCGCACACGGTGAAGGCATTGGCCAGCGCGAACTGGAAGGGCAGTTCGGCTTCCTTGTAGTAGCTCATCGCGTTGGAGCCCTTGTAGCGCGGCCACTGGTAGGTGCGGCCGCCGTCCCACGCGTTCTCGCTGTCGACCCAGGTGTGCGGCGTGCCATGCACGCGCTGGGCATTGCCCTGGGTCCAGTCGAGGTGGTAGGGCAGCACGGGGTTGCCGTTGGCATCGATCTGATGCCAGACATCGCGATCCTGGGGCAGCGGAATGGTGAAGCGGTCGCCGAAGCCGCGCACACCGCGCATCGTGCCGAAGTAGTGATCGAAGGAGCGGTTCTCCTGCGTCAGGATCACGACGTGTTCAACGTCCTTGATCGTGCCCGTCGCGTTGTGCGCGGGAATGGCCAGCGCGCGCCGGATGCTCGGCGGGAAGGCGGAGATCGCGGCGGCCGAGAGGCCGGCGGTGGCGGTGCTGCTGAGGAAACTGCGGCGTGAGGTCATGGGTGAGTGGCGCTTTCTTGAAGGACGGAAAGAAAAGACAGGCGGCCCGGTACGGACGCAGCCGTGCATCGCCCCCACGCGAGGGGGCGCTTGTCGGACTGCGAGAAGACAGGATTCCCTCCACCGGCTCACCCCTGCGTGGCGATCCGGATCGTTGTTCGATGCGGCGACGTGTTCGGCGCGCGTGCCCTTGTTGTTGTTGCTGCTGACGCGAACGAATCAATGAATCAATGAATGGGGCCCGCCATGAACCGGCGCCGCCACGTTCCTTGCATCGAATAGCCGCAAGCGTAGGCAACTGCGATGACATCGCCGTGTCCAGGCGATGAAGGTGGAGCGACCGAATGGTGACGCTCGGACTGCTCGCCGCAGTTCACGACCTTGCCCGACCTCGCCACCGAGTTGATGAACGCCATCATCGATGCGTTCGCGGCGCACATGCATCGATGCGTCGATGCCCAACCTGGCTGCTGCGGCCGGCTCCGAGTCGCAAGCCTCGGCCCGAGTGCGGCCTTCTATGGCTTCTGCAGTCCCAGGCGACGAATCACCTCGCCCCATTGGTCGTAGGTGCTGCGCGTGAGTTCGCGCAGTTCCTCGGGCGTGGATGATTCGGCCTCGTATGCACCCGTGCGGAAGAAGTCGCGCGTGGCCGGCATGGCCAGCACCCGGGCCAGGGCGTCGTGGAGCCGGCGCACTACCGGCGCCGGCATGCGCGCCGGGCCGTAGAAGGCCAGCCAGCTCGGCATGTCGAGGCCGCTCAGTCCCTGCTCGCTGAGGGTGGGCAGGTCCGGCAGCATGGGGCTGCGCGTGGGGGCCGCCACCCCCAGCATGCGGACCTTGCCGGTGGCCGCGTTCTGGATGGCGTTGGGCGCGGCGTCGAAGTAGTACTGCACGCGGCCGGCGAGGAAGTCCTTGGCCGCATCGGCGCCGCCCTTGTAGGGCACATGCACAACGTCCAGTCCGGCCTGGCGCGCGAAGGCTTCGCCGTAGATATGCGAAGAGGTGCCGGTGCCGAAGGAGGCATAGCTCACCGTGCCCGGATGCGCCTTGACGTAGGCCACCAGTTCCTGTGCGGTGCGTGCCGGCACGCTGGCATGTACGGTCAGCACCAGCGGGCCGCGCGCGCCGAGGCTGATGGGCGTGAAGTCCTTGAACGGGTCGTAGCGCACCTGCGCGAGGGTGTGCGGGTTCTGCGCCATCACCGAGGAGGGCGCATACATCAGCGTGTAGCCGTCCGGCGCGGAGCGCACCAGTTCCTCGGTGGCCAGGATGAAGCTGGCGCCGGGGCGGTTCTCCACGATCACCGGCGATTGCAGCACCTCGGCCAGCTTGTTGGCGACGAAGCGCGCCTGGGCATCGGAAGCGCCGCCCGGGGCCAGGCCGAGCAGGATGCGGATGGGCCGGCCGCGAGCCGGAAAGGCCGTGTCCTGGGCCGGCACGGGCGAGCTTGCCAGGCACAGGGCCAGGCTGAGGGCCAGCGTGGCGCGGCGGCGCCCGAAGGCCGGCGTCAGCGGGGCAGCGGTTCGTGCGCCTCGCTTCATTGCCGGGTCAATCCCACCTGCTGCACCAGCGTGCCCCAGCGATCGTAGGTCGCACGCGTGATGCGGGCGAATTCCTCGGGCGAGGTGCCGCCGGACTCGTAGCCGCCGTCGCGGTAGAACTGGTGCACTTCGGGCATGGACAGCACCTTGTCGAGCGCGGTGTTGAGTGTCTTCACCACGGGCGCGGGCATGTTGGCCGGCCCGTAGAAGCCGAGCCAGCTCGGCAGATCCAGGCCGCTCACCCCCTGTTCGGCCAGCGTCGGTACGTCGGGCAGGGCGGGAATGCGTTCCGAGGCGGCGACGGCCAGGATCCGGACCTTGCCCGACTTCGCGCTGATGAAGGCCGAGGAGGCCGAGTCGAACATGTACTGGACGCGGCCGGCCATCAGGTCCTTGGCTGCGTCCGAGCCGCCCTTGTAAGGCACGTGGACGGCGTCGATGCCGGTCTTCCTCACGAAGACTTCCCCATAGATGTGCGAAGAGGTGCCGGTGCCGAAGGAGGCGTAGCTCACCGTTCCGGGCCGCGCCTTCACGTAGGCGACCAGCTCGCGCACGTCGTGCACCGGCAGGGCGGCGTGGACCGACAGCACCAGCGGACCGCGCCCGCCCATCGAGATCGGCGTGAAGTCCTTGAAGGGTTCGTAGGGCACCTGGGCCAGCGTGTGCGGGTTCTGCGCCATGGTGGACGAGGGCGCATACATCAGCGTGTAGCCGTCCGCCGGCGCGCGAGCCACTTCGCCGGCGGCGAGCATGGTGCTGGCGCCGGGTCTGTTGTCGACGATCACGGAGGTGCCGAGCACTTCACCCAGCTTGCGGGCCACGAGCCGGGCCTGCGCGTCGGTGCCGCCGCCAGCGGTGAAACCGACCACGAGGCGGATCGGCTTGCCCGGGACAGGGAAGGTCTGGGCCAGGGCGGTCGCGCCGGACATGGTCAGCGCGCAGGCGCACAGCGCCGCGAACGCGCGGCGGGTGAGGGAAGTGGAGTGCATGGCTTGTCTCTGTTGAATGGCTCGAATAATGGACCACGAGATCACGAATATCCATTTGATCTAGGGATAACACCTAAATGATCGGAATTGGAGTTGCAAAAATGGACTCAAAGATCAAAATACGCGCAATCGAAATGAAACGGCACCCATGAAGACATTGACCCGCACCGACGAACGCTTCCTTGCCTCCGACATCTTCGATCGCGATCGGCGGGTCGAGCGGGTGGACCATGGAAGCTGGGCGGAGCCCGGCAGGAAGATCCCGATCTATCGCCGCTGCGGCGTGCTGGTGGTCGGCGGCGGTCCTTCGGGCACGGCGGCGGCGGCCGCTGCGGCGGCCCAGGGCGCGGACGTGGCGCTGCTGGAGCGCTACAACCACCTGGGCGGCCTGTCGACGGGCGGCCTGGTGATCTGGATCGACCGCATGAGCGACTGGGAGGGCCGGCTCGTGATCCGCGGCTTCGCCGAGGAACTGTTCAGGCGCCTGCCGCCCGAGGCCGTCGCCGGCCCGGCGCGCGAGGACTGGGGTTCGCAGGATACGGGCAAGGCCGGCTATTGGTCGCACCGGACGGCGGGTTTTCACGGCATCGTGACCTGGTCGCCCACCATCGATCCGGAGCGGCTCAAGCTGCTGTCGCAGGAGATCGTGATCGAGCGCGGCGTGAAGCTCATCTACCACTCCTGGGCGGCGGTGCCCATCGTGGAGGACGGCGCCGTCAAGGGCGTGGTGTTCGAGAGCAAGGAAGGGCGCATGGCCATCATGGCCGACGTGGTGGTGGATGCCACCGGCGATGGTGACCTGTTCGCGCGCGCGGGTGCCGCCTTCGTCAATGACATCGAGGAGGCGGATGTGCATCACTGCATGAACACCTCCTGGCTCTTCGGCGGGGTCGACATGAACCGCTGGATCGACTTCAAGGCACAGCAGCCCGACGCGCATGCGGCCTTCATGGCAAGCGGCCGGGAACAGTTGAAGCTCTTCGAGCGGCCCTTCGTCTCGTGGCGCAACGACATCGCGCTCTTCATGGGCCCGCGCCAGTCCGGCTATTCGGCGCTGGATGTCGATGACCTGACGGCAGTGGAGGTGCGTTCGCATCGCGCGATGGCGGCGCACCTCGCGTACTTCCGGGCCCACGCGCCCGGCTTCGAGGACGCCTACCTGCTGCAGAGCGCGCCGCAGGTCGGCGTGCGCCACGCGAGGCGCCTGGTCGGCATGGACGGAGTGCTGCGCAGCCGCTGGCCGGATGGCCGGGCGCTGCCGGACGAGATCGGCGTTTCGCCGGCGGTGTCGCCCAAGTTCCCGAACATCTCGGTGCCCTACGGCGCGCTCGTGCCCCAGAAGCTCGACGGGCTGCTCGCCTGCGGCCGCCACATCTCCTGCGATCGCAATTCGCATGGCTTCATGCGCGAGATTCCCCAGTGCTGGATGACCGGCCAGGCCGCGGGCGCGGCCGCGGCGCTGGCGGTGCAGGCCGGCGTCGCGCCGCGCGCGGTCGACATCGGTGCCTTGCAGGCCGAGTTGCAGCGCCAGGGCGTCCATTTGCGCCCCGGGGCCGCCGCGAACGCACAGGCGGCGCCTGCGGATGCGGCCGCCGCCTGAGCCGCGGATGCTGGCTGCATGATCGGAAGTTTCTTCCCCGAGGAGTTCCGAACAATGACGACCGACAACAGCGACAGCCTCTCCGCCGCGCCGGAGATGCCGGAGGCCCGCGCCGAGCGCGGCGAGACCGTGAGCGCGTTGGAGCGGGGCATCTCGCTGCTGCGCTGCTTCACCGAAGACCGGCCCGTGCTCGGCTACACCGAATTCGCGCGCATGACCGGCATTCCGCGGCCCACCGTCAACCGGCTGGTCGCCACGCTGCTCGGCCTGGGCATGCTCAAGAGCGCACCCGCGGCCGACCGATTCATGCTTGGTCCGGGCGTGGTCTCGCTGGCGCGGGTGTTCCTTGGCAGTCTCGATGTGCGCGCGGTGGCGCGCCCCTACCTGCAGGCGCTGGCCGAAGAGGAAGGTGTCTCGGCCTACCTCGCGGTGCGCGACGGCATGGAGATGGTGCTGATCGAAGCCTGCCGGCCGCGCTCCTCGATGCTGTCGGCGCGGCTCGATGTGGGCTCGCGCGCGCCCTTGCCCAGCTCCGCGCTCGGCCGGGCCTACCTGGCGGCGCTGGACGAGCCGCAGCGCCAGCAGCTGATCGACTCGATGCGCCTCATGCGCGGCCCGGAATGGGACAGCGTCGCGCCCGGCATGCTGCGCGCCATCGACGACGCGAAGCGCCTGGGCTACTGCCTCTCGCTGGGCGAATTCCACCGCGAGATCAATTCCGTCTCGGTGGCGCTGATCGGTCCGGGCGACGAAATCATGGCGCTCAATTGCGGCGGCGCGGCCTTCGTCTTCACCGAGGAACGCCTGCGCAACGAACTTGCGCCTCGCCTGCGTGCCATCGCCCTCGACATCGCGCGCGACATCGGTGGCGAGGTGCCGTCCATGTCGCTACCTGTCCCCGGGGCGGCGCGTGGACCTGTGAAGGAATGAAAGTCCGCGGGCCGCCCGAGTCCATCGCGATCGGTTCGAGGAACACCGCGGAACCGGCGGCCGCACGAAAAGGGCAAGCCTGGGGCTGAGTTCATAACACTGGAGACACAAGCTCATGAACCTGAGCAATGAAGAAAAAGCCATGCTCGACGGGCGCGACGGCCCGGCCGTGCAGAAGGCGATGGACTTGCTGCTGCGCTACGGCGAGGCCCTGGACGCCGAGCGGCTGGTCGAAACGCGCAACGTCTGCGCCACCATTACATCGAGTACGCCGTTCCAGCGTGACTACGCGCTCGCCAAGGGCGGCATGGATGCGGTGTTCTCCGAGTTCAGCCTCGACAGCCCGGAGGTGGTGGCGATCCCGAAGTTCAAGGTCTTCACCAGCCACCTGCAGCTGGGCTTCGATCCCGGCCAGCCCGAGCGCATGGGCGTGAGCGAGGAGATCGTGCGCTTCTACGAGAAGAGCGAGCGCCATGCCGCCGGCCTGGGTGCGCAGATCATGAACACCTGCACGCCCTACCAGGTGGGCAACATCCCCACGCGCGGCGAGCATTGCGCGTGGATGGAGTCTTCGGCGGTCATCTACTGCAACTCGGTGCTGGGCGCGCGCACCAACACCGAAGGGCGCGAGAGCTGCGGCGCCGCGATGCTGACCGGCCGGATTCCCTACTGGGGTTACCACCTCGAGGAGAACCGCCGTGCCACGCATGTGGTGGAACTGGATGTCGAGATCGAGTCCGTGCAGGACTGGGGGCTCCTTGGCTACTACATCGGCGAGCAGGTGCAGGAGCGCGTGCCCGTGGTGCACCGGCGCGGCGGCATTGGCCGGGTGCCGAACCTGCCGCGGCTCAAGCACTTCGGCGCGGCGGCCTCCTCGTCGGGCGGGGTGGAGATGTACCACATCGTCGGCGTCACGCCTGAGGCGCTCAGCCTCGAACAGGCGCTCGGCGGTCGTCGGCCGGTGGAGGTGCTGCGCTACGGCGAGGCCGAGCGGCGCGTCACCTACGAGAAGCTCAACACCACCGCCAGGAGCGCCGAGATCCAGTACGTGATGCTGGGCTGTCCGCACTACACCATCGAGCAGATCTGGGAGGCGGCGCAGCTCATCGAGGGCCGCAAGGTGCATCCTGACTGCGAGCTGTGGATCTTCACGCCGCGCGCGATCAAGGCGCTGGCGGACCGCAACGGCTATACGAGGATCATCGAGGACGCGGGCGGCATTCTCATGTCCGACAGCTGCTCGGCCATGAGCCGCGCGGTGCCGAAGGGCACGCGCACCGTGGCGCTCGATTCGGCCAAGCAGGCGCACTACCTGCCCGCCATCCTGGGTGTGCAGGCCTGGTTCGGCAGCACGGCGGAGTGCATCGATGCGGCCTGCACCGGCCGCTGGACGGGAGCGCTGCAATGAATACCGCGGCCATGAACGAAAGCGCGCTGATCCTGCGCGGCCGCAAGGTCGTGGGCGGCGTGGCCGAGGGCGAGGCCCTGGTCACGCGCGACCGCATCTCCGGATGGGGCGGCATCGATCCGCGCACCGGCACCGTGATCGAGACACGCCATGCGCTGCGCGGCCGGAGTTTCGCCGGCAAGGTGCTGGTGTTTCCGGGTGCCAAGGGGTCTTCGGGCTGGTCGGCCATGTTCCACATGGCGCGGCTGATGAATGCGGCGCCGGCGGCCTTCCTGTTCAACGAAATGACCACCAAGATGGCGCTCGGCGCGGTAGTGACCCATGCGCCCGCGATGACCGGCTTCGACCGCGATCCCCTCGACTGCATCGAGACCGGCGACTGGGTGCGTGTCGATGCCGAGCGGGGCATCGTCGAAGTGATCAGGAACAAGAACGCCCCCTCGAAAGGCAGATCGGCATGACCCGTCCCCTGCGCAGCAATTTCCCGCGCGGCTCCTACCTCTGGTCCATGCGCAATGCGCACTGGCATGCGATGGGCCTGTCCGAAGACGATTGCGAGAAGCCCAAGATCGCGGTGGTCAACAGCTCCTCCGAACTGGCGGCCTGCTTCAGCCACCTCGACCAGGTGGCCGTCGAGGTCAAGGCCGCGATCCGCGCCGCCGGCGGCGTGCCTTTCGAGATCCGCACCGCCGCGCCCAGCGACTTCATCACCGGCGCGGGGGCGCGCGGCGCCTACATGCTAGCGGCGCGCGACCTGGTCACCAACGACATCGAGGTAGCGGTGGAGGGCGCGCAACTCGACGGCATGATCTGCCTGAGCTCCTGCGACAAGACCGTGCCGGGCCAGATGATGGCGGCCGCGCGGCTGGACATTCCCAGCCTGATGGTGCCCTGCGGCTACCAGCCCAGCGGGGAGTACCGCGGCCGGCACATGGACATCGAGGAGGTCTTCATCGGCGCCATGCATGCGGTCACCGGCCATCTGCCGGTGGACGAACTGGTCTGCATGAGCCGCGAGGCGGTGCGCGGGCCCGGCGTGTGTTCGGGGCTGGGAACGGCCAATTCGATGCACATCGTGTGCGAGGCGCTGGGCCTGGCACTGCCGGGCAGCGCGCCGGTGGCCGCGCTCAGTCCGAAGATGATGACCGACGTGCGTGCCGCAGGCGAGCGCATCGTGCAGATGGTGTGGGACGACCTGCGTCCCTCGGCGATCCTCACGCCCGGCGCCTTCGCCAATGCGGTGCGGGCCGTGCTGGCGGTCGGTGGCTCGGTCAACTGCGTCAAGCACTTGCAGGCGGTCGCGGCCGAAGGCGGCGTGGATGTCGATGTATACGCCTTGTTCGAGCGCCTGGCCGACGAGGTGCCCGTGCTCTCGGCCCTGCGGCCGATCGGCGACCGCCTGATCGAGGAATTCGAGGCTGCGGGCGGTGCGCGCGGACTGCTCAGGCAGCTCTTGCCGCTGCTCGACCGCGAGGCACGCACCGTCACCGGTGCCACGGTGGAGGAGAACCTGCGCGATGTGCGCGTGGCGGACGAGGAGGTGATCCGTCCGCTGTCCCGGCCCATCGCGACCCGGCCTGCCATCGTGGTGCTGCGCGGCAACCTGTGCCCGGATACCGGCATCGTGAAGACGGGCATCGTCGAGCGCAAGCGGCGGCGTTTCACCGGCCCCGCGATCTGCTTCGAGACCTCCGATGCCGCCATCGCGGCCATGAAGAGCGGCGCCATTCGCCCGGGCCATGTGATCGTGATGCGCGGTGCCGGCGTGCGCGGCGGTCCGGGCATGGGCGGCGGTGCCTCGCGCGTGGTCTTCGCCATCGACGGCGCGGGCCTCGGCGAGGAGGTGGCGCTGCTCACCGACGGCCATCTCTCGGGCCTGGTCTGCAAGGGGCTGGTGGTGGCCGAACTCGCGCCCGAGGCGGCCATCGGCGGGCCGCTCGCGCTGGTGCAGGACGGCGACGAGATCACCATCGACCTGGACGCGCGGCGCTGCGACGTCGCGCTCGACGACGCGCAGCTGGCCGAGCGGCGCGGTCGCTGGCAACCGCCCGCGCCGCTCTTCGATCGCGGCTGGCTGCAGATCTACCGACACAACGTGAGGCCGGCGACGCAGGGCGCCGTGCTGGTCCGGGATTCCAAGGAGTCACAGGCATGAGAAGAACACTTCTGAGAGGGCTGGCCGCGTCGGCACTGGCGGCCGTGACGGCCTTGCCCGGCGGCGCCATCGCGCAGGACCGCTATCCCGACAAGCCGGTGCGCCTCATCGTGGGCTTCGCGCCGGGCGGCGGCGCGGACACGCTGACACGCATCATTGCGCAGGGCCTGACGACGCGGCTCGGCCAGCGGGTGATCGTGGAGAACCGGCCCGGCGCCGATGGCGTGCTGGCGGCACAGACCGTCTCCAATGCGCCGCCCGACGGCTACACGCTGCTCATGGGCACCAACACCGCGATGGTGGCTGCGCCCACCCTGAGACCGAGCCCGCCCTACGACCCCTTCAAGGCCTTCACGCCGATCAGTTCGGCCGGCCAGTTCTCGATGTTCCTGGTGGTGCCCGCCACCTCGCCCGCCCGGACCGTGAACGAACTGCTGGCCATGGTCGCGGACAGGCCCGATGCCTACAACTCGGCCTCGAGCAACAGCGCATCGGAGCTGGCGATGCTGCAACTGCTGGGCGATCGCAAGGTCGTCAATGCGCGCTACAAGGGCGACGCGCAGGCCATGATCGATATGCTGGGCGGACAGATCGACATGATGTTCACCACCGGCACGCAGGCGCCGGGCTTCGTGAAGGAGGGGCGCGTGCGGGCCCTGGTCACGCTGCAGCCGCAGCGCAGCGGCTTGCTGCCCGAGGTGCCGACCGCTGCGGAGCTGGGGCTGGGCAAGCTCACCATCACGCCGTGGGCCGGCTTCTTCGGCCCGCCGGGCCTCCCGCGGGCCATTACGGAGAGGCTTTCGATGGAATTGCAGAACGTGCTCAAGCAGGCCGATGTGCGCGAGCGGCTCGCGCAGCAGGGCTTCGAAGGCTACGGCATGAGCCCGGTGTCGTTCACCGGCTTCTTCCGCACCCAGTACGACGCCTTCGGCGCCATCGTGCGGCAGCACAACCTGAAGTTCGAGTAGCAGCCGCTCAACGCCGGGGCAGCACCGGCTCCGGGAGCTCTGTGCTCTTTCCCAGCAGCCGCAGCAGCTCGGCGCTCGTGCCCACGCCCATCTTGCGCATCACGTTCGCGCGATGCACGTCGACGGTCTTCGGGCTGATCTCCAGTGTCCGCGCGATCTCCTTGCTGGTGCGCCCGTCCAGCAGGCCGCGCAGGACGTCGTATTCGCGCGCGGACAACTGGGCCAGGCGCTTGCGCAGGCCGAGGTCCGACTTGCGCTGGGCGAAGCGTTCCCGCGCCATCCGGATCGCACGCCGCACGCTGGCGAGGAAGGCGTCCGGATTGAAGGGCTTCTGGACGAAGTCGACCGCGCCCGCCTGCATGGCATTCACCGCCGCCGGCACATCGCCGTGCGCGGTGAGGAAGATGAGCGGCATGTCCTGCCCGGCTTCGAGCAGGCGCTGCTGCAGTTCGAGCCCGCTCATCTCCGGCATGCGCAGGTCGAGCACGGCGCAGGCCGGGCCTTGCAGCTCGCCGATGGTCGCGAGGAACTCGGTGGCCGAGGAGAAGGCCCGCGAGGGGATCTTCACCGAATCGAGCAGCCAGGCCAGCGCGTCGGTGACATCGCGTTCGTCATCGACCAGGAGCACCTCGACCGGCATTGCCATCGCATCTGTCATGACTCGTCCCACACGGGCAGGGTAAAGCGGAAGAGCGCGCCGCCGCCGCGCTGCGGCACGTGGCGCAGCGACCCGCCGTGCGACTCGACGATCGTGCGGCAGATCATGAGGCCCATGCCGAGCCCGGCCGACTTGGAGGTCACGTAGGGATCGAACAATCGCGGCGCCAGCTCGGCGGGCACGCCCGGGCCGCTGTCGCCGACCTCGACCTGGAGCATGCCGCGGGCATCGAGGGCGAGCCGCACCTGGATCTGCCGCGCGCCGGGCGCGACGCCTTCGAGGGCGTCCACCGCGTTGATCAGCAGGTTCACCAGGACCTGCTGGATCTCCACCGGATGGCAGCGCGCGGCGGGCAGCACCTCGCCGGGCGCGACATCGATCTGTACGCTCACGTGGACGCCGCCGGTGCTGATGGGCAACTCCAGCAGCGACAGCGTCTGCGCGAGCAGTCCGGGCAGCGCCACCGGCTCGAACTCGGGCCGGTGGCGGGCGACGAAGCCGCGCACGTTGCGGATGATCTGGCCGGCCTGTTCCAGGTGGGCGCTGGCCTTGTCGAGCGCCTGCTTCAGCTCGGGATGGTCGGCCAGCGAGTCGTCGAGCCGGTGGCGCATGCCGCTCAGGTAGCTCTGGCAGGCGTTGAGGGGCTGCCCGAGTTCATGGGCCAGTGCCGAGGCCATCTGGCCCATGAGCGAGAGGCGCGATGCATGGGTCAGGGCGGCCTGCTGCTCGTGCTCGCGCTCGCGGCGCTGGCGCTGCTCGGTCACATCGGCGAAGGTGAACACCACGCCGCGCCGCTGCGCGGCGAGAGGCGCGACGATGACCGCCATCTCGCGCCGCCGGCCGTTGCCGGCCAGCCAGCCGATCTCGAAGCGTTCCACGCGCTGGTGGTCGCCGGTGGTGTGGTGCCGGACCAGGGCGGCGATCGAACAGGTCTGGCCGTCGGGGAGCATGGCGCGCGTCTCGTCGGCCATCAGGGCGTCGAGGCGCGCGCGAGTGGATGCGCCCAGATAGCCCTGGAGCGTGCGGTTGACCTCGGCGATGGCGCCGTCCGCGTCCGCCACCAGCACGCCCAGCGGCATGTAGCGGAAGAGCGCGCGGTATTTTTCGCGGCTGGCCAGCGAGACCGCCTGCAGCTCGCGGCGGCGTTCGATCTCGGCCTTCAGCGCCTCGTTGCTGCGGCGCAGGTTCGTGGTGCGGCGCGCGACCGTCTGTTCGAGCTGCTGGTTGACGCGGCGCAGCTCGTCCTCGGCGCGCTTCTTGTCGCTCAGGTCCTGCACCACCCAGACCGAGGGCGAGCGCGGATCGTCGCGCCGGATCAGGCGGCCGGAAATCCGGCACCAGAGCAGCGAGCCGTCCTTGCACACCATGGCGCGCTCGTGGGTATAGAAGCCGTCGTGCGGAAAGCCGCCGATCAGGCGGCCGACCTCCTCGTAGTCCTCCTGGCTCGCATAGAGGCGGCGCACCGGCTCGCCGTCGAGTTCGCCGGGGGCATAGCCGAAGATTTCCGCCATGCGCGGATTGGCCCAGAGGAAGCGCCGGTCCAGCATGTAGCTGATGCCGACGATGGTGTTCTCGAACACCAGGCGCCACGGGAATTCCGCACCCGTTTCGTCGCTCGTCGCGGCGGAGGCGGAAGAAGAAGGGGCGGCAGGCGCGGAGCGCGGAACGGTCGACACGGCACGAAGCATCGGAAGGGGATTACAGCCGACTCGCAGGGCAGTCTTCGTGGGCCGATGCTAGTACTTTCCCTTTGCTGCGCCGCACTACGGAATCGCTTTAGTCCCTAGGGAATCGCTCCCAATGACGGCGGGGCCGTGTCGCCCGACCATCCCTGCACCCCACCGGCGCGGACCTGCCCGCCGGGGGCCGGCGAATTCAACAAGCAAGGAGACACGCATGTTCACTGTGGACATCGATACCGGCGGCACGATGACCGACGCCCTGGTGTCCGACGGCGCGGCCCGTCACGCCTTCAAGGTCGACACCACGCCCCATGACTACACGGTTTCGTTCCTGGCCTGCCTGCAGGAAGCGGCGCAGGCGCTGGACTACGACAGCGTGGAGGCTTTCCTGGGCGAGGTCGGGCTGATCCGCTGGTCCTCGACCATCACCACCAACGTGCTGGGCGAGCGCCGCGGCTCCAAGGTCGGCCTGCTCGTCTCGAAGGGGCAGGAGGAGTCGCTCTACGGCGCGGGCCGTTCGCCGGTGGTGGGCGAACTGGTGGCCGATGGCGCGGTGATCGGCCTGCCCGCCGATCCGACGCCGGCCGACGTGCTGGTCGGCGTCAAGCAACTGCTGGAGGCGGGCGTGCGCCGCATCTGCGTGTGCCTCGCGGATTCCTTCCCCGACAACAGCGCGGAGCGCGCGATCAAGGCCGCGATCGAGGACCAGTACCCGGACCACATCATCGGCGCCGTGCCGGTGCTGCTGGGCAGCGAGATGGCGCCGCTGCGTCACGACCAGACCCGGGTGCACTACTCGGTGATGAATGCCTACACCCACACGCAGCTCGCGACCTCTCTCTTCAAGGCCGAGGACCTGCTGCGCGACGAGCACAGCTGGTCCGGCGCGCTGCTGATCGGCCACACCAGCGGCGGCGTGGCGCGCATCGGCAAGACCAAGGCGGTGGACACGATCGAGTCGGGTCCGGTCTTCGGCACCTTCGGCGGTGCGTACATGGCCGGTCTGTACGGCTTCAGGAACGTGGTCTGCTTCGACGTGGGCGGCACCACCACCAAGTCGTCCATCGTGCGCGACGGCGCGCCGGTCTTCCAGCGCGGCGGCGAGCTGATGGAAGTGCCGGTGCAGACCTCCTTCGCGATGCTGCGCTCGGCCGTGGTCGGCGGCGGCTCGATCGCGCGGGTGAAGACCGGCTCGGTCTCCCTGGGGCCGGAGAGCATGGGTGCCGCCCCGGGACCGGCCTGCTACGGCCTGGGCGGCGACAAGGCCACCCTGACCGATGCGCTGCTGGTGCTCGGCTACCTCGACCCGGCCAACTTCCTCGGCGGACGCCGGGCGCTGAAGGTCGACCTGGCGCGTGCCGCGATCGAGAAGAACGTGGCGAAGCCGCTGGGCGTGTCGGTGGATGTCGCGGCGCTGTCGATCCGCGACGAGGCGGTGGCGATGATGGCCGAGCTGGTCGGCAACACGCTGCATGAAGCCGGCCTGCAGGCGCGGGACACGCCGCTCTTCGCCTTCGGCGGCAACGGCCCGATGTTCGCCGCCTTCGTCGCCGACAAGCTCGGCATGCCCTCGGCCTATGCCTTCCATCTCGGCCCGGTGTTCAGCGCCTTCGGCTCCGCGATCTCGGACGTGGTGCATGGCTATGAGCGCGGGGTGGACCTGGCATGGGACGGCAAGGCCCTCGCCGCGCTCGCGCCGATGGTCGATGCCATGCGCACCCAGGCGGATCGTGATCTGCGGGGCGAAGGCTTCGATCCGTCCCGGGCCCGCTTCACCTGGGAAGCGGATCTCGGGGCGGGCGAGGACGCCGTGTCGACGGTGCGAGTGGAGAGCGATGCCGCCGACGCGCAGGCGGTGCTCGGCGCACTGGACCGGGCGGTGGCCGAGGCCGGCCATTCGGGCCGGCCGGCGCTGGCGCTGCGCCTGTCCACCCGCTTCGTGGTGGGCGCGCACGGCGTGAACAAGCGCAGCGACCGCGTCGCCGGCCAGTCGCCCGACACCCGCGATGCGCGCTTCATCGCCAGCGACAGGCAGACGGTGCCGGTGCACCGCTGGGAAGCGCTCAACGTCGGCGACACGGTGGACGGGCCGGCGGTCGTCAACGGGGCCACGCTGACCTGTCCAGTGCCCGCCGGCTGGCGGCTGGCCGTGGACGAGTACGGCAACGCACGGCTGCAGCGCCGCTGAGGCGCCGCCTTCATCGCAGGAGACAACACATCATGTACGAACGCATCCGCTTCACCGAATACCTCGACCTGGACCTCAACGACGAGCACTGGTATTGCCACGACTGCGGCACCCGGCTCATCAGCGCGCGCGAGAACTACAAGCGCGGCTGCCTGGTGGCCGAACGCATGCCCGAGGAGATCCACAACCCCGTCATCGAAGGCGAATACACCTTCGCGCCGGACAAGGACTGGGTCCGCATCGTCGAGTTCTACTGCCCCAACTGCGCCCGCCAGATCGAGACCGAGTATTTGCCGCCCGGGCATCCGATCACGCACGACATCGAACTGGACATCGACAGCCTGAAGGCCCGGCTCGCCCGCGGCGAGCTGGCCATCCGTGACGGAAAACTGGTCAAGGCCGCGCGCCTGCAAGGAGTCGCCGCATGAGCACGCACACCCACGGGGACGCCATCCACTCCATCGACATCGACGTCGGCGGCACCTTCACCGACCTGGTGCTCACGCTGGACGGCGAGCGCATCATCGCGAAGTGCCCGACCACGCCGCACGACCTGTCGATCGGCTTCGTCAATGCCATCGAGGCCGGCGGCGACAAGGTCGGCCTGAGCGTCGAGGAACTGCTGCCGAAGATCGACATCATCCGCTACAGCACGACGGTGGCGCTCAACCGCCTGCTGCAGCGCCAGGGCCCGCGCATCGGTCTGCTGACCACCGAGGGCCACGAGGACGCGATCCTCATCGGCCGCGGCGCGCAGTGGACCGACGGCCAGCGCGTCGCCGAGCGCCGCAACATCGCGGTGCAGAACAAGCCGCATCCGCTGATCGAGCGCAGCCTGATCCTGGGCGTGAAGGAGCGCGTGGATTCCGCCGGACAGATCGTGCGTCCGCTGGACGAGGACGACGTGCGCCGCAAGCTGCGCATGCTGATGGACCGCGGCGCGCGCGCCATCGTGGTGTCGCTGCTGTGGAGCTTCATGAATCCGGCGCACGAGAAGCGGGTGCGCGAGATCATCCGCGAGGAGTACAAGGAATACCACATCGGCTTCGTGCCGGTGGTGCTGTCGTCCAGCGTGGTGAGCAAGATCGGCGAGTACGAGCGCACCATGACCGCGGTGCTCGACGCCTACCTGCAGCGCTCGATGCAGAACGACATCGGCGCCACCTGGGACAAGCTGCGCGAGAAGGGCTATCGCGGCGCCTTCCTGATGATCCACAACTCGGGCGGATCGGCCGACATCTTCAAGACCCCGGCCAGCCGCACCTTCAACGGCGGCCCGGTCGCCGGCCTGATGGGCTCGGCCTACTTCGCGAGCAAGCTGGGCTTCAAGAACGTGATCGCCGGCGACGTGGGCGGCACCAGTTTCGACGTGGCGCTGGTGGTGGAGAGCAGCGTGCGCAACTACACCTTCCGCCCCGTGATCGACAAGTGGATGGTCAACGTCACGATGATGCAGACCATCTCGGTGGGCGCGGGCGGCGGCTCCATCGCCAGCGTGGACCAGGGGCGGCTCACTGTCGGGCCGCGCAGCGCGGGCTCGATGCCCGGGCCGGCCTGCTATGACCTGGGCGGCACCGAACCCACGGTGACCGATGCCGACGTGGTGCTGGGCTACATCAATCCCGACACCTACTACGGCGGCCGCATGCCCCTGAGCAAGGCCAAGGCCGAGAAGGCCATCCGCGACAAGGTGGCGCAGCCGCTGGGCATCGACACGGTGGAGGCGGCGGCGCTGATCCGCCGCGTGGTGGACGAGAACATGGCCGGCGCGATCAAGCGCGAGGTGCACATGCGCGGCTACCACCCCGAGGACTTCGTGCTCTTCGCCTTCGGCGGCGCGGGTCCGACCCACATGAGCGGCCTGCGCGGCGACGTGCCCAAGGCGGTGATGTTCCCGGCCGCGCCGGTGTTCTGCGCGATGGGCAGCTCCATCATGGACATCGTGCACATGTACGAGCAGAGCCGCCGCATGATCTTCATGGAGCCGATGAGCGAGCGGCTGGTGGTGGACCGGGCGCAGTTCAACGCGACGGTCGAGTCGCTGATCGAGCGCGCGAACGCGGATCTGCAGAGCGAGGGCCTGGACCTGGCCGACGCGCAGTATTCGCTCGAACTCGACATGCTCTACGGCGGCCAGGTCAACCTCAAGCGCGCGTCCTCGCCGCGCCTGCGCATCGACAGCGACGCCGACGCGCAGGCCATCTACGACGCCTTCGAGAAGGAGTTCAGCGAGGCCTTCTCGCCGCTGGTGGTCAACAAGCCGGGCGGGGTGTTCCTGGACAACTTCGTGCTGCGGGTGACGGTGCCGACCTGGAAGCCGGATGTGCCCGAATATCCGCTCAGAGGCGCCGACCCCTCCGAGGCGCAGATCGGCACGCGCCGCGCCTACTGGCCGGAGAAGAAGGCCTGGGCCGAGACGCCGATCTATCAGTTCGAGCAGCTCCAGGCCGGCAACGTGGTGACGGGCCCGGCCGTCGTGGAGGCCGAACTGACGACCATCGTGGTGCCGCCGGGCCAGAAGTTCGCCATCGAGAAGCACGGGCTGGGCATCCTCGAAGCCGTGACACCGCCCCCGCCGCGCAAGCGCGTCAGCGCGCAAGTGGCCGTGGCCGCGGCCGCGTAAACACAACAAGCAGGAGACATTCAAATGGGCATTCCCACCCTTGAGCAAAAGCTCGACTGGCTGAAGCCGTCGCCGCCGACGCAGCGTGAACTCGACCTCGCCGCGCAGATCGATCCGGCCACCTTCGAGATCGGCTTCCAGCGCACCAACGACATCCTCGACGAAGGCATGGATGTCTTCGTGCGCTCCTGCCGCTGCGCCATGGGCATCGCGGGCGATTCGCTGGTGGCCATCATGACGGCGACCGGCGACATCGTGAACGGCAGCTGCGGCACGTACCTGCATGCGGTCATTCCGCCGCTGGTCATCAAGTACATCCTCGCCACTTATGGCGACGAGGTGCGCGACGGCGACCTCTGGTTCGCCAACGACGCGGTGTACGGCGGCGTGCACAACCCGGACCAGATGGTCTGCATGCCGGTGTTCTACGAGGGCAAGCTGGTCGCCTGGACCGCCGCGCTGGTGCACACCACCGAGACCGGCGCGATCGAGCCCGGCGGCATGCCGGTGTCGGCCACCTCGCGCTTCGAGGAGGGCATGAACATTCCGCCGATGCGCATCGGCACGAACTTCAGGCTCAGCGAAGACGTGGTGTCGATGTTCGTCGCCTTCGGCATCCGGGCGCCCTCGATGATCGCGGTGGACCTGAAGGCGCGCTGCACCACCGCCGACCGGGTTCGCACCCGGCTCATCGAGCTGTGCGACCGCGAGGGAGCGGATTATCTGGCCGGCCTGTTCCGCAAGATGCTGCAGGAAGCCGAGGCCGGCGCGCGGGCCCTGATCGAGCAGTGGCCCGACGGCAAGTACCGCTGCGTGACCTTCAGCGACGCCGTGGGCCTGAAGCAGGGCCTGGTGCGCAGCTGCTACATGACGATCGAGAAGTCGGGCGACCGCATGCTGGTGGACCTGTCGGAGACCGGGCCGGAGACTCCGTCGCCGTACAACGCCCATCCGCAGGCGGCCATTGCGCATTTCTCGAACTACATCTACGAGTACCTGTTCCATGCGCTGCCGATCAGCAACGGCACCTTCGCGAGCATCGACTTCAAGTTCGGCGTGCGCACCTGCCTGAGCCCGGATCCGCGCGCGGCCACGTCCTGCTCGGTGATGATCTCCACCGGCGTGATGAGCGCGGTGCACAACACCTGCGCCAAGGCCATGTACTCGACCTCGCTGTGGAAGCAGAGCGGCGCCTCGATGGGCAACGGCGGCAATGCGCTGGTGCTGGCGGGCGTGAACCAGTGGGGCTCCTTCTTCGCCGACATGCTGGCCTACTCGATCAACACCGAGGGGCAGGGCGCCAGGCCCACCGAGGACGGCATGGATGCCTTCGGCTTCCCCTGGTGCGTGTTCGGCCGCGCGCCGAACACCGAGCAGGTGGAGAACGAGTTCCCGCTGCTCGTGCCGCTGTCGAACCACTGGAAGGACAGCTGCGGCCACGGCAAGTACCGCGGCGGCGTGGGCACGGTGCAGATGTGGGTGGCGCACCATGTCCCGGCGGTCTACATGATGGCCATTGCCGACAACACCAAGCTGCAGACGCCGCAGCCTCTCTTCGGCGGCTACGCGCCCTGCACGGTGCCCGGCATCGGCATTCGCAACGCCAACGTGAAGACCCTGATGGCCGAGGGCAGCAAGACGCTGGACCTGGATGTGCAGGAGCTTCTGACCAAGCGGCCGATCGAGGGGCAGTACGAAGTCGAGTTCCAGGGCCGCTCGGTGCGGCCCTACAACAACGGCGACGTGGCGACCTTCGCCTTCAGTTGCGGCGGCACCGGCTATGGCGATCCCCTGGACCGCGATCCGAAGGCGGTGGAGCAGGACCTGGTGAAGGGCGTGCTCTCGGCCGAAGCCGCGCGCCATGTCTACAAGGTGGTGTGGGACGAGTCCCAGCGCCGCGTCGACGCCGAGGCAACGGGCAGGCTGCGCGCCGCCGAACTCGCCGCGCGCAAGGCCCGGGGCCGCAGCTACGAGGCCTTCGAAGCCGACTGGTCGAAGCAGAAGCCGCGCGACGAGATCCTCACCTACTACGGCAGCTGGCCCGACGCACGCGAAGTGGCGCCGCTGCTGCGCGCCTGAGGGGGAACAGGCCATGTGGCGCAAACGCATGCAGGACTTGTCGCGCGCGGTGGGCAAGCCGCATGTGCCCTTGTTCGCGCCACTGCTCTTCGGCGTGGCGGCGCAGATCGAGGCCATCGACCCGGAGGCGATGGCGCGCGATGCCACGCGCCTGCGCAAGAACGTGGGCGAGTTGCGGCGGATGCTGGGCACCGATGCGGTGGTCTGCGCGGTGCCGTCCTCCGCGGAAGCGGCGGCGCTGGGCCGGGCGGTCGGCGAGATCGATGTCGATCGGCTCGCGGCCGAAGAGCGGGTCGCCGCCTCCCTGGAAGCCGTGCGCCAGTGGCAGGCCGACAGCAGCGACCCGGTCATCGTGGCGGCCCTGAGCGGGCCGGCCACGGTGCTGTCGCAGCTGCGCGCGGCCGGCATCGATGTCGACGACGAGGCAGGCTTCGATTTCGTGGGCCGGGGCCTGGCCGCGCTGGCGCGGCTTTATGCCGAGGCCGGGGTCCATGTGCTCCAGCTCCACGAGACCGTGGCACCGCAGGAGGCACAGGTCGATGCGTGGAAGGGTGCGCTGGGCACGGCGGGCAACGTGGCCCGCTTCCACCGGATGGCGCCGCTGCTGGTGATGGATGTGGCGAATCCGCCCCCCTGGCCGGCCCAGGCGATTGCATGCCCGACGCTGGCGCAGCACGCCGGCGCGATGCCGCGTCCGCATGGCCGCGCATGGAGCGCCCATCCCGCGGAGTGGCCGACGCTGCCGGGGGAGGGGGCGAGCGAGCGGCTGGTGACGACGGTCACGGAAGTGCCGCCGGCGATCGACATCGCCATACTGCTGGCCGAGGTGCGTCGCGCGCGAGGAATGAGTTGAGATGAACGATCGCTACTGGAACGAAGAACTGGAAGTGCGGCCCTGGCACGAGGTGGAGCGCTGGCAGGCCGGGCAGATCGCGCAGGCCCTGCCGCACATTCGGGCGCGCTCGGCGATGTATGGCGAGCTGCACGCGGGCCTGCCCGCGCAGCCGGAATTCCGCGATCTGTCCGGACTGGCCGGGCTGCCTTTCACGATGAAGGACCATGTCCGTGCCGCGCAGGATGCGGCCACCGACGAGGCGCCCTTCGGCCGCAACCAGGCGGCACCGCTGAGGGACATCGTGCAGACCCTGAGTTCCAGCGGGACCACCGGCCGGCCGCTCTATTACGCGCTGACCCGCAACGATTGCGAGGTTTTCGCCGATGCGATCGCCAACACCTGGTACACCGCCGGCCTGCGGCCGGATGACGTGGTGGCCCATCTGGTCGGCCTGCCGATGGTGGCGGGCGGACTGCCCTATGCCGATGGCTTCCGTCGGATCGGCGCGACCCTGGCCTGGCTGGGCGGATTCCCGACCGACCGCATCCTGCGCGAGATGCGCCGCCTGCGTTGCAGCGCCTTGCTGGCCACCACCTCCTTCGGCCTCTACCTGGCCGAGCAATGGGATGCGGTGGGGCGCGAGACGGGCGTGCCCTCGCGCCTGAGCAAGGTGCTCTGCGGCGGAGAGCCGGGCCTGAACCAGCCGGAGATCCGCGACCGGATCATGAAAGGACTCGCGATCACCCATCTTCGCGAGGTGATGGGCCTGGGCGACGTGATCTCGGCCATGTGGGGCGAGTGCGAAGAGCACGACGGGATGCACTTCAATGCCCAGAAGTACGTCGCGATCGAGCTCATCGACCCGGGAACCGGCGCCGCCGTGCCGTGGCGGGAAGGCGCGACCGGCGAGATCGTCTACACCGCCTTCCGGCGCGACGCAACGCCGATGGTGCGCTACCGCTCGCGCGACCATGCGCTGGTGGTGGGCGTGGATTGCGCCTGCGGCCGCACGTCGCCGCGCATCCGCTGCATCGGCCGCACGGACGACATGCTGATCTACAAGGGCATGAATGTCTTCCCCACCGCGCTGCGCGACCTGATCAGCGCGCGCTTCGGCGGCAGCGTCGAGCCGATGCTGCGCATCTGGAAGGAGTCGAAGGAGCAGGTGCGTTTCGACGATCCCATTGCCATCGATGTGGAGGCGTCCGCGGGCCTCGCGGCCGAGCAGTTCGATGGCCTGCGCCAGGCGATCGAATCGGAGGTGCGCGCGCAGCTCCAGGTGCGCGTGCAGGTCACGGTGCTGGACACCGGTGCCTTGCCGAAGAGCGCCTACAAGAACTCGCTGCTCGCGGTGCGCGGGGGTGTCTGACAATGCTTCGGTATCTCATAAAGGAAACGAGACCATGAAATTCGAACGTGCCGCATTGCCACTGGGATGGCTCTGGTCGTCCCCCTTCGTGCGCTGGCAGGGCAGCCTCGCCGACGTGTCCAGCCTGGACCTGGCCGCCGCCGTGAGTACCGATGCGATCGCGGAGCGCCGGGTCGACCGCGATGCGATCGACCGCCTGGTGGTGGGCTCCACCATTCCGCAGCCCCACAGCTTCTACGCCGCGCCCTGGCTGGCATCGCGCCTCGGCTTGCCCGGACTGACCGGCCCGCACATCGCGCAGGCCTGCGCGACCTCGGTCGCGTGCATCGTCCAGGCCGCGGCCGATGTCGAGGTGGATGCCGGCGCGGTGCCGCTGGTGCTGGTGACCGACCGCACCAGCAACGGGCCCTTGCTGGTGTACCCGCGCAGCCAGGGCATGGGCGGCAGCCCGGCCACGGAGCATTGGGTGCTGGACAGCTTTGCGGCCGATCCGAATACCGGCCAGGCCATGGTGGCCACGGCCGAGAACGTGGCCCGCGATGGCGCCATGAGCCGCCAGGCGCTGGACGAACTGACCTTGCTGCGCTGGCAGCAGTACCAGCAGGCGCTGGCGAATGACCGCGAGATCCAGCGCCGCTACCTGCAGCCCGCGGCCTTGCCGCGCGGCAAGGGCAAGGTGATGCGGGTCGAGGCGGACGAGGGCGTGCATCCCTATACCGCCGAGGGCCTGGCGTCGCTGAAGCCGGTGAACGAGGGCGGCGTCGTCACCTTCGGCAGCCAGACCCATCCGGCCGATGGCTGTGCGGGCGCGGTGCTCGCGAGCGCGGAACGTGCGCGTGCCATGGCGGGCGGGTCGGGGCCTGTGGTGCGCCTGCTGTCCGCCGCCTTCGCCCGCGCGGGCAAGGCGCAGATGCCCAAGGCCGCCACCACGGCGGCGCAGCGCGCGCTGGCGGATGCGGGGCTGCGCATCGAGGACGTGCGCTGCGTGGTGACGCACAACCCCTTTGCGGTCAACGACCTGTGGTTCTCGCAGCAGACCGGCTTTGCGCTCGAGAAGATGAATCCCTATGGCTGCAGCCTGATCTACGGCCATCCGCAGGGGCCGACCGGCTTGCGCGGCATCGCCGAACTGGCGCATGCCCTGCATGCGGCCGGCGGCGGCATCGGCGTCTTCACCGGCTGCGCGGCCGGGGACACCGGCGCGGCGCTGGTGCTGCGCGTGGATTGATCGAACAAACGGGACGCATCCATGGCCGTGCGACTGACCACGCCCGTCACCATCGTCACGGGCTTCCTCGGCAGCGGCAAGACGACGCTGGTGAACCGCCTGCTGCGCGAGCCCCACGGCCAGCGCATCGCGGTGATCGAGAACGAGTTCGGCGAGGTCGGCGTCGATGCCGAGTTCCTGGCGCACAGCGGCGATGAAACGATCATCCAGCTGGCCAACGGCTGCCTGTGCTGCACCGTGCGCGGCGACCTGGCGCGTGCATTGCATGAGCTGGTCCGGCGTGCCGATGCGCAGCGCATCGCCTTCGACCGCGTGCTGATCGAGACCACCGGCCTGGCCGATCCCGGCCCGGTGATCCAGACCTTCCTGGCCGAGACGGCGATCGAGTCGCGCTTCCACCTCGACGGCGTGGTGGCCCTGGTGGATGCCGAGCATTTCGCGCTGCAGGTGGAACGCCTGGAGTGCCGTGCTCAGATTGCCTATGCCGACCGGCTCCTGCTGAGCAAGGCCGACCGGGTGTCCACGGAGCAGCGCGCCGGGGTCGAGGATTCGCTCGCGGTGCTGAATCCCCGTGCACCGGTCGTTGCCTGCGACCTGCACGCGGTGGATGTCGACACGCTGATGGCGCATCTTTTCGACACGCGCGGCTTCGCCCTGGACTATGTGCCGCCGGACGAGATCCGGCGCGCGATGCAGGGCCTCGCACTGCTGGCCCCGGGGAGCGGCCGGCTGCAGCCGCTCGGTGCGGCGAGGCACACGCGGGACGTGACGAGCTGCGTGTTCTCGAGCGACCGGCCGCTGGACCTGGAGCGCCTGAACCAGGCCATCGACGCGATCATCGGCCAATGCGGCGAAAGGCTCTGGCGCTGCAAGGGCATCGTGCAGGCCGAACACCAGCGCAGCCGCCTTGTCGTTCAAGGTGTGCAAGGCCTGGTGCAGATCAGCGGCGGCACGATGTGGCGCCCGTTCGAGCCGCGCCGGACTGTGCTGGTGTTCATCGGGCGGCAACTGGACCACGAAGCGATCCTGGCGGCCTTGCGCGCTTGTGAAGTTGAGCCCGAGAAGGTGATGCGCTAGTCTTTGCCGCGGACGGGCGCGCTCGCGCCCGGGTGGCATGGCCTTGTACGGAGATCCCTCGATGACCGATCCCCATGACCTCCAGCGATTCGTCGATGCCCAGGACGGGATGATCGACACCGCACTCGACGAACTCCGCGCGGGCCGCAAGCGCACGCACTGGATGTGGTTCGTGTTTCCCCAGCTGTCGGGCCTGGGCCGCAGCGGGATGGCGCGGCGCTATGCCATCTTCTCGATGGACGAGGCGCGTGCCTATCTGGCGCACCCGCTGCTGGGCGAGCGCTTGAGGGCGTGCAGCGAAGCGGTTCTTGGCGTCGACGACCGCAGCGTGGGGGAGATTTTCGGGGCGCCCGACGACCAGAAGTTCTGGTCGTCGATGACGCTTTTTTCAGCCGCCGATCCCGCGTGCAAGGTCTTCGAAGCCTGTCTCGCGAAGTACTTCGCGGGCCGCCGTGATCCGGGGACGCTGGCGCTGCTCGAAGGGGACGGCGAGCCCCAGCCCCAGGCCTAGTGGAGATCGCCGTTCAGGTAGGGCTCGGGATCGACGGCCGTGCCCATCTTGCGGACCTCGAAATGCAGCTTCACGCGGTCGGCGCCGCTGTCGCCCATCTCCGCGATCTTCTGGCCCTGGCGCACGACGTCCTTCTCTTTCACGAGGATGCGCTGCGCATGGGCGTAGGCGGTCAGGAAGGTGTCGTTGTGTTTCACGATGACCATGTTGCCGTAGCCGCGCAACTCGCTGCCCACATACACCACGCGGCCGTCCGCGGCTGCAAGCACGGGGTCGCCCATGCTGCCCGCGATGTCGATCCCCTTGTTGCGCCCGCCGTCGAAGCGCGACAGCGTGGCGCCGTTCGCCGGCCGCACGAAGATGGCCGGCGGCCGTGCCGGCCTGGCCTCGGCCGATGGCCCGGCGGAGGGTCCGGGGAGGGGGACCATCGGCGCCTGCGGTCCGCGGGGCGTGGTGCAGGCCATCAGGGCCGCGGCGGCCGCTGCGGCGGCGGAAGTGCGTAGAAGAGTGGTCTTGATATGCATGGCGCCTTTTAGGAACAGGAAGGGGGCCAAGGGTTCCATTGGAGGTGTCACGGGTTTTTTCTCGCAGCTCGGCAATGCCGTTGCGGTGCTTCGACTACTTCAGTGGTATCGGTGTTGTGCGATCGATGGGGACAGCGGTGATGCTGTTCTTCGGCGAGCCGTCGACGAGCAGGTCGGAGTAGGTGAGGTAGACCAGCGTGTTGCGACTCGCATCGACCATGCGGACCACGCGCAGGCGCTTGAAGAGCACCGACAGCCGTTCGCTGAAGACCTCCTCGCGTTTCGGAAGGGGCTTCGCGATGCTGACCGGGCCGACCTGCCGGCAGGCGATCGAGGCCTCGGACTTGTCGACCGCCAGTCCCAGCCCGCCCGACACGCCGCCGGTCTTGGCACGCGAGACATAGCAGGTGACGCCGCTCACCTTCGGGTCGTCGTAGGCCTCGACCACGATCTTGTGGTCCGGCCCGATGAGCTTGAAGGCGGTATCTACGTCGCCGATGGGCTCGGCGCGAGCGGGCGTTGCGGCGGCGGCGGCGGCCAGGAGGGCCGCGGCCGCCAGCGGGGGCAGCATGCGCATGTTGATCATCATCATGTGATGTCCACCGTGTGCACGCGGTCGAAGCTGCCGCGGCGCCGGTCCTCGAAGTAGCGCACCAGCGCTTCGCGCACCGTGCGGAAGGCGATCTCGTCCCAGGGGATCTCTTCCTCGGTGAAGAGCTTCGCCTCCAGGGTTTCGTGGCCGGGATCGAAGCGGTCGCTCAGCAGCCGGGCGCGATAGAACAGGTGCACCTGGCCGACGCGCACCACGCTCATCACCGCGAACAGGCCTTCGATCTCGAACTCGGCGCCAGCTTCCTCGTCGGTTTCGCGCGCGGCGCCCTGCTCGGTGCTCTCGTTGAGTTCCATGAAGCCGGCCGGCAAGGTCCACTTGCCCCAGCGCGGCTCGATGTTCCTCTTGCACAGGAGGATGCGGTCGCCGAGCACCGGGATCGTGCCCACCACGTTCAGCGGGTTCTCGTAGTGGATCGTGTCGCACGCCGGGCAGACCGCACGCTCCTTGGTGTCGCCGTCGTCCGGAATGCGATAGGCGACGGCGGCGCCGCAGTTCTTGCAGTGCTTGATCGGGACGCGCAGGATCATCGCCGGGTCATGAAGTCCTGGGGTCCTGGGTCTTGCGCGCCATCGTTCAGACGACCTTGACGGTCAGGTCCGGCAGGCCGGTGATCTGGCCGACCATGGTGTCGCCTGCGACGACCGCGGCCACGCCTTCGGGCGTGCCGGTGAAGATCAGGTCGCCGGGCTGCAGTTCCCAGGCGGCCGACAGGTGCTCGATGGTCTCGGCGATGTTCCAGATCAGCTTGCCGACATTGCTGCGCTGGCGGTCGGCGCCGCCCACCGTCACGGAGATCTCGGCGTGTTCCACATCGCCGGCCTGGTCCACGGGCACGATGGGGCCGATGGGCGCGCTCTGGTCGAAGCTCTTGCCGATGTCCCAGGGCCGGCCCTGCTTCTTCATGTCGCCCTGCAGGTCGCGGCGGGTCATGTCCAGGCCGACCGCGTAGCCGAAGATGTGCTTGTGGGCATCGGCCGCCAGGATGTTCTTCCCGCCGGTGCCGATGGCGGCGACGAGTTCGATCTCGTGGTGCAGGTTCTTGGTGAGCGAGGGGTAGGCCATCGTCCCGGTCTGGCCGGCATCGATCACCACCACGGCGTCGGCCGGCTTCATGAAGAAGAAGGGCGGTTCACGGCCGGTGAAGCCCATTTCCTTGGCGTGTTCTTCGTAGTTGCGGCCGACGCAATAGATGCGATGCACCGGGAAGCGGGCGGAGCGGCCTGCGACGGGGATCGAAACGACAGGAGGGGGCGCGAAGACAAACTCGGAAGCCATGGCGAAAAAATGTCCTTTTGAGCGAAAGCGGCAGTGTGCCAGAGGGCGGCACCCATTGTCTGTGCTCGCCTTCCCGCGGTGCCTGGGGTGCCCGGAGTGCCAATGGAATTCCGCCGGGGCGGCGCTATGCTCGCCGGATGATGAAGCTCTACAACTACTTCCGTTCCTCGGCCTCCTTCCGCGTGCGCATCGCGCTCAATCTCAAGGGCCTGGATTTCGACTACATCCCGGTCCATATCGCGCGCGGCGAGCACAAGACCGGGCAGTTCTCCGTCATATCCGCCGACATGCTGGTGCCTCTGCTGGACGACGAAGGCGAGCATTTCTCGCAGTCGATGGCCATCATCGAATACCTGGACGAAGTCCATCCGGAGCCGGCGCTGCTGCCGCACGATCCGGCCGGCCGCGCCCATGTGCGCGCCCTGGCGCAGTCGATCGCCTGCGAGATCCATCCGCTGAACAACCTGCGCGTGCTGAAGTACCTGGTGCGCGAACTCAAGCTGGACGACGAGGCCAAGAACACCTGGTACCGGCACTGGGTGCGTGAAGGCCTGATGGCGTTCGAGCGTCAGCTGGCGCAGCATCCGGTGGGCACCTACTGCTGGGGCAATACGCCCACGCTGGCCGACTGCTGCCTGGTGCCGCAGATCTTCAACGCCCAGCGCTTCGATTGCGATCTCGGCGGTCTGCCGCGCACCATGGCGGCGTTCGAGGCCGCCATGCAACTGGACGCCTTCCAGCGCGCCCAGCCCTCGCGCTGCCCCGACGCGGAGTCCTGATGCCCCCGGCATGGCCGGTGGACTGGCTCGTGCCCGACTGGCCGGCGCCGTCCGCTGTGCGTGCGGTGTGCAGCACGCGCGCCGGCGGTGTGTCGGTCGGCAATTTCCAGGGCCTGAACCTCGGCGGCCATGTGGGTGACGACCCGGCCCATGTGCTGTGGAATCGGGCGTGGCTGCGCCAGGCCATCGGTGCGCGGCCCGTGTTCCTGGAGCAGGTCCACGGCACGTATGTGACCGCGCTGGATGCCGGTAGCGTCGACGGCGAGGCGGCCGACGCCTGCACGACGGTGGCGGGCGGCATCGCCTGCACGATCATGGTGGCGGACTGCCTGCCGGTGCTGTTCACCGATCTCGCGGGGACTCGCGTTGCGGCTGCGCACGCCGGCTGGCGCGGCCTGTGCGCCGGTGTGCTCGAGCGCGCGGTCGAAGCCTTCGGTTCGGCGCGGGGTGAGGTGCTGGCCTGGCTGGGCCCCTGCATCGGGCCCGACGCCTTCGAGGTCGGCGACGAAGTGAAACGCGCCTTCGAGGCGCATGACGCCGCGGCGGGCCAATGCTTCTCGGCCGGCGCGGCGCCGGGCAAATGGATGGCGGATCTTCCGGCGCTGGCGCGACAGCGCCTCGAGGCCGCGGGTGTGCAACGCATCTTCGGCAATGACGGCAGCGAAGCCTGGTGCACCGTGCACGACCCGTTACGCTTTTTCTCTCACCGGCGCGACCGGGTCAGCGGGCGCTTTGCCGCCTGCATCTGGCGCGAGGCCTGAGGCCGCTGAGGCCGGGGCTGCCGCGGCCTCGATGGCCGCCGCGCGTTCGGCGGCCTCACGTGCCCTGAGCGAACGCCGCCGGGCCGGCGCGCCCATCAGGTAGAGCAGCAGGGCCACCGGAATGACACCGTAGAGCACAAATGTGAAGAACGCGCCAAGCACCGTGCCGTTGGTGTTCGTGGCTTCGGCGACGGCCATCATGAGGGCCACATACAGCCAGGCAATGACAACCAGATGCATGGATAAACTTTTCAGAAAGTGAGTGTCAGGACGCTGGTCGTGCCCTGACGAATGCAGCATACTCAGGCCCGTTCCGATCAGATGAAGCCGCACGCGCCGAAGCGGCAGGAGAGATCATGAATCAAGAACAGGCTTCGATGGCCGACACGTTTGCGCCTTTCCAGCAGGCGCTGGCACAGGGATGGACCAAGGCGCTCGAATCGTTTCAATCGCTGGGCGCGAGCCCAGCGCCGCCGCCGTGGGAACTGCCGAAGTTCTCGATGGCCGGCGACAAGCTCCAGCAGCTTCAGCAGCAGTACGTGGAGGAGGCGACCGCGCTGTGGCAGCAGAACCTGGCCGACCGGGCCCGAGGCGACAAGCGTTTCGCCGCTGAGGCCTGGGGCAGCAATCCCCTGTCCGCCTTTTCCGCGGCGGTCTATCTGCTCAATGCGCGCACGCTGATGGGCCTGGCCGATGCGGTCGAGGCCGATGCGAAGACCCGCGCGCGCCTGCGCTTCGCGGTCGAGCAATGGATGGCGGCCTCGGCCCCGAGCAACTACCTGGCCTTCAATGCCGAAGCCCAGAAGAAGGCGCTCGAGACCCAGGGCGAGAGCATTGCCAGGGGCATCCGGAACCTGCTGAACGATGTCCAGCAGGGCCACCTGAGCATGACCGACGAGAGCGCCTTCGAGGTCGGCCGCAATGTCGGCACCACCGAGGGCGCGGTGGTGTTCGAGAACGAGTTGTTCCAGCTCCTCGAATACAAGCCGCTCACCGCCAAGGTCTACGAGCGGCCGCTGCTGCTGGTGCCGCCTTGCATCAACAAGTTCTACATCCTCGACCTCCAGCCCGAGAACTCCCTGATCCGCTATGCGGTGGAACAGGGCCATCGCGTCTTCGTCGTGAGCTGGCGCAATCCGGATGCCTCGATGGGGCACTACACCTGGGACGACTACATCGAGGACGCGGCGATCAAGGCCATTCACGTCACGCAGGAAATCACCGGCCAGGACAAGAAGGGCGGCCGCATCAACACCCTGGGCTTCTGCGTCGGCGGGACGATCCTGAGCACGGCGCTGGCCGTGCTGGCGGCGCGGGGCGAGCATCCCGCCGCCTCGGTGACGCTGCTCACGACGCTGCTGAACTTCACCGACACCGGCGTGCTGGACATCTTCATCGACGAGCCCTTTGTCCGCTTCCGCGAGAAGCAGCTGGGCGAGGGTGGCCTGCTCCCGGGCAGCGAGCTCGCATCGACCTTCAGCTTCCTGCGTCCCAACGACCTGGTCTGGAACTACGTGGTGGGCAACTACCTGAAGGGTGAAATCCCGCCGCCTTTCGACCTGCTCTACTGGAACAGCGACGCGACCAATCTTCCGGGGCCGATGTTCTGCTGGTATCTGCGCAACACGTACCACGAGAACAAGCTCGCCGAGCCGGGCGCGCTCACCGTGGCCGGCGAGAAGGTCGATCTGCGCGCCATCGACGCGCCGGTCTACGTCTACGGCTCGCGCGAGGACCACATCGTGCCTATCGGCGGCGCCTATGCCTCGACCCAGCTTCTCCGCGGCGACAGGCGCTTCGTGATGGGCGCGTCGGGCCACATCGCCGGCGTGATCAATCCGCCGGCCAAGAAGAAGCGCAGCCACTGGGTGCGCGAAGATGGCAAACTTCCGAAGACGCAGGCCGAATGGCTGAGCGGGGCGACCGAATATCCTGGCAGCTGGTGGACCGACTGGTCCGGCTGGCTCCAGCAGCACGCGGGCAAGCAGATCGCTGCCCCCCGGACCTATGGCAAGGGCCGCGCCTACAAGGCGATCGAGCCTGCGCCGGGCCGCTATGTCAAGGCGCGCGCCTGACACGGACCTTCGTCATCAACATTTCACGCATCGGAGAGCATTCATGGAAGACATCGTCATCGTTTCGGCGGCACGCACCGCGGTCGGCAAGTTCGGGGGCAGCCTCGGCAACATTCCGGCGACCGAGCTGGGCGCCATCGTGATCAGGGAAGTGCTCGCGCGCGCGAAGGTCGGCGCCGACCAGGTCGGCGAAGTCATCATGGGCCAGGTACTCGCCGCCGGTGCGGGCCAGAACCCCGCGCGGCAGGCCTTGATCAAGAGCGGGATCGTGAAGGAAACCCCGGCCCTCACCATCAACGCCGTCTGCGGTTCGGGCCTGAAGGCGGTGATGCTGGCGGCCCAGTCCGTCGCCACCGGCGACAGCGAGATCGTGGTCGCGGGCGGCCAGGAAAGCATGAGCATGGCGCCGCACGTCCTGCCCAACTCGCGCAACGGCCAGCGCATGGGCGACTGGAAGATGATCGATTCGATGATCGTGGACGGCCTGTGGGATGTCTACAACCAGTACCACATGGGCATCACGGCCGAGAACGTGGCCAAAAAATACGACATCAGCCGCGCCGCTCAGGACGAACTGGCGCTCGGCAGCCAGACCAAGGCCGCCGCGGCACAGGACGCGGGCAAGTTCAAGGACGAGATCGTCGCCGTGAACATTCCCCAGAAGAAGGGCGATCCGGTGGTGTTCGACAAGGACGAATACATCAACCGCAAGACCAGCGCCGAAGTGCTCGCGGGCCTGCGTCCGGCCTTCGACAAGGCGGGTGCCGTGACGGCCGGCAATGCCTCGGGCCTCAACGATGGCGCGGCGGCCGTGCTGGTGATGACCGCCAAGAAGGCGGCGTCCCTGGGCCTCAAGCCCCTGGGTCGCATCGCCAGCTACGCGACCACCGGCCTCGATCCGGCCTTCATGGGCATGGGCCCGGTGCCGGCCTCGCAGAAGGCGCTGCAGCGCGCCGGCTGGAAGCCGCAGGACCTGGACCTGCTGGAAATCAACGAGGCCTTTGCCGCACAGGCGTGCGCCGTGAATCGCGAGATGGGCTGGGACGTCAACAAGGTCAACGTGAATGGCGGCGCCATCGCGATCGGACACCCGATCGGCGCATCGGGCTGCCGCATCCTGGTGACGCTGCTGCACGAAATGCAGCGCCGGAACGCGAAGAAGGGCATCGCCTCGCTGTGCATCGGCGGCGGCATGGGCGTGGCGCTGACCATCGAACGCTGAGCGCAACAAGCCTCCTTCTCCTCGCAGAACGCCGCGTCCGACGCGGCGTTTTGTCTTTGTTTGATGAATGGGGGCTGTTGTGCGTGCTTGCGGCGGTGGGACACGACGCGGGCATCGTGCCGTGGTTGTGCTGCTGCCGGAACTGTTGATCGGTCCTCAGCCCAGTTCCAGCAGCACCGGCTGATGGTCCGATGCGCGCGTCGCGAGATCGACCTCGATGCGACGCACCCGCGGCGCCAGGTCCTCGCTCACGAAGAAGAAGTCGCAGGCCACGGGGAACGGACCGTAGGTCCGGTCGAAGAGACGGAAGGTCGGTGCGTGCGGCGTCTGGCCGTGGACCCGCGGCCAGGCATCCTTGAGCGCGGCCGGTACCGGGCCGGACGAGGGGTCTGGCGCGGGCAACGGCTGCTGGATGGCGGCGTAGGCGGGGTCGGCTGCGTCCGCATTGAAGTCGCCGCACAGGATGGCGCCCGGCGTGTGCAGCTTCGGCCGGAACGGCGACTCGTCGGTGTCCGGTTTCGGTGGCGCGGCCCATTGCGCGCAGGCTTCGGCATGCAGGCCGTGCAGCGCCCGGGCCTGTGCGAGGCGCTGGCTTGCCGAGTAGTACTCGAGGTGCGTGGTCATCACGCGCAGCGGACCCAGGTCCGGACTGGTCAGCGTGACCACCGTGCACATGCGCGGCATGGTCGACACGGCGGGATCGGGCGGCCAGGGCAGGGGGTGATGCTGGACGCGCGCGACCGGCAGCCGCGTCGCGATCAGGTTGCCGAAGCGCTGGCGCCGGCCACTGGCATCGAACTCGTCGACCGCCGCGCCGAAGAAGACTCTGAAGCCGGGCAGCAGCGCCTCGATCTCCGCCGGCTGGTCGCCGGGCGCGCCGGGCATGCCGTCGAATCCGGCGGAGATTTCCTGCAGGCACAGCACGTCGAAGTCGGCCATGGCGCGCGCGCCTTCGACGATGCGTTCGGCGCTCACGCGGCCGTCGAGGCCGCTGCACCACTGGGTGTTCCAGGTGACCAGTTTCATTTGATGCCGGCCCTCATGAAGCTTTGGACGAACTGCCGCTGGAAGAGCAGGAAGGCAATGAGCAGCGGCGCCGACGTCATCAGCGTCGCGGCCGTGATCACGGACCAGTCGACTCCCTGGTCGACCGAGGAAAACACCTGCAGTCCCACCGTGAGCGGCCGCGCGTTGACGCTGTTCGTGATGATGAGCGGCCAGAGGAAATTGTTCCAGTGGAAACTGACCGAGACCAGCGCGAAGGCGGTATAGACCGGCCGCGCGAGCGGCACGTACACGCGCCACAGCGTCTGCATCGCGCTGGCGCCTTCCACCCGCGCGGCCTCGTCCAGTTCCCTGGGAATGCCCATGAAGGTCTGGCGCAGCAGGAAGATGGCGAAGGCGGAAGCGAAGTAGGGCAGCCCGATCGCCACCAGGGTGTCGACCAGCCCGAGCCTTGCCATGGTCTTGTAGTTCTCCACCACCAGGATGTCCGGCATGATCATCAGCTGCACCAGCACCAGGCCGAACGCGATGCCGCGCCCCCTGAATTCGTAGCGCGCGAAGGCGTAGGCCGCCAGCGTGCCCAGCACCAGTTGCGCGGCCAGCACCATCGCCACCAGCAAGGTCGTGTTGAGGAAATAGCGCGCGAAGGGCGCCGCTTCCCAGGCGCGCCGGAAGTTGTCCAGCGTCAGCGGCGCCGCCAGGGCGAAGCGCGTCGAGTATTCGGGCGGGTGGAAGGCGGTCCACACCGCATAGACCAGCGGCAGCACCCACAGCAGCGCCAGCATCCAGGCCGCGAGGGTGTCGAGCCACGTCGGCTCGTTGAACACCAGCCGCTGGGCGCGCGCATCAGCGCTCATTTGTAGTGGACCTTCCTGTCGAGCACGAAGAACTGGAACAGCGCGATACCGGCCAGCACGACCACCAGCACCACCGTGATGGCCGAGGCGTAGGCCGTGTCCCAGAAGCTGAAGCCGACCTCGTAGAGGTGATAGAGCAGCAGGGTCGAGGCATTGTCCGGCCCGCCGCGTGTGAGCACGAACAGGTGGTCGACCATGCGGAAGGCGTTGATGAAGGCATTGACCAGCACGAACAGCGTGGTGGGCATCAGCAGCGGCCATTGCACGCGACGGAAGAAGTACCAGCGCGTGGCGCCTTCGATGGCCGCGGCCTCTCGCAGGCTCGGGTTGAGCGTCTGCAGCGCGGCCAGGTAGAAGATCATGAAGAAGCCGGCCTCCTTCCAGATCGCGACCAGGGTGACGGCGCCGAGCGCGGTCGACGGACTGCCCAGCCAGTTGTGCGAGGGCAGCCCGAGCGCCTGGGTGATCTGTTCGAGCAGGCCGTATTGCGGCGTGTAGAAGAAGAGCCAGATGTTGGCCACCGCGATCATCGGCAGCACGGTCGGCGTGAAGTAGGCCATGCGCAGGAAGGCCCGGCCGGCGATGCGCTCGTTGACCCACAGGGCCATCGCCAGCGCGAGCCCGATCGACAGCGGAATGGTGGCGCCGGCAAACCAGAGGTTGTTGCGCACCGCCTTCCAGAACACCGGATCGCCGACCATGGTCTCGTAGTTCTCGAGGCCGACCCACACCCCGGGGCGGCTGCCCTTGGGGGTGGAGTAGAAGCTGTCGATCAGCGTGGAAACCGCCGGCCAGTGCGTGAACCCGACCAGCAGCACCAGGGCCGGCAGGAGCAGCAGCCACGCATGCACCGCCTGGCGCGACGCGGCGGCGCCGGCGGCCCTGGCGGCGATGTCGCTGCGCATGGCCCGGGTCTTACTTGTAGGAACGCAGGATGCGGTCGGCCTCGCGCTGGGCGTCCTGCATGGCTTGGGACGGCGGCTTGGTGCCGGTCAGCGCGGCCTGCAGGCCGTCGTTCAGGGCCTTGGTCACCCGCTGGTTGTCGTGGGTCGAGAACTCGGCCACCGACACCGGCAACTGGTCGCGCGCCACCAGGGCGGCCGGGAAGTCGCGGCCGTATTTCCTGAGCGTGTCGGTTTCGTAGGCCGCGGGGGACACGGCCACGTAGCCGGTGTCCATGCTCCACTGGGCCGCGCGCTCGGGCTGGGTGATCCACTTGACGAACTTGAAGGCCGCCTCCTGCTGCGCGGGCGTGGACTTCTTGAAGATGTAGAAGTTGCCGCCGCCGGTCGGCGAACCCTTGCGCTTGTTGCCGGGGATCATGGCGACGCCGAAGTCGAATTTCGCGTTCGCCTTGATGTTGGTCAGGTTGCCGGTGGTGGTGTAGATGATGGCGGCCTTCTTCTCGAAGAAGTCCTTGGGCGTCGTGCCCCATTCGACCACGCCGGGCGGATGCACGCCGGCCTTGCCGAGGTCGACCCAGTATTGCAGCGCCTCGATCACCTTCGGATCGTCGAACTTCACGGCGGTGCCGGCATCGTTGGCGAGGATCGCGTCATTCGGGGTGGTCAGGGTCTGGAACAGCCAGTAGGGGAAGCCGCTCGACGGGATCTGCACGCCCCATTGCGCAACCTTGCCGCTGGCGTCCTTCCTGGTCAGCCTGGTCGCCGCATCCTTCAGCTCGGCCCAGCTCGTGGGCGGCTTGTTGGGGTCCAGGCCGGCTTCCTTGAACAGCTCCTTGTTCCAGTACATCACCACCGTCGAACGCTGGAACGGAATGCCCCAGGTCTTGCCGCCGGTCTGGCTGTTCATCATGAAGGCCTTGTAGAAGCTGCCGAGCCAGGCCTTGTCCTCGGGCGTCTTGACGAAGTTGTCGAAGGGGACGATGGCGTCCTCGTCGATCAGCGTGAACATGTCGGTGGACAGCAGCACCGAGGTCACGGGCGGCGTGCCGGACTTGTGGGCGGTGAGCGCCTTGACGATGGTTTCCTGGTAGGTGCCCGCATAGATCGGCGTGACCTTCACGCCCGGGTTCTCCTTCATGAAGCCTTCGGCGAAGCCGTCGATGGTCTTGGCGATCGGGCCGCCCACCGCGACCGGGTAGTAGAACTGGACTTCGACAGGCGTCTGTGCATGCACCAGACCCGCCGTGCCGGTGAGCAGCCCGCCGGCCGCCGCGAGCTGGAGGGCGAGCGTCTTGACGAAAGTGTTGCGTCGCATGGTCTTGTATTTCCTTTATTTCCTTGGATGAGAGATCGGGTGCGCCGAGGGGACGAGGGTGAACAGGGGGCGAGCGCCTTCGGACGGCGGGGCGGCGCTCATACGGCGATCCGATGCCCGCCCGCATCGAAGGCGTGCGCATCGGCCCGGGCCCAGCGAAGCCCGACGCGGTCGCCGCTTTCCGCCTGTTGCTGGCCGCCCGCGCGAACGAGCAGGGACTGGGTGCCGATGGCGCAGCGCAGCACCAGATCGGCGCCGAGGTATTCGACGCTCTGCACCACCGCGGGAATTCCCTGCGGGTCGAGCGTGATGGCTTCGGGCCGCAGGCCCAGGGTCGCGGCGCGTAGGCCGGTGTCGACCTCGCTGCCGGCAATGCGGCCGTCGCTGAGCGAGACGATGTTCATCGGCGGCGTGCCGATAAAGCGCGCCGCGAAGTCCGTGGCCGGGCGGGCATAGAGCTCGCGAGCCGTGCCGGCCTGCTCGACGCGGCCCTGGCGCAGCAGCACCACCTGGTCGGCCATGCTCATCGCCTCGGCCTGGTCGTGGGTGACATAGACCACCGTCAGGCCGAGCTGTTGCTGCAGTTCGCGCAGCTCGCGGCGCATTTCCTGCCGCAATTGGGCGTCGAGGTTGGACAGGGGTTCGTCCATGAGGCACACCTTGGCCTGCGCCACCAGGGCGCGGCCGAGGGCCACGCGCTGCTGCTGTCCGCCGGACAACTGGCCGGGCTTGCGGTCCAGCAGCGCACCCAGGCCCAGCAGCGAGGCAGCGTGGCGCAGGCGTTCGGCCCGCTCCGCGGGCGGCGTTCCGCGCACCGACAGCCCGAAGGTGATGTTGTCGGCCACGCTCAGGTGAGGAAAGAGGGCGTAGTTCTGGAACACCATCGCGATGCCCCGCCGGGCCGGCGGCAGCGCGCCGACATCGCGCCCGTCGATGAGGACACGGCCGCTCGTGGCCGTCTCGAGCCCCGCGATGATGCGAAGCGTGGTGGACTTGCCGCAGCCCGACGGGCCGAGGAGGACGCAGAAGCTGCCGGGATCGATCTGGAGGTTGATTCCTTCCAGCGCGGTGCCATGCGGCCACGACTTGACGATCTCGATCAACGAGATGGATGACATCGAGGCAGTATATGGAGCGATCGTGACAGATCGTTGCAGGCTGATGTTGGTATTTTCCAGACCGGTCTTCGGTGCGAAACTTCGCTACAGTGAACCGTGCCGCATCGGTTCGCACACATGAAGGAAACACCTATGACCAAGAAAGTCGCATACGTCACCGGAGGGATGGGGGGCATCGGGACGGCTATCTGCCAGCGCCTCAACAAGGACGGTTTCACTGTCATCGCCGGCTGCGGGCCCACGCGGGACTACGCCAAATGGCTTGCCGAGCAGAAGGCGCTGGGCTATGAGTTCCATGCTTCGGTCGGCAATGTGGGCGATTGGCAATCCACGGTCGACGCCTTCAGCAAGGCCAAGGCGGAGCACGGCAGCATCGACGTGCTGGTGAACAACGCCGGCATCACGCGGGACCGCATGTTCCTGAAGATGACGCCGGAGGACTGGAGCGCGGTGATCGAGACCAACCTCAACAGCATGTTCAACGTCACCAAGCAGGTGGTCGGCGACATGGTGGAAAAGGGCTGGGGCCGGATCATCAACATCAGTTCGGTCAACGGCGCCAAGGGCCAGGCCGGCCAGACCAACTATTCGGCGGCCAAGGCCGGCATGCACGGCTTCACGATGGCGCTGGCGCAGGAACTGGCGAGCAAGGGCGTGACGGTCAACACCGTGAGCCCGGGCTACATCGGCACCGACATGGTGAAGGCGATCCGGCAGGAGGTGCTCGACAAGATCATCGCCACCATTCCGGTCAAGCGCCTGGGCGAACCGTCCGAAATCGCCTCGATCATCGCCTGGCTCGCGACCGACGAGGGCGGCTACTCCACGGGGGCCGACTTCTCCGTCAACGGTGGTCTGCACATGCACTGAGGCCGCCCGTTCGGACCACCTGAAAGGACCCGCCCTCCGTGGCGGGTTTTTTTTGGCCCGGCGCCCCGCGCGGGATGTGCGCGGCGGGTCGTTGCCGTTGGCCTTTGTACGAGGAGGCACTAAAGTGGCCTCACGCCCGTCTCGATTCCGGCACATGCAAACGAAGGAGACATCGATGACCCCCGCCGTACCTGCGCGAAAGCCCCCCTTTTACCGGTCGCTCTATCTGCAGGTGATCACCGCCGTGATCATCGGCGTGCTGCTCGGGCACTTCTATCCGGCCAGCGGCGAAGCCATGAAGCCGCTCGGCGACGGCTTCATCAAGCTGATCAAGATGCTGATCGCGCCCATCATCTTCTGCACGGTGGTGGTCGGCATCGCGGGGATGGAGGACATGAAGAAGGTCGGCAAGACCGGCGGCCTCGCGATCCTTTACTTCGAGGTGGTGAGCAGCATCGCGCTCATCGTCGGCCTGGTGCTGGTCAACGTGCTGAAGCCGGGCGCCGGCATGAATGTGGATCCGGCATCGATCGACACCAAGTCCATCGCGGCCTACACCGGCCCCGGGAAGATGCAGGGCACGGTGGACTTCCTGATGAACATCATCCCGAACACGCTGGTCGATGCCTTCGCCAAGGGCGAGATCCTGCAGGTGCTGCTGATCGCGGTGCTCTTCGGCTTCGCGCTGCATCGCTTCGGCGGACGGGGCACGCTGGTGTTCGACGTGATCGAGAAAGGCTCGCACGTGCTGTTCACCATCGTCGGCTACGTCATGAAGCTCGCGCCGCTGGGCGCATTCGGCGCGATGGCCTTCACCATCGGCAAGTACGGCATCGGCTCGCTGTTCTCCCTCGGCAAGCTGATGGGCACCTTCTACCTGACCTGCCTGCTGTTCATCTTCGTGGTGCTGGGGCTGATCGCGCGCTTCCATGGATTCAGCATCTGGAAGTTCATCAAGTACATCAAGGAAGAGCTGCTGATCGTGCTCGGCACCTCGTCGTCCGAATCGGTGCTGCCGCGCATGATGGAAAAGATGGAGAACCTGGGCGCGAAGAAGACCTGCGTGGGCCTCGTGATCCCGACCGGCTATTCCTTCAATCTCGACGGCACCTCCATCTACCTGACGATGGCGGCCGTGTTCATCGCCCAGGCCACCAACACATCGATGACGCTCACGCAGGAAATCACCTTGCTGGCCGTGCTGCTGCTGACCTCGAAGGGCGCGGCGGGTGTCACGGGCAGCGGCTTCATCGTCTTGGCCGCCACGCTTTCGGCGGTGGGCCATGTGCCCGTGGCCGGCCTGGCCTTGATCCTCGGCATCGATCGATTCATGTCGGAGGCGCGCGCGCTGACCAACCTCATCGGCAACGGCGTCGCCACCATCGTGGTCGCGAAGTGGACTGACGAACTCGACGTGAAACGCCTGCAGGCGGGCCTCAACAACGAGACCTGGGTCGAGGCGGAGGAACCGGAGGCGCTGGCCAACGCCCGCACGGAAACCATGGCGACCTGAGCCGGCTCCGGGGCCGGCAGGCTCATGCGCTCCGACGCATCCGGGACGATGCGCAGGGACCGCAGGCGAGGCGGCCGGCGCTGGTCAGAGGTCTTCGATGACCAGCGTACGGTAGCGCTGGGCGATCGAATAAGGCACCAGCCGCACCAGGCACATCAATCGCTCGGCAGCGGCTTCGTCCCTGGTCTTGACGAGGAGCCCGGTCTGGCCTTCCCGGGCGAGTCGGGCGTAGGTGCGCACGGTGGCTGCGTCGGTGCCGGCCGAGGGCAGGGGGCTTTCGGCTTCGCGCACAGTGGGTGCGATCTCCGAGAGCACAACCTCCGAAGGAATCAGGTAGACCTCGTCGCCACTGAAGCCGTTGTCGATGAGCTGGTGGCCGACCCGGCTCGCGTCCTCCGCGCTCGGGAACATCACCATCGAATGCCCGGTGGGATAGAAGGCGCCGCCGACGGGGGCGGTCATGTGCGGATCAAGAACGAAGTGTTTCATGAACCCCTCCTTGGCAGATTTGCTGCACGTGGCCAGCTTAGGCCCGGCATGCAAATGCCGCTGTAGGAAAACCCTGTAGAAGTGGACTCCGCATGAAAAACCCGCATCTCCTCAAGGGCAAATGCCAAATCAATGACATGGAGAGACATTTCGGGTCAATCGTGAAATTGTGGCTAGGGAATTCGGTGGTGCCTTGAATAGGATCGGCCGCTCCACATCAACACCCACGGCCAACCCCATGTCGCAGTTGCGAAATATTGCGCTTACCGTGCAGGAGCTCGAAGACGGCGAGTTCTATTGGGTCTTGATGGAAGCAGTTGATTGCCTGCTGGAAGATGTGCTTTGCTATCAGCCGATAGAAGCAGCGGGCGATCCGCAGGTCACCTACGCCAATGCCCTGGTGGCGGGACTTGCGGCCATTCGAAAATTGTTCGGCAAGGACGGTCCGCGCTGCTGATTCAGGGCGCGGCCACGGATCGTGGGGAAAAGAATGCGGATATTCGCAGCGGCGCTTGTCGCGGGCACCGTGGCGCTGGCGATCGCCGGGTGGATCTATCGGCCTGCCACATCGGCCGAATGGGCCGCCTGGGTGCAGACGTTCGGCGTGCTGGCCGCGATCGGGTGGGCGCTTCGGCTGCAGGTCAGCGCTTCGGGCGAACGCTCCCGCCAGGCCGCGCAGGTGGCCGCGATGTTCGCGACCAACATGCACTGGATCTTTCGTGAGCTCAGCGATGCCTGCGGCAAGCGCAGCTGGGCCGACTACACGGTGCATCGCCGCATCCTGGAAGAGATCCTCGTGCAGGGCCGTGAAGTGACGCTGCAACTCCTCGATGGCCGCTCGCTCGCGATGGTGAGCAGCCTGCGCACCCTCGCGGTCGAGGCACTGGAGCGCACGGTCGGGCACAGCGAAGCCGGCAACTGGATGCCGCTGCAGCAGTATTTCGAAGGCCGGCTTCCGGGCATCGCGGCATGGCTGTCGGCCACCGGCAATCCGCCCGACAGCAGCGGGCCGACGGACTACGCCGGCTTGCGCACCTCCTTCGGGCCGATGCGCGGCTCCTGACGGACGCGGCGCCGGCCGGCTAGAGATCGCCGGGCGCGGAAAAGAAGGCCCTCAAGCGTGCGTACAGCGCCTTGAATCGCGCATGCCGGTGCTCATGCGTGCCCGCGTGCGCACGGTCGGGCTCGAAGCGCTGGCGCACGGCCGGCCGCAGGCAGACCTCGGATTCGCGGGCCCCGTCCGCGAGCCATGCAAGCCGGGCCGCACCGAGCGCGCCACCGGCTTCGGCGCCTTCGCACAGGGCGAGCGGCACCTCCAGGATGTCGGCCAGCAGTTGCGCCCACCATGCGCTGCGCGCACCGCCGCCGACCAGCATCAGGTCGGCCGAGGGGCGGGCCAGTGTCTGCAATCCATCGCGCAATCCGAAGCTCACGCCTTCCGCGACCGCATAGGCGATCTCGGCCGGTCCATGCGCATGGGTCAGGCCGAAGAGCAGTCCCTGCGCATGCGCGTCGTTGTGCGGTGAACGCTCGCCCGACAGATAGGGCAGGAACAAGGGGGCATGGGCTCGACTTCCGGCGTCGAGCGTCGCGGCTGCCGCCAGGAGAGACGCTTCATTGCCGAGGCCGAAGCTGCGGGCGGCCCAGCTCACCGCGCTCGATGCCGAGAGCATGACGGACATCTGGTGCCAGCGGCCCGGCAAGGCGTGGCAGAAGGCATGGACCGCATGCGCGGGGTCGGGCGCGAAGTGGTCGCCGCAGATGAAGATCACTCCCGAGGTGCCGAGCGAGACGAAACCCTGGCCGGCCGCGGTCAAGCCCATGCCGACCGCGCTCGCCGCGTTGTCGCCGCCACCACCGGCGATCGGCACGCCGGCTCGCAGACCCCAGCGCGCGGCCAGCTCGGGCTTGAGCCTGCCGGCCACCTCGCTGCCTTCGACCAGCCTCGGCACGTGGTCGCGGTCGAGGCCGCAGGCGGCCAGCAGTTCATCCGACCAGTCGCGCGCCGCGACGTCCAGCCACAGGGTGCCGGAGGCGTCCGACATGTCGCTGGCCCGTTCGCCGCTCAGCGCGAAGCGCAGCCAGTCCTTGGGCAGCAGCACGCAGGCCGTGCGGGCGAAGAGTCCGGGTTCGTGCTCGCGCATCCACATCAGCTTGGGCGCGGTGAAGCCCGGCATGGCGAGATTGCCCGCGATGGAGGTCAGGCGCGGCACCTGTGCCATGAGCGCCGCGCATTGCGGCGCGCTGCGGCCGTCATTCCAGAGGATGGCCGGACGCAGGACCTCGCCCGCGGCATCGATCGCGACTGCGCCGTGCATCTGGCCGGACAGCCCGATCGCGCGCACGCGCGCCAGGGCCCGCGGATGCGTGCGGCGCAGGGCCGCCATCGCCGAATCCAGTGCCGACCACCATTGCGCCGGATCCTGCTCCGACCACAGCGGCGCGGGCCGGCGCACCTCGAGTGCTTCGCGCGCCAGCGCGACGATGGCATGGTCGTCGCCGAGCAGCAGTGCCTTCAGTTCGGAGGTGCCGAGATCGAGTCCGAGGTACAAGGTGGTCCCTTTGCGCGCAATGTCGCCCTCAGGCCGGCTTGCCGAAGCGGCTGTCGCTCTGGCGCCGGAATTCGGTCGGCGTCATGCCCTTGATTTCAAGGAAGCGGCGGTTGAAATTGGCGACGTTGTTGAATCCGACCTGATAGCAGATGTCGGTCACGTAGTGGTCGGTCTGCATGAGCAGGTGGCAGGCGCTGTTGATGCGCACGCGGTTCACGAAGTCCGTGAAGCTGTTGCCGGTGGAGCGCTTGAAGAAGCGGCTGAAGCGGCTTTCGCTCATGCCCAGTTCGCTGGCGATGTCGGCCATGGCGATGGGTTCGGCCAGGTTGGCGGTGATGCGGTTGACGATCCCGTTGATCTGGTCGGCGGAGCTGTCGCCTTCCACGCCCTGGATCTGCACATTCGACAGCAGGCGGTAGTCGGTGCAATGGACCAGGTCGTGCAGGAATTCGAGAAATCGCGCCAGCCGCAGCAGGCCGTGGGCGCCCTTGACCGCGACCCAATGGGCGAGGGCGCGGTCCGCGATTCCGAAGAATTCGATGCCGTGGCGCGATCGTTCGAGCAACTGCAGCACCTCGCGAAGCTCGGGGATCTCGCACGCCGCACGCTCGATCGGTTCGTGCCGGAACTGGATCACCCGGTCGCGCCCGGCGGCGCCGTCCTCCGGTGCGTCGAGCGAGATCCAGTTGTGCGGCAGGCGCGGCCCGCACAGCACCAGATGGCCCGGCTGGAAGGGGCCGATCCAGTCGCCGACGAAGGCCTTGCCCGAGGTTTCGGTGATCAGGTGGAGCTCGTACTCCTCGTGGAAATGCCAGCGCACCAGCGGACTCGGGAACCCGTGGGCGAGGCAGCGGATGAGACCGCCTTCCTCCGGCGCCTCGTAGCCCAGCGCGGGCGAACGGGCGATGTCGCGCTCCAGTTCAGGCTCGCGGTGGCGAGGCAGATGGCGTTGGCGCACCGATGTCATGGAAGCGAATGTCTCCTCGTGACCGGCGACGGACGGTCGCCGTGGGCAGATTCTGGAGACTCCGGATTGCGGTGTCGATACCGCTATCGCGTCGTTCGATACTCGGTTGCACCGATGGATCGGTAAATTCCCTAGGCAATGAAAGCGAGGATCACGATGATGGGTCCGCCGCCCGGTGCGCGCGCTCAGTCCACGCGCACCAGTGCGGCCACCGGCCCGCCGCCGGGCGGCCCCTGGTGCTCGGCGCCGCCCGACACGTAGAGCGCGGTGCGTCCTGCGACCGAGGCCAGCACTCCGCCCACGGCCGCGCGCGCATGCCGCGTCGAGTTGATGTCGGAGTCGTTGAGCATGGTGTGGCGCGCGCCGCGCACGCGGCCGTCGGGGCTGGCCTCGGCCTTGGCGAGCAGGTTGACCAGGCGCGACGCGATGGCCTGCGCATCGCGCTCCGGATCGAGCCCGAAATGCGTGCTCAGCATGGCGCGCACGCTGGCCGCGTCGATCGCGTCGCGCATCACCGCATGGCCGATGCGGAAGGCCGAGGCGCTGCCGCGCGCTTCGCCCAGCACGATGACGACGTTGCCTTCGAGTTCGATGCCGGCCGATGCCGACGCGCGCGCCGAGTGCAGCGTGGCGTCGTGCAGCACTGCCGCGTCGCTGATCCGCTCCGGCGCGATCTCGCCCAGGGCCAGGCCCACGCCGAGCGCCGACGCGCCGCGCGAGTAGCCCATCGATTCGTAGCTGTCGCGCGTGACCGTCTCGGCACCGCGCCGCAGCGCGGCATCGACCTTGGCCGAAGTCAGCAGCGGGCACTTCACCTGCGCGAAGTGCACGTCGGCCGCGTCCTCGATGCCGGCGTCGCGCATCGCCGCGCGTACCGCGTCGGCGGTGGCCTGCACCTGCGCCATGCGGCCCAGCTCCTCCGGCGCGAAGTCGCGCGTATGAGCGATGCCGACGACCAGGCGCTTGTCGTGGTGCGTCGCAGCGCTCTTCACCATCTCGCGGGTGAACACGGTGAAGTGCGGCGACAGCACGCCCTCGGTGCCGCCGGACATGACCAGCGCGACGCGCGCGTGCACCGCCTCGGCCGTGCAGTCCAGGTGTGGCGCCAGGAAGTGGCACCACGCCGTGGCGGCGAAGTCGCGCGTGTGGTCGTTGACGCAGCCGTTGCCCTCGGTCTTGCCCATCACGGCGACGATGTGCCGCGGGTCGATCTCGCCTGCGTCGATCAGCGCCTGCACGCCGCTCAGGTCGGCGGGGCCGCGGCAGGCGACCACGTGCACGCCGACACGCTGGCGGCTCACGACGCGCTCCGGTCCACCTCGCGCACCGGCACCGCGGTGCGCGCGATGCCGGCCGGCGTTTCGTAGTGGGGTACGGCCTCGAAGCTCACCGTTTTGGGGAGCGAGCACGCGAGTTCGGGGCGTTTCAGGGGCGGGCGGGTGGTCATGCCGGCATGGCTCGCAGCCAACGTGCCAGATCGCGGCCGCCCTTGCCGCTCATTCGCGCATGTCGCGCCGACTCCCTAACCCAGGGCGTCGTTCACCTGCTCGTTGAACTCGGCCTGGCTGAGGGCGGTGCTGATCTCCCGCGGCAGTGCATCGCGCATCGAGAACACGCCGAGGATCTTGGTTCCCGTTGCCGTCCCCGTCACCAATGGCAGGTGGCGAAAGCCCCGCTCGAGCATCATCACGACGGCGTCGGACACCTTCGTTTCCGGTGTGACGCAGATCGGGTTGGGCGTCATGACTTCGCGCGCCGTGGTGTGCTCGGGATCGAGCCCCCGCGCCAGCACCCGCGTCATCAGGTCGCGCTCGGTGAGGATGCCCAGCAGGGTGTCCGGCGGTTCCATGATGAGCACGCTGCCGCAGTTGGCGCGGGTCATCACGCAAGCGGCCTCGCGCACGCTGGCCTGCGGGCCCAGGCTGGTGACATGCTTGCGCGAGATCGACTGGAAGACGGTGCGTTCGGGCATGGTGCGCCCTCCGAAGGAAGCGCTATGGTGCCCCGGGCCATCGTTCAACGCAAGGAGTCGTTGATCCGTTCCAGCGCCGGGGCGCCAGGGCAAAGCAGGGCTGGCCCCAGCGCATTGAGCGGACGGTCGCTGGTATTGAGCGCCGTGTGAAGGTCGGTGGCCAGCGGGTCGACGTAGAGCAGGCCCGTCACCACCTCGCCCATTTCGTGGTGTCGCTGCATGTAGGCCATGGCGGCATAGCGGTCACCGGGGTTGTAGTCGTGATGCAGGCTGCGCAGCCGCAGCAGCGTGCCGTCGTGCTGCCGCACGTCCAGCACTTCGCCCGGGGTCATGTCCACGGCGATTTCCTCCCGCCCGCTGATGAAGTCGATGCGGCTTACCGCCTCGTTGTGCTCGCGGACGTAGTCGTAGCTCTTGGTGCTGCCGGGATGGTTGTTGAAGGCGACGCAGGGACTGATCACGTCGATGAACGCGGCTCCGCCGTGAGTGATCGCGCCCTTGATCAGCGGCACCAGCTGCGCCTTGTTGCCGGAGAAGCCGCGCCCCACGTAGCTGGCGCCCAGCTGCAGCGCCATGGCCACCAGGTCCACCGGGCTGTCGGTGTTGATGACGCCTTTCTTGCTCTTGGAACCCTGGTCGGCGGTGGCCGAGAACTGGCCCTTGGTGAGGCCGTAGACCCCGTTGTTCTCGACGATGTAGGCCATTCGCACGCCGCGCCGCAGGGCGTGGGCGAACTGGCCCAGTCCGATGGACGCTGAATCCCCATCCCCCGACACCCCGAGGTACAGCAGCTCGCGATTGGCGAGATTGGCGCCGGTCAGCACGCTCGGCATGCGGCCATGCACGGTGTTGAAGCCGTGCGAGGCACCCAGAAAGTAGTCGGGCGTCTTGGAACTGCAGCCGATGCCCGAGAGCTTGGCCACGCGGTGCGGTTCGATGTCCAGCTCCCAGCAGGCCTCGATGATGGCGGCGGAAATCGAGTCGTGGCCGCAACCGGCGCACAGCGTGGAGATCTTGCCCTCGTAGTCGCGCCGCGTGTAGCCGACCTTGTTGGTGGCCAGCGTCGGGTGGTGCAGCCGGGGCTTGGCGAGGTAGGTCATGCGGGTTCCTTCATGTCGGGGGCGCCGGGCGCGTGGGCCTGCACATGCGCGTCGATCGCCTGGACGATGAAACGCGCCGTGATCGGGGTGCCGTCGAAGTGCAGCACGCGGACCAGCCGGGAGGGGTCGACCCCGAGTTCGTTGATCAGCAGGCTGCGCATCTGGCCGTCGCGGTTCTGCTCGACCACGAACACGTGCGTGTGCTGCGCCAGGAACTCCGCCACGCTGTCCGGGAAGGGGAAGGCCCGCAGGCGCAGCGCGTCGAGGTGGATGCCGAGCTCCTCCAGCGATTGCAGTGCCTCCTGCATGGATGGACTGGTCGAGCCGAAATAGATCACCCCCCATTCCGTCTTCCGGGCGGCCGGCCGCAGCACCGGCGGCGGCACGAGCCTGGCCGCGGTCGCGAACTTCGCGAGCAGCCGCTCCATGTTGTAGATGTAGTCGGGCCCGCGCTCCGAATACCGGGCGTAGGCGTCGCGCGTCGTGCCGCGGGTGAAGAAGCTGCCCTTGGTGGGGTGCGTGCCCGGCAGCGTGCGCCAGGGAATGCCGTCGCCGTCCACGTCCTTGTAGCGGCCGAAGTCCCGGCCTGCCTCCAGCTCTTCGGCGGTCATCACCTTGCCGCGGTCGTAGGCCCGGCTGTCGTCCCAGGCGAAGGGCGCGCACAGGCGCTGGTTCATGCCGATGTCCAGGTCCGTCATCAGGAACACCGGTGTCTGCAATCGGTCCGCCAGGTCCAGCGCCGTCGCCGCCTGCTCGAAGCACTCGTGCGGATCCTCGGGAAACAGCAGCACATGCTTGGTGTCGCCGTGCGAGGCGTAGGCGCAGGACAGGATGTCGGCCTGCTGGGTGCGCGTGGGCATGCCGGTGGAAGGACCGCCGCGCTGCACGTCGATGATGGTGACGGGAATCTCGGCAAAGTAGGCCAGGCCGATGAACTCGGTCATCAGGGAAATGCCGGGGCCCGAGGTTGCCGTGAAGGCCCGCGCGCCGTTCCAGCCGGCGCCGACCACCATGCCGATCGAGGCGAGTTCGTCTTCCGCCTGCACGATGGCGAAGCGGTGCTGGCCGGTGGCCGGATCGACACGGAATTTCGTGCAGTACTTCTGGAAGGCCTCGGCCACCGAAGACGACGGCGTGATCGGGTACCAGGCCGCGACCGTGGCGCCGCCATACACGCAGCCCAGGGCGGCCGCGCTGTTGCCGTCCACGAAGATCCGGTCGCCCACCCGGTCGGCGCGCCGCACCCGCAGCCCGAGGGGCTCGGTCAGGTTCTCCCTGGCGAAGTCGCACCCCAGGTGCAGTGCCTGAACATTCGAGGCCAGCAGCTTTTCCTTCCCCTTGTACTGTTCGCCGAACAGCTTCTCGACCACTTCCGGCTCGATGCCGAGCAGGACGGCCAGGGCGCCCACGTAGACGATGTTCTTGAACAGCTGGCGCTGGCGCGGGTCCTGGTAGACGGCGTTGCAGATCTCGGTCAGCGGCATGCCGATCACGCGGATGTCGCTGCGGAATTTCGACGGCGGCAGCGGTCGCGTGCTGTCGTAGAAGAGGTAGCCGCCGGGCTCCAGCTCGGCCAGGTCCGCGTCCCAGGTCTGGGGATTCATCGCCACCATCATGTCGGTGCCGCCGCGCCGCCCCAGGTGGCACTGCTCGGTGACGCGCACTTCGTACCAGGTCGGCAGGCCCTGGATGTTGCTGGGGAAGATGTTGCGCGGGCTCACCGGCACGCCCATGCGCAGGATGGCCTTGGCGAAGAGCTCGTTGGCCGAGGCCGAACCCGAGCCGTTGACGTTGGCGAACTTGATGACGAAATCGTTGACCGCTTCGATCTGCTTCACGTGGACATCTCCTGCGCAGCCGGCTGGCGCGCGTCACGGCACCCGGGCCCCGCCGGGGTCATCTTCAGCAGGAACTTCTGCATGTCCCAGGCTCCCGTGGGGCAGCGCTCGGCGCACAGGCCGCAGTGCAGGCAGACGTCCTCGTCCTTGACCATCACCCGGCCGGTTTTCAGCCCGCCGGACACATACAGGTCCTGCGCCGGATGGAGCGCCGGCGCCTTCAGGCGGGAGCGCAGTTCCGCTTCGTCGCCATTGGCGGTGAAGGTGATGCAGTCCATCGGACAGATGTCCACGCAGGCATCGCATTCGATGCAGGCGGTCTCGGTGAACACGGTCTGCACATCGCAATTGAGGCATCGCTCGGCCTCCTTGAAGGCGGTGGCGGCGTCGAAGCCCAGCTCCACCTCCACGCCGATGCTGGCCAGTGCCTTCTCGGCCTTGGCCCAGGGCACCTTGTAGCGCGAGTCGTTGGAGGTGTCGTTGTCGTAGCTCCATTCGTGGATGCCCATCTTCTGCGAGACCAGGTTGGTCATGGGCGGCGGGCGGCGAGAGACCGCCTCGGCGTGCAGCAGCCGGTCGATCGACACCGCGGCCTCGTGACCATGGGCGACCGCCGTGATGATGTTCCTGGGGCCGAGCGCCGCGTCACCGCCGAAGAAGACGCGGGGCACCGCGGACTGGAAGGTGTTCTTGTCCACCACGGGAAGCCCCTTGTCGTCGAAGGCGATACCGCAGTCGCGCTCGATCCATGGAAAGGCGTTCTCCTGGCCCACGGCCACCAGGACGTCGTCGCATTCGAAGAGGACCTCGGGCTCGCCTGTGGGCCTCAACGTGCGGCGGCCCTGGCCGTCGTATTCCGCCCGGACCCTCTCGAAGCGCATGCCCAGCAGCTTGCCGCCCTCGTGGACGAAGGCCTTGGGCACATGGAAGTTGATGATGGGAATGCCTTCGTGCTGCGCGTCCTCCTTTTCCCAGGGCGAGGCCTTCATCTCCTCGAAGCCGCTGCGCACGATGACCTTCACGTCGGCACCACCCAGACGGCGGGCCGAGCGGCAGCAGTCCATCGCCGTGTTGCCGCCGCCCAGCACGATCACGCGGCGGCCGATCCGGGTGATGTGGCCGAACGAGACGGAAGCCAGCCAGTCGATGCCGACATGGATGCCGGCCGCCGCTTCCTGGCGCCCGGGGAGATCCAGGTCGCGCCCGCGCGGCGCGCCGCAACCGACGAAGATCGCGTCCCAGCCTTGCGCCATCAGTGCCTTCATCGAGTCGATGCGCTCACCGCCGCGGAATTCCACGCCCAGGTCCAGGATGTAGCCTGTCTCCTCGTCGATCACCGACTCGGGCAGGCGAAAGCGCGGGATCTGCGTGCGGATGAAGCCGCCGGCCCTGGCCTCGCCGTCGAACACGGTCACGTCATAGCCCAGGGGCGCCAGGTCCCGTGCGACGGTGAGCGAGGCCGGTCCCGCGCCGACACAGGCGACGCGCTTGCCGTTCTTCGGCTCGGGCTTCGGCATGCGGGCACGCACGTCGTCCTTCATGTCGGCCGCCACGCGCTTGAGCCGGCAGATCGCCACCGGCTCGGGATCCTTGGCATTGCTTTCTTCGACCCGACCGCGCCGGCAAGCCGGCTCGCAAGGCCGGTCGCAGGTGCGTCCCAGGATGCCGGGGAAGACGTTGGAGACCCAGTTGATCATGTAGGCGTCGCTGTAGCGACGCTGTGCGATCAGGCGGATGTATTCGGGGACGGGGGTGTGTGCCGGACAGGCGTACTGGCAATCGACGACCTTGTGGAAATAGGCCGGGTTGGCAATGTTGGTTCGCTGCAAAGCGGTCTCCTGGCTGCCGCCCGGGGCTCTCGGGGGGAGGGGCCAGCGCGGGTTTCTTTCCAGTATGCGCCGCAAGGGGCGGCTGGGATCCTTGGTGAAATCCCGCAGCACGTGACGGTCAGGCGATCCTGCGTGCGGCCCATGACCTCATCGATGGGAGGCCTCGCGGTGGCAGATGCCGGCGGGGGATTGGCGGTGCCGCGGCTCATTTCGGCTGGGGCCGTTGCAGCGATTCGATCTCCGTCCCTGACCTGCCTGGCCCTCAAGCAGGAATGTCCGCGCCTCCCAAGCCCATGTAACGGGTCCATTTGCGCTCATAGTCGTTGCGCGCGAACTCGTCGACCATGAAGTCGATGAAGGATCTGACCTTGGCGGACAAGTGCTTGCGGCTTGGATAGGCAATGTTGATTTGCAGTCGCGGCAGATCCCAGTCATTCAGGATCGGAATCAGGCGGCCTGCCACGATGTCGTCGTAGACGATGTAGCTTGGCTGTACCAGGATGCCAAGACCATCCAGAGACGCTGCGCGCAACACTTGCCCGTCATTGGACTCCAGCAGTCCCTGGACGGTGACGGTCTGCGTCTCATGGTCGCGTGACAAGCGAAGTTCGTTCGCGTTGTTGGCGTACACGTAGAGCAGGAAGTCATGTGATTCCAGGTCTCGCGGCGTCCGTGGGACACCCCGCTCGGCGAGGTAAGCCGGCGAAGCACAGAGGAGTCGCCGCGTCGTGGCAAGTCGTCGGATTGTGATGTTGCTGTCGGGCTCGAACTCCCGATTGCGGATGGCGACGTCGATGCCGTTGTCGATCATGTCGAGGTAGCGGTTGGCCGCTTCGACATGGACCCGCACATTGGGATAGAGCTGGTGGTAGCGGCGAAGCCGTGGTGCGATCTGGTGCAGGGAGAAGGACAGGGATGCGCTGACCCTCAGCACGCCGGACGGATTCAGTGTGCTGCTGTCGATGGCTGCCTCGGCATCTTGCAGGTCGGCCAGAACAGCGCGAGCACGCTCGTAGAACTCCTGCCCCTCGGTCGTCAGGTACAGCCGTCGCGTATTGCGTTCGACAAGTCTGGCCCTGAGTCGATTCTCCAGGGCTGCCAGATGACGGCTGGCGGCGGGGTTGGACATGCCCAGTGCCTCGGCGGCGCGCCCCACGCTGCCGCTTTCAGCGATCTTCACGAACAACTCCAGCTCGGTCAGTCTGTCCATGGTCTTCCGATAAATGGAAAAGTAAATTCCATTTTTGAGTGTTTATATCAATTGGTGGAAATCATAAAGTGCGCCCGGGCCCTTTTCCATCAGGAGCCTCGAACAGGAGACAAGAGACCATGCGCAACCTGAACCAGGACAACATCACGCAAGCCGTGATCGCCAGCTTTGCCGGCACCCCCGATCCACGCCTGAAGGAAATCATGACCAGTCTGGTCCAGCACCTTCACGCTTTTGCACGTGAGGTCAGGCTGACAGAAGAAGAGTGGTTCAAGGGGATCGAATTTCTGACCCGTTGCGGCCACATCACCGATGACAAGCGCCAGGAGTTCATCCTGCTGTCGGATGTACTGGGGCTGTCCATGCTGACCGTGGCCATGAACAACGACAAGCCGGCGGGGTGCACGGAAGCAACCGTTTTCGGCCCGTTCCACGTCGAGGGGGCACCCCATTACGAGTTGGGTGCGGACGTGGCCAATGGTGCCAAGGGAACCCCCTGTGTGGTTCGAGGCGTGGTCAAGGGTGCCGATGGCAAAGCCGTGCCCGGGGCGCTGCTGGACGTCTGGCAGTCCGACGACGACGGCCTGTATGACGTCCAGCATGAAGCTTTGTCCGAGGCCCAGGCCCGCGGAATCCTGACGGCGGACGCGGATGGTCGGTACTACTTCCGCTCCATCGTGGCCGTGCCTTACGCCATTCCCCACGATGGGCCCGTGGGGGCCATGCTTGAAGCCACCGGCCGCCATCCGTGGCGCCCGGCTCACCTGCACTTCATGGTCAAGGCGCCGGGCTATGAAACGCTGATCACCCACGTGTTCCGAAGCGACAGCGATTACCTGGACTCGGATGCGGTGTTCGGTGTGCGGCAATCGCTGGTGTGCGATTGGGTGGAGCAACCCGACGGCACGTACCTGATGGAGTACGACTTCGTTCTGAACCCCTCGAAGTGAGGAGCCCGTCCATGCTGTTCGCATTCATGCTGACTGACAAACCGGGTGCCTCTGAGCTGCGCCTGAATGTGCGACCTGAACACAAGGCTTACCTGGGCGCCGTGCAGGACCAGATCGCGTTCGCGGGACCGCTCACGCACGACGATGGCGTGACCATGCTGGGCAGTTTGCTGGTCATCGACTTCGAAACGCGTGACCAGGCCCACGCCTGGCTCGCGCATGAGCCTTTCATGATGGCCGGGCTGTATGCAAGCACGGTCGTGCATGCGTTTTCCAACCTCTGGGTGCAAAAGGCCGGGTTTCCGCCTGCTCAGCCGCAGGAGCGCGCTTCGTGATCCGCCACGTCGTGATGTGGAACGTGAGAGGCGATACCGCGGCGGAAAGGTCCGCGAACATCGATCGACTGCAGCGCAGCTTCCACAGTCTCAGGGGGCGCATTCCGGGGCTGTTGTCGCTGGAGATCGGCGTGGATGTCAGCCGGGTCGGCTACGCCTGCGACGTGGTGTTGTTCAGCGAGTTCGAATCCCGGGAGGCGCTCGAATCGTATGCCGTGCATCCCGAGCACCTGAGAGTCAAGGACGAAGTGGGCGACCTGCGGATCGCCCGCTACCAGGTGGATTACCCGGTCACGGAACGAGTGGGTCGTACGTCGTCAGGAGAGCAGTGTGCGTGATTTCATTTTCAACGGTCAGCCCTCGCGAGTGTTGTTCGGGGCGGGCTCATTGGTGCATCTCGAACGTGAGATCGATCTCCTCGGTGCAAAGCGCGCCCTGGTGCTGTCGACCCCGGAGCAGTCGACGCAGGCCCGGATGATTGCCGATCGCTTGGGCGCCCGCGCGGCGGGCATCTTTCCGCGTGCGGTCATGCACGTGCCGATCGAAACCGCCCGTCAGGCACGGGAGGAGGCGCGGCGGCTGGGGGCGGATTGCGCCGTGGCGATCGGGGGCGGGTCCACCGTCGGGCTGGGCAAGGCGATAGCGCTGGACTCCGGCTTGCCGATTCTGGCCATTCCCACGACTTATGCGGGCAGCGAAATGACGCCCATCTACGGCATCACTGAAGCGGGCCTCAAGAAGACCGGCAAAGACGTTCGAGTCCTGCCGCGAACCGTGATCTATGACCCCGAGTTGACGCTGACGCTGCCGGTGATGATGAGCGTGACCAGCGGGCTCAATGCCATTGCTCACGCCGCCGAAGGTTTGTACGCGCAGGATGGCAATCCAGTGATGGATCTGATGGCGGAGGAGGGCATCCGGGCCTTGGCGCATGCGATACCTGCGATCCGCCAGCGCCGCGACGACGTATCCGCCCGCGGCGACGCCTTGTACGGCGCCTGGTTGTGCGGCTCGGTCCTGGGCAGCGTGGGCATGGCCCTGCACCACAAGCTATGCCACACGCTGGGTGGCAGCTTCAATCTGCCGCACGCCGAGGTTCACACTGTCGTGTTGCCGCAGGCCATGGCCTTCAATGCCGCGGCTGCACCTCTGGCCATGACGCGTATCGAGCGCGCGCTGGGCGTCACTGGACAATCCACTGCCGCGGCCGGGCTGTTCGACCTCGCCCGGAACAACGGCGCGCCAGTGGCCTTGAAGGACATTGGCATGAAGGAGAGTGACCTGGATCGCGCGGCCGACATTGCGGTCAGCAACCCGTATTGGAACCCGCGTGCGTTCGGGGTTGAACAGAGGGCTGATATTCGTCATCTGCTGTGGTGTGCCTACGAGGGGGTTCGACCGGCTTGACGGGGCAGGCAGATCCCGGGTTCGTGGGGGGGCGGCGAGGGATCTCGCGCCGCGCTTGTCAGGACCGGCGTCTTCCTTTGCCGCGGACGACTTCAGGTGAGAGGGACGGGCCGGGTCGCATTGATAGTTCAAGTGCCGCATCTGCGCCAATGCCCGTCATGCACAGTAGTCGCACGACGATCTGGTCCTTGGCCGTTGGTGGTACTTCCTCGGTTGTGATGGCCAGGCTGATCCCGACGATCGCGTGCGCGGTCAATCTCCAGACCAACTCGGGATTGGGGATCTGGAATCGGCCGGCATCTGCTGCGCGCCGCAGATCGCGTATTGCAAAGGGCCCCATGCGCCGGAAGAGTGCATCGGCAATGACTTCGGAGCGATACAGCAACTGCTTCCAGCGCACATCGGAGGTTGCGGTTTCAAGGACGGTGCGCACACCGAACGCGTAAACCTGGGCCGGGTCTTCAAATTTCTCGGTGACCTTTTCGATGTGCAAGGCGAGCTCATGCATCATTTCCTCAAGCACCGCGATCGCAAGCTCGTCCTTGGATTTGAAGTAGTTGTAGACCGTCCCCGCGCCGACATCCGCTCGTTCGGCGATTTCCAGCATGGTGGCGCCGACCACGCCTTTTTCCGTCATGACGACGCTCGCGGCTTGGATCAGTGCCTGGCGGTTGCGCTGCTGCCTGCGCGCGACGCGGCCCATAGGCTCGTCTTGGTCTTCTGTCATTTCCATTGGGCCGTAGCCGATTCATCAGTGACTGACAGTCTAATGCGAGCGCGATCGCACATGATTCCCTCGACACTGAAGGCGATGCATGAGCCGCGCGGACCAGGCTCGAGAGCATTTTCAGCGCTCGCATTCCATTGAAGTCCCCAAACCATCGCCGGGCTGCCGTTGGTTCCGTGGACACGAATCGCCATCTTCCTGAACCGTCTCGAATCGCATCGGGCTGACAAGCGCGGAGCGCTGCAAGGCGGTGCGGCGCTCCGCATCGTCGACTCGTCCCAACCCGTGCGCCCGCCTCGGCGGTCATGAGCCCCGGCTGCCCCAAACCCGCGTTGCCGTCCGGAATGCCGACCGGCCTCATAGGTATTGCCGGGCTCATGGTCGCATCGACTTCGTCGACAGGGCCTGCAGAGACCTGGTCGCCATCTTGTCGATGGATTTGGATGACTGGCCATCTCATGCGAGGGAAAACCATAAGTGAACGACGTTCATGTTTGGAATAAAGTTCATTCCCGACTGCGGCTACAGCGTTCTATGAACTTCGATGGAGTGGGGCGATAGGAAGCCGGCGGCCCCTCAGCAATGCGAGAGATCGCGTCTGAGCTTTTCTCACCAGTTCTGGAAAAGGAGACCAACATGGGCGTTTCAACCCAAACGAACACCGATGGCTTTGATGCGGATGTAGCCATCGTCGGGGGCGGGCCCGTCGGCACGCTGCTCGCGATCCTGCTCGGCAAGAAGGGCAAGCGGGTCACGCTGGTCGAGCGCTGGAGCAAGGCCTATGGCCGCCCGCGCGCGGTCACTTATGACCACGAAATCGCCCGCATCCTGGCGGCACTCGGGATCGACTCCGAGAACGATCCGGCGATCAACTACCACGACGAGCTTTACTACTGGAAAGACGTCAAGGGCGAGAACCTGCAGATCGTCGATTGGCAAAGCACCTCGGCTTCAGGTTGGCGCGTGCGCTATTGGTTCAATCAACCCGACTTGGAGGTGCGCCTGACCCGAATTGCCGACACGCTGCCCAATATCAGACAGCTACGTGGCTGGCAGGGCGTGGCCCTGGATCAGGACGCCGATGGCGTCACCCTCGATCTGAAGAGGAATCCTGAAGAGGTCGGCGTGAACGGTGAAAGCCGGACTCTGCGTGCGAAGTTCGTTGTCGGTGCCGATGGCGCCAACAGCTTTGTTCGTGAAAGCCTCGCGATCGAGAACGAGGACAGGGGCTACTTCTTTGACTGGCTGATCCTCGACATGATCCCCAAGGGCGAATACGAGATGAAGCCCGCGCAATGGCAGCTTTGCGATCCCAAGCGCCCCACCACGATTGTCCCTGGCGGTCCCGGCCGGCGTCGCTGGGAATACATGATGCTGCCTGGCGAGTCGATCGAAGAAATGCAGAAGGCCGAGCGGGCCTGGGAACTGCTCAAGCCCTGGGGTTTGACCCCGGAGAACGCCGAGTTGGAGCGCAGCGCCGTCTATCGCTTCCAGGCCCGCTGGGCCAAGGTCTGGCACAAGGGGCGCTGTGCGCTGGCTGGCGATGCTGCGCACCTCATGCCGCCCTTCGCCGGTGAGGGCATGTGCGCGGGCATGCGCGATGCCGTTGCTCTTGGCTGGCGTCTGAACGCCATTCTCGAGGGCAAGTTCGGCCTGGAGGTGCTGGAGAGCTACACCACGGAGCGTCTGGAGCACGCCAAGCATTACATCAACTTCAGCCAGGAGCTGGGGAAGATCATCTGTATCTCGGACGAGAAGGAAGCGGCCGAGCGCGACGCCCGGATGAAGGCCGATCTGGCCGCCCGGAACAACAAGCCTGTCCCTACTGACGTCTGCCAACTGGGCCCCGGTGCGTGGTGCGCAGATGCCACCCATGCGGGCGAACTGTCGGTGCAGGGTGTGGTTGAAGCTGCAGGAAAGCGCGACAGGTTCGACCAGGCTGTCGGCCAAGGCTGGGTCGTGATCGGGCTGGAGTTGGACCCGGCGGCCGCGCTGAGCGACGAACAACTGGAGCAGTTGGCCCTGCTGGAAGGCCTTACGGTGAAGATCGGTCGGCCCGGCACCCCGTGCGACGCCATCGACGTCGACGGTACATACGCGAAGTGGTTGGCCGAGATCGATGCCAGGTACGTGCTGCTGCGGCCTGACTTCTATGTGGCGGCCACCGCCAACAGCCCTGAAATGCTGCAACTGCGATTCGATGAAGTCATGTCTCGTCTTCATCTGAGCCAGATGGCACTCGCCTGAAATGCCGCCAGGCAGAGGAGCAGGCACGGGCGCAAGCGCAGGCGCAGGCGCAGGCGCAGGCGCCGGAATGGCCTGTTCAATCACCGACCAATGACAACCGGAGACAAGCATGCATCTCAATCGCAGGAATTTCACCCAGGGCATTGCCGCCGCAGCCGTGGTCGGCGCGGCGCCCCTCGCATGGGCTGCCGACACCATCAAGATCGGCTATGTGTCGCCCCAGACAGGGCCGCTCGCGTCCTTTGGTGAAACCGACAAATGGGTCATCGAGCAGATGAAGGCGGCCTTCAAGGATGGCCTCGTCATCGGTGGCAGGAAGTACGACGTTCAGATCATCCTGAAGGACAGCCAGTCCAATCCCAATCGCGCCGGAGAGGTGGCCAACGATCTGATCCTCAAGGACAAGGTGGCCTTGATCCTGACCGCGGGCACGCCCGAGACCGCCAATCCGGTCAGCGACGCCGCGGAGCTCAATGAAGTGCCTTGCATTTCGAGCGTGGTGCCTTGGCAGCCGTGGTTCTTCGGCCGCCAGGGCAACCCGGCGAAGGGCTTCGACTGGACCTTCCACTTCTTCTGGGGTCTGGAAGACGTGATTGCCAATTTCACCAACGGCTGGAAGAGCCTTCCCACGAACAAGAAGGTGGGTGCCCTGTTTCCCAACGATGGTGACGGCAATGCCTGGGGCGACAAGGAGCAGGGCTTCCCGAAGCCCCTGGCACAGATGGGATTCAGCCTGACAGACCCGGGGCGCTTTCAAAGCGGTACCCAGGATTTCAGCGCCCAGATCGCCGCGTTCAAGAAGGACAGTGTCGAGATCGTCACCGGCGTGATCATCCCGCCCGATGCAAAGACCTTCCTGACGCAAGCCCGCCAGCAAGGCTTCAAGCCAAAGGTTGTTTCCCTCGGCAAGGCACTGATGCATCCTCTGGCCATCGAGGCACTGGGGGATCTGGGGGAAGGGTTGACGACCGAGGTCTGGTGGAGCCCTTCGCACCCGTTCAGTTCAAGCCTGACCGGTCAAAGCTCCCGTGCGCTGGCTGATGCCTATGAAACGAGCACCAAGAAGCAGTGGACTCAGCCCTTGGCTTTTGCTCATGCCTTGTTCGAGGTGGCGTCCGACGCCTTGAAGCGCAGCAAGTCTCTGAAACCCGCCGACGTTCGAGATGCCGTGGCGTCGGCCAAGGTCAAGACAGTGGTGGGCGACGTGGCCTGGGGGGGGCAAGGGCCGTTCAGGAACGTCAGCAAGACGCCGCTGGTCCTTGGGCAATGGACAAAGGGGACCAAGTACAAGTACGAGCTGACCATCGTCAACAACGATGCAGTAAGGGCGGTTCCGCTGGGCGGCAAGCTCAGGGCAATGTGAGACAGGCGGAAAGCTGTCATGCCATTGCTTGCACTGCACTCGGTCAGCAAGTCATATGGGGCGCTCAAGGTCACGGACGACATCACGTTGTCGGTGGAGAAAGGCGAGACCCTGGGCATCCTGGGTCCCAACGGGGCTGGCAAGACCACCTTGTTCAACCTGATCTCAGGGGATGTCAGCGTGAATGCTGGCCGGGTGGAGTACGACGGGGAGGATGTGACAGCCTTGCCGCCACACCTGCGCTGCAGGCGCGGAATTGGCCGCAGCTACCAGGTGCCGCAACCATTCGGCAACATGAGCGTGTTCGAGAACCTCGTCACCGCGGCCAGCTTCGGCGGCGGCCAGACCGAGCGTCAGGCCTGGCACACGGCAGTGGAGGTGCTGGAGCACACGGGCTTGATGACGCACGCCAACAAGCCCGCGGGCTCTCTGACCCTTCTGAACCGAAAACGGCTTGAACTGGCGCGAGCTCTGGCCACCGGGCCGGAGTTGCTGTTGCTCGACGAAATCGCTGGAGGCCTGACGGAGCACGAGGCGAAGGATCTCGTGGATGAGCTCAAGCGCATCAAGGCCAGAGGCGTGACGATGATCTGGATTGAGCACGTTGTTCATGCCTTGCTGTCGGTGGCCGATCGACTTTTCGTCATCAATTTCGGGCGGGAACTTGCCGAGGGCAAGCCTCACGACGTGATGAACGATCCCGAGGTCAAGCGGGTGTACATGGGCATGGAGGTTTGACATGGCTGTGCTTCTTCAGACCCATGACTTGAAGGCGTTCTACGGTGACGCTCAGGCGTTGTTCGGAATCGATTTCGAACTCGAGGCCGGCGAGCTGGTGGCGATCATCGGAGCCAACGGTGCCGGGAAATCCACCTTCCTCAAGTGCCTGACCGGCCTGGTGAGGGCGCCCGCGGAGACCATCACCTGGAAAGGTTCGCCGATCGGAGGCTTGCCTCCAAGCCGGATCGTCCGCGAGGGAGTGGCCATGGTGCCGGAGGGGCGGCGCCTGTTTCCCTCGCTGTCCGTGGAGGAGAACCTCCTGATGGGCGCTCATGCCCGGCGAAAGGGGCCGTGGAACCTGAGGCGGCTCTACCGGATGTTCCCCATCCTGGAGGAGAAGCGCAGCGTACCCGGAACATCTCTTTCCGGCGGGCAGCAACAGATGGTGGCGATCGGGCGGGCGCTGATGAGCAATCCCGAAGTGCTGCTATGCGACGAACTCTCGCTCGGTCTCGCGCCGATCGTGATCGGCGAGATCTACAACGCCATGCCGGAGATCACGGCCGAGGGCATGACTGTGGTGATCGTGGAGCAGGACGTGACCATGGCGCGTCGCGTTTCCCGGCGCCTGTACTGCTTCCAGGAGGGGCTGGTCTCTCTGCAGGGGTCCTCCAGCGATCTGACGCGAGAGCAGATCAGCCAAGCCTACTTCGGAGTCTGATTCATGGAAACCGTATTGCAGGGCCTGCTTCTGGGCGGCCTCTATGGCCTCTTTGCGCTCGGCCTGTCCCTCATGTTCGGTGTCATGCGACTGACCAACACCGCACACGGGGATTTCATCATCCTGGGTGCGTTCTGCTCGATCGCATGGGTCGCGCTCGGCTTGTCTGCCTGGCAGGCCCTGGTCCTAACCCTGCCGGTGGCCTGGTGCGTGGGCTATGCGACCCAGCATTTCGTGCTCAACGGAACATTGGGCAAGGATCCCTTGCCCTCGCTGGTGGTGACGTTCGGACTGTCGATCGTGACGCAAAACCTCCTGCTGGAAATGTTCTCCGCCGATCCGCGCTCGATCGATACCGGTGGTCTCAACACCTTGGGTTGGGCTGTCACCGAAGGCGTGTCCGTTGGCGTCTTGCCGCTGCTGATCTTTGCTCTGGCGATCCTGGCCACCGCCGGCCTGCAATGGTTGTTCACTCATACCGGCCTGGGGCGTTCGTTCCGCGCCGTGTCGGACGACAGGGAGATTGCGGAACTCATGGGGCTGAACGCGCGCAAGGTCTATGCCCTGGCGACCGCTTTGGCCTTCGTCCTCGTCGGCCTGGCTGGAACCCTGCAAGGCATGCGTACCACCGTGGCTCCGTCTGACGGTCCGATGCTGCTGCTGTTCGCTTTCGAGGCCGTGATCATCGGCGGCATGGGTAGTTTCTGGGGCACCTTGGCGGGAGCCATGCTGCTCGGCATCACTCAGCAGGTCGGCTTTCGACTTGACCCCGGATGGGGCATCTGGGGAGGGCACTTGATGTTCCTGGCCGTACTGGTACTGCGTCCGCAGGGCCTGTTCCCCAAGACACGAGGATAAGAGGTGAGCCGCATGAAGAACCCGTCTTACGAGGTCGTTCGCAGCACCCGGGGGAGCCGGATGCTGCTCGTCGCCGGTGGCGCTTTGGTCGCATTTGGAGCCAGCCTGCCCTGGTGGGGGGAGTCCAGCTGGATGCGCGAATTTGTTGAGATCGCCTGCTACTTCATCTTCGCGATGATGTGGAACCTGATGGCCGGCTATGGCGGGATGGTGTCCATCGGCCAGCAGGCCTTCTTCGGTCTGGGCGGCTATGTGATGCTCGCACTGGGCAACTTCCTCGGTATCAACCCTTTCGTGGCGGTCGTGTTCGGTGCGCTGGCCGCTGCGATGGTGGCAATCCCGGTGTCCTGGGTGGCGTTCCGGTTGCAAGGCGGTTATTTCGCCATCGGAAGCTGGGTGATCGCCGAGGTGTTCCGACTCACCGTGGCCAACGTTTCCGCTGTCGGTGGGGGATCAGGAACGACGCTGACGGCCTTGCGCGGGATCGATCGAGTCACACGTGAATCCGTCACCTACTGGATGGCGTTGGCCTGCGTGGTGGTCTCGATTGGCCTTGTGTACCTGTTCTTGCGCAGCAAGCAGGGATTGGCGCTGTTGGCGATCCGTGACAACGAGGTGGCTGCGCGTTCCCAGGGGATTGCCGTGACGCGGATGAAGCTTGCCGTCTACGCTGTGGCAGCCTTCGGAGCCGGCCTGGCCGGCGCTCTCTATTTCGTTGGCAATCTGCGCATCAGTCCGGATGCCGCGTTCAGCGTGAACTGGTCGGCATTCGCCATCTTCATGGTGGTGATCGGAGGCATTGGCCGCATTGAAGGCCCGCTGATCGGTGCCCTGGTCTTCTGGGCGTTGAACAAGTTCTTCAGTGACTACGGTACCTGGTACCTGCTGGGCCTGGGCGTGATGGCCATCGTGATGACCATCTACTTCAAGCAGGGCTTGTGGGGATATGCCCAGCAGCGCTGGGGCTGGACCTTGTTTCCGACATCACGAAGACTACGCACTGTTGATTTCCATGAAGTCGATCAGGGTGTCGGAGTCCGGCACGCAGTCAGAGATCTTCCCGCGCATCTGCCCCTTGTGGGTGGCGGTGAAGAACACCGGCAGGCCGTCGCACTCCTGGAGCGGTGAGGTCGCAAGCTCGCGGCTGGCGGCGCCATCCCGCTTGCCATGACTACGTGGCCTGCAGCGAGCGGCTGCGCGCACCGATTCGGCGGCTCCAGCCCGCGAGTCCCAGCGCGCCCAGCGTGATCGCCGCGCCGGCCCACGGGAGATCGGCCAACGGGACGCCGGCCGCCAGCATGCCGCTCCCGACCCATGCGCCGGCAGCATTGCCGAGGTTGAAGGCGCCCTGATTCAGCGTCGATGCCAGGTTGGGCGCCGCGCTCGCGTGATGCACGATCAAGGTCTGCAGCAGCGGCACCAGCGCGAAGGAGAGTGCCGTCCACGCGAACATCAGCGGCACCGTCGCGGCCTGCAAGGGAAGTGCAAAGCGAAGCAAGGCGAGCGCCAGGGCGTCGAGCCCGAGCACCAGCAATAGCGATGGCAGAAGCCTCCGGTCGCCGAGGCGCCCGCCGACGGTGCTGCCGACCGTCAGGCCCACGCCGAGCAGCAGCAGGATGGGGGCGACCGCGTCGTCGGAAAAACCGCTCACACGCGTCAACAGCGGCGTGATGAAGGTGAAGACGCAGAACAGGCTGGCCGAGGAGAGGGTGCTCATCGCGAGCGCGAGCAGCACACGCCGGTCAGCCAGCACGGCGAACTCACGCAGGATGTTGCCCTTCTGCATTTCGATATTGCGGGGCAGCAGGGTGGCGAGCGATGCGACCGCACCCAGCGCGATGAAGACAATCGCGGCGAAGGTCATGCGCCATCCGAAGTGCTCGCCGATGATCCGGCCCAGCGGCACGCCCAGCACGTTGGCAAGCGTCAGCCCGGTGAACATCAACGCGATGGCCTGGGAACGCCGGTTCGGTGCCACCAGCCCCGCCGCCACCACGGAGCCGATGCCGAAGAAGGTGCCGTGCGCCAGTGCCGTGACCACGCGCGCGAGCATCAGCAATCCGTAGTTCGGCGCCAGCGCGCACAACAGATTGCCGAGAACGAACAGGGAAGCCAGCGCGATCAGGGTCATCTTGCGCGGGAGCCCGGCGGTGGCCACCGCGAATACCGGCGCGCCGATCACCACGCCCAGCGCGTAGCCGGTGACCAGCAGGCCGGCCTGGGACAGGGTCACGTCGAGGTCGAGAGCCATCTCCGGCAGGAGGCCCATCACCACGAACTCGCTGGTGCCGATGGCGAATGCCGCGGCTGCGAGGGCAAGCAGCGCGACGGGCATGCGCGAGGAGGAGGTGGAGGGCGGAAGGCGGGGTGGGGTATTCATCGGCGGATGCAAGGGTTAACCCTGATTATCCCGAAGGCCCACCTCAAATCGCCGGCCGTCACGCCTTCTGACGGAATTCGGTGGCGTAAAACAACAGCGCGATGAGCGCGAAGGCGCCTCCCAGCAGGCTCAGGCCGTTCCATCCGTGGAATGCGTAGACGGCGGCCGCCAGTGCGGACGCCACCGCGGCGCACAGGAAGACGGAGCAGAAGAAGAGGCCGTTGAGGCGTCCGCGCAACTCCGGCGCCAGCACGTAGAGGCTGCGCAAGCTCAGCACGTTGCAGATCTGGACAGCACCGTCGAGCAGCACGCCGGCGGCGACCAGACCCGCCAGCGAGCGCATATGTACCGCGAGCGCGCCCAGCGCGAAGGACAGCAGCAGTGCCGCCATTGCCAGGCCAGTCGCAGGCCGGGTCAGGCCGCGGTCCGCCAGGCGCCCGGCCCAAGGTGCCGTCAGCGCACCGGCGGCGCCGGCAAGGGCGAACAGCGCGATGCCGGCCTGACCCAGGCCGTATTCGTGCGCCAGTGCCAACGGCACGGCGGTCCAGAAGGCCTGGAATCCGGCGAACATCAATCCCTGGTAGACAGCTCGGCGCCGCAGCAGCGGCGTGCGCCAGACGATGCCCGGCAGCGAGGCCATGGTGCGCCGATAGCCGGTGGATGCTTGCGGGCGCCGCTTGGGCAATGCGCGCCACAGAATCAGGCTGAAAAGGGCCATCAGGGCGGCGGACGCGGCGAAAACCGTCCGCCAGCCAAATGCCGAGGCGACGAAGCTCGAAAAAGGCCGTGCGAGCATGATCCCGACCAACAGGCCCGACATGATGTTTCCCACAACCTTGCCGCGCGTGGCTTCGGGCACCAGATGCGAGGCCAGCGGCACCAGGACCTGGGCGGCAACGGCGCAGCTGCCGACCACGAACGAGGCTGTGAGGAAGGTGGCGGCCGAATTCGACAGGGTGATACCCAGCAGGCCGATCACGGCGCCTGCCATCGCGAAGACGATCAGGCGCCGGTTCTCCACCACATCTGCCAGCGGCACCAGGAAGAGCAGGCCGGCGCCGTAGCCCAGTTGGGTCAGCGTCATGATCAGCCCGGCCAGCCCCGCGTGGAGCCCGAGGTTGGCGGCGATCGGTTCGATGAGCGGCTGCGCGAAGTAGAGGTTGGCCACGCACAGTCCGCAGGCGAGCGCGAACAAGAGGGTGAGGCCCGTGGACAGGCCGGCCGGCGTGCTGCCGACATGGGCTGTCATCGAGGCGGGCGCTCTGGAAGAGGAGGCAGGGAAGGGCACAGGAGAAGGCACGGAAGTTCCCGGGCGAGCCCGTGGGGCCGGGACCTTAGCATGTCCGCCGGATGCGCGCCGGCATAGAACGAAGGCGCTATCGCCAAGTGGCCGCCTGCTGGCTACCGTGCTGGCGAGCCGTGCGGGAAAGGGTCCCGCAATCCGGAGGGAAAAGGATTCGTCATGCCCAAGAGCATCGTGTTTTGTGCCGACGGCACCTGGAACGGCCTCGGGCAGGGCGACGGCCAGGATGTGCAGGCCGATGCGACCAATGTGCTGAGACTCTTTGCCGCGCTGGCGGGTGAAGTGACGCCGGAATCGCTGCGCAAGCAGGACGAGAAGGAAAAGGTCGCGGCCGGCAGCGACGGCGCGGTGATCCAGGTGGCCAAGTACCTGCATGGCGTCGGCGACTCGGGCAACGCCATTCGCAGGCTTCTCGGCGGCGTGTTCGGCGAAGGCTTCATCGAGCGCATCGTGCGCGGCTACACCTTCCTCTCGCGCAACTACCAGGCCGGCGACCGCATCTTTCTTGCCGGCTTCAGCCGCGGCGCCTACACCGTTCGTGCGCTCGGCGGCATGGTGACCCGCATGGGGCTGCTGCCGCCGCAGGCCATGCGCGCCGACGACGGCAGCTACGATGCCGAGAAAGCCTACAGGCTCGGCGTCTACGTCTGGAGCGCCTACCGCAGGGCCGCGGGCAAGCAGAGCACCTTGCTCGGCTACCTCGAGGAATTCAAGGCCGAGCCCATCGATCTCGCCACGCTGGTGCGCGACGTCGACATCGAGGCCATCGGTGTCTGGGACACCGTCGGCGCGCTCGGCGTGCCGGTCTACAACCTGGCCGACGCCTCCAAGGTCGACATCTTCGAGTTCGCGGACCGCGTCCTGTCGGCCAAGGTGCGTTACGGTTTCCAGGCACTCGCGATCGACGAGCAGCGAAGCGACTTCGAGCCGACCCTGTGGGACGACCGGACGGATGTGCATCAACGCTGGTTCTGCGGCGCGCACGCGGATGTGGGCGGCGGCTATCCCACGCAGGACCTCTCGCAGTGTTCGCTCGACTGGATGATCGGCCGACTGCGCGACGCCGGGGTCGCCATTTCGCCGAGTTACCAGCCGGCCGCAGGGGCCTCCGGTTCCGGGCCCATCCACACGCCCTACCTGGAGCCGCCCTTCGACCTGCGGCCGCACGGTCCCAGGCAGTGCCCGGACGACGCGCTGTTCCATCCGAGCGTGCAGATGTACATCGATCGCTTCAGCAGCTACCAGCCGGCTGCGCTGGATCGCTTCCTTCAGGGCCGCAGGCTGGCGGCGGAGGCCGTGAAGCCCTGAAAGAGGACACGGCGGAATGAGCTTGCTGTCACGCCGCCGCGCCTGGGGTTGCTCTGACAGCCCGGGAGTGTGGCGGGGGCGTGGACGCTCTATAGTCCCCGCCTCACCGTCCCCCGACGCATGGCAGGTACGTATCCGCACGAACTGCCTGCGGGGCGTCGACGACGTACAGGTTTTCCCACGCAATGCTCACCTCTGTCGCCCCGATGATGGATTGGACCGACCGCCACTGTCGGTTCTTTCATCGCCTGCTCACGCGCCGCACGCTGCTCTACACCGAAATGGTGACCACCGGCGCGCTCATCCATGGCGACGTGCCGCGGCACTTGCGTTTCAACGTGGAGGAGCATCCGGTGGCGTTGCAACTCGGCGGGAGCGAGCCGTCGGACCTGGCCCGTTGCGCGAAGCTGGGCGAGAGCTGGGGCTATGACGAGATCAACATCAACTGCGGCTGCCCGAGCGAACGTGTGCAGCGGGGTGCTTTCGGCGCCTGCCTGATGAACGAGCCGCAGCTCGTGGCGGATTGCGTGAAGGCGATGGTGGATGCGGTCGAGGTGCCGGTGACGGTCAAGCATCGCATCGGCATCGACAAGATCGAAAGCTATGAATTCGTCAGGGACTTCGTCGGCACCGTGAGCGAAGCGGGCTGCGACACCTTCATCGTCCATGCGCGCAACGCGTGGCTCAAGGGCTTGTCGCCCAAGCAGAACCGGGAGGTGCCGCCGCTGCGCCATGAGCTGGTGCACCGGCTGAAGCACGACTTCCCGGCGCTTCGCATTTCGATCAACGGCGGGTTCAACGACAGCGCCCAGATGCAGGCGCACCTGCGCCTGCTCGATGGCGTCATGGTCGGGCGGGAGGCGTATCACAACCCGTGGTGGCTGGCCGAATGGGATTCGGTCTTCTACGGCGAGCCGCCGTCGGCACTGACGCGCGAGGAGGTGGAGGCACGCATGTGCGACTACATGGCGCGCGAAGCGGCCGAACAGGGAACGCCGTGGTCGAACATCGCGCGCCACATGCTGGGCCTGCGCAACGGGCTGCCCGGCGCGCGGCGGTGGCGGCAGGTCTGGAGCGACCATCGCCTGAAGTCGCAGTCGCCGCACGAAGTGATGGCGATCGCGCATGCACGCGATGCCGCCGAACGCGAATCGCTCGCTCCGACCGCCTGAAAGTCCGCCGGCGCCGAAGACGCTCAGGCGGCAGCGTTGAGCCCGTTGCGGAAATGCTGCTGCATGCAGGCCATGGCGGCTGCGGGATCGCGCGCCCGGATGGCCGCCATGATGGCCCGGTGCTCGCTCAGCGACTCGTCGATGCGGCCCGACTTCAGCAGCGAATTGTGGCGGTTGAGCTTCATGACCTTGCGCAGGTCCGCCACCATCTGGTCGCGCCACCGGTTGTTGGCGATCGCCATCAGCCGCATGTGAAAGCGTTCATTGACCGCGAAGAAGTGCTCGCGGTCGACATGCCCGGGCCGGGCGGCCGCCTCGAGTTCGGCATGCAGGCTCTCCAGGTCGGTCAGCTCGGCCTCGCAGGCGTGTTCGGCGACCATGCCTGCGGCATCGCTTTCGAGCAGGCTCAACAGGTGGTAGACGTCGGCCAGGTCCTTGTCCGAGACCTCGGTCACGTAGGCGCCCCGGCGTACCTTCATCGTCACGAGGCCTTCGGCGGCGAGTACCTTCAAGGCCTCGCGCAGCGGCGTGCGGCTGATGCCGTACTCCTCGGCCAGCCGTAGCTCGTCGATCCAGCTGCCCGGCTCCAGTTCGCGCTTGAAGATGCGTTGGCGCAGAAGCTCCGCCACCTCCTCGTAGAGGGCGCGTGGGGTGAGGGTGGTTGCGGACATGCGCGAAATGTACTGCAAATCGGAGATTGAATTAATAATTACAGATCATGTAGACTTCGGTTGATCTGTTCGCCTCCCGCGCGGACACTCCCCCCACCTTTTCGGCCATTCCCGGACCACTCTAAGCGGCGCCCATGAGCAACACCGACCCCGAATTCCAAACCGCCAATCTCGAAGCCTGGACACGGGCCGCCGCCAAGTCGGCGCCGAACGGCGACCTGAAGGCCCTCGACTGGATCACGCCCGACGGTATCGCCGTCAAGCCGCTCTACACCGCCGCCGATCTCCAGGGATTGCGCTACACGGACACGCTCCCCGGGTTCGAGCCCTACCTGCGCGGACCGCAGGCGACCATGTACGCCGTGCGCCCCTGGACAATCCGCCAGTACGCGGGCTTCTCCACCGCCGAAGAATCGAATGCCTTCTATCGGAAGGCGCTTGCCGCAGGCGGACAGGGCGTGAGCGTCGCCTTCGATCTCGCGACTCACCGCGGCTACGACAGCGACCATCCGCGCGTGACCGGCGACGTGGGCAAGGCCGGGGTCGCGATCGACTCGGTCGAGGACATGAAGATCCTCTTCGACCAGATCCCGCTGGACAAGGTCAGCGTGTCGATGACCATGAACGGCGCCGTGCTGCCGGTACTCGCCGGCTACGTGGTGGCGGCGGAGGAGCAGGGCGTCTCGCAGGCGCAATTGAGCGGGACCATCCAGAACGACATCCTCAAGGAGTTCATGGTCCGCAACACCTACATCTTTCCGCCCGAGCCGTCGATGCGGATCATCGGCGACATCATCGAGTACACGGCGCAGAACATGCCGAAGTTCAACTCGATCTCGATCAGCGGCTATCACATGCAGGAAGCCGGCGCCAACCAGGCGCTCGAACTGGCTTTCACGCTGGCCGACGGCAAGGAGTACGTGAAGACCGCGCTGGCCAAGGGCCTCGATGTGGATGGTTTCGCGGGCCGCCTGAGCTTCTTCTGGGCGATCGGCATGAACTTCTACCTCGAGGTTGCCAAGATGCGTGCCGCGCGCCTGCTTTGGTGCCGGATCATGAAGCAATTCAAGCCGAAGAATCCCAAGAGCCTGATGCTGCGCACGCACTGCCAGACCTCGGGCTGGTCCCTCACCGAGCAGGACCCCTACAACAACGTGGTGCGCACCACCATCGAGGCCATGGCCGCGGTCTTCGGCGGTACGCAGAGCCTGCACACCAATGCGCTCGACGAGGCGATCGCGCTGCCCACCGAGTTCTCGGCGCGTATCGCCCGCAATACGCAGCTCATCATCCAGGAAGAGACGCACATCACGAACGTGATCGACCCCTGGGCCGGCAGCTACATGATGGAGAAGCTCACGCAGGACATGGCCGATGCGGCCTGGGCCATCATCGAAGAGGTCGAGGCCATGGGCGGCATGACCCGCGCGGTCGACAGCGGCTGGGCCAAGCTCAAGATCGAGGCGGCCGCGGCCGACAAGCAGGCGCGCATCGATTCGGGCAAGGACGTCATCGTGGGCGTCAACAAGTACAAGCTGCAGAACGAGGACAAGGTCGACATTCTCGAGATCGACAACATGAAGGTCCGCGAGGGGCAGATCGCCCGGCTCGAGGCGGTGCGCGCGAAGCGCGATGCCAAGGCGGTGCAGGCGGCGCTGGATGCGCTCACTGCCGCGGCTGAAAGCGGCCAGGGCAATCTGCTGGACCTGAGCATCAAGGCGGTGCGCCTGCGCGCCACCGTGGGCGAGATCAGCGATGCGCTGGAGAAGGTGTATGGCCGCCATCGTGCCGATACGCAGAAGGTGACGGGCGTCTACGCCGCCGCCTACGACTCGGCCGAAGGCTGGGAAGCGCTGCAGCGCGAGATCGCGGCCTTTGCCGAGGAGCAGGGCCGGCGTCCGCGCGTGATGATCTCCAAGCTCGGACAGGACGGCCACGACCGCGGCGCCAAGGTCGTCGCGACCGCTTTCGCCGATCTGGGCTTCGACGTCGACATGGGGCCGCTGTTCCAGACCCCCGAGGAATGCGCGCGCCAGGCGATCGAGAACGACGTGCACGCCGTCGGCGTGAGTACCCTCGCCGCCGGCCACAAGACCTTGGTGCCCGCGATCATCCAGGAGCTGAAGAAGCAGGGTGCCGACGACATCATCGTGTTCGTGGGCGGGGTGATCCCGCGCCAGGATTACGAATTCCTCTACAACGCCGGCGTGAAGGGCATCTATGGTCCCGGTACGCCGATTCCGGCCAGCGCCAAGGACGTGCTGGAACAGATCCGCGCAGCGGTCGCTGCCTGACGATGCCGCAGGCGAAGAGCCCGGTCGGGGTGCAGGCGCTCGCGACCGAAGGGCCGGCGCAGCGCCGCGCGATCGCGAAGGCGATCACGCTCCTGGAGTCCACGCGCGCGGACCATCGCGCGCAGGCCGACGAACTGCTCACGGCGCTGCTGCCGCGCACCGGCCGCTCGTTCAGGCTGGGCATCTCGGGTGTGCCCGGCGTCGGCAAGTCCACATTCATCGAGGCGCTCGGGCTCTACCTGATCGAGCGCGGCCACCGCGTCGCGGTGCTCACCATCGATCCCTCGTCCTCGGTGTCGGGCGGCTCGATCCTCGGCGACAAGACGCGGATGGAGAGGCTCTCGGTGAGCGAACATGCCTACATCCGCCCGAGCCCCTCGTCGGGCACGCTCGGCGGAGTCGCCGAGAAGACGCGCGAAGCCATGCTGGTCTGTGAAGCCGCCGGCTACGACATCGTGATCGTCGAGACGGTGGGCGTCGGCCAGAGCGAAACGGCGGTCTCGGGCATGACCGACATGTTCGTGCTGCTGCAGTTGCCCAATGCGGGCGACGACTTGCAGGCCATCAAGAAGGGCGTGATGGAACTCGCCGACCTGGTGGTCATCAACAAGGCCGATCTCGACGTCGACGCGGCAACGCGTGCCCAGGCTCAGATCACCTCGGCGTTGCGGCTCTTCGGCCACCATGGCAACCCGGCCCATGCGCAGGCCGCACCGGTCGCCCAGGTGGTGCACGGCGCCGATGCGGCGCGGCATGCCCCTGCGGAACTGCGCCAGTGGCAGCCGAAGGTGATCCAGTCCAGCGCGCTGACCGGCAGCGGCATCGACGCCTTCTGGCGCACCGTGCTGGAGTTCAAGGCGATGCAGACCGCCAACGGGCGTCTGGCCGCACGCAGGGAAAGGCAGGCGCTCGCGTGGATGTGGGAACGCATCGACGCGGGGCTGAAGCTCGCGTTTCGCCAGCACCCGCGCGTGCGCGCAATGCTGCCGCAGGCGATGGAGCAGGTCGCCGCCGGTACGCTCGCGGCCTCGACCGCCGCTCGACAGTTGCTGGCCGCCCAGGCCGAGTACTCCTAGATTCACACTTCACATACACGCCATGAAAGAAATCCTCGAACAACTCGAAAACCGGCGCGCCCAGGCGCGCCTCGGCGGCGGACAGAGGCGCATCGACGCGCAGCATGCCAAAGGCAAGCTGACGGCGCGCGAGCGCATCGAGCTTCTGCTGGATGACAACACCTTCGAAGAATGGGACATGTTCGTCGAGCATCGCTCGAGCGACTTCGGCATGGCCGACAACAAGATCCCCGGCGACGGCGTCGTGACCGGCTACGGCATGATCAACGGCCGCCTGGTCTTCGTCTTCAGCCAGGACTTCACCGTCTTCGGCGGCGCGCTGTCCGAGGCGCACGCCGAGAAGATCTGCAAGATGATGGACCAGGCCATGAAGGTCGGCGCGCCGGTGATCGGGCTCAACGATTCCGGGGGGGCGCGCATCCAGGAGGGCGTGGCTTCGCTGGGCGGTTATGCCGAGGTGTTCCAGCGCAACGTGATGGCCTCGGGCGTGGTGCCGCAGATCAGCATGATCATGGGGCCTTGCGCGGGCGGCGCCGTCTACTCGCCGGCGATGACCGATTTCATCTTCATGGTGCGCGACAGCTCGTACATGTTCGTCACCGGTCCGGATGTGGTGAAGACCGTGACGCACGAAGACGTGACGGCCGAGGAACTGGGCGGCGCAATCACCCACACGACCAAGAGCGGCGTGGCCGACATGGCCTTCGACAACGACGTCGAGGCGCTGATGATGCTGCGCCGCCTCTACAACTACCTGCCGCTCAACAACCGCGAGAAGCCGCCGGTGCGTCCGAGCGGCGATCCGGCCGACCGTGCCGACCTCTCTCTCGACACGCTGGTGCCCGACAACCCGAACAAGCCCTACGACATGAAGGAGCTGATCTCGAAGGTGGTCGACGACGGCGACTTCTTCGAACTGCAGCCGGATTACGCCAAGAACATCGTGATCGGCTTCGCGCGGATGGACGGCCAGAGCGTGGGTATCGTGGCCAACCAGCCGCTGGTGCTGGCCGGCTGCCTGGACATCAAGTCCTCCACCAAGGCGGCGCGCTTCGTGCGCTTCTGCGATGCGTTCAACATTCCGGTGCTCACCTTCGTCGACGTTCCCGGCTTCATGCCGGGAACGAGCCAGGAGTACGGCGGCATCATCAAGCATGGCGCCAAGCTGCTCTACGCCTACGCCGAATGCACGGTGCCGAAGATCACGGTCATCACGCGCAAGGCCTATGGCGGCGCCTACGACGTGATGTCGTCGAAGCACCTGCGCGGCGACGTCAATCTCGCCTGGCCGCGCGCCGAGATCGCGGTGATGGGCGCCAAGGGCGCGGTGGAGATCATCTTCCGCGAGGACAAGAACGACCCGGAGAAGCTGGCCGCGCGCGAAGCCGAATACAAGGCCCGCTTCGCCAATCCCTATGTGGCCGGCACGCGCGGCTACATCGACGACGTCATCCTGCCCAGCGAAACACGAAAGCGCATCTGCCGCAGCCTTGTGATGCTGCGCGAAAAGAAGCTCGACAACCCGTGGCGCAAGCACGGCAACATTCCGCTCTGAGCCCGGGGGAGATACCAGACATGTTCACGAAGATTCTTATCGCCAACCGTGGCGAAATTGCCTGCCGCGTCATCAAGACGGCCAGGAAGATGGGTATCCGCACCGTTGCGGTCTATTCCGACGCCGACAAGGACGCGCGCCATGTCGAACTGGCCGACGAGGCCGTTCACATCGGCGGCTCCGCCAGCCGCGACAGCTACCTGCAGGCCGATCGCATCATCGCGGCCTGCAAGACGACCGGCGCACAGGCCGTGCATCCGGGTTACGGCTTCCTGTCCGAGAACGAGGCCTTTGCGAAGAAGGTCGAGGAGGAGGGCATCGTCTTCATCGGGCCGAAGCACTATTCCATCGCGGCCATGGGCGACAAGATCGCCTCGAAGAAGCTGGCCAAGGAAGCCCAGGTCAGCACCATTCCCGGCTGGAACGACGCGATCGAGAGCGCCGAACGCGCGGTCCTGATCGCCCGCGATGTCGGCTATCCGGTCATGATCAAGGCGTCGGCCGGCGGCGGCGGCAAGGGCCTGCGCGTCGCCTACAACGACAAGGATGCGTTCGACGGCTTCACCTCCTGCCGCAATGAGGCACGCAACAGTTTCGGCGACGACCGCGTGTTCATCGAGAAGTTCGTCGAGGAGCCGCGCCACATCGAAATCCAGGTGCTCGGCGATGCGGACGGCAATGTGATCTATCTCAACGAGCGGGAGTGCTCGATCCAGCGCCGGCACCAGAAGGTGATCGAGGAAGCACCGTCGCCCTTCATCAGCGACGAGACGCGCAAGGCCATGGGCGAGCAGGCGGTGGCCCTGGCCAAGGCCGTCAAGTACCAGAGCGCGGGCACCGTGGAGTTCGTGGTCGGCAAGGACCAGAGCTTCTACTTCCTCGAGATGAACACCCGCCTGCAGGTGGAGCATCCGGTGACCGAGGCGATCACCGGGCTGGACCTGGTCGAGCTGATGATCCGGATCGCGGCCGGCGAGCCTTTGCCCCTGACGCAGAAGGACGTGAAGCGCGACGGCTGGGCGATCGAGTGCCGTATCAACGCCGAGGATCCGTTCCGCAACTTCCTGCCCTCCACCGGACGGCTGGTGCGTTTTCTGCCGCCCAAGGAGACCATGTTCTCGGCCGACACCGAGCATCTTTACGGCGTGCGCGTGGACACGGGTGTCTACGACGGCGGCGAGATCCCGATGTTCTACGACTCGATGATCGCCAAGCTGATCGTCCACGGCCGCGATCGCACGCATGCCATCGCCATGATGCGCGAGGCGCTGAACGGCTTCGTGATCCGCGGGATCAGCAGCAACATTCCCTTCCAGGCGGCCCTGCTTGCGCACCCCAGGTTCGTGAGCGGCGAGTTCAACACCGGCTTCATTGCCGAACACTACGCCAAGGGCTTCCATGCGGAGGATGTGCCGCACGAGGACTCCGACTTCCTGATCGCGCTGGCGGCCTACATGAACCGGCGCTACCGTGCGCGGGCCTCGGGCATCAGCGGCCAGCTCGACGGGCATGGCGTGAAGGTGGGCGAGCAGTTCGTGGTCGTCGTGCTCGACGCGGCGGGCCAGCACATGCACAAGGCGGTGTCGGTCACGGACTTCCATGGTCAGACCGGATCGAGCGCGGTGACGGTGGATGGCCGCAGCTACCGGATCGACAGCCGCGCGCCGCTGGGCAGCATCCGGGTCGAAGGCACGGTGAATGGCCGGGACTTCACGGCGCAGGTGGAGCGTGGCGCCGGCAAGAATCCGCTGGCCTTGCGCATTTCGCACAACGGCACGCAGATCGAGGCCGTGGTGCTCTCGCCGCTCGGTGCGCGCCTGATGAAGCTCATGCCCTACAAGGCACCACCGGACCTGAGCAAGTTCCTCATGTCGCCGATGCCGGGCTTGCTGGTCGAGGTATCTGTCCAGCCCGGCCAGCAGGTGCAGGCCGGCGAGAAGCTGGCCGTCATCGAGGCGATGAAGATGGAGAACGTGCTTTTCGCGACGCACGACGGCGTGGTGTCGAGCATTGCGGCGTCCAAGGGAGACTCGCTGGCGGTCGACCAGGTCATCATGGAGTTCGCATGAGTGGCGGGGCCGAAGTAGTCCCGGCGGCTCAGCCGATCGAAGTGCACCGTCCGCCCAGAACACGGGCGGTGGCACAGCGCGGACCCTGGACCGTCGAGGCGGTCCAGGCGCTCCTGGATCGGCCGTTCAACGATCTTCTGTTCGAGGCCCAGACGGTGCATCGGGCTCATTTCCCCGCGGGGGACATCGAGCTGGCGACGCTGCTCTCCGTGAAGACAGGCGGCTGTCCGGAGAACTGCGGCTACTGCCCCCAGTCGGCCGAGTTCGATACCGGCGTGAAGGCGCAGAAGCTCATGGAAGTCGACGAGGTCCTGCGCGCCGCGCAGGCCGCGAAAGACGCGGGCGCCACGCGCTTCTGCATGGGGGCGGCATGGCGCGCACCCAAGGACCGCGACGTGGAAAAGATCGCCGTGCTGGTCGAAGCGGTCAAGGGACTGGGACTTCAGACCTGCGCGACGCTCGGCATGCTTGAGGCGCACCATGCCTCGCAGCTGAAGTCCGCCGGCCTGGATTACTACAACCACAACCTCGACACGGCCCCCGAGTATTACGGCAGCGTTGTCGACACGCGTACCTACCAGGAACGGCTCGACACGCTGGCGCATGTGCGTGCGGCCGGGATTTCGGTGTGCTGCGGCGGCATCGTCGGCATGGGCGAGTCGCCGGTGCATCGTGCCGGTCTCATCGCGCAGCTCGCCAATCTCGATCCGTATCCGGAATCGGTGCCGATCAACAGCCTGGTGCGCGTGCCCGGCACGCCGCTGGCCGATTCGGCGCCCATCGATCCGATCGACTTCGTGCGTGTGATCGCGGTGGCCCGGATCACGATGCCCAAGGCGCGGGTCCGCCTGTCGGCCGGCCGCCAGCAGCTCGGCGAGGCGGTGCAGGCGCTGTGCTTCCTGGCCGGGGCGAATTCCATTTTCTATGGGGACAAGCTGCTGGTGACCGGCAATCCCGATGCCGAGGCCGATCTGACGCTGCTGCGCAAGCTGGGTCTCCAGTCCCGCGAAACGACAACAACCACTGAAGGAGCATGCGCATGACCACCCGTCCATTCAAGGTGTTGGGTGTCCAGCAGATCGCGATCGGCGGACTCGACAAGATGAGCCTCCGCCCGCTGTGGGTGGACATGCTCGGGCTGGAGCTGACCGGCACGTACAAGAGCGATCGCGAAAATGTCGACGAGGACATCTGCGCGATCGGCACCGGGCCGTTCAAGGTCGAGGTCGATCTCATGCAGCCCTTGGACCCGGAGAAAAAGCCTGCCGTCCATGCGACGCCACTCAACCATGTGGGTCTGTGGATCGATGACCTGCCGAAGGCGGTCGATTGGCTCACGGCCCAGGGCGTGCGCTTTGCGCCGGGGGGGATCCGCCGCGGTGCCTCGGGTTTCGACATCTGCTTCCTGCATCCACGGGGGAGCGAGGAATCGCCGATCTCCGGCGAGGGCGTGCTGATCGAACTCGTCCAGGCGCCGCCTGAGGTGGTGAAGGCCTTCGGGGCGCTGGCGGCGGGCTGATTCGCCGTTCACCTGCCTGTGCGCGCTGCGCAATCAGGCGCCTGGGCGGCGCCAGACGGCTAGCGTCGCGGCGAGCAGCCACATGCCCAGTGCGCAGCCGCGGTTCATGGCGCGCAGACTGCCCTGTGACAGCCATCGCACGGCCTGCGTGCCGGCCATTGCGTAGACCAGCATCACGCAGGTGTCGATGCAGACGAAGATGGCGCCGAGCGCCAGGTATTGCGGCCCTTGCGGGTGCCCAATGTCGACGAATTGCGGCAGGAAGGCCCCGAAGAACAGCAGGGACTTGGGATTGGACAAGGCGACCGCGAGACTGCGCAGCAGCGCAAGTCGGCCGCGCAGCGGGTGCGCCTGCGTCGCGGCCATGACCGTGGCGATGTCCATCGGCACGCTGCGCCACAGCTTGACACCCAGCCAGACCAGATAAAGAACGCCGGCAATCCGGATTGCGTTGAAGAGCCATTCCGATGCCGCGAGCAGCGAGCCCAGTCCGAGTGCGACCGTGGCGATCACGATGCTGCTGCCGAGCGAGGCGCCCGCGATGCCCCAGACGGACGTGCGCATGCCTCCGGAAATACCGTTCGACAGCGCCAGCAGCATGGTCGGTCCGGGCGTGGCCGCCAGCGCCAGCGACGCAAGGGCATAGAGCAGAAGGGTGTCGATGCTCATGGCTTGAGATTGCCGGGACCGGATTTTCCGGTCGCGCGAGCACGCGCCAAGGCGGCCTCGACGATGCTGCGCTTTCGGTCGGCTGAAGGGGCCGCTTCCGTCAGGGCCCGAGTGTCGGCTGGCGCGGCTGGTGTGTCGCCGCCGCTGCGCCGATGTCGATGTGCTTCATAGCGCCGACGAGCGTCGTCGGCCTGCCGTTGTGACCAGGCCTGCCAGCCGCTTCGGCCCGGCGTGGCTTCTTCGAGGGAAATGCAATCGACGGGGCACACCGGAATGCACAGCTCGCAGCCGGTGCAGTGGGATTCGATGACCGTGTGCATGCGCTTGTGGATGCCGACGATGGCATCGGTCGGACAGGCATCGAGGCACAGGGTGCAGCCGATGCACCAGGACTCGTCGATCACCGCCAGCATGCGCGGTCCCTCGGCGCCGAACGCGGCAGCCACCGGTCCGGCGGGCCTGCCGGTCATGCGGGACAAGCGGTCCACGCCCTCGCGGCCGCCCGGCGGGCACTGGTCGATGCCCGCCTCACCAGTCGCGACGGCCTGCGCGTAACCCGCACAGTCGGGATAGCCGCACCGGGTGCACTGGGTCTGTGGCAGGGCGTCGAGGATGCGTGCGGCCAGCGTGCTCAATGGCCCTCCTTGCGGGGCGTCAGCGCGCCTTGCGTGATGCGGTGCGGGTCGTCGTACGCGGCTTGGCGGTCTTGCGCGCCGGTGCCGAGGCTGCGCGCTTGCGGCTGGCCGGACGGCCCACCGAATCCTCGGCAGCCAGCACCGATCGGTCGGCACGGGTCTGCGGCTGGTCGTGGGCAGTGATGAAGGCCTTCACCTGCGGATAGACCAGTTCCCGCCAGCGACGGCCGCTGAAGATGCCGTAGTGGCCCGCGCCCTTGACTTCGTAGTGTTTCTGGTGCTCCTGCGGAACACCGGTGCACAGATCGTGTGCGGCGCGCGTCTGGCCCGAGCCGGAGATGTCATCCAGCTCGCCCTCGACGGTCAGCACGCCGGTCGCGTGGATGTCCTGGGGGCGCACGGGTTCGAGCACGCCATCGGGGTTCCTCACTTGCCAGGTGCCGTTCACGAGTTCGAATTGCTGGAAGACGGTGCGGATGGTCTCGAGGTAGTAGTCCGCATCCATGTCGAGGACGGCGTTGTACTCGTCGTAGAACTTGCGGTGCGCCTCGGCGCTGGCGTCGTCGCCCTTGATCAGGTTCCTGAAGTAGTCGTAGTGGCTGCTGGCATGGCGGTCGGGGTTCATTGCGACGAAACCCGTGTGCTGCAGAAAGCCCGGATACACGCGACGACCGGCGCCCGGAAAGCTGTCGGGGACGCGGTAGATGACGTTGTTCTCGAACCACTCGAAGCTCTTGTTCATCGCGAGGTTGTTGACCGAGGTCGGCGACTTGCGGGCGTCGATGGGGCCGCCCATCATCGTCATCGACAACGGAATCTTCTCGCCCCGGCTGGCCATGAGCGACACCGCAGCAAGCACCGGCACGGTGGGCTGGCACACGCTGACGACATGGCAATTGCCATAGTTGAACTGCAGATGGCGGATGAATTCCTCGATGTAGTTGATGTAGTCATCGAGATGGAATTCGCCCTCGGACAGCGGCACGAGGCGCGCATTCACCCAGTCGGTGATGTAGACCTTGTGGTCCTGCAGCATGGTTCGCACCGTATCGCGCAAGAGTGTCGCGTAGTGGCCGGACAGGGGCGCGACGATCAGTACGACCGGCTGGCGCTTGAGCGTCCGTAGGGTGTCGGGGTCGTCGGTGAAGCGCTTGAAACGGCGCAACTGGCAGAAGGGTTTCTCGATCTCGACGGTTTCCTGGATGACGACATCGTCGCCTTCGACCTTGACCGTCTTGAGTCCGAATTCAGGCTTTTCGTAGTCCTTGCCCAGCCGGTAGAGGAGGTCGTAGCCGGCTGCCATGCGCTGGGCCAGCGGTGTCTGGCCCAGGACGGCGCCTTGACCATAGAACTTTGACGCAGCCTGGGCAAAGTCCGCGAACGGCTCCATCAGGGAGCGCTGTGCTTCATAGAGTTGGTAGAGCATCTGGAGCCCGAATGGTTATCGAATGCAATATATCAGCAGCATGTTGCCTCTGTGAGGAGTCGGCTTTGCGTCCGTCGGCGCAAGCGTGACATCTACACGCCAGCGCCGTTGCAGGCCTCGTTGTCGTTCTGGCGGATCCTCAACCAAGGCCATCTCTTCCAATAGTCGGCGGCCTTGGCCGCGAAGAGCGCCGGCTGGTCGCAACGCGGATTGGGGCGCAGCAACCCTTCATACAACGCTTGCAGGCCGTTGGGCGCATACAGTTCGGGGCCATCCGGAGCGGTCCGCAAGCCCACGCAGGTGCATTCCACGAGAAACCGGTCGATGCCATCCCTCGAACAGGTCGAGGCTTCATAGGGCACACCGAAATAGTCGGGGTACCAAATGTGCACGCGGGCCTGGTTCTTGGCCTCGAGAGTGACGGGGAGGTCGGCGAAGCAGACTCGAAGCTGCTCGTCGACGTGGTGTTCGGCGTCCGCCGATAGGTCGGAGCCGTCGAAATAGAAGATGTCGTAGTCCCGTATTCCCGCGTCGGCCGGCCTGCCGCATCGAAGATTCCAGACTGTCTGGAAGAGGCATCCGGCGACGAGCCAGGCGTCCGGCAATCCGAGCGAGGGCAATCGTCGGAGGATGGCTTCGTTGTTCGCGTTCCGAAGCACATCCGCGAGAAAGCGGCGGCGCAGGTCCGGCACGCCGCCGTTCGTGATCAGAGAACCTTCGCGATGCTCTCGCACACGTAATCGATGTTGTGGCTGTTGAGCGCAGCCACGCACATGCGACCGGTGTCGGTGCCGTAGACGCCGAATTCCTCGCGCAGGCGCACCATTTGCTCCTTTGTCAGGCCCGAGTAGCTGAACATCCCGATCTGCGAGGTGATGAAGCTCATGTCCTGCTTGACACCGGCGGCCTTGAGTCCGTCGACCAGCTTCTGCCGCATCGACTTGATCCGGATCCGCATTTCGGCGAGCTCCTGCTCCCAGACGGCCCGACGCGCCGGGTCGTTCAGCACCGCGGCCACCACCGCGCCGCCATGGATCGGCGGGTTGCTGTAGTTGGTCCGGATCACGATCTTCAGTTGCGACAGCACGCGCGCGGCTTCCTCCTTGCTTTCGCAGAGAACGGACAAGGCGCCGACACGTTCGCCGTACAGACTGAAGCTCTTGGAAAAGGAGGTGGAGACGAAGAAATTGAGGCCCGCAGCCGCGAATTTGCCGACCACCGCACCGTCTTCGGCGATTCCATTGCCGAAGCCCTGGTAGGCCATATCGAGGAATGCAACGAGATTGCCGGCCTTGACCGCGGCGATGACCTGCTCCCACTGGGCCGGCGTGATGTCATAGCCCGTCGGGTTGTGGCAGCAGGCATGCAGTACCACGATCGTGCCGGCCGGCGCCGCCTTCAGCGCAGCGAGCATGCCTTCGAAGTTGACGCCGCGCTTTGCCGCGTCATAGTAGGGGTAGGCTTCGACAGGGAAGCCGGCCTGGGTGAACAGTGCACGATGGTTCTCCCAGCTCGGGTCGCTGATCAGCACCTTCGAGTTGGGATACAACTTCCTGAGGAAATCCGCGCCCACCTTGAGCCCGCCCGTGCCGCCGAGGGCCTGGATGGTGGCGACGCGCCCGCTCTTCACCGGCTCGCTGTCGGCGCCGAAGACCAGGTTCTTGACCGCGTTGTCGTATGCGGCGATGCCGTCGATGGGAAGGTATCCGCGCGCGCTCGGGGCCTTCATCATGTCTTCTTCGGCACCCTTCACGCAGGCGAGCAGCGGCAACTTTCCGTTGTCGTCGTAGTACACCCCGACGCCGAGGTTGACCTTTTTCGGATTGCCGTCGGCTGCGTACTGCTCATTGAGGCCCAGGATCGGGTCGCGTGGCGCCATTTCGACGGCGGTGAACATTGACATGGAAAAGTCCTTTGGGATGATCGATTCGCGTGAACCCCGGCGCTGAGTTACGCTGGCCGGTTCTCTTGAATTTTAGCGATCGCGCCACCAGTTCCCGAGTTACGCCATGCCAGCAGACACCACCGAAGTCATTTCCGAGCCGAACCATGCCGATGCGGTCGGCCCGGCCGTGCAGGGGGAGTTCGTCAGTTTTCCGGGGTCGCCCTTCGAGCTTTACCAGCCCTATCCTCCGGCAGGAGACCAGCCGGCAGCGATCGCCGGACTGGTGGAGGGCGTCGAGGATGGCGAGGTGTTCCAGACCCTTCTGGGCGTGACCGGATCGGGCAAGACCTACACCATGGCCAACGTGATTGCGCGGCTGGGCCGGCCGGCGATCGTGTTCGCGCCCAACAAGACGCTCGCGGCGCAGCTGTACAGCGAATTCCGGGAGTTCTTTCCCAAGAACGCGGTCGAGTACTTCGTCAGCTACTACGACTACTACCAGCCCGAGGCCTATGTGCCGCAACGGGACCTGTTCATCGAGAAGGACAGTTCGATCAACGAGCACATCGAACAGATGCGCCTTTCGGCCACCAAGAGCGTGCTGGAGCGCCGCGACACGGTCATCGTTGCGACGGTGAGCGCCATCTACGGCATCGGCACGCCCGAGGACTACACGCAGATGCGCTTCATCATGCGGGTCGGCGACAAGATCGGCCAGCGGGACGTCATCGGCCGGCTCATCCGGATGCAGTACACGCGCAACGAGCAGGATTTCGGGCGCGGCACCTTCCGTGTTCGCGGCGACACCATCGATGTGTTTCCGGCCGAGCACAGCGAGCTGGCGATCCGCATCGAGTTGTTCGATGACGAGATCGAGTCGCTGCAACTGCTGGATCCGCTCACCGGCCGCATCCGCCAGAAGATCCCCCGTTTCACCGTCTACCCGTCGAGCCACTATGTCACGCCCCGCGACAAGGTGTTGAGCGCGGTCGAAACGATCAAGCTGGAGCTCGAAGAGCGCATCAAGTACTTCGTCGCCGAGGGCAAGTTGGTGGAGGCGCAGCGCATCGAGCAACGCACCCGCTTCGATCTGGAGATGCTGGCCGAAATCGGCCACTGCAAGGGCATCGAGAACTACACGCGGCACCTGTCCGGTGCCGCTCCGGGCGAGCCGCCTGCCACGCTGACCGACTATCTGCCCAAGGATGCGATCCTGTTCCTGGACGAGAGCCATCAGATGATCGGACAGCTCGGCGGGATGTACAACGGCGACCGCGCCCGCAAGACGACGCTGGTCGAATATGGCTTCCGGCTTCCGTCGGCGCTCGACAACAGGCCGCTCAAGTTCGAGGAATTCGAAGCCCGCATGCGCCAATGCGTCTTCGTCTCCGCGACGCCCGCGCAGTACGAAATCGACCATGCAGGGAAGGTAGTCGAACAATTGGTGCGGCCGACGGGGCTGATCGACCCGGAGGTCGAGGTCCGCCCTGCGACGCACCAGGTGGACGACGTATTGCAGGAAATCCGCCTTCGAGTGGAGAAGAGCGAACGCGTGCTGATCACCACACTGACCAAGCGGATGGCCGAGCAGCTGACCGATTACCTGGTCGACAACGGCGTGAAGGTGCGCTATCTGCACAGCGACGTGGATACCGTCGAGCGCGTGGAGATCCTGCGCGACCTCCGGCTTGGCGCATTCGATGTGCTGGTCGGCATCAATCTGCTGCGGGAAGGGCTGGACATTCCGGAGGTGTCGCTCGTGGCGATCCTTGATGCCGACAAGGAAGGATTTCTTCGGGCCGAGCGCTCGCTGATCCAGACCATTGGGCGTGCGGCGCGGAACCTGAATGGCAAGGCGATCCTGTATGCGGATCGAATGACGGAGTCGATGAAGAAAGCCATCGGCGAAACCGAGCGTCGGCGGACACGCCAGATCGCTTACAACGAGGCCCACGGGATCACACCGCGCAGCATCGTGAAACAGGTGCGTGACCTTATCGATGGGGTCTACAGCGAAAAGTCGGGGAAGGAAGCGGCGAAGCGCGATCTTGAGCGGGCCAAGGTCGAGGACATGTCGGAAAAGGACATGGCGCGCGAAATCAAGCGATTGGAAAAGCTGATGATGGAACACGCGCGAAACCTCGAATTCGAGAAGGCGGCACGCGTTCGCGACCAGCTTGCCGTGCTGCGCGAACAGGCTTTCGGCGGCCCTGGGCACGACAGCGTGGCCGGCTCTTGAGCCCATTGAGGCTTTCAATCGGGTTTACCCGGGCCGTCACGAGAGACTTCTGATATACTTGAGCGAAATACTCAACAACAGGGAAACTTCGCGATGAAGGAGCGACTCCTAATAACTGGCATACGAGATGCCGGGAGTCGAGCAGGGCGGAGACGAGGTCACTGCAGGCTTCCCGCCTCGGTGTCATTTCAACGATAAGCACTCAAGGAGCTTGCGATGCGTCTCACTACTAAAGGCCGCTTTGCGGTGACTGCCATGATCGATCTGGCGCTGCGTCAGAACACCGGTCCGGTCACTCTGGCGGCGATCAGCCAGCGGCAGCAGATTTCTTTGTCCTATCTCGAGCAGCTTTTCGGCAAGCTGCGCCGTCATGAACTCGTCGAGTCGACGCGCGGCCCGGGTGGCGGCTATTCGCTGGGCCGCAAGGCCTCGGACATCACGGTGGCGGACATTATCGTCTCGGTCGACGAGCCGATCGACGCCACGCAGTGCGGCGGCAAGGAGAACTGCCTGGGTGAGGCGGGTCGTTGCATGACGCACGAGCTCTGGGCCTCGCTGAATCAGCGCATGGTCGAGTTCCTTGATTCCGTCACGCTGCAAAAGCTGGTCGACGACCAGATCGCCAAGGGCGTCCAGATCGAGAACAAGCCTGCGGTCAAGCGCGCCATTTCGAGCCAGCCTGTGGTCAAGCCGATCCGGGTGAACGCGCCGAACTCGGTGTTCGCGCTCGGAAACGCCTTCGCCAAGTCCTGATGATCGGATGCCGGCGCCTGCGGGCGTCGGCGATGAAGCTTCGACAAGTCAAACATCCGCCAGCCCCAGCCAGCCATGGACGTCACTCCTCATTTCCCCATTTATCTCGACTACGGCGCGACGACGCCGGTCGATCCGCGCGTCGTGGACGCGATGATCCCCTGGTTGCGCGAGCATTTCGGCAACCCGGCGTCGCGTAGCCATGCCTGGGGCTGGGAAGCCGAGGAGGCGGTGGAGAAGGCGCGTTCTCAAGTGGCCGACCTGATCGGTGCGGATCCGCGCGAGATCGTCTGGACCTCCGGCGCCACCGAGTCCAACAACCTCGCCCTGAAGGGCGCGGCGCATTTCTACAAGGGCAAGGGCAAGCACCTCATCACAGTGAAGACCGAGCACAAGGCTGTGCTCGACACGATGCGAGAGCTTGAGCGCCAAGGCTTCGAGGTGAGTTATCTGGACGTCCGGGAAAACGGCCTGCTCGATCTGGATGTGTTCAAGGCAGCGATCCGCCCCGACACGATTCTCGCCAGCGTGATGTTCGTCAACAACGAGATCGGCGTGATCCAGGACATCGTCGCGCTCGGCAACCTCTGCCGCGAAAAGGGCGTGATCTTTCACGTGGACGCCGCGCAGGCCACCGGCAAGGTCGACATCGACCTCAAGAATCTCCCGGTCGACCTGATGAGCCTGGCCTCCCACAAGACTTACGGCCCGAAGGGCATCGGTGCCCTGTACGTGCGTCGCAAGCCTCGCGTGCGGCTCGAGGCACAGATGCATGGCGGCGGGCATGAGCGCGGCATGCGCTCGGGCACCTTGCCGACGCACCAGATCGTCGGCATGGGCGAGGCTTTCCGCATCGCGAAGCTCGAGATGAAGGAAGACATCGCCAAGGCGCGTGCCTTGCAGAAGCGGCTGCTCGATGGTCTCAAGGACATCGAGCAGGTCTTCATCAACGGCGATCTGGAGCACCGGGTGCCGCACAACCTGAACATGAGCTTCAACTACGTCGAAGGCGAGTCGCTGATCATGGGCATCAAGGGATTGGCGGTATCGAGCGGTTCGGCCTGCACCTCGGCCAGCCTCGAACCCAGCTACGTGCTGCGCGCGCTCGGTCGCAGCGACGAACTCGCGCACAGCAGCTTGCGCATGACCCTTGGCCGCTTCTCGACCGAGGAAGAGATCGACTACGCCGTCGCGACCATCAAGCACAACGTTGCCAAGCTCCGCGAACTCAGCCCGTTGTGGGAGATGTTCCAGGACGGCATCGACATCAGCACGATCCAATGGTCGGCTCACTAGAAATCGAAGAGGTTCCCCATGGCATATTCATCCAAGGTCATTGACCACTACGAGAATCCGCGCAATGTCGGCTCCTTCAAGAAGGACGACGCTTTCGTCGGCACGGGCATGGTCGGCGCGCCCGCTTGCGGCGATGTCATGAAGTTGCAGATCAAGGTCAATCCCGAGACGGGCGTGATCGAGGACGCGCGCTTCAAGACCTACGGCTGCGGTTCGGCGATCGCATCGTCTTCCCTGGTGACCGAGTGGGTCAAGGGCAAGACGCTCGACGAAGCTGCGGCGCTCAAGAACGCCCAGATCGCCGAGGAACTCGCGCTGCCGCCGGTCAAGATCCATTGCTCGATCCTGGCGGAAGACGCCATCAAGGCCGCCGTCGAGGATTTCCGTGCCAAGCACAGCACTACCGCTGCGAGCGCCGACGCCGAAGCGACCCACTGAAATGGCTGTTACCTTGACCGAAGCGGCCGCGCGCCATGTCACACGCTATCTCGGAAAACGAGGCAGGGGCGTGGGCGTGCGGCTGGGCGTGAAGACCACCGGATGCTCGGGTCTTGCGTACAAGCTCGAATACGTGGATGAGCCGGGCCCCGAGGACATCGTGTTCGAGGACCACGGCGTCAAGGTGCTGGTCGATCCGAAGAGCCTGGCCTATATCGACGGCACCGAGCTTGATTTTGTACGCGAAGGCTTGAACGAAGGCTTCAAGTTCAACAACCCCAACGAGCGCGACCGCTGCGGCTGCGGCGAGAGCTTCCGAATCTGAGCCCCGCCAGGCCGCGCGCCCGAGCCGCCACCATGTCATGTGCTGGCGGCTTTTTATCGCCATGAACCTCAACGACACCGATTTCGAACTGTTCGCCGTGCCGGCACGCTTCGCGCAGGATCGCGCCGCGCTGGACGCACGCTGGAAAGAACTGCAGCGCGAGGCCCATCCCGATCGTTTCGCCGCCCAGGGGGCCGCCGCGCAGCGTGTGGCGATGCAGTGGTCCGTTCGCATCAACGAGGCCTACCAGAGGCTCAAGGATCCCTTGCGCCGCGCGAGCTATCTGTGCGACCTGAACGGCGCGCCGATCGATGCCGAGAGCAACACGGCCATGCCTCCCGATTTCCTGATGCAGCAGATGGAATGGCGCGAGACACTCGATGAAGCCGCGGACGATTCAGCGCTGGACCAACTGCGGACAGAGGTCGACGCGGCACGCGCACGCGCGCTGTCCTCGCTGGACTGGCTGATCGACGAGAAGGGCGACTATCCCCAGGCCGCACGCCAGGTGAGAGCCCTCATGTTCATCGAGCGCTTTGCGGACGACATCGAGGCCAAAGCCGAGCAGTGGGGACAATAGCGCCATGTCCTTGCTCCAGATTTCAGAACCCGGCCAGGCCCCCGATCCGCACCAGCGCCGCATCGCGGTCGGCATCGATCTCGGCACCACGCATTCGCTCGTGGCCGCGGTACGCAACGGTGTTGCCGAATGCCTTCCCGACGCGCAGGGCCGGGTCGTCATGCCTTCGGCCGTGCACTACCTCGACAAGCAACGCCGGCAGATCGGATTCGATGCCCTGGCAGCACGCGCCGTGGACCCGGGCAATGTCATCACCTCGGTCAAGCGGCTGATGGGCCGCGGGGTCCAGGACATTGCCGATCCCGAGGCGCTGACCTACAGCCTCGCGGGAGACCCGGGCATGATCAAGGTCCGCACCGTGGCCGGCGACAAGTCGCCGGTCGAGGTCAGTGCCGAGATTCTTGCGACCTTGCGCTATCGGGCCGAGGACACCTTCGACACGGAACTCTACGGAGCCGTGATCACGGTGCCCGCCTATTTTGACGAAGGACAGCGGCAGGCGACCAAGGACGCGGCCCAGCTGGCCGGCCTCAACGTGCTGCGCCTCATCAGCGAACCGACCGCCGCCGCGATCGCCTACGGCCTCGACAATGCCAGCGAAGGCCTCTACGCGGTGTACGACCTGGGCGGTGGAACCTTTGACATTTCGATTCTTCGCCTCACGCAGGGCGTGTTCGAAGTCATCGCGACCGGTGGCGATTCGGCCCTGGGGGGCGACGACTACGATCAAGCCCTCATGAATCTTGTGCTGGCGCAGACCGGCCTGCGCGCGACCTCGGACGGGGACAAGGCGGCGATGCTGGTTGCCGCGCGACGCGCCAAGGAGGCGCTGTCCGAGGCCGAGACCGTCGAGTTCGCGGCCACCATGGCCGGCGCGGAGATCCGGCAGCCGGTCTCGCGCGGCCAGTTCGAGGCGGAGACAGCCGCGCTGACCGCGCGCACCATCACGTCCGTGCGCAAGGCACTGCGCGATGCGAAGTTGCGCCCCGACGAACTGAAGGGCGTCGTCCTGGTCGGCGGCGCGACCCGCATGCCGCAGATCCGACGAGCGGTCGCGGAATTCTTCCATCACGAGCCGTTGACCGATCTGAATCCGGACGAAGTCGTCGCGCTCGGCGCCGCCATCCAGGCCAACCAGCTCGCGGGCAACACGGGCGCTGACGATCTGCTGCTGCTCGACGTGATCCCCTTGTCCCTCGGTATCGAAACCATGGGCGGCCTGGTGGAGCGCATCGTCCCGCGCAACCAGACCATTCCCACGGCCATGGCCCAGGACTTCACCACCTACCAGGACGGGCAGACCGCCCTGGCACTGCATGTGGTGCAGGGCGAGCGCGACCTCGTGGCCGATTGCCGGAGCCTCGCGCGTTTCGAGCTGCGCGGCATTCCGCCGATGGCCGCGGGCGCCGCGCGCATCCGCGTTACCTTCACCGTCGATGCCGACGGCCTGCTGAGCGTCAGCGCCAAGGAGCGCGACAGCGGCGTGGAGGCCAGTGTCACGGTCAAGCCGTCGTACGGCTTGTCGGACGACCAGATCGCCGCCATGCTGAAGGAGAGCTTTTCGACCGCGCAACAGGACATGCAGGCACGCGCGCTGGTCGAAGCGCGGGTCGACGCCGACCGCATGCTGCTGGCGACGCAAGGCGCGCTCGATGCCGACGGCGATCTCCTGTCCGGGGCCGAGCGTGCCGCGATCGACGCCCTGATGAAGGCGCTGCGCGATGCGCGTGCGGCCGATGATGCCGCCGTCATCGAGGCCGCGACCAAGGCGCTGGCCGCCGGCACCGAGCAATTCGCGGCGGAGCGCATGAATGCCGGCATCTCGCGCGCGCTGGCGGGCCGCCGGATCGAATCCCTTTAGAAGCACTCATGCCCACGATCAAGATCCTTCCTCATCCCGAATACTGTCCGCAGGGCGCGGAGATCAGCGCGCCGGCGGGTACCTCGATCTGCGAGGCCCTGCTCGAGAACGACATCCAGATCGAACATGCGTGCGAGATGAGTTGCGCATGCACCACCTGTCACGTGATCGTGCGCAAGGGCCTCGAGTCCCTCAACGAAGCGGAGGAGGGCGAGGAAGACCTGCTCGACCGCGCGTGGGGACTGGAGCCGCAATCCAGATTGAGCTGTCAGGCGATCGTCGCGCAATCGGATCTCACCATCGAGATTCCCAAGTACTCGATCAACTACGCCAAAGAGAATCACTGATGACACGGCAGATTGTTCTGGACACCGAAACCACCGGCCTTTCCGCGGAGAGCGGCGATCGCGTCATCGAACTCGGCTGCGTCGAGCTGTTCAACCGCAAGCTCACCGGTAACGATCTTCACATCTACTTCAATCCGGAGCGCGAGAGCCACGAAGATGCGCTGAAGGTCCACGGGCTGACCACCGACTTCCTGCGCGACAAGCCCAAATTCGCCACGCTGGCCAACGACATCATCGAGTACCTGCGCGGCGCTGAACTGATCATCCACAACGCGGCCTTCGATGTCGGCTTCCTGAACAAGGAACTCGAACTCGCCGGGCTTCCGCTGTTGCACGGCTTCGTCGACGGCATCACCGACACGCTCGCCCTCGCCAAGCAGGCCTATCCCGGCAAGCGCAATTCCCTCGACGCGCTGTGCGACCGCTTCGGCGTCGACCGTTCCAACCGGACCTTCCACGGCGCCAAGCTCGACGCCCAGCTCCTGGCGGACGTCTATATCAATCTGACGCGCGGCCAGGATGCCCTGCTCATCGATGTCTCCACCAACGAGCCCACCATCGGTGTCGTGACGGCCGTGGACCTGAGCGGCTTCGACCTGCCGATCCTGGTGGCCACCGAGCACGAACTCGCAGAACATGAAGAAGTGCTGGCTCAACTCGACAAGTCGAGCAACGGAAAGACGATCTTCAGGCAAGAAGCGTAAAAGGCTGTGGCATAATCGCAGGCTTCGCGCCACAGCGCGGACAACTCAGGACGACGCAATCGCGGAGTCCGACACCGGCGCATGACACCATGCGCCAGGGGCGGTTAGCTCAGGGGTAGAGCACAGCATTCACACTGCTGGGGTCGGAGGTTCGAAACCTCCACCGCCCACCAGGTTTCCTCATCGACCGAGACCAAGCCAAGACCAACCCCGGCCCGGTGCCGTGCGGGTTCCTTGCGCGCCGCTTCCCTCTCCTTTCCGTCTCCCATCGACCTGTCCGCGCGTTGCATCGCATCGCATCGCGCCGGGCTCGATCATCATTGGCTGACGCATCTCCTTCGGCCGCGCCTCCTTATCCGTTCGGTGCGTTCCCGTCCCTTGGGACGCGCCGCGGCGCGCGAGGCCGCCATCACCCTGACTTGTCGACACAAAATAATTCGTCTGGATACACTCCCCGATTCGCTTTCTGGCCGAGAGGCACGTTGTTCCATGACGAAATTCAGAGGTGAGGACATTGCGTCCGTCAAACCCTTCGAGCTCCAGGTCGATCTCAAGTCGGGCGGCTGGGTGCCCGATGGTTCCAGGCCGGCTTTCCTCATCAAGCTGCAGAACGGTTCCAAGTGCGTGCTCAAGGGTGAAATCCTTTCGGCCACCGATGTCGCAAGCCGCAAGATCGGCTTGAAGAGCGCGGTCTTCATCGGCGGCATGCATTCGCATCTGACCTCCGATCTGAATGTCGTCCCGGTCAGCGACGACGAGATGCTCGAACTCTGCAATCTGCGGGCCGACGAGATCGATTTCTCGGGGCCTGCCGATGCGGCCGTCACCTACATTCGCGACCTGGTTGGTTCGAACATGTTCGTCTTCTACACGATGGCGTTCGTCGAAGGACTCAAGAACCTCGAGTCGCAGGTCGACAAGGGCAAGGACAAGACCGACCTTGCCAAGGTCGGGGCCTGCAAGCTTGCGCGCAAGATGTGCACCGACTCCAGGCTCCTGCCCGAACTGGGCAAGGTGATCGCGGTGGACCTGTTCTCGGGCAACACCGACCGCTTCAGCAAGGAAGGGAAGATCGTCAACAGCGGCAACATCCTGTTCCGCAAGAATCTCGACAAGACCTACTCGCCGGTAGGTGTCGATTTCTTCGAGGCGCAGGGCGACTCCAAGATGTACGCGCCGCTGCTGGACCCGCAGAGCTGGGGCGGACGGATACTCGCCGACAAGCAGGAGATCGATCGCTTCGCCAGCCGGGCTGTCATGAGCCTCAACAACGCGTTCGCGGCAGCCATCCAGCCGGTACCCATGCCCCTCGATGCCATTCTTGGCGGCGCGCAGGTGGTTGCGCTCGCCAACGGCATTTCCAGCGGCGCGGATGAATTGCGCCGCTACCTCCTCAACCTCAGGAAGCAGGCGCGGGGCGTTCCTGCCGGCGTTGCCTCACGCATGGATGTGCTGGGTTGGACGAACACCGGCTGGGTGTCGGCGACCAAGCCTCCGCCGATCGTGACCCCCGCACCGCTGCGGCCCGCGACACCCACGCCCACCGTTCCGCCCGTCGCGAGCACCTCGGGATCGAACTCGCCCCGCGGCCGGTTTGCGGGCATCAAGTTCCCGAAGTTCTGACGGATGGCGCTCGGGCGGGCGCTGCCCGCCCGGCCCTGCGCGGGCAGCGCAGGATCAATCCCGCTTCATGCCCAGCATCGAGAAGAAGCGATTGAGATCGCCTTCCTCGCGCATCACTTCCTGCATCAACTCGGGCAGCGGCATCCGCCCCCAGGTCACGGCCCGTTCGATCAGATACGGCGTCGGGCTGTGAGGCTCGGCACGCTTGAGGTAGGCGGCGGCACGCTCGAGCAGCTCATAGGCCTGGGCGCGGCTGCCGATGTGCGCGGCCTGCGACGACGGCACGGGAAGAGGGGGGAGAGATTCTTCTTCGCTCATGGGGTGTTCATCGAGGGTCGGGGTCGGGGTCGGGGTGGGCGCGGGCGGCGTTTGCGCGGCCGCATCGGTCGAAGGTGCCCGTGCCGGCGCAGCCGCCGCCTGATCGCGCGGATCGCGCCCCAGCAGCAGGCTGCGCACCGCCTGGCGCAGTTGCTGGAGGGTGTCCGCCACCTTCGACATGCTGGGTGCGTCGGCCCCCAGCTGCGCATCGAGGAGCGCCGTCAGTTCGTCCCAGGCCGCGGAGGCCTGCACGAGCGCCTCGTCGATCGCCACCAGTGCCGGGAGGTCGTGCGCGGCCTGGTCGAGGATCTCCTGCCGCGAGGCGAGGACCGCGCTGGCCGCTTTCGCACGCGCGTCACCCACGCCGAACTCGCTCGACAGCGCACGCTGCCAGTCAGCGAGGTTGACGAAAGGTCGTGCGGGCTCAGGCCAGGGGACCAGCGGCACATGCAGCAGCAGCGCCTGCGCGAGCGTGTTGTTGGCCCACACCAGGGCCGCCGCGCGCATCTCCGTGTCGCCGTCCTCGATCAGCGGGTGCACCCCATCCCAGAAGTCGCGGGCCAGGCCTTCGATCAGACGGGTGCCGGCGACCAGGCCTGCGAGCGCATGGCGGTGCACCCAGGCTTCGGTGAGCCAGGCGGCTACCTGCAGGTCCTTGCTGCGCTGATGCAGGACCTCGGTGCACAGCGTTTCCACCGCACGCCAATCCGCCTTCTTGAGCGGACGGGTCCATTCGCCCATGGGCAGGCTGGCATCGTCCTCCGAACGTGCGTCGCGGATCCGGGCGTATGCGGGGTCGTAGCGCAGCGAGGGACCCGCAGGCCCATCGACGCTCAACGGAGCGAGCAGGCTGCCAAGGTCGGGAGCGAAGCCGGCAGTCATCAGGGGAGATTCCATTCGGGGGCGCGCGTCGGAAACACCGAAGGCCAGAGCAGCGGCGTCTTCTTGCCCGCGGGGCTCAGCGCCATGCGCAGGTAGACGCGTGCGCGTCCGCCCGCAGGCGTCAGTGCCGTGTCGCCGGCGGCCACGGGCGTCAGCGGGAACTCGAACTTCAGCAACTGCGAACGGCCGTCCTGCCGATGCAGGATGTCCTGGTCGCGCTGGCGCTGGATCAACGTGAACAGGGCCCACGGGTCGGCGAAGCGGAAGCTGACGGTCTGGCCGTCGGTGGCCAGCGCAGGCTGCTGCCCGTCGGCGCGGGCCGCCAGCGGCGAGTCCTTCGCCAGACGCAGCACCAGGGCCACCGGCGTGCCGTACTGCCAGCGCAGCGTGCGCGGCGTGTCGCGCTGCTTGAGCACCTGGTCGCCGACTTCGAGGGACCATTCGATGATCTTGTTGCCTTCGATCTCGGCCGGCGTGTTGCTGCGGAACTCCACGCTCAGGTCGTAGCCGGTCGCCGTGCCTTCCTCGCTCGGATAGAGGGGCGCGAGCAGATCGCGCACGAGCCCGAACTGGCCGACGAAGCGGCGCGCCGCCTGACCCGGCGCGCTTGCGCGGCCGTTGCCTTCCTCGCGGGAATCCTTCAGCGACCGTTCCACCGGTTCGAAGGCCTTGACCATTTCGGCGAGGCTGTCGTAGTCGGCCAGCTGCGAGTCGCGGCCCGTGGTGGTGCCGAAGGGATGCCGGCCGGCGATCGCGCGATTGAAGCGCGCCGCGAACTGGCTCCACAGCTCCTGCTGGTCGCGGAAGTGCAGATCGAGGCAGCGAGCGAGCAAGGCGCTGTAGATCTGAGCGTGACGCTCCGCGAAGTAGTCGCCGACGCGTGTCGCGGGTGCCTTGCCGGCGAGCTTGGCGGCGCAGGTGTCGCGGTCGATCTCGGCGGCCGTGGTGCCCAGGAACTGCTCCAGCAGCAGCAGGCTGCTGTTCGGGTTCTTGAGCCGATAGCGTTCGAGGTCCCGGTTGATCGCCTGCCAGCGCTGCGCGACCACCGAAGCGGCCCCGGCGTTGTCGAGTGCCGCGATGTAGGTGTCGGCCTGCTTGCCCAGCGATTCCACACGGCCGAACTGTTGCGCGAGGTAGGCCGCAAGCGAGGACGAGTCGGAGACCCCGAAGGCCGCGAGCACCGGCCCGCGCTCCCCGCGCCAGTCCCGGAAGTCGCGTCCGCGCATCGCGTACAGCTCCGACTGCGTGAAGGCGTCGTCCACCATCTGCAGGCGTTCCAGCGCATCGCGCGAGGCGAGCGCGCGCAGGTCCTCGGCACGGGCGCTGGCCCCCAGTTCGATCAGCAGCGCCTGAATCCTGGCCAGGCGCTGGCGGGCCGCATCGAAGCCTGCCGATTGCGCATCCGAGGCGCCCAGTGCGTTCGTGGGGCGCTGGCCGTCCGTCGCCGCGGCTTCGAAAGTCTGGTCCACCACGAGTTGCGCGAAGTGCGCGTTGAGCGTGCTCTCGATGCCCGAGCGCACCGAGGCCGGGAAGGCGGGCAGCGCCTCGGTCGCATAGCGCTTGCGCACGTCGCCGAGCGCCAGCGCCTGATCGAGCCGGGCCAGGTCCCAGCTGACCACGCCGTGGTTGCCCAGATCCGGAATCTGGCGGTCACGCGCCGCCGTCATGAAGGGCTGGGCGAGCAGCGAGGTCAGCGCATCGCGCAGCTTGATGCGTTCGGGCGCGAGCGCGAAGCGTCCTTCCTTGTCCTGCCACACAAGGCCCGGCTGCGGACCGCCGAAGCGCAGATTGAATTCGGCGCGGAACTTCTGGAAGGCGTCCTGCGAGCGCGTGCGCACCTGCTCGGCCAGCTCCGGGCCGAGCAGGCGGTTCTGGTCGATGCGCGCGATGGTGCGGTCGTAGGCCGGGCCCAGCGCGAGCGCGGGCTGCCGCATCCAGCCGCCCTTGCCGGAGGCCACGAGGTCTTCCTGGTCCTTGATGGCCGCGACCACCGCGCGATAGCCGGCCGTGGTGCCGGCGAAGCTGCCGGTCCCCGTGAGTGCCGGCCACTGCTGCGCGATGACCTGCTCGGTCACCACCAGCTCGTTGTTGGCGAACAGGCGCGCATCGAGCTGGTCCGTGCCCTTGGCCAACGCGCAGCGCAGCGCAGCCTGCACCGGTCCCATCGAGATCGACAGCGCATTGCCCTCGGCGGCGGCCTGCCGGAAGTAGCGCAGGCTGGGACCCAGGTCGGCGGGCAGCTCCGCGCCCAGCGCATAGCGCACGGCCACACGCAGGTCTTCCGCATTGCTCGCGGACGGTTGGCGCAGGCGCTCGAGCGCCTGCAGCGCCGCGTCGAGCTGCTCGACCGACGACAGGTAGCGCTGAAGCGCGCCGAACTCGGGCTGGTCTTCCGCCAGCAGGCCGTTCTTGCGCGGTGCGTCGGCGATGGCCGCGAAACTGGGCGGTGCGCTGCAAGTGGCACCGACGATGAACTCGCCCGTGCTCTCGTCCTGCTCGACGCCGCTGAGCTTGCTCACGCGGGACATCAGCTCGCGGCGCAGCGTTGTCACCGCGATGTCGCCGAACTCGCGCTCGATGCGCTCGATGACGCGTTCGTTGAGCGTGTCGAAGAAGTGCCAGGACCCGGGCATGAAGAACGAACGCGTGCCGTCGGTGCGCAGCCGCTCGTTCATCGCCAGCAGCGAGAGCGCCTTGTTGCGGTACCACGCCGCGGGCACCGTCTCGCCGCGCTGCAGGGTCCTCATGCGGTACTGGGCATCGTGCTGCAACTGCGCCAGCGCCGCGACCAGTGCAGTGTTGTGCTGGTGGAGCTGCCAGGTGGCCACGGCCAGGCCGATGCCCCAGCCGCCGAGCACGATCACCGCCGACCAGCGCAGCGCGCGATGCAGCACCGGGCGTGTCAGCGCCTGCGTGCGCGAAGGCCTCGCGAGCCCGTATTCGAGGAAGATCTTCTTCTCGAACAGGTCGCGCAGAAAGGCCGGCTGGCGCATGAGCTGGGCGATCAGGTCGCCGCCGGGCTCCTTGCGTCCGTCGAAGTCCTGCTCCGCGTCGATCACCGCGATCGCCTGCGCGGATTCGCCGCTGTCGCCCGTGAGGTAGATGCCGCGGAAGAAGAAGGGCTCGTGATAGGCGCTCGGGCGCATCAGCTCGTCGACGTAGAGCTGCAACTGCGAGCGCAGGCCGTCGATGCGCGAGGGCAGCAGCAACTGCTGGCCGGCACCGTCGAGCGCGGTCTCGGTGGCGAACAGTTCCGCGGAGACATCCGAGACGGAACGCACCATCGTGCCCACGGCTTCATCGACCCAGTCCGGCTGGTAGGTGGTCGACAGATCGTAGGGCGAGGACCAGCCGAGCATGCTCGCGCGCAGTGGTTCGGGCAGTGCGCGCGCGAAGGCGCTGAAGCCTTCGAGCTGCTCCGCGCCCGTGACCAGCACATAGACCGCGAAGCGCATCGCGAACCGGTTCTGGGCCAGCCAGAGGCGCCGGTGCGCGAGCTTGGCCCGCTTGGAGAGTTCGAGCCGGCCGTCGGCGCTGTCGTCGAGCAGCAAGGCGGCCGGGATCGTGATGACCACGGAGTCGAAGGGCCGCTGCGGGCGGTAGGCCCGGCACATGCCCAGGAACTCGTCCCAGGGCTTCTCGGATGCATCCTCGTCGTCCGGCGAGCCGAGGTAGGCGCCCTGGATGTCGATCACCACGCCTCGGTCGAAGAAGTGCCACGAGATGCCCTGCGTGGCGGCCGACGAGGCGGATTCGGTGCTCAGCGCGCTGGCCACGCCGGACTGCTCGATCGGCAGCTGGCGGTGGTCCTCGCCTTCGTTGAGCACCATGATCCATGGAATGCCGTAACGGTCGGCGCGCGAGGCGATGTTGCCCTCGATGAGCTCCACCGCCTGGCGGAACGAGCTGCGCAGCGAGTCGAATCGGATGCGTGCGACCTTCGGGTCGCTCGACGGCTTGGCGTGCGAGCGGCGGGCGGCGAAATACAGCACCATGCCCAGCACGAGCAGCACGATCAGGATCAGTACTGCGATGGAAATCAGGAACAGTTGGTCCGTCAGCATGGCGGGGTCCGGGATGGGCGGCGATGGAGGGGAAACACGCGAAGGCTCACGAGGTGACTCCTGCGCCGGCCTGGAGCAACTGCCGCACCGGCCAGGATTGCCACAGCCACAGCAGTTCGGAGATGGCCAGCAGCGTGGCCGCGCTCAGCAGGAACAGCACGGTCCAGCGGCTGAGCGTGGGCAGCTTGCGCGGCGCGATGTGCGACAGCGTGCTCGCATAGGCCCGTTCGGACACCACGCGGTCGCGGCCCGAGAAGTCGGGCTGGCGCTGGTAGACGAACTGGAACAGCTCCTCGCGGTAGCCGCGCAGGCGCTCGGCCTCGCCGGCGCCGCGGTACTTGCCCTGGAAGCCCAGCGCGAGCGTGAAGAGGTACAGGCGCGCGATGTCGCGGCGCGAAGGCTCGCGCGCGGAGAGCAGTTCGTCGATGCGGCTGAACACGAGGTCGCCCGCGATGTTGGTGCGAAAGAGCGTGGACTCCAGCAGGTGGGCCGTCCAGTGCTCGCGGCCGATCCAGGGCGTGTTCAGCAGGACCTCGTCGGCCAGCGCCGCCTTGAGGTAGCGCGCATCGGACAGGTTCTCGAGTTCGAAGCGCGTGCTCTGGCGGCGCGCTTCGAGCGTCTGCAGCTCCAGCAGGTTCTCGAGATGCCGCGCCAGCGATTGCGCCACGGCGTCGGGGTCGGTCTCCCGGGAATCGGCGGTGCGGTCGCGGGCCTTCACGACCTCGTCGTAGAAGGCGCGGAACTGCTGTGTGATGGAGTCGTCGACCGCGAGGTCGGAGGGCTTGCGTGCCATGGTGCGGGTCCTTGCGTGCGTCGCTGTCAGTCCTTGACGAAGAGCACGATCTCCTGAGGAGGCTGCGCGGTGGCGCCTTCGTTGGCATTGGCGATGACCAGGCGCTCGCCGGGCACTGTGAGCGTCGGGCTTGTCTGGATGGCGTAGAGCAGGTAGCCCGAGCCCGGCCGCACGCCGAGTTCGTCGGCCGAGTCGATGGGCATGCGCACCGCGCCGAGCACGCGGCGCTCGCGCAGCGAGGGGTAGGCCGATTGCGCGCCGACGATGGCGCTGTCCATCCACGCCATCAGGTCGCGGTCGGACTGGCCGCGCAGCCCCACCACCAGGCGCGATCCGTCGAGCCACTCGGGCAGGAGGATGGCCTCGAAGGCGCCCTGGCGGAATTCGAACTTGTGTTCGCGGTAATCCTGGCTCACCTCCGACACCGCGTCGCGCAGCGCCTGCAGCAGCGGCCTGAAGATCGCGGAGGGGTTGGCATGGTCGTAGTCCATCGGCACGGGCGGCAGGCCGCCGGGCCGCAGCAGGCTCAGCGATGCCAGCAGCGAGCACAGGGCCCAGTACAGCGGCAGCGGATGCAGGTGCGGCGTGCGCAGCACGGCTTCGGCATGCGGCAGGCCTGACAGCAGGCTGCGCAGGCGGTCCTTGAGCTCCAGGTGCGCGAGCCGGTCGTCCACCCGCGACGATGGCACGGCGGTCTGCTTGGCCAGGAAGGCTGCCTTGCCACGCAACTGGCCCAGCAGTCCGGCCGCGGCGATCCACAGCGGGTTGTCGCGCGCCACTTCGAGCAACGGCGGCTGCACGTCGCCGAGCTTCACGACTTCGTTGTCCTTGAACACGTTGCCGATGCGCAGGTGCACGTGGGAGCCGGGCGGCACCGCGCCGGCGCTGAGCGCCAGGTCGGGCAGCAGGCGCGGAATGTCGGCCGGCTCGGCGTCCGACACCATGTCCTCGACCGGCGCCCCGGCCACCGAACGGAAGCGGACGGTCGCGCCGCGGTGGCGCACCGGGCCGGCCACGGGCAGGGTCAGGTAGACGTCGAGGGCCTCGTTGGCCAGTTGCTCCGCATGGGGCGCGAGCGAGAGTTCGAGCGTGCCGTGCTCGGGATTGGCCGCGGAGTACTGGATGGCCGTGCCGTCCGGCAGGATGGCCTCGAGTTCGAGCACGCGCAAAAGGCCGGCAGGCAGCAGGCCGTTGTCCAGCACCAGGCGGCGCACGCCCCAGCTGAAGGGGGCCGCGGCCAGGGCCTGCCAGGCCACGAGGGAGTCGAGCCGCGCGGACAGCTGCTGGAAATGCTGCGGCGACAGCAGCATGCCTTCATGCCACTCGATGCGGTCGGTGATGGGGGCGGCCTTAGACATGGTGCTGTCCTGCGCGGCGCCAGGCCGGAAGGGAGAGGGCGGCAAAGCGGAGGTCGGTCTTCAATGAATGTCCCAGGTTGTTCATCGCGGCGCGGCGGAGACGTCGAAGCCTTGAATGTCGAAGCGGGCGACGATCGGGCCCTTGAGGTCTTCCACCCGCAGCCGGTGGGCGCCCGGCGTCGCGTAGTTGGCGTAGATGAACACGCCCGCCACGCGCGGCGTGCCGAAGGTGCTGCCGGGAATCCGGAGCGTCTGTCCGGGCACCAGTTCCCAGGAGCGGAACGACAGGCTCTGCGGATAGGTCTTCTGCAGGTCCGCGCGGGCACCGAACCACTTGGCCGCTGGAATTTCCGCCAGCCGGTCGAGCATGGCCTCGTCGAGCACGAGCACCACATCGACGGCCACCGGGCTGTTCTGGTTGGCATCGGGCGCGGCGGAGAGGGTGACCGCATCCCAGCCCAGGCGTGTGCCCTTGAAGCTCAGGAATCCGGGAAGCGCGCAGCCCGTGAGCTGCAACAGCAGCAGACAGGCAGTCGTCCATTTCCAAACCTTCTTCCAATTCATCGCAAGACTCCGGAGACGGGCCCCGCATCGGACGCGACCGTCCGGGGCAGGCCCGTGGGATGGGGCTGGGCCTGCCGCGCCCCCACGCCGATGCCCATCAGCACGATCAGCAGCGCGGCCAGCGCGCTGCCTCCGGCCAGCAGCGCGACATGCGCGCGCGTGAGCACGAAGCGCAGCGGCTTGGGCGTGGATGGCGCGCCGGCCTCCGGCGCCGTCATGCGCTCGGAAGGCAGGCCCGCCGAGACGATGGCGATCAGCACACAGGTGGCAAGCAGGGTCAGGAGGTTGCGCGGCCCCTCGCAGATCAGGTCGATCGCGAGGAACAGCGCCAGCGCCGCCTCGATGGGCAACTGCAGCAGGGACAGCACGATGCCCGCATAACCCACGTTCGTCAGGCTGTTGTTGCCCGCCGACGCGAAAGCGGCCAGGGTGGCGCCCGCGCAGATCATCCCGATGTCGGCCGCGCTGAGCGCGCGATCATAGAGGTTTGCCACGAAGAGCGCGAGCAGCACGTAGTAGAGCGCCGAGCCCGCGCGCAGGAACACCGACGCGGTCGGCACCACCAGTTCCACGATCCCGCGGCTGAAGCCCAGGCGTGCGCTCATGGCCTCGATCGTGTGCGGGATGCTTGCCGTGGTGCTCGACGACAGCAGGCTCACGAGCATCGGCGCCTTCAGGTGCTGCAGCACCTCGGCCAGGGGCTGGTTGCCACGCTTGTACACGACCGCGATGGCCGCGGCGGACAGCAGGAGCGCCAGCACCACGAAGTGCAGCAGGAAGCCGCTCATCGCCCGGATGGTCGTGAAATCGGTCTGCGACAGGATGTTCGCCGCCATGCCGAAAGCCACCAGCGGCAGCAGGACGTTGGCCCGCGCGATGATCAGTTCCAGCGTGCGGTACACGCCCTCGAACAGGTGATTGAGAGTGTTGTTCTGCGCCCGCGACAGCGCGGCGAAGCCGAGGCCGAACAGCAGCGCGCACGACAGGATGCCCAGCGACCGGCCCTCGACCAGCACGCGGAAGAAATTGTCGGGCAGCAGGCCCGCCCAGATGTGCTCCTTGCCCGCGCCGATCGCGTCGGCGCTGTCCTCGCCGCGCAGCTGCATTTCGGTGTCGCCGCCGGCCTGCATCACCAGCGCGCCCAGGTGGGCGCGCGAGTCGCTGTCGAGCCGGGCGCCGGGGGCGCTCACCCAGCCGGTGGCCAGTCCCGCGGCCGCGCACAGCACCACCAGCAGCAGGGCGACGCCCGCGATCATGAGGATGCGCCGCCCCGGAAAGGGCAGTCCCATCGTCTGCCGCAGGCCGAAGAAAGTGGCCACCACCAGCAGCGGGATCGCCGCCATGCTCACGATGGACAGGTAGATCTGCGCGACGACGTAGCCGACATCCCCGAGCGCGGGCGCATAGACGCCCGCGATGCTGCCCGCCGCGAGACAGAGCAGCAGTGCCGGCAGGCTGTGGGACAGGCGCGTCAGGACACCCATGTCGGCTTGTTCCACCCCTTGTCCATTGCAAAGCCGACCGTGGTGCGCGCGAGCTCCAGCGAGCTGTCGATGAGCGCCAGCGGCGTGGGCGCGCAGGCGCGCGCGGCGATCGGGATCTCGGTGCATCCCATGATCACCGCCGTGGCGCCGGTTGCCGCGATGGCGGCCAGGGCGCGGTCCAGCGCCCGGGTGCCCGCCTGCACATCGCCGCTCTTCACCGCGCGGATGCATGCGTCCACGTGGTCCTGGCCGGTCGCGCTGTCGGGCACCAGGAAGTCGATGCCGCGTTCGCGCAGCGCGGCCTGATAGAAGCCCGAGCGCAACGCGCCGCGCGTGGCGAGCACGGCCACCCTGGCCTGGGGCGCCGCCGGCACGGCCGCGACGCAGGCCTGGGCGATATGCAGGATCGGCGCGCGGCTGCGGGCGGCCATCTGCGCGTACCAGTGGTGCGACGAGTTGCACGGAATGGCGATCACGCCGACGCCGATGCTGTTGAGCATGTCGATGCCCGCGAGCAGCGCGGGCAGCGGGTCCTCGCCCTCGCCGAGGATGGCGCTCGAACGGTCGGGCACGTGCGGCAGGTTTGCCACGATCATCGGCAGATGCTCCTGGTCGCGAGCGGCCGGCGTCAGCTGGATGACCTTGTCCATGAAGTCCACCGTCGCCGATGGACCCATGCCGCCCAGAACTCCAATGCGTGACATACGGTGCCTGCCTAGATCTTGAGCGGCCGCGGACAGACCACGGTCACGGCGGCCGTGTTGCCGATGACCAGCACCAGCGTGCGCAGCATGTCGCAGACCGGATCGACCGCGAGGAACAGGATGAACGCCGCCTCGAAAGGCAGGCCCAGGTAGGTGCAGGTCATGCCGATCAGCGACACCGTCACCAGCCCGGTCATGCCCGCGGAGGCGAAGCCCGCAAGCACGGAAGCCAGGAGCACGATGCCCACCTCCATGCCCGACAGGGAGCGGCCGTAGATCTGCGCGATGAACAGCGTCGCGCAGACGTAATACACCACCGGCCCGATGCGCAGCAGCGACACGGAAAGCGGTACGAGAAGCTCCACCCGGGAGCGCGCGAAGCCCAGGCTGTCCACCAGGCTCTCGATCATGATCGGCATGCAGGTGGCGCTGCTGCGCGTGGCCAGCGCCAGTGCGAACGGCCCGCGCAGCGCCTTGAGCGTCTCGACCAGCGTCCCGTTGGAGCGCTTCCAGATGATGAAGGCCGCGATCGCCAGCAGCACGATGCACACCACCAGGAACGCGAGCACGAATTGCCCCATCGCCCGCAGCGGCTCGACGCCGGTCTTGCCCAGCTGGGCCGCGCTCATGGCGAAGAGCACCAGCGGCAGCGGGAAGCTCAGCCAGTGCATCAGCGTCTGGCAGGCGTGGTAGATCGTCTCCAGCGCCTGCGTGAGACCGTCGGAAATGCGCGTGGGCACATGGCCCACCGCCAGGCCGAACAGTAAGGCGAAGACCAGGGTCTTGAGCGTGTCGCCGTTGGCCAGGGCCGAGAAGATGTTCGCCGGCACCAGGCTCACGAGCACGTCGGACAGGCTCGTGGTCTTCTTCACTTCGTCCACGCCGCGCAGGCTCATTTCGGTGTCGCTGGCACTCAGGTCGTTGCCGACGATCTGGCCGAAGGTGTGCATCGTGGTGCTCGGCAGGTTCTCGCCGGGACGCAGGATCAGCAGCGTGACGGCGCCGGCCACGGCGACGAAGACCGAGAACGCGAGGAAGACCACCGCGACGCGGCCGAGCAGCCGGCCCGTGCCGCCGTCGCGGAACAGCCGCTGCAGGCTGAAGATCACCGCCGAGACCATGAAAGGCAGCGTGACCATCTTCAGCAGGTCGACGTAGATGTCGCCGATGAAACCCAGCCCCACCGCCGCAGCCGGCGAGAGCATGCCGAAGGCCACGCCGGCCGACAGGCTGCCGATGACCACCCAGGGGTTGAGGACGAATGCGTAGAACTTCTTGATGTCCATGGAATGAATGCTCCCGGCGGCTCAGCGATCGAGCGCCTGCAGGACCTTGTTGATGTCCAGCTTCTCGGTGCGCTGGGCGAGGAATTGGTTGACGAAGGCCAGCAGCGTCGGGTCCGACACGGACACGCCGATGCCCAGCGTGTCCTCCAGGTCCTTGAAGGTGACGGTGCGCAGCAGCAGCGAGACCGTGGGGTCGGCCTTGAGCACGCGCTTGACCTCGAACTCGTCGCGATAGGCGCTCACGATGTCCCCCTTGTAGAGGGCCGCCAGCACGTCGTTCCACGACGGGTACTCCACCACCTTGGCCTTGGGGAAGTTGGTGCGGGCGTAGTCGGCGAAGGAGGACTTGGCGATCACGCCGATGGTGCCGTCGAACTTGCGGATCACCTCCGGCAGCGGCCGTCCGTGCGCGATCTGCGCGAACTTCACCCGGTTGAGGATCAGCGCATGGTTGAGCGTCAGGTAGCTGTTGCTGAAGGAGATGGTCTGCGCGCGCCCCAGCGTGCGCGAGAGCTTGCTGATGGCCAGGTCGGCCTTGCCGTTCGCGAGCAGGTCGACCACCGCGTTGAAGGTGCCCGCATCGCGGTTGATGCGCAGCTTGACGCCCAGCTCCTTGGCCAGCGATTCGGCCAGGCTGACTTCCAGGCCGGTCCACTGGCCCTTTTCGTCGAAGAAGAAGAAAGGCGGCGTGTCCACCTTGAGCATGGCCACCACGAGCTCGCCGCGGCTCACGATGCGTGCGATGTCGGGCGCCAGCAGGCGCTGGTCGGGCATGCGAACGAGCCCGGTTCCGGCCGCCTGGGCCGGCAGGAGCGGAGCCGGATCGGGCTGGGCGGCCGGTGCGGCGGTGGCGACGGAGACGACGGCCGAGGCGGGTGCGGCCACTGTCTGGACCGGGCCGCCCGCCGAAGGGCCGGTGGCGCCGCCGGCACCTGCCGCATGGGCGACGCCGCCGGCGCAGAGGTTCGCGAGCGCCAGCAGGGCGGGGAGGACGAGGCGCGGCAGCATGCGGCGCGGTCGGTGGAGGCGTGGATTCGACATGCGGGGTATCGCGAAATCAAGGATTGGTGGAAGCGGAGCCCGCTGCGGGCGCGCCCGTGGCCGGCGCGGGCTGGGCCGGCGCCACGGGTGCGGATGCGACAGGCGACGGCGCGGCGGGCGGCGTCACGATCAGCTCGCCGATCTGCATGCCCAGCACGAAGAGAAGGGCGCACAGAAGCACCAGGCAGGTGGCCGTGATGGCCACCATCCGCGAGGTCATGGTGAAGACGTATTGCGACATGGTCGGTTCAGGAAATCATTTCGGTGAATTGGCCGGGCGCGACGATCTGGATCACGCCGCCCCAGTTGCACATGAGCTTGCAGTCCGAATCGAGGGCGGGCATGCCGCCGAGCATCACCTTCGGGGCGCCCGGCGCCCACGGCGCGGCCGTTACGGGCAGGCAGGGCATGGGGGTGAGCGCGCCCATCGCCGCGGCGGTGGCTGCCGCCACCATCGGATTGGCCATGCTGTTGCACATGCCGAAGGGCAGGATGTTCACCATCGGCTTGTTGTCCATGATGTTGGCCGCCGGCATGTTGCTCGTCAGTACGGCCTTGTCGGGCAGCACCATGAGGCTCGAAGGTGCGGCGCCGAAGCTGCACTGCAGCGTCGCGCCCATGCAGACGTGGAGGCCCATGTCTCAGCTTCCTTTCACCAGTCGTTCCAGGCTCTTCATGAAGCCCGGCTGGGAATCGGCGGCAATGACTTCGCGGCCCGACGCATCGAAGCGGCGCGGGCTGCCGGACGGCTTGCCGTTGCGGTAGGTGGTCTCTTCCATGAGCTGTCCGTTGGGCCAGAAGCGCTTGAGCGGACCGTGCAGCACATTGGCGCGATAGCTCGACGACTGCGCGACTGCGCCTTGCGCGCCGTAGTCCAGCGTTTCGCCGTCGAGCAGGCCGGCGCGGTAGCGCTCGCGCCGCACGAGGCGCGCCTCGTGGTAGTAGGTGGCATCGCCGTCGAGGCGGCCGGCCACGTAGGGAAGCCGCGCGGTGGCATCGCCCGATTCGGCGTAGGCGACCGTCTCGCCGTGCAGCACGCCCTGTACATGGCGCTGCTCCTGCATGAGCTTGCCGCTCGGGTAGTAGGTGCGCGTCAGGCCATGCACGAGGCCGGCCTGGTGTTGCGTCTCCTGCAGGAGCTGGCCGCGCTCGTCGAACATGCGCATCGGACCATGCGGCCGGCCGAGCTGGTACGCGGCCTCCATCGCGGGCGTGCCGCCTGCGGCGAAGACGGTCAGCGGACCGTGCGGCAGGTCGCCGACGAAGTTCGCCCGGAGCGCCAGGCGGCCCGCCGGATCCAACGCCTCCCGCACCGTGGCCTGCGGCACGGCGGCCACCTCGGACGCAGCGGGGAGTGTCGTGGGGATGGCCATGGTGCTCAATTGATCTTCACGAGCGAGCCCTTGAGCTCGACCATGGCGCCCTGCACGGTATGCATGCCCGACGCCTTGCTGCTGATCATCGGTGCCTCCACCGACACCGAGGCGCCGCCCTTGTTGCTCAGCGCGATGCCGGCTTCGTTCTTGAGGTTGGTGCCGGCCTTGCTGTTGAGATCGGTGCCGGACTGCAGGTTGACCGATTGCGCGGACTTGATCGTGATGGAGCCGCTCACGTCCAGCACCAGGTTGCCCGTGACCTTGAGCTCGTAGTTGCCGGTCACCTTCTGCGTGAAGTCGGCCTTGTTGACGTGCGTCTCGTTGCCCGTGACCTCGATCTCGCGCGTGCCCTTGACCGAATGCACTTCCTTGCCGGTCTCGACCTTGACGGTGCGGTCGCCCTTCTGGACGGTGTGGGTCTCGTTGCCGGCCTTCACCGTGGTGCCGAGGTCGTTCTCGATCTCCACGCGCATGTCCTTCTGCGCGTGCAGGTAGAGCTCCTCGGAATCCTTCTTGTCCTCGAAGCGGATCTCGTTGCCGGCCGACCCGCTCTTGGTCGAGCGCGAAAGGATGGTGCTCTGCGTGGAGTTCGAGGGCAGGCCCACCGGCGTGGTCTGCGTGGCGTTGTAGACGCTGCCCGAGACCAGCGGCCGGTCAGGGTCGCCGTCGACGTAGCTCACGACCACCTCCTGCCCGATGCGCGGCAGGAAGAGCGCGCCCCAGCCCTGGCCGGCCCAGATCTGCGAGACGCGGATCCAGCACGAACTCTTGTCGTCCTTCCTGCCCAGGCGGTCCCAGGGGAACTGCACCTTGATGCGGCCGTGCTCGTCGGTCCAGATTTCCTCGCCGGCGGGTCCCACGACCAGCGCCGTGTGGCTGCCCGCGACGATCGGGCGCGGCGTCAGCCGCGGCGCGCGGAAGGGCACTGCCGGGGGCACGGTCTCGAAGCTGTTGCTGTAGCTCTCGGCCTGCGCGAAGTGGTGGACGCTGCGCACCGCGTGCGAGGCATTGAGTGTCTCGCGCGCGTGGCCGTTCAGCGTGAAGGTCGTGCCCGGCAGCAGGTGGTGGCAGTAGCTCTCGCCCCGGCCCACCACGCTTTCCGCATGGTGTTCTTCCACACGGATGCGCGCGCGGGAGGTGCCTGCGGACAACACCTGGTGGCGCCCGGGGTACTCGTAGTCCAGCCCGCGGCCATCGTTGCCGTCCGATCGTGCAAGGAGGCTCGTGCTGGGCGTCAGGTAGTTGTAGTCGTCCACCGTGTGCGACTTGGCCACCAGGCGCGCTTCGGCCTCGAAGCGGGTGATCTGGTGGATGCGCGGCGGGCCCCCGGCCTGGCTGCCGATCGTCAGCGTGGCGGCGTTCGGGCACGGCGCGTAGGCTGAGGTGCTGTCGGCCAGGACCAGCGTGTGTGCGCCATCGGCGAAGGTGAAGAAGTAGAAGATGCCTTCCTCTTCCATCAGCCGCGAGATGAAGTCGAAGGCCGTCTCGTCGTAGCGCACGCAGTATTCGCGCACCCCGTAGCTGCCGGTGAGACGGCTGCTGAAGGTGACGCCGAAATCGCCGAGCACCTGCTGGATGATGTCGGACGCACTCAGGTTCTGGTAGATGACCCGGTCGCGGCCCAGCGTCAGCAGCCAGAGTCGCGGCACGAGTTCTAGCGAGTAGAGCGCGAAGTCGTTCGACGTGCCGAGGTAGGTGAAGCGCGACACGATGCCGTTGACATGGCGCGCGGGATCGCTCGCGACCTGCAGGGTGACGGTGGCGGAGGTGCCGATCACGTCGGCCGCCTGCAGCGTGTTGGATTCGGAGCGCAGCGTGAGCGTGTAGCTGAAGAGCTGCGACAGGCCTTCGCTGCCCTGGAATGCGTCGAGCAGCAGCGCATCCGGCCCGAGCGCGGTGCGCACGGACAGGAAGGCGTTCGCCTGGGTGAAGCCCGATCGCGTGGGGATCATGTCAACGTGGCGGGCTCGAAGCGGAAGACGAATGCGCCGTCGCCGTCCAGCCCCATGTGGACCGCGTCGAAGGCCGCCGCCATGGAGATGCGTTCCAGCACCTGGCGCGAGAGTTCGGGCAGCACGGCGTGGGCGAGGATGTGGTCGATGTTGCGCGCGCCGCTGTCGACTTCGGTGCAGCGCGCGGTGATGACGTCCTCGACCTCGGGAGCCCAGCTGAACTCGGCATGGTGGTTCAGCGCGAAGCGCCGCGCGAGCTTGCCCAGCTTGAGGTTCACGATCGAGCGGATCTGCTCGTCGCCCAGGTGGTAGTAGGGCACCAGCACGAGCCGGCCCAGGAAGGCGGGACTGAACTGCTTGAGCAGCTCGGGGCGCAGCCGCTCCACCAGCTCCTCGGGATCGGGGCGGCGGCCGCCCTGCGAGGCCTGCGTGATCACGTCCTGCGCCGCATTGGAGGTCAGCAGGATCAGCGTGTTCTTGAAGTCGATCTGCACGCCTTCGCCGTCTTCCATGATGCCCTTGTCGAAGACCTGGAAGAAGAGCTCTAGCACGTCGGGGTGGGCCTTCTCCATCTCGTCGAGCAGCACCACGCTGTAGGGCCGGCGGCGCACCGCCTCGGTGAGCACCCCGCCGCGTCCGTAGCCCACGTAGCCGGGCGGTGCGCCCTTCAGGCTGGAGACGGTGTGCGCCTCCTGGAACTCCGACATGTTGACGGTGATGACATTGCGCTCGCCGCCGTACAGCAGGTCGGCCAGCGCGAAGGCGGTCTCCGTCTTGCCGACGCCGCTCGGGCCCACGAGCATGAACACGCCCACCGGCTTGCCCGGGTCGTCGAGGTCGGCGCGGAAGGTCCGCACGCGCCGTGCGATCGCGTCGAGCGCCTGGTCCTGGCCGACCACGCGCTCGGACAGCTTCTCGCGCAGGTTGAGCACGGTGTGCAGTTCGTCGGTCATCATCTTGCCGACCGGAATGCCGGTCCAGCCCGAGATGACCTCGGCCACCATGGTGCCGTCGACGCACACGGGCACCATCGGCTCGTCGTTCTGCAGCGCCTCCAGGCCCTTCTCGAGCCGGCGCAGCGTGGAGGTGAGGAGCGCCGGGTCGTTCTCCTCGTCGGGCGCCGGAGCGTCGTCGCGCAGGCTGTCCGCGATCTTGCGGCGCAGCGCGACGATCTCCATCACCGCGCGCTTTTCCTCGTCGATCTTGTCGGCCATGCGCTTCTGCTTCTGGCGCAGTTCGTCGAGGCGGAGGGTCAGCGTGGCGATCGCATCCTGCGTGTCGCCTCCGGTGGCCGCCTCGTGGCGCAGCACGCGCAGCTGGCTTTCGGCGGTGGCGATGTCGCGCGCCGCGGCTTCCAGTTCGGCCGGCAGGCCGTTCTGGCCGATGGCCACGCGTGCGCAGGCCGTGTCGAGCACGCTGATGGCCTTGTCGGGCAACTGGCGGCCCGTGATGTAGCGGTGCGAGAGCTTGACCGCCTCGCGCACCGCGTCGTCCACGATCTCCACGCCGTGGTGCTTCTCCAGCGTCTCGACCATGCCGCGCAGCATGTCGATGGCCACCTCTTCGCTGGGCTCCTCGACCTTCACGACCTGGAAGCGCCGGGCCAGCGCCGGATCGCGTTCGACGTACTTCTTGTACTCGGCCCAGGTGGTGGCGGCGATGGTGCGCAATTCGCCGCGCGCCAGCGCGGGCTTGAGCAGGTTGGCCGCGTCGCCCTGGCCTTCGGAGCCGCCGGCGCCGATGAGCTGGTGTGCCTCGTCGATGAACAGGATGATCGGCGTTGGCGAGGCCTTGACCTCGGCGATGACCGACTTGAGCCGGTTCTCGAACTCGCCCTTCACGCCGGCACCGGCCTGCAACAGCGCCAGGTCCAGCGAGCGCACCGATACCTGGCGCAGCGCGGGCGGCACCTCGCCCTGGACCACTCGCTGGGCGAAGCCTTCCACCACCGCGGTCTTGCCGACGCCGGCCTCGCCGGTGAGGATGGGATTGTTCTGGCGGCGGCGCAGCAGCACGTCGATGATCTGGCGGATCTCGCTGTCCCGGCCGCGGATCGGGTCGATCGCGCCGTCGCGCGCGAGCTGCGTCATGTCGATCGTGTACTGGTCCAGCGACGGCGTGGCGGAGCTGCCGCGGCGCGCCGTGGGCATCTGCAGCGCGGGTGCGCCGGCGTCGGGCGCGGCCGGCACCACGACGGGGGCTGCCGGCGGCGCGCCTGCCGGGCGTGCGGAAGGGGATGCGGCAGGGGCGGATGCCAGCGCGGCGGCTGCCGTGTCTTCGGGCGAGGACTGCAGGAGCGCCGCGAGCTCGTCGCGCAGCGTGCCGCGCGGAATCTGCAGCAGCGCGGGCGCGGCATCGACCAGCCGGCCGCGCAGGCGGTCGACTTCGAGCAGCGCCAGTACCAGGGTGCCCGAGCGGATGTGCTGCTGGCCCAGCAGCATCGAACTCATCAGCCACGCTTCCTGGAACAGCGGCGCGAAGTCCGGCGACAGCGTGGGTGTGCGGCCGTTGCCGCGCTTGAAGGTGTCGAGCGACTTCTGCAATTGCGCCTGCACGGCGTCGGGGCGGATCGAGAAGCGGCCGAAGATGAGAAGCAGGTCCGGCGCCTCGTTGTCCACCAGCTTCAGCAGCAGGTGCTCGATGTCGACGTTGTAGTGCGTCTGCTGCACACACAGTTCGGCGGCCTGTTCCATGGCGCGCTTGCATTCCGGGTTGAGCCGGCCCAGCAGGGTGCGGATGTCGATTTCCATACGGGGTGTGTGCGAGTCAGGTGCTGGCGGCGGTGGCGTCCGTCAGCTTCCGTTGAACGGGGGGCAGCTTGCCCCGGAAGGCCGGTCCCGCGATCCACGAAGTCCAGCCCAGGCGCATCGGGTTCGCGGCGCCCAGCATGCTGCTGCGCACCGCGGTGGGCGCGAGGCTCAGCGTGATCTCCACGTCGAGGTCTTGCGGCACGAAGCGGCGCACCAGCCATTGCACGAGGGCATGGTCGGCGCCGCCGGGCAGCAGGTCGCGCAGGCGCTGCCGGCTCAGGTCGCTGAAGGCCAGTCGCACGCCGGCGCCCTGGTCCCAGATGCGCTTGCCGAGCACCGCGGTGCGTCCCAGCCGGGCACCCGGCGAGCGCTTGCCCGAGCGCAGCTGCGAGTACGCATCGGGTTCCAGCATGCGCCAGCCGCCGCGGAACTGCGTGCCCTGCACCTGCAGCCCGAGGCGGTCGCGCAGCATCGCCAGCAGGCCGGTCATGGAGCGCGGCGCACCGCCGAGCAAGCCCGCGTGGCGCAGCCAGAGGGCGGTGCCGTCCGGTGCCCGTACGCCCGAGCGCAGGCCGAGCGCGGTCGCCGCATCGAGCGTGGAGGCGAGCGTGGACTGCGCCGGCGCGCTGCCGTTGAGCGCCACATGGTGCTTGCGCCGGCTGCGATAGAGGAAGGCGAGGAAGCGGTGGTTGAAGATGTCGAGGAAGTCGGTGGTCGCGTGGTCGCGGCGCGCCTGGCGTTCGAGCAGGAGCTCGGTGAACGGCAGCGGCAGCGGCCCGCCGGCGCCGGCGAGCGAGAGCACGGGGGTGCTCAGCGTGAAGGGCTCGCCGGTCTCGGCCCGGCCGTCCACGCTGCGCACGTCGCTGGCCTGGAAGCCCAGCGAGACGAAGGCGCGCAGGCGCACGGCCTCGCGTTCGCTCGGCCCGTGCGAGTGCCCCACGGCCACCGCCTCGGGCGCGGCGCGCTCGAGCAGGCTGATCGCCTGGAACAGGTCGAAGCCCTGGGGCGAGCGGGTCAGGCGGTCGATCACAGCACGACCTGCCTGCCGGTCATCGGCGCCCACTGCTTCCTTACTTCGTCGCCGCGACGGACGACGAGACGAACGAAGGAGTTGACCGAGGTGTACATCGCGAAGAAGCGTGCGAGCACGGCCGACATCATGAGCGGCGAGCCGCCGACGAAGGACTCTTCGTCGAACTCGAGCGTGACCTGCGTGCCGCGGCAATAGCCGCGCCACGCCTGTGTGCCCACGTGGGCGGTGATGCTGCGCGCCGAGAGTCCCGCGATGCCGCGGATCTGGGCATGGTCGCGCCGGCTGTCGGACGCGAACAGCAGCAGCATCTCGCGCAGTTGCTCGCGGCCGGTGGAGCCGTCCACCAGCGACTGGTGGTTGAGCGTGAGCAGGGAGACCAGGCGCCACAGCGTCTCGCTGCCGAGGGGCGGATCGCGCTGCGGCGTCGGCTCGTAGAGGCAGCGCACGCGGGTGGGTTGCGGCGGTCCTTCGGCAAGCAGGCGCGCGCCCACCGGGACTTGCTCGGCCAGGCGCCGGTTGGTGCACAGCAGATGGGCGTACACCACGGGCTGCGAGGGTTGGCTCGGCGTCTTGGCCTGGTCCACGAAAGACAGGAACACGTCGGTGCCCGGGATGTTCTGGCGCAGGCTGTGCTCCCGCCGCGAGGCCCAGAAGACCGGGCTTGCGCCGGCGTCGATGTGGCCCAGGGCGGCGAAGCCCGGCACGTCCACCGGTTTGTCGGCATCGGGATCGGAGGCGACCACCGACACGATCGAATGCACTTCGGTGAAGGCGTCGCGCTGGCGGTCGGGCGCCAGCAGGTATTCGTAGTGCCTGCCGTCGATGGTGATCGGTTCGCTCACGCGCGGGAACAGGTTCACGATCGGCGTGCAGCCGAGCTGGAAGTTGCCGGCATCCACATGGCGCAGGGCGCGTGCGGGCCGGTCGAGCTGGAACACCAGGTCGCAGCGCCGGCCGCTGCCGAGTCGCGAGCGCAGATGGTGCAGGTCGAAGAAATGGAACTTGCGCGGGAACGCGAAGTACTCCTGCAGCAGTCCGTAGGCGGGCTGGGCGTTGGGAGGCTGCGGGAGTACCTCCTCGCCTTCGGCATAGCCGACCTCGCGCCAGGCATCGCCCGGCAGCACATGCGGCGCGCCGCCCTCGGGCTGCACGCTGACCGACTGCACGCCCGACACCAGCGCGTCGTAGAGCGGCATGGTGGTCATCCAGTCGCCTTGCAGGTGGATGCGCAGGCTGTCGATCTCGAGCTCGGAGAAGTCGACCTCCGGGCCGCATTCGAGCGTGAGGCGCAGCACGGCGTCGCTGTCGATGGCGGCGTGCGTGATGTGCAGCGGCCACAGCACGGTGTCCCATGCGGTGCGAAAGCGGCACTCCTGCGATTGCGTCGTTCGCGCATGGAGCATCGTGTGGCGCGGCACGCGAAAGCCGGCCGTCACCTTGCCCTGCGTCGGGTCGAGATCGAACTGCGCCACCGACATGGACGGCAGCGGCTGGACCAGCGAAGGGCAGAGGTTGTCCAGTAGCGCGTAGGCGATGTCGGGAAATTCCTGGTCCAGGTCCCGGTGCACGCGCGCCGAGAGAAAGGCCACGGACTCGATCAGCCGCTCGGTGTGCGGGTCGAGCGATTCGCCGCCATGCAGCGCGAGCCGCGAGGCGACCTTCGGATAGCGGCGGGCGAAGTCGGCGCCTTGCCCCCGCAGATATGACAATTCGCGCTTGTAGTACTGCAGAAGGTCGCTGTGCTGGATATCGGACACGCTCACACGACCTTCATCTGGCTGTCCGGTCCGCCGACCAGCATTTCGAAGTCCACGCGGCGCACTTCGATGCCCACGCGCGCATCGGCGCCGATCTGCACCAGCGCGCAGTCGCTGCGCTGCGGCGCGGGAACGGCCTGCACCGACACGTTCGCGAGCCGCGGCTCGTAGCGTTCCACGGCCACGCGCAGCGCGGATTGCAGCCGACCCAGGTCGATGGCGCTTTGCGCGCTGAGTGCCGAGAAATCGGGCACCCCGTAGCTCAGCACCGACGCATCGCCCTGCGCATAGTCGGACAGGTCGAGCGGGGAGCGGGTGTTCAGGAGCCGGTGGAGTTCCCGGCCGATGGAGCCCTGCACGGCCTCCATCGTCTCCAGATCGCCGCCGTGCTCCGGCGGGTCCGACGCGAGCCGGTCGAACAGGGGGGCAGCCACACCCTTGACGAGTTCGGACATCGCGTTGAACCTGGAGCAGCGGCGAAAAGGGCGCTTAATGCGCCGAGTTGGTCGCGAGGTTGAACTGGAACGGCGTGACGCCTTCCTTGCCGCCCTCGGACTTCTGCACGCTGTATTCCATCTTGATCTTGGTGTAGTTGAGCGTGATGGTCTCGACGGGAACGTCGCCGCCGCCGCTGCCGCCGTAGCTGAGGGAGGAGACGATGACGTCGGTCAGGGTGATCACGAACAGCGGCAGCGACGTGTCCTTGTCACTGCGCGCAATGGTGAGGACGGTGTCGCCGTGGAGCACCGTTCCGCCGCTGAGTGCCTGCATCAATTGCGGGGTGGCCGAGTCGCTGTAGCGCGTGATCGCCAGGTCCTGGAAGTTCGCGTGGCCCGCGGTCCGATCCTTGTTGGACACGTGCCCCATGGCCGGGATGCTTGCGCCATGGCTGAAGGACAGGACCTCGAGCTGCGCTTCGTGGCCCGTGATTTCGGATTGCCCCGTGATGGTGGGGATCTTGATATGAATGGAAGTGCTCATGAGAGACGATCTTCTGAAGGGTGTTCAGGATGAAACAGGGATGAATGCCTGCGCCGTGGCTCAGGCGGCGGCGGATGCGGGCAGGTCGGCCACCAGGCGGATGGACGCGGTGAGTTCCTCGAGCTGGAAATGCGGCTTGAGGAAGGCGACCGCACGGTAGGCGCCCGGCTTGCCCGGCACTTCCGTCACATCCACGCGTGCCTGGCTCAGCGGATACTGGGCCTTGAGCTCCTGCGGAGCCGAGGGGCTCAGCAGCACGTAGTTGGCCACCCAGTTGTTGAGGTACTTCTGCAGGTCGCCCTGGGTCTGGAAGCTGCCGACCTTGTCGCGCACGATGACCTTGAGGTAGTGCGCGAAGCGCGAGGCCGCGAGCACGTAGGGCAGGCGGGCCGACACGGCGGCATTGGCGTTGGCGCTGTCCTTGTCGTAGACCTTGGGCTTGTTCACCGTCTGGCCGCCGAAGAAGGCGGCGGAGTTCGAGCCCTTGGAATTGACGAGCGCGATGAAGCCCAGGTCGCTGAGTTCCTTTTCGCGGCGGTCGGTGATGGTGACTTCCGTCGGCGGCTTCAGCGCGATGTCGCCCTCGTCGGTCTTGTAGGCGTGCGCCACCATGCCGTCGACCTTGCCGCCGCCTTCGACGCCGCGGATGGCCGTGGTCCAGCCGTACTTCGAATAGGCTTCCGTGATGCGCAGGCCGAGCTGGTAGGCCGCATTGGCCCAGAGGTACTTCGAGTGGTCGGAACCGTCGACGTCTTCCTCGTAGCGGAAGTTCTCCACCGGCACGGTCTTTTCACCGTAGGGCAGGCGGGCCGAATAGCTGGGCAGCACCAGCGACACGTAGCGCGAGTCTTCCGATTCGCGGAAGCCGCGCCAGGCGGCGAGTTCCGCGCTCTCGAAGGTCTTGGACAGGTCGCGCGGAACGCTGAGCTCCGTGAAGGACTTGAAGTCGAACAGGCTCGGAGCCGCGGCGGCGATGAAGGGCGCGTGCGCGGCGGCGGCCACGCGGGAGATGCGCTCCAGCAGCGCGACGTCCTGCGGATGGCGGCCGAAGCTGTAGTCGCCGATCAGCAGCGAATAGGGGTGGCCGCCGAAGGTGCCGTATTCCTCTTCGTAGACCTTCTTGAACAGCACGCTGGTGTCGTGGTCGACGGCGGTCTCGAGGTCCTTGAGCAGGTCCTTCTTGCTCACGTTGAGCAGGCGCAGCTTGAGGCTGCTGCCGGTTTCGGTCCCCATGACGAGGTCTCGCAGGCCGCGCCAGGAAGCTTCGAGCGCCTGGAATTCGGGGGCATGCAGGATCGCGTTCAGCTGGTCGGTGAGCAGGCGGTCGATTTCGGCCACGCGTTCGTTGATCAGCGTGACCACGCCCTTGTCGGGGCTGGTCTTCATGCCTTCGTCGAGGATCTGCGAAGCCAGCTGGCCGATCAGCTTCTTCGCATAGGGGCCTTGCGAAGGCTCGGTCACCATGTTGCCTTCGAAGACGATCTTGTCCAGCAGGCCCAGTTCACTGGTCGTGACGGTTGCTGCGCCGCCGGCGTTGGCGGCTTGGGATTTATTGGCCATCTCTTTCACCATTCATAAAAGCGTCGGGCGCCCGGGGCGGCCGACAGGTTGATCACGCTGCCGGTGTTTCCGCTTCGGGTGCCGGCGTGGCTTGCGCAGGAGCGTCGGCTGCTGCGGCGGTTTCGGCCTTGGCCTGGCTCTGCACGGTCTTGAGGTCTTCGCTGTTCTGCACGACGCGCTCGAGCAGGTCGTCGAGTTCGTCATTGCCGTCGAGCTTGGCGAGAAGGTCGCGCAGCTGCTGGCGTGCTTCGAGAAGCTTGGCGAGGCGCGGCACCTGGCGCACGATGGCTTCGGGATGGAAGTCGTCGAAATTCTGGAAGCCCAGTTCGATCTTCAGATTCCCTTCGCCCTTGAGGGTGTCGGGCACCGACAGGTCGAGCCGGGGAGCGATGTTGCCGAGGACTTCATTGAAGTTGTCGCGATCGACTTCGACGAAGCGGCGCTCCTTGAGCTTGGGCAGCGGCTGCGCCGGCTGGCCCGACAGGTCGGCCAGGATGCCGACGACCAGGGGCAATTCCTTCTTTTCGACCGCATCCCCGATTTCAACGTCATAGGTGATCTGGACGCGCGGCGGACGATTGCGTCCGACCCACTTTTGCAGGCTATTCGACATTTGCTACCTTAAGAAAAAAGGATTAGTTTCGAGAAAATGAATGCATCCGCCGGTCGCCAGGCTTTCGGCGTGAACACTGATTCGACGATCACGGGGTTTATCAACTCACGGACACCGCGCGTAACTGCACCCGCACCCAGTTACCGCAACCTGTGGAGTGTATTCAATTATTTCGAAACGTTGCAATACAGTCTGAATTGCGCATCCGGGACTCATTGACCTCGTGTCCCGACGGGTGTAGCGCCGCGTGAATTTGTTCACGCGATTGAGGGTGCTACATGCGCAAGGGCCACATTCCCCGAGTGAAACGAGCCGGGAAGCTGCCGCTGATCGCTGCATGGCGCTGCTTGAATTGCCGCTTCCTGCTGCGCCGGAACATAGGCGCATGCGCCGGTGCGATCGTCCTATTGAGTCCCGGATCAATTGAATTGAAACATCGACTGGTGGCTCAAGAAGTGATGTGATTCACGTCATTGAAATGTCATAGACAGTTGAATCGGAATCACTGGCAATGTGCGCCTGTGCGACTCGGACTCGAGCCGATTCAAGTCTTCTTTTCGATCCTGGGTCATCGCGTCGCCTGACAACCCGCTGACTGATGCGAGAGACCGCCCAACCCCGGGCGATCCGTCGGTCCGGCCGATTTACCGAATAACGGGCTTCGCCCGTCAGAGCCGGCGAATTGGCCGGGGCGAACCCATCAGGCGCACCCCGGCGGCTGCCTTGGATTAGGCTTTGATTAGGGTAAACCCTATAATCGTCGGCTTGCGCCGACCTGGCATGGCTGACGTCCGTCGGTGTGCCTGCGGGTTCGAGCGCTGGTCTCACAGCAAGGATCCATCGTGATATCCGTCAATCTCCTCGCAAACTTCCTCAACGGCGCCCCCGCAATAGTCCGGGCAGCCCGAGGATCCTCGTCAGCCGCCGACACGCGCCTGGCGCGAAAAGCGGAAGCGGATGCCTTGCGGAAGCGCGCATGGGCGCACGCCGATTCGAACCGCGGCTACTCGGACGAGCTCTACGCAGCCGCCGACCGCCACGAACATCTGTCCTGAAAAACCGGCTTCGCCGGTCCGCCGGTGCTGCCCCTTGAGGGGGTTGGCGAAGCGACACGAAGTGCGCGCAGCCTGGGGGTGGGCCGTGAACACCGCGGATCCGGCTTCGCCGGTCCGCCGGTGTTGCCCCCTTGAGGGGGTTGGCGAAGCGACACGCAGTGCGCGCAGCCTGGGGGTGTGCCGTGAACACCGCGGAACCGGCTCCGCCGGTCCGCCGGTGCTGCCCCCTTGAGGGGGGTTGGCGAAGCGACACGCAGTGCGCGCAGCCTGGGGGTGGGCCGTGAACACCGCGGATCCGGCTTCGCCGGTCCGCCGGTGTTGCCCCCTTGAGGGGGTTGGCGAAGCGACACGAAGTGCGCGCAGCCTGGGGGTGGGCTCTACCCCTCCGGGGAATACGCCCGGCTGAACGCACTCGGCGAGACGCCCAGGCGCGCCGTGAACGAGGTGGCGAATGCGCTCATGCTCAGGAAGCCCACGGCCTTGGCGACGTCGCCGACGGCCATGTTCCCGGTGACCAGCAGTTCCATTGCCCGCATGGTGCGCACCTCGCGCAGCAGGTCGCGCCAGCCAAGCCCGAATTCCTCTTCGCAACGTCGCTGCAAGGTGCGCGCGGTCAGGTCGGCTTCGGCGCAGGCATCGGCGAGGTTCGCCTCCGCGAGGTGGTCGCGCAGGTAGAGGAGCACGCGACGCATCGGCTCCGATTGCGCCGAGGGGATGTGCAGCATGCGCGGGTTCTCGAACCAGTCCAGGCAGACGGTGGCCAGGGTCTTCAGAAACAGGCTCGCCGCTTCGCTGTCGCGCGGGGCCTGGCCGGACCAGCGCAAGGGATAGCGCAGCATCACCCGCGCGATGTCCTCGGCCCCGTTGACCCAGCAACCCGGCCTGGGCCAGGGGCAATCGCCGGGACCCATGTGAGCCACCAGCAGCGTCGTGTCTTCGGCTGCGCGCAGGTTGAAGGGGCGGCCCATCGGAATGAAGATCATGTGGTTGCGCGGCACCAGCCAGCCGCCGCCGGTGCCTTCCACATCGATCTGGCCGGACAGCACCATCACCAACTTGTGCATTGGGTCGCCGTGGGAGCCTTCTTCCCAGGGGCCGAGCTGCACCGTCTCCACGTAGGCCTCGCCGCGGGCGTCGGGCATGACCCGGCGGTGGCGCCCGTCCAGCAGGACGAACGGGCTCGCGGCATGCGTCAGTCGCGACAAGGTCGTGACGCCATCGAGATCATTCGGTCTGGTTTTGCGTGTTTGCGCCATGGAATCTCCAGCGGCAACTATAGCAACTCCGCCGGCGTCGCCCATCCTGCGAGATTAACGCTCTAGGTAAAAACGAGCATTTGTCGTGTACGGCAATGTTTGTATTCTACTTTCGCTAATGCGACAAAAGCGTTCTGGAATCCATCCATGAGCCGGGCCAGGGCCCGGCATGCAACAGGAGCGAGGATGACAAATACTGCGCACACACGGCCCGGGGCGTCGGACGCTCCGGTGTTGCGTCTTCGTGGCATGCAAAAGACATTCGGCGGCACGCGCGCGGTCGACAAGGTCGATATCGACATCCATGCAGGCGAGGTGCTGGCGCTGCTGGGGCAGAACGGCGCGGGCAAGTCGACACTGATCAAGATCCTGGCGGGCGTCCACGTGCCCGATGCCGGCGAGATCCTGCTCGATGGCGCGCCCTATGACCCCAAGTCCGGCGGCGATGCCATCTCGTTCATCCACCAGGATCTCGGACTGATCGAGTGGATGACGGTCGCCGAGAACATGGCCCTGGCCCAGGGATTCGAGCGCCGGCACGGCCTGATCGACTGGCGCGCGGCGCAGCGGCGCGCCGCCGAGTCGCTGCGCCTGATCGCGGGCGACATCGATCCCCTCGATCGCGTGCAGGACCTCACGCGCGCCGAGAAGTCGCTGGTCGCCATCGCCCGCGCGCTCGGCACCAAGGCCAGGGTGATCGTGCTGGACGAGCCGACCGCCAGCCTGCCGCAGGAAGAGGTCGAACTGCTGTTCGGCGTCTTGCGCACCCTCAAGGCACAAGGCATTGCACTGGTCTATGTGTCGCATCGCCTCGACGAAATCTTCGCGATATCGGATCGCCTGGTCGTGATGCGCGATGGCCGTGTGGTGCGAACGGACCGGACCTGCGACGCGAAGCCGGACGACCTCGTGCAGTCGATCATCGGCCAGCCTGCGGAGTCGCTGTCCGTTCGGCCGGCCCGCAAGCCGGATGCGCGCACCGTGCTCAGCCTCTCGGGCGTTCGCATCGGCGGTGTCGGCCCGCTCACGTTCGGTGTGCAGCGCGGCGAGATCGTGGGACTCGTCGGCCTGCGGGGCGCAGGGCAGGAATGGGTGGGACGGGCGCTGATCGGCGCGGCCGGGGTCACCGCCGGCGAGATCCTGCTGAACGGCCGCGCGCCCGATCTCTCCAGCCCCGCGCGGGCCGTCGCCAGCGGACTCGCCTTCGTGCCCTCGGACCGCCTGGGCGAATCGGTGGCGCCGGGGCTGAGCGTGCAGGAGAACATGTTCATCAATCCGGGCGCCACCGGGCGTCGACTCTTCCATTGGCGAGGCGAGCGCGACGAGGCGGCCGAGGCCATGGCCCTCGGCGCCCGCGTCAGGCTGCGCCCGAACGATCCTTCCCTCGCGATCGAGAAGCTGTCGGGCGGCAACCAGCAGAAGGTGGTGCTGGCGCGATGGCTGCGCGTCGGCGGCGAGCTTCTGATCCTCGAGGAGCCGACCGCCGGCGTCGACGTGGGTGCCAAGCTGGAGATCTACCGCCTGCTCGACAGCATCGTCGCCGACGGCATGGCGGTGCTGCTGATATCGACCGACTTCGAGGAGGTCGAAATGATCTGCCACCGCGCACTCGTGTTTCGCGACGGGCGGATCGTCTCCAGCCTTTCAGGCGGCGCGCTGAGCATGCAAAGCCTGGTTCACAACACCTCGCTGGCCGGTGCCGACGACCTCGACCTCCTCGCCGCATAACCCCGAATCAAGGAGACCTCATGCAATCCCTCAAGTCCACGGCCCTGGAGCCGACACGCATCGAAATGTCCCGCCTGGGCCTCTCGGGCAAGCTGGTTCGCCTGCTCCCGGTGTATGGCCTGCCGATCCTGATGCTGGTGTTGATCGCGGTGTTCTCGCTGGCCCTGCCGCAGACCTTCCCCACCATGCTGAACCTTCGCTCGGTGCTGGGCGAGAAGGGCATCATCGCGATCCTCTCCCTCGCCGCGATGATTCCGATGATGGCCGGCCGCATCGACCTGACCGTCGGCTACGGCATCGTGATGTGGCACATCCTGGCCATCGCGCTGCAGACCCGCTACGGCCTTCCGTGGGAGGCGGTGGTGATCCTGGTGCTGGTGCTCGGCTGCCTGCTCGGCGCGCTGAACGGCGTGCTCGTGGAACTGGCGCAGATCGACTCCTTCATCGCGACGCTGGGCACCGGCACCGTGCTTTACGCGCTGGCGCTCTGGTACACCGACGGGCGCCAGGTGATCGGGCTTCTGCCGCCTGCGTTCACCGCGCTCTACACCCTGCAGCCCTTCGGCATTCCCATCGCCGCCTTCTATGTCGTGGCCTTGAGCGTGGTGCTGTGGATCGTGGCCGAATACCTTCCCATCGGCCGCTGCCTCTATGCGATCGGCGCCAACCCGAAGGCGGCCGAGCTCAACGGCATCCAGACCCGGCGCTATGTGATCGGTGCCTTCGTCGCCTCCGGCTTCCTGGGCGCGCTGGCGGGCGTGGTGCTGGCGGCGAAGCTGCGCGTCGGGCAGGCCAGCGTGGGCCTGGAGTACCTGCTGCCCGCGCTGGTCGGCGCGTTCCTGGGTTCCACCACGGTGAAGCCGGGCCGGGTCAATGTCTGGGGCACGCTTGCCGGCGTGGCGATCCTGGCCGTCGGCATATCCGGCATCCAGCAGCTCGGCGGTGCCTTCTACGTCGAGCCGCTTTTCAACGGCGTCACGCTCCTGCTGGCCATCGGCATCGCCAGCTATGCGCAGCGCCGACGCACGCGGGTTCGTCGGGCCAGGCCCGCGACGAACTGACGCATCGCTCGTCCCGGGCGCTTCTTTCTCCTTCACCCATTCCCCAGGCAGGCCGCGCGGGCGCGGTCTGGCCGCTGCATTGCCTTCATTCCACCACCAGGAGTTCTTCCATGACATCTTTCAAGCTTGTTCCATCCGTCCTCGCGCTGGCGCTGTCTTCGCTGATGTTCGCCGCCGCGAGCGCGCACGCCGATGCGGTGGCCGATGCCAAGGCCGTCGTCGAAAAAGCCAGCGCACCGCGACCGCCGTGGGGCGGCCCGACCACCGGGCCCCGGGCCGTGAAGGGCAAGACCATCATCTATGTGTCGACCGACCAGCGCAGCGGCGGCGCCCTCGGCGTCGGCCTGGCTGTGAAGGAAGCGGCGGAGAAGATCGGCTGGACCTTCCGCGTGCTCGACGGCCAGTCGACCGTGTCGGGCCGTTCGAACGCGCTCAACCAGGCCATCGCCTCCAAGCCGGATGTGATCGTCCTGGGCAGCGTGGATGCCACCGAGCAGGCGGCGGCCATCGAGCTGGCGGCCAGGCAGGGCATCAAGATCGTCGGCTGGCACACGCATGGCGCCCCGGGGCCGCATCCCAAGCTGCCGATCTTCACCAACATCACCACCGACCCGGTCGACGTGGCGAAGGCGGCCGCCTCGTACGTGGTGGCGGACTCGGGCGGCAAGGCCGGCGTGGTGATCTTCACGGACAGCGTCTACGAGATCGCCATCGCGAAGTCGAACGCGATGGCCGCCGTCATCAAGGCCTGCCCGGATTGCAAGCTGCTCGACGTGATCGACACGCCGCTGAGCGACGCGGCTACGCGCATGCCTTCCCTGACGACCGCGCTGCTGCAGCGCTTCGGCAAGCGCTGGACGCATGCGATGAGCATCAATGACATGACCTTCGACTTCATGGCGCCCGCATTGGCATCGGCCGGCATTGCCGGAGGCGGGGAGCCGCGCAACGTGTCGGCGGGCGACGGCAGCGAGGTCGCCTTCCAGCGCATCCGCCAGAACGAGTACCAGGTCGCCACGGTGGCCGAACCGCTGCGGCTGCAGGGCTGGCAACTGGTGGACGAGGCCAATCGCGCGCTGGCGGGCGAGAAGCCGAGCGGCTATGTGGCGCCGCCCCACTTGTTCATCAACACGAACATCAAGTACGACGGGGGACCGAAGAACACCTATGACCCGGAAAACGATTACCAGAAGGCCTACCTCGCCATCTGGAACGGTGCGGCTCATTGAACGGCTTCGGGAGCCATCTTCATGAGTCGAACCGAAATCCCCACGCCCGACTACGCCCGCAACATGCGTCTGATCGGGCACTGCGACCAGGACGGTCGCTCCGACGGGGTGCAGCTGATGGTGCACCGCGGCTACGCCTACATCGGCCACATGTTCTCCAAGGGCTTCAGCGTGGTCGACGTGCGCGATCCGCGCCGGCCGGTCACCGTGGCCTACATGCCCGCGCCGCCGAACACCTGGAACATCCACCTGCAGACCCATGACGATCTGCTGCTGGTGATCAACGCGAAGGACATGTTCGCCGCGGCCGAGTTCCAGGACGAGCGCGCCTACTACAAGGGCGCGCTGGGCGAGAAGGTCGGCACCGCCACCGGCCGCCCGGGCGCGCGCAACTGGCGCGCGGGCCTGGCGGTCCATGACATCTCCGATGGCGCGCATCCGCGCGAGATCGGCTTCATGCCGGTCGAGGGCGGGGGCATCCACAGGGTCTGGTACACGGGCGGCCGCTGGGCCTACGCCTCGGCGCTGCTGGATGGATTCAGCGACTACATCTTCATCACCATCGACATGGCGGATCCGACGCGTCCGCGCGAGGCCGGCCGCTACTGGCTGCCCGGCATGAACCTCGCGGCGGGCGAGTCCCCGGCCTGGCCGGCGTCTCGTCGCTGCGGCCTGCACCATGCCGTGGTCGCCGGCGACACGGCCTACGCCGCATGGCGCGACGCCGGGCTGGTGATGCTGAACGTCAAGGACCGGTCCGCGCCCGAGCTGATCGTGCATCGCAACTGGTCGCCGCCCTTCGGTGGCGGCACCCACAACTGCCTGCCGCTGCCGGATCGCGACTTGCTGGTGGTGCTCGACGAAGCGGTGCTCGACCACCAGGAGGACGGCGAGAAACTGATCTGGCTGTTCGACATCCGCGAACCCTCGAACCCGGTCAGCATCTCGACCTGCCCGTCGCCCTCGGAGATCGACTATGCCGCCAAGCCGGGCCACTTCGGTCCGCACAACGTGCACGAGAACCGGCCTGGCAGCTTCGTGAGTTCGGACCTGATCTTCGCCACTTACCAGAATGCCGGCGTCCGGGTGTTCGACATCCGGGATCGCTTGCGGCCGGTGGAGGTGGGCGCCTTCGTGCCGCCGGCACCCACGCGTCTGGTGGATCACCGGCCCAACCGGCCGATGGTCATCCAGTCCTGCGATGTGTTCGTGGATGCGCAGGGGCTGGTCTACAGCAACGACTACAACGGGGGGCTGTGCATCCTCGAATTCGAGCCGCGCTGACGCACGTCGCCCGCATCGGCGCAGTGCGTCGATGCGGGCTGTTCGGCCTGGGCGTGCGGGCTATGCGGCCACGCGCAGCCCGGGCATGTCGAAGCGCATCATCAACAGCTCGGTCATCAGACGCGTCAGCTCGGATTCCGCCAGAGGCAGTGTCGACGTCGGCGACCGTTGCCAGCCGGGGCGCTCCGTCCACTGCGCGAGCACATGCCTCATCGACACGCGCAGGGCCTGCGCGCGGAAGGCCCTGGCTGCGCGAAGCACGCAGGCCTGCGCGGTGGCCTGGCGGTGCTCGTCCTCGTCGGCGCAGGCGCGCGCCAGCCAGGCCGGGCATACGTTGGCCAGCGGCGTGATGCAGCCGGCGGCTCCGCGCGCGAGGTCCTGGGCGAGCCGTGATTCGTCCGAGGTGAAGACCTGCAAGCCGAGGGGATGGCGCTTACTCGGCAGCGCGGCCAGCGAGTGGCGATCGGCATCCTGGTGCCAGATGCCGGCAATGCCGGTGCCGTGCCGGTCCAGGAGCCGCGCGAGCGCCGCCGTGTCGAAGGCATGGCCGCACAGGTACAGCGCGGCATGCCTGTTCTTCGCGAGGTGCTCGATCAACAGATGCGTGTCTTCGAGCGGGCCCGACAGCATCAGCCCGTTCACGCCGGCGTCGAGTGCGTGGCGGGCGAATGAGAGGGCGCTGTCGCGCCGATCGCCGGGCAGCTGCGCCGTCACGCGATCGGCGGCGATGCCGGCTGCCAGCACCGCGTCCAGCATCGATGTGCGGGCGGCGAGACTGAGGTGCGCAGTCTCGGACTCGGCGGTGAAGAGGGCCAGTCCGACGCCCTGGCTCACCAGCCACCGGCAATGCTCGACGAAGGCCGGCAGGTCGACGGCGCCCGACACCTCGAAGGGTGTCAGGACCGGTGCCAGGACACCCCACGGACGGCCTGATGCCGCCCATGGCTGACGGTGCGCGGTGCTCATTGCGGTGTCAGGTCCGGCATGGAGAAGTCGGCTTCGCGCAGGCGGCGCAACAGATCGTCGGCCTGGACCCGGGCCATGGGGGTCAGTGGCGGTCTCACGGTTTGCCATGCCGGGTCGCCGCGGTAGGCCGACACCGCATGCTTCATGGCCGGGATCATCGGCACGGACTGGAAGATCTGCCGTATCCGGTCGACCCCGGCCTGCAGGGTCGGCGCCGCGCCTTCGAGCGACTGGGCATACAGCGCGCGTATGGCCGCGGGGTTCACGTTGACGGTCGCGCTGATGCAGCCGGCGGCGCCCAGCGGCATGGCCTTGGACAAGAGCGATTCGCTGGCCGGGAACACGTCGAATCCGTCCGATGCGAAGTGGTCGAGCATCGCCTTCGTGTTGTTCCAGTCCCCGGAGGAGTCCTTGGCGCCTGCCACGGCATGCGGGTAGCGCGCGAGCAGTCGCTCGATCAGTCCCAGCGAGATCGGCACCTGGGTGAACTGGGGGATGTGGTAGAGGTAGATGGCCAGGCGCTCGTCGCCGACGCGCTCGATGACTTCGGCGTAGTAGGCAAAGATGCCGTCGTCCGACACGCCCTTGAAGTAGAAGGGCGGCAGCATCAGCACGCCGGCCGCGCCGTTCTCGACGGCATGGCGAGTCAGTGTCACCGTGTCGGTGACCGAACAGCCGCCGGTGCCCGGCATCATCCCGGCGGCGGGCACGCCCGCGTCCAGCAGCGCATCGGTGAGCCTCAGCCGCTCGTCCACCGACAGCGATGCGGCTTCCGAATTCGTGCCGAAGATCGCCAGGCCGACCTGCTGGTCGGCCAGCCATCGGCAATGCGCGATGAAGCGGGCGACATCCGGCGCGAGCGTGTGGTCGAAGGGCGTCAGCACCGGGCACAGCACGCCGCGCAGGCGGGATGGCGTCGATGGGGCGAGTGAAACTTTCATGGCAATGTCCTCTGTGGGTTGGTGAGCGACGGTTGTTGTTGCTGTTGTCCGGGATGAGCGGGCGTCGGCACCCGCATGGCGGAGGTGCCGCGCAGCGCCATCTGCAGCAGTTCGGCGAGGTGCAGCACCTCGCGGCCGGTGCCCTGGCGGATCTGCTCGCGGCAACTGAAACCATTGGTCAGGATCAGCGTCTGCGGTCCCTGGCGCCGGACGGCGGGCAGCAGCACCAGCTCGCCGACCGCCTTGGAGATCCCGACATGCGCGGGGTTGAAGCCGAAGGAGCCCGCCATGCCGCAGCAGCCGCTGTCGAGCCAGGTGGCGCGCGTGCCCATGCGTTCCAGCATCGCCTGGTCGCCCCGGATGCCGAACAAGGACTTCTGGTGGCAATGCGCATGCACCAGCACGTCGGCGTCGAGCCGGGGAGGGTGGTAGTCGTGGTCGAGCAGGAAGTCGCCGAGCAGCCAGGTCTTTCGCGACAGCTGCTGCGCGCGCGGGTCATCCGGAAAGAGCTTCAGCAGTTCATCCTTGAAGACGGACATGCAGCCCGGCTCCAGGCCGACCATGCCGACGGGTGCGCCGTTGTCGCCCTCGGACATCGCGTCGCCGAGCACATCGAGGATCTGCTGCAGGCGTGCACGTGCCTGATCGAGGTAGCCGAAGTCGTAGAGGGGACGGCCGCAGCACAGGCGCTGCGAGGGCAGTACCGCATCGAAGCCCGCATGGTCGAGCACCGCGACCGCGGCCGAGGCGACCTCGGGATGGAAATGCTCGCAGAAGGTGTCCACCCACAGGATGACCTTCGGTCGCTTGAGCGTCCCCTGCGGGGCGCCCTGAAACTGCTTGCGGAAACTGCGGGCCGCGAAGCGGGGCATGCCGCGCCCGGATGCCACGCCGCCCACCCATTTCGCCACGGCGGCCAATCCGGGTGTCTGGGTCATCAGGTTCATGAGCCGTGGCACGCGAGCCGCGAGCGGCGCCCAGTCGCCGATTCGGCCCATGGTCAGGGCCTGGCGCGGCCGGGCGTGCGATGCGTGGTAGTGCGACAGGAACTCGGCCTTGTAGGAGGCCATGTCCGTGTGCGTCGGGCAGTCGCTGCGGCAGCCTTTGCAGGCCAGGCAGGTGTCGAGCGCTTCCTTGACCGCTTCGCTGTTCCATCCGTCGTGGATCAGATCGCCCTGCAGCATCTCCCACAGCAGCCGCGAACGCCCGCGTGTGGAATGGCGCTCCTCCCGCGTCGCGCGATAGCTCGGGCACATGGTGTTGGCCTGTCCGCTGCGGCACCGGCCCATGCCCACGCAGCGTTCGATCGCACGCTGGAAGCCGTCGCCCTCGGGGCTTCGGAACTGCAGCTGCGTGTGCATCGTCACGACCTTGTAGTTCGGGCCCATGCGCAGGTTCTCGTCGGCGCGGAAGGCGTCGACCACCTTGCCCGGGTTGAGGCGGTTCTCCGGGTCCCAGACGCGCTTGAACTCGCGCATGGCCTGCATGAGTTCGTCGCCGAACATGAGGGGCAGGAACTCGGCCTTGGCCTGTCCGTCGCCATGTTCGCCGGACAGCGAACCGCCGCAGTCGACGATGAGCTGCGCGGCTTCGCGCGAGAAGGCACGGAACTGCGCCACGCCGTCGGCCGTGCGCAGGTCGAAGGTGATGCGCGCATGCACGCAGCCGTCGCCGAAGTGGCCGAACAGCGAGGTCTGGTAGCCGTGGCGATCGACGAGGGCCTGGAAGGCGCGCAGGAATTCGCCGAGCCGTGCCGGGTCGACGGCGGCGTCTTCCCAGCCGACCTGGGGGTCGGGCGTTTCGGGGTCGATGGACAGTTGCGTGGCCGAGGCGCCGTTCTCGCGGATCGACCAGATCCGCTTCTGCAGTGCCGGGTCGGGCACCAGCCAGACGGACGGCCGAGGTCCGTGGTCGCGCTGCGCGAAGTAGTCGGCCGCGCGCCGGGCCTGGGCCTGCGCGGCCTCGATGCTGTCGGCGCCGAATTCCATCACCACCCAGGCATCGCCGGGCGGCAGCAGCCGGATCTCGGCCTGTGCGAGCCGGCGCGCCTGCAGGCCGCGGATGATGGCGCGGTCCAGCCCTTCGATGGCGATGGGGCCGAAGCGCTGGTACTCGGGCACCGCGTCCGCGGCCACGTAGATGTCGTCGAAGCCGAGCACCAGCACGACCCGGTGCGACGGGCTCGTCACCAGGCGCACGCGTGCCTGCAGGGTCAGTGCGCAGGTGCCTTCGGTGCCGACCAGGGCGCGCGCGACATTGAAGCCGTTCTCCGGCAGCAGCTGGTCGAGGTTGTAGCCCGAGACGCGCCGCTTGATCTTGGGGAAGCGGGTGCGGATCAGGTCCGCATGGCGGTCCCTCAGGTCGCGCAGCCGGCGGTAGATCTCGCCCTGTCGTCCGCCGGCCTCGATGATCGCGGCGAGTTCGGATTCGCTGGTCGGCCCGACCCAGAAGCGTGCGCCGTCGGCGGTCATGACTTCCAGCGACTCGACGTTCTCCAGCGTCTTGCCCGCCATCACCGAATGCGGACCGCAGGAGTTGTTCGCGATCATGCCGCCCAGCGTGCAGCGGCTGTGGGTGGACGGGTCCGGCGCGAAGGTCAGTCCGTGGACTTCGGCGGCGTCGCGCAGGCTGTCGCAGACCACGCCGGGTTCGACGCGGGCCGTCCGGCCGACGGGATCGACGTCGAGGATCGTGTTGCAGAAGGCGGACAGGTCGAACACCACCGCGACGTTCACCGTCTGTCCGTTCATCGAGGTGCCGCCGCCGCGCATCAGCACCGGTGCCTGGTGCTTGCCGCAGATGGCGATGCCGGTCACGAAGTCGTCGATGGAGCGCGGCACGACCACGCCGATCGGCACCTGCCGGTAGTTCGAGGCGTCCGATGCATAGGCCGCGCGGTGGCCGTCATCGAAGCGGACCGCGGCGCCCAGCGCGGCGCGCAGTTCGGAGGCGAGTCCCGCCCAGCGCGTAGCCGGCGCGGCGATGGTGGTTTCGGAGTGCGTGGCCCTTGTCCGGGGCGGCGCTTCGATTCCGTTGGGTGGGGCGTATTTATTCATGGACAGAATGCAATCAAAATCACGGATCGGTGTCGTCGAGGGCTACTTTGCTTCGGTGAACGCTGACGGACAAACGTATGTTTTGCGCGCTCTGCATGAGTTTTCTGAATGAACCCGCGTCGACTCACTCCTTCCATTTCCTTGCTGCTGGCCTTCGAGGCGGCCGCACGGCACCTGAGCTTCACCCGCGCCGCGGCCGAGTTGTCCCTGACGCAAAGCGCGGTCAGCCGGCAGGTGCAGGCGCTCGAAGCCTTGCTCGAAGTCCCGCTGTTCCGCCGGGTCGGCAAGCAGATCGCCCTGACCCACGTGGGCGCGATGTACCTGCGCGAGTTGAGCGGCGCCTTGCAGCGCATCCGCAATGCGTCGCTGCAGGCGATCGCCTTCCGCACCGGGGGCGGCTCCATCCACCTGGCCTCGCTGCCCACCTTCGCGAGCAAGTGGCTGATGCCGCGCCTCAACGCCTTCTATGCGCGGCATCCGGGGATCCTGGTCCATGTGCATTCGCGCATCGGTCAGTTCGACCTTGCGCAGGCCGGCATGGACGCCGCCATCGGCGTCAGCGACGGGCATTGGCCGGGGCTGGTGTCTCACCATCTGCGCGATGAGCACCTGGTGCCGGTGATCAGCCCGGCCCTGGCCAGGGTGAACAAGCTCCGGAAGCCCGCCGACTTGTCGCACCATCTGCTGCTGCAGGTGGCGGCGCGGCCGGACATCTGGCGCCAGTGGTTCATCAGCCACGGGCTGGACTTGAACCGGATGCGGATCGGACCGCAGTTCGAGCTGACCTCGCACCTGATCCAGGCCGTGGCCTCGGGCATCGGCGTGGGGCTGCTGCCCAATTTCCTGGTCGAGGACGAACTGCGCAGCGGCGTCCTGTCGCTGGCGCTGGACATGCCCTTCGCCAGCGGCATGGCGTACTACCTGCACCTGCCGCCGCATACCGCCGCCTGGCCGCCGCTCGCCGCGTTTCGCGACTGGCTGCTGGAGATGAAGGACGCGGCGCCGTAGTCTGCCGGGCCGGGAGCGGCGAAGCGTGCCCATGGCAGCGGCCGGTTGGTTTTCTCAGGCCACCAGCGCGCCGCTGTCGAGGTCCAGCACCGCGCCGGTCAGCGCGCGTGCCTGCATGGCGAAGAGGTAGGCCTGGGCGGTGTCGTCGTCGGTGGCCACGAAGCCGACGGGCAGCGAGGTGGCGAGCTTGTCGAACATCGCGCGGCGGGCGCTCTCGTCGAGCATGCGCCAGCTCGGCGTGTCGACCGGGCCGGGGCTGACGGCGTAGACGCGGATCGGCGCCAGTTCCTTCGCGAGTTGCTTCACGCTGGCTTCCAGTGCTGCATTGATGGCGGTCTTCACGACCGCGTGGCTCGTGGGCTTGCGGGCCAGGACGCCGGAGGTGAAACCGATCGAGCCGCCGGGGCGCATGACGCGCGCCGCATGCTTGGCGGCCAGCAGGCTGCCGATCAGCTTGGTGTCGATGGCGTTGCGCGCGGCGGCGGCGTCGAGATCGACCAGCGCGGACGAGCCGATCAGCGCGCCGGCCGTCACGACCAGATGATCGAGCGGGCCTGCCCGGCCGAAGCAGTCTGCCAACTGGCCTTCGTCGGTGATGTCGAGGGGCGCGATCTCCAGGCCGGGTGCGGCCTGGCGCGCCGCATTCAGGCGATCGACATCGCGGCCGGCGATGGTCACCCGGGCGCCGGCGGCCAGGGCGCCGCGTGCCACGGCCAGACCGATGCCGGAGCTGCCGCCGATCACGACGATGGATTGACGGGCGAGGGACATGGGGGACTCCTGTTGAATGAATGAATGAATGGAAGGAAAGGAAAGGAAAGGAAGGGAAGGCGAACAAGGACGAGGAGGCGTCGGGGCGGCGCGCTCAGGTCGCGGCCGGGCAGATGCAGGCCGCGCGCTGCCGCCTGTCCAGCACCCGGGCGAACAGCGCGATGGCCAGCGCCAGCAGCGCCACGGTCGATGCGCCCAGGGGCAGGACGCGCAACGGCCATCCGGTATCGATCAGCGCGCCGCCGAGCCAGGCACCGCCGGCATTGCCGAGGTTGAAGGCGGCGATGTTCAGCGTCGAGGCCAGGCTCGGCGCCGCCCGGGCCTGATCGACCACGCGCATCTGCAAGCCCGGCACGGTGGCGAAGGCCACCACGCCCCAGATGAAGACGGTGACTGCCGCCGCGACGGGGCGCACGATGGTGAGCGCCAGCAGGGCCTCGACCACCGCCAGTGCGGCAAGAATGCCGAGCATCGATGTCATCGGCCTGCGGTCCGCGAGCCGGCCGCCGAGCGTATTGCCCAGCGTGAGCCCGATGCCGAAGAGGAAGAGCAGGGCGGTCACGCCCTTCGGCGAGAAGCCGGCGAGCTCTTCCAGCATCGGCGTGATGTAGGTGAAGGCCGTGAAGATGCCGCCGAATCCGAACACCGTCAGCGCCAGCGCGAGCAACACCTGGGGCTGGCGCAGCACGCGCCACTCGCCTCGGGTGCGGGAGTCTTCCGCGCCTGTCCGCGGCACCAGCGCCGTCACTGCCGCCAGCGACACCGCGCCGAAGGCCGCGACGGCCCAGAAGGTGGCACGCCATCCGAACTGCTGGCCGATCAGCGTGCCCATCGGCACGCCCAGCACGTTGGCCAGCGTGAGCCCGGTGAACATCAGCGCGATCGCCGCTGCGCGTCGGTTCGGCGGCACGAGCCCCGCCGCCACGACCGCGCCGATGCCGAAGAACGACCCGTGGGCGAAGGAGGCCACGACGCGGCCGATCATCAGCACCCCATAGCCCGGTGCCAGCGCCGAGATCAGGTTGCCGACGATGAACACGCCCATCAGTGCGGCCAGCGTGGCCTTGCGCGGCCAGCGCGCCGTGAGCATCGCCAGCAACGGCGCCCCGACGGCAACGCCCAGGGCATAGCCGCTGACCATCAGCCCGGCCGAGGAAATGGAGACGCCGAGGTCGCGCGCGACATCGGGCAGGATGCCCATGACGACGAACTCGGTGGTGCCGATGGCGAAGGCCGCGAGTGCCAGCGCAAGGATCGGCAGCGGCAGTCTGGTGGAGATGGACGCAGTCATAGGGGCGATGCGGTGCTTGTTTCGGCACCGAAGACAAGTTCGACCCGTGGCCCGCCGGGAATGGACACGAAGATCTGGTGTTCGCCGGTCTGGGGCACCATGGCTTCGCGGTAGTGCCATCCACCGCGCCGCAGAGCGGCGCACACGTGATGGCGGTCACCCATGCGGAAGGCCACGTGGTCGATGCGTTCGATCGGTGGCGCATCGCCGCTCGCGCGCGCCGCATCGGACACGACATGCACGACCGCCCGTGTCCCGGCGTAGAGCCACCAGCCGGGAAAGCGGAACGGTGGGCGATAGCCCAGGCGCAGTCCCGCCACTTCGGTCAGGAAGCGCAGCGTCGGGTCGGCGTCGCCGGTGACGACGAGCACGTGATCCAGCTGCGCGGATGTGGCGGCGGGATCTTCGGGCGGTTCGATGCGGCCGGGAATGGAAGAAGAAGACATGCGCGCATCGTCGTCATTTCCGATCCGGATGAGAATGCATGCTGTTGCAGAAGCACCTGTTCTGATTTATTGAAGATGGACGAACGCACATGCCCGATCTCGCCGACATGAAACTCTTCGTGCAAGCCATCTCCGCAGGCAGCCTGTCCGCCGCGGGGCGCGAGCTGGGCTTCTCGCCGGCAGTCGGCAGCAAGCGGCTCGCGCGGCTGGAGGCGCAGCTCGGCACGCGGCTCGTGCAACGCACGTCGCGGCGCTTGTCCCTGACCGCGGAGGGCGCGGTCTACTTCGAGCGCTGCCAGGCGATCCTGGCCGACGTGGAGGAGGCCGAGGCCGCACTGACCCAGGGGCGGCACGATGCGCAGGGCCTGTTGCGCGTCTCCTCGCCCGTCGCCCTGGGGCGCCGGTGGATCGGGCCGGCCATTGCGCGGTATGCGGCACAGCATCCGCAGGTGGTCGTTCATCTCTCCCTGTCCGATGCGGTGGTGGATCTCGTCGAAGGAGGATTCGACTGCGCGGTGCGCATCGGCGGAGCGGAGGATTCGCGGCTGGTCGCGCGCCAGCTCGCCGAGAACCGACGGGTGGTCTGCGCCGCGCCGGACTATCTCGAGCGGCGCGGCGTGCCCCGCTCTCCGGCGGACCTGACGCAGCACGACTGCATCGTGATGAGCCGCAATGCGTCGGCGAACGTGGACTGGGTCTTTCAGCCGGCCGGCAGCGCCTCGGGGCGGGCGGTGAGTGTGCGCATCAATGGTCGACTGGTCACCGACAACGGCGAGCAGGCGCACGACTGGGCGCTGGCGGGTCTGGGGCTGGTCCGCCGCTCCGTGTGGGATGTGGCCGCCGAGCTGGCGGATGGGCGGCTTGTCGAGGTGCTTGCCGACTGGACCAGCGACAACGCGCCGATCCAGGTCGTGTTTGCGTCGCGCCGTTTCCTGCCGGCGCGCACGCGGCTGTTCATCGATGCGCTGGTGGCCCAGTTCGGGCAGGCGAGGCTAAGCTCGCGGGATGGATGAAATCGATTGCGCCGTGATCGGCGCGGGTGTGGTGGGCCTGGCGGTCGCGCGCGAGCTGGCCTCGCGTGGCAGCGAGGTCCTCGTGCTCGAGGCCGAGGGCGCCATCGGGACAGGCACGAGTTCCCGCAACAGCGAGGTCATTCACGCCGGCATCTACTATCCGCAGGGCTCGCTCAAGGCGCGGCTGTGCGTCGAGGGCAATCGGCGGCTCTACGACTATGCGGCCTTGCGCGGCCTGCCTCATCGGCGCTGCGGAAAGCTGATCGTGGCCACCTCGCGGGAGCAGGTGCCCCAGCTCGAGGGAATCGCGGAGAAGGCGCGCGCGAATGGTGTCGACGATCTGCGGATGCTGACGCGGGACGAGGCGCGCCGCATGGAGCCCGAACTCGAATGCCATGCCGCCCTTCATTCGCCCGGCACCGGCATCATCGACAGCCATGCGCTGATGCTGAGCCTTCAGGCCGATCTGGAGCAGGCCGGCGGCCTCGTCGCTCTGAAGTCGCCGGTCGCGGCCGTCGATTGCTCCGGCGATGGCGGCATGGTCCTGAGCGGGCAGGATGGCACGAGGCTCAAGTGCCGGCGCCTGGTCAATGCCGCCGGATTGACGGCACCGGCCCTGGCGCGGCGATTCGCAGGCTTGGCTCCGGCCTCGGTGCCGGAGGCCTTCTTTGCCAAGGGCCAGTACTTCACGCTGACGGGGCGCGCACCGTTCAGCCGGCTGATCTATCCGGTGCCGGAGTCGGCCGGCCTCGGCGTGCATCTGACGCTCGACCTGGGGGGACAGGCGAAGTTCGGCCCGGACGTGCAATGGACATCCTCCCCCGACGACCTGAGCGTGGATCCTTCGCGCGGCGATGTGTTCTATGCCGAGGTGCGCAAGTACTGGCCGCGTCTGGCCGACGGTGCGCTGGTGCCGGGGTATGCGGGCATCCGGCCCAAGATCTCCGGGCCGGGCGAGCCGGCTGCGGATTTCAGGATCGATGGCCCGGCAGTCCACGGCGTGCCGGGGCTCGTGAATCTCTTCGGGATCGAGTCGCCGGGCCTGACCAGCAGCCTTGCGATCGGGCGCCATGTGGCCGAACTTCTGCCATAGAGGCGTGCGGGGCATGTACCATGCAAGCGCACGTCGTTTGACGATGCGAGGTCGCCGGCGCGGAGCCGGCCTTTTGCCCATTGCCTTTTGAGGAGGATCATTCTCGATGACTGCAACCACCAACCTCGAAGCGGCGGCCAACGCCGTGGCCGAGGACATCGCGAGCGACGTTCGCGGCGTCCTGGCCAGCAAGGATCTGGATTCGGTGCCGCACATCAAGGCACTTCGGCAGCGCATTGACAGCAAGCTGGCGATCGCGCGTGAACTCGCGGCCGAGAAGAGCAGGGTCGCCGCCAGGAAGGCGCGCGAAGCGGCCACCACGGCCAACGCCTATGCCCACGACGAGCCCTGGCAGATTGCCGGCGCGGCGCTCGCGGTCGGCGTCCTGGTGGGCTTGCTGCTTGGGCGCCGCTGAAGCTCGCGTCGCGGGCCCAGGGCCTGCGCGAGGCTGCCTGTCGCGGGATGCGGTGCCGGGGGCCCGGACATGAGGCTCCTGTCGCTGTTCGGCCTGGATGCCCGCCTGCGCCGGCTTCGCATCCTGACGGCCGAAGGCGCGCTCGCCGTCGAGGATCGCGCGCAACTGCTGCGCTTTGCGTGGGAAGAGGAGCGCCAGCGCCTGCAGTGGATGCTGGGTCTGGTGATCGCGGTGATCGGGCTCACGACCATCGCCATCGCGCTGCTCTCCGTCGCCATCGTCGTTCACTTCTGGGACAGCGTTTATCGCGCGGCCGCCGCATGGTCGGTGGCTGCCGTGTGGGTGGCGCTCTGGCTCGCGGCAGTGCTGGCGCTGGTCGCATTGATGCGGCGGCCGTCGGCTGCCTTCGAACCCGCCATGGCGGTGTTGCGCCGGGACCTGAATGCCGTCCAGGACTGCTTCGGCCATGGGGCGCAGCATGAGGAGGAAGAGCAGCCGGCGGAACGGCAGCGCCCTGCGACCCAGGAGGAACTGCTCGCGCGCATCGAGCGCCAGCGCCTGCGGGTCGTCACCACGATGAAGCCTGTGTCGGACCCTTTCGGCGAGAAGCCGCCGGCCAACGAGTCGCTCGGCGCGACCGCGGTCCGGCTGGCGCGCGAGCATCCGGTCGCGGCCGGTGTCGCGGCGGCCTCCATCATCGCGGCCGTCGGGCCGCGCCGCCTCTTGCGCTGGGCGGGCGTGGTGGTGCCGGTGCTGTGGCGTATGCGCTGACCGGCGGGGTGCTCAGGCCCTGCGATCGCGCAAGGCCTGGGCGACCTGGCGGACCAGGGCCGGGCCACGGTAGATGAGGCCCGTGTAGATCTGGACCACGTCCGCGCCGGCCTCGATCTTGGCCTGCGCATCGGCGGCGCTCAGGATGCCGCCGACCCCGATGATGGGATAGCCCGGGCCGAGCGCCGAGCGCAGTTGCCTGATCACGCGATCGCTGGCCAGGCGCACCGGCGAGCCGGACAGGCCGCCTGTCTCCTCCGAATGCGGCAGCCCCGCCACGGCGTCGCGGGCCAGGGTGGTGTTGGTGGCGATGACGCCATCCATGCCGTGGCGCAGCAGCGTGGCGGCGATCACCTTCACCTGTGTCTCGTCGAGATCGGGTGCGATCTTCACGAAGACCGGCACGCGCCGGCCCTGGCGCGCCGCGAGGGTTTCGCGCTTGTCCGCCACGGCGCCGAGCAGGGCATCGAGCGCCTCGTCGCTCTGGAGCGAGCGCAGGTTGGCTGTGTTGGGGCTGGAGATGTTGATGGTCACGTAGTCGGCGTGCCGATACACGCCGTCCAGGCATGCCAGGTAGTCGTCGACCGCGCGCTCGATCGGTGTCGCCGCGTTCTTGCCGATGTTGAGGCCGAGGAGCATCGGCTTGCCGTCATGGCGGCTGCGAAAGCGGGCCCGCTGCACGTTGGCGATGAATGCATCGAGCCCCTCGTTGTTGAAGCCCAGCCGGTTGATCAGCGCGTTTCGCTCGGGCAGGCGGAACATGCGGGGCTTCGGATTGCCGGGCTGCGGCTTGGGCGTGACGGTGCCGACCTCGACAAAACCGAAACCCATTGCGGCGAAGGCGTCGATGCATCGGGCATTCTTGTCGAGGCCCGCGGCGAGTCCGACGCGGTTGGGAAAGGAGAGGCCGGCAAGTCTGACCGGATCGTCGACGCGCGCGGTCGAATAGATGCAGGCCAGCGGCGTGTTTTGCGTGCGGGCGAGCGCATCGAGCGTGAGTTCGTGCGCCTGCTCGGGGTCGAAGCCGAACAGGAAGGGGCGGGCCAGGCCGTAGAGAGAGGGGGGCAGGAACGGGGGCATCGGATAATTCTGGACTTCGATCAGCCAAGGATTCTCCCCGATGACCTCCCCCGCACCTGCTTCCTCCCCGCTCACCCAGGATGAATTGAAGGCCCAGGTCGGCCGGGCCGCGCTGGACTATGTGGTCAAGGGCGAGATCGTCGGCGTCGGGACGGGCTCGACGGTCAACAAGTTCATCGATGCATTGGCCACGATCAAGCACGAGATCCGTGGCGCGGTGTCCAGTTCGGTGGCGTCGACCGAGCGGCTGCGCGCGCTCGGCATCCCGGTGTTCGACAGCAATGAAGTCGAAGAGCTGGCGGTCTACATCGACGGCGCGGACGAGATCGACGGCCGCGGCTACATGATCAAGGGCGGTGGTGCCGCGCTCACGCGCGAGAAGATCGTCGCGGCGCAGTCCAGGCAGTTCGTCTGCATCGCCGACGTGTCGAAGCTGGTCAACACGCTGGGCAACTTCCCGCTGCCGGTGGAAGTGATTCCGATGGCGGCCCGGCGCGTGATCCGGCAGTTCGCGCGGCTGGGCGGGATCGCCCAGGTGCGCGAGAAGGACGGCCTGCCGCTCGTGACCGACAACGGGCAGCACATCATCGACGTGACCGGCCTGCGCATCACCGATCCGCTCGGCTTCGAGTCCGAGGTGAACCAGTGGCCGGGGGTGATCACGGTGGGCGTGTTCGCCCATCAGCGAGCGAATGTGTGCCTGCTGGGCACGCCCTCCGGTGTGAAGACGATGCGTTTCGACTGAGGGCGATCGGCCGCGTGCACCCGAACGCTTGGCTTCAGAAGCGGATGCCTGCCGGATTGCTGGGCGCCGGTCCGTTGAGCGCTGCCGGAGGAGGCAGCGGCGGCGCACCCGTGCCGGCTTCGGGCGCGTCGCGTGTCGGCGCGGCGGCCGGCTGCTTCGCGACCAGCGGTTGCGCCGGCGGGTTGCGATAGCCGGCCGGCAACTGCGTGCTCTTCGGATAGCCGGCCGCGTCGAGATACTGGGACCAGTCGGTATCCGAGTAGCCCTTGAGCTGCTGGGCGCCGATCGTCAGCAGGGGAAGCGAGTTGTCCCCGCTGAGGCGCTTGAGCGCTTCGACGTCGTCGTTGCTCTTGACCGTCCGTTCGTCGAAGGGCACCCCGCGGCTCATGAGCATGGAGCGGCCGATGCCGCATGGCGCGCATTCGTCCCCCGTGTAGAGGGTGACGGGGTACCGTTGCACCACCTGCCGCAATTCATAGGGCAGTTGCGCGCCCGTGTTCGCCGAACTCGTGCCGCCGCCGCCGCTCGATGTGCCCGGCTGGGCGTTGCGGCTCGGCGGCTGGTCGCTGAAGGTGACTTTGCCCGTGGGATCCACGCTGCGATAGACCGGCTGCGCGAGTGCGGCGCCCGAAACAAGCAGCAGGACAACACCGAAACGGCCGACATTGAACTCCATCCAGGACTCCCGTGTTTGAGACGAGCCCGAGTATGTCAGGCCGCGCGGCCGGTCGCGAGCCTCAGGAGGGCTTCGATTCGCTCATTCCCTGATGGCGCAACAGGGCGTCCAACTTTGGTTCTCGTCCGCGGAAGGCCTTGAAGGATTCCATCGCGCTGCGACTGCCGCCGGCCTCGAGAATCGCCTGGCGATAGCGCCGGCCCGTCTCGATGCTCGGTTCGCCGCTGGCACCTGCGGTCTCCTCGAAGGCCGCGTAGGCGTCTGCGCTCAGCACCTCGGCCCACTTGTAGCTGTAGTAGCCCGCGGCATAGCCGCCGGAGAAGATGTGGCTGAAGGTGTTGGGCGTGCGGCTGAAGTTCGGGGAGGGCATGACCGCGACTTCCTCCCGCACGCGCTTGAGCAATGCCAGCACTTCGCTTTCGGAGGCGATGGTCGCGTCGTACTGGGTGTGGAGCAGCATGTCGAACAACGAGAACTCGATCTGCCGGAGCGTCTGCAGGCCGCTCTGGAAGTTCTTCGCGGCGATCATCTTGTCGTAGAGCGCGCGCGGCAGCGGCTCGCCGGTGTCCACATGGGAGGTCATGTGCGCGAGCACCTCCCATTCCCAGCAGAAGTTTTCCATGAACTGGCTCGGCAGCTCGACCGCATCCCATTCGACACCGCTGATGCCGGACACGTCGCGCTCGTTGACCTGGGTGAGCATGTGGTGCAGTCCGTGACCGAACTCGTGGAACAGGGTGGTCACGTCGTCGTGGGTGAGCAGCGGCGGCTTGCCGTCGACACCCTCGGCGAAGTTGCAGACCAGTTGCGCCACGGGCGTCTGCAGGGCGCCGGTGTCGGGCCGGAGCCAGCGGGCGCGCACGTCGTCCATCCAGGCGCCGCCGCGCTTGGCGGCGCGAGCCGACGGATCCAGGTAGAACTGGCCGACCTTCTGGCCGGCGCGTTCGATGCGATAGAACTCCACACTCGGATGCCAGACCGGCGCGGTGTCGCGCCGGATGTCCACCTCGAAGAGGGTCTGGACGATCTTGAACAGCCCCGCCATGACCTTCGGTGCAGTGAAGTACTGCTTGACCTCCTGCTCGCTGAAGGCGTAGCGGGCTTCCTTCAGCTTTTCGCCGATGTAGGTCCAGTCCCAGGGTTGCGGATCATCGATGCCGAGTTGCGCCTTGGCGAAGGTTCGCAGGTCGGCCAGATCGCGTTCGGCATAGGGCCTGGCCTTCTCCGCCAGATCGCGCAGGAAGCGGATGACCTGGTCGGCGGATTCCGCCATCTTGGGCACGATGGACAGCTCGCCGAAATTGGGATAGCCCAGCAGCCTGGCTTCTTCCTGGCGCAGGGCGAGGATTTCGCGGATCAGCGGCGTGTTGTCCAGCGCCGGCTCGCCGAATTCGCTGGCGCGCGTGACATAGGCGCGATAGAGCCGTTCGCGCAGCGCCGAGCTTCTGGCGAACTGCATCACCGGCAGATAGGAGGGCATCTTCAGGCTGAGCCGGTAGCCTTCCTTGCCTTCCGCTTCGGCGGCGGCACGTGCGGCGCTGATCACGTCTTCCGGCACGCCGTCGAGTTCATCCAGCGAGGCATACCAGGCGAAGGCGTCGGTCGCGTCAAGTGCGTTCTCGCTGAACTTCTGGCTCAGCTCGGCCTGCCGCTCCTGGATTTCAGCAAACCGGGTCTTGGCGTCGCCCTGGAGTTCGGCGCCGCCGAGCACGAAGTTGCGCACCGCGTTGCGGTGCGCCTGCCGCTGCTCGGGATTGAGCCCGGCCGGATCGATCGCCTTGTACTTGGCGTAGAGCCGCTCGTCCGATCCCAGCCGGGTCCAGAAGGCCGTGACCCGCGGCATGGCCTCGTTGTAGGCGGCGCGCAGTTCGGGCGTGTCGGCGACGGCATTGAGATGGCCGACCACTCCCCAGGCACGGCTGAAGCGTTCGGTCGCGACGTCGAGCACCTTGGCGATGGCGTCCCATTCGGCAGGGAAGTCGGGCGCGGTCACTTCCGCAAGCGCGCTCTCGGCGGCGGCGAGCAGGACATCGACCGCCGGCCCGACGTGTTCGGGCCTGGTCTGATCGAAGAGCGGGAGATCGTCGAAGTCGAGGAGCGGATTGGTCATGAGGGCTATCTGGCGGTCGCTGCAGTCGGATTCAAGAAGGGATGGCGAGGGCGCGCCGCAATCATTCAGGCCTTGGCGGCCCGGCGTTCGGCGGATTCGACGGTATTCACCATCAGCATCGTGACGGTCATCGGGCCGACGCCGCCGGGCACCGGGGTGATGTGGCCGGCGACCTCGCGCACACCCGCGAAATCGACGTCGCCGGCGAGCTTGTTCTGTTCGTTGCGGTTCATGCCCACGTCGATGACGACGGCGCCCGGCTTGACCATGTCGGCGGTCAGCGTGTTGCGCCGGCCGACCGCGACCACCACCACATCGGCCTGCCGCGTGTGATGGCCGAGATCGGGTGTGGCACTGTGGCAGATGGTGACCGTGGCGTTGGCCTGTAGCAGCAGCAGCGCCATGGGCTTGCCGACGGTGTTGCTGCGGCCGATGACAACGGCATGCTTGCCTCGCAGGTCGATGCCGGTGCTTTCGATCAGTTTCATGCAGCCGTAGGGTGTGCAGGGCCGAAAGCCCGGCAGGCCGGCCATCAGTTCGCCGGCCGACAGCACCGAATAGCCATCGACATCCTTCGAGGTGGCGATGGCCTCGATGACCTTGTGCGGGTCGATGTGCCTGGGCAGCGGCATCTGCACCAGGATGCCGTCGATGGCCGGGTCCGCATTGAGCGCCGCGATGCGGGCGAGCAGATCGGCTTCGGCCAGCTCGGCCGGATAGCGCTCGAGCACCGAGCGCAGGCCGCGCTCCTCGCAGGCCTTGACCTTCTTGCCGACGTAGACCTCGCTGGCAGGATCGTTGCCGACCAGGATGACGGCAAGGCCCGGTGTGACACCGCGCGCGGTCAGGGCGGCGGCGCGCGCCGCGACCTCATCCAGGAGCTTGCGCGAAAGCGCATTGCCGTCGATCAGTTGAGCTGTCATTGTTTTGAGCCTTCCAAGAAAAAACGCCCGCTTCGCAGCAGGCGTGGACTGAACGATGCGGCGCCGGGGGCGGCGATCAGGCCTTCGCGGGTGCCGCTGCCTGTCCCAGCGCGATCTTGAGCAGATCGGCCACCGTGTTCGCGTTGAGTTTTTCCATGATGTTGGCGCGGTGCGCCTCCACCGTCTTGATGCTGATGCCGAGGTCGTCGGCGATCTGCTTGTTGAGTCGCCCGGCGACGATGCGCTCCAGGACCTGGGCCTCGCGGCCGGTCAGCTTGGAGAGCAGGGCGTCGCGGCTGGCCAGCTGCTGGTGCTGGGCGAACGCCCCGCGGGCATGCTCGAGCATGCGTTCGACCAGCGCGACCAGAGCTTCGTCGTTGAAGGGCTTCTGGATGAAATCCATCGCACCCTTCTTCATGCTGTCGACGGCCATCGGCACGTCGCCGTGACCGGTGATGACGACGATGGGAAGAGGCGACCTGCGCTCGATCAGGCGGTCCTGCAGCTCGATGCCCGACATGCCGCCCATGCGGATGTCCACGATCAGGCAGGCGACCTCGCGGGGGTCATAGCGGGAGAGAAACGATTCGGCCGAATCGAAGCAGCGGACGCGGTAGTCCTTGCCCTCCAGCAGCCATTGCAACGAATCGCGAACCGCCTCGTCGTCATCGACGACATAGACCGTGCCCTTCTTCGGAATCAAACTCATGCAGGTACCTTCACCTCGTTGCTTGCTACTGAATCGATAGCGTCCAACACCGGAATCCAGAAGGAAAAACGGCATCCGACAACATCCAAACCATTGTAGATGTTCTCCGCGTGCATCCGGCCCCGGTGCGACTCGACGATCGTGCGGCAAAGATTCAGGCCGATGCCCATGCCTTCGGGCTTGGTCGAGAAGAAGGCTTCGTAGAGCCGGTCCATCACTTCGGGCGCGAGACCCATGCCGGTGTCCTGCACGGAAAACTCGACGGCGTTCTGGCCGTCGATGATCTTCGGAAGCACACGCAATTCGACACTGCGCCGTGCGAGGGGGCGGTCGGCGAGATCGATCGATTCCGCGGCGTTCTTCAGCAGGTTGACCATCACCTGTTCGATCAGGATCGGATCGACGCGCAGCACCGGAAGCCGTGCCGCGACGTAGTGATTGAGCCGGACGTTGCGGCGCCGGAGCTCGATGCCGGCCAGCTCGACGGCTTCGCTGACCATGGTGGCGACTTCGGCCGGCGTGCGGTTCGGCTCGCTGCGCTTCACGAAGGAGCGGATGCGCTGGATGATCTGGCCCGCGCGCTGCGCCTGCTTGGCCGTCTTGTCGAGCGCCGCGAGCATGGCCTCCGAATCGATCTGCTGGCCGCGGATGCGCGACATCATGCCGTTGCAGTAGTTGGTGATGGCGGTCAGTGGCTGGTTGAGCTCGTGCGCGACGCTGGAGGCCATCTCGCCCATGGTGATGAGGCGGCTGGCGGCCTGTGCGCGGTCCGCCTGCGCCGCCGCGAGGTCTTCGGCGACGCGGCGCGGCGTGATGTCGGTGGCGATCACGAGCTGGGCGAGCCGGCCGTCGACCCAGGTCAGATAGCGCGAACGCACTTCGAGCCACTTGCCCAGCTCGGGCACGAAGATCTCATTGTTGGCGGGCTGGGCAGCGGTGAGCTGGTCGATCGGCAGGCCGGCGAGCGGGTCCACATCGTCGAGCGCGTCGTCATGCGCATTGGACGCCGGCACGCCGGCCTGCGCCACCATATGGAGGTGGCCCACGGTATCGGACCCGAACCAGAGCCTGTACAGCTTGTTGGCGAACAGCAGTTCCTCGCTGCCGAGCGGGGCGACCGACACCGAGGCGTCGAGTGCCTCCAGAACGGTGGTGAAGCGCTCGTACGACGCGGACAACTGTTCCCGGATGCGGGTGGGCTCGGTGATGTCGGTCATCGACGTCATCCACCCGGTCTGGTGGCCGCGCGCGTCGATCAGCGGCGAGACGTAGAGCCGGGCATTGAAGATGCTGCCGTTCTTGCGCTTGACGCGGACCTGGAAACCGCCCGGCAGCGCGCGCGTGTGGAGTTCTTCTTCTAGCCGTTCGTTCAAGACCTCGCGATCGGATTCGAGCCAATACGGGAAAGGCGGCGTCTGGCCGACGAGCTCGTTCTCGCTCCAGCCCGTCATGGCGCAGAAGGCCGCGTTCACGTAGGTGATCCGGCCTTCGAGGTCGAGCACGCGCATGCCCGTCAGCATGGAGTTTTCCATGGCGCGCCGGAAGTTGGTTTCGGCCACCAGCGCCTGCTGGGCCTGCAGGCGCCGTCGCGTATGGCGCCAGGTGCCGATCAGCATCCAGCTCGTCAGCACGCTCAAGGCGCCCACCAGCCAGAACAGTCCATTGCCGACCACGCCTTGGGAGGTGCGGTAGGCCTGCGCGCGCAGCAGCAACGAGTTGCCGACGGGGGAGACCGGCACTTCGTATTCGTTGGTCCGCAGGGACCAGGGCAGCAGGTGGGGCCCGGTGTCGCGCGGGCTCGCGACCGTGTTGCCCGCGATCAGGCCGCCCTTGGCATCGAGCAGCGAGACCGCATAGCGCGCCGAGACTTCGGCCGGCATGCCGTAGCGCAGCAGACCGTCGATCGAGAACTCACCGAGCACCATGCCCGCGAAGAGGCCCTGGTCGAACAGTGGAATGTGGAGCTGAAGCATGGAGGCCGGATCGCCGCCCGCGGTCGGCTGCGAGAAAACCGGCTGTCGCAACTCGCGAGCCAGCGCGTAATTGCTCTCGATGTCGCCCGGCCGCAGGACTTCGCCCACCGCGTGCTGCTGCGCCGGATGCACGCTGGGCGCTGCGTAGCCGGCCTTGAACCGGCGGCGATCGTCGATCCAGCTCACGGCCTGAAGCTCCGGAAACTGGCTCACCAGCGACTCGGCGCGGCTGGTGAATTCGGCTGCATCGATTTCCCGGTTGGACGCATCGCGCGCGAGGCGCATGAGTTGCTCTTGCCGTTCGAGCAGCCGCAGCCGCATGCGCTGCTGCGCATATTCCACGTCGCGTCTGACCGATTCCTGGACGCGCTCCACTTCCTCCGCACGCAGGTACCAGAACGCAGAGACGATGGCCGCCAGAAACAGCAGTACCGCGGCCAGAGGCGCCAGCATCGCCACGGCGTCCTGAAGCATCGGCGTCTGACGGCGCCACCACCGGCGCCACCAGGAAAGTGGCGACGCTTGAACCGCGCTGCGCGCGACTGCGATCGGGGAGGAAAGCGGCATCAGGCGAGTTTAGGTGAAGGGCCTCCTTGCCCGTGTACGGGCGGCGAGTGCCATGGCGCCCCGCAAGGCGACCCATCGACGGCCCAGGGAATAGCACCACGGAATTCCGTGAAATTTCATATTAAAAAATCGAAGAGCACCATTTGAAATGACGAAATTTCTATGCGACACTCCGCGCGCCGCCGTTTACGGCACTAAATTACAGGCACACCCTCTCGCATAGGAGACACAGCATGTCGGCAATCCCCGGGAATCTTTTTGGCTCGGCAGCGAACGATCAGGATGCGCAGGAAACGCGCGAATGGATGGACGCCTTGTCCGCCGTGATCCAAAGCGAGGGCCCCGAGCGCGCCCACTTCCTGCTCGAGCAATTGCTCGAACACGCGCGGCAGCACAGCATCGACATGCCCTTCTCGGCAAACACGGCGTACGTGAACACGATCGAGCCGGACCAGGAAGAGCGCTGCCCCGGCAATCTCGAAATCGAAGAGCGTCTGCGCGCCTACATGCGCTGGAACGCCATGGCGATGGTGGTCAAGGCGAACCGGCACCATCCCGCGGAAGGTGGTGACCTCGGCGGCCATATCGGGTCTTTCGCATCGCTGGCCAACATGTTCGGCGCCGGCTTCAACCACTTCTGGCACGCGGAGAGCGAGAACCACGGCGGCGACTGCCTCTATATCCAGGGTCACGTGTCGCCCGGCATCTATGCCCGAGCCTACCTGGAAGGCCGCCTGACCGAAGAGCAGCTCCTCAACTTCCGCCAGGAAGTGGACGGCAAGGGCTTGTCGAGCTATCCGCATCCGAAACTGATGCCGGAGTTCTGGCAGTTCCCGACTGTATCCATGGGCCTCGGGCCGTTGATGGGCATCTACCAGGCCCGCTTCCTCAAGTACCTGCACGCGCGCGGCATTGCGCAGACCGAAAACCGCAAGGTCTGGGTGTTCTGCGGCGACGGCGAAATGGACGAAGTCGAATCGCTGGGCGCCATCGGTCTGGCCGCTCGCGAGAACCTGGACAACCTGATCTTCGTCATCAACTGCAATCTGCAGCGGCTGGATGGTCCGGTGCGTGGCAACGGCAAGATCATCCAGGAGCTCGAAGGCGAGTTCCGTGGCGCGGGCTGGAACGTCATCAAGCTGCTGTGGGGCAGCAACTGGGATCCGCTGCTGGCACGCGACAAGGATGGCGCGCTGCGCAAGATCATGATGGACACCAACGACGGCGACTACCAGGCCTACAAGGCCAACGATGGCGCCTATGTCCGCAAGAACTTCTTCGGCAAGGATCCACGCACGCTCGAAATGGTCTCCAAGATGAGCGACGACGACATCTGGAGCCTGCGCCGCGGCGGACACGATTCGCAGAAGGTCTATGCAGCCTTCCATGCAGCGGTCAAGCACACCGGCCAGCCGACCGTGCTGCTGGTCAAGACCGTCAAGGGCTTCGGCATGGGCAAGATCGGCGAGGGCAAGAACACCGTCCACCAGACCAAGAAGCTCGGCGACGAGGACATCAAGGCCTTCCGCGACCGCTTCAACATCCCGGTGCCGGACAGCCAGATCGCCGACCTGCCGTTCTACAAGCCGGCGGACGACACGCCGGAAATGAAGTACCTGCACGAGCGTCGCAAGGCGCTCGGCGGTTACCTGCCGCATCGTCGGATGAAGTCCGACGAGAGCTTCACGGTGCCGGCGCTCGAAACCTTCAAGGCGGTGCTCGAGCCGACCGTCGAAGGCCGCGAGATCTCGACCACCCAGGCCTATGTGCGTTTCCTGACGCAACTGCTGCGTGATCAGGCGCTGGGGCCGCGCATCGTGCCGATCCTGGTCGACGAGGCGCGCACCTTCGGCATGGAGGGGCTGTTCCGCCAGATCGGCATTTACAACCCGCATGGTCAGCAATACACGCCGGTCGACAAGGACCAGGTGATGTACTACAGGGAAGACAAGTCCGGCCAGATCCTGCAGGAGGGCATCAACGAGGCCGGCGGCATGGCGAGCTGGATCGCGGCGGCGACCTCGTACAGCACCAACAACCGAATCATGGTGCCGTTCTATGTCTACTACTCGATGTTCGGTTTCCAGCGCGTCGGCGACCTGGCCTGGGCCGCCGGCGACATGCAGGCGCGCGGCTTCCTGCTCGGCGGCACCTCGGGGCGGACCACGCTGAACGGCGAGGGCCTGCAGCATGAGGACGGCCACAGCCACATCCTGGCCAACACGATTCCCAACTGCGTGAGCTACGACCCGACATTCGCCCACGAAGTCGGCGTGATCCTGCACCATGGCCTGAAGCGCATGGTGGAAAAGCAGGACAACGTCTATTACTACCTGACGCTGCTCAACGAGAACTACGCGATGCCTGGTCTGCAGCCCGGCACCGAGGAACAGATCATCAAGGGCATGTACCTGTGCAAGCCGGCGCCGGCTGTGAAGGCCGCCAAGGGCAAGGAGGCGCCCGCGGCGCAACTGCTCGGCAGCGGCACGATCCTGCGTGAAAGCATCGCGGCGCAGGAACTGCTCGAGAAGGACTGGGGTGTCGCGGCAGCCGTCTGGAGCTGCCCGAGCTTCAACGAGCTCACCCGCGATGGCCAGGAGGCCGAACGCTGGAACCTGCTGCATCCCACCGAAGAGGCACGCGTGTCTTTCGTGGCGAAGCAGCTGTCGGCATCGAAAGGTCCGGTCGTGGCATCGACCGACTACATGAAGGCGTATGCCGAACAGATCCGCCCCTTCATTCCGAGGGGACGCAACTACAAGGTCCTGGGCACCGACGGGTTCGGGCGCAGCGATTTCCGCAGCAAGCTGCGCGAGCATTTCGAGATCAATCGCCACTTCATCGTTCTTGCGGTGTTGAAGTCACTCGCCGAGGATGGCGTCATCGAAGCGCAGAAAGTGGCGGAGGCGATCAAGAAGTACGGCATCAACGCTGACAAGATCAACCCGCTCTTCGCGTAACAACAATCAACAACCGACTGCGCCTCAAGGGCGGGAGACACTTTATGGCTACGGTGGAAGTCAAGGTGCCGGACATCGGCGATTTCGATGAAGTCGCTGTGATCGAAGTTCTGGTGAAGGTGGGTGACACGGTCAAGGCCGAGCAGTCCCTGATCACGGTCGAATCCGACAAGGCCTCGATGGAGATTCCTTCCAGCGCATCCGGCGTTGTGAAGGAGCTGAAGGTCCAGGTCGGCAGCAAGGTGAGCGAAGGCTCGGTGGTTCTGGTGCTGGAAGCCGCGGCAGATGCCGCGGCGGCTGCGCCCGCGCCGTCCGCAGCTCCGGCTCCGGCGACCGTCCCGGCGCCAAGTCCGGCGGCACCTGCGGCCGCGGTGCCTGCCGCCTCGGTGGGACCGGTGGAAGTCAAAGTCCCCGATATCGGCGACTTCAAGGACGTCGCCGTGATCGAGGTCCTCGTGAAGGAGGGGGACACGGTCAAGAACGAGCAATCGCTGATCACCGTCGAATCCGACAAGGCGTCGATGGAGATCCCGTCCTCGGCCGCGGGCGTGGTCAAGTCGCTCAAGGTCAAGGTGGGCGACAAGGTGAATATCGGCGACCTGATCGCAGTTCTCGAAGGAGCGGGCGCCGCTGCGCCGGTCGCCGCCGCGGCAGCATCTTCGGCTGCGCAGGTGCAGGCGCCGGCCCGGGCCCAGGCGAGCAGTCCTGCGATCGCGACGGCACCCTCCGTCCCGGCGGCCGCGCCGCTCGCGCACGATCCGACAGTCCCGCCCAGCGGCAAGCTGCCGCATGCCTCGCCATCGGTCCGCAAGTTCGCCCGCGAACTCGGCGTGCCGCTGGAAGAAGTGAAGGGCAGCGGTCTCAAGGGCCGCATCACGCAGGAAGATGTCCAGAGCTTCACCCGGGCGGTGATGAGCGGCGCGGCGCGTACCAAGGCAGCCGCGGCCCAGGCTCCGGCCGGTGGCGGCGGCGAGGCACTGGGACTGCTGCCTTGGCCGAAGGTGGACTTCACGAAGTTCGGAGCGGTCGAGCGCAAGGATCTTTCGCGCATCAAGAAGCTCAGCGGTGCCAATCTGCATCGGAACTGGGTGATGATCCCGCACGTCACCAACAACGACGAAGCCGACATCACGGAACTCGAAGCCTTCCGCGTCGCGACCAACAAGGACAACGAGAAGTCGGGCATCAAGGTCACCATGCTGGCCTTCGTCATCAAGGCCGTGGTGTCGGCCTTGAAGAAATTCCCGGAGCTCAACACCAGCCTCGACGGGGACCAGCTCGTCTACAAGCAGTACTTCCACATCGGCTTCGCTGCCGACACGCCCAACGGGCTGGTGGTGCCGGTGTTGAAGGACGCGGACAAGAAGGGCATTCTGCAGATCAGCCAGGAGATGGGCGATCTCGCGAAGAAGGCGCGCGATGGCAAGCTGGGCTCGGCCGACATGCAGGGCGGCTGCTTCTCCATCAGTTCGCTGGGTGGCATCGGCGGCACGCACTTCACGCCGATCATCAATGCGCCCGAGGTCGCGATCCTGGGTCTCTCGAAGAGCGCGATCAAGCCCGTGTGGGACGGCAAGGTCTTCCAGCCGCGCCTGATGCTTCCGCTGTCGCTGTCCTATGACCATCGGGTGATCGACGGCGCCGCCGCGGCCCGATTCAACGCTTACCTCGGCCAGGTCCTCGCCGATTTCCGTCGGGTGCTGCTATGACCCGGGAGGCGCGCGAGGCGCTGACTGTTTCAGCCAACGGCTCGACCGGGGCGGCCCGGCGCAGGCGTTCATGACCACCGTGGTGGCCGTCCGCAAGGGCGGCCAGGTTGCCATGGCCGCCGATACGCTCGTGACCTTCGGCGATACGCGGCTGTCGCATCGCGCCGAGGCGAACCAGAAGCTGTTCATGGTGAAGGACGCCGGCGGCCACAGCATCTTCGCCGTGGCCGGCGCGGCCGCGCACTTTCTGGTGCTCCAGCATGCACTGGCCGCACAGCCGGTCGAGTCCCTGCGCTTCGGCAGCAAGGACGAGGTGTTCCGCACCTTCACGCAGCTGCATCCGGTGCTCAAGCAGTCCTTCTTCCTCGAGACCAAGGAGGAAGATCATGAACCCTACGAATCGAGCCAGTTCACCATGCTGCTGGCCAATTCGAGCGGCATCTACGGTATCTACAGCTATCGCGAGGTGTTCGAGTTCAAGCAGTTCTGGAGCATCGGCTCGGGGCGCAGCTTTGCACTCGGCGCCATGCATGCGGTGTACGACAAGGCGCGTTCGGCGCGCGAGGTGGCCGCGGCCGGCGTTGTCGCGGCCTGCGAATTCGATCGCAATTCGGCCGGACCGATCGACGTTCTCACACTCAAACTGAAGGTGTCCCAATGAGCGAAGTACAAGTCAAGGTGCCGGACATCGGCGATTTCGAGCAGGTCGCGGTGATCGAGGTGCTCGTGAAGGCGGGCGACACGGTCAAGGCCGAGCAGTCCCTGATCACGGTCGAATCGGACAAGGCCTCGATGGAGATCCCGTCGTCGCACGCGGGCGTGGTCAAGTCCCTGGCGGTCAAGGTGGGGGACAAGGTGAGCGAAGGCTCGGTGATCCTGACGCTCGATGCGGCGGCCGCGGCCAGCAGTCCGTCGCCCGTCGCCGCACCTGCACCTGCACCTGCACCTGCAGCCACGCCCGCCGCGACCGCCGCGACCGCCGCGACCGCCGCGACCGTGTCGCCGGCGGCATCGCCGGCATCGACCTATTCAGGCGCAGTCGATCTTGAATGCGACCTGCTGGTGCTTGGCGCAGGTCCGGGGGGCTATTCCGCCGCGTTCCGCGCCGCGGACCTGGGTTTGAAGGTCGTTCTTGTCGAGCGCTACGCCACGCTGGGCGGCGTCTGCCTGAATGTCGGCTGCATTCCGTCGAAGGCCCTTCTGCATGTCGCTGCGGTCATGGACGAGGTGAAGCACTTCGCGGATTTCGGCGTCAGCTTCGGCGAGCCCGTGGTCGACCGCGCCAAGCTGCTGGCGCGCAAGAACAAGGTGGTGGGCAAGCTGACGGGCGGCCTCACCGCCATGGCCAAGATGCGCAAGGTGACGGTGGTTCGCGGTGTCGGCGAGTTTGCCGATCCCCACCACGTGACTGTGCAGGAAACCGCGGGCGATGGGCGCGCGGCGACCGGCAAGGCACAGACGGTCAGGTTCCGCCATTGCATCATCGCGGCGGGCTCGCAGGCGATCCATCTGCCCTTCATGCCGAAGGACCCGCGCGTGGTCGACTCGACCGGTGCGCTCGAACTCGGCTTCGAGCCGAAGCGCATGCTCATCCTGGGCGGCGGCATCATCGGGCTCGAGATGGGCTCGGTGTACTCGACCCTCGGCGCACGCCTCGACGTGGTGGAAATGCTCGATGGCCTGATGCCCGGCGCGGACCGCGATCTGGTCAAGGTATGGCAGAAGCTCAATGCGCCGCGCTTCGACAACATCATGCTGAAGACCAGGACGGTCGCCGCCGAGGCGACTTCGGAGGGCATCCGCGTCAGCTTCGAGGGCGAGCAGGCGCCGAAGGAGCCGCAGACCTACGATCTGGTGCTGCAGGCGGTCGGCCGCAGCCCGAACGGCAAGAAGATCGGCGCCGAAAATGCAGGCGTGAATGTCAGCGAGCGCGGTTTCATCCCGGTCGATGTGCAGATGCGCACCAATGTGCCTCACATCTTCGCCGTGGGCGACATCGTGGGCCAGCCCATGCTGGAGCACAAGGCCGTGCACGAGGCGCACGTGGCGGCCGAGGTGATCGCAGGTGAGCAGAAGGGTGACAAGGAGCTTTCCAGCGCCGCCTTCAACGCCCGCGTGATTCCGAGCGTCGCCTATACCGATCCGGAAATCGCCTGGGTCGGCCTCACGGAGGACCAGGCGAAGGCGGGCGGCGTACGCATCGAGAAGGGGCTCTTTCCCTGGACGGCCTCGGGCCGCGCGATTGCGAACGGACGCGACGAGGGCTTCACCAAGCTTCTGTTCGATGCCGAGTCGCATCGGATCGTCGGGGGCGGCATCGTCGGCACGCATGCGGGCGACATGATCGGCGAGATCGCATTGGCGATCGAGATGGGCGCGGATGCCATCGACATCGGCAAGACCATCCATCCGCATCCGACCTTGGGTGAAAGCATTGGTCTCGCGGCGGAAGCGGCGCACGGCAGCTGCACGGATCTGCCGCCGGTCAGGCGCTGAAAACGCCCCCCGCAGAAACAGAAATCCCGCCAGCTGGCGGGATTTCTGTTTCTGCGATTGGCAGGCAGCTCAGTCGCCGGTAACGCTTGTCGCCTGGTCGGGCGAGACGACGCGCCGTGCACCGCTGAAGCGCCGTTGCCAGTAGCTCCCGCTCATGTCCTCCACGCGCACTTCCGCGCCGGGCTTCGGGGAATGGATGAACTTGCCTTCGCCGACATAGATGCCGACATGGCTGAAGGCACGCCGCATGGTGTTGAAGAAGACCAGGTCGCCGGGCTTGAGTTCGCTTCGGTCGATCTTCTGCGTGGCAGCGGCCTGTTCTTCGGCGCGCCTCGGCAGCAGATGTCCCACGGTCTGGTTGTAGATGGCACGGACGAATCCGCTGCAATCAAAACCCGTCTCGGCGTTGTTGCCTCCGCGGCGGTACGGCACGCCCAGAAAGCCGATGGCAGTGACGACCAGGTCGGAGGTGCGATCGACCATCGTCTGGCGGACCTGATGGATCTGGCCCATCAAACCCTTGTCGGCGCGCTGCAGGTCGGTGGCGTCATCGCTGCGATCGAACTGCGGAGCGGCATGGACGGTGAAGGCCAGCAGGAGGCAGGCGGGTAGGAGCAAAAATCGCATGGCGCGTAGGATATGGACGACACCCGGCAGTGTCAATTTAATGCGGGTTGGAGATTTTGCCGCTAAGTCCTTGTTTCTGCTACGGATTTCACGCGCTTTCATATTCGGAAATGTAAATTTCTCCGTTATAGGGGATAAGCGGTTTCTAATCTGTACTGCAAAAGTTTCCGAATTGGGTTCAATGCGGTCATGCATGCTCCAAATCCCGGTAATGCAATAAGCGGGCCTGAAGAGACTGGTCCGCGCCCGGCCTGAGTCTGGTTTCAGCGGCTGCTGAATTGGTCGCTGGTCCCGCTCGGCGCGGCCGGATCCGCGATGGCTGCACCGCGGCCGGACGTGGTTGCCGCCGGATTGGAAGATCCGTGGGGCGTTGGCTATCTCGACCGCATCGAACTCAAGAACGACAAGGTGATTGCCGAACACAAGCTGCTGAGCGAGCTCGGGGACGAGTCGAATGGCAGGTTGATCCGCCTGTCGCCGGACTGAGCGTGATGGGGGCGGGCAGGTCGCGCGGCGCTCAGCGAGCTCTGCTCTCGACGGACGGAGGCACCGGCAAGTCCACCATGACCGGCTGCCCGGGCTTCGCGCAACCTGCATCGCAGCACTTGCCGGGCTGGCGATTGCGCGTGATCGGGCGGCCGGGGTCGTGCGGTGCCGCGGTTGGCGACCCGTCGGCCGCGATGCCGCGTTCCAGAATGCGCTCGACCAGTTCCACCTTGGAGCCGATGGGATAGTTGCGGTAGATCTCCTGCTTCATCGCCGCCGGCGAGCCGCCGCCGTGCAGGCTGATCACGCTGTACCAGCCGCCCTGGTAACCCGCGGTGAGATCCTCGATCAGCCGCGCGGTCTGGATGCGATGCTCGTAGGGAACGTCCGCGCTGGCGCGAAGCACGTCCGACAGTCGTGCCGCGGTTTCCGGGTTGTGGTCCTCGTCGGGACCGGGCAGGGTGACGATCAGTCCACCGCTCACGTAGTGGGCGATGCGGTGCATGTCGTAGATCCTGGTGGCCAGCAGCAGCTTGCCGATGTTGCTGAATACAGGATCGGGCATGAACACTTCGCTCGGCGCGTCGGCCTTTGCGTACACACTCGCCGCCACGCCGCAGGCGAAGAAGCTTTCGGTGATGGTGATCAGCTCGACCATCTGCTCGCGCAGGTGCGTTTCGCGCCCGGGATCGAAGCCGTTCGCCTCGCACATGAGTGCGCCGGCCCCGATCAGCAGGTCGCCGAAACCGGCCCGGGCGCCGATGCAACTGTGCCGATGGTGCGTGGCATAGCTGTAGGTGAGATGGCCCGAATGCTCCCAGTCGCCGGCGAAGAAGACGCGCTCCCAGGGGACGAAGACCCGATCGAAGATGCACACGCCTGTGCTCTGGCCGTATTTGCGGCTGAAGATCGCATCGCCATGCTCGAGTTTTTCTCCGGGCCGGCCGGCCGGCCGGGCCACGATGCCGAGGCCGTCGGCGTCCAGCGGCACTGCGCAGCAGACGGCGAACTCCGCGTCCTCCTTGCCCATGTTGCGGCAGGGCATGACCAGCAATTCATGCACGTAAGGCGCGCCGGTGACGATGGCTTTCGTCCCCGAGATCACGATGCCGCGGGCATTGCGCTCGACGATGTGCACGTAGCTGTCGGCATTCGCCTGCTGGTGCGGACGCCTGCTGCGATCACCCTTGGCGTCCGTCATGGCGACGCCGAGCGTGAGGTCCTGGTCCTGGATGCGGTGGAGGTATTCGTCGAATCGGGCCCGGTGCTCGGACGAGCCGCCGGCATCGTCGATGCGCGCACAAACCTGGGCGATCGCATTCAGCGCATCGTGCGTCAGATAGCGCTGGGCACAGCCGGTTTCCTGGCAGACCAGCCGCACGGCCTCCAGCTTGTTCAGCAGATCGGCGGATCCGGTGTTGATGTGCGACAGCCGGTTCACGCGCTTGCCGCTGGTGTGCTGCACCGCGGTCATCAAGGGCTCGTATTGCGGCTTGAGAGCGTAGTCATAGGTCAGCCCAATGGCATTGATGCCGGGTTGGAAGGCCCGTTCGTCGGCCACGCTCGGGACCTGTCGACCGTCGAGGAACACCTTGGGGCGCTGGCGGCGCAGCGATTCCCGATAGTCGTCGCCCGACATCAAGGCGGAGGAGCGTGGTGAATTCATCCTGGGTCCCGTTGTGTGAGGTGATGGGCGCAGCTGACTGCGTCGAGCGGCTGGTCTGGAATTTGAACAGAGCAGGTCCGGTCCATTCTCCCGCTGGAAGCAGCCATGAATCGCGCCCTCGCCACGGTCGGATGGAGGCCCGTCTTCAGCTCGCCTTGCCCGGCGTCCCGACCGGCGGCCGGTAGGCAAACAGGTGGACAATCCCGCGGAACATCACGCCCAGTTTCTCCGGACTCCGTTCGAAGACGATCCATTCTCATGTTGCTCGACGCCTCACTATCCCAATTGGTCCTTGTGGACTACCAGACCCGACTGATGCCCGCGATCTTCGAATCCGAGGCTGTCGCGCGCAATGCCGTGCGTCTCGGCCAGATCGCTCGACTCGTCGACGTGCCGGTCTGGGGAACGGAGCAGAACCCGTCCAAGCTGGGCGAGAACCTGCCCGACATACGGGCCTTGTGCCAGCGCACCTTGGCGAAGATGCATTTCAGCGCCGCGGAGGAGGGCCTTGGTGAATGGCTGCGGGCGCCGGTCCAGGCGCCGCGCGGCAATGCGCGCAGCCTTCCCAAGCATCTGCAGAAGTCCGCGCCGGCCGCCGAGGAGCGCAACACCGTCGTGATCGCCGGCTGCGAGGCGCATGTCTGCCTGATGCAGACGGCGCTGGATCTTCTGGAAGACGAGTTCGAGGTGTGGGTGGTGACGGACGCCTGCAGCTCGCGCACGGAACGCAACCGCGATGCCGCCTTCGACCGGCTGGCGGGCGCCGGCGCCGAATTGGTCACGACGGAGATGGTCGGATTCGAATGGCTGCGAACGGCGGAACATCCGCGGTTCAAGGAGCTTCAGGCGTTGATCCGCTGATCCCCTGGGGGGCCGCTGGCGGGCGTGGCGCCCGGGTTGGCCTCTTTCGCCGCGGCCCGAACCCAGTAGAACTGCTTGCGCGGGACGAAGGGGCTCACGTGGATGCGCTTCGAGTTCCGGTGCGAGGTCAGGCCTTCGGCCGAGCAGTGGAGCGGATCGCCCGCGGGCTGATGCCGATGCGCATCGAGCAGCGCGCGCAGCGGCACCTTGACGCTTCTGTACGAACGCGGCGTCGAGCGCACGAGGAACAGTTCGCGTGAGGCGAGCAGTTGGCTGGGCTGCGCCATCTGGCCGAAGGACGAATCGCCCGCCAGATCCCAGTAGGCGTCGATGTCCAGCGCCAGCATCAGGGCATCCGGCGTGTCCATGCCCGGCAAGGACCCGCTGTTCGCCGCCGCCAGATAGCTCATCATCGCGGGGCTCAGGGTGAAACGGACGGAACCGCACGGGCGATCGCTGCCGGCTTCGAGGACCTCCACGACCACCGAGCGTTCGGTGCCGATTGCGATGGACTCGGCCTCGATACGCAGCCGTCGCTCCTTTTGCGCGTGGACCACAGCCGCCGCCAGTCCTGCCACGGGCATGGCCGCAACCGCGACCTTGAAGGCGATCAGACTACCGCTTGCGATCATCTCCTTGGCTCCGATTCGAGGCGCCCAGGAACTTCGGGCTGGGCCGGGGGGTGAAGTGAAGTCATTCGATCGCGTCGGTGCACGTGAGGCTGATAGTGTTTCGGCAGGAGCGGGCGGATTGTGAAGGGTGGCACAGGCCCATTTTGTCGCCGAGGCGCAATTTCAGGGTAAATACCGAAGTTCGCCCGTGCCATCGCGAGCCTTCGGGCGCAAGGTCGGGCAGCTCACGGATGGAACGCAAGCTGGCCAGGGGCCAGAAAAGCGCGAGCCCGCCCTTCGCGAGCGAGAACGAGAGGGGGCATCCCCCCCCCTCAGATGTCGAGTCTGGCTTCCGGCATTTGCCGGGCATAGACCGCCAGCACGATGCGCTCGGAGTGCACGAGATAGTCGTTGAGCGCGGCCGCGCCCTCGGTGAACTTGCCGGCCTCGAAGAGTTCGAGGATCTTCATGTTCATGTCCACATAGGGCGCATGCAGGAATTCGGGATCCTTCAGCAGGCCGAAGGCCAGCCGGAGTTCGACCAGGAGGTGGGCGAACAAGGTGTTCAGCCGCTCGCTGTCGGCGAGTTCCACGATGGCCATGTGGAACTCCATGTTCGCCGTGCCCACGCCCAGCCAGTCTCCGGCGTCGCGGCACTTCAGCGCCATCTCGACGGCGTCGCGCATGTGCTTCTTGGCGGGGTGCCGTGGATAGGCCTGGGCCAGAGCCTGGCATTCGATGAGGCGCCGGACCCGGTAGATGTCGATGATCGAAGCCATGCTCGGCACCGCCACGAACACGCCGCGATTCGGCGCATGCTTGAGCAGCCCCTCCTTGGTCAGCGCGCGGAACACCTCGCGCAGCGTGTTGCGGGAGATCTCGAAGCTGTCGGCCAGGGCGGCTTCGGACAGCCTCTGCCCCGGCGAGAACTCGCCCTTCACGATCTTCTGACGGATCAATTCGGCCACCCGGGCGTTGAGCGTCTGCGCGCTGGCGGCCGGTGAGTCGGGGGGAGTGGGGGAGGCCAGTCGGTTCATGCCGGAGGTGAAGGGAGGGGGGCGTGGAGCCCGCGCGCTCACCGGCCATGTCGACGGAGTGACGCCGTCCGGGAGGCGCGGGGAGCCTGCTTTGTAGCAGATTTTTCCGGCGCGCCGGTGCACCAAACGCAGCCTCCCTCCGGGTTTTCATGGGTTCAAACACGCACCGTTGTTGGGCAAACTTGTCATGATTGTTCAACAATCAATAGAAAATGACTGAATCAGGCTATTTGTATTGCTCATTCATTGGCACGATGTTTGCAGCAATCGACGTGCCGGCGCATCCGCGCAAGGTGGTTCCGAATTCAAGCGAAAGACCAACATGACACCTGAGATCCATCTGTGGCCACTCATAGGCGTGGCCGTCATCATTGCGGGGTTCATCCTGCGCTTCAATCCGATGCTGGTCGTGATCGTCACGGCCATCGTGACAGCCTTCGCGGCGGGCTTCGGGCCGGTCGCGATCCTGACGGCCATCGGAACGGGGTTCATCAAGACCCGCAACCTGCCGCTGATCATCCTGCTGCCGCTGGCGGTGATCGGTTTGCTCGAGCGGCACGGCCTTCGCCAGCATGCGCAGAACTGGATCAGTCGAATCCAGTCGGCCACCGCGGGCCGCCTGTTGATCGTCTACCTCGCGGCACGCGAACTCACGGCGGCCGTCGGCCTGACCAGCCTGGGCGGCCATCCGCAGATGGTCCGGCCGCTGCTCGCGCCCATGGCTGAAGGAGCCACCGAGGCCCGCTACGGCAAGCTGTCGGACCGCATCCGCCACAAGCTGCGCGCCTACGCGGCGGCCACCGACAACGTGGGCCTGTTCTTCGGCGAGGACATCTTCGTCGCCTTCGGCGCCATCGTGCTGATGACCACCTTCCTGCACGAGGCCGGCATCGATGTCGAGCCGCTGCGCGTCGCGATGTGGGGCATTCCCACCGCGATCGCCGCCTTCGTCATCCACGCGTGGCGGCTGCGCCGGCTCGACCAGTCGATCGCGCGCGAGCTGGGTGGTGCCCGAAGCGGCGAGCCGCCGGCCGCAAGCGCCACAGCAACCGCAGCCGCCACCGCCGGGAAGGAAGGCTGATCATGATCCTGTCCATCCAGCACCTCTACATCCTGGTCGGCATCGTCCTGGCCATCACGGCCGTCATGACGCTGGCGGATCGACAGCACCCCAAGCGCTACACCAGCGCGTTGTTCTGGGGGCTCTATGCGCTCGTCTTCCTGGTGGGTGACCAGTTGCCGCCGGCCTGGGTCGGCGCCGGCGCGATCGCGATGGCCGTGATCGCCGGCATGCGCGGCGTCGGTGCGGGCAAGCACCGCGAGCCGACGCCGGCCGGATACAACGCCAGCGCCCGGCGCCTGGGCAACAAGCTGTTCATGCCGGCGCTGGCCATTCCGCTGGTCACGGTCATCGGCACGTTGCTGGCCAAGGACCTCAAGATCGGCGGCTTGCCGCTGCTCGATCCGAAGAACACCACGCTGGTATCCCTGGGCGTGGGCTGCGTGGCGGCGCTCCTGCTGGCCTGCTGGCTGACGCGCGAGACCCCCGCGCAGGGCATGCGCGAGTCGCGCCGCCTGACCGATGCGCTGGGATGGGCCGTGGTGCTGCCGCAGATGCTGGGCATGCTGGGTCTCGTGTTCTCCGACGCCGGCGTGGGCAAGGCGGTCGCCTACATCACCACGAGCTACATCAACATGGACATCCGCTTCGTCGCCGTTGTGGTGTACGTGGTCGGCATGGCGCTCTTCACGATCATCATGGGCAATGGTTTCGCAGCCTTTCCGGTGATGACCGGCGGCGTCGGCGTGCCGGTGCTGGTGGGCGTCTACCACGGCGACCCGGCAGTGATGGCGGCCATCGGCATGTTCTCGGGGTACTGCGGCACGCTGATGACGCCGATGGCGGCCAACTTCAACATCGTGCCGGCGGCGCTGCTGGAGTTGCCCGACAAGAACGCGGTGATCCGCGTGCAGGCGCCGACCGCCGCAGCCCTGCTGGTGGTCAACATCTTCCTGCTGTATTTCCTGATGTTCCGCTGAGGGCCGACGCATGAGCGACGCACAGGCGCCCTGCGTGCTGATCACGGGCTTCGAGCCTTTCGAGCGCGATCCCGTCAACCCTTCGTGGGAGGTCGCGCGCACCCTTGACGGATGGACCTGCGAAGGTGCGGTGGTGCGCGCGCTGCAGTTGCCCTGCGTGTTCGGCCGCTCGGCCGACCGGCTCGACGAAGCGCTGGCCGAATGGCGGCCGCATTTGGTGCTGTGCCTCGGACTGGCCGGCGGCCGCACCGAGATCTCGGTCGAGCGCGCCGCGCTGAATGTCGATGACGCCCGCATCGCAGACAACGCGGGCGGCCAGCCCATCGACACCGAGGTGGTCAGGGGCGGGCCTGCGGCCTACTTCTCGACGCTGCCCATCAAGGCCATGGTGCGCGACCTGCGCGCGGCAGGCTTGCCGGCGGCGGTATCCAACACCGCAGGCACCTTCGTCTGCAACCACATCTTCTACGCGCTGATGCACCGCCTCGCGACGTGGCCGGCGCTGTCGCAGGCGCGTGGCGGATTCCTCCACGTGCCTTATCTGCCCGAGCAGGCGGCCCCGAAGGCGGGCGCACCGAGCATGGTGCTGGCCACCCAGGTCGAAGCCCTGCGCGTGGCGGTGCGTACCGCGCTCACGGTGCGCACCGACGTGCGCGAGACGGCGGGCCGACTGCATTGACCCCAAGACGTGCATCGCACGTCGGAGACCAACGATGAATATCGACTTGAACAGCGACCTGGGCGAAAGCCTGGGCCCCTGGCGCATGGGCGACGACGCCGCCATGCTGGAGATCGTGAGCAGCGCCAACGTGGCCTGCGGCTTCCACGCCGGAGATCCCGCCGGCATTCTGCGGACCCTGCGCCACGCGAAGGAGCGAGGCGTTGCGATCGGGGCTCACGTGGCCTATCGCGACCTGGTGGGCTTCGGCCGCCGCAACATGGACGTGGACAGTGCCGACCTGCGCGCCGATGTGATCTACCAGATCGGCGCGCTGCAGGGCCTGGCCGCCGCCGCGGGCACGACGGTGCGTTACGTGAAGCCACACGGCGCGCTCTACAACACCATCGCCCACGACGAGCGCCAGGCGCGCGATGTCATTGCCGCCATCCGCGAGATCGACCCCGGCCTGCACCTCGTCGCGCTGGCGGGGTCGCCGCTGCTCGACTGGGCCGAGGCGCAGGGCCTGCGCGTGGTGGCGGAAGCTTTCGCCGATCGCGCCTATACCCCGAAGGGCGCGCTGGTGTCGCGCCGCGAACCCGGCGCGGTGCTGCACGACGCGAACGAGGTGGCCGAGCGCATGCTGCGGCTGGCCGCAGAGGGTGTCGTCACGGCCATCGACGGCAGCGTGGTGCGCATCCGGGCCGACTCGCTATGCGTGCACGGCGACAGCCCGGGCGCCGTCGACATGGCGCGCCAGGTGCGCGTTCGACTGGAACAGGCCGGCGTGGCGATCCGCTCCTTCGCGCCGGGCGACGCACCGACCGGGAGCCCGGCTCCATGACGATGCGCTTTCTCTCGGTCAACCTCGATGCGGTGCTGGTCGAACTCGACGACCTGGCGCAGACGCTGGCGCTGATGGCCTCGCTGCGGGCCGAGCCCATACCGGGCATCGAGGAGCTCGTGCCTGCTGCGCGCACTCTCCTGATCACCTTCCGGCCGGCCGCGGTCTCGGCGGCGGCGCTCGCACGCGAGATCCGGCAGCGCCGGCCGGGCGCACACGAGACACGCGTGGACAAGCGCATCGAGATTCCGGTGCGATACACAGGCGAGGATCTGGCCGAGGTGGCCGGCCTGCTCGGCATCACGCCCGAGGAGGTGGTGCGCCGCCACACGGGCAGCGACTACACGGTCGCCTTCACCGGCTTTGCGCCCGGCTTCGCCTACCTGGCCGGTGGACATCCCGGCCTGAATGTGCCCCGTCGCAAGGTGCCGCGCACGCGCATTCCGGCAGGCGCTGTCGGGCTCGCGGGCAGCTTCAGCGGGGTCTATCCGCAAGCCAGTCCGGGCGGCTGGCAGATCCTCGGCGTGACCTCCGCGCCGATGTGGGACTTGGCGCGCGAGACGCCGGCGCTTCTGCAGCCCGGCGACACCGTGCGCTTCGTGGATGTCACGGCATTGCCCGAAACATCGCCGGCGGATGACGGCGCTGGCACTGCACCGCCGCATGGAGCACACGATGTCCCGCGGCAAGGTGCTTGCGCGCTGCAGGTCCGCACGGCTGGTCCGCAGGCGCTGCTGCAGGATGGTGGCCGCCGCGGCCAGGCGAAGCAGGGCGTCTCGGCCTCCGGCGCGATGGATCAGCGGGCGCTGCAGGCGGCCAATCGCCTGGTCGGAAATGCCTCCGATGTCGCCTGTGTGGAGATCGCCTATGGCGGCTTCCAGTTCATGTGCCGCGGCGAGGCCGTGATCGCCGTCACCGGCGCCGAGGGGCCGGTCACGCTGACCCGTGCCGACGGCGCGCAGTGGCCCTTGCCACGTTACCAGGCCGTCGCGCTGACCGAGGGTGACACTGTCGCGCTGGGCACGCCGCGTGCCGGCGTCCGCAGCTACCTCGCGGTTCGCGGCGGCTTCGCAGTCGCGCCGGTCCTTGGCAGTTGTTCGACCGACACGCTGGCCCGCATCGGCCCGCCCGCGGTGGCCGCGGGCGACGTGCTTCCCGTGCGCGCAGTGGACACCGGTGCCGTGGTCGGCGCACCCGAAGAGCCGCCGGCCGATCTGCCCACCTTGCAGGAAGAGGTCGTGCTGGACATCGTGATCGGGCCGCGCGCGGATTGGTTCACACCCGAGGCGGTGCAGTGCCTGTGCGGCCAGTCCTGGCGGGTGACGCCCCAATCCAACCGCGTCGGCATCCGGCTGGCCGGCGAGCAGCCGCTGGAGCGCGCCAACCTGTCCGAACTGCCCAGCGAGGGCACCGCGCGGGGCGCGATCCAGGTGCCGCCGAACGGCCAGCCCGTCCTGTTCCTGGCCGACCATCCGCTGACCGGCGGCTATCCCGTCATCGCCTCCGTTGCCACCTATCACCTGGACCGTGCGGGACAGGTTCCCGAGAACGCCAGGGTCCGCTTCCAACCAGTGGCCGGACTCGGCCCCGTCGAATTGTGAGAGTTTTCCGATGAAGAAAGTCCTGATCGCCAACCGCGGTGAAATCGCCGTGCGAATCGCGCGCGCCTGTGCCGACTACGGCGTGCAATCAGTCGCGGTCTATGCCGATCCCGACCTGGATGCGCTGCATGTGCGCATGGCCGACGAAGCCTTCGGCCTGGACGGCCACCGGCCCGCCGACACCTACCTGAACATCGACAAGCTGCTCACCATTGCCGCGCGCAGTGGCGCCGACGCGGTCCATCCCGGCTATGGCTTCCTGTCGGAGAGTGCGGCGTTCGCGCAGGCGGTCATTGACGCAGGCCTGATGTGGGTGGGGCCGTCGCCGACCGCCATCGCGCGCCTGGGTGACAAGGTGCAGGCCCGCAAGATCGCGTTGAAGGTGGGCGCGCCGCTGGTCGCCGGCACCGCCGATCCGGTGAAGGATGCGGGGGAGGTGCTGGCCTTCGCCGAACAGCACGGCCTGCCGGTCGCGATCAAGGCCGCGTTCGGCGGCGGCGGCCGGGGCATCAAGGTGGCCTGGCGACTGGACGAAGTCGAGGGGCTCTACGAGTCGGCCGTGCGCGAGGCGGTGACCGCCTTCGGTCGCGGCGAATGCTATGTCGAGCAGTTCCTGGACCGGCCGCGTCATGTCGAGGCGCAGGTGCTGGCGGACACGCACGGCCAGGTGGTGGTGCTCGGCACGCGCGACTGTTCGCTGCAGCGGCGCAACCAGAAGCTGGTGGAAGAGGCACCCGCGCCCTTTCTGAGCGACGCGCAGCGCGAACGCATTCACCAGGCGGCGCGCGACATCTGCGCGGAAGCCGGCTACACCGGTGCCGGCACGGTCGAGTTCATGCTCAGCGCCAGTGGTGCGATCTCCTTCCTCGAAGTCAACACGCGGCTGCAGGTCGAACATCCGGTGACCGAGGAAACCACGGGCATCGACCTGGTGATCGAGCAACTGCGCATCGCCGACGGACTGCCGCTGTCGATCGAGCAGACGCCGGTGCCGCGCGGCCATGCCTTCGAGTTCCGCATCAATGCAGAGGATGTCGGCCGAGGCTTTCTTCCTTCGCCGGGCCGGGTTCGGGTCTTCGACGCGCCATCCGGTCCGGGCGTTCGTGTCGACACCGGTGTCGAAGCGGGTTCGACAGTGCCGGGCACCTTCGATTCGCTGATGGCCAAGCTCATCGTCACCGGCGCCACGCGGGAGCAGGCGGTCGCACGGGCGCGCCGTGCGCTCAGGGAGTTCCGCATCGAAGGCCTGGCCACGGTGCTGCCGTTTCACCGCGCAGTCATGGCGCACGCCGATTTCGTGTCCGGTGATTCATTCAAGGTCCACACGCGCTGGATCGAGACCGACTTCGCGAACACCGAACCCGTTGCCGCGCCGCCCGAGCCGTTGCCGGACGCCACTCTCTTTCGCACGGCGATCGAAGTGGGCGGGCGCCGGGTGTCGCTGGGGCTGCCGCCCGAGCTGTTGCGCGGCCTGGCGTCGTCGGCGCCTGCCGGCGGCGGAAGTGCCGCATCCGGTGGCGAGGCGGCCGCGGCCGTGGCCGTGGCAGACGTCGCTGCCGTGAGCGCGCCGGTGTCCGGCACGCTGCAGGGCTGGAAGGTCGGTGACGGCGATGAGGTCGAGGCGGGCAGCGTGATCGCCGTCATGGAGGCGATGAAGATGGAGATGCAGGTCCTCGCCCATCGGGCCGGGCGCATCGCCTTTTCTGTGGCGGCGGGCGGCTACGTGGCGGCCGGCGCGGCGATTGCGATCATCGGCTGAAGTGCGCTGTCGATCGAGGCACTCACGTATCGCGTTGGCGCCTTGTCGCAAGAGTGGTGAATCCGCGAGTCTCGCGGCGATCCGAGGCGGGTGACGCACAAGGCAGGCTTCGCTGCGCCATCAAGTGTCTCGTGTCTCGATGGCGACATGGGAGATTGGTGCGCGGAGCCCGGCAGTTGCCAAAGAGTCCGCTTTCGTGGAAGATTAACTTACCGTGCGACAGGTAATATCCCCTGTGGCGGATCGTCAAGGAGACACCATGGAATTCAATACGCTGCAGCTCGTGGTCAAGGACCGCATCGCTGTCCTGACCCTCAATCGCCCTCCCGTCAACGCGCAGAACGCGGAATTGCGAAGCGAGCTGACACAGGCGTTCGACGAGCTCTCCGATCGCGAGGATGTCTCCGTGGTCGTGCTGACGGGAAGCGGCAAGACCTTCTCGGCGGGCGCCGACATCCGCGAGCGGCCCAACCTGGGCGCGACGGCGGGCGCGTACGGTCGCCACAACCGCCTCGTGCGAGAGTCCTACTACGCGGTTGTCGAATGTTCAAAGCCCGTCATTGCCGCCATCAACGGCCCGGCGATGGGGGCGGGTTTCGGCCTCGTGATGGCCTCCGACATCTGGGTGGCTTCCGAGGATTCCTATGTGTCGATGCCCGAGATCAATGTCGGCCTTGCAGGCGGCGTGACCTTTCTCCAGGAGGTGTTCAGCCGCTCCCGGGCACGGCGCATGTTTTACACGGGCATGAAGGTCAGCGGCCAGGAACTGTACCGGCTTGGCCTCGTGGAAGCCTGCCTGCCGGCCGGGCAATTGATGCCTTATGTGATGGACCTTGCCGCCGAGATTGCCTCCAAGAGTCCGATTGCGTTGCGTCTCGCAAAGGAAGCGGCGCGCATGACCCAGGTGATGCCCTCGCGTGACGCCTACCGCTACGAGCAAGGCAACACGGTCGCGCTCTCGAAGACCGAGGACGCCAGGGAAGCGCAGCGTGCTTTCCTGGAGAAGCGCGCGCCCGTCTACGTCGGCCGCTGACAGCGGGTCACGCCAGGCCCCATGCGTCAACATGGTGCGTGCTATTATTTTTGATGGACTCAAGGTGGAGGCATACGTATGTATCCGTCCACGTCTGCCTCCACGCCAAATACTTCTCAAGAGATAGAGGACCTCCGCCCATGGCAACCCTGTCCAACGTCGCCGAGGCGGCAGATCCGGAACGGGGCTCCAGGCGCAAGTCCGATGTGCGCCAGGAGCAACTGACCGAGATCGCCTGCCGGCTCTTCGCGAAGAAGGGCTACGAAGGCACGTCGCTGCGCGACATCGCCGACGAAGCCAAGATCACCAAGGCCGCGCTCTACTACCACTTCCCCAACAAGGAGGCGCTCTACGAGCGCATCGTGCTGGAGTCGATGCAGGCACTGGTGGATTCGGTGCGCGAGGCGATGTCCCATGGCGCCGGTCCGCTCGACAAGGTGCGTATCTTCATGGAGGCGTCCGCAGACTTTCTGGATCGCAGCCGCAACTCGTGGATCGCGGGCTCCAACGCCTTCTGGTCCGGCAGCGTCAGCGACCCGCGCGCGGGTGCGGTCTATCTCCGTGATGAGTACGAGCACCTCTTGCGCGACTGCATCGCCGAGGCCATTGCCAAGGGTGAAGTGCGCAAGGTCGATCCAGCGATGGCCGGACGCATGCTGTTGTCGATGCTCAACCACATCTGCCGTTGGCATTCGCCGAGGGGCCGCCTGACGACCCGCGAGGTGATCGAGCAGTACCTCGACATGGCCTTCGGCGGCCTGCGCGCGACACCGCGCAACTGACCTTTCTGCATTGGCGGCGCCGACCGGCGTCGCATCGCTCCGAAGGGTAAACCCGGTGATTAACTTACCGGCCGTTAGGTAAACTTTGAGGGAGACTTAGCGATGCATGCCATTCGACGATTCCTTCTTCTGCAATGCCGCATCCATGCCGATCTGCGTGCGGTGGTGGAGATGCCATCCATACGCGCAGCCATCCAACGCGCCGGCGTGGAGCCGCGCCTCATGACCCAGCCCGAGTTCGCGGCATACCCGCGCGCCGAGCACGACAGCTGGGCGCCGGTGATCCGCGAGCGCCACATCCAACTCGACTGAGGAACACAAGATGTCCGCCATCGAAGCAAACACGGTGCAGTCGCCCGACCTGCGCGCACCTCGGTTGCGTGGTCGGCGCATCCTGGTCACGGGCGCAGCTTCCGGTATCGGCGCCGCAGTGGCCGCGCTGTTTGTCGCCGAGGGCGCACGCGTTGCGCTGGCCGATCGCCAGCCGATCGTGACGCTGCCGTCCGATGACGCGATCGCGCTCACGATGGACGTGAGCGATGAAGCCGCCGTGCAGCGTGGCGTGGCCGACGCTGTGTCCCGATTCGGCGGCCTCGATGGCGTCGTCAACGCCGCCGGTGTCGCGAACACCGACCTGCTCTCCGAGCTGAAGCTCGAGGCCTGGCGCCGGGTGATCGACATCAACCTGACGGGCACCTTCCTGGTCTGCAGTGCCTGCGAGCCTCATCTGCGGCAGGCCTCTGTGGCGACGATCGTCAATTTCTCTTCGGGCCAGGGGCTGCAGCCGTTCAAGCGCCGCGGTGCCTACGCGGCATCCAAGGCTGGTGTCATCTCGCTGACCAAGACGCTGGCGCTCGAATGGGCGCCGATCCGCGTCAACACGATCTGTCCTGGCGCCGTGGACACACCCATGGTGCGCGACGGCTACAGCCCCGAAGTGCTGCGTGACGAGGTCGCGCCGCGCTACGCGCTGCAGCGCATCGGACAGCCGCTGGAGCTTGCCCACGCGGCGCTGTACCTGAGTTCCCGCGAGTCGTCATTCGTCACGGGAATCGCCCTGGCCGTCGACGGCGGCCGCAGTTTTCACTGAGTTGCCGGGACAGACCCGCAGATCGTCCACCGACACATCGAACCCTATGACAAGCCACGCCTCGACCCTTCCCGATCCCTATGCTTCGTTCCGCGAGGAACTGCGCCAGTTCGCCGCCGCGGAGTGTCCGGAAGAGCTCAAGCGTTTCGTGAGGAGCAACCAGAAGATCACGCGCAACGAGTACCGCATCTGGCAAGAGAAGCTGTTCGCGCGCGGCTGGGCTGCGCCCAACTGGCCGGTAGCCTACGGCGGCACCGGATGGGATCTGCAGCAGCGCTACCTGTTCGAGGAGATCACGGCGCAAGCCGATTGCCCGCCGCAGTATCACCATGGCCTGGGCCACATCGGTCCCGTGATTCTTCATTTCGGCACCGACGCGCAGAAGGCCCGCTTCCTGCCGCGCATCCTGGACGGCAGCGAATGGTGGTGCCAGGGCTACTCCGAGCCCGGCGCCGGCTCCGACCTCGCATCGCTCAAGACCTCCGCGCGCCGCGACGGTGACCACTACGTGCTCAACGGCCAGAAGATCTGGACTTCGCACGCGCAGGAGGCCGACATGATGTACACGCTGGTGCGAACGTCGACCGAGGGACGCAAACAGTCCGGCATCTCGCTGCTGCTGGTGCCGATGAACTCGCCCGGCATCGAGGTGCGCCCGATTCCCACCATCGACCACTGGCACCATGTGAACGAGGTGTTCCTCAAGGACGTCCGGGTGCCTTGCGAGAACCTGGTCGGCACCGAAGGCGAGGGTTGGAAATGCGCCAAGTTCCTGCTCGACCGCGAGCGGCTTTCACCGGCGACCGTGCCGCGCCTGGCCAGGCTCGCCGAGCAGGTCGAGGCGTTGCTGATGGCGCGGCACGAATCGCATGCCGCATCGCCCAGCTTCCATGTGCTGCTGGAACGGCTCTACCTGGCGCAGGCCGGCGTCAAGGGCGCGCGCGAGATGCTGCTGAGCGCGATCCAGGAGGAAATGCAGGGCACCCTTGCCGCCGCCAAGTCCTCGGCGCTCAAGCTCTACTGCTCCGAACTCTCGCAACAGATCATCGGCATTGCGCTCGACATCGCGGGTCCGGCCCATGCCGCCCGGCTGGTCGAGTGCTCCGGTATCGACGCGACGCAGGACGTCGACCTGCAGCGGGAGCTCGTCCACACCTATCTCTTCTATCGTTCGCGCACCATCGCCGGCGGCACCAGCGAAGTTCAGAAGAACGTGATCGCGCGCGACCTTTTCGGAGCCTGAAACCATGCCATTCCATGCCGAGCCGATGTTCCCCGGCGACCTCTACGACACGACGGGGCGCGTCGCCGCTTCCGCCGCCACGGCGTCCGTACACGCCGATGCACCGAGCGCGACCTGGCCTCAGTTCCTTGGCCTCGGATGGCAGGCCGTGCTGGTGGCCGAGTCCAGCGGCGGCGCGGGCGCGTTGCTGAGTGACATCGCCGCCATCGCCGAAGCGGCGGGTCGCCACGCGCTGGCGGCGCCGCTGGTCGAGCGCTGCGCCGTGGTGCCCACCGTCCTTTCGCGGCTTGCGGGCAATCCTGCGGCGGAATCGCTCTTGAAGGACATCGCAAGCGGCGAGTCTTCGGTCTGTCCGGTCCTTGCGCTCGATGACGTGTCGCTGGCCGGTCGGGTGGAGGGCGGTCGCGTGTTGCTTGATGGCTGCCTGCGCGGCGCGGATCTCACCGAGCCCGTGACGCATCTGCTCGTGGCCGTCGAACTGGCGGGCAAGGATGCGCTGATGCTGTTGCCTCGTGCCGCGGCGACGGGCCACGCGCGCGGCTACATGGGCATCGATGCGCGTCAGACCATCGACATCGATATCGACGGCCTCGCGCTGCCCGAGTCCGCCGTGCTGCTGCATGGTGCCTCGGTCCGTCCGCTGGTGGAGCATGCCAATGCGGTCGGTGCCTTGCTGTCCTGCGCCCAGATGGTCGGTGCGATCGGCGCCATGATCGAACAGACGATCGAGTACCTGAGCATGCGCGAGCAGTTCGGCGTGGCGCTCGCGACCTTCCAGGCGCTGCGGCACCGGGTGGTCGAGATGTATGTTGCCTACGAGAACGTGCGCGGCATGGTGCGCCAGCAGGTGCTGGTGCTGGACGGTATCGCCTCGGCGCTGCCGGGGCGCGAGGTGCAGCGCGAGTTGGCCCTCGTGAAGCTGTACCTGGCCGTCACCGGACGCCAGGTCGCGGAGACAGCCATCCAGTTGCACGGCGGGATCGGCATGTCGCGCGAACTTCCCGCCGCGCGGCTCGCCATGCATGCGCTCGCCTGCAGCCAGCAATGGGGCGATCGTTTCACTCAGCTCGACCGCCTCGCGGCCGATGCCGTGATGCATTGAGGAGCTTGCGGTGCATTCGCTTGATTCGCTGTTCCATCCGTCGTCCGTGGCGCTGATCGGCGCGTCGTCGGACCCCGAGCGCATCGGCGGGCGGCCGCTGCGCTTCATGCTTGAAGGCGGCTTCGAGGCGCCGCTCTACCCGGTCAACAAGAGCGGCGACACGATCCAGGGCCTGCCTGCCTTCGCCAGCGTGCTCGACATTCCGCATCCGGTGGACCAGGCGGTCATTGCGGTGCCGGTGGCGGGCGTGGAGGCGGCGGTGCGCGACAGCATCCGCAAGGGTGTCAAGGCGATCCAGGTGCTGACAGCCGGTTTCGCCGAGATCGACGCGGCGGGCCGAGCCCTGCAGGATCGACTGGTGCGGATGTGCCGCGATGCGGGCGTGCGCATGGTCGGGCCCAATTCACTGGGCCTGCTCAATGTGCAGACGCGCTTCTTCTCGACCTTCTCCACGGCGCTGAACGGCTTGAAGCCTGTGCCGGGGCCGATTGCGCTCGCCACGCAGAGCGGTGCCTTCGGTTCCGCGGCCTATGGCATGGCCTCGCTTCGCGGGCTGGGCTTCAGCAAGATCATCGCCACCGGCAACGAGGGTGACGTCGACGTTGCCGAATGCATCGACTACCTTGTGGATGATGCCGACACGCGGGTCATCTGCGCGGCGCTGGAGTCGTGCCGCGATGGCGGCCGCCTGCGGCGTGCGCTGCTGAAGGCCGCGGCGGCCGGCAAGCCCGTGCTCATCATGAAGGTGGGGCGTACCGAAGTCGGCGCCGCCGCGGCCTCGACTCACACCGGCTCGCTGGCCGGCAATGACACGGTCTACGACACCGTCTTTGCCGAGTGCGGCGCCTGGCGGCCGGAGTCGCTGGAAGAAATGCTCGACATCGCATACGCGTTCTCGGTGGCCGGGGCGCTGCCGCGCAACGCCGAGATGGGCATCGTCACCGGTTCCGGCGGCATCGGCGTACTGATGGCCGACGACGGCGGAGGCCGCGGCATGTCGCTGCCGCCGCTACCCGACACGGCGCGACGCGCGGCTCTCGACCTGCTGCCCTTCGCGGTGGCGAGCAATCCGCTCGACATGACCGCGCAGGTGACCTCGGTGCCCAGCGGCGTGTCGCGCACGGTGGGGGTCATGCTGGACCACACGGACTACGGCACGGTCTTCGCCTATCTCGCGCATGTAGGCCTGTCGCCTGCGCGCTTTGCCTCCACGCAGGCGGAACTGATCGCGCTGCGCGATCGTCACCCCGATCGGTTGCTGGTGCTGGTCATGTTGTCGCGGCCGGAGGTCAACCTGGCGCTGGAGCAGCACGGTATTCCGGTCTTCGACGACCCATCGCGCGCTGTGCGGGCGATTGCCGCGCTGGCCCATGTCGGGCAGCGCTGGCAGACCTTGTACAAGCCGGTTGAGCGGCCTGCGGCGGCGCCGCCGCTCGGCGACGTGTCGACCGAGGACGGCGCCAAGCGTGCGCTGGCGCTGGCGGGCCTGCCGGTGCTGCCCGAGCGCCTGTGCCGCAGCGCGGCCGATGCGGCGCAGGCCGCGAGGGCCATGGGCTTCCCGGTCGTCGCCAAGATCGTCTCGCCCGACATCCCCCACAAGACCGAAGTCGGCGGCGTCATGCTTCGGCTGCAGGACGTGACGGCGGTCGAAGCGGCCTACATGGAGTTGATGACGCGGGCCCGCGCGGTGCGGCCTGATGCGCGGCTGGAAGGCGTCCTGATAGCGCCGATGCTGCAGGGCGGAGTCGAGGTGATCCTCGGCATCCACCGCGATCCCACCTTCGGACCGATGGTGATGTATGGCTCGGGCGGCACGGCCGTCGAGCTCTTCAAGGACGTCGCTTTCGCATCCGCGCCGTTGACGCCGGCACGGGCCGCCGCGCTGATCGACCGCGTGCGCTCCACGCAACTGCTGCGCGGCTGGCGCGGAGGACCGCGCTACGACGAGGCGGCGCTGGCGAATGCGCTCTGCCGTCTCTCCGAGTTCGGCATCGCCCATGCGAATGAGCTGGAAAGCGTCGACATCAATCCGCTCGTGGTGCGAACCGATGGCGCGGCCTGCCTGGACGCGGTGATCGTGCTGCGTGACTCCCAAGCCAAGGAGCATTCGCATGCGGCCTGAAGAACGACTGAGCGCCCTCGAGGCGCAGTTCGAAGTGCTGGTGGCGCGCGAGGCGATCCGCGAATGTCTCTACCGCTACTGCCGCGGCATCGACCGCTGCGACGAGGCAGCGCTGCGCTCGGCCTACTGGCCCGACGCGACCGATCGGCATGGCCCATACAGCGGCAGCGCCACGGGCTTCATCGACTGGGCGCTGGCCAAGCTGGGGAAGGGCGGCCGGCTGATCCACATGCTGGGCAATATCTCGATCGAACAGCGCGGCGCCGAGGCCGCGGTGGAGAGCTATTTCCAGGCCTGGCAGACGGACCTCGATGCGCAGGGCAGGGCGCGCGACACCTTTCTCTGTGGCCGCTACATCGACCGCTTCGAGAGGCGCGGCGCGGCCGAGTGGCGAGTCGCGGCACGCACCGTGACTTATGACTGGATGAGCGAGTCGATGGCGCCCGTCGGCACCGAGGCCGAGCGCTTCGGTGTACGCATGCCGATCGGGGGGAGGCGGCCTGATGACCCCTGGTACCAGTTGCTCGCGTCCATGCCGCTGCCAGGCGATCCGCGACGGACGTAGTGCGAGGAAGAGAGGCCGCCCCGCCCGCGGATCGGCTCTCTTCTTCCGCCGTCTTCAAGCCGAGGCGCGGCCTGTGGCGCCTTGCCAACCAGACATCTGCAGCGAGCCCATGAGCGTGTTGCCCAAGCCACCGTCGATTTCCGAAGGACATTCATGCCCACCGGTACCGTGAAGTCGGCCACGCGCGTGCTGCAGGTGCTGGAGCATTTCGCTCAAGTGCGCAGGCCCTTGCCCCTCAAGCAGATCAGCGATGCGCTGGGCTATCCGCAGTCCAGCACCACGGTGCTGCTGAAGAACCTCGTCACGCTGGGCTACCTCAACTACAACCGGGCCGAGCGCGTGTACTTCCCCACGCCGCGCGTGGCCTCGCTGGGCGACTGGGTCACGCAAGCCCTCTTCGGCCAGGGCCGCATCGTCGAGGTGATGCGCGACCTCCACAGCGCCACGGGCGAGACGGTGTCGATCTGCATGCTCAACGACATCTACCTGCAGTACATCCGTGTGATCCAGTCGACCCATCCGCTGCGCTTCCACACCGACGAAGGCAGCATGCGGCCGCTCACGCAGTCGGCGGTCGGCTGGCTGCTGTTGACCGACCGCTCCGACACGGAGATCGAGAACCTCGTGCGCCGCGCCAACATCGCCACGCCGCGCAAGGAAGACCGCGTTCCGCTGGAAATCATTGCGCCGCAGGTGGCCGATGCGCGCAGCCGCAAGTCGCTCTACATGGAGAACATGCCGCTGCTCGGCGGCGCGACCATCGGTGTGGTACTGCCCTGCCGCGTGCAGGGGCGCATCGCCGTGCTGGGCATGGGCGGCAAGATCGAGCGCATGCGCCCTCAGCGTGCACGCCATACCGCACTGATGCGACGGCTTGCCCAGCAACTCGGTGCCGACCAGCCGGCCTAGGCAGGGCAGGGCCGGACACAGGGGGCCGGGCGCGCCAATCCGGGGAAATTCACACATGTGATTTTCATCAACATGGATGCGTATTTCTTGATGACGAGGAAGGCGGTCGGCATCATCCAATTGCATGAAGCCCGGCTTGTTTCAGACGACCGCAGCGCGGTCGATGGCCTGGGTTGCATGAGTCCCGCGGCGGCATGGCCGACGCCAGAAAAAAAGGAGACAGACATGAAAGCGGAAACTCTCAACGATCATCAACCCCACCGTCCCTGGAGCCCGAATGCCGATGGTCGACTGCCGCAGGAGGTGCGCGACCGGCCACACCTCGCCGACACCGGCAATGGGAATGCAATGCAGATCGGCGGGACTGGTGTCAGGCGGCTGGACGTGGTCGTGGTCGGTGCCGGCTTCGGCGGCATGTACGCCATCTACCGATTCCGCGAGATGGGCCTGCGAATCCAAGGCTTCGAGGCGGGCGGCGATGTCGGCGGTGTGTGGTACTGGAACCGCTACCCGGGCGCTCGTGTCGACCTGCCGAGCATCGACTACAGCTTTTCCTTTTCTCCCGAGATCGAGCAGGAATGGACGTGGTCGGAACAGTTTGCGGCGCAGCCGGAGCTCCTTGCCTATATCAATTTCGTCGCCGACAGACTCGAGCTGCGCAAGCACATCCACTTCAACACGCGCGTGACCAGCGCAATCTGGGACGAGGCGCGCAAGCTGTGGACAGTGACGACAGAGCGCGGCGACACGTACGAAGCGACCTACTGCATCATGGCGACCGGACCGCTGTCGATTCCGAAGGATCCCGAGATTCCGGGTATCGACCGCTTCAAGGGGCAGCTTCTGCGAGCCGCCAAATGGCCCCATGAACCTGTGAGCTTCGCTGGAAAGCGCGTGGGCGTCATCGGCACAGGATCGACCGGCATCCAGATCGTGCAGGAAGTGGGCAAGGAGGCTGGCGAGCTCTTCGTCTTCCAGCGCACGCCGAGCTTCACGATGCCGATGTGCAATGAAGCGCTCGAGCCGGACTATGTGGCAGAGGTCAAGCGCAACTACGCCGGGATACGCGAGGCCGCCCGCAACAGCGCGGTCGGTGGGGTGCGCCCCCAGTCCACCCGTGCCTTCTTCAGCGCAACGCCGTCGCAGCGCCGCCGACTTCTGGAAGATGCCTGGAAGAACGGTGGCCTCGCGATGCTCGGCACCTTCGCGGATCTGCTGACCAATCCGGAAGCCAACGAGCAGGTTGCCGACTTCGTGCGCGGCAAGATCGGCGAGATCGTGAAGGACCCGGTGACGGCCGAGAAGCTGAAGCCGCGCGGCTATCCGATCTTTGCGCGGCGGCCCTGTCTCGACAGCAGCTATTACGAGACCTACAACCGGCCGAACGTGCACCTGATGGATTGCACCACCGATCCGATCGAGGAAATCACCGAGCGGGGCGTGAGAACGCAATCGGGCGAAGTGGAACTTGACGTGCTCATCTTCGCCACCGGGTACGACGGACTCACGGGCGCGCTGCTGGCCTTCGACGTCGTCGGTCGTCAAGGGCGCACAGTGAACGACAAGTGGAAGGATGGCGCGCGCTCCCATCTCGGGCTCATGATGGAAGGCTTTCCCAACCTCTTCATGACCACCGGGCCGAACGGCCCCGCTGCGCTGGCCAACATCATCCGGATCAGCGAGCACGATGTCGACTGGATCGCGGCGGCCATGACTTACATGGACGAGAACGGCCTGTCGACCATCGAGCCGACCCGGCAGGCCGAGCAAGGCTGGATGGACCTCGTCTTCACGCTCTCCCAGCGCACGCTCCTCAGCAAGGCCAAGACCTGGTACGTCGGCGCCAACGTCAAGGACAAGCCGCAAGGGCTGACGCTCTTCACCGGCGGGTTCCAGAAATACAGGGAGCATTGCGCCGCTGCCGTTCAGGACGGGTATCGCGGCTTCGCGTTCGAGCTTGCGCGGGAGGCTGTCGCGGCTTGATTGCCATCCGAGGGGATGGCGTGCAAGCCATCTCCTTGGCCTTGCCGCGGAGGGCGGCTGTGATGCGGAGCGGCCTCAGACGGCCAGGGTGCCGCCGTTCACCGCAAAGGTGACGCCGTCGACGAAGCTCGCCGTCCCGGAGGCGAGGAACACCGCCGGGATCGCGAGCGCGTTGACGCGCGTGCCATCGGGCTCATCGCGCGCGAGGTTGAGTGCAGGCGACTGCGTGAACATCTTCACCGTGGCCCTGGAGGCCGAGCGGCCGAGAGCGCCGTGGTTGTCCATGCGATGAAGCTCCGCGATTCAGGCGGAGGCCGCCGCGCGGCGTTGCCTGCGGGTGGCGAGGTAGGTGTAGAGCTGCCCGACGATGCCCTTGCGGAACAACATCACGACCAGCACGAAGACGGCGCCCTGGATGATCAGCACCCATTCGGCGAACGAGGCGAGGTAGTTCTCCATCGACACGATGACGATGGAACCGATCACCGGCCCCAGCAGTGTGTGCATGCCGCCGACGATGCAGATCAGCAGCGCCTCGCCCGAAGTGGCCCAGTGAACGTCGGTCAGCGAGGCGAGCTGGAACACCAGGACCTTGAGCGAGCCGGCCAGGCCGGCGAGCGCGGCCGACAGCACGAAGGCGAGGAGCTTGTAGCGGTTGACGCGGTAGCCGAGCGATTGGGCTCGCGGCTCGTTGTCCCGGATCGCTCGCAGGATCTGTCCGAAGGGCGAGTGAACCGTGCGGTAGATCAGCCAGAAGCCGAAGACGACCATCGCCGCGACGAAGTAATAGAGCGTCATGGTGCCCTGCAGGGACAGCCATCCGAACACCATCGGGCGGGGAATTTCCTGAATGCCGTCTTCTCCGCCGGTGAAGGGCATGCGCAGTGCGATGAAGTACACCAGCTGCGCGAAGGCGAGCGTGATCATGGAGAAGTAGATGCCCTGGCGGCGGATGGCGAGCAGGCCGGTGACGAGGCCCACCAGGGCCGCGGTGGCCACGCCCGCGAAGATGCCCGCCGCACCGTCCCAGCCCCATACCTTGACTGCATGCGCCGTGACGTAGCCTGCGGCGCCGTAGAACATTGCGTGTCCGAAGGAGAGCAGGCCGATGTAGCTGACCAACAGGTTGACGGAGGCTGCGAGCAAGGCGAAGCACATCAGCTTCATCAGGAACATCGGATAGACCGTGAAGGGCGCGAGGGCGATCACCGTCAGCGCGGCGAACAGCAGCGCGATGTTTGTGCGACGTTGGAGGAAGTCCATGTCGGTTTTCCTTAGTGGGCGCGGCCGAACAGGCCATGGGGGCGGACTGCGAGGACCAGGATCATCACGACGAAGATGACCACGCCGGCACCATCCGGGTAGAAGATCTTGGTGAGCCCCTCGATCGCGCCGAGCCCGAAGCCGGTGACGATGGAGCCGAGGATCGAGCCCATGCCGCCGATCACCACCACGGCGAACACGACGATGATGAGGTTCGAGCCCATCAGCGGACTCACCTGGTAGATCGGCGCGGCCATCACGCCGCTGAGGCCGGCCAGGCCCACGCCCAGGCCGTAGGTCAGCATGAGCAGCCGCGGCACGTTGATGCCGAAGGTGCGCACCAGGGGCGCGTTTTCGTTGGCGGCGCGCAGGTAGGCGCCGAGCTTGGTCTTCTCGATGAAGAACCAGGTGCCCATGCACACCGCCAGCGCGGCCGCGACGACCCACACGCGATAGAGCGGCAGGAATGTCACGCCCACGTCGAGTCCACCCGAGAGCGGGTTGGGATAGGGCTGCCCGCTCACGCCGAACTGCAGGCGGAACACGCCTTCCATCAGCAGCGCGACGCCGAAGGTCAGCAGCAGCGCGTAGACATGGTCCAGCGTGTAGAGGCGCCGCAGCATCCACCGCTCGAAGACAAGGCCGAACGCGGCCACCACGAGCGGCGCGATGACGATGGCGCCCCAGTAGCCGATGCCCAGGTATTCGAGCAGTCCCCAGGTGACGAAGGCACCCAGCATGTACTGGGCGCCGTGCGCGAAGTTCACGACGCGCAGAAGTCCGAAGATGATCGACAGCCCCAGGCTCATGAGCGCGTAGAAGGCGCCGTTGATGAGGCCGACCGTGAGCTGTCCGATCAGTGCCGCCGGTGGAATTCCGAATAGCGCGTCCATCTTGGTGTGTGCCGTGCGTAGATTGCGTTGTTCAGAGTCCCAGCAGGGACTCGATGCGGCCGCGCTGGGCTTCCAGCTCGTCGCGGCGGAAATGTGCCGCGACCCGGCCTTCCTCGATCACGTAGAAACGGTCGGCCAGCGTCGATGCGAAGCGGAAGTTCTGCTCCACCATGAGCACGGTGAAGCCGCGTTTGCGCAGCATGCCGATCGTCTGCCCGATGCGCTCGACGATGACGGGCGCGAGGCCTTCCGTGGGTTCGTCGAGCAGCAGCAGCCGGGCGCCGGTGCGCAGGATGCGTGCGATTGCGAGCATTTGCTGTTCGCCTCCGGAGAGCCGCGTGCCGGGGCTGTGGCGGCGCTGGTGAAGGTTCGGGAACAGCGCGTAGATTTCCTCCATGCTGAGTCCCCCCGCGTGGAGCACCGGCGGCAGCATGAGGTTCTCATGCGTCGTGAGGCTGGCGAAGATGCCGCGTTCCTCCGGGCAATAGGCCAGCCCGAGCCTGGCGATGGCCTCGGGTTGAAGACCGATGGAGGGGGTGGAGCCGATGCGGATCTGTCCCTCGCGCCGCCCGAGCAGGCCCATGATGGCGCGCAGTGTGGTCGTCTTGCCGGCGCCGTTTCGTCCGAGGAGGCAGACCACCTCGCCCTCTCGGACCTCGAGGTCGATGCCCTGCAGGGCCAGCGTCTCGCCATACCAGCCGCGCAAGCCTTGCACCTGCAGCATGCGGGGGGCCGTCGCCTCAGGCATGCGCACCTCCCACGTAGGCCTCGATGACCAGGGCGTTCCGCGACACCTCGTCGTAGCTTCCTTCCGCGAGCACCTGGCCCGCCTGCAGCACGGTCACGCGGTCGCACAGCTCGGCGATGACCTTCATGTTGTGCTCCACCATCAGCACCGTGCGGCCCTTGGCGGCGTCGCGGATCAGTTCGACCACGGGTCCGATGTCTTCATGGCCGAGGCCGGCCATCGGCTCGTCGAGCAGGATCATCTCGGGGTCCATCGCGATGGTGGTGGCGAGTTCCAGCGCACGTTTGCGGCCGTAGGGCAACTCGCCGGCGAGCGCATCGCGCCAGCGCGTGAGACCGACCCGTTCGAGCAACTCCATGGCGCGCGTGTCGAGACCGCGCAGCACTCGCACGTTGCGCCAGAAGGCGAAGCTGCCGCCGGCCTTCTTCTGCAGCGCGACGCGCACGTTTTCCAGCACCGTCATCTGGCCGAACACCGCGGAGATCTGGAAGGAGCGCACCAGGCCCGACATGGCCACCGAGGCCGGATCGCTGCGCGAGATGTTGCGCCCGTTGAAGATCACCTGTCCGGCGCTGGGACGCAGGAAGGTCGTCAACAGATTGAAGCAGGTGGTCTTTCCCGCGCCGTTGGGGCCGATCAGCGCATGCACCGAGTGCCTGCGCACGCTCAGGTCGACGTTCTTCACGGCGTAGAAGCCGGCGAACTGCCTGCTGAGCTGGCGCGCTTCGAGGATGGTGTCCATTGCGTGGGCGGTCCGCGTGTTCAAAGAAAGGCGTGCGTTACGCCGCCGTCGACCAGCAGGGACTCGCCCGTGACGAAGCTGCTGTCCGACGAAGCCAGGAAACAGGCTGCCTTCGCGATGTCCTCGACCGTGCCGAGCCGCTTCAGCGGTGTCTTGGCGAGGCGGATCTTGACCTTCTCGGGATTGAGATTGATCTTCACGCCCTCGGTCTCGACCGAGCCCGGGCAGATGGCGTTGACGCGGATGCCGCGCGGCCCGAGGTCGACGGCCGCCGAGCGCGTGAGACCCAGCACACCGGCCTTGACACCACAGTACAGCATGCCTTCAGGCAGTCCGAGGAATGCCGCGGACGATGCGATGTTGACGATGCTGCCGCCTTCCTCCATGGCCTCGGAGCCGACCTGGATGCCCCATGCGACCGAGCTGAAGCCGGTGCCGACCATGCGTTCGAGCATGTCTTGCGTGATGGCCGAGATCGGCCCGTAGCGCACCCAGATCGCGTTGTTGACCAGGATGTCGAAGCGGCCGAACTTCTCCTTGAGCGCCGAGATCGACTGGGTGAAGCTGGCGCGATGCGCCACATCGCCGCCGAAGGCCATGGCGCGGCCGCCCTTGGCCCGGATGGCCTCGGCCGCTTCCTGCGCGAGGTCTTCCTGGCGATCCAGCACGCCGACGACGGCTCCTTCTGCCGCCATCGCTTCGGCGATGGCACGGCCGATGCCGCGTGCGCCGCCGGTGACCAGCGCCACCTTGCCTTCGAAACGTTGAGTCATGTCTGTCTGTCTTCTCAGTTGGGATGGAGGCGGTCGGCGAAGCGGGACTCCTCGAGTCCGCGCACGCCGGCGCCGTGGATGGCGAACAGGGCGCCCGCATCCGGATGGTCGGAGCGCAGCAGGTTGCCGCTGTTGCTGATGGAGGTGAGGTAGATCACGTCGAGCCCGGGGCCGCCGAAGCAGGGACAGGTGACGTAGGTCACCGGAAGCTGGATGCGGCGCGCCAGCCTGCCCTCGGGCGTGAAGCGCGCGAGTTGCCCGGCCTGGACCAGGGCTACCCACAGGTGACCTTCGGCATCGACCGTCGCGCCGTCGGGCGCGGAGCCGAGCGACCGGGTGTCGATCAGGACTTCGCTGGCACCCGCGACCCCGGTGGCCGGGTCGTACGGGTAGCGACGGATCTGGTGCGTGTGGCTGTCAGCGAAGTAAAGCCAGCGGCCGTCCGGACTGAAACAGGTGGCGTTGGCAAGCATGATGCCGGTGTCCAGCGTCCTGACCGCGCCGTCGGGCCGGAGCTGGTAGAGCGCACCCTCGGGCTCGGCGCGGCCCATGGTCATCGAGCCCACCACGAAGCGGCCGGCGCGATCCGTGCGGCCATCGTTCAGGCGCATGCGATCGGCGGCATGCGTCACGCCCGAGCCCAGGGGCGTGAGCGTGCCATCGCCGGGGTCGAGCAACCAGAAGTCGTGTTCGAGGGCCAGCAGCAGCCGTCCGCTTTCACACAGCGCGATGGAGCCGATGTGCTGTGGCGCCTGCCATTCGGCGCTTTCGCCGGTGGCGGGCGTGTGGCGACGCACCAGCTGGCCGCGGCCATCGATCCAGTAGAGGGACTGGCTGCGTGCGTCCCACAGTGGGCATTCGCCGAGCAGGTCGCGCCGCGGCACGAGGATGTCGATCTGCATGTCAGGTGTTCTCTTGCACGGGTTCGAACAGGGCAGGGGATGCCTCGGTCATCGCTCGCGAATCCTCTCCAGCCGGACAAGGCCTGCTACTTCGCCTTGATGAAGTCGCAACTGCTCTCCGCAAGCGGTCGCCAGGTCTGCTCGGGCGGGATCTCGGCGCGCACGGTGTAGAAGTCGTTCGGGCCCTTCGACTCGGCTGGCTTCTTCACCTGCACGGCATAGACCGTGCGCAGGGCCTGGCCGTCCTCGCGTATCTTCACGTCCTTCGAGAAGAAGTCATTGATCGGCATGGACTTCATCTTCGCCGCGACCGTGGCGCCGTCGTCCGTGCCGGCGGCCTTCACGGCGTTCAGGTAGTGCATGGTCGCGCTGTAGGCGCCGGCGTGGATGTAGGTCGGGACGACGCCCTTGTTGCGCGCCATGAAGCGCTTGGACCATTCGCGCGAGGCGTCGTCCCGATCCCAGTAGAAGGGCACTGTCAGCTGCAGGCCCTGAGCCACGTCGAGGCCCATGGCCGAAACGCTGTTGATCGTCATGCCGAACACCGATACCACCTGGCCGTTGCGTGACAGCTTGTACTCGGCCGCCTGCTTGAGCGCGTTGGACAGATCGAGGCCGGCATTGAGGATCACGATGGCCTGCGCGCCGCTGGACTGGGCCTGCAGAAGATAGGACGAAAAGTCGGTGGTGCCCAGCGGGTGCTTGACTGAACCCACCACCTTGCCGCCGGCGGCCTGGATGAATTTGGTTGCATCGTCCTGGAAGGCTTGGCCGAAGGCGTAGTCCACGGTGATGAAGTAGAAGCTCTTCACGCCCTGCTTCATCAGGCTCTGCACGCCGGCCTTGGGCAGCGCATAGGTGTCGGTGAGGAACTGGAAGTTCATCGGCGAGCAGGATTTGTTGGTGAGCTCCGCGCTCACCGTGCCCGCAATCAGGTAGGGCTTCTTGCGCTCCTTGAGCAACGAAGACACGCCCAGCGCGATGGATGAGGCCGAGCCGCCGACGATGGTGTCCACCTTTTCCGTGTCCAGCCACTTGCGTGCGATGTTCAGGCCCACGTCGGGCTTGTTCTGGTCGTCGGCCACCAGGACTTCGATCGGCTTGCCCAGCACCTTGCTTCCGAAGTCCTCCACCGCCATCTTCACCGCCAGCGACGAGCCGGGTCCGCCGTTGCCGGAGTAGGGGCCCGTCTGGTCGGCCATGACGCCGATGCGCACCACGTCATCGCTGATCGCGCTCTGGGCCGAGGCACCTGCGCAGGCGAGAAAGAGCGCCGCGCAGACGGCGGCTTGGGATCGATGTTGCATGCTTGTCTCCTGTCCTTGGGTTGCTGCTGTCGGGGGAATCGGGCCGCAATACCGGCGCGGTGCGGCGGCGCGGGTGTGAGGCGGTGCGGTACTCAGTCCGCAATGGCCGCATCGGTCGGCAGGCGGTGTTCGCGGAACTGCTCGCGCAGCCGCGTCTTCTGCAGCTTGCCCGTGGCGGTGTGAGGCAGTTCGTCCACGAAAACCACGTCGTCAGGCATCCACCAGCGCGCCACGCGGTCCTGCATGAACTCGAGGATTTCCGCCGCTGTCACCTGCGTGCCGTCGTTCGGCACCACGATCAACAAGGGGCGCTCCTGCCACTTGCTGTGGTACGCCCCGATGACGGCGGCTTCCTTGACCTTGGGATGGCCGACCGCGAGGTTCTCGAGGTCGATCGACGAGATCCATTCCCCGCCCGACTTGATGACGTCCTTCGATCGGTCGGTGATCTGGACATAGCCGTCGGCATCGATCAGCGCGACGTCGCCCGTTGCGAACCAGCCGTCGGCGTCGAGCTCGGCGCCGGGCGTCTGCCCGTAGTAGGCGGACACGACCCAGGGGCCGCGCACCTTCAGGTCGCCGGGCGTGTGGTCGGACGATGGCAGCTTGCGACCTTCCGCATCGAACACCGCGATTTCCACGCCGAAGATGGCACGGCCCTGGCGAGTCTGCACGTCGAAGCGTTCGTTCAGCGTCAGGCCTTCATGACGTGGCAGCAGGTTGCAGATGGTGGCCAGCGGGCTGGTCTCGGTCATGCCCCAGGCCTGGATCACATAGGCGCCGAAGAGGTGCTCGAACTTTTCCACGATGGCACGCGGCGCCGCGGAGCCACCGACCACCACGCGCTCGAGGCAGAGGCCGGCCCTTGCAGCGGCGTCGATCTTCTCCGCATGCTGGAAGAAGCCCAGCCACACGGTCGGCACGCCAAGCGAGAAGGTGCAGCGCTCGTCGCGCATCAGATTGAAGAGTCGTTCCCCGCCGAGGTCCGGACCAGGCAGGACCAGCTTGGCGCCGCACATGGCGGCTGCGTAGGGAATGCCCCAGGCGTTCACATGAAACATGGGGACCGCGAGCAGCACGCTGTCACGAGCGCACAACTGCAGGCCGTCGGCCGCGCAGGCTGCCCACGAATGCAGCACCGTCGAGCGATGGCTGTAGAGCACGCCCTTGGGATTGCCCGTGGTGCCTGACGTGTAGCACAGTGACGACGCGGTGTTTTCGTCCAGCGCGGGCCAGGCCGGGAGCGCGGCGGCGTCCGCTACCAGGTCTTCGTAGCAAAGCAGCGGTCCCGGCAAGCTGAGTTCGGGCATCTCGGCGCGCGAGCAGAGCGCGACAAAACCCTTGACCGATTTCAGCTGCGGCGCAACCTGTTCAAGCAGAGGTGCGAAGCCCAGGTCGAAGAAGACAAGCTCGTCTGCCGCATGGTTGAGGATGTAGCTGATCTGCTCGGGAAAGAGCCGCGGGTTCACGGTGTGCAGCACCGCGCCCATGCCCGACACGGCGTAGTACAGCTCCAGATGTCGATGAGTGTTCCAGGCAAGTGTCGCGATTCGGGCGCCTGGCTGGATCGGCAGCGCCTGCAGCGCCGAGGCCAGCTTGGCTGCGCGCTGCGCGACTTGCCCCCAGCTCGTTCGCACGCAGCTCTTCGCGTTGATGTGCGACACCACTTCCACATCTGGATGGTGCCGAGCGGCGTGCTCCAGCAGCTTTGAGATCAGCAGCGCATTGGTCTGCATCAGGCCGTGCATGTCGTCCTCTCACGTCTCGAAGGGGGCAGGGCCGGCCGTTGCTGATTCATCTTGAAGTCAATTTTTTACATGTCGGCCGGTAAGTTAGATGATGCTAGCAGCTTTGAAAGGGGGCAACAACGAGCGCGGGTGAGGACAAACCCGAGTGAACTGGAGCCGCACACTTGGCCGTGGTGGATGCCTTGACGTCGTTTGCTCCTCGAAGGGTCAATGCGGTGGCGCCAAGGCCCGGTCAGCAATCCGGCCGACAGATGATGGTGTCGTGCTGCGTGTCGGCGGGGGTTCTGGTGCAAATGCCGAGAGCCGTCGGCTTGCAGGCACTGGGCACGCAAGGCCGCACGCCGAAGCTTCCCCCGTCACGGCGCCTATGGCGTCTGACGGCGCGGATGATCCTGCTGTTCTCGCGGCTGCTGCCGTGCCAGATACCGGTACACCGTACTGCGATGGATCCGGAGCATCTTTGCCGCCCGGGCTACGTCGTTCCCGCATGAGGCCAAGGCCTGCATGATCGCGTGCTGCGTGGTGTCGTGCAGCGACTTCGGGGCCGCCGTCGCAACGTCGCCCACCGCAGTCGCTGGCGTTGGCGTTGGCATTGGCGTTCCCGCTGCCACCGAGGCCGGCAGATCGGCCACCCCCACGTCGTCCCCTGGCTCTGCCAACGCGATCAGCGATTTCAGGACGCTGCGCAGCTCGCGCACATTGCCGGGCCAGCCATGCGCGGCCAGCCGGTCCAGCGCGTCTCCCTGCAGCCGCACCTGTCCCTGTGCCCCGCCCAGCTCGTCGAACAAGCGGGCGATCAGCTCGCGCCGGTCCGCACGCTCGCGCAGGGCCGGCAGGTTGACCGTGAAGCCCGCCAGCCGGAACATCAGGTCCGCCCGGAAGCGCGCGGTCCGCGCCATGGCCTCGAGGTTCTGGTGCGTTGCGCAGATCAGGTCGAAATCAACCGGCACGCCGCGCCCGCCGCCCAACGGCACCACCACCCGCTCTTCCAGCACGCGCAGCAGGCGGCTCTGCAGGCCGATGGGCATCTCCCCGATCTCGTCCAGGAAGAGGATGCCGCCATCCGCTTCGCGGATCCGGCCGGGACGGCCACGTTTGCTCGCACCGGTAAAAGCGCCGTCCTCGTAGCCGAACAGCTCTGCCTCAATGAGTGCTTCCGGCAGTGAGGCGCAGTCCAGCGCCACGAAGGGACCGGCGCGGCGCCGGCTTGCAGCGTGGAGGCGGCGTGCGAACACGTCCTTGCCGCTGCCAGTCTCACCCGTCACCAGCACGGGGACGCCCCGGTCCAGCACGCGCTGGGCCTTGGCCAGCAGCGGTGCGATGACGTCGGGCGAGTCTGCGCTGTCCTGCACGACCACCGCGCTGCCTGCGCGCACGGCACCAGGAGCGGCAGTCAGGCGCTCCATGACCGCGGCGATCTGCCGGCCGTCCGGCAAGGTCAACAGGCCGCGCTGGTGTTCCAGCCGACCCCAATGGCGGCCGAGGAGGGACAGCACGGAGCGATCCAGCAGGTCGACCCAGCGGGTGCCGAACAGATCCAGCGCCAGGCGGTTCGCGGCGACGATACGACCGCCGGTGATGACCATCAAGCCTTCGCGCGGTGTGCCGATGAGGCTGGGCCGGGCGTGGAAGCGAAGCACATGTCCCTGGGCACCGGCCAGCAGCATGCGATGCTCGACCTGCTGCGCCGCCATGCGCACCAGGCCCAGGGCGTGCAGATTCACGTGCGCGGCTTCGCCGGAGATGTCCAGAATGCCGGCCACCGTTCCGCGGCCATCCAGAATCGGCGCAGCGGCGCAACCCAGCGAGGCGTTCCGCACAAGGTAGTGTTCGCCTCCCAGCACCATCACCGCGTCGCGCTCCACCAGCGCGGTGCCGATGGCGTTGGTGCCCCGCACTCCCTCGGACCAGTCCACGCCGGGACTGAGGGCCACCTGCTCGGCCTTGGGCAGGAAGTCGGCGCTGCCGATCTCGTGCAGGATCAGTCCGGTGGCATCAGTCAGGATCACTACGCAGCCCTGGCCAGTGGCGTGCTCGGCCAGGCCATCCAGTTCGGGTTGGGCGCAGGCCAGCAGGCGCATGGACTGTTCGCGCCGGTCGTCGAGCTCGCCGGGCGTGATCGGTTCGAGCGTGCTGTCCTGCCACGGCAGATGCCGGCATCGCTGCCAGGAGCGCGCGATCTGCTGCGCCACGGCAGGCGCCGGATCAAGGCCCTGCCGGAAGAACAGTTCGCGTGCATGCTTCACCGTCTGCGCGGTGTCGAAGGCATCGGCCATGCTTGTCTCCAGGACGGTTCGTTCTGAACGACATGGTAGTCGCGCGACCCGCGCGCGGCCTGTCGCAATTTGCGAATTTCGCTCTCGATTCCCCGTGGTCTCGGCGCGAGCGCACGGTCAACCTGGTGCACCTGGTCAAACCCCTGTTCCGTCGCGGCGTGCGACATCCGCGTCGCGCGATTCGCAAAGGACAGTCGCAATCCGCGACTCGAGATGCCGCCCGATGCGGCCTCTCCTCCGAGAGGCTCCCCCGTGTAACTCCCAACCCGCGCAGGTATGCCGGTTGCTCCAACGCTTGGCAGCTGCCGCATGTCGCGGAGCGGAAACAGACCCAAGGAGTCAACAATGGACATGCTCGAACCAGGCAAATTCGGTACCGCGGTGCCTTTCAAGAAACGCTACGGAAACTACATCGGCGGCCGCTGGGTGGATCCCGTGGAGGGCCAGTATTTCGAGAACCTCACGCCCATCACCGGCAAGCCATTCTGCGAAGTGCCGCGATCCACCGCAGCCGACATCGAACGCGCGCTGGACGCCGCCCATGCGGCCAGGGCGTCCTGGAGCAAGACCTCTCCCACAGAGCGCGCCAACATCCTGAACAGGATCGCCGACCGCATGCAGGACAACCTCGCGCTGCTGGCCGCCGCCGAGACATGGGACAACGGCAAGCCGATTCGCGAGACCACGGCTGCGGACCTGCCACTGGCCATCGACCACTTCCGGTACTTCGCCTCCTGCGTGCGTGCGCAGGAGGGCGGCATCAGCCAGATCGACCACGACACCTATGCCTACCACTTTCATGAGCCCATTGGCGTCGTCGGCCAGATCATCCCCTGGAACTTCCCGCTGCTGATGGCGGTGTGGAAGCTGGCGCCCGCGTTGGCCGCCGGCAACTGCGTGGTGCTGAAGCCTGCCGAGCAGACGCCGGCCTCCATCCTGGTGCTGATGGAACTGATCGGCGACCTGCTGCCCCCTGGCGTGATCAATGTGGTCAATGGCTTCGGCGTGGAGGCCGGAAAGCCCCTGGCCTCGTCCAATCGCATTGGCAAGATTGCCTTCACCGGCGAAACCAGCACCGGCCGGCTGATCTCGCAATACGCCAGCCAGAACCTCATCCCCGTGACGCTGGAGCTGGGCGGCAAGAGCCCCAACATCTTCTTCGCGGACGTGATGGACAAGGACGACGGCTTTTTCGACAAGGCGCTGGAAGGCTTCGCGATGTTCGCGCTGAACCAGGGCGAGGTCTGCACCTGCCCGTCGCGTGCGCTGGTGCAGGAGTCGATCTACGAGCAATTCATCGAGCGCGCGCTCGAACGCGTCAAGGCCATCAAGCAGGGCAGCCCGCTGGACCATGCCACCATGGTCGGCGCACAGGCCTCCAGCGAACAGCTGGAGAAGATCCTGTCCTACCTCGACATCGGCCGCCGGGAGGGGGCCGCGGTGCTGGTCGGCGGTGCCCGCGCCACGCTGGACGGGGAGTTGGCCGGCGGGTACTACGTGCAGCCCACGGTGTTCCTGGGCCACAACAAGATGCGCATCTTCCAGGAAGAGATCTTCGGCCCGGTGGTTTCGGTCACGACCTTCAAGGACGAGGAAGAGGCCCTGGCCATCGCCAACGACACGCAGTACGGCCTGGGCGCCGGCGTGTGGACCCGCGACATGAACCGTGCCTTCCGCATGGGCCGCGGCATCGAAGCGGGGCGCGTGTGGACCAATTGCTATCACCACTACCCGGCGCATGCTGCCTTCGGCGGATACAAGCAGTCCGGCATCGGCCGCGAGAACCACAAGATGATGCTGGACCACTATCAACAGACCAAGAACCTGCTGGTCAGCTACTCCGAGAGCAAGCTGGGCTTCTTCTGAGGCACTGGCCCGCCGCCTGTCGACCTTGCCTGGCGCGCGCCCCGCGCGCCAGGTGTCAAGTTGCAATCGGTCATTCCCGCCGAGCCGAGCGGCAGGAGGCTTGTCAAAGCCGATCGGCGCGACCGGGGTGCATCCTGCTCGGCGCGATGAGGTCAGGGCGGAGGAACAATCACCCAGATTGCAATCGTTTTACGGGTCGTCGACGGGTTCACCCAGGAGTGCGGCAACGATGGCGGAAACGTGAACGTGTCGCCTTCGCGCAGGTGATAGGAGGTGCTCTCGACATCGACGATCAGCTCTCCCTCCTTGATGTGCACGAGGTCCGAGGCCGCATTGAGCGTGTAGGCTTCCGCGCCGGAACCGCCGCCGGGTTCGATCACGGACAGCAAGGCCATCATGTGTTCGTTGCCCGCCCCTGAGATGAGGAACTCGGCTGCGTCTTGCGCGCCCAGGTTGATCGGAACACCCTGGCCCGCACGCACGACGCTGGTCGTCGGTGCGTCGAATAGTGACCCAGGCCGGATGTCAATCGCCTTGCAGACCCGCAGCAACGTCGCAACCGATGCGGCGACCCCGTCTCGCTCCAGCCGGCTGAGGAATGACTTGGTGATGCCTGCTGCTTTGGCCGCCTGTTCGATGGACAGACCGCGTGCCTTGCGCGCGCTGCGCAGACGATCGCCAAGGTTGATGTCGTCATCCACCGGCCGCACAACCTGCCGAGGCACCGGGCGCGCAGTGGGCGTCCCATCTTGCGCCCCGTTCTGCGCTCCATCGGCGTTCAATCGTTTGATCAAGTCGACATCCTCATTGTTCGCATGATTGGTAGTGCGCGGCGATCTGTGCGCCAGTGGCAATCCACAGGTCCTTGCGTGCCAGAGCCCCATCCAGGAACGACGTCATGATCCGGAAACCCTTGGGCCGCCCGGATGCCTGGGGATGCATCACCATGGATACCACGCCGCCCCATTCCATGGTCTGCTCCAGCTCGTCGTTCCAGATGGACAACACATGTTCACGCGTCACCAGCGTGCGCGGCGCGCGGCCGTGGGTTACGTTGTAGCCAAAGTCGTCAAAGCTGAAATTGACCGGAATCTCGATCGGGCCGGCACTGCCGTCAGCCAGCACGTGGCGGTAGGGACGGATGTCATCGCGCCAGGAACTGGAATAGACAATGCCGCGCTCCTTGAGCATGGCGAGGCCCTCCGCGGTGTTCTCGCCGTAGGGTGCGCGGTAGCCGACCGGGGTGACGCCCAGCACGCGCTTCAAGGCTTCCAGACCCTTGTCGAGTTCCTCTGCAAACGCCTCTTCCTGCCCCGGCTCGGGGCGCTTGTGCCAGTAGCCATGGTGGCCCACCTCATGACCGCCATCGAGAATCGCCTCGCATGCGGTAGGGCAGGCGTCGAGCGCCCAACCCGTGATGAAGAAGGTGGCCCTGATGCCGCGGGCATCGAGGGCTTCAAGGATCTTGGGGATCCCCACACGGGCTTCATAGCCACCGTAAGATCGGCTCACGAGGCGCCGTTCGCTCAGGGCATCGACGCCGAGCCAGATCGATTCCCCGTCCACATCGAATGCGGGCATGAGTGCGGCACGGGTTGTTGCGGGCCAGGGGTACGCAGGCGCTGGCGGCGCGGCGTTCGAGATGCGCGGAGGACGGCTGGTGTAGTCGCTGCTCATGATTGGCCTACGAATCTTGCCACGGCCTCCTCGAGGCGGCCTTCCGCGCGCTGCACTTTGTCGGCCAGGGCCTGTACCGCGGCGGCATCCGCATCCAGCTGCACATGCATGCCCTGGAGCTCCCGCTGCACGGCCTCGGGCGCAGGGCCACCGAAGATCACGCGGCGTTCTACGAACTTGCGCGGGTCCATCGCATCGGCGAAAACTTGCCTGGCCAACCCCGGCGGCGCGACGCCGAACTCCACGGCGGCCGCGTCAAGCTCCGCCGAAGACGCTTCGGCGGGTGCCAGGCCGGCACGGACGCAGCGCCGCACCAGCACTGCTACGACTTGGTGGGCCGTCCGCCAGTCCCAACCGGCCTCCCTGACCAGCGCGCCCGAAAGGTCGGTGACCTGAGCCCAGTTCGCACCGGCGAGCTCGCCCATGCGCCCGATCTTCACGTCCATGTCAGTCACCAGCGGGCCCATGCTGCGAAAACGCAGCGCCAGGTCGCGGCCCAGGTCCCAGAGCATGGCTTGGCTGTTGCGTCGCTCCATGATCGGAAAGCCCGTTGGCCCTTTCTCGGCAGCCATCACGGTGACCACTACGCCCATGGCGCGGGCCGCTACCGACTTCATGTCTTCGAGCCCATCGGGATTCTTCTTCTGCGGCATGATGCTGCTCGTACCGCAATAACGGTCCGGCAGTTCCACCATTGCGAACTCCGTGGTGGACCACAGTATCAAGTCATCCGCAATGCGTCCCAGGTTCTGCGAGAGGACGGCCAGCACACCCGCGTATTCCATCTCCAGGTCGTGGCTCATGATCGCGTCCCAGGTGTGGGGCAGCGGCTCGTCGAAGCCGAGCAGGTCGCTGACGCGCTGGCGGTTCAGCGGGAAATCGCTGCCGGTCATGATGGCGCAGCCAGCCGGCGAGCGGTTCACGCGCGTGTAGAACGAGAGCAGCCGCGCGGTGTCACGGGCGAATACCTCGGCGAACAAGGTGCACCAGTGCGCGAAGGTCGTCGGCTGCGCATGCTGTCCATGCGTGTAGCCAGGCATTACCGTCCGCAGGTGCTGCGCCGCGAGCACGAGCAGCGCGGCGCGCGTGTCACACAGGGCCACGAGCATGGCCTGCACATGCCTGCGGAACGTGATGCGTCGCGCCACTTCGATCAGATCGCCCGAACTGCGCCCAAGGTGCAGCCGGCCGCCGATTTCCTCGCCCAAGTTCTGCATCAGGTAATGCTCGCCGGAGTGCATGCCGCCTTCAGCCTTGGCACGCGCCACCTCGACGCCTTCGCCCTCCATTTGCAGGAAGGCCCTCAGAATCCGGCGGCTGACCTCGGGCGAATTGATGCCTTGTTCGCCCAGCATCAGTGCATGCGCCTTGTCGAAGGCATGGATGCCATGTATCGACTCGCCGAGCAGCCCGGACTTGTGGAACTCGACGTGCTCGAGCGGCGCCTCGGTCAGGCGAGCGCCCACGCCGCGAAAGCCGTGGTAGCCCTGGGCATCTTTAGCCGACATGTGCCGCCTCCATCTGTCTCGTCTCGTGTCCTGCCGCCTGGCTGCCATAGACCGCGAAGGTGAATGCCAGATAGGCCGCCAGCATCGATGTCTGGTCCATGTGGTCGGTCGCCGGATTCACCTCGGTGATGGCCATGGCCGCGCAATGGGGGGCGAGCAACTCGACCATCTCCAGGGCTTCGGCCGAGCTGATGCCGCCGGGTTCGTGGGCGCCGGCACCCGGCGCGAACGCCGGGTCGATGGCGTCGATGTCGAAGGACAGGAACAGGTGATCTGCGCCGGCAGTATGCTCGAGAATTCGGCGAACCGTCTCCTGCGGTCCAATGCGCAGCACTTCGCGTGCCGAGAGATGGACCAGATCCTTGTCGCGCTTGAAGCGACCCGATGCCGGAAAGTTGAAGTGGCGTTCGCAGACCTGAATGCAGTCAGGCGCCGAGACGCGATCGAGCTCGATGGCACGGCGCATGCCGCTGGACTGGCTGTAGCGACCCTGCTTCTCGCTGTCGTCCATGAGGTCGAGGTGCGCGTCGAAGTGAACAATGCCGATGCGCCCAGGTAGCGCGTCATGCACACCCTTGGCCACGGGAAACAGAAGGCAGTCGTCGCCACCGATGACAATGGGAACGCGGCCACCCTCGATGGTCCTGCGAACCGCTGCAGTAGTGGATTCGAACGTAGCAAGCACATTGTGCGGGAAGACTTCTACGTCGCCGCAGTCCACAAAGAGAGCGTCGCCCACCTCCATTTCCTGGTTTGACTCCAGACAGTAGATTCGACCGTCCTGGATGCGCATGTTGATCCAGCTTGCGCACCGGCGAACGCGTTCGGGGGCATCGCGCGATCCCGGGTAGCCGAGGGTGGATTGGCCGTCGTACGGAACGCCAAGGAGGTCGAATCCGCGCAGGGGAGGGGCATTCATTTCAGCAGTCCTTTATTGGAGAAGGTTGGGTCAGGGCAGGGAGTCCGGCTGCGTCGCCGTGTTCGCCCAGCCTCGAAACGGCAGCCGTGAGCGCTTCGGCCGCTGTGCGGCCCAGTACACGGTCTGCCATGGAATGAAACTTGCGCTCAAGCGCTTCCTGCGCAAGCGGGTTGCCCGGCGAGCCGAGCGGCACATCGATTGCCAAGGCATGCCGCGCGCCATCACGCATCCGCACGCTCACGCGTGCGGCGACGTTGCTGGGCAACCCATCGATTGCTGTCACATGGATGCGGTCCATCATCGCGCGCACGCGCGGATCCCGGCGGGTTTCCTCGTCGAACTGATCGACATCGGCAGCGCCGTGGATCAAGGCCACGCTCACCGTGTAGGGCAAGCTCATTTGTGCGTCGACGAAATTGCGCACGTCCTTGTTCCGACACATCTTTTCCACCGTGGCCGTGACTTCGACGGTGACGCCTTCGATCTCGTCTGCACCGAGCCGCTCGCGCAGCGCGATGACCGCTTCCACAGCCGCATGCGTGCCGCGACACGATGCATATGGCTTGATCGAGGATCGATGGATGCGCCACTCCGAGCCCAGGTCTGCGACGAGCAGAGGTGGTTCGCCGCATCCAGGTGCATATGTGTTGAAGAATCCGCCCCAAGTTGCCTCGAACACCTGGGTCGGCCCCGACAGGCCAGCGCGGCTCATTTCGACTGCGAGCAGCCCGGCGCTCGCTGCATGGCCGGGGTGCATGCGTTTGGTCATCGCGCCATCGGCGAGGAATGCCCATGTGCCGGACGAGAATGAACCCGCGATGGCCAACGCATTGGCAGTGACGGCAGCATCGCATCCCAGGATGCGCGCCACCGCGGCAGCGGCACCGAAGACGCCACAGGTGCCGGTGGAGTGCCAGCCCGCACCGTTGTGGCCATCGTAGCCGCCACTTGCCTCCATGACGCGGCGTGCGACGTCATAGCCCGCGGCAATGGCTGCCACGACCACTTGTCCGTCCGTACTCGCACCCGGCGATGCGAGCGCAGCCAGGACCGCCGGCACCACCACGGCGCCCGAGTGATCGCAGCCGCTTGCGTCGTCAAGTTCGAGGGCGTGAGCCGCTGTGCCGTTGACCAAGGCCGCCACGGCAGGTGCTGCAACGCCGTTTCGCCCCCAAATTGCTGCACCGGCACTCAGGCCAAAGCTCGCTCGCGCGGCACGCCACGTGGCTTGCGGTTCAGGCTGGGCCGCGCCTGCGATGGCCGCACCAAGTGTGTCGAGCAAATGGCGCCGCACGGCGTGCACGGTTGAAGCTGGCAGTGATTCGTATCGCAGCGAAGCGACGAAGTTGCCCAGCGTGGACGCGTAGCTTTGATTGACCATCGTGCGCCTACTTCGCTGCGGCCTTGCCAGCGGTGCGATCGGCGCCATTGATGCCGACCTCCTTCATCTTCGCGTAGGGCAACTGCCATTTGTCGAAGATCTTGGCGTAGGTGCCGTCGGCGATCATCGCGGCGACGGCGTCGGCGACGAGGTCGCGCAGCGCGGCATTCTTCTTGGCGAAGGCAAATCCCGCCACGTCTACCGCAATGGGCTCGCCCACGAGCGTGAAGGTCCCCTTGTCTGGCGAATTGCTGGCTTCGTTCATGTAGCGGATTGCATCCACGCCTTGGAGCGCGGCGACCGCTCGACCCTGGATCAACTGAAGACGGGCGTCGGCCGTTTTGTCGGTCAGGGAGTACCTGATGTCCTTGAGCCCCTTGGCCTGGCATACGTTCTTGTTGAAGTCCTGCAGGCGAATGAAGAAGATGCCATTGCGGTTGACTGCGACATCCCTGCCGCAGACATCCTCGGCCTTCATCAGCTTCGCTTCGTTGGCGCTTGTGGTGAAGAGCTGGCTGCCGGTGGAGAAGTAATCGACGAAGTCAGCTTTCTCGCGACGCACCGGAATGTCCGTGATGCCGGAAGCCCCCATGTCGACGCGCCCGGTGTCAAGCGAGTTGATCAGCTGGTCGAACGACTGCTCGACCCATTCGACCTTGAGCCCCAGGCGCTTGCCGATCTCCTCGGACAGATCAATGTCCAAGCCCATCAGCTTTTGCGTCATGGGGTCTTTGTATTCAAGAGGGGGGTAGGTCGGACTGGTGCCAACGCGCAGCACGCCAGCCTTGCGGACCGAATCGGGGACGCGCGAAGCGAAGGTCTGGGATTGCGTCTGCGCAGCCGCAAATGCGGCAAGCGCGGCCAGGATGACAGGTTTGAGTTTGTTCATGCGTACTCGGTGAAGGCGGATGCGGGGAGCTGATGCGAACGTCAGCGCGCTAGGGAGCAATGGCCGGTTCGGCGCGGCGAGCGCGCTGGATGAACTCCCGCGTGCGGGCTTGCCTCGGCGATCCGAAGATCGTGGCGGGTGTACCGGTCTCAATGACGCGACCACCTTCCATGAAGACGACCCGATCGCAGACCGCCTCGGCGAAGGCGAGTTCATGCGTCACGACCAGCATGGTCTGGTTCGCTGCGGCGAGCTCGCGCATCGCCTCGAGGACCTCGCCGACGAGCTCGCTGTCCAGTGCCGAGGTCGGCTCGTCGAAGAGCAGCACCTTCGGCCTCATTGCCAGTGCGCGTGCGATGGCAACGCGCTGTTGCTGGCCACCGGAGAGTTGGGATGGAAAGCGTCCTTCGAAGCCAGCGAGGCCGACGCGGGCCAGCAACTCCCGACCGCGGGCTTGCGCCGCTTCGCTCGACTCCTTGCCGACGACGATCGGGCCGAGGCAGACGTTGTCCAGTGCCGTCTTGTGGGGGAACAGGTTGAAGCGCTGGAACACCATGCCGGTCAGGGCGCGCTGCCGCGCAACCTGGGCGTCGTCCAGTTCTTCGAGTTCGCCACGGTGCAACCGGAAGCCTGCAATCTCTCCGTTGACATACAAATCGCCACTGTCGGGGCGTTCCAGCTGGTTCAGGCAGCGCAGCAGGGTGCTTTTGCCTGCACCCGACGGGCCGATGATCGCGACCACCTCGCCCGGCATGACATCCAGCGAGACATTCTGAAGCACCTGCACGTTGCCATAGCGCTTGTTCAGGCTGCGGGCCAGGATTACATGCGTTGCGTTCGAAGCGGTCATGGCGCGGGCTCCAATGCCACTCGCTCGCTCGCTGCGCGGTGGATGCCCCGGGAAAGGTGCGCTTCCAGGTGCTTTTGCGCCCAGGACAGCAATGTGACAGCGATGAGGTAGTACACCGCGCACACGATCAACAGTTCGATCACGCGGTTGTTCACGTAGTAGATCAATGACGCCGAATGCACCAGTTCGCCGAAATTGACGACGGCAGCCAGCGAGGTGGTTTTGAGCATGCTGATGACTTCGTTGCCGATAGGGGGCGTGATCACGCGCAGCGTCTGTGGCAGCACCACGTGGCGCATCAACTGGGCCCGCGTCATTCCCACAGCCTGCGCGGCCTCGTACTGGCCGCTGTCGATAGAGAGGATGCCGCCGCGAATCACTTCGGCGGTGTACGCCCCCTGGCAGATGCCAAGGCCGAGCAACGCTGCAAGAAAAGGCGTCATGACACTCACCGTACGGGTCTCCAGCAGGCCCGGGACTGTGAGGACCGGGAACACGAGCGCCAGGTTGAACCACAGCAGCAGTTGCAGGTACACGGGCGTACCGCGGAAGAACCAGATGTAGGCCCGCGCCACGGTGCTTGCCACGATGTTGGAGGACAGGCGCATCAAGGCTGTCGCCAGCCCCAGCGCGACGCCCAGTGCCATCGCACAGACGGTTAGCACGAGCGTGTTGCCCAGGCCGCGCAGGATGACTGGTGCGGTCAGGAATGTGCCGACGTAGGCCCAGTCGATGCGACCGACAGCAAACGCGCGGGCAACAAAGCCGAGGGCGAGCAGGCACAGCGCCCCGGCGAGCCAGCGCCCGGGACGCGGCGCCGGGCGCCGGCGCAACCCCTGCAGCGAGGGTAGTCCGCTCGCGCCGGCGGCTGCCAAAGCATTGGCGGCGGGTGGTGGGTGAACGGGGCAGTCCATGGCAGGCCTTGATGCAAGGAAGCGATGGAGAAGTGTACTGGCAGGAAACTTTTTAGCGCAAGAAAAAGTTTCGTTATAGGTAACCTGGAAATGGCCTGGTGTCTATAGCTCACCCCAATGGATGGATTGGCGTGCCAAGTGAAATGTGCATCAGAGTCGCATAAAGGGAAACCCAATGTTGACATTATGAGTTTCGCTACAGTACACTTTTTTGCATCGAGCAAACCGTGGTGCATGTGCTGCACAGGAGAACCCAGAATGCAGACCGCAGGTCCGTTGACCGCTCCGGCAGTCGCGCCGATGCTGATGCTTCGGGCGGCCGAGGTATTCGCACCTGAGGCGTTGGGGGTGCAGGACGTGCTGGTTGCTGGAGGCAAGATCCTTGCCATGGGCCGCGAGCTTGCGGTGCCGCAGGAATGGCAGCACTTGGTGCGCGTCGAGTCATTTCCGCGCGCCCGTCTGGTGCCAGGCTTCATCGACCAGCACGTCCACTACCTCGGCGGCGGCGATGGCGACGGTGCGCGCATGCCTGAGTTGTCCGCCAGCGCCTTCGCTTCGGCGGGTGTCACCACGGCCGTTGGACTTCTGGGCAGCGATATCGAGACGAAAACCCTGCCTCAACTGTTGCGCAAGGCGGTCGAACTCGACCGTGAAGGTCTGGATGCCTACATCTACACCGGCGCCATGGTGCTGCCGGCGCCGAGTATCACGACCAGTCCCCGTGCAGACATCGTCCTGATCGATCGCGTGATCGGCGCCAAAAGCGCCATCGCAGAGCGAACTGTTCCCAACCTCGATTTCCCAGCCTTTGCCGCGCTCGCGGGCAGCCTGGTGCAGGCCAAGGGAATGAGTGGCAAGGCAGCCCCCTTGCACCTGCACGTCGGCCGCATGAAGGAAGGCATGCAGGCGTTGTTCGATCTCGTGGACCGGTTCGACTTTCCGCCGGCGCAGGCGGTGGCGACCCATGTCAACCGTGCCCGGGATCGCTTCCCGGTGTTCGACCACGGCGTGCAGTTTGCCAGGCAGGGCGGCAACATCGATATCACCTGCTGCCTTGGGCCTCTCAACCACCTGCCGGTCGGCCTCGACCCCGTCGAGGCGATCCTGCGCGCGCTCGACGCGGGAGTTCCGCTCGACCGGATTTCACTGTCGACCGACGCAGGCGTCGCTGTGCCCGACGGCCAGGGAGGCGCCGAAGCGGTATTGCCTTCCATTCTTTATCGCGACGTATTGCGGCTCGTGGGCGAAGGTGGGCTCACTTGGACGCAGACGCTCGCGCTTGTCACAACCAATGTCGCGCGCATGCTCGGTCTGTCAAAGACCAAGGGTGCGATCGCCCCAGGCATGGATGCCGATCTCGTCCTGATCGGCGAAGACAACCAAATCCTGCGCACGCTGCGCCGCGGCCGCATCGTCTTCGATCACTCGTCTTCTCCACTTTCCCCACCTTCTCACTAATCCACCCTGCCCTTCGAAAGGACGCCCCGTGAAGTTCATTCCTCGTCTCACATTCCGCGCCGCCGGCGTGCTGGCCGCCGTGTTGCTGGTTTCCAGCGTTGCCATGGCTCAAGGCAAGCAAGTCAAAGTCCTGACCTTTGGCTCGACCTGGGAGCGCGTCATCAAGCCGCTTGCCCCGGCTTTCAAGCAGGAAACCGGCATTGAAATCGTGCCGGTCATTGAAAACAACTCCGCCGAAGGGCTGGCCAAGATTCAGGCCTCGCGCGCAAATCCCGGCGTGGATGTGTGGTTCACCGGTGAGGCTATTGCCATGCGTGCCGCAACTGACAAGGAATTGTTCCTTCCGCTGCCCAAAGACAAGCTGCCCAATCTCGCGAAACTGATGCCCGGCGCGTACAACGACATGTTCGTCGCGTTCTGGTATTTCCCCACTGGCATCGTCTACCGTCCAGACCTTGTGCCGGGCGGAAAGATCACTTCCTGGAACGATATTTTTCAGCCTGCGTTCAACAATGCCATCGCTTTGCCCGCGCCAACCGTGTATCCAGGCCGCACGATCCTCATTACCTCGATGCTCAATGGCGGCTCGATCGACAACGTCAAGCCGGGCATCGAATTCCTCGGCAAGATGAAAGACCACGTGGCGATGTTCCACAGTTCCGACACCAACGCCCGGCGCGCGCTCGCCCGCGGCGAGATCATGGCGATGATCGGTTCACCCTCGGCTGTGAAGGAGTTGGCCGACCAGAAGATCCCGGTGGCCATGGTGAGCCCGAAGCCGACCCCTCTGATCTTTGAGGGAATGATGATGGTCAAGAACGGCAACGCAGATGCAGCCGCGGCGTTCATCAACCGCGCACTTGCGGCCGACTGGCAAAAGTACATGACCGATGTCTACAACCTCGCTCCCGTGAACAAGGAAGTCAAGCCTGCCGAGGCGTTGGCCAACGCATTGCCGACGCCTGAGAACTTGGTCACCTTTGACGAGGCGAAGATCAACGCGCATCTGGGCGAATGGACCGAGATGTTCAACAAGGCCGTGGCCAAATGAACCAGCGATCAGGCATTCGATGAACACGCGCCATTCGTGCCGCCTCGAGATCGACGCGGTCGCCAAGTCCTATTCAGCCGTCAGGGCAGTCGATGGTGTCAGTCTCGCGGTCGAAGCCGGCGAGGTGCTCACGCTGCTCGGTCCCTCCGGCTGTGGAAAGACAACAGTCCTGCAGTCGATTGCCGGCTTCGTGCTGCCCGATGCGGGCGACATCCGCATTGATGGCCAGTCAATCCTCGGGATTGCTCCCGAGAAGCGCCGCACGGCGATGCTGTTCCAGCAGTACGCGCTGTTTCCACATATGAGCGTGCGCGACAACGTCGGATTTGGCCTGCGCATGGCGCGCACCCCCAAAGGCGAGGCCACCCGTCGCGTCGAGGAGGCATTGCGTCTTGTCCGGATCGAGAGTCTGGCGGACCGGAGGCCAGCGCAGCTCTCCGGTGGTCAGCGGCAGCGCGTGGCGCTCGCGCGTGCCGTGGTCACCGAGCCGCGCCTATTGCTGCTGGACGAACCCTTGGGCGCACTGGACCAGAACCTGCGAGAAGAAATGCAGGTCGAGTTGCGAAAGCTGCAGCGCAATCTGGGACTGACCACCGTCATGGTGACCCACGACCAGCGCGAGGCGATCGTCCTGTCCGACCGCATCGCCGTCATGAAGGACGGGCGGGTCGAGCAGGTCGGAACGCCGACCGAGATCTACGACCATCCGCGCACTCGCTACATCGCGACCTTCACTGGCGTCGAGAACTTGCTGTCAGCACAGTGCGACGCTGATGGCGCAGTGCGCATTGCCGGTACGGCGCTGCCGGGCCTCGCCGGCCCACGCGGCTCACAGCAGGATGTGACGGTGGCGGTGCGTTCCGAGGCGATCGCCGTGAGGCCATCGGGCCAGGGGACGATCGAAGGCACAGTCACATTCGCGCAGGTTCTCGGGGCATCGGTGCGCTACGACGTGGCAGTCGCCGGTGGCGTCAACGTCGCTGTCACCGAAGTCCGGCGCGACGCTGCGCCGTTCGAACACGGGCAGGCCGTTTCAATCAGTCCTGCGCTCACGCGTTGCACGGTCCTCGCCGCATGAATCGCAACACTGTCCTGCTGGCACTGCCGGCGTTTCTGATTCTTATCCTCTTCGTTGCGGTCATCGGCTCGTTCGCCAGCGTGAGCTTCATGGTGCTCGATCCCGGCACGGCCGTCTTTCACGGTCCGCCTACGATGGCGAACTACGCGAAGCTGTTGGCCTCCGAGGGCGCCTGGCGAGCGGTCTTGAACACACTGCGCCTGTCGGCGCTGGTCAGCCTGCTGTGCGTACTCCTCGGCTATCCGTTGGCCTTGCTGCTGGCGCGTTCATCTTCAAGGGGAATGCGCCGAACCATCCTGTTCTGTCTGGTCGCCACCTTTCTATCCGGCGGTGTGACACGGGCCTATGCCTGGTTGATCATTCTCGGCAACAAGGGACTCATCAATCAGGCTGCACAGGCGGTGGGCCTGCCGCGAATGGCCCTCATCAACAACGATTTCGCAGTGGTCGTTTCGGTCCTCAACTTCATCCTTCCTTTTTTTATCTTGACTCTCTTTGGAGCGCTTCGGACTATCCCCGTGCCATTGGAGCATGCGGCTCGCAACCTCGGTGCGTCGCGCGCGCGCTGCTTCCTCAATGTGACCTTGCCGCTGTCAATGCCGGGCCTGACCGCCGCCACATCCCTGTGCTTCGCGCTCAGTCTTGGCGCTTTCCTGTTCCCGCAGATGCTCGGGGGAGGGCGCGTTCAGGTCCTCGCCACGGCCATCTACGAGCGGATTCAGGCAAGCTACGACATTCCCGCTGCGGCAGCACTTGCAATGCTGTTCTTCGTCCTCGTGATGCTGATGCTCGCGATCGTGGGGGCGCTGCGCCATCTCACGTCCAGGCGCTTCGCAGAGGATGCCGCATGAAGGGCAACCGGATCGACCATACACGGCCGGTTTCGCTGCCGGTCACACTGCTGGGCCTTGCCACGCTGGTGTTCGTGTTGCTCCCCCTGCCGTTCATCGTGCTGTATTCCTTCAGCAAGAGCAGCTATGCGCTTTTTGCTTCGAATGGCTTCACGCTCGAGTGGTTCCGCCGCTTCTTCGAGAACGAGCGCTTCATGGCCGCGCTTCAGAATTCGTTGTCGATCTCGGTAATCACGACGGTCTCTGCGCTCTTGATCGCGTTGCCGACAGCACTGCTGGCTGTACGCCATCGATTCCGAGGCCGGGATCTTCTGATCAGCCTGGTTTCCGCGCCGCTCTTGGTTCCGGGCGTCATCACGGGCACCGCGGCGCTCAGCTTCGTTTCGGATACTGGTGTTGGCACGGGCTTCTGGCCCATCACCGTGGCCATGATCTGCTTCACATTGCCGCTCGTCCTGCGTCCGCTGGTTGCCAATCTTTCCGGGCTGGACCCTGACCTCGAAAAGGCGGCGCGTAACTTGGGCGCTGGATCGAAACGCGCTTTTTGGATCATTACCGTTCCCCAGCTCATTCCGGGCCTGGTGGCGGGCGGCACCTTCGCGTTCGTGGAGGCGATGGACAATTTTTCCATCACGGTGTTCCTCACCAACATCAGTACCACGACCCTGCCCGTCGAGGCCTATAGCTACATTCGCGACATCGACGATCCGACGGTCGCTGCGATGGCCACATTGCTGATTCTGATGAGCGCGGGTCTGGTGTTCGCGATCGAGCGACTACTGGGTCTCGACCGATTCCTGGACATGTCGTAGGCACATGACCGAATTCGATTTCCGCGAGCTTGCGGCCCATCGACGCTACGAGCTTATGGCGAGCCTCATCGCGCCGCGATCAATTGCCCTGGTGACGACCGTCAGCGCGCAGGGCATCGTGGCGGCCATCTTCGGATGCTATCGGTCAGGAGGAAGCTGCAAACGGGTTTGAAGCAATACGCTTTTGAAGGCCCGCACAAAGGCTTCGGCGCCATCGGACAGCGGTTCCGAACGCGGGTAAACGAGGCTGGCCACGATGGGTTCCACTCCTTCAAGCGGCACCACGCGAAAGCGTGCATCCTGCCACGCCTGGAGCGAGAACTCGTCCACCAGCGCAATGCCTGCGCCCGCATGCACCAGGGCGCAGGCATTCTGAGGCGATCCCACCTCGATGTGCGTCTTGGGGAATGCCCCATGCGCCGTGAAAAGTCTCTCGATGCGTGCACCGAAGGGTGTATCCGACGGGTAGCTGATCATGGGAAATTCCATCAACTCATCGATGGTCAGGCTGGAGCGCACCGCCATGGGGTGGGCTCGCGGGCTGATGCATACGATGCGGCTTTGCGCAACCGGTACTGACAGCAGGTCGGGGTGGTCTACCGGCAACATGGACACGCCCAGGTCACATAGACGGCTGACCAACCGATCCTTGAGCAGCGCATGCGAAAGACAGTGGAAATGCACATGCATGTCCGGGCTTCCGTTTCGGAACTGGGCGATGGCCAACGGAATGAGCATCTGGCCGATGCTGGGGCTGGTCACCACCGATATCAGTCCGTGACGGAGCTCGGCCAGCTCGTGCGTGAGGTCGTCTATGCGCTGCACGCCTCGATAGACGAGCTCCACCTCGTGATATAGCCGGCGTGCTTCGGTCGTGGGGAGAAGCCGCCCCTTGCTGCGCTCAAAAAGCGGGAAGTCGAGCTGGGCTTCCGTATGCGACAGCACCTTGCTGACGGCAGGCACCGATACGTGCAGAAAGCGTGCCGCGCCGCTTACCGAACCGGTGGACATGACGGCACGGAAAACCTCGATCTGACGCAGATTCATGGGGGAAGGGAAGTGGTGAGACTTCAGTGGATGGACAGCCTTGGGGACCAGGCTCATCGGTATTGTCAATCCCCCGGCGGCGAGTTATCTGCAAGCCGTCCGTGCGTGGTGCTCAGCCAAGGCAGGTCGCTACGGCACTGCGAGCCAGTGCATCAATGGAATCGGTGAGCACGAGGCCGAAGGCGGCACGGCGCTCGATCGGAACGGCCAGCGGCAACTCGGTGCAGCCCAGCACAACCGCATCGGCACCCCGCCGCTGAAGCGCATGGATGGCGCTGGCAGCGGGCGAATAGGCTTCGTCCAGCCGGTTGCCCTTGACCGCGGCGATGGCGGCCGCACACCCGCGCACCAGTTCCTCGTCAGTGGGCAGCAGGGGCTCGTACCCGGCCTCTGCCAGCCAGCGCTGGTAGAGGCCCATACGCAACGTGGCAGGTGTGCCGAGGATGCCGATGCGGCCCCGCGCCATGCCTTGGCGGCGCAAGTCCTGCACAACGGCGTCGGCAATGTGAAGCAATGGGGCGTCGCTCGCAGCCTGCAGCGCATCGAACCACAGATGGGCCGTGTTGCAGGGGATGGCGATGCAATCCGCACCCCCGGCATTCAATGCACGTAGGCCGCGTTGCATGGCCGGCAGCGGATCGGCGCCGCCGGCGACCATTGCGCTGGAGCGGTCCGGTATGCGCGGATCGTTGTGCAGCAGCACCGGGATGTGATCCTGGTCCACCGTGGCCGGGGTGAGTTGCACTACACGGCCGGTAAAGAAAGCCGCGGCCAGCGGCCCCATGCCGCCCAGCACGCCCAGACATCGAGCCGATGGCCGCAATGCCTCAGCGCCCGACATCGCCCAACAGCTTCAGAGCCTCGATCGCCGCCGCGGCACAGGGCTCGATCACCGGCATGCCTAGCGCGTCTTCGAGCGGCGCGCGCAGGTCAGCCATGCCAGCGCAGCCCAGCAACAACACGTCCGCGCCGTCCACATCACGCAACCGCCTTCCGGCTTCACGCAGGGTTTCCCAGGCCACGGCGGGGTCGCCCGACTGGTCTACCCGCAGGTTCAGCGCGCGTTCGCCCACCACGCTGTCCTGCAGACCCATTTGAGCCCAGTGGCGCATGTGGCGCGGGATTGCGGCATCGGCAATGGCTACCACGCCCACCCGCTTGCCGTGCCTCAAGGCAGCGCGCAGCCCGGCCTCGCCCAGGCCCAGCACAGGCTTGCCGCCGCTGGCCATCCGCGCTTGATCCACGCCGGGGTCACTGAAGCAGGCCACCACGAAGGCATCGGCCGCATCGCGCTGCCCGGCCACGTAAGCGACCACGCCAAGCTGGGCTTGATCGAAGTCCTCCTGCGTGACGATGCCTTCCGGGCCACTGGCAGCGGTGGCGCTCTCGAAGCGGAAGGCAGACGCCGCCACCACCGGCGCGATGGCGCGGACGACGGAGTCGGTGACCGTGGTGGAGGTATTGGGATTGAAGATCCGCACCAGCGGCTGCGTGGTCTGCGTGGTCTGCGTGCTCACAGAGTCCCCTTGTCGAGGCCGATCAGGGCCTTGAGCACGCTGCCTTGCGGCCGGGCACCTGGGCCCTGAGCCAGTGTGCTGCGGCGCGGGACATCGGGCAGACCGCGTGCGATGAATTGGCCGGAACCGCGTTCGGCGAAGAGCTCGCCCTCCTGCACGATCACCCGTCCGCGGCTGATGACGACCTCTGGCCAGCCGCGCAGGCGCTTGCCTTCGTAGGGCGTGTAGCCCACCTTGTCGTGCAGCATGGCGGCCGTGACCTCCACCTCGCGGTCGGGGTTCCAGACGGCGATGTCCGCATCGGCCCCCAGGGCGATGGCGCCCTTGCGCGGCGCGAGGCCATAGAGGCGCGCGTGGTTGCCCGCTGCCAGGGCCACGAACTGGTGGATGTCCATGCGGCCCTTGAGAAATCCCTCGCTGAAGAGCAGAGGAAGGCGCAACTCGATGCCGGGCACGCCGTTGGCCATGTCCTTGAAGGTGGTGCCTTCGCCCTTGGGCAACTTGCCGCTTTCGTCGAAGCGATAGGGCGCATGGTCCGAGGAATAGGTGGCCAGCGTCCCATCGAGCAGGCCACGCCAGATGGCTTCCTGCGCATCGACATTGCGCGGCGGCGGCGAGCAGCAGTACATCGCTCCTTCCAGGCCAGGCCGGTCCAGGTCCGAGGCGGTCAGGAAGAGGTACTGCGGACAGCTCTCGGCCAATACCTTCGCTCCGAGCAGTTGCGACTGACGGATCAGTTCGACCGTGTCGGCGCCACCCACGTGAACCAGCAGCAGGGGCACGTCCAGCAGACGGCCCAGCGCGATGGCACGGTGGGCCGCTTCCGTCTCGGCGAGTGGATCGTGGGCCACACCATGGTACTTGGGCGCCGTGTGGCCACGCTCCAGCAGACGGCGGCTCAACCATTTGATGATGTCGTTGTTCTCGGCATGCACCATGACGAGTGCGCCCTCTTCTTGCGCCAGGGCCAGCACGTCGAGTAACTGTCTGTCGTCCAGCTTCATCAGGTCGTAGGTCATGTAGACCTTGAGGGAGCGGATGCCGGCACGTATGGCCGCCGGCAGGTCCTCGCGCAGGGTTCTCTCGTCGGGGTTGGCCAGGATGAGGTGGAAGCCGTAGTCGATGATGGCTTTCTCCCGCGCACGCTGGTGGTAGTCTGCCAGCACCTCGGGAACAGCCATGCCGCGGTGCTGGGCGGCAAATGGCAGGATCGTGGTGGTGCCGCCGAATGCGGCGGAGACGGTGGCCGAGTGGAAGTCGTCCGCGCACATCATGCCCATACCGGAGCGCTGCTCCACATGGCAGTGGCTGTCGATACCGCCCGGCAGCACCCAGCGGCCGGCGGCATCCACGTCGCGCGCACCGGGCGACAGGCGGCCGCCGATGGCGGCGATGCGGCCCTCGCGCACGCCGATGTCGCCTTCGATCACCGCACCGCCGGTGACGACGCGGCCGTTGCGGATGGTGAGGTCGAAGACCTCGTCGGAAACGGCTGCGGCCGTCATGCCACCGGCTCGCCCGCGCCGGTGCGCTCCACGATCAGGCGGTAGTGCTCGGGTCGACGGTGCTTGGCGAAGTTGAAGACATGCTCGCGGAAGAACTCACCCAGCGACAGATCGGCTTTCACACAGATCACCTCGTCCTCCTCGGTCAGGGTTCGCGCCACGATCTCACCGGTTGGAGCGACGATGACCGAGCTGCCAATCATGTGGTGACCGTCCTCGCTGCCGCACTTGGCGGCGGCTGCGACCCAGATGCCGTTCTGATAAGCATTGGCCTGCAGCGAGATGAGATGGGTACTGGTGCGCAGGTGGACCGGCTCGTTCCAGTGAATGTTGACCGAGGGCGTGTTGTAGCCGAGCACCACGACTTCGGCGCTCTGGAGTGCCATCACGCGGTAGGTCTCGGGCCAGCGGCGGTCGTTGCACAGGCACATCCCCATGCGCACACTGTCGGTGTCGAACACGCGAAAGCCCAGATCGCCGACGTCGAAGAACTTCTTTTCCAGGTGCTGGAAAGGCGCGTTGGGCTTGTGGTCCGAGTGGCCCGGCAGGTGGATCTTGCGGTACTTGCCAGTGATCTCACCCTGCCGGTTGACGATGACAGCGGTGTTGTACGGCCGGCCCTCGGGCGTGATTTCAGCGTAGCCCAGGTAGAAGCCCATTCGCAGCTCGCGCGCCATATCGAACAGCGGACGGGTGGCGGGGCCGGGCATGCTGGCCTCGAAGAAGCGTTGCCGAGCTTCATCTTCGCTCATCCAGTAGCGGGGGAAGAAGGTGGTCAGCGCCAATTCGGGGAAGACCACGAACTCGGCGCCGCGGGACTTGGCCTCGCGCATCATGTTCACGAGGCGGGCCACGACCGATTCCCGGCTGTCGGCCAAGTGCACGGGCCCCATTTGGGCAACGGCCAGCCCCAGGCTGCGTTGGGCTGCGGACATATGTCTATTTCCTTTGAGAGGGCGAATGCCTTTATTCGGCGCGGATCTTGTACTTGCGGACCAGATCGCCCCAGACCTTCTGTTCGGAGGCGACGAATTTGCGGAACTTCTCGCTGCTGCCGCCAACGGCGACGGAGCCGTTGGCTTTCATCCAATCGATCACGGCAGGCGCCTTGAGGGCCTCGTTGAAGGCGGCATTGAGTTTCTCGACGATGGCCGCCGGCATGTTGGCCGGACCGAACATGCCCTGCCAGGAGTTCAACGGGTAGGGTGAGCCTCCCACTTCCACGATGGTCGGGGTGTTCGGCAGCAGTTCGGAACGCTTGCCGGTCGACACGAACAACGGCTTGAACTTGCCCGCGTTGATGTTGGCCATGGCGTCGACGATGTTGAGGATGGCCAGTTTGACGTTGCCGCTCAGCAGGTCAAGGATGGCAGGCGACGCCCCCTTGTACGGCACATGGGTCAAGCCCAGGCCCAGGGTGCTCGACAACTGCTCGCCGGTCACATGGTTGGTCGTGCCCACGCCCACTGTGGCGTAGCCCTCGCCCTTGTTCTTCCTGCACCAGGCGACGAAGTCCTGGAAATTTGCCGAAGGCACGCTGGGATGGGCCACCAGCACATTGGGCTGGTCGGAGAGGTACACGATAGGCGAAAGGTCCTTGGCAGGATCGAACGGCACATGGGTGCCCTCCATGGCCGGGAAGATCGCCGTGGGGCCGGCCGCGGTCATCACCAGCGAGTAGCCATCGGGTGCGGACTTCACGACGTTGTCCACACCGATCAGGCCTCCGGCTCCGGCGCGGTTGTCGATCCAGACGTTCTGGCCCAGGATCTTGCCGACCGGGTCGGCCAAGAGGCGCGAGAACACGCTGGTGGAGCCACCGGCAGCGAAGGTCACCACGTAGCGGATCGGCTTGCTCGGCCAGACGTCCTGTGCCCGGCCCGCCGTGCCATGCAGCAGCCAGGGTGCGGCAACAAGGGAGGCGACGGCGTGGCGGCGGGTGAGGTCGGGTTTTCTCTGCATGGTGGATTCCGGTAGGTCTGAAAGAGGTGGCGGGGTCAGTACGCGGACAGCTTCACGACGTCCTTGCCCTGCGTCGCCGCATAGTTCTGGGCGCGGTACCAGGCGAGGTACTCCGCGTAGGTGATGGGTGGATAGGAGGGTTCGCCCCGCGCGGGCAGGCAGGTGGGGATGCACTGCATCACCCAGTCGTAGTCGCAGTCCATGAAAAAGGGCGCTGCATACCGTTCCTGGCCGGACTTGTTGATGACGCGGTGCGGCGTGGCGAGGAAGCGGTCGTTGGTCCAGCGGCGCATCAGGTCACCGCCATTGACCAGGAAAGTGCCGGGCATGGCCGGCGCATCGATCCACTTGCCGTTGGGCAGGCGCACCGACAGTCCTTGCACCTTGTTCTGCGGCAGCAGGGTCATGAAGCTGGTGTCGGTGTGCGGAGCCAGGCCGAAGGTGTTGTCGGTCGCGGGCGGCTGCTGCGGATAGTGCGACAGGCGCAGGGTGTACATCGGCTCGCGGAAAGCGGGCGCGAACCAGTCCGGCGGCAGCCGCAGTGCCTCGGCGTAGAGTGGCAGCAGCGAAGTGCCAAGGCGCTCGGCTGCATCGGCATACGCCATGGCTAGACGGCGGACTTCGGGCCGGCCTTCGGGCCAGAGGTTCCGGCCGCGGAAGCGCTTGCCGGCAACGACGTCCGGATGGTCCGCCGGCAGGTCGCGCTTGATGAAGAAGGACTGGACCAGGTTGGGCTTGTTGTCGCGATTGAGCGCCGAGTGCCGTGTGGTGGAACCCTGCAGCGGCACGTAGCCCACGTTGTCCTGATTGAAGGCCAGGGCCATCTTCTGTTCCAGCGGCAGGGCATGGAATATCCTGGCCGCCTCGAACACGCCGTCGATCAAATCCTGCGAGATGCCATGGTTGACGACGAAGTAGAAGCCGATGTTTTCCAGGGCGTGACGCATCTCCTCGCCAAGGCGCTCGAGCGCGCCGGCTTCGCCTGCGAGATAGGGGCCGATGTCGAGTACGGGAATCTCTTCCCTGGCATCCGGCCTTATGGCGGCCAGGCTAGGTGCGTAGGTAGTGCTGCTCACGTTGTCATCTCCGGTTTCTCGGCACTCGGGGCGGGTGCCGTATGGAGAAGAATTGTTTGCCAGCGGAGAAGGTCTGTCGTTTGGCATTTGTTGCGCGGGCATTAACCCAGGGCTAAGGCCATGCACAGAAACGGGACAGGCACAGGCCTTTCGCCCCATTCCGGAACGACGGGTTCGAAGGGGACAGCTTGCCGCAGACGTTGAACGCGGGGAATGCGCCGCTTGGGCTCCTTGTCCACGCCGGCACGCATGTTGTCGTGGATCCAGCGGCGCGCCGCACCGCCCAAGGCCGAGAACCTCCGGGGGGCACGAGGCCGAGGTCAATCCACTGCTGGTCTTGCCCGAAGGCGAAGGCGAGGGCGAGGGCGAGGGCGTGCTGGCGGCGGACGCACTGGTGCTGCAAGGGCGAGCGCGCCGTCGGGCGGCGCGCGTTCACCTGACCTCCGCTTCACGCTACACGGGTGCCGCACACGTGCGACTCAAAGCCGACGCGCATAGCGGCCAGGCGGCTGACCCACATAGCGGCTGAAGGCTGTGCTGAAAGTGCTCGCCGAGCCATAGCCGACGCGTTGCGCGACTTCCGCAATGCCGACTTCCTGGTGGCGGAGCATGTCCTTCGCAATGGACATGCGCCAGGCCAGGAGATATTCCATCGGCGGCAGGCCGACTGAACGTGTGAACCGGTCGAAGAATGCTGAACGCGACAGCGCTGCCTTCTTCGCGAGTTGCTCCACTGTCCAGGCCCGGCTCGGGTCGCCATGCATCTGCTGCATCGCCACCGAGAGTCGCGCATCAGCCAGCCCGCGCAACAGTCCCGGGGGTGCAGCGTCGTTCGAAGTCGAGCGCAGGGCTTCGATGAGCATCACCTCGACGAGACGTGTCAGAACGAGATCGCGTCCGGACCTGCGCTCGCGAGACTCCTCTCTGAGAAGCTGGACCAATACCGAGAGCCGTTGGACGCCACGCACATGGACCAAGGCGGGGAGGAGCGTCACGAGCAAAGCGGTGTCCGGGGAGTCGAAAACGAAGTAGCCGCCGAGCAATCGCACGTCTGGCGGGCCACCACGCGTGCCGTGGCGGACGTCCCCTGTTTGAGACGGCGACACCTTGGGGTCGATATGCTCGGGCGCCACCGGTTCGAAGCCTGACAGGGTGAAGCCAGGTGTCGCAGGCATGAATACGAAGTCGCCGGTTTCGAGTGTGACGTCGGGCTGGCCGTCGACGGCAAGAAGGCAACTGCCCTCCAGCACGGTACAGAAGCTTGGTTGATCGAAGTTGGCGTAGCGGACACCCCAACGGCCGGCGCCACTGATGCCCTTCGAGAACACGGTGCGAGGCCGAAGGAGCGTGATGATCTCCGACAGCGGATCAATCATTGGTGGACTCTGGCAAACAAAACATGGACGATGGATTGTAGATAGTCCTGCCGAGGCTGGCTATCGTTGTGTCCTTCAACTCCAGCAAGGATCCCACCATGAAGACCGTACTCATCACTGGCTGCTCCTCCGGCTACGGCCTGGAGACCGCCCGCTACTTTCTCTCCAAGGGCTGCCAGGTAGTGGCCAGTATGCGCACGCCACGCGAAGACCTGCTGCCGAAGTCGGAACGGCTCCGTGTGCTGGCGCTCGACGTGACCAGGCCCGACAGCATCGCAGCGGCGCTCGAAGAGAGCGGACCCATCGACGTCCTCGTGAACAACGCTGGCATCGGGCTCTTCGGCGCTTTCGAGGCCACGCCGATGGCGACAATGCGCGAGGTGTTCGAGACCAACACGTTCGGTGTGATGGCGATGACCCAGGCGGTGATTCCGCAGTTCCGTGCGCGCCGTCGGGGCGTGGTGGTGAACGTGACGTCCAGCGCGACGCTGGCCCCGATGCCGTTGGTGGCGGTGTATACCGCAAGCAAGACGGCCATCGAAGGCTTCACCGAGTCTCTCGCTCATGAGCTCGCGGCGTTCGACGTCCGGGTCAAGCTGGTCGAGCCCGGGTACGGCCCGTCGACTCGGTTCACCGCGAACGGCGGCCGGCGGATGGCGGGACTGATCCCCGACGCCTACGGGCCGTTCGCACAGTCCGTCTTTGCCGCGTTCACGCAGTCTTCTGGAGTGACGGTCGAATCTGACGTGGCCGAGGCGGTCTGGCGTGCCGCGAACGATCTGTCGGGGCAACTTCACTTCCCGGCCGGCGCCGACGCGATGGCGCTGGCTCGGGCGGCCTGGTGTCGTGAGTAATGCGCGGCGCTGGCCGGACTTTCGCAATCGGGATTCGACTCCAGCGAACCTGAAGTCACCAAACAGGCCGCCAGTGCGATGTCCCGCGCTGTTCTTTGCCTATGCGTGCGACGCGTAGAGCTGATTCAGATGCTGCTCGAAGGCGTGATATCCGATGCGCTCGTAGAGCTCGTCGCGTGTTTGCATCAATGACAAGACTCCCGCCTGTGTTCCATCGTGCCGGATCGCCTCGTAGACCGATTCAGCCGCTCGATTCATTGCGCGAAACGCGCTGAGCGGATAAAGGATCATCGCCACGCCGCTGCCCCTGAGCTGGTCGACGGTGAAAAGCGGCGTGGCCCCGAATTCGGTGATGTTTGCAAGCACCGGCACGCGAACCGCTTTCACGAAGCGCTCGTAGGTCGCAAGGTCGTTCGCCGCCTCCGCGAAGATTGCGTCGGCACCGGCTTCCACGTATGCGAGGGCTCTCTCGATCGCGCGGTCCACGCCTTCGTTTGCGATTGCGTCCGTGCGAGCGATGAGGTACAGGCCCGACGCCGACTTCGCATCGGCCGCTGCCTTCACGCGGTCCACCATTTCCTGCCGGCTCACGATCTCCTTGCCGGGCCGGTGTCCGCACCGTTTGGCGCCGACCTGATCTTCGAGGTGACAGGCGGCGGCGCCGGCCTTGGCGAGGCTCTTGACTGTCCGCGCGATGTTGAAGGCGCTCGGGCCGAACCCTGTGTCGATGTCGACGAGCAATGGAAGGTCGCAGACGTCGGTGATGCGCCGGACGTCGATCAGGACGTCGTCGAGCGTGTTGATTCCGAGATCGGGCAATCCCAGTGACCCGGCCGCGACGCCGCCGCCCGAAAGATAGATGGCGCGATAGCCAGCGCGCCTGGCCAGCAGGGCGTGATTGGCGTTGATGGCACCGACGATCTGAAGCGGCGCCTCTTCGACGAGCGCGGCCCGGAATCGATCGCCCGCGGACTGGGATGGATTGAGATTTGTCATGTGAAGCGAAGATGAGGAGGAGGAGGTGGATGGCCATCGAAACGGAACGTTCCGCAGCACTTATCGTCGGCTTTCCGCCTTCTCGAAGTAGGCGTGCATCTTGTCCAGGTGGGCCGACATGAGCCGCGCGGCCTTGTCGCTCTCGCGCGCGCGAAGGGCCTTGAGGATCTGGCGAAGCGCCTGGTGTGTCGTGGGACGCGGGGGCACGTTCGCGCGCGCCATGATCTGCAGGACCATGTCCGTGAGCGTTTCGACGAGGACCACCATGACTTCGTTGCGTGTCGCGTGTCCGAGAAGACGGTAGAACTCCAGCAACTGGACTCGCCGCTCCTCGACACGACCCTCGCGCGTCAGTTCCTCCGTCCGGTCGATGCTCGACTCCAGAAGATCGAAGTCCGCATCCGTCCCTCGCTCGCAGGCAAGCCGCACGACGGCGTCCTGCACGATCGTCCGGCTCTCGGTCAGGCTCTTGACCGAAACCCCTCCGAAGCTCAAGAGGTCGTTCAGGGACTTGGTCACGATGGCGGTGTCGAGCTTCCTGATGTAGGTGCCGCCCTTGACGCCCTTGCGCTGCTCGATGACGCCGCCTCGCTCGAGGTCGCGCAATGCCTCGCGAACCGCCGACCTCGATGCGCCGAATGCTTCTGCAATGTCCCTCTCCGAAGGCAGCTTGTCGCCCGGCTTCAGTTCTCCGCAGCTCAGTTGCGCGCGGATGCGGTCGCAGATGTCCTCGAAGACTCGAACCGACCTCGTCTCATCCCGCGTCGGCGTGACATCCCGTATCCGGGCGGGTTCGATGACCGGGCGTCGTTTGATGGCTCGAATGGGTTCCATGGCAGAAGGCGATAGTGGGGTTCGGATTATTCCGCCACAACGCCCGCCGCCTTGATCATGGCTTCGGTGGCTTTGGTCTCTTCGCGAATGGTGTCCGCAAGCTGCTTGCCGTCGCCGGCGACCACCGTCAATCCCCTGGAGGTGACCTGCTGCTCGACGAACTGCGGGTCGGTCAGCACGGACTGCACGGCCGCCCGGATCTCCTTCACGATTTCGGGCGGCGTGCCCGCTGGCGCGAACAAGCCATACCAAATCGAAACCTTGGCGTACGGGAAGCCTTGTTCCGTGGTGGTCGGGACGTTCGGGTATTGCGCCAGGCGCGAATCTCCGGCGACCGCGAGCAGCTTGATCTTGCCGGACTGCACAAATGGCGCGACCACCGCGGCGCTTCCGCTCCCGAGCTGAACATCGCCGGCCGCGAGCGCGGTGAGGTTCGGCGTGATGCCGCTGTAGGGGATGTGCGTGAGATCCAGATGTTCCTTGTCGTTGATGACGGAGAAGAGCAAGTGCGGCTGACTGCCGTTGCCGAAGGACCCGTAGTTGAGCGTTCCCGGCTTCTTCCGCGCCAGTTCGATGACGTCCTTCAGCGAGTTGGCCTGCAGCTTGGCGTTGCCGACGACGAGTTGATCGGCCTTGACCATCATCAGGATGGGTTCGAAGCTCTTGTCAGGGTCGTAGGGCAGCTTCTTGTACAGGAAGCGATTGCCCACCATGGTCTGATTGACGGTGGCCAGCAGGGTGTAGCCGTCTGCCGGCGCACGCGCCACCTGTTGCGTTCCGATGAGCGATCCCGCGCCTGCCTTGTTCTCGACCACGAAGGACTGGCCCCAGCGCGCCCCCAGCTTGTTGCCGATGCTGCGTGTGAGGATGTCGATGCCTCCGCCTGCTGCGAAGGGGACGATGACGGTCACGGGTTTTGTCGGGAAGCTCTGAGCATGGGCGGCGCACAAGGTGGTCGCGGCAACGCACAGCGCGGTCAGAAGTCTTTTCATGGATCTTGTCTCCTGGGTGTTCAACGGGGAGGGCGTTCTCGTCGAATGGCTATGCGTACACATGTCCATCGAAGAGCCGCCGCGTGGTTCTGAAGAAAGAGCCCGAGGCGGCATGCCATCCGTCGGGTCGCTGGCTCACGTCGGCAGAAACGGTGAGGACGCCGGAGGGCATGGCCAGGCGCAGTGCCGCCGAATCCCGCTGCGTCCTTGCGGCGAGGTTGGGAATGCTGCCCTGGATCTGCATGGCAACGGCCGTGCACAGGGCGCCCGTGAGCGGTATCGCGCGATGCGGTTGTCCGTTGGACAGCATCCGCACCACCAGATCGGCCTGGGCCGCTTCGATCACTTGCCCGTCCAGCGTGGTGCTGTCCTGTGGCGCCGACACCATCGCGATCATCGGGATCATGCGAATGCTCCGTGCGGCCTCGATGGTCGGCGCGATGCCCATCGCAACTGCGCTTCGAACGCGGATCTCGCCCAGACGCTGCAAGGTCTCCGGGCGCGCGCTCAGATCGTCAGGCGACTCCGTGCCGGTGAGCCCGAGGCTCGACGCCTCGACGAACACGCAGGCATTGGCCGCGTCGACCAGCGAGACCGTCACGCGCCCGGCACCCGGCACGTCGATGCTGCTCGTCACCGCATCGCCCGGCAGCAACTTGCCGGTCGATGCGCCGCCCGGCCTCATGAAGTCGAGGCGCACCGGCGCGCCGGTTCCATCCACACCCGGAATCGCCAGCGAGCCTTCGTCCACGCTCCTGCCATCACGCACGGGGAAGGTCGCCTGAAGGATCTTGCGCGTGTTGGTGTTGTGAATGCGAACGCAGGCGTTGCCGTCGGGCGCCACCTTCACCAGTCCTTCGTCGACTGCGAACGGCCCGATCGCCGAGGACATGTTGCCGCAGTTGCCGCTGTAGTCGACCTTTGCCTCCGAGATCTGCACTTGCGCGAAGGTGTAGTCGACGTCCGCGCCTTCGACGGTCGCCGGGCCGACCACGCAAACCTTGGAGAGCGACGACAGGCCCCCGCCCATGCCGTTGAGCTGGCGTCCGTAGCGATCGGGGCTGCCCATCGCACGCAGGAAGATGGCATCCCATTCCTTCTGATCCGCGGGCAGGTCCCGCCGATGGAAGACGATCGCCTTGCTGGTGCCGCCACGGATGAAGGCGGCCGGGTAGCGCGTTGCCATGCCGTGCACCTCAATACGGCCGAGGCGCGCGCGTGTCCAGCTCGCGCACGCTCATGGTCATCGACCCCACCGACTCGATCTCGATGCGCACTTCGTCGCCGGCGGCGAAGGGGCCGACGCCTTCCGGCGTGCCGGTCGCGATGACATCGCCGGGCTGAATCGGCAGGACCGAGGACACGAGCTCGATCAACTCGGCGACGCCGACGATCATCTCGCTGGTGCTGGCCTGCTGCCTGAGCTCGCCGTTGACCCACAGGCGGTTGTGCAGCGACTCGGGATCGGTCACTTCGTCCGCCGTGACGATATAGGGGCCCATCGGCGTGAACGTCTCGAAAGACTTGCGCATCGAGCGCTCTTCTTCCGCGACGTCCTTCTCGATTCGCATCGTCGCGTCGATCAGGCATGAGTACCCGAACACATGTGCCAGGGCGTCGGAGCGCGGCACGTTGCGGCCCGCCTTGCCGATGATGACCGCGAGTTCGGATTCGTGATCGAACCGGCGGCTGGAGCCCTTGGGCAACAGGATGGCACCGCCCGCTCCGACGAGCGATCCCGGCGCCTTGAGGAAGAAGCCTTGCTCGCGCGCGCTGCGGCCGGCCTTCGTCACGGTGCGCGAGCCCAGTTCGCCGATGTGTTTGCGATAGTTGGCCGGCGCCGCGAAGATGTGCTGCGGGGCCGGATTGGCTGCGAGCAGCTTCACGCTCTTCACCGGCAGTGGCACGCCGGCGGTCTTGAAATTGGCGAAGGCCGTTGCCATGGCTCCCCAGTTGCCGATGAGCCAGTTGATGCGCTGGCGGGGGATGTGATCCAGGAACTGCGGCAGCGCGGCCGTCATGTCGTAGACGACGTCGCCGTCTGCGACGCCGACCCGGAAATCGTTGAACGATGCGATCTTCATGGAGCTGTCTCTGTGATGGTTACTGATGGCCGTCGGGATGGGCTTCCTCCCGGTAGAAGCCCAGCGCGCGCAGGGTCGGGATGTCGTTGACCTGGAAGAGCAAGGCTTCGCGGTCATTCGATCGATTCGCGTGCTCGTGCCAGGCCCAGGGGCGGATGGTCAGGAAATCACCCGCGCTCCATTCGTAGCGCATGCCGTCCACGATGGTGGCGCCTTCTCCCTCGATCACGTAGTAGAGCTTGCTGCCGGTGTGGCGGCGTGCCTTGGTGTGAACACCCGGCCGGAGTTTCTGCAGGCGCATGCCCATCGTCTGCATCGCCGGTCCGCCGTTCGTCGGGTTGCGGTATTCAAGGACCACGTCATCGAACGGGTCGGGTTCGAGCCCCGCCGCCTGCGACAGCGCCTCGAGAGCCATCGCGCGCGGGTAGGCCAGCAGCGGATTGGTCGTCGGCGACGGTGGTGCGCCCGGCGGCGACATCAGGCCGCTGCCGTACTGGCGGAAGGAGCGGTCCGGAACGCTGAGCACGGGTTGCTGCGCCTCGGGCCAGCCCTCGAAGAAGGTCGCGTGCATCGAGCGCATGAGCGAGATGTCCAGGACGTCGAGCCAGATCATGGGCTTGTCGCCGTGGCATTCATGGTCGTGCCACATCATGGTCGGGGTCAGGACCAGGTCGCCTTCGTTCATGGGATAGCGTTCGCCATCCACGGTGGTGGTGGCTCCGCTGCCTTGCATGATGAATCGGAACGCGTTTGCCGTATGCCGGTGCGCGCTGGCGATCTCGCCCGGGAGGATGACCTGGATCGACGCCCAGAAGGTATGGGTCGTGCCGTAGGGCAGGCCCGGATTGGCCAGTCGCAGGGTTCGGCGCGCGCCGCCCTTGTCGAGATTGAGTTCGCGGCCGAGGCGTTCGAGCAGGGGCTCGAGATCGCGCCAACGCCAAAGCACGGTCTGTACGGACGACTCCGGTGTCTTCGTGAAGAGCGGCGGATCTTCCGGCTGATACACCGCGCAGTTGAAACGTTCGAGATCCTGCTTCAGCGCGTGGCGCGCGTCGGCGTCACGCAGATCGGTGGATTCAGACATCGAGAGACTCCATCTCGGCCTTCTTGCCGGTATTGATCGCGCCACCTTGTGCGCCAGCGCCACGGACGCGATCGATCAGCTCGGCCGGATTGGGCGGCACGGCGTCCGCACGCCATGCGACCTGACCGTCGGGTCGGACCAGCACGAGGCGAGCCGCATAGAGCTCCTGGGCCTGGTCGTGCACCAGGTCCACGATTTCGAGCGGAATTCCTGCATTCGCGGCGGCATCGGAAAGTCCATCTGCCGCCGGCGGACGGATACCGAAGCGCAGCAGCACGAAACCCTTGCCGAACAGATCGAGGATCGACTTGCCGGGCTCGAGCCAGACGTGTGGCGCGCGCGAACCCGGGCGCGCCGTCGGCGTGTAGGTCGAAACTTCGTCGGCCGGGCGAGGCGTTCCGTCCGGCACGACAAGAGGGGAGCCTTCATAGACATATCCGAGGTGGATGCCGATCGAGAACCACTCGCGTCGCATCATCTCGGTGTAGCGAGCGCCATATTCCCTGCGGGCCGCCTCGATTTCCGGGTTGTTCCGGTCGAAGACGGCAGGATCGGGTCGAAGGACGCGCGGCGAGAGCATGCGACGCAGGTTCTCGCCCGCTTCGCCGACGTTGCGTACGGCCACCGGATGCTGCTCGGTCTCGTAGGAGGCGAGGAGCGCCGGGCCGCCCCATCCCTGCAATGTGCCGGCGAGTTTCCAGGACAGGTTCACCGCATCCAGAAGGCCCGTGTTCATGCCAAAGCCGCCCGTGGGCGAAGTGAGATGGGCCGCATCCCCGGCGATGAAGACGCGACCCTTGCCATAGCTCTTCGCCACGAGCTGTCGACGCACCCAGGGCAACATGGAGAGGATCTCGAATTCGAAGGGCCGACCGAGAGCGCGCACGATGGCGCGGCGGGCCTGGTCCTCGGTGATCTCGTGGCGCTGATCGTCGCCGACGAGCGAAAAGCGCCATTGATCGCGACCGTTGATGGCCACAAGGGTCGCCCAGGTGCCCTCTGGCCCGATGAAGATGTAGCGGTAGGCGGGCTTCATGGGATGCAGCTTCTCCAGCCCATCGCATCGGAAGATCACGTTCGTCGTGTAAGTGAGAACCGCCTCGCCCTCCATTTCGATACCCAGCCGTTGCCGTACGAGACTGGCACCGCCGTCACAGCCCACCAGGTAGCTCGCCGTGATTTCGCGCATCTGGCCGGTCGCGGTATCGCGCACCTGGGCGAGCACGTGGTCGCCGCAATCCTCGAACGCGACCAGTTCGCTCTTGAAGGCGAGGGTTGCCTGCCGTGAACGCTCGGCGAAACGGCGCAGGACGGGGTCGAAGAAGTTCTGCGGACAGCGCTCGCGTTTCTGCGGGCTTTGCGGGGGCGCTTTTTCCTGGCTTGGCGCGGGGAACGGCTCGCGACCGAATTCGTATCCGTTGAGGTCCGTGACCCAGGCGCAGTCCTGGGGATAGTCGCGGTTGTAGCCAGCGGATTCGACCCACGGAACGATGCCCCAGCGGCGGCAAAACTCCATGGAGCGAATCCCCACCATGTCCATCTTGGGCTGCGAGACGGAGCCGTCGCCGCGCTCCAGCAGCGTGGACGCCACGCCGCGCCATCCGAGGTCGCCCGCGAGCGCCAGGCCGACGGGGCCGCCTCCAACGATCAAAACCGGAGTGTCACTGCGCATTCAGAATCCTTTGTGTCAAGTTGGTCTGTCCAAGATGGTAGTACCAACTTGGTAGGACCAAGTTTAGACGCGTGAGCGTCCGAAGGCTCCAAGGGAAAACACTGATGACTGCAGATGCTGTCTGCCGGCCGGGGTGGTGGCGGTGGCGTTGATTCGAGCAGCGACTGGCAGGCCAGCGGCAAGGACGGCGTTCCCGTTGCCTGACCCGGGAATGCCTGCCTCCCGCCATGCTGAAAGTGAGCGGGCCGCAAGCGGACGATCCCGAGACTCTTGCGGTCATCAGGCAAAGGAACGGCGCATCCGGCAAACAGATGCGGCAGGGCTCACACGATCCGCACGTGGGGGAGGGACACGCCCATCCTGAAATACCGTGCCATGCCAGCGGGGACTGGCACGTCGCGCGTGGGCGCCCTCAGCGGCTGCGCAACGTCTCCAGCAACGCAATCAATGCCCGCACCCTGGGTGGCTGGAGGCGTGCCGAGGACATCACGACGCTGATGGGCATGGCCGGCGGACGGGATTCAGGCAGCAACTCGACCAGCGCGCCGCCCTGCAACTCACCGGTCACCATGTTATCTGGCACCTGCGTGATCCCCAGACCCGCCGCTGCCGCGGCCAGCATGCCTTCGCCATCGTTAACCTGTACCCGTGCCTGCGGCGACCATTCCAACAGGCCCTGCGGGCCTGCAAACTGCCAGGGCCTCGCCCGTCCGGTGGATGGCTGTCGAAAGACGATCGCCGTATGCCCGCGAAGGTCGTCGATATGGCTTGGCTTGCCGCGAGCGGCGAGATAGCCTGGGCTGGCCACCAGCACTTGGTGCTGCCAGTCAAAGCGCCAGGCCACAAGAGATGAGTCGCGCAGTTCACCCACTCTGATCGCGGCATCCAGCCCCTCGCGTGCCAGATCGGCAAAGCTGTCGCGAAGCCGCAGATCCAGCTCCAGGGCTGGGTGTGCCTGCAGCAGACGGGCCAGCAGCGGCATCAGTACGCGCCGGCCATAGGTGAGCGGCGCGTCAAGTCGCAGTGTGCCGCTCACGGTGCCCCGGCTGCCTGCCGCTTCCGCCTGCAGTTCGTCGACCTCGGCCAGCACCCGTTCGCAGCGCCGGAATAGGTGCTCGCCGTCGGGCGTCAGGCTGACCTGCCGCGTGGTGCGGTGAAACAGCTTGACTCCCAGCGCTTGCTCCAAGCGGGCCACGCTCTTGGCCAGGGTGGACGGCGCGTATCCGAGTTCACGGGCCGCCGCCGCAAAGCTGCCCAGCCGTGCGGTGCGGGAAAACGCCATCAGCTGCTGGAGGCCATTCATTTCAAAGGAATTGAAGAACTTTTGTCGGCAATGTTAAGGCGACCTCGGCTATTCCGGAATCGGCCATCCGGCGCCACACTGATGTCTTCCGTGGCCGCGGAACAGACCTTTCTTCCATCCATCCTTGACAACCAGAGGAAAACGTTATGTCCGTGATCGAACAATCCCAACCCACACCCACTGCCATCGAGGGCGTGGCCCACGCGACTTGGGCCGGCCAGGCCCAAGGCCTGGAGCAACTGTCCGTGTGGCGCCAGTCCCTGGCACCGGGCGCTGGAACGCCCCCGCACCAGCACGACTGCGACGAAGTGGTGATCTGCCTGGGCGGCGAGGGCGAGCTCCATACCGAGGGGCGGCAGCAGCGCTTCGGTGCCCACAGCACGCTCGTCCTGCCGCGAGGCCGTCTGCACCAGTTCTTCAACGTCGGCTCGCAGCCCCTGGAAACTCTGGGCATCTTCGGTCAGTCGCCGGTGCTCACGAAACAGCCCGATGGCGAACTGCTGCCGCTGCCCTGGTGCAGCTGAGGCGCAGGAGTTCGCAATGAAGCATGTAACGACCCCATGCGGCCAACCACACGTCCGATGAAACCCGCCTTGGGGGCTTAGCCTGCGGAGCAGTTCGTGGAGGCGCGCACGGGAAGCAACGGGGCCACGACCTCTGCGACATGTCGGGCGTTGCTGACGCTGATCCCGTGCAAGGAGGGTGCTTCCGGCCTCTCGCTGACAGACGCGGCGACCGCCTCCACTAGTCCGTCTTCCGGCCCTCGTCCCTGACCGCCGCAAAGCGCACGGACGCCCGCAGTCCGGTGAGTCCGTTCTCGTTCGAGGCCAGCGAAACCGTGGCACCGAACGCACGCGCGATCTCGCGCACGATGGCCAGGCCGAGGCCCGTGCCGTCAGTGTCCTGCGACATGCGGAAGAAGCGTTCGAACACGCGCTCCCGCGCCTCGGCCGGGATGCCCGGGCCGTTGTCTTCCACCGACAGCTCGACCTGGTCGTCGATGCGGCGCACGCGCACCGTCACGCGGCCTTCCTCCTGCGTGTAGCGCAGCGCGTTGTCCACGAGGTTGCTCACCAGCGCGTCGAGCAACGCGGGCTGCGCGCGGACCCAGGCCGTACCGGCTTGTTCGGGGAGTTCCATGCCGAGGTCGATGCGACGGCGATCGGCCACAGCCGCCAGCTGTTCGATGGCGTACAGCGCCACCGCCGCGAGGTCCACGGGCTCGAGGCTCGCGGAGGCATCGCGGTGTTCGGCCTGTGCGAGCAGCAGCAGCTTGTTGGTGACGTCGATGAGGCGCCGGTTGCTGGTCTGCAAGGCGACCCACATGGCATCCATGTCGGCGCGGCGCGTCTCCCACTGCTGGCGATGCTGCCGCGTGTAGCGCGCATATTCGATCTGCGACGCCTGCAGCGCGAGCGGCGTGCGCAACTGGTGCGCGGCATCGGCAATGAAGCGCCGTTGGGCTTCGGAATGCGCCCGCAGCTGCCGGACGAAGCCGTTGACCGTTTCGGCCACGGGACGCAACTCGGTGTGCAGCGCGCGCGGATCGACCGCGAAATCCAGGTGTAGCGGATCGTGCTGCGCGAGCTGGCGGCTCAGCCGCAGGACCGGGCGCAGCTCCCAGGTCAGCGCCAGCGTCGTCAGCCCGATGGCGAGCAGCAAGGCGAGCAGCAGGTAGCCGACCGTCGGCTGCCAGAGCGCGCGCAGCATGGAGTCGCGGCTGCGCGTGGTCTTGCCCACGGCGATGGTGATCTCGGCGCCGCCGCCGACGTCGAACATGGCGCGCTGGGTCACGACGGCGCGCAGCCGCAGGCCGTGGAATTCGGTGTCGTACCACTGCGCGCGGTCCGCACCTTCGAGCGTTCGCTTTGCCGGCAGCGGAAATCCGGGCGACCCGGCCAGCACGGTGCCGGCGGCATCGGTCACGCTGAGAAAGACCTGGTCGCGATGCGGCGAGACGAACAGGCTCAGCGCCGAGGGCGGCACGCTCGCCTCCACGTTGTCGCCTTCCCAGATCAGGCGCTCGGACAGGACCTTGGCGGAGGCGAGCAGGTCGTGGTCCTGCACGTAGTCGGCCACCGCCGCCGCGTTGCGCCAGCTGAGGTAGCCGCACACGCAGACGAACACGGACAGCGGCAGCAGCAGCCAGGCCGCCAGTCGCACGCGCAGGCTCGCAAACAAACCCTAGCCTTCGTCGCGCGTGCGCAGCAGGTAGCCGACGCCGCGCAGGGTGATGATGGTCGCCTGCGACGCCTCCAGCTTGCGCCGCAGCCGATGCACGTAGAGATCCACCGCGTCGACGCTCGGCTCGTCCTCGAGGCTGAAGATGGCGTCGATCAAGTTCTGCTTCGCGACCGTGCTGCCCACCTTGAGCATCAGCGTCTCCAGCAGCGTGCGCTCGCGCGGCGGCAGCGCCAGCTCGGCGCCCGCGAGTGTGAACTGCCGCGTGCGCAGGTCGTAGTGCAGGTCGCCGCAGGCGATGTCGTTGGTCTTGCCCGGAACCTGGCGGCGCACCAGCGCCTTGATGCGCGCGACCAGCTCGCGGACCTCGACGGGCTTGACGAGGTAGTCGTCGGCGCCCATCTCCAGGCACATCACCTTCTGGTCCAGCGATTCGGTCGCGGTCAGCACCAGCACCGGGACATCGTCGCGCCGCGCCCGCAGCCGCCGCAGAACGCCCTTGCCCGAGAGGCCGGGGATGTTGAGGTCGAGCAGAACGACGTCGCAGCGCGTCTGCTGCAGCAGGCGGTCGGCGGCGTCACCGTCGATGACGTGGTCGACCACGAAGTCCTGCTCCCGCAGCAGGTTGGCCAGCCAGAGGGCGAGCTGCGGGTTGTCTTCGACGAGCAGGAGTTTCATGGGCGGTGCGGAATTCTAGGAAACCCGCCGAAGGGCCGTGCGGCCTAGGGTTTACCAGCAGGAATCGCGGCGCGCGCCGAAAGCCGGATGAAAGATCGCCCCACCTAGACTGGCCGCACCCTGCGACGACCCGGTCGCGCGGGCTTCCCTTCAGCCTTCAGGAGACATTCCAATGCGCGCTTTCCACCGCACCCTGTTCGCCACCGCCTTGTGTTCCGCGTTGGCAGTGGCGGCCCCCTTCGCCCAGGCAGCCGAGCCGATCACCATCATGGTCGGCGGCATCAACAAGATCATCTACCTGCCGGCCAAGCTCACCGAGGCGCTGGGCTATTTCAAGGACGAAGGGCTGAATGTCGAGCTGCAATCGCAGCCGGCCGGCGTCGATGCGGAGAACCAGTTGATCGCCGGCGCGGTTCAGGGCGTGGTCGGCTTCTATGACCACACCATCGACCTGCAAAGCAAGGGCAAGGAAATCCAGGCCATCGCCGTGTTCTGCAAGGTGCCCGGCGAGGTCGAACTGGTATCGACCAAGGCGGCGCCCACCTTCAAGACCATGGCCGATGCCAAGGGCAAGACCCTCGGCGTGACGGGCCTGGGTTCGTCGACCGAATTCCTCACGCGCTACCTGGCCGACCGCCAGGGCGTCGCGACCAAGGACTACTCGCTGCTGCCGGTCGGCGCGGGCAACACCTTCATCGCGGCCATGAAGCAGGACCGCATCCAGGCCGGCATGACCACCGAGCCCACCGTGTCCGAGATGCTCAAGACCGGCGACGCGAAGGTGCTGGTCGACCTGCGCACCGAGAAGGACACGGTCGCCGCGCTCGGCGGCCTCTATCCGGCCGCGAGCTTCTATGTACAGAACACCTGGGCCGAGTCGCACAAGGAGCAGGCCGCCAAGCTGGCCCGTGCCTTCGCGCGCACGATGGAATACATCCACACGCACAGCGCAGAGGACATCGCCGAGAAGATGCCGCGCGACTACTACGGCAGCGACAAGGCCCTGTACGTCCAGGCGCTGTCGGCATCGCTGCCGATGTTCACCACCGACGCGAAGATGCCCGCCGGCGGACCCGAGAACGTGCTGAAGGTGCTCGCCACCTACAAGCCGCTCATCAAGAGCAAGAACATCGACCTTTCGAAGACCTACAGCAACGCCTACCTGGCAGCGAGCCCCAAGTGACCGACACGCCAGCCATCCAGTTCCGCGACGTTTCGCTTCGCTTCATCTCGGCCGACGGCAACGCGACGGTCGCGCTGCGCAACTTCAGCATGTCGGTGGCGCGCGGCGAGTTCGTCGCCATTGTCGGCCCGACGGGCTGCGGCAAGTCGACCACGCTGAACATGGTCACCGGCCTGCTTCGCCCCACCGTGGGCGAGGTGCGGGTGATGGGCCAGCCGGTGCAGGGCATCGATCCGCGCATCGGCTTCGTGTTCCAGGCCGACGCGGTGTTCCCGTGGCGCAGCGTGCTCGAGAATGTCGCCGCCGGTCCGCTGTTCCGCGGCAAGTCGAAGAAGGAGGCGCACGCGCTTGCCGAGGAGTGGATTCAGCGCGTCGGGCTCGGCAAGTTCGGTGGCCACTATCCGCACCAGTTGTCGGGCGGCATGCGCAAGCGCGTCGCGCTGGCGCAGACCTTCATCAACAGTCCCGAGATCCTGCTGATGGACGAGCCCTTCTCGGCGCTCGACATGCAGACCCGCACGCTGATGCAGGACGAGTTGCTCAAGCTGTGGTCGGGCACGGGCGGCTCGGTCGTCTTCGTGACGCACGACCTCGAAGAGGCGATCGCGCTCGCGGACCGCGTGTTCGTGCTGTCGGCGCGCCCCGGCACGCTCAAGCGCGTCTACGACATCGACCTGCCGCGCCCGCGCATCACCTCGCAGGTGCGCTACGAGCCGCAGTTCATCGAACTGTCGAAGCACATCTGGGACGACCTCCGCCAGGAAGTCGTCCTTGCCTGATTCCCTGCCGAATCCCGTTTCCCGGAGTCTTTGCAACAATGACCGAACTAGTCCTGCCGGCCGTCCTGAGTGACGAAGCGCTGGCCCGCGAGTCCGAAATCGCGCAGGCGCGCATCCGCCGCCGCCGCTCCATGATCATCTCGCTGCGCGTGGCGGTGCTGCTGGTCGTGCTCGGCGGATGGGAGCTTGCGGCGCGCCACAAGTGGATCGACCCTTTCTTCTATTCGATGCCTTCGATGATCTGGGACCAGCTCGTCGAATGGATGCGTGACGGCACGGCGCAGGGGTCGCTGTGGATGCAGGTGGCCGTGACGCTCGAGGAGACCGTCATCGGCTTCCTCATTGGCTCGATCGCCGGCGTGATCTGCGGCATCCTGCTGGGCCGCAACAAGCTGCTGTCGGACGTCTTCAGCCTCTACATCCAGATCGCCAACTCGATCCCGCGTGTGGTGCTGGGCTCGATCTTCGTGATCGCGCTGGGCCTGGGCATGGCGTCGAAGGTGGCGCTGGCCGTGGTGATGGTTTTCTTCGTCGTGTTCGGCAATGCTTTCCAGGGCGTGCGCGAAGCCGACAAGTACATGATCGCGAACGCGCAGATCCTCGGCGCCTCGCCGCGGCAGGTCACGATGTCGGTCGTCATTCCTTCGGCGATGTCGTGGATCCTGGCGAGTCTGCACGTGAGCTTCGGCTTCGCGCTGGTCGGCGCGGTGGTGGGCGAGTTCCTCGGCGCGAAAGAGGGCATCGGCCTCTTGATCTCGACCGCGCAAGGCGCGTTCAACGCCAGCGGCGTGTTCGCCGCGATGATCGTGCTGGCCGTCGTGGCGCTGGCGGCGGATTTCCTGCTGACCTCGCTGGAGAAGCGCCTGCTCAAGTGGCGGCCGGCGGCCTTCTGAGGCCTTTGCTACAGCACCTGGCCGGGCGCAGCCGATGAGGCTGCCTCGGCCTTTGCTTCATCGATCGCGTCGCAAAGCCGCTGCCGTGTGATGCCCACCTCGCGCGAGTTGAGGTGCTCCTCGCCGCCTTCCGACCGAAGCGGAGTGGGACCGGGCTGCGACGGGTGCGCGAGATCCAGAAGGCGTTGTGTGTGCCTGCGGCGTCAATGATTGCCGAACCGCTCGAGGTCAGCCTGGACCCTCTGCCAGCGGCATTTCGGGGGTATCGCGAACGGCATCGAGCGATTGCGGCGGCGGCGAGGTGATGAGGGAACTCTAGGCCTTGGGAGGTGCTTTGAATAGACGGCCCGGCCTTGAGGGAGTGACAAGCTCGGCTTCCCAATGTGATGGTTCGGCACTTGATACGCGCCTGGCGCCCCGGAGCTGTCGCGCCCCGGAGCTGTCGCGAATGGCAAGCTCCTCTTGATTCTGATTCAAGCGTTCGGACGATAGTGCCGCGCCGGTGGAGCACCTAGAGTTCCGTCCACCCCGGAGGGATGCCCGGTCCTTGGGTCCTTCCGCAATTTCATTTGAACGAGAACCACGATGACGCTTTCTTGCAGGCTTGTCCTTCTCCTCGCGCTGGCAGTCTCGCCCGCGATCACGTTCGCGAGTCAGGCGCTTGCGCAGCAGAAGAACTGCATGAGTTGCCATGCGACCGCGACCCGGGTCGTGGGGCCGTCCTACAAGGAGGTTGCCGCGAAATACGCAGGGCAGGACGACGCGGCCAACGGAATTGCCGAGCGGATCGTCAAGGGCAGCACCGGGCGGTGGGGCTTGATGCCCATGCCGGCCAATCCCCAGGTCACGCCGGACGAGGCGAAAGCCCTCGCGACGTGGATCCTCCAGCAGAAGTGAGCCGGCGGCGAATCGAGGACATGCGATGACTGAACTGAACATCAATGGCCAGGTGGCACGCGCCGAGGTCGAAGGCGACACGCCTCTTCTATGGGTCATCCGTGACCACCTGGGGTTGACCGGGACGAAGTACGGCTGTGGTGTCGCCCAATGCGGCGCATGTACGGTGCATGTCGACGGCGCGGCGATGCGGGCCTGCGTGGTGCCCGTCAGTGCGATCCCTCCGACAGCGAAGATCGTGACGATCGAGGGCTTGTCGGCCACCCGGCTCAAGGTCGTCCAGCAGGCCTGGGCCGAGCTCGATGTGGCTCAGTGCGGCTACTGCCAGCCGGGGATGATCATGGCGGCCTCGGCCCTGCTGGCGCAGAACGCCGCGCCCAGCGAGGAGGACATTCGGGGCGGCATCAGCAACATCTGCCGCTGCGGTACCTATCCGCGCGTACTGGCCGCCGTGCAACTGGCCGCGACCCGCCTTGCGGCGAACCCGGGATGAAGGTACCCACGATGAACCAGCTGACCGACATTGGCGACGCCGAATCCAGTCTTTCGCGCCGTACCTTCCTGAAAAGCACCGGCGCGATCGCTGGCGCGTTCACGTTGGGGTTCTCGTTGCCGCTCTCGACCGCTGCCGCGGTCGGAAAGGACTCGACTGAGGTCAATGCCTGGGTCGTTGTGCAGCCCGACGAGAGGGTGATCATTCGCATCGCTCGGGCCGAGATGGGGCAGGGGACGCTGACCGGGCTGGCGCAACTCGTCGCCGAAGAACTCGAGTGCGACTGGAGCCGGGTGAGTTTCGAACTCGTGAAGCCGGGAGAGAACCGAAGCCGGAATCGCGTGTGGCGCGACATGGGGACCGGCGGTTCGCGTGGAATCCGGGGATCCCAGGACTACGTGCGCGTGGGTGGCGCGGCGGCGCGCGCCATGCTGGTTCAGGCGGCCGCTCATGCCTGGGGTGCCGATGTCGCAGATTGCCGGGTGAACAAGGGCACGATCACCCATGTGTCCAGCGGACGCAAGACGACCTACGGCGCGGTGGCGGCTGCGGCCAACAAGCTCGAGGTTCCGGCCGATGTCGTGCTCAAGGACCCGAAGGACTGGTCGATTGCCGGACAGCCACTGAAGCGCATCGATACGCTCGACAAGCTGGACGGTTCGCTTGTCTACGGCATGGATTTCAAGTTGCCCGGCATGCTGGTGGCGTTGCCGCGGGCCTGCCCGGTGCATGGCGGCAAGCTCGTGAGCTTCGATGCGAAAGCCGTATCCGTCATGCCTGGTGTGCGCCATGTGCTGCGCGTGGACGATGAAACCGTGGCGGTGGTCGCCGACACGTTCTGGCGCGCGAAGAAGGCGCTGGACGCACTGCCCGTCGTCTGGGACGAGGGGCCCGACGCCAAGGTGTCGAGCGAGAGCATCGCCGCCGTGCTGCGCGGAGGACTTGCCGGCGACGCGCCCTACGTGGGCAATCGGGCCGGGGACGCACGCGGGGTGCTGTCGAAGGCGAGCCGCATTGTCGAGGCGGACTACAGCGTGCCTTTCCAGAATCATGCGCCGATGGAGACCTTGTCCGCCACCGTCCGCTGGACACCGGAGCGTTGCGATGTGTGGGCTCCGACCCAGGTTGCCGAGCAGGCACTTCAGACTGTGTCCGACGCGGCCGGCCTGCCGCCAGAAGCCTGCGAACTGCAACCGATGCGCATCGGCGGCAGCTTCGGACGGCGCCTTGCGACCGATTACTTGGCGATGGCCGTGCGCATCGCGCGGCAGATTCCCGGTACCCCGGTGAAGATGATGTGGACGCGCGAGGAGGACATGGCGCAGGGGCGCTTCCATCCGGTCACGCAATGCCGGCTGCGTGCCTCTCTGGACCAAGACGGAAAGCTCGAGGCCCTGCACATGCGCATCTCCGGCCAGTCCATCACCGCCTATGTGAACCCGGGCGCGATGACGGCAAATGGTGACCCCTACATCTTCCAGGGGCTCATACCGAAGGCGGCAGAGGGAAACTTTGCCTACCAGGTGCCCAACCTGTTGATCGACTATGCGATGCACAACCCGCATATTCGTCCCGGCTACTGGCGCGGAGTCAACACCAATCAGAACGCCATCTACAGCGAGTGTTTCATCGACGAGGTGGCGCACGCCGCCGGCAAGGATCCCTACGAGTTTCGTCGCGGCCACATGGGTGGCAGCCCGAAGCACCTCGCGGTCCTCGATGCAGTGGCCGAGCGCGCGGGCTGGCGCACGCCGCCTCCCAAGGGTGTCTTCCGCGGCATCGCGCAGTTCATGGGATTCGGAAGCTACACAGCGGCGGTTGCGGAGGTCTCTGTCAGCGATGGGCAACTCCGCGTCCTGCGCATCGTGGCCGCGACCGATCCCGGTCATGTGGTCAATCCGCAGCAGGTCGAAGCCCAGGTGGCAGGCTCCTTCGCCTACGGGCTTTCGGCCGCGCTGTTCGGTGAATGCACCGTCAAGGACGGCCGCATCGAGCAACGCAACTTCGACACCTACAACGTCCTGCGACTGAACGGCATGCCGGCGGTCGAAGTCATCGTCATGCCTTCCGGCGGATTCTGGGGTGGTGTGGGCGAGCCCACGATCGCCGTGGCCGCGCCGGCGGTGCTCAACGCCGTCTTCGCGGCGACCGGGAAGAGGGTGCGTCATCTTCCGCTGAAGAACACCGACTTGGGTGCGGCTTGATCGGACCCAGGAGACTGCCTGTGGCGCTCATTCGCTGAGCGCGCGAGAGCGGAAGTCCCGGATCGAGGGGGGCTTCGCGCGTGATCGACAGCGGGCTGGTATCAGCGCATGCGCGGCCCTGGAGTTTGCCAAGCGCGTGCCTCGGCACATCTGGCGGTCGGCGATTCGCATGGCGGTGGTCAGGCGCGGATCGCCTTGCGGCCCTTGGCCTCGGCGGATGCCAACTCCTTCGGGGTCAACACGAAGGCCGGATTGTCGGCCAACAGTTCGATCGCCAGGTCGATGAAGGCCCGCACCCTTGCCGGCTGCGCTGAGCGGCTGCCGTAGTAGACGAAGACGCCGGATCTGTCGGCAACATGCTTGACGAGGAGCGGGACGAGCCGACCGGACCGGATGTGGGGAGCGGCTGCCACGCTGGTCAGAAGCCCGATGACATGTCCGGCCAGCACCGCTTCCGTCTCCAGCGCCTCGTCGTTGACGGTCAGCGCGGGAACCACGTGATGTTCGCTCACGTCGTCGCCGGTCTTCACGAACCAGGGCAGAACGCGCCCCGTACCGACGTTCCGGAACGCGCTGCAGCGATGCGTCGCCAGGGCGCTCAGGCTATCGGGCGCTCCGTGGCGGCTCAGGTAGGCGGGCGCGGCGCAGATGATGAGCTGAAGCGAAAACAGCCGGCGCGCAATGACGCCTTCGGCGGGAGACGGCCCCACCCGGAACCCGACGTCGACCCGGTCTTCCACCCAGTTGCCGATCCGGTCGTCGAGCTCTACGTCGGGCTGAACCTCCGGGAAGCGGCGGCAGAACTCATCGAGCAAGGGCCAAAGCACCGGAGCGAACACGGAGCGCGGGCCCACGATGCGCAGCGGCCCGCCGATGCCTTCCTTGGCCTGGCGCGCCATCTGAAGCGCCTGGTGCAGGCCAAGCAGCGGAGCCTGCGCGGCCTCGAGGAACTGTCGACCCTCGTCGGTCAGCGACATGCTGCGCGTGGTCCTGTGAAACAGCCGCACTCCGAGGTGACGCTCCAGCTGGGCGAGTGCCTGGCTGGCTGCCTGCGGCGTCATCCCTTGCGAAGCCGCGGCCTGCCTCAGGCTGCCCAACTCGGCCGTCTTCACGAAAGTGGATATGGAACGCAATTCGTTGATGGGCATGGATGTCCTCTGTGCGCCGATTATCAAGTTCGGCTTTGCAGTTCTTCAAGCCCGCGCCCGCTAGTTCGGCAACGCGCCGCGCCCTAAAGTACCTGAAGGCCTGTCGTGTACCGCCGACCTTCCGACAAGCGGCAGATCATCAATAGCGGCTTGTCAGTCTTTCAAGGGTGCACGGTCTAGTCGCTGCAAGCTTGCCCGCCTAAAGTCAATTCAGTTCGGCCCCGCGACGATTCCCGATGGCCCAAGCGGGCGTCGGTGGGATGGCATCGCTGGCCGCCGCCTGACACCTCAAGGAGAGAAGCCGATGAAATCCCTCGCGATGACCGCGATTTCCCTTTCAATGGCTGCCTCGGCAGTCGCGCAGCACGAGAAGAGCGAGACCAGTCTGCAGATCGCGCGCAACGGTTCCCAGGCCTCTGCCAAGGGGCCCGCCGACTACTTCACGGGCACCGTCCGGGTCGACCCGCTGTTCCCCAAGCCGAACGGACCGACCCATGCGACCGGTTCGTACGTGACCTTCGAGCCTGGCGCACGGACAGCCTGGCATACCCATCCAGTGGGTCAGACGCTGGTCGTGACGGCGGGGGTGGGGCGTGTTCAACGCTGGGGCGATCCGGTGCAGGAGATCCGGCCCGGTGATGTGGTCTGGATTCCGCCGGGGCAGAAGCATTGGCACGGTGCGGCGCCGACGACGGCCATGACCCACATGGCCATCACCGAGTTGTCGGGCGGCAAGGCCGTTGACTGGCTGGAGAAGGTCAGCGACACGCAGTACGGGAGCCAGCCATGAAATCCGTCGCAAGGTCCCTCGCCAGCGCCGCGGTGGCGTTGTCCGCCGCAACGTCTGCGTCTGCGCAGGCCCCGGCGTCCCCACTCTCCAAGCCGGCCACTCCGGCCCAGCAGATGTTCGGCGAGATCTCGCCCAAGTTCGCGGAGCTTACGGACAACGTGCTCTTCGGCGATGTGTGGGAGCGCCCGGGGCTGTCGAAACGGGATCGCAGCCTGGTGACGGTCAGTGCGTTGATTGCGATGAATCGGCCCGACCAGCTTCGGCCGCACATGATCCGGGCACGCGACAACGGCGTGACGCAGGAAGAGCTGATCGAAACCATCACGCACCTGGCGTTCTACGCCGGGTGGCCGAGCGCCGTGACCGCCATCGCGGTGGCCAAAGACGTGTTCAAGCAGAAGTAGCTGAACGAAGATCCATTCAAAGAGGACCAAGACAATGCAACATCGACAACTCGGAAAAAGCGGCTTGCGGGTTTCCGCGCTCGGCCTCGGCTGCATGGGCCTGAGTTACGGCTACGGGCCCGCCACCGCCACGGCTGATGCCGTCAAGCTCATTCGCGCTGCCTTCGAACGCGGCATCACGTTCTTCGACACGGCGGAAGCCTATGGGCCCTTCGTCAACGAAGGCGTGGTCGGGGAGGCACTGGAGCCGATGCGCGACGAGGTCGTGATCGCGACCAAGTTCGGTTTTCGCGAGGGCGACACCGGCAAGGGACTCGACAGCCGGCCGGAACGCATCCGGCAGGTTGCGGACGAGGCGCTGAAGCGGCTGCGCACCGACCGCATTGATCTGTTCTATCAGCACCGCGTCGATCCGCAGGTGCCGATGGAGGATGTCGCGGGCACCGTCAGGGACCTGATCCGCGAGGGCAAGGTGAAGCACTTCGGCCTCTCCGAAGCCGGCGTCGACAGCATCCGTCGTGCGCACGCGGTCCAGCCCGTCGCCGCCCTCCAGAGCGAATACTCCTTGTGGTGGCGCGAGCCCGAGAAGGAAGTGCTTCCGGTGCTGGAGGAACTGGGCATCGGCTTCGTACCGTTCAGCCCGCTTGGAAAGGGCTTCCTGACCGGTGCGATCGATGCACACACTGCGTTCAGCGCGAGCGACTTTCGCAACACGGTGCCTCGCTTTGAGCCCGAGGCGCGCCAGGCGAACCGTGCGCTGGTCGATGTACTGGCCGGCATCGCTTCGCGCAAGCAAGTCACCGCTGCGCAGCTTGCGCTCGCGTGGCTGCTCGCGCAAAAGCCGTGGATCGTGCCCATTCCGGGCACGACGAAGCTTCACCGGCTGGAAGAAAACATCGGCGCCGCGTCCGTGGTCCTGTCAACGGAAGACTTGAAGGAGCTCGAGGCGGCCGTCTCGGGTGTTCCGGTCCAGGGTGCGCGCTATTCGGCAGATCGGCAGAAGCTCGTCGGGCGGTGAGGCCTTGCAAGCTCTGCGCTGCCGTGCAGGTTTACGCAGACGCCGCCGAGCTTTGGGTCCACTATCAATCTTCGCTTGCTTTTGGATCAAGGCTTGGCCGCCTAGTTAGTTGTCAGCCCGGCGCCTAGAGTGGCGACCATGTCATCCAATCAAGCCAACGCGCCAACCAATTCATCCAGAACGCCCGTGCTGGTTCTTGTCCTGGCCAGCTATCTGATGATCGTGCTGGACACGTCGATCGTCATCACCGGCCTGCCCAAGATTCGGGAGAGCCTCGGGTTCTCGCCGGCCGCTCTCTCATGGGTCCATACCGCGTATACGCTCACCTTCGGCGGATTGCTGCTGGCTGGGGCACGGGCGGGCGACCTGTTCGGCCGACGGCGCATGCTTGTCGCTGGCCTGGCAATCTTCATGGTCGCATCGCTGGCCATCGGGCTCGCAATCTCCCCGACCATGCTGGTGGCGGCCCGTGCGGTGCAGGGGATGGGCGCTGCAGTGCTGGCGCCCTCGACACTCGCTCTCTTGTCGGTGACCTATCCGGAGGGCATGCAACGCACTCGCGCCTTGGCGCTGTATGGCGCCACGGCTGGCGTCGGTGCGAGCGTTGGCATGGTGCTGGGCGGTGTGTTGGCCGACCTGTTGTCCTGGCGGGTCGGCTTCTTCATCAATGTCCCGATCGGCGCGTTCCTGATCTGGGGGGCGACACGGTATGTGCGGGAGTCGGCCACCCAGGAGGGACGCCTGGATATGCCCGGTGCCGTCCTGTCGACCTTCGGGATGGTGCTGCTGGTCTTTGGCTTCGTGGAAGCGGCCGAAACGGGGTGGGGCGCTACGCAGAGCTGGCTGCCACTGGTGTCATCCGTGTTGATGCTGGCTGCCTTTGTTCGCCATGAATCACGAGCCCGGCAGCCACTTCTGCCATTGCGCTTGTTTGCCGATCGGGCGCGTGCCGGCGCATACGTCGCGCGGCTTCTGTTCCTGGCGGGCGTGATCGGATTCTGGTTCTACACCACCCAGTACCTGCAAGGCGTCTTGGGTATGCGGCCGATGCAGGCCGGGCTGGCCTTCCTGCCTGCCACGGTGGCGCAGTTCTTCGCAGCCATGGCGGTCTCTCGGCTTTCGCGGCGCTTCGGCGATGAGAAGGTGCTGGCGGCTGGCCTGGCGCTGACGTCGCTCGGGATGGCATGGCTGGCTTGTGCCAGCCCGAAGGTGAGCTACGTGGCGAGCGTGGCTCTGCCGATGGTGCTGCTGGGCATCGGGCAAGGCATCAGCCTCAGTCCACTCACCGTCGCCGGCGTGCGTGGTGTGCCAGCCCGCGACGCCGGTGCGGCATCGGGGGTGGTGAATGCCGCACACCAACTCGGCGGTACCATGGGCCTGGCGGTACTGGTCGTCGTGTTCGCCGCCAGCGGGGGACACGTTGCAGACGAATCCGTCGATCTTGCTCATCGCGTGGGTGCGTGTCTGGCTGTCGGTGCCGCCTTGCTCGCCGTCGCGCTGATCGTGGTCCTCTTGACGGTCATGAGGCGACCGAGATCCTTGGAAACTGACGGCGTACGCGCCGCATCCCGCTGATTTCCACCCGCGAAGTCGGAAAGCGCCGAAGGCGTGACCGACAGCGGCAAATCACGGTGTCTGTCTTCTGCGCCGGTGCGGCGGTTGAAATGAACTGAACTTGCACTGCGATCTTCGATCCTCCATGCACGATCGAAAATCGACGCTTGATCCGTCACAATCTCCGTCCTGCCCCTGAACACCCATGCAACCCAAGACTTTCTCCATTCTCCCGGTCGTCTTCGCAGTCGCCGCGGCTGCCCTGATTCCCGATTCGGTGTCCTTCGCAGCCTCCCATGCCGCCAAGCGTGCAACCCATACGAAGCCCACGGCCGAGGCGCCCGCCTCGGCGCCAGTGGCTGGACAGACCGCTGTTGCCGGCGGGCCGCCAGCGCTCCCCGCCAAGTCATGGCTGTTGATGGACTTCGATTCCGGCGAAGTGCTCGCCTCGGCGAACCCCGACGAACCGCTGCCGCCAGCGTCACTGACCAAGATGATGACCAGCTTCCTGGTCGAACAGGCACTTCGCTCGGGCAAGCTCAAGAAAGACGATCTTGTCGCGGTCAGTCAGAACGCTTGGTGCCGTGGCTCGAGCACTGAGTCATGCATGTACTTGCCGCTAAACAGCCAGGCCACGGTGATCGACATCCTGCGCGGCATCATCATCCAGTCGGGCAACGACGCGTCCAAGGCGATCGCCGAGCATCTGGCCGGCTCTGAAGAGGGCTTCGCCAAGCTCATGAATGCCGAAGCCCAGCGCCTCGGGATGACGCACACGCATTTTGTGAACGCTACGGGCCTGCCCGATCCGGAGCACAAGGCATCTGCGCGGGACCTCGCGATTCTGGCGCGTGCGATCATCCGCGACAGTGCCGACTACTACCCGATCTACGCGGAGCGCGAGTTCAAGTACAACGGCATCAAGCAGGGAAATCGCAATGCCCTGCTCTACACCGATCCAACGGTCGACGGACTGAAGACCGGCCACACCCAGGAGGCGGGCTACTGCCTCGTCACTTCGTCCAAGCGCAACGGGATGCGCCTCATCACGGTGATTCTCAACACCAACAGCGCGCAGGCGCGTGCCGACGAGACGCGCGTGCTACTTGGGTGGGGCTTCAGCAACTTCGAGAAGGCCACCCCCATTCAGCCGAACGCGGTAGTAACGAATGCCAAGGTCAGCTTTGGCAAGGTCGACACCGTTGCTGCGGGTCTGGGGTCACCTTGGACGGTGACGGTGCCGCGCGGCCAGCAAGTGCGCACCTCGGTGCAGGTCAAGTCAGACCTGGAGGCGCCAGTGACCAAGGGTACGGTGATCGGCAAAGTGATCGCGGAGTCCAACGGCAAGCCGGTGGGAGAAGCGCCGCTGATCGCGCAGGCCGATGTGGAACGCGCGGGGTTGATGCTGCGCGCGTGGCAGCACGCGGCCAAGTTGTTTGGCAAATGAACGACGGCATCGCGTGCGTCCTTGGCGCTGTGCGCGAAGTTCGCGCGGAACGAACTTGTCGCACCAGCGCCGGATCGTCTCGTAACTGACGACCACACCGCGCTCGAACAGCAGCTCCTCGGTCGGGCGGCTGGGTCGGGGGCGAGGCCGCGTTGTTGACTGGCCAGCGTTCCAAAGGGATAGACGGCGCGGACCGACAGCGATCGCTTGTCTCTATTGCTTCCGGGCTTCAGGTCCGTAGAAGAAGTTGGCTGTCGCACCGCCGTCGATCAGGAAATCGCTGCCGGTGATGAAGCCACCCTCCGGCCCCATGATCAGCGCGGCGAGCGCGGCAATCTCGTCCGGTGTGCCGGCGCGGCCAGCGGGCATCTTCTTCAGCATTTCCTGGTAGAAGTCCGCACGCTCGCCGTAGAGTTCGTCATGCGCCAAGGGTGTGACGATGATGCCTGGGCTGATCGCGTTGATGCGGGCTCCGCGCTTCGCCCATCGGATCGCTTCGCCTCGCACCCGAAGGGAGTTGCAGCGTTTGGACATCTGGTAGGCATGCAGCGTGTCCCTGACCCCCTTGACGAAGTCGAGCGTCAGCAGATCTTCAGCGGCCGCGGTCGCCAGTAGCGCATCCTGTTCGGCACTCAGGGCCGGCATGCGATAGCCCGACTGCGACGAGATCACGACGCCCGACCCGCCCTCCGCCATAACCTGGCCGAACTCCTCGAGAAGCATCGCCGTCCCATACAGGTCAACTTTCAGAATGGCCTCGATGGGCGCCTGGCTCGGCGAGACGCCTGCCGCCTGGATCAGCGCCTTGATCGGCCCGAGTTCCCTGGCCTTGCGGACCACGGCTTGCACCATGCCGCGGTCCGACACATCGGCTTGCATGGCCGTGACCTCGAAGCCGGCGTTCTCCAGGACCTTTGCGGCTTCATCAGCGGAGTTCTGGGTGTGGTTGGCGACCAGGATATGACGTCCCTGACTGACGCGGCGGGCGATGGCCTGGCCGATGCCGCCCGCGCCGATGACGACGGTGAGTTCTTTCATTTCATTGCTCCTTCATCGGCTCTGGTTGCCGCGCCTCATCACACGCGTAACAAGGTCTTGATAGCCCGGCGTTCGTCCATGGCCTTGTAGCCCTCGGCCACGTCGGCCAGGGGAATCTGCAGATCGAACACCTTGCCGGGGTTGATCTTGCGGCCCATGATCAGCTCGATCAGGTGCGGCAGGAATCGCCGGACGGGAGCCGGGCCGCCGAGCATGCCGGTCTGCGAGAAGAAGAGCTTCTGTCCGTCGAGCTGCACGCCGTGCGGCACCCCGACGTAGCCGATCATCGATCCCGGCCGGGCGACGGCCAGGGCCTGCTGCATGGACTCGCTGGTGCCGACGCACTCCAGCACGGCGTCGGCACCGATCTGGTCGGTGAGCGCCTTGATCTTGGCCACGCCGTTGTCCCCGCGTTCGGCCACGATGTCGGTCGCACCGTATTCAAGTGCCAGCTCCTGGCGCGCCTTGTGGCGACTCATGGCGATCACGCGCGCCGCGCCGAGCTGACGGGCGGCCAGCACGCCCATCAGGCCCACAGCGCCGTCGCCCACGACGACCGCGGTGCAGCCGGGCTGCACCTGCGCCGCAACTGCGGCGTACCAGCCGGTGCCGAGCACGTCGGAGGCCGCAAGCAGGCTGGGGATAAGGTCCTCGGCGGGCTCCTGGTCGAGCGCGATCAGCGTGCCGTCGGCCAGCGGCACCCGGGCGAACTCCGACTGCGCGCCGGTCATGAACTCGCGCTGCACGCACGAGGACGGAAAGCCGAAGCGGCAGTGCGGGCAGGTGTTGTCGGACAGGCAGAACGAGCCGACGACGAACTGCCCGGGCTTGACCGAAGTGACGGCGCTGCCGACCTCGACCACGGTGCCGCAGTATTCGTGGCCCATGTGCATCGGCGCGTCGATCTGGTTCAGCCCACGGTAGGGCCAGAGGTCGGAGCCGCAGACGCAGGTGGCGGCCAGGCGGATGGTCACGTCCGTCGGTTTCTGGATCGTCGGCTCGGGCATCTCCTCGATGCGCACGTCGCCGGGGGCGTAGAGCTTGGTTCCCAACATGTTGATGGCTCCTGGTGGAAGGTGATGGCGGGGCGGGCAGCGTGCAGGTCGGCATCGCCGCGGTGGCGAGGGCGTTGTCCAGCCTGGCAGGATCGCTGCGACGGAGGCGATCTCGTTGGGCTGCGCGCCCCTTTGTGGTGTCGCATGGGTGGATGAAGACTGTAGGCGCCGGGATCTCGGAGGGCAAGGCGCGGAATGCTTGCGTCAGACGCAAGGGCGGCTTGCGAATGGGGAGGGCGGGCCGGCGAAGCGGGCGCGTCCGACAGGTGCCGGCCATGCCTGCGGCGCCGGCGCCTGGCAAAGGACGCCTTGTGCTCGTTAGCTGCTGCCCCGCTCCATGAGCTCGAAGCCCAAGTCAATCCCTCTCACCACGGGAGTCGGCCGCCGGATTGGAGGAAGGCTCCGCGCACTTCCGCGTTCAACGCAAGCCGCACGGCCTCCGCGGCGCCCTCTTCGACGGAATGCGTCCCGCGAAAGCCGTTGAGGTCCGTGGCCGTGTACTCGGGCGACACCGCATTCACGACGATCGCGGTCTCCCGCAGTTCGGCTGCGAGCATGACCGTCAGCAGGTTCAGCGCCGCCTTGGAGGTGTTGTAGCCAGTCAGCTTGAATCGTGCGAACTCCCAATCCGGGTCCGCGTTCAGACTGATCGAGCCCAGGCCGCTCGAAACGTTGACGATACTGGCTGCGGGCGAACGTCGCAGAAGCGGGAGGAAGGCACGTGTGACCTGCAGCGGCCCGAAGAAGTTGGTGTCCAGGGTCCGCCGTACGACCTCGACGTCCACGATGGACGGGGGCCCGTCCGCCGCATCGAGGATGCCCGCGTTGTTCACGAGCACGTCGAGCCTTTCCGAGCGAGAGCCCACCGAGGCCACTGCGAACGCGATGCTTGACGCGTCGTTGACGTCGAGCCGAATGAACTGCACATCGTGTCCCTGCTGCCTGAACTCGACCGCGGCGGCTTCCCCTTTCGCCGGGTCGCGGGCAGCCAGCCACACGCGCAGCCCGGCCGCGGCGAGCTGCCGGACCACCTCCCGGCCAATTCCCTTGTTGCCTCCTGTGACCAAGGCGAGGCGCCGTGCACGCGGTTCTGAGTATTTGGGATCTTGCATGCAGGAAGTATTCCTCTCGAGTGCCCGCAATACAATTCGCTTATGCCGTCCCGCGCCCCAGCGACGAAAGACATAAGGAAGGCGCCGGTTCAGGCCCGATCCCACGCCACTTTCGACAGCTTGGTCGAGGCAAGCCTTCAGGTTTTGCGGCAGGTCGGCCCTCGACGAATCACTACGACCCGCGTCGCGGAGCGTGCTGGGGTGTCCGTCGGCACGCTCTACCAGTATTTCCCGAACAAGCAGGCTTTGCTGTACGCATTGCTGCAGCGACACGCGGACAGCGTCGTTGCCGAGGTTGAAGACGCCTGCAATAGCGCGAGCGGTGCCTCCCTTGACGTCATTGTGGACAAGGTCGTCGATGCGTTGATCCGGGTCAAGACCGAACGCGTGGACGAATCGAAGTTGCTCTACGTGGTCGCTGAAGATCTTGGGGGCTCTGAAATCCTGGCGAAGTCCAGCCTGCGCATGCGCAGCGCGGTGGCAGGAACGCTCGCAGCAGCGAGCGACGCGCACTTCGATGACCATGCCCTGGTGGCGTTCTTCTTTCTGTCGGCCCTCGTCGGCCCCATCCGCAACGTGTTGGAGCGCGAGTCCCCAAGCCAACTGATCGCGGATCTCCCGCAGCAGCTTCAGGTACTCGGTTTGGCCTACCTCCAGGCGGTGAGGACCTGCCCCTGACGTCGGACTGAACCGCGGGGTGCGGGCTTGCGGTGATCGCACCGGATGCCAAACTCATCAAGAAGGTTGAGTTGCCGGCGCCGCATCACGCCAATCATGCGATTTCCCCTGATGGGAAGACTGTGTTCGTGACATCGGACGTACGATGAATCTGGCGGAGGCTACTGCGGCGAGGTTCTGAAGGTGGCGAATCCGATCGGCGAATAGTCGTGATCACCCCGCCACCGCTTCCGAGGGCAAAAGCCGCTTCTCGAACTCGCAGCCGCTGCGAGTTCGGTCTGGCGATTTCCAGCTCGACCTCGCATAAGTTCATGCACGCTGGCCGCGCGCCTCGCTTGGCGCGTACCCGAAATGCGCCTTGAACGCGCGGCTGAAGGCAGCGTCGGAGGCGTAGCCGACGCGCTGCGCCGCTTCGGTCACCTTCATCCCGCCGCTGCGCAGCAGATCGGCCGCAATGGTCAGCCGCCATCGCGCAAGGTAGTGCAACGGAGGTTCCCCGACGGTCGCCGCGAAGCGTTGGGCGAAGATCGAGCGCGACATCAGTGCGACCTCTGCCAAGTCGTTTACCGTCCAGCGGCGAAAGGGATCGGCGTGCATTGCGCTCAGTGCGCGGCTGATGCGCTCCTCGCCAAGCCCAGCGAGCCAGCCCGTGCGCCGGGTCTGGGCGGCCGCCCAACTGCGCAGTGCCCGGATCACCAGCAAGTCGATCAGTCGCGAGATCATCAGCGACGAACCCGGATTCGGCACCCTCGCTTCATCGACGAGGAAGTGCGAGATCGCCGACAGCCAGGGCGGCGTCACGCCGTCACCGCGCGGGATGTGGACCACGACCGGCAATGCCGCAGTGATGGCTGGCAGCGCACTGCCTTCGAATCCGAAGAATCCGCTCACCAGCCGGCTCGCGGCACCGTCGCCGCCGATCCGCAAGGTCAAGTCCTCGCGATTGAAATGATCTGGCGCAAGCGCGTCGATGGCCTCGGCGGGCGAGTCCGGGGCGTGCGCGATCGTGTGTCCCCGCCCGTGCGGCAGCAGCACGAGGTCGCCCGCATTGACGCAGACCGCGTCTCCCTCGGACGGAATCACCCAGGCCGTGCCGACTTCGACGAAATGGAAATGGGCTGGGCCGGCGGCAAAGCGGATGCCCCACGGCGCGCCCAGATGCGCCGTGTAGACGAGTTCGCCACGCAGTCGGATGAGGGTCAGAACCTCGGAGAGAACGTCGCTGCGGGGTGCGGTCATCCCATAGGCGCCCCTAGATCCGGATTTTGGAGCATGGAATTCGGCTTGGCCGATATGGTCGATCATCGCCTCAACTCCTACCATTTGATGGCACTTTGCAACTCACTTACGAGGACATCATGAAACTTTCTTCCGCGATTATCGCAATCTCCGCCCTGATTTCAGGAGTATCTGCAGTGGCTGCAGAAACTCCTGCCGCGACCGCCAAGCCGACCATCGCACTCGTGCATGGCGCCTTCGAGGACTCCCATGTCTGGCAAGGCGTCGAGGCCAAACTGAAGTCAGACGGCTACCCCGTCCTGGTGATCGAACTGCCGGGCCGGCCCGGCGCCCCGATGTCGCCTGCCGACGTGAGCTTGGACCTGTATCGCGACACCGTGCTCAAGGCGATCGCCAAGACGACGCGCCCGGCCGTGCTGGTGGGACACAGCTTCGGCGGGATCACGATCTCGGCCGTCGCCGAAGCGGCACCCGAGAAGGTCAGGACGTTGGTCTACGTGGCCGCTTACCTGCCGCGCGACGGGCAGTCACTGGTCTCGATGGCGCAGCAGGATCCCGATGCGAAGATCGGCCCGCAGTTGCAGATCAAGAAGGAACAGGGCATCGCGGTCGTGAACTCTGCCGCGCGCGCCGATCTGTTTGCAAACGACGGTCCTGCACAGTTGCGCGCCGCGCTGCCGGACCTGATCCTCGACGAGCCATTGTCACCGCTGGCGACTCCCGTGCACCTCACGGAAGCGCGCTTCGGGCAGGTCGACAAAGTCTATGTGCACACGAGCAAGGACCAGGTCATCAGCCCCGCGTTTCAGGCCACGATGGTGAACGCCACGCCGGTGCGCAGCGAGACCACGCTTGCAACCGGACACACGCCGTTCTTCACCGACCCTGCCGGCCTCGTCGCGGCCATCGAAAAGGCCGCACGTTGACCGCACTTTCCGATGTCGGTTGATAGCCCGCCCCCGTCTCAACTTTTGCCCCGAATTGCGGCGGCCGCGGCACGGCTGGGCGCCGCGTACCCGAATTCCTCTCATTTGATTTGGAGAATCCCCATGAACCGCCTTCATTCCGTCCCCGTTGCCGAAGCCACCGGCCATGCCGCTCAACTGTTCGCTGCGATCAAGAGCGCCGTCGGCATGGTGCCCAACGCCTACGTCGGCATTGGCAGCAACAGCCCGCATGCGTTGGAAGCCGGGCTCAACCTCGATGCCGCACTCAAGAAGGGAAGCCTGAGCGGCCGCGAGATCGAAGCCGTCAAGCTGGTCGTGAGCGAGGTCGCCGACTGCGACTACTGTCTTGCCGCGCATACGATGATCGGTAAGACGCAGGGCCTAGGCGCCGCCGCGATGACGGCCCTGCGGCGCGGTGAGGCCTCGGGCGATGCGAGGCTCGACGCACTTTCGTCCCTTGCGCGCGCACTCGTCGAGACCCGTGGCCTCATCCCCGCCGACGTGCTCGACGGCGTTCGTCGCGCTGGCTACACCGACGCGCAGATCGTGGACGTCGTGCTCGCCATCACGAGCATCACGTTCACCAATCTCTTCAATCGACTCAACGACACGACCCTTGACTTTCCGCCGGCGGGCTGATCAGGCTCCGCGCGCGACCGTGACCGGAAGCTCATGACCTCCCGGGCGCTGAAGTAGCGCGCCCTTCACGCGCTCGGGCGTTGATCGGCAGCACCACACCGTCCTACGTCGCTCGGCGCACGCGAACCACAAGGTGACGAAGGGCTGACACCGGCTTGAACTCGATCGCCTGGACGCGGATACTTAAACCACGCCAGTGCGATCGCATCTGACAACGGTATCAGCTTGGCACCGGCAGCCACAGGAGCAGCACCATGACGAGCGAACTGAGGTGTCCCATTCATCACGTCGCGGGCGGCGGCGCCACCAACCTCGATTGGTGGCCGAACCAGCTGCGCGTCGATCTGCTCAACCAGCACGGAGACAGGTCGAACCCGCTGGGCGGGAAGTTCAACTACGCCGAAGAGTTCAAGAAGCTCGACTACAGGGCGCTCAAGGCCGACCTGGTCAAGTTCATGACCGACAGCCAGGGCTGGTGGCCGGCCGACTTTGGCCACTACGGCCCGCAGATGATCCGCATGGCCTGGCACGCAGCGGGCACCTACCGCACCGTTGACGGCCGTGGCGGCGGCGGACGCGGACAGCAGCGCTTCGCGCCGCTGAACTCCTGGCCCGACAACGTCAACATCGACAAGACGCGCCGCCTGCTGTGGCCGATCAAGCAGAAGTACGGGCAGAAGCTCTCCTGGGCGGACCTCCTGATCCTCGCGGGCAACGTGGCGCTCGAATCGATGGGCTTTCGCACCTTCGGCTTCGGCGGCGGCCGCGAAGACGTATGGGAGCCGGACCAGGACGTGAACTGGGGCGCCGAGCTGAAGTGGCTGGGCGTGGATCCGGAGCGCGTCACCGGCGACCGCCAGTTGACGGCACCGTTCGGCGCCACACACATGGGCCTGATTTACGTGAACCCGGAGGGCCCGAACGCCAGCGGCGACTACATGCAGGCAGCCAAGGACATCCGTGCCACCTTCGGCCGCATGGCGATGAACGACGAGGAGACCGTCGCCCTGATCGCCGGCGGCCACACCTTCGGCAAGGCGCACGGCGCCGCGCCGGAGTCGCACAAGGGGCCGGAGCCCGAGGGCGCGCCGATCGAGGCCCAGGGCCTGGGCTGGATGAGCAATTACGGCAGCGGGCACGGAAAGGACACGATCTCCAGCGGCATCGAAGTGACCTGGACCAAGACTCCGGCGCTGTGGAGCAACAACTACTTCGAGAACCTGTTCAAGTACGAGTGGGAACTCGCCGAGTCGCCGGCCGGCGCCAAGCAGTGGGTGGCCAAAGACGCGCCGGAGATCATTCCGGACGCGCACGTCCCGGGCAAGTTCCAAAAGCCCACGATGTTGACGACCGATCTGACGATGCGCTTCGACCCCGAGTTCGGGAGGATCTCCAAGCGCTTCCTCGAAGACCCGCAGGCCTTTGCCGACGCCTTCGCGCGCGCCTGGTTCAAGCTGACCCACCGCGACATGGGCCCGAAGGCGCGCTACCTGGGCCCGGAGGTGCCGAAGGAAGATCTGATCTGGCAGGACCCGCTGCCTGCAGCCGTGCACGAGCCGACCGCGGCCGACATCGCCGACCTCAAGGCCAGGATCGCAGCTTCGGGCCTTTCGGTGGGCGAGCTGGTCTCGGCGGCTTGGGCGTCGGCGTCGACGTTCCGCGGCGGCGACAAGCGCGGCGGCGCCAATGGGGCGCGCATTCGTCTGGCACCACAGAAGGACTGGGCCGTCAATAAGACGGTGCGCAAGACCTTGGCCAAGCTCGAGGAGATCCAGAAAGCCAATGGCAAGGCGTCGCTGGCCGACGTGATCGTGCTGGCGGGCGGCCTCGGCATCGAGCAGGCCGCCAAGGCGGCCGGCATCACGGTCGAGGTGCCCTTCGCGCCGGGCCGGGTCGATGCTCGCCAGGACCAGACCGATGTCGAATCCTTCGGCGTGCTCGAACCGCTGGCCGACGGCTTCCGCAACTACCGCGTCAGCAAGCTCGGTGTGCCCACCGAAGCGATGCTGGTCGACAAGGCGCAGTTGCTGACCCTGACGGCTCCCGAGACGACCGCGCTCGTCGGCGGTATGCGCGTGCTCGGCACCAACACCGACGGCAGCAAGCACGGTGTGTTCACCGAGAGGGTCGGTGTGCTCAGCAACGACTTCTTCGTCAACCTGCTCGACATGCGCACTGAGTGGAGGCCGGTGGATGCCGAGGCCGAAGTGTTCGAAGGCAGGGACCGCAAGAGCGGCAAGGTCAAGTACACCGGCACACGCAACGACCTGGTCTTCGGCTCGAACTCGGTGCTGCGCGCCTACGCCGAGGTGTATGCCAGCAGTGACGGCAAGGAGCGTTTGGTCAAGGACTTCGTCGCGGCCTGGGCCAAGGTGATGAACCTGGATCGCTTCGACCTGGCGTGAGCTGACCTCAACATCGAATTCGCGCCAAGCCGGCCCGTTTCCGGCCTCTGATGTGGGTCGGCTTGACGCTGGTCTTCTGCACCGCGGATCATGCGCTTGATACCGCCTGGAAGAAGTCGGCGCGCCTACGTCGCCGAGGTCGAAGGTGAGGCCATGTTCCTGTACGTCGGCCACGTCGCGCCGCGAAAGATTCAGAGCGCCTTGATGGTGACCAAGCCCGACCGACAAGCAGCAAGCTCCGTCTTCAACGCGACCATGCGAGGATACTTGCCTAAGACGCCTTGACCGCCTGCAGGCGGCCTAGTCTCGTTGAAACCTCGCCCTGGGGAGTCTTCGGTAATACGGCAAGAACTCACAAGAGAGCAGCGGCCTCCATTTCCACCTTCAGCCCGAAATGAAGCGGTCCAGTAGGGATGACAGCCCGCGCGGGACGCGAGGTTCCAGCCCACTGCCGATACAGCTTGTCGAAGGCGGGCCAGTTGGCGATGTCGTCTACATAGACCCGCACCTGCACCAAACGGTCGACCCGCGAGCCGGCCGCCAGCAGCGCCTCCTGCACGTTCGCCAGCACTTGGGCGACCTGGTCCTCGAACGAGGCATCGACCATGCGCGCGCCGTTGGGCGCAATGGGAAGCTGGCCAGAGATGAAAACCAATCCACCTCCCGTGCAGGCATGGCTGTAGTGGCCGCCCGGCTTGGCGAGCGAAGAGACCACGACATGGACCGGGTCGGGAGAGCTGCCAGGCGGAACCGCGTCGTTACCAGCCATGGAAGCGTCCCCAGGTCTGCAGAGAGCCGTCCTCGGCCAGTGCGTGGTACTCGGGAAACTGTGCACCGGTGGCACAAGCATGGTTGGGCAATATCCTCAGCCGCGTTCCCATGGGAAAACGGGTGACGATGTCCGTGTCCACTGGGCCCTCGTGAGACAGGATGCCGTGCTCCTGGTTTGCCGCAGACAGCAGATAACCGTCGAGGGGCTTTCCATCCAGGGTGCAGACCTGACCGTAGCCGTAGTCGCGTTGCTGCTTGGCCGTGCCCCGGTCGCGGCTCATTGCCATCCAGCCCGCATCGACGATGGCCCATCCTTTGTCGGCTTGGTGACCAATGACGGTGGTGAGCACGCTCAGCGCGATGTCCTCTTCGCTGCACACGCCGACATTGCGCATCACCAGGTCGAAGAACACGTAGACGCCTGCGCGCAGTTCGGTCACGCCTTCCAGCGATGTGGCCTCCAACGCTGTCGGCGTGGACCCCACGGAGACGACGGGGCACGGCAGGCCGGCGTTGCGCAGCCGCCCTGCAGCCCGCACGCAGCCAGCGCGCTCCTGCTCGCTCAAGTTCGCGATGGCCTGTGGCGTGCTCAACTCATAGCTGGACCCCGCATGGGTCAGCACGCCAGCCAGACGCATGCCGCCCTCGTGCAGCACGCGGCCCACCTCCAGCAACGGCTCATCGTCCGGCTTGATGCCAGAGCGATGGCCATCCGTGTCGATTTCGATGAGCACTTCGAACGGGTGGTTGTGTATGCGACCGAAGTCGACGATGGCCTGCGCCCCCTCGACGCTGTCGGTCAAGATTTGAAGCGCGCAGCCTCGCTGGCGCAGGGCCAGCGCATGGGCTAGTCGGTGCGGCGCCATGCCGACGGCGTAGAGGATGTCGGCTACGCCATGCGCAAAGAACTGCTCGGCCTCCTTCAGGGTCGATACGGTGATGCCGGTCGCACCGGCATCGCGCTGCGCAGCGACCACCTCGGCGCATTTGGTGGTCTTGACGTGCGGGCGAAAGCGCACGCCTAGAGCGTCGGCGCGTGCTTGCATGCGTGCGATGTTGCGCTTCATCCGCCGCAGCGAAACAATGGCTGCGGGCGTGTCCAGAGTGGCGAGAGTGTCTTGCATGTTGTTCGGTTCAGTCGAGGTATTCGCCCTTGGCCTTGAGCGCCGGCACGTCCTCGCGGATGCCGCGCGTGATGAGGCCGCTGACGGCTGCGGGCGTGGTATCGGCGGGCTTCGGCAGGTCAACGCCCAATCCTTCCATCTGCTTGCGCAGCGCGGCGTCAGCGACCGCATGTTGCAAGGCGCTCGTCAACCGGGCCAGCACAGGCTGCGGCGTGCCGCGCGGGGCAAAGAATGCGTTCCAGGAGCGCGCATCCAGCGAATAGCCGGCTTCGGCCGCCGTGCCGGTTTGGGGCAACTGTGCCAAGCGGGTCCCCGATAGAACGGCGATGGCCTTTATGCGCCCGCCGGCAATGTGCGGCAGCGCGGTAGTGGTCTGGTCGCACATGAAATCGGTCTGGCCGCCCATGAGGTCGTTGACTGCGGGAGCCACGCCCTTGTAGGGGATGTGGGTGACGTTCTGGCCGATGGACGACAGCAGCAGCACGCAGCCGTAGTGAGATATGGAGCCGACGCCAGCGCTCCCGTATGTGGCCTTGTCCTTGTTCTTCGCCACCCAGGCGACGAAATCCCGCAGGTTGCCGGCCGGAAGGTCGGCACGGGCCAGCAGCAGCATAGGGGCCGCGCCGGCAGGACCGATAGCTGCGAAATCCGCGACCGGGTCATAGGCGAGCTTCTTGTAGAGGGCGACGTTGGCCACATGCGTGCCGATGCCCCCGAAGGCGATGGTGTAGCCATCCGGGCTGGCCTTGATGGCCTTGCTCAGCCCAATGACGCCGTTGGCGCCTCCCAGGTTCTCTATGACGATTGGCTGGCCTAGGTTTTCCGCCATCTTCTGTGCCACGGCACGTGCCAGTGCATCACTGGGGCCGCCGGCCGGGAACGGAACAATCAGAGTGACCGGACGGGCGGGGAACGCTACATCGGCCATGGCGGCCGGTGCGGTCAGCAAAGTGGCACACAAGGCCGCGAGGCCGGCGGTCAGGCGTATCAAGAGTTTCATGGCAGGTCGTGGATGGAAGAAGGGCAATCAGGAAGCGGCAGGGTGGAAGGTCCGCAGCCATGGCAGCGCGCCCTCCAGCGTGGGCGATTCAATCTCTGCGAGCGGTGCGCCTTGGGGACGAGCCAACCCCACACGGTTGTGCCAATAGGTGCGCAGTCCGACGCTGGCGGTGCCAAACATGTCGTAGCCCGACCCCGCAACGAAAGCGGCGTCTCGTGGCGCCACCCCCAGTCGCTCCAGCGCCAGCCGGTAGGGCCGTGGGTCCGGCTTGTAGAAACCCGCTTCTTCGGAGGTGACGACCAAGTCCCAATCGACGCCCAATCGAGCTGCGGCCCGCGCTCCCAAGCGGCGCGAGCAGTTGGTCACCACGCCCAGCTTGCAGTGCGGCTTGAGCGCCTGCAGGAGTTCGGTCGCCCCGCTCCAGACAGGCAGTTCATCCCAATGGTCTTCCAGCGACTGAGCTGCGCGTGCGGGCAGCCCCACGGTGGCGGCGGCTTGGCGTACGAGGTCTTCGTAGGACACGTAAGCGCCGCAGCCATACGTCAGCCGCAGGTATTCCGCGCGCCAGGTACGGCCCATTGGTTCAGAGCCCGCAGCAGCGTTCCAAACGGTCCAGGAGTCGAGCAGCGCAGTGAGCAGGTCGAACAGCACGGCGCGGGGGCAATGGTCGCCCGTGGCGATGGCGGTGGCGGTGGCGGTGGAGGAATCTTGCATGGGGCCACTGTATGTCCGGCAGCCGCTTTCCGTTCTTCACTCTTTCGTCATCAATAGTTAAGATGAAGTTAACCATGCAGATAGAAGACCTCCGACTGGCCGCCGCGTTGCTGCGCGAACGCTCGCTCAGTGCCGCCGCGCGTTCGCTGGGCGTGACGCCCCCAGCCCTGTCGATGCGGTTGCGGAAGCTGGAAGCGACGCTCGGCTTGGTTTTGGCCAACCGCACCGCGCGCAAGCTGCAGCTGACGTCCGAAGGCGAACGATTCGGCCGCGAGGCGTACGAGCTTCTCCAAAAGTTCGAAAGCCTGCGCGAATCCCTGCAGCGCGATGACAAGCGACTGACGGGTACGCTGAGAATCGCCGCGCCTTTTGGGTATGGACGCACTCATGTCGCGCCGCTGCTTCCTCGGTTCTCGCGCTTGCACCCCAGCCTGCGCCTGCAGCTCGATTTGCGCGAGACCCCCTGGCCGGACCGGCACGATTCCGATGCCGTGGTCCACGTTGGGACGGTGCGGGATTCATCCTGGGTGGCGCATCAATTGGCGGCAAACGAGCGATGGCTGTGCGCGAGTCCTGCCTATCTTCGCCAGCACGGCACGCCGCGCAGCCCTTCGGACCTGGCCTATCACTCGTGCATCTGCATCCGCGAGAACGACGAGGACGTGACGCTGTGGCATGTGCGCTCCGTCGGCGGTACCCGCAAAGGCGAGACCCTTCGCGTCAATCCGGCTTTCATCACCAACGATGGCAGCGTGGCGCGACAGTGGGCAGAAGACGGGATGGGCCTCGTGCTGCGTTCGCAGTGGGATGCGGCAACTGCGGTCGCGGCCGGGCGCCTGGAGCGCGTGATGGCTGACTGGACGTTCGGTGCCGCTCCCGTGGTGGTGCTTGTGCCAACGCGCAAGGGCCGCAGCCCTCGGACGCAGGCCTTCGTCAGTTTTCTGGTGGAAGCAGCATCGGTGACCGAGACTTAAAAGTTCAAACAAGCCCGACAGGTGGCGCAAGGAGTGCCGTTCATTCGCTGCGAAGGCTGGTGTCGGCCATGAGCAGACCGGCGGTCGCGGCTCACAATCAAGCGTGGGGGCAACCTCTTGATGTCGATTCATGGCCGTCGAAAGCAATATGTTTGAACTAGCAGCGGACAGCTATGCCTCTTTGACCCATATTTTTAGGCCGGAGCATGTCGGTGCAGAGGTCGCGGGTACGGTCCTACCTGATCGCAGCGAGTGAGCGGAGAAGTCATCGCCGACGCCGGCGAGCGAGCAGCGCGCCTTCACGATGTCCCGAATGGCCGTGCCCGAGAGACCGTCCTGCCCGAGCTGCTCGCCCTTGTGGATCCGGCGGAAGAGGGGGCCTGAGGCGATTCCGCTGGCTTTGAGCCAGGCGCCCATCGCTTCGGACGCGATGCCGACCACCGGCTTCACGTCCTCGGGCCGCACCTTGCCGTTGTGGTTGGTCTTGGAGTTGGCCAAGGTGCAGAGGTAGGCGCCTTCATCGGCGCGGTGCAGGTTCTCGAACACCGCCTCCGAGACCTCAGATCGCCGGCGGCCGCCGGACGACCAGGCAAATAGGAGGAGGGCGCGATCACGCTGGCCCCTGAGCGAGTCGTCGCAGGTCTCCAGCACCGCCTCGAGCGGCTCCTTGGTCAAAGCGCGCTGCCTGTGCGGCGTCGCGTTGCGCTTGGCGCAGGCCCTTGCGGGTCTTGCTGATCAGGGCCTTCACCGCGGAGTCCACGCAGGGATTGGGCGGCTTGGCCAGGTGGTGGGCCATCGACAGGACCAGGCGCAGGACGGCCCGGCTCAGGCCAGGGCATCCATGAGGCCGTAATAGGCCACGCCCAGGCCGATGTAGAGGTGGCGCAGTCTGTGTAACGGCACCGGCCTGATCGGCGATACCGGATAGGGCAAGGACTTGCCCACGGCGATGCGCTGCGCGATGGCCCGGCCGAGCTGGGTGGCCATCGCGATGCCCCGGCCGTTGTAGCCCATGGCGATGGTGACGCCGGGTGCCGGCTCGTGCACATGCGGCATGAAGTCGCGCGTGATGGCGACCCGGCCCGCCCAGCGGTATTCGAACTCCAGGCCCTTGAGCGCCGGATACAGGCGCTCCGCCGAACGGATCAGGTGGGCCCAGTCGGCCGCCGAGTCCGGATCGCTCGTCGGGCCGCGTCCGCCCAGCACGAAACGCCCTTGCGAGTCCTTGCGGAAATACAACAGCAGGCGCCGCGAATCGGACGCTACTTCCAGGCCCGGCAGGATCTGCCGGTCGAGTTCCGGCGACAGCGGGCGTGTGGCCACGATGAAGCTGTTGGCCGCGAGAACCGTACGGCTCAGGCGTGGCCACAGCCGGTCGGTATAGCCATTGGTGCCCAGCACCACATGCCGGGCGCGGACACGCCCGCCCCGCTCGGTAGTCGCTTCCCAGGTGTCGTTCACGCGTTTCAGGGAACTGACCCGCGCCTGCCCGTACACCCGCGCGCCCGCGCCGGTCGCGGCGGCCACCAGGCCGCGTACATAGTTCAGCGGATGGATGCTGCCGGCCCGCAGGTCGACCCAGCCGCCGGCGAATGCTTGCGTGCCCAGGCGCGCGGCCATCTGGTCGCGGTCGAGCAGCTCCACGGGCGCACCGCGCTCGCGCCACTGCGCGGCCCGCTCGTGCAGGCTGCCCAGCAGCGCCGGCGTGTGGGCCGGCTGGATCCAGCCCTTGCGCACGGGCTGGCAGTCGATGCGGTATTTCTCGATCAGGTCGAACACCGTGTCGGCGGCCGATCCGATCAGGTCGATCAGAGGTTCGGCCCGCTCGGCGCCATACATGTCGATCAGGGCCTTGGGGTCGTACTTGAGGCCGGGGATGACCTGCCCGCCGTTGCGCCCCGAGGCGCCCCATCCGGGCTCCTCGGCCTCCAGCACGCAGGCGCTGACGCCCGCCTCGGCCAGGTGGAGCGCGGTGGACAGTCCGGTGAATCCGCCGCCGATGATCAGGACGTCCACCGTGTGGGATCCGTCGAGTCTTTCGGTCACGGGCGGCGGCACGGCCGTCGCCGACCACAGGGAGCGGAAACGCCCCTCCCCGGCCCCCAGGCCATGGCTGCGTTGGGTGCTCATGGGATCAGCCCAGTTCTGGAAATTCGAAGGGTGTGCTATCCGCGAAACGACGCAGGACGTTGCCGGTGATCGCGGATACGTTGTTGTCGTAGCCGTTCCACGCCAGCGAGGCGCACCAGGTGATCGAGCCCGTTGCGAACAGCGCGCCGCCGCCTACGCATTCGTAGAAGACGAGGTCGGCATGGCAGGTCTTGGCTTCCTGGCCGTTGATGGTCGGATGGTGGTAGAGGGTCTCTTCCGGGGCCAGGTTGTAGTAGCGCGTATGGTTTTCCGAGCGTGCCAGCACCAGCGCGTGGGGAGGCGTCCCCAGCAGCACGTCGGCCCGGTCGATCTCGTCGCCCGCCGCGCCGCCGCCGCTGCTGCCGAAGTTGCCGATGATTTCGTCACCGACCCCCTCGAAGATGAAGCTGGCACGCGGGTCGTGGCTTTCCGCGCGGCGCCGGTAGTAGGACGACGCGTCGAAGCCGGTGGCGGCGGTGCCGACGCCGACCAGCGACTGCGGCGCCTTGCCGATGCGGCGCCACAGGCCGCCGTACTCGCCGGTAAAGCTGTGATAGCTCTCGCCGGGCGGGGTCTCCCAGTAACGCGCACCGGATTCCGCACGGCGCAGCTCCATCACCCAGGGCTTGTCCGGGTGGTACGCACAGCGCCAGTAAAAGCCGTTGCCGCCGAGGTACATCAGCCGACCGCCGTTCGCCTGGAACTCGGTCATCGTGTCCCACATCGGGGTCGTCCAGTACTCCGGATGCGCGCCGGTGAGGATCACCGAGTAGCCGCTCAGCGCCTCGATGCCCTCGTGGTGCAGCATGTCGTCGCTGATGACGTCGTACTCGAAGCCCTTGGCGTCGAGCCAGTCGATCAGCTGAGTGTCGCCGTTGAGCGACCAGGTGCGCTCCAGCAGGTGCATGCTGAAGACCGGGCGCAGACGCGAGGAGTAGTAGACGCCGTAGCCATCGCTGTGGGTGTCGTACATGGACGGGCCCAGCTCGCGGTGTTCACCCAGGTACTGGTCCCAGGGATTGATGACGGCAAACGCGCCCGCCTTGGATTCCATGCCGTCCTCGTCCAGGCGGTAATGCGAGTTCGAGTACGCCATGTAGGTCGCCGTCGAGGCCAGGAAGGCAATTTTCTTCCTGGCCGCGCCGGCGGCCGGCCGCACCACGAAGGCGAGATGCGGTGCTCCTTGCCCTCGCCGCTCAGGCGCATGGCGTACAGGCCGCTCGGGAGATCTGCCGGGACCCGGTAATGGAAGTCGATCTCCCATTGCGCATCGCCCAGGTTGTCGTCGTGGAAGTGCACCGCGGCGAAGTGGTCGGGGCGCTCCACCCAGCGCTGGCAGGTGGTGTCCCAGCGGATGCCGGGCACGCCGCGCGCAGGCAGGTGATTCAGTTCGCCCCGGCGTGCGGGCGCGGCGCCGTCGACGATGAAGTCGCTCATGATCTCCTGGGCGAAGTCCCAGGCCATGAGGGGCGCGACGCCATGCTCGCGCGCTTGCGGCGGCTTGAGCAGCTGGCGGGCCTGTGCATGGTCGGCCAGCGCGGGCAGCAGCGTGAGCGAATCGATGCGGCCGTTGTAGGGCGCCGATGCGAATTCGCGTTTGCCGTCGTGCCCCAGGTCCGCGCCGATGGCGAAGGGCAAGCGGTCAAGCCCCTCGGGCAGTGCGGCGCGGACCTGGATCGTCCGGGCCGAGGCACTGTTGAAGGCGTGCGTCGGGCTCAGCGGGGTTTGTTCCAGGGCGATGGTGCCGGCTACGGCATCGATGGCCACGCTGACCATGTACCACTGGCGCGTCGCCATCGGTTTGGCGAGGCGGACCTCGTCCTGCGAGTGTTCGTCGCCCTGGAGCCAGGTCAGGCAGCCCGCCGGGTCGATGGCCAGCTTGTAGCCGCAGCGGGTCTTGGCGTCCCAGCGCCCGAAGACCGTCTGCCAGTTCCCGTTGCCCGGCAGCGTCGGCATCATGCCCAGCAGCCAGGTCTTGCGGCCCAGGGCCGCCTCCTCGAATGCGTCCACGCGAGCATAGGAGCCGGCATGGGTCTCCTGCTTGCGGCCGGGCAGCGCGCCTGCGACGTTCGCCGCGACCACGGTTTCCTTCAGGCCTGGCGCGCCGGGCGAGTTGTCGCCGCAGCGGATGCGTACCAGGTCGGCCTGGTAGCTGGCCACGTTCTCACAGCTGACCCGGAACTCCATCACTTCGTCCGGCGAAGCGGTCCAGGTATTGGCATAACCCAAAATCTCGTACATCTCTATCCAATCGAATTGCGTTCAATCCAGAAATTCAAAACGGTGTTCAGTCCAGGTCGGCCGGCCATGGAATCTGCGTGTGAATGGCCCAGCGGATCTTCAAGAGCCGCCAGCTGGCGTCGGCGACCTTGTCGTGCCGGCCTTCGAGCAGACGGATCGGGTCGCCGCGCTTTTCACCCAGCACGCCGATGGCCCATTCGCGATGAGGCACGGTGCAGACGATGACCTGCTTGCCCGCCATCGGCTCCATGCGCAGCCGGTTCAACAGGCGGTTGAGCTCGAGCGGGCGTGTGTGGGTATTGGTTGTCTTGAAGTGCGCCAGCAACGCGGCATCCTCGGGCTTGATCTCGTACATCTTTTTTTCTTTCAAAAATGATTCAGGGTCGGCTTTTCTTCTCGGGTGCCGAGAACAGCTCCAGGCCCACCGTGCGCTCCAGGAAAATCACGATCGCGATGGTGATCAACACGAGGAAGGTGGAGATGGCCGCGATCACCGGACTACCGCGCTCCTGGATCTCGGTCAATATGCGGATCGGCAATGTCGTGACCTCCGGACCGACCAGGAAAATCGTGACCGTTGCTTCATCGAAAGAAATGATGAAACAGAAGATGAACGCCGTGATCAGCCCCGGGCGGATCAGCGGCAGGATCACCGTCCACAGCACCCGCCCGGGCGTGGAACCCAGGCTCATCGCGGCCTCAGACATGGAGCCGTCGATCTTCCGCAGCGAGTTCAATATCGGCCGGTAGGCAAAGGGCAAGGTAATGATGCAATGCGCCAGCACGATGCCCAGGTAGCTGCCGCTGATACCCAGCAGCCCGGCCATGCCGAGAAAGGCCACGCCAAGCGCCGCATTGGGAAACACCAGCGGGAGCATCACCAGGTTTTCGACCAGGCCCGATCCCTTGAAGGATTTCTCGTTGAGCACCAGGGCCGCCAGCAGCGCCAGCAGCGTGCTGACCAGCGCCACCACCACGGCCAATCCGGCACTCGTCAGCAGCAGCCAGGTCCACTGGTCGTCGCGGAGAAACTCCTCGTACCAACGCAGGGAAAATGGCGCCAGCGGCATGGTGAAGTAGCCGTTCTTCACGAAGGAGGAAACGGCCACCACGACGATGGGCAGGGGCAGGAAGGCGAAGAGCACCACCCCCAGGATTTTCAGCATCGCGGATTTCATCGCACACCCATGCCGGAAACTCGGCGCGCCACCCGTTTCTCGTACTGCTGGAGCGGAATCACCAGGATGAACGCCGTCAGCAGCAGCACGATGGCCATGCTCGACGCCTTTGGGTAGTCGAAGACCGAGAAAACGTCCTGGTAGATCTGCGTGGCCAGCATGCCGTCGCGCACGCCGCCCAGCAGCAGCGGCGTCACGATCGCGCCGGTGGCCAGCAGGTAGACCAGCACGCAGCCCGAGAGCACGCCCGGCAGGCTGATCGGCAGCGTGACGCTGACGAAGGTCTTCAGCGGGCTGGCGCCCAGCGTCTGCGAGGCCTCCTCCAGTGCCCGGTCCTGGTAGAGCAGGACCGCCAGGATCGAGATGATCATGAACGGCACGAACACATGCACCAGGCCGATGACGACGCCGGTCGTGTTGAAGATCAGGCGCAGCGGCGAGTCGACCCATCCCAGCGCCTGCAGGAAAGAGTTGATCGTTCCGCGCGGCCCGAGGATCACCACCCAGCCGTAGGTGCGCACCACCACGCTCACCAGCCAGGGCGTAATCACCAGCATCATCAGCAGGTTCCGGTTTCCCTGGTGGCGAGCGATCATCCAGGCGATGGGATAGCCCAGCAACACGCAGACGATCGTGACGGCGACGGCGATGACCATCGTCCGGATCAGGATCTGCACATAGTCCGCGCGCTCGAAGAAGTTCAGGAAGTTGCCCACCCCCCAACCCTCGTTGACGCGGACCGATTCGATCATCAGGTAGCCGACACCGACCAGGAACAGCACGAGCAGGATTCCGGGCGGTATCAGCAGCCACCGTGGCATTTGCGTATGTCGCATGTTGCTATGGCGCCCGAGGATTATTTCGGCGCGTTGGCCATGGCCTTCTCGACCATGCTCATGCGGTCCTTGCGAGTGCGGGCGATGAGCATCCAGTCAGGCTGGTAGAGCGACTGCAGCAGCGCCGGCAGCGGCTGGCCGAGTTCCTTTTCCAGCGCGGGCGGCAGCACCGCCGTCGAATTCAAGGGCATATAGCCGGCCAATTCCGCAAGACGGATCTGGCCTTCAGGCTGCGCCACGTAGTTCAGCCACTGCATGTATTCGTTCTTGCCGGTCGCGCCCTTGGGCACCACGACGAGGTAAGGAATGCTGAGCCCGCCTTCCTTGGGCGTGACCATCTGGAGGTTCTTCATCCCCTCCCGGCGCATCTCCCACACGCGGGTCGAGTAGTACGGAGCCGCCACCACTTCGCCGCGTTGCAGCAGCTGGTTCATCTGCGCCATGGAGCTGTACATCGCGAGCGAATTGCCCGCCAGCGCGCTCAGCAGCGGCAGGCCCTTGGCCGGGTCCTTTTCCGTGCCGCCGGAGGCCACGGACAGGATGGTCAGGTCATAGGCGGAGCTATACACCGGCCGGGTGATGGCCAGCTTGCCCTTCCATTTGGGATTGCCCAGCTCTTTCCAGGAAGAGAAATCCGATGACTTGGCCAGATCCGTATTCACGGCGATGCCGTAGTAGGCGAAATAAGTGCTCACGCCAACCACCCGGCCGGCCGGAGTCTTGAGCAGGAACTTCTCCGGCACATCCTTGAGCGCCGGGATGTCCTTGGGATCGAAATCCTCCAACAGTCCGTCGTCATACATCTGCACCGCCTCGAACAGCGAGGCGATGGCCGCGTTGTACTTGGGGGCGTCCTTCTGCGCGCGGATCTGGGCTTCCGGGCTCGGCACCTCGACGATCGTCACCGGATAGCCCTTGGCCGCGGTGAAGGGCTTTCCGAACGCCTCCCTCCAGCCCTTGCCGACGCCGCCGCCCCATGTCGCCATGGTGATGCCTTGGGCCGATGCCATGCCGGCCGTCATCAGGCAGGTGATGGCAATCAGGACTGGTTTGAAAAACTTGCGCGAGGATTTCATGGTTGACCTTTGAAAGAAATCGAGTCAGAGAGCGACAGTGACGACGTCCGCGTCATCCCAGGTGAGACCGAGCTGGCTTCCCACGGCGGGAAGTTCGCGCACTTCATTGGCCCGCCAGTCGGCGACCAGCGTGGTGTTCCCGCATGCCAACCAGGCCCGGACGTTCTGGCCGGCATAGGCGTAGCGATCGACCCGGGCCGCCACGCGTGCGTCGAGTGCATTTGAGATGCGGATGTTTTGCGGACGCAGCGAGGCGCCGAGCGACTGGCCCGCCGGCGTGCGGCCTTCGGCCAGGGATAGCTCCACGCCGAGGTCGGCCAGCGGCAGCACCATCGCCCCGGCCGGTCCCGCCGCCACGGTTCCGCAGAAGAAATTGGTATCGCCGACGAACTCCGCGACGAAGCGGGTGCGCGGCTTTTCGTAGATCTCCTGGGGCGTGTCGACCTGCTCGACCTGGCCTTTGCGGAAGACCGCGATGCGGTCGGACATCGTCAGCGCCTCTTCCTGGTCGTGGGTGACGAAGATGAAGGTGGTGCCGAGCGTCTGCTGGATCTGCTTGAGCTCCAGCTGCATCTGCCGCCGGATCTTCATGTCGAGCGCGCCCAGCGGCTCGTCGAGCAGCAGCACGCGCGGCTCGGTCACGATGGCGCGTGCCAGCGCCACGCGCTGGCGCTGGCCGCCCGAGATCTCGCCCGTGTAGCGCTCGCCGAAGCCCTCCATGGCCACCATCTCCAGTGCCTTGGCCACCTTCTGGCGGATGGCATCGGGCGCGGTCTTCATGTTCTTCAGGCCGTAGGCGATGTTCTGCGCGACCGTGAGGTGCGGGAACAGCGCCAGGTTCTGGAAAACCATCCCGATCGGTCGGCGGTACGGAGGCGCGTCGAGGATGGACTGGCCGTCGATGCGGATGTCGCCTTCGCTCGGCGTCTCGAAGCCCGCGATCATGCGGATCAGCGTGGTCTTGCCGCAGCCGCTCGGGCCGAGGAAGGTCAGGAACTCGCCATCCCGCACGCTCAGGTCGGTGGGCTCAAGCGCGCGGCTGGAGCCAAAACTCTTTCCTACCCCGCTCAACTCGAGGATCGGTTTGGGGGTGATGGAAGGCTGAAGGAAAGACATGTCGCTCGGGGCCATTCGTAAAGAAGTACGACTTACAACAGAATCGCATGCATTGTGTATAGACGTTACTGTATTGTCAATCTTGGTTCTCGTATCGATATACGATACGAGTTTGCGGTATAGTGAGCTGATCGGAGACAGAGCCATGGAAACAACGCCACCCGAGCGGAACGACCCGCTCTTCAATACGTCCCTGGACAAGGGGCTGGCAGTGCTCTCGGCTTTTCGGGGCCGGCGCTCGCTCAGCCTCAGAGAGGTCGCGGAAGCGCTCGGCATCACGAAGAGTTCCGCCCAACGCATCGTCTACACCCTGGAAAAGCTCGGTTTCGTGCGGCGCCCGGAGCCCGGCGCCAAGTACCAGCTCACGCTCAAGATGATGGAACTGGGCTTTGCCTACCTCTCCAACGACTCGCTGATCGAGGTCGGCGGGGCCTTCCTGTCGGAACTCACCAATGCGACGGGCGAGACCTGCAACCTCACCGAGCCGCTGGAGACGAACATGGTCTATGTCTCGCGCGTGGTGTCGCCGCAGTTCATCCCGATCCACCTGGCCATCGGCAGCCGCATCCCGATGTACTGCACGGCGTCGGGCCGCGCCTACCTGAGCGCCCTGCCCGAGGAGGAAGCCTTGGCGCTGATCACCGCCTCACCGCTGGAGAAGCACACCTACTGGACGGAGACCGACCCCGAGAAAATCATGATGCTGCTCGTCCAGGCCAAGCGCGACGGTTTCGCCTCGAACAAGGAGGAATACATTCTGGGCGACATGACCATCGGGGCGCCCGTCATGGGCCGCAGCGGCAGGCCCCTCGGCGCGGTGCACGTGGTAGCGCCGACCAGCCGCTGGACGCTGGAGTCGGCCTGCGCCAAGCTAGCCCCGCACGTGATCAAGTCGGCGCGCGGCATCGGCACGGCGGTGCACGCGGCGACTTGAGGGCCTCGCTCAACGCCACCTTGAACACACCGGCATCGGCCTCAAAACTGAAGGGCGCGGCTCGCGCCTTATAGGAAAGAAGGCTGGCTATCACTTCGCGCGCTTGCGGATTGGCCGCGAGCGAGATCGAGCTCTATGCGCGTCCCATCGCGCAAGGTAGCCACCGATGGCGGCAGAGGCTCCACGTGCGTACCACGGCCTTCGAGATCGCGCAGGGCGACGGCGTTGCGATCGTTGGCCCGCGCATTCGATCGCAAGGCGCTTGCGTGGGCCGACTGGCAAACGATCGCGTGCAAGTCGGCGCGCTCGGCGGAAATTCCGGATAAGCGCCGGAGTTGCGAAAAGTTCAACGCACTCTACGAGGTCAGACGGTAACGGTCGGCATTGCACGAACGATGATCTCGGGGTCATCGTCCGTGTGGGCCTTAATCCTGAAGACACACGTACTTGAGTTCCAGGTAGTCATCGATGCCATGCCGCGAGCCTTCGCGGCCCAAGCCCGACTGCTTTACGCCTCCGAACGGCGCAACTTCGTTCGAAATCAGCCCGGTGTTGACGCCCACCATTCCGGTCTCCAGGGCTTCACTGACGCGCAGGATGCGACGCCGATTTTCGGTGAACACGTAGGCCGCGAGTCCGAACACCGTGGCGTTGGCCATTGCGATGGCCTGTTCCTCCGTCTCGAAGCGAAACAGTGGCGCGACGGGGCCGAAGGTTTCCTCATTGGCGATACGCATCGCCTGCGTCATGCCCGTCAGCACCGTGGGCTTGAAGAAATTGCCGCCGAGCGCATGGCCGTTGCCGCCGGTTTGCAGCTTCGCGCCCAAGGTCAATGCATCGTCGATGTGTTGGCGCACCTTGGCGACGGCTCGCGCATCGATCAATGGGCCCTGCGTGACACCCGGCTCCAGCCCATTGCCGACGCGCAGTGCCTCGACCGCCTTCACCAGCCGGCGCGCGAGTTCGTCGTAGATGCCGGCCTGCGCATAGATCCGGTTGGCGCACACGCAGGTCTGCCCCATGTTCCGGAACTTCGAGGCCATGATTCCCTCGACTGCGAGGCCAAGATCGGCATCGTCGAAGACGATCAGCGGCGCGTTACCGCCGAGTTCCAGCGACAGCTTCTTGACGGTCGGCCCGCACTGCTGCATCAACAGGCGGCCGACGTCGGTCGAGCCGGTGAAACTGAGCTTGCGCACCGCATCGCTTTCGCACACAGCAGCGCCGATTGCAGCGGCATCGCCGACCAAGATCTGCAACACGCCGGGCGGGATGCCTGCCTCTTGCGCCAGGACGCCGAGCGCGAGCGCGCTCAGCGGCGCGAGTTCCGCGGGCTTCACGACGATGGTGCAGCCCGCCGCCAGCGCCGGACCGACCTTGCGCGTGATCATCGCGGCCGGAAAATTCCACGGCGTGATCGCGGCGCAGACGCCGATCGGCTGCTTCAGCACCAGCATGCGTTGGCCATCCCGCTGCGACTGGAGCACTTCACCGTCGATGCGCTTGCCTTCCTCGCCGAACCATTCGATGAACGAAGCGGCATAGGCGATCTCGCCGCGGGCCTCTGCCAGTGGCTTGCCCTGCTCAAGCGTCATCAGGCGCGCCAGGTCGGCCTGATGCGTCAGCATCAGGTCGGCCCAGCGGCGCAGGATTGCGGCGCGATCTCGCGCCGTGCGCGCGCGCCAAGACGGCAGCGCGGCTTCAGCTCCCGCAATGGCGCGCTCGGCCTCCACGCGTCCCATGCTCGGCACTAGGCCGACCAGGTCTCCTGTGGCCGGATCCCTGACCTCTAGGGTTCGTTCGTCGTCGGCCGCAACCCATTGGCCGTCGATCAGACAGGCGCTCTTCAGCAAATTGGGGCGTACCAACCCGATATTGCGCATGGCACTCATGCCTGCAACGCGCCGTCGAGGATGCCCAATGCGCGCTCGAATAGCGCATCTGGAATTGTCAAGGGGAAAAGGAAACGAACGACGTTGCCGTGCATGCCGCAGCTCAGCAGAATCAGGCCTTGCTCCAGCGCAGATGATTGCACGCGCCGCACCGCCTCGGCGTCGGGCGCGCCGGTTGCAGGATCCCGCAGTTCTATCGCCACCATGGCGCCTTGCGCGCGCACGTCAAAGATAGACTTGTTCGACTCCTTGGCCGCCAACAGCCGCGCCACCAGCCGCGCTCCCAGCGTGGTGGCGCGGGCACAAAGTTGCTCGTCCTCGATCACGTCGAGTACCGCGTGGGCCGAGGCCACCGCCAGCGGATTGCCTGCATAAGTGCCGCCCAGGCCACCGGGCGCCGGGGCGTCCATGATCGCGGCGCGCCCGGCGACTGCCGAGAGCGGCATGCCGCCTGCGAGGCTCTTGGCCATGGTGACCAGGTCGGGCTCGACGCCGTGGTGCAACATCGAAAACAGCTTGCCGGTGCGGCCAAAACCCGTCTGGATTTCATCGGCAATCATCACGATGCCGGATGCATCGCAGAGTGCGCGAAGCCCCTTCATGAGCTCGGTCGGCGCGACGTTGAAGCCTCCCTCGCCCTGCACCGGCTCGATGATGATCGCCGCGACGCGCTGCGGATCGATGTCGGTCTTGAATAGCTGTGAGATGGCGGCTAGCGCGTCGGCCGCGGTCACGCCCTGTGCGGCGCTCGGGAATGGCACGTGGAACACGTCACCAGGGAACGGACCGAAGCCGACCTTGTACGGTGTCACCTTGCCGGTCAGCGCCAGGCCCATCAGCGTGCGGCCATGAAAGCCGCCTCCGAACGCGATCACGCCCGGACGTCCTGTGTGAGCTCGGGCGATCTTCACGGCATTCTCGACCGCCTCGGCGCCGGTCGTGAAGAAGGCGGTCTTCACGGGACCGCTGATCGGCACCAGCTCGTTGAGCCGTTCAGCCAACGTAACCACCCCTTCATACGGGACGACGTGGAAGCAGGTGTGGGTGAAGCGCGCCAACTGCTCCGCAATCGCGGACTCGACGCGCGGATGGCGGTGCCCGGTGTTGAGTACGGCGATACCGGCGGCGAAGTCGATGTACTCCCGGCCCTCCACGTCCCAGAGGCTGGCATTCTCGGCGCGGTGAGCGAAGACATTGCACATCACACCCACTCCGCGGGGCGTAGCTGCAAGTCGTCGGGCATGGAGGTCGTTGTTGTTGATCATGTTGGTTTGGGTGGAGTGATTTCCGGAGATCTGATTGAATGCGAGATTGGCACCACAGGAAAGATCCACTTTCTTTTCTCGATTGGGGCCAATCCGAGAGCCAACGAATGAAATCCATCTGCGCCGACCTGGTGCTGCAGCGACTGGCTGCCGACGAACGAATCGCCCTCAACCGCCGGCTCTATGACTGCCTGCGCGAGGCGATCCTCGACGGCAGCCTGCCGCCGTCAAGCGCGCTGCCGGCCTCACGCGACCTGGCGCGCGAGGCCGGCATGTCGCGCAATACCGTGCTGCACGCGTACGCGCAGCTGCAGGCCGAGGGCTATCTGCATTCGCGTGTCGGCAGCGGCACCTTCGTGGCTGAGACCACGCCCGACAGCCTGTTGAGTGCCGGCCGCGCACGCAGCGCGGAGCAAGCCGGCGCACCGTCGGTGCGGCTCGCCAAGCGCGCGCAGGCGCAGCTGGCCAATGCCTCCGCAGCGCCGCAGCAATGGGGCGCCTTCATGCCCGGCGTGCCCGACGTGACGCAGTTCCCGCACCGCACCTTCAGCCGCATCCTGATGCGCCTGTGGCGCGCGCCGGCGCCCGAGTTGCTGACCTATTCGCATGGAGGTGGCCACCCGGAGCTGCGGGCCGCGATTGCAGAGCACCTGGGCGTGGCGCGTTCGGTGCGTTGCGATGCCGACCAGGTGCTGGTGACTGAAGGGGTGCACCAGGCGATCGACATGACGCTGCGCATGCTGGTCGACCCGCGCGACACGGTGTGGGTCGAAGAGCCGGGCTACTGGGGCTTTCACAAAGTGCTGCAGATGGGTTCAGCACGGGTTCGTGCACTGCGCGTCGAGGCCGGGCTCGCGGGCTGGCCGCGCGGGGGTGCCACGCCGCGGCTGATCTTCGTTACACCGTCGCATCAATACCCCCTGGGTTCGGTCATGAGCTTGGCGCGACGACGCGAGCTTCTGGACTTCGCGCGCGCCTCGGGCAGTTGGATCGTCGAGGACGACTACGACAGCGAGTTTCGCTTCGCCGGCCGCCCGATCCCGGCAATGCAGGGGCTGGAGGCCGACAGCCCGGTGATTTACGTCGGGACTTTCAGCAAGACGCTTTTCCCGGGACTGCGCGTGGGCTACATGGTGCTGCCCCGAGTGCTGGCCGAGCCGTTTCGCACCGCGCATGCCGACCTCTACCGCGAAGGGCATGCAATCACGCAGGCGGCGCTGGCCGAGCTGATCAACCAGGGCCATTACGCCGCACACATCCGGCGCATGCGCGTACTGTATGGGCGCCGGCGCGCGCTGCTGGCGGGACTGATCGACGAGCACCTCGGGCCGACGTATCTCGATGCGCAGTCGAGCAACGCCGGCCTGCACCTGGTGCTGCGCCTGCCCGATGGAAACGATGACGTGACCATTGCGCAACAGGCCCAACAGCGCGGCGTGCTGACGCGGCCACTATCGCGCTATTACGCCCGAGGCGGCGCGCGCCGCGGGTTGCTGCTGGGTTACGCCTGCGTCCAGGACGAACACATTGCGCCCGCGTTCGAGGCATTGCTGGAATGCCTGCGATGAAGAACGGCTCTGGTGCAAACTCTCGGTGCGCTCGCATGACTTCAGTCAGCGGCGCGCCGGAAGTCAGGCCGAGAGCACTGCATTCCAGATGGCAGGTACGGCTTGGCCGCGGAGACGCAGCTTGGCGAGGTTGAATTGGCCCTTGCGGATACGGTGGAGCAACTCGACGCCAGCGATCGTCACTGCCGCGCGGCCGAAATCCTTGAAGCCGAGCATCGGCTTGATGCGCGACTTCACGCCTCGATGGGGCTTTGTCGCGTTGGCGATGACGGTTTGCAAAGCTCTGGCAAAGGATTGATGACTCAGAAGGCGGCGGACGGATTTTGGGCGCTGCCTGTGAAGAGGCGCCATGCTTCGAATTGCGCGGCCAGTTGTTTGCGATAGAGCGATGCGCGCAGCAGATGGCGCTTGAGGGCGAAGTGCTGGCGGATGGGACCGAAGCTCGAGAGAAAAGACTGCGTGCGCTCAGGCCGGCGAAATCCTCGCATGCGCCGCTCGCGCTCACGGGTGGGTCGATGGCTGTTCTCGGCACGGTTGTTCACGCGCGCACAGGCCTTCACGAACACGTGCCGCACGGGCGCAAGCTCAGGGAACTCGGCCTTGGCAGCCCGATAACTTCGCGCAGCATCACGAACATCTCGTCCAGATGCCAGGTCGATCCCGGCGTGCGGCTTGCGGCTTGCGCCCTTGGCGCCATGGGCAAAGCTCGCAACGTGACAATGCCGCCGCCACCACACGAAGCGTCTCTTGTCAGTTCGCAGCAAGCAAGACATCGATAATTATGAATTCAGTTCCGCGCGATGTCGGGACCATCACAAGGAGACATGCCGCATGAGCCGATACGCAGAGTTCTATCGTCGTTCCATCGATGCGCCCCAGGCCTTCTGGGCTGAACAGGCGGCCTTGATCGAATGGAATACGCCGCCTCGCCAGGTGCTCGACACCAGCAATCCGCCCTTCGTCCGATGGTTTGCCGGTGGCACGACCAATCTCTGCCACAACGCGGTGGATCGCCATGTGCCGGTGCGTGGGGATCAGGCGGCGCTGATCTTTGTCTCGACGGAGACCGGCGTCGAGAAGACCTACAGCTTCAAGGAACTGCATGCCGAGGTGCAGCGCACCGCGGCCAGCCTGATGGAGCTCGGCGTCCGCAAGGGTGACCGCGTGCTGATCTATATGCCGATGATTCCGGAAGCGGCGTGCGCGATGCTCGCTTGCGCCCGTATCGGCGCGATCCATTGCGTCGTGTTCGGCGGCTTTGCGAGCGGTTCGCTGGCTTCGCGGATCGAGGATGCCGCACCGAAGGTCGTTGTCAGCGCCGATGCCGGGTCGCGCGGTGGCCGCGTGCTGGCCTACAAGCCGCTGCTCGACGAGGCGATCCGTCTCTCGTCGCACAAGCCGGAGGCGGTGTTGCTGGTCGACCGGGGACTTGCACCCATGAACCTGGTCGAGGGGCGCGATCATCTCGCGAGCGCGCTGTTCGAGAAGCATCGCGAGGCCCGGGTGCCCTGCGTGTGGCTCGACGCGACCGATATCAGTTACACCATCTATACGAGCGGTACCACCGGTCGTCCCAAGGGTGTGCAGCGCGACACCGGCGGATATGCCGTGGCGCTGGCGGCGAGCATGAAGCACATCTTCGACGGCCGCGCCGGCGAAACCTATTTTTCCACCAGCGACATCGGCTGGGTGGTCGGACACAGCTACATCGTCTACGGGCCGTTGATCGCCGGCATGGCGACCATCATGTATGAAGGCATTCCGACCCAGGGGCTGGATCGCCAGCCTGATGGCGGCATCTGGTGGCAACTGGTCGAGAAGTACAAGGTCACGGTCATGTTCAGCGCCCCGACGGCGGTTCGCGTGCTGAAGAAGCAGGATCCGGCGCTGCTGAAGAAGTACGACCTGTCGAGCCTGCGGGCGCTCTTCCTCGCCGGCGAGCCGCTCGATGAACCGACCGCACGCTGGATCAGCGAAGGCCTGGGTGTGCCGATCATCGACAACTACTGGCAGACAGAGTCAGGCTGGCCCATCCTGACCATTGCCAATGGCGTGGAGCGGGCTCCGAGCAAGTTCGGCAGTCCGGGCATTCCGATGTACGGCTACAAGGTGAAGATCCTCCATGAGTCCACGGGCGAGGAACTGACCGGTCCGAACGAGAAGGGCGTCGTTGTGATCGAGGGTCCGACGCCGCCGGGCTTCATGCAGACCGTGTGGAAGGATGACGAGCGATTCGTCAACACCTATTGGAAGAGCGTGCCGGGCAAGCTGGTCTACTCGACCTTCGATTGGGGTATCCGCGACGCGGATGGCTACTACTACATCCTTGGTCGCACGGATGACGTGATCAACGTCGCCGGCCATCGCCTCGGCACGCGGGAAATCGAGGAGAGTATTTCGGGACATGCCGGCGTGGCCGAAGTCGCCGTGGTCGGGGTGGCCGACGCGCTCAAGGGACAGGTCGCGATGGCCTTCGTCGTCCCGAAGGACGGCGCGGCCCTCTCGGATTCCGGGGCCGCCATGCGGCTCGAAGGCGAGGTGATGCAGCGGGTGGCCGACGATCTCGGTGCGCTGGCCCGCCCCGCACGGGTGCGCTTCGTGAGCGCCTTGCCCAAGACGCGCAGCGGCAAATTGCTGCGCCGTGCCATCCAGGCGGTGTGCGAGCAGCGTGACCCGGGCGACCTGACGACCATCGACGACCCTTCGACGCTCCAGCAGATCCGGCAGCTTCTCGCTCCCTGACGAAATCGACGACATTTGTCTCGCTCATGGAAGGCCTGACAGCCCGCGCCGCGCGACCCGATCGATGACGTGGCACAATCCGCCGGTACTCGGGCCCTTCCAGCCACAGTCGCATCCGCCAACCGGTTCAGCCGTGTCGCGGAAGGTTTCTTAACCAACTCGTGCTTCCTGCAGGGAAGCGAAGGTCAGCGCAACATGAGCGATTCATCGTCGACGTCCTCGCCCGTCTACGTCGCCTATCAAGGCAACTCCTATCTCTTCGGGGGCAATGCACCCTATGTCGAAGAGATGTACGAAAACTACCTCGCCAATCCAGGCAGCGTCCCCGACAACTGGCGCGCGTATTTCGATGCACTGCAGAACGTGCCTGCCGTCGACGGCACCAATGCCAAGGACGTGCCCCACCTGCCCGTCATCAACGCCTTCGCCGATCTGGCCAAGCGTGGCACTACGCGCGTGGTCCAGGCTACCGGCGCTGATTCCGAGCTCGGTCGCAAGGGCACGGCAGTCCAGCAACTGATCGCCGCCTATCGAAATGTCGGCGCCCGTTGGGCCGATCTCGATCCGCTCAAGCGCGCCGAGCGTCCCGCCATCCCCGAGCTGGAGCCCTCGTTCTACGGCTTCGCGGATGCCGACCTCGAAACGGTCTTCAACACCAGCAACACCTTCTTCGGCAAGGACACGATGTCCTTGCGCGACTTGCTGAATGCGCTGCGCGAAACCTATTGCGGCACCATCGGCGCCGAGTACATGTACACGACCGACCAGACGCAGAAGCGCTGGTGGCAGCAGAAGCTCGAGAGCGCTCGCACCAATCCGAAGCTCAGCACCGAGCAGAAGAAGCGCGTGCTCGACCGCCTCACCGCTGCCGAAGGCCTGGAGCGCTTCCTGCACACCAAGTACGTCGGCCAGAAGCGCTTCTCGCTGGAAGGCGGTGAGAGCTTCATCGTCTCGATGGACGAACTGATCAGCCAGGCCGGGATGAAGGGCATCCAGGAAATCGTGATCGGCATGGCGCACCGCGGCCGCCTCAATGTGCTGGTCAATTCCCTCGGCAAGCTGCCGGCGGACCTGTTCGCCGAGTTCGACCACACCGCGCCCGAAGACCTGCCGAGCGGCGACGTCAAGTACCACCAGGGCTTCAGCTCGGACGTCACGACGCCCGGCGGCCCGGTTCACCTGAGTCTGGCCTTCAATCCCTCGCACCTCGAAATCGTGAATCCCGTGGTCGAAGGCTCGGTCCGCGCCCGCATGGACCGGCGCGACGATCCCCACGGCAAGCAGGTGCTGCCGGTGCTGGTACACGGCGATGCCGCATTCGCGGGGCAGGGCGTGGTCATGGAAACCCTGGCGCTGGCCGAGACGCGCGGCTACTTCACCGGCGGCACGGTGCACATCGTGATCAACAACCAGATCGGCTTCACGACCAGCGACCCGCGCGACAGCCGCTCGACGCTCTATTGCACCGACGTGGTCAAGATGATGGAAGCGCCGGTCCTGCACGTGAACGGCGACGACCCCGAGGCCGTGGTGCTCGCGACCCAGCTCGCGCTCGAATACCGCATGGAGTTCGAGAAGGACGTGGTGGTCGACATCATCTGCTTCCGCAAGCTGGGCCACAACGAGCAGGACACGCCAGCGCTCACCCAGCCGCTGATGTACAAGAAGATCGCGAAGCACCCGGGCACGCGCAAGCTCTACGCCGACAAGCTCGCGGCCCAGGGCCTGGGTGCCACCCTCGGCGACGATCTCGTCAAGGCGCAGCGCGCAGCCTTCGATGCCGGCAAGAACACTTACGACCCGGTCCTGACCAACTTCAAGAGCAAGTACGCCGTCGACTGGAGTCCCTTCCTCAACAAGAAGTGGACGGACGCAGGCGACACCGCGATTCCGCTGGCCGAGTGGAAGCGCCTGGCCGAGCGCATCACGAAGGCGCCCGACAACTTCACCGTGCATCCGCTGGTCAAGAAGGTGCTCGACGATCGCGCGGCCATGGGACGTGGCGAAGTCAATGTCGACTGGGGCATGGGCGAGCACATGGCCTTCGCCTCGCTGGTGGCGAGCGGTTATCCCGTGCGCCTGTCCGGCGAAGACAGCGGACGCGGCACCTTCACGCACCGCCACGCGGTGCTGCACGACCAGAACCGCGAAAAGTTCGACGAAGGCACCTACGTACCCCTGCAGAACGTCGCCGAGAACCAGGCGCCCTTCGTCGTCATCGACTCGATCCTGTCGGAAGAAGCGGTGCTGGCCTTCGAATACGGCTATGCCTCGAACGAGCCGAACACGATGGTCATCTGGGAAGCCCAGTTCGGCGACTTCGCCAACGGCGCGCAGGTGGTGATCGACCAGTTCATCGCCTCGGGCGAGGTGAAGTGGGGCCGCGTCAACGGCATCACGCTGATGCTGCCGCACGGCTACGAAGGCCAGGGACCGGAGCACAGCTCCGCACGGCTGGAGCGCTTCATGCAGCTCTCGGCGGACACCAACATGCAGATCGTGCAGCCCACGACTGCGAGCCAGATCTTCCACGTGCTGCGTCGCCAGATGGTGCGCAGCATGCGCAAGCCGCTGGTGATCATGACGCCGAAGTCGCTGCTGCGGAACAAGGATGCGACCTCGCCGCTGTCCGAATTCACCAAGGGCGGTTTCCAGACGGTCATTCCCGACAGCAAGGATCTGAAGGCCGAGAAGGTCAAGCGCGTCATCGCCTGCTCCGGCAAGGTCTACTACGACCTGACGAAGAAGCGCGAGGAGAAGGGCACCGATGACGTGGCGATCATCCGCGTCGAGCAGCTCTATCCCTTCCCGCACAAGGCTTTCGGCGCCGAGATCAAGAAGTATCCCAATCTGGTCGACGTGGTCTGGTGCCAGGACGAGCCGCAGAATCAGGGCGCCTGGTTCTTCGTCCAGCATTACATCCACGAGAACATGCAGGAAGGGCAGAAGCTCGGCTATTCCGGCCGCGCCGCTTCGGCCTCGCCGGCTGTCGGCTATTCCCACTTGCATCAGGAACAACAGAAGGCGCTGGTCGACGGTGCCTTCGGCAAGCTCAAAGGCTTCGTGCTGACCAAGTAAGAAGAATTCGAACCTGTCTCTCCCAAACACACGAAGCGGAGCTCATCGCAAATGTCTATCGTTGAAGTCAAAGTCCCCCAACTCTCGGAATCGGTGGCCGAAGCCACCATGTTGCAATGGAAGAAGAAGGCCGGCGAAGCCGTCACGGCCGATGAAATCCTGATCGAGATCGAGACCGACAAGGTCGTGCTGGAGGTGCCGGCGCCCGCGTCCGGCGTTCTCGCCGAGATCGTTGCCGGCGACGGCGCGACCGTGGTGGCCGAACAGGTCATTGCCAGGATCGATACCGAGGCCAAGGCCGGTGCGGCTGCACCGTCACCTGCCGCGGCCCCTGCCCAGGCCGCCAGCGCGGCGGCGCCCGCATCTGCGGCTGCCGCGGTCTCGAAGTCCGATGTCGCCATGCCGGCGGCCGCGAAGCTGCTGGCTGACAACAAGCTCAGCACTGCCGACGTCGCCGGTACCGGCAAGGACGGCCGCGTCACCAAGGGGGACGTGCTGGGTGCGCTGGCTGCGGGCACGACCGCGAAGGTGGCGGCGCCTGTCGCCACTCCCGCTGCTGCCCCGAGGACGGCCCTGACGCAGGTGGCCGCGCCGGTCGCGCCGCCCCAACTGGGCGAGCGCCCCGAGCAGCGCGTGCCGATGAGCCGCCTGCGTGCCCGCATCGCCGAGCGCCTGCTGCAATCGCAGTCGACCAACGCCATCCTGACCACTTTCAACGAAGTGAACATGGCGCCTGTGATGGAAATGCGCAAGCGTTTCCAGGAGAAGTTCGAGAAGGAGCACGGCGTCAAGATCGGCTTCATGAGCTTCTTCGTGAAGGCGGCCGTGCACGCGCTGAAGAAATATCCGGTGCTCAATGCCTCGGTCGATGGCAACGACATCCTCTATCACGGCTACTTCGACATCGGCATTGCCGTCGGCTCGCCGCGCGGCCTGGTCGTTCCGATCCTGCGCAATGCGGACCAGATGAGCTTTGCCGACATCGAGAAGAAGATCGCGGAATACGGCGCCAAGGCGCGAGACGGCAAGCTGGGCATCGAGGAAATGACCGGCGGCACCTTCTCCATCTCCAATGGCGGCGTGTTCGGCTCGATGCTGTCCACACCGATCATCAATCCGCCGCAGTCGGCCATCCTGGGCGTGCACGCGACCAAGGACCGGGCGGTGGTGGAGAACGGCCAGATCGTCGTCCGTCCGATGAACTATCTCGCCATGTCCTATGACCACCGCATCATCGACGGCCGCGAAGCCGTGCTGGGCCTGGTCGCCATGAAGGAAGCCCTGGAAGATCCGGCGCGCCTCTTGTTCGACATCTGAGGAGCATCGGATGTCCAGCAAACAATTCGACGTCATCTTCATCGGTGGCGGCCCCGGCGGCTACATCGGCGCCATCCGCGCCGCGCAACTCGGCTTCAACGTCGCCTGCGTGGACGAGTGGAAGAACGGCAAGGGCGGCCCGGCACCGGGCGGCACCTGCACCAACGTCGGCTGCATTCCCTCGAAGGCGCTGTTGCAGTCTTCAGAGCACTACGAGCAGGCCTCGCATCACTTTGCGGACCATGGCATCAAGGTCGAAGGTCTTGGACTCGACCTCGCGAAGATGGTGGCCCGCAAGGACGCCGTCGTGAAGCAGAACAACGACGGCATCCTGTACCTGTTCAAGAAGAACAAGGTGAGCTTCTTCCATGGCCGCGGCTCCTTCGTGAAGGCGGCTGAAGGCGGCTACGAGATCAAGGTCGCCGGTGCATCCGACGAAGTCATCACGGGCAAGCACATCGTGATCGCGACCGGCTCCAACGCGCGCGCCTTGCCTGGCGCTCCGTTTGACGAGGAGCAGATCCTCTCGAATGACGGCGCCCTGCGAATCGCGGCGGTGCCGAAGAAGCTGGCGCTGATCGGCTCCGGTGTGATCGGGCTCGAGATGGGCTCGGTGTGGCGCCGGCTCGGTGCCGAGGTCACGGTGCTCGAAGCGCTGCCGACCTTCCTCGGTGCGGTCGATGAACAGATCGCGAAGGAAGCGCTGAAGGCGTTTACCAAGCAGGGCCTGAAGATCGAACTCGGCGTCAAGGTGGGGGAGGTCAAGCCAGGCAAGGACGGCGTGAGCATCGCCTATACCGATGCCAAGGGCGGCGCCCAGTCGCTGCAGGTCGACAAGCTGATCGTCTCGATCGGTCGCGTCCCGAACACCATCGGCCTCGCGCCTGAAGCGGTGGGTCTGAAGCTCGACGAGCGCGGAGCCATCGTGGTGGATGACGACTGCAGGACCAACCTTCCGAACGTGTGGGCCATCGGGGACGTGGTGCGCGGCCCGATGCTCGCGCACAAGGCGGAGGAAGAGGGCGTGGCCGTGGCTGAGCGCATTGCGGGACAGCACGGGCACGTCAACTTCAACACCATTCCGTGGGTGATCTACACCTCGCCTGAAATCGCCTGGGTCGGACAGACCGAGCAGCAGCTCAAGGCAAGTGGCCGGGCCTACAAGGTCGGGACCTTTCCCTTCCTTGCCAACGGGCGTGCCCGTGCGCTGGGCGATACGACCGGCCTGGTCAAGTTCCTGGCCGATGCGGCGACCGACGAGATCCTCGGGGTGCATATGGTCGGGCCGCAAGTCAGCGAACTGATCTCCGAGGCTGTGGTCGCGATGGAATTCAAGGCCAGTTCCGAAGACATCGCGCGCATCTGCCACGCGCATCCTTCCCTGTCTGAGGCGACCAAGGAAGCGGCCCTTGCCGTCGAGAAGCGCACACTCAACTTCTGAAGTCTTGAGCGTCAGGCAGGCGTACGAAGCGGAGCTCGCCGCGCGGGGTTTCCACAGCGACCCCGCGCAGCTGCGTGCCGTGGACGCGCTCGACCGCTGCGCTTCGGAGTGGGCCGATTACAAGGCCCGGCGATCCAACGCGTTCAAGAAGTTCATCAACCGGCCGGACATCCCGCGGGGTGTCTACATGTACGGTGGGGTGGGGCGTGGCAAGAGCTTCCTGATGGACTGCTTCTACCAGGCCGTTCCCTTGCGTCGAAAGACGCGACTGCACTTCCACGAGTTCATGCGCGAGGTCCATCGCGAGCTCGCGGACCTGCAGGGCACGGTCAATCCGCTCGACGAACTCGGGCGTCGCATGGCGAAGCGCTACAAGCTCATCTGCTTCGACGAGTTCCATGTCGCGGACATCACCGACGCGATGATCCTGTATAGGCTGCTGGCCGCCTTGTTCGACAACGGGGTGGGCTTCGTGACCACCTCGAACTTCAAGCCTGACGACCTGTACCCGGGGGGGCTGCACCGCGACCGCATCCTGCCGGCCATAGCGCTTCTCAATGAACGGCTGGAGGTCATCAATGTCGACAACGGCACCGACTACCGGCGCCGCACACTCGAACAGCTGCGCATGTATCTGACGCCCAACGGCGGGGCAGCCGACAAGGAGATGCGCAAGGCCTTCGAGCAGCTGGCGGAGACTGCGGACGAGAATCCGGTGCTGCACATCGAATCGCGCGAGATCCATGCACGCCGCAAGGCCGGAGGAGTGGTCTGGTTCGATTTCAAGACCCTGTGCGGCGGGCCCCGCTCGCAGAACGACTACCTGGAAATCGCGAGCCAGTTCCACACCGTGTTCCTGTCCGACGTGCCCCACATGCCCGTGCGAATGGCGTCGGAAGCACGTCGTTTCACCTGGCTCGTCGACGTGTTCTACGATCGGCGCGTGAAGCTCATCATTTCCGCGGAAGTTCCTCCGGAGGCCTTGTACACCGAAGGCCCTCTGGCCCATGAGTTTCCGCGGACCGTGTCCCGCCTCAACGAGATGCAGTCGGCCGAATTCCTGGCGCTCGAGCGCCGCGTCGTGGATACCCGCCTGACATGAAGAAACTCATCGCCTTATTGTTTGCCTGCGCTTGCGCGTCCTCGGCCCTGGCGCAGACGACTGCCACGGTTGGTTCGGTCGATTTCGAGGCCGAGCGGGCGCGGCTTACGCGAGAGCGCGACGAGGTCGAGAACCGCTTCAAGTCCGAGCAGGCAGCTTGCTACAAGAAGTTTGCCGTCGAGGGTTGCCTGAAGGAAGGTCGGGTGCGTCGTCGCCTGGCGAACGAGGACATCAAGCGGCAGGAAGCCGTGCTCAACGACATCGAGCGCAAGCGCAGCGGTGCCGCGGAACTCGACAAGCTGCACGAGAAGAAGTCGGAGAGCGCGTCCACGGATGCGAATGCCAAGCGGGAGGAATCCCTCAAGTCGCAGGATGACCGCGAACGGCGCGCCGCTGAGCATGCGACGAGTCGCTCGCAGGCGGAGGCCGAGGCCGCCGAGCGCCAGCGCCAGTTCAAGGACAAGCAGCAGGCCAACGCGGAGCACCAGGCAAAGCAAGCCGAGCGGCGGGCGGACATGGCCGCTTCGCGGGCGGAATACGAACAGAAGCTCCGGGACGCGCGGGAGCACCAGGAAGAACTCGAGCGCCGCAATTCAGCGCGCACCAAGCCACGCGCGGCTCCACTGCCCGAGGCCCCCTGAGCCGAGGGCCATGCCTTGGCGGCGCGGCTCGGGACGCGTGCCGCACGCCGTCGAGTCAGTCTGCGGGCAAGGCTTCCAGTTTCAACACGGCGATCGACAGGTTGTCGCCCATGCCACGCGCACGCCGCCGCGCTTCGGCCACCAGCAATTCGACACTGTCGCGTGGCGACAGCTCGGCCAGGAGCCCACCCATTTCTTCGGGGCTGAAGTAGTGCCAGAGGCCATCGCTGCAGGCCATCAGCACATCGCCCGGACGAAGGCGCGAAATGTGATGGACCTCCACCGGCGGCGGTGTTGTCTTCATGCCCAGGCAGCCGAGCAGGATGTGACCCTGCGGATGTAGGTGGGCTTCGTCTTCGTCGATTTCCCCGCGGTCGATGAGGACCTGCACATAGGAGTGGTCTTTCGTGCGCCTGACCAGATGCCCCTCGTGGAAATGGTAGATGCGCGAATCGCCGGCGTGGATCCAGGCGCAGTCCCCGTCGGGATTCATGAGGAAGGCCGCCAGCGTGCTGTGGGGCTCCTGTTCGCTCGACATGGCGGTGAGCTTGATCACGGTGTGCGCATCGTCCAGCAGCTGCTGCAGCAGCTCCTGCGCGGTACCGGGGCCCGGCTTGTAGCGGGCGAAGAGCTGGTGAGCCGTCATCAGGACCTGGTCCGACGCCTTGCGGCCGCCGCTGCGGCCGCCCATGCCGTCAGCGACGACGCCGAGCACGCAGCCCGGAATGCGTGGATGACTCATGACCAGAACCTGGTCTTGCTGGTAGGGGCGGTCGCCCTGGTGAAGCCCGGTGGCAGCGGCGAGTCGAAAGCCTCGTGTCATGTGCGCGCTGGTGCGCCCATGGCGCGATTGTTCTTGGAATAGCGGGAACGCATCGAAGACGTATTATCGAGTGGGCATCGGCGCCGGCGGACGGGCTGTTGCGTCGCAACGTCTTGTATTGCACACATTGGACTCGAATCTTCACTCGTTTTTCCGGCAACTGATCGATCTTCGGATTGCGCATGCTGATCCCGATACGTCCATCGACCGGACGGGGATGCTCGACCCCTGCGATGAGCTGCGGCCCCCGCGGCTTGGGAAATGCCGGCTCCCGATGCGTCGTGATCCGATCCGGAACGCACGCCTGGGGCGCGTGGCCGACCTGCGAGAGCGCGACTGATGTCTCTCGAAGAGGACGTACGCGAAGCCTTCGCGGAAGGCGGAGCGCTCTCGCACGCAGCGGAGGAGTTTCGCGAGCGCGAGGGCCAGACACGAATGGCGCTGGCGGTGGCGCGTACGGTAGAGCAGGGCGGCGTGTTGGTGGTCGAGGCGGGCACGGGCGTGGGCAAGACCTTTTCCTATCTCGTGCCGGCCTTGCTGAGCGGAGAGCGCGTGCTCTTGTCGACGGCGACCAAGACCTTGCAGGACCAACTGTTCGGGCGCGATCTGCCCCGGCTCGTTCAGGCGCTCGGGTTGCCCGTGCGAACCGCCTTGCTCAAAGGCCGGGCGAGCTATCTTTGTCTGCACCGGCTCGACCTCGCGCGGCATGACGCTTCGCTGCCGGAGCGCGGCGCGGTGCGCACGCTCGCAAAGATCGAGCAATGGTCCAAGACCACCCGCACCGGCGACCTGGCGGAGCTTCCGGGCCTGGACGAGCGCTCGCCGATGATCCCGCTCGTCACCTCCACGCGGGACAACTGCCTGGGCGCCCAATGCCCGCAGTTCAAGGCTTGTCATGTCAATCTGGCTCGGCGCGAAGCCATGGCGGCTGACGTGGTGGTCATCAACCATCACCTGTTCTTCGCCGACCTCGCGGTGCGGGAGTCGGGCATGGCCGAACTGCTGCCCACGGTGCGCGTCGTCGTGTTCGACGAAGCCCACCAGCTCAACGAGACCGGCGTGCAGTTCCTGGGCGTTCAGCTCGGAACCGGGCAGGCCCTGGATTTCGCGCGCGACCTGCTGGCGGCAGGACTTCAGCATGCACGCGGCCTGGTCGACTGGCAGCAATTGGTGGCGAACGTCGAGCGCGGTGCGCGCGAACTGCGCCTTGCTGCAGGAAAACAATGGCCTGGCACCAAGCTCCGCTGGGCCGGCCCGGCGCCGGACGGCGTTGAGCCGCATGCCTGGCAGACAGCGCTCGGCCAGCTCCAGCAAGCGTTTGCGGAGGCCGCGCGCGGGCTCGACATGGTGAGCGAGCTGTCACCCGATTTCGTTCGACTCCACGAACGGGCGCAACAACTGGCCGAACGGAGCGACCGCTTTGCCCAACCGTGCGCGCCGGAGTCGGTGCGCTGGGTGGACGTGAGTACGCAACTTCGGCTCGTCGAATCCCCCCTGGACATTGCGGAGGCCGTGCGTACCCGCGTCCTCAAATCGGGCGATGCCTACGGGGAAGACGAGCGCGCCTGGATCTTCACCTCGGCGACCCTGGGCGACGATCCCCGGTTGCGCTGGTTCACCGAGCCCTGCGGACTCGACGATGCGGAAGTGCTGCGCGTTCAAAGTCCTTTCGACTACGCGCGCCAGGCCGCACTCTATGTGCCGCGCGCATTTCCGAAGCCCAACGATCCGACCCACGGATTGGCGGTCGCGAAGCTCGCCAGCCGCGGTGCGCATCGTCTGGGCGGTCGGACCCTCGTGCTCACGACCACGCTTCGGGCGCTGCGTACCATCGCCGACGGGATCAGGCAGCAGTTCGAGTCACTGGATCCAGCGCAGCGGCCCGAGGTTCTGGTGCAAGGCGAATGGCCCAAGCGAACCCTCATGGATCGGTTCCGCGAAGGAGCTGCCGACGGGCGTGCCGGCTGTGTGCTGGTTGCCTCGGCGTCGTTCTGGGAGGGCTTTGATGCGCCCGGCGATGCATTGCAACTGGTCGTGATCGACAAGCTGCCGTTCCCGCCGCCCAACGACCCGCTGGTGGAGGCGCGATCGCAGCGACTCGAATCGCAGGGGCGGAGTTCGTTCAGCGACTATTCGCTGCCGGAGGCCGCTGTCGCGCTCAAGCAGGGAGCTGGCCGGCTGATACGGCGCGAGAGTGATCGCGGTCTTCTGGTGATCTGCGACACGAGGCTGGTCGCGATGGGCTATGGACGGCGCCTGCTGGCGTCGCTGCCGCCGATGCGCAGGATCGACAGCGAGGCGGAATTCGAGGACGCGCTAGAGGAGCTCGCGCAATGAGCGGCCGGCGCTGAGGCCAGACCGCTATCGGCGGGTTACCAGAGCTTCCACCAGGGATTGTCCTTGGCCCGGAAGCCGCGGCTCAGGTATTCCGACTGGGGATAGTTGGAGGTCAGGACCCGCTTGGTATCGTCGCGCAGGTCGCTCATGCCCAGCGCGTCGTACGACAAGATCATGATGTACAGCGCTTCCTCCAGCGCCGGTACCTCGCGATAGTCGGCCAGGGCCAATTGCGCGCGATTGATCGCCGCCAGGTAGGCGCCGCGCGAATAGTAGTAGCGGGCCACGTGAACTTCGTACTGCGCGAGCGAATTGACGATGTAGTTCATGCGCAGCCGGGCATCGGGCGCATAACGCGATTCGGGAAAGCGCGTCACCAGTTCCTTGAAGGATTCGAACGATTCCTTCGCGGCCTTCTGATCCCGCTCCGACAAGTCCTGGCGAGTCAGGAAGGAGAACATGCCAAGGTCGTCGTTGAAGTTGATCACGCCCTTGAGGTACAGCGCGTAATCGAATGCGGGGCTTGCGGGATTCAGCTTCATGAAGCGATCGAGGGTCGCAATCGCGGGAACCTTGTCGCCTGCCTTGTATTGCGCGTAGGCCTTGTCGATCTGCGCCTGCTGTGCAAGCGACGTTCCGGCGGCGCGGCCTTCGAGCTTTTCGTAGAGGGGCACCGCCTTGTCGTAGGCGCCCGAGTCGGCTTCGTCCTTGGCTTCCGAATAGATGCGATTGGGACTCCAGGTCGCGGTCTTGTCGGTGTTGGTCGTCGAACAGCCGGCGACGAGCCAAGCCGTGGCGCAGAGGGCCAGCCAGCCGGGGACAACCGATAATTTCGCGCGCAATATCACTGAAGGCTTTCGTGAAACAGGTGCCCCGGATTATATCGACCCCCCCCTCCCCGGATGCTCCCGAGATCGCCGAGCCCGAGGAAGTTGCCGAGCTGGCGGAGCCCAGTGAAGTCCGGGCATTCACGATCGGACGCGAGCAGCACGGCCAGCGGCTGGATCGCGCGCTGGCCGCGCTCGTGCCAGAGTTCTCCCGCAGCTATCTGCAGCAGTTGATCGAAGGCGGCGCGGTCGATCTGCAGGGCCGGGTGGCGACCAAGGCCTCGGCCACGGTGCATGCCGGCGCAAGCGGGCGTGTCGAGCTGCGTCCGACACCGCAGAGCCAGGCCTTCCGCGCCGAGCCGATGGCCATCAAGGTGGTCTACGAAGACGAGCATCTTCGCGTGATCGACAAGCCTGCGGGCCTGGTGGTCCATCCGGCGCCTGGACATTGGAGTGGCACTTTGCTCAATGGCCTGCTCGCGCTCGATGCCAGGGCCGCGCTGCTGCCCAGGGCCGGCATCGTGCATCGGCTGGATCGCGACACCAGCGGCCTGATGGTGGTGGCGCGCAGCCGCCAGGCGATGGATGCGCTCGTGTCGGCAATTGCTGCTCGCGAGGTCAAGCGCCAATACCTGGCACTGGCGCACCGCAGCTGGCAGGGGGCGAGTGCACGGCATGTCGATGCGCCCATCGGGCGCGATCCGCGCAATCGCCTGCGCATGGCCGTTGTCGACCTCCGGCTGCATCCGGGCAAGCCCGCGCGCACCTTGATCGAGTTGCTGGATTCGAACGAGAAGGGCTGCCTCGTGCGCTGTACGCTCGAAACCGGGAGAACCCATCAGATCCGCGTGCATATGGCGTCGATCGGTCATCCATTGGTCGCCGATGTCCTGTACGGCGGCGTCCCGGCGGCCGGTCTGATGCGGCAGGCGCTGCATGCGTGGCGGCTCGCTTTCGAGCATCCCGTGACCCACGCGCCGATGGACTTCGGGTCGCCGCCGCCGCCCGATCTGGCCCAGGGGTTGGGGGCCTGGGGCCTGAACTACAATCGCGCGTGACGGCCTGAGGGCCGCGCCGGCCGCACGATGCCGGCACCGCGTTGCACTTGCCGCGTGCCTGCAGCGCCTCTTCCATCCATCTGATCGAGCGTCCCAAAGACGCCTTTTCCCGGATAACGCGAACCATGAATACGGCGGATGCCAAGCGCATTCTCGAAACCGCCTTGATCTGTTCGACACAGCCGTTGCCGGTGCGCGAACTGCGCGTGCTGTTCGACGACGAACTGGGCGCGGACACGATCAAGACGCTGTTGATCGAACTGCAGGAAGACTGGGCCCAGCGCGGCCTGGAGCTCGTGAGCGTCGCCAGCGGATGGCGGTTCCAGAGCCGGCCCGAGATGCGCGATCACCTCGACCGGCTCCATCCCGAGAAGCCGCCACGCTATACCCGGGCCGCGCTCGAGACCCTGGCCATCATCGCCTACCGGCAACCGGTCACGCGCGGCGACATGGAAGACATCCGGGGCGTCACCATCAGTTCGCTGATTCTCAAGCAGCTAGAAGACCGCAACTGGGTGGAAGTCATCGGCCACCGTGAAACCGTCGGCAGACCGGCGCTCTACGCGACGACGCGGCAGTTCCTCGACGATCTCGGTCTCGAGTCGCTGGATCGGTTGCCGGTCATCGAGACGCCGATGCAGCAAGGTGCGCTGGTTGACGCACTCGACCGGGCTGCGAGCGCCGAACAGGCACCCTTGCCAATCGACGAGCCGGGTGCCGAGGACGATGCCTCAGGCGAGACCGGAGCGTCGTCGGGCGCGTCCTCCGGGATGGAGGGCACAATCCTCCTGTCCGTCGCCGAAGAAACCGTGGTTGCGATCGAGGACATCGAAGCGCCGAACGCCGACGCGATCCTGGTCGAGCCGACGACGGCTGGTCCGGACAATGAGGCGGAGCCCGAGCCCGAGCCGGGCGGGCGGCATGCGAGCGGCCAGGAGGCCGACGGCACCGGCGTCCATCAGCACCCGTCTTCGGCGCCCGACCAAGAAGAACATGACAGCGCGTCCGACGACGATGCGGACGCCACCGATCTCCCCACCGGAACCCGACCATGAGCGCCACCGATTCTGACGACGCAGCCAGGCTGCCTGCCGAACTTGTACCCGGGGAGGCGGCGACGACGTCGGTGCTGCCCCCCGAAGGCGCCGCTCCCGAGGAGGCGACCGAGGCGCCACGCAAGCGTCGTCCTCGGCGGCGCAAGGTGGATGCTGAAGCCACGGCTGTGGTGGCCGCAGAGGCCAGCGAAGAGGAGCCGGCCGCTTCGGCGCCGCCATCGTCCACCGGGCCGGCCGGGTTGTCGGTCGCAACGGATGCATCGCCCGCATCGGAGTCTTCCGCCGAGTCGACCGGGGCCGTCGAAACCGTCCGAAGCGCCACGCCGACAGTGCCACCCGTGGAGCCGGTGACGGTCGTTGCCGAGTCTGCACAGAGGGTGATTCAGGATGAAGGCGGGGACGACGAGGACGAGGACGAAGAGCCGGACGAGGAAGAAGACGATCTCGACCGCGCCCGCCGCGCCGCCGAGCGGGAGCAGCGCAACGCGCCGCCGCCCGAGCCCATCCGTTTCGCCGATGTCATCTCCGGCCAGTTCGATGCCGACGAGGAAAGCGCGGACGTGCCGGCACTCAAGCGGGTGCTCCTTCCGGAGGCCGATTCGCCCAAGTTGCACAAAGTCCTTGCGCAGGCCGGTCTCGGCTCGCGGCTGGAGATGGAGCAGCTCATCCTCCAGGGACGCATTTCCGTCAACAACGAGCCGGCGCACATCGGCCAACGGATCCAGTTCGGGGACCAGGTCAAGGTCAACGGCAAGCCGATTCGTTATCGCATCGCGCCGCCGCCTCCGCGTGTGATCGCTTATCACAAGCCAGTGGGCGAGGTCGTCACGCACGACGACCCCCAGAACCGGCCGACCGTGTTCCGGAAGCTGCCGCGGCTGCAGCAGGGCAAGTGGCAATCGGTGGGGCGGCTGGATCTGAACACTGAGGGCCTGCTGCTCTTCACGAGCTCGGGTGAGCTTGCCAACCAGCTGATGCATCCGCGCTTCGGCCTGGAGCGCGAGTACGCCGTGCGGGTGCTTGGCGCGCTCAGCAACGAGGAAAAGCAGCGACTGCTCGATGGCGTGCGGCTCGATGACGGCATGGCCCAGTTCGGCACGATCGAGGAGGGCGGCGGCGAGGGGTCGAACTGCTGGTACCGGGTCACCATTTCCGAGGGGCGCAATCGCGAGGTGCGGCGCCTGTTCGAGTCGGTGGGCCATGCGGTCAGCCGCCTGATCCGCATCCGCTACGGTGCGATGGTGCTGCCACGCGGTCTCAAGCGCGGCGCCTGGATGGAACTCGACGAGCGCGATATTCGCGCCTTGCTGCAGGCGGCCGGTGGTGCGGCCGAGCGGCCAGGCCGGCCGGCCGGCCCGAAGGGTGCCGGACAGGAGGGAGGCGGGCGCGGTGGCCGCAACCGCAAGCGGCGCGGCGGCCGCAACGGTGGTGGCGCGCGCGTGCAGGGCGACGATCGCGGCAACGCGCCGATTCCGAATCCGCTGAATCACGGCCCCGGCGCCAAGTCCGAGCGCGGCCCCGGCGCGGGCAAGGGCGCTCCGCAGGGGCGCCGCAGCAACCGTAACGACCGCAATGACCGCCAGGCGCGCGAGCGCACCGGCGACGACCGGATGCCGGGCGGGGCGAACCAGCCGGATCCGATGAAGACCTCGCTGGGGTACATCGGCGCCGACAGCTTTTCTCGTCAACGGCGGGAACAGCGGCAGGGTCCGCGCCGCGGCGGCGGCCCGTCGGGCGGGAATTTCGGCGGGCAGGGCGGCGGTCGTCGCCGCGGGCGCTGAATTTCGGAAACCATCGCGGACTTTCGCTCTCTGAAAGGTGAGTCCGCAAGGCTCGCCGGTTAAAATCACGGGCTTTGCCAATGGCGCGCGACGGGAGCGTCGCGGCATTGGCGAAACACATCAAGACCGAAATTTTCAGGAAAGCACGTCAATGGCTATCGAACGCACCCTCTCCATCATCAAGCCCGACGCAGTGGCGAAGAACGTCATCGGCAAAATCGTTTCCCGTTTCGAGGCCGCCGGCCTGAAGATCGTGGCGGCCAAGCTGGTGCACCTGTCGCGCAACGAAGCCGAACAGTTCTATGCCGTTCACAAGGAACGCCCCTTCTTCAAGGATCTCGTGGAGTTCATGGTTTCCGGCCCGGTGTTCGTGCAGGCGCTCGAGGGCGAGGACGCGATCGCCAAGAACCGCGACCTGATGGGTGCCACCGATCCCAAGAAGGCCGCTGCCGGCACCATCCGCGCTGATTTCGCCGACAGCATCGACGCCAATGCCGTCCACGGTTCCGACGCGCCCGAGACCGCCAAGGCCGAAGTCGCGTTCTTCTTCGCCGGTCTCGACGTTCACGCACGCTGAGGTTGGACCCTCCGACGCGATGACCACGGCCAACCTGCTTGATTTCGATCTGGAGGGTCTGGCCGCGTTCTGCGATCGGATGGGCGAAAAGCGCTTTCGCGCGACGCAGCTCTTTCGCTGGATCCACCAGCGCGGCGCCAGCGATTTCGCGCAGATGACCGACCTGGCCAAATCGCTGCGCGAGAAATTGGCAACGACCGCCCGTGTCGAGGCCTTGCCGGTCATCACGCAGCACGAATCCGCCGACGGCACCATCAAATGGCTGTTCGACGTCGGCGACGGCAATGCGGTCGAGGCCGTTTTCATCCCCGAGGAAGACCGCGGCACGCTGTGCGTGTCTTCGCAGGCCGGCTGCGCCGTCGGCTGTCGTTTCTGCTCGACCGGTCATCAGGGCTTCAGCCGGAACCTGAGTACCGGCGAAATCATCGCGCAGCTCTGGTTCGCCGAGCATTTCCTGCGTCGGCACCGCGGCCGCGACGAGCGTGTGATCTCGAATGTCGTGATGATGGGCATGGGTGAACCCCTGCAGAACTACGCTGCGCTGATCCCGGCCCTGCGCACGATGCTCGACGACAACGCCTACGGGCTGTCGCGCCGGCGCGTGACGGTGTCCACCTCGGGCGTGGTGCCGATGATCGACCGGCTCGGCGAGGACTGTCCCGTCGCGCTCGCCGTCTCGCTGCACGCACCGAACGATGCGTTGAGGGACGAACTGGTCCCGCTCAACCGCAAGTACCCGATCCACGAACTGATCGCTGCCTGCAAACGCTACCTCGCGCACGCACCGCGCGACTTCATCACCTTCGAGTACTGCATGCTCGACGGCGTGAACGACCAGCCGGAGCATGCGCGCCAACTGGTGGAACTGGTGCGCTCGCAGGGCATTTCCTGCAAGTTCAACCTCATCCCGTTCAATCCATTCCCCGCCTCCGGGCTGGTGCGTTCGCCGCAGTCCCGCGTACTGGCTTTTGCCAGGATGCTGAGCGAGGCGGGCATCGTGACCACGGTTCGCAAGACGCGCGGCGACGACATCGACGCGGCGTGCGGCCAGCTGGCGGGCGACGTCAAGGATCGCACGCACGCCGCCGAGCGCATGGCGCAGCGGCGCACGATCCCGCTGCACCCGGCGCGCAAGCATCCCGCCACTCAGACTGCCAAGGAGCAATGAAGCGATGAGCAAGGCCCTTCCGACCGCGAGCAGGATGGCGACGCAGGCGTTCCTTGGCGCCCTGGTCATCGCGCTGCTCGCGGGCTGCGCCAACAAGTTCGGATCGGTGGCGAGCACCGCCGGGAACGACGGAGCCATCCTGACGGACTCGGACGAAGGCAACGCCCGCAAGCGCGCGCGTCTGCGCATCGAGCTGGCAGTCGGCTACTTCGAACAGGGCCAGACCACCGTGGCGCTGGATGAGATCAAGCAGGCCCTGGCCGCGGATCCGAACTTCGCCGACGCGTACAACCTGCGTGGACTCGTCTACATGCGGCTTGACGACGCGGGCCTGGCGGAAGACAGCTTTCGACGCGCGATCGCACTGAACCCGCGCGATCCGGACACCCTGCACAACTACGGCTGGCTGCTGTGCCAGCAGAACCGTTATGCGGATGCGACGCAGCAGTTCTCTGCCGCACTCGCGATCCCGACGTACGCCGGCCGCGCGAAGACGCTCATGACCCAGGGCGTCTGCCAGCTCAAGGCCGGTCAGCGCGCGGAGGCCGAGCGCAGCCTGACGCAGGCCTACGAAATCGATGCCGGCAATCCGGTGATCGGCTACAACCTGGCGCTGCTGATGACACAGCGCGAGGAGTGGTCGCGCGCCCAGTTCTACATCCGTCGGGTCAACAACAGCCAGGCGGCGAATGCGGAGTCGCTGTGGCTCGGCATCAAGGTCGAGCGCCAGCTCAACAACCGTGACGCCCTGGCGCAACTGGCGGGTCAATTGCAGCGGCGTTTCCCCCAGTCTCGTGAGGCGCTCGCATACGAGCGCGGGAATTTCAATGATTGAGCGGGCGAGCGAATTCGGATCTTCGGCGGCGGTACCCCTGGTTGGCGGTGACAGCACGAACATGACGGCCGGCGACATGCTGCGCGAGGCGCGCGAGGCGCACGGCCTGCACATCGAAATGGTCGCGGCGGCGCTCAAGGTGTCGCCTCAGAAGGTCGAGGCCCTGGAAGCGGACAACATCGAGGCCTTGCCCGATCCGGTGTTCGCGCGCGCGCTCGCGGCGAGCATGTGCAGGGCTCTGCGGATCGATCCGGCCCCCGTGCTTGCGAAACTCCCCGGCGCCAAGCGTCCGGGTCTGGCGGATGCCGACCGGACCATCAGCAAGAACCTGCGTTCTGCTGCGCCACGTTCGGGGGGTGCCTCGGCCGGCTTGCCGTCCCGAGCGGTGCTGATTGTCGTGCTGCTGCTCCTCGTGGGAGCGGCCCTCCTGTTCTGGCTGCCGCAGTCAGTCTTCGATCGCGTGGGGGCTTCGATCTCCCAACTGGCCTCGCACGGCGCGCCCGCCGCTCCGTCGGACAGTGCCTCCACACCCAGTGCGGAGGCTCCGGGTACGGTCGCCGAGGCTGCCTCGCCGGCCATGCCAGCGCCGGCTCCCTCGGCGGCGGCGGAGACGGCACCTGCCGTGCCTCCCGCCGCCAGCGTGCCGCCTGCTGCGGCCATGGCCGCACCGTCGAGCAGTGAGCAGGTCCTGTTCGTGGCGCGCGAAGACACATGGGTCGCCGTGAGCGAAGCCGGGGGCAAGCAGTTGTTGCGGCGGACCGTCAAGGCTGGCGAGAGCGTGGGAGTTTCCGGAGCTCTTCCGCTTTCGGTGGTGGTCGGACGGGCCTCCGGCATCGACGTGCAGGTGCGCGGACAGCCTTTCGACCTGGCGCCCGTGACGCGTTCCGGCGGCGTCGCGCGCTTTGAAATCAAACAATAGACAGGGAGCTCTCAACATGAACGAAACAGAAGGTCCGGTCGGCTGTCTGCCGATCGAAGCTGCGGCGCCGAAGCCGCGCCGCTCTCGCCAGGCCACCGTGGCCTGGGGAGGCCGCGTCGTGACCATTGGCGGCGACGCGCCGGTGCGCGTGCAGTCGATGACCAACACCGACACGGTGGATGCCATCGGCACCGCGATCCAGGTCAAGGAGCTGGCGCTCGCGGGGTCGGAGATGGTGCGCATCACCGTGAACACGCCCGAGGCCGCCGCCCAGGTGCCCTACATCCGGGAGCAGCTCGATCGCATGGGCGTCGATGTGCCGCTGATCGGTGACTTCCACTACAACGGCCACCGCCTGCTGACCGATCACCCGGCCTGCGCGGAGGCACTGAGCAAGTACCGCATCAACCCGGGCAACGTCGGCAAGGGCGACAAGCACGACCGGCAGTTCGGCCAGATGATCGATGTGGCCATGCGCTGGAACAAGCCGGTGCGCATCGGTGTGAACTGGGGCAGCCTGGACCAGGAACTGCTGGCTCAGCTCATGGACGTGAACAGCCGCCGCGCCGAGCCCTGGGACGCCAGGCTGGTGATGTACGAGGCCCTGATCAGTTCGGCCATCGATTCCGCCAGGCTTGCCGAGTCGATGGGCATGAGGAGCGAGCAGATCATCCTGAGCTGCAAGGTGAGCGGGGTACAGGATCTGATTTCCGTCTACCGCGAACTTGCCAGGCGCTGCGACTATGCACTGCACCTCGGCCTGACAGAAGCCGGCATGGGCACGAAGGGCACGGTGGCCTCGGCCACGGCGATGTCGATCCTCCTTCAGGAGGGCATCGGCGACACCATTCGTGTGTCGCTGACGCCCCAGCCGGGCGAATCACGCACGCAGGAAGTCGTGATTGCCAACGAGATCCTCCAGGCGCTGGGCCTGCGCGTCTTCGTGCCCAGCGTCACCGCCTGCCCCGGCTGCGGCCGGACCACGAGCACCACCTTCCAGGAACTCGCCAAGCAGATCGACGACTACCTGCGCATGCAGATGCCGGTGTGGCGCACCCGCTACCCGGGCGTCGAGACCATGAAGGTCGCCGTGATGGGCTGCATCGTCAACGGGCCCGGCGAAAGCAAGCATGCCGACATCGGGATCAGCCTGCCCGGGACTGGCGAGGCGCCGGCCGCGCCGGTCTTCATCGATGGCGAGAAGGCGCTCACGCTGCGCGGCGACAACATCGCGGTCGAATTCCATCAACTGGTCGAAAACTACGTCGAAAGGCGCTTCGGCGGCAAGTGAGCCGATCCGATCGCCCGAGCTCTTCCCATGGCTGAAAAACTCAATGCCGTCAAAGGCATGAACGACATACTGCCGCCCGAGTCGGCGCGCTGGGAGTGGCTGGAAGCCACCGTGCGCGAGCTGATGGCGCGTTATGCCTACCGCAATATCCGCACACCGATCCTGGAGCACACGGCACTTTTCGTGCGTGGCATCGGCGAAGTCACGGACATCGTCGAGAAGGAGATGTATTCCTTCGAGGACAAGCTCAACGGCGAAGCGCTCACGCTGCGGCCGGAGAACACCGCGAGCGTGGTGCGGGCCGTCACCGAGCACTCGCTGCTCTACGACGGTGGCAAGAGGCTCTGGTACATGGGTCCGATGTTCCGGCACGAACGTCCGCAGCGCGGCCGCTACCGGCAGTTCCACCAGATCGGTGCCGAGGCCCTGGGCTTCGGAGGGCCGGAGGTCGATGCCGAGCTGATCCTGCTCGCGGCCGCGCTCTGGACGGCACTGGGGCTCGACGACGTTCGGCTCGAGCTCAACAGCCTCGGCCAGCCGGCCGAGCGGGCGCAGCACCGCGCGCAGCTCATTGCCCACTTCGAGCAACACGCCGAGCGGCTCGACGAGGACGCGAAGCGGCGCCTCTACAGCAACCCGCTTCGCATACTGGACACGAAGAACCCGGCCATGAAGGACATCGTCGAATCGGCTCCCCGGTTGATCGATTTCCTCGGCGCCGAGTCCCAGGCGCATTTCGACGCGTTGCGCGCCATCCTCGACGCGAACGGCATTGGCTACACGATCAATCCGCGCCTCGTGCGCGGCCTCGACTACTACAACCTGACCGTGTTCGAGTTCGTGACGGACCGGCTCGGTGCACAGGGTACGGTCTGCGCAGGTGGCCGCTACGACGACCTCATCGCGCAGATCGGCGGCAAGCCGGCGCCCGCAGTCGGATGGGCACTCGGTGTCGAACGCGTGCTCGAACTCGTGAAAGAGCAGGGCACGCCGATTCCCCTGCTGGTGCCGGATGCCTACGCGGTGGTGCCCGACGCCTCGGCCATGCCGGTCGTGCTCCGCACGCTCCAGCAACTGCGCGATGCGGGTGTACGCGTGCAGATGCATGCTGCTTCGGCCGACGGCCTGGGCAGCTTCAAGTCGCAGTTCAAGAAGGCGGACGCCAGCGGCGCGGCATATGCGCTGATCTTCGGCGCCGACGAACTCTCCCGCGGCGAGGTCACGGTCAAGGCGCTGCGCGACGGCACCGGCGCCCAGACCGCAAGGCCGCTTTCGCAGGTGGACGCGTGGGCGGGCACCCTACAATCCCCGGCTCTCAACGACTGACAGCGCATGGCCACCCATCTCGATCTAGAAGAACAGGAACAGCTTGACCAGCTCAAGCATTTCTGGACCACCTACGGCAACCTGATCACCTGGGTCGTGCTGCTCGTGGCCGGCGCATTCGTGGCCTGGAATGGCTGGCAATACCTGCAGCGCAACAAGGCCGCGCAGGCCTCTGCGCTGTACGACGAAGTGGAGCGCAGTGCGCAGGCCGGCGACGCGGCACGTGTCGAACGCGCCTTCGGCGACATGAAGGACAAGTTCTCCGGTACGGCCTACGCACAGCAAGCCGGCCTTCTGGCGGCCAAGACGCTGGAGGAAAAGGGCAACGTCGACGGTTCGCGCGCCGCCCTGGGCTGGGTGGCGGAGCATGCGGTCGATCCGGGTTACCAGGCGGTTGCCCGCCTGCGCCTGGCGTCCGAACTGCTTCAGGCCAAGTCCTATGACGAGGCGCTGAAGCAGCTGTCGGCCGAAGTACCCAAGGACTTCGAGGGGCTCGTGGCCGATCGCAAGGGCGACATCTATCTGGCGCAAGGCAAGCGCGATGAAGCCAAGGGCGAGTACCAGAAGGCCTGGGCCGCGTTCGAGCCGCGCACGGACTACCGCCGGCTGGTCGAGATCAAACTCAATGCCGTCGGTGTCGATCCGAAGAGCCTGGCTCCGACCGTTGCCGGCAAGTCAACGTCAGTCAAGACCACACCATGAACCTGAAGTGTTTCCTCCCTGCGGCGCGCGTGGTTCGCGTCGGAGCCGTCGTGGCCATGATCGCCACGCTCGCGGCCTGCTCCGGAAGCCCCCGGCCGAAGCCTGCCGAATTGCCGCCCAACGTTTCCCTGATGGGTGTGCGGCAAGCCTGGAGCGTGCGCATCCCCGCGGTCAACTTCCCGCTGGTGGCCGACGTGAGCGGCGATACGGTGGCTGTTGCCGGATCGGACGGCACGGTCGTCATGATCGACGCGCGTGCCGGAAAGGAAATCTGGCGCGGCAACGCGGGTGCCCCGATTGCCACCGGCGTCGGCAGTGACGGTTCGCTGGCGGCCGTCGTCACGACTGGCGGCGAGCTGGTTGCCATGCAGGCCGGCAAGGTGCTCTGGCGGCAGCGGTTGACTGCCCAGGCCTATACGCCGCCCCTGGTGGCCGGCCGGCGCATCTTCGTGTCCGGCGCGGACCGCACGACCAGCGCCTGGGATGGGCAGAGCGGTCGGCGCCTCTGGTCCCAGACGCGCACGGCCGAGAACCTGGTCCTCAAGAAGCCGGGCGTCCTGATGGCCGTCGGCGACACGCTGGTCGCCGGGATCGGCGGACGGCTGGTAGGCATCAATCCGGCCAATGGCACATCGCGCTGGGAGGCGCCGATCGCGGCGCCGCGCGGCACCAATGACGTCGAACGGCTGGTCGACCTGACCGGCAGCGTGAGCCGGATCGGCGACAACGTTTGCGCACGCGCCTATTCCGCGACCGTCGGATGCGTGGATACCGCCCGTGGCAGCCTGATCTGGAGCAAGCCGGCGGCGGGCCCGGACGGTTTGGGCGGCGACGACCGGTATATCTACGGCGTGGAAGACAACGGCGACGTGGTGGCTTGGCGCCGCGGCGATGGCGATCGTGCGTGGCGGACCGAGATCTTCAAGAACCGCATCATGACCGCACCGCTCGCTGCCGGTCGCTCTCTGCTGATCGGCGACAGCACCGGCTTCCTGCATGTGCTGTCGCGCGAGGACGGCTCGCCGCTCAATCGGCTCACGCCCGATGGCTCTGCCATCGTGGCAACACCCGTGATCGCGGGCAATACGGTCGTGGTCGTCACCCGCAACGGCGGCGTGTTCGGCTATCGGCCTGAGTAAGTCGTCGGGAGGACGCCATCGATGAAACCGGTCATTGCGCTGGTCGGGCGTCCGAACGTCGGCAAGTCGACGCTCTTCAATCGCCTGACACACTCGCGCGACGCCATCGTCGCAGACTTCGCCGGGCTTACGCGCGATCGCCACTACGGCAATGGGCGCCAGGGCAAGCACGAGTACATCGTGATCGACACCGGAGGCTTCGAGCCTGACGCCGGAAGCGGCATCTTCAAGGAGATGGCCAAGCAGACGCGCCAGGCAGTGGCGGAGGCCGATGTCGTGATCTTCGTGGTCGATGCGCGCGAAGGGCTGTCGGCCCAGGACCACGAGATCGCGAACGAACTGCGTCGTCTCGGCAAGCCCTGCGTGCTTGCGGCCAACAAGGCCGAGGGCATGCGCGACGGTGCCAGGCTGGTCGACTTCTACGAATTGGGCTTCGGCGAAGTGCACGGCATTTCGGCGGCGCACGGGCAGGGCATTCGCAGTCTGGTCGAGTTGGCGCTCGAGCCGCTCCATCTGCCGGAGCCGGAGGAAGAGGCCGAAGACGACGATCCCAACAAGCCCATTCGCCTCGCGGTTGCGGGACGTCCCAACGTCGGCAAGTCCACCCTGATCAACACCTGGCTGGGCGAAGAGCGGCTGGTGGCCTTCGATCTCCCGGGCACGACCCGTGACGCCATCAGCGTGCCGTTCGAGCGCAACGGGCAGCATTTCGAGTTGATCGATACGGCCGGATTGCGGCGCAAAGGCAAGGTCTTCGAGGCGATCGAGAAATTCTCGGTGGTCAAGACACTCCAGGCCATCGAGTCGGCCAATGTCGTGCTGTTGCTGATCGACGCCACGCAAGGCGTGACCGACCAGGATGCCCATATCGCGGGCTATATCCTCGAAAGCGGGCGTGCGGTGGTGATTGCGATCAACAAGTGGGATGCGGTGGACAGCTACCAGCGCGAGCAGATCCAGCGCCAGATCGAAACGCGGCTGCCCTTTCTCAAGTTCGCCTCGCTGCATTTCATCTCCGCGGCGAAGCGACAGGGGCTGGGACCGCTGTGGCAGTCCATCATCCAGGCGCACAAGTCGGCGACCCGCAAGATGTCGACCCCGGTGCTCACGCGCCTGCTGCTGGAGGCCGTCCAGTTCCAGACGCCGAAGAAGTCCGGAATGTTCCGCCCGAAGCTGCGCTACGCGCACCAGGGCGGCATGAACCCGCCGGTGATCGTGATCCACGGAAATTCGCTGGAACACGTCACCGACGCCTACAAGCGCTTTCTCGAAGGGCGCTTCCGCAAGGAATTCGATCTCGTCGGCACTCCGCTGCGCATCGAATTCAAGACCTCTCACAACCCGTACGCGGACAAGGGCGCCTGAGCGGCGTTTCAAGGCCTCGCATGCATTCGCTTCTCAACGCCGTCGGCTACGGCGCCAAGTGCCGTAAATTTTCGAAGGCCATTGGCGTTTTTTGCTGCGGCGCGGAATCGCTGTGTTATGGTGCCCGGTCCAACAACAACTCTTGAACACGGAGAATATCGTGAGCAACAAAGGGCAACTTCTACAAGACCCCTTCCTGAACACGCTGCGCCGCGAGCATGTGCCGGTGTCGATCTATCTGGTCAATGGCATCAAGCTTCAAGGTCAGATCGAGTCCTTCGACCAGTACGTGGTATTGCTGCGCAATACGGTCACTCAGATGGTCTACAAGCATGCCATCTCCACCATCGTTCCCGGACGCGCCGTCAACTTCTCGGCGGCCGAGGGCGATTCCGCCGCCACTTGAGCGGCGCCAAGGGCGGCGGCCCAGCTGCCGCACTTTCTTTCCACTGATTTCGCTTGTCTGAACTGACCCCCCGCAAGGAAGGCTCCGTCGTTCTTGTCGGCGTCGACTTCGGGCTGCCGCATTTCGACGGCGAGCTGGAGGAACTGGGCCTTCTGGCCCAGACCGCGGGCCTCGAACCGGTCGCGCGCCTTGCGTGCAAACGCAAGGCGCCCGACGCAGCCCTTTTCGTTGGCAGCGGCAAGGCGGACGAGATCCGCGAACTGGCGGACTTGCACCAGGCCAGCGAGGTCATCTTCGACCAGGCCCTCAGTCCGGCACAGCAACGCAACCTCGAACGCCAGCTCGGCATCGCGGTCTACGATCGCACCTTCCTGATCCTCGAGATCTTTGCCCAGCGCGCGCGTTCGCACGAGGGGAAGCTGCAGGTCGAGCTTGCCCGGCTGCAGTACCTGAGCACCCGCCTGGTCCGCCGCTGGTCCCACCTGGAGCGCCAGCGCGGGGGCATCGGTACCCGCGGCGGCCCGGGTGAAACGCAGATCGAACTCGATCGCCGCATGATCTCCGAGGCCATCAAGCGCACCCGCGAGCGCCTCGCACGCGTGCAGCGCCAGCGAGGCACGCAGCGTCGCCAGCGCGAGCGAAGGGACACCTTCAACATCTCGCTCGTTGGCTACACGAACGCCGGCAAGTCTTCGCTGTTCAACGCGCTCGTGAAGGCTCGTGCCTATGCGGCCAATCAGCTCTTCGCGACGCTCGACACGACGACGCGCCATCTGTACCTCGGCGATGCGCGGCGCAAGGTGTCGATCTCGGATACGGTCGGTTTCATCCGCGACCTGCCGCACGGGCTCATCGACGCCTTCAAGGCAACCTTGCAGGAGGCGGTCGATGCGGATCTGCTGCTGCATGTGGTGGACGCTTCCAACCCCCATCATCCCGAGCAGATGGCCGAGGTGCAGTCGGTGCTCAAGGAGATCGGCGCCGACACGGTTCCGCAGATCCTTGTCTTCAACAAGCTCGATGCACTCGAGGCTTCCCAGCGGCCGCTGCAGCTTTGCGACGGGATCGAAGTCGACGGAGCGCAGGTGCCGCGGATCTTCCTGAGCGCTCACACGGGAGAGGGTGTCGCGGCGCTGCGTTCCGAACTCGCGTTGCGTACGCGCCTCGACCTGACGGATATGTCCCCGGAAACGGGCGTCGAAATGAACGACGTCGCTCATTGATTGGGCACAATTCGCTCCACTGACGAGAGAACAGAAAGAATGATTGCAAAGCCAGCGCGGAGACGGTTTCAGGGCATGTTCAACCTGAACGACAGTCGGTGGGGTCGTGGCGACGACTCCTCCGGCAATGGCGACCGCTCGAACCGTCCCGATGCCGAACCACCCGGACAGCCGCCTTCGGGCAATAACCGCCCGCGTGGTCAAGGCCCGAACCAGGGGCCGCCCGACCTCGACGAACTCTGGCGCGACTTCAACCGCAAGCTCGGTGGCCTGTTTGGCGGAGGGCGCGGTGGCGACAGCCGGCCTGGCGGCAACGGCAATGGCGGCGGCCCCAAGCCGGACATGAAGAACGCGGGCTTCGGGCTCGGTCTGGTTGTCGCGGTAGCGGTCCTGATCTGGCTCGGCACGGGCTTCTTCATCGTCAACGAAGGGCAGCAGGCCGTCATCACGCAGTTCGGCCGCTACAAGGCGACTGTGGGCGCGGGGTTCAACTGGCGGCTGCCCTATCCGATCCAGCGCCATGAAATCGTCGTGGTGACGCAGATCCGGTCGGCCGACGTAGGCCGCGACACCGTCGTGCGCTCCACCGGCCTTCGCGAGTCGGCAATGCTGACCGAAGACGAGAACATCGTGGAGATCAAGTTCGCCGTGCAATACCGCCTGAGCGACGCGCGTGCCTATCTCTACGAGAGCAAGACCCCGGCCGATACCGTTGTCCAGGTGGCGGAAACCGCCGTGCGCGAAGTGGTCGGCAAGATGCGGATGGATGCGGCCCTGGCCGAGGAGCGGGACCAGATCGCCCCGCGCGTGCGCACGCTGATGCAGAACATTCTCGATCGCTACAAGGTGGGCGTGGAAATCGTCGGCATCAATCTGCAGCAAGGCGGCGTGCGTCCACCGGAACAGGTCCAGGCCGCGTTCGACGACGTGCTCAAGGCGGGCCAGGAGCGCGAACGCGCGAAGAACGAAGCGCAGGCCTATGCCAACGATGTGGTGCCGCGCGCCACCGGCACGGCCTCCAGGCTCAAGGAGGAATCCGAGGCCTACAAGGCCCGGATCGTCGCGCAGGCCCAGGGCGATGCCCAGCGCTTCGCCGCCGTCCTCGCCGAATACCAGAAGGCACCGCAGGTCACGCGTGACCGCATGTACACCGACACGATGCAGCAGATCTACGCCAACACCACGAAGGTGCTGATCGACGCCAAACAGGGCTCGAACCTTCTGTATCTGCCGCTCGACAAGCTGATGCAACTGTCGGCGCAGAATGCGCAAGGCGCCGCCGCCGATGCCGCCAGTCCCAACGTGGCTGGCACCGCGTCCCCGCAGTCCTCGGTCATTCCGGGCGCTCCTTCCAGCGGTGATGGGCGCGCCCGCGACGGCCGTTCGCGCGATCGCGACGTGCGTTGAGGAGCCAGACACCCATGAACAGAATCGGTTTCATCGTCTCCTCCGTCCTAGTGGCGCTTGCGCTGCTGAGTTCGACCCTCTTCGTTGTCGATCAGCGTCAGTTCGGCGTGGTCTACGCGCTCGGCCAGATCAAGGAAGTCATCACCGAACCCGGCCTCAACTTCAAGCTGCCGCCGCCTTTCCAGAACGTGTCGTACATCGACAAGCGGCTTCTCACGCTGGCGAGCCTCGACCCCGAGCCCATGCTCACCGCCGAGAAACAACGCGTCGTGATCGACTGGTACGTGCGCTGGCGCATCAGCAACCCGTCGGAGTACATCCGCAACGTCGGCCTTGACGAGAACGCCGGTGCGATGCAGCTCAATCGCGTGGTGCGCAACGCGTTCCAGGAGAACATCAACAAGCGCACCGTGCGCGACCTGATTTCGGTTCGCCGCGAGCAACTCATGGCCGACGTGCAGCGCGAAGTGCTGGCAGTGGTGAAGGGCGCCAAGCCCTGGGGCGTGGACATCATCGATGTGCGCATCACCCGCGTCGACTATGTCGAGGCGATCACCGAGTCGGTCTATCGCCGCATGGAAGCAGAGCGCAAGCGCGTCGCCAACGAACTGCGCTCCACCGGGATTGCCGAGGGCGAAAAGATTCGCGCCGACGCAGACCGCCAACGCGAAGTGATCGTTGCCAACGCCTACCGCGATGCGCAGAAGATCAAGGGCGAGGGCGACGCCAAGGCTGCCGCTCTCTATGCCGAGGCCTTCGGCCGCGATCCGCAGTTCGCGCAGTTCTATCGCAGCCTCGAGGCTTACAAGCAGAGCTTCAACAAGAAGAGCGACGTGCTGGTGGTGGACCCGTCGTCCGATTTCTTCCGGGCGATGCAGAGCTCGGGTGGATCGAGCGCATCTCGCACCGCTCCCAGGCCGTGAGTGCACTCCCGCCGGTCAACTTGCGCGCCTTGCGGGTCGCTGGGGGCCGGGGGCGTTCGCACTCCAGGCGCCCATGCCGATCCCTGTCGCGGGACCTTGTCGCATCGTGAGCGCCGACAGCTTCTGGACCGCGCTGGCGCTGGTTCTTGTCATCGAAGGCCTGCTGCCCTTCCTGTCGCCCGGTGGATGGCGGAGGGGCTTCAGCCAGCTCATGCAGCTGCGCGACGGGCAGCTTCGCTTCTTCGGCCTGTGCAGCATCGTGCTGGGCCTCGTGCTGCTCTGGCTATCGGGCTGACGCCGGGCCGGTAGAATCCCGGTTTAACCTCCCTGCCGATCCCCATGTCCGCCTGGGTCCTCCCGGATCACATTGCCGATGTGCTGCCCTCCGAGGCGCGTCACATCGAAGAACTTCGACGCCAATTGCTCGATACCGCCCGTGGCTATGGCTACGAGCTGGTGATGCCGCCTTTGCTCGAATACCTCGAGTCTCTCCTGTCCGGCACTGGCGAGGCGCTCGGCCTTCAGACCTTCAAGCTGGTGGACCAGCTCTCCGGCCGGAGCCTGGGCCTGCGTGCCGACACCACGCCGCAGGTCGCCCGCATCGATGCACACCTGCTCAATCGGGCCGGCGTCGCGCGGCTCTGTTATTGCGGACCAGTCCTGCACACGCGGCCCGACCGACCCCATGCGACGCGCGAACCGCTCCAGTTCGGTGCTGAAATCTATGGTCATGCAGGTCTGGAGGCCGACACCGAGGTGCTTCGCCTTGCGCTCGACTGCCTGCGCGCGGCGGGTGTGCCCGGGCGCCCCGGCAGCCCGGTCATCGTCGACCTGGCCGATGCGCGCATCGTCCGCGCGCTCTTCGAGGGCGCGCCGGTCGATGACGTCCTGATCGCACGCGTGCACGCGGCGCTGGCGGCCAAGGACGCAAGCACGCTGCGCCAGCTCACGGCCGATTTCCCGGCGCCTTCGCGCGACGGCCTGCTCGCGCTTGTCGAACTGTACGGCGATGCCTCGGTGCTGGACGAAGCCGCCAGATTGCTGCCCGACTCCGCGGGCATTCGTTCCGCGTTGGCGGACCTGCGGCAGCTTGCCCAACGGCTCGAAGGTGCGCAGGTCAGCTTCGACCTGGCCGATCTTCGCGGCTATGCCTACTACAGTGGCATGCGATTCGGCATCTACACCGACGGCGCGAGCGATGCCCTGGTGCGTGGGGGCCGTTACGACGAGGTCGGTGCGGTGTTCGGCCGCAACCGTCCGGCCGTCGGCTTCAGTCTGGATGTGCGCGAGCTGGTCGGTGTGCTGCCGGCGCAGCCGCTGCGCGCGGCCATCCGCGCGCCATGGAGCGATGCCGCCGGTCTCCAGCAGGCCATTGCTGCGCTGCGGAAAGAGGGCGAAACGGTGGTGTGCGTGCTGCCGGGCCATGACAGCGAAATCGACGAATTCCACTGCGACCGCGAGCTTGTCGTGCGCGACGGCCAGTGGATCGTGAAGACCATCTGAATCTTGTAAAGCGGGACATCATGAGCGTTACCACCGGAAGAAACGTGGTCGTCGTCGGCACCCAATGGGGCGACGAGGGCAAGGGCAAGCTGGTCGACTGGCTGACTGAAAGCGCGCAGGGCGTCGTGCGATTCCAGGGCGGCCACAACGCGGGCCATACCCTGGTCATCAACGGCGTCAAGACGGCGCTGCACCTGATCCCGAGCGGCATCATGCGGCCGGGCGTGAAGTGCTATATCGGCAACGGCGTGGTGCTGTCGGCGGCCAAGCTGTTCGAGGAGATCGAGGGGCTCGAAAAGGCCGGAGTGGAGGTGCGCTCGCGTCTGCGCATCAGCGAGGCCTGTCCGCTGATCCTGCCGGTCCATGCGGCGCTGGACATCGCGCGCGAGGCCTACCGCGAAAAGGGCGGCATCGAGAAGATCGGCACCACGGGGCGTGGCATCGGTCCGGCCTACGAGGACAAGATTGCCCGGCGTGCGCTGCGCGTGCAGGACCTCAAGCATCCCGAGAGGTTCGCGAGCAAGCTGCGCGTGCTGCTGGAGCTTCACAACCACGTGCTCACGCAGGTGCTGGGCGCCGAGGCCGTCGAGTTCGAACCGGTCTTCGACGAGGCCATGCGCCATGCCGAACTGCTCAAGCCCATGATGGCCGACGTGTCGCGGGAGCTGAACGATGCGCACCGCTCGGGCGCGAACCTGCTCTTCGAAGGCGCCCAGGGCACTCTGCTCGATGTCGATCACGGCACCTATCCCTATGTGACCTCCAGCAACTGCGTCGCGGGCAATGCCGCAGCGGGCGCCGGCGTCGGTCCGGGTCTGCTGCACTACATCCTCGGCATCACGAAGGCCTATTGCACCCGCGTCGGCGGCGGCCCGTTCCCGACCGAGCTGGAATGGGACAAGCCGGGTACGGTGGGCTATCACCTCAGCACCGTGGGCGCAGAGAAGGGCGTCACGACCGGCCGCAGCCGCCGCTGCGGATGGTTCGATGCCGCGCTGCTGAAGCGCTCGGCCCAGGTCAACGGCCTGAGCGGCCTGTGCATCACCAAGCTGGATGTGCTCGACGGGTTGAAGGAACTGAAGCTGTGCACCGGCTACCAGCTCGATGGCGAGTTCACCGACATCCTGCCCATGGGCGCCGACGAGATCGCGCGCTGCACGCCGGTCTACGAGACGCTCGAAGGATGGAGTGAAAGCACGGTGGGTGTCACTCAATACGACAAGCTCCCGGTCAACGCACGCCTGTACCTGCAGCGTATCGAGCAGGTGACCGGCGTGCCGATCCACATGGTGTCGACCAGCCCGGACCGTGATCACACGATCATGATGCGGCACCCCTACCTCCCCGATTGAAAAACTTCCTCCGCAGGAGCCCGACCCCATGTTGACCGAAGACGGCAAGCATCTCTACGTGAGCTATGACGAGTACCACAATCTGATCGAGAAGCTCGCGATCAAGGTGTACCAGTCGGGCTGGCAGTTCGACACCATCCTCTGCCTGGCGCGCGGCGGAATGCGCCCGGGCGATGTGCTGTCGCGCATCTTCGACAAGCCGCTCGCGATCATGTCGACCAGTTCCTACCGCGCCGACGCCGGCACCGTGCAGGGCCATCTCGATATCGCGCGCTTCATCACGACACCCAAGGGCGAGATCGCCGGCAAGGTCCTGCTGGTCGACGATCTGGCCGATTCCGGCCACACGCTGCATGCGGTGGTCGAGATGCTCAAGAGCAACTACAAGCCCATCACCGAGCTGCGCAGCGCGGTGCTCTGGACCAAGGGGCTCTCGACCTTCACGCCCGACTATTCGGTCGAATACCTGCCGACCAATCCATGGATCCACCAGCCTTTCGAGGGCTATGACTCGATGGGTGCCGAGAAGCTGCTCGCGAAGTGGTCGGTCTGAGGCGGGTCCGCCTCGATGGGATGAGGCGGTCCTGCTCCGACAGTCCGACACGACAGGTCCGCTCGACTAGCATGGCGTCATGCCAAAGCCCATCACCGACCTGATCCATCATCCCTATACCCCACCGGCCCACTTCGCCTCCCCTCAGCCGGGCGTGTTCCGGGCCTCGACGGTTTTCTTCAGCGATGTCGCCGCCATGCGCGCGCGCGACTGGAGAACAAAGGCCGGCTATACCTACGGACTGCACGGCACCCCGACCACCTTCACGCTCGAGGAGCGGCTCGCCACGCTGGAAGGCGGCACCGAATGCCTGCTGGCGCCCAGCGGCCTGGCGGCGATCTCGCTGGTGACATTCGCGCTGCTCAAGAGCGGCGACGAAGTGCTGATCCCCGACAACGCCTACGGCCCCAACAAGGCGCTCGCCGAAGGCGAACTCGCCAATTTCGGGATCACGCACCGGCTCTACGACGCGATGAATCCGGCCGATCTGGCCGCCAAGCTCTCGGAACGCACGCGGCTGGTCTGGCTGGAAGCAGCGGGCTCGGTGACGATGGAATTTCCGGATCTGCCCGCTCTCGTGGACGCGTGCCGCTCGCGCGGCGCGATCACAGTGCTGGACAACACCTGGGGCGCCGGACTCGCCTTCTCGCCCTTCGATTTCAACGGCAGCGGGCAGGGCGTGGACATCTCGGTCCATGCGCTGACCAAGTACCCCAGCGGCGGCGGAGATGTGCTCATGGGCAGCGTGGTCACGCGCGACGAGCGCCTGCACCGCTCGCTCAAGCTCACCCATATGCGCATGGGCTTCGGGATCGGCGCCAACGATGCTGAGCTGCTGCTGCGTTCGCTGCCGAGCATCGCGTTGCGCTACCACGCGCACGATCGCAACGCCCGAGAGCTGGCCCGCTGGCTCGAAGGGCGCGACGAGATCGCGCAGGTGCTGCATCCGGCGCTCGAAGCCTCGCCGGGCCATGCGAACTGGCGTCGGCTTTGCGGCCCCGGCGGCCTGGCGGCCGGGCTGTTCTCGGTGGTGTTCGATGCGCGCTACAGCTCGGAGCAGGTCGACCAGTTCTGCGACAGCTTGCGGCTGTTCCGGCTTGGTTATTCCTGGGGCGGACCGATCAGTCTGGTGGTTCCCTACGACATCGGCCTCATGCGCGACCCGGGCGTGGCCGAGTGGCCGCACAAAGGCACGCTGGTGCGCTTTTCGATCGGCCTCGAAGCGGTGGATGATCTTCGCGCGGATCTCGAACAGGCCCTCTCGGCCCTCTGAGCGCTGCCGGTTATCGCGTACAGTTCGATGACGTGCAGTCACCGTGACTCACCTGTCCTAAGGAGATGCAGTGGCAACACCCAACTACGGCTACGAAAAGCGCCAAAAAGAGCTCGCCAAGAAGAAGAAGAAGGAAGACAAGGCAAGGGAAAAGGCGATGCGCAAGCTGAGCCCCAGCAGTGAAGGCCTGGCGCCGGGCGATCCGGAATCCGACGTGGCCTCGCTCGAACGCGACGCGCCGACGGTCCCTCAGATCCCGACCAAGAACGGCTGAACGTTTCCTCGTCCTTGCAACCCAGCAAGAAGCCGCGGTGGGCCCAGGCCTGCCGCGGCTTCTTGCTTGTTCCTCCCGGCCGTGCGTCGGTGTTACTTCGGCAGCAGCTTGCGCAAGGCAGGCCAGACGTTGTCGAGCATGCGCGGCTGGGCCGCTGCGGTCGGGTGGATGCGGTCGGCCTGGAACAGCACGGCCGCGTCCGGCCCATCGGCCACCCCCTTGAGCAGAAAGGGGACGATCGACGCCTTGGCGGCCGTTGCCACCTTGGCGAAGATCTCCTCGAAACGGCGGGCGTAGTCGCTGCCGTAGTTGGGTGGCACCTGGATGCCGACGATCAGCACCTGAGCGCCCGCGGTCTGTGCGGCCTGGGTCATCTGCAGCAGGTTCTCCTCGGTGCTGGCAAGCGACAGACCGCGCAAGGCATCGTTGGCGCCGAGTTCGATCACCACGTGCGTCGGCCTGTGTTGTGCCAGGAGGCCCGGCAGGCGGGCGCGGCCGCCTGCGGAGGTGTCTCCGCTGATGCTGGCATTGACGACCGTTGCGGCGATCTTCTGCTCGCCGAGGCGCTTGTCCAGCAAGGGCACCCAGCCTTCACCGCGCTTGAGACCGTATTCGGCGGACAGGGAGTCGCCCACCACCAGAATCACCGGCCGCCGCGGCGCTGCCGCGCCCGCCGCGCGGGCCAGCCAGATCCCTGGGCCGGCGACCAGCGCGCCGCCCACGATAAAGTGACGTCGATTCACCACTCGAAACTCCTTCATGTCCTCCAGCCCAACCGATGACCGATCAGAAGCCATTGTTGCCGTCGAGCACGTCTACAAGTCGGTCACCGACTCCACCGGCACGCTGGACATCCTGAAGGACATCGACTTCCGGCTCGGGGCGCGCGAGACCGCGGCCATTGTCGGCGCATCGGGCTCCGGCAAGAGCACGCTGCTGTCGATCATCGCGGGGCTCGACACGCCGACGCGCGGCACCGTGAAGCTCGACGGGGTCGATCTCTTCTCCATCGACGAAGACGAACGCGCCGCGGTACGCGCCCTCAAGGTCGGCTTCGTGTTCCAGAGCTTCCAGCTTCTGGGTAACCTGAGCGCGCTCGAGAACGTGATGCTGCCGCTCGAACTCGCCGATCGCAAGGATGCGCGCAAGGCGGCGACCGAGATGCTGGAGCGCGTCGGACTGGGCCAGCGCCTGGGGCACTATCCCAAGGTGCTGTCCGGCGGCGAGCAGCAGCGCGTGGCCCTGGCGCGGGCTTTCGTCGTGCAGCCGGCACTGCTGCTCGCGGACGAACCCACGGGCAGCCTGGACTTCGCCACCGGCGAGCAGGTCATGCGGCTCATGTTCGATCTCAACCGCGAGCGCGGCACGACCCTCGTGCTGGTGACGCACGACAGTGGCATTGCCGCGCGATGCGAGCGCAGAATCACGATCGAGGCCGGACGCATGGCCTCGGACGAACGGGCCGGTTGAGGCGCCCGGCGGGGCAGCCGCCCATGAGAAGGGAGAATGCGATGCAGAAGCAGCCATTCAATCAACGCGAGCGCGAGGAAGGCGACACCGCCTTCGGCGGGCTGGCGCCTCGGGACGGGCCGGCGCCCCAGCGCCGGCGGCGTCTGGCGTGGGTGTTGCGATGGGGAGCTGTGGTGCTCGTCGTTCTGCTGCTTCTGATCGTGGCGCAGGCCCTGAGCGGACGGCCCTGAGCCGCCTGCGTCCCGCCCGACGGGCGCCCGGCGCACGGGCTCGATAATCGCCGGATGTCTTCCCCCAAAGTGATCTTCGGCTTCCATGCCGTGGGCGTGCGCATCCGGACCGCGCCGCAATCGGTGATCGAGGTGCTCTACGACGCCAGCCGGCGAGACGCCCGCATGCGACAGTTCCTCGCACGGGCACAGGAGGCCGGCGTGCGGCTGGTCGAAGCCGACGGGCTGCGCGTTGCCAAACTCGCCGGAAGCCATGGCCACCAGGGCGTGGCCGCGCGCGTGCAGCCGCTTGCGCAGACGCACTCCCTCGACGACCTGCTCGACAGGCTCGACGCTGCCGGCACCATGCCGCTGCTGCTGGTGCTCGACGGCGTGACCGATCCGCACAACCTCGGCGCCTGCCTTCGCGTGGCGGATGGCGCAGGCGCCCATGCGGTGATCGCGCCCAAGGATCATGCCGCCGGCATCAATGCCACCGTGGCCAAGGTCGCGAGCGGCGCAGCCGAGACGGTGCCCTATTTCATGGTGACCAATCTGGCGCGCACCCTGGGCGAGTTGAAGGAACGCAACATCTGGTGCGTCGGCACCGCCGGCGACGCGCCCGCCACGCTGTTCCAGTGCGATCTGAAGCGGCCGCTCGCGCTGGTGCTCGGCGCGGAAGGCGAAGGCATGCGGCAGCTCACGCGCAAGACCTGCGACGAACTGGTGAGCATCCCGATGGCTGGTGCGGTCGAGAGCCTCAATGTCTCGGTGGCCAGCGGGATCTGCCTCTATGAGGCGATGCGGCAACGCATCGGCTGACCCCCCAGGCTTGCCCGGTGCGTGTGGTCGCCGACCCACCTGCAGGGGGCCGCATCGGCGGGTCGGCGGAGCCGGTTCCCCGGTGTTCCCGGAAGGGGGCGCAGCGCGGTCTCGGGTCTAGAGGAGGGTGAAGAAGCGCATCACGACTTGCGTGGGGTGCCGGACGCCGGAGCCGGTGAACATGCGTTCGGTGATCCAGCGCAATGCGGGGGAGTCGGTTTCGAAGCGCGGGTGGCAGCGGAAGTAGATCTGTGCCGGGTCGACCGGCTCGCCGCGCAGCAGTCGCGTCATCACTTCGGCGGGCGCGGCGCGGACCGCGTGGTTCTGGACGTAGATCAGGTCACCGGCATCGGTTTCGAGACCGTAGCGGGCGTCGAGCTCCGACAGGGTGTCGCTCACGATCAGCTGGAAGTCGGTGCCGCCGGGCAGCACCCGGGCGCTCCAGCCCTCGCCTTGAGCGCGGCCGCCGAGGATCGGTACCAGACGTCGCGTGCCGCGCGGACCGCGGCTCAGGACCTGGGGCGCGCCGACGTCGACTTCGAGGTCGGCGAATCGTTCGAGCCGGGGTGGGGCGAGAGGGTCGTTCGTGTCCATGGGCGGAGCGTAACGCCGATCGCGCGCGTCAAGCGGCCGCCGTGACCGGCGCCGAGCCCCTCCGGTCCGCGCCTCTACTGCTGTTGTTGCTGTTGCGAGGAAGGCCGTTCGGCGCTGGCGGCATCGAGTGCCGCGATGGTCTCGGGATCGAGCTGCAGGCGCGCGGCCGCCGTCAACTCGTCGAGCTGGTCGAGCGACGTGGCGCTCGCGATCGGCGCGGTGATCGAAGGCCGCGCGATCTGCCATGCGATCGCGACCTGGCCCGGCGTGGCGTTGTGCTTCCTGGCCGCCGCATCGAGCGCGTCCAGGATGCGCAGGCCACGCGCATTGAGGTACTTCTGGATCGTGGTGGCGCCGCGCGCGCTCTTGGAGGCATCCGCCGCGCTGCGGTACTTGCCGGTCAGGAAGCCGGCCGCGAGGGCGTAGAAATTGATCACGCCGATGCCGCGCTCGCGGCACAGCGGCTCCAGGGCTTCCTCGAACACGGCACGGTCGTAGAGGTTGTACAGCGGCTGCAGGCATTCATAGCGCGGCAGGCCCAGCCGCTCGGCGACGTCGATGGCCTGTGCCAGGCGCGGTGCCGTGAAGTTCGATGCGCCGATCGCGCGCACCTTGCCGGCCTTGATCAGGTCGGCGAAAGCGGCTGCCGTTTGCTCCAGAGGCGTGTTCTGGTCATCGTCGTGTGACTGGTACAGATCGATGTGGTCGCAACGCAGGCGCCGCAGCGACGCCTCGACGGCTTCGCGGATATAGGCGGGCGACAAACCCGTCTTGCCGTCGCCCATCGGCTTGCCGACCTTGGTGGCCAGCACCACGCGGTTGCGCTTGCCGGTCTCATGCAGCCACTTGCCGATGATGGTCTCGGACTCGCCGCCGGTGTGCCCTGGCACCCAGCGGGAATACACATCCGCGGTGTCCACGAAGTTGAAGCCGGCGTCCAGCCAGGCATCGAGCAGCCGGAACGAGAGCTTTTCATCCACGGTCCAGCCGAACACATTGCCGCCGAAGGCGAGTGGGGATACCTGGAGGCCGGAGCGGCCGAGGGGACGGAGTTGCATGGTGTGTTTTCCTCAGAAAGGTCAGACAAAGCCGGAGGCGCCCAGCAGCGCGCCAGCGCCGAGCAGCCACAGAAGATGGACGCGCGTGCGCCAGACGATAAGGGCCGACAGTCCGGTCAGCAGCCACAGGTGCCATGCAGGCGCGTCGCCGGCATGGTTTCCGGCGGCCAGCACCCAGCCGGTGGCGATGAGCAGGCCGACGACCACCGGCGCCATGCCCTGCTTGAATGCCCGTACCTCGCGCCGAGTGCGGTTCCGATGGCCCCAGCGGGTTGCGAAGTAGGTCAGGGTGGTGCTGGGCAGCATGATGCCCACCATCGTGACCGCCAGGCCCAGCAGGCCGAGCAGCCAGGCTTGCGGGCCGCCGCCGATGCCGCCGCCGGCATTGAGGCCCACGTTCCATCCCATGAGCGCCACGAAGAGCACGTTGGGTCCCGGCGCCGCCTGCGCGATCGCCACCGACGAACTGAACTGTGCATCGGTCAGCCAGCCTTGCTGCGCGACCAGGTAGCGGTGCATGTCGGGCACGGTGGTGATGGCGCCGCTGATCGACAGCAGCGACAGCATCAGGTACTGCGCGAAGAGGGCGAGCCAGTCGTGCCAGTGCATCACGATGGTCATGGCTGGATCCTCATCCAGGTCCGGAGACAGGCGCCGCCACCCAGCACCAGCAGGACCCAGCCCAGCGGGAGGCGGGCGAAGGCGATGGACGCGAACACCAGCGCGACGATGGACAGGCAGAGGCCGAATCCCAGGGGATGCTTGCGCAGCTGCGGCATGAGTTTGATGCCCGTCGCCGCGATCAGGCCGCCGGCCACGGCGCCCATGCCGCGCAGGGCGCCGGCCACCTGGGGATTGCCCGCAAAGTGCGCGTACAGCACCGCCAGCACAAGGATCACGCCCAGCGGAACCATCAGCATGCCGCCCAGGGCCGCGACCACGCCGCGCAAGCCGAAGTAGCGGTCGCCGATCATCAGCGCGAGGTTGATCACGTTCGGTCCCGGCAGCACCTGGGCGACCGCCCAGTCCTCCAGGAACTCGTCGGGCGAGAGCCAGCGTTTCTTCTCGACCATCTCCCGCTGCACGACGGCCAGCACGCCGCCGAAGCCCTGGAGCGCGAGCCAGGTGAAGGAGAGGAAGAGGTCGCGAGGGGATTGCGGGCGCGGGTGTTCGGAACTCGGCGCCGCGATGGAAGAGACCGGTTGCATGGGCCTGCGATTATGGTGGCCGGGACCCAATGTCTGCTCGACCACGCTTGCCGGATCTTCGTCTGACTTGCAGGCGGTCGCCAGCCTGCGACACTCGTGCCATGAAACGGCTTGCGCACGCGCTCCTCGATCTGTCCCGGGACTCTTTCGCTTCGTGGAAGGCGGACTACGCGCCGAGCATGGGCGCGGCACTCGCGTACTACACGGTGTTCTCCGTGGCGCCGCTCCTGCTCATCGTGATCTCGGTCGCCGGCCTGGTCTTCGGCCGGGAGGCGGCGCGCGGGGAGATCATGGGACAGCTCTCGGGCATGATGGGTGCGGATGGCGCCCACGCCGTGCAGGTCATGCTCGAATCACTCAACAAGCCGACCCAGGGCGTCGTCGCGTCGGTCGTCGGCCTCGTGCTGCTGCTGGTCGGCGCGACGACCGTGTTCGGCGAATTGCAGGACGCCCTGGACCGCATCTGGCGCGCACCGGCGCGCGAGCAGGACGGCGGGTTGCTGAATCTCATGCGGTCGCGGCTCCTGTCCTTCAGCATGATCATGGGCATCGGCTTCCTGCTGATGGTGTCGCTGGTGATCAGCGCCGCGCTGTCGGCGCTGGGCGAATGGTGGGCGCCGGTCTTCGGCGGCTGGGCCACGCTGGCGCAGGCCGCCAACTTCGTCTTCAGCTTCGCGATGGTGACCGTCGGCTTCGCGATGATCTACAAGATCATGCCGCGGGTCAGTGTGCAGTGGCGCGACGTGTGGGTGGGCGCCGCGGTCACGGCGCTGCTGTTCACCGTCGGCAAGTACCTGATCGGTCTCTACATCGGCAAGAGCAGCGTGGCCTCGGGCTACGGCGCGGCGGGCTCGCTCGTGGTGGTGCTGGTGTGGGTGTACTACTCGGCGCAGATCTTCCTGCTCGGCGTGGAGTTCACCTGGGTCTATGCGCATGCCTTTGGTTCGCTCAAGGGCAGCCCCCGACCCGGCGCGCAGCGATCGCCGACCCGGCCCCGGAGCGAGGCGCCGCCCGCCTGAGCGGCGCCCTCAGCCGGCGAAGCCGCCCTCGTCGAGGAAACGCTGCTCCTCGGGCGTGGTCTCGCGGCCCAGCGGCCTGTTGCGGTGCGGAAAGCGGCCGAAGCGGGCAACGATGTCGCGATGCATCACCGCGAAGCGCTGTGTGTCCTCGTCGAGGGCAGTATTCAACATCACCGAGCGCTCCTGATCGGCCAGCGACTCCGAGTGCATGAAGGGCAGATAGAAGAAGCGGCGCATCTCGGGGTCGACCTGCCGGTCCAGGCCGGCGCCGATGGCTGCGCGGGCACACTGGAGAGCCTTGCCGTCGGTCGCGAACATGTGCCCGCTGCCGCGCCAGGCGTTGCGCGGCAGTTGGTCCAGCAGCACGAGCAGCGCGAGCGCACCTTCGGCCTCGAGCGCCCAGTCGTCCAACTGGCCTCGGGAGGCGGCATGGTGCGCGGCCTCGAAGCGCGCCTTGAATTCGGCATCGAAGTCGGCGTTCTTGCCGAACCATCTCTTGGGGCCGGCTTCGCGCCAGAAGCGCACGACATCCCGGGGCGAGGGCAGGGTATCCATGCGGACGATGATGCCACCGGCGCCCTAAAGTCGGGCTGATCGCCGACACGGCGATCGCCGGAGGCCGCGTAGGCTGGAAAGTCCGGAACAACAAGGAGATCCGCTCATGAACCGATATGGCACCCACTTGCGCATGACCCTGGCCGCCGGCGTCGCGGCGGCCGCCCTCGCAGGCTGCGGGATGATGGCCAAGGCCGACACGGCCAGCTTCAGCGGCACCATGAACGCGGCCAGCGAGGTCCCGCCCAACATGACGCGCGGCAGCGGCCTCGCAGAAGCCTCGCTGGACAAGAAGACCCATGTGCTCAAGTACAAGGTCACTTACGAGGGCCTGAGCGGCCCGGCCACCGCGGCTCACTTCCATGGCCCGGCCGCCGCCGGTGCCAACGCGGGGGTGGTGCTGCCCTTCGCCAGCCCGGCCAGCCCGATCGAAGGCCAGGCCACGCTCACACCGGCCCAGGAGGCCGACCTGATGGCCGGCAAGTGGTACGCCAACGTTCACACGGCGGCCAACCCGGGCGGCGAAATCCGCGGACAGATGCTGCCGAAGATGTAGGTAGTCCGTGCAGCGCCGGCGGACGCGGGCGGCCACCGCGGCATGGTGTCCAATGGCGCCATGCCCAGTACTCGCAGCAAATCGCTCTCTTCCGCACCGGCTCCGCGTCGCGCGCCGCGTGCGGACATCACCACCGTTGACAATGCCCTCGTCTTGCAGGGCGGAGGTGCACTCGGTGCGTATCAGGCGGGTGTCTATGCAGGGGCGTGCGAGAAGCTGAGATCGCCCGGCTGGGTCGCGGGCGTGTCGATCGGCGCCGTCAACGCCGCGCTGATCGCGGGCAATCCGCCGGAGACCCGTGCGGACCGCCTGCGCCAGTTCTGGAATCTCATCTCTTCCGGGCCGGCGCAGCAGATCTCGCCGTGGTTCGGGGACCGTACGTGGTTCAACCAGTTGAGCGCGATTTCGTCCGCGGCCTTCGGTGTGCCCGGCTTCTTTGCGCCGCGCCGCAATCCCGCGCTATTGCTCGGCGACGCCGCGCCGGTGCTGAGCTACTACGACACCGCGCCACTCAAGGCAACCCTGGAGCGGCTGGTCGACTTCGACCGCATCAACGCCCGCGAGACGCGCTTCAGTGTCGGCGCCGTCAATGTGCGGACCGGCAACTGCATCTACTTCGACAACACCAGCCAGCGCATCGGGCCCGAGCACATCATGGCCAGCGGTGCACTGCCGCCGGGCTTCGCGCCGGTGCATATCGACGGCGAGGACTACTGGGACGGCGGCATCGTCTCCAACACCCCCCTGCAATACGTGCTGGACAGCCATTCGCGCGAGGAACCGCTGCTCATCCTCCAGGTGGACCTGTTCAGCGCCAGGGGCGCCATGCCGCGCACGCTGGGCGAGACGCTGGAGCGCCAGAAGGACATCACCTATTCGAGCCGGACGCGCCTGAACACCGACGCCATGGTCTCGAACATGAACCTCCAGCAGGCCCTCGTCGACCTGATCGGCAAGCTGCCCGACGGACTGCGCAAGGACCCGGAGGTGCAGGCGCTCTGCGAGCAGCTTTCGCATCCGCCGATCGAGATCGTGCACCTGATCTATCGCGACAAGCCCTATGAACTCGAGTCCAAGGACTACGAGTTCTCGCGCGCCTCGGTCGATGAACACTGGGAAGCGGGCCTGCGCGACATCCGCTGCACGCTCGAGCATCCCGAATGGCTGCGCGGCGGCGCCCAGTCCAACGGCGTGACCACCTACGACCTGACGGTGCCCAACTCGCCGCGCGTGCGCCGGCCGATGAAGCTGCCGCGGATGACCGCGCGCGACAGCCATTGACCGGCAGCGCCATAAGATTGACCGCACGCGTCAATCCAATGGTCGGCTCACCGGCGCCCCGGCATGCGGATTGCACGTCCCTCGCAACCCTCTCACCCAAAGGAAAATCCATGCAGCTCAAGGACAAAGTGGCCTTCATTACCGGCTCGGCCAGCGGTATCGGCAAGGAAATCGCGGTCGTCTTCGCCCGGGAGGGCGCCAGCATCGTGATCGCGGACCTGAACAAGCAGGCGGCCGATGCGACGGCGGCCGAACTCCAGGTCGGCGGCGCCAAGGCGATCGGCGTCGCCGTCGATGTCACCAGCGAGGCCCAGGTCGACGCGGCCGTCGAAGAGGCGGCCAAGGCCTTTGGCGGCATCGACATCCTGGTCAGCAATGCCGGCATCCAGATCGTGCATCCGGTGGAAGAGTTCAGCTACGCCGACTGGAAGAAGATGCTCGCGATCCATCTCGACGGAGCTTTCCTGACGACCCGCGCCTGCCTGAAGCACATGTACGCGCAAGGACGAGGCGGCAGCGTGATCTACATGGGCTCGGTGCATTCGAAGGAAGCCTCGCTGCTCAAGGCGCCTTATGTCACCGCCAAGCACGGCCTGATCGGCCTGGCCAAGACCGTGGCCAAGGAAGGCGCCAAGCACGGCGTGCGGGCCAACGTGATCTGCCCCGGTTTCGTGCGTACGCCGCTGGTCGAGAAGCAGATTCCGGAGCAGGCGCAGACGCTGGGCATCACCGAGGAGCAGGTGGTCAAGAACGTGATGCTCAAGGAGACGGTGGACGGCGAGTTCACCACCACCGAGGACGTGGCGCGCGTCGCGCTGCTCTTTGCCGCCTTCCCGACCAATGCGCTCACCGGCCAGTCGCTGGTGGTGAGCCACGGCTGGTTCATGCAGTAGGCCGGCGAGCAGGCCGGGCAGGGCGGCGCCCCTGGGGCTGCGATCAGCGCTGCAACTGCAGCTTCAGCTCCCAGGTCTCGCCGACGAGCTTCTGGCCGAAGCCCTCGTAGGGCTCGGACTTCACGCACTGGAAACCGCGCGCCGCATAGATGCGGCGCGCGGCGCTGAGGCAGCTGTTGGTCCACAGCACCATCTTGCGGTAGCCCTTGGCGCGTGCGAAGGCGATGCATTCGTCCGTGAGGCGGGCGCCGAGCCCGAGCCCGCGCGCGGCTGGCGCGAGGATCAGCATGCGCAGTTGCGCCGTGGTGGCCGACTTGCGCACCACGAACACCGCGCCGACCCGTTCCCCGTCGAGTTCGGCGATCCAGCAGCGTTCCCATGCGGGCTGGAACTTGCGCAGGAAGCGGCTGGCGAGGTCCGCCACCAGGGCCTCGAAGTCGCTGTTCCAGCCGTATTCGCGTGCATAGATCTCGCCGTGCTGCTGCACCACCCAGCCGATGTCCCCGGGGCCGGGCTCGCGCAGCAGGGCCGTGCGGGGCTTGGCGTGGGCATGTGCGGCGGGCGATTCCAGCAGCGTCCGGACGGTCTGCATGGCATCGATGAGCCGGCGCCGCTCCGGCGCGGCCAGGGGGGCCAGCAGCGTCGCCGCCTCTTCGCGTGAGCGCTGCTGGAGCGGCGCGAAGGCCTGGTGGCCGGCCTCCGTGAGGCGCATGAGGCTCTGGCGGGCATCGCGCGCATGCGGTTCGCGCGTCAGCCAGCCCTGGGCCTCGAAGCGGCGCAGGATGCGGCTCAGGTAGCCGCCGTCCAGGTGAAGGGCCTTGCCGATCTCGCTCGCGGTCGGTGTGTCGCGATGCGCAAGCTCGTAGAGCACGCGCACGTCAGTGAGCGACATGTCGCCGCCGAGGTAGGGGTCGAGCACGCCGATGCGGCGCGTATAGAAGCGGTTGAACTGGCGCACGGCCTTGACGTCAGCCACCTCCACCTCCACCTCCACCTCGACGGCCGGCCGGATGATTTCTGCGGTCATGCTTGCCATTGTCAAGCAAACTACTTGACGCAGGCAATCAAATTTCAGGTGCCGGACGGTACTTGCCGCTGCCCCTCATGCCCCGCGGGACATCGCCGAACCTTAAAATCGCCGGTTGCCCGCTTCGGGCCCCACCTGGCCCGAACGGCCCTTGCGCGGCGGATGTCGCCGCTTCATCCCATGAACGCCCCCGTCGACGTCTCCTTCTTTGCGCGCGCCGCCAAGCCGCTGACCAGCTACCGCAAGTTCTGGGCAGCCCGCTTCGGGACGGCGCCTTTCCTGCCGACCACGCGCGCGGAGATGGACAAGCTCGGCTGGGACAGCTGCGACGTGATCGTGGTGACCGGCGACGCCTATGTCGACCATCCCAGCTTCGGCATGGCGGTGATCGGCCGCATGCTGGAAGCGCAGGGCTTTCGCGTCGGCATCATCGCGCAGCCGGACTGGCAGAGCGCCGAGCCGTTCAAGGCGCTCGGCCGCCCGAACCTGTTCTTCGGCGTGACCGCGGGAAACATGGATTCGATGATCAACCGCTACACCGCGGACCGGAAGATCCGCAGCGACGATGCCTACACGCCCGGCGATGTCGCCGGCAAGCGGCCTGATCGCGCGGCCATCGTCTATTCGCAGCGCTGCAGGGAGGCCTTCAGCGAAGTGCCGATCGTGCTCGGCGGCATCGAAGGCTCGCTGCGCCGCATCGCGCATTACGACTACTGGCAGGACAAGGTGCGCCGCTCCATCGTGGTCGATGCGAAGTGCGATCTGCTCCTCTACGGCAATGCGGAGCGTGCCATCGTCGAGATCGCCCATCGTCTTGCGGCGCGCGAGCCGGTGCACCGGATCACCGACGTTCGCGGCACCGCCTTCGTGCGGCGCGAGACGCCGGAAGCCTGGTTCGAGATCGACTCGACCTCGGTGGATGCGCCCGGCCGCGTGGAGGCCCACGTCAATCCCTACCTGATGGTGTCGGAGCAGGCAAAGGCCAACGGCGCGAGCTGTGCAAGGGAAGAGGAGGCCGAAGCCGTCGCGCGTGCAGCCGAGTTCGGGGCGAAGCCGATCCGTTTCGTGCCCTCCGCGCGCCGGGGCGACCTGCCGGCGGCAGCGGACGCCGCATCGCCGGGGGGCCGCATCAAGCCGCCGCCGCGCGAGCGCTCGGTCATCCGCCTGCCTTCCTACGAGCAGGTGCGGGCCGACCCGGTGCTCTACGCTCATGCCAACCGCGTGCTGCACCTCGAAACCAACCCGGGCAATGCGCGTGCCCTGGTCCAGGCGCATGGCGAAGGGCTGACGGCACGCGACGTGTGGATCAATCCGCCGCCGATTCCGCTCACCACGGCGGAGATGGACCACGTATTCGACCTGCCCTATGCGCGCGCTCCGCATCCCCGCTATGCGGACGAGCACGGCAGCCACGACGGCGCAACCAAGATCCCGGCCTGGGAGATGATCCGCTTCAGCGTGAACATCATGCGCGGCTGCTTCGGCGGCTGCACCTTCTGCTCGATCACCGAGCACGAGGGGCGGATCATCCAGAGCCGGTCGGAGGACTCGATCATCCGGGAGGTGGAAGCCATCCGCGACCATGTGAAAGGCTTCACCGGCACCATCTCCGACCTGGGCGGGCCGACCGCGAACATGTATCGCATCGGCTGCCGCTCGCCCGAGATCGAGGCGGCCTGCCGCAAGCCGAGTTGCGTGTATCCGGGCATCTGCCCGAATCTCAACACGAGCCACGATCCGCTGATCAAGATCTATCGGCGCGCACGCGCCCTCAAGGGCATCAAGAAGATCCTGATCGGCTCCGGCCTGCGCTATGACCTCGCGGTGCGTTCGCCCGAGTACGTGCGCGAACTGGTGCAGCACCATGTCGGCGGCTACCTCAAGATCGCGCCCGAGCACACGGAGCAGGGCCCCCTCACGAAGATGATGAAGCCCGGCATCGGCAGCTACGACAAGTTCAAGCAGATGTTCGAGAAGTTCAGTGCCGAGGCGGGCAAGAAGCAGTACCTGATTCCGTACTTCATCGCCGCGCATCCGGGCACCAGCGACGAGGACATGATGAACCTCGCGCTCTGGCTCAAGAAGAACGGCTTCCGCGCCGACCAGGTGCAGACTTTCTATCCCTCTCCGATGGCCACGGCCACGGCGATGTACCACAGCAACAGGAATCCGCTGCGCAAGATCACGCGCGACAGCGAGACGGTGGACATCGTGCGCGGCGAGAAGCGGCGGCGCCTGCACAAGGCCTTTCTGCGCTATCACGATGCCAACAACTGGCCCCTGCTGCGCGAGGCGCTGAAGGCCATGGGGCGCGCCGACCTGATCGGCAATGGCAAGCATCACCTGGTTCCGACATGGCAGCCGTTGACCGACGGCAGCTATCAGAGTGCGCGTCGCAAGAACTCGACTGTCACTGCCGCTGCCGCGCCTTCGCCCGCCAGGAGCGGCAAGGGCGTCAAGCCGGCGAAGGGACGCATTCTCACGCAGCACACCGGCTTGCCGCCGCGCGACAACGGCGCCGGCAAGTCCCGGCCGGCGGCCGCGCGCCCGATCCGCAAGGGCTGAGCGGGCCTCGGCGGCGGCCGCGTGTACCGTGTCGCCATGAACGGGTTGCCGCCTTTGGACTCCGATTCACGCAGGTGCCGGCGTCGCATGCTCGTGGGGTTGATGCTGGGGCTGCTCGCCACGGTGTCCGGCGCCCTTGCCGCACCCCTCGAAGCAGGCTCGGCGACCGCCCTGGCCGAACTGCATCGCGGGCTGGCCGACGATCTGGCCCACAGTCCGCTGAAACGGCCCGTGCGCCTCGATTCCACCGAGACCGACGGTGGGCTGCAAGGCGATGTCTATGCCGTGGTCGATCGCCCGATCGGCGATATCCGCGACGCCCTGGGCAAGTCCTCGCAATGGTGCGAGATGCTGCTGCTGCACATCAACAATCGCCAGTGTCAGGTGAGCCGGGGGCCGGCCGGCGAGATGCTCATCCTGAGCGTCGTGCCGCGTTACGACAGGCCGCTGGAGTCCGCCTTCAAGCTGGACTTCGTGCGGCGCGTGACGCATGCGACCAGCGACTATTTCGCGGCCAGTCTCAGAGCCGAGACCGGTCCGATGGGCACGAGCCACTACCGGGTGCTGCTCGAGGCCGTGCCGCTGGGCGAGCGCCAGTCCTTCCTGCACTTCGCCTACGCCTACGACGACAACATGGTGGCCCGGCTCGCCACCATGGCCTATCTCGCCACCTTCGGCAGCCACAAGGTCGGATTCACCGTCGTCGACAACACGCCGGATGGCGGCCCCGTTTACATCCAGGGCCTGCGCGGCCTGGTCGAGCGCAATGCGATGCGCTACTTCCTCACGCTGGATGCGTACCTCGCGGGCCTCGATGCGCCGCCGGCCGCTCGGTCCGAACTACGGTTGCGTCGCTGGTTCGAGTTCGTCGAGCGCTATCCGACGCAGTTGCACGAGATCGACCTGGCGACCTACCTTGCGCTGAAGCATGAGGACCACCAGCGCGACGCGCGGAATTCGCACTGAAGCCGCTCAGCGCAGCACCAGCACCGGCGTGTGCGTGTGGGTCAGCACATGCAGCGTTTCGCTGCCCATCAGAAGGCGCCGGATGCCGCTGCGGCCGTGCGAGGCCATGACGATCAGGTCGCAGTGGTGCGTGCGCGCGGCTTCGATGATGGCTTCGGACACCAGCTCCGAAGCCACCACGATGCCCCTGGCGCGTGCGACGCCCTTGTCCTGGGCGGTCGAGACGGCCGTATCGACGATGCGCTGCGCGGTCGCGTCGGCCTGCTCGCGCAGTTTCGACACCTCCACCTGGCTCAGCAGCAGCGAGCCTTCGAAGTAGCTTGCGGGATAGTGGTGAACCACATTGACGGCGACCAGTTCCGCCTTGGCCAGGAGGGCGAGGTCGATCGCGCTGTTCACGGCCTGCGCCGACAGCTCGGAACCGTCGGTGGCGACGAGGATGCGTTCATACATGGCGACGCTCCCGGGCGGAAGGGCCCCGCCCCGGACCCAGGTTAATGCGGCCGACGGTGGGTCGCAAGCGGCGCGGGCCGTTCTAGACGGTGCCGCCTACTAAGCGCCGCCCTCGTCGCCGCGCGCCCGGCGCTTGACCGGCGGGCACTTCCAGAGTCGGGGCAGGGACGCGAATTTAAGGTTTGGTGAGGGATTGCTTAAGCAATTCTTAGCAGCGTGAAAGCCACCCCGTTCCTAGACTTCTTTCCAGCAGGACGACGCATCGGGCGAAGTCCGCTGGACCCACGAAGAGGACACACCCATGAACATCGATCAGCGCGAAATGCGCCAGGTTGCGGAGGCTGCTGCGCCCCGTGTCGACATGTATGCCGGCATCCACAAGGCGATGCGCGCCCTCATGGCCGACACCTTGATGGCCGTCGGCCGCATGGACTGCGAAGACGGGCTCGAACTGGCGCAAGTCACGCAGCGCGTGCTGGAGCTGCTGGAGTTCTGCGGCACGCATCTGAAGCACGAGAACGAGTTCGTGCATGTCGCCATCGAAGCGCGCGCTCCAGGTGCGAGCGGCCAGATCGCACATGAACACCGCGAGCACGAAGCGGCGATCACCGCGCTCGCCAATCAGACCACCGCGCTGCTGCACTGCGAGCCCCCGGCGCGCCATGCGGGTGCGCTGGATCTGTACCGCGAGCTGGCCCTGTTCGTCGCGCACAACTTCGAGCACATGCATGTGGAGGAAACCGCGCACAACGCCGTGCTCTGGGCGCGCTACACCGACGCCGAACTGATCGAGATCCACAACGCCCTGGTGGGTTCGATTCCGCCGGAAGAGATGATGTTCGTGCTGCGCTGGATGGTGCCCTTCATGAACCCGACCGAGCGTGCGGCGATGCTGGCCGACATGCGCGCGCATGCGCCGGCACCGGCATTCGCCGCAGCGCTGGATCTGGTGCGGCCGCATCTGAGCGAGCGCGAATGGGCCAAGCTCGGCGCCAGCCTGGGCTTGCCCGCAGCCGCGGGCCGGGCCGCAGGCTGAAGTGCCTGCGGGTCGTTCAGTCGGTGGCGGCGATGTCGGTCAACGCGACCGGTCGATCCACCCGCAGGCTGAAGCGGCCACGGCCTGTTTTCTCGATGCGAATGGCCGGGCAGTTCTCGGCCAGGCGGCGTTGCAGGAGCACCAGGCGCGCTTCCAGGTTGTCGGAGAGATCGGGCAGGCGGATCGACGGGTCCAGCCGCAGCTCGCGGTTGGTGAATTCCGATCGACCTTCCTGCGTGTATTCGCGCAGCAGCTTCCCGAGGATCGCACCGGCCACCCCCTTGATCAGGTAGCGGTCGCCAACGAAGACGCTGTTGTTCGCGAGGTAGTGGCGCACGGTGAGCGGCGTGCCGGTGGCGGCTGAAGCGGCGGGTGCGGCCGGCGTGTCCGCGGGCACGGAGGCTCCGGCGGGTTCCGATGCGGTCTGCAGCAGATCCAGGGCCGCGCCCAGGTGGCCGGCGATGGCCACCAGTGCATCTTCATCCTCGAAGCCGAAGCGCATGTCCATCGGGCTTTCGACGAAGAGCGCGCCGAGCAGCCGGCCGCCCGACACGATGGGGACCGCCAGCTGGCTGTGCGGCTCGGTCAGGCCGGGAAACGGAATCTCGGTGTCCAGGGCCAGGCCGGGCTCGGTCTCCAGCATGCTGCTGCGCACCGCATGGCTGTAGCTTGCGGCATTCGTCATGTGGCTGATGCGAACCGGTGCGCGCTCGCGCGCGGCGACACCGATCACGCCGTGGCCGATCTCGATCTCGGAGCCCACGCCCGAGGTCGCGTAGCCGCAGCTGGCGACGGTGTAGAGCCGTTGCGCGGCGGCGTCGAGCATGAGCACCATCGCATGGCGCACGTCGAGGTGGTCATTCAGCACCGCGAGCACGGTCTGCAGCAGTTCGTCCGTCGCACAGCAGGCCGACAGGCGCTCGGCCGAGCGGCGCACACCGGCGAGAAGCCCGTGGCGCGGCGGCGGTGGCGGCTGGTGCCGGCCTTCCACCGGCTCGATGGCCTCGACCTCGTAGACGTCCGAGCCCAGCAGTCGGAACACGCCGGCCATGCCGGAGTGGGAGGCAATGCCCGAGAGCTGCGCCTTCATGGCTTCGAACAGCGGCCCGGCCGTCTCCGTGCGCAGATAGCGCATGTGGAGGCGGTAGAAGGCGCCGATCGTGGGGTCCATGACCAGCGCCGTACCGAAGGGATTGACCAGGATGTTCTTCCGCGTCTTGTTGAAGAACTGGAAGGACAGCGCGACATGCCGCGCATCGACGTAGTAGACCTGCGAGATGTAGGCGACGTTGGGCGTGCCGTCGTCCGAGCAGGTGGCCATGATGGCCGGGATCGCGCCCTCGAAGCAGGCGCGGATCGCATGAAGCGATGGCGGCGGGGCAGCTTGGGGATGGTTCATGGCGCTGTCGTCGGCGCGGTGTCGGGGCCTGCGGCATGCACGGGCGAGCCGGCGCGCGGGCCGGGCGTCTGGTCGAAGGCTTCGCACGGACGGAAGCGAACGGCCACCAGGTCTTCGAGGCGGAAGGCGAGCATCGCGCGCACGTACTCCGGGCCGAAGCCGACGCATCCGATCTCGTGTTCCATCGAGGCAAGGTAGCGTGCCAGGACGGGCAGGTCGTTCTCGTCGGCGGCGCGAAGCTCCACCGCGCGTGCCTTCACCTGCACCGTGCGGTGGCTCAGCGGCTCGCTGAACACCACGGCGATCGCGCCCGTGGCCGCGACATCCTGGAGGAGTTGGCGCGACTGGCTGCGCGTGACGTAGACCGTGATCTCGGCGCCGTCTGCCGAGATGGACGTGCCGACCGCCCGCATCAGGCTGGGCCGGAGTGCTGAATTGCGCGAAGCGACGATGGCTGACACCCCCCTGTCGATCATCGCGATGTGTTCGGGCGCGAGCAGGGGCTGCAAGGTGGCGTCAGGCATGGCGGCGTGGCGAGACGGAGTCGATGGGAAGACGCGCATTGTGATGGAAACCCCCGCGAGCGCGTACTGGCCGGATGGCCGGCGCATGAGGCAGGGCCACCGGCCTTCCGGTCAGGCGAACTGGTCGATGATGCGCGGCGGCGGCACCGGCGAACCCATGCGCACATGCCGCGTGGCGCCCGCCGTGCGCATCACGGCCGACAGCAGCGAGCGGAACCACACATGCGCGCTGGCCTGCTGGTTGCGTCCGTGCCAGAGCTGGTAGAAGCGCATCGGCGGAAAGTCGATCGGCGACGGCAGCACCGCGAGCGGCAGCATCGATGCGAAGTGCTGGGCGAAATGGCGGCTGGTCGTGAAGATCAGGTCGGTGCCCGGCAGCAGATGCGGCGCCATCGAGAAGAACGGCACTGTCACCGTGGCGGTGCGGGTCATGCGTTGCGTCGCCAGGTGGGCTTCGACCACGCCGCGCTGCCGGCCGCTGTAGAGCAGCGGAACGACGTGCGCTCCCTGGAGGTAGTCGGACACGGTCAACCCGCCGGCGCCCGGATGATCGCGGTCCACAAGGCAGACGATCTCGTCCTCCAGCAACAAGGTGGTACGCAGGTGCTCCGGCGGCTGCGGCCAGTTGCCGATCACCACGTCGAGCATGCCGTCCGCGAGCGCAGTATCGAAGTCGTAGTCGACGCCCAGCGGCTGCAGGAGCAGGCGGGCGTGCGGCGCGGCGGTGCGCATGTAGTGGACCACGGCAGCCATCAGCGGCGGTGCGAGATAGTCGGGCGCACCGATGCGAAAGAGCTGGTGCGTGGTCGCCGGATTGAATGCGGCGGCCGGCGTCAGCAGTGCGTCGATCTCGCCCAGCACGACCCGCACCGAGGCTTCGAGCGCCAGGGCGCGCTCGGTCGGCACCATGCGCTGCCTGTCCTTGATGAGCAGCGGATCGTCGAAGATCTCGCGCAGCCGCTTGAGCGCGGCGCTCACCGCCAGCGGGGACTGGTCGAGCCGCGTCGCCGCGCGCGAGACGCTGCGCTCCGCCATCAGCATGCCGAAGACGCGCAGCAAATGGGTGTCGAAGGGGTCGTTGGAGCGTGACATGGTCGTTCCCCTGCACGGCTTTGGTGCCTCGAAGCGTCGGCAGGGGCGCCGGCGGGCTCCGGGGCAGCGCTTTGCCGTGCCGCCGATTCGGGCATAGCGATTGGCATGCCATGGCTGCGCCGCCGGGGCCGGCCTCGTTTTCCGGCGCGTCGTGGCCGTGGCTCGAAGCCTCCGCGCGATTGCGCCGCCGCTGGCGGCCAAGCGGGTGGCGAGCCGCGTTCGCTCAGTCGGCGAGTGTGAGCAAGGGCAGGTCGTGTTCGCGTGCGAGGCGGTCGATCTCTTCGCGGGTGCGCACGGACAGCCAGGCGCCGAGCGCTTCGCGCGTGTCGGGGGCGAGCATGTCCCTGCTCGACGCCAGTCCGGCCGCCGCGCACAGGCGCTGCGAAAAGTGCGGCTCCAGCGCGGCGACCGCCACGCGTCCGTCGGCGCAGGGGTAGACGCGGTAGCCCGCATGTGCGCCGCCCACTGAGCCGCCCGGCTGGGTCAGGCCCCAGTGCCGGGGCAGTGCCAGCCAATCGGCGGCGGCATTGAGTGCGACTTCCTGGTAGAGGCCCTCCGCCTGCGAGGCTCCGGCGCGCAGGCGGGCTTTGAGGATGGCCTCGCTTGCCAGCAGCGCGCCGCCCATGTCGGCGTACAGCGTGGGCGGCAGCGCGCAGTCCGTGACCAGGCCGCTTTCGGCGAGGTAGGTCAGATCGTGTCCAGGCTCCTCGGCGCGCTCGCCCGGCGCGCCGACGATGGCGACCTGGGACAGTCCCGGATGACGGGCCTTCAGCGCCGGCCAGTCCAGGCGCAACTTCGCGAGCGCGGAGGGACGGAAGGAACTGAGCAGCACGTGGGTGGCGGCCAGCATCTCGTGCAGTCGATCGAGACCGGCGGCAGTCTTGAGATCGAGGGTGATGATCTCCACGCCTTCATGCAGCGCCGCATAGGCAGCGGGGTTGTAGAGGCGCATCGGGTCCCCCGCGGGCGGTTCGACCTTGGTGCAATGGGCGCCCATGGCGCGGGCGCGCATCAGCGCCGCCGGCCCCGGCAGGTTGAGCGCGAGGCTCAGCACGCGCACGCCGGCCAGCGGCAGGAAGTCGCCGTTGCCGGCGGCGGGGGAGGGAGAAGAGGCCATGGCGGATCTCGGTGGCGTCGCAAAGCCGACGGCAGGGGAGCTTACCGGTTCGCGCGCGCGGCTCTACGATGCGATTCGTCGACAACCCAGGAGACAACGATGTTCCAAACCGATCTGATGGCAGGCCAGCGCATTCTCGTCACCGGTGGCGGTACCGGTCTCGGTCGAGCGATGGCCGAGCGTTTCCTCGAATTGGGCGCCGACATCGCGATCTGCGGCCGGCGGCAGGCGGTGTGCGAGGAGACGGCCGCCGAATGGCGCGCGCGTTTCCCGGCGCGGCGCATCGATGCCTTCGGCGTGGACATCCGCAATGCGCAGGGCGTCGAGGAGATGATCGAAAGCCTCTGGCAATCCGGCGGCCTGAGCGGTCTGGTCAACAACGCCGCCGGCAACTTCGTGGCGCCGACGGAGAGCCTGTCGCCGCGCGCCTTCGACGCCGTCGCCAACATCGTGTTCCATGGCAGCTTCTACGTGACTCAGGCCATCGGCAAGCGCTGGGTCGCCGAGGCGAAGGAGGGCCGATGGAAGGCGGGCGACCCGTACCGCAGCGTGATGAGCATCATCGTGACCTGGGTCGACAACGGCAGTCCCTACGTGGTCCCGTCGGCGATGAGCAAGGCCGGCGTGGAAGTGATGACCAAGTCGCTCGCGATCGAATGGGCGCGCTACGGAATCCGGCTGAACGCGATCGGTCCGGGCGAGATCCCGACCGAAGGCATGAGCAAGCGGCTCAATCCCGGCGAGGAGCCCGGCGCTCGCAGCAAGCAGAACAATCCGATGGCCCGCACCGGCCGGATGAGCGAACTGCAGAACCTCGCGACCTTCCTGCTGGCGCGCGGCCAGTGCGACTGGCTGACCGGCCAGAGCATCATGATGGACGGCGGCAATGCAATCGCCAACGGCGGCAATTTCTACGAGCTGCGCCACTGGAGCGATGCCGATTGGCAGGCCGCGCGCGACCGGATCGAGGCGCAGAACCAGAAGGACAAGGCGCAGCGCTGAGCGAGGCGGCTGCGGGCGAGGTGGCGCTCAGCGCTCGATGGCGGCGCCGCGCTCCTCCAGCAGCGCGCGCAGTACCGAGCGGTGGCAGTGGGCTTCGTTCTCGCAGTAGCAGCCCATCGAGAAGGCACTCTGGTGCGACAGCGCCGCAAGCAGGTCCAGGCTGCGGCTCGCGTCGGGCTGCGTCATCTCGTGCCTGAACTTGCGGATGAAAGCGGACCATTCGGCCGGCGTTTCGGCGGCCTGCGCCATCTTCATCGTGTCGACCGAGGGTGCGAGGTTCGGGTACCAGACGTCGTACCAGTTGCCGCTGGCGAATTCGTTCCTGGGCACGCCGCGCGGCGGTCGGCGCACGGTGCCGATGCGCAGACCTTCGCCGGGAGTGCGTTCGGTGCCGAGACGGACGATGCGAATGGCCATGGAGTCTCCTTTTCTTCTTTCAGGTGTCTGGGGTCGGGCAGATGAAGCCGATGGCAGCTGGATTCTGTTGGCTCGGCGACAGCGCGATCATCACCCAGCCCGCATACTCGCCGCAAAACACCGCAGGAGACCTGAATGAATGCGCGCATCGAATCGATCCGCCACGCCGACGGCGTGGTCGAGCTGTACCTGTCCCGCGCCGACAAGATGAATGCGCTCGACCCGGCGATGTTCGATGCGCTGCTCGAGGCCGGCAGCAGCCTGTGCGGGGACGCCGGCCTGCGGGCGGTCGTGCTCGCCGGGCGTGGCAAGGCCTTCTGCGCGGGACTGGACATGCAGTCCTTCGAGCGCATGGGGGAGGACGGCGCCATCGGGGCCATCGGCGCCGGCGCCGCGGGTGCCGACCTGGCGACACGCACACATGGCATCGCCAACGCGGCACAGCAGATTGCGATGGTCTGGCGTGAAGTCCCCGTGCCGGTGATCGCTGCAGTCCATGGTGCGGCCTTCGGCGGCGGCTTGCAGGTCGCGCTCGGGGCGGATCTGCGGCTTGTCGCGCCGGACACCCGGATGTCGGTCATGGAGATCAAGTGGGGCCTCGTGCCCGACATGGGCGGAATGCTGCTGATGCGCGAACTCGCACGCAACGACGTGGTGCGCGAACTGACCTACACCGGACGCATCTTTTCCGCCGAGGAGGCCGTGACGCTGGGCTTCGCCACGCGTGTGGCGGCCGATCCGCTCGCGGAAGCCTTGCAGATGGCGCACGATATCGCCCGAAAGAGCCCGGATGCGATCCGGGCCGGCAAGCGGCTGCTGAATGCGGCGATGAGCCACGGTGCCGCAGACCTCCTGCTGGCCGAATCCATCGAGCAGAAGGCGCTGATCGGCAGCTTCAACCAGGCCGAGGCCGTGCGCGCGAACATGGAGCGTCGCGCGCCGCGCTTCAGGGACGCTTCGACCCCGCGCTGAGCGCGCGGCGACCGAGGGCCTCAGGCGCCCGCCGGGTTCGGATGCCGGCTGGGGCATCCAATGAAAAACGGCCCGCCGAATGGCGGGCCGTCGTGGCGTATGCGCTGGAGCGCCGCCTCAGGGCACGTTGGCCGTATTGAGCTGGTACGGCTTGCCGCTGGCCGACATGTCGAGTGCTCCGCCGTACTCGATGTTGTAGGTCGTGCCGCCGGAGGTGGTGGGGATCACCGGGCAGCCGGTCGGCGCCGGGCACGCGCCGCCGTCGGAGAACACCACCGGGCCGTAGCGGAAGTTCCGGACCGCCTTGCCCGCGTAGTCGGTCACGCTCATGACGTAGCCGCTGTTGGCGAAGTTGTCCGAGTCTTCGACCCCGATGGGATCGACAAGGCGCGCATCCTGCAGCGTCCGGACGATGCTGCCGCTGTTGCCGTTCGACGCGAAACGCACCCACGAGACCTTGAGGTCGCCCCGCGACGCCACGAGCACCTGCTGGTTCAGCGGCTCGATGTTCGAGTTGTCGGGTTCGCCCTTGGAGGTCGCGATCGAGGTCGGATTGCGGCCGATGCCGGTCACGGACCCGACTTCAGCAATCGCAGTGGCCGTCGGCGAGGTCACCGTCGGGCCCGGCGCATAGCCATCGAGGCTGAAGATGTGCAGCGTGCCGTCCTGCGTGGCCACCCATGCCCGTTGCGGGCTGCCCAGAACGCTCGCCTTCACGGCGGTCGGCTTTGCCGGAAGCGAGACCGTCTTGATCACGGTCGGCGTCTGGATCGGCTGCTGGACGAAGGTGTACGGCCATTGGCTGTCGGCTTGGCCGAGGCTGCCCATGGTCGATGTGAAGGTGGCCAGGTCGCCGCCGAAGTAGACGTTGTTGACGTAGCTGAACAGCGGCTTCAGGTCGATGAACGCGACCTTCTGCTCCGACTTCGAGATCACCACGGCCACGCCGCCCTTGGCGTACTTGCCCGCGTTGGAGCCGCCGGTCAGGAAACTCTGGCGGTTCGTCTGCACGTTCAGCGGCGTGGTGTAGCCGATGAAATTGCCGCCGACGGCCATGGTCTGGAACTGGTCCATGCCCGTGGTGACGGCAATTTCGCTCGGTGCGGCCATGCCCGGCAGATCCACGTAGCCCAGGACCTTCATGAAGGCGATGTTGCCCATGTTGGGCAGGCCCGGGTAGGGCGCCATCCATTCATGCCACCAGTCGTAGTACCCGCTGTAGGTGATGCCGTTGGCGGCGGTGCCGCCGTTGGGGAGATACGGACTGCAGTTGTCGCACAGGCCCGCGAGCGCAATGACGGCGACCTGGCCCTTGAGGGCGACGGTGTCCCACACGGTAACCAGCGCGAATTCGCTGTCGTTGGTCATCGCGATGGCGGTCGGCACCTTGTTCGGCGCGAGTTGTACCGTCGTCTTGTTGGCGGCGGTGTTGCTGCCCACGGTGCCGATCACGCCGTTCTGGAACGCGACGACGCCTTGGGAGCAGAAGCCTGCCCGGCCGGCACAACGTCCGACGGCGATGGGGTCGCCGCTGACAGTGCCGGCTGCCTTGTAGAAGCTGACGTTCAGGCTGTCCAGGCCGCCGCCAGGCGCGGCCGCGATGGTCCAGCTCAGCTGAGGCGACTGCGCGAAGGTGTTGAACATGTAGCCCGACACCTGGAAGTCGGTCACGCCCACGCGCTTCGTCGGATCGTCCGCCACGAACACCATGTTGGCCTGGTTGGTCGAGTAAGAGCCAGACGTGGAGGAGGGGGGGCCGCCGACTTGCCAGTAGAAGGGATATGCGGGTGCCGGGGCACCCAAGGGAGTGGTCGTGCGCTGGTAGAGCTGCGGCAGCCCGGTGCTGGTCACGCCGTACGAGGCCGCATTCGGGCCGTAGCGGTAGGCAATCCCTGCGTCCTTGCTCATCTGTGCGGCCATGCTCACATAGGCGCTCGCAATCACGTTCCCGGAGCTGTCCACCACGTCGCCGACAGCAGGAGCCGGAGCGGGCGCAGGAGCCGGAGCGGGTGCAGGAGCCGGAGCGGGCGCAGGAGCCGGAGCGGGTGCAGGGGCCGGAGCGGGAGCCGGAGCCGGAGCGGGTGCAGGGGCCGGAGCGGGTGCAGGGGCCGGAGCGGGTGCAGGAGCCGGAGCGGGTGCAGGGGCCGGTGCGGGTGCAGGAGCCGGTGCGGGGGCTGGAGCCGGTGCAGGGGCCGGAGCGGGTGGAGTACCCCAGCGGCGCCATTTCTCAAGCTGAGCATCCTTGGTGACCGCTGTGGGATCCGTCGTGGACGTTGCAGCCGTCGAATCGGCAACCAGCGTGCTGCTCCCGTTGACTGCGGCGGCATCGGTCGTGGCGGCCAGCGCCGTCGGGGTACCGAGTCCAGCGCTTCCGCTGCTTCCTCCTCCTCCGCATCCTGCGAGCGTACCCGCCGCGAGTGCAAGAAGAAGAGAACTTTTGTGTGTAAGATTAAACAATTACGCCTCAAAATAACAGAAGATGCCGGTTTTTACGTCCAATAGACGTTGAGCCGCAAGGATTCTTTCAATTCCTTTCGTCGTGTTTGCCGTTCTGTGGACGAAGGCTTTACAAAGGATTCATCCCGTGACATCGGAAAGCGAAGGATCAGTACTTTTGCTGGACAAAACCCTTGCGGCGTAGTAGGCATGGGTTCCGGGCGGAGGCCTAAACCGGCGGATTGCGTCCGGAAAGGCCCGTTTGCAGGCTCGTTGGAGCCTGTCGGGCCGTGGGCAGACCGGCGGCGTCAAGTCGGTGCGCGGCAATGATCCGGCGCGCCGTGCGCAAAGATGAGACCGAGTCCTGGAGGTAGTCCGGCCCTGCCGTGGACAAGGAGAGAGGCGAGGCGAAGCTGCGGGGTGGCTCGCCGGAGTACGGAGGGCCGGTCAGCGGCCCTGGTTCAGGCGCTCGCGGCCCTGCTCAGTGAGGAATTGGCGCCCTTTCGGGTCGGAAGCGACCAGCCCGTTCGAGCGCAGGCGGTCGGAGACTCTGATCCCTTCGGCCGGACGGCTGCGGGCATGGGCCTCCAGAAGTGCCTCGAGCGTCCGCCACTGTTCGTCGTTGAGTCGAATCTTCTTCATCGTGCTCACCTCCGCGGGCGAAGTGTGGCTTTTCGGGCTGTGGGGTGCCTCCTCAAAACTGCTCTTGTCTTTGAGGCTGCTTCGGTTTATGCGTCGCACGGGTGACCATCCCCAGGGTGCCTCCATGGCTGTGCGCCGGAGGTAGCCTACATTCCCTTCATTCGGGCGGTGCAATTCCGGCGGCTGGTCGTCGAACTGCGCATCGCTCGATACGAATCGCGAAAGAACATGCCAGCTTCCCCCTCCTCGATTTCCGAAACCGTGCGTCCCGTGCGCACGGCTGCGACGCTTATCGTGCTGCGAGACGGTGCGTACGGCCTCGAAGTGCTGATGCTTCGACGGGCGCAGAAGGAGGGCGACCAGAACAGCGGTGCCTGCGTCTTTCCCGGCGGCACGCTGGATGCTCGGGATCGCGACTTGCACGCGCTCTGCGATGGCATCGACGACGAGGCGGCCAGCCGGTCCCTGTCATTGCCGGCCCAGGGGCTGGATTTCCACGCGGCCGCGATCCGCGAGTGCTTCGAGGAAGCCGGACTGCTGTTCGCGGTCGATCGCGAAGGTCGCGACGTTGAACTCGACACCTTGCCGGCGGGTGAACTCGACGCGTTGCGCACTGCCGCCATCGAGGGAACCGGAGCGCTGCGGCAGATCTGCGCGGACCGGGGGTGGCGGCTGGCGGCGGACCGGCTGGTCTATTTCAGCCACTGGCTCACGCCGCCGGGCATGCCGCGCCGTTTCGATACCCGCTTCTTCGTCGCCCGCCTTCCGGCGTCGCAGAGCGCCTGTCCGGATGGACGCGAGACGGTGGAGCATTTGTGGCTCCGGCCCGCCGAGGCGCTGGATCCGGCCCGCGGACTCATCTTGATGAATGTGCAGCGGCGCATCCTTCTGCAGTTGCAGGCCTTTCCCACGGTCGATGCCTGTCTCGCCCATGCACGCGCATTGCGCGAGATCCGCCGGGTCATGCCACGCCTGGGTACGGGGCCACAGGGCCGGCGGGCGGTGAATCCCGATGAGCCTTCGTACGCCGAAATCGCCCGCATCGATCCCGAGGGCCTCGGGCATGCGCGCTATGCACTGGAAGCGGGGCTCGTGATGCGCCTGTCGTCGCGTGTGTGGCGTGTGACCACCGGCCATGGCGATCGCCTGCTCAACAGCTATTTCGTCGGCGCAGAGGGAGGCGAATGGGCGCTGATCGGCGGAGCGTTTCACGACGAATCCCATCTCGCGGCATTGCTGGCTGCGGCGCCGGGGCCGGTGGCATGGGCGTTCGCGATCCGGGCTGACGCGACGCCCGGTTCGGTGCAAGGCGCGTGCGTCTATCGCGTCGAATCGGGACCGGACAGCCAGCGGCTGAGGCCGCATGCGGATTTGCCGGAGCAGGGCCGGTTCGCGCTGGGCGGAATCAGGCTGCGCGTCCTGCGCGGGCGCGGCCATGGTGGTCCGCATGTCGCTCTTCTTCTCGAGGAAGAGAAGACACTGTTCGTCGGGGATGTGGGCGACGTGGGCGCCGCGCCGGGCATGGACTTCGATGACCTGGAATGGCTGGCGCCGGCCAGCGGATTCCTGCGCCCGGCGCGTTGATGCGTCGCTGATCGAGCGACAGGCGACAGGGAACGCGCGCACCCCGCCTTCCAAAAAAAGGCCCGCGCAAGGCGGGCCGAATGATCTCTGGTCAGAAGATCCCTGGAGAACCATCCTTCTTATCGGCGTGACGCGGCATAAGTTGAGGCCGCATGTCATTCCGTGTCTTCAGTGCCCCCCCGAGGACAGGAGGCGGGTGCGCATGCCCTTCGACGAGCGATTTTCGATGTGCAAGGCACCACGGAGCGGGACAACGTGACATCCATCACGCGTGCCAGGCGCCGTGTGACATCGCTGTCATGTTCGATTCCTAGGATGCATCGGCATGAATTCACCCATCCTCATGCAGCGGCGCCGGCTCCTGCAGGCCGCAGTCCAGGCCCAGATGCTTTGCGCGCTCGCCCCGGCGGTGCTGACGTCCCGCGCACAGGCGCGCACCACGGACGGTGCCGCCGTGCGCGTCACCCAACTGCTGGACATGTCACCCGATCAACAACAGCTCTCGCGCGACTACGCCACCGGCATCCGGCTTGCCTTCGCGGAATCGAGGAAGGCGAGCGGCCTTTCGGTGCAACTCATCACTGTCGAGACGGATGGCACCGCTGCCGCCGCGCGAAGCGCGATCCAGGCCATCAAGGACGACCCGACACAAGTGGCCTTGCTGGGCGCCACCGGAGAGGGCCTCGCGCTCGCCACGCTGAGGGAGGTCTCGCAGGCCCATCTCGACATCGCGAACGTGGCGCCGTGGCTTTCCGATTCCCAGTTCGATGGCGACCCGCGTCTGTTCGGGCTGTTCGCGTCCAGGGAAGAGCAGATCCGCCATGTGCTCAACAGCCTCGCCTCGATGGGCGTGCCCGAATTGGGCGTGATCTACTCGAGTCCGAGGCAGGCCGAGACGATGCGGCAAGGCACCGCGGCCGTGACTTCGCACCTGAAAATCCGCGCGCGTGAGTTCACCGTGCCTGCCGGGCAGGACATGGCGCGCTTTGCATCCACGCTTCCGGCGGACGCGCCTGTCTTTCTGCTCTTCATGGGCGGGGCGATCGAACTGGCGCTGTTCACGCGCGGGCTCGGCAAGAGCGGCATGCTGCGCTATGTCGTCTGTTTGTCCGACGTGGACGCGAACACCTTTGTCCAGCTCAATCCGGGCAAATCGGTGCCCATCATCTTCACCCAGGTGGTCCCGAATCCTCAATCCAGCAAGATCCCGGTGGTGAGGGCCTATCGCGATGCGCTTGCGCGCCTGTTCGACGAGGAGCCGACGCCGGTGAGTCTTGCGGGCTACCTGGCGGGCCGCTACGCCGCCAACACGCTTCTGGCGGCGGGCCCGAATCCGTCACGCGCCCGCGTGCTGGCCGAGTTCCAGCGGCGCAAGCCGATGGAGATCGATGGCTGGCGTCTGGAGTTCGTGGAGAAGGGACGCGCGAGCAACTTCGTCGGCCAGACCCTCCTGAGCGTGAACGGCGGCTTCGTCGGCTGAACCGCTTTCGGAAGGCCGGCCCCGGGGGGCGGCCTTCCGCGGCTTCAGCGACTCGATGGAAAGCTGAATACCGCGCCTTCGCGCACGCCGGCGGACGGCCATCGTTGCGTGATCGTCTTGCGCTTCGTGTAGAAGCGCACCGCGTCGGGACCATAGGCATGCAGGTCGCCGAACAACGAGCGTTTCCAGCCGCCGAAGGAGTGATAGGCGACCGGCACCGGCAGCGGCACGTTGATGCCGACCATGCCGACCTGGATGTTGTCGCTGAACCAGCGCGCGGCTTCGCCATCGCGCGTGAAGAGGCAGGTTCCGTTGCCGTATTCGTGGGCATCGATCAGATCCATGGCCTCCTGGAGCGACTTCACACGCACGATTCCCAGGACCGGGCCGAAGATCTCCTGCTGGTAGATCGTCATGCCCGGCTTCACGTGGTCGAACAGGCAGGGGCCCAGGTAGTAGCCGCCGTCGTAGCCCTCGACCTTGACGCCGCGGCCATCGACGACCAGCGTGGCGCCGGCATCCACGCCCGCATCGACGAAGGACTTGACCTTCTCGAAGTGAGGCTGCGTCACGAGCGGGCCCATGTCGTTGCCGTTGTCATGGCCGGGGCCGACCTTCATCCTGGCGATCTCGGCCTGGAGGCCGGCCACCACCGCGTCCGCGGTCTGGTCGCCGACCGCGACCACCAGCGGAATCGCCATGCAGCGCTCCCCGCACGAGCCGTACGCCGCGCCCATCAGCGCACTCACGGCGTTGCCGATGTCCGCATCCGGCATCACCACCGCGAAGTTCTTGGCGCCGCCGAGCGCCTGCACGCGCTTTCCGCTCGCGCAGCCCTTGGTGTAGATGCTTTCGGCAATCGCCGTCGAGCCCACGAAGCTCACGGCCTTCACGCGCGGGTCGGTGAGCAGGATGTCGACGGCCTCCTTGTCGCCGTTGACCACGTTGAGCACACCAGGGGGAAGACCGGCTTCCAGCGCGAGTTCGGCGACCAGGAGCGTCGATGAGGGGGTGCGTTCCGACGGCTTCAGCACGAAGGTATTGCCGCAGGCGACAGCCATGGGCCACATCCACAGGGGAACCATCACCGGAAAGTTGAACGGCGTGATGCCGGCCGCGACGCCGAGCGACTGGAACTCGCTCCAGGAGTCGATGGACGGCCCCACGTTCTTGCTGTGCTCGCCCTTCAGCAGCTCGGGCACATAGCTCGCGTATTCGACGTTCTCGATGCCGCGCTGCAGCTCGCCGTGGGCGTCGGAAAGCACCTTGCCGTGCTCCGCGGTGATCAGTTCGGCGATGCGGTCGGCATGGGTTTCGAGGAGCGTCTTCAGCCGGCTCATGACGCGCGCCCGCTTGAGCGGAGGCGTGTTGCGCCAGGCCGGGAAGGCGGCCTGCGCGGATGCAATGGCCTGCTCCGTGGTCAGCTTGTCGGCGAGGAGCACGCTCTTGTCCGACATGCCCGTGGCCGGATCGAAAACCGGCAGCACGCGGGAGCCGCCGGTGACACGTTTGCCGTTGATGAAGTGTCCGACGGTGGCGGTGACCTTCTTGTCGTCTTGCATGTGGGTTTCTCTGGAGTTCTCGAAATCGAATGCGAAACGAATGTGCTTCGCCGGTGGTCTTGTGCGGGGCGTGGGTTGCCGGTTCAGTTCGTCTCGGCGAGCGCGTCGCCCAGCGCGTTGACGAGGCGGTCGACCTCGGCCTTTTCGGTGACGAAGGCCGGTGCAATCTGCAGCGTGTCGCCGCCATAGCGGACGTAGAAGCCCTTGCGCCAGCAGGCCATGGCGACTTCGTACGGACGGCGCGCCGGCTCACCGGGCACCGGCGACAGGGTGATGCCTGCCGCAAGGCCGAAGTTGCGGATGTCGGCCACGTGCTTCGAGCCCTTGAGGCTGTGGATGGCGGTCTCGAAATGCGGCGCCAGGGCCTTGGCGCGTCCGATCATGTCCTCCTTCTGCAGCACGTCGAGGGCCGCGATGCCGGCGGCGCAGGCCACCGGATGGGCCGAGTAGGTGTAGCCGTGCGGAAATTCGACCATGTACTCCGGCCCGCCCGCATCCATGAAGGTGTCGTAGATTTCCTTCTTCGCGATGACGGCACCGAGCGGCTGCGCGCCGTTGGTGACTTGCTTGGCCACGTTCATGATGTCGGGCACCACGCCGAAGGCGTCGGCGCCGGTCATCGCGCCGCAGCGGCCGAAGCCCGTGATGACCTCGTCGAAGATCAGCAGGATGTTGTTGGCGGTGCAGATGTCGCGCAGCCGCTGCAGGTAGCCCTGCGGCGGGATGACCACGCCGGCAGAGCCCGAGAAAGGCTCGACGATCACCGCGGCGATGTTGGATGCGTCATGAAGGGCGATCAGGTCCAGCAGGCGGTCGGCGAGTTCGGCGCCGTGGGCCGGCATGCCGCGCGAGAAGGCATTCGCCGCGAGCTGGGTGTGCGGCAGATGGTCGGCTTCCACACCTTGGCCGAAGACCTTCCGGTTCCCGCCGATGCCGCCGACCGAGATGCCGCCGAAGTTGACGCCGTGATAGCCCTTCTCGCGGCCGATGAGGCGGGTCTTGCTCGCCTGGCCCTTGGCGCGCCAGTAGGCACGGGCCATCTTCAGGGATGTGTCGGCGGCTTCCGAGCCGGAGCCCGTGAAAAACACGTAGTCGAGGCCGGGCGGGGTGAGTTCCTTGAGCTTGTTGGCCAGCTCGAAGGACAGCGGGTGGCCATGCTGGAAGGCGGGGGCGTAGTCGAGCCTGGCGACCTGACGGCTCACCGCCTCGGTGATCTCCGGACGCCCGTGACCCAGCCCGGTGCACCACAGGCCGGACAGGCCGTCGAACACCTTGCGCCCGTCGCCGTCGGTGAAGTAGACGCCCTTGGCCTCCACGATCATGCGCGGGTCGGCCTTGAAGTTGCGGTTGCCGCTGAAGGGCATCCAGTGGGCGTCGAGCCAGGCGGCGTCCGTGCGGGCGCTGGATGGTTGTGATTCGGCTGTCAGAACGGTCATGGCGCTCCCGCGGGTCAGGCGGGCCTCGGCGTGTTGGGATGGCGCATTGTTGGTTTTGGAAGAACTCTTGAAAATGGCGCAATATCAATCTTCAGTTGCGGAATCATGAAAGTGAAAGAGACCTCGAAAAGTCGCGCCGTGCTGGGTCAGCTGAGCGACATGGATCTGCGCCTGCTGCGGGTGTTCAAGAGCGTGGTCGAATGCGGCGGCATGGCCGCGGCCGAACTCGAACTCAACATCGGCACGTCGACGGTGAGCCGCCACGTCAAGGACCTCGAGACGCGGCTCGGTCTCGTGCTGTGCCGGCGGGGGCGGGCCGGATTCGCGCTCACGACCGAGGGGCAACGGGTCTACGAGGAGACGTTGCATCTGCTCGCTTCGGTCGATGCGTTCCGCAACAGCATCGACGACATCCATCACCGGCTGGGGGGGCAGCTCGAGGTCGCCGTCTTCGACAAGACCGCGAGCAACCCGCAGGCCCGCATCGGCGAGGCCATCGCGCGCTTCTCGGAGCAGGCGCCGCAGGTGGGCCTGAGCATGCATGTGGCTTCGATCAGTGCCATCGAGAGGGGCATCATCGACGGCAGCTTTCACGTGGGCATCATCCCGGCGCATCGCAGCTCGAAGAGCCTGGCCTATGACGACCTGTTCGGCGAGACCATGTTGCTGTACTGCGGTGCCCGGCACCCGCTGTTCGGCGTGCCGCATGGCGGGCTGACCTGGGAGAAGCTCAGGGGCTACGCTTTCGCGGGGTTGGGCTACCACTCGCCCAACATGGAGCTCAGCCATCGCGCGCGGCTCGCCCGCACGGCGACCGGCTTTGACCAGGAGGCCATTGCCACACTGATTCTTTCAGGCAAGTACCTGGGCTTCCTGCCGGACCATTACGCCGAGAGTTTCGAAAGGCGAGGGCAGATGCAGGCCATCTTGCCCAGGCGCTTCCGCTACGCGTGCCGCTTCGTCAGTCTGTTGCGCCGATCTCCGCAACCATCGCGCGCTGCGCAATTGTTCGAGGAGTGCCTTGTGGCTGCGCATGGCGTGGCGGCCGAATAGGGAGGCAGGCTCGGCAGGACGCGGCGTCATCAGGCCGGCTGGGGCCCCAGTTCAGGGGCATTGCCGACCATCATCAGGCTCAGCAGGTTTGCAAGGGTTTCGCGCTGCTCGTCGTCGAACATGCGCAGCAGGTGCAGTTCGGCCGCTGCATGTTTCGGCATGGCCTCATCCACGAGGCGCAAGCCCTTGGTGGTCAGCTTGACCAGAACGCCTCGACCATCCTTCGGGTCGTTGGAACGCTTGACCAGGCCGACGTGCTCCAGGCGCTTCAACAGATTCGAGAGCCCTCCCGAGGTGAACAGCAAGGTCGCCTGGAGATGCGACGGAGACAGACGATACGGAGGGCCAGATACACGCAAGGTCGCCAGGACCGCGTATTCCTGGTATTTGAGGCCGAAGGGCTGCAGCACGGAGTTGACGGATCGGAGGACGACCTCCTCGAGACGCAACAGCCGGCCGACCACCGCCTTGCCGCTGGAGTCGAGATCGGGGCGCTCGCTGCGCCATTGCCTGATGCCTCGGCCGACCAGATCGTCTTCGACGATGTGTCCGCTGACCTGCGGCGACACCGAGACGGGCGCGACGGAGGTCCTGGGCCTTGCTCCGTCCTGGGGCGTTCGGCGGCTCGATGCTTCGTTTGCGTGCTTCATTGACCAATCTCCATGACGTGGACACCTCGGAACTGAACTGCATTGGTGCGCCGGTCCGGCGCGCGCAAACCCCTATCTTAGATGTCTTGCATTTATCTTTCATGAAAGATAAAGTGCCCTCGTCACTGGCGCTGGCGAAGGCGATCGAGCCGCGCGAAGAGTGGCATTCCCTTTCAACCGGTCCTATTCGTTCTATTCATCAGGAGCTCCGATGACCCCCAAGTTCTTGCGTTGTCTGGCCCCCGGTCTTGTCGTCGCGCTGATGTCATTCGTCGCGCAGGCCGAGGAGCTGGTGGTCGGCATCTTCGGCGGATCGTTCGCCGACGATTCGAAGACCTGCCACATCTCGTCGTTCGAGAAGAAGACGGGCGCCAAGGTCTCGCTGAAGCTCGGCAGTTCCTCGCAGTTCGCCGCCTCGATCCGGGCGACCGGCGGCAAGTCCGATTTCGACGTGGTCTATATCGACAACTCGCTCGCCGCGCAGCTCAAGAACGAGAAGCTGCTCGAGGTGATCGACAAGGCCAGGCTGTCCAACGCCAGCGAAGTGTCCCCCAAGGCCTTCGACAAGGACGGCCAGTACGTGGTCTTCATGACGGGCGCGACAGTCATCGTCTACGACACGCGGCAGGTCAAGACGCCGCCGACCTCGTGGGCCGATCTGTCGAAGCCGGAATACGCCGGCAAGCTCGCCATCGGCGGCATCAGCGGGACGTCCGGATCGCAGTTCCTGATGGCGCTCAATCGCATGAAGGGCGGGACACTGGGCAATCTCGACGCCGGCTTCGAGGCCGTGAAGCCGCTGGCCAAGTCTTCGGTCACGCTCTACACGCAGGCGGACCAGATCGTTTCGCTGTTCGAGCGCCAGGAAATCTCGGCGGCCGTCTGGTATGCCGACCGTGCGGGCTCGGCCATCGACAAGGGCCTGCCGCTGGCGGTTGTCTATCCGAAGGAAGGCGCCGTCGGCATCCTTCCCGCGCTGGTGATTCCGAAGGGCAGCAAGTCCCCGGCACTCGCGCTCAAGTACATCGACGAGATCCTGTCGAAGGACGGCCAGGCCTGCTTCGCGGAGCGCAAGTACGCGGGGCCGGTCAATACCCAGGTCAAGCTCAGCGACAAGGCCGCGAAGATCGTTCCCTACAAGGAGACCTTCGACAACCTCTGGCTGCCCGACCCCGAGGCCGTGGCGAAATCGCTGCCGGACTGGACGAAGCGCTGGCAGCGTGAAGTCGCACGCTGATCGATCCATCCGTTCCATCGACCCAGGGACTTTGCATGCCGGCTCTCACGCTCGACCGCCTCGAGAAGCGCTACCCAGGGCACACAGCCGCTTCGTCGGTGTCGCTGTCCGTCAAGGATGGCGAGTTCGTCTCGCTGCTCGGTCCTTCCGGATGCGGCAAGACGACGGTGCTGCGGATGGTGGCGGGCCTGATCCAACCCACCAGCGGCCGCATCCTGATCGACGACAGGGATGTGACCGGCCTGCCGACCAACAAACGCAAGATCGGCCTGGTCTTCCAGTCCTACGCGCTGTTTCCCCACATGAGCGTGTTCGAGAACGTCGCGTTCGGCCTCAGGCGCCAGGGTGTGGAGGGCAGCGAGCTGAAGCGGCGCGTCGATCAGGCCCTCGCCAGCGTGCGCCTGTCCGCCTATGGCGACCGGCTGCCGCGCCAGCTTTCGGGCGGGCAGCAGCAGCGCGTGGCCGTGGCGCGCTCGATCGCGCCGCATCCCAGCATCCTCCTGTTCGATGAACCCTTGTCCAATCTCGATGCCACCTTGCGCGACGAGATGCAGATCGAGCTCAAGCGCCTGCAGCGCGAAGTGGGCATCACCACCCTGTTCGTGACGCACGACCAGGGCGAGGCGATGTCCATGTCGGACCGGGTCTGCGTGCTCGCGCATGGCGTGGTCCAGCAGTTCGCGACGCCGGAGGAGATCTACCACCGGCCTGCCACCGGCTTTGTCGCGGGCTTCATCGGTCGACCCAATCGCCTGACCGGTCGCCTGCTGCGTTCCGAGGGGCAGGCCGCTTCGGTGCAGATCAGGGGCGGGCCGACCCTGGCCGTCGCGGCGGCGGAAGGCATCGACGACGGCGCGGCGGTGGATGTGGTCGTGCGTCAGGAAGACCTGCGCTTCATCGGACCGCAGGATGCCGCCCGGTTCTCGCTCGAAGGCCGCGTCGCGCTGCGCTCCTTCGTCGGCTCGCGCGTGAACTACGTGGTGGCGCTGGGTGGTGTCGAAGTCATCGCCGAGGCGCCGACCAACGGCCCTTACGCGGGGCTGGATGTCGGCATGCAGGTGCGTGTCGCGGTGGATCCGGAGCACGTCTACGTGAATGCGGCACGGGCAGCGGAGGCCGCATGAAGCAGGGGAAGCTGCCGGGCTTTCTGCTCGCCTCGCCCCTGGTGCTGGTCCTGGTGCTGGTGTTCGTCCTGCCCATGGTGCTCATGGCGCCCCTGAGTCTGCACGAGTACGTACCGGGCACGGGCATCTCGGCGCGCTGGACGCTGGAGAACTACACCAGCATTGTCACGGACGAGTATTACCGCGAGGTGGTCGTGCGCACGCTGGTGCTGGGCTTCGGCGTCACCGCGATCTGCCTCGCGATGGGCTATCCGCTGGCCTACTACATCGCCAATGCCGGGCCGAAGATGCGCCTGACGCTGACGATGCTGGTCATCTTCCCGATGCTGCTGAACCTCGTGGTGCGTTCCTTCGGCTGGATCGCCCTGCTCGCCAACCGGGGGCTCGTCAACAACCTGCTGATCGACATCGGCGTCATCGAGCGGCCGATCAAGATGATGTTCAATCTCTTCGGCCTGCTGGTCGGCATGTCCCACATCTTCCTGCCCTTCATGGTGCTGATGCTGGTGCCCGCGATCCAGGCCATCTCGAAGGACGTCCAGGCCGCGGCCTACACGCTGGCCGCGAGCCGCTTGCGCGTGTTCTGGTCCGTCACGCTGCCGATGAGCGCGCCGGGCATCCTGTCGGGTTCCATCCTGGTCTTCGTGCTGACCATCAGCGCGCTCGTGACGCCGCGCATGCTGGGCGGTCCGACCTACAAGGTGATGGCCACGCTCATCTACGACGACTTCCTGCAGACGCTCGACTGGCCTTCCGGTGCCGCGATGTCCTTTGCCCTCACGGGCCTGACGCTTCTGGTCATCGGCCTGTCGAGTCGTGTGCTCAAGCGCTGGGGCGGCACGGCATGAACGCAGCACGCGACGTGGATGGACTGGGGAGGGGCGGCCAATGAACGACGAACGCGGACAAGGGCCCGGGCTGGCCGCGACGGCCATCGCCGTCGTCGTCTTCCTGCAGATTCCGGTGCTTGTGGTCATGCTGGCGGCATTCAGCAAGACGGCCTACCTCACCATTCCGCCCAAGGGCCTGACGGTGCACTGGTTCGAGGTCGTCCTGCGCGATCCCGAGTACCTCAGTGCCGCATGGACCAGCCTCTGGCTCGCCGCCGGCTCCACGGCCGCGTCGCTGGTCCTGGGGTTGATCGCGGCCTATGCGATCCACCGCCGCATGGTGCCGGGCGCAGGCGCGCTCACCGCCCTCTTCATGGCGCCGCTGATCCTGCCTTCGGTGGTGCTCGGGGTGGCGCTCCTGCAGTACTACACGCTGACCGGCATGCGGGGCAATTCACTGGGGCTCTGGCTGGCGCACGTCGTCATCACCGTGCCTTACGTCGTGCGGGCCAGCCTGTCGAGCCTGTCTTCGGTCGACGAATCGCTGGAGGATGCCGCCCGGGTGCTGGGCGCCGACGGGTTCACCAGTTTTCGCCTGGTCACCTTTCCGCTGGTCAAGCCCGGGCTCGTCGCGGGCGGGCTGTTCGCCTTCATCACCTCGCTCGACAACGTACCCGTTTCGGTGTTCCTCCTGTCGGCCAGCCAGACCACGTTGCCTGTCAAGATTTTCACGTCGGTGGAGCAGGGCGTCGATCCCAGCGTCGCTGCCGTGTCGACCCTGCTGATCGTTGCCACCGGCATCGCATTGCTGCTGACCGAACGCTGGACCGGCTTCCACAAACACGTTTGATTCCAAGGAGTTCCCCATGCCCGTGACCAGTCGAGGCTTTCCCCTCATGCTGACCTTCGACCTGGACGCCGAGACGATGTGGACCGGTCGCGATCCCGCCAACGCCAGGCGCCCGATCCTCATGTCGCAAGGCGCCTACGGCTGGAAGGTGGGCATGCCGCGCGTGCTCGCCTTGCTTGAGCGCTATGGCATCAAGTCGACCTTCTTCATTCCCGGCGAAGTTGCCGAGCGACAGCCGGACCTGGTGCGCGAAGTGGTCGACAAGGGCCACGAGGTCGCGCATCACAGCTACAGCCATCGCTGGATCGTGAATCTCAGTCCCGAAGAAGAACGCGAGGAGATGCGCAAGGGCATGGAGGTTCTCACTGCGCTCGCCGGCAGCCGCCCGCGCGGCTGGCGTTCCCCCGCGGCGGAATTCAGCAGCATCACGCTCGACCTGATCAAGGAGTACGGCTTCGACTACTCGTCGAACTTCTTCGACGACGATTCGCCGTACCTGCTGGAGATCGGGGGGGAGCGCACCGACATCGTCGAGTTGCCTTTTCGCTGGGTCCTCGACGACGCGCCCTTCTTCCAGTATTCCATCGTGCTGCCGGGCCGGACCTTGCAGGCGCCTTCGGCCGTGCTTGAAGCCTGGAAGAGCGAATTCGACGTGCTCTATGCGGAAGACCGGATGATGATGGTCGGCATGCATCCGGAGATCATCGGACAGCCGTCGCGCATCAAGGTGCTCGAAGGGCTGATCGAACATGCGCTCGCCCATCCGAACGTGTGGATCGATCGCTGCGACAGGATCTCCGACGACATGCGCCCGCGCCTGAAGGCGAGCGTGCGATGAGTACGCCACCTCTGCCGCAACGCTTTCTGGTCAGCGGCGCGGCCAGCGGCATCGGACTGGCGGTGGCACGCCTGGCGGTCGCGCGAGGCGCACGCGTCGGCCTGCTCGACCGGGACGCGGCAGCGCTGGCCGCCGCCTGCGATGCGTTGGGCTCCTCGGTCGCCTTGCCCGTGGTCTGCGACGTGAGTGATCCGGCCGCGGTGAGCAGGGCCGTGGACGAGGCCTCTGCATGGCTGGGCGGCATCGACGCCGTCGTGAATTCCGCCGGCATCGATTCGCTTCAGCCGCTCGAGCAATTGAGCGACGCCGACTGGGCGCGTGTGATGGCGGTCAATCTGACCGGCCCGATGCTTGTCTGTCGCGCCGTGTTGCCGCACCTGCGTCGTGCGGGCGGCGGCGCCATCGTCAACGTGTCCTCGGCCGCCGGTCTCAGCCCGCTGCTGCATCGCACCGCCTATTGCGCCGCGAAGGCCGGCGTCATCATGTTCGGCAAGGCGCTCGCGCTCGAAGCCGCGGCGGACGGCATCCGCGTGAACGCGGTGTGTCCGGGCGCGGTCGACACGCCGCTCTTTCGCACCAGCTACGAGAACAGCGACGATCCCGCGCGCGATCTGGAAGCCATCCGGCAACGATATGCCCTGCGACGCGTCGCCGCACCGGAAGAACTGGCGGAGGCGGTCCTGTTCCTGAGCGGGCCGGCCTCGTCCTATATCACCGGTACGGCGATGGCGGTCGATGGCGGACGCACCTTTCACTGAATGCGAGGCACCGACATGAAATTCCATCAGCGCGTGGCCGTGGTCACCGGCGGCGGACAGGGGATCGGCGCGGCCGCCGCGCTGCATTTCCTGGCCCATGGCGCGCGCGTCGCCGTGCTGGATCTGGACTGCCATCCGCTGGCGCAAGCGCTGTCCGCGATCCCCGACGCGGCGGCACGCTGCATCCGCGTGGCGGGCGACTGCACCGAGCCCGCGGTCGTGTCCGCCTTCTTCGACCGGGTCGAGGCCGAACTGGGCCCGGTGGACATTCTCTTCAACAACGTCGGCCAGAGCGCGCGCGAGCGCGGCGGGCCTTTCGTCGAATCGGACGAGTCGACCTGGCGCTTCGTCATCGAGGTGTCCCTGCTGACGGCCATGCGCGCGTCGCGGCGCGTGGCCGCAGGCATGCGGGACCGGCGTTTCGGGCGAATCATCAACATGAGCACCGACGCTGCCTTTGCAGGCGATGTGGGGCTGGCCGACTACGCGGCCGCCAAGATGGGCGTGGTCGGCTTCACCCGCTCCCTCGCGCGGGAGCTGGCGCCGCATGGCGTCACTGTGAATGCGGTATGCCCGGGTGCGATCCGAACGCGCGCGCACGAGCGCCTCAAGCCCGAGGTGCTGGCACGCATCGTCGCGAACACGCCCGCGGGCTTCGTCGGATCGCCGGAGGATGTGGCCGCCGCGGTCGGCTTCCTGGCAAGCGACGACGCGCGCTTCATCACCGGCCAGACGCTGCTGATCGACGGCGGTCGCTGGATGGTCTGACCCCTGCCGAGCGAGAAACAAATGGACTGGATGAATCACAGCGCCCGCGAACTGGCGTCCCTCATCAGGCGCAAGGAAGTGTCGCCCGTGGAAGTCGTGCGCGCGGCGCTCGACCGTATCGAGGCTCGTCGCGACCTCAACGCCTTCATCACCGTGACCGGCGAACTGGCCCTGGAAGCGGCGCGAAAGGCGGAGGCCGAGGTCATGGCCGGATCCGTCCTGCCGCCGCTGCATGGCGTTCCGTACTCGGTCAAGGATCTGGTGGCGACAGCCGGCGTGCGGACCACCATGGGCTCGGCCATCTTCGAGGATTTCGTTCCGAAGGATGATGCGGTGGCCGTGGCCCGCGCCAAGGCGGCCGGCGCAATCCTGATCGGCAAGACGACGACGCCCGAGTTCGGCCACAAGCAGGTCGCGACCGCGCCCATCTTCGGCCGTACCCTGAACCCGATCAATCCGGACTACACGCCGGGCGCCTCGAGCAGCGGCGCCGCGGTGGCCGTGGCCGCCGGCATGGGGCCGATCGCCCTGGGCACGGATGGCGGCGGCTCCATCCGCATTCCGGCATCGTGCTGCGGGATCGTCGGCCTGAAACCGACCCTCGGCGTCGTGCCGCACCTGCAGGCGCCCGACCTGTTCTCGGCGAACTCCTACGTCGGGCCGATGGCACGCGACGTGGCGGACACGGCGCTGCTGTTCGATGCGATCCGCGGCGCCGACTTCCGCGACCCGTACGGGCAGGGCGTGTTGCCGGCAGGGCGTCCCGTTCCACTGTCCCTCAGCGGTTTGAGGATCGCCTGGCTTCCGACGGCCGGCAATCCGGTCGATCCGGAGGTGGCCGCGATCACCGAATCCGCCGTTCGCATCATGGAAAGGGAGGGCGCGATCGTCGACACCATCAGTCTCGACTTCGTGTCGCTGGAGCGTCACTTCCTCGTGGTTCTCCAGTCCATGCTGGCCGCACGGGTTGGCGGCAATCTCGAACGCCTGGGCTCTCGCCTGGATCCGTCGCTGATCGACACCGTGACCAAAGGGCGGCAACTCGGTGCCGTGGCGCTGCAGGAAGCCGGCTTCGCAAGGACGCAGTGCTTTGCCAGGCTGCAGGCGCTGTTCGAGACCTGCGACGTGCTGGTGTCGCCCACCGTATCGGCGCCGCCGCTGCCGATCGATATGGACGTGAGCGGCGAGGTCGAGATTGCCGGAAAGCCGGCCGGCACGATCCGGGGTGCCTGGTATCCCTATACCTATCCCATGAACCTCACCGGTCATCCTGCGCTGTCGATGCCTTGCGGCCGCAGTGCCAACGGACTGCCCATCGGCCTCCAGCTTGCCGGCCGATGGCATGACGATCGCTACCTGCTCGGCGTTGCCTCGCTGCTCGAGGCGCGACTCGGACATTGACCCCGTTCGCACCGCCCGGATCTTCCGGGCGGGCGGCGCGCCTCAGGACTTGCCCGCCGCGTAGCCGCCGTCCACCAGCAGGTTGGCGCCGGTGACGAAACTCGCCTCGTCGCTCACGAGGAAGAGCACCGCGTTGGCGATCTCGATGTCGCGGCCCAGGCGGCCCATCGGATGCAGCTTGATGAGGGCCTGACGCATCTCCGGGGGCAGGTCCTTGAGCAGCGGCGTGTCGATGTAGCCGGGGCCCACCGAGTTGACGCGTACCCCCTTGGGTGCGGATTCGAGCGCCAGGGTGCGCGTGAGATTGACCACGCCGCCCTTGGCTGCCGAGTACGCGGCCGTTCCGGTCTGGCCCAGCACGCCGAGGATGGAGGCGCAGTTGACGATGCTGCCGCAGCCCTGCTGGTACATGACCCTGAGCGCGGCGCGCGCCACGCGGAACACCCCGTTGAGGTTGATGTCGATGATGCGCAGGTAGTCCGCATCCGTGTAGTCCACCGCCTGGCTCATGCCGCCGATGCCGGCGTTGTTGAACACCGCATCCACACTGCCGAGCCTCGACGCCGTGTCCTGCATGAGTCTGTCGACCTGTTCCGTGGACGTCACGTCCGTGGCGATGAACAGGCACTTGCCGCCGTGGCGGCCGTCGAGTTCCTTGGCTTTGGCCGCGCCGCCGCTCTGTGCGATGTCGGCAATCACCAGGTTGGCGCCTTCGAGCAGGCAGCGGTTCACCGTGGCCAGGCCGATGCCGCTGGCGCCGCCGGTGACGACCATGTTCTTTCCTTCGAGCCGCATGGCAGTTGTCCTTCGGATGTGAGTGGGGGAGTGGGGGAGTGGGGGGTGGCAGCGTAACCAGCTCTCGGCAACCTGGATTTGATCCAGGTCATTCGCGATCGAGGGGCCGGATCAGGATGGCTTCATCATGTACCCCATCCACGACCAATACGTGAATGCGAACAGCACCAGCAGGACCATGGCGGCCAGCGTGATCACCAGGCCGGTACGCACGAAGTCGCGTGCCTCGAAAGTGTCCGTGCCGTAGGCGATCATGTTCTGCGGCGCGTTCACCGGAAGGATGAAGCCGAAGCTGACGACGAACTGCAGCAGCATCGTCATGCCCACCACATTGATGCCCGGCGTCTGCACCGCCGTCAGCACGCTGATGACGATGGGGATCATGGTCGAGGCCAGCGCCGTCGCGCTGGCGAATCCCAGGTGGATGACGATCAGGAACAGAGACAGCAGCATGAGGATCGCGAACGCGTTGGCCTGCTGCAGCCCCAGGTGGGTCACGATGAGCTGGGCCAGCCAGCCGGCGGCGTTGGTCTTGAGCAGCGCCGTACCCACGCTGATGCCGACAGCGAACAGCAGCACCGTACCCCAGGGAAAGCCGCGCTGCGACTCCTTCCAGTCCATCACGCCGATGCGCGGCAGCAGCATCAGCGCGATGGCGGCGATGGTGGTGGAGGAGGTGTCGAAATCGTGCAGTACCTTTTCGGTCGACCAGAAGCCCAGCAGCGCCAGGACCAGGAACAGCAGCTTCCATTCCTTCACCGTCATCGGCCCGATCGCGTCGAGCTGCTGGCGGATGCTGGCCCGGCCGCCGGCGATCTCGCGCATTTCAGGCTTCATCATCCGCGTCATGATGAAGTAGAGCGCCACGCTGAGCAGGGCCGAGAAGGGCGCCCCGGCAATGAACCAGTCGGTCCAGGTGATGCCGGTGCCGAACTGCTTCTCGAGGAATCCCACCGCGACCATGTTCTGCGCCGCCGCGGTCTTGATGCCGATGTTCCAGATGCTGGCGGTCTGCGCCGAGGTGATGACGAGCAGCGCGGCGAAGCGGCTGCGCTTGTCGACCTTGAACGCGAGGATGAAGCCCATCATGATCGGCATCAGGCAGGCCACCCGGGCGGTGGTACTCGGCACGATGAAGGAAAGCAGAAAGCCGACCAGCATCGCGCCGATCACGATGTGGTTGGTGCGCGCATCGACCCTGGACAGCACCACCAGCGCGATGCGCCGGTCCAGGCCCGTGGCCGTCATCGCGGCGGCAATGAAGCAGGCCGCCGCAACCAGCGCCACGGCGCTGCTGGAGAATCCCGACAGCGCGAGATCGAGCGCCGCGACGGTCCCCATGCCGGCGCCGCCGGGCTTCGAGGCCGCGGGGGAGAAGGCGAGCAGGAAGATCATGAGGGCGCCGATCACCACGGCGCTCACCGCGTAGTCGAGCGCCTCCGTCATCCACACGATCACGGCGAAGGCCAGGATGCCGAGCATCACCTGCCCGGCCTGCGGCAGCCCCCGGGCCGCGGGCATGCCCACGATGACGACCAGCGCCACCAGCGCGGCGATCAGGCCGATCCGTTTGCCGGGGCCGGTGGCGGGCGTCGATGCCGTCGGCACCGAGGGTGAAGCTGCAGAATGCATCGGGACTCCTCTTCGAGCCCGCTATCGTGGCCTGCCGGGAAGCTTCACCCGTTGACATGCGTCAACGCGCCTCGCCGGGCGCCTCTCGCCCTCGGCGAAGGAATCAGGCCTTGCCGATCCAGGCCGGCGCAATGGCCGTGCCCATCCCCGCGCCGTATCCGAGGTAGATGTTCAAGCCAGCCAGCGGCTCGAGATAGCGGGCATTCTTCAGACCACCGGCATCGAGGGTCTTGAAGCCCATGCTCTCGGCGAGCGCACGTGCGGTCTGCTTGGCCCGTTCGCTGTCGCTTGCATAGAAGACCGTGACCTTGCTGCCATCGAGATCCGCCCCCGCGGCCAGGACTTGCGCGAACAAGGTGTTGAAGGCCTTCACCACGTGGGCACCGGGCACGGCCTTGGCGATCTCCTCGGCTGCCGAGGTGCTGTGCCCGAGGGTCAGGCCCATGTAGTCGGCCGTCAGGGGATTGGTGATGTCGATGACCACCTTGCCCTGCAGGTCGCCGAGCGCCTTCAGCGCACCGGCCGCGTCGCCGTAGCCGGTCGCGAGGATGATCGCGTCGGCGTCCGCGGCGGCACCGGCCGCAGGCACGGCCCTGGCCCCCGGGTTGGCGGCCGCGGCTTGTGCCGCCTTCGTGCCGTCGCGGGAAGCAACGCTGACCTGATGCCCTGCAAGGGTGAGTTGCCTGACGAACGCCGAGCCCATGTTGCCGGCGCCGATGACAGTGACTTTCATGTTCGATCCTTTGGATGAGTGAATGAGTGTGCGAGCGAGCGGGCGGGCGCCGATCGGCGCCTTCCGGCGGAACTGCTCGATTCCGCCGCGATGGCCGGCGGCTATTGCCCGAGGCCGAGCTGCTTCATGAAGGTGGCGTTGTCCCAGAACAAATACTCTTCGTCCATCGTCTCGCCCTTCCAGTGGCCGACGGTCGCCATGGTCAGCTTGAAGCTCTTGCCGGTCGGCGCGATCGTCTTGCCGTCGCCCACGGGCATCGGCCTGGTGAAGGTGCCTTCCATCACGCCGATCACGGCCGTCCATTCGCCCTGGCCGAACTTGACCGGATGGGTCTGGATGCGCGTGTCCGGCGCGTAGACGAACATCGCCTTCAGGTCCGCGATGTGCACGTCGATGCCCTTCGTCTGGTGTCCGTCGGGCCAATGCACCACGATGTCCTTGGAATGGCTCTCGTGCAGGCGATCCCATTTCTGGTTCGTGAACACGTCGAAGTCCAGGTTGTCGAAGGTCTCGATGTTCCTGGCCACGCGCTTGTCGTCGGCCTGGTACTTCGCCAGGTCCGCCAGCAGCGCCGGCACCAGTTTCTGGTCGGGCTGGGCGGGTTGGGTCTGCGCCAATGCCTGTCCGGCACCGAGCGTGATCAATGTGGCGCCTATCAAGGCCTTGAAGCGGTTGTTCATCAGGAGTCCTTTCGAGAGTGATGGGTTGCACAACTGCCTGGTTGTGTGCAGCCGCTACTGTGCGACTCGTCCGTTGCGAGATAAACCGGCCCGATCAAGACTGACTGTTCCGCGAATCAAGCCAATTCGAGGGTCGAAAGCCGCTATGGCGATCCATGCCAGGCACGGCCGCGGCCGTGCTTCCGTGCCGATATGCACAATCCCCGCCGATGCGTGATCTCAATGACCTCTACTACTTCGTGCAAGTGGTTGACCACCAAGGCTTTGCTCCGGCGGGGCGGGCCCTTGGCATGCCCAAGTCCAAACTCAGTCGCCGCATCGCGGCGCTGGAGGAACAGCTGGGCGTGCGCCTGATACATCGCTCGACCAGCGGCTTTGCGGTGACGGAGATCGGGCACGAGTACTACAACCATTGCGTCGCCATGCTGGTGGAGGCGTCAGCGGCGCAGGAAGTCATCGAACGCCAGACCTCGGAGCCGCAGGGCATCGTCCACCTTTGCTGCCCGACCGCGCTGCTGGACTACCAGATCGGAGACATGCTGGCCCGCTTCATGGTCATCAATCCCAGGGTCGAACTCCAGGTGGAAAGCACCAACCGCCGTGTCGACGTGATTCGCGAAGGTTTCGACCTGGCCTTGCGGGTGCGCTTTCCACCGCTGGAGGACACGGATCTCGTGATGAAAGTGCTCGGCGAAAGCACGCAGCGCGTGGTCGCCAGTCCGACGCTTCTCGAAGGATTCAAGCGTCCGCCTCGTCCGCGGGACTTCGCGACGCTGCCCAGCCTGGCCGAAGGGCCTGCGCAGCGTGACCATGCGTGGGAGTTGCAGGGCGTCGACGGCAGCCTCGCCATCGTGCGGCACAAGCCCCGGATGGTGACCGACGATCGACTGGCCTTGCGGCTCGCGGCTCTTCGCGGCGTGGGCGTCGTGCAGCTGCCCACCATGATGATCCAGGACGATCTGCGGGAAGGGCGATTGATGGATGTGCTGCCCGACTGGCGGCCACGCCCGGGCATCGTCCATGTGGTCTTTCCCTCGCGCCGCGGGCTGCTGCCGGCCGTGCGTGCCTTGATCGACTTCCTTGCAAAGGAGTTTCCGTCGGTCGCACCCGCCGACGATTTCGCGGGCAGCAAGGCGAGGAAGTCGCCACGCCGCAACGCGAGGTGAACCGGAGAGCGGCGAACAAATAAAAAGGCCGCGCTCAGCGCGGCCTTTTTATTGTCGCCCGGTCCTGTGCCTATTCGGCTTCGACCTGGCTTGCGTTGCGCACCGAGGCCTGTCGCGTTGCGCGTTGCGCCAGGCTGCCGTTCGTGTACTGGGCCGGAACCTGGTCGCGATAGAAGGCGCGGCGGTCGAGACTTTGCAGCGGGTTGTGCGCGGCGGAGACTGCCTGCGCACGGACGGCCGAGCGTTCTGCCGTGGATGCAACGACGGCGACGCCGGAGCCCGCCGCTTCAGCGTAGGGGTTGCTGCCATGGGAGGCGGTCACGGCCTGGGCTTTCACATCGGAGCGGTCGGCCCCCGAGGTGAGAGGATGCACGCCTTCATAGGTTTCGGCGTGCGCGCCGGTCGCAGCCAGCAGGGCCACAGCGACGGCGGTGATGATTTTCGAGGCATTCATTTCGGTTTCCTTTGGAGATGGCTGACAAATCGAACCGGGTCTTCTGCGCGGGATGTGCCTCCGGTCTGGGGGCGCATTGCTCGCCGGCCTGGTTCTTCCGGATGACGACTTGCGCTTCCGTGAAATGAATTGTTCGCTTCCTGATCCCCGCTGCGAAGTCACCGAAATTGCATCAGCCCGTTCCAAAAAAGGAACGCCATCGGCTCAGCGCAAGGGAACCGGCGAGGGCGGAAGGTGGTCCCGATCCGGACGGCGCCACGGATCGACGTGCGTCATCAGGTTCAGCACGCGATGGCGTTGCATCACGCGATTGCGGGCCTCGACGGCGATGTCGTGCCCGGCCTCGACGGTGAGATTCGCATCGACTTCGATGTGGGCATCGACGATGACCATGTCGCCCATCTTGCGGGTCCGGACGTCATGCACCCCGCTCACGCCGGGTGTTCCTTCGAGCGTGCGGCGAATGGCTTCGGCCTCCTCGTCGTCGATCGCCCGGTCCATCAGGTCGTGCAGCGCATCCCAGCCGAACTCCCAGCCCATCTTGGACACCATGAACCCGACGATGGCCGCCGCGATGGGGTCGAGGATCGGATATCCGGCGAGATTGCCGATGATGCCGATGCCCACGACCAGGGATGAGGCCGCGTCGGAGCGGGCGTGCCAGGCGTTGGCCACGAGCAGGCTCGACTTCACTCGCTTGGCCACCCGCAGCATGTAGCGGAACAGCAGTTCCTTCGCGACGAGTGCCCCGCCGGCCACCCAGAGCGCCGCGACGTGGACCGGCTTCACCGTATCGGGCTGTTCGAGCTTGAGGAATGCGGACCACAGCATGCCCACGCCGACCACCAGCAGCAGGACACCGAGCACGAGCGATGCGGCCGTCTCGAATCGATGGTGACCGTAGGGGTGGCCGGCGTCGGCGTCCTTCTGGCTGTGGCGGTTGGCGAACAGCACGACGAAATCGGCAATCAGGTCCGACAGCGAGTGGATGCCATCGGCGATCAGCCCCTGCGACTTGGAGAGCACCCCCGCGACGATCTGCGCGGTGGACAGGACGAGATTGACGCCGACGCTGATCCACGAGCTGCGGGCCGCTGCCGCGGCGCGCTGTGCGGGGCTGTGCTGGGGATCTTCGCTGTCGTCGTCGGGACCTGAGAACTGCATGGGAGTGATGGGGGGAGGCGGAAGGCCCGCCATGTTAGCCCTCTCCCGGCAGTCGGGCAGTCGTTCAGGCCGGCAGGGCGGACGCGGACTCGGCGGCCGGGCCCTCCACGAACACGTCGGCATGGAATGCGGACGTATCCAGTCCGCAGCGATGCACCGCCGTGTCGCGCACCGCGTGGACCATGCCCGGGGATCCGCAGCAGTAGAGCTCGTGCCCGGCCAGGGCGGGGCAGTGTGCTGCCAGCGCCTCGTCGACCCGTCCCGCGAAGCTGCCCTCCGATGCGCTGCTGTCCGAGGGCTCGCTCAGCGCCGCAACGAAACGGAAGGCCGGCCACTGGCGCTGCCACTTCGCCACGGCCGGGCGCATGTAGATGCCGTCCTCCTGCCGCGCGCCCCAGATCAGCGTGATCGGCCGGTCGACGCGGCGCCTGGCCAGGTCGTCGAGGATCGACTTGACCGGTGCGAAGCCCGTGCCGCCGGCCACGAACACGATCGGCCGGGTGGAGGCCAGGTCGAGCGTCACGGCGCCGAAGGGCAGCTCGATATCCAGCAAGTCGCCCTGTTGCAGGCCCGGCACGCGCGCGCTGAAAGCGCCGCCCGGCACATGCCGGATGTGGAGCGTCAGCGCATCGCTTTCGTGTGGCGCGTTGGCCATCGAGTAGCAGCGCGTGCTGCCGTCGCCGGTCGCGAGCTGAAGGTATTGCCCGGCGTGGAATTTCGCGCGCTGGCCGGCGGGCAGGCGCAGTTGCAGCACCGACACATCGGGTGCCGCGAGCTGGTTGCGGAAGACCTTGGCCTTGAAGCGCTGGCGCGCCGCCGGATCGACGCGATGCCACGCGGCCGGCTCGATCGCGAGGTCCGTGCACGGCGTGCAGGCGCAGAAGAGCACCTGGTCGGGCAGGCAGGTCTCGTTGCGGATCGGCGCGCCGTTCAGTCCCGCGACGTCGCCTTGCGCGACATGGCCGGCGCAGTTGCCGCAGACGCCCTTGCGGCAGGAGTAGGGCAGTTCGATGCCGGCGCGCAGCGCGGCGTCGAGCACGGATTCGGCGTCGGCGCAGTCGAACGCAATGTCGCTGCCCGCGATGGTGATGCGGTGGCTCATGGCGTGGTCGCCTCGGCATGGGGTTGGCGCACGCCGGACAGCAGTGCGATGGTGCGCAGCACGGCGCCGGGGTCGGCGATGCCGCGGCCGGCGATGTCCATCGCGCTGCCGTGGCCCACGCTCGACAGCAGCACGTCGGCGCCGATGCTCAAGGCGCTCGCCGCGTTCGGCGCCAGCAGCTTGATGGGGATGTGGCCCTGGTCGTGGAAGATCACCACATGGAGATCGTGCCGGCGCTGCGCGAGCAGGATGTCGGCGCCGTGCGGGCCGTCCACGCGCAGGCCCTCGGCGCGCAGCATGCGGACCGCGGGCTCGACGATGGCCGCATCCTCGGGGCCGAACAATCCGCCCTCCGAGGCATGAGGATTGATGCCCGACACGCCGATGGACGGATCGTCCACACCAAGCAGCGCGCAGGCCCGCGCGCCCGCGCGCGCGGCATTGGCGACCAGATCGGGCGTGAGCCGGTCGAGGGCCGTGCGCACGCTTTCATGCAGCGTCGCGTGCACGATGCGCAGGCCGCCGCCGACGAGCATCAGGAACACCTCGTCTTCCGCCATCCCGCAGACGCGGGCGACCAGCGAGGGGTAGCCGCTGAAGGCCATGCCGGCCCGGTGGATCGCGGTCTCGTGATGCGGACAGGCGACGACTGCGTCGACCTCGCCGCGCCGGCAGGCTTCGATGGCCGCCGTGGCCGATGCCACGGCCGATGCGCCGGCGGCCGCGTTGATCTGGCCGGGCCGGGCCGCCTCGGCCGCCAGCTCGCCCGCGCCGACCATGCGCACGCCGGCCAGCATCGCGTCGAGGCCGAGCTGCCGTGCCATGCCTTCGATGATCTCCGGTGGGCCGAAGAGCGTGAGGCGCGATCGCTCTTCGGCAGGCAGCGCGGCCAGGGCCTTCAAGGCGATCTCCGGCCCGATGCCGTTGGGATCGCCGACGGCGAGCGCGAGCCGCCGCAAAGTGCCTTGGTTGCTCACAGCGGCAGCGCGAGCAGGGTGTCGGTCACCGTGCTGTCGCAGACGGCCACGCGCGACTGCAGGCGCAGGCGTCCGTCCTGCCGGACGAAACGGTCCTGGTAGACGCCGGTGGCGAATACTTCCGTCTGCCCGGTGGCCATGATGCGCGCCACCATGAAGGGCGTGCGCGCTTCGGCGCCATCGCCGTCGGCCTTCTGCAGAAGGGGAATGCCCAGCAGGTGTCGGTAGCGTTGCCGCTCGTAGATGTTGGCCTCGCGCAGTGCGGCGATGCGGTCTTCCAGCATCGCGCGCGAATCCGCGTAGACGATGCCGGCCGGCAGTCCCTCGCGCTCGTTCTCGATGTGGGTGATGCGGTAGTCGCAGTCGGTGGCGAAGAAGTCGGGCCACTGTTCCAGCGCATCGCTGTCGATGGCATCGGCATAGGCCGCGTTGAAGGCGCACAGCGCCAGCAGGTCGATCATGGTGTCTCGTCTTTCGTGTGCGGGTCAGGCGCCCATGTGATGGCGGTAGGCTTTCCAGAAGCCGCGCACCGAGGCCTCGGTGGCACGTCCTTCGCTCGATGCCGCGCCGTCGCCGCCCATCTCGATGACGGCGTCGAGGTCGCGCGCGCCGGCAATGCCGCGCTGCACGAAGCCGCCGACCGCGCCGTCTTCCATCGAAATGAAGCCGGCCGGCCCGACCAGGTTCAGTTGCTTGAGCCGCACCTTGCGCTGCTCGGGCGTGTCGTCCGTGTACCCGAGGTAGGTCCAGTTGAGTTCGGTGCGCTGCGTGCCCCTGGGCAGCACCTGGCGCACCGCCAGGCAGTTCTGGATCTGCTGCAGCACGAAGCCCGGGAACACCGACAGGATCTGCAGCGTCACGCCGTCGTCGTACTCGGGGAAGCCGGCGAGCAGGCTCGGGTCCTTCAGGCGGTAGCGGTCGGTGTCGGAACGAAGGCCTTGCTCCTTGTACGAGGCATCCTTCGCGCCGGGGTCGATCATCGAATAGCTCACGTGGTTGCCGCCGCTCTCGTCCACGATCACGCCGCCTTTCTGCGACAGCCGGTTGAGCTCGAAGGTGGTGAAGAACAGGTGCAGGAGGCTCGCGTGGTAGCTGTCCTTCACGTTCTCTACGTAGAGCTTCCAGTTGTTCGGCAGGGCCTGCGTGAAGCGGCCGATGACTTCCACCGGCTTGTGCAGCACGCGTTCGATGCGTCGGCAGATCTCGTCGCCCAGGTACTCCTCGATGCCCGGCACCTCATCGCTGAAGCTGCCGAAGACCAGGCCGCAGAAGGTGGCGATGCGCAGCTTGCGCGGGCCGTGTTCTTCCTTGCAGAAGGAGGGCGGCATCCCGCCCTGGCCCTTGACACCTTTCTCGAACGCGACGCCGGTCAGGTCGCCCTGGCGGTTGTAGCTCCAGGCGTGGTAGACGCACTGGAAGTTCTCGGCGCGGCCCGATTTCTCGAGGGCGATGAGCGCACCACGGTGCGCGCAGCGGTTCTCGAAGGCGTAGATCTCGCCGTCGCCGTCGCGCACGACGACCACGGGTGTCTCGCCGGCGAAGGTGGTGCGGTAGCTGCCGCTGTCGGGCAGCTCGGCGTCGAGGCACAGGTAGTTCCAGACCTCGCCGTGGAAGATGCGCGCCTGCTCCCAGGCGGCGAGTTCGGCGTCGCTGTAGACCGCGTAGGGAACGCGTGTGAGGCCGGGGCCGGCCCAATGGATCGGCTGGGGGGTGATGTTCTTGTGCATGGTGTCAGTCCAGGGTGACGTTGGCGCTCTTGATGACCTTGTTCCACTTGGCCGATTCGGCCGCGATGAACTGGCCGGTCTGTACCGGATCCCAGCCGCGCGGCTCGGCGCCCTGCTCGGCGAATCTCTGCCTGACGTCGGGCAGCGCGAGCGCGGCGGCGATGGCCTTCTGGATGGTGGCGACCTTGTCCGCCGGCGTGCCGGGCGGTGCGACCACGGCGAACCAGGTCACGGCATTCATGGCGGGCAGCTTCTGTTCGGCGAAGGTCGGCACGTCGGGCAGGGCTCGGGCGCGCTGCGCGTCGGCGACGGCCAGGATTCGCAGCTTGCCGCTCTGGTGGAAGGGCAGCGACGAGCTGAGGTTGTCGAAGAAGACGTCGATCTGGCCGCCGATCAGGTCGACCAGCGCGGGCGTGGTGCCCTTGTAGGGCACATGGACCATCTCGGTGCCCGTCAGCTGCATGAACATGCTGGCCGTCAGGTGCGAGGTGGTGCCGTTGCCTTGCGATCCATAGCTGACCTTGCCGGGATTGGCCTTCATGTAGGCGATGAGTTCGGGCACGTTGCGCACCGGCAGCCTGGGATTGATCACCAGCACGTTCGGCACGGTCGCGATGACCGTGACCGGCGTCCATTTCGCAGGGTCGAAGCCGAGTTTGCGGTAGAGATGCTGGTTGATGGCGATCGGCGCGGGCGGCGAGGCCAGCAGGGTGTTGCCGTCGGGGTCGGAATGAAACACCAGTTCGGCGCCGATGTTGCCGCCGGCGCCGGTGCGGTTCTCGATCATCACGCCGGCAGGGTAGGTGGTGCGCAGCTTGTCGGCCAGCGCGCGCGGAAGAATGTCGGCGGTCCCTCCGGCGGGGAAGGGCACGATCATCCGCAGCGGCTTGGTGTTCTGGGCCGCGGCGGCGCCGACGAGGCAGGCGCCTGCGAGGAGGGCGGCGCCCAGGCGGGCAAGGGGTTTGAGCATGTCGGGGTGTCTCTCGGTCAGTTGTTCATCGGATGCGCCGAGTGTGTTGATCCAGATCAATGCAAACAAGCTAGATTTGCGCTATGCGCAAAATCGAGCCTGACAAGAATTTCGTGGCCTCGCTCCAGAAGGGGCTGGAGGTGCTGACCTGCTTCGGCCGGCAGCACAGTCGCCTGACGGTCTCCGAGGTTGCCCGGCTGACCGAAGCCTCCCCGGCGTCCGCCCGGCGCTCGCTGCTGACCCTGCATGCGCTCGGCTATCTGGACAGCGACGGCAAGCGCTACTGGATGCTGCCCAAGGCCCTGCTGGTCGCACACGCCTATCTGGCATCGAGGCCGACGCCCTCGCTCGCGCAGCCGCTACTGGACGCGCTGTCGGAGCGCACGCGCGAATCCGCGTCGCTCGGCACGCTGCAGGGAGACGACGCGATCATCATCGCCCGCTCCACGGCGCGGCGCAGCCTGAGCACGGGGCTGGGCATCGGCTCGCGCCTGCCGGCGTACTGCTCGGCGCTCGGGCGCGTCCTGCTCGCCAGCCTGCCGCCGAAGGAGGCCGAGCGGCGCGTGCGCGCAATGCTGCGCCGTGGCCTCACGCCGCGCACGGTGTTCGACGCCGGCGAGGTGCTGGAGCTCGTCGCCCGCTGCAGGAACGAGGGCTACGCCGGCAACGACGGCGAACTCGAACTGGGCGTGCGCTCGATGGCCGTTCCGGTCCACGACCGCAACGGCACCACGGTCGCGGCCATGAGCATCGCGGTGCGCGCGGAGCGCATGGAGTTCGTCGAGTTTCGCGATGCCTTCCTGCCCGCGCTGCTCAAGGCGCGGGGCACGCTGGCGGCCCGGCTCTACCCCGAGTGACGCGGGGCGATGCTGCCCGTGCGACTCAGCCCACAGCCGGCATGTGATTGCGAGGGTGGGGGTGAGGGTGGGCTTGAGGGTGAGCTTGAGGGTGCGTCTCGCTGTCGTGGCCCTGGGGCGCGGCTGTCTGCACCTGCGGAGAGACGGCCAGATCCGGCTGAACGTTCAGGATGCGCAGCGTCTGCTGCACCACCTTGCTGAACACCGGGGCTGCCACCAGTCCGCCGAAGTACCGGCCGGCGCCGGGTTCATCGACCATCACCGCGACGATGACACGTGGATGGTCGATGGGAGCCATGCCGGTATACCAGGCGCGGTACTTGTTGCTCGCATAGCCTTTCCCGACCTGCTTGTGGGCGGTGCCGGTCTTGCCGCCGACCGAATAGCCCACGGTCTGCGCAAGCGGGGCGGTGCCGCCCGGCGCGGCGGCCATGTGCATCATCTTGCGCACTTCGGCGGCGACTTCGGGCGAGTACACCTGTACGCCGGCCGGCGGCGCCTGGGTCTTCAGCATGGTGACCGGGATCACCTGTCCGTCATGCGCGAACACGGTATACGCGCTCGCGATCTGGAACAGAGAGGCCGAGAGGCCGTAGCCATAGGACATGGTGGCCTGCTCGATCGGCCGCCAGGACTTCCAGGGACGCAGTCGGCCCGTGACCGCGCCGGGAAACACGGTCTGCGGCTTGCGCCCGAAGCCGACCGCCGTGAACGCATCCCACATCTCCTGCGGCGTCATGCGCTGGGAGATCCTGGTCGCGCCGACATTGCTCGACTTCTGGATGACGCCTTCCACGGTCAGCACGCCGAAGTTCTCGTCGTCGTGGATGGTCGATCCCGTCACGTTGATGCGGCCCGGGTTCGTGTCGATGATCGTCTGCGGCTTGACGCGGCCCAGCTGAAGGGCGGTCGCGACCGTGATCGGCTTCATGGTCGATCCGGGCTCGAACACGTCGGTCATGGCGCGGTTGCGCAATTGCTCTCCGCTGAAATTCCGCCGGTCGTTCGGATTGAAGCTCGGGTAGTTGGCCATGGCCAGCAATTCGCCCGTGCGGGCGTCCACCACGACCACGCTGCCCGCCTTGGCCTTGTTGTCGACCACGGCATCGCGCAACTCCTGGTAGGACACGGCCTGTACCCGGTCATCGATGCTGAGGGTGACGTCATGGCCGTCGACCGGCAGCACCTGGTCGCCCATGTCTTCCACGACGCGGCCCAGCCGGTCCTTGATGACCCTGCGCGACCCGGCCTGGCCGGACAGATCCTTGTTGAATGCGAGCTCCATCCCTTCCTGGCCCTGGTTCTCCACATTGGTGAAGCCGACGAGATGCGCGGAGGATTCGCCTTCCGGGTACTGGCGCCGGTATTCCCTGCGCTGGTAGATGCCCTTGATGTTGAGCGCGGCAATCTGATTGCCCACGTTCCAGTCGAGCTGGCGCTTGATCCAGACGAAGGTCTTGTCCTCGTCCTGCAGCTTGGCGGTCAATTCCGCGAGCGGCATGTCCATCAGGCGGGCCAGCTGTACGAGCCTGGCGCGCACCTCGGGGTCGTTCTGGTCCACGTCTTCCGGAATCGCCCAGATGCTGGCCGCCTGAACGCTGGACGCCAGGATCTGTCCGTTGCGGTCCAGAATGCGGCCCCGGCTGGCCGGCAAGTCGAGCGTTCGGGCAAATCGGACTTCGCCCTGGTGGATGAAGAAGTCGTTGTCGAGAACCTGGACATAGAGCGCGCGGCATGCCAGCAGGAGGAATCCCAGCGCGATGGAAGCCACGATGAACTTGCTGCGCCATACGGGGGTCTTGCTCGCCAGCAAGGGACTGACGGAGTACGGGATACTGTTGTTGTTCCTCACGCTTTTTATTGCCGAATTTTGTTCAACCGGGGATTTTGACCGCATGGCGCGCTTTGCTTCATCAGGACAGTCCTGTTGCCAGGGGCCGCGAGACGCGAGCGGGCGTCGAACGCCTGCGCCCGGCAGCATCGTCGCGAGTCGAACGTCTTGAGTGCGATCCAGACGCTTGCGCGGCCGATCGCCTTCCTCGGCGAGGTGATTATTTCGACGGCCTCCGCCTTGCGCGGCCGCTGGCAGTTCCGCGCCAAGGATTTCAGCCGCGTCATGGCTGACTGCAGCGCGCGCGCGGTGCCGATCGTGTCGGTCGTCAATGTGCTGGTGGGCGCGATCCTTGCCTTCGTCGGCGCGGTGCAGCTTGCCAAGTTCGGCGCAGGCATCTTCGTGGCCGATCTGGTCGGCATCGCGGTCGCGCGCGAGATGGCGGCGATCATCACCGCCGTGGTGATCGCCGGGCGGACGGGCGCCGCATTCGCGGCCGAACTTGCGACCATGCAGACCAACGAGGAGGTCGATGCGCTGGAAGTGCTCGGACTGACGGCCATCGACTTCCTGGTGCTGCCGCGCGTGGTCTCGCTGCTCCTGATGATGCCGCTGCTTTTCGTCTTCGCCTGTGTCACGGGCCTGATCGGCGGCCTGGTGGTGTCGGTCAGCATGCTCGACGTGTCCGCGGTGGCCTACATGCAGCGCACCGCGGAGGCGCTGACGTGGACGCACCTGGGCCTGGGCATGGGCAAGTCGGTGACCTTCGGCGCGCTCGTCGGACTGGTGGGCTGCTACTACGGCCTGTACGCCAGGCGCAATGCCGCCGGGGTCGGGATGGCGACCACCCGGGCGGTGGTGTCGAGCATCGTGGGCATCATCGTCCTGGATGCCATCTTCGCCGTGTGCGCCAATGCCTTGGATATCTGAATGACGCTGCTCGCGGTCGATCGTCTGGAGATGCGCTTCGGCAAGCGTCTCATCCAGGAAGACATCTCCTTCAAGGTGGAGAAGGGCTGCATCTTCGCCGTGATGGGCGGAAGCGGTTGCGGCAAGAGCACGCTGCTCAAGCAGATGGTGGGCCTGATTCCGCCCGCGAGCGGTGCGGTGACCTACGACGGTGTCGATTTCTGGGCCAGCGACGACGTGCGGCGCAGCCAGTTGCGCTCGCGCTTCGGCATGCTGTTCCAGAGCGCGGCGCTCTGGTCTTCGATGACCGTCCTGGAGAACGTCTGCCTGCCGTTGATGCAGCAGACCAGGCTCGGAGCGAAAGAGCGCGACGCGCGCGCACGCGAGGTCCTCGAATGGGTGGGCCTTGCCGAGTTCGCGGAATTCTTTCCGGCCGATCTGAGCGGCGGCATGAAGAAGCGCGCCGGCCTGGCGCGCGCCATTGCCTCCGAGCCGCCCCTGCTGTTCCTGGACGAACCCTCGGCCGGGCTCGACCCGATCAGCTCCCGCCGGCTCGACGACCTGATTCTCGACATCCGCAAGCGCACGGGCGCGGCGGTCGTGTTCGTGAGCCATGAGCTGCCCAGCCTGTTCGCGATCGCCGACGACGGCATCTTCCTCGACGCCGACAGCAAGCGTCCCATCGCGCACGGCTGTCCGCGCGAGCTGGCGGCGCTTTCCACCTTGCACCCGACGGTGCATGCATTCCTCCATCGGGAAGTGCCACCCGAGGCAGACTCTCCGTCCCATCCCAAGGGTTCACCATGAAACGCAATGCCTTGTTGATCGGCGGCTTCGTCGTCGCAGCGCTCTTCATCATCGTCGCCTCCGTCTTCTGGATCAGCGGCAGCGACCTGTTCACCAGGCAGCAGAAGGCCCGCGTGTATTACGAGGGCAATGCCAGCGGCCTGTCGGTGGGCGCACCGGTCACCTTCCGCGGCGTCGCGATCGGGCAGGTCACCGCCATCGGCATCCAGATGGATCGCGGGTCGTTGAAGACGACGATTCCGGTGTCGCTGAGACTGCAGCCCTCGGCGCTGCACTTCAGCGGCGAAGGAGCGGCAGCGACAACAGTCGACCTGCCGACGCTGGTGGCGCGCGGACTGCGTGCCCGCCTCGCTTCGCAAAGTGTCGTGACGGGTCAGAAGGCCATCGAACTGGACTTCCTGCCGGACACGCCGGCCACGCTGCTCGGCGGGCCGGGGGATCCGGAGATCCCGGCCGTCGCCGAACGCTTCGGCGCGCTGATCGACCAGGTGGCCGATCTGCCCCTGCGCGACACCGTGGCGGAAATTCGAACGACGATCAAGCAATTGAGCGAAACGCTGGTTTCCGTGCAACGGACGCTCGACGGGGCCTCGGAGGAACTGAAACTCTCCGGCGTCGAATCGCGCAAGACCCTGGCGGCGGCGACCGAGGCCGTCCGCCAGGTGCAGGGCCGTTCGGTCGTCACTCTCGAATCGATCGCCGGACTGGCGAATGCGTCGCGGGAGACCGTGATGGCGGCCCAGCCCGAGTTGCAGCAGACACTGGTTGGCGCGCGCCAGGCTTCCGAATCGGCCAGGCTCGCGATGGACCGCGTCGCCGACATGACGGCGCCCGGCGCGACCTTGCGCGGGGACCTGGAGGCTGCGGTCAAGGATCTCTCACAAGCGGCACGGGGTCTTCGTTCATTGAGCGAGATGCTCGAAGAAAATCCCAACGCCATCGTCTTCGGGAACAAACGCGAATGAACACCTTGAATCGATGGGCGGTCCTTGCGACCCTGATGGCCGGACTGGCGGGGTGCGCCTCGACACGGGCCCCTGTGCTGCTGACGCTGCCGCCGGCCGTCTCCGGCATGCCGGTCCAGAAGGCGCCGGCCGCCGGGGTCCGAGTGCTCTCGATGACCCGGCTCGATGTTCCCGAGTACCTCGTCGCACGCCGCGTGCGCTACCGGGCCGACGACAGCACATTGGCCGAGTGGCCCGATACCTACTGGGCCGAGCGCATCGAGATCGGCGTGTCGCGCGAGTTCACGGCCGCGTTGCGCGAGCGCTTGCGCGACTGGCGGCTGTGCGAGACGAACTGCGCGGAGCAGTCGCCGGCGTTCACGCTTCAGGTGCGAATGAACCGCATGGACTACGTCCGCAGCGAGCGACGCCTGCGTGCGAATGTCCATCTTGCGCTGTGGACGACAGAGCGTTCACCCCGGCTCGCTCGCAGCGAGGAGCATGTCTACGATATTCCGGGCGACAGCGACACCGCGCAGTCCCAGGCGCGCGCGTTGACCGAACTGCTTCGCGCGGTCGCGGCCGATGTGGCGCAGGCGGTGGCGGCGGCTTCGTAGTCCGGCACCCGCGCCTGCGGCCGCACCCGTCCGTCAGTTCCTCAGAAGTGGTATTCGGCCCGGACCATCGGGGTCTTGGCCAGGGAGCCCGTCACCGAATGCGGGTTGCCGAACTTGTTGCGCCAGTATTCGTACTCCAGGCCGACGCGGAACACGTTCTTGCCCATGCCCATTGCCATGCCGGCGTCGTACATCAGCGTCGCATCGACATGTGTCTCGGGGCTCGTCGGACCGCCGAATTCGTTCGTGCCCTTGGCCGCGATGTACAGCGCGTAACCCTCGAACGAGAAATTGGTGTCGCCCACCGGAATGCCCCAGGCGACATTGATCATCGGATGGGTGCGGTAGGTATAGCGATTGTCGACGCCGACCGGCTTGTTGCTTTCGTTGAGCAGCAGCAGGCTGATGTCGAGAAAGCCCGGCACGTCCATCTTCAAGGTCGGACCGAGGACCAGCATGCGCTTCTTCGAGGCATAGCCGGGATCGTTCTTGGTGTTCCAGTCGAAGCCGCCGGTGATGCCCACCCCGCGCACCGGGCCGAAGGCGAAGCTCTTGCTGCCGGTGACCTTGCCGAGGTCGACCGTGTTGCGGTAGACGACGTAGGCCTCCATTGCATTGGAATCCACCGAGTTCGAGTTCAGCAGGTCGATGGCCAGGAAGTTGGTGCCGTACTTGTAGCCGTCGACATGCGTGATGCCGATGATGTTCTTCTCGATCTTCTTGTCGTTGTAGGGCTCGCGGAACTGGCTGCCCCAACGGTAGTTGAGGGAGGTGTCGCTCCATTCGAGCGCGTGCGCCGCGGTGGCGCAGTTCAGGGCGGTCGCTGCGATGCCGGCGAAGACGCCGGCGGTCTTGAGGCTCATGATGTGATGAGAGAGTTGAAGAAGAAGAGGGGGAGGTCGACGCCGGTGGAGTTCAGTCTGCCGGCGCATTCGAGGCGCTGTGGGTCCGTTGCTCCTGGTCCAGCAGGCGCGCGCTCGTGCGGCGTAGTCGAACCACGCCGCTGTCGGATGCGATACGCACGGGCTGCAGTCCGGGATGGCGGTCTTCCTCGCGCTGGATGGCTTCGAGCAGCACCCGGTCCTCTTCGAAGGTCGCCATGTAGAGTGCATTGAATTCGGCCGTGACCGCGGCGTCCCCGGGCGCGAAGTTGCGAAGCTGGAAGGAGAAGTAGTGCGTGCTGCGCGCGTCGACCGGCGTCAGGAAGGCATAGGACAGGACGCGATACGGAGCGCGGGCCTGTTCATCGGCGGTGTGCGGCCGGCCGGCCTCGAAGGAGCCGAAGTCGACCCATGAAGTGCAGGGCGCCTTCACGTAGTAATGCTGCCAGCGGTCGACGCGGCCGACGAGCCCGGCGAAGCGCTGAACCATGGGCACCGCGGGCGCGTCGTTCACCCAGCGCCCGCACACCACGGTGCCATCGTCAGTCTCGTGCGCGCTGACCGGCACATGTTCGCCGGCGCTGTTGCCGATCGTGCGCTCGTGCACGAAGGTGGTGTGGGCCGGGTCGATCAGGTTGTCGGTGATGTTGGCCAGCGATGCCTGGAACACCGCATGGCCGCGCGACAGGCCCCAGGCATCGTCGCCGTACTGGGGAATCTCGACCAGCGCGCCGGGGTCGGCCTGCGAGGGAAGGCCCATCCAGGCGAACACCAGGCCGTAACGCTCCAGCACCGGGAAGCTCTTCACCACCGCGTCGGACGGCACGCGCGACTGGCCGGGCACCGCGATGCAGCGGCCGTCCGCCGCATACTGCATGCCGTGGTAAGGGCACACGACCGCGTCGCCGCAGAGATGACCTTTCGAAAGCGGCGCGAAGCGATGCGCGCAGCGGTCGAGCATCACCACGGCCGCGCCGCCCTCGGTCCGGTACAGGACCAGATTCTGGTCGAGCGCCGTGCGCGCCAGTGGACTGCGCCCCACTTCATCGCCTGCCGCCACCGCGTACCAGGCGTTCATGATGAATTCGCTCATGATGCTGCCTTCGGCCTCAGAACTTGCGGTCCTTCGCGGGCGGCAGATAGCTTCGGTTGAAAAGCTGGTCGCCGTCGACGAAGCGTGTCAGGCCGAAGGCGTCGGTGATCTGGACGATGTTGCTGCGCAGGCGTGCCGGGTCGACATCGCCGAGCCCCTGGCGTCGGGCGTTGGGCGTGGCGATGAAGTTGTCCAGGAACAGCCGCAGGCGACGCTCCTCGATCGCGCTGTCGATGATGCCGTCACGCGCCTTCACGTAGGTGATGGCGGCCTTCGGGTCCGCGATCGTGTCCTTGATGCCGCGGTTCAATGCGCGCAGGAAGCCGGCCACCGCCTGCGGATGCTCCGACGCGAACGCGGGCCCGGCGATCACCGCATTGCCATACAGGTTGACGCCGTAGTCCGCGTACTTGAAGACGGTCAGTTCGCTTTCCTTGATGCCGCGCGCCTCCAGGTTCAATACGCTGGTGTAGTAGAAGCCGGTGATCGCGTCGAGATCGCCGCGCACGAGCAATGTCTCTCGCAGCGCCGGGTCGGCATTGGTCCACGCCACGCTCGAGGCATCCAGGCGGTTTGCCTTGGCGAACAGCGGAAAGGACTTGCGGCCGGCGTCGAACACGGGCGCGCCCAGCTTGCGGCCGGCCAGGTCCGCCGGTGTCCTGATTCCGCTCTTCTTCAGCGCGAAGATCGCGGCCGGCGACTTCTCCTGCAGCATGTAGACGGCCTGGATCTTCGGACCGGCCGGGTTCTGCGAGAGAAATTCGACCAGTGCGGCCGTGTCGGCGAATCCGATGTCGTGCGTGCCGCCCGCAATGCGTTGCACGGAGGCCGCCGAGCCGCTGCCGGCGTCGATGGTCACGTCCAGGCCTTCCTGCTGGAAGTACCCCCTGGCCTGCGTCAGCAGCACGATCGCGCCCGGCCCGTCGATGCGCCAGTCGAGGGTGAAGCGGATCTTCAATGCTTCTGCGGAGGCCGTGCCGCAGAGACCGAGGGACGCGCCGGCAATCAGCGCCGCGACCAGCGCGCGCCGACTTGGTCTTGAGGTGAACTTTGGAGTCATCGTGAAGGGAAATGCGAAAGTGACGCCGGAAGCGTAGGCTTCCTTCATTGATTCGAATAGACAGATAATTCGATCAATCAATCGCAAAATCAGATGAAGGCATCCATCGACCAACTGCAGGCCTTTCTTGCCGTGGCCGACACCGGCCACTTCACGCGGGCGGCCGAGCGCCTGGCCATCTCGCAGTCGTCGCTCAGTGCCACGATCCACAAGCTCGAGGAGCTCCTCGGTACCAGGCTCTTCGATCGCAGCACGCGCGGCTGCCGCCTGAGCGAGGCTGGCGCGGCCCTGCAGCCTTCGCTGGCGCGTCTGGCGCAGGACTGGCAGCGGGTGGTGGCGGACGCGAAGGACTTTGCGTCGATCGGTCATGGGCGCCTTGCGATTGCCGCACCCAGTGCCCAATGCGCGTTGATGCTTCCGCCGCTGATCAACGAGCTATCCGCGAGGCTGCCGGGACTTCGCGTCACGGTGCACGACGTGGCGGAGCAGGAAGTCCCGTCGCTCGTCCGCAGCGGTGCGGCCGATGTGGGAATCGCGACCCAGTCCGCCAGGCGCAGCGATCTGGTCGAAACGCCTTTCTATACAGATCAGTACATCGTGGTCCTGCGCCGGGACCATCCCCTCGCCACGCGCAAGTCACTCGAGTGGGCCCGGCTCAAAGACGAACCGGTGATCGGGCCGATGGTCAACAACCCGGTGCGCCGTCACCTCGACATGCGGCTCGCCGAGGCGGGCTACGCGCTGGACTACAGCTACGAGGTGTCGCTCCCGTGGACGATGGTCGGCCTCGTGCGCGAGGGTCTCGGCATCGCCGTCCTCACGGTTGCGCTTCGGCCGCTGATCGATTGGTACAAGCTGGCGGTGCTGCCTGTCGGCCGGCCGGCGATTGCACGCACCATGGTCCTGCTTCGGCAGCAAGACCGGCCGCTGTCTCCACCGGCGCAGATCTTCCGGCAGCTACTGATGGGCAGCTCGCCGAAGCGGGCGCCAGCGCGCACCTGAACGTGCGCCCTTGGCGGCGCGGGCGGCAGGCATCCTGGAGGCCCGCCTTGGGTTTTCCCTCATTTGTGGGGACAACGCTGTGGAGAAGCGTGTGTGCATCGTTCGAGATCGTTGCCTGGCGCGGCCTGCAACGCGGTGCCTCCAAAAGTGGCACCAGGTGCCACCACGGCCGAGCCGGGGGGAATGCCGGAGGAAAGGAATGCCCCCGAACGGCTTCGGCGATGCCCTGCGGCATTCAGGCGGCGGCCGGCGCAGCGGTCGGCGGCAGGAAAGCCGGCTGCGTGCTGGGTGCGCTCTGGCGACGTTTCAGTTCGCGCAACATGCCGCTGCGCGTGTAGGGCATTCGATGGCCCGAGAGCACAAGCGACAGCCGGACCACCATCGAGTGAGTCCTCGACATGGGTGCTTCGATCGGCATGAATATGAACCACAGCGCGATCACGGCAGGGAGGACGGGGCCCATCAGGCCGGAGGGCAGCCGAGCCAGCGCCAGGGCAGTCGCGCTGGCTGCGCCGCCAACCAGCAGGCCGGCCAGGACCTCGGAGATGGAATGAACGCCCACCACCACGCGCGAGATGCCGATCAGCAGCGCCAGCGCGAATCCCGCGAGCACGGCGATCTGCCGACCTGCCCGCGACGCGCGGGAGGCCAGTGTGCCAAGCAGCAGGGGATACACCGCCGCGGCGAACATGGAATGGCCCGAGATGCCGGTGAAATTCAACTCGGGCCAGCCGATGCCCCAGCCGATGAAGGCGACCTTGCTCGCGGTCGTCAGAAGGGCGGCCACGGCCAGCGCGGCAAGCCAGCGCTTCGCCAGCGGGCGCGCGTCTTCATTCCGAAGGAGTGCGAAGGTGGCGAGCAGTGCCGCGGGCAGCAGGATTTGCGCCTCGCCGAGTCGCGTCAGGAAATGCCAGAAATACGAAGGGCCCGAACTGGTGTCCGTCATGCGCGGCGACACATCTCAATGGAAGAGCACGATGGTGACGATCAAGAGGATGGGGCTCGCAACCACGAGCAAGGTCGACGCGATACGTGCAGCCATGGGACTGCCTTGAATGGCCTTCAGGCGTCTGGCTCTCCTGGACATGCGCGACATGGACGCACTATGCATTGGCGAGGCTGAGCGGCCGCTGACAAATGCCGTTTCATTGGGCGCGACCTGATGCGGCAGCGGCGTCGCGCGTCGCGCGCGTTGGAATTGCTTCGAACGATCCCGACGTCGAAGGGCCAACCGGTGCGGCCGGGTGCACCCCGGGTGATTTCATGGCGTCCGCGAGGCGCCGACCTCTCGCGCGCATGGGTTGTTCCACGAAGCGGTAGTTGAGTTCGCTCGCGATGCAAACGAGCACTGCAGCGGTCAAGGCATAGCGCAGCGTGTAGTCGTCCCCGGCAAGGCGAGTTTCGGGTGGAGCGTATCGGAACCACAGTTCACGAGTCAGCTGGAAGATGATGGCGTGACACAGGTAGATCGCATAGGACCTGCTGCCGATCCAGAGCAGCACGACGCGCATGCGTCCCGGTGGAAACAGGTAGTCCTTGCCGAAGGAGGCCGTGAATACGAGAAGGGCGCACAGGAGGCTGGTCAGCCCGTGTGCGAACGAGACGATGTCCAAACCCATCGCTGCCGCCGCAAGTACTGCAACCCCCACGGTGAAGGCGACCTTCCGGAATGCGCCACGGGCGAGGAAGCGAGGCTCAAGCAATGCATGGGTCGGATGCTGCGTCCAGATGGCAAGGAGCACGCCCAGCATGATCGGGTCGAAGCGCAGGAAGAACCAGGGTGTGCCCTGGCCCTTCGGGATCGCGAACATTGCGGCGACTGCCGCCACAAGTACCAGGGGCAGGTGCTTGCGCGAAAGGAGAACCACCAGCGGCAGGACCAGATAGAACTGCTCCTCGAGCGACAGACTCCAGTACGGGAAAGTTGCGCCACGGCTGGTGACGACTGTGCCTCGATGGAGGATCTGAGCATCCATCAGGGTGAAATTCATCACCTGAAGGATCGATGCAACCGCTTCGCGGACAGTGGCTCGCAGCGCCTCCGCGCCGCCGAAGACCCCTGACTTGTTGAGAAACAAGGTGCAGGCCATGATGATCGCCAGCCAGAGCCACGCGGACGGCCATATGCGCCACGCACGTCGCAGCCAGAATGCGATCGCATTGCGCCAGAAGCGGCCGGATCCGCGCTCCATCGTCAGCTGCGGCAGAGCGCTCCGCGCAATCACGAAGCCAGAGATGACGAAGAAGAGATCGACGCCAACGCGAAATTCCAGGAACCTGTAGATCTCGGCGCCAGCCCATTCAGGAAGCAAATAGAGGATGTGGATGGCGATCGTGAAGATGATGGCGACAGCGCGCAGCACTTCGATGTCGTCAAGGCGGCGGTGTTCGGGGGAGACCGAGATGTCTCCAGCGACACCGTGGCTCTCAAGCCCCCGCATCGACCGTCGCTCGATGACCCAGAGCCTCCCGCGCCGGCTCGGTGTGCTGTTCATCCCGCAGCACCGCGCGCAGACTCACGAGATTGATACCTATGGTGCGGCCGTCGCCTGGCGGCGCAACCGGAAATGGCACCTTGATGCTGATCCTGCTCGTCGGGGCCGGCAGATCAAAGTCGACGGCGATCTCCTCCGGCGGATGGCTTGAGGGAAAGCTGGCTGTTCCAACGGCATCGCCGACAGTGATCGCGATCGGGCCTTCAGCGTTCTTCCCATAGCCGACGGCGCGAAAGAGAAGCCTTACGCGCCCGACGAGATGGTGCTTGAGGTGGATGACGACTTGATCGGCAACGCTCCATCGGCCCTGGCCTTCGGGCATGCCAATGCCCTGAAGGCCTTCGACGAAAGCCGGCATGGCGCCGCCGAATTCGATGCCTTGACGGAGTGATGCCCCGAACAGTCGTTCGGATTCCATGGCGGTCAATGCAACTGGCGCGGCCGCGCGCATTTCGAGAAGCGCGATGCCAAGGTTTCTCGAATCCACGGCCATCACGGGCTCGGGAACGTCGATCTCGATCACGTTCGTGGCCTTTGCAACGCTGAAGTGCAGCCATGAGCCGGAAGCGTCCTCGGCGTCCGTCGGCAGACGGAAGGCCTGTTCCGACTTGCCGATTCTCACCGTGGTGGTCTGGCCGGCGTTCTGACGGTAGCCGTACGCCTTGATGAAAAGCCGGAAGTCGCCGCTGACGTTGTGTTTGAGGACGACGCTGATCTTGTCCTGGATGCTCCAGCGACCGTGCGGCTCCTGCGCACCGATGCCGTCGATGTACTCGATGAATCGAGGAAGGCCTTCGTCCGCGAAGCGGATGCCGTCAAATAGCGAGCCGCCCCAACGGGCTTTCGCCTCATTCGCATTGCAGTTGACGCGTGGTGGTCGTGTGACGTACTTGTGCGGATCGACCCTGAGGCGTCCCTGTGCAAAGGGCATCATGGCGCTGCGGTAAGCCTCTCGACCCAAGGTCCCGACAATGGATGCAGGCTGCTGGTGCGGCAAGAGCTTTCGAGCAGAAAGTTGCGAGCGCCAGAGGTCCGCGCAGTAGGAGTCGGAGAAAAGCACCGGCAATCGAGCTTGCTCCGCGGTGATCCTCGTGACGAGATCTGCGTCGCCCGCCAGAAGTTGAGCGATCAACGCCCTTGCGTGCTGCACCGACTCCACTCGGCCGAGCATGGAGCCGCCAGTCATCCGATCGAGAAGCGAGCCGGCATGAAAGATCACGGGCAGACCGGAAATCGCGGCCTCGATGGGCGAGTAGTGGACGTGCCTTGGCTCTTCCGAGGGATAGTACAGAGCGGCGCATGTCGCCATCATCTGATCCATCACTTCATCGGATACATATCCGGTGACCGCCGGATCATCCACTTCCACATCCTGAACGCCCATGATGACGTGGGGAAGATCTCCGAAGTGCTTCTTGAAGTCGGCGTAAACCTCGCCGTAGTACTCGCTGGTGCGAATCGTGGGGCAGAGCAGGAGAATCCGGTGATCGCCGCCGCGCCACCTGGTGGCCTTCCGTGCGTAGTCTTCCGGCATTCCGATCGGCAGGTACAACGCACGTTCCTGAAGGAACTCCGGCTCTACCTCGTGAAGGTTGTCATATCCTTCGCCGAACCAGAAACGATGCTCGATGCCCTGGAGCTTGCGCAGGTAGAGGGCGCCATGAAGTGCCTCCAGCACCCGTCCATAGGTGTTCGGTCGCTGCAGCCCGAATGCACGCAAGACGAGATTGCCTTCAAAATTCCTGGCACCCTGCTCAAGCATGCTGCCGTGGGGCATGACAAACGCCGTACCGAAATACCTGTTGACGATGGCATTGATCTCGGCTGTCCATGGTGACAGGTAGAAGTCGAAGGCGTTGAGGACCTCCAGGTCGCGCTTGGGGATCGATAGCGATTTGTCGAACTCGTAGTCCACTGCGGCGCTTCGGAATCCTGTGCTTGGAATGACCTTCGGCATGAAGACCTCGAAGCCGAGTCGCCGCAGGAGACCGGGCTCGTACTTCATCAGAGTCCGGTGGTTGAGCAACCAAAGAACTCGCTTGTTTCTATTGAACATGTGCAGCGCTGTTTGAACTGGCCAGTTGCCCACTCGACGGCGATGATTCGACGCCTGCATGCCAATCAGCACGGCTGTGGCGAAGACGTACCCGACGATGTCGCCAATGCGCTTTCGAGAGGCCAAAGCGGGCGAGCATACCTCAGCGGGTACACTGCGCCGCCTTGGAAATCGAATCACTCCGAAGGCACGAAGAAGGCGGCCGGGTCATGTCGGCCGGGCAACACGCTTGAGGTCGATTCGTAACGTCGCAACCTCGCGCATGGTCGGAGTACCTTCGCCCAGCGGCTACACTCCCTTCGCTCAAAATGACCGCAAGAACGAGGGAATGAAGAACGCGCAGGTTCCGGTTTTGCCGTCCGTGGTGATGATCGTTCTTCTCTGGCTTCCCTTCGGGTTCCAGATGGGGCCGATACTGGAAGCTTGGGGCGTGCTCGGGCTCTATGCGGAGCATGGAGTGTTCTTCTTCGCCGGCGCGGACAGTCTGATGCCTCAGCATCAGATGCGCCCGATCATGACGATGCTTTGGGGCATCGGGTATGCCATCGATCCCAACTCGTGGTGGGCGTGGCACGTCGAACTGGCCCTCGTGTTGCTGATCAAGGGCGTTTCGATGTCGTCGCTTGCGCTCTACCTCACGGGATCGCGCCGGTGGGCCGTGATAGCGGGGCTGCTCTTCATTGTCTGGCCGGCCGACACGCTTCAGATGGCATTCAGGGCCATGCCGATCACCTTTGCCGTGGCGATGACATCGGCTTCGACTGCGTTGCTGGTCGCCGCGCATGCTGCCCCGGACTTTGGCAGGCGCTGCCTGCTGGCGGCCTGCGCATCCCTGTGCCTGATCGCCGGGACCTTGACCTACGAGCTCACACTGGTTTTCTCGCCGCTGCCCTTCCTTCTCATTTACGCGCGTGAAGGCTTTGCAGGCGGAAGGGCGGTGGTGCGCCGCGCCTGGGAGGTGTCAGTCATCTGGCTGCTCGCCGCGGGTGTTTGCGTCGCATACCTCGCGTGGACGCTCATGACCGCGAAGATGCTCTATCAGACGGCTGTGGCACCAGACCGCAGCCATCTGATCTCGGTCTTCATCGACAACCTGCCAACCCTGTTCAAGGTTGGCGTCTGGCGCTCGCTGGCAATGGGCTGGGTGGATGCTGCGCGTATCGCTGCTCACGATTTCAGCACCCATCTGTATTTCTTCGCCGTCGGCCTTGTCTTCTGCATCCTCCTGGCGGTCCATCAGCGGCAGGCGGTCTCGTCGTCTGGCCGCGTACTGATCAGAACCGCGCTGATCGGAATGCTGTGCGTGCTGGTGGGCTACCTGCCATACATGGTGATCCAGTGGAACACCAGCGACCGCGCCTTCATGTTCGCGGCTCTGGGATCGACGATGGTCTTCCTGGCGTTGCTCGTTTTCGTCGACATGTTCAGCACGAAGGTCGCGTCGATTCTGGCGGTGGTTCTTCTCGTGCTCGGGACGGCGCAGCAGCTCTGGCAGTTCCGCGAGTACGCCTCGCTCTCCGGGCGCCAGAGAGAGATCATGAAGGCCATGGTCGAGCAGGCCCCGTCGTTGGCCCCGGGCCAGACGATGATCATCCTCGATGGCTCGCAGCAGCTCAACGACACATACATGCTCGCGGACCTCATCCCGAGCGTGCTGACCTACCTTTACGGCAAACCGGTGCGCTACCCGTATGTGCAGGTGTGCTTCCCGCAATCGGGCGTTTGGGCGACGCGGGATGCTGCTTCGCAACAGGGCACTTGCGAGGAGACGCCGGACGGGTGGATGTTCCGATGGGCTGCACCGGTGAACCTGCCGAGCAAGCCGGCGCCGAATCCGCCTGACATCCTTATCCCCAAGGACAAGGCCGTGGTCGTGAGGATCGGCCCGGACGGCAAGGGCGTCGGCGCGAACAGGCTGGTGGTGGACGATTCCGTGGTGAGCCAGAGGTATCGGCACGCACTCGCGCCCGATACGTGGCCATTGCGTTTCCTGGAAGAGCGCCCCGGCGAGTCTTACCGCTGGGACTTCGGGCGGCGTTGGACCATGCAGCAAGTGAACCATGGAGCCGGATGGACGTATCCAGGCTGGATCTATTCGATGTGGCGACCGGTGTCGGGCATCTGGACAAACAAGCCGAGTGCGTCGCTGATCTTCGAGATGGATCCGGCTGCGCATCCGTACCAAATGTCGGCCCATCTGCTGAATGCGGGGGAAGGCGCACGGAGCACGCTCAAGGTCAAGATCAACGATCAGTACGTCGCCGTCAAATGGAACGGGCCTTTCGATTTCACAGCAGAAGTCCCGCAAGGACTGCTGAAGGTCGGTAGCAACATGCTGGAACTTCAGACTGCACCATCGACGGAGTTCTACGCGTTGTCGATCCACTTCGACTGGATTGCTCTGGCACCAGCGCAGTCAAGTTCGATAGGGAAGGGTGCGGATGCGATGTAGCGGGCAACGAGCATCTTGATGCTTGCGCTCGATGAGGACGCGGCCATTGCTCCGCGGCGGTCTTCGGCACGACGCTCGAACGTGCGGCGCGCAGCGCAGTGATCGAGCGACAGGCGCCGGCTCTAATTCGGCATCCTGAAGAAGACGATGGTCCCGTCTTCTCGCGCCAGGATCGGCGGCGCACCGACGATTCGCGATAGCTCTTCGATCACGGAGGCCCCATTGTCTGCGTACCCTCTGCGATCGACCCAGATCCCTGCGAAGCCCAGACTTTTGACAATGGTGACCTGTTCCGTCAGGGGCCGTTGCGCGAGTGCCCGATAGAACCGATCCGCTTCGCGGCCCTGCATGCCGCCAGAGCTCCACCGGAGCTCCTTTGAATTCAGGTAGCCCGCCAGATGGTCGTATGTGCCCAGGGACTGCAGATTCGCTGATTCGGGGAATGCCGTGTAAGGCAGTTGATAGATGGCAGCACCGCGCGGAAGTGCTGATTCAACGGCGCCCGCGAATGAACGATCTTGAAAGAAGACTTCCTTGTTGCTCAGGGCGACGAGGGTTTCGGACTTGATGGTCTGGTCTGCCAGTCCGAGCGCGGTGATGGCCACCAGTGCAGTCAGCGCGACAGGCGCCGCGCCTGCGCGTGGCCAGCGGCTGTCCGCCCAAAGCGCAGCCGCTGCGATGGCATAGAAGGCAATGAAGATGCTGAACCGGTCCCATCCGCGGATCATGGGCGAGATGAACATGGCGAAGAGGACGTTGAGGCCACCGACGGTGATCACCATCAGCGACGTGCCGGTCAGCAGCACCAGCAAGGCCATGCGCTGGTCGATCGGCTGCCCCGCCATTGCTCGTACAAATGCCGTGCCCAACAGGACCAGACCGAACAGTCCGACCAGGCCCACGTAGGAGACGGTGTTCGACAGCGGAAAACTCGATGCGTAGCGCTGCGCAAAGTCGCGCACCGGCTCAATGCGATGCAGCTGATGCGGGATGACCAAGTGCATGACTTTCAGGCTCAGGATCTCGGTCGCCACCGGCGAGCGCTGGGCCACCTCGGGATTCTTGCCGTGCTTCAGCGCGTATGCGAGGTTCGGTGCCACATTGACCAGGACTCCGGCGGTGATCGACGCACCGACCGCGATTGCGACAAGGGTGGGGCGCCATGCGCGGCGCCTGGCGCTGCCTGCCAAACCGCACACCATTCCAGTGAATGCCCCGAAGAGCGCGAAGTAGACACCAAACCAGCTGGCAACAAAGGCCGATGCGCAATACTTCAGGACGCGTGGATATTTCAAATCGCCCGGTGCCGCATTGAACAGCCGATACCCGAGATGGAAATAGACCGGAATGACGAAATACCAGGTGTAGAAGGCATGCCCCATCAGCAGCCTGAAAAAATGATAGGGGAGGAATGCGAAAAGCAAGGACGCCGCGAGCGCTATTTCACGCCGGATGGCCATTCTCCGCAGCACGAGGTAGGACGCGGCGAAGGTTGCCGAAAAGCCGAGAAGCACATAGGCATTCGACGCCGCATAGTAGGAGCCGGACAGCTTGCCCAGCACCTTCGAAATCAACAGGTTGCCGGCATCCGATCCCGGAAAATCAAAAGAGGGGGACCCGAACGGAAAGCCCTCGCGCGAGTTGGTGAATGACCAACCTTCCATGACGCGCTCGATGAGCCATAGCTGAAAAAGCCCATCGCCGGCATAGACATAGGGGTAGGAGAAATTCGGCGTCAGGCCACCAGGCCATCCTGAAAGCATGACGCTCGCGAGAAAGAAGACGACTACGGCGCCGGCGGCCGCGTACACGGCGTCCCGCATGTCGAACCGCAGGTGTTCGGCAGGCAGATTGTTCACTCTCGGCACCTCTTCATCTCCTCGGCACTGCGCCACGGAATGTGCACATTCCGGCTCCAGGTTCTTCCCTGGGATTCTTTGGATTCTCGAATTGCGAGAAGCCTCATTGGCCTGCCCGGAGGGAATCGAACCCCCGACATTCGGCTTAGAAGGCCGATGCTCTATCCAACTGAGCTACGGGCAGAATGGGTGCGCGATTCTACGGCGGCGCGCATCCGCATCTTTTGCAGATGCAGATGCCGATGCCGATGCAATGCCGGCGATTCATTCCGGACAAGCTCAGACCACCATCGGAACCGCGGCGCCGTCCATCGACACGATCGCGCCGGAGATGTAGCTCGCGCACGGCGAGGCGAGGAAGACGACGGCATTGGCGATGTCCTCCGGACTGGCAAGGCGTCCCAGGGGCATGCGGGCCTCGGCTTTGCGCAGCACTTCTTCTTCGGGGATCTTCTGCAGCCGCGCATCGGCGGCGATGCCTTCGGCCATGCGGTCGGTCAGCGTGAGGGCCGGGTTGACGGCGTTCACCCGGACGCCGCGCGGTCCCCAGGCCGCGGCCAAGCCCGCGGTGGCGAGCATCAGCGCCGCGTTGGCAGCACCGCCGGCGAGGTGCGTGGGCGTCGCGACCTTGCCGCCCATGCCGATGATGTTCACGATCGCACCCGATCCGCGCTGGCCCATGCGCTGGATCGCGGGGTTCATCACGTGGATGTAGCTGAAGAACTTGGCCTGCATGGCGTCATGCCAGTGCTGCGCTTGCAGTTCGTCGAAGGGGGTCCTGCGCGCCGCGCCGGCCGAATTGACGAGGATGTCGACGGGGCCGCCCTCGGCTTCGACGGCATCGAGCATGTTCAGAGCGGACTGTGCCTCGCGAAGATCTGCGCAGTAGCCGTCGACCGATCCGCCTTCCGACCGCAGCTGCGCGACGGCGGCATCGAGATGCGCAGGCGTGCGCCCCACGAGGCTCACACGCGCGCCTTCGCGAATGAATGCGCGCGCGCAAGCCAGGCCGATGCCGCGGCTGCCGCCGGTCACGAGCGCATGCTTGCCGGTCAGTTGAAGATCCATGGAGTCTCCGAGGTCGTTGGGATGAGGCTGGGATTGTGGACCGCAAGCATTCGTCGTGCATTCGGGGCAGGAAGGCGGCGTTCCCAATGACAAACGCCGGCACGGACCTGAGTCCATGCCGGCGTTCACTTCTTCTTGTTGAATGGTCGGGGCGAAAGGATTCGAACCTTCGACCCTCTGGTCCCAAACCAGATGCGCTACCAGGCTGCGCTACACCCCGACGAGCCTGCGATTCTAGCCTGCCTCGGCCGCGACGCGGCCGGGTCGAGTCAGCGTCGCTGGTATTGGGTCTTGCCGAAGAGGATCTCGCGTTCCTTGTCGCCGGTGATCGGCGAACGCAGATCGGCCAGAACCTTGACGCCGCGCTGGACGGCAGGCCGCGCGGCAATGCCGTCGAACCACTGCTTCAGGTTCGGGTACTCCTCGAGCACGATGCCCTGTCTCTCCCAGCTGCGCAGCCAAGGAAAGATGGCGATGTCGGCAATGGAGTAGGCATCGCCGGCGATGTGGGCATGGTTGGACAACTGCTTGTCGATCACGCCGTAGATGCGCCTGGCCTCGTTCGTGTAGCGGTCGATGGCGTAGGCGATCTTCTCGGGGGCGTACGCGCGGAAGTGATGCGCCTGGCCGAGCATCGGCCCGACGCTGCCCATCTGGAACATGAGCCATTGCAGGACCTCGTAGCGGCCGCGCACGTCGGCGGGCAGGAACAGGCCGGTCTTGCCGGCGAGGTAGAGCAGGATGGCGCCGGATTCGAAGATCGAGATCGGCCGGCCATCCGGCCCTTCGGGGTCGGTGATGGCCGGAATCTTGTTGTTGGGGCTGATCTTCAGGAAGTCGGGCTTGAACTGATCGCCCTTGCCGATGTTGATCGGATGTGCCCGGTAGGGGAGGCCGCACTCCTCCAGCATGATGTGAACCTTGTGGCCGTTCGGCGTGGGCCAGGAATAGACGTCGATGGGAGCTTGTTGAGGCATGTCTGTTCGCTTCCGCGGCTGCGGGATGACGAGTGAAGAAGAGGCAAGCCCAGCATAGCGGCGCCGGCCGTTTCCTGCAGGCGCAGGCGCGGGCTCAGCCGACCTGCATCTGGTGCGCGTAGCACCACATCCAGTCTTCGCCCGGTTCCAGGGACGCGATCACCGCGTGGCCGGTGGCCTCGAAGTGCCGGTGCGCATGCCGGTTCTTCGAGGAATCGCAGCAGCCCACATGGCCGCAGTGCACGCACAGGCGAAGATGGACCCATTCGTCGCCCGTTGCCAGGCATTCCTCGCAGCCGGCGGACTTCGGGGGAACCAGCACGTTCGGCACGTGGGAGCAGGGGTAGATGGGCATCGCAGACTCCTTGATTTCCTTGGATGGCCCTCAGGCCGCCTCGGCCGCGGGCGCCAGATGGCTGTGGATGAGTGCGACGACCGCGGCACCTTCGCCGATGGCACCGCCGACGCGCTTGACGGAGCCGGACCGCACGTCGCCGACCGCGTAGACCCCGGGCACGCTCGACTCGAGCGCTTTCGCCGGCCGAGCCGGGAAGCCGCCGCGCGCGTCGGGACCGGTCAGGATGAAGCCGTTGCGGTCCAGTGCGACACCGCAGCCGGCGAGCCAGTCTGTTTCGGGCACGGCGCCGATGAAGAGGAAGATGTTGCGCGCCGGGCAGCGCTCCACGCGGCCTGACGGGCGGTGGCGCCAGCTTGCGCCGGCCAGGCCGGTCGCCGGTTCTCCGTGCAGTTCCACGAGTTCGGTGTGCGGATGCAATTCGATATTCGGAGTGGCGTCCAGGCGGTCGATCAGGTAGCGCGACATGGTGGCAGAAAGCGAGGGACCGCGTACCAGCACGTTCACCTTGGCCGCATGCTGGGAGAGAAACACCGCCGCTTGTCCGGCCGAATTGCCCCCGCCGACCAGCGCCACTTCCTGCCGGGCACAAAGGCGGGCCTCGATCGCCGAGGCCCAGTACCAGATGCCGCGGCCTTCGAAGTCGGCCAGGAGCGGCACTTCGGGACGGCGGTATCGCGCGCCGCTCGCGATCACGACTGTCCTGGAGCGCAGCCGGCGTCCGTCCGCAAGCTGCACGGCCAGTTCGCCGTCCGATTCGGCCTTGCCGCAGTCCAGTGATACGGCCTGCGCGGGAATCAGCATCTCGGCACCGAACTTCTGTGCCTGCACGAATGCGCGGCCTGCCAGCGCCCCGCCGGAGATGCCGGTCGGGAATCCGAGGTAGTTCTCGATGCGGGCGCTGGCGCCGGCCTGGCCGCCGAAGGAGCGGCAATCGATCACGATCACGCGCAGGCCTTCGGAGGCGGCATACACGGCTGTTGCCAATCCGGCGGGTCCCGCACCGACCACCAGCACGTCGAACAGATCGTCGTGCTCGATGGTGTCCACCATGCCGAGACAGCGCGCGAGGGCCGACTCGCTCGGATTGGGCATGACCGACCCGTCGGGGCACACCACCAGCATCTCGGCTTCGCTGTATTGGTCGAGCAGGGCGGCGGCGTCGGCATCCTGCCCGGCGTCGACCACCTGATAGGGATGGCCGTTTCGCCGCAGGAAGTTCTGCAGGCGCATGAGGCCGGCCGAATGGGGGCGTCCGATCAGCACCGGACCGCTCGCGCCCGATTCGATCAGCGCCACGCGCCGCAGGATCATGGCGCGCACCAGGCGCTCGCCGAGATCCGCCTCGGCGATGATCAGCGCGCGCAGCGAATCGGGCGGCACCAGGAGCGCCTCCACGTCCTCGGCCGCATGGCCGTCGACCAAGGCCGGGCGACCGGAGAGCTGCGCGACTTCGGCCAGGAACTGGCCGGGCCCCTGGCTTTCGATCGGCACCACGTGGCCGAAGCCATCGCGCTGCGTGATGGCCACCGTGCCCCTGAGCACGACGAACATCCCGGGGCCGGGCTCCCCGGCGCGGAACAGGCAGGCACCCTGGGCATAGTGGCGCACGGCGCCGAAGCGGCGTATGCGCTCGACGTCCGTGCCGCTGAGCACCGGAAACATCTGGTGGCGACGGGTTTCGACCTCGACTCTCGCTTCGTTGGCCATCGGAGCTCCTGCAACCCACTAGGTGCCCGGTATTAAACCCCAAGCGCCCTCCAATGCGCCGCGCAACCTGGGATCCGTCGCAGCCTGGGGGTGTGCCAGTGACACCGCGGAACCGGCTCCGCCGGGCCGCCGGTGTTGCCCCCTGCAAGGGGGTAGGCGCAGCGACACGCAGTGCGCGCAGCCTGGGGGTGTGCCGTGAACACCGCGGAACCGGCTCCGCCGGGCCGCCGGTGTTGCCCCCTGCAAGGGGGTAGGCGCAGCGACACGCAGTGCGCGAAGCCTGGGGGTGTGCCAGTGACACCGCGGAACCGGCTCCGCCGGGCCGCCGGTGTTGCCCCCTGCAAGGGGGTAGGCGCAGCGACACGCAGTGCGCGCAGCCTGGGGGTGTGCCGTGAACACCGCGGAACCGGCTCCGCCGGGCCGCTGGTGTTGCCCCCTGCAAGGGGGTAGGCGCAGCGACACGCAGTGCGCGAAGCCTGGGGGTGTACTCAGCCCTCGAGCACGGTCCCGGCGCACTCGCCGAATCCGATGCGCCGCGCCCCTTCGCGCTCGCAGAAGCCGCGCAGCGTGAGCGTGTCGCCATCGGCGAGGAAGCTGCGCGTCTCGCCGTCGGGCAGGGTGATCGGCTGCTTGCCGCCCTGGGTGAGTTCCAGCAGCGAACCGGCCTGATCGGGCTCGGGCCCTGACAAGGTGCCCGAGCCGAACAGGTCGCCCGGTTGCAGGTTGCAGCCGCCCACCGTGTGGTGTGCGACCAGTTGCGCCGGGGTCCAGTAGGCGGCCTCGGCTGCGTTGCCGCGGGTCAGGCGTACGGCCGGTTGGCCGGCTTCGCGCATCGCCTGGGTCTGCAGCCAGACTTCGAGCTGGATGTCGAGCGCGCCGTTCCGGCGCTCGTCCGCCGAGTCGAGGTACGGCAGCGGCGCGGGATCGCCGGCCGGCCGCTTCAGCGGTGCACGAAACGGTGCCAGCGCCTCCATGGTCACCACCCACGGCGACACCGTGCTGCCGAAGTTCTTCGACAGGAAGGGTCCGAGGGGCTGGTACTCCCAGGGCTGGATGTCCCGTGCCGACCAGTCGTTGAAGAGCGTCACGCCGAACAGATGCCGCCCGGCTTCCTCGATCGCGATCGGCTCGCCGAGCGCATTGCCCGTGCCGATCAGGAATCCGAGTTCGAGCTCGTAGTCCAGCCGCTGGCTGGGGCCGAACTGCGGCGTGTCGGCCGCGCCCTTGGTCTGGCCTCGCGGGCGGCGGATGGGCTGGCCGCTGACGACGATCGACGAGGCGCGCCCGTGGTAGCCGATCGGCACCCACTTGTAGTTCGGCATCAGCGGGTTGTCGGGGCGGAACAGCTTGCCCACGGTCGTCGCGTGATGGATGCCCGTGTAGAAGTCCGTGTAGTCGCCGATGCGCGCCGGCACGGTGTACTCGGCATCCGCCTGCGCCACGAGGCAGGATTCGAGCAGCGCGCGCGCCGCCGCGCCTTCCCGAAGGGCGCGCGACAAGGCCAGGCGCAGGGCCGACCACGCCGCGGGGCCGAGCGCCATCAGGGCGTTGAGCGAGTCGCCTGAGGCAGCTCGCGCGGCGGTCTCCGCATCGCCCGTGAAGGCGCCACGCGCCACGGCCGCCGCGATGTCGACGATCTGGTCGCCGATGGCCACGCCGCCGCGGAAGGCCTCGTTCGTGCCGCGGCGCCGGAACATGGCGAGAGGCAGGTTCTGGATGGGGAAGTCGCAGGCGGCGGCCTGCGCCGACGCGACCCAGCTCCGAAGTGCCGGGTCGTGGGTTTCGTTCAATGCACTCATGACAGGTTCAGTCGTTCCGTTCATGCGTCACAGCGCCTGGGCCTGGGCCGGCGTGTCCATGCTGCCGTCGTGCATCCAGGCGGCGTGCGTGGGCGCACGCTTGGTGCGGGACCATTCTTCGAGCATGTCCCATTTCACTTCGTCGAGCTTTTGCATCATCTCGGGCGTGCCTGTATTGGCCGCCAGCTCCAGGCGGTGGCCGTTCGGGTCGAAGAAGTAGATCGACTTGAAGATGGTGTGGTTGGTCGGGCCGACCACCTCGATGCCGGCAGCCTCCAGCCGCTGTTTGGTGGCCATCAGTGTGTCCACCGAGTCGACCTCCAGCGCGAGGTGCTGCACCCAGGCCGGCGTGTTGCGGTCGCGGTCCATCGGCGGCTGGCTGGGCAGTTCGAAGAAGGCCAGGATGTTGCCCTGGCCGGCGTCGAGGAAGATGTGCATGTAGGGGTCGGGGGCCTTGGTCGAGGGCACCTCGTTCTCGGCGATGGCCAGAACGAATTTCATGTCCAGGTGCTTCTGGTACCACTCGACGGTCTGCTTGGCGTCGATGCAGCGGTAGGCGACGTGGTGGACTTTGTTGATCAGCATGGGAAGACTCCTTGATGTGTCTGAAGACGCATTCGATGGTGGCGCGTACCTGGCACCGGCCTCTACAGGTCTTTCAACGCGGCCTGCAGGTGTTGCTGGAATTGATCGGGGGAACCCAGCGCGTTCGCATTGAGCAGCGCCAGCTTCACCAGGAACAGCTCCGTCTTGTCGGCGCCGGCCTGGTCGATGGCGGTGGCCAGCGCGTCGTAGACCGCTTCCAGGCCCGGGATGGTCAGGGTGTTGTTGTCGATGGCAGTCATGGGGCTCTCCTTACTGGGGCAGGGCGGTGTTCAGGGCGGCTTGCAGGCGGGTGGCATCGAGTGTCAGCCAGCGGGCGCAGACGTGCTGGTCGGGGCGCAGCAGGTAGGCCGCGCCGCTGGCTTGCACGCCGTAGCACTGGCGGAAGTGGCCGTCGGCGTCCGCCAGTGTCTTGTCGGCGCCGGTGACGGCTTCGGTGGCCCCGACGGCGATCACGCGCAGCGGAACACCGCGCGCACGCGTGGAAGCCACCACCTGCTGCAACGGCTGCGGGATGGCCGCTGCTTCGGTGAAATACAGCAGATCGAAGCCGCCGCCGAGGTGATCCAGCAGGTAGTCGTTGGCCGACAGGCGGATGTTCTGCGGTGGCGCGCCGTGGGCCGGGCCGGCGGTGAACAGGGCGTTGTCGTCACCCGCGCTGTTGAGTGCCGAGTCGGTGTACTCGTGCGGACGCGAGGTGCGCCAGTGGTAGAGCGGGCGCACGAACTCTTCGCTCAGCGACAGGGACAGCACGGCGTCGCGCAGCAGGCGGAAGCCCCGGCTGGGCGGTGCCATGAAGCGCGTGCTCTTGCCGGCCTCGTCGATGATCTCGCGTGCCGCGCCCACGCGCTCGGCGCTGTGGTTGGCCAGCAGCTTCTTGCCTGCCAGTCCCTTCACGACAAAGGCAAGGTGCCAGGCGAGCGACTGTGCATCCTGGAAGCCGGTGTTGGCGCCGCGCACGCCGAAGATCGGCAGCAGGTGGGCGGCATCGCCGGTGAAGAGCACGCGGCCGTGCACAAAGTCGGGCAGGGTCAGCGTGCGGGCGGAGTAGACCGAGCACCAATCCATTTCCCAGCGGGCACCGGCATGGCCGATCATGGCCAGTTGCGCGTCGATGCGCGCTTTCAGCGACTCGGGCTTGAGCGCGTCCTCGGGCGTCTCGCCGGCCGGGAGCTGGTAGTCCACGCGCCAGATGCCGTGCGGCTCCCTGTGCATGAGGATGGTGTTGCCGGGATTCCAGTCCGGGTCGAAGAAGGCCTGGCGTTCGGTGGGAAACGGCAGATCGATGCGGATGTCGGCGATCACGAAGAAGCCCTCGTAGGAGGCGCCTTCCATCTGCAGCTCCATCGCGGCGCGGATGCCGGAGCGTCCGCCGTCGGCTGCCACCAGCCACTCGGTCTCGAGCGTGTACGGGCCTTGAGGCGTGTCCACTTCCACGCGGGCGAAGTCGGCTTCCTGCTCGACCTTGACCACCTTGTTGCCCCAGCGGAAGTCGATCAGCGGGTTGGCCGCGCAGGCGTCGAGCAGGTATTCCTCCATGTACTGCTGCTGGATGTTGAGCATGGGGAAGAAGCGGTCGTCCGGGCTGTGCGGCGCTTCCATGCGGAAGACGCGCTGGCCGCGGTAATACGAGTTGCCGAAGCGCCAGGGCAGACCGTTCTCCGTCATGCGGTCGGCCACGCCCACCTGCTGCAGGATCTCCATCGAACGGCGAGTGAACACGATCGCGCGACTGCCTTGAGACACCTGCAGTTCGGAGGTCACGACCACGCTGGGCACGCCATGGCGGGCCAGTTCGAGCGCGGCGACCATGCCGGCCGGGCCGGATCCGGCAATGACCACCTTCTTGCGCTCCTGCGCCGGGTGGGCCGAAGGCAGCCAGGGCTTGAACACCTGGTAGTTGTAGTAGATGGAGGGACGTGCTTCTGCGGCAGGTTGATGCATGGTTCCTGGTCCTCTGGGTTGCAATGGATCGATGGGGAGAGTGCTTCGGATGAGTCCGTCGAGCGGCGCTGCTTCAGGAGGCCTTGCGGCTCGGCATGGGCGGCATCGGGGCACGCGCTTGTGTGCCGGGTTTCGAACCCCGCGCGATGGGCAGCACCAGCACGACGGCGCAGCCCACCACCAGCAGCCCTGATGCGTAGAGCAGGCCGGTGGCGAAGTTGTGCGTCACGTCCTTCAGCCAGCCCACCACCAGCGGGTTCAACGCCGAGCCGAGGTTGCCGGTCGCATTGATCACCGCGATGCCCAGTGCACGCGCACTGAAGCTGAGGGCGTGATCGGGTGTGGTCCAGAAGATGGACATCGCCGTGTAGGCGCCGGTCGACGCCAGGCACACGCCAAGAAGCTGGATAACGGGCTGCGACGACCACGCCGTCAGCAGCCAGCCGGCGGCCGCGAACAGCATCGGCAGCACCAGGTGCCAGCGGCGCTCCTGCGCGCGGTCCGAATGCCGGCCCCACCAGATCATGCCGACGATGGTGCAGATCTGCGGAATCGCCGCGAGCAATCCGATGGTCGTGTTGCTGGCGCCGCCGCTGAAGCTCTTCACGATCAGGGGCGTCCAGACCGCCACCATCGCGAGGCTGTTCACCAGGCAGAAATAGGCGATCGAGAACTTCAGCACGGTGGCCGAAGTCAGCTCGGACCACAGGCTGTTCTTCGCGCCGGCGGTCGCGGGCACCGGATCGGCCTTGTGCTCGGCGGCCAGCATGCGGGCCAGCGAAGTCTTTTCCTCGGGCGCGAGCCAGCGGGCCAGGGTCGGCGAGTCGCTGAGATAGTAGTAGACGACCACGCCGAGCACCGACGCCGGCAGGCCTTCCAGGAGGAACAGCCACTGCCAGCCCTTGATGCCGTACAGGCCGTCGAGTCCGAGAATGGCACCCGAGATGGCCGACCCGATGGCTGCCGTGACGGGCATCGCGATCATGAACAGCGCATTGGCCCGCGCCCGATAGGCCGCCGGAAACCAGAAGGTCATGTACAGCAACATGCCGGGCAGGAAGCCGGCTTCGGTGATGCCGACGAGCATGCGCAGCAGGTACAGCGACTCGGCGCTGGTCGCGAACATCGTCGCGGTCGATGCCAGGCCCCAGGCGATCATGATCGAGCCGATCCATCGCCGTGCGCCGATGCGCGCGAGCACCAGATTGCTCGGTACGCCGCAGGCGATGTAGGCCAGATAGAACAGCGTCGTGGCCAGGCCGAACTGGGTGCCGGTGAGGCCCAGGTCCTTCATCATCGTCAGGCCGGCGAAGCCGATGTTGATGCGGTCGAGAAAGGAGACGACGAACAGCAGGAACAGGAACCACAGCAGGTGGCGGGACACCTTGCGGATGACCTGCTCGTCCGTGGCGGCCGGCGAGGCCGCCCCAGGCGAGTTGTGGTGGGCGAGGGGCGCTTGAACGGGCGATTTCAACTGACTCTCCTGCGGCGCGATGCAGAGTGCGGCCGCCTGGTTGGATGGGGTGCGGCGACTTCGCATGGCAGGATGCTCTATCGACGCGGAGGTGCCCGGCCAAATCGACTTTCCGGGCTGTTCCCGGGAAAGTGGTTGCGAGCGCAACTAGTATGCGCCCGGCATGGCGCGCGGGAGGCCAGGGTTTATACTAGTTGCGCTCACAACCATAATTGGCAATATGGTTGCGTACACAACCATGGATCGACACAAGCAGTGAGCCGAAATCCTGTCGCGAAGGACGCGCCGATGACGCCTTCGAACCGCAGCCCCGTCGCCCTCGATCGCACCGTCACGCATCGTCTTCACACGCTGTCCAAGATCACCGACCGGGTCACGCAGGCGGCTTACGAGACCGAAGCGGGCGTTCCGTTCAGCGAGGGGCGCTGCCTGGCCGCCGTCGGCGCCTTCAGCCCGCTTTCGGTCAATGACCTGGCGCAGCAGGCCAACCTGAACAAGGGCCAGGCCAGCCGCGCGGCTCAATCGCTGGTCGATCAGGGCCTGGTGGCCAAGACCGCGAGCGTCACCGACGGGCGCGGCGTGGTGCTGACCCTCACGCCCAAGGGCGAGCGGGTCTGGGTACGGTTGATGGCGGTGATCGAGCGCCGCAACGCCGAGATCGTCGCCTGCCTGGACGATGCCGAGTTGCGGCTGTTCGACGACCTGCTGGAGCGCCTGGTGGCCCACGCGCGCAACACCGCCGGGATCGAGGGCGATCCGGCCGAATGACAGGCGCAGCGATGAGCGGGCGGAGTCCGCCGATTCAGGTGCTCTGCCAGTAGTCGAGGCTTTCCTTTTCCCGGCCGATGAACATCAGCATTGCGGGCTTTCCGTCCGCCCCGGGCGGGCGCTCGGCAAGCACTCCGAAACTGCCGGTGTCCGGATACTCCGTGATCTCCGGCGAAATCCGGGTGCTTACCGCGAGGTAGCGAAGCTCCTCGGTGCCGGTGTTCACGATCTGGTGCGCCGTCTCCTTTGCGCCCGCGGGGCAGGCGATCACGTCGCCCGGCGCGATCGGATGGATGCGCTCGCCGATCCGGATCTCGCCCGTGCCTGCGAGCACGAAGAACATCTCTTCGTTGGCCAGATGGCTGTGGAATGGAAAGGCCCGCTTCCCCGGCGAGATGGCGGTGATGTTGTAGCCGAGTTGCCTGGCGCCGATGCGCGCGCCGATGAGGCCCATTCGTGCGTCATATCGTTGCGCTGCAGCCCCGGTCGGCGCGAAGGCGGGCGGCCGGGGCTGAAGTTCGATGTCGGCGATGTTGATGATCGGCCTGTCCATGGTGCGTGCTCCTGAGTCGGTGTCTGCATGGCAGTCTAAGAAGCCAAACCTGCCATCTTCTGTCAGGTTTGGATAGACTCCGGCACGCCATGCGAGCGAGCCGTCTGCTTTCGATCCTGATGACGCTCCAGGCGCGCGGACGCGTCACCGCCAAGGTGCTGGCTGACGAATGCGGGGTCTCGCTGCGCACGATCTATCGCGACGTGGATGCGCTGGCCGCCGCAGGGCTCCCGGTCTTCAGCGAGCGCGGCGCCGAAGGCGGCTATCGCCTGCTCGATGGCTATCGGACCCGCCTGAACGGCCTGTCCGCGCGGGAGGCCGAGGCGCTGTTCCTGGCCGGGCTCTCCGGTCCCGCGGCGGACCTCGGGCTCGGAGCCGTCATGGCCGCCGCCCAGCTCAAGCTGCGCGCGGCCCTGCCGGCCGAACTGCGCGCCGGCGCCGACCGCATGGCCCGGCGCTTTCACCTCGATGCGCCCGCGTGGTTCGGCGAAGCCGAGCAACCGGTGCATCTGGCGGCGATCGCCGAGGCGGTCCGGGAGCAGAAGGCGATCCAGGTCCGCTACCAGAGCTGGAAGGCCGAGAAGCACCGCCGCATCGAGCCGCTGGGCATCGTCCTCAAAGGGGGCTCCTGGTATCTCGCGGGGCAGGTGGATGGCGGTGCGCGCACCTATCGCATCGCCCGTGTCCTCGATCTGCAGGTGTTGGAAGAGCGCTTCGAGCGGCCGCCGTCCTTCGATCTGGCCGCGTACTGGCAGGAGAGTACGCAGCGCCTGGAGGCCGAGCTCCATCCGCTGCGCGCGACCCTTCGGATCTCCCCCGACGGGCTGAAGATGCTCGAGGCCTTCGTTTCACCCTATGCGCGCGCCGGCGCGCATATCAGCGAAGACTCGGACGCCGAAGGCTGGCGAATCGTCGTTCTCCCCGTGGGCCCGGTGCGCCAGGCGGCCGCCGAGCTGCTGCAATTCGGCGCCGAAGCGGAAGTGCTGGCGCCCGCCGAACTGCGAGCCCGGATGACGGAGATCGGGGCGAGGCTTCGGCGCTTCTACGGCGAATGAAGCTTCGATCAACCCTTCGGGCAGGTGCGCATGGCGGTCGCGCGATTCCCCGCGACCCGGCTCAGGAGACGCTGGCGCCGACCGTCCAGTAGAACGTGGGATCGACCTGATTGAGCGCATGGTCGCCGACCACCCGCGCCTTGTAGACGGCCGGGTTGTGCGAGGCCAGCGTGCGTGCATTGCGCCAGTGGCGGTCGAGCCGCAGGTCTTCCTGCAGCGCCGATGCGCCGCCGACATCGAACAGCCGGGTCGCGGCCTGCAGCACGGCGTCGGCGATGCTGACCTGGGCCTTGGCCGTGCGCAGCTCCACGTCGACCAGGAGTTCGACAGGGACCGCTTCGCCGCGCTGACGCAGGCGATCGATATCGCCGAGCGCGCGGGCGACCGCCTGAACCGCGGCGGTGGTGGCGAAGGCGGTGCTCGCCAGATGCCCGATGGTCTGCTGCACCAGCGGGTCCTCGCGGGGTATCGCGCCGCTGCCGTGGCTGAACACGCGCTTGCGCGGCTGCACATAGGCGACGGCATCACGCTCGATGGCACGCGAGATGCCCGCCATCGTCGACAGGTGCACCAGTTGAAGGAAGGCCGGCACGGAGGTGGGGCCGGCGTTGCGGCCCGGCAGGACCTGGGCCGGCTCGACGCGCACGCGCCGGAAGCGGGTGGTGCCGGAGGCGCTCAGGCGCTGGCCGAAGCCGCGCCAGTCGTCCAGCCGCTCGACGCCTTCGGCCCGCGACGGCACCTGCACCAGCACGCGCTCGGAGGTGCCATCCGCCAGCACCCGCTGGGCGGCCACGCCGATCCAATCGGCGTACAAGGTGCCGGTGCTGTAGTACTTGTCACCATCGAGCAGCCAGGCATCGCCTTCCTGCCGCAGCGTCGTCTGCAGGGTCCCCAGCGCCACCGGGCCCTGCTCGGTCGTGGCATTGCCGAAGATGGCGCCTCCTGCCACGCGGTCCAGCCATGGACCGTGCAAGGCGGGCTCGACCTCGGCGAAGAGCCTTTCGATGAAGGTGAAATGCGCGCGCAGCACCTGGGGGAGGTTGGAGTCGGCTTCGCCGAGTTCGATCAGCAGATCGAAGAGCTGCTCCACCGAAGCGCCCAGGCCGCCCTTCGACACGGGGACACGCAGGGCACCGAAGCCCGCGGCGCGCAGCCAGTCGATGGCCTCGTAGGCAAGCGCGCGATCGGTCTCGCGCTGCACGGCGCCCTGTGCAATGCGGGCAAAGATCGGGCGGAAGCGATCGGCGAGTTGTTGGGAGGACGGGGCAGACTCGTGTGGCATGGGGTAGACAGAAAGCGAGAGAAAGACAGGAAGAGAGAAAAGGAGAGGCGCGAGGCGTGTCGGAGGTACCGGCGGCGCAAGCGGCGTTGCATCGCCGGCAGTGGGACTGGATCGGTGCTCCTACGCGCCGGCCGTCGCGTGCTGCGGCGCAAGCCGGTGCGCGTCTCCGATCCGGGCAGCCTGCGCGGGATGCACGGGACGGCGCAGTCCCAGGTGCTCGCGCAGCGTGCGGCCCTCGTAGTCGGTGCGGAACAGCCCCCTGCGGCGCAGTTCCGGAAGCACAAGCTCGATGAAGTCATCGAGTCCGCCCGGAAACCAGGGCGACATGATGTTGAAGCCGTCCGCGCCGCCTTCTTCGAACCACTGCTGCAACTGGTCCGCGATGTTCGCGGGAGTACCCACCACCTGCTGATGGCCTCGCGCGCCGGCGATGCGCAAGTACAGGTCGCGAATGCTGAGGTTCTCGCGTCGCGCCAGATCGAGCAGCAGGCGTTGGCGGCTCTTCGGTCCGTTGGTTTCGGGCAGGTCGGGCACGGGGCCGTTGACCGGCAGGCCCGAGAAGTCGAAGCCGCCGATCACGTTCGACAGAAGCGACACGCCGACCACCGGATGGACAAGCGCCTGCAGCCGGTCGAACTTCTCTTCGGCCTCGGCCTGCGTGCGGCCCACCACCGGAAAGATGCCCGGCATGATCTTCACGTCGTCGGCGGCGCGGCCGTACTGCGGCAGCCGGTCCTTGATATCGGCGTAGAAGGCCTTGGCCTCGTCGAAGGTCTGATGCGCGACGAAGATCACCTCGGCCGTGCGCGCGGCGAGTTCCCGGCCGGCTTCCGAAGCCCCGGCCTGCACCACCACCGGCCGGCCCTGCGGCGAGCGCGCGACGTTGAGCGGCCCGCGCACCGAGAAGTGGGTGCCCTTGTGCCCCAGCACATGGAGCTTGTCTTCGTGGAAGTACTGGCCGCTCGCCTTGTCGCGCACGAAGCTGTCGTCTTCCCAGCTGTCCCACAGGCCGGTGACCACGTCATGGAATTCGGCCGCGCGCTCGTAGCGCAGCCCATGCTCGAAGTGCTCCTCGCGGTTGAAGTTCTGGGCCTCGCCGGTGCCGCTCGAAGTCACCAGGTTCCAGCCCGAGCGTCCACCGCTGATCTGATCCAGCGAGGCGAACTTGCGCGCGACGTTGAAGGGCTCGTTGAAGCTCGTCGAGACAGTGGCAATGAGGCCGATGCGTTCGGTCAGCGCGGCGATCGCGGACAGCAGCGTGAGCGGCTCGAAGTGGTCGCTGCGCGCGGTGCGCGAGAGCGAGGGCAGATCGCTGCTGCGCACGCCGACCGCGTCGGCCAGGAAGACCGCATCGAACTTGGCGGCTTCGGCCTTGCGTGCGAGCTCGACGTAGTGGCGGAAATTGCTGCCGGCGTCGGCTTGCGCATCCGGATGGCGCCACGCCGCGATGTGGTGGCCGGTTTGCATGAGGAAGGCGCCGAGCTTGATCTGACGCGACGGGATGGCCATGGGGAAGTACCTCGATAGGAATGGAAAAGGCGCAGGGCCGGCTCAGGAGTGGCAGACGAGTCCGTCCTTGAGCAGCGTGATCTCGAACTGCACGTTGCCGGTGCGCGTGGCCTGCGCCTGCGCGAGGGTGCCGTCGGCCCGCCAGCGCCGCAGTGCGGCGGCGAGGTAGCCGCGCGAGACTGCGTCGCCCTCGACGATGCGGACCGCGGCTTCGGCAGCCCGCGGCATATCGCGCGCAAGCGTCCTGTAGAAGCGCCACTCTTCGTTGCGCAGCAGGCGCTCCAGCACATCGGCGTCTTCCGCGAGCGCGGCGCACTCGCCGGACATGAAGGCCGAGACCGCATGCACCGCCGAGGGATAGCTGCGCGGCACGGCGCCGTAGCGCGCGGAGAGCGTGCCCGCATAGCCGGATCCATCGCCGACGCACACCGGCTGCCCGCGAAGGCCTGGCAGATCCTGCACCTTGCCCTTGCGCAAGGCCACCAGCATGCCCGCGCCGGCCGCGTAGCCCACGGGTGCGGCAGCGATGCCGCCGGTGTCGGCGCTCGCGGGCGCGCCGGCGAGAAGCAGGTCCACGCGCCCCTCGCGCAACGCGGCCGGCTGTTCGGCGGCGGCGAGCCCGATGAGTTCGAGCTCGATGCCGAGCGTGCGGGCCAGCCGGCGCGCCACCTCCGCATCCAGGCTGTCAGGCTCGGGCGGCGTCGGAGCATCCGGCGGGGCCGGGCGCGGATAGCTGCGCACGCCGACGATCAGCCGGCCGCGCTGCACGGCGCGCTCGAGCACCGGTCCGCGCGGCAGCTCGGCAAGCGGCCGATTCGAAGGCAGCTCCAGCCATGCCGGTAGTCCCGGTCCTTCCCGTCCGCCCGCCACGCGCCATGCGAGCAGGGCAAGCAGCACCACTGCGGCGCAGGCGAGCAAACGCGAGGCGGCGCCTCGCCGACGCGGCGTATCAGTCATCGAGGCTCAATCCCTTGCGCCAGCGCAGCAGTCGTTTCTCGACCAGCGCCAGCAGGTAGTTCAGCAGCAGGCCCAGCACGGCAAGCAGCAGGATGCCCGCGTACATCGACGGAATCTGGAAGGTCTCCTGCGAGTTGAGCGTGAGGAAGCCCAGGCCCGAATGCGCGCCGATCATTTCGGCCGCCACGAGCGCGGTGATGCAGTAGGCGCCGGCCAGCCGCACGCCGGTGAAGATCGAGGGCAGCGCGGCCGGCAGCACCACCTTGCTGAAGATGTAGCCACGCGACGCGCCCATCGACAGTGCCGAATTGACCAGCAGCCGGTCCACCTGCTTGACGCCGCCGATCGTGCTCAGCAGCACCGGCCAGAACGAAGCCCAGAAGATGATCGCCACCTTCGAGAGTTCGCCGATGCCGAGGAACAGGATGAACACCGGGAACAGCGCGAAGGCCGAGGTCTGGCGAAACAGCTGGAGCACGGGATCCACGATGTTCTCCAGCCGGCGGAAGCCGCCCATCAGCAGCCCGAGGACGACGCCCGCGGCGACGGCGAGCGACAGCCCGCCCAGCGATCGCTGAAGGCTCGCCGCGACATGCTTCCAGAGCTCGCCCTTGGCCGCGAGCTGGAAGATGCTCTCGATCACCGCCGAAGGCGGACTCAGATAGGCGTCGCTCACGATCCCCAGCCGAGGCAGTGCTTCCCAGAGTGCGAGGAAGATCGCGAGGCCCAGGCCGCGCTCGGCCAGGCGAGCGGCCTTGCGCAGTGTCCGCGTCAGCTTCGCCGCGGCACGCGAACCGGCCTCAGGCGCCTTGGCGTTCGCTTGTCCGAAGCGCTCCACGCGCCCGGCGGGATAGCCCGCGCTCACGATGCCGCCTCCAGCGCCACCGGCGCGGCCGGCAGGTCGAGGCGCTCGGCCGGGCTGGCCGTCGCGCCCAGCGGCCTCGGCGCCTGCGCGCCGAACTGCACCTCGTCCTTCAGCACGTTCCACGCACGCTGCCGCAGCGCGACGAATTCGGGCGAATTGCGCAGCTCGGCCGAGCGCGGGCGCGCGAGCGGAATGTCGATGATGTCCTTGATGCGGCCCGGCCGCTGCGTCATGACAGCCACGCGGTCCGAGAGATACACGGCCTCGTCCAGGCTGTGCGTGATGAACACGATCGTCCTGCGGTCGTGTTCCCAGATGCGCAGCAGCTCGCCCTGCAGGATCTCGCGCGTCTGTGCGTCGAGCGCTGCAAAGGGCTCGTCCATCAGCAGCACGTCGGGACGGTAGGCGAGGGAGCGGGCGATGGCGACGCGCTGCTTCATGCCGCCCGAGATCTCATGCGGATAGCGGTCCGCGAAGCCGTGCAGGCCCACCAGTTCCAGGTACTCGTGCGCCGTGCGCCGGCGCTCGGCCTTTCCGACGCCGCGAATCTCCAGTCCCACGGCAATGTTGTCGGCCACCGTGAGCCATGGAAAGAGCGCATAGCCCTGGAACACCACGCCCTGGTTCCTGTTGATGCCGGCCAGCTCGCGGCCATCGATGGCAATGTGCCCGCCGGTGCGCGCGGTCAGGCCCGCCAGGATGCTCAGGAAGGTGGATTTGCCGCAGCCCGAAGGCCCGAGCACGGATATGAATTCGCCCTCGCGCACGTCGAGATCGAAATGATCGAGCACCCGCACACGCTCGCCGGCGCCGCGCGCCGCATAGTCCATCTTCAGGTCGCGGACGGAGATCTTGGTCGACATCGACGGCATTGCCTCAGGTCTTCGCAGGCTGTTGCGCGAAGGGGTTGAACTCGTTGGTATAGACCTCCTTCACCGTGACCTTTCCCTGGGCCAGCTTGCCCTCGGACTGCAGGATGTCGATGTAGTACTGGATCGGCGGTTCGGTGATGACCAGGTCGTCCACGTAGGCGAAGCGATCCACGTCCTGCAGCGCGACATGGATGCGCTCGGACACCAGCTTGCGGGCATCTTCCGGATGGGCGTTGACCCAGTTCGCGGCCTTGGCCAGCGCGGTCACGACGTCGCGCACCGCCTCCGGATGCTCGCGGACGAATTTGCCGTTCGCGCTGTATGGCGCCATGCCGCCCAGCCCGCCGTCGAGGTCGAAGTCGCTCCACAGGCGCGTGAGCTGCTGCGCGTTGTCGGCGCGGCCGGAAAAGGGTGCATGGATGATCGCGAGGTCGGTATTGCGCGTCACCAGTGTCTGCTCCGCCTGGTCGTCGGGCACCACGATGAAGTTGATCTTGTTCACGTCCACGCCTTTTTCGCGCAGGAACTTCTTGGTCACGAATTCGGCGCAGGCACCGAAGCTGTTGAAGCCGACCGTCTTGCCTTCGAGGTCCTTGGGCGTGCGGATGCCCGAGTCCTTGCGCACGAAGTACTTCATGTGCGGCGCCTCCTGCAAGGTCTTTCCGCCGGCGGCCACCACCTTGATGTCGGCGCCCGAGGCGATCGCGGAGATCACGAGCGGCACCATGCGCGCGCCGAAGTCGATCTCGCCGGTGCCCACGAGCGGGATGATCTGCGGCGCCGCGATCTTGCCGACATAGTCGGGCCGCGTGCGGGTGCCTTCGAAGTAGCCCAGGCTGTCGGCGAGATAGATCAGGTCGAAGGAGGGGTTGTCGGGGTACTTGAAGGCGACCTTGTCGCCGCTTTGCCTGACGACGGCCGGCGCGGCGGCCGAAGCCGTCGGCGCAGCCGCGGCCGGCTCGCGGGAGCAGCCGGCGAGCATCAGTCCGAGTCCGCCCGCGCCGCCGGCGGCGGCGAGGGATGCGAGTGTCTTGAGTGCGCGGCGGCGCGGCGCGACGCCTGCCGTGGAAGGCGACGAGAAGTTCGAAAGTGCCATGGGAATCCTTGCAGTACCAGGAGCGCGCGGCGCGCGATCGATGAAGCGAGGAATCGTAGGAGCCGCATGGACCGCGCCCAACGAAGAAATGGGAGCTTGCATATGCGAAGAAGAGGCGGTGAGGCGGTGAGGGGGCGCGCAGCGCGTGCACCGAACGCACCGCGCACGCCTGTCAGGCCGATCCGCTGTGCTCTTCGGCCGGGAATCGCGCAATGGCGGCCACCAGCTCGGCGGTGTAGGGATGCCGGGGATGTTCGAACAGCGACGCCGCAGGGCCTTCGTCGACGATGCGGCCTTCGCGCATGACGAGCACGCGCTCGCAAAGAAGCCGCACCACGCCGAGATCGTGCGAGATGAAGACCATCGACAAGCCGAGCTCGATGCGCAGCCGCTCGAGCAACATCAGCAGGCCGGCCTGTACCGAGACGTCGAGCGCGGCAGTGGGCTCGTCGAGGATGAGCAGTTCGGGGCCGGGCGCGAGCGCCCGCGCGATGCCCACGCGCGCGGCCTGGCCGCCTGAGAGTTCGTGCGGCCTGCGCGCCAGCAGCCCGGCGCCGAGCTGCACCCGCGCCGCGATGTCCTGCACGCGCTGGTGCAGCGCTTCGCCCTTCAGGCCATGCAGGTTGCGAAGCGGCGCGGCGATGGCTTCGAAGGCGGTCCGGCGCGGATCGAGGCTGTCGAAAGGGTCCTGGAACACCATCTGGATCCGGTGCCGCCATGGCGCGGAGGCTGCCCGGCGGGCGGCGGATGCGCCGAGGTCCTCGCCGTCGAAGGCCATGCTGCCGGCCCACGGGTCGGCCAGGCCAGCGAGCAGGAGCGCCAGCGTGGACTTGCCGCAGCCCGATTCGCCCACCAGCCCGAGCGCCTCGCCCCGCGCCAGGGAAAAGCTCACGCCGTCGACGGCGTCCAGCCAGCGGCGCCGGCGTAGCGCTCCGCCCGGCAGTGCGTAGCGTGCCCGCAGGTCGCGGACTTCAAGCAAAGGCATCCGGCTCATCGATCGGCGATCGGCGCCCAGCAATGCACCGCATGCCGGGGCGTGAATGCCAGCGGTGCCGGCGGATGCGAGATGCAGCGAGGCTCGCGGCGATCGCAGCGCTCGGCGAAGCGGCAAGCCGGGAGGTCGTCGCGCGCGAGATCCGGAAGCGCGCCGTCGACGCTGCGCAGCCCCGCGAGCGAGTCCGCGGACTGCGGCGTGGCGCGCAGCAGCTGGCGCGTGTAGGGATGCGCGGCCGTGCTTCTCAATGCGTTGGCGGGCAGGGTCTCGACCAGTTGTCCCGCATGCATCACGGCGATGCGCTTGCAGCGCTGCGTCGCCAGCGCCAGGTCGTGCGTGATCAGCAGGGTGGCAAGGCCGCGCTCGCGCGCCAGCGCGTCGAGCAGGTCCAGGATGCGCGCCTGCGTTCGCACGTCCAGGCCGGTGGTGGGCTCGTCCGCGATCAGCAGCTCGGGCTCGCCCGCCAGTGCCAGGGCGATCATCACGCGCTGGCACTGGCCGCCCGACAGCTGATGGGCATGGGCGGCCATGCGGCGCTCGGGTTCGGTCAGGCCGACACGCCCCAGCCAGTCGAGCGCGGCTTGCCGGGCGGCCGCCGGATCGAGGCGGCGGTGCAGGCGCAGCACTTGCTGGAGCTGGTCGCCGATGCTGCGCAGGGGGTGCAGCGCCCGCCGGGGACTCTGGAACACGAAGCCGATGCGTCGCCCGCGCAGATCGCTCCAGGCCGCCGGATCGGGGCGGCTGTCCGTCGTCAGCAGGTCGCGGCCGCCGAAGCGCAGGCGTCGCGCGTGCACCTGCGCGTGACGGTCCAGCAGGCCGGCCAGCGCGAGCGCCGTGACGGACTTGCCCGATCCGCTTTCGCCGACCAGGCCCAGCGTCTCGCCTGGCTGCAGCGAGAAGCTCACCCGATCGAGCACTTTCGTCTCGGCCGCCGGCATCCTGAACGTCAGCTGCAGTTCGTCGACTTCCAGAAGATGCGAGCTCATGGCCGTGCCGCCTCCGCCGCGCCGCGCGGATCGAGCCGGTCGCGCAGGGTGTCGCCCAGCAGCGTGAAGCAACCCACCGCCGCGAACAGCGCCAGTCCCGGGAAGAAGGCGAGCCACCATTGGCCCGTGATGATGTAAGGCGCACCTTCGCTGACCAGGACGCCCCATTCCGGCGTTGGCGGTCGCACGCCCAGACCGATGAAGGACAGCCCGGCGCCGTTCAGCAAGGCCCAGCCCAGGTTGATCGAGCCTTGCACCGCGAGCATCGGCAGCACGTGCGGCAGCAGCACCGAGAACAGCAGCTGAGGTCCGCCCGCGCCGCCCAGTCGCGCGGCAAGGACATAGCCTGCGTCCCGGCGCACCGCGACCTCCGCGCGGGCGAGACGGATGTAGAAGGGCAGGTTGATCAAGGCCGTCGCATAGACGATGTTCACCACGCTGTTGCCCCAGGCCGCCACCAGTGCCATGGCCACGACGAAGAGCGGAAAGGCCATCAGCACATCCACCAGGCGGCTGACCCAGCGATCCAGCCGGCCGCCGACGAAACCGCAGAGCGCGCCGATCGCACTGCCCGCAGCCAGCGACAGCCCGACCGCGCCGGCAGCCATGGCCAGGTCCAGGCGTGTGGCGACCAGCACGCGGGTGAAGAGGTCGCGACCGAGCGCATCGGTGCCGAACCAGTGAGCCCCGGTGGGCGCTTGCAGGCGCGACGCGATATCGGTGGCCAGGGGATCCTGCGGGGCGAGCGTCGGACCCAGGAGCGCCGCGGCCAGGAACAGCGACAACAGCAGCAGGCCCGACAGCGCGGCAAGGCGCGGCATCTTCGCTCTCACGGCGCGGTCCTCGCGCGCGGATCGATGCGGCCGTGCAGCAGGTCGACGAGCAGGTTCACCGCCACGAAGAGCACCGCGACCACCAGCACGAAGCCCTGGAGCGGCGCGTGGTCGGCCGCCATCAGCGCGTCGAGCGCATAGCTTCCGATGCCCGGCCAGGCGAATACTTTCTCGATCACCACGTTGGCACTCAGCATGTACGAGAAGACCATGCCGGCACTCGTGACGACCGGCAGCAGCGCAAGGTGCAAGGCGCTCGACAGCGCCGCGCGCCGCGGCAGCCCCAGCGCGCGCGCGGTGCGAACCGGGTCGCTGCGGAGGACGCCCAGCAGGGAAGCGCGCGTCAGACGCGCCACCGGTGCCAGCGAAAAGAGCGCCATCGACACGCCGGGCAGCACCAGGCGCGCGGCCGCGGAGCCCAGCGCATCCCAGCGAGCGGCGATCGCGGCGTCGAACAGGAGGAATCCCGTGACCGCGGGCGGCGGCGCGAGCAGCGGGTCGATGCGGCCCGTGGGCTCCGGCGCCCAGCCGAGGACGAAGTAGAAGACGTAGACCAACAGCAGTGCCACGACAAAGCCGGGCATGCAGCTCCCGCCCACGGTCAGCAGCGTGCAGAGGCGATCCCATGGCGAGCGCGGCTTCAATGCGGCGACGATGCCGAGCGGCAACCCGACCGCAAGCGTCAGCCCGAAGGCGACGACGGTGAGTTCCAGCGTGGCCGGCAGTCGCTGCCACAGATCGGCCAGCACGGGCTGCCCGGTCATGTGCGACTGGCCCCAGTCGCCGTGCAGCAGGTCCGACAGGTAGCGAGCTAGCTGCTCGGGCAGCGGCCGGTCCAGGCCCATGCGGGTGCGGATGTGGGCGATCTCCTCGGGGCCCGCATTGGGCCCCGACGCCAGGAAGGCGGCCGGATCGCCGGGCAGCACGTGCGTCAGCAGGAAGGTGAAGACCACCGCGCCGATCAGGATCGGCAGCGTCGCCAGCACTCGGGCCGCCGCGCGGCCTGCGGCACTCATGCGCGGGTGAGGGGCCGGAAGTCCACCTGCCCGTGGATGTAGTAGGTGAAGTTCTGCAGCTCGGGCTGCACGGCGGCCTCGAAGGTCGGAAGCCACAGCGGCACCAGCGGCACTTGTTCGAAGGCGATCTCTATCGCGCGCCGGATGGCCCGGTCGTACTTGGCGCGGTCGCTTTCCCAGCGCGCCTGCTCGACCAGCCGGGCCAGCTCCTCGTTCTTGAAGGACCCGAAGTTCCAGCGCCAGTCACCCTGGAAGAAGATGCGGAAGAAGTAGTCCGGATCGTTGAACCAGGCCGAGGAGGCATCGATGAAGAAGGGCAGCTTCTTCTCGGTCTGCAGCGTGCCCCATTGGGCGCTCGGCACTTTCTCGATCGTGAGTTCGATGCCGATCTTGCCGAGCGCCTCCTGGATCAGCAGCGCGGCGGGCTCCGCGAGCGTTGCGTCGCCCACGTTGTAGCTGAAGCTGGTCTTGAAGCCGCCGGCAAGGCCGGCCTGCGCGAGCAGCTCGCGGGCGCGCAGCAGTCGGGTTTCGTAGGGGTAGGGCTGGGGGAACCGGCTGTCCGCGGGCTTGGCCGACGCAGCGCCAAAGAGCGCTTCGCCGCGGCCCAGGTTGGCGCCGCGCAGCAGCGCGGTGTAGGGCAGGGCGTAGGCCACGGCCTGGCGCACGCGCACATCGTCGAAGGGTTTGGCCTGCGTGTTGAAGGCGACGAAGCGGAAGCTGGTCGTCACCGGCACCGAGATCACCTTTGCGCGGGTCGTGTCGGTCAGCGCATCGAGGTCCTTGGGCGGCAGCTGGAGGACGACGTCGGCGTCGCCCTTCAGCAGTGCCGCGACGCGGTTCGACGCCGACGGAACCACCTGGAAGACCGCGCGCCGGATCTGCGGCAGCGAGCCGCTCTTCCATCCGTCGAAGCGGGCGTATGTCACTTGCTGGCCGGGCGTGAAGTTCTCGATCCGGTACGCGCCGCTGCCGGCCGCATTGGTCCTGACCCATTCGGCCGCCCACGGATCGGCAGGGGTCGCGTGGGACTTGGCGAGCTCGGCGTTGAGGATCGACGCAAAGGTCAGCGCGAGGTTGGGCAGCGTGTAGCGATCGGCGCGCGGCAGCGCGATGCGGAAGGTGTGCGTGTCCACGACCGTGAACTGCGAAGGCTGTTCGAGCGATCCCGTGGCCAGTTGCCGCTTGCTCGCCGGCAGCGACACCGCGCGGTCGAGCGACCACTTCACGTCGGCCGCGGTCACCGGCCTGCCGTCGTGGAAGGTGGCATCGCGGCGCAGCTTGAAGGTGAGCGTCTTCCCGTCGGCGGACTGTTCGAAGGACTCGGCCAGTTCGCCGCGGAATCGTCCGTAGTCGTACTTGAACACGCCGGGCGAGACTTGCACGCGGTCGAAATTGATCAGGCGGTCATAGACATTGGTGAACAGGCCCAGCGATTCGCGGCTGACGCCTTCGCCGTGCGGGTCCTGCGAGTTGGGCGCGCCTTCGGCCAGCACGCGAACGGTCTCCTTGCGCGACTGCGACCATGCGGCCAGCGGAAGGCCCATGCCGAGGGTGCCGGTGGTGCCGATCGAGGCGATGGCGCTGCCTTGCTGAATGAAGCGACGACGATCCATGGATTGCTTTCGTGAAGAGACGGAGATGGGTTCAGAGCGAGGCATGCCGTTGGGGCGAGGCGCCGTTGAGCCAGTGGTTGCCGACCACATGCGGCTTCCAGCGGATCGGGTCGTGCACGGTATGGGTTCGCGCATTGCGCCAATGGCGGTCGAGGTTGTGCTCGGCCAGGGTGGACTGCGTGCCGCCCAGCTCGATCAGCGTGGTCGCGGCGCGCAAGGCGAATTCGGTCGTCAGTACCTTGGCTTCGGCCACGGCGATGGAGGCTTCGGAGATGTTGTCGGCGGTGGGCTCGCCGCGCGCGATGTCGAGGTATCGGCCCGCGCGTTGCAGCAGGGCTTCCGCGGCGTGTTGCTGGATCACCAGTTCGCCGAGCTTGGCCAATGTGAGCGGGTCGTCGGCGGCGCGCGCGACGCCGCTGTCCGGCCAGGGCCGCGCACGGTCGCGCACCCAGGTCCGCAGGTCGGCCATGGCCGCACGCCCGATGCCGAGGTCGATCGCCGCATGCAGGATCTGCGCGAAGGGCCCATGAATGGTCGCTGGCTCGAACAGTCGGGCACGCGGTAGCACCTGCAGGGGCTCGATGGCCACGTTGTCTGCCGTCACGGTGCCGCTTGCCGTCGTGCGCTGGCCGAAGCCGGTCCAGTCGTCGAGCACTTCGAGGCCCGGCGCATGGCGTGCGACGTAGACGAGCACCTGGGAGTCCTGCTCATCCTTCGCAGCCACCGGGACCCAATGCGCGAAGAGCGCGCCGGTGCAGTAGAACTTGCGGCCGTTCAGGCGCAGGCCCTCGGGCGTGCGGCTCAGGCGCGCGGTGATCGTCTTCGCGTTGGGTGTTCCGCTTTCCGATACGGCGTTGCCGAAGCGGCGGCCTTCCAGTGCCTCGCGAAAGAAGAAGTCCTGTTGCGCCGGGTCGCCGATGAGTCGCACGGCGTCGACCAGGCAATAGTGGTTCTGGGGAATCTGGCCGAGTGCCGGGTCGGCTTCGGAAATCAGCGCCGTGACCTCGGCCAGGGTGACGTGAGAGACCGCGGCGCCGCCGAAGGCTCGTGGCACGGTGATGCCCCACAGGCCGCTGGCGGAGAAGCGTTCCACTTCGTCGAAGGGAAGCCGGCGTTCGCGGTCGCGCGCGGAAGCGGTCGATGCGAACTCGGCCGCGAGCGCGCGAGCGACGGCCAGCGCTTGGGCATCGTCGCGAATGATGTGGGCTGTGCGCGAGGCGCGGTTCGATGTGTGGGCTGCTGTCATGAGGATCCAGGGTTCGAGGAATGCGCCGGTGTGCCGGCGTCGGGACGCCAGCGCGCACCGGCATGCGTGGCGGGCAGCCGGGCGCGGCCGGCGCCGAAGACCTTCTCGCGCCAGGCGCCTTCGGCATAGCTGTTCTTGTGCAGGCCGCGGCGCTGCAGTTCGGGAACCACGAGGTCGACGAAGTGTTCGACGCCCTCCGGGCTGACGGTGCGTACGAGGTTGAAGCCGTCGACGCCGGCATCGTCGACCCAGGCCTCGATCTCGTCGGCGATCTGGCGCGGCGTGCCGACCACCGGCGCATGGCGGCCGCCCAAGGGCATCTGGGCGATCAGCTCGCGAACCGTGGGCGATGATGCGCCGCCGCGCGCGTGGAGCGATGCGACCGATGTCTGGATCGCATCGGCGCTGCCGGACGATACCGGATCGTCCGGCCCGAGGCGCGACAGGTCGACGCCGATCGCACTGGCGAACTGCACCAGGCCGGCTTCGGGTTGTGCGCAGGCGCGGTATTCGTCGTAGCGCTCGCGCGCCTCGCTCTCGCTCCGGCCGGTGACCACTTGCAGGGTCGTGACGAAGCGCACGTCGCGCGCTTCGCGCCCCGCCTCCTCCAGCGCGCGGCGGATGCCGCGCACGACCTTCGCGGTCGCCGCGAGGCCCTGGTTGGGAACGAAGACGATCTCGGCATGCCGCGCCGCGAAGGCGGTGCCGCGCCTGGAGGCACCGGCCTGGAAGAGCAGGGGCGTGCGCTGCGGCGACGGCTCCGAGAGATGGATCGCATCGAGCTGGTAGTAGCGCCCTTCGTGGCGAATGCGGCGCACCCTGCCGGGCTCGGTGTAGACGCCGCGCTGTCGATCGGCGACGGCGGCGTCGTCATCCCAGCTGGCTTCCCACAGCTGGTAGACGAGGTCCATGAACTCGTCGGCGCGGTCATAGCGCTCGTCATGTGCCTGGGCGGCGGGCTGCCCGCCGGCGCGCGCCGAGCTGTCCAGGAAGCCGGTGACGATGTTCCAGCCGATGCGGCCTTCGCTCAGATGGTCCAGCGTCGACATGCGGCGCGCAAAGGCATGCGGCGACTCGGCGCCGATCGTCGCGGTGATGCCGAAGCCCAGGTGCCGCGTCACGCTCGCCATGGCACTGACGAGTACCGCCGGATCGTTGATCGGCACCTGAACGGCATGGCGCAGCGCGGCGTCTGGGCTGGCGCCCCAGACGTCGTAGACGCCCGTCACGTCGGCCAGAAAGAGCCCGTCGAAGAGGCCGCGCTCGAGCGTGCGCGCAAGCGCGAGCCAATAGGGCAGTCGCTTGTACTCGGTGGACCGGTCGCGGGGGTGGCGCCACAGGCCATGCGAGATATGGCCCACGGTGTTCATGTCGAACGCGTTCAGCAGGATGGGGCGGCGAATGGCCATCGAAGATCGGGCCCGGGGAGCCCGGGCTGCCTTGCTCGTTCTCAGAAGGGGCGGCTGCCCGACAGGCTGATGCGCTTGAGCAGGCGGCGTTCGCCGTTGTCGAAGGCGTTGCGTGCGTGCAAGGTGGCCTGGTTGTCCCAGTAGACGATGTCGCCAACCGACCAGCGGTGCGTGTACGCGAAGCGGGGCTGCAGCAAGTGCTCGCGCAGGCGGGCGATCAGCGCCGCGCCGTACTGCGGATCGACGCCCACGATCTCGACCTCGGTGCGCGCGCCCAGGAAAAGAATCTTGCGGCCGTTGTCGGGATGTGCTCTCACCAGCGGATGGACTTCGAAGGGCGTGAGCGGCTCGATGTCCGGAGTGCGGTAGAGCGGGAATCCCGAGGCGAGCGGATTCAGCTTGCGCAGAAAGGGGTTGTAGGTGATGAGCTGCAGGCCGTCGATTTCGCGCTTCGTTCCGGCGTCGAGCTCATCCCAGGCCTTCGCCAGGTTGAACCAGGTCGTGTCCCCGCCCTCGGACGGCACTTCGAGCGCATAGAGCAGCGAGCCCGACGAAGGCGCGGGCGTCCAGTGATGGTCGGCGTGCGCCGCCAGCTCATCGTGGCCGAGCACGCCGCCGTCCACGTTCGACACGAGGACGATGTCGGGCGTGTTGCCGCCATAGGGGTCGGAGCCGAGCACGGGCACATTGGCCGGAGGACGGAACACGCTGCCGAAGTAGCTGGCCAGGCGCTCGAACTGCGCATCGTCGAGCCGCTGACGCTTGATCACCAGGATGTGATGGTCGAGCAAGGCCTGCTTGAGTGCGCGCACCTGGCCGGACTGGAGCGGCCGAGTCGCATCGAGGCCGTCGACCTCGGCGCCGAGCGCTGCGTCGAGTGCGGCAATGCGGAATGGTTCGATGGAGAGCGAAAGGGACATGGGCTGGAGAGAGCTGGAAGCGGGCGATCTTAGGAAGACCCGCCGCATCCGCATGCGACCTTTGCGCATATCGAAATTCGCAATTCGTCAGCCGCCCGGGGGCGTCCGGACGATCCGATGCAAAGCGACGCTGGAAATTCGGAATGCGTCTTTTGCGTGTCAAGTTCCGCCAGCAGAATCCTCAGCCATGCACCTTGATCTCGCGCCCGGCGTGTTCCCGCCCGGTGTCGTCGAGTGCCATCCGTGTCGGCGGACCGGGTCGACCGGCCAGCGTCCTCGCCGCCATCCTGCTCAGGCACAGCACAGCACAGCACAGCACAGCAATGATTTCCTTTCGGTTTGCGCGGCCGTTGTCGGCGGCATCGGTCCTTTTCTGCATCGTGAGCTCGGCACAGGCATTGAGCAGCCCGCCCATCCGGATGGCGCAGGGCGTGGAGTACATGTGCGGCGGACGGGACCATGCCGAAGCCGCGTTCATGCGAACGGTGGCGCCGCGCTGGGCGGCCGTGCTCGAATTCGGCATCAGCCGGACCGCGGCCGCCGAACTCCCGGCCAAGGTGAGGGTGCTTGTGCGTGAGCGTTATTCGGGGCGGCCCGTGATGGACGCATCGGCCGAGGCGCCCTTCATGCTGGCCAGACTCGAACCCGGCGCCTACGAGATCGAGGCCACCATGGGCGGGATCACCTTGCAGCAGTCGCTGGTCGTCTTCGGCGGACGTTCATCGAGAGCGGCATTCGTGTGGCCGTCGAATGTCGACTTCGCCGCGGCCGCGGAGCGTGTGCGGCTGTCGGAGCGGCAGGCCTCGGCGCGTCGCGGGGACTGACCGGCTATTCCGCCGGCGGGACGTACGCCACGCCCGCCGCCTTGTCCGCCTTGTACTTCTCGATCGCGCGTCCGAGGTCGTCCAGCTCTTCGCACGGCGAGGGGCAGACTCGCGCGAGCCGCGCCTGGCGATCTTCCGCCTTGTCGAGATGGCCCAGAAGGAGATACAGCTCGCCCGAGTATTCGAGCGCGCCGCGATGGCTCGGGTCGATGCGCAGGGCCGTGTCGTAGTAGCGCTCGGCGGCTGCGTAGTCCGGCGTGCTGCCCTTGCGCACGCTGTAGCCCATCAGGTTGTTCCAGTCCGCGCTTCGGGTGTCGTTCACCCGCTTGAGCTCGGCAATGGCGGCCGGCCAGTTCTTCGCGGAGATCTGTGCCCGCGCGGCGGCGAGTTTCAGGGCGCTCGGCATCGATGCTTCGTCGGCGGCAGCTGCGGGGCCTGCGCCGAGGATGGCAAGACATGCCACGGTGAAAAGAGTGCAAGGCTTTTTCATGGTGCGATCCGCGGATGAGTTCGAGACAAACACAAACAGGCAAACACGCGACTTGCGCAGACGCTAGTGGAGAACGATTGCGGCCCCGGGTCAATCCCGGGGCGGGGCGGGGCGGGACGGAGCCGGCGGTGCGTGGCCGCCCGGCTCGTCGACAATCGCGGGGTTCGCATCGCAGGAGCGCCGCCCATGTACATGCCCAAGCAATTCGATGCCAAGGACCGCACGCTCGCCCTCGAGCTGATGCGGGGGCATCCTTTCGCAAGTCTTGTTTCCAATGACGACGAGGGCTTGCCCTACGTCACCCATCTGCCGCTGGTGGCGGACGAACGCGGCGAGCAGGACCTCGTTCTGCTCGGCCACTGCGCCAAGCCCAACGCCCACTGGCGCTACCTGCAGTCGCGGCCGCGCGCGGTCGTCTGCTTTCTGGGGCCCCATGCCTATCTGTCGCCTTCGGTCTATCCGGATCTCGCGCGGGTGCCGACCTGGAACTACCTGGCGGTTCACTGCACGGTCGAGGCGAGGTTGATCGAGGACGCGGCTGGAAAGGACACGCTGCTCAAGCGCCTCATCGGCCAGCACGAGCCGGCCTATGCCCGGCAATGGCGCGATCTCGGCGAAGACTTCCAGCACAAGATGCTCAACGGCATCGTGGCCTTCGAGCTGCATGTGGTCTCGCTGCAGTGCAAGCTCAAGCTCAACCAGCACCGCCCCGAGGCGCATGCTGCCATGTACGCGCGCTACAGCGAAGGCAGCCCCGACGAGCAGGCGCTTTCGGTGTGGATGCAACGCCTCGGCATGGCGCCGGCCGGGCAGGTCCGGGAGGCATCGTGAAAGAGCAGCCCCAGGCTTGGAGCCACTGAGATGCGTGTCTTCGGCCTTCTCTGCCTCGTGCTTGCGCTTGTCATCGTCGGTGTTCTCGCGAAGAAGCAGCTGAGCGCGGTCACGACGGTGCCTGCCGCCGCGCTTTCCCCCGGCGCCGCGGGCCAGGTGGGTGGCGATCCGCGCGCGAGCAGCCAGCAGATTCAGCAGCAGTTCAAGCAGTCGCTCGATGCGGCCATGCAGCAGCAGCGCCCGGTCAACGATGACCAGTGATGCGGATTGGATGCGCCTCGCACTCGACGAGGCCCGGCGTGCCGGCGAAGCCGGCGAAGTCCCGGTCGGCGCGGTTGTCGTCAAGGATGGCGCCCTGCTGGCCGTCGGACGCAACGCCCCGGTCGAATGCCACGACCCCAGCGCCCATGCGGAGATCAACGCGATGCGCGCTGCGGGCCTGGCGACGGGCAACTACAGGCTCGACGGCTGCGAGCTCTTCGTCACGCTGGAGCCCTGTGCGATGTGCGCCGGCGCGGTGCTGCACGCCCGGCTCGCGCGCATTGTCTACGGCGCGGCGGACCCGAAGACCGGCGCGGCCGGTTCGGTCCTCGACCTGTTCGCGCAGCCGCGGCTCAACCATCGCACCGAGGTCCGAGGCGGTGTTCTGGCGGCGGAGTGCCAGGTGCTGCTCCAGGACTTCTTTCGCGAGCGGCGGGATGCGGCCCGGGAGACGGCCCAACCCTTGCGTGACGATGCCTTGCGCACGCCGTCCGATCGTTTCGAGGGCCTGGCGGGCGATGACTTCACCGCGCATCATGTCGCCGACCTGAGGAGCCAGCAGGGCTGGCGCATGCACTACATCGACGAAGGCGACGTCGCCGCGGGGCGCGCTGTTCTTTGCCTGCATGGACCGGGCGAATGGGGCTACTTCTTCCGGCATGTGGTCGAGGCCGCCGCCGCGCGGCGCGGCCTGCGGCTGCTGGTGCCCGACCTGATCGGCTTCGGCCGCAGCGACAAACCGAAGAAGGAAGCGGCGCATCGCCTGGCCTGGCATTGCGACGTACTGCTCGAATGGCTGGATCGACTCGACACCGGGCCGCTCGTCCTGGTGCACAGCGCGGCGGCCTTGCCGCTCGCGGCGCTGCTGCGCGATCGTGCGCCGCAGCGCCTTGTCGCTCTGCTGGCCGCGCCGGAAGGCAGCGAGGCGGTGGACGATGCGTGGCGTGCGCCATTCCCGGACCGCGGCCACGAGGCTGCCCTGAGGGCGCTCGGCCCGGTCGCCCATGGCGTTTCCGGACCCGATCCCGGTCAGGCCTCCCGGTTGCTCGATGAGGCAATGGGATACTTCGCGCCGTGAACAAGAAGCACATCTACATCTTTTCTCCCTCCAGCGCCGTTCGCGACAAGGCCGCCTTCCGGCGCGGCGTGAAGCGGCTGCGGGCCCTGGGCCACGAGGTCGAACTCGACGAGGCGGCGCTGGCGAGCCACCAGCGATTCGCGGGCGACGACGAGACCCGGCTGGCGGCCATCAGCCGCGCGGCGGCCAGCGGCGCCGACGTGGCGCTGATCTCGCGCGGCGGCTACGGCCTCACGCGCATCCTTGACGCCATTCCCTACAGGCAACTGGCGAAGGCGATCGACAAGGGCACCGAGTTCGTCGGGCTCAGCGACTTCACGGCCCTGCAGAGCGCGCTGCTCGTCAAGACCGGCGCGGTGAGCTGGTCAGGCCCGGCGTTGGGCGAGGACTTCGGTGCCGAGGCCGGCGCCGACGACATCATGGAGGCCTGCTTCGACGACCTGCTGAGCGGGCAGGGCGAAGGCACCGGATGGCGCATGCCCGCACGCGACGGCGCCGACCTGCCGGCGATGCGAAGCATCCATGGCGCCACGCTCTGGGGAGGCAATCTGTGCGTCCTGGCCAGCCTGCTGGGGACGCCTTACTTTCCGGCTATCGACAAGGGCGTGCTGTTCCTCGAGGACGTGAACGAGCATCCCTATCGCATCGAGCGCATGCTGGACCAGCTGCGGCTCGCGGGCGTGCTGGGGCGGCAGAAGGCCATCCTCCTGGGGCATTTCACCGGCGTCAGGAAGGTGCCGCACGACCGCGGTTTCGGCATGCAGGCGGTTGTGGAGCGTCTGCGCGGGCTGTTGAAGATTCCGGTCATCGCCGGCCTGCCCTTCGGGCACGTGCCGACCAAGGTTCTGCTGCCGGTGGGCGCCAAGGTGGACCTGGCGCGCGACGGGCGCGACGTGTTCATGGTGTGGGGGCACCGGCACGCGCATTGAGCGCTGTGCGGTTCGGGTCGGCGCGAACGGCCGGGGGAAGGGAGAGGAGAGAGGGAGGAAGCGGGCTCGATCGCCGCTCAGGTCGTGATGCGCTGATGAGCGCGCGGGCCCAACGTGCCGGGCAGGCCGCCCTTGAAGAGCCGGTTGATCTCGTGCATCTGGCGCCTGGCGGCCACTTCGCCGTCGATGGCGCTGAGGGCTGTCAGGACATCCTGGCGCAAATACCAAAGCGCTTCGAGGTCACCGGCGAAGCGGACGCGTTGTGCGACGCGTTGCACCGAATGACCGCCATGGACTTGCAGCAGCGACAACATCGCGGTGCGGATCAGACCCATCTGACGGTCATTGGACCGGCGGGAGCCGACGCCCAGGACAGACAGAAGGCGGGAGAGGATGCCACGGGATGCCATGGAACTTGGAGGCGGGTGTGCCAGGAGCTTTGATTGGGTGCTACGTTAAGTCGGCGACGAATCGCAGGCAAGCCCGGCAACAAAGTTTCATGTTTAAAAACAACATACTTCACGAATCAGTTCGAGTATTGGTCGAAGTATTAATGCCTAAGTGTTACTTCCTGTCTGCTATTCGTCACTGGCAGTGACGAATTGAAAAAGCAACATATTGCGTGGCATTTGCCTCAATTTGAGCGAGTCGAGGGGGCTTCGGGACTTGCTTTGCCATAATCGACGTGGCACCGAAAGCAATAACTGCACAGTATGGGCATCCATTCCACAATCGTTTTCGCGGACCTGACTGGGAGCACGAGGGTCTTCGAGGCCATGGGAAACGCTCGTGCAACCGAGACGGTCACCCGCCTCACCCAATGGATCGGCGGCGTGTGCGAATCGCACGGCGGCCGGGTGGTGAAGTCGCTCGGAGACGGCGTCTTCGCGATCTTCGACAACGGCATTTCGGCCTTGCGCGCCGTCGTCGAACTTCAGCGCAATCACCAGAAGCGGCTGCAGACGTGGCCGGCGCCGCTGCGCATGGAGTTGCAGATAGGCGTGGCGAGCGGCGATGTGGTCGAGGTCGACGGCGACTGCTATGGAGACGCCGTCAACCTGGCATCGCGACTCAGCGACCTGGCGGGGCCCGGCCAGATCTGGGCCACCGAGTCGGTCATCGAGCAGTTGAACGGTGGCGAGGTGCGCCATCGCAACCTGGGGCCCATCAATATTCGCGGCAAGAACGAGATGCCCGTCGTGCATCGCATCGACTGGCAGGACGAAGTGACGGAGTTCCTCACCATGCCGGCGACGCTCATGCCGCCGGCGCGTGCTGCCGATTCGTCCTTCGGGCAGATCGAACTGGCCTGGCTGGACGTGCGCGTGATGTTCCGTGCCGAGGAGCTGCCCGTCTACCTGGGGCGCGTGGACGAGGCGCAGTTCGTGGTCAACGATCCCCGCGTATCGCGTCTGCATGCGCGCATCGAGGCGCGCCAGGGCAGTTGCGTGCTCGTCGATGTCAGTACCTACGGCACCTGGGTCCGGTTTCACGGCACGGCCGGGGCAAGCGGTGAAATCGCGCTCCGGCGCGAGGAGTGCGTCCTGCACGGAAGCGGCGAGATCGGCCTGGGCGCGCCCCTCAGCGACTTCAGCGCGCCGACCATCTCGTTCAATACCACCGGCGGCAACGTCCAGTTGTCGCGCGAGGACCGTCGATAGACAGTCGCCGGCCAGACGATGGGTGCGAGGCTCCAGGCGCGGTTCGAGGGATTCAGGCGCGCCATGTCCCGGCGTGAAAGCGGACGACCGGTGCCCGAAGGCCATGCACAGGGGGCGCTGACCGGGAAGCCCGAAGCCCATCCGGCCGCCGCCCCGAAATCGCGGGGATCCGGAGAGACACGGTGATCCGGACCGACGATTTCCAGGCTGCCGCGGCGCTCCTTTCGGAGGCGCGCCGCATCGTGGTCTTCTCCGGCGCCGGCTTGTCGAAGGCCTCGGGCATTCCCACCTACCGCGATGCCGACGGCCTGTGGATGAACGAGGATGCGCTTCGCTATTCGCACGCGGACGATCTCCAGCGCGACCCCGCCGGCTTCATCCGCTTCTGGGCCGAGCGCATGGCCGAAATAGGCGCCGCGGCGCCGAATCCGGGCCACCTCGCGCTCGCCCGGCTGCAGCAGTTGCGGCCCGAAACACGCCTGGTGACGCAGAACGTGGACGGGCTCTTGACGCTTGCAGGCTGCACGGAGGTGCTCGAACTGCACGGGTCGCTGCGCCGCTGGCGCTGCGACCACTGCGGCAACCGGCATGGCCCCTGGCCGCTGCACCGTTGCCTGCGTTGCGGATCGCGCGCCCGGCCCGATGTGGTGATGTTCGGGGAGGCGCTCGACGACGCGGTGCTGCTCGCGGCCCGCGATGCCGCGCGCCACTGCGATGTGTTCGTGGTCGTGGGCAGTACGGCCGTGGTCTATCCGGCGGCGGAGCTGCCATGGCAGGCGATGGACCATGGCGCCAGCCTCATCACGCTGAACATCGAGCCGCTGCACCTGGACGAGGCCGCTCGGGCGGTGCTGCGCGGTCCCGCCGAATTCCTGCTGCCACGGCTGATCGACGACCTGCTGCCCCGAGCGCTCTAGCTGGCGCAGGGCTGGCCGGGTCGTGCCGGTCGCGGGAGCATGCAGGACAAGTGCGTGTCTTGCTCAGCCGGCGCGGCTGCGCGGAAAGCGCGCCGCCGGCACCGGAACCTGATCGAAGGGCAGCGTGCCCCCTGATTTCAGCTCCCGCAGCACGATGGCCGAGCGCACATGCGTGATGCCCGAGAGCTTGAACAGTGTGGCGCGCAGGAACTGCTCGTAGTGCTTGATGTCCGGCACCAGCACCGTGAGGATGTAGTCGGACTGCCCGGTCGCCGCGACGCAGTGCACGATCTGCGGCGTGGCCGCGACCGTTTCCTCGAAGGCGCGTACCTGCGCCTCGCTGTGGCGGTCGATGTTCACCTCGGTCACGGCCGCGAGCTTGAGGCCGATCTTCTCGCGATCGATGTCGATCGTGTAGCCGCGGATGACGCCGGCCGCTTCCATGTCCTTGATGCGGCGCCAGCAGGGCGTGGGCGAGAGTCCCACGGCCTCGGAGATCTGCTGCACCGTCTGCCGCGCATCGCGCTGGAGTTCCTGGAGGATTTTCAGCGAGTAAGCGTCAAGAGGAAAAGATTCTTCGCTCATGGCTATTTGGAGAACAGATTTCTCAAAAGATGGGTACGTCCTAGTGTATTTTGGATCCATTTTGCTTTCAGGCGGAACAACAATTCCCGCCATGAACGCTCCTGTGACCCCTTCCGTGCTGCAACGTCCGGACTACAAGCTGTCGGACAACCTCTGGGCGCCGGCTGGCGCCATCTACCTGACCGGCACCCAGGCGCTGGTCCGTCTCATGCTGATGCAGCGCCAGCGCGACGCCGCGCGGGGCTTGAAGACCCAGGGCTTCGTCAGCGGCTATCGCGGTTCGCCGCTGGGCATGGTCGATCAGGCGATCTGGAAGGCTGGCCCGGGCTTTGGCGACGCCGGCATCCGTTTCATTCCGGCGATCAACGAAGAACTGGCGGCGACGCAGGTGCTGGGCACCCAGCGCGTGGAGTCCGACCCCGAGCGCACGGTCGATGGCGTCTTCGCGATGTGGTACGGCAAGGGCCCCGGGGTGGATCGGGCCGGAGATGCGCTCAAGCACGGCAATGCCTACGGCTCCTCGCCGCACGGCGGTGTGCTGGTGGTGGCGGGCGACGACCACGGCTGCGTTTCGTCCTCCATGCCGCACCAGAGCGATCACGCCTTCATGGCCTGGAGCATGCCGGTGCTGCAACCCGCCTGCGTGGCCGAGTACCTCGAATTCGGGCTCTACGGCTATGCGATGTCGCGGTATTCGGGCGCCTGGGTCGGCATGGCGGCACTGTCGGAGGTGGTCGAGAGCGCCGGCACGGTCGACCTGGACCTGATCAACGCACGCATGGCCGCCTGGGCGGATGGCGCCGCCGTGCAGGCGGTCACCGGCCACCGCGCGCCGGCTGACGGTCTGCACTACCGCTGGCCCGATCTTCCGTCGCTGCGCATCGAGTCGCGGCTGGCGGACAAGCTCGACGCCGTGGCCGCCTTCGCACGCGTCAACAGCATCGATCGCCACGTGATCGAAAGCCCGCAGGCCAAGGTCGGCATCGTCACCTGCGGCAAGGCGCACTACGACCTGATGGAAGTGCTGCGCCGGCTCCAGATCACGCCCGAGAGCCTGGCCAGCGTCGGCCTGCGGCTCTACAAGGTGGGCCTGAGCTTTCCGATCGAGCAGAGCCGCATCAAGGCCTTCGCCGAGGGGCTCGACGAGATCCTGGTCATCGAAGAGAAGGGCGCGATCGTCGAGACGCAGATGCGCGAACTCTTCTACAACCTGCCGGCCGGCGCACGGCCCGCCCTGGTCGGCAAGCATGACCGCGACGGGCGCCCGCTGGTGTCGGCGCTCGGCGAGCTGCGGCCTTCGCGCCTGATCGAGCTGGTGGCGCATTGGCTCGCGGAGCACTTTCCAGCCAACCGGGAGCTGGGCGACCATTTCCAGCACGTGCGCGACTTCATGCCGCCCGAACTGCTGGCCAATGCGAGCGACTCGGTCAAGCGCCTGCCGTATTTCTGCGCGGGCTGTCCGCACAACACCAGCACCAAGGTCCCCGAGGGCTCCACCGCGCGGGCCGGCATCGGCTGCCATTTCATGGCCAACTGGATGGACCGCAACACCGCCGGCCTCATCCAGATGGGCGGGGAGGGCGTGGACTGGGTATCGCATTCGCTCTTCACGCGCACCCCGCACGTGTTCCAGAACCTCGGGGACGGCACCTACTACCACTCGGGCTACCTCGCCATCCGGCAGGCAGTGGCGGCCAAGGCCACCCTCACCTACAAGATCCTCTTCAACGATGCGGTCGCGATGACCGGCGGCCAGCCGGTCGACGGCATCATCAGCGTCGACGCGATCGCGCGCCAGGTCGAATCCGAGGGCGTGCGCAAGGTGGTCGTTCTCAGCGACGACATCGGCAAGTACGACGCGATCCGCGGTCGCTTTCCGGCCGGCACCGAATTCCACGACCGTGCCGACCTCGATGCCGTGCAGCGGCAACTGCGCGAGATCGCGGGTGTCACCGTGCTGATCTACGAGCAGACCTGCGCCGCCGAGAAGCGGCGCCGGCGCAAGAAGGGTGAGATGCCGGAGCCGCCCAGGCGGCTGTTCATCAACGAAGCGGTGTGCGAAGGGTGCGGCGACTGCACCGTGCAGAGCAACTGTGTCGCCGTGCTGCCGCACGAGACGCCGATGGGCCGCAAGCGCAAGATCGACCAGACCAGCTGCAACAAGGACTACTCGTGCGCCAAGGGCTTCTGCCCGAGCTTCGTCGGCGTGACCGGCGGCGCCTTGCGCAAGAAGAGCGGCGCGCTCGCGCGCGACAAGGAGGCCTTCATGCGGCGCGTGAACGCGCTGCCCCGGCCGGGTGCACACGTCTGGGACGCACCCTATGACCTTCTGGTCACCGGCGTGGGTGGCACCGGCGTCGTCACGGTGGGCGCGGTCGTCGCGATGGCTGCGCACCTGGAGGGCAAGTCCGCCAGCGTGCTGGACTTCATGGGCTTCGCGCAGAAGGGCGGGGCGGTGCTGAGCTTCGTGCGGCTGGCCGACCTGCCCGCGCGGCTCAACCAGGTGCGAATCGACACGCAGCAGGCCGATGCCATCCTCGCCTGCGACATCGTGGTCGGCGCATCGCCCGAGGCACTGCAGACGGTTCGCCACGGGCGCACGCGCATCCTGGCCAATGTGCACGAGATCCCGGTGGCCGAGTCGCTGCGCAATCCCGATGCGGATCTGCAAGTGGACCTGCTGCTCGACAAGCTGCGCTTCGTCGCCGGCGACGAGCAGGTCCGGACCTTCGATGCGCAGACGCTCGCGGAAGAATTCCTTGGCGATACGCTGGCCGCCAACATCCTGGCGCTCGGGTACGCGTGGCAGCGCGGGCTGGTGCCGCTGGAGCTTGAGTCGCTGATGCGCGCGATCGAACTCAACGGTGTCGCCGTGGCCGCGAACCAGCTTGCGTTCTCGCTGGGCCGCATGGCCGCGGCCGATCCGCTTGCACTGGAGCAGTTGGGCGGCGCACCGGCGGCCGAGCCGGACGATGAAAGCATCGATGCCCTGGTGTCGCGTGCGGTCGCGCATCTGGCCGCCTACCAGAACATCGCCTGGGCGCAGCGTTTCGAAGCCCGCATCCGCGAGCTGCAGGCGCGCGAGTCCGCCCTCGCTGGCGGCGACCGGCGGCTTCCGCTCACGCGCAACGCCGCACGCAGCCTGATGAAGCTCATGAGCTACAAGGACGAGTACGAAGTCGCCCGCCTCTACACCGATGGCGGGTTCCGCCGCAAGCTCGAGGAACAGTTCGAAGGTGATCTGAAGCTCGAATTCCACATGGCGCCGCCCTTGCTGTCGCGTCCGAAGAACGGCAATCCGCCGGCCAAGATCCGCCTCGGCGCGTGGATGCTCCCGGCCATGAAGTGGCTTGCGCGCGGCAAGGTGCTGCGCGGCACGCTGGTCGATCCTTTCGGCCACACGCAGGAGCGCCGGCTCGAGCGTGCGCTGATTGCGCAGTTCGAGTCGCGCCTCGATGAACTCGCCGCCGATCTCGACGCCGGCGACCAGCCCCTGGCGGCACAGATCGCGGCGATTCCTCTCAGCATCCGCGGCTTCGGGCACGTCAAGATCGCCAACCTCGCCCTGGCGCGCGCGCGCGAGGCCGAGCTGCTTCACCGGCTTCGCCCGGCGCGCTATCCCAAGCCGGCCGGTTCGCCGGCGGCGGGGCAGTTCCGGGGCATCGCGGTGGTCGCGCAACATTGAGCGGCGTCCTCCGCGTCCTCCGCGTCCTCCGCGCCCCGCCGCGGACTCCAATCAGCGCGCCTCGTCCGTTTGGAGGATGACACCGCGCCTGCGGCCCGGCCTAATGGCGAGACGGCGGTTCATGAATGCGCCGATGTCGTCATCCAGGGTCCCGGAGCATGAACAGATTCCCCTGCATCCTCCTCGTGGCGGGCTGTGCGCTGCTGGCGGGTTGCGATCTGCGGCCTTCGGTCGTCCTGGTGGCGAAGGGCGAGAGCCTCGATGTGGTCGAGTTGACCGAGGCGCAGGGCGACTGCGATTCGCCCGGCCGGATTTCCTACGTGAGCTGGTGGGATGGCGCGACGCTGAGCGGATGCTGGGTGCCGGAGACGGACATCGTCCGGGTCTGTATTCCAGGGCAGCCGGACAGGCGTATCTCGCTGGGCGAGTTTCGGCGAATCGACGGCGGCGAGCGCCAGCATCTGGCCTTGCATTGAACGCCGCAGTGCGCGCGTCGCCGCGCCGCGCGCGGCCCGCAACCCGCCTACACTCGGGTAATCCTTTTCCATTCAGTCCGACTGCATGAAGACCCAGGAACAAGCCAAACGAGAAGGCTACGACGTCGATCCCATGGGCATGGGGCGCCCCATGGCCTCGCGGGGGGCCATCCCGAATCTGGAGATGGTCCCCTTGTTCACCGATCTGGAAGACGAACTGCTGCGCACCCTCGGCCTGGTGCGCGGCCTGCTGGTCGGCCAGCAGCCGTCCGAAGACATGCGCCGACAGGTGGTGGCTTCGATCGACCTGATGCTGCGCGCCGCGGGGCGCTGATCCTGCGGGGCGAAGGCCTCGACCTTCAGCCGCGGGGCTGTGTGCCCGGGCTGTCTGCGGCCGGGTGTGCGGTGGCGTCCTGCGCCTTCGCAAGCGCCGCGTCGGGACGTCCCAGGAAGAACTTCAGCACCAGCCGCTGGATGACACGGCCGTAGGGCGGATAGAACACGTCGACCGGAAAGAATCGCTGGCGCTGGAACACGGTTTTCGCATGCGACAGCTCCCGGAAGCCCTCCACGCCGTGGTAGCCGCCCATGCCGGAGTTGCCGATGCCGCCGAAAGGCGCGTCATGGTTGACCACCTGCCAGGCCCAGTCATTGACCGCAACGCCGCCCGAAAGGGTGAGGCGCAGCACCCGGTCGCGGTCGGCGGCATCGTGGCTGAAGCAATAGAGCGCGAGCGGCCGGGGGCGGGCGTTGATGAAGGCGATGGCTTCGTCCAGCGTGTCGTAGGGAAGAACCGGCAGGATCGGGCCGAACAGCTCTTCCTGCATCACGCGCATGTCGGGGCTGAGTCCTGTCACGATGTGCAGCGGCATCTGGCGGCCGCCGCCGGCGGGCAGCGGCGCGCAGGCTTCGATGCTGGCGCCTTTGGCGCGTGCGTCGTCGAGCAGTGCGCGGATGCGCTCGGCGTGGCGGCTGTCACGATGTGCAGCGGCATCTGGCGGCCGCCGCCGGCGGGCAGCGGCGCGCAGGCTTCGATGCTGGCGCCTTTGGCGCGTGCGTCGTCGAGCAGTGCGCGGATGCGCTCGGCGTGGCGCTCGTTGATCACGGCCGTGTAGTCCGCATTGCCTTCGGTGTGGCCGCCGTAGAAGCCCGCGAAGGTGCGGCGCACGCCGTCGATGAAGTCTTCCACGCGCTCGCGCGGAACCAGCGCGTAATCCGGCGATACGCAGATCTGGCCGCAGTTGGCGGATTTTCCGTGCGTGATGCGCATGGCGGCATCGTCGATCGGATAGTCGCGCGTGACCAGGGCCGGCGACTTGCCGCCGAGCTCCAGGGTCACGGGCGTGAGATGCTCCGCCGCCGCATGCATCACCTGCCGCCCCACCGCCGGCGAGCCGGTGAAGACGAGGTGATCGAAGGGCTGCGCACTGAAGACTGCCGGGTCGGCCAGTTCCTCGCCCACCACGGCCACCCGGTCTTCCGCAAGGATCTCCGCCAGGAGCCGCCGGAGCACCGCGTTGGTGGCGGGCGTGAACTCCGACATCTTGACCATCACCCGGTTGCCGGCCGCAAGGGCGGCGACCAGCGGACCGATTGCGAGGTAGATCGGAAAATTCCACGGAACGATCACGCCCACCACGCCCTTGGGTTGGTAGTGCACCGCCACGCGGTTCGTCAGGAACAGCAATTCGACGGATCGCCTGCTGTTCCTCATCCAGCGCGGAAGGTGCGAGATCGCATGATTCAGCGCCATCATCGAACCCATCAGATCGAGCATCTTCGATTCGGCCGCCGGGCGGTGGCCGAAGTCGCGGCTCATGGCCTCGGCCAGAACATCCTGGTAGCGGCCGAGCTGGCGCTTGAGCGCGCGCAGATGCTGCAGACGCTCGCCCGCTTCCGGAAAGGGCGCCGAGGCGAAGGCGGCCCGCTGGGCGGCGAAGAGGCGGCCAACGCGCTCGCCCGCTTCAGCGGCTCTCGTCGCGGATGGCGAGGGTGGCGAGGGTGGTGTGGACATGAACGCGGACGTGGACGAGGTCAAGGATGCCTCCGGATGCGGCAGGTGCCGGCCTCCCATGATGCCCGCGCCCCGCCCGCGTGTGACATGGCGTGCCGGGGTTTCCGGCCCGTGCGTGCAAGCTGCCGTCCCCGGCCGGGATGACTGTCTTAGACTCTGGGCCTCGCATCGGCGGACAGGGAGGGCCAGAAGGCTCGTCCGCGACTCGCACTTTCATGACTGAAGCCCCAATACTTTCCACCTTGCCCCCTGAATCATCTTCCAGGACCGGGATGTCGGCCGCCCCGGACAACAGCCTGTTGGCGCCGCGCTGGCTCGGCCTCTTGCTGGCCGTCATCGCAGTGATCTGGTTCGCGAGCCTCGGCACGCGGGTCCTGATCCATCCGGATGAAGGGCGCTATGCGACGCTGGCGCTCGAAATGGCGCGCAGCGGCGACTGGGTCACGCCGCGCCTGAACGGCCTGCTGTATTTCGAGAAGCCCGCCTTTCAATACTGGGTCGGCGCACTGGGTTTCCTGGCCTTCGGCGTTTCGGAATTCTCGGCGCGCCTGTGGCCCGGCGTGGCGGGCTTCCTGACGGTGCTGATGGTCGGCTACACGGGCGCGCGCCTGTGGGGCCGCGAGGCCGGCGTCCAGGCCCTGGCGATCGCCGCCTCGACCACCTGGATCTTCGCCAACAGCCACTTCCTGACGCTCGATGCCGGGCTGACCCTCTTCCTGACGCTGACGCTGTGCGCCGTGCTGCTGGCCCTGGGCGAAGGCGCGGATACACGCGCGCGGCGCGGCTGGATGTGGCTCGCGTGGGCGGCCATGGCCGGTGCGGTGCTGAGCAAGGGCCTGGTGGGCATCGTGATCCCGGGCGCCGTGCTGGTGCTCGTCAGCCTCTGGTGCCGCGACCTCGGCCTGTGGCGCGGCATGCACTGGATCTCGGGTCTGCTCATCTTCTTCGTGCTCGCGGCGCCCTGGTTCGTGCTGGTGTCCTTGCGCAATCCGGGCTTCGCGGAGTTCTTCTTCATCCACGAGCATTTCGCCCGCTACCTGACCGACGTGCACCAGCGCGAAGGCGCGTGGTGGTACTACCTCCCGCTGCTCCTGATCGGCCTGCTGCCCTGGACCGGCGGCCTGCCTTGGCTGCTTCGCAAGGACGGGCAGGGCGCCGACCGCGAAGCCGGCCCGATCACGGCGCGCCATGTGCTGATCACGTGGTCCTGGTTCGTGCTGCTGTTCTTCAGCTTCTCGGGCTCGAAGCTTCCCTCGTACATCCTTCCGATGTTCCCGGCGCTCGCCTTGCTGCTCGTCTACCAGATGCGCGGCACCCCCGCTCCCGTCCTGCGCTGGCACCTGCTGGTGCCGACGCTGCTCTGGGTCGTCGGCCTGCTGGCGTCGACGCAGGTGTATCGCCTCGCCTCGCCGATCATGCCCCTCGACGTCCTGACGCCGCTGGGCACGGGCGTTCGCGCGGGCGCCGCCGTGTTCCTCGTCGGTGCCGCGATCGCCTGGTGGTTCCTCGGCCGCCGGCGCGTCACTGCCGCGGTGCTGAGCGTGGCGCTGTGCCACATGATCGCGACCGTCATCCTGATGCAGTCGTACAACGCCTATGGCCAGCTCAAGAGTGCGGCCCGGATGGCGACCGTCCTGCGCACGCTCATCGACCCGGCCGCGCCGGTGTTCGCGGTCGGCGCCTACGACCAGACCCTGCCGTTCTATCTGCAGCGCGATGTGGTGCTGGCCGGCTACCAGGACGAATTCGCCCTCGGCCAGAAGTACGAGCCCGACCGGTCGCTCAAGACCCTCGACGAATTCGTGGACCGCTGGCAGGCCCTTCCCCAGGCGGCGGCGTACATGACCCCGTTCGTCTGGGTCGAACTCCAGAAGCGCGGCGTGCCGATGCGCATCGTGTTCGAGGATCCGAGGCGGCTCGTGGTGGTGAAGCCATGAGGGCCATCGATTTCCTTTGGGTCCTGACCGGCGTGCTTCTCAACGCGGCAGCGCAACTGCTGCTGAAGGCCGGGGCCGCCGCCGCGGGGCAGATCTCGCTCGACGCCGGCGCGGCGGCCCTGTGGCGAATCGCCCTCGGGCTCGCGCAGAGTCCGTCCATCCTGGGCGGGCTGGCCTGCTATGCGGTCAGCGTGGTGGTCTGGATCGTCGCGCTGTCGCGCGTCGAGGTCAGCATTGCCTATCCCATGCTCTCCATCGGCTACGTGGTCAACGCGGCGCTGGCCTGGTGGCTGTTCGGAGAAAACCTCAATGCGCAGCGCTGGCTCGGTATCGGCGTGATCATCCTCGGCGTGGTGCTGGTGGCGCGCAGCGGAAGCCATTCATGAGTGCACAACAACAATCCTTTCTTCCCTTCACGCGCCCGTCCATCGACGAACGCACGATCGCCGAGGTGGCCGATGTGCTGCGCTCGGGCTGGATCACCACCGGCCCGAAATGCCAGGCGCTGGAGGCGGCCCTGTCGGAGCGTTTCGGCGGACGGCCGGTCCGGCTCGTCAATTCCGGCACCATCTCGCTCGAACTGGCGCTGCGGATGTGCGGCATCGGCCCGGGCGACGAAGTCATCACCTGCCCGATGAGCTGGGTGGCGACCGCCAACGTGGTGCTCGCCGTCGGCGCGACGCCGGTGTTCGTGGATGCGGAGGCGAGCACCCGCAACATCGACCTCGACCGGATCGAGGCCGCGATCACGCCGCGCACGCGCGCGCTCATCCCCGTCGATCTGGCCGGCCTGCCGGTCGATCGCGATCGCCTCTATGCCCTGGCGGGCCGGCACGGCCTGCGGGTGATCGAGGATGCGGCGCAATCCTTCGGTGCCCATTGGGGCGGCCGCGAGATCGGCAGCATCGGCGACCTGGTCTCCTTCAGCTTCCATGCCAACAAGAACTTCACCTCGGCCGAAGGCGGCTGCCTCGTGCTCAACAACGAGAAAGAGGCGCTCGCCATCGAACGGCTCCGGCTCCAGGGCGTGGAGCGCCTGCCCGACGGCGGCATCGAAGTCGAGGCCTGGGGCAGCAAGGCCAACCTGACGGACGTCGCCGCGGCCATCGGGCTCGGCCAGTTGCGCCAGGTCGACGGATTCAATGCGCGCCGGCGCGTGCTGGCCAGGCGCTACTTCGAATGCTGGGATACTTCGCTGGGCTTCGATCTGCCGCTCGCCGACGAGGAGAATCACGGCAACTGGCACATGTTCCAACCCTTGCTGCCGCGCCGGCTCGCATCGCGCCGCGGCGAATTCATCGCCGCGATGCGCGACCAGGGCATCGGCGTCGGCGTGCACTATCCGGCAATGCATCTTTTCTCCCTCTTTCGCCAGCGCGGCCATGGGCCGGGCGATTTCCCCGTGGCCGAAGACATCGGCGCGCGAACCGTGACGCTTCCCCTGTTCCCGGCCATGGCCGATGCCGACGTCGACCGTGTCTGCAAGGCCGTGACGGCGGTCGTCGCGGCGCTGGGCTGATGCGAGGTCCACGATGACAATGCACGAAGCGACCGAATTCGCGAAGCCCCAGCCGCCGGACCTGCCCTGCGAGAAGGCGCTGAGCGTCGTGATCCCGGTCTACAACGAAGAGGCCGGGCTGGCGGCGCTCTTCGACCGGCTCTATCCGGCGCTCGATGCGCTGGGCACCGATTACGAAGTGGTGTTCATCGACGACGGCAGCCGCGACCGTTCGGCCGCGCTGCTGGCCGCCCAGTTCGAACGCCGCCCCGAGGTCACGCGGGTGATCCTGCTCAACGGCAACTTCGGCCAGCATCGCGCGATCCTGGCCGGTTTCGAGCACTGCCGCGGCAACCACGTCGTCACCCTGGATGCCGACCTGCAGAATCCGCCCGAGGACATCCGGCTGCTGATCGAGGCGCTGGACCAGGGCTACGACTGCGTGGGTTCGATCCGCCGCAACCGGCAGGACTCCGCCTGGCGCCGCTGGGCCTCCCTCGCGATGAACCGCCTGCGCCATCGCCTGACCGGCATCGTGATGACGGACCACGGATCGATGATGCGGGGCTACAGTCGCCGCGTGGTTCAGCTCATCAACCAGTGCAACGAGATGAACACCTTCATCCCGGCCCTGGCCTACCAGTTCGCGAAGAACCCGACCGAGGTGACGGTGGGCCATGAGGCGCGCCACGCCGGCGAATCGAAATACTCGCTCTACAGCCTGATCCGGCTCAACTTCGACCTGGTCACCGGCTTCTCGCTGATGCCGCTGCAGGCCTTTTCGATGCTGGGCATCGTGATATCGCTGCTCTCCGGCCTGCTGTTCCTGGTCCTGGCCGGACGTCGTCTCGTTCTGGGTCCCGAGGAGGGCGGTCTGTTCACCCTGTTCGCGCTGCTGTTCCTGCTGGTCGGGCTTGCGCTCTTCGGCATCGGCCTGCTTGGCGAATATGTCGGCCGCATCTATCAGGAGGTGCGCTCGCGGCCTCGCTACGTGATCAACGCGATCCTGGAGCGCGAGCGATGACGAGCGGAGTCAACCGCCGCCCGCGGGCGGTCGTGCTCGCCTATCACGACGTCGGCGTGCGCTGCCTGCGCGTGCTGCTCGATGCCGGCGTGGACGTGGCGCTCGTCCTGACCCACGAAGACTCGCCGGGCGAGACGATCTGGTTCGGCAGCGTGGCCTCGGTGGCCGCCGAGCACGGACTGCGCTGCATCGCGCCCGCCGATCCGCACGATCCGGCCGTGCTCGCCGAGGCTCGCGCGGTCGATCCCGACTTCGTGTTCTCCTTCTACTACCGGCAGATGCTCAAGCGCGATTGGCTGACCCTGCCGCGTCGCGGGGCCTTCAACATGCACGGCTCGCTGCTGCCGAAGTACCGGGGCCGCGTGCCGGTCAACTGGGCCATCATCCATGGCGAGCGCGAGACGGGCGCGACCTTGCACCGCATGACCGAGAAGCCGGACAACGGCGCCATCGTCGACCAGTTCGCCGTGCCCATCCTCGCGGACGACACCGCGCGCGAGGTGTTCGGCAAGGTGACGGTCGCTGCCGAGATCGTCCTGGCCCGAAGCGTGCCGAAGCTGATCGACGGCACGGCGGTGGAGCAGCCGCAGAACCTTTCGCTGGGCGGCTACTTCGGCGGTCGCAAGCCGGAAGACGGGCGCATCCCGCACGATGCGCAGGCCCGGCAGATCCACAATCTCGTGCGCGCGCTCGCGCCACCTTATCCGTGCGCCTTCATGCACCTGCGGGGACAGCGTGTCTTCATCGAACGCACTCTGCCGGCGGCGCCGCGAACCGGCGCTCCGGGCCATGGCCTGCGGCTCTTGAGCGATGCCGGCTCGCTCTGGCTTGTCGCGGCCGACGGCAGCACCTTGCACGTGCTGGCGGCCCGCGCCGACGGCGAGGCCGGTCCGCTCGGCGCACATGAATTCGAAACCCTTTTCAACGGCCGCTGCGTCCAGGCCGACGCCTGACGGACGTTCCAACTCCAAACTCATCCAGCCATGCTCAAAGTACTCATCCTCGGTGTCAACGGATTCATCGGTCACCACCTCACGCGCCACATCATGGAGAACACCGACTGGCAGGTCCATGGCATGGACATGCAGTCGGACCGCGTCGCGCCCTGGCTCGGCCATCCGCGCTTCCACTTCTTCGAAGGCGACATCACGATCAACAAGGAGTGGATCGAATACCACGTGAAGAAGTGCGACGTGGTGCTGCCGCTGGTGGCGATCGCGACGCCGGCGACCTACGTGCGCCATCCGCTGCGGGTGTTCGAACTCGACTTCGAGGCCAACCTGCCCATCGTTCGGCAGTGCCTCCAGTACGGCAAGCGCGTCGTCTTCCCGTCGACCAGCGAGGTGTACGGCATGTGCACCGACGCGGCCTTCGATCCGGAAGCCTCGAACCTCGTCTACGGCCCGATCAACAAGCCGCGCTGGATCTATGCCTGCGCCAAGCAACTGATGGACCGGGTGATCCATGCCTACGGCCAGGAGCAGGGGCTGCGCTATACGCTCTTCCGTCCCTTCAACTGGATCGGCCCCGGCCTCGACAGCCTGCATGCGCCCAAGGAAGGGTCGAGCCGCGTGATCACCCAGTTCCTGGGCCACATCGTGCGCGGCGAGCCGATCCGCCTGGTCGACGGCGGCAGCCAGCAGCGCGCCTTCACCTACGTGGACGACGGCATTTCCGCGCTGGTGAAGATCATCGCGAACAAGGACGGCATCGCCGACGGCAAGATCTACAACATCGGCAATCCGGGCAACAACCATTCGATCCGCGCCCTGGCCGAGATGATGCTGAAGCTGGCCGAGACGCTGCCCGAGTACCGCGACGCCGCCAGGCAGGTGCAACTGGTTGACGTGGCCTCGCAAGACTACTACGGCAGCGGTTATCAGGACGTGCTGCAACGCGTGCCCGACATTCGCGGGACCATGGCCGACCTGGACTGGAAGCCCGCTGTCGGCATGAAGGATGCACTGGCCGAACTGTTCGCCTATTACCGCGACGAAGCGGCCGCCGCGGCAGACCTGGAGCCCTGAGCGCGATGGCACGCATCGTATTGAAGGTCGATGTCGACACCTGGCGCGGCACCCGTGAAGGCGTGCCGGCCCTGGTGAAGACCCTGGCCGCGGCGCGTGCCGGCGCCAGCTTCCTGTTCAGCCTCGGGCCGGACAACACGGGGCGCGCGATCCTGCGCGTGCTGCGTCCGGGCTTCCTGCGCAAGGTGTCGCGCACCTCGGTGCTGGAGCACTACGGCGTGCGCACGCTGCTCAACGGCATCGTGCTGCCGGGGCCGGACATCGGCAAGCGCGAGGCCGGCACCTTGCGCAGCGTGCGCGACGCCGGCTTCGAAGTCGGGGTGCATTGCTGGGACCATGTGCGCTGGCAGGACCGCCTCCTGAGCCGCGACGATGCATGGGCCCTGCATGAGATGGAACTCGCGGCCAATCGCTTTGCCGAGGTCTTCGGCGTGCCGCCGCGACTCCATGGCGCGGCCGGCTGGCAGTTCAACGAGGCGGCGGCGCGGGCCGAGGCGAAGCTCGGCATCGCGTTCGCCTCCGACACCCGCGGCAGCCGTCCCTTCGTCCCGGTCGCGAAGGACGGCAGCATCATCGGCCCGCCGCAGTATCCGACCACGCTGCCCACGCTCGACGAGCTGATCGGCGTCGATGGCGTCACGGCCGAGAACGTGCACCAGTCCCTGCTCGCGCTGACCGAGCGCAATCCGGGCGATCAGGTCTATACGCTGCATGCCGAGCTCGAAGGCATGAAGCTGCTTCCCGTGCTGGAGCGATTGATCGCGGGCTGGCGCGCGCAGGGCCATGAGCTGGTGTCGCTCGGCGAGTTGCACGATGCGCTGCGCGACACGCCGCTGCCGCGGCGCCGCATAGCCCAGGGCAGCGTGCCGGGTCGCTCCGGCGTGCTGGCGGTCGAGGGCGAGGCCTGAACGAAGGCCTGAACGCCTGAAACTTCAGGCCCCTGGCGAGATCCTGGCTGGCGCCTTGTCGGACGCCGGCGCCTGACCCACGAACAGCGGCGCGATGCGGGCCGGCAGCACGTCCAGCCACGGATTGCCGCTCGCGTGCGCCAGGCGCAGGTAGAGGAAAGCGATCCAGGGCAGGCTGAGGCCGATCGCGGCATCGCGCAGGGCCGAATTGACGCAACTCGCGATCAGCGCGATCAGCATGGCGACGAAGGCCAGCCTGCCGGTGATGTCCCGTCGCCGCCACGCGACCACGACGCCGGTCAGCATGATCACCGCGAGCACCAGGAAGCCGGGAACGCCGGTCTCGGCGCCCATCCACAGGAAATCGTTGTGGGGCATGCTGTAGTCGTGGAGCAGCTTCGGACCGCGCCGGTGCCACTCGGGCGTCCAGCTGCCCAGGCCGCCGCCGGCCCATGGCTCGTCGAGCATCATGCGTGTGGTCTCGCGGTACATGTGGAAGCGCACCACCCAGCTGCCTTCGGAGACCGCGCCGGCCTGCGCTTCCTCGATCTCCGTCAGGCCGAGCCTGAACTTCTCCTGCACCGAAGGCGCGTTCCAGACCAGCGAACCGGCCACCGCCGTGCCGATGCACAGCGCCACCGCGAGCGCATGCAAGCGGCCGCGCCACTGGTGCACGCAAGCCGCGAAGAGCGCCACCAGCAGGCCCAGCACCGAGGTGCGGGAGGGCAGGGAGAGCGTCACGATCACACCCGTGGCCACGGTCACGGCAAAGGCCGGTCCGGCCCAATGCCAGCGATCGCGCGTATCGCCCAGATGCGCCAGTCCGCAGACTGCCGTCGACGCACCGACCACGGTGAACAGCAGCGCGTCGTTGATGGACTTGTTGCCCTTCATCACCGTGACGTTGTGCCAGATGGCCAGGTCGGGCAGGCCCACCGTCTGCGACAGCACGATCGCCACCGCCGCGAACAGCGCGGCGCACAGGAAGCCGCGCAGCGCCCAGATCGCTTCCTCGACGGTGAACAGCACCGTGATGGCGAGCGTGGCCGCCATCCGCAGGGCATGCCAGAGGCTGAGGCCGGTCTCCTCATGATGGGGGCGAAGCAGCAGCACGACCAGCGTCCAGGCCACGAAGGCCGCGATCGGCCAGCGCAGGGGGTCCCGGCGGAAACGCGCCAGGCGCTCGCGCCGGCCGGCGCTGAAGAGCAGCCCGATCATCACCAGGCCGGCGCCGAGATAGTTGAGGCCGACCGGCATGAAGACCACGCAGCCCCAGAGGAAGGCGGCCGCCCGCACGAAACGCGAGCTGTTTTCCTGCGCGACCGGCGGTGGAGTGAGCGGGGAAGGGACGCGGGACAGGGAGGCGGCGGGCGGCCTCATGGGTACCGAGTTCATCGATGAGCAGAACGGACAAAGGGCTCAAGCATATTCGCATCGGCCCGGCCGGACGGGGGGCGTCCGGCGCCCCGGCTGACCGCATCCTGACGCGCCGCATTGCCGGCCGCATGGCGTCGTGGGACACTGACCGGCCGCTTGTCGAGAGAGAGGTTTGCGTGGTCGATCTTGCTCTTGCCCCTTATGCCGGGCTGCTCCTGAGGCTGTGCCTCGGCGCGATGTTCATCGCCCACGCGATGCTCAAGTGGCGTGTGTTCACCATTCCCGGCACGGTTGCCTACTTCAAGTCCCTGGGGCTGCCCGGATGGTTCGCCTACTTCACCATCGCCGCCGAGCTGGGTGGCGCGGCCTGCCTGATCCTCGGCATCTTCCCGCGCTATGTGGCGCTGCTGCTCGTGCCGATGATGGTGGGCACCATCGTCATGGTGCACGGCAAGAACGGCTGGCTGTTCAGCAACAAGGACGGAGGCTGGGAATACCCCGCGTTCTGGGCCGCGGCGCTGTTCGCGCTGTTCCTGCTCGGCGACGGCACCGCGGTGCTGCTGCCGTCGCCGCCCTTGTTCGGGGCGCACTGATGCCCGTCTCGCGCGGCGACTTTCTCCTTGTCTCGGCGTCGAGTCGGCCGACTCACTCCTGCGGCACGGCCAGCTCGGGCTCGGGTCGAGGCGTGCGCGATGACAACGTCGGCGCGGGTGCGGCCGCGGCAGGGGATGCATTCGCCGGATCGGTCAACGCCGGGCTGTCCTCGCCGATGCCGGTCTGCATCGCCTGTTCGACCGTCGGGCGCGGCAGCGTGGGCGCGAAGGACTCGATGAAGGCATAGACGAAGGTGCGCAGATAGCTGCCGCGGCGCACGGCCAGCTTCGTGGTGTTGATGCCGAACAGATGGCCGGCATCGATCGCGCGCAGTTGCGTGTCGCGCTCGGCCTCGTAGGCCACACCTGCCACGATGCCAACCCCCATGCCGAGTTCGACGTAGGTCTTGATGACATCGGCATCCATGGCCGTGATGGCGAAGTGCGGTTTCAGGCCCTGTCGCGCGAAGGCCTCGTCGATGCGTGTCCGTCCCGTGAAGCCGTTGTCGTAAGTGAGCAGCGGATGGCCGGCCAGGCGCTCGAGCGTCAGCGGGCCTTCGAGCAGTGGATGTCCGGGCGGCACGATGACCGAGTGCGTCCAGCGGAAGCAGGGCAGCGCCACCAGCTGCGGATAGTCGCCCAGCGCCTCGGTGGCGATGCCGACGTCCGCATCGCCGTCGAGCAGCATCTGGGCCACCTGCTTGGGGGAGCCCTGATGCAGATGGAGGTGGACATTCGGAAACTTGCCCCGGAACTCCTGCACGGCCACCGGCAAGGCGTAGCGCGCCTGCGAATGGGTGGCCGCGACCGACAACTGGCCTTCCTGCTGGGCGAGGAATTCCTGGCCCGCCTGGCGGAGGTTGCGGCTTTCAAGCAGCACGCGTTCGATGATGGGCAGCAGATGATCGCCCGGCGGCGTCAGGCCGGTGAGCCGCTTGCCGACCCGGGCGAACAACTCGATGCCCAACTCTTCCTCGAGTTCGCGGATCTGCCGGCTCACACCGGGCTGGGAGGTATGAAGCGCATGGGCCGCTTCAGTCAGATTGAAGCCGCAGCGAACGGCTTCGCGCACGGAGCGCAGCTGTTGAAAATTCATCGGAGGAGGAACGAAAAGCAGCGCTGTTCATCGCGCGGGTTTCGATTCTCGAACTGCGTTCTTCAAACTGGAACAACTGAATGGTTGCTTTCAAATAAGAAAACAATCTTTTGTGGCGGACCCTGCTCCCGCAGGCCCGCGAAGGCGCAGCTGCGCATCCCGAGCGGACCTCATCGGCCGGTCATTCGAAAGTCTGCAGCGGCGTGCGTGCGCAATGCCCCAGGTGCTGGATGAGTTGCTGCAGCAGGATGATCAAGCGTTCGCGCTGCTCGGGATCGAACGGGCTCATCAGCGTCTCGTAGGCGGCCTCCGTGGGGTCATTCGAGGCGAGGAGCAGCTCCAGACCCGCCACGGTCAGGGCGAGCGATCGCTTGCGACGGTTCTCGGGATGGGGCTTGCGATGGACCAGGCCGCGCCCTTCCAGGGCGCGCAGCAGTTGCGACACCGTGACCTTGTTGATGCCCAGGGCGCGCGCCACGCCCGATTGATCGAGGGTGGGCCGGGCGCGCAGCAATGTCAGCACGGCGAACTGGCCTGGTGTCAGCGAGACCTCCTGGCAGGCCGACTCGAAGATCGACACCGAGATCTGGTGCGCGCGACGCAGCAGGAAGCCGGGTCTTGCATAGAGGAGTGCGAGCTTGCTGGCAGCGTCGGAAGCCATGGGGATGCAGCGTGGTACCGGAAGGTGTGAGGTGAAGAAACCCGCTACGTTGCCGCGTGGCGGTGACCGCTCAGGGACTCCCCGGCATCCGGGGGCAGTCGGCGATAGCTCGGCAGCGCGGCGAACGCCAATATCGCCACGATCAGGAATGCGACGGCGAAGTCGCCGGCCGCCGGCGCGATGCGGCCTGCGGCGCGTGCGGACCATTCGACCACCGCAGCCGACAAGGAGATGCCCAGCATCACCGCCAACTGCTGGCCCATGGTGTTGAGCGTGGTGGCGGCTGCAATCTTCCGGGGCGGCAGGTCGGCATACGCGATGGCAGCCAATGCGTTGAATTGCACCGAGCGCACGAAGCCCGCCGCGGAGCTGACGATGGCGATCGCGACCGCACCCCACTCGGCACGGAACAGCGCGCACGAGGCCAGCGCGATCGCACACAGCAATCCGTTGGCCGCGAGCAGCCGGCGGAAGCCCCACCGCCTGAGCATGCCCGCGGTGCGCGTCTTGGTGACGAACGCGACGGCGCCGCTGGCCAGCAGCACCAGGCCGCTTTGCACCGCCGTGAAGCCCAGCCCGATCTGCAGCATGAGCGGCAACAGGAAGGGCAAGGCGCCATAGCCTACGCGCAGCAGCGCACCCGCCCAGAAGGAGGTGTTGAAGGTGGGCACCGACAACAGGCGGAAATCCAGCATGGGCGCACTTGCTCGGCGGCTTCGACGCGCATATGTCCATCCCAGCAACGCCATGGGCAGCACGGCCAGGCCCCACAGCGGCGAAGCGCTTCCGTGCCGCGCCCATTCCAGAAGGACGATCACGCCGGCCAGCACCAGCGACAGCATCCACCAGGCGTGCACGTCGAAGGGTGTGTCCGAGGCCTGCCGGATCTGCGGGACCCAGCGCTGCGCCGCCCATGCGCAGCCCAGGCCCACCGGCAGGTTGATGAGAAAGATCCAGTGCCATGACAAGGCGGTCGTGATCAGCCCGCCGAGCAGCGGGCCCACCAGCGGACCCAGCATGGCCGGCGTGATCATCCATGCGAGCGCCACGACCAGTTCGTCCCGGGGCGTGACATGCACGATGGCCATGCGGCCGACCGGCACCATCAGCGCAGCGGCCATGCCCTGCAATGCGCGGGCCGCGGCCAGCATCGGCAGATTGGGCGCGGCCGCGCACAGCACCGAGCTCAGCGTGAAGAGCGCCAGCGCGGCCTGGAACACGCTGCGCGTTCCCCAGCGCCCGGCCAGATGCCCGCCGATCGGCAGGAAGGCCACGCTGCACAGCAGATAGACCGTCATGCTGAGGTTGAGGCTCAGCGGTGCCACGCCATACGCCGCCGCAATGTCCGGGATGGCCGGCGCGACGATGGTCGAGTCGAGCTGCTCCATGAAGAAGGCCAGCCCCACGATGAGGGAGAGCGGTCTGAAAGTCGCGGACAAGGACATCGGAAAGACAAGGCTGAATGCGGTCCACCGGACCCGGGATCGCCGGCCATTGTCATGGCTTCACGCCGTTCGCTTGCTCGGAAAGTAAATATGCAAACTCTGAATGCTTCTGTGGATCTTCGCTGGGTGAATCTACGATTCCTGTCACTCCCACGACGCGGTTTTCGCTGAAACGTTAGCGTGCTAACCGAGACGTCGGGGCTCGACAGAGGACAAGAAACACCATGACCCGATACTCGCTTGCACGCCCATCCGACCTCCCCGGCTTTCGCAGCCTGCCCGGTGCCGTTGTGCTCGACGCCCGCAGTGCCGCGGACTACTGGACCGGCCACCTGGAGGGTGCCCTTCATATCGATGCGGCAGTGCTGACGCTTGCGCGCACCGACGCCGCTTCCCTCGGTCGCTTCCAGGCGCAACTGGCCTGGGTGCTGTCCACGCTCGGCGTGACGGCACAGAGCCCGGTGCTCGTGTACGGCGCACAGAACGAAGTCAATGTATCGCGCGCGGCCTGGGCGCTGGGCTACGCCGGGATCGAGCAGATTCGCCTGCTCGATGGCGGACTGGCGGCGCTCCCCGGCGCGGCGCTGAGCACCGCCGCGCCCGCCGTCACGCCGAAGGCCTTCGAACTCAGGCCGCACACCGCATGGCTGGCCACGGCCGACGAGGTCCTGGCGCTCAGCCGGGCGGGCGGCGGCGTGGTGGTCGATGCACGCGAGCGCGATGAATTCGAGGGACTGAAGTCCAACGCCCGTCGCAAGGGCCGGGTGCCGGGCGCCCGCCATTGGGACACGAGGCACGAACTCGGCGCCGAGGGCCTGTTCAATCCGCCGGCTGCCTTGTCGGCCCCCTTGGACGCGCTCGGCACGAAAGACCAGCGCCTCGTCGCGTACTGCGGCGGCGGCGGCCGCGCCGCGCGCAGCTTCATCGCCTGGCAACTCGCGGGACGCGAGAACGTGGCGGTCTATCCCGCGTCCTGGGCCGAGTGGGGCAATCGCGATGAGCTGCCGGTGAGCGCCGGCGACGAACAGGCCGTGCCGGCCTGAACCCTCCCATCTACACAGACAGAAAAGAAAGAGAAGTCCTCATGGAATCCCTTGTGATCGACGAAGAGAAGCTGGACGTTGCGCAGCCCAGAATCCTGGACATCCACGACTACGTGGGCGAGAAGGAAAGCTTTCTCGGTGTCACGGTCGAGCCCTATTCGCCCGTGGTGGGCGCGCGGGTCATCGGCCTGCGCCTGGACGACGGCAAGCCGGTGGACCCGGCCCTGCGGCAGTTCATCTACGAGCGCATCCTGCGCTACGGCTTCCTGTCCTTCGAGCCCGGCACCGTGAGTTCGCCGAATTTCGATCGTCTGGTCGCGCTCTTCGGCGAGGCCCGCTTTCTCGGCACGCCGCACACGCCGGCGGCCAAGGAGAGCGCGCAGGTGAACACGATCGACTCCAAGGTCAAGAAGACGCGGATGAACTTCATCTGGCACATCGACCAGGCATTCAGGAACAACCCGCCGCGCTTCACGGCGCTCTTCGGCAAGAAGGTGCCTCCCTTCGGCGGCGACACGCTGTTCTCCAATGCGACGGCCGCCTATGACCTGCTCGATCCGCTGCTGGCGCGCTATCTCGAAACGCTGACGGCGGTGCACGACGTCGAGACCCAGGGCTTTCTGACCCTGGCCTACCAGGACAAGGAGCAACTCGCTTCCGAGCGTCGCAAGCTGCCGCCCATCGAGGCGCCGCTGGTGCGCGTGCATCCTGAAACCGGCCGCAGGCAGATCTATGTGAACGAGCTCTACACGCAGCGGATCCTGGGCCTCTCGCGCACCGCGAGCCAGAGCCTCATCGACCTGCTGCTGGATCTCGTCAAGTCGCCCGACGTCCAGGCCCGCTACAAGTGGGAAGAGGGCGCGGCCCTGATCTGGGACAACCGCACCGTGCAGCACCGCGGCGTCGGCGACTACGGCGATGGTCATCGCGTGCTGCATCGCGCGGTGATCGACTGAGCGGCGCGCGGCGCCATCGCTCCCCTGTTCCTTTCCGCATCCGCATCCGCATTCCTTCTCCTTCTCTCATGAAACGCAGAACTCTCCTGCAGGCGATGGCGCTGTCCGGCGCCTCGACCCTCGGCCTCGGCGCGCATGCCCAGGGCTCGTCGCCGGCCGTGCGCATCACGCTGCCTTCGCCGGGCAGCGCCGGTTCGGCCTGGCAGCCGCTGATCGACCGGCTCAAGCTCAACACCGACCCGTCGCTGGTGCTCGACTGGGTGACGGCCGATCCCGGCAAGATGCAGACCCAGCTGAGTGCCGGTGCGCTCGACATCGGTGTCTTCGGGGCGGTCGGGCTCTCCTCGCTCGCGAGCCGCGGCAGCGACATCGTGCTGTTCGGCCCCGCGCTCAACAACCATGGCCGCTGGATCGTGCCGGCCGACAGCCCGCATCGCTCGCCCCGGGACCTGGTGGGCAAGACCATCGCCACGACGGCGGAGACCAGCGAAACCTACCAGCAGGCGCGCATCGCCGCATCGCTGATCGGGATCGACCTCAAGAAGGACGTGAAGGTCATCTTCGGTTCGCCCACGGCCAACCTGGCGCTCTTCGAGCGCGGCGATGTGGATGCCATCATCACCCTCGAACCGACGGCCACGCGCCTGGTGGGCCGCGGCGCGCGCGAGATCGCCCGCGTGGCCGACATCTGGAAGCAGGCCACCGGCCAGACCGAGGACCCGCTTCTGGTCGGGCTCGCCGCCAGTCGCAAGTGGCTGGATGCGCACCGCGAGACGGCCGCCAAGGTGGTGGCGCTCTTCAAGCGCGTCAACGGCACGATCCGCAAGCAGCCCCAGGTCCTCGCGACCATCGCCGGCGACATCGGCCTGAAGGCGGACGAGACCCGGGCGATCGAACTGCTTCCCGCCCGCCTGGGCGGCGCGTACGCCACCGAGTGGGACGACAAGGTGTTCGCGGTGATCGACAAGCAGATCGAAGTCGCGGCCCGCCTGGGCATTGTGCCCAAGGCGCCTTCGCACAAGATCTACCTCTCCACGTGATGCTGCAGACCGCCGAAGCGCCCGCGGCGGCGCGCGATCACACCCTGCTGCGCCCGTTCGCGCATCGGCTCCAGGCCGTGGCGTCGAGCCTGTGGCCGCAGGCGGCATTCTTCCTGCTGCTGGTGGCGGGCTGGGAGGCCATGGCGCGCTGGCTGCACTCGCCGCTGGTGCCGGGCATCGGCCCCATCGCGCGCGAGCTGGTCAAGATCTGTGGCGACGGTTTCGCCTTTTCGGAAATCGGGATCACCTTCGCGCGCATGTCGCTGGGCTTTCTCCTCGCGCTGCTGGTCGCGTTGCCGGTGGGCATCGCCTCGGCCGTGTCGCGCACCGCCGAGCGCTTCTTCGAGCCCGGGGTCATCCTCGGATTGACCGTGCCCGGCCTGGTCTGGGCGCTGCTGTGCGTGATCTGGTTCGGCGTGAGCCTTCTGTCGCCGGTGGTCTCGGTCGCGCTCGGGGTCCTGCCCTCGCTGGTCATCTCGGTGCAGCAGGGCGTGCGCTCGTTGAGCCTGGAGACCAGCGAGATGGCGCGCGTGTTCCGCCTGAAGCGCAGCACCGTGCTGCGCCGCATCTGGCTGCCGCTCCTCTACGCCTTCATCATTTCCGGCTGCAGGGTGGGCTTCTCCATCGCGTGGAAGGTCATCGTGCTGGTCGAGATCTTCGGCATGTCCAACGGCGTGGGCTACCAGCTCAACGCCCAGTTCAGCACCCAGAACGTCGAGGGCGTCATCGCATGGACCCTGGCCTTCTGGCTGGCCATGATCGTGGTGGAGCACGGCGTGTTCCGTCCGCTCGAGCGGCATGCCAATCACTGGAAGAAGGTATCCGCCCATGAGCAGTGACATCCGCATCCACGCCCTCGGGAAGTCCTATCCCGCGCGCGCCGATGGCGATCCGCGAACCGTGTTCGACGGGCTGGCGATGACGGTGCGTGCCGGCGAACTCGTCGCGCTCGTGGGCCCCTCGGGCTGCGGCAAGTCGACCTTGCTGAGCCTGGTGGCCGGATTGGACCGGCCGACGCGCGGCGAGATCGCGTTCGGCAGCCCGCGCGATCAGGTGGACCTGAGCGTGGTGTTCCAGCAGCCCCGGCTCATCGACTGGCTGACGGTGGAGCAGAACGTCTCCCTCGTGTTCGAGCGCGAGCGCCGGCCCGCGGGCGATCCGCGCCAGGTGACGGCGGAACTGCTCGGCCGCGTGCATCTGCAGGACCACGCGAATGCCTATCCGCAGTTCCTGTCCGGCGGGCAGAAGCAGCGCGTCGCCATCGCCCGCGCCTTCGCCTTGCGGCCCGACGTGCTGTTGCTCGACGAGCCTTTCAGCGCGCTGGACGAATTGACCGCGCGCCGCCTGCGCCTGTTGCTCCAGGACCTCTGGATGGACGATGAGCGGCCCCGGCCCACCGGCATCCTGGTCACGCACAACATGCTGGAAGCGGCCTTCCTGGCCGATCGCATCTATGTGATGGGCGGCCAGCCCGCTCGCTTCTCGGCCGTCATCGAAGTGGACTGCCCGAGGCCGCGCGACCCGGACGATCCGGCGCTGTTCGCGGTGCATCGGGAGCTCATGCGGGCGCTGGCGAATTAGCGGGCGTCTTCACGTCCGTGCGCCTCAGGTCTCGCGGGCAGCCCGGCCGGACCGTCCGCTTGTCCGGCACTTCGGATGGCCGTCGCGCCTGCCTTGCCTCAGCCGACCGTCATCAGGTTCGCATTGCCGCCGGCGGCGGCGGTGTTCACGCTGAGGCTGCGCTCCACCAGCAGGCGTTCGAGCACGATGCCGGTCTCGCCCGGCGCCAGACCCTGAAGGCCGACGATGGGGCCGGGCCGATCGGCCAGTGCTTCGCTCACGCTGCGCAGGTGGTCGGAGTCGCCGTGATGGATCGCCGCGTCGAAGTTCGGCTCCGGGGCGCGCCAGTCGCCGGTGAACGCGATGGCCGCGCGGACGGATTCGGGCAGGCGGGCATGCAGCGCGCGGCAGGGCGCCTCGTCCGGCCACAGGGCGCCCGCACCGACGGCCAGGACGGCCGCGAGCTGGCACAGCAGGTCGCGTTCATCGGTCGCCAGGCACAGCACCGTGTCCCGAGCGCTCAGGCTGTAGACGTTGCGTTCGCCGGTCGGGCCGTCGAGCACACGCCGCTGCCCGCCGGGCGACTGTTCGGCGAAGCGTTCGCACAAGGCGGCGAGCGCGGCGTGCGGCCCGCTGCACCATTGCTTCAGCGCCGCCAGCGCATCGCGCCGGGGCCGGTCCTGTGAGCCGGGTTCTTCGCCTGCCGGTGCCAGGGGCGTGCCGGGAAGGCTCGCGCGCGCGGGCCGGCGCGACAGCAGCCGGTTCAGATAGAGCGGCCCCCCGGCCTTGGGCCCGGTGCCCGACAGGCCTTCTCCGCCGAAGGGCTGGACGCCGACCACGGCACCCACCATGTTCCGGTTGACATAGAGGTTGCCGACCCGGGCGCGCGAGACGATGTGCTGGATGGTCTCGTCGATGCGCGAATGCACGCCCAGGGTCAGGCCATAGCCGGTGGCGTTGATCTGCTCCACCACCGTGTCCAGGTCGGCACGTTCGTAGCGCAGCACATGCAGCACCGGTCCGAAGACCTCCTTTTCCAGTTCCGCAATGCTGTCGATCTCGATCAAGGTCGGCGGGACGTAGGTTCCCTGGGCCGGATCGTCCCCGTGCGCGCGGGCGCTCTGGTGGACCGCGTGGCCCTTGGCGCGCATGGCCTCGATATGGGCCAGCAGGGCATCGCGTGCCTCGGCGTCGATCACCGGGCCGACGTCGACGCACAGATGCTCCGGATTTCCGATGGTGCATTCGGCCATCGCGCCCTTGAGCATCTCGAGGGTGCGGTCCGCGATGTCCTCCTGCACGCAGAGCAGGCGCATCGCGGAGCAGCGTTGTCCGGCGCTGTCGAAGGCGGAGGTCATCACGTCATTGACCACCTGCTCCACCAGCGCGGAGGAGTCGACGATCATCGCGTTCTGCCCGCCGGTTTCGGCGATCAGCGGGACCGGATGGCCCAGGTGGTCGAGGCGGCCCGCCACGGCGCGCTGCAGGAGGCGTGCCACCTGCGTCGAGCCGGTGAAGAGCACGCCGCGCACGCGGACGTCGGCGACCAGCGCGGCGCCGACCGTCTCGCCGCGGCCGGGCAGCAATTGCAGGGCGCCCGGCGGCAGGCCGGCGCCCTGCAGGATGCGGATGGCCTGCGCCGCGATCAGCGGCGTCTGCTCGGCCGGCTTGGCCAGCACCGTGTTGCCTGCGGCGAGTGCCGCGGCCACCTGGCCGACGAAGATCGCCAGGGGAAAGTTCCAGGGGCTGATGCAGACGACCGGACCGAGCGGGCGGTGGGTCTCGTTGCTGAAATCGGCGCGCACCTGCGCCGCGTAGTAGCGCAGGAAATCCACGGCCTCGCGCACCTCGGACACCGCGTTGGCCAGCGTCTTCCCGGCTTCGCGCACCAGCAGGCCGAGCAACTGCTGCATCTGCGTGTCCAGCATGTCGGCGGCGCGCTCGAGGATCGCGGCGCGTTCGGCCGGGGGCGTTGCCTGCCAGATCTCGAAGGCGTCCTGCGCATGCTGCAGGGCCAGCGACACCTCGTCCATGCCGGCCTCCTGCACCTGGCCGACGATGTCCTCGAGCCGGGCCGGGTTTCGCACCGGCTGCGTCGGACCCGGGGGCACGGGTTGCGCCAGCATCGGCGCGGCCTGCCACTCGCGCAGGGTGCTCTGCAGCAATGCGGCGGAGAGCGAGCCGAGCCGCTGTTCGTTCGCGAGGTCCAGGCCCTGCGAGTTCGCCCGCGTCGGATAGAGCGCGCGCGGCAGCGGTATGCGCGGATGGGGCAGGCCCACGCGTCCTTCGGTCGCGGCATGGGTCTCGACGGTCACCGATGGATCCGTCACGAGCTCTTCGATGGCCAGGCTCCGGTCCGCCACGCGATTGACGAAGGAGGTGTTGGCCCCGTTCTCGAGCAATCGCCGCACGAGGTAGGCCAGGAGCGTCTCGTGAGTTCCCACCGGCGCATAGATGCGGCAGGGCCGTCCCAGCCGGCCATCTCCTTGCCCGACGACCTGGTCGTAGAGCGGCTCGCCCATGCCGTGCAGGCACTGGAATTCGTACTGGCCCTCGTAGTAGTTCTGTCCCGCCAGGTGGTAGATGGCCGCCAGCGTGTGGGCGTTGTGGGTGGCGAACTGCGGGTACACCGCCTCGGGGGCGGCCAGCAGCTTGCGCGCGCAGGCGAGATACGCGAGGTCGGTGTGGGCCTTGCGCGTGTAGACCGGGTAGTCCTCCAGGCCGTCGATCTGGGCGCGCTTGATTTCGCTGTCCCAGTAGGCGCCCTTGACCAGCCGGATCATCAGGCGGTGGCGGCTGCGCCGCGCCAGGTCGATCAGCCAGTCGATGACATGCGGGCAGCGCTTCTGGTAGGCCTGGATCACGAAGCCGATGCCGTTCCAGCCCGCGAGCGAGGGCTCGCGGCAGAGGCGTTCCAGCAGGTCCAGCGACAGCTCCAGACGGTCGGCCTCTTCGGCGTCGATGTTCAGGCCGATGTCGTAGCGTCGCGCCAACTCGGCCAGGGACAGCAGCCGGGGGTAGAGCTCGTCCATCGTGCGCTCGTACTGTGCGCGGCTGTAGCGCGGGTGCAGGGCCGACAGCTTGATGGAGATGCCCGGCCCGCGATAGATGCCGGCGCCGGCCGCGGCGCGGCCGATGGCATGGATCGCCTGCTCGTACGAAGCCAGGTAGCCCAGGGCATCGGCATCGGTCAGCGCGGCCTCGCCGAGCATGTCGTAGGAATAGCGGAAGCCCCTGGCCTCGTGCTTGACCGCATTGGCCAATGCCTTGCCGATGGTCTCGCCGGTGACGAACTGCTCGCCCATCAGGCGCATCGCCATGTCCACGCCCTTGCGCACCAGCGGCTCGCCGCCGCGCACGAGCACCCGGCCCAGTGCCGAGTCGAGGCCCGACTCGTTGTGGGTGGCGACCAGCTTGCCGGTGAGCATCAGCCCCCAGGTGGCGGCGTTGACGAAGATCGATGTGCTCTTGCCCAGATGCGGCTGCCAGTTGCCGGTGCTCAGCTTGTCGCGGATCAGTGCGTCGCGCGTGGCGCGGTCAGGAATGCGCAGCAGGGCCTCGGCGAGGCACATCAGTGCGATTCCCTCCTGGGAGGACAGCGAGAACTCCTGCAGCAAGCCCTGCACCAGCCCGGCCTTGCCGACGGCGTGATGGCTGCGCAGGCCCTCGCTCAGCCCGCAGGCCAGCTGGTGGGTGAGCGCCGCCGTCTCGGGGGAGAGGCGGGCCTCCGGCAGCAACATGGCCACCTGCTCGGGCTCGGGCCGCCGCCAGGCTGCGGTGATGGCCGCGCGCAGCACGCTTTGCGGCATCACGTGCTCGGCGAATTCGAGAAAGGGCTGGCTTGCCTTCTCCGCCTCGGGCTCGGCGGCTTCTTCCGCGCCGGAGGGGCCGGACGGCGCCGGCTCGAAGACCTGATCCAGCGGCGAGCCTCGCTCCAGGGCTTCCAGGTGGGAATAGATGGACTGCTTGATCAGCCAGTGGGGCGTCCGGTCCACTTTCTGTGCGGCCGATTTGAGGCGATCGCGAACGCTTTCGTCGAGTTTGACGCCGAGGGTGACGAGGGACATTTTTTGAATTGACCAGAGCTTGGGCGGGCGCAATGGTAGTCGGTGGTTTTCCAAGGTGCAACCGTAATTTTCGTGGGTTGCACCTCTGCGGCCGTCGAACGCTGCGCTTTGCATGGAGCTGCCGCCGCATCCCGTGTTCGGCGGCAGGCAACGGCCGTCCGGTCCTGGTGGGTGCAACCCTGTGCCGGCCGGCGTGAAGAAGGTGCAACCCATGGATGCCGCCGAGTGGTCCGGCCTCATGAGCGAACGCCATTGCCGATTTCTGCCTGTTCAAAGATCGAGGCAATTCAGCGTCCTGTCCCTAGACTCCTCGAATTGCCTGGATGCGAAAGCGACGATGGTGGAAGTCGGCAGCGGAAGAAGTCATCCCACGCGGCCCCGGGCGGCAGTCGCGTCGCTGCGCGGCGTGCGCCTCGTGTACGGCAAGGCGATCGCGCTGGACGGTGCGGACCTCGACATTCCCGCCGGCCGCATGGTCGGGCTGATCGGGCCCGACGGCGTCGGCAAATCCAGCCTCATGGCCTTGGTGGCCGGCGCACGCGCGGTGCAGGAGGGCCGGGTCGAAGCCCTGGGCGGCAGCATGGCCGACCGGCGGCATCGCGATGCCGTGTGCACGCGCATTGCCTACATGCCGCAGGGCCTGGGCAAGAACCTCTACGCGACGCTGTCGGTGGAGGAGAACCTTCAATTCTTCGCCCGCCTGTTCGGCCACGATGCGGCCGAGCGGCGACGGCGCATCGACGACCTGACCCGCAGCACCGGCCTGTATCCCTTCCTCTCGCGGCCGGTCGGCATGCTGTCGGGCGGCATGAAGCAGAAGCTGGGCTTGTGCTGCGCGCTGGTCCACGATCCCGACCTGCTGATCCTCGACGAGCCCACGACGGGCGTGGACCCGCTCGCCCGCGCGCAGTTCTGGGAGCTGATTGCGCGCATCCGCCGCCAGCGCGCGGGCATGAGCGTGCTCGTCGCCACGGCCTACATGGACGAGGCCCAGCGCTTCGACTGGCTGGCGGCCATGGATGCCGGCAAGGTGCTCGCCACCGGCACGCCGGCGCAATTGCTGGAGCGCACGGGCAGCGCGTCGCTGGAGGCTGCCTTCATCGCGCTGCTGCCCGAGGAGAAGAAGCAGGGCTATGCGCCGGTGCGGATTCCGCCGCTGGACACCGGCGGCGCGGAGGATGTCGCGATCGAGGCGCGCGGCCTGACCATGCGCTTCGGCGATTTCGTGGCGGTCGACCAGGTGAGCTTTCGCATCCGGCGCGGCGAGATCTTCGGCTTCGTCGGTTCCAACGGCTGCGGCAAGACCACCACGATGAAGATGCTGACCGGCCTGCTGCCGGCGAGCGAGGGGCAGGCCTGGCTGTTCGGCCGCGAGGTCGATCCGAAGGACATCGACACGCGCCGCCGCGTCGGCTACATGTCGCAGGGCTTCTCGCTCTATGCCGAACTGACGGTGAATCAGAACCTCGTGCTGCATGCGCGCCTGTTCCACGTGCCCGAGGCCGAAGTGCCCGCGCGGGTGGACGAAATGCTCGGCCGCTTCGGCCTGGTGCAGGCGCGGGACATGCTGCCGGACCGCCTGCCGCTGGGCATGCGCCAGCGCCTGTCGCTGGCGGTGGCGATGGTCCACCGGCCCGAACTCCTGATCCTGGACGAGCCCACCTCGGGTGTGGACCCGATCGCGCGCGACAACTTCTGGCGGCTGCTGATCGAGCTGTCTCGCCGCGACCGCGTGACGATCTTCATTTCCACCCACTTCATGAACGAGGCCGAGCGCTGCGACCGCATGTCGATGATGCACGCCGGGCGGGTGCTGGACAGCGACACGCCCGCGGCGCTGAAGGTGAAGCGCGGCGCGGCCACGCTCGAAGAGGCCTTCATCGGCTATCTGCTCGAGGCGGGTGGCGGCGGCACCCCCGTCGTCGATGCAGCGGCGACGGCATCCGTTCCCGCAGCCGCCGCCGCAGCGAAGGAAGAAGCGGGGCCGGTCCGTCGCGCATTCAGCCTGCGGCGCATGTTCAGCTACGTCTGGCGCGAGACGCTGGAACTGCGCCGCGACCCGGTGCGCGCGACGATGGCGCTCGTCGGCTCATTGATCCTGATGTTCGTGATGGGCTACGGCATCAGCATGGATGTGGAAGACCTGCGCTACGCGGTCCTCGACCGCGACCGCAGCAGCCTCAGCGAGAACTACGCACTGAGCCTGTCGGGCTCGCGCTACTTCATCGAGCAGCCGCCGATCGCGGACTACGAGGAACTCGACCGGCGCATGCGCACCGGCGAGCTGTCGCTCGCGATCGAGATCCCGCCCGGCTTCGGCCGGGACCTGATGCGCGGCGATCCGGTGCAGATCGGCGCCTGGATCGATGGCGCGATGCCCGCGCGCGCCGAGACGGTGGAAGGCTATGTGCAGGGCATCCACCAGCACTGGCTGTCCGAATATGCGCGCGAGCGGCTCGGCGCGTCGGCCGAGCCGGCCATGAGCGTGGAGACGCGTTTTCGCTACAACCCGAACGTGAAGAGCCTGAATGCGATGGTGCCTGCCGTCGTCCCGCTGCTGCTGCTGATGCTGCCGGCCATGCTCACCGCGCTCGCGGTGGTGCGGGAGAAGGAACTGGGCTCCATCGTCAACCTCTACGTCACGCCGGTCACGCGCACCGAGTTCCTGCTCGGCAAGCAGTTGCCCTACGTGGCGCTGGCGATGCTGAACTTCCTCCTGATGAGCCTGCTGGCCGTGACCATCTTCGATGTGCCCGTGAGCGGCAGCTACCCGGCGCTGCTGCTGGCGGCCCTTGTCTTCAGCATCACCTCCACCGGCATGGGGCTGCTCGCCTCGGCCATCACGCGCAGCCAGATCGCGGCGATGTTCTTCGCGATGATCGGCACCATGATCCCGGCCTCGCAGTTCGCCGGGCTGATCGATCCGGTGTCTTCGCTCAGGGGCGTGGGCCGCGTCGTCGGCGAGCTCTATCCGGCGAGCTACATGTTCGTCATCAGCCGCGGCGTGTTCAGCAAGGGGCTGGGCTTTGCGGATCTGCGCCAGGCCTTCTGGCCCCTGCTGGCGGCGGTTCCGTTGATCATGGGCGCGGCCATCGCGCTGCTCAGGAAGCAGGAGCACTGAGATGCGGCAGCGGCTCGCGAACATCTACCGCCTCGGCATCAAGGAGCTGTGGAGTCTCCTGCGTGATCCGACGATGCTGGTGCTGATCGTCTACACCTTCACGGTGGCGGTCTACGCCTCGGCCACCGCCATGCCCGAGACACTGCACAACGCGCCGATCGCCATCGTCGACGAGGACGACTCGCCGTTGTCGGCGCGCATCGCGGCGGCGCTGTATCCGCCGAACTTCATGCCGCCGGTGCGCATCTCCCATGGCGAGATGGACGCCGGCATGGATGCGGGCCGCTACACCTTCGTGCTGAACATCCCGCCCGATTTCCAGCGCGACGTGCTGGCCGGCCATCCCACCGAAATCCAGCTCAACGTCGATGCCACGCGCATGAGCCAGGCCTTCGCCGGCAGCGGCGCGGTGCAGCAGATCGTGATGGGCGAGGTCGGCGAGTTCCTGCAGCGCTTTCGGGGGACGGCCGCGCCGCCGGTGGACCTGGCACTGCGCGCGCGCTTCAATCCGGCCCTCGAGAAGTCCTGGTTCGGCGGCCTGATGGAGGTCATGGACAACGTGACCATGCTGTCCATCATCCTCACCGGCGCGGCGCTGATCCGGGAGCGCGAGCACGGCACCGTCGAGCACCTGCTGGTGATGCCGGTGACGCCGACCGAAATCATGCTGGCCAAGATCTGGGCGATGGGCGCGGTGGTGCTGCTGGCGGCGGCCTTGTCGCTCAACCTGGTGGTTCGCGGCCTGCTGGCCGTGCCGGTGGGTGGTTCGGTCGCGCTGTTCCTCGTGGGCGCCGGACTGCACCTGTTCGCCACCACCTCGATGGGCATCTTCATGGCCACGATCGCGCGCAGCATGCCGCAGTTCGGCCTGCTGCTCATGCTGACGCTGATGCCGCTGCAGATGCTGTCCGGCAGCTTCACGCCGCGCGAGAGCATGCCGGAGCTGGTGCGCACCGTGATGCTCGCGGCGCCGACCACCCACTTCGTCGAACTCGGCCAGGCGATCCTCTATCGCGGTGCCGGGCTGGACGTGGTCTGGAAACCCTTCCTCGCGCTGCTGGTGATCGGCAGCGTTCTGTTCGCGCTGTCGCTGGCGCGTTTTCGAAAGGCCATCGCCCGGATGGGCTGACGACGCACCGGGGGCGGCTAGCGGCCCCGGGTGCCCGCGCCTGCCGTGCCCGCGCCGACGGCTTCGCGAATCTCCCGGGTCGTCAGCACGTCCGCATACTTGGCCTGCAGGTCGAAGAGGTTGGACGCATGCGGTTGCGGATGCCGATCGCCGCAGGCTTCGGAGGCCACGATCGGGATGTAGCCCGACTGCACCGCGTCCACCGCCGTCGCGCGCACGCAGCCGCTGGTGCTCATGCCGGCGATGATCACGCAGTCCACGCGCTGCGCGTTGAGCAGGCTGGCGAGCGAGGTGCCGAAAAAGGCGCTGGCGTACTGCTTGCGGATGACCGGCTCGCCGGCTTCGGGGCGAAGCGCGTCGACGAAGTCGCCCATCGGGTTGCCTTCGCGGAACACCGAGAGCGCCGGGATCTTCCGATAGAACACCCCGCCGTTGAGCCCCTGGTCGTCATACACGACCTGCGTGTGGCACACGAGCAGGCCTTGCCCGCGCGCCCAGCGCAGCAGCTCGGCCGCGGCATCCACAACCTGGGGGGCATCGGCGAACAGCGGGCTGTCCGGCTCGAAGTACGCACGGGCGAAGTCGATCATCAGCAGGGCCTGGCGCGTGCCGGCGCCCAGGCGGGCACCGAAGGCGCCGCTTCGGCTGTAGTTGGCGGCCAGCGCGTCGTCGGGCGGGCGAGGGGAGTCAGTCGGAGTCGGCATCACGTTCGTGCGCTTGCAGCAGGGTGTGTTTGGCGGAGTGGATATGGCAGCTCATGACGCTCTGGGCCCAGCCGGCGTCATGCACTTCGAAGGCATCGATCAGTTCGCGATGCTGGCTGAAGCTGCGGCGAAGCTGCTCGACGGAATAGGTGCGGAAGGTCTGCTGGACGATCGGCAGCTCGATCGCATTGGCCAGGGTCGACACCAGGCGCTCGTTGTGGCTTGCCTGGGCGATCACGCGATGGAACTCGCGGTTCAGGCGGCCGATGCGCGTCGTGTTGTCCTGGCCGGTGTCGGGGCCGTTGGCTTCGATCTCGTCCTGCAGCGCCCGCAGCCGGGCGACTTCATCGGTGCTGATGTGCTGCGCGGCGCGCGCGGCGACTTCGCTTTCGATGAGCACCCGCAGCTCGAAGATCTCGGCGATCTGGATGCTGGACCAGGTGCGCACCATGGTCCCGCTGTTGGGCTTGAAGATCACGAAGCCGTCGGCGGTGAGCAGCCGCATGGCTTCGCGAACCGGCGTGCGGGAGGTGTTGAACTCGGCGGCCATCTGCTGCTCGGTCAGGCGCATGCCCGGGCCGTAGGTGCCGTTGATGATGCGCTCCTTCACCACGGCGTAGAGCCGATGCGCCACGGTGGCCGTGCCTGCGGTCTGTTTCAATGCCTCCTCCTGGGGACGTTGCGAATGACGGGCGTCAGTATCGTTCGAGAAGCGAGCCGAAGCCGCTCCTCTTGTCGGCAATGCCCGACTGGCGCAGCGCATGCCAGTAGATGGCCGTGTTGATGGCGACCACCGGCTTGCCGAGCCAGACCTCGGCCTGGCCGGCCAGGCGGGCCATCGCGAGGTTGGTGCCGACCTGGACGATGCCGTCGATGTCGTCGCCGTCCAGTTCCTGCAGGGCGCTGCGCAGTTCGGACTCCTGCACGTGCGCGATCCTGACCGGGCTCTCGCACCTGAGGCCCTTGATGCGCTTGACCTCGTAGCCGGCTTCCTCGAAGAAACGCGCGACGTTGCGGTCGCCCACGGGCTGGTAGGGAGTGACGACCGCGATGCGTTTCATGCCCAGCACCGCGAAGGCGGCATCGCAGGCTTCCGAGCCCATGGAGACGGGCAGCTTCGTGCGCTCTTCCAGATGCGCCTTCAGGCGGCGGCTGGCGGCCAGCCCGTCCCAGAAGGTTTCGGCGGAGATGCCCAGCACCAGGCGATCGGGCTCGCAGGACATGACGGCATCCACCGCTTCGTCCTGTGCCGCCGCGATCAGTTCGATCAGGTGCTGGAAGTCTTCATCGTTGTTCAGCGGGATGTTCGGAATGCGGATGCGGCTGATGTGGTTGGTCACGCCCGGCGGGCTCATCGCATCGAACTCGGGTTGGACGCTGGTGTTGGTGGACGGGATCAGAACGGCGAACTTTTGTCGCCAGCCCAGCGAGTCGGTCATGTCTTTCCTTGGAAATACGCTTGCGCGGTTGAAATCGGGTGCCTATGATTGTCCACAATTGATCGAACATCAACCCCGAAAACAAGGAAATATGAGCACCTTTTTAGTGATCTCATGTTCAATTGTCGACATTGGTGGTGCACGAGGCGCTGTCCTGGTGCACCATGGGTTGGGGCGCCGCCGGTGCCGGTTCGATGATGTTTGACCCACTTGAAGACGAGGATGAGAACCCATGAGCGATACAGATCGTTCCCTGCCGCGCACCGAAGGCTACTTCACGGTTCGCGATGAGATTCCGATCGAACGGCTGGCCGCCGTCGAGGGCGTCAAGCCCAAGGGCCGGGTGGAAGTGCGCCGGGCGATGGTGGGCGAGGACATCCTCATGCTCCATGTCTTCCGCGAGAAGGGGCTGGTCGATCCGGTGCACAAGCACATGGACCACGAGACCGTGGCCTATCTGATCCGTGGCCGGCTGCGCCTGGTGATCGGCGGCAAGGAGTTCATCGCGGAGCCCGGCACCTCGTGGATTCATCCGCGCGGCGTCGAGCACTTCAGCGAGGCGCTGGAGGACTGCGAACAACTGGAGATCAAGTCCCCGCCGAAGAAGACCTGGGTGAGCGAGTAACGCGCCCGATCCAGGACACCACCGCCGCATCGACTCCCCAATTCAACAAGGACGAAAGTCATGTCAGACATGCAAGCACTGGAGACCTCGAGCTACGTCGGTTCGAGCAAGGCCGACAAGGACGAGGCCCTCTACCGCAAGGTCATCTGGAAGCTGGTTCCGATCCTGTTCCTCAGCTATGCGATGTCCTACCTGGACCGCATCAATGTCGGCTTCGCGAAGCTGCAGATGCTGAGCGACCTGAAGTTCAGCGAGACCATCTACGGGCTCGGCGCAGGGATCTTCTTTCTCGGCTACTTCATCTTCGAAGTTCCGAGCAACCTGATTCTTCATCGCGTGGGCGCGCGGGTGTGGATCGCCCGGATCATGATCACCTGGGGCCTGCTGTCCTCAGCAATGATGTTCGTCCAGGGGCCCACGTCCTTCTACGTGCTGCGCTTTCTCCTGGGCGTGGCCGAAGCGGGCTTCTTTCCCGGGATCGTCCTGTATCTGACCTACTGGATTCCGCCGAGCCGCATCGGAAAGGCGCTTGCGCTGTTCTTCCTGGCCGTGCCCGCCTCGGGTGTCTTCGGGGGGCCGCTGTCCGGATGGCTTCTGCAGAGCTTCCATGAGGTCGGCTCTCTGCAGGGCTGGCAATGGATGTTCCTGGTCGAAGGAGTTCCCTCCGTCATCCTCGGTCTCGTCGTCCTGCTGATGCTTCGTGACCGCATCAAGGATGCCGACTGGCTCGACGAGCCGGAGAAGAAGACGCTGGTCCGCAATCTGGAAATCGAAAGCGTCCAGCGGATCGGCGCGTCGGTCAAGGATGCCTTCACCTTGCCGATCGTCTGGGTGATGTGCCTGATCGAGTTCTGCATCGGCCTCGGCATCTACGGCATGGGCTTCTGGATGCCGACCATGATCCGCGAAGCCGGCATCAGCGGGCTGCTCAACATCGGGCTCTTCAGCGCCATTCCCTACGGTGTCGCGGCCATCTCGATGGTGTGGGTCGCCAAGGTGGCCGATGCCAGGGGAGAGCGCAAGCTGTTCCTCGCCTGCGCGGCGCTGATCGGTGCGGTGGCGCTCTACCTGAGCATGTCCTACAAGGACAACACCACCTTCGCGATTGCTGCGTTGACCGTCGCGACGGCGGCCATCCTGACCGGCTTCGCGCAGTTCTGGAGGCTGCCCGCGATTCTCCTCGGCGACAAGGCCGCGGCAGCGGGGATCGCGATCATCAGTTCCGTGGCCAACCTTTCCGGCTTCGCCAGCCCCTACCTGGTGGGATGGCTGCGCGACACCACCGGCACCGGCAACGCCGGGATGTACCTCACCGCGGGAAGCCTGGTGGTGGCGGCCGTCGTGACCATGCTGCTGCCCGGCCGCCTGGTCCATCCGCAATCGAAGTAAGAGACAGAAGAATCGGAAAGAGACAGGCATGACATCGAAGCCGACCTGGACCAGCGCGCGCGAGCACGAGCTGACCCAAGAGAACCTGAAGCTGCTGCTGGACAACAGGATCGCCGCGATCCGGATCCCGGGCTTCGCGAGCCCGGACGAGTGCCGGCGTTTTGCCGCCGCCGCGAAGAACGGCAACATGCAGTACTACAACGTGAGCGACCGGATCGGGTACATCGGCCTTGCGCAGTACCAGTACCGCTGGACCAAGACCAAGGAAGAGTTCCTCGCCGATGTCCCGAAGGCGCGTGCGGACGTGGAAGCGGTCTTCGCCGAATCCTTCGACCCGCTGCAGCGCCTGATGGACCGGCTGCGCGCGGTCTGGCCGCAGCCCGTGGATGTCGCGCGGGAGAACGGGCAGCCGTACTTCGCCGGCATCATCCGTTCGACCAGCGACAAGATCGACCTCCACGTCGACTGGGCGCCGGTCAATTCGCCCGACTACGCGATCGGTGCCATCGATGGCCAGCTCGGGTGGAACTTCTTCGCCGAGGAACTCGAATCCGGCGGCCACACCACCGTCTACAACAACCCCTGGGACCCGGAAGTGAGGTCCGGAGAGATTCCCAAGAGCTACGGGCTGGGGCGCGAGCTGACCGAGGGCGTGCCGAACTTCGTGTACCGGGCGACGGCCGGCGACGTGGTGATCTTCAACACCCGCAATCCGCACGAGATCTCTCCGGGCACGACGGCGCCGGGCGGCAGCCGGGTGTCCATCGGTTCCTTCGTCGGGCGCATGCCGGACCGCAGCCTGGTCCTGTGGGCGTGAGGGGGGCGCAATCAATGATTGTGGAGATGCGCTCCTATGTCCTGCATCCGGGCAAGTTGCCCGAGTTCATGCGTCTCATGGGAAGCGAAGGCATTGCGATCGAGCAGCCGGTGCTGGGGCGCCTGCTGGGCTTCTACAGCACCGAGATCGGGGCCATCAACAAGGTCATCCACTTGTGGGCCTACGACTCCTTCGAGGAGCGGCAGCGCCGCCGCGCGCTGCTGGCCGCGCATCCCGAATGGAGCGCCTTCGTGCCGAAGGTGCTGCCGCTGATCCGGGAGATGCACAACGAAATCCTGAACCCGGCGCCCTTTTCGCCGCAGTGAAGGCACAGGCAGACAGAGTGATCGTGCAAGAACAGAAACTGAATCCGGACATGACAACCCACAAGAACGCGCCGCTGGCGGGACTGACCGTCCTCGACCTCACCCACATGTTGTCGGGTCCCTACGGGACGATGACGCTGTCGGACCTCGGCGCGCGAACCATCAAGATCGAGCCGCCGGGTGAAGGCGAGGGCACGCGCAAGCTGCTGGCCGAGAGCCCGGACTATTCGCGCGACGGCATGGGCGCGTATTTCCTGACGCTCAACCGGAGCAAGGAAAGCGTGGCCCTCGACCTGAAATCGCCCGAGGGCCTGGCCGTGTTCCACGACCTCGTGAAGCACGCGGACATCGTGTTCGACAACTTCAGCGCGGGCGTGACCCGGCGGCTGGGCATCGATCACGAGACGCTCGCCGCCATCAACCCGCGCATCATCACCTGCACCGTCTCGGGCTTCGGCGAGACCGGGCCCGACACGCAGCGCCCCGCCTTCGACCAGGTGGTGCAGGCCATGGGCGGCGGCATGTCCATCACGGGCGAGCCGACCATGCCGCCCACGCGATCGGGCATTCCCATCGGCGACCTCGGCGGCGGGATCTTCGGCGCCATGGGCGTGATGGCGGCCGTCATCGCGCGCGAGCGCACCGGCCGGGGCCAGCATGTGGATGTGTCGATGCTCGACGTGCAGGTGTCGCTGCTGAACTACATGGCGACCATGCACCTGATGTCGGGCCATGTGCCCGAGCGCATCGGCAACGGCCATTTCGTCCACGTGCCCTACAACGTGTATGCGACGAAGGACGGGCATGTCGTGGTGGCCTGCATCGGCGATGCCTTCTTCGCGCGCTTCATCGACATGCTGCCGCTGCCGGCGCTCCTGAAGCCCGAGTACGCACGCCAGCCTGCGCGCCTGGCGGACAAGGCGATCATCGACGCGGCGATCGGCGAGGAATTCGTCAGGAACACGTCCGCGTACTGGCTGCAACGCCTGCGCGAGGCGCGCATTCCCTGCGGTCCGGTGAACAACTTCGCACAGGCGCTGACCGATCCGCAGGTGCTGGCGCGCGACATGGTGGTGTCGATGCCGCTGGAATCCGGCGAGGTGGTGCGCATGCCCGGTATTCCGATGAAGTTCTCGGACACCGGCGAAGCGCGCTTCACCGCGCCGCCGCGCGTGGGGCAGGACTCCCAGCGCATCCTCTCGGAACTGCTGGGTTACGACGACGGCCGCATCGATGCGCTGTGCGCCGCCGGCGCCGTGGGGGCCTGAGCGGTGGCCGAATCCCTCTTCATCACCGATGTCGGCCCGCGCGACGGCCTGCAGAGCCAGAGCACGCCGGTCGATACCGAGGGCAAGCGTGCGCTGATCGCGGCGCTGTTCGCGGCCGGCCTGCGGCGCATCGAGGCCACCAGCTTCGTGTCGCCCAGGGCGGTGCCGCAGATGGCGGATGCGGACGTGCTGATTCGCGGGCTTCAGGCGCCCGAGGATGCGCGCGTCTCCGTGCTGGTGCCGAACCGGCGCGGGCTGGAGCGCGCGATCGAGGCCGGTGCGCGGGAAGTGGCGGTCGTCCTGTCGGCGACGGAGACCATGAACCAGAAGAACATCCGCATGAGCCTGGACGAGGCGCTGCGGACCTGCAGGCACACGCTGGCCGACGCCGTCCGCGCCGGCCTGCGCACGCGCGCCTATGTGGCGGTGGCCTTCGCCTGCCCGTTCGAGGGCGACACGCCCACCGATCTCGTGCGGGCACTGGCCCTCGAAATGCGCGAGGCCGGCGCCGGTGAAATCGTGATCGCCGACACCATCGGAGCCGGCGCGCCGGCGGACGTGGAGCGGGTGCTCGACGCGCTGCTGCCGGTCCTGCCTGCCGACAGCATCGGCATGCACTTCCACGACACGCGCGGCATGGCGCTGGCCAACGCATGGTCCGCCATCAAGGCCGGCGTGCGCCGCTTCGATGCCAGCATCGGCGGGGTGGGGGGCTGCCCCTTCGCGCCCGGCGCCGCGGGCAACCTGGCCACCGAGGACCTGGTGCTGATGGCGCAGCAATGCGGCTTCGCCACCGGCATCGATCTGAAGGCGCTGTGTGCGGCGATCGACACCACGAGCCGGCTGGTCGGCTATCCCGTCGGCGGTCGCAGCAAGGCCTGGCTGGCGCGCCAGGCCGCAGGCTGAATCCGCTCGTCGGCCTGGTCGCGGCTGTCTCCGTGCCGCGGCGGAAGATGCGCTTGGCGCTGCGGGGCCCCAGCCGATAGCATGGCGTCATGAGCATCCTCGTCGGCACCGCTTCGTGGACGGACAAGACCCTGATCGACTGCGGGCGCTTCTATCCCGGCGACGTCAGGACGCCTGAAGCGCGCCTGCGCTACTACGCGTCGGTCTTTCCCCTGGTGGAAGTCGATTCGAGTTACTACGCGATCCCGGCGCCGGCGAACGCGCAGCATTGGGCCGAGCGCACGCCCGCGGGTTTCGTGTTCGACGTGAAGGCCTTCCGGCTCTTCACCGGGCACCAGACCCAGCCCAACGTGCTGCACAAGGACATCCAGCAGGCCCTGGGCACGACAGGCAAGACCCTCTACTACCGCAGCATGCCGCCGGAGATCCGCGCGGAACTCTGGCGCCGCTTCATCGACGCACTGGCGCCGCTGCGCGATGCCGGCAAGCTGGGCATGGTGCATTTCCAGTTCGCGCCCTGGCTGGTGTGCAACCGCGAAGGGCATGCGCATGTCGCGCACTGCATCGCACAGATGGCGGGCCAGGTTTGCAGCGTGGAGTTTCGCCATCGTTCCTGGTGGAGCGACGCGGACCGCATGGCCGGCACGCTCGCCTTCCTGCGGGAGCTCGGCGCGGTGCATACCGTGGTCGATGGCCCGCAGGGGGCCGACAACAGCGTGCCGGCCGTGTGGCAGGCCACGCATCCCGACTATGCGCTCGTGCGGCTGCACGGCCGCAACGTCTCGGCCTACAACGTCAAGGGCGCGGCCAGCGCGGCGGAGCGATTCGACTACGAGTACTCGGACGAGGAACTGCGCGCGCTCGCGGCGGATGCCACGCGGCTGGCCTACAAGGTGCGCAACACGCACATCGTCTTCAACAACTGCGATGAGGACAAGGGCCAGCGCAACGGCATCACCTTCATGAAGATGCTGCTGGCGCACGGCTAGCCGGGCGAGCCGGCGTGCCTGCGCCTGAGCGGCCGCATGCGACGGGGCCGATGCGGCACCGTCCGCCTTACTTCGGCAGGAGAACCTTGTCGACGACGTGGATCACGCCGTTGGATTGAATCACGTCCGCGATGGACACGGTCGCGGTGCCGCCGCTCTCGTCGGTGATCATGACCTTGCCGTTGCCGGCCTTGGCGGTGAGCATGCCGCCGGACACGGTCTTGAGCGAAGCCATGCCGTTGTGCTCCTTGATGTTCTTCATCAGCGCCTCGGCATCGATTTTCCCGGGCACCACGTGGTAGGTGAGGATGGTGCTCAGCTTGCCTTTGTTCTCCGGCTTGAGCAGCGTGTCCACGGTGCCGGCCGGCAGGGCGGCGAAGGCCTCGTTGGTCGGCGCGAACACCGTGAACGGCCCGGGGCCCTTCAGCGTGTCCACCAGGCCCGCGGCCTTGACGGCGGTGACCAGCGTGGTGTGGTCCCTGGAGTTGACGGCGTTGTCGATGATGTCCTTGGTCGGATACATCGGCGCGCCGCCGACCATGACCTGGGCCATGGCGCCGGAACCGAAACCGGCTGCGAGCGCGACGGCGAGTGTGATGGAAGCGACGCGACGGAAGCTGCTTTGCATGGAGATGCTCCTGGTGGGTTGGGCCGCCGCGATGTGCGAAGCGGCTGCATCTGATACGGCGCGGCATGCGCCGTGGATCAGGTGCGCCAGCGATACATCGCGTGCGGCACCCGCTTCAGGAGGCCTGCGCGTGGGTGAGCGTGTAGAGCCCCACATCGACCCTGCCGCTGTTGAAGCCGGCTTCGCAGTAGCACAGGTAGTACTCCCACAGCCGCCTGAACGAGGCATCGAAGCCCAGGGCCTCGATCGCGGGCCAGGCATTCACGAAGCGCCGGCGCCATTCGGACAAGGTCAGGGCATAGCTCGGACCGAACGACAGCTCCCTGCGCATCGCGAGGCCCGCGCGCGCCGCCTGGGCCTGCATGGCGCTCGCCGATGGCAGCATGCCGCCCGGGAAGATGAAGCGCTGGATGAAGTCGGGGCTGCGCCGATAGTGTTCGAAGTGTTCGTCGGCGATCGTGATGACCTGGATCACCGCCCGGCCCCCGGATCGAAGGCACCGGCGCAGTGTCTCGAAGTAGACCGGCCAGTAGCGCTCGCCCACTGCTTCGAGCATCTCGATGGACACGATGCGATCGTATTGGCCTTGCACGTCCCGATAGTCCTGCAGGCGCAGGTCGATCTGCTTGCCGAGTCCTCGTTCGGCGACGCGTTGTTGCGCATGGGCGAGCTGCTCGGCCGAGAGCGTCAGCCCGGTGACTCGCGCGCCGTGATGGTTCGCCAGCGCCAGTGCCAGCGCGCCCCAGCCGCAGCCTATTTCCAGCACCGTCGCATCTTCTTCGGGTTGGAGCAGCGCGACGATGCGCGCGAGCTTGCGCGCCTGCGCCCATTCGAGCGACTCGCTCTCGCCGGCGTAGAGCGCGCTCGAGTAGATCAGGTCCGGATCGAGCCACTGTGCGTAGAAGTCGTTGCCCAGGTCGTAGTGGAAGGAGATGTTCTGCCGGCTGCCGCGGCGGGTGTTGGCGCGCGCCAGATGCAGCAGGCGGCCGAGCCAGCGTACCGGCCACGAGGCCTCCAGGGCGCGGTGCCAGCCGGCTTCGTTGCGGATGCCGAATTCGAGCACGCCGGCCAGGTCCGGCGTCGACCAGTCTCCGTCTCGATAGGACTCGGCCAGGCCGATGTCGCCGGCCAGCAGGAGCCGCAAGAGCGGGCGCCAGCGATGCAGCGTGAGCGAAGCCTGCGCTCCGGCGAGGGCGCCGCGACCTTCGGCGCGCTCGCCATTGGGCAGCTCGACCGCCAGCGTGCCGCAACGCACACCGCGCAGCAGATGCGCGAGCAGCCGGCGCAGCGGCAGGCAGGCGAATGCCGGCACGGCGGCGGGGCCCTGGCGCGGGCGATCCGTCTGCAGGCGCTTCGAATTCGACGTGGAGGAGGTGGTGCTCATGAGTCCTCGGGATTGACGACGGTCACCGGCCGGGCGGGCGCCGGCGGGCGCGGATGCAGGCCCACGCCCTTGATCCACAGGCGCAAGGCTTCCCAGTGGATCGCGGCCACGACCTTCAGCGTCAGCAGCGGGTGGGTGAGGAACACCATCGCCAGCGCGGCGTCGCCGAGTGCGCGGCGCCGGGCGTCGAAGCGCGCCACGAGCAACGGTCCCTCGGCATCGCCGGCGGTGATGCCGATGCCCAGGCTGCCGCGGTCCGCGCCGGGCGCCTGGAGGCGAAAGCCGTAGCGCATCTCCAGCCCGAGAAAGGGCGACACATGGAACTGCTTGGCGCAGTGCTGTGTGACCTGTTCGCCGTCGCGCTGGGAGGGATCGACCTTGATCAGGTAGCTGTGCCGTTCGCCGAAGGTGTTGTTCACTTCGTAGAGCACGGCCTGGAGCGCGCCATCGGGCTGGTGGCAGAAGTACACGCTGAGCGGATTGAAGGCATAGCCGAGGATGCGGGGCATGCTCAACAGGCGGATCGGGCCGCCGGTGCCCAGGCCGGCGGCGCGCAGCTGCTGCTCCACGTCGCGGCGCAAGCCGCCGGTGCCGCCGCTGCCGTAGTCGCGCTCGTGGAGGCTGAACAGATTGAACCGGTTGAGCGAGAACAGCCGCAGCCGCTGCGCGAGCCCGGGCAGTTCGTCCAGGTCGATCAACAGCGAGAACACCCGGTAGCGCAGCCGATGGCGCACGGGCCGCAGGCGCTGGTGCACCACGCTGCCGACGTAGAGGGCGGATTCGCTTTTGCTCATGCGCGTTGCTGCGTCAGCGCAGGGGGACCGGGCGGGAGCGGGATCCTGCCCGATTCGTTCGCGACGGTCCAGGGCCGGCGCACACCGCCCAGCGCTTCGGCCGTCGCGAGACCGGCCTGCAGTCCGTCCTCATGGAAGCCCGAACCGAAATAGGCGCCGCAGAACCAGGTGTTCCGCTGGCCTTGCAGGGACCAGAGCTCGTCCTGCGCGCGGATGGCGGCGGCGTCGAAGACCGGATGTTCGTAGGTCTCGGTGTGGATCAGGTGCTCGGGCCGCAGCGCATGCGTGGGGTTGAGCGTGAGGAACAGCGGCGTGTGCGCCGGCAGCTTCTGCAGGCGGTTCATCCAGTAGGTCACGCACAGGGCATCGCTCCTGCGGCGATCGACCGCGTAGTTCCAGCTCGACCACACCGCGCGGCGCTTCGGCATGGCGGCGGGATCGCTGTGCAGCACCGCGTGGTTGCGGTTGTAGCCGAAGGCGCCCAGCACCCGCCGTTCGTCGGCGCTGGCGTCGGGGAGCAGCCGCAAGGCCTGGTCGGCATGGGTGGCGATCACGACTTCGTCGAAGCGCCGGGCCTGGCCGTCCCGGGTGTGCAGCATCACCCCGTCGGCAAGGCGCCGGACTGCGGTGACGGCGCAGTCCAGCTGCAGTCCGCTGCCCAGCGCCCGGGTCAAGTGCTCGACATAGCGGCGGCTGCCGCCATGCACCGTGCGCCACAGAGGACGTTTGCTCAATTGCAACAGTTGATGGTTTTCGCAGAAGCGAACGAAGGCCTGCGTCGGATAGGCGCCGATGCGGCCCGCCGGCATGGACCAGATCGCCGCGGCCATCGGGTAGAGGTGGTCTTCCCGGAACGCCCGCCCGTAGCCTTGTTCGTCGAGGTAGTCCTCCAGCGGCATCAGGCCGACCCGCGCGGCGTCGGCGGGCGCCCGGCGGTAGAAGCGCACCAGGTCGCGCAGCATCGACCAGAAGCGGGGAGTGACGAGGTTGCGCCGCTGTGCGAACAGGCCGCGAAGGTCGGTGCCGGAGTACTCCAGCGCGCCATCGTCCAGGCTGACCGCGAAGGACATGTCGGAGGCCTGGGTCTGCACGCCGAGGTGGGCGAACAGGGCGGTGAGGTTGGGGTAGGCGACTTCGTTGTAGACGATGAAGCCCGTGTCGACGGGGAGGGCCTTGCCGGCGGCCGGCGCGAGCACCGTGTTGCTGTGTCCGCCGGGGCGGCTGTCGGCCTCGAAGACCGTCACATGGTGGCGCTGCGTCAGAAGCCATGCCGCCGACAAGCCTGAAATGCCGCTTCCGATCACGGCGACATCGAGCGGCCGGTCTTTGGCGCTCTCGCGGGACTTGGGGTGCCGGTGCGGCATGGAGGCAATGGTCATGGTTCCGGATCCTGAGGGCAGCGGAAAAGGCTGCCCGACACTTGTACGCAGCCGGTTGCGATTTGGATCTCCGCGCCGAAGATCATGTGATCTAATCCCGCCGGCGGTGCGTAGGACGTACCATGAACACGAACCGACAGCCATCGACAGCGGGCACGAGACGGGCCCCACCGCGCTCGCCCCTGCTGTCGGTCGTGTCACCGCAAGGGGCTTGGGGAGCCATGGCGACAACCGAGGAACTGAACAGCTGGGCTCGGGCCGTGGCCTTGAACGGCGACCGGCAGGCCTTCGCCGCGTTGTTCAAGCATTTCGCGCCCCGCGTGAAGGCCTACCTGATGCGTTCGGGCACGCCCGAGGGCCTGGCCGAGGAGCTCGCCCAGGAAGCCATGGTGACCGTGTGGCGCAAGGCATCGATGTTCGACCCCGAACGGGCCAGCGCCTCCACCTGGATCTTCACCATCGCCCGCAACCTGCGCGTGGACCAGTTCCGGCGCCACGACAGCCACATGGCCGATGGCCAGGACCCCGAGGGCAACGAGGCGCCCGACCCCCAGCCATTGCCGGACGAACAGCTGCTGGCGAAGCAGCGCGAACTCGGCATGCGCAAGGCCCTGTCGCAACTGTCCGCCGAACAGGCGCAGGTGCTGCGGCTGTCTTTCTACGAAGAACAGCCGCATGCCCGCATCGCGAGCGAACTGGGCATTCCCTTGGGCACCGTCAAGTCCCGCGTGCGGCTTGCGGTTCAACATTTGCGTCGACTGCTCGACGGCTTCGAATCATGATCCACCACCACCCGGATGACGATCTGCTGCTCGCTCATGCGGCTGGCAGCCTCCCCCGCGGACCTTCGCTCGTGGTCGCCAGCCATGTCGAAGGCTGTTCGTATTGCCGTGGCCGCATGCGCATCTTCGAATCGGTCGGGGGGCGCATGCTCGACGACCTGGAGCCCGCGGCCCTGCCGCCCGAGGCACTGGCGAAGACCCTGGCCGCCATCGATGCGCCTGCACCGCAGGCCGCGACGCGCACCCGGGCGCAGATCGTCCGGCCGGATCTGCCCGCGGGCCTCGAATGGCCTCGCGCATTGCGCGATTGCGGCGCCACGCGCTGGCGCTGGCTCGGGCCAGGCATGCGCTGGAGCCGCGTGATGCTGCCACACGACGAAGCGGCCAACGTGTTCCTGCTGCGCATCGGGGCGGGCAGGAAGCTGCCGTTGCACACGCACAGCGACTACGAGCTGACCCAGGTGCTCTATGGCTCCTTCAACGACGGCAGGGCCCTGTTCGGCCCCGGTGATTTCGATGAGGCCGACGGCAGCATCCGGCACCAGCCGACGGTGCAGGCCAACGGTGAATGCATCTGCCTGGCCTCGGTCGAGGGCAAGATGCTGTTCGACGGCACGCTGGCGCGGGCGCTGGGCGCGCTGGTCGGCATGTAGGCGCGGCATGCCGCGCATGCGGCGGCTGCTCAGCGACGGGTGGACGCAGGAGCGATGCGCAGCGTGAGTACGCAGGCCACGGCGGCGGCCACGCCTGTGGCGGCGGTGCCCCAGCAAAGATCCACGACGGTCACATGCCACGGCCAGCCCTTGAGCGTGGCCTGGTTGGTCAGGTCATACGTCCCATAGGCAACGAGGCCAAGCAAGGCGCCCAGCCGCAGCGCCCACGGCCAGCGACCGCGCGCAAGCCCGGGCGCGACGGCGAACACCACCACCCCGGCGACATAGAGCGCATAGAACGCAAGGGCCGGGCCCCAGGCGAACTGCGCCAGCATCAGTTGCCCGAGCGCCGGCCGGTAGAGGCGATCCGCCATCACGCCGAGCCACAGCGCATCGAGTGCCAGGAAGGCCAGCGCCGTGACCGGATACGCAATGGCGATTTGTCGAAAGGACACTGATGCAACTCCTGACGGATGTGTGACTGGAAGGTCGGCTGCACGCCGCAGGCGGCCGTGAAGCGGCACGGCGCGCGCTCGCTGTTGCTCCTCATGCCGATGGGCGCTTGCGTGGCGGACCGGGAACGAAGGCATTGGTGCGCGCGATGTACGCGCGGTAGGCCGGCCGCCGCTCGGCGATGTCCTTTTCGAGCAGGCTCACGCCGGAGACCTTGAGCAGCAGCACCGTCATCAGCAAGGGCGAGACCCCACTCCATGCGGCGCCCCAGCCCGCACCGGCCAGTGCAACGAGCCACAGGCCCCACCAGACGCAGGCTTCGCCGAAGTAGTTGGGATGCCGCGTCCATCGCCACAGGCCCCGGTCCATCACTTCGCCCTTGTTCGCGGGATCGGCCTGGAAGCGCGACATCTGCGCATCGCCGACGGTTTCGAAGACGATGCCGAACCCCGCGATGGCGATACCCGCCGCGTCGAGCCCGTTCAATGGCCGCGCTGACGTCAGTCCCGCGAAGAAGGGTGCCGACACGATCCATGCAAGAGCGGCCTGCAGACCGAAGACCAGGTAGAGGCTCTTGATGCCGTAGTTGGGCTGGTTGCGCACGCGAATCGCCCGATAGCGCCGATCCTCGCCATGGCCCCAGTTGCGGAAGGTGACGAACAGACACAGGCGCACCGCCCAGACGATACCGATCACGATCATCCAGGGGCCACGTGGCCCGGGATAGGGCAGCCATCCGAAGTACGTCAGCGCGGCACCGACGATGGAGACCGGCCAGACGCGATCGGCCAGGCTCGAATCCTTGTAGAGGAGGCTCGCCAGCCAGGTCGCCGTCCCGATCACCAGGGTCAGCGCAAGGCCGGCGAGGGCCGCCTGGACGTTGGCGGACAACTCAGGCATGTGTCACCTCCTGTGCAAGAGCGCAGTCGAAGCGTGCCTGCGCGGCGCGGCGCGGCGCGGGGCAGGGCGGGGTGGGGCGGGGAGGGCATCCTCATGCTCGCTTCTCGAACAGGTAGTGGCTCACCCACCACTGTTGCCCGGCGTTGAAGCCGAAGAGCTCCGCCACCGACATGAAGAAGAGGCGCCAGCGCATCCACCAGAGCCCGGCGTCCTTGCCGTAGGTGGTCTGGAACAGCGGCGCCAGTTCGCCGCGGCGCTGATCCATGTTCCGCAGCCAGGCCTCGGCCGTGCGCTGGTAGTGCGTGCCATCCCAGCGCCATCGCTGGAGCGCACGCAAGTCGTCCTGGAAGAGCAGGGCGAGGTCGTCGCTGGGCATCATCCCGCCGGAGAAGAAGTACCTGCTCATCCAGTCGCTCGCGTCACGTTCGACGAAGGCATAGGGCGTCTCGCGGTGCGCGAACACATGCATGAAGAAGCGACCTCCGGGATTCAGCCAGCGCGCGACCTTGGCAAAGGCCAGCGGCCAGTTGCGAAGGTGCTCGAACATTTCCACCGACACCACGCGGTCGAAACGCTCGGTGGTGTCGAAGACGTTGATGTCGCGCGTCAGCACGCGCACGTTGTCCAGGCCTCGCCGCATCGCCTTGGCCTGGATGTATGCGCGCTGCGAGTGCGAGTTCGACAGCGCGGTAATGCGGCTTCCGGGATAGTGCTCGGCCATCCAGAGCGTGAGCGAACCCCAGCCGCAGCCCAGCTCCAGCACCTCCTGTCCGTCGGCCAGCCCAGCCCGTTCGCAGGTGATTTCGAGCGCCGCCGATTCGGCCTGGGTCAAGGTGCTCACGCCATCCGGCCAATAGCAACTGCTGTACTTGCGATGGGCCCCGAGCACGTTGGCAAAGAATGCGGGGGCGAGTTCGTAGTGCTGTTCGTTCGCCTTTTCCGGCAGCGGCGCCAGCTCGGCGCCGCGTATCCCATCCGCGAAGCGCCGGGTCAGCTCGGCGCTGGCTTCGGCTTCGCCGCTGTGCAGCTCGCTCAACCGGGCTTTCAAGAGCCGCCGGATGCCCATGCGGACCACGCGGTCGGGCACCAGGCCTTGTTCAACCCAATGGATGGCTACGGCGGTGTTGTCCGGCATGCGTGCGAGTCCTTGTCGATGGCACACGGAAAGGGCGTGTGCTGCAAGGGCTTGTACGCGGGGGGCGGGCGATTGGATCAGCGGCCGGCGACTTCGACGGGCAAGGCGCCGGTCGATATGGCTCGTTATGGCTCGATATGGCGACAGTCGCCGGCATCGGGGAACCACCCATCATGGGCGGTCGCCGAAGCGACCCCTACCAGCGCCGGCGGACTGTCTGCCTGGCGCATGATGCGCCGGATGTGTGTCAGTCTCAAGAAATACACGCGTCGCGAGCATCGGTCACGGGTGGCCGCTCTCGTTAGTATTCACCGTGGCCGGCCGAATTCATCGACGGGCCCGCGACCTCTGGAGACCACCGTGACGAACCTCCCCATGCCCCCGGCGCCGCCTCGCCCGCGCGAGATCCAGGCGGAGGAGCGCGCCGCACCGGCGCCCGACGGCGCGCAGGTCACCTTCGAGTGGCTTCGCTGGGTGGCCGAGCAGCATCTGCGCGGCTGCACGCCGGCATCGATGCTCGCGAGCATGGCCGCTGCCGGCCTCGATTCGGCGACGAGTGCCTCGGTGATCGAGCTCGTTCCCGGCAATCCGATCTTTCTTGCGGCGGAAGGCCAGGCGCAGCTGCTGCGCAAGCTCGAATCGACCGTGGCCAACCTGCAATTGCTGTGGGAGCTCGACCCGACCTACGGCACCGTGGACAAGCGCGCGGTGGTGTCCGACGATGAATTCATCCATCGCTATGTGCGCGGCTGCCGGCCGGTGGTGCTCACGGGCCACACGCAGGACTGGCCTGCCATGAAGCGTTGGTCGCCGGCCGACCTGAAGGCGCGATTCGGCCATCTCGACGTCGAGATACAGGCCGAGCGCCAGGCCAACCCGCGCTACGAGGAAGACAAGCTGTCGCACCGGCGCACAGTGCGCCTGAGCAACTTTGTCGACCAGGTGGTGGCCGGCGGCGAGACCAACGACTACTACCTCACCGCCAACAACGAGGCCCTGCGCCGGCCCGATTTCGCGCCGCTGCTGAACGACATCGGCAGCCTGCCGCCGTGCTGCAACCGCGCCGAGCTGGCCGATCGCTCCTCCTTCTGGTTCGGGCCTGCCGGCACCGTGACGCCCTTGCATCACGACACGCTGATGCTGTTCCACACGCAGGTCGTCGGGCGCAAGCGCTGGCGCCTCATCTCGCCGCTGCAAGGGCCGCGGCTGTACAACACGAACGGCGTCTTCAGCCCCATCGACCTGGATGCGGTGGACCTGAAGCAGTTTCCCCTCTTCGAGGGCGTGCGCGTGCTCGAAGTGGTGGTCGAGCCGGGCGAGACGATGTTCCTGCCGCTGGGCTGGTGGCATCAGGTGCGTTCGATGGACCTCAGCCTGTCCTTCTCGTATTCCAACCTGGCATTGCCGGTTCCGAACCAGTTCACCTACGTCAATCCGGCGCCTCGCGCGGTTCCTCGGCCGGATGCGGTGGTTACAGGTTGAGTTGAAAGGTCACCCCCAGGCTTGCCCACTTCGTATGGCCGCCACCCCCCTCGCCTGGGGCAACCCCGGCGGCCCGGCGGAGCCGGTTCCACGGGGTTCCGGGGCCTTGGCCGTGCCGTTTTTTCATGCGTCGCGGGGCCGCACGACGTGCGGTGGAGCAACTGAAATGCGCGTGTCCGCGGCGTCCCGGTGGGGACGCGGATTCATCCACCGAAGTGGATCGATGCCGTCTCGAGCACCTTGCGGATGTTGTCGTTTTCTCGCCGCGTGATCCGGCCGACTTCGGCCGGCGTGCCATGGTTCTTCACCATGCCGTTGGCCTCGAGCCTGGCCGACATGTCCGGCTGCGCCAGCACCGCTGCCAATGCAGCGTCGATCTTTCCCGCCGTCGCCGGCGGGAGCCCGGGCGGACTCCACAGCACGAAGTTGATGTCCTGCACATAGTTCGGTATGTGATTGGCAATGGGCGCCACGCCGGGAAGCAAGGCCGAAGGCTGCGCTGAAGTGACACCGATCACCTTGACCTTGCCGGTCTTGATGTACTCGGTCAGCATGGCCGACGGAACCTGCAAGGTCGACTTGGTTTCTTTCGCCAGCACGGCCTGCAGTGCGGGTGCGGCCCCGCGGTAGGGGACCCACACCAGGTTGAGCCCCGCCTCGCGAGCCAGCATCTTGGTGGCGACTTCCATGATGGGGCCGGCGCCGCCCACATCCACGCCCGCGGGCTGTTTTCTCGCCCATGCCGCGAAGCTCGGGAAATCATCCGCCGGCACGTCCGCACTGACGATCAGGGCCAGTGGTGCCGAGCCGACATTGGCAATGGGTGCCACGCTCCTGAAGGGGTCGAAACTGCCGTTTCCCGTCACCAGCGGCACTTGCACGATGCCTGTCAGTGCCGCGAACAGCAGCGTGTAGCCGTCCCCCGGTGCACGCGCCGTGGCAAGAATCCCGACGGCCCCTCCGCCGCCGCTGACGTTTTCCACCACGATCGGCTGTCCGAGCAAGCCGGACATGCGTGCGGCGAGATCGCGCGCCACCGCGTCACCCGGCCCGCCGGGCGCAAAGTTGTAGATCAGCCTGATGGGACGACTGGGGTAAGGTGGCGATGCGCTCGCCCAGGGGGTGGCGGCAAGCGTTGCCACGGCGAAGGTCCATTGGCGGCGGTTCATCATTTGCTGTCTCCATTGATGTTGCGGGCGGGGTGAGGCTGCGTGCTGCGCGAAATCGCGCTCTGGGCGGGCAGACCCGGATCAGGTCACCCGGGTCCAGACCGCCTTGGTGTTGAGGAATTCCTCCATGTGCTCGGTACCCGATTCCCGGCCGTACCCGCTGGTCTTGTAGCCGCCGAACGGAACTGCGGCATCCATGACCTGGTAGCAGTTGATCCAGACGGAGCCGACACGCAGGCCGCGCGACACCTTGTGTGCGTTGTCGATGTTTCGCGTCCACACGCCGCTGCCCAGGCCGTACGGTGTGGCGTTGCCGCGGGCGATGACTTCCTCGATCGTGTCGAAGCACATCACCGAGATGACGGGCCCGAAAATCTCATCGGTCGCGATCGCCATGTCGTCCCGCACCTGGGAGAACACGGTCGGTGCCACGAAGTAGCCGGCGTCGAGACCGCCGGCGGTCAGGCGCTCGCCGCCGGCGGAGGCCACGGCGCCTTGCGCCAGGCCCTTGCGCAGGTAGCTCTCGACGCGATCGAGCTGCGCTTGCGAGACCAGAGGGCCGAGCTGCGTGTCCGCCAGGCGCGGATCCCCGACCCGCAGTGTGCGGGCGAAGGCGGACAGCCTTTCCACGAACTCTTCATGGATGCTTCGTTGCACGAAGAGCCGCGTTCCCGCGCTGCAGATCTGCCCCGAGTTGGCGAACACGGCCATGGCGGCGCCGGGTACCGCCAGATCCATGTCCGCGTCGGCGAAGACGATGTTCGGCGACTTGCCGCCCAGCTCCAGCGACACGCGCTTGATGTTGCCGGAGGAGGCCGCGATGATCTTGCGGCCGACCTCGGTCGAGCCGGTGAAGGCGACCTTGTCCACGCCCGGATGCGCAGCCAGCGCCGCACCCGCCGCGCCTGTGCCGGGCACCACATTCACCACGCCGGGCGGAATGCCTGCTTCCAGACACAGCTCCCCCAGCCGTACGGGCGACAACGGCGCCTGTTCCGCGGGCTTGAGCACGACCGTGCAGCCGGCCGCCAGCGCCGGCGCCAACTTCCATATCGCCATCCCCAGGGGGCCATTCCATGGATTGATGGCTCCGACCACCCCGACCGGTTCCTTGACCGTGTAGGAGAAGATGTCTCCCGGCTGGGAGTTCTCGATGGTCTGTCCGTGAACGGATGTGGCGAGGCCTGCGTAATAGCGCAGCAGGGCGACGGCGCGACGCCGTTTGGCCGGAATGGACGCGACCGGGGCGCCCATGTCCAGCGTGTCGAGCATCGCCAGTTCGTCGAATTGCGCGTCCACCAGATCGGCCAGTCGCAGCAGACACTGCTGGCGGTCGAAGGGCTTCATGCGGGGCCAGGGGCCTTGGTCGAAGGCGTTGCGCGCCGCGGCCACGGCCCGGTCGATGTCTTCCGGGCCGCCTTCGGAGACCTCGGCGAGCGCGCTGCCATCGGTCGGGTTGCAGGTTGTGAAGACTTTGCCGGAGAGTGCGGGAACACGCTTTCCGTCAATCAGCAGCAGGAAGGTCTTGTCGCGGAGGTGGGGGGACGGCAGATCGTTTTTCATGCGCGGGCGGGATCCATGGAAGGGTGGACGCGCTCAGCGCGGACGGTCGCCGATGATGGTGGCGCGCATCATGCTGCGCACGTGCGGGTAGTAGTCCGAAATCGCGTAGTGCTGGACGGCGCGGTTGTCCCAGAACACGACGGTGTCCTTTTCCCAGTGGATCCTGACCTGGAATTCCGGCGTGCGCGCCTGCCGCACGAGGTGGGCGAAAAGATCGCGCGCCTGCGTCGGCGCGTCCTGGTTCCAGATGCCGTCATTCACCTGGCGGTAGTTGGCGAAATGGGAGGTGAACGCCTCGTTGACGAAGAGGATCTTCTCGCCCGTTTCGGGATGCGTGCGTACCACGGGATGCTCCACCGGGGGGATCTGCTGGCGCTGCTGCGCGCGTCCTTCGGAGCCCGGATGCCGGTTGCCGAAAACGACCGATGCGTCGTGCATCGCTCCCAGTCCGGATATCTTGTCTTTCACTGCCTGTGAGAGGCTCTCATAGGCAGCGACCATGTTCACGAAGATCGTGTCGCCACCCACTTCGGGACACTCGACGCAGCGCAGGATCGAACCCATGGAGGGCTCCGCGTAGAACGACGTGTCGGAATGAAAGATGTTCTCCACGCCGCGGTTGTCGCTGTTGTGCACGAAGGTCACCAGTTCCGGATGGTCCGGGTGATGGCTGATGATCGGATGGACTTCCAACTGACCGAAGCGGCGCGCGAAAGCGACGTGCCGTGCCGGCGTCAGATCGCCTTGCCTGCGGAAGACAAGAACCTTGTGACGGCAGAGCAGCTCGCGCATCGAGCGAATGTCATCTTCCGTAAACTCGGCCGCGAGCGAGATGCCGTCCAGTTCCAGTCCGATGTGGGGAGACAGCAGCCTTCCGGTCCACCGGCCGCAGTCCAGTCTCGCCCGTGCGGGCGACTCCCTGCGGGCTGATGACGGGGAGGCCGTCGCTGAAGCGACGGAGCGATTCAAGGTGGTGGCGTCGGGTGCGGATTTCTCCGCGACGGCTTGGGCAGACATGGGCATCTCCTTGGAAGATTGAGGAAGAAAGAAGCGAAGCGCGGTTAAAACAGAATCATGATTCTAATTTTGATACGAATGAATGGTTGGACCACTAGGGTTTCCGATAGGCCGCGTTCGAGCGGGTCGCCGGCATCGGAGAAAGACGCATGAAGGCCCGGACGAGAAAGCAGGAAGACGCGGCGGATCCATCCGCGGATGCCGTCACCGACGCGGCCTTGCAGGAATTCGGCGAATGGATCGAGCAGGGCCTGTTGCCTGAAGTCGTTCCCACGCACCAGCGGCGCAGCTTGCGCAGCGCGCTGGCCATGCTCGAAGCCGGGCGCCGCCTCCTGCAGCTTCGTTCCCTGGAGGATCTTTCGATCGAGGCGGTGTGCCACGCGGCCGGGACGACCATCGGCGCCTTCTATGGCCGATTCGAGAACAAGCAGGCCTTTTTCGTCACGATGCAGCGCATGCAGACCATCCGGTCGCAGGCGGTCATCGGCGACATGGTCCGGCGTGACGCGCAGGGTGCGGTGGGATTCGATGCGCTGTGCGCGGAACTGGTGTCGCGCACGGTCCAGAACTTTCGCTCGAATCAGGGTGTGCTGAGGGCCTCCCTGCAGCACACGAAGGAAGGGATGTGGGACTTGTTCAAGGCATCGGGCGACCGGTACCGGGCGATGATCGAAAAGCAGCTTGCGCCCCATCTGAAGCACCTTTCGCCGGCGCAGCGGCGGCTGCGCATTCTGTTCGCGTACCAATCGCTCGCCGGCGTTCTTGTTCATGCCACGCTGAACGACCCGGGTCCGTTGAGTCTCGATGACGAGCGCCTCGTTCCCGAACTGGTGAGGCTCGTGCGCAGCTACCTGCTGGCCGATTGACCACGGCGCCCACGGGCATGCGTGCGGGATGCTCGGCTGCGCGGTCCCGCACCGGGCGGGACGCACGCCTTGCCCGACGCTAGCCGGGCCGTTCCTCGCGTTGCCTGACGGCGCCGAGGATCCCGCGCAGGATGTCGATCGGCGCCGGCGGGCAACCGGGGACCGCCACATCCACGGGGATCACGTTGGACACCTTGCCGCAGCTGGCATAGCTCTCGCCGAAGATGCCGCCGGTGCAGCCGCAGTCGCCGACCGCGACCACGAGCTTGGGTTCGGGCGTGGCGTCGTAGGTGCGCCGCAAGGCTTCCTGCATGTTGCGCGAGACCGGGCCGGTCACCAGCAGCATGTCGGCATGGCGCGGGCTCGCGACGAACTTGATGCCCAGTCCCTCGATGTTGTAGTAGGGGTTGTTGAGTGCGTGGATCTCGAGTTCGCAGCCGTTGCACGAGCCGGCATCGACCTCGCGGATCGTCAGCGCCTGGCCCAGGATGGCGAGGATCTCGCGCTGGATGCGTTCGACCGCCGCGTTGTCGCTCTCGTCGAGCCGGGGCGGCGGCTCGGTGACGATGCCGGTGCGGGCGATCTGCCGGATGATCTTCCACATCAGAGGTCGTGTCCCGAATAGCTCAGGTTGAAGGACTTGTTGATCAGCGGAAAGTCCGGAACGATGTTTCCGATGATGGCGTGCTCGAGCACCGGCCAGTTCTGCCAGGATGGATCGTGGCAATGGCAGCGCACGATGCGGCCATCGCCGCCGATCTCCAGCGCGACGAAGACCTCGCCCCGCCAGCCTTCGACCCAGCCCGCGCCGGTCGATGCCGACGCCAGGGGACGCATCCTGGCCTGGGTGCCGCCGTCCGGCAAGCCGGCGCAGAGGGCGCGGATCAGCCGCAGGGACTCGAAGGTCTCGTCGAATCGCACTGCCACGCGCGCCGCGACATCGCCATCGCGTCCGGTGGCGATCGCCACATTCAACTGGTCGTAGGGCCGGCACGGGAAGTCGCAGCGCAGGTCGGCCGCCTGCGCGCTCGCGCGTCCCGCCAGGCCCGTGAGGCCGAGCTGCGCGGCCAGCTCGGACGTTACTCGTCCGGTGCCGGCAAAGCGGTCCTGCAAGCCCGCATGTTCGTCGTACACACGGCGCAGCGCGCGCACTTCGCGCTCGATCGCGTCGCATTGCGTGCGCAGGCGATGACCCATGTCCGGCGTCAGGTCCATCGCCACACCACCCGGCACGACGGCGTCCATCATCAGGCGGTGGCCGCACATCTCCCCGGACAGCCGCAACCAGTTCTCGCGCAGACGCGAGAACTGCGCGAGGCCGAAGGCCAGCGCCGCATCGTTGGCCAGCGCACCGAGGTCGCCCAGATGATTGGCCACACGTTCGCGCTCCAGCATCAGGGCGCGCAGCCAGGCGGCGCGTTCGGGGATCTCGCAGCCCCAGGCCGACTCGAGCGCCATGCAGTAGGCCCAGGCGTAGGCCACGGTCGTGTCGCCCGAAACGCGCCCCGCGAGACGGTGGCCCTCCAGCGGCGTCAGCTGCGTGAAGCGGCGTTCGATGCCCTTGTGCGTGTAGCCGAGATGCTCTTCGAGCCGGAGCACCTTCTCGCCCACGACCGAGAAGCGGAAGTGGCCGGGCTCGATGATGCCGGCATGCACCGGTCCGACGGCGATCTCGTGCACGCCGTCGCCTTCGACACGCACGAAGGGGTAGTCGGCAGGAAGCGCGCGCGCCGCGGCTCGCGCGGGTTCGGCGGCCTGCTGCAGGGGCGGCGGTCCGGCCGGCCACACCCCATGGTCGAGCCAGGGGCGATCGTCGCTTCCGCCCACGGCCCGGATGCCCGACAGCTCGGCCATGGCCCGCTGCATGCGCACCGCGCACGGGAAGGCGAGCGCCAGATCGGGAACGCCTTGCATCACCTCGTCGAGCGCCAGGTCGAGCCAGACCAGCCCCTCGGCAACGGCATAGGCCGCGCACGCCGCCATGGCCTCGCCGGACGCACTGCGGTCGACGCCCCAGACCGAGACCAGTCGCCCGCCCGTGTCCGCGATGTCCTGCGCCACGGCGCTCCATGCGTCGCGGTCCACCCGCGCGCGCCAGGCGGGCATCGCCCCCGGCAGGGGCTGCAGATCGAGTTGGAATTCCGTCCGTGCCATCGGATCAGTTCCCCAGCATCTTCGCCGCCTGGACATACCAGGCGTCGAGATAGGGCGGTATGTAGACGCCCAGCATCAGGCCGAGTGTCAGGTGGACGAACACCGGCACCAGGGCCGGCGGATGCGCCAGGCGCCTGACGTTGGTCTCGCCGAACACCATCGGCTGGACACGGCTGAAGACCGACGCGAACGCCAGGCCCAGGGCGATCAGCAGGAACGGGGTCGCCCACGGCTGCTCGCGCATCGCGGTCGTGACGATCAGGAACTCGCTGGCGAAAACCCCGAACGGCGGCATGCCGAGGATGGCCAGCGATCCGAGCATCAGGCCCCAGGCGACCCGCGGGCTGACCTTGATGAGCCCGCGGATGTTTTCCATGATCTGCGTGCCGGCCTTCTGCGTGGCGTGGCCGACGGCGAAGAAGATCGCGGACTTGATCAGCGAATGCACCGTCATGTGCAGCAGGCCGGCGTAGTTGGCGATCGGGCCGCCCATGCCGAAGGCGAAGGTCATCATCCCCATGTGCTCGATCGAGGAGTAGGCGAACATGCGCTTCACGTCCTTCTGCCGGATCAGGAAGAACACCGCCGCCACCACCGACAGGAGGCCGAAGCCCATCATGAGGCGGCCCGCCAGGGCGCTGTGCAGCGCGCCGTCGGTCAGCACCTTGCAGCGCAGGATCGCGTAGAGCGCCACGTTCAGCAGCAGGCCCGACAGCACGGCCGACACCGGCGTCGGTCCCTCCGCGTGCGCATCCGGCAGCCAGTTGTGGAGCGGCACCAGGCCGACCTTGGTGCCGTAGCCGATGAACAGGAAGGCGAAGGCCAGCGTGATGATGTTCGGATCGAGCTGTTCCTTCACCGCGTCGAGATTCGTCCAGAGCAGGGCACCGCCCTCGGGGCCGATGACCTTCTCGGCCGCCATGTAGAGCAGCACCGTTCCGAACAGGGCCTGGGCGATGCCGACGCCGCACAGGATGAAGTACTTCCATGCGGCTTCGAGACTCGCCGCCGTGCGGTAGACGCTCACCAGCAGCACCGTGGTCAGGGTGGCGGCCTCCATCGCGACCCAGATGATGCCCATGTTGTTGGTCGTCAGCGCCAGCAGCATCGTGAAGCTGAAGAGCTGGTACATGCTGTGGTACAGGCGCAGGCGCGGCGGCGTCATCTTGCCGTGGTCGCGCTCCACGCGCATGTAGGGGCGCGAGAAGATCGAGGTGGTCAGGCCGACGAAGGCGGTCAGCGTGACGAGAAAGACGTTCAGGGCGTCGATGTAGAACTCGCGTTCCCACACCAGCATCGGCCCGTTGCTTTCGACTTGCGCCGTCAGCACGCAGGCGGCCACGAAGGTGCAGAGGCTGAAGGCGACATTGACGTCGCGCGCGTTGTCGCGATGTCCGAAAAGCGCGAGCACCAGGCCCCCGGCCAACGGCGTCGCGAGAAGGAAGGCCAATGCAAGCAACTCAGTCTTCCTTCAACTTCTCGAGGTGGCGGATGTCCAGGCTGTCGAACTGCTCGCGGATCTGGAACATGAAGACGCCCAGGATCAGCACGCCGATCAGGACGTCCAGCGCAATGCCGAACTCGACGACCATCGGCATGCCGTAGGTCGCCGACGTGGCGGCGAAGAACAGGCCGTTTTCCATGGCGAGGAAGCCGATCACCTGCGGAACCGCCTTCGCGCGCGTGATCATCATCAGGAAGGACAGCAGAACGCAGGCGAGTGCGATGCCCAGCGTGCCGCTCGCCAGCGACGACGAGAGCAGGGAGATCGGCATGGCCAGATTGAAGGCGAAGATCACGACCCCGATGCCGATCAGCATCGTCGTCGGGATGTTGATCAGCGTCTCGACCTCCCATCGGATGTCGAGCCGGTCGATCACCCGGTTCAGCAGGTAGGGGATCAGCAGCACCTTGAGGACCAGCGTCAGACCGGCCGACACGTACAGGTGATGCTGGTGCGTCGCATAGCCGACCACGGCGGTCGCGAGCGCGAGCGTGGCGCCCTGCATGGTGAACAGGTGAATCAGCGTGATGATGCGGCGCTGCGAGATCATCGCGAAGGCGAGCATCAGCAGCACCGCGCCGAGCAGATTGACGAACTGGGTCAGGATGCTGCTGCTCATGGGGCCTCAGTGGTTGAGCAGCAGGTGCACCAGCATGCCGATGACCGCCAGCAGGAAGGCGGTGGCCAGGAACTCGGGCACGCGGAAGATGCGCATCTTGGCGCTCACCGTCTCCAGCGCGGCCAGCAGGAAACCGCCCACCGCCAGCTTGCCCACGAGCACCGGCAGGGCCAGCAGCATCTCCAGCGGCGCCTGGGCCTGGGCAATGCCCCAGGGGAAGAACAAGGCCAGTCCGATGCACGAATAGGCAAAGAGCTTCAGGCTGGCCGCCCACTCGATCAGCGCCAGGTGGCGGCCGGAGTATTCGAGGATGAGCGCCTCGTGGATCATCGTCAGCTCCAGGTGCGTGGCCGGGTTGTCGACCGGCACGCGCGCGTTCTCGGCCAGCGACACCATCGTGAAGGCCACCCCGGCGAAGGGCAGGCCGGGGTAGATCGCCAGATCGCGATGGGCCAGCGTCTCCACAATGGTGGTGAGCGAGGTCGACTGGGAGATGAGCGAAGCCGAGAACAGCACCATCAGCAGGGCGGGCTCGGCCAGAAAGCCCACCAGCATCTCGCGCCGCGCCCCCAGGGTGCCGAAGGCGGTGCCCACGTCCATCGCGGCCAGCGAGATGAACACCCGCGCCAGGGCGAACAGGCCGACCAGCGCGATCGCATCGGCCGCCGGCGCCAGGGGCAGGTCGGTGGACAGCGTGGGGATCACCGCGCATGCCAGCACCATGCAGCCGAACATCACATAGGGCGCGATGCGGAACAGGCGCGACGCATGGTCGGCCAGCATCGACTCCTTGTTGAACAGCTTGTGCAGCATCCGGTAGGGCTGCCACAGGCTGGGCGCGGACTTGTTCTGCAGCCAGGCGCGCCATTGGTTGACCCAGCCGGTCAGCAGGGGCGCCAGCGCGATCGCGATGACGATTTCCAGCAACTGCGAGATGAAACCGGCGGCGCTCATTCGGACCTCATCGCATCACCACCAGCAAGGTGGCCAGCAGCGTCAGGAAGCTGTAGAGCAGGTACACCGAGATCCGGCCCTGCTGCATCACGCCGATCAGTCGCGCCAGGTAGGCCGCCAGGTCGGCGATCGGCACGTAGACCCAGCGCCAGAAGTGGTCCTCCACCGTCACGCGGTAGTGCGGCTTCGTGTCGAAGGGCGTGGGCAGTTCGCGCTGCATCAGGAAGAAGGGCTCGAAGATCTGGCGGATCGGCTGGCCGAAGCCTTCCGCCGTGTCCTGCATGCGCGCGCTGCCCCACGGGAAGCCGCAGGCCCAGGGCAGGCCGCGGCGCACGCGCCCATGGTAGAACCTGCGCACCAGCAGGAAGGCCAGCGCAAAGCTCCCCAGAATGCCGAGCAGGAAGATCACCGGACCATAGCTGGCCTGTGCCAGGCTGTTGGGCGCCAGCAGCCAGCCGTTGGCCTCCATCCTGCCGGCAAGACCGGATGCGACGAGCTGCTGCGTCACGGGGTCGATCAGCCGGATGAACTGGGTCGGCAGCAGCCCGAGCGCCATGCAGCCGAAGGCCAGCCACACCATGCCCGCACGCTCCAGCCTGCCGGCATCATGGGCGTGGGCGAGCTTCTCCTCGCGCGGCTGGCCCAGGAAGATCACGCCGAAGAACTTCACCATCGTGTAGCCGGCCAGCGCCGCCACCAGCGAGATGAGCGCGGCGACGACCGGGATGAGCATGGTCAGCAGTGGCACCGGCAGGCCCGGCGTGAAGAGGAAGCTCTGCAGCAGCAGCCACTCCGACACGAAGCCTCCCAGCGGCGGCAGGCCCGCGCTGGTCAGCACCCCGAGCAGCGTGAGCCAGGCCACCCAGGGCATGGTCCGGATCAGGCCGCCCAGCTTGCCGAGGCTTCTCTCGGACGTGGCGTGCAGCACGCTGCCGGTGCCCAGGAAGAGCAGGCTCTTGAAGAAGGCGTGGCTCGCGACGTGATAGAGCGTCGCCGTCAACGCGAGCGCCGCCATCGGCTTCATGTCGTAGGACGAGAAGATCAGGGTCAGGCCCATGCCGACGAACAGCAGGCCCATGTTCTCGATCGACGAATAGGCCAGCAGCCGCTTCATGTCGGTCTGTACCGCCGCGAAGATCACGCCGAACAAGGCCGTCGCCAGGCCGAAGGCCAGCAGCAGCCCGCCCCACCACCACATGTGCGACTGCAGCAGGTCCAGGGATACGCGCAGCAGGCCATAGATGGCGGTGTTGAGCATGACCCCGCTCATCATGGCCGAGACGGGGGAGGGCGCCGCAGGGTGGGCCTCGGGCAGCCACACATGCAGCGGCAGGATGCCGGCCTTCGCGCCGAAGCCGAACACCGCGAGCAGGAAGCCGGCCGAGGCCCAGAACGGCGACAGGGCCTGGGCGCGCATGTTGTCGAAGGTGTAGTCGCCGGTGCTGGCCTGCAGCACGCCGAAGCACAGCAGGACCGCGATGGCGCCGATCCTCGCCATCGTGATGTACAGATAGCCCGCGCTGCGCACCTCGGCGATGCGGTGGTTCGCGGTCACCAGGAAGTACGAGGACAGGGCCATCGTCTCCCACATCACCATGAACGAATACGCGTCGTCGGCGAGGATCACACCCACCATGCTCGCGAGGAAGACGTGGTATTCCAGGCACAGCAGGCCGGGCGGCGTGCCTTCGCCCTTGCGGAAGTAGCCGGCCGCGAAGATGGAGATGCCGGCCGATGCGGCGCCGACCACCATCAGGAAATAGGCCGACAGGCTGTCCAGGCGCAGATGGAATGGCAAGGCGGGCAGCCCGATCGGCAGCACCGCGACTTCCGGCGGGCCGAGCAGCGCGTGCAGGGCCAGGCCGAAGAGCGCCAACCCGAGCAGCGCCCCGAGGGGAAAGAGCACCTGCGACACCAGGCTGAAGCGACGCAGTGCGAAGATCCCCACGGCGCCCACGAGCAGCCAGGCCATGACCACCACAAGGATCCAGCCGAGATGGACCCCTTGCACGACGAATGGCAGGCTGCTCATCAATCAGGCCCCGGGGCGCTCCGCCGGCTGCTTCATTGCCGGGTCTCGCGGCGCGTACGGTCGCCCGAAGATGCTTTCTTGATGTGGATCAAAGACCGGAGCGACGCGCGCAGTATGGGGCTTCATGGTTCCTCGGCGTGGCAATGCATTGGCTGCCCGTGGCACATAGTATGTACGCCATATGCGTCGGGAATCCATCGCTTTGTCTTCGGAACGCAGCCATGTGCGATGCGGCCGGCGGCCGCATTCGCCTTCGGATCAGCCGATCCGGCGGAGCAGGCGCACGTGCATCGGGCGCGTGAAATGCGCGCCCTCGGGGCCGAGCCTGGGTTCGAAGGCGGCGCGCGCCGAGGCGAGCTTGGCGTCGTCGATGCGGTGGTCGGCGTAGGTCGGCCGCATCATGCGCTGTTCGAATTCGGCGAAGTCGCTGAAATGCACCGGCATCTCGAAGCGCCGCTCGGCCACCTGCTCCCAGGCGCCGGAGCGCAGCGCCGCATCCAGAGCGGCCTGGGCTGCGGCGCGTACCACGCCTTCGTCGTTGTAGACGCGGATCACCTCGTTGAGCGCGCCGTCGTACACCGGCTCCGACACATAGAGCAGTCCGTGCGGCCGCAGCACCCGGGCCACTTCGCCCAGTGCCTGCGCCATCAGGGGCATCGGGACGTGGTGCAGCGACTTGAGCATCAATGCCAGATCGAAGCTCGCGTCCGGGAAGGGGATGGCCTCGGCGCCGCCGGCCACGAAGTTCAGCCTGTCCTGGGGCGCCGCGATGTTCTTGGCATGCTGGCGCTCGTCGACTTCCAGTCCCGTCACATGGCTGTCGGCGCAACGCTTGAGCAGCGCCCGCGCAAGTTGGGCGGCGCCGCAGCCGAGTTCGATGATGTCCTGCCCGGCCAGAGGCGCCAGGTCGGCCAGTACATCGAGTTCGTCAACGATCAGGGGCGAAGTGTCTTGGGCGGAAGTCATGGGTTTCATCAAGTGGAGTTCGTCGATGCGGCTGAATGGCCAGGCCGGGCCTGCGGGTGCGCCTTGGGCACGCCGAAGCACGCGCCACGCGGGCGGCCGCATTGTCGCCTGCGCGGCCGGCCTTCGAAGGCGTCGCCGTCCCTGCACGGGCGGATGAAGCCGCGCGGCCGGCGCGGAAGAGCCCGCCGCGGGCGCGACGGCTCACCGGTTGATCGGGCAGTAGCTGTTCTTCGGCTCTTCACCGCGCAGGTACTGAAGCTCTTCTTCTTCCGTCGCCTTGCGCACAGCCGTCAGGCGCGCACGGTCGCCGTACAGGTCGAGCAGGGTGGCCGTCATCGCCGCGCGCACGTCGTCTTGCGGCGCGAATGCCTTGAACCAGCGCCGCGCCCGTCCGTCGTAGAGGAAGTCCACGACCCAGATCGTCGAGGTCCTGAAGAATTCGGCCATGGGCGATTCTGGCCGGATGCCCGCCTCAGGGTTTTGCCTGGGCTTCCAACCGGCGGCTCGCGTCCAGGGAGTACACGACCGGCTTGTCGTCCTGACCCTTGGCGGTCGACGGGCCGCCGTCCGTCATGGGCAGATGCGCATTGCCGTAGAGCTCCCGCTCGAGCCTCTTGGCGCGCTCCGCATACATCCGGGCCAGCGCGGCATGGTGTTCCGCTGCGGCCTGATGCTCGATCCGCGCCAGGTTCGCTTCTTCGAGCAGCGTCATGACACGCCGCAGGTGGCCGTTCCGAGTGGGCTGAAAAAAGCTGAACATCAGACCCTCCATCCGTGAAGCCGAGGAACTGATCTTTTAGTTGCATTCGGGGGAGAGCGCCCGTAGGACGGGTCCCTACGATCGGGTCAGGCGAGCCCTGCAAGAAGAAGGAAGTCACGGAATCGCGTTCACGTTCATTCGGCGACCCCGATCGCCGGGCACGCCGCGCGATCCGCCGTCCGATCCGGGGTCCGATCCGGGGTCCGCCCGCGCTCGCGGATTGCGCCTCGACACCGATGGACAGTCGACCGCCGGAGCTGCTACAAACTGGCCCGATGAACAGGTTCGTTTTCCTCCCGCTGGCCTTGGCGGTCGCCGGCTGCGGCACGCCGCCCAACGAAGTCATCCGGCTGCGCGACGGCGTGATGCGCGCGACGACCTATGTCCAGGCCTCGGACTATTGCCAGAAGAGCGGATCGAGCGCGCGGATGCTGGGCAAGGCGCCGGCGGAGTCCGGCGTCCTTTTCCGATGCGACTGAATCGCCCCAGGCGGCAGCCGGTTGCCGACAGTTCATCGCCGGCACCTGCACTCACCCCCTCCCGACCATGAACAACACAGCGCTTCTCGTCATCGATGTCCAGCAGGGCCTGTGTGAAGGCGAGCATGATGCCTTCGACTCGCAGCAGGTCATCGGCCGGATCAATCAGGTTTCCGAGAAGGCGCGGGCGGCCGGTGCCCTGGTGGTCTTCATCCAGCATGAGTCGACGTCCGGCTACCTCGAATTCGGATCGGATGCCTGGCAACTGGCCCGTGGCCTGCACGCCGAGGCGACGGACCTGCGCATCCGCAAGACCACGCCGGACTCCTTCCACGGCACGGAGCTGGCGCAGGTACTCGAGGACCATGCCGTCACGGACCTCGTGATCTGCGGGATGCACACCGAGTTCTGCGTGGACACCACGACTCGCAGGGCGCTGGCACTCGGGTATCCGGTCGTCCTGGTGGAGGATGCGCACACGACCGAGGGAAACCGCCATCTGTCCGCAATCCAGGTGATTCGGCATCACAACGAGACGCTCGCCAACATCAGCAGCTTCGGCCCGAGGGTGCGAACCATCCCGACCGAACAGCTGCGCATCGGGGCCTAGCGCGGCGCCGATGCCGGTCGGCCCGGCGCGGATTCAACGATCCGGGGCGCCCGTGCCGGCCTTGTCGCCGGCCTTGTCGCCGGTCTGGAGGCGGGCCTGGGCGGCCGGGTAGGCGATCGACTCTTCCAGCCGCATGTGGTCCAGGTACAGCGCTTCGAAGACCTCCTGCGCCTGGCGCAGCTCGTTCGGGTCGAACCACTGGTTGCCGTGGATGGCGGCATCGATCGACGGCTCGATTTCCAGCCAGTTCTCTTCCAGCCAGCCATGGTCCTGCACGAGGTGCCGCGCGGTGTCGGCCAGCGCGGCGTCCTCGCCTTTCAGCAGGGCGGGGAAGACCTGCTTTTCCTCGTCGAGGTGGTGCTGGCGCGCCTCGCCGTTGAAGAAGGCCAGCATCTCCTGCGCCTTCTTGCGCTGGCCGGGGTCGAGGTCGCCGGCCTCCAGGGCCTGCACCACCTCCTGCAGCTTCTTCAGGTGCAGCAGAACCTCCCGGTGGGTGCTGTCGAGCAGCTCGAAAAGATCCGGCGATTGCGGGTTCACGGGCATGTCCTCCTTGGTTTCCTGTCGCGTGAACCAGTATCGGCCTAAACCGGCATCGGTGCAGAAGTTGCCGGCCTTGCGTCCCGGCGGCTTGCAGGCCGGTCAGCGCAGGCCCAGCACGTCGAACATGTCGAAGAGCCCCGCTCGCTTGTCCGCAAGGAAGCGCACTGCGCGCAGGGCGCCCTGGACGTAGGTCGTGCGGCTCGCGGACCTGTGGGTGATCTCGATGCGCTCGCCGGTGCCCGCGAACAGCACCGTGTGGTCGCCCACGATGTCGCCGCCGCGGATGGTGGCGAAGCCGATGGTGGACGGGTCGCGTTCGCCGGTGACGCCTTCGCGCGCGTAGACGGCGCAGTCGTCGAGCTTGCGCCCGAGTGCGTCGGCGATCACCTCGCCCATCCTGAGCGCCGTGCCCGAGGGCGCGTCGATCTTGTGCCGATGGTGCGCCTCGACGATCTCGATGTCGTAGCCGGTGGAGAGCGACTTCGCGGCCATCGCGAGCAGCTGGAGGGTGACGTTGATGCCGACGCCCGTGTTGGGTGCCATCACGATCGCGATGTGCCGGGCGGCATCGGCGATGGCGGCCTTCTGCGCCTCGTCGAAGCCGGTGGTGCCGATCACGAGCTGGACGCCAAGCGCGCGGCAGGCGGCGAGGTGCGCCATGGTCCCTTCGGGACGGGTGAAGTCGATCAGCACCTGCGAATCCGCCAGGCCGGCGCGAAGGTCGGAGACGACCTTCACGCCGCTCGTGAAGCCGAGGGCGGCGCCCGCGTCCTGGTTGATCGCGCTGGCGCCGGCGAGCGCGCCCGAGAGGCGGCAGTCGGGCGTGTGGCGCAATGCCTCGATCAGCATGCGGCCCATGCGGCCGGTGGCGCCCGCGACGGCGACGCGGCGCCCGGCGGAAGAATTGGTCGATGAATCAGTCACGTGTGGCGGCCCGGGAAGACATGCGGATGCAAGAACGAAGCGGGCGCGATTGTGCGCCGGGATGAGGCAGGGTCGGCAGGACCATCGTGGCCGCCACTGGCGCGAAAATCAGCTCCCGGCCGAATCAGGCCCTGCGCATGGACCACGCGCATCAGCCGTGCCCGTGAGGCGCCACAGAGACATCATGAAAATCCTCGACCATCCCGGCGTATTGGCGGCCATTGGAGCGGCGGCGCTCTTCGGTGCGGGCACCCCCGTCGCAAAGATCCTTCTCGCGCACGCGAGTCCCTGGCTGCTGGCCGGGGTGCTCTACCTGGGTTCCGGTGCCGGGCTGTGGGTCTGGCGCAAGCTTTCGGGCGCGCCGGCGGTGCAGCTCCGGCGGGCGGAGGTCGGCTGGCTTGCAGGTGCCGTGGCTGCCGGCGGCATGGCAGGTCCCCTGTTGCTCATGACCGGGCTCGCGGGCATGTCGGCGGCGGACGCTTCGCTGCTGCTGAACGCGGAGGGCGTATTCACCGCCCTGATTGCGTGGTTCGTATTCAAGGAAAACTTCGACCGGCGTATTGCCCTGGGGATGATCGCCATCGTGGCCGGCGCTGCCGTCCTCAGCTGGCCGGGCCGGGCGGGCGCGGGCGGCCTTTGGCCGTCGCTGGCCGTGCTGGGCGCGTGCCTGGCCTGGGCGCTGGATAACAATCTCACTCGCAAGGTGTCGGTCGCCGACGCGTCATTTATCGCCATGACCAAGGGCCTGGTGGCCGGCACGACGAACCTGGCGCTCGCGTTGGCCACGGGCGCGAGTTGGCCGCCGGTCATCGTGGTTGCCGGGGCCGGTCTTCTGGGCTTGCTGAGCTACGGGATCAGCCTCGTGCTTTTCGTCGTGGCGTTGCGGCACCTGGGGACTGCTCGCACGGGCGCCTATTTTTCAGTCGCGCCGTTCTTCGGCGCCGTCCTCGCCGTCGGGCTGCTGGGAGAGGCGCTGACGCTCCAGCTTGTTCTGGCAGGCGTCCTGATGGCCGTCGGCGTGTGGCTGCACCTGACCGAGCGGCACCGCCACCTGCATACGCACGAGCCGCTCGAACACAGCCATGAGCACGAACATGACGAGCATCACCGGCATGCGCACACCGACGGATCGCCCGACGCGGTCAGGCACGCGCATTGGCATCGCCACCAGCCCTTGACGCACGAACACGAGCACTATCCGGACATCCACCACCAGCACCCGCATCCGCATTGAGGGTCGAGGGCAATGGATGCCCGATGACCCGGTCGTGGATCCGGCACGCATGCTCTTCGCCCGGGAGGAGATGATTCGTAGCAGACATCACATCATGCGATACTTGCTACATGATCGACTGGCTGGTCCTCACCGCGACGCTACCGACCTCGCCAAGCGCCCTGCGCGTGCGCCTATGGCGTTCGCTCAAGGCCGCGGGCTGCGGAACGCTGCGCGACGGGGTCTACATCCTCCCGTCGACCGCGCCATCCGCCGGCGACTTGTGGGCCATCGGGAAGGCCATCCAGGAAGGCGGCGCCGACGCCCACATGCTGACGCTCAAGGCCCGGGATGCGGCGCAGGAGAAGACCTTCCTGGCGCTGTTCGACAGGTCCGCGCAGTACGCGGATTTCGCCCAATCGCTGAAGCAGGTCCGCAAGTCGATCAGGTCCGCTGGCGAGGCCGACTTGCGCAAGGCGCTGCACGGCCTGGACCAGCAACTCCTGGCCGTCCGGGCCACGGACTTCTTCCCGGCCAAGCCCGCCGCCGATGCGGTGGCGGGCCTCGAGACGCTTCGAGCCGAGATCGAGCGCAAGCTCTCCCCCGGCGAACCGACGCCGACGGCGGGGGCGATCGAAAGGCTGCCGCTGGAATCCTTTCAAGGCAGAACCTGGGCCACGCGCAAGCGCCCCTGGGTGGACCGGCTCGCCACCGCCTGGCTGATTCGACGCTTTGTCGACCCGTCGGCGCGATTCCTCTGGCTGGCCGACTCGCGCAAGTGTCCGAAGAACGCGCTCGGATTCGATTTCGACGGCGCCAGGTTCACGCACGTGGGCGACAAGGTGTCCTTCGAGGTCGTGGCATCCGCCTTCGGTCTGGACGGCGATCCGGCCATCCGGCGCCTCGGGGAGCTGGTGCACTACATCGATGTGGGAGGCATCCCGGTGGATGAAGCCATCGGCGTGGAGACCCTGGTCCGCGGCCTCCAGTCCCAATACAAGGACGACGACGCATTGCTCGCCGCCTCCTTGACCCTTTTCGACACTCTCCATGCCGCCTTGCGGACCCAACCATGAGCAACGACGACACACGACCCGAAGCGCTGACCTTCGGCCAGGCATTCGCCTACTGGCTGAAGCTGGGATTCATCAGCTTCGGAGGACCGGCGGGGCAGATAGCGATCATGCACCAGGAGCTTGTCGAGCGGCGCCGCTGGATCTCGGAGAGCCGCTTCCTCCACGCCCTCAACTACTGCATGGTGCTGCCCGGGCCGGAGGCGCAACAGCTGGCGACCTACATCGGCTGGCTCATGCACCGGACCTGGGGCGGCATCATCGCCGGCGGGCTCTTCGTGCTGCCTTCGCTGTTCATCCTCATCGCGCTGTCGTGGGTCTACATGGCGTTCGGCCACGTGCCCGCCATCGCCGGGATGCTCCATGGCATCAAGCCCGCGGTGACGGCCATCGTCGTGTTCGCCGCCTATCGCATCGGGTCGCGTGCGTTGAAGAACGCCTGGCTATGGGGAATCGCCTTCGCGGCATTCGTCGCCATCTTCGCCCTCGACCTGCCGTTTCCGCTCATCGTCCTGGCCGCCGGAATCATCGGGTTCCTCGGCGGTCGGTATGCACCCGACAAGTTCGCTCCGGGTGGCGGCCATGCCGATGCCGCCAAATCGCCGGGCGCGTCCTGGATCGACGACGCAAGCCCGATTCCTCCTCACGCCCGCTTCACATGGGCTCGATTCTGGCGAGTCGTGCTGGTCGCCGTGGGCCTGTGGGCCGTCGCCATCGGGGCCTTGGCGCTGATCTATGGATGGCACGCGGTCCTCACGCAGATGGCCTGGTTCTTCACCAAGGCGGCGCTGCTGACCTTCGGCGGCGCCTATGCCGTGCTGCCCTATGTCTACCAGGGCGCGGTCGAGAACCAGCATTGGCTCAACCCCTCGCAGATGATCGACGGGCTGGCGCTCGGGGAGACCACCCCGGGGCCGCTCATCATGGTCGTTGCGTTCGTCGGGTTCGTGGGCGGCTGGACCCGGGAAATCTTCGGCTCCGATTCGCTGTTCCTGTCCGGCGCGGTCGCGGCCACGGTGGTGACCTTCTTCACCTTCCTGCCGTCCTTCTTCTTCATCTTCATCGGTGCGCCGTTCATCGAGTCGACGCACGGAAATCTCAAGTTCACGGCTCCGCTCACCGGCATCACGGCGGCGGTGGTGGGCGTCATCGTGAACCTGGCGGTGTTCTTCGCGTACCACGTGCTGTGGCCACAGGGACTCTCCGGTCGTTTCGACTGGGCATCGGCGCTGATCGGCGTCGTTGCGGCCGTGGCCCTGCTGCGCTTCAGGGTCGGTGTCATCCCGGTGGTCCTGGCTTCCGGGCTGGCCGGGCTGGCGCTGACCTTTCTGCGGCCATAGAAGGTGGAAGGCCATAGGAGGCCATGGAGGTGCATCATGAAATGGGTTACCCGCGAGCGGCCGAAGATCGACCGCATCGCCTGTCCCTGGCTCATCGCCCGGTTCATCGACGACGAGCCCGAGTTTCTGTACGTGCCCGCGTCGCAGGTGCTGAAGACGGCGGAGCAGGTTGGCGCCGTGCCCTACGACATCCCGGGGGTCGAGATGTCCCATGTGGGCGAGCGCTGCAGCTTCGACGCATTCCTGTCGAAGTACGGCCTGGCCGACCCGGCGCTCGTGCAGCTGGCCGCCATCGTCCGCGGGGCCGACACGTCGCGCCTGGATCTCACGCCCCAGTCGGCGGGCCTCTATGCGCTCTCGCTCGGCCTGTCCCGGACTTTCGCCGACGATCACGAGATGCTCAGGCACGGCATGGTGATGTATGACGCGCTGTATGCGTGGTGCAGGAGCTGCCAGGACGAGACGCACAACTGGCCGCCGACGATGTAAGCCCGCGCAGGTCCCCGGGACTGTCCACGCCTCAGAGGGGCGGACGGGCGAATCTCAGTCGCCGGTCGTCGGCGCCTGTGGATTGCGGGGCAGGGTGAGCGTGGCGACCAGGCCCCGGGGGTGCCCGTTGCGCAATTGCAGCCGGCCCTGGTGACGGCGTGCGACGTCGTGCGCGATGGACAGGCCCAGGCCCACACCTCCGTTGTTGCGGTTGCGCGAGCTTTCAAGCCGGTAGAAGGGCTCGAGCACTCGTTGGAGCTCGTCCTCGGGAATGCCCGCGCCTTCGTCGCTCACTTCGATGCGGAGGTGATCGGGATGGTCTTCCAGGCAGATGCGGGCCGCTCCGCCGTAGCGCACCGCATTCGCCACCAGGTTGTCGACGCAACGGCGAAGTGACGAGGCTTGCGCCTTGATCGGCGCCGCGTGGCCCGTCGAGCGCACATCATGTCCGCAAGCCTGCTGGTCATCGGCCAGGCTGCCCAGCAGGGAGGCCACGTCGAGCAGCACGAAGGGCTCGGGGTTCGCCGCGCCGCGCAGATAGTCCAGCGTCGCGGTGATCATGTCGTTCATCTCGACGATGTCCCGTCCGAACTGGTCCCGCTGAAGCGGGTTCCCCAGGGCTTCGGCGCGCAGCGCCAGGCGCGTCAAGGGCGTGCGCAGGTCGTGCGACACGGCCGCGACGAAGCGGTCGCGCTCGCTGAGCTGCTGGCGTATCTGGGCCTGCATCTGGTTGAAGACGCGGGTTGCCGCGCGGCACTCCTCGGTGCCGCCTTCGGCCATCGGCGGCCGGTGGATATCGAGCCCGATTTCGCGTGCCGCACCGGCGAGCTGCCTGATGGGCTGCGACACCCAGCGCGCACCGATCCACGCCGCCAGCATCAGTGCGGACAGCCGAATGCCGATGTCGAGCAGGAGCCCGGGATGCAGCAAGGGCGGCCGGCCATGCGGTGGATGCGGCGGGTGGCCGGGAGGCATCGGACGCAGTTCGAACATGAGCGTCAATGCCAGGACGTGGCTGGCCAGTACCGCCACGAAGAGCAACAGGGCCAGCCGGCCGAACAAGGTATCCGGCAGGAGACGAGCGAACAGGCGAGGCATCAGTTTCGCCAGGCCGGCTGGCCCTGCACCGATCGAACGTTGAACATGTAGCCCGCGCCCCGGACCGTCTTGATCATCTTCGGCTCGCGCGGATCGTCGGCCAACTTCTGGCGCAGGCGGGACACCAGCAGATCGATGCTGCGGTCGAACGAATCCATGGCGCGACCGCGTGCCTGCTCCATCAGCTGGTCGCGGCTGAACAGACGGCGCGGCGTCTGCAGGAAGGTGAACAGCAGCCGGAACTCGGCATTCGACAAGGCCACCATCACCCCCTCCGGCGACACGAGGCATCGGTCGTCGCGGTGCAGCTCCCAGCCATCGAATCGGACGACGTCCCCGCGGATCTGCTGGCTCCCCTCGTCCTGCGTCCCGGCCGCGCGCCGCAGCACGGTGCGGATGCGCGCCACCAGCTCGCGCGGCTCGAAGGGCTTGCTCACGTAGTCGTCAGCCCCGGACTCCAGCCCGAGTACACGGTCATACGGATGGGAGCGGGCGGTCAGCATGATGATCGGGACATGCGAATGCCGGCGCATCTCGCGCGCCAGCACCAGGCCATCGGTGCCCGGCAGCATCAGGTCGAGCACCATCAGATCGATGGGATGGGCCGACAGCTGTTCGCGCATGCTCGCATCGTCGCCGGCCACATGGGCCTCGAAGCCGAAACGGGCCAGGTATTCGCGCAACAACCCGGTGATGCCCTCGTCATCGTCGACGATCAGTATCTGCGGGACGGAACTGCTCGGTCTGCTCATGGAGTCCTGCAGTCTAGTCAGGGCCCACCGGACTCGAAAGCGCAAGCAAGCGGGTCAATGCCCGCTTGTTCAGGCACTTGCGCGGCCTTTCGTATCGGCCTTGGTACAAAGACGACAAACGCCGGTTACCGGCGCTCTCAAGAATGGTCCGGTCGCTGCTCGTTGATCCAATGGGCGCGACGTTTCACACGACACACGACCATCAACGACGAGAGTAAATACGATGAGCACTATCAGCGGGATCAGCAGCGCCAGCAGCGCCTGGTCCGACATGAGCGCCATGCGCGCACAAATGAAGGAACGCATGTTCGCCAAGGTCGACAAGGACGGCAGTGGAGGCGTTGACAAGACGGAACTCCAGGGGCTGCTCGACGACGTGGCGAAGAAGACCGGCGTCACCAACAGCAGCACCACCACCGACCAGATGTTCAGCAAGCTGGACACCAACGGCGATGGCAGCCTGTCCAGCGACGAGCTGGACAAGGGCATGAAGGACATCCTGCCGCCGCCACCCGCTGGCGGTGGTTTCACCAAGGCGCAAGGTGACAGTGGAGCCAGCGGCAGTGCAGGACAGGATGACCTGTTCGGAAAGGTCGACACCGACGGGGACGGCCTGGTGAGCAAGGTGGAGATGCAGATCTTCATGGCGAAGATGGCGTCCGCCGGCGGCTCGGACAGCGCGTCCTCCACCGGTACTGCCTCTTCATCCTCGTCCTCCACCGACACGAGCTCCACGAGCTCCACCTCCGCCGGCAGCAGCGACAGCTTCGCCAGCCTCGACACCAATGGCGACGACAGCCTGAGCAAGGCGGAGTTCGAGGCAGGGCGCCCCGGTGGCGGCGGCCGGCCTCAGGGCGCGGGCGGCATGCCGCCGCCGCCTCCTGCCGGTGGCGGCGGGGCCGGAGGCAGCAGCAGTACGACCAGCAGCAGCACCACCTACGACCCGCTGGATACGAACAAGGACGGCGTCGTGTCCATCCAGGAGCGCCTTGCCGGCGCGTCGTCGACCGACGCGGCCCAATCCTTGTTCAAGGCGATCGACACGGACGGCGACAGCAAGATCAGCACCAGCGAGGCCGATGCCTTCGTGAAGCAGCTCACCTCGGCCGCCGACTCCACGACGACTCAGTCCGCGCAGGACACGGGAACCAATTCCGGCTCCGGCTCCGGTTCCGGCGCGCAATCGACCCGGGACTTCGCCCTTGGCGAGCTGGCGAGGCGGGTCTATGAGCAGATTGCCAGTGGGAAGGTGCAATCGAGCAAGGGCTCGACGCTCAGCACCGTGGCCTGACCGGCGGAAAGGGTGCGACGGCCGAGCTGCGCAGCCTTCCGACCCTGGCTTCCGCGGGCCGCGCCTCGCAAGGGGCGCAGCCCTTGCTGGCGCGCCGCGCATCACAGTGTCAAACGCAGCGGCGAGAATTCACCGCATGGATGAAATCATCGGGCTCTTTCCCACTCCGTTCATGCGCGTGCCGGCGGCGCTCGGCCCCGATCTGGTGGACGGCCTGGTCCGGCACTTCGCGGCGGCGGCCCTGCGTTCCAACAATTCCTCGCCCAACCTGTCGCATACCGAAATGCTCCAGCCCGGAGACAGTCCGCTGCTGGTCGAGTGTGCGAGCCTGATCACGCCCAAGCTCGTCGAATTCGGAGCGCTGCTCTTCGGGGAGCGGATCGGGTGGTCCATCAAGGAGATGTGGGTGAACGTGCTGAACACCGGTGGCCGCCAGGCCATGCACAACCATGCGAACAGTTTCGTGTCGGGTGTGGTGTATCTGACGGCGACCCATCCCGAGGCGCAGACCGTCTTCATGAAGTCTCCCGGCGGCTCGGACTTCGCCTTCAGGAACGACCACCCGCAGACGACGCCAGGGCCGTACAGCGCGGACAAGTGGGTCAGCCCGGCGCCGCAGCCCGGCGACCTCGTGCTCTTCCCAAGCTATCTCATGCACGCGGTGCCACCCAATCCAGGGGAGCAGCGCATCACGATGGCCTTCAATGCCATTCCCGCGCGACTGGATTCCTGGGGCTACAAGATCACCTTTGCCGGCTGAGCCCGCTGTCTTCAAACTGACAGACTTCCGGGCTAGGCTGGCTGCTTGTCCGCCATCCCGCTCAGCCAGCACCGCGTCCATCCACATGGCACCCGCCACCGAGCCGCTTACGGCCTGATGGCGGCGTCCGGCTTCGCCGGGCTCGGTTATCAGATCGTCTGGACGCAGCAGTGCGCGTTGTGGCTGGGTCACGAGTCGGCCGCTGTCCTGGCGGTCGTCGCCGCCTTCTTCGGAGGCCTGGCCGTGGGTGCGCTGGTCTTCGGCCCCCGGATCCATCGCAGCCGCCATCCCTGGCGCTGGTATGCGGCATGCGAAGCGACGATGGCGATCTGGAGCGTCTCGCTGGCGCTGCTTCTGGCGCCGGTCAGCAACGGCCTGCTCGATCTCACCGGCATTCAGCCCTCGCCCGCCTGGCAATGGGCGGTGGCCTTCTTCGGAACCTTCTTCGTGCTGCTGCCCGCAACGGCAGCGATGGGCGCGACGCTGCCGGCGATGGAGCGGGTGACGGCGCACCTGGGCCGCGCAGGCGGGTCTGTCGCCGGTCTCTACGCGTGCAACACGCTGGGTGCGGTGGTCGGCGTGCTTGCCGCCGCCTTCTGGCTCGTGCCGGCATTCGGCCTGGCGCGTACCGCCGGCGTGTGTGCGGTGCTGAATGTGCTCTGTGCTGCTGCGGCGTTCGTCCTCTGGTCGAACGAACTCGACGCCGCCGACGCATCGCGGGCGTCACCCTCCGGCCCGCGCGAGCATGGGCCGCTGCTGCGGCTCTCGATCACCGGCTTGCTGGGCATCGGCTATGAGGTGCTGGTCGTGCGTGTGCTCAGCCAGGTGGCCGAAGACACGGTCTACACCTTCGCGATCCTGCTCGCGGTGTACCTGGTGGGCACGGCGCTGGGTGCCGCCGCCTATCAGCGCCGCGACGCGGATGGCCACAGTCCGGTGCAGCTTCGCGACCGCCTGCTGTGTCTGCAAGCGGCGACCTGCCTGCTGGGGACCGGCGCGCTGTGGGTGGCCGAAGATGTCAGGCACTTCGTGTCCGCGGCGCTCGGTCCGGGCATGGCTTCGGCGCTCTCGGCCGAGGCCGCGCTGGCGCTCATTGCATTCCTGCCGCCCACGATGGTGATGGGCGCGCTGTTCAGCCACCTCTGCATCGAGGCGCGATCGGCGGGTCACAGCCTCGGCCGGGCACTGGGCGTCAACACCCTGGGTGCCGCGGCAGCGCCCCTGTTGTTCGGGGTGCTGCTCGCGCCGGCCCTGGGGCCCAAGAACGCACTCGTGCTGCTCGGCGCAGCCTACCTGGCGATGACCCTGCCACGGATGTCGTCGACGCTCGCCTTCTGGATGGCCGCGGGTGCGGCGCTCGCGGTGGCGGCGTTCGCGCCGGCCCTGGCCTTCATCGACGTCCCGGAAGGCGGCCGCGTGCTCAGCTACCGCGACGGCGCGGCTGCGTCGGTGAGCGTCGTCGAGGACGCGGCGGGCGTGGTCCGCCTGCGTATCAACAACCGGCAGCAGGAGGGCAGCAGCGCCACCCTGCATGCCGATGCACGGCAGGCGCTGATTCCCTTGCTCCTGCATCCGGCGCCGAGGCGCGTCTTGTTCCTCGGCCTCGGAACCGGGGTGACGGCGAGCGCCGCGGCGAAGGATCCGACACTGCAGGTCGACGCGGTGGAACTGTTGCCGGAGGTCATTGCCGCCTCCGCCCACTTCACCGGATCTTCCGAAGGCGCTCCGCCCGAAGATCGTCCGCGGGTCATGGCCGCCGACGCACGCCGTTTCGCGAGAACAAGTCCGGATCGCTACGACGTGATCGTTGCCGACAACTACCATCCCGCACGCAGCGGCACCGGCTCCCTGTACACGGTCGAACATTTTCAGGCCGTGCGCGGCCTGCTCACGGCGCAGGGCGTGTTCTGCCAGTGGCTCCCCCTCCATCAGCTCGACCTCGATTCCCTGCGCAGCATCGTGCAGTCGTTCATTGCGGCGAATCCGCATGGATGGGCGACGCTCGCCACCAACAGCCTCCAGACCCCGGTGCTCGGACTCGTCGCGCGCAAGGATGCGGAGGGTTTCGATGGCGCGGGGCTGGTGCGGCGCCTGGCCGCCACGAGGCTGCCGCAGCGCCTGGCGGACTTCGGAATCGCGGACGAGTTCGGCCTTTTGGGCGGATTCGTCGCCGGCCCTTCGGCCTTGTCCCGCTTCGCCGGCAACGCGCCGCCCAACACCGACGACCGGCCTGTCGTCAGCTATCGGGCCCCTCGCATCACCTATGTGCCGGACTCGTTGCCGCAAGACAGGCTCCTTGCGCTGCTGCACGAACTGGCGCTCGAGCCGGCTGAACTGGTCGGCCCCGGCGCGGATGCCGCCTGGTCGCGCCGCCTGGCGGCGTACTGGCTTGCCCGCGACCGCTTTCTCGAAGCAGGGCGGGGCGTGCAGCCATCCGGCGATGTCCGGCGCATGCTGTCGCAAGTGCGCGAGCCGCTGCTGGCGGCACTGCGCACGAGCCCCGATTTCCGCCCGGCCTACGACCCCCTGATGCAGATGGCCGTCGCGCTGGCGCGTAGCGACAGTGCGGAGGCGCTTTCGCTCCTCACGCAGCTTGCGCAGGTGCAGCCGGCCAGGCCGGAGGCGGCGCAGGCCCTGGCCGCACTTCGCGCCGGGACGCCCTGACGACGTGGCGCCGTGGCGCGGCGTCGTCGACATCGACGTCGTCAGGATGTCACGGGGCCTCACTAGGGTTCGGGGCATCTTCAACCTCTTCGGCCGAAGCCCCGAACCATGGATCACATCATTCACCGCCGCGCTGCCCTCGGCACCGGCTTCGCACTGGTCGGCTCGCTGTTCCTCCCATCGGCGCGTGCCTGCGAGTTCTATAGCGACAACCTCACGATCATCCACCCCTGGACCCGGGCCTCGACGCAGGGCGCGACCTCGGCCGTTGTCAGCATGGGCTTCAAGGACGTCGTGCAGAGCGACCGGCTCATCGGCGCGACAACGGTGCTGGCCGAAGGCGCCGAACTGGGCGGGACAGGCGCGGCGGGACCTGTCGACTTTCTCATCCAGGAAGGCCAGACACCCGAGCTGAGCGAAGCCGGCGTGCATCTGCGCCTGACCGGCCTCAAGTCCCCCCTGGTCATGGGGCAGCAGTACCCGATGACGCTCGTGTTCGAGAAGACCGGGCCCATTCCGACCCAGCTCACCGTCGAGTACACGCGGTTCCGCTGACCGGCCGCCCGGGGCAGGGGAGGTCGATCGCTTCGGGTTCGCGACAGAAGAAAGAGAAAGTTGTCATTCCGCGGACATCGGGCGTCGCTACCTTACCGCCACCTGACTGCGCGATGCGTCTCAGCGCCGAACGGCTCACCCATCCCAACCCGGAGCACCTCGATGAAAATCGGAAACAGAAAAAGTCAAATCGCCCTGGCCACAGCGGCGGCAATCGGCGCCACCGCGTTGATCGTCGTACCCGGCATTGCCAGCGCGCGCGACGCGAAGTCCGGCACCTACGTGTCGGGCGACTTCCACAACCACACCACCTGCTCGGACGGTTCGATCTCGATGCAGAAGCTGGTCAAGAAGGCCACGGACACCGTCGACACGCCCTGGGGGCTCGACTGGTTCGTGCAGGCCGGCCACGGCGGCAACGGCAACCGCAACTGCACCCTGGCCGAAGACGAGAGCCTCGGCACGCCCGCCTATCCCTACACGGGCGCGCAGCCGACCACCACCTGGACCAACAGCATCGGCGCCGCGAACCTCAAGGGCCTGAACGGCGGCGTCGGCGGCAACGGCAACATGTGGCGCTGGCAGTCGATCCAGGAGTACCAGTACCCCTTGCTGGAGTACCTGGCGCGCCTCAAGGAGCTGCCGCTCTTCATCGGCGTCGAATCGGTGGTGGCCGGCCACGAGCATGCGTCCACCTCCGTCATCACGGGGCAGATGCCTGCGCCGGCGAAGGGCGCGAAGCTGCCCACGGCCCCGGGCTACACCCCGCTGGGCAATGCCACGGCCATGGCCCAGTGGGAGTACTGCTTCGACCGCAACGATGCAGACACCAGCCGGGGCAATCTCACCGTCGGCGGCAACGTCGGCAACAACTGGAACTGCTCGGTCACCGGCAGCCTGAACGCGGCGGATCCGAGCTGGAACGCCACGGCGCAGAAGCTCATGCCCGCCGGCGGCACCGGCACCGGCGACCGGGGCCACATGAAGACGGTCGAGGCCATCAAGTGGATGGCCGAGAACCATCGGATGGGCAGCTACTACGTCCCGGCCCACCTGGAGCGTGCCGGTCCCTTCAATCCGAACGGAAACAACGGCTACAACATCGAGCACCTGCGCAACTTCAACAACGCGGCGCCCAACACCGCCTTCGGCTTCGAAACCCAGCCGGGCCATGGCGCCTCCTCGGACCGCGGTGAATACTCTCCCAGGCGCAACAATATCGGCGGCGTGCTGGTCGACTCCGTGGGCGGAACCACCTATGGCGGCACCGGCGTCTATGGCGCGCAGGTCGGCGGCGTGTGGGACGCGCTGCTGGGCGAAGGCCGCAACTACTGGTTCTTCGCCAGTTCCGACTGGCACAACCGCGGCATCTTCGGTCCTGACGACCGCAGGTCCACGCAGGACTTCTTTCCCGGCGAGTACCAGCGCGACTTCGTGATGGTGCGCGACAACGACAGGGGCCGCGGGAGGGACGGCCGCCGCGGCGATGACGATCGCAGAGGCAGGGACGATCATGGCGGCAGGGACGATCGCGGCGGCAGGGACGACCTGACACCCCAGTCCATCGTGAACGGCCTGCGCAGCGGCAACAGCTTCACCGCCAGCGGCCAGCTGATTGATCGACTCGCATTCGTTGCATGCGCAACCTATCCGCACGGCAAGTCCTCGCCCGCGCAGGACGCCGCCGGCAACGGGGCCGTGGAGGCGATCGCGCTCACGGCCGCCCTGAAGAACACCGACGTCGATCACGAAGAGTGCGCGACGATGGGCGAAAAGCTGGTCGTGCGCCCCGGCGCGGACATCATCGTGTCCGTCGTCGCGCGCGATCCCGCCGGCACCAACTACTCGCCGTATTCGTTCCCCAATCCGTCGTTGGCGCAGATCGGCCTGAAGCAGCCGCTGAACCAGCCGGTGCTCGACCACATCGATGTCATCGGCGGCAAGGTCACGGGCTACAGGAATCCGAACGATCCGAACGGCTATGCGGGCGAATGGCCGCGCGACTGGCTGGCCAATCCGAACATGGCGAACGTTCCGCCGGCGGCCAAGAACACGAGCGCCGCGGTCATCAAGACCTTCAACGAGGCGAGCTGGAAGACCGTGGGTGGCGAGTACAGGAAGATGAGCTTCCGTCTGTCGGCGGTCAATGCCTCGCAGTACATCCGTCTGCGCGGCACCAACCTGCCGCCGAGCGTGCCGGGCGAAACCGATGCCAACGGCAATCCGCTGCCCGATCTCGCGACGAACGCCAGCAATCCGGCCAACCTGACCATCCCCTGCAATCACACGGACTGCCCGGCCCACCTGGCCGTGAAGAACGGCCAGAAGTACGTGAGCTACGACGTCGCCGCCTGGTCCGACCTGTGGTTCTACAGCAACCCGATCTACATCGAGGTCAAGGGTTCGACGATGGTCGCCGGGGTCAAGTAAGCCTCCTGCGATTCACGGAAGGTTCGGGCGCCGGCGGTTCCGCCGGCGCCTGTTTTTGATGGCGGTGGCCGAAGCGGATGCGAGGCCACCTCGACTCGAAGTTCAACTCAGATGTCCACACCCTCGCTCCATCCCGACGCTCAACCCGCGACAACTGCGGCACGCATGGCCTCGCTGCCGAACTGGCTGCGCGAACCGCTGCTGCACTTCGTCCTGCTCGGATGCCTTCTGTTCGCCATCGATCATTTCATCGTGAGCCGCAAGGACGATCCGCGCACCATCGTCGTGGGTGCCGAGGTGGACGCGGAAGCGAGGAAGCTGTTCGCCGCGTCGCGCGGACGCCAGCCCGATGCGGAGGAACTGAAGGCGCTGCGCGAGCGCTGGATCGACAACGAAGTGCTCTACCGCGAAGGATTGGCACTGCAGGTCGACCAGGGCGATCCGTCGATTCGGGAGCGGGTGATCTTCAAGGCCTTGAGCGTGGTCGATGCCAGCGTCAAGCTGCCACCCTTCGACGATGAACTGCTGCGGCGCTGGTTCGAGTCCAGGCGCGGCAAGTATGACGAGCCCATGCGCTTCGACTTCCAGGAGGCCGTTGTGTCCGGAGATGCCTCCGAGCCCGCGGTACGCGCCTTCGCCGAAGCCCTGAATGCCGGAACCCCGGGCGACGCCAAGGCGGGCCTGCGGGTCTTCAAGGGACGTCCTCGGGACAACCTGGTCCAGAGTTACGGTCCTGAATTCATCAAGGTCCTCGAACAGGCAACACCCGGCGAATGGCGAGCGCTGCCGACCCGGGAGGGCTTGCGGGCGATACGGCTCGACGCCATCACGCCGCCGAAGCCGGCCGACTTCGAGGCACTGCGCGGCGTGGTGCTGCAGGACTGGACCGATGCCACCCTGGCGGATCAGCGAACCGCGGCGGTCCGCGCGATGGGCAGGAAGTACACCGTGAAGATCGAAGGTGACACCAAGTGAAAGGCCTGCTGCGCAAACTGCTCTCCGTCGCGCTGCTGTTGCTGGCCGCCACGGCCGGGGCGCACGAGATGAGCATGGCCGAGATGGAGCTTCGCGAGATCTCGCGTGGCGAGTTCCTCTGGCAGTGGACCGCCAGCGGCAACCTGCCTGCGGGCCAGGACCTGACACCGGTGTGGCCGGACGGGTGTCGCGGCGATGCGAACACGGTGAGCTGCGGCAGCGCCGGGATGACCGGCGCGCTGTCCGTCGATGGCGTCGGCAAGCGCTACTCGGCGGCCATGGTCAAGGTCCTGTGGCTCGACGGGCAATCCCGCGTCTACACGCTGACCGCGGGCCAGCCCACCGTCCATCTCTACGGCTCCGCGGACGACAGGCGCGGTGCCGGGGAAATCGCATCGGCCTATACGGTGCTGGGCATCGAGCACATCCTGACGGGCTGGGATCACCTGATGTTCGTGATGGGCCTGCTGTTCCTGGTCGGATTCAACCGGCGCCTGCTCCTCACCATCACCGCGTTCACGGCCGCGCACAGCCTGACCCTGGCGAGCAGCGCGCTGGGTCTGCTGACCTTGAGGCCGCCTCCGGTGGAGGCCACCATCGCGCTCTCGATCATGCTGGTGGCCGGCGAGGCACTGCGCCAGCGCAACACGCTGGCACGGCGGTGGCCCGCGCTCGTCGCCTTCCTCTTCGGCCTGATCCACGGGCTCGGGTTCGCCGGTGCACTGAAGGAGATCGGGCTGCCCGACAACTATCTCTGGATCGCACTGCTGACCTTCAATGTGGGGGTCGAGTTCGGCCAGTTGATGGCTGTCGCGATGGCCTGGCTGGTCTACCGTGCCGTGCGGCAGATGCCCGTCGTGCATCGCGCACGCGTGGCAGCGCTCTACGGCATAGGCACCATGGCGGCGTATTGGTCGTGCGCGCGCATCCTGGCCATTCTGGGCTGAATCGCGCCGCTGCCGCCATGGGGGCGGGTTGACCTGCGTTGTTGACCGTGCGCCGATCGGGTAAGGTCCCTCGCGGTTCATCGACCGGAGAAAAAGGCCATGGCCCTGCTGCCCGGGATCGGCATTCGCAACCTCGACGATCTGGCGCGCTTCGAGGCAGAGATGACGCTCGAGGAGCGCCTGCCCGAGCGCAGCATCCTGGACGTGTTCATTGCCGGCGCGGCACGCCGGCCCGATCGCGCCGCGCTCACCATGCTGATGACCGGAGCACCCGACGAACAGCCCCGCCGCGTCAGCTACGGCGAACTGCTCGGCCTGGTGCGGCGTGCCGCCAACCTGTTCGCCTCGCTGGCCGGCCCGCGGCCCGGCGTCGCCTACATGCTGCCGAGCCTGGTCGAGACCCATGCAACGCTGTGGGGTGCCGAAACCGCCGGCCATGCGGTACCCATCAACTTCCTGCTTCAGCCGGAACACATCGCCGGGCTGCTGAAGGCTTCGGGCGCGCGCATCCTGGTCGCGCTGGGTCCGCATCCGGTGCTGGACATCTGGCAGAAGGCGCTTGCGCTGCGCGACCAGGTGCCTGGGCTGATGCTGCTGCGCGTGGCCCCGCCGGGCATGCCGGCCGAGGAGGGCGTGATCGATTTCAACGCGGCCTTGATGGCGCAACCCGACGACCGCCTGGTGTTCGGCGAAGCGGGCCGCGACAACGACGTGGCGGCCTACTTCCACACGGGCGGCACCACGGGCGTTCCCAAGCTGGTGACGCACACGCATCGCAGCCAGCTCGTGGCCGCGATGGGCGGCGCGGTGCTGGGGGACATGCGTCCCACGGACACGCTCACCGCCACGCTGCCGCTGTTCCACGTGGGCGGGACCATCTTCTGCGGCCTGAGCGCCTTCATGGCCGGTGTCGGCCTGCTGGTCATGTCGCCCTCCGGGCTGCGCAATCCGGCAATGGTGCAAGGCTTCTGGCGCCTGGCCGGCCAATACGGCGCCACGCTGGTGGGTGCGGTTCCGACGTCGATGGGCGCGGTTCTGGATGTACCGCTGGAGGGTGCCGACATCAGCGCCGTGCGCGCCGGCTTCTGCGGCGCCGCGTCGCTGCCGCTGGCCGTGGGAGAACGCTTCAGGCAGGTCACCGGCCGGGGCCTGTTCGAGGTCTACGGCATGACCGAGGCCTCGGGCCTGATCGCCATCGACCCGGTGGCGGGGTCTGGCGGAGTCGGCTCGGTCGGATGGGCCTTGCCCTACACGCAGGTGGAGGTGCGCCGGCTCGAGGCCAACGGCCGCCTGGGGCCGGCTTGCGAGACCGGCGAGATCGGCGTCATCGCCATTCGCGGCCCCCATGTGTCGCCCGGCTATCGCAACCCGGAACATGACATCGGCGTCTTCGAAGAGGGCATGCTCAACAGCGGCGACCTGGGCTACACCGACGAGCAGGGCCGCATCCGCATCGCCGGCCGCGCCAAGGACCTGATCATCCGCAGCGGCCACAACATCGACCCCCTGATGATCGAGAACGCCATGGCCACGCATCCGGCAGTCGCGCTGGCCGCGGCGGTGGGCATGCCCGACGCCTATGCCGGCGAACTGCCTGTCTGCTATGTGGCGCTGAGGCCCGGTGCCACCGTCACGGAGGACGAGCTTCATGAACATGCGCAGCGGACCATCGGCGAGCGCCCCGCGTGGCCGAAGCAGATCCACATCGTCGAGGCGATCCCGCTCACCTCGGTGGGCAAGATCTACAAGCCGCAGTTGCGCTGCGATGCCGCGGCGCGGCTGGTCACGCGGGTCGTCCGCGACCAGTTCGGTCTGCCCGAGGCGCAGGTGCAGGTCCGCGAGGGCGGCCGCCGGGGCATGAGCATCAGCGTGACCTTGCCGGAGGCCGCTCGACATTCCGTGCCGGCCGTCGAGCAGGCACTGGCGACCTACTTGTTCGAGGCGCGGGTGGCGGCGGGCTGAGCCTCGGCTGGCGACTACTGCGCCTTCCTGGCGTATGCGCTGCACCAGCCCTTCGCGGAAACGGTCTTGCCCGGGAACAGCGGGCAGGGGCCCGCCGCGTCGCCGTCCTTGCCCTGATAAAGCTGGCAGGTCGCGCACTCCTGGCCGGCCGCGTACTTCGGGAATTTGCCCTTGTCCACCTTCGTCGCATCGGGCACGTAGCCCAGCGCGACAGCCTGCGGGTCCTTGGGATCGACATCCGCCGCGAAGGCGAGCCGGGCGCCGAGCAGTGCGACTCCGGCAACGGGAACGATCTGGATGAACGAACGACGTGTGGTCATGGTGATGCCGTCCTTGCAGATGGATATCGCACGGGCCAGGCTGCTGCCGCGCAGGTGGCCCGCCAGCAATGGCCTGTTGCCGGCTCTTTCAGCGCTTGCCTGACTTGAGCGATTCCTTGGCGTCCCCATAGGCCTTCTGGGCCTCTCCTTCGACCTGCTTCACCAGGCCCTTGGCTTGCTGCTTCTTGTTGCCCACCAGCTTGCCCGCAGCTTCCTGCACGACGCCCACGGCTTCCTTGGTGGCGCCCTTGACTTGATCCTTGTTGATCATCTCCAACTCCTGGTGAATTCGACTGGGAAGGTCCAGGCCATGCCTGGCGTGACGGGCTCGCCGAACTGTTCGCCTCAAGCCCGTGGTCGGCGCTTCGTGTCTGATTGCCCACCAGAGATCACGATACGCAGCCCTGCCCGGGCGTCAGTAGGCCAGCCCCCACAAGACGTGTCAGCGAGATGGAGCAGACAAGGCCCACGTCGACTCGGATGGCGTTCGGTGACGCGGGCGAAGGTGCAGCTCGCACACTGAATGAATGGAGGCGAGTCTTCCTTCGCCTTGTCGGGCAGCCATGGCTTTCAGTAGCCAAAGGTGTGATTGCGACGGGCCTCGTCGCGCCGCCGTTCCTCGCGCACGGCATCGCAGCGAGGACTGCGTTGGTATTTGGCCTTGTCACATTGAGTCGCTTCGCATCGGGCTGCCGCAATGAAGTTGAGCCCGACGCACATCTCGCGCGGGTTTGCGGCTGCAGCCACGGTCGTCCTGCGCGTCGAAGGCGGCTGGGGTTGCTGCCGTCTTCCGGTCATGGGCGTCGGCGAGGGAAAGATGCGTTCGAGCGAAGGTGCGGCCTCATCTCCCATCGCAGGCTCCGCGGATGCGCGCGGCTCCAGATCTTCTTGAGGCAACACCGGGGTGGCCTTTGGCGGGCCGGTTCCGCGACCGGCTTCGGCAGCGGTGCGAACGCCACGCGTTTCGACGAATGCCGATGCTGATGTGCTGCTTGAAGACAGCATTGTCGGCCTGCGAGTGACGTACGTGTACCACGCGGAAAAGGTGATCGCGACGACGAGGGCGAACGCGCCGGCACCGATCCAGAAGGTCGGCGTATCCAGAAGCAGTGCCTGACGCTCGTTGTCGTCCACCAGCTGCGGGGACTTGGGCCGAACTCTGCTGCGATGGTCGGGCCACATTCCATCGAGTGCAGACCTTCCGGTCGGCACAAAGGCTTGCAGCTTTCCGGCACAACCGCAGCAGAACATGGCCCTGTCATGGTTCTCGGCTTTGCAATTGGCACATATGACGGGCATTGCGTGCACCTCCATGGACCAAGGGCCTTGACGTTCTCATGATTCGGGGCTTTCGTCTGCCAGTCGCCGCCTACTTCTTCCGGCCTCGCCGAGCGCTTGCTTGAGCACTTCGATTGGCGCGCGGTGCGGAGTTCCGATGGCGCGTTGCCGCTGCCGTGCTCCGTTCCGAGTCGACCTTTGAGGGCGCATTCCACCGATCAGCGATTCCCTTTCATTCCGGATTCGCGCGAAGCCAGTCTTCCACGCATGCTTCGAACAGATCGATGTTTTCCTGAACCTCGGCGCGCAGAAACCGTCGCGCGCCAGCCTGGGCATTTGCGTCGGCCGCAAACCATGCTTCTCGCGCAACGTCGGACGCCGGCGGCTTCGAGGCCTCCCACACGAGCGCAAAGATCGAAAGGGTCTCCTCAGGCGGCAAATCGGCCCAGATCATCCCGATACTGGAGAGCTTGTCTCTGCGCTCACTCAATTCGATGCCGGTACGGACGGTCCGGCCCTCGACGACGATCACCGCGCTCAGGCCGCCGGCCATCATCACGCGCAGGAGTTCGCCGGGCTCGGCACGGCGAATCCACTCGTCCGCTCGTCGAGCCAACTGGGCCGCGATGTTCACTTTGTCGCGAGACCTTTGTTGCGGGGCGTTGCTGCCTGCCAGGGACTCAGCCATCTTCGTGGTGCCATGCGTCGACCGGCACGCCAGCGCTATTCAACCGACGCAGTGTGACTGCGATGTGCCTGCGTGTCGGCACTCATCGAGTGTCTGGGGATTGCCCGGGCGTCGGTCAAAGCTGGATCACCGGACCAGCACTGCACGGATGTTCTGCGCGGCGATGGTGTGGTCTGCATCGGTCGAGTAGAGATCGCTGACCGACGCACAGAGCTCGACCACCGCCATCGTGTAATTCCAGAGGTTGCTGCCCATCGTGCTTTCGGCGGCTGCCAGAAGGCTGTGCTTTTGAGCGAGGGCCGCGAACAGCGCCTCAGGATCCAACTGGTCGAGATCCGCTCCGACCGGGTCACGGTCTTCGCCTTCGGGAACAGAGTCACTGTGGTGCATGGTGCGCTCCTATGGAGTCATCCGATGGACTCATTCGTTGCGGAGCTTAACGTCTTTCGTTCGCCAGAAGCTAATAACCGGGCGGCCATCGATGAAACAGGTCGTGCGTCGTGGAAGTCGCGGCGAAGCCTCGGTCGACTCTTCTTGCAGGTGACCTTTTAAGACTTTAGGATTGCACGGCTCGACATCCGTCCGTTTGGCTGGCTTCTGTTTCGACAATGCCTGAAAGGCTGCAGATGATCTCGATCGCTGTCTCTTCGCCTGGCACGCCTGTTCGGTCTCCGCGACCCTGAGTCGAGCGCGTCAAGTGATGGAGGCCAACCCGGACATCCCCGCTCGATTTCGCGTCGACATCAACGGACTTCGAGCCTGGGCGGTGGTGGCGGTCGTGCTCTTCCACTTTGGAGTCCCGGGTTTTCGAGGCGGCTTTGTCGGCGTTGACGTCTTCTTCGTCATCTCCGGATTCCTCATGACGAGGATCGTGTTGACGGGGCTCGAGCGGTCGGGCGTCGGTGGGTTCTCCTTGACGGCGTTCTATCTATCGCGAGCGCGGCGAATCCTGCCGGCCCTGATCGCGCTGTGCATCGCGCTGCTCGTCCTGGGGTGGTTTGCGCTGACCACGATCGACTACGCGATGCTGAGCAAGCATGCGGCGTTCACCATCGCGTTTCTTTCCAATGTGCAGTTCTGGCGCGAGGCCGGTTACTTCGATCTTTCGTCGAACGAGAAGTGGCTCCTGCATACCTGGTCGCTCGCGGTCGAATGGCAGTTCTATCTGCTGCTGCCGCTTCTGTTGCTGACAGGATGGAAGATCCGGCCGGGTCGCGCGACCTTCACGCTCCTGGTGGCGGCGGGCTTCGCTGCCTCGCTCATATGGGCCTGGCGAGCGCTGATGCTGCATGACCTGTCGTCTGCGTTCTACCTGCTGCCCAGTCGAGCGTGGGAGCTGTTGGCCGGCGGCCTCGTGCTGCTGCTGCCGGGGCCTGGGCCTCACGTCAGCGGGCGACTGCGCATCGCGCTGGAGATCGCGGGTCTGGGTCTGGTGGTGCTCGCGTGCGTGCTGCTGGACCCCGCTTCGGAGTTGACGGGTTGGCTCGCGCCGCTCCCGGTTGCCGGCGCTGCGCTGGTGCTCTGGACTGCGCGCACCGATTCGCCATGGACCGGACATGCTCTGGCGCAATGGCTGGGGACACGCTCCTACTCGCTCTACCTGTGGCACTGGCCGATCGCCGTGGCGCTGCTCTATCTGGGCGTCCAGAACGATGTCGTTGCAATCACGGCCTCGCTGGCCCTGACGGTGCTGCTCGGCGATCTGTCGTACCGATGGGTGGAGACACCGACGCGGCTCGGCTTCGGACAGTTGTCTGCGCGCGTGAGCGCGGCAACCTTGGTCACGCTGTCCATGGGCGTGGCAGCCGCGAGCAGTTGGGTTTGGTCCAGGGATGGAGTGCCCGGGCGTCTTTCAAGCCGGATCGACGCCATTGCCGCGGAGTCCACCAACTTGAAGCCGAGACATGCGGCGTGCTTCGCGACGCACGGGACGGAGTCGCCATCGTGCATGTACGGCGGAAGCCGATTGCGAGCCATTCTGCTGGGTGACAGCCACGCCGACGCGGTCACCACCGCCCTGGCCGCTGCCGCGCCTCGGCAAGGGGACGGCATCATGGACTGGAGCTATATCGGATGCCCGACGATCCTTGGTGTCAGGAACATACCGGGCAAGTTCGCGGCCGGGGAAGACTGCGGCGGCTTCCTTCGCTGGGCCATGCGAGAGCTTGCCCTGGTGCCGAGGTCGGTGCCTGTGGTGGTGGTGAATCGCAGCACGATGTATGTCATCGGACACAACGAGATCTGGAAGAACGATGCCGACAGTCCCATGGTGTATTTCAGCCGGCCGTACCGCCATTCGGACGCGGCGTTTCTGCGCGAGTTCGCGCAACGCCTGACCGACACGGCCTGCGAGTTGGCCAAGGATCGCCGCGTGTACCTGATGCGCCCGATTCCGGAGATGGGCATCGATGTGCCGCGCGCGGTGGCGCGCTCCATGGCGCTGGGGGAGGCCAAGGACATCTTTGTGTCCCTGCAGGCCTACCATCAGCGGCACGCCGTCGTCTGGGCAGCGCAGGACGCCGCGCGCGACCGCTGCGGCGTCAGAATCCTCGATCCGCTGCCCTACCTGTGCCGCGACGGGCGCTGCGACGCCATGCGGGACGGTCTGCCGATCTACTACGACGACAACCACCTGAGTGAATACGGCAACAGATTGCTGGTGCCCATGTTCGCCGAGGTCTTCGAACCCGAAGCTGCTCCAGACTCCCCGGATCGCGCGGGCCAGGAAGTACGCCCCATCGGCGTCGCAGCCCCTTCGTCGCTTCTGTCGCGCTAGACGCCGGACTTCCCCGGATGTGCGGGTGCCTCTTCCCTGGCCCCGGCCGACCGCTTGAGCACCCAGACGCCGGCCGGCGGCGCATTGCGCCATACCGAGCACGCCTTGTGCCACCGGAAATCGCCGTGTGCCTTGAAGGGCGCGCGGGGATGGTAGGTGAACTGCACGAGCCGGGAGCCCGGGTTGGCGCGCAGGAATCGTTCGACGCTGGCCACGGTGCGCTCGCGCATGTCTTTCGGGAGCGATCGAAAAGGCAGGCTGGACACCACCGCGGCGGGCTCGGGGAAGACGAGCCCGTCCAGCACCTCGTGAGCCGGCGCCTGGCGCACGTCCAGTCCGGAAAACCGCTTCCTCAGCTGATGGGCCAGCGTTGGCTGCAGCTCGACGGCCACCAGTGACGCCTGCGGCAAGGACCTGAGCAGCTCTTGCGTCACCGGACCCGTTCCGGCGCCCAGCTCGACGACATGACGCACCGATCCCGTCGCCTGGACCATGGCCAGGGCCAGACGCCTGGATGAGGGCGCGACCGCACCGGTCAGGGAGGGCCTTTTCAGAAGGTGTATCCAGAGTGCCGACATTCCCATACGCCAGGTCAGGGCCGCCAGGGGTCCGGCGTCCGGGGTCATTTCAGCCCGAGACTACTACCGATGGCGATCAACAGCGCAAGCGACAGCAGCGTGGTCACGAATCGCGCCGCCATGAAGCCGTTCAAGGAATCGGCGACGCATTGCAAGGTGAACAATCGGCCGTTCGATGCCCGGCACAAACTCAGGTGCTCACCCAAAGCCGACAGTTCCATCGGTGATGTGTCCGCATGGTTCCCGCACGAGCTGGTGTCCCAGCAGGGCGCGGCGATGAAAGAAGGCGGAGGTGGCATCAGGAGCTTCCTCTTCACAGGCGCCCCATCAACACCACCACGAGCACGATGACGACGACCAGTCCCAGACCGCCAGCGGGCCCGTATCCCCAACCGCTGCTATGCGGCCACGCGGGAAATACGCCGATCAACATCAGGATCAGAACAATCAACAAGATGGTGCCAAGGCTCATACGGTTCTCCTCTCAGAAAATAATCAGTTCGACCACACTGGACCTACCGTCTGAGATCAAGCGGGAAGAAGAGGCTGATGCCTGGCGATTGCCTTGGCTCGTAGTAGACGGGCGGCGGGACGTAGATGGGCTCGGCGTATTGGTAGTAGGGCCCAGGGCGATACCCGGGACGGTACTCAGGCTGATACCCGGACTGGTATCCATGGCGATTCCCATGCCACGCGTGCTGGCCGTGGTCGCCGCCCGGCGCACCTCGACCATATTCGTTGCCGCGTTGAGCGAACGCGGGCGAGATGGATGCACCGCCAATCAGCGTGGCAATGGCGAGCGCCATCGCGACCTTGCGACCCGTTGGCCTGAAATATCTGGACTGCATTGAGGGGCTCATGGCGGCCACTCCTTTCCGGGATGTTGGGTGCGATCGCGAGCCTTCGGGGAGATTTCCCGATCCCCTCGTGCCCATGCTGATGGTCACTTGGCGGCCGGCGTCTTGCGGTGATGTTCACGGCCACCGTGGCTGAACAGAGCATCCGCCTGCTTTTTCTGGGCGTCCGACATACCGGAATAGAGGTCGGCAAACACCGGGGTAAGTTTCTTGATTCCGCTGGCGTGGGCATCGGCAATCTCGCCGTAGGACTTCAGATCGTCGACAGCGGTCATGTCCTTGGCATGCTCGACCCGTGCCTGGGTGAGGGTGTCCATCGTTTTCGCGTCGTCGCGCATGGCGTTGGCCACTTTTGCCCACTGCTCTTCCTGAGCCGCGGTGATCTTGAGCTTCGTGTGCATGTCCTTGATGCGCAGTTCGGTGCGATCTTCGTGAGCATCACGGTCGGCGGCGAATAGAACCCCCGGCTCGATCGCCAGGGTCGCGACCAAGGCTGCCGCCGCGATAAGGCGGGCACTCGAGCAATCGAATCTCTTGCCACTCAGTTTCATGTTCATTCTCCAGATGGGTTGAAGTCGTTGCGCCTCCGCACTTCCGTAACGGGTGACACGCAGCCGACTCGGGCCGTGTCTCACTTTGATCCGATGCACGCTCTCCGTCTGTTCGGTACCGCGCATAGCGAGCGCCAGAGGTGGAACGCCTCCTTGTTCGCTTTGGATCCTCTGCGCTGCCGGAATTGCCCAGCTTGGTCTTCGCCGCGAATGTGCTCTAGGGAGCGGTAGCGTACAGACTGGTATTGCCTTGGTGACGGATGCTCTCGACTTTCGCGCACCGAGACCGGCGTCCAAAGCGCCCGGTTCCCTCGGGTGCGCGGCCGATGCGGGGCGTTACCACGCGCAGGAGCGAGCGATGCCTATGCGACTACTTGAGCGTCTCTGTTGCGCTTACCTCCCGATGAACCTCGACGAGGACGAAGATATCGAGAAATGCAGGGTTCTTCGTGCTGACAGGCTGATAGAGGCGGATATCCCAGCCGTCTCGAATCAGCAAGGTCGAAGCGCGTATGCGGGACACGCGATAGTGACGTGCGTCACCGCGAGCGGACGGGCAGCAGCGGGAATGCGTATCCATGCGTCAGTGAGATCGGCAGACTACTTTCCTCGCCCGATGAGTTCGACGGTCCCGGCCCAGGTGATTTACGCGACCGAGCCGATCGCCGTGGCCGCAAACAGATAAGCGGCCACGCGTCGACTGGCCCGCTTCACGGCAATTGCAAGACGCCTGCCTGGCCTGCGTCGCCATGGCGCTCGTTTGTGCGCCGCCGCAAAGCACAAGCGGCGCGGCGCGCACGGCACCTCAAGCCGTCGTGAAAGCTGCCCACCATGGACCGGCTTGTGCGATGGCGAACATAGAGGCCATGCGCAGTTCCCCTGGCGCCCTATACTGCCAAAGCCTCTTCGCATGAGCGCAGGCCCCGAGTTATCCTGGAGGCCACCCGTGGAGGAAGTGATGGCAGATGCACCTGAACCGAGAGCGAACAAGCTGCTTTCGGTGCTTCCCGATGCCGAATGGCAACGCTGGCTCCCGCAGCTGGAAGCGGTCGAGATGCCTCTGGGGCAGGTGCTCTACGAGTCCGGCAGCACGCTGAGCCACGTCTACTTTCCAACCACCGCCATCGTTTCCTTGCTGTACGTGATGAAGGACGGCGCGTCCGCGGAGATCGCCGTGGTCGGCAACGATGGCATCGTGGGCATCTCTATCTTCATGGGCGGCGAGTCCACCCCCAGCCGAGCGGTCGTGCAAAGCGCCGGCAAGGGCTTCCGGCTCAACGCTCAGGTGGTCAAGGAGGAATTCAACCGGGGTGGACCGGTCCTGCACCTGCTCCTGCGATATACCCAGGCGCTGATCACGCAGATGGCGCAAACGGCGGTCTGCAACCGGCACCATTCGCTCGACCAGCAACTGTGCCGTTGGCTGCTTCTGAGCCTGGATCGGCTGCAGGGCAACGAACTGGTGATGACCCAGGAACTGATCGCCAACATGCTCGGCGTGCGTCGCGAAGGCGTGACCGAAAGCGCGCTCAAGCTCCAGAGGGCCGGCCTGATCAGTTACTCGCGCGGACGCATTTCGGTGCTGAACCGTCAAGGGCTCGAGCAGCGGTCATGCGAGTGCTACGCGGTGGTCAAGAAGGAATACGACAGGCTCCTTCCGAAACAGATCGCGATCTAGAAAGAAGCCCTTGCACGCGTCGACGCGGGCCGCCTGAACTTCACTTGCAGCGCGACTCAATTGCTGCTCTGTGCGCCAGCACACAGTCGCGCCTCGCGGCTGCGCGCAAACTGGGGGGCCCCAAAGTCCAGGAGCAGCTCTTGGCCGCCGAGAATCACCTCATCGAACTGTTGCCGCGCAATGGCCGCCGGCGCCTGCTCTCAGTCTGCGTTCCCATCGACCTGACGCTGGGTGAAGTGCTGTACGAACGAGGTTCGGCGACCCGGCACGTCTATTTCCCTGTCGATGGCTTCATTTCGCTGGTCGCGCGAGTCGATGAGCATCCCGGCCTGGAAGTCGGCATGGTGGGTCGCGAGGGCATGTTGGGATTGCATCTTGCCCTTGGCGTGGTGAACGCGCCGCTGTGCGCGCTGGTGCAAGGCGCTGGTGCTGCGTGGCGTATCACGGCTGCCGACTTTCGCCGCGAACTCGGGCAGAGTCCGGCGCTGCGGCACATATTGAACCGCTACACCCATGTCTCCATGTCTCAATTGGCCGCTTCGGCCGCGTGCCTGCGCTTTCACCAGATCGGCCCGCGCCTTGCACGCTGGCTCCTGATGAGCCAGGACCGCGCCCACGCCGACAGTTTCCACGTCACTCAGGAGTTTCTGGCCTACATGCTGGGCGTGCGCCGCGTTGGAATCACCCTGGCCGCCGGCTGCTTGCAGCGCAGCGGGTTGATCGAGTACAGCCGCGGCACCCTCAAGGTGCTCGATCGCCCGGGGCTCGAGGCGATGGCCTGCGCCTGCTATGCCGCCGACAGCAGAAGCTACGAGGGACTGCTCTGACCGGCCGCGGGCCACTTGGCGGGTGTGCGGTGAAGGAGGGTCGTGGGTCTGTGCGCTGGCGAACAGACGAGGGGAGGTTCACGCTCTACAAAGCCAGGATCGGGTGCCGCCCTTCTTCGAGCAGACATCATGGAACAAGACCAGGACTCTATTCGCCTTCCCTATCACGGATGGGAGATTCGCAGCCATCTCACGGGTGTATCCCTGCAAGGCACCGTGGCCGCCGGGGCGATGCTGTTCTTCGGCACGGTGTGCAAGTGCCACATCGTGTCGTGCAGGCAATTCGTCAATGGCGGCGATGCCATCCGGGCGATCGAGACAAAGGCAGCGCATTGGATCGATGATCTCGATCCTGCTCCGGTGCAAATGGCCGGCGTGGCCGAATGACGTCGTCAAAAGCCCGTACGAGGCTTCAGCGCCGCCGAAGCGCTTCCATTGGCCGAACAACTTCCAAGGAGAACCACCATGGGCTTGGGCACCATCTTGTTGATCGTTCTCATCCTGATGCTGATCGGCGTCTTTCCCACCTGGCCGCATAGCAGCGGTTGGGGCTACGGGCCCAGCGGGGCGTTGGGGGTGGTGTTGATCATTGTCATCGTGCTGCTGCTGACGGGACGGCTGTAGCGGGCGATGGATCATTTGCCGCCGCGCGCATTCGACTTCGTGCTGCTGGAAATATCGCATGCCGCCCTCGAGCGAGCGATCGAGGAAAAGGAAGGAAGGCGAGTCCGTGGCCTCGTGTGCGTCGCGGGTGTCAGGGATGAGGTGCTTGTCCATCTGGCGGGGGCGCTGACACCGGCGCTCGAGAAGCCTGCCGGCGTGAGTCTGTTGTTCGTCGACCAGGTGGGCGTCGCCATCGCGAGCTATCTCGTCGAGACATACGGCGGTGCGGCGACGGCGAAGGAGCCGAAGACGAACCGGTTTCTGTCCCGCCCCGGCGAGATGCAGCGTCACCACAAAGGCGTCCTCCGGCGGAATCTCCTGCTTCATCCCCAGTTGATCGGGCATGCAGGTGATGCGCGTGGCGACGAAGGGCGCGCTCTGCGCCGGCAGCAAGACCAGTGCGGGCGCCGACGGCAACTCGAAGTACCGTCCCAGCCGGTCACCGTAGGCGCCTTGCACGCACGCGGCCGGTGGACGCCTAGGCCTGGATGAACGCGAGCAGGTCGGCGTTCACCTGGTCCTTGTGCGTGAAGCAGGTGGCATGCGGCGCACCGGCATACACCTTGAACTGGCTGCCCGGAATCATCCGGGCGGCGAGCTTGCCCGTGGCGGCGATCGGCACCACCTGGTCGTCGTCGCCGTGGATGACGAGCGTGGGCACGTCGATCTTCTTCATGTCCGGCCGGAAGTCGGTCTCCGAGAAGGCGGTCACGCAGTCGATGGTGCCCTTGATCGAGGCCTGCAGCGCGATCTGCAGCGTCTGCTTGAAGACACCCTGCGAGACCTTGGCCCCCTCGCGGTTCGTGCCGTAGAAGACGGTGCTGAAGTCGTCCAGGAACTGCGGGCGGTCGGCGGCGAGGCCGGCGCGGATGCCGTCGAACACCGTCTTGTCGACGCCCTCGGGATGGTCGGGCGTCTTCATGAACAGCGGCGTCACGGCGCTGATCAGCGCGAGCTTGGCCACCCGTGCCGAGCCCTTGCGCGCGATGTAGCGCACGACATCGCCGCCGCCCATGGAGAAGCCGGCGAGCACGACCTTCTTCAGATCGAGCTTCTCGATCAGCTCGCCGATGTCGTCCGCAAAGGTATCGTAGTCGTAGCCTTCCCAGGGCTGGCTCGAGCGGCCGAAGCCCCGGCGGTCGAAGGCGATGACGCGATAGCCACGGGACGCGAAGAAGAGCATCTGGTACTCCCACATGTCCGCGCTGAGCGGCCAGCCGTGGCTGAAGAGGATGGGCTGGCCGGCGCCCCAGTCCTTGTAGTAGAGCTCTGTTCCGTCGCGCAATGTGAGTGTGGTCATGGGTTCTCCTGGTGAGTGAGGGAGGGAAGAAGGACGAGCGTGATCAGCCGTGGCGCACCGACTCGAAGAGGAACCAGGTGCGCCGCCTGGCTTCGTCGATCCAGTTCTCGGGCGCACTGGCCGGTCGGGGCATGGAGCGGCGCAAGGCGCCGTTTCCTGGAGGTCCTGGCATCGGCCATGCATGTTCCTTCGGAGGGTGGGGACTAGAGGGCGAGAAAGTGATGGACCTCGGGCTTGCCCGGCCCGATGTGGAAGCGGATGGCTTCGCCTTGCAGGTCGGCATCTGCATGCGACACGCGGCGGTGCTGGCGCAGGTGCTCGGCCCACGATTCGACGAGGAACCACTCCATGATTCGCTCTGGGTCGCCCGTGTGTTCGGTGATGCCCCAGGCGTAGGCGCCGTCTCGCCGGCGCTCCTGCGAGAGCCGTCTGATCGCCGCGAGGAAGGCCGGACGGTCGTTCCTGCGGATGCGGTACTCCACCTGGATCATCACGGGCCCGCGGTCGTGCGCGACAGGCTCGGCGAGCAGCGGTTCGGGCCAGTGGTTGGAAGCCTGCAGGTCGGCGTCGCCGGCTGGCAGACGGACCCGGTGCAGCAGCAGCGCCGCGACCAGCAGGCCGACCGCGCCCGCCGCCAGCGCGGCCGGCACCCCGATCTCCTGCGCGACCAGGCCCCAGCCCAGGCTGCCGGCCGCCATGGCGCCGTTGAACACGGTGAGATACACCGCCAGCCCGCGCCCGCGCACCCAGTTCGGCAGGATGGCCTGGGCCACACCGTTGAGTGTGGTCAGCGCGATGATCCAGCCCAGGCCCAGCAGCAACAGCAGCGGCACGGCCAGCCACTTCGGCGGCGCGAACGCCAGGCTGGCCATGACGGCCGCCGCGATGACCGACGCCAGCAGGACGAGGCCGTCCGTATCGAGCCGCTGCCGCAGCCGCGGCATGACCAGCGCGCCGGCAATGGCGCCCGCGCCGACCGCGCCCAGCAGGATGCCGTAGAAGCCTGCCGTGCCGCCGAGCATCTGGCGCGCCACCAGGGGCAGCAAGGCCCAGACCGAACTGGCGAACAGGAAGAACACGGCCGCGCGCAGCAGCACCACGTGCAGCTCCCTGCTGGCCCGCGTGTAGCGCAGGCCGGCGCGGAAGGCGCCGAGGAAGTTCTCCGACAGCTCGCTGTCCGCGGCCGCAGGGCGGCGCCACCACAGCAGCGCCGAGATGACGAACACATAGCTCAGCACGTCGGCCCCGTAGGTGATCGCCGCGCCGAAACTTGCGAGAACCAGGCCGCCCGCCGCCGGGCCGATCGAGCGCGCGATGTTGATGCCCAGCGAGTTCAGGGCCACCGCATTCTTCAGGTCGGTGCGCGGCACGAGTTCCGGCACGATCGACTGCCAGGTCGGCCCCATCAGCGCCGCGCCGATGCCGCCCACGAAGGTCAGCGCGATGAGGTATTCAACCGTGAGCGCGCCGGTGTGCGAGAGCGTCAGCAGCGTGCCGCTCACGGCCGCGAGCATCAACTGCACGAAGATCAGAAAGCGCCGCCGGTCGAGGATGTCGGAGAGCACCCCCGCCGGGATCGCGAGCAGGAAGACCGGCAGCGTGGCGGCCGTCTGGATCAGTGCCACCGCGGTCGGGCTCGCGGACAGGTCGGTCACCAGCCACGAGCTCGCCACGTCGCGCATGAAGCTGCCGATGTTGCCGAGCACGGCGGCGGCCCAGAGCACGGCGAACACCGGCTGGCGCAGTGGCGCGAAGGCGCCCCGTTGGGCTTCAGGCACGGGCGGGCTCCCGCAGGTCGTGCCAGGTGACGAGCAGAAAGCCGCCGACCAGGCCCAGGTGCTCGAAGAAAGAATTGGCGGCCATGAAGCGCGCCGGCTGCGGCATCTCCCAGAAGCGCAGCGCCACGAAGGTGGCGAGCAGCGTGAATGCCGCCAGCGCCAGTGCGCCCAGCCAGCGATGGAAGCCCGTGAGGATCAGCGCCGAAGCGCCGAGCTCCAGCACGATCACCGCCACGGCCAGCGGCGCCGCGGGCGACAGGCCGAAGTGGTTCATCTCGTCAATGGCCGCGTTGAAGTCCATCGCCTTGACGAGGCCGCCCTGCAGGTAGGCGGCGCACAGCAGCAGCAAGGCGACCCAGCGCAACACGGGTGCGGGCTGCCAGCGCATCAGACGGCCCAGCAGGCGCAACCGAGCGCGCCCCAGAAGCTTCTGAGATCGGCGATCGGCAGCTTGCTGCTCCAGGCCGTGGCGTGCTGGTGGCCATGCACATTGCAGTTGTTGGCGCAGCCGCAGGACATCGCCGCGTGGCGCATCGCCTTCTGCAGCGGCGCGCCCTCCGCATCGGCCCATCCCGCATAGCCGCCGAAGGTGCGCGCGGGCGACCAGTCGGGCATGGCGGGCGGCGGCGCGCCCTCGTCGTGCGCGGCGAACATGCCGGCGGCGTAGACCACCTTGCCGCCCACCATGGTGAGCAGCGAGGTGGTATCGGCGATCTCCGATTCCGCACAGGCGAAGAAGTCGCGGTCCGGCACCACCAGGTCGGCCAGCTGGCCGGCCTCGATGCGGCCCTTCCTGCCGGCCTCGTTGGAGAACCAGGTGACGTTGTCGGTCCACATGCGCAGCGCCGCCTCGCGGTCCAGGCAGTTGCGCTGCGGATAGAGCTGCATGCCGCCAACCGTCTTCCCGGTGACCAGCCACGACAGCGAGACCCACGGGTTGTAGGAAGCGACGCGCGTGGCGTCGGTGCCGGCGGAGACCTTCACGCCCTTCTGCAGCATGCGCGACACGGGCGGCGTGGCCTCGGCTGCGCCGTGGCCGTAGCGCGCGACGAAGTATTCGCCCTGATAGGCCATGCGGTGCTGCACCGCGATGCCGCCGCCCAAGGCGGCGATGCGGTCGATCGACTGGTCGGAGATCGTCTCGGCATGGTCGAAGAACCAGTTCAGGCCGGCCAGCGGCGTGTCCTGGTTGACGCGCTCGAACACGTCGAGCGCGCGGCTGATGGTTTCGTCGTAGGTTGCGTGGAGGCGCCACGGCCAGCGGTTATGTACCAGCACGCGCACCACGTCCTCGAGTTCGCCTTCCATCTCGGGGCCCATGTCCGGGCGCGGCTGGCGGAAGTCCTCGAAGTCGGCGGCCGAGAAGACGAGCATCTCGCCGGCGCCGTTGTGGCGGAAGTAGTCGTCGCCCTGCTTGTATTTCGACGTGGCGGTCCAGTTCAGGAAATCCTGCTTCTCCTGCATCGGCTTCTGCGTGAACAGGTTGTAGGCGAGGCGGATCGTGAGTTGCCCCGCGTCGGCGAGTTGCCGGATCACCTGGTAGTCCTCAGGGTAGTTCTGGAAGCCGCCGCCCGCGTCGATCGCGCCGGTGACGCCCAGGCGGTTCAGCTCCCGCATGAAGTGCCGCGTCGAGTTGAGCTGGTACTCGAAAGGCAGCTTCGGTCCCTTGGCCAGCGTGGCGTAGAGGATTGCGGCGTTGGGCTTGGCCAGCAGCAGGCCGGTGGGGTTGCCAGAGCTGTCGCGCACGATCTCGCCGCCGGGCGGCGCGGGCGTGTCCTTCGTGTAGCCCACGGCGCGCAGTGCGGCGCCGTTGAGCAGCGCGCGGTCGTACAGGTGCAGGATGAAGACCGGCGTGTCGGGCGCCACCGCGTTCAGCTCCTCGACGGTCGGCAGCCGCTTCTCTGCGAACTGGTGCTCGGTGAAGCCGCCTATGACGCGCACCCATTGCGGCGCGGGCGTGATGGCGACCTGGCGCCGGAGCATGTCCATGGCGTCGGCCAGGCTGCGCACGCCGTCCCAGCGCAGCTCGAGATTGAAGTTGAGCCCGCCGCGGATCATGTGCAGGTGGTTGTCGATCAGGCCCGGCAGCACACGCCTGCCCCGCAGGTCGATCACGCGGGTAGCGGCGCCCGCCAGCGGCAGGATGTCCTGCTCGCGCCCGACATGGGTGAAGCGGCCCTCCTTGATGGCCACGGCATTCGCCGTCGGATTGGCCCGATCGAGCGTGGTGAAGAGGCCGCGGTGCAGGATCAGGTCGGGGGTCGATGCATCAGCCATGGCGGGGTTCCTTCGAATACTCGGAGTCCTTGCCTTGCGCCTGGATGGTGGCCGCCGGCAGGCATTTGGGCAACTCGCCGAACATATGAGGCTTGACCTGATGCTGCAACCACGAAGTGGCCGCGGCCGGCGGCCGGACCAGGCTCTTGATCAGCGGCGGAATCTGCTCGCCGAGCAGGATCCCGAGAAGTCCCACCAGGGCGATGACCGGCGGGGCCGGCGAGCGGACCTGGAAGAGTGCGTAGATCACGCCGACCAGCAGGCCCAGCGCAAGTGACAGTACATAGGGCTTCATCGGGATGCGCCGCTTCAGCCTTCGTGCGCGCCGAACATGGTCTTGGCGTAGGTGACGCCCAGGCCGTAGGCGCCGCCGAACTTCTTCGCCACGCCGGTGGTCATGTCGTAGGTCTCGGTGCGGGCCCAGTCGCGCTGCATCTCGAGCAGGTATTGCAGCGAGGTCATCGGCTGCGCGCCGGCCTGCACCATGCGGTCCATTGCTCGGTTGTGCGCCTCGGCCGAAACGTCGCCGCAGGCGTCGGCGATCACGAAGACCTCGAAGCCCTGGTCGATGGCCGACAGCGCCGGGCCGACGATGCACACGCCGGTCCACAGGCCGGCGAGCACGATGCGGCGCTTGCCGATCTCGTTCACGCGGTCGATCACGGCCGCGTCTTCCCAGGTGTTCATCGAGGTGCGGTCAAGCAGCGCCTGGCCGGGGAAGGCGTCGGTGATCTCGCTGAACATCGGGCCCGAGAAGCTCTTCTCGGCGACGGTGGTCAGGATGACCGAGGCGCCGAAGCCGGCCGCGGCATGCGAGATCAGCGCGGCGTTGTTGCGCAGCGTGACCGCGTCGATCGAGTGCGTGGCGAAGGCCATCTGGGATTGGAAATCGATCAGGATCAGCGTGTGGTCCTTGGGCGTGAGCAGCTTGGTGCCGGCGGTCGGGGTGGCTTTGAGGGACATGGAGTACTCCGTGTTGACGATGAAACAGAAAGAAGAGGGCGGGCCGCGACGTGCATCCTCGTTTCGGCGCGGATGCCTGTCTTGTCGATTGATGAGGCCGTTTGAACATTTGCCGTTCGCGCCGGCCACGCGCGTTGTCAGAGCGAGCGCAACTCTTTGGGTCGCACGCCGGTGCGAACTTGCAACATGATTCGTTCCTTTCTTGTTCGATGAATTCGATTGAATTCACGGTGAGTCCCGAAGAGAATCCTCGAAGAGCGGACGAATGTTCCCTTTTCCGATGAGGCCTGTTGGCGAAAGTTTTCGCAGTTGACGATCGAAGTTTTCGATCATTCATTCGCAAGGATCGGTACGTGCTCAAACTCAGCCTGGAAGCCATCGAGGTCGTCGATGCGATTGCCCGTCACGGCTCCTTCGCGGCGGCTGCGACGCGCCTGAACAAGGTGCCCTCGACCATTTCGTATGCGGTGGGCAAGCTCGAGGAGCAGCTCGGCATGCGGCTGTTCGAGCGCAGCGGACCGCGCGTGAGCCTCACCGCCGCGGGCGATGAAATGCTCAAGGAGGGGCGCTGGCTGGTCGACGCCGCCAGCGACCTGGAATCGCGCATGCGGCAGATCGCCACCGGCTTCGAATCGGAACTGCGGCTGGTGCACGACTCGCTGATCCCGACGCAGGCGCTCATCGACGACGTACGGGCCTTCGAGGAACTGCGCTGCGGAACACGGCTGCGCATTGGCTGCGAGGCACTCACCGGGAGCTGGGAAGCGCTGCGCGAGGGGCGCGCCGATGTGGTCATCGCCGCGGGTGAGGGGCCGGCCGGCGGTGGCTATCAGTGCCTCATGGTGGGCAGCCTTGAATTCGCGTTCTGTGTCGCGCCGATGCATCCGCTGACCCGGCTCGACCGCCCGCTGCATCGCGGCGACTTGCTGGAACACAACGCCATCGTGGTGAGCGACAGCGCGCGCACCCTGTCCGACCGCACCGTGGGCCTGCTGGCCGGCCAGCGGCGCATCGCGGTGCCATCGATGGCGGCGAAGATCGCCTGCCAGGTGGCCGGCCTGGGGCACGGCTTCCTGCCCAAAGCCTGCGTCCAGAGCGAACTGGCGCGCGGCACGCTGGTGGAGCTCGCCACCGAAGAGCCCCGCGCGCCCGAAGACTTCTGGCTCGCCTGGAAGAGCGGTGCCAGCGGACAGGCCCTGCAATGGTGGGTGAAGCAGCTGAACCGGCCGCTCGTGCCCGCATTGCTGCCGCGCTCGGTCTGGATGCCCTGACCCCGCGGGGCGGCGGGCAGATCAGTCGGCCCGGCGGGAATGCAGGCGGATTTTCAAGCGCGGCGCGCTCCATCGCCGACGCCTGCTTCGTACCAGCCTTGCGTGCGCTTCACCACCGCGACGACAGCCAGCATCACCGGCACTTCGATCAGGACGCCGACCACGGTGGCCAGCGCGGCACCGGACTGGAATCCGAAGAGGCTGATGGCGGTGGCCACCGCCAGCTCGAAGAAGTTGCTCGCGCCGATCAGCGCCGAGGGGCCGGCGACACAGTGTTGGACGCCGAGCTTGCGGTTGAGCACATAGGCGAGCCCGGAATTCACGATGACCTGGATGAGGATGGGCACCGCAAGCAGCGCGATGACCAGCGGCTGCCCGAGAATGGCCTCGCCCTGGAAGGCGAACAGAAGGACCAGCGTCAGCAGCAAGGCCGAGATGGAGAGCGGGCCGAGCCTGGCGGCCACCGCCTGGAAGTGGCCGACGCCGCGCTTGAGCAGGGCCTTGCGCCAGAGTTGCGCAATGATGACCGGCACCACGATGTAGAGGCCCACCGACACCAGCAGGGTGTCCCAGGGGACCGTGATGGAAGACAAGCCCAGCAGCAGCGCGACGATGGGCGCGAAGGCCACCACCATGATCGCGTCGTTCAACGCCACCTGCGAAAGCGTGAAGTAGGGGTCGCCCTTGCAGAGCTGGCTCCAGACGAACACCATCGCCGTGCATGGTGCGGCCGCGAGCAGGATGAGGCCGGCGACGTAGCTGTCGAGCTGTTCGGCGGGAAGATAGGGCGCAAAGACGTGGCGGATGAACAGCCACCCCAGCAAGGCCATCGAGAAGGGCTTCACCGCCCAGTTGATGAACAGGGTGACGCCGATCCCGCGCCACTGGGACGCGACCTGGCCCAGGGCGCCGAAGTCGATCTTCAGCAGCATCGGAACGATCATCACCCAGATGAGGAGGCCGACGGGCACGTTGACCTTGGCGAGTTCGAGCCTTGCCACGGCCTGGAAGATGCCGGGCAGCATCTGCCCCAGGATGATGCCCACGATGATGCAGAGGCCGACCCAGATGCTCAGATAGCGCTCGAAGAAGCTGATCGCCGGCTTCGCGGAAGGTGCGTCGCCGGCGGTGAGTTGTGAAGTGCTCATGAGTAGGTCAGTTCGTCGAGATGCGCACGAGCGCGGCCTGCAGGTCCTCGTTGCTCATCGTCGCGAGAGGAAGGTGCACGAGCTGGAGCATCCGGTAGCCAATGGCTTGACGCGTCAGGTCGAAGGCGGCTTTCTTTTCGGCCTCGGGGGCGTTCGATGGGTCCGGATAGCCCCAGTGGACTTTCACAGGGCCGCCGGGCCAATAGGGGCACTGCTCCGCGGCCGCGCTGTCGCACACCGTGATGACGATCCTCATTCCGGGTGCTGCGTCGCCGGCGAACTCGTCCCAGCTCTTGCTGCGGTAGCCCGTGGTGTCGACCCCGGCATTGCCCAGGGCCTCCAGTGCGAAGGGGTTGATGCGGCCGCTCGGCGCGCTGCCGGCGCTGTACGCGCGGATGTCCTTGCCCAGAACCCCGGCCCAGTGATTCAGCATGCCTTCGCCCAGCACGCTGCGTGCCGAGTTGTGCGTGCAGAGGATGAGAACGTTGGTCGTCATGGCTCAGCGATCGCGCATGTCGTCGCGGACAATGAAATCATGACGGTCCTCAGCAGCAGGACGAGCCGGCCTTGACGGCAACGCCGGCCGGCTTGCCTCGGCCGGCGGCCGAAGGTGCGCAGCACGCCGATGCCTGGGCCGGCGTGCTCTTCATGCTCTCGCTGAACACGGGGATGTTGTCGAGGGTGTGGAAATGCTCCCAGGCGATGCCCTGAGGGTCGGTGATCCAGTGCTTCTCGCTGCGCGCATAGCAGCAGCTCGTTTCTCCCTGGTCCAGCAGAGCGAAGTCCGCCGCCTCCGCGCGCGCCTTCAGTTCGGCCAACTCGTCGGCGTCGTCGGTCTGGAAGCCGAGATGGTCGATACCCGGCTTTGCGCCCCGGGTGGAGATGGCGAAGTTGATGCGCGGGTCCTCGAGCATCCACTTGGCGTAGTCCGCCTCGACGCGGGTCGGCTCCGCGCCGAAGAGTTTCGAATAGAAGGCGATGCTCGTGGCGAGGTCTTCGACATGAGCGTGGACGTGGAATCTCTTCATGGTTTGCTCCAGTGTGTAAAGGTCAGCAGTTGCAGGCGTCGCCGGTGCTTTCCACGGCGCAGGCAGCGCCTTGGCAGCAGTTGGCGGTCAGGTAGGCGAGCAGCGCGTTCATGTTGTCGTAGGCGGCCCGATAGATCAGATGGCGGCTGGCACGCTCCTGGGTCACCAGACCCGAGTTCGCCAGCTCCTTGAGATGAAAGGACAAGGTGGCAGGGGGAACACCCAGCGCTTCCTGGATGACGCCGGGCGTCAGCCCGCTCTGGCCGGCGACGACCAGCGCACGGAATACCTCCAGGCGCAGCGGGTGGGCGAGGGCGGCGAGGCCCTGGATGACTTCTCTGGCTTCCATGATTCGAGAATATTCGAATTATTGAGGAAGCGCAAGCCGCGAGGCGCATGCCGAGAGCCACCGCCTGCCGGATGACAAGCACCCCACGGATCTGGCCACGCGCCGCGCCATGGCCCGGGCTCGACGGGCCGTTCCCGCCGGACAATGCGGCGACGACCCACCCGACACACGAGAGCTTCATGCGCCTGTACGACGATTTCCACTTCTACGAACCCCGCCTGGGCACCGGTCTGCCGCATGACCCGTTCAACGCGATCGTCGGGCCGCGCCCCATCGGGTGGATTGCGTCGCACGACAGGGAAGGGCGGTTGAACCTCGCGCCCTACAGCTTTTTCAACGGCTTCAACTACACGCCGCCGATCGTGGGCTTTTCCAGCATCGGCTACAAGGACACGGTGCACAACATCCGGGAGACCGGCGAGTTCGTCTGGAATCTGGTCACTCGCCCTCTGTCGGAAGCGATGAACCAGACCAGCGCGTCGGTGCCGCCCGAGGTCGACGAGTTCACGCTGTCGGGCTTGACGCCGGTTCCCTCGCGCGTGGTCGGCGTGCCGCGGGTGGGCGAGAGCCCGGTGTCGTTCGAATGCCGCTTGACGCAGTGCATCCAGCTCGAGGCGGCCGACGGCTCCCGCATCGACTCGTGGCTGACCCTCGGCGAGGTCGTGGCCGTGCACATCTCCAGATCGCTGCTGCGCGACGGGATCTACGACACCGCCGCCGCGCACCCCATTCTTCGCGCCGGCGGCCCGGGTGACTATTTCGAAATGGGCCCCGAGGCGCTGTTCAGGATGCGCCGGCCGAAGTAGGGCGCGAACGAGGCGGTCGCGCCACCGGCGATCGGGAGCGTTCGCGGAGCTGTACTCTTTCCCTCCGTCGAAGGCCGTCGTCGCCTATTGAGCGCCGATCAGGCGGTCTGCATACGCTTCCCAGGCGCTCTTTCCATCCAGGCCCTCGAACACGCCGGCGCGCGCCTGCTGCGCGACCCAGTCCTGCTTGCTCGCGATGGCCGCGGTCATGATCGGTTCGAAGCCTGCTTCGCGCACGGTCCGGGCCGATTCGCGCATCTCTTCCGCACGCCGCTTGCCGTGCTGCACCACGCGGCTGAAGAAGTAGGCGCCTTGCTGCGGCCAGTCGATCTGCGGGAAGGTTTCCTTCAGCGTGGCGAGCACCTGGGCCTCCACGCCGTAGCGGCGTGCCGTGGTGAAGCTCTCGATGACCAGGGCCTCCAGCCCCTTGATCATGATGCTGCGGCTCATCTTGATGGCCGACGCCACGCCGAGCTGCTCGCTCACGGCCCGGGCGTCCATGCCCCAGCCGGCCAGCGTTGCCGCCAGCGCCTCGGCCTGGGCGCCGCCCAGCAGCATGGGCACGCGGATGCCGTAGGGCGGAACCGATGTCATCACGCCGGCTTCCACATAGTCGACGCCCGCGGCCTTCAGCACCTCGGCGGCACGCTGCTTGGTGCCGGGCGATGCCGAATTGAGGTCGAGGAAGCGGGTGCCGGCGCGTGCATGCCTGGCGGCTTCTTCGGCCACGGCGAAGGTGTTGGAGGCGGTGACCGCGGAGATCAGGAGTCCGGCGTCGGCACAAACACCTGCCATGCCGTCCGCGACGCGCATTCCGTCGGCCTCGGCGGCAGCGCGGGCCGACGCGCCGGCTGCCGGGTCCGCGAACCGCAGGTCCCAGGCCCGGATGCCATCGATCCCGGCCTGGCGCAGCAGGCCGCGGCCGAAGATGCCTCCGACTTCGCCGTAGCCGATGATGCCCAGAGTCATACCCATGATGTGTTCCTTGTGGAAAGAGAGTCCGCCATCGGCGTGCGTCAGAAGGACGCCGTCTCGCCCGGCTTGAGCGGCAGCACCCGCGTCGCGGTATCGCCGAGCGCGTGCATGTATTCCTCGGGCGTGCCCTTGCCGAGAGGGTTGGCGCCGTAATGCATGGGGATCACGAAGCGAGGCTTGAGCCATTCGCGCGTGGCGTAGGCGGCATCTGCCGGCCCCATGGTGAAATGGCCGCCGATGGGCATCAGCACGAGGTCGGGCTTGTAGTAGTCCGCGATGAACTTCATGTCCGGGAACAGGCCGGTGTCACCCATGTGGTAGATGCGAAAGCCGTTCTCCAGTTCGATGATGAAGCCGACCGGCTCGCCGCCGGGATGGCTCTCTTCCTTGCCGGTCGCCGGGTTCTTCCACACGATGACAGAAGAGTGGTCGGCGCGCACGGCCGTGACCTTGATGCCGGGCGCCGGCGTGATCGTGCCGCCCTTGTTGAAGCGCGGAACCAGGTTGGGCGGCAGGATGCCGAGGAGCCCCACGGTCTGGTTCATGTCGCCCGGCGCGTACATGGGCACCTGGTTCATGAGCGCCAGCGCCGGCGCATCGGCGAAGTGGTCGAAGTGGCCATGGGTGACCAGCAGGACGTCGATCTTGCCCAGCGCCTCGAGGTTCTTGTACTTCGCGGGTGTCAGGGGGTTCTGGCGCAGCCAGGGGTCGGTGATGATCACCTTTCCGCCCGGCGTCGTGATCCTGAAGGCCGACTGGCCGAGCCAGAGGACCTCCGTCTTGCCCTCCGCGGGCTGCGCCTGGGCAGCGGGCAGAAGGATCGCGAGAAGCAGGGAAAAGATCAGGCGGGCCAGGGTTCTCATTGGATCTCCGGGTTGAACTCAGTCGACGGTGACATGCGCGGTCTTGATCACTCGCTCCCAGCGCGTGATTTCGCTCGCGATCAGATCGCCGAAGGCCTTGGAGCTGGTCGGCGTGGGCTCCGCGCCCTCGGCGGCGAGGCGTGCCTTGACCTCGGCGGAATCCAGCGAACGGTTGATCTGCTGGTTGAGCGCGGAGACGATCGGCGCGGGCGTGCCGGCGGGCGCGACCAGTCCGTACCACTGGTCGGCCTCGAAGCCTTGCGTGCCGGCGACGCCGCTCTCGGCCACTGTCGGCACCTCGGGCAGCAGCGCGATGCGGTGCGGACTGGACACGGCCAGCGCGCGGAGGTTGCCGGCCTTGATGTGCGGCACGAGCGCGGGAGCGCCTGTGAAGAGCACCTGCAATTGCCCCGCCAGCAGGTCGTTGACGGCCGGCGAGGTGCCGCGATAGGGGATGTGGAGGAAGGATGTCCCGGTCTGGAGCTTGAGGTATTCCATCGTGATGTGCGCCGCGCTCCCATTGCCGCCGGAGCCGAAGGCGAGCTGGCCCGGACGCGCCTTGGCAAGGGCGATCAACTCACCCAGCGTGCGGGCCGGCACCGACGAATGAACCACGAGGACGTTCGGCACGCGGGCCACCCATGCGACCGGCGTGAAGCTGCGCAGCGGCTGGTAGTTGAGCCTGGGGTAGAGCGACGGATTGATGGCCAGCGTTCCGATGTGGCCCATGAGCAGCGTGTAGCCGTCGGCGGGCGCCTTCGCGACTTTCTCGGCGCCGACGGATCCGCCGGCGCCTGGAATGTTCTCGATCACCACGGCCTGGTTCCATGCGTGACCGAGTTCCTGCCCGATGGCCCGGGCCAGCAGGTCCGTGGAGCCGCCGGGCGTGAAGGGGGCGACGATGTGCAGCGGGCGCGCAGGGTAGGCTTCGGCGGCCGCCCTGCGGCTCGCCAGCCACAGTGCGCTGCCGGCGGCCGAGAGGCAGGCCTGGCGGCGTGTGATGCCTGATGTCATGTTGTGTGTCTCCAGCGGGTCTTGTCCTGTTCGGGCGCGTGTCCGCGCCGCCGATGGGCGGCCGGGTGCCGTTGCGCCCGGCCTCAGTCGGGCTTGATGCCGCCCTCGCGGATCAGCTGGCCATAGCGGGCGGCGTCGCTCTTCAGAAGCTTGCCGAACTGTTCCGGCGAGCCGGGCAAGGTGACGCCTCCCGCCGCGGCGAGCAACTGGCGCACTTCCGGCGACTCGAGGGCCTTCTGCACCGCAGCGTGCAGCGTGGCCAGCACCGGCTTCGGCGTTCCCGCCGGCGCGACGAAGCCGTACCAGACGCTGGACTCGAAGCCCGGATAGCCCGATTCGGCCACCGTGGGCACGCCCGGCAGCACCGCGGAGCGCTCGGCGCTCATCACCGCAAGCACCCGGAGCTTGCCGGCCTTGGCCAGCGGCAGCACCTCCAGCGCGTTGACCGCGACCACATCCACGTGCCCGCCCAGAACATCCGTGATCGCCTGCGCGCCTCCCTTGTAGGGCACATGGCGCAGCGAGAGGCCGGCGGTGTGCTGGAACAGCTCCATGGCCAGATGCGGCGTCGAGCCGTTGCCCGGCGTCGCGACCGTCACGCTGCCCGGCTTCGCCTTGGCGGCGGCCACCAGCTCCGGCAGTGTCTTGATGGCCGAGTTCTCGCTCACCGTGAACACCACCGGGACGCGTCCGACCAGCGCCACCGGCACCAGGTCGTGGTCGAGGTCGTAGGGTGCCGGCTGGAACAGCGAGGGATTCACCGCCAGCGCATTGGCCGCCAGCAGAAGGGTGTAGCCATCGGGCGGACTGGAGATCAGCGCCTTCACCGCGATGTTCGTCCCCGCGCCCGGCTTGTTCTCGACGATGACCGATTGGCCGAGCACGGGGGCCATGCGCAGGCCGACCGACCGGGCGATCGCATCCACCGCACCGCCTGCGCTGTAGCCGACGAGTATCTTCACCGGCTTCGACGGGTAGGCGTCGGCCGCGCCGGCGCTGTTCAAGGCACTGATGGCCAGCAGCCCGCCGAGGGCGAAAGCCAGGTGGCGAATGAAGGATTTCATGTTCGATTCCGAGTGAGTGTTCAACGGGCGTCCGGGCCCGGGCCGGCATCCCATGCCTGGGGCGCCGCATCCTTGCCGGCCACCGAATACAGCGCGCCGGGTGCGTTTCGCGTTTGCTGGAAGGCCTCCAGGGACTGGCCGCGCATGGCCGCGTAGATGTGCAGGTTGGACACGCCGAGCACCGCGCCGAGCTTCTCCAGCATGAAGAAGATCACGCCGTAGTGGATCAACCCGCGCCAGTCGCGCCGGCGCAGCAGGTCCCGCTCCTGTGCCGTCAGTCCCGCGGCCTCGCAGGCGGCCTCTTCGTCCGCCAGGAAGGACGCCCGCTGCCCGGGCCGGGTCATCCCGTGCAGGAACTTGTTCAGCCGGTAGGCGCGAACGCTGGTCTCCAGCGTGAAGGGATAGGTGCCTTCCAGCGCCTCGATGCCGGCCAGCTGCTCTTCCATGTGGCGGCGATGCCGCTGCACTTCGCCCGCCACCGGCGGGCTCGCCAGGTTCTCGTAGATGGCCGTGGCGATGCCGGTCATCGAGGGGAGGTAATAACTCTGGTGCGTCTTGCGGATGTTCGAGGACAGCGCGCCCCGCATGACCAGCCACATGATCACCTCCGCGCCCTCCAGGCCGCCCAGCGTGGCCAGCTCGGCCTGGGTCATCTCGGTGAGCCGCACCGGATCGTTCTCGATCAGTTCGAGGAAGCGCGCGTCCCAGGCCGTGTTGTTGAAGCCCGCACGCTCGCCATGCACCTGGTGCGACAGCCCGCCGGTGGCGACGATGGCCACCTTCAGGTCTTCCGGATAGCTCTCGATCGCGCGCCGCAGCGCCTGTCCCAGGCGGTAGCAACGCCGCGCCGAAGGCACGGGCGACTGCAGCACGCCGACCTGCAGCGGGATCACCGGAATCGGCCACGCCGGCGCATGGGGGCAGAGCAAGGACAGGGGCGAGAACACGCCGTGGTCCAGGGCCCGGTCCTGGAAGAAGGACATGTCGAACTCATCGGCCACCAGCGAGCGGCCGATGTGCTGCGCCAGCGCCGGATGGCCGGTCAGCGCCGGCAGGTCGCGCGGGCCGCCGCCTTCGTCGGCCACCCCGTGCCGCTCGCCTACGCCGAGGGCGAAGGCCGAGTAATGGTCGAAGAAGAAGGAGCTGACGTGATCGTTGTAGATGAAGAACAGCACATCGGGCCTGTGCTCGGCCAGCCAGCGCGCGGCCGGCTCGAAGGCCTCGAAGATGGGGGCCCAGACCGGGTCCCGCTGCTTGTTCTTGTCGTAGGCAAAGCCGATGGTGGGCGTGTGGGAGCAGGCGACGGCGCCGATGATGGTGGCCACGATGTCTTCTCGCTCGGTCAGCGGCTAGTCGACGTAGCGCAGGCCGGCCTTGGCCAGCGGCTCGCGCATCGCATAAACGTCCAGGCCGAGCTCGCCGGAGGCGAAGCGCGCGCGCTTGGCGGCCTCGTTGGCCTCGCGGGTCTGCGCCGCCTCGGCCACCTGCTGCGCCATCGGCGCGGGCACCACCACCACGCCATCGATGTCGGCCACGATCACGTCGCCCGGATTCACCAGGGCCCCGGCACAGACCACCGGCACATTGACCGAACCCAGGGTGGCCTTGATCGTGCCCTTGGCATGGATGGCGCGGCTGAACACCGGGAAGTCCATCGCCGTCAGGTCGTGCACGTCGCGCACGCCGCCGTCGATCACCAGCCCCCGGCAACCCCGCGACTTGAACGAGGTGGCCAGCAGGTCGCCGAAGAAGCCGTCGGTGCAGTCGCTGGTGCAGGCCGCCACGACCACGTCCCCGGGCTGGATCTGCTCGGCGGCCACGTGCATCATCCAGTTGTCCCCCGGCTGCAGCAGCACCGTGACGGCCGTGCCGCAGCAGCGCGCCTGCGGGTAGACCGGTCGGATGCGGGGCTCCATCAGGCCCAGCCTGCCCATGGCCTCGTGCACGGTCGACACGCCGTGACGGGAAAGGGCTTCGACGGCCGCCGGATCGGCCCGCCGGATGTTGCGCCGGACAAGGCCGAGCGCCTGGAAGTGCGTATGCGTATGCGGGTGCGTGTGCGTGGTCATGGTCAGAGTCCCTTGCTCTTGAGCGCGCGGTCCAGCCGCGGGTACACGCGGCGCGCGTTGCCTTCGTAGATCCTGCGGCGCGCCTCGGCATCCAGCGTGCCCGCCGCGTCGATGTAGCGACGCGTGTCGTCGTAGTAGTGCCCGGTCTCGGGATCGATGCCGCGCACGGCGCCGATCATTTCGCTCGCGAAGAGGATGTTGTCGACCGGGATCACGCGCGTCAGCAGGTCGATGCCCGGCTGGTGGTAGACGCAGGTGTCGAAGAAGATGTTGTTCAGGAGGTGGTCCTTCAGCAGCGGCTTCTTCAGCTCCTGCGCCAGGCCGCGGAACCGGCCCCAGTGATAGGGCACCGCACCGCCGCCGTGAGGAATGACGAAGCGCAGCGCGGGAAAGTCCTTGAAGAGGTCGGAAGTCAGGCACTGCATGAAGGCCGTGGTGTCGGCGTTCAGGTAGTGCGCGCCGGTGGTGTGAAAGCAGGCGTTGCAGCTCGTGCTCACGTGCACCATGGCCGGGATGTCGTGCTCGACCATCTTTTCGTAGAGCGGATACCAGTGGCGGTCCGACAAGGGCGGCGAGGTCCAGTGGCCGCCGGACGGGTCCGGGTTGAGGTTGATGCCGACGAAGCCGTACTCCTTCACGCAGCGTTCCAGCTCGGGGATGCAGGTGCGCGGGTCCACGCCCGGCGACTGCGGCAGCATGGCGGCGCCGGCGAAGTGGTCGGGGAACAGTTGCGCCACGCGATGGCACAGCTCGTTGCAGATCGAGGCCCAGGTCGCACTGGTCTCGAAGTTGCCGATGTGATGGGCCATGAAACTCGCGCGCGGCGAGAAGATCGTCAGGTCGCTGCCGCGTTCGCGCATCTTCCGCAACTGGTTCAGCTCGATGGATTCGCGCAACTCGTCGTCGCTGATCCGCAGCGAGGAGGGCGACGGCGCTTCGGCCGGATTGCCGAGGCTGTAGATCTGGCGCTTGCGCCATGCTTCCAGTGCCTGGGGCGCGGTGGTGTAGTGGCCGTGGCAATCGATGATCACGGGGACTCCGTCGGGTTCAAGAGATTTGTCGGAATGCGTCGGGGACCAGCACCTGGCCACGAAAGAGCGGCCGTGCGGTGCGAAGCAGCGCCGCGCCGGCGATGTCGCGGCCGGCGGCATCCATCAACAGGCGCACGGTGAATTCGCCGGTGGGGTGTTCCACCGACAGGTCGTGCAGCCGGTGCGCCGGACCGGACTCGACGGCGCACAGCCCGTCCATCACCGTGCCCGGCACCACACAGGCCGAAGCCACCGACACCGCGCCCAGCACGCCGATGGCGTCGTGGCACTTGCGCGGGATGAAGGTGCGCGTGTTCAGCGTGCCGCCGGCCAGCGCGGGCGACACCAGCGTCATCTTGGGCACCACCTTGGCGCCCACGTCGCCCAGGCCCATGCGCTCGCCGGCCTGGAGGCGGATCGATTCGATGCGCGCCTTCAGCGCGGTGTCGGCGTCCAGTTCGGCCGGCGTCTCGCCGCCGGTGACGCCCAGGTCCGCGGCGCGCATCAGCACCACCGGCATGCCGTTGTCGATGCAGGTGACCTCGACCCCGTCGATCCTGTCGCGCGCCTGGCCCGTGGGCAGCAGTGCGCCGCAGCTCGAGCCGAGGATGTCGGAAAAGCGCAGCTCCACCGGCGCGCTGGCGCCCGGCACGCCGCTGATGCGCGTGTTGCCGCCGTAGCGCACGCGGCCGCCGGGCGTCTGCACCAGTGCATCGCAATACGACGCCGTGTTCACCATCCGGATGCGGACCACCGATTGGCCCTCATGCGCCTCGGCCAGTCCTTCGTCCAGCGCGAAAGGGCCGACGGCCGACAGGATGTTGCCGCAGGTCGGCGCGTAGTCGATGCGCGACTCGGCCGCCACCACCTGGCCGAAGAGATAGTCGACCTCGGCCCGCGGGTCGTCGGAGCGCGAGACGATCGCGACCTTGGTGGTCAGCGGATGACCGCCGCCGATGCCGTCCACCTGCCGCGCATCGGGATGGCCCATGGCCGCCAGGATCATCGCGTCCCGCGCAACGGCATCCCGGGGCAGGTCGCGCGAATGAAAGAAGGCGGCCTTCGACGTGCCGCCGCGCATCAGCACGCAGGGCAGCGAAATCAGGCCGGATGGAGACAGCTCGGGCATGCGGGCAAGTGTGGGCGCGCGTCGCCGCCGGCGGGGTGAATTCCGCTTGCAATGCGTTCTCATCTGTTTATTGAATCAGGGTTAACCCTTGCGGAGTTCCGGCGCATCCGCTTCGAAGCGGTGTTGGCAGAATCCACCGATGGCCACGACAAAACTTATCGCTGCCGGAAAGGCGAAGCCCTCCGGAGCTGCCCTGCAGATCAACCTGCGGCATCTCCAGGCCTTCTCCGCCGTGGCCGCGACAGGCAGCGTCACGCAGGCTGCGGACACGCTGTTCCGTGTCGCTTCGGCGGTGACGCGGGCGGTGGCCGAGCTGGAGGCCAGCCTCGGCGTGACGCTGTTCGAACGCAAGGCCCGCGGCATGCTGCTGAACGTCTATGGCGAGGCGCTGCGCGTGCGCGCACAGCGCGTGGAGCAGGAATTCGCCGCCGCCTGCCAGGAACTGGCGGCGAGCGATCAGCCGGCGCCACGCAACGCGCTCGAAGCGCGGGGCCTTCTTGCATCGATGTTCAGCGGGCGCCGGCTCGCTCTTTTCGCCAGCTTGTCCGAGCTGCACAACATGCCCGCCGTTGCCACCGCCTTCGGCGTCACGCAGCCGGCGATCAGCGCGCTGGTTCGCGAACTCGAAGCGCGCACCGAACGCACGCTCTTCACCCGTTCCGCACGCGGTGTGACGCCCACGCGCGCCGGCAGTCAACTGGCCTTTCGCTGCAAGCGCGCGCTGGCCGAACTGCGCAGCATCGAATCGGACCTCGCGGCATTGCGGGGCGCGGTCGAGGGCAGCGTGGTGGTCGGCGCCTTGCCGCTCTCGCGCACGCTGATCCTGCCTTCGGCCATCGCCGCGGTGGTCGCGCTGCATCCGAGGCTGCACGTGCGCAGCCTGGAGAGTCCTTATGAAGTGCTCGCCGCCGCGCTGCGAAGCGGCGACATCGATTTCATCCTGGGCGCGCTGCGGCCGCCGGAGGACGTGAAGGACCTGGTGCAGGAGCCGCTGTTCGAGGACCGCATTTCTCTCATCGCGCGGGCCGGCCATCCGCTGGCGAAACGCACGCGCGTCGACAGGGCGGCGCTGCAGCGCGCGCAATGGGTGCTGTCGCGCAGCGGCTCACCCTCGCGGGAACTGCTCGAACGCGCATTCCGTGAAAGCGGCGATCCCGTGCCCGAGCCGACCGTGGAAACCGGCGACCTCGCATTGCTGCGCGGCCTGCTCCTCCAAAGCGACATGGTGACCGCCATTTCCGCCCATCAGCTCCATCACGAGATAGAGATCGGCGCACTGGTGGTCCTGAATCATCCCCTGGAAAGCACCAGGCGCCAGATCGGCATCACGCAGCGCAGGAACGCGCTGCCATCGCCGGCGGCCAAGGCATTGATCGACGCCGTCCGGGAGGTGGTGCTTCACCGCCTGCCGGCCTCGGCCGAGGGAAAAGCCATCGGCCGACCCGCGAGCTCAGAAGGAGGGCGCGTTCGGCTCCGCCTGCGCCCTTGACGCCAGTGCCTTCTCCGCATCGGCGAACTTGTCGCCGATGTAAGCATCGAGCCGCTCGGCAGCGGCCTTGGCTTCCGCTTCCCGGGTCCTGACCGCGGCGCCCACGGCGGCTTCGTCGGTTTTCACAGCCGCCTGCGCCATCGCGAGCGAGGCCTCGTTGTGCCCCTGACATCCCGAAGCGGCGAATGCTGCAAGGCAAACGGCCGCCAATGCTCCGGCCTGCTTGAACGTGTGCATACCAGCCTTTCCGCGGTGGCTGCATTCGAATGAATCGCGGCATCACCGCAACGACAGAGCCTTCACGCTACCTGTGCATGGCAGTCGATGCATCACCATTTCGAACGATGACAAGGGGGCCGGGACCGGGCTGCTGATGCGCGCCCCGGACGTTCTCCCGGCGGGCGAGGCCTTCCGCGCCGTCAGCAGTTGACGAGATCGGTGTGCCCGAAGCCCTTGGTGTAGTCGAGCACGGAAACGACGATCGGCGTCACGCGGAAGATGCGCACGTCGGCCGGGGTCGGCATGGGCAAGGGGAGGGAGGCCTGCTCGGGATACCTCTGCATCAACAAGCCCAAGGCCTTCTGCGCTTCGGCCGGATCGACCACGGCCTGCGCGCGTGCCGCCATGGACAGCCCTGTGATCTCCATCACCTGCGGCGTGTCGCTGTCGATCGTCAGCGACACCCGGTCATCCCGCGCGAGATTCGCCGCCTTCTGGCTCTCCGGCCCGCAGAGGAAGTAGATCGCGAGGCCATCGTTCGCATAGCCCACCGTCGTCGCCTGCGGCCAGCCGTCGGGCCTGAGCGTCGCGATCGTCATGATCCGGTGCTGGTCCAGCAGCGAGAGGATCTTCTGCCTGGTCTCTGCGTCCATTGGTCGTCTCCATGGAGAAGTCGAGAAGTCGCGCGTGAGGTGAGAAGTGTCGCGTGTCGGGCGTGCGCGCGAAAGGGGCAAGGATCAGGGGGTGTATCACAAACACGGTGCGGGTGCGGTCGGACCCCGACTCGTTCTTGCCGTTCCGCGCCGCTAAGATAGCCGCCGATCGATTCCAGGCCCCGACGCGAAAGGACGCCCTGACCATGAATGCCGACGACCCCGCTCGAAAGAGCCACAGGCGTTCCGACTCGAGGAGTTCGCGCTCCTATCGGACCCGGTCAAGAAGAAAAGGCCTCGCGGCTTTCCTCGCCGCCCTGGTGGTCGTCGGGGCGGTCGTCGCCGCGGGCCTGTTCCTTCTCTGGACGCCCGAGCCCGCACCGGCTGCCGCCGTGGCCACCGCGCCGGCCGATGCAGGCCGCAAGCCGGTGGAGCGAACCGCCGCCCTCCCGCCGCTGAACCTGCCGGCCGACGACGCGCCCCATGGCTCCACCATGGAATGGTGGTACTACAACGGCATCCTCGGCGCCAAGGAGCCCGGCCACCGCTATGCGTTTCACATGGTCGTCTTCGTCGCCAACGGGCTGATCAAGCACACCGTCATGCACGCGGCCTTGACCGACCTGCAGACCGGCAAGCGCTACGTCAGCCAGACCAGTACCGCCGGCACCCTCGCGACGAGCATCGCCAACGGCTACGACTTCAGGCAGGAGAGCTGGCGGGTCAGCGCCTCGCCGTCGTCCCATGTCCTGCGCGCGACCTTCGACGGCGCCTCCATCGCTTTCGATCTGGGACATTCAGGCCCGGCCGTCGCGCATCGCGCGCCGGGCTCGGACACGCCGGGCGTGCTCGATTTCGGCAAGGGCGGAATCAGCTACTACTATTCGCGCCCCCGGATTCCGGCCCAGGGCAATATCGACATCGGAGGCCGATCGCTCCCGGTGAGCGGCGAGGTGTGGTTCGACCACCAGTGGGGCGAATTCGATGTCCTGGCCCTGGGCTGGAACTGGTTCGCCCTGCACCTGGCGGATGGCTCCGACCTGATGCTCTACCAGCTTTTCGACACCGACGGCCGCAGCATCATGACCGCGGGCACGATCTCGAACGCCAAGGGCGCCGTGCCGCTCAAGGCCGGCGAGGTCGAACTGGTGCCCGGCAACACCTGGACGAGCCCGAAGACCGGCATCGGCTATCCCGTCGAGTGGAGGATCAGGCTTCCGACCGCCGATCTGAACGTCAAGCCCTTCGTGGCCGACAGCGAATTCGATGCCGGCAGGACGAGCGGGAGCGTCTATTGGGAAGGGCCCGTGAAGGTGAGCGGCAGCCGCGAGGGACAGGGCTTCCTCGAGATGAGCGGCTACGACCGCCTGAGCGCCCGGCAGTCCAGGAGCAAGTGAACGCGCGTCCATGCCCGCCGGAGCCGGCGGCAGCATGCGGCACCGGGGCCGATCGCCCTTCCCGCAGGGGGTGGGACCAGGGCCGTCCGCGTGGGCGGGCAGTGTAGACTGCCGGGTTTTTCTCTCCGTTTGGCGGTATGGTGCAAGTGTCTCGGCGCGCAGGCTTCACCGGTTCGGCGCTGACTCGCTTGCTCGCTCGACTGACCGACATCGACGTCCCCGAATCCAGGCAAGCCTTCGCGGATCGATTGAGTCAATGGTTCGGCTGGACCGACGCCATCTCCCTGTCCTCGGCATTGAACGGCGGTCTGCAGACTGCGCCCTCCGGCGCACGCGGACCCGCGAGCACGGAAGAGGGCGAATGCGCCCGCGTGCGAAGCGCGTTGATGAATGCCATTGCCGAAGACAGCGCCATCACCGCCGACAAGCGGCGAGGGCACGCGCAGGCGCCCGCGGCTGAACCCGACGCCCCCGTGGACACGAAAGTCGATTTCTCGCCGTACCGTCGCCACTACCTCGCCCGGCAACAGGCGATGGAAGCGGGCATCGGCCCCTTGCGCGGCCGACTGCGGGCGAAGCTGGCGGCCAGGTCGCCGGCCATGGCCCGGCTCGCGGCGGTCGATGCCGTCATGGAACAAGTGCTGGGCGCGCACGAGCACCGCTTGCTCGCGACCGTGCCCGGACTGCTCGAAAAGCACTTCGAGCGCCTGCGCCAGGCCGATCAGGAGAGAAGCGCGGACGAGCCCGAGAGGCGCGCCCCGCCCGGCGGGTGGCAGGACACCTTCCGCAAGGACATGCAAGGCGTACTGCTCGCCGAACTGGATATTCGATTGCAACCGGTCGAAGGGCTGCTTGAAGCCCTTCGCATCAACGAGACAAGTTGCCATGACTAGATTTCTTCATCACGCCGCCTTCGTTGTCGGCCTGGCCGCCGTGTGCTGGGTCGGCTTCGGCTACGTCGGCTCGAACCCCCTGGCGCTGACGATCACCCTGATCGTCGGCGCGTTCTACCTGATGGGCGCGCTGGAACTGCACCGCTTCCGCCAAGCCACCTCCACCCTGGCACAGGCCCTCGCGGACATGCCCCAGGCGCCGGCCAGCCTGAGCCAATGGCTCGGCCAGCTGCATCCTTCGCTGCAGAACGCCGTGCGCCTGCGCATCGAGGGCGAGCGCGTCGGCCTGCCCGGCCCGGCCATGACGCCGTACCTCGCCGGCCTGCTGGTGCTGCTGGGCATGCTCGGCACCTTCCTCGGCATGGTGGTCACCCTCAACGGCACCGGGACGGCGCTGGAGGGCGCATCGGACCTGCAGGCCATCCGCGCCTCCCTGGCCGCGCCGGTCAAGGGCCTGGGCCTGGCCTTCGGCACATCGGTCGCCGGCGTGGCCGCATCCGCGATGCTCGGCCTCGTCTCCGCATTGTCCCGGCGCGACCGAGTGCAGGCCGCGCAACTGCTCGACACCCGGATCGCCACCACCTTGCGCGTCTTCTCCCGGGCCCATCATCGCGAAGAGTCCTTCAGGCTGCTGCAGCAGCAGGGCGAGGTCATGCCCGTGCTGATCGATCGCCTGCAACTCATGATGGCCACGATGGAACGGCAGAGCCAGGCCCTGAACGAGCGCCTCGTCGCCAGCCAGGACAGCTTCCACCACAAGGCCGAGGCCGCGTACGCAGGCCTGGCCGCCACCGTGGGCCAGTCCCTGAAGGAAAGCCTCACCGAGAGCGCCCGCGCCGCCGGCGCGACCATCCAGCCGGTCGTCGAAGCCGCGATGGCCGGCATCGCGCGCGAAGCCGCATCGCTGAACCACAGCATTGAGCACAGCGTGCAGCGGCAGCTCGACGGACTGTCGACCCGCTTCGAAGCCACCACCACCACCGTGGCCGACATCTGGAACACCGCGCTCGCCGGGCACCAGCGCACGAGCGAGGCGCTGTCCCAGGACCTGCGCAGCGGGCTCGACCACTTCGCCCGGACCTTCGAGCAACGCTCCGCATCCCTCGTGGACAGCGTCTCCGCCCGCCTCCAGACCACCGTCGACAGCGTGTCGGACACCTGGCGCAGCGCCCTGGCACAGCACGAGCACACCAGCGAGAAGCTGACCCAGGACACACATGAAGCCCTGACGGCGACCACGGCCACCTTCGAGCAACACGCCGCATCGCTCCTGCGCACCGTCGACCAGGCCCATGCGAGCCTGCAGGCCGACATGGCCTCGCGAGACCAGCAGCGCCTGGCGGCCTGGACCCGGGCCCTCGAAGCGATGGCCGCTTCGCTCCAGCAGGAATGGCAGCACGCGGGCACGCGCGCCGAGAGCCAGCAGCAGCAGATCTGCCAGACCTTGACGCAAACCGCCCGCGACCTGTCTGCCCAGACCGAAGCGCACGCGAGAAGCACCATCGCCGAAGTCGCCCAACTCGTGCAAGCCGCCTCCGAAGCCCCCCGCGCCGCGGCCCAAGTGATCGCCGAACTGCGCGAGAAACTTTCGGACAGCATTGCCCGCGACAACACCATGCTGGAAGAACGCAGCCGCGTCATGGAAACGCTGCACACCCTGCTGGACGCCGTGAACCACGCCTCCACCGAACAGCGGACCGCCATCGACGCGCTCGTCGCCGCATCGGCCAACGTGCTGGACCGCGTCGGCGCCCGGTTCACCGAAAAGATCGACGCCGAAACCGACAGGATGGCCGGCATCGCCGCGCAGATCACCGGCAGCGCGGTCGAGGTCGCGAGCCTGGGCGAGGCCTTCGGATTCGCCGTGCAGCTGTTCAGCCAATCGAACGACAAGCTCGTCGCCCACCTGCAACGCATCGAAGGCGCGCTCGGCAAGGCCATCGCGCGCAGCGATGAGCAGCTCGACTACTATGTGGCGCAGGCAAGGGAAGTCATCGACCTGAGCATCATGTCGCAGAAGCAGATCGTCGAAGACCTGCAGCAGCTCGCCAACAGCCGGGCAGCGGTCGGCAGCGAAGCGTGATGACGACCGACGATATCGACGGCGGCCTGGAGGAGCCCACAGTCCCGGTATGGGCCGTCTTCGGCGACCTCATGTCCGGGCTGCTCGGCGCCTTCGTGCTCATCCTCGTGTGCGCGCTCGGCATGCAGATGGACCTCGCCACCAGGCTCGACGCCGAGGTCAAGCAGCGGCAGGCGGATGCGCAACGCCTGCAGGCCCTGGAGACCGCCCTGGCCGGACCGCTCGCGGCCGGCCGCGTGACGCTGACCAACGGGCGCATCGGCATCAGCGGCAGCGTGCTCTTTGCCTTCAACTCCGCCGAACTGCAGCCCGAAGGCCGGCAGTTGTTGAGGACCCTGGCCGCGCCCCTGAGCGCCTACCTCCGGGCCCGCGACGAAATCCTGATGGTCAGCGGCTTCACCGACGACCGGCAGGTGCGCGACGGCAACCGCCGCTTCGCCGACAACTGGGAACTCTCGGCCCAGCGGGCCTTGACGGTGACCCGGGCACTGATCGAAGAGGGCCTTCCCTCGTCCTCCATCTTTGCCGCGGCCTTCGGCTCCGAGCAGGCCGTGGCCTCGAATGCCGATGCCGACGGACGCTCCAGGAACCGGCGCGTGGAAATGGCCCCCACGCCCAGACCCGCCAACACCAGCAACAAGAAGCCCCGTGAGTAAGGACGGAGCCTGCGAAGAAACCGGCGCGGCGGCGGCAGCACCGGCCCCCGACGCGGACCCCGGCGCGACGATCGACGCCTGGCGCCAGCGTGGCGATCAACGCCTCGACCCCGTCCGCTTCCGCTTCATCGAAGCACTGGCCACGCGCGCGGCCGTCCATCACGGCGATGCGCGGCGCATCCTGGACGACAAGCTCCTCAAGCTGCTTGCGGCGTATGGCGAAGACCTCGAAAGAGCCCGGCATGCCGACGGCGACACCGGCAGCCGTATCGCGACCTCGCCCTCCGGTGCGAGCGCGCCTTGTGACCCTCCGGCACCTCGTGCCGCCTCCGCGAGGCAGACAGCCCAACCCCGTCGCGGACCGCTCGCCGAACTCGTCGACCACATCGCCCGGCATGCATCGCCCCATGCGAGCGGCCCGGCGGCAACGGGTGCAACTGACGAACTGAAGACGCTCAGCTACTTCAGAAGCACCTGGTCAAGGCTCAGCGTCGAGCGGCGGCTGACGCAATCACTGGCGAAGCTGCCGGAAAATGCCGGCCCGCTCAACTCGCACTACCTCGTGCATCAATCACTCACGCTGATGCGCGACCTGTCGCCCGAATACCTCGACCGGTTCATGTCCTATGTGGACACCCTGCTATGGGTCGACCAGGTGGATGGCGTCGGTGCCTTGGCAGGCGCGGTGGCCCCGCGTGTCGAGAGCAGCAGGAAGACCGCGCGCGGCAAAGCCGGCTGACGCGGTACATCAACTCGCCCGCCGCGCCGACGGTCTGATGTTCTGATTCAGGCGAAAGAAGTTGGCCGGGTCGTACTTGGCTTTGAGCGCAGCGAGGCGGGCGTAGTTTTCACCATAGGCGGTGCGCACACGATCCTCGCCCTCATCGCCAAGGTTGTTCGCATAGACGCCGCCCGTCGAGAAAGGCCTGATGGCGTTCCACATGTCGCGCGCCCACCGGATGGCCGCATCATCGTCGGACGGCGTGTCCCAGATCGAAATGGGAAAGCAGTCATAGCGCGCGTCGCGATTCGCATAAGGAGTTGCCGAGGTGGCAATGCGGGCGATGGCGCCTCCGACGTGCTGGAACACCAGAAGCGAGGCAGGCGAGGGCGCGCGCGCATAGGCCTCGAGCAGGATGTCGATCGCCGCGTCGGTCAGTGAGTGCAGGAACTGGGCCTTCCAGTAGTAGCGGCGTCCTCGCGGAAAGAGGCTGTCGCCGCTCGACTGAATCTGAAGATAAGGAACCAGTGTCAGCTTGCTCTCGACCGGCGAGCCGTGCTCCAGGAGCGGACGCATGACGCGCTCGCCGATCTCGTTCGCTCCGCAGTAGCAGGCCGAAATGTTGAAGAAGCGCTCGCCCGACGGAGCCGTTACAAGGGCTGCGTCCACATTGAGTTCATCCGGCGCCTGGGCGCAGAAATCGTCGTAGAACCGCATCGCATCGCGCGCGCGGGGATAGGGGTGGAGCGCCGAGTACACCAGCAGCGCTGGCCCGACCGGGTGAAGCTGGTATTCGAAGGCCGTGACGATGCCGAAGTTGCCACCACCCCCACGCAATCCCCAGAACAGATCCGCATTCTCAGTGGCGCTTGCCCTCAGCAAACGGCCATCCGCCAGCACGACATCCGCGGCGAGGAGGTTGTCGCAAGCCAAGCCGTGTTTGCGCCCGAGCTTGCCGAAACCACCGCCCAAGGTCAGCCCGGCAATGCCCGTGTCGCTATTGACGCCCATTGTGGTTGCCAATCCATGGGCTTGCGTGGCGGCATCGAACTCGCCCAGGCTCAGGCCGGCCTCGGCGCGGGCTATACGACGCTCCGGGTCGACATGAATACCTTTCATGCGAGACAGATCGATCACGATCCCATCGTCGCAAACCGACAGGCCCGCCACATTGTGTCCGCCGCTGCGGACCGCCAAGAGATGGTTGCCCGATCGCGCGAGCGCCAAGGCTTCGATGACATCGGAGGCGCTGGCGCAATAGACAACCATCGCCGGTCGCTTGTCGACCGCGCCATTCCAGACCTTGCGCGCTTCCTCGTATCCGGGATCGTCCCGCAGCATCGCTTTGCCATGCAGCCTGCGCCCCAAGGTGTCGAGATCGGATGCGGGCCGATCGGCCCCGAGGCTGTTGCCTGAATGACGAGTGTCCATTCCTACCCCCAACGTTTTCGGTTTGACCGGCGCCAATCCCATCCGATCGGGCCAGGTGGGAGCATGCTGTCACACGCTCGATTGCGAGGCAAAATCAAAGAACTCAGCTCCAGATGAGGGGAACTCATCCGCGTCAATGAGAAAGCTGCCCCCTCTGCGATCGCTCCAGGCCTTCGAGGCCGCCGCCAGGCTTGGCAGCTTCAAGGCGGCGGCCGCCGAACTCCATGTGACGTCCACGGCCATCAGCCATCAGATCCGGCTCCTCGAAGAGACGTGCGGGCACAGGCTGTTCCAACGCCATCCGCGACCTCTGGTGCTCACGGGCGCGGGAGAGAGGTTGTTTCCGGCGTTGCGCGACGGCTTCGATGCCCTCGTGAGCGCGGTGGCCTCGATTTCAGAGTCCGGCGCGCCCGTGCCGCTGCGCGTGACCAGCCCCAATGCATTTGCCAGCCGATGGTTGGTTCCGCGCCTGCCGGCGTGGCGGGAACGACACCCCGACATTCCATTGGAGATCATCGGAACGGATGCGGTCCTTGATCTTCGATCTGGCGACGCCGATGTGGCGATTCGATACGCCCGGACCATGCCGACCGGGTTTGTCGTTTGGGAGATCTGTCGGGACATGTTCTATCCGGTCTGCAGCCCGGCGCTATTGGCCAGGGATGGGCGCGCCATCGAGCGCGCCTCGGATCTGCTGCGTTTTCCCCTGATTCATTTCGACTGGATGACCCGGGATCCGGACGCTCCCACCTGGCGGCAATGGCTCGCGACCGCCGGCCTGATCGATCCCGGCCTTGCGGTGATCGACAAGACGTGGGCGATCAGCTTCCGGGAGGAATTGCATGCGATCGACGCAGTAGTCGCCGGACAGGGGATCGCGATCTGCAGCGACGTGGTGGTGGGGCATGAGTTGAAATCCGGGGCGCTGGTCAAGGCGTATCCGCTGTCGCTGCCGGGATATGGCTTTTACGTCGTCGCCATGGCCCGGAACCTCCGGCAACCAGCTATTGAGGCTTTTGCGACCTGGTTGGGGACGGCGGACTGAGCGGAGTCTGCGGCCCTTGGACTCGCATGCATTGTTGGCGCCGATCAGCACACCGCGCCCACCTGCTGGAAATGTCATGCCCGGGCTCTTGACGCCTCTGAAGTTCATCTGACGAATGGATAATGGCCGCCGTGTCCACGCTGCTTCGCCACCTCCACCTTCGTACCTGCACCGCCTTCGCGCTGGTCTGGTACGTGCTGTCGCTGGGCGTGGCCATTGCATCGCCGGTCGTTCAGCCCAAGGCGATGGAACTCGTGTGCACGAGCGCCGGCAGCGTCAAGGTCATCGTTCAGACCGACGACGGCGCCCAAGAGCTCGGCGCGAGCCAGATGGATTGCCCGCTCTGCGTGCTCATGGGGGCGCCGCCGCCGGTGCTGCCGCTGTCCACGCTCCCCGTGATCCAACCGCTGGGCCATGCCGTCCAGTCCATTCCGGCCGCGCGCATCGCCGCGGCCACCGCCGCGCCGCTGCCGGCGCGCGGGCCTCCGGCTCTCCTCCTCTGACCCTTCCTTGAGTTCGCAGCGCGTCGCGCCTTTCGCAGGCGCCGCCGCGTTGCGGTTTCCGTGAATGGAGCGGCGGGTCGCTGACGAGCTGCCGCGGAGAGTTCCAGATGAACAAGACAGTCCTTTCGCTCGCGCTGGGCGCGGCGTTTCCATGGCTCGCGATACCCGCGCTCGCCCAGTCCGAGGCCCCGGCCGCTGCGTCGACCGGCGACGCACCCACCGAACGAAGCAAGTCGCTCGGCGTCGTGACCGTCACCGGCGGACGGCCGACCTCGCTGCCCACCCAGATACCGACCACCATCGAGGGCGTGACCGGCGAAGACATCCAGACCCGCATCAACGCCACCGACAGCGAAGACGCGCTCAAGTACCTCCCCAGCCTGCTGGTGCGCAAGCGCTACATCGGCGACTACAACCACGCCATCCTCTCCACCCGCGCCTCGGGCACCGGCAACAGCGCCCGCTCGGCCGTGTACGCGGACGGCATCCTGCTGTCGAACTACCTCGGCAACGGCATCGCCAACGGCACCAACTACGCGCCGCGCTGGGGCCTCGTGACGCCAGAGGAAATCGACCGAGTGGACGTGATGTACGGTCCTTTCTCCGCCGCGTACCCGGGCAACTCCGCAGGCGCCGTCGTCGACTACGTCACCCGCATGCCCACCGCGCTCGAAGCGCACGTGAAGGCCGGCTACTCCTCGCAACCCAACGACCTCTACAACACGCACCAGACCTTCAACAGCTGGCAGAGCAGCGCGGCGCTCGGCAGCCGCAGCGGCGACTGGTCCTGGTGGATCGACGTGAACCGCACCGACAGCCACGGCCAGCCGCTCACCTTCACGACCGCCACCGTCGCGTCGGGCGTTGCCGGGAGCAGCGGCACCCCCGTCACCGGCTACGTACCGGGCCTGAGCACGACCAACACCCCCTGGTACATCCTCGGCACCGGGACCGCGTATCACACGGTGCAGGACCACGCCAAGTTGAAGCTGGCCTACGACTTCTCGCCAACCCTCACCGCCACCTACACACTCGGCTGGTGGCAGAACAGCTCGGAGGGCCGGCCCGAAACCTACCTGAGCGGCCCGACCGGCCTGCCCGTGTACAGCGGCCCCATCAACATCGGCGGGCGAAGCTACACCCTGGCCCCCACCGCCTTTCCGCTGACCAACGACAGCCAGACCCACTACATGCACGGCCTCTCGGTCAAGAGCAACACCAAGGGCGAGTGGGACTGGGAGGTCGCCGCCAGCCTCTACGACTACGCCAAGGATCAGCAGCGCGCACCGACCGTCGCCTTGCCGGCCGCGGCCTTCGCAGGCGCCGGAACGCTGCAGGACCAGGGCGGCACCACAGGCTGGAACACCCTCGCCGCCAAGGGGACCTGGCGACCGCAGGGCGTCGGCGGCGCGCACATCGTCGACTTCGGCGTCGGGCGCGATGCCTACAAGCTGGGCATTCTCAAGACCAATGTCCTGGGCAGCTGGCTCGACGGGCCATCGCTCTTCTCCCCCGTCAGCAACGTCGGCGGGCGCACCGAAACCCTCAGCGCCTGGGCACAGGACAGCTGGACTTTCGCTCCCAGGTGGAAAACCGTGCTCGGCCTGCGCTACGAGGACTGGAAGACGACCGACGGCTTTACCGCCGCCGGCGCCAACGCGCAGACCTACGCCAGCCGAAGCGAATCCGACCTCTCGCCCAAGGCGGCGCTGGCATACCAACTCACCAAGGACACCGTGCTCAAGGCCTCGGTGGGGCGCGCCGTGCGCTACCCCACCGTGGGCGAGCTGTATGGCGCCACCACCGGCGGTGCGCTGTCGTTCATCAACGACCCGACACTCAAGCCCGAGAAGTCATGGACCGGCGAACTCTCCGCCGAGAAAGACCTCGGCAACGGATTGGCACGCGCCACGCTCTTCCACGAGACCACCACGGATGCGCTCTACAGCCAGCTGATTCCGAACTCCACCGTGTCACGCGTGCAGAACGTCGACAAGATACGCACCACCGGCATCGAACTCTCCTACACCGGCGAAAACGTGTGGATGCGCGGCCTGGACATGGGTGGCAGCCTGACCTTCGCGAACTCCAGGACGGTTGCGAACGCCGCATATCCGGCCAGCGTGGGCAAGTGGCAGCCACGCGTGCCACGCTGGCGCTCCACCGTCTTCGCCACCTACAAGCCCGACGAGCGCTGGGCCTTCACCGTGGCAGCGCGCTACAGCGGCAAGCAGTACTCCAACCTCGACAACAGCGACGTCAACGCCTCCGCCTACTTCGGCGCCAGCAAGTACTTCACCGTGGACCTGCGCGTGCGCTACCAGATCAGCAGGCAGATGTCGGCAGCCTTCGGCATCGACAACGCGAACAACGAGCAGTACTGGAACTTCCATCCGTATCCGCAGCGGACGTATACGGCTGAATTGCGCTTCGATATGTGATGCCTGCAGGGGAGGCGGAGGAGGGGCCACGGCGCAGGGCTGGGCCGGCAGGCGAGACCTGCCGAAAGCCGATGCGCCACGAGACAGGGGCATCGGCTTTCTCTTTGGACAAAGCCGGTTTCGGCGCGCGTATGATGTACAGCACTTTGTACAACCAAGCAGCCCAAGGAGCCAGCCATGGCGATCTCTTCCGGTGACGTGATTCCGCTTTCGCAAGCCAGGGCGAACCTGTCTGAGCTGGCCGACCAGGTGAAAGCCGGTGCTGAAAAGATCATCACCAAGAACGGTGAGAGCTATGTCGCGATCATCGACGCCCAGCGGCTGGACTACTACCACCAGTTGGAGCGCGAGCGCATTCACCTCCTGCTCATCGACGATGCAAGCAAGGGCTTGGCCGACGTGGCAGCAGGCAAAGTGAAAGACGCACGCAGCGCCCTGTCTGCCATGAAGCGCCGCCGTGCTGCGAAGACCGGCAGATGATCGGCCGATTCGCGCCGTGACCCGCAGATACACCGTCAAACTCACTGCAAACTTCGAGCGCAGCCTTGAAGAGGTCGAAACCTTCCTGTTGGAAGCCGAGGCCCCTCAGGCGTTCGACACCTTGCTCGCTGAGTTGACAGACATCGTCATCCCGAACTTGGAACGCTTCCCCGGCATGGGGCGCTCGTTCCTTGAACGCCCTGCGCGATCCGTGGAAGCGGTCAACGGCATCGACCGCCTGACCAGGGAAATGGGCGCCATCACCAAAGACGGAGAGCTTCGCGAGTATGTGATGACGCATTACCTGCTCCTGTACGCGCGAATCGAAGGCACGATCTACTTGCTCTCGATTCGCCATCAGCGAAAGCTGTCATTCGACTTTTCCAGCATGTGGTCTGCATAGACGACAAGCAGGAAGAAGATGGGCTGAGTGGCAGGCCGTAGGGCCGACCTCGCATGTGGCAGTGCGCGCTGGCAAGCGCGGGCAGCTCAACCCGTTCATCGGGCCGGAGTTCGTGGTCGAGCGCGTGGAGAAGATCAAGGCCAGCATCCGAGCGAAGGTCGAGCACCCGTTCCAGGCGGTCATGCAGCAGTCCGGATTCACGCAGGTGTGCTGTCACGGGTTGGCGAAGAACACGGCGCAATGGGCTGGTGGACTTCTACTTCGCAGGGGGAACTAGGACGCGCCCAATCAGGACGGGATCGAATCCGCAAGCGCTGAGAGCAAGGGCGGTAGTCCTGCCTTGAGCGCGCTGTCGCGGATGCCCAGTCGATCGATCTCCCGTAGACGCAATCTGCCTGTCGCTAGTGCGAGCAGCATTTCAGGCAAGGCATCGCCATTGCCGGCATCCCACCCCGCGAGCTCGGCGATGACGATTTCGGAGACTTGGGTGCTGTAGACCTCGTCGACGTCATACATCAGTTCGCTGGGTTTGGCAGCCCGCAAAACACTGGCCTTGAGGACGGCATCGTTGTAGTTCAGAAAGGTTGAGGGACTTACCAGTACATGCCCATACACGGACTGCGTGAGCTCAATCAGATCGCCCGGCGAAGCAGCCTTCTTTCCCAACTCTCTGTCACCTGCACGAGCAACGCACAGGAGGTTTAGAACAACCGTGAACACATCCGCCTGAGAGATGTCATTCGTGCCGCCGCTTGTATCCAAATACACGAAGTCGCGCTGGATGCTCAAAGGCCCGCTCTTTCCCGGAAGGAAGATGTCAGTGCTGGCAGATGAGCTTAGTGAAAGAATGCGACGCCGAGCCTCCAGCTCAGCGATGTTGCAGACATCTGCGATCGCGTCGAGAAGCTGAAGCTCCGACTCCCAGGGGTTTGAACCATTGCTAGCTCCTGGGAGTGCGAGGCGCCGGCATTCGCGATAGGTGAACGAATCAGGCCCGCGTTCGCCATACCCCAAGAACGTTTTCAGATCCTGGTACTGCTCGGGGTTATCTGCGAGAGTCAAAGCAGACAAGTAGGCCACATTTCCTTCATTCACAAGGGCCCTGAGCGATGCGTTGACCGAGCGAGCCTGCGATTGACTCGAAAGGAAGCCGAAGACGACAAGTACACCTGCGCCCGGGGGAAGCTGTTCCTGCATCGAAAGTTCGGTCCAATCGACCAACTTAGCCCGTGCGCATGCTTCTCCGATACCGGCATCGTCCAACACCTTGTCGAGATCCTCCACCGAAATGTTTACGCGCACGATGAGCGCCAGGGGGTGCGGGGCATAGCGCCGCAATAGCCGGATGAAGTCCGATTTGACGGTTGAGCAAGACAGAAGTCGCGCTTCATCAATCGCAATGATGCCATTCTGGCCCGGTGCAGAACGCAGTGCGACCTGCAGAGCCTCGCTGCGGCATAGCTCGGTCAGAATAGTTCGTGCTTCGGTCGATTGGGTATTTCTCGTCACACGCAACAGTCGATGTTGGCGCTGCTGAAGTAGAAATTGATCTCCCTCGAACTCCGCCAAAAGGTACTGGGAGTTGCAAAGTCTGCAATCATTGGCTGGATAGTTGACGACTGGGTGATAGCCGACGCTTCTGTCCGCTGCAACCGTGAGATCGCAAAGCACGCCTGCGGGTCTCGAGGCACCATCCGTGCCGAGGTAGTAGAGAGTCAATATGCCTTCAACACGCGCCCCCTGCTTGATCAGGCCTTGCGCAAGCGAACCAGACGTCGTTGCGGAAACCAGGACGACATCGCTTGCAGATAGACGTCCGACCTTCTCCAATCCTCCGTAAGAACCGAATGAGCGCGCGGGAACCTCGCTCGGCCACACGCCGTGTGCCTTTGCCACATGCATGAGCGCGAAGGCCAGCGAAAGCAGCGGCGCGGTATCGACGAGCACTCGCTTTGGGCGTCCACGTCCAAGTGCCGCCAGTGCGAAAAGCGCAAGAAGGCCGCAGCCAGCTGACGACGTGAGAGCATTTGCGGCCCGTAGAAACGTGGTCGTATGCTTGCGCGAACTCTTGCGAAAATGGACGCCAGCAGGAGCGACCACTAAGCCTTCATTGCTGTCGAATAGATCGAAAAGCCAGTTCTCGCGCAGCGAAGCGTCCAGTGGCACAGGATCCCCGAACTTGGTTTCCCGCGTTGCGGCATCCCAGCTGAGTGCGCAAGCCTTCAAGGCTAAGGTCTCGGCGGTATCTCCCTGATGCAATTCAACCATGTAGACGTTCCCGCTCTTACCTGACAGATACGAGGAAGCCCGTCGAACCGCAGTGCCTGATCTCATCGCATCGCGGCATTTGCTGGTGCTCAGGAACGGTGCGGCAATAAAAATATTGGCGGTACTCGCTCGCCGCTCGAAAACTTCCTTAATGTCACCACTGACGAGCAGGTCGCCAAATGACTCGTCGTCGTAGACGAGTAGGCATGCCTCACCTTCGAACTGCCCCTCTCTGTATCGCGCGCGGAGCCACAGAGCCCTTGTGTTGTTGCCGAATCTCATGCCAGAGGTACTACTACACGGACAACTGAACCGCGCACCAGTTCATGCTCGGTCGGCTTCGTGACGTACTTGTTCGCTACGTCGAGTAGAGACGCCTTGGGCATCCCGGGCCGCATCTCCGACGACCGCGGTTCAAGCTGAATGCGAAGCTCCCCCTCTAGGAAGCTCCGATAGCCGTGAATGCGCCCTGTACGAACTTCAAACATTCCCTGCATCATGTTCAGAGCTCGAAGAACTTCGTAGAGTCCCATCCCACGATGACCGGGACGGGGATCGGGAATGGCATTGTCGGAATGCCGTCCCAGGCATTTGAGCAAGATGGCGTACTCGGTATCAAGTGGGACATCGGGTCCAAGCTCGTGAGATTGAATGATGTCCGCTTGCTTGTCGCCCACCTTCACGGGCGCTCCCCTGGCCTGTCCCTGCAAGAGTTGACGACGGTAAGAGTTGTAGTATCCGATCCCACTGTCGAAGATGGTGAACTCTAGGCAAGGCACTGGAGGCTTGTCGCCTGCTTGTTTTGTCGGGAATCGCCTTTCTTCCATGATGCGTTTCACTAGAAGACCACGCACGGCATTTGGCTGGAGAACGCTGCCATCGAAGTTTGTCTTGGCATGATCGTCGGTGTTCTCGATCAGCTCACGCAGAATCACAGCCAAGGGAAGTCTGACCTTTGGCAACACCTCCGCACTAAATCCGGGACCTCCCTGAGCAAAGAGAAGGTTGTCAACCAACGATTCGAACTCATCGTCTCGACGCAATCGCCTCGTCGACGGCTCGTACAGATCAAACGGCAAACTCGGTCTTTGATTGTCCAGGCAGATCAGTATCTGCCGCTCTGAGAACATGTCAGCGGCGAGCTTGTGGGCTAGCAAAGTTTGACGAGCCCGTACGAAATCCTCTTTGCGGAATACCTGCTCTCCCTGACAGACGTGTGCTGCGTTGCTCAAGCACAGCGCGACAGCCGCAAGCGGGTGGAGTGCTGGAGAAGAAAGGACTCGCCGGGCAGCTGCGTGCGCCCATACAAACTTGATTGAAGGAAGGCTCTGTGCCAAGGTGAGGAGCCGTTGGATTGCGAGCCCCTCAGCGCCCGGTAAGTCGAACCTGGCGTCGGTCAGGTAGGCGTCTGAAACGTCGATCGCCACATCACGAACACCGCCGGGCAACGATGAGCTGGCCGTCAAGTCAGGAAGCGAGAGCGTCGGGGCGGAGCCGGATTCGATCATTGACGGATCGTACGGCATCAGGCACGGCATCGCGACGTTCGGCAACATGGGCGCGCAGGCGGAGCTGTTCGCGGTTCGATCATTAGTGGTTCGGAGCAGGGTACGAATAGCAGATTGATGCATCGGTCTGGCTCTGGCTTGATCTCATGCTCGTTTCAAAGCAGGCGGAACGTGTCCGGCTGGAGCCCTCGTTCCAGGAAGACTTGGAAGCCGCTCTGCTCGACACCGAACCCGCACGCTTTACCAGCTTCAATTGAGCCTCTCTCCACCCGAAAGCATGGGATGCCACTGACGTCTATCGGCGGCCGATAGAGCGCATACTGGATGGCTGAATGCATTCAGAGAGGGGTGAACCATGAGTGACGCACCGAAATCCGTTTTGCGGCGTCTATTCGAGGCACTACGGACGGATGCCTGCAAATACTTTCGAGATCTGGCTAGGCACGTCAAGGAAGAACCGGACAGCTTTTGGAGATCTCGACTATCACGCGACCACTTCTGGCGGCGGGTATTGGAAGATGCTCATCAAACGGCGCACGGGATGGCCCAACGAGTCGTGAGATACAGTGCGCAAGTTGCAGAAGCGATGCGTGCCGCACCGTTAGTTGGCACCGAGGATTTGACAGAGCTCCGGCATTACCAACGCCATGCGCGCGTCGCTTCCGCTCCGTAAATATCGGTTTCAAGACATTGAAGTCCTGAATGACGAGGACCGCGTTCTAGGAGTGCGGCCCGAAACACAAAGCGACGATGAGCCAATTTCTCCACATGAGGCTGATGTCGTGTTCTACGACAGCACGTCTACGATCTTACGCATCTTGGCCTTCGTCGAAGCATCTGCAGATCTGTCACCTCCCGGTGCCGGTGCGCCCGCTGGCGGTATCGATGCTCCCCGCTATCGACCTGGCACGGGTTTGTAATGATGTGGACGGATCCGGCACACTCAGAGCCTCAATGAGCTGAGCACGAGTGAGTTTCTCTTCGCAGACTTGACGGGAGCTCGCCCGAACGTCTACTACGAAGTAGAGTTCGCGCATGCATTGGGCCGAAGAGTCCTGCTCTATCGAAAGGCAGGCACCGGCTTGCACTTCGACCTCGCCGGGTACAACTGTCCGGAGTACGCCAATTTGCGGGACTTGAAAGGGAAGATGGCACGCCGACTTGAAAGCATGACGAATCGAAAAGCTGAGGGCGCGGATGGAAAGGCCTAACACACGGGTCAAATGCCAACGGTCGGGCGGGTGAGGTTGTTTGGGTTCAACTCCGGCCCGGATGAGAGTTCTAGTTTTGTTGGCGAACTGAGGCCGCGCATCTGAGTATGATTGAGCAAACCTCCACGAAATCTGATGAAGTACTCGTCAACTACCAAGAAGGGTGATGCGCTGGAACGCATCATTCTGGACCTGCTTCAAAGTGAGATCGAGGCGGACCGCTTTTACCTTAAGAAGGACCAGTGTCGGATTTTTTGGAAGAAGGGCTACTTCTCAAAGGATCGCGGCTCAGAGATTGTTTTCGACGTAGCAATCGAGGTGTATCTGCCCGGCGCCAAGGAGTACTCCCTTCTCGTTCTCGTTGAGTGCAAGAACTACGGGCACCGCGTGCCCGTTGACGATGCAGAAGAGTTCTTCACGAAAGTCCAGCAGGTTGCTGCCGCGAATTGCAAGGCGATCATTGCTTCAACGGCTGCCTTCCAGGACGGGACGGTCAAATATGCGAAGTCCAAAGGCATAGGCCTACTTCGCTATTTCGAGCCAGGTAATCACAAGTGGGAGTTGCACCGATCGCTTTCCATCACTAACCGCACGCCTGTGGCCGAGCAAGCCGAGGCGATCGCGTCTGCCCTCACTCGGGAGGAGTTCGCAAGCCAGGCGTTTGATCTGTATATGCAGTCTCCAGTGCGGGAGACAAATTCGCTTTGGAACTTCTTTGAAGATCTGCTGCTGGATGATGCGTTGACTCCCGCGCTGGCTCGCAGCATCGCCAATTCGCCGGGAAAGCTGAAATGCCGAGTTCCGTTCCTGGAGTTGGATGACCTTGAGAGCACCGCCATGGATGCGCTCACGACGATCGGATATGCGGGCGGCGAGGTGAACCTCGATGCACTTTGCAACCACGAGGCGCTGCGAACAGGATTGCAAATCGAGAAAAACGTACCCTCATCGTCGGAGCCCACTGCGAACCCGATTCTTGGTCGAATCCTGTTCGAGCCACGGACAATTCAGATCTACGCGGTCGACCCCGTGAATCGCGGACGCGACCGCTTCACGCTCGCGCATGAACTTGCGCACCATATCTTGGATCATGGACGATTCCTCATTCGCGAAAGTTGCGACGACAGTGACTTCAACTTGCTGCGCTCGATGAGCGCTGTAGGTAGCGACGTTGCCAGATTAGAGCTGCAGGCAAATCTTCTTGCCGCTAGTCTGCTGATGCCCCGATCTTTCATTGCCACTGACTTCCATCGGATAGTACGGACGCTAGAGATTTCGGACAGAGGCTTTGGTCCTCTGTATGTCGATGACCAACCATGCAATCTTCGGAACTTTGACGCAGTCGTGGGCCATCTGATGGAACGCTACGGAGTGTCACGTGCCGCAGCGAAGATCAGACTTGAGTCTATGGGTTTGCTCCGCGATGATCGTCGACGATCCGACCCACGTTCCATTCAGAGCATTCTGGCTGGGACGGTCTACGCTTGAGGTTCGAACAGAATAGGCATGTGGCGCAGGCTATCGCGCCGGCGGGGCGCCCGCCGCGGCGCGGCGAGCACCTCTTTGGGAGGTCTAGTCTGCTCGCGCCGGAAACTGCTGTTTTGGGGATCTGAGGCCCCACAGTTCCGGACTCCATTTGTGACTTTGCTTGCGATCGCTGTGTGCGACGTTGCTTTGGGAGCGGACTTAGCGCTCGACTACGTTGAATTTCGCCAATCAGTCCAATTCCCCAGTTCAATCGCCTGCGGCAAAAGGACGTCTGACAACCTGAGTCGCACGTCGTATATGGATGAACGGCCTTCCGCCCCTGACGGAGTCTAACCACCGCTTTGCGCCGCAGCCGTTTTGAGGTCGGGACGTGACTTCGAGCCATGGGACGCACGTCGGCAACGGGCTCCTGCCGCGCCTGCCTCTCACGTCGGCCGTACACCCAACCCTGCTAGCTATACTCCGCCCGTCGCGTCAAAGAAAGGCGCGACCGGGATTGGTCTCCCGCTGCACCTCTGCGACGAAAGCCGCAGTGAACCCGCACGGTCTGCGGCTTTGTCATTCTTGCCTCCAGTTTTGGCGGCTCGACGGGCGGGCGCAAGCCCGGCCGGTTCTCGCGAGAGGTGCCCGGTAGACCAACCCGTCGAGTCGCCGCCTTCGATTGGTCTCGAACGCGGCGGTTGTAGCAAACCGCACCTCTTCAGGAGCTCATCCATGGCTATTGGCTCTGCTCGCGCACCCGCGCAACCCGACACCCCTCCCGCATCCCCCGACCCCGCCACCACCACCAGCGCCGCACTCGACCCCGCATCCCTCGCGGCCACCATCGAGTCCCAGACGCTCCGTCTGCGCCGCGCCGCGTCGCTGGCCCTGCGGGCGGGTGACGAGGCCTCGGGCCTGCGCGATGTGATGCGTGCCTATGCCTGCCTTCAATTGCTCATCGCGCCCGTTCACCGCTGCGAGGGGGATGAGGAGTTCCCCGCCACGCGCAGCGAGCTCGCGGCGTTGGTGGGTCTGGTCAACGAGGCCTTGGATCGCCGTATCGAGGATGTGGATGCCGCCATCCAGTCGGTGCGCGAGGTGTTGAGCGAGGGTGGTGCGTCATGAGGTCGCGCGTGTTGCGCCATGCATGTGCATGCGTGTCTGTGATGGGGATGTCGCTTCGCCTTCTTTGTTGTTTGCTTCGCCGTTAGCACGTTTGCATTTCACGCAAATCGTCATCGACTTTCTCTCGATGCGGCTTGCCTGCGTGTGCCCGGCCGTCGCGGAGCGCAAGGGCTTTTTCGTTGTGTTGACCCTGCTCTGAAAGGCCTGTAAGGTCGCGCCCCATAAAAAGGGAGGGGCGGCTGGTTGGTCACTGCCGTCTTGAGGAGTCTGCATGGCGATCTGCGTCGTCATGCATCACTGCATCACCGTGCATTGCTGTGCGGTGCAATGCAAGGCCGCGCAGCGCGCGGTTCATCGCGCGTGTGCGCCATTCCATTCCCCCTTCTTTTTTTCCGGGCGGCCGATGCGTCGGCCGACAAGAAGAACTGGCCACAAGGCCATGCGAAGGGGGCTTGCCTGTGTTGTTGCGTGCGAATTCCATCTGGACTGACAAGAGGTCCTTCGAGTTGATTCTCGCCAAGGTGCGGGTGGTGGTTGCCGATGTGCTGGAGCTGTCGGAGGCGGCCGAGTGCGAGATCACGCCGGAGTCGGACTTGTCGAAAGACCTGGGCGCGGATTCGCTGGCCCGGCTCGAGATGGTGATGGATCTGGAGGAGGCTTTCGGCATCGACATCGACGACGAGCAGGCCGCGAAGATGTGCACGGTGCGCGATGTGGTGGATGTGATCGCCGCTTCGCTGCGCGACCTGGCCTCGGCGGCGGGGTAGGGGGACGACATGGAGTGGTCTGCGTCCTTGAGTCCCGACACCATCGGCTTCGCGGAGAAGCCGGCCTTTCGTGTGGTGCGGCTGCTTTTCCCTTTTCTGTCGGCGGTGGCGCCGGGGCTTGCCGCGCGGGTGGCGTTGCGCCTGTTCCTGACGCCGCAGCGCTACGAGATGCCGCTGTGGGAGCGTCCGCATTTCCAGAGCGCGAGGATGGGCACGTTGAAGGCCTATGGCAAGGCGTTCAAGACTTATGCATGGGGTGCCGGCGCGCGCACGATCGTGTTGTGCCATTCGTGGGGCGGCCGGGGCACGCAGCTCGGGAGTTTTGTGCCGCCGTTGTTGCGCAGGGGGTTTCGCGTGGTGGCCTTCGATGCGCCGGCGCATGGTGCGTCCGATGGCGGGCAGACGGACATGATGGAGTACTCGTCGGCGGTCGCGGAGGTGGTGTCGCATTTCGGGCCGGTGCACGGCCTGCTCGGGCATTCCTTCGGGGCGGGCAGTGCGTTGCTGGCGTGGCAGCGCTTCGGTTTCGAGGTGGAGCGGGTGGCGCTGGTCGGCTGTTTTTCCAACGCGGTGTGGGTGACGGAGCGTTTCGGCGAGATGCTGGGGATTCCGGCGCGCACGGTGGTGGCGATGCGAAGGCTCCTCGAAGAGCGCCATCGCGGCGAGCTGGATTGGGGTTCGCTGGTGATCGGCGAGATGGCGCGTGCATTCCCCGGCGAGCTGATGCTGGTGCACGACAGGAGCGATTTCGAGATTCCGTACTTCCATGCCGAGCACGTGCTGGCGGCCAGCGGTCGCACGGCGGACGCAGTGCTGACGACGACGGGCCTGGGGCACCGCAGGATTGTTCGCAACAAGACGGTGATCGACACGGTCGGCGAGTTTTTTGCGCGGCGCGGGGACTAGCGCTCGGGGTCGGGCGGGGCGGCCCTGCCCTTGGTGCGTTGAATTGGGCGGTGTTTACCCCTTTGATTCGGTGATTGCCTGGGTCACTGATTTGTAACAGTGCGACTTTCGTTTCAACTGACCTCAACCGACCCCCATCGACTTCAACCGACCTAGGAGTTTCAGCCATGACCGCGAGTCTTCCTGTCAGCCAGCGAGAGTACGAGTTCCCCGCCGATGCGACCTTGATGTCGACGACGGACGCGCAGAGCCACATCACGTATGCCAATGCCGCTTTCGTTTCAGTGAGCGGTTTCGACCGTGAGGAGATCATGGGCCGGCCGCACAACGTGGTGCGGCATCCGGACATGCCGAAGCAGGCGTTCGCGGATATGTGGCGGACGCTGAAGGCCGGCAAGTCATGGACCGCGCTGGTGAAGAACAAGCGGAAGAACGGCGATCACTACTGGGTGCGCGCGAATGCGACGCCGGTGGTCCGCAATGGGCGGGTGACGGGCTACATGTCTGTGCGGACCAAGCCGACGCGTGCCGAGATCGATCAGGCCGAGTCCTTGTACCGTGCGTTCCGCGAGAAGAAGGAGGGCGCCCGGGCTTTCTATCAGGGCCTGGTGGTGCGCACGGGCGCATGGGCCTGGACTTCGGTCTTTCAGGTGATGCCCGTGCGCTGGCGACTGCGCGTGGGTGTGGGCGCGCTGGCGGCTGCGAACGCGGCGGGTATCGCGGTGCTCGGGCCGGGTGGTCTGGTTCGGGGCGGGTTCGCGGCAGGGGCGGCGCTGGCGGCGACGGCTGTGTCGCTCTGGCTCGAATCGCAGGTGTCGCGTCCGCTGGAGGTGGTGCAGCGTCAGGCCTTGAGCGTGGCGAGCGGGCAGCCGGGGGAGAACGTGCACCTGAACCGGGTGGACGAGATCGGCACGATCCTGCGCGCGGTGAATCAGGCGGGCCTGAATCTTCGCTCGCTGGTGGACGATGTGAGTGAGCAGGTGTCCGGCCTTCGCACGGCCAGCACCGAGATCGCGCTGGGCAACAGTGCGCTGAGCACGCGCACGGAGCAGGCGGCGTCGAACCTGCAGGAGACGGCGGCTTCCATGGAGCAGATGACGGTGACGCTCAGGAACAGCGAATCCACGGCCCTGCAGGCGGCCCAGCTCGCCAGCTCGGCGACGGAGGCGGCGGCGAAGGGCGGGGACGCGGTGGGGCATGTGGTGGGCACGATGGAGGCGATCAGCACGTCGAGCAAGAGGATTGCCGACATCACGGGCGTGATCGACGGCATTGCGTTCCAGACCAACATCCTGGCGCTGAACGCGGCGGTGGAAGCGGCCCGCGCCGGCGAACAGGGTCGCGGCTTCGCGGTGGTGGCGGGCGAGGTGCGCAGCCTGGCGCAGCGCAGTGCCGAGGCGGCGAAGGAGATCAAGGGCTTGATCGCCGACAGCGTCGACAAGGTCGAGGCCGGCGCGCAGTTGGCGGGGCATGCTGGCACGGCGATGGATGAGATCGTGGCCCAGGTTCAACGGGTGACGAACCTGATCAGCGAGATCAGCTCATCGACGAGCGAGCAGTCCAGCGGCATCGGGCAGGTGAATGTGGCGGTGTCGCAGCTCGATCAGATGACGCAGCAGAACGCGGCGCTGGTGGAGCAGTCGGCCGCGGCGGCTCAGAGTTTGAAAGGGCAGGCCGGGCTGCTGGTCGAAGCCATCGGTGTGTTCAGTCGCGGCTGAGGGGGTGTATCGAGTGCAATAGTTGGCAGCGAGGCGCGTGGTTCGTTGTAGATATGTCACACATACGAAATTTGATATCGACCGATGCCCAAATTTCATGGGTTCGTTCCTACGATCCCAGGGTGATTCCGAATTCCTGATGTCCGTGAGCGCTTCGATCTTTGGTACGTTGGTGCCGTCCCCTGGTGCGCGTGAGCGCCGGCGCGCGCCGCAAGCAGACGCGGCCCCGAGGCCTCGTGTCGCCAAGGCAACGTTTCCGGCATCGGACGATGCGGCCGACGAAGGGATCCTGGCGTCATCCAGATGCGATGCGCGGGCCGATTCGATCCAGAGTTCGCTGATCAAGCGCTACATGCGCGAGTCGGTGGGGCGCCTGCCCTTGGGAATCGGGCTGGGGATCGCGATGGCGTGGGTCTGCCTTCCCGCGGTGCCCGGCGAATGGGTCCTGCTGTGGCTCGCGGTGGTCGTGATCGGCAATCTGTACCGCGTTGCGGCCGAATCGACTTTCGCGCGCCAGGGGCGTCATGCCACGGTCCAGGCCCAGAAGGACTTCGTGCGCCGCATCGGCCCCGTGTACATCATCATCGGCGCGGCATGGGGTTGTTCGGTGCTGCTCTTCCTGAACCGCCTGGGTCCCGAGCGCGAGTTCGCATGCTGGGCGATTCTGGCGAGCATCCTGTATGTGCCGCTGCCGCGCCTGGCACTGGTGCCGCAGCTGTGCCGCAGGCAGATCAATCCGTTCTTCATGAGCCTGCTGCCGAGCTTCATCCTCGCGGCCTGTTTTGTTTCGCCGGTGCCCCATTCGACCCCCGTTGCGTTCTGGCTTTATCCGGTGGCGCTGCCCCAGTGGTGGCTCGCACGCCGGATGGGCAGGGACATCGGCCGCACGGCGGCGGAGCACTACGGATTGATGTTCGACCTTGCCGTCCAGAAGGAGAAGGCGGTCGAGGCCGTGAAGACCAAGCATCGCTTCCTCGCGGCGGCGACTCACGACATCCGGCAGCCCGTGACGGCGCTGGGCCTCTATGCGGAACACCTCGAGTCCTTTCCCGAGACGCATGTCGAACTCGCGCCGAAGATCGGCAGGGCGAGCCAGGCGATCAACAGTCTCTTCAATTCGCTGTTCGATCTGTCGAACCTGGATTCGGGCGAGGTCGTGCTCTCGGTGGAGCCGGTGGCGATTGCCGATGTCATCCACAGTCTTGAAGTGGCCTTCGAGCCGCTGGCCCGGGCCAGGGGCATCGAGCTGCATGTCCGCGTGGCTGACGGGACGGTGCGGACCGACCAGACGCGCTTGCGGCGGATGATCGGGAACGTCTTGTCGAATGCGATCAAGTACAGCGAGGCCGGCGGCAAGGTCCTGCTGGCCGCCCGCGTGCATGGCGACCAGGTGCGCGTGGAGGTGTGGGACCAGGGCATCGGCATTCCCGCCGAGCAGATCGACAAGGTGTTCCAGGAGTTCTATCGCGGCGAAGGCGGCATGAGGCTGGCGCCGGACGGCATGGGCATCGGCCTGTCGCTGGTGACGCGGCTGGCGAGGGCGCTGAACACCCGACTGTCGATCGCTTCCGTCGAAGGTCGCGGCACGCGCGTCACGATGAGCATCGGCGACGTGGATCCGGATCCGGAGAAGCGCCGGATGTCGGTCGCCTGGGGCTGACGCCGGGCGCTGGCGGCGGGCGGCGGGCCACGCAAATGCGCCCGGGCGCGCATCCGGTTTCGTTGCGGGCGCAACGTTCGGTGCCGGCGTTCGGTGCCGTCGTTCAGGGCGCCTGGACTTCGTCGGTCCAGACTTTGAAGCTCTCCAGCGTGTTCGGGCCGAAGGTGGTGGACAGTGCGACGTCGCAGGCGTCGCGTCCACGCGCAATCAGCACGCGGCCGATGCGTGGCCTGTTGTTGCGGGCATCGAAGGTGTACCAGCGGTCGCCGAGGAAGGCTTCGAACCAGCCGGCGAAGTCCATCGGTCCGTAGGGCGGCTCGGTGCCGACGTCGCCCAGGTAGCCGGTGCAGTAGCGCGCGGGGATGTTCATGCAGCGGCACAGCGCAATCGCCAGGTGCGCATAGTCGCGGCATACGCCCCGGCCTTCGTTGTAGGCCTCCATGGCGGTGCGCGTTCGCCGTGCATGCGGGTAGCCGAATTCGATGTGTTGGTGCACGAAGTCGCAGATGGCCTGCACGCGCGCCCATCCGGGCGGGGTGTTGCCGAAGCGCTGCCACGCGATTTCCGAGAGGAGGTCGGTCTCGCAGTAGCGGCTGCCGAGGAGGTAGAGCAGTGTCGATTCGGGCAGGTGCTGGACCGGTGTTTCGGTGGCCCAGGGCGCGACGACATCGGCCGCGCCGCTGTCGTTGAGCACTGCATCGCTGCCGAGGATGAAGCGGCCTTGCGGCGCGACGAGGCGGCTGCACCAGTTGCCGAACAGGTCGCGGTACGCGGTGATGGGCACCGACGGGTTGGTGATCAGGAGATCGGGCCGCACCAGATCGGAGGCCCGCGAGTAGTGGATGTTCAATGCCAGGATCATCGGCGTGGGCTGCGGGCATTGATAGACGATCTCGAAACCGACGCGGATTTGCATGTTCGTCCTTGTCTCGCGGTGGCGAGTGCTCTGCCTGCACGCAAGCTTCGTGCAAGCGGGGTGCGCGTTCGCCCAGCATAGGCGCTTTGGCGGGCGCCTGTGTCAATGCCTCAATACCGATTGCCGATCGCGGTGATTCGTGCGGGGGCCCTGCGGTCTTCTCGGAGGATGCGTGGCCGCCGAGGGAAAGCGCTACATGCGCGCGCCCGGTGGAGTGGCAGGATGGATGTGCTTGTCACGTCGGCCGCCGTCGCGTGATGCATGGAAGGGCTTGGCGATGCATCGCTTTCACATCTACCGCTACGACCCTGACCACGACGCGGCGCCGCGCATGCAAGCCTACGATATCGAGGTCGGCACCGGCGACCGCATGCTTCTCGATGTTCTGGTGAAGCTCAAGGCGATGGACCCGAGCCTGAGCTTCCGGCGCTCGTGCCGCGAGGGCGTTTGCGGTTCGGACGCGATGAACATCAATGGCAAGAACGGCCTGGCCTGCGTGACGAACATGCGGGCCCTGCCGTCCACGGTGGTTCTGAAGCCGCTGCCGGGCATGCCGGTGATCCGCGACCTGATCGTCGACTTGACGGGCTTCTTCAAGCAGTACCACTCGATCAAGCCCTGGCTCATCAACGACGAGCCTCCGCCCGAGCGCGAACGACTGCAGTCGCCCGTGGCGCGCGATGAACTCAACGGTCTGTACGAATGCATCCTGTGTGCCTGCTGTTCGAGCGCGTGTCCGAGTTTCTGGTGGAACCCGGACAAGTACGTCGGTCCCGCGGGTCTTCTGCAGGCCTATCGCTTCCTGGTGGACAGCCGCGATCAGGCCAGCGGCATGCGGCTGGACGACTTGCAGGATCCGTATCGGCTGTTCCGGTGCCGCACGATCCTCAACTGCACCGATGTCTGTCCCAAGGGGCTGAACCCTGCACAGGCGATCGGCAGGATCAAGGAAATGATGGTGCGCCGCGCCGCCTGAGGCATGAGCGACCTGTCGCTGTAACAACAATCAAAAGAAGTCTTCATCCTGTCGCCCCCTGCGTGATACAAGCGAGCCTGCGCGTCGCGCCCCATGAGGCCGGCGATCGGGCCTTCGGGGCTTCGGGGCCGCGCCTCCTTCGACTTCCAGTCATCCTTCAAGGAGTCACCCATGAGCATTTTCGGCAGCATCCTTGCCAAGATCTTCCCCTCCGCCAGTGCCGCTGATGCATCGGCCGCGACCGCTGCGGCGGCTCCGGCCGAGGCACCCGCCGCCGCGGCCGATGCCGGCGCGTCGACGCCTGCGGCGCCACCGGCGGCGATCACGGTGGTCGACGTGGAGGCGCTGCTCGATGGCATGCCGGGCGCGAGCGGCCTCAACTGGCGCACCTCCATCGTCGACCTGATGAAGCTGCTGGGTCTCGACAGCAGCCTCGCGTCGCGCAAGCAGCTTGCCGCCGAACTGAGCTACGGCGAGGATACGAGCGACAGCGCGAAGATGAACATCTGGCTGCACCGCCAGGTCATGACAAAGCTCGCGGCCAATGGCGGCAAGGTGCCGTCCGATCTCATCGCCTGAGCGCGGCATGCGGCAGGGAAGCCGGCCCGGCATCGGATGGATTGGATCCGGCTCGGATTTGTGTCACTCAAGGAGAACATCATGAGTTTCGATCTCGGCAGCTTGCTGTCCCAGTTTGTCGGTGCGGGCAGCCAGGCCAATGCGCCCGACCATTTCGAGAAGGTCGCGCAGAGCGCATCGCCGGACCTTCTGAGCCAGGGTTTGTCCGCGATGTTCAATTCCGATCAGACGCCGGCGTTCAGCCAGATGGCGGCTCAACTGTTCGGCCAGGCCAATCCCAATCAGCAGGCCGGCATGCTCAATCAACTGTTGGGCAGCATGGGGCCTGCGGTTCTCGCGTCGCTCGCGGGCGGGGCGGGCGGCGGCGCGTTGAGCGAGATTCTTGGGCAACTGAACCAGGGCGGCGGCGCCCCGGCGGCAATCACCCCCGAGCAGGCATCGAAGCTCACGCCCGAGCAAGTGCAGGTGATCGCCAATCATGCCGAGCAGCACAGCCCGGGGATCGTCGACAAGATGAGCAGCTTCTACGCGGAACACCCGGGGCTCATCAAGACCCTCGGCAGCGCGGCCCTCACCATTGTGTTGGCGAAGATGGCGGAGCGCCATCAAGGCTAGTTCCTGGGGTATCAAAGCAAAAGGCCTCGCACTTTCGTGCGAGGCCTTGCTGTCAGTGGCTCCTCGACCTGGGCTCGAACCAGGGACCTACGGATTAACAGTCCGGCGCTCTACCAACTGAGCTATCGAGGAAAAGCCCGCGATTGTAGCGTGTGCGCGGAGCCTATTCGGAGGCCGTGCGTCTGCGCTGTGCGAGGTGTCGCATGGAGGCAAAAGGGCAAAGCAAAAGGCCTCGCACTTTCGTGCGAGGCCTTGCTATCAGTGGCTCCTCGACCTGGGCTCGAACCAGGGACCTACGGATTAACAGTCCGGCGCTCTACCAACTGAGCTATCGAGGAACAAGACAAAAATTATAGCGTGGTTTTTTCCACTTCCTCAACCTGCCCAAGTGACGCCGCAACTTTTCATGCGGAACTATTCCTCATCGACGAGCGCGAGGTCGAGGTCGGTCGCGAAGCGCGTCGATTGCATCATCGAAGGGAGCGTTCGGCGATGGCCGTCATGAGTCGCGCCGCAGCCGCTTCGGGGTCGTCGGCCGCGACCAGTGCGCGGACCACGGCGATGGAGCCGACACCGGTCGCCGCGACCTCGGGCAATCGGGCTTCGTCGATGCCGCCGATGCCGACCTGCGGATAGCCGCGCATGAGCCGCGCGTAGGCTTCGAGGCGAGCCACGCCCTGAGGCGCGGTGGCCATCGTCTTCAAGGTGGTCGGAAAGACGGCGCCCATGGCGATGTAGCTCGGGCTCACCGCATCGGCGCGCACCATCTCCGCGTAGCCATGGGTGCTCACGCCGAGGCGCAGGCCGGCGGCGCGGATGGCGCGCAGGGCTTCGGGCGGCAATGCATCGAGGTCTTCCTGCCCGAGGTGCAGGCCGTAGGCGCCTGCATCGATCGCGGCGCGCCAATGGTCGTTGATGAAGAGCAGCGCCGAGGTGCCGCGCACTGCGTCCACGGCCGCGCGCACTTCGCGCGTGATGGCCTCTGCGTCCTGGCTCTTGAAGCGCAGTTGCACGGTGGGCACGCCGGCGCGGGCCATGCGGCCGACCCAGGCGGCATCGGGCAGCACGGCATAGAGACCGAGCTTCATGGGGCAGGCCGGGAAGGCGTCTTCACGCGCTTGCGGCGGAAAGGGCCGCAGGCCGAAGTCTTCGGGCGACTCGGGCCAGGCATTCGCATCGAAGACGCCGGTGCGTTCTGTCCGGGACAGCCATGCGCGTGCCAGGCATTCGGCGTCGATGTCGATGAAGCCGAGCATGGCCGCTGCCTGCCGGGCGCCGCGATAGACGGCGTTGTCGCAGGTGAAGGAGGTCGCGGAATTCGCCGTCGTGCCGAAGCGCGGGCCGTGTGCGGCCACGATCGCTTCGGCGACGGAGGAGGGATCGTTTCTCAGGGTTGCGCTTTTCATGATGGGTTCGCGTGATGCCAGAAGGGCGTGCCGAGCACCGGCGTGCTGGGCTGCGCCGAGTGCTGCTCGGCCATCGCGCCCGCGCGATGCGCTTCGCGGCCGGCGTGCACGGCATCGGCAAAGGCGCCGGCCATCGCGACCGGGTCCTGCGACAGCGCCACGGCGGAATTGAGCAGCACGCCGTCGTAGCCCCATTCCATCACCTGGCAGGCATGCGATGGCAGGCCGAGGCCGGCATCCACCAGCAAGGGCACCTGGAGTCGTTCGCGCAGCAGTTGCAGCGCATACGGGTTCATCGGTCCGCGGCCGGTGCCGATGGGCGCGGCCCATGGCATCACGGCCTGGCAGCCCACGTCCACCAGGCGCTGGCACAACACCAGGTCTTCGGTGCAATAGGGCAGCACGTGGAAGCCTTCGCGCACGAGCTTCGACGCGGCCTCAACGAGGTTCAGCGTGTCGGGCTGCAAGGTGTAGTCGTCGCCGATCAGTTCGAGCTTGATCCACGGCGTGTCGAAAACCTCGCGTGCCATCTGCGCTGTGGTCACGGCCTCCTGCACGCTGTGGCAACCGGCGGTGTTGGGCAGTACCGGCACGTCGAGATGTCGCAGCAGGTCCCAGAAGGCGTTCTCGGTGGGCGGCGTGCCGGGGGAGGCGGTCTGCCGCCGCAACGAGGCGGTGAGCATCGCCGGCCTGGCGCGCCGCACCGCCGCTTCAAGCACATCGGGCGAGGGATAGCGCGCGGTGCCGAGCAGCAGGCGGCTTTCGAACGATTGGCCATAGAGCACGAGTGGGTCGTTCGACGGAGACAGTGAATTCGTTGTCATGTCAGTCATTCCTCGGCGCTTCAATCATGCGCCGCTCATTGAATTCGCGAAACACCGCGGAACCGGCCTCGCCGGGCCGCCGGCGAAGCGACACGCAGTGCGCGCAGCCTGGGGGTGCATCTTGTTCATCCGCCCGTGACCGGGCGTATTACCTCGACCTGGTCACCTTCGTGCAACGCATGCGTCGCATGGCCGGAGCGCGGCACGAACTCGCGATTCACGGCGGCCGCGTACGGTGGCTTGGCGTCGATGCATGCGATCGCATCGGCCAGCGTCGCGGACGCCGGCAGCGTGTGGGGCACACCGTTGATCAGCACGTTCATGCTCATTCGGCGCGCTCCGGTTCGGCCGCGAGTCCGAAGCGGTCGGCGAGGGTGCAGCGGCCCTGCGAAAGCAGCTCCATCGTCATGTCGAGCATCGCGGGCGCGATCATGAAGCCGTGGCGATAGAGGCCGTTGACCTGCAGCACGCCGGGTCGCGGCCGGCGAAAGGCCGGCAGGTTGTCCGGCAGGGTGGGGCGGCACTGCGTGGCGATCTCGAGGATGCGGGCTTCGGCGAATCCGCTGTGCACCGTGTAGGCGGCACTCAGAAGCTCCAGCGTCGAGCGCACGCTGGCGGGCGACATGTCGTCCGATTCGATCTCGGTCGCGCCGATGACGAACACGTCGCCCGGCTTGGGCGCGATGTAGATGGGATAGCGCGGATGCACGAGTCGCGTGGGCCTGCGCAAGGCAACCTCGGGCGCGTGCACGCGCACCACTTCGCCGCGCACGCCGCGCAGGCCCGGCCACTCGGCGCGGGCGCCGAAGCCGCGGCAATCGATCACGCAGTCGGCCTGGCCCGGCGTGCCGGGCGCGAAGTCGTCGAGGCTGTGCGGCGAGTTCCAGTGCAGCCGGACCTCGGGCATTGCCTGCAGGCTGGCGAGCAGTGCTGCAAGCAGCGCGCGGTTGTCGAGCTGGCCTTCCTCGGGCAGCAGCAGGCCTTCGGCGAAGCGTTGTCGCAGGGCAGGTTCCAGCGCTTCGATGCCGCTGCCATCGAGGCGCTGCATCGCCGGCAGTTCGGGCACGGATTCGCGCGTGTGCGCGAGCACGCCGGCCAGTCGCCGCGCCTCGGGAGCATCTTGCCGGTGCCACAGCACCAGCGTGCCTTCTCGCTGGAAGAACACAGGCTGTGCGAGCGAGGCGATCAGCTGCGGCCAGCGTTCGAGCGCGTAGTGGCCCATGCGCACGACCGAGGGCGGAGCGACGGCCGATTCGGCCAGCGGCGCCAGCATGGCCGCCGCAACGCGCGCGGCCGCGCCGTCGGCATCGGGCCCCGCGGCGTCGAAGACCGACACCCGGCAGCCGGCCTGCGCCAGCGTGAGGGCGACGAGTCGTCCCATGAGACCGGCGCCGAGGACGGCCGCCGTGCGGAAAGGAAGATCAGGAATCTGTGTGGGCGTGCTCATCGACGCGGTGTCCCGGGCCACGCGCTGCGTGGCCGATAATTTTCGACATGACTCATGCATTCTCCCGCTACGCGCGCGTGCTTTCGATCGCGGGCTCCGACAGTGGCGGCGGCGCCGGCATCCAGGCGGACCTGAAGACCTTCTCCGCACTCGGCTGCTACGGCATGACCGCCATCACGGCGCTCACGGCGCAGAACACGCTGGGTGTGTCCGGCATTCATGGCGTGCCGCCCGCCTTCCTGAAGGCGCAGATCCAGGCAGTGGTCGAGGACATCGGCGTCGATGCCGTCAAGCTGGGCATGCTGCATGCGCCCGAGATCGTGGAGGTGGTCGCCTGGGCCATCGACCACTACCGCCTGCCGAATGTGGTGCTCGATCCGGTCATGGTCGCGACCAGCGGCGACCGCCTGATCGCCACCGAGACCGTGCAGGTGCTGGTGCGCGAGCTGTTCCCGCGCGCCGTGGTGGTCACGCCGAACCTGGACGAGGCCGCCTTGCTGATCGGCCATGCCATCGAAGGCGTGGATGCGCTCGATGACGCGGCCGGCGAACTGCTCGCGCTCGGCGCGCGCGCGGTGCTGCTCAAGGGCGGCCACCTGCCGGGGGAGGATGTGGTGGACCTGCTGGCCGAAGCCGGCGGCGAGCGGCTGCGGCTCTCGTCCGCGCGCATCGCCAGCCGCAATCTGCATGGCACGGGCTGCACGCTCTCGTCGGCGATCGCGGCACATCTGGCGCTCGGCTACGAGCTCGCGCAGGCCGTCGAGCGCGCGCGCAACTACGTGGTGGCAGCCATGGCGGCCGGCGCGGATGTGCGCATCGGCGCGGGGCACGGTCCGCTCAACCACGGCTTTGCGCCAGTGCCGATGGTCCGCTTGCCGCTGCCGGGCGCGTGAGCCATGCGAACACGAAGGTGATCGCGAGCGCGGGCAGGGCCGATCCCCATTGGGGCGCCCAGGCTGCGCAGGCGTGGAAGACCGCGATGCCGATGATCCAGATGGCCGCGGCCGCGAGATCGACCCGCCGGCCCTGCGTCTGGAGCGGTTCGCGGCCCGTGCCAAGCCGGCCCAGGATGACGCCGTAGAGCGGCACGAAGACCGAGCTCAGCAGCAGCAGGAAGGGTTCGAGCGAATGCATCGGCAGCACCAATGCCAGCGCGATGCAGGCGATGGCGAGCACGAGGCCCCAGCGCTGCACGCGCCAGCGAGGCCAGAGGCTGTGGGCCGACACCGAGCCCGAATAGACGTCGCCGTAGGCGTTGTCCAGCTCGTCGACCAGGATCAGGCCCAGCGCCACCAGCCCGCCCTGCGCGAGCAGCAGGGCCGTGACCATGTCGGTGCCCGGCTGCGCCACGCTCACCACCATCACGCCGAGGGCATAGCACCAGATGTTGGCGAGCGTGTAGCCCACCCAGGTGCCGGTGAAGGCGCCGCCGAGTCCGCCGGTGCTGCGCCGGCCGTGGCGCGCATAGTCGGCCACCAGTGGAAGCCACGAGACCGGCATCGCGATCACGAGGTCGAGCGCGCCGAACATGCCCATGCTGCCGTCGCCCGGACGCGACCAGAAGGCGGCCAGTCCCTGCGCCTGCAGCCTGGCCGTGAACTGCCAGCTCAGCCAGAGGAGCGAGAGCACGACCAGGGGCAGGCCGAAGCGGCTCACGATGCGGCGGACCAGCCGCACCATCGATCCGCTCAGCAGGGCCACCAGCACCGCGCCCCACACCAGGGTGCTGATCAGCGTTCCCATGGGGCCATCCAGCGGGAGGCCGAAGGCCTGCCTGGCGATGGCCTGCGTGCCCTCGCGCATGATCACGATCTCGAAGGTGGTCCAGCCGATGAGCTGCACGATGTTGAGCACCACCGGCAGGCGGGCAAAGGCGCTGCCGTAGGTCGCATGCATGAGCCCGGCGCTCGCGAGACCGCTCTCGCAGCCGATGCGCGCGGTCCAGGCGAGCAGTGCCGCGCCGATGCCCGATCCGAGCACCACCGCGAGCGCGGCGTCGCGTGTGCCGACGGCCGGCACGAGATAGGCGCCCACCTGCATGACCAGCAGGCCCACGCCGAGGCTGAACCACAGCGAGGCATGGTCATGCCAGCCGAAGACGCGCTTGTCGTCGCGAAGCGGCGTCAGCGCCTCGTTGGCGCCCGGGGGCGCGGGATCGTTGTCGGTGGTTGCCATCATTTGCTCCGGTGCAAAGTGTTGGCAGGTGGGCAAGGCTCGGCGGCAGGTGGGTGCGACATGGCGCGGCAGCCGCCGGACCAGCTTCCCTGCGCGAGGATTACCTCGGGCCACCCAAGCAAACATAGGTGGCGCTATCAGGTTCAAAGGGACTTTCTCAGCCGAGTCGGCAAGCCGACCCAGCACCCCCAGCGTGGCTTCAGTCTGGCGAAGCAGACCGGATTGTAGGCCTGTGGCGATGCGGCTTTCGCGCGGTGCAGCGCGCCCGCTCGCGGATCGCGCCCGGGAATCGTCGTCAGGGCGGAGGCAGCGGCGCGTCGGCCCTGGCGTTGCGCAGGTCATCCCGCGCAATCATCGGCAGCACGTAGCGGTGCACCAGTGCCTGGAGCATCCGGAACACGCCCGCGACGATGGCGCCCAGCACGAGTCCGGCCACGATGTCCAGCGGGAAATGCACGCCCACATAGATCCGCGCCCAGCCCGTGATCACGGCAATGGCAAAGACCGCATAACCGAACTTCCGCAAGGCCGGCCGCAGGCACAGCACGAGCGCCGTCGCGAACATCACCGATGCATGCGCGCTGGGCAGCGAGCCGCGCGGGCCATGCTCGATGTGCGGCGGACTCAGCCCGATCATGAAAGGCCGCGGCACCGCCAGCCAGTTGGCCAGCCCGCGCGAAGCCAGCGCCGCGACGGCGGCCGCCACGAGGGTCGCCATCAGGTACGCCCGTTGCGATGGCTGGCGCCATGCGACCCAGGCCAGCAGGGCCACGCACAGCCACGAGGAGCCCTCGGCCACCGATGCCGCGAAGGCGAGGATCAGCGGATGTGGCGAATGGCCGGCTGCGATCCAGTCGAAGAGTGCAATGTTGAGCGCCTGCATGGGCGCACATCATAGGTCGCGCGCACCCAGGCAGGCGCGCGCGCGATGTCGATTTCGGTCCATTGCGGGATGGGGCAGTGAACAGGTGGAAACTGGAAACCGTGCAAGCTGCGATCCTCGCGGCGATCGGCGGCATTGCGCCGGACAGGCCGCGACGGGCCAGCGGCTCTTTTCTGCTTCTTGTTCATCTCATGACTCCCATTGGTACATGGAGAGTCATTAGGTCGCGGGATCCGGAAGTCCTCAATGAGAAGAAATCTGTGGGCGGACGGATTCCGTACGCCTGTGCACTTCCTCGTGTGCACTTCTTCCTCATGCCCGGCAGGACGCCGGTCAGTTGCCGGCCGGATGCCCGATCAGTGTGGCGCGTCGCCGGAAGCGGATCCGTCGACGCCCAGCAGCGCATGAAGCCGCGTGCTGGTCGTCGTGTACTGAAGCGGCACCGCCTTGTCGGGAAAGACGATTTCCGTCGCGCCCCAGGCGGCCAGCGTGGCCTCGTGGAAGCCGCAGACGATCAGCTTCTTCTTGCCCGGATAGGTGTTGATGTCGCCGACCGCGAAGACGCCGGGCTCTCGGGTCTGGAATTTCGCGGTGTCGACCGGGATCTGCTTGCGCACCAGCTCCAGCCCCCAGTCGGCCAGCGGACCGAGCCGGGGCGAGATGCCGAGGCAGCCGATGAGCGCATCGAAGGGCAGGGCGATGGTCTGCGCGTCGGGCGTGGCAAGCTGCAAGTGCGCATCGTCGAAGCCCGTGGGCTGGCCGATGGCGAGATGCATGCGGCCGGCAGCGATCTCGGCGCGCACGGCGGACTCCGTCGCTTCGTCGGCCTGGAAGACATCCCGCCGGTAGAGCAGCGTCACCCTGCGCGCCAGGGGCACGAGCGCGAGCGCGGTTTCGAGCGCCGCATCGTCACCGCCGTTGACGACGACGGTCTGACCCGCGAAGGCGTCGAGCGCGTCCGGATGGTAGAAGAGCCTCGTGCCTTCCAGCCGCTCGATGCCCTCGACGGCGATGCGCTTGGGAACGAAGGCGCCGACTCCCGCGGCAATGAAGACCGTGCGGGCGAGGAAGGCCGTGTTCCTGGTCGTTTCCAGGAGCCAGCGGCCGTCTTCCTGGCGCTGGAGCGTGGCCACCTGCTCACCGAAATGGAAGGGCGGCTTGAAGGGCGCGAGCTGCTTCAGCAAGTCTTCCACCAGGCCACGGCCGGTGGTGACCGGCGTGCCGGGGATGTCGTAGATGGGCTTGTCGCCGTAGAGCGCCACGCATTGGCCGCCCGCGCGGGGCAGCGCGTCGACGATGTGGCAGGGGATCTCGAGCAGGCCGAGCTGGAAGGCCTGGAACAGCCCGACCGGGCCGGCGCCGATGATCAGGGCGTCGGTCTGGATGGGCGCGGGACGGGTGCTCAGCGCACGAGCTCCGAGATCTTGTCGGTCTTGTCTTTCCACTCTTCGGCATCAGGCAGCGCCGGCTTGCGCTTGGTGATGCTCTTCCAGCCGTCGGCGAGCGCCAGTTCGGCGTTGAGCTTGATGAAGGCGAGCTGGTTGGCCGGGAGGTCTTCCTCGGCGTAGATCGCGTTGACCGGGCACTCGGGGATGCAGACCGCGCAATCGATGCACTCGTCAGGGTCGATCACGAGCATGTTCGGCCCCTCACGGAAGCAGTCGACCGGACAGACGTCGACGCAATCGGTGTACTTGCAGCGGATACAGGCTTCGGAAACGACGTGGGTCATGTTCTGGACAGGCGGAGATGAGCGGAAAAACGAGGAATTCTAGGCCTTTGTGTCAGGCCTTTGTGTCAGGCCTTTGCGGCCGCGGGCCGCACGAGCACGGCCGCGGCGGTGCGGTGCGAGGCCGTGTCGACCAGCACCAGCGAACCCAGTGCGCGCGACTGCGTGAAGGGCAGCACCGCGAGCGGCTGCTGCAGCGACAGCACCACATCGCCGATGGCATTGGCTTCGAGCCGGTCCGCCGGCTCGGAGTCGAGGGTCGTGATGTTGACCCGGTCCACGATGCGCGCGACCTTGGCCTTGACCCAGCGATGGCCTTGCAGCGCCCAGTAGACGCGCCCCGCCACCAGCGGCTCGTCGTCGAGCCAGGCGACGGTCGCCGTGATCTCGCGCACCGGCTCGAAGGCGCCGGGCGCCAGCAGCCAGTCGCCGCGCGAGACGTCGAGTTCGCGGTCGAGCACGATGCCCGCACTGTGGCCGGCGTGCACGCTCTTCGGCTGGCGCGTGTGGCTCAGCACCTGGGCCACGGTGGCGTGCTGGTTGCTCGGCAGCACGGTCACGCGCTCGCCCGGCTCGATGTGGCCGCTGGCGACGCGGCCCCAGAACACGCGGCGGCCGCGCGAGGTGTCGGCGGAGTCCGAGAACTTCTCGACCCATTGCACCGGAAAGGCGAAGGGCACCGCCTCGTCCTGCGCGGTGACGGGCAGGCCTTCGAGCAGTTCGAGCAGGCTCGGGCCTTCATAGCCCGCCCAGCCGGCATGGCGCGAGGCCACGTTCCAGCCCTTGAGCGCGGAAATCGGCACGGTGGCCGCGACCTGCACGCCGGCCGCTTCGGCGAAATCGGCCAGCGCCGAGCCGATGCGCTCGAAGGCGAGTTCGGCATCGTCGATGGCATCGAGCTTGTTCACCGCGAAGACGATCGACTGCACGCGCAGCAGATGGCACAGCAGCGTGTGGCGCCGCGTCTGCGGCAGCAGCTCGCGCTGCACGATCTCGCCGTCGCCGACCTCGGCCGCCCAGGGCAGCTTGGTGGCATCCACCAGCACCACGGCGGCGTCCGCGCTCGAGGCCGCCGTGACCATGTTGCGCGTGTACTGCTCGTGGCCGGGCGCATCGCCGATCACGAACTTGCGCTTCGCCGTCGAGAAGTAGCGGTAGGCCACGTCGATCGTGATGCCTTGCTCGCGCTCCGCCGACAGGCCGTCGGTCAACAGCGCCAGGTCGGTCTCGCCGCCCCGCTGCACGCCCGCCAGCTGGTCCTGCAGCACGGTCTTGCTGTCCACCAGCAGCCGCCCGATCAGCGTGCTCTTGCCGTCATCCACGCTGCCGCAGGTGATGAAGCGCAACGCCGCGCCACTCTCATCCTGCCCCTGAGAAGCCGCAGCCGCAGCCGCCTCCGCACCCGAAATTCCCGAAATCGTCAAACTCATTTCCTTCTCCACGGCGCATTCCGCGCCCCTGTTCGGTAAACACCGCGGACCGGCTCCATCGGCCCGCCGGTGTTGCCCCCCGCGAGGGGGTCGGCGGCCGCACGAAGTGGGCAAGCCTGGGGGTGCACTAGAAGTACCCGTCCTTCTTGCGCTTCTCCATCGACGCCTCGGAGGTCTTGTCGTCCATGCGGGTCGCGCCACGTTCGCTCACGTCGGCCGCCAGGGTCTCGATCACCACATCGCCCGCATCGGCCGCGAGGCTTTCCACGGGGCAGGTGCAGGTGATGTCGCCGACGGTGCGGAAGCGCACGTCGCGCACCTCGATCTGCTCGCCGTCGCGCGGCGGCGTGAGCTCGGTCACCGGCACCAGCAGGCCGCGGCGCTCGACCACTTCGCGCTTGTGCGTGTAGTAGATCGAGGGCAGCGCGATCTGCTCGCGCTCGATGTACTGCCAAACGTCGAGTTCGGTCCAGTTGGAGATCGGGAACACGCGGAAGTGTTCGCCCGGTGCGAGCCGGGTGTTGAACAGCGTCCAGAGTTCCGGCCGCTGGTCCTTGGGCTGCCACTGGCCGAAGCTGTCGCGGTGGGAGAAGATGCGTTCCTTGGCGCGGGCCTTCTCTTCGTCGCGGCGAGCGCCGCCGATGAGCGCGTCGAAGCGGAATTCCTCGATCGCCTCCAGCAGCGTCACCGACTGATGCACATTGCGCGACTCGCCCGGATGGGCCAGGCGCACGGTACCGCGCTTCATCGAGTCTTCCACGTGGCGCACGATGAGTTCGGCGCCGAGCTCCCGGGCGCGTGCATCGCGGAAGGCCGTGACTTCCGGGAAGTTGTGGCCGGTATCGATCATCAGCAGCGGATACGGAAGGCGGCCGACGCCGAAGGCCTTCTCGGCGCACTTGAGCAGCACCAGCGAGTCCTTGCCGCCCGAGAAGAGCAGGGCCGGACGCTCGAAGGAAGCCGCCACCTCGCGCAGGATGAAGATGGTCTCTTCTTCCAGTGCGTCGAGCTGCGTGTTGGACAGTCGCGCAAGCGATGGAGCGGTCTGCAGCAGCAGGTCGGGTTCGGTACGGGCGTTCATGAAGCGGTGTTCTTCAGTTCGGAATGGCACGGATGGGGATGGCACGGTTCGGCAGCGGGGAGACGGGCGACGAAGCAGCGGAGGAGAGCGGTTCGAAGGCGGCGGGCTCCTCGGCCTCGTGGGTGCCGTCGGCCGCCACATGCAGGCCGCATTCCTTGGCGCTCTCCTGCTCCCACCACCAGCGGCCCGAGCGGAAGTCTTCGCCGAGGGTCACGGCGCGCGTGCAGGGCGCGCAGCCGATGCTCGGATAGAAGCGGTCGTGCAGCGGGTTGTAGGGAACCGCGTGCACCGAGATGTAGTGCCACACGTCGCCCCAGGTCCAGCGTGCGAGGGGATTGATCTTGGCGCGCTCGGGCTGCTGCTCGATCAGTTCCACCTCGGCACGCGCGCCGGACTGCTCGCGCCGCAGGCCCGTGATCCAGCCGCGCTTGCCGGCCAGAGCCCGGTCGAGCGGCTCCATCTTGCGGATGTGGCAGCAGGCCTTGCGAAGTTCGAGGCTCTTGTACATCGCCTCCTCGCCGTTCTCGGCCACGAAGCGCCCGGCGGCAGCGGCGTCGGGCTTGTAGACCTCCACCTCGCGGCCGTAGTGCGACTGCAGGCGTGCCAGCAGTTGCAGCGTCTCGTCGTGCAGCTTTCCGGTCTCGAGCACGAAGATGCCGGACTGGATGTGGAAGCGGTGCAGGAGATCGGTCACCACCATGTCCTCCGCGCCCAGGCTGGAGGCCTGCGTGATCGGCGCGAACTCGCCCGCCGCGCGGCGCAGCAGGGCCACGCTTTCGGCCAGCTTGGCGTCGAAGTCATCGGAAGGCTTGGCGTAGAGCGAGATGGCGTTCATGGTCGAAAAGGCGGTGCGCGGAAGGGGCGAGGGCGGGGCGTCGGATCTCAGGCGGCCTGGCGCTGGAAGAGCGGTTCGGGCTGCACGGCGTCGCCCTGGTAGAAGGCGGCGAAGCGGTCGAACTGCCGCTGCGCGGCGGAGGCGTCCACGCCTTCCTTCAGCACCGCGCTCGAGAAACCGGTGCGCTGCATCTGCACCAGCTGGTCGATCAGCACGTCGCCGGTGGCGCGGATGTCGCCCTTGAACCCGAGGCGGCGGCGCAGCAGGTAGGCCTGGCTGTAGGCGCGGCCGTCGGTGAACTTCGGGAAGTGCAGGTCGATGCGCTCCACGTCGGCGAGGCAGACCTCGATCGCCAGCGGATCGGCGTCGTTGGCCAGTTGCAGCACGTTCGGTTCGCCGTTGTCCATGTGGTCTTCGGCCGCGATCAGTCGGAGCGTCTTGTTCATGCGGCCTCCTCGACCTTGAAGCGGGCGCCGTTGGCGGCGGTCTTGAAGGGCTCGATGCCCACGCGGCGCAGTGCGTCGATGAAGGTCTCGCCGGCTTCGCGGGTGTCTCGATAGGTGTTGAGCACGGCCTCGATCACGTCCGGCACTTCGGCCGCGGAGAACGAAGGGCCGACCACCTTGCCCGGCTGCGCCGGACCGCTGAGCGAGGAACCGTCGGAGCCGCCGAGCGTCACCTGGTACCACTCCTTGCCGTCCTTGTCGACGCCGAGGATGCCGATATGGCCGCTGTGGTGGTGGCCGCAGGAATTGATGCAGCCGCTGATGTGCAGGTCGATCTCGCCGAGGTCGTCGAGCTCGTCCAGGTCCTGGTAGCGCTCGGTGATCGCCTCGGCGATCGGGATCGAGCGCGCATTGGCCAGCGCGCAGAAATCGCCGCCGGGGCAGGCGATCATGTCGGTGAGCAGGTGCACGTTGGCGCTGGCGAAACCGGCTTCGCGCGCGGCGAGCCAGAGCGCGTGCAGGTCCTCGGCATGCACCCAGGGCAGCAGCAGGTTCTGGTCGTGCGTGACGCGGGCTTCGCCGGCGCTGAAGCGGTCGGCCAGCAGCGCGGCGGTGTCGAGTTGTTCGGCCGTCGCATCGCCCGGCGCCTGCAGGCGGCGCTTGAAGGACAGGGTGACCGCGCGCAGCGCCGGGTTCTTGTGCGGTGCCACGTTGCGGGCCAGCCAGCGGGCGAACATCACATCGTCGTCGGCCTGGGCGCGCAGCTCGGCGTCGGTCTCCTCGGCGCTGCGGAAGACGCGGGTGGCCAGGGTCGGCGGCACGAAGGAGGCGCCGACGCGGTCCAGTTCGGACTGGCTGATGGTGTGCGGTGCGCCGTCGTGCTCGATGATCTGGCGGTATTCGGCTTCGACGTCGTCGACGTAGCGCTGGCCTTCGGCCTTCACCAGGATCTTGATGCGCGCCTTGTAGATGTTGTCGCGCCGGCCGTAGCGGTTGTAGACCCGGATCACGGCTTCGAGGTAATTCATGATCTGGTTCCAGGGCAGGAACTCGCGCAGCACGGTGCCCACGATCGGCGTGCGGCCCATGCCGCCGCCGACCTGCACGCGGAAGCCCAGCTCGCCGAGCTTGTTCCTCACCAGCTGCAGGCCCACGTCATGCCATCCGGTGGCCGCACGGTCCTCCGACGCGCCGGTGATGGCGATCTTGAACTTGCGCGGCAGGAAGGCGAATTCGGGATGCAGGGTGCTCCACTGCCGCATGATTTCGGCGAAGGGGCGCGGATCGGCGACTTCGTCGACGGCGATGCCGGCGCGCTCGTCGCTGGTGATGTTGCGGATGCAATTGCCGCTGGTCTGGATGCCGTGCATGTCGACCGAGGCGAGCAGGTCCATCACGTCGGCCGAGCGCGAGAGCGGAATCCAGTTGTACTGGACGTTCTGCCGCGTCGTGAAGTGCGCGTAGTGCGTGGGCAGCCGGTGCGAACCCAGCTTGCCCTGGGTGGCCACCGCGTTCTTGTAGACCTCCGCCTCGGGCTCGTCGTACTCGCGGGCGATGCGTGCCAGCACGCGCAGCTGGCGGCTCGACAGCTCCCCGTAGGGCACCGCCACGCGCAGCATCGGCGCATAGCGCTGGACATACCAGCCGTTCTGCAGCCGCAGCGGTCGGAATTCGTCCTCGGAGAGTTGGCCGGCTTGCCAGCGCTGGAGCTGGTCGCGGAATTGCGCCGCGCGCAGGTGCACGAACTGGCGGTCGAAGTCTGTGTATTGGTACATCGTGTGTGGGATGCAGTGAGGCCGCGCGTCCACGGCCCATCAACGCGAGGTGGACTGTAGGAGGGAGGCTTATGGAACCAAACTATTTTTTGGTTCGTGCTTTATGCGGATTAGCTTATGCACCAGTCTCCATGCGGGTTTCCGGGCGATGAATGCCGTTTTCCGGATAAGGCCCGGGGTGGGGTCCGATGGGGCGACGGCCGTCGCCTCCGCGTCGGCGTGGCTGATTTTCCGCACCGGAGGGGACACGGATATCGCCTTTGTCGTATGGACGTGGATCCAGCAAAGTAATACATAAGTATTTCGAAAATACACACATAACAGGGGGCGGTCGTGCGAAGGTCGAAGGAAAGTGAACTGGCGAGCCTGCATCGGGCCGTCATGCGCAGCCGGATGCTTGCCTGCGAGGCACGCAACCAGCTGATCGAGGCCTTGGGCGACTGGCTCTGCGGCGGTGAAGCCGGGCCGCCGAGCGCGGACGAGGTCGCGCTGCTCGCGCACCTGTACCAGGCCCAGAGCGAAGCCGAGGCGACCTACGTGCGCTGCGTCGTCGCGATGGCCGAAGATGTATGCACGCGCGCCCGCCAGCGGCAGCGGCAGAGGTCCTGAGCCGCAATCCGGTCGGGTTGCGCCTGCCTGAGGGTGAGCAGGTCAGCAGGTCAGCAGGTCAGCAGGTCAGCAGGTCAGCAGGTCAGCAGGTCAACAGGTCAGCAGGTCAGCACTCGGCCGCTTGGTCCGGGGCCGTGGCCGTGGCCCCTTCGGCCGCTGCGCCGGCGTTGTGCGCCGACTCGCCACCCACGCGCCCTGAATCCAGTGCGCGCGCCAGCTTGGCCGGCAGGGCGAGTGGTTCGCCGTGCCAGCGCGCCGCAAGCAGCTCGGCGCACAGCGCGGCGAAGCTCAGCCCGCGCGAGCCCAGCGCCGTGCAGACCCAGAGGCCGGCTTCGTCCCTGGCATCGAGCGGTCCGACCAGCGGCCGCCGGTCGGCCGACGCGCAGCGCACGCCCGCCCAGGTGGACGTGGCGCCTGTGCCAAACAGCGGGTCGAGCTGGCGCGCGGCCTCGGGGAGCAGTCGTCCGAGCCTTGCGCGGTTGAATTCGGTGTCCGCGGCGCGAGGCGACGGGTCGCTGGTATCGCGGTCGAAGGTGGCGCCGGTGAGCCAGATCGCACCCGCCGGGTCGGGCACGTGCGCGATCAGGTGGCCATCGCCATTGAGCGGGGCGTGCGGCAGTCGGGCGCCGGTCGGCATCCGGCCCCATTCGATCTGGCCGCGCACGGGCTGGAGCGGAAGGGCGGGGGCCAGCGCCCGGCTCTCGACGCCGGCGGCGATCACGACGCGATCACCCTCGGCGAGCAGCCTGCCGTCGGCATCGCGCACCGCCCATTGCGCGCCGCCTTCCGGATCGAGCGGGCAGCGATCGATGCGTGCGGCCCGGCACCGCCATTCGACACGAATGGCCGGATCGGCGAGCCAGGCCTCGACCAGCCGGGCCGGACGCACCCATGCGGCCCGCGCGTGCCACAGCGCGGGCGTGCCCGGCGGCAGGCCGGCGTCGTGAATGCGTTGTTCGCTCGCCAGCCAGCTTTCGTTCGGACCTTCGGCCTTCCAGGCGGGCGGCAGGCGATCGTCACCCGCCGCGCGCCGTTCGAGCACGCCGCCGGCGCACCAGTCCTCGCCTTCGATGCACCGTGATTCGAGCTGCTGCCATGTCGCGCGGATGCCGGCGCGGGTCAGGCGCGAGAGCAGCGCATCGTCGCTGGACACATGCGGCGCCAGGAGACCGGCCGGCAGACCCGAGGCGCCGGCCGCCGGCCGATCCGCCGCATCGAGCACCACGACCATCCATCCGCGCCGGGCCAGACTGGAGGCGACCGCGGCGCCGGCCAGTCCGGCGCCGATCACCACGCACCGCCCCGGCGATGCCGGCGGCGCAAGGGGTGCGCGCCGGCGAATCTGCCAGGCCGGATCGAAGTGCCCGCGAAGACACGCGCGCTTGGGCGGCAGGCCCGGGGCGCGGCTGAGCTGAAAGCCGCATTGGGCGAGCGCGTCGTAGACGGCGCGTGCCACGCTCCAGGTCGCGACACCGGTCCCGCGACGGGCAAAGCGCGACACGGCCTTCAGCGTTTCGGGCGACCACATGTCGGGATTGACGCGCGGGCTGAAGCCGTCGAGAAAAATGCTGTCGGCCTCGAAGTGCTGGGCGCGCAGCATCGGCTGAACCTCGCCGATGCAGAGCGTGAGCAGCACCCGGCCCTCCTCGAAGACCAGCCGATGGAAGCCGGGCAGCAGGCCGTGCCATTGCGCGGCGAGCGCCTGCGCCAGGTCGAGCAGCTCAGGATAGGCGGCCGCCGCGCGCAGCAGGTCCTCGCGCGAGACCGGAAAGGCTTCGACCGAAACGAAGTGAAGCAGGCGAGGGCGGCGCGGATCGGCACGCCAGGCCTGCCATGTCGTCAGGAAAGACAGGCCCAGGCCGAAACCGGTTTCGAGAATCCGCCACCGCGGCTGGTCTGCCCAGGCCTCGGGCAGCCCGCAGCCCGCCATGAAGACATGGCGCGCCTGCGCGGGGGCACCGGTTTCGGAGTGGTAGATGTCGTCGAAGCGAGCGCTGCGCGGCAGGCCGTCCGCGCGCCAATCGACGGGCTCGGCCATCGACGCAGGCCCGCGTCAGGAGGAGGTGGGCGGGACGTACCCCTGGGCCACGTCGGCACCTTCGCCGAAGAAATGCTTCTCCATCTGGCGCGCGAGGTACTGGCGGGCCCGGGCATCGGCCAGGTTCAGGCGGTTCTCGTTGACCAGCATGGTCTGCTGGCGCAGCCAGGCGGCCCACGCTTCCTTGCTGACGTTTTCCCACAGGCGTTTGCCGAGCTCGCCGGGGTAGGGGGGGAAATCGAGCCCTTCGGCTTCTTTGCCGAGCTTGATGCACTGAACCATGCGTGCCATTTGGATGCCTTCGGGGGAGTGTCTTAGTTGATTTCGCTATTTAGAACTGAGAACTCGGTCGTTCCAGATTCCTTATGCGGTATTCAGAATTCAAGGCCTCATCGTTATGCCAATGAAGCACAAGACCATGCGCCTTCGCCGCGACTTTATCAAGCTTTCCCTGGGCGCCGCGGCTGCGGCGAGCATCGCCCTGACGGCATTGCCGTCGTTCGCGCAGACGGTGACGCTGCTCAATGTGTCCTACGACCCGACGCGCGAACTGTACGTGGACTACAACCAGGCCTTCGCGAAGTACTGGAAGGCGAAGACCGGCCAGGACGTGGTGATCAAGCAGTCGCATGGCGGCTCCGGCAAGCAGGCGCGCTCGATCATCGACGGCATCGACGCCGACGTGGCGACCCTGGCCCTGGCTGGCGACACGGATGCACTGGTCACGCACGGCGGGCTGGTCAAGCCGGACTGGCAGAAGCGTCTGCCGCACAACTCGGCGCCCTACACCTCGACCATCGTGTTCCTGGTGAAGAAGGGCAATCCGAAGGGACTAAAGGACTGGGACGACCTGGTGAAGCCCGGCGTCCAGGTGATCACCCCGAACCCGAAGACATCGGGCGGCGCCCGCTGGAACTACCTGGCCGCGTGGGAATTCGGCAAGCGCAAGTACGGTGGCGATGCGAAGGCCAGGGAATTCGTGGCCAAGCTCTACAAGAACGTGCCGGTGCTCGATACCGGCGCGCGCGGCTCGACCATCACCTTCGTGCAGCGCGGCGTGGGCGACGTGTTGATCGCCTGGGAGAACGAGGCTTTCCTGGCGCTGAAGGAGTTCGGCCCGGAGAAGTTCGACATCGTCGCGCCCTCGATCAGCATCCTGGCCGAGCCGACCGTGACGGTGGTCGACAAGGTGGTCGACAAGAAGGGCACGCGGGCCGTGGCCGAGGAATACCTCAAGTACCTGTATTCGGATGAAGGGCAGGACATCGCCGGGCGCAACTACTACCGCCCGACCTCGGAGAAGGCCAGGGCCAAGTACGAGAAGCAGTTTCCGAAGTTGACGCTTTTCACCATCGACGAAGCCTTCGGCGGCTGGACCAAGGCCGACAAGGATCACTTCGCCGACGGCGGTTCCTTCGACCAGATCTACAGCAAGTAAGCGCGTGGAACCGCGATCGAGGTCAGCGTCCTTCTCGCGCATGCGATGTAGCGCCTGACCCCGCTTTCGCCCTTTCTCCGCCTGCGCGGGCGCCGCGACCGGCGCCTTCTTTCCAGTTCCTTTCCGATCCTGTCGCGTCGCGTCGCGGCGCGGGATCGCTCACGTCCGAAAGAAGCCCATGCCACCTGTTCCGACCGACGACCTCCGCCCCGCGCGACCTGCCTGGCAGGTGCTGGCCGACCTCGCGATCAGCGTCGCGGTGGTGCTGGCCATCGCACTCATCGCAGGTTTTCTCGCGGCCACCTCGCGGCCTTTGTGAAGTCCATCCAACGCACACCGGAGCGCTCATCATGTCCTCACCCTCATCGGCCCGCCGTCGTCGCCTGATCCAAGGTGCTGCTGCCGCGGCAACTCTGGCCCTGCCGTCGCTCGGCGCGTTGGCGCAGCCGGCCGCTTCTCGCCAGTTGCGCGTGGGCCATCAGAAAGGCCAGCTCAGCCTGCTGAAAGGCCGCGGCACCCTCGAGAAGCGACTGGCGCCGCTCGGCGTGGCGGTGAAGTGGACCGAGTTCACCGCCGGGCCGGTGCAACTGGAGGCGCTCAACGTCGGCTCGATCGATTTCGGCGACGTGGGCGAGGCGCCGCCGATCTTCGCGCAGGCCGCCGGCGCACCGCTGGCCTACGTGGCCGCCACCTTGCCGCGACCGCAGACGGAGGCGGTGCTGGTGCCCAGGGATTCCGCCATCCGTTCGGTGGCCGAGCTCAAGGGCCGCAAGATCGCGCTCAACAAGGGCAGCAATGTCCACTACTTCATCGTCAAGCTGTTCGAGAAGGCCGGGCTGGCCTATGGCGATCTGAACCTGGTCTACCTCCCGCCCGCGGACGCGCGGGCCGCCTTCGAGAAGGGATCGGTGGATGCCTGGGTGATCTGGGACCCCTTCCTCGCCGCCGCGGAGCAGGCACTCGGCGCGCGCGTGCTGGCCGACGCGCGCGGCGTGGTCGGCAATCGCGCGTACTACTTCTCGTCGCTGGGCTATGTGGAGAAGAACCCGGACGTGGTGGCCGTGCTGGTCGAGGAGATCAACCGTGTGGACCAGTGGGCTGCCTCGAACAAGGACACCTACGCCGCCGAGCTGTCGACACTCTGGGGCATTCCGAAGCCGGTGGTCGATGTGGCGGTGGCGCGCAGCGCCTACGGCACCACGCCGATCACCAGGGCCATCCTGGCCGAGCAGCAGCAGATCGCGGACACCTTCTTCGCGCTCGGCCTGATCCCGAAAAAGATTCGCGTGCTCGATGCGGCCGCGCCCAACCTGGCTTGATGGAGCCGGGAACAGCATGGTTTTCCTGCGTGCTGCTTCGTGTCCGGCCGCGCTTGCGCATCGGCGGCACGGCGGCATGCCGACCCTGAGGAGATCGTCTCGATGAATGTGTTCTGGTTCCTTCCCACCCATGGCGACAGCCGCTACCTCGGCAGCACCGAGGGTGCGCGACAGGTCGATCTCGCCTATCTGCAGCAGATCGCCGGTGCGGCCGACCGGCTCGGCTACGAAGGCGTGCTGATTCCCACCGGTCGCTCCTGCGAAGACCCTTGGGTGGTTGCCTCCAGCCTGATCGGCGCCACCACGCGCCTGAAGTTCCTGGTGGCCGTGCGGCCGGGTTTGCATGAGCCGAGTCTCGCCGCGCGCATGGCGGCGACTTTCGATCGCCTCTCGGGCGGGCGCCTGCTGGTGAACCTGGTGACCGGCGGCGACCAGGCCGAGCTGGAAGGCGACGGGGTCTTCCTGGACCATGCCGCGCGCTATGCACAGTCGGCGGAATTCATCCGCATCTGGCGCGAGATCATCGCGCGCAGCCATGCGGGCGATGTCCTCGACTACGAGGGCGAGCACCTGCGCGTGAAGGGCGCGAAGCTGCTCTTCCCGCCGACGCAGGCACCGTACCCGCCCGTGTGGTTCGGCGGTTCGTCGCCGGCGGCGCATGAGTTGGCGGCCGAGCAGGTGGATGCCTACCTGAGCTGGGGCGAAACGCCGGCCGAGGTGGCGAAGAAGATCGCCGATGTGCGCGAGCGGGCGTCGAAGTACCCGGACCCGCGCGCGTCGGTCGCGTCGTCGCCGGCCGAGGCCGCCGTCGCCTCGCGTCGCGTGCCCGAGTTCGGCATCCGGCTGCATGTGATCGTGCGCGAGACCGAGGACGAGGCATGGCGCGCCGCCGAATCCCTGATCAGCCGGGTCGACGACGACACCGTGGTCCGTGCGCAGAGCGCCTTCGCCCGCATGGATTCCGAAGGCCAGCGCCGCATGGCGGCTCTGCATGCGCGCGGCAGCAGGAAGCGCACGCGGGCCGAGCTCGAGATCAGTCCGAACCTCTGGGCCGGCGTGGGCCTGGTGCGCGGCGGCGCCGGCACGGCGCTCGTGGGTGATCCGAGGACCGTCGCGGCCCGGATCGAGGAGTACGCGGCGCTGGGCATCGATCACTTCATCTTCTCCGGCTACCCGCATCTGGAAGAGGCCTACCGTTTTGCCGAACTGGTGTTTCCGCTGCTTCCGCTCAAGGCCCGGGCCGGCCTGCCGGGCCGCGCGCCGGGCGGGCCCTTCGGCGAAGTGGTCGCCAATCTGGATGCGCCTTCGCGCCTGCGGTCCCAGAGCTGAGCGAAGGGGACGAACCGAATGACTTCGATCACTGAACAGGCGCACCGGCTGCCGGCCACCGCGTCATCGTCTTCGCCGCACGTGGTGGCCGCGCTGGCGCTGGGCATCGCACGGCGGCTCGTGCCCTGGCTGCTGCCGCTGGCGCTGGTGGTGGCGTGGCAGGTCGCCTCATCGCAGGGATGGCTGTCGACGCGGGTGCTGCCCGCGCCGGTGGATGTGCTCAAGGCGGCATGGCGGCTCGGCGTGTCGGGCGAGTTGTGGACGCACGTGAAGGTCAGCGCCGGCCGTGCGCTGGCCGGCCTCGCGATCGGCGGCGGCCTGGGGCTTGTGCTCGGCCTGGTCACCGGCTCGGTGCGCTTCGCCGAGACCCTGCTGGACTCCACGATCCAGATGGTGCGCAACATCCCGGCCCTGGCGCTCATTCCGCTGGTCATCCTGTGGTTCGGCATCGACGAGTCGGCCAAGCTCTTCCTGATCGCGGTGTCGGTGTTCTTCCCCATCTATCTCAACACCTTCCACGGCATCCGCAATGTCGATCCGCAACTCATCGAGATGGGGCGGACCTATGGCCTCACGCGCTGGCAGCTCTACAAGGAGGTGATCCTGCCGGGGGCGATGTCCTCGATCCTCGTGGGCCTGCGCTTCTCGCTCGGACTGATGTGGGTGATCCTGATCGTGGCCGAGACCATCTCGGCGCAGGCGGGCATCGGCTATCTGACGATGAATGCGCGCGAGTTCCTGCAGACCGACGTGGTGCTGGTCGGCATCCTGCTCTATGCGCTGCTGGGCAAGCTGGCCGACCTCTTTTCCCGGGGACTGGAGCGCTGGTGGCTGCGCTGGCACCCGGCCTACCAGAAGCGAAGTGCCTGAGGGCAGGGGAGTGCTCATCATGAGCGACACGACATCCACCGCGGGCGGCGTCAGGCTCGACGTGCGAGGACTGCACAAGCGCTACGGCGCGCGCGAGGTGCTGCGCGATACGCAGCTGTCCATCGAGCCGGGCCAGTTCATCGCGATCGTCGGACGCAGCGGCTGCGGAAAGAGCACGCTGCTGCGCCTGATCGCAGGGCTCGAACAGGCGTCCGAAGGCACGCTGCGCGTCGACGGCCAGGCGATCGAAGGACTGCACGAGGACACGCGCATCATGTTCCAGGAGGCGCGGCTGCTCCCGTGGCGCCGTGTGCTGGACAACGTGACGCTGGGCCTGCCGCCGGAGAGCCGCTCGCGTGGCGAGGAGGTGCTGGCGCAGGTCGGCCTTGCCGAGCGCCGTGACGAATGGCCCTCGCGCCTGTCGGGGGGGCAGCGCCAGCGCGTTGCCCTGGCGCGCGCGCTCGTGCACCACCCCCGGCTCCTGCTGCTCGACGAACCGCTGGGTGCGCTCGACGCGCTCACGCGCATCGAGATGCATCGCCTGATCGAGACGCTCTGGCGCCGGCATCGCTTCACCGCGCTCTTGGTCACGCATGACGTGCAGGAAGCCGTGGCGCTGGCGGACCGCGTGATCCTCATCGAGGATGGGCGCATCGCGCTGGACGAAGCCATCGCGCTCGCGCGTCCGCGCTCGCAGGGCGACCCGGCCTTCGCGGCGATCGAGAAACGCATTCTCGACCGCGTGCTGCAGAAACCCGGCGATCCCGACGCGCAGGCCGAGAAAGACACGCGCTGGACCGACGGGCCGGCGCATGCGCTGCGCTGGGCCATCTGAGGGCCCGGCGCTCTCCTTGATTCCCTTCGACACGACGATTCATTCCAACCCAGCCAAAGCCGAGGAGCTATTCATGTCCATTCAAGCCATCAATGTTCGCAACCAGTTCAAGGGCAAGGTCCGCGAGATCATCCGCGGCGACGTCGTCTCGGAGGTCGATGTCGAGACGCCGTGGGGCATCGTGACCTCGGTCATCACCACGCGCTCGGTCGACGAACTGCAGCTCAAGCCCGGGTCCGACGTGGTGGCGCTGGTGAAGTCGACCGAGGTATCGATCGCCAAGTTGTGAGCCGGCGCACCGTCCGGGGCCGGAAGCCGGGCCGCGTGGGATCCTGCGCGATAGAGCATGGTCGCGAACGAGGCTCGAAACCCTGACTGGCTTCGAGCGGACAACAGTTGACCACCTGTGGACATTTAGTCTTTTACACGGTGGTCAGCCCCTCCTAATCTGACGGCTCGAACCCTTCGGGGTTGAGCGGATCGAGTGTCGTGCGCTGCGGGACGAACGGCACTCTCTCTTTCGCGCTTGTCCGGGAGGGGGGCATATGAAAGTGTCAGAAATCAGGCAATACGTCGAGAAGCCACTGATCGACGATGCATTGCGCAGCGCCCTCGATTCGGAAGGCTTCGAATCCTTGATGGACGCCGCCCAGGCGCTCGAAGACGGCCGGCTTCCGGCCTCGCTGAGACCGTATCGACAAAAGATCCGCTCGGAGTCCAGGAAGATCCGCGCGCGGCTGCGCGACATTCTGGTTGTTCATGACCCCGCGCAGCGGGCCTTGCGCCATGCCCTCCCGCCGGATCCGGCACAGAGTTCGCTGGTCGTGGATGAAGACGAGTATTGCGACCCGACTTCGCTGCAGTCCCTGTTGTCCCCTGCGCGCTACCTGACGGAAATTTACCGGGCGGCCTGCGCGCGCATCACGCCGAGTCGGCCCGACTACGCATTGACGGTGCGTCGGCCCGACCTGGCGTCTCTGGAGCTCAGCGACGACCATTTTTCCTCCGAGCTGTCGACGCTGTCGCTGGCCAATGAGGTGATGACGCAGTACGCCCTCAAGCAGCCGGGAAACAGTACCGAAAACAAGCTCTACGAAACTCTGGCGGAGCTGAGCCGTCCTTTCAGTCTGCCCTTCGATCGCCATCATGCGCTGGCCCGCCAGGGCCTGGCGGCGATGAAGACAGATCTCAATGCCCTGGCGCGCAATCTGGCGGCGTCCATCTATGCGCTCGACCAGTACGCCTATCTGCTGACGCCGAATCTAGTCGACAAGCTGGGGCTCTATCACAAGCATTTGAGCATCCTGACCGGGCCGCCGCCGACGGACCATGTGATTCCGTCCGAGGTCGATTCGTTCTTGCGCTACAGCACCTGCACCTATGAACAGCTGACAGCGCTGCTGTGCGATGTCCGCATTCGTGATGAACGCGGTCGCTTGCTGACGCCGGATCAGACACTCGCGAGCTACATCAATGCCAGGACCGCACCGCATCTGCGCTGCGCGGCCCGGCCCGGACGGGTCAAGATCACCGTCAGCGGAACGAACCGGGTGTGGGGAGTCAGCACATCCGGGAATCCTGTGAAGAAGCGTGTTGCGACGGCGGGAGACGGGACCTTCGTTGCCAAGGAGTTCGTACTTGAATACCTGGCCGGTGGCAGTTTTCACATCCGCCTGGCGGAAAGTGGCAACGAATACGTCGCGGTGCTCGATGGCGGGACCAGCGACCATTACGAGCTGCGGGCCGGCAAGAACAATGCCGTTGCATTTGTTTGGGACAACGGCCGGCTACGTGACAACCGCAATGCCCAGACCTTGTATGAAGGCGCTCCGGTCGCCGGAAGTTTCAATGAGCGCTATATCGTCCGGAGCGCCACTGTTCCTGCAACCAACTTTTCATTCGAGGTGCTTCAACCGTCGACGTTGCTGTTGATTGCGCGCTCCGGGACACAACCGTCGCAGGAAGATTTGCTGCGGATGACGCACCTGATTCGGCTGCAAGCGGCCACTGGCATTGCTTTCACAGACCTGAATCAGCTGCTGGCACTCGGCGGCGAGATCTACAAGAAGAGCGCGCCCGTCATTGACGAGTTCACCCTCAAGCTCGTTGCCCGCTATGTGGAATGGCGCGAACGCTTCGGGCTCAGTGTCGATGACTATGGCGCACTCATCGGCCGGGTGAACGAATACTGGCGCGAGAATCATCAGGAGCTGTCCTTCCTGCGCCAGCTTTTCGGTCAGCAAGCGAAATGGATTTCCGAATACACGGCGCCGGACTCGACGAAGCTGCTCAAGGACTTGAGTGCGGAGCAGGTCGGCTGGTTGCAGCACGGGCTGAAGTTGACCGAGGAGGAGTGGGAGACCATCGTCGGATATGTCGATGCCGGCCGCACGCGTCGATTCGATGCCGCATGCCTATCGGCGTTGTACCGATTTGCCCGGCTATTCCCGATGCTGGGGTGGGGAGTCAGCGGCGGAATCGCGTTGGTCGCCGCGATCTCACATGCGCGGCCGATAGGCGAGTCCCTGTTGACTGAGCTCGCGGGTCCGCCGAGCGACAGGCTTCTGTCGCTGCTCGATCAACTGGCCTGGCTCGCCGAGATGCTCTCGGCAATGCGGCTCACCGCGCAGCAGGCGTATGCGATCTTGCGCGTGGTGGATTCGAGCGATGTGATCAACTCCTTGCATGCAACGCAGGCAATGGTCAATCGCGTCAATGGTCTCTACCAGGACATCAAGCCGGCGCTGCTGACGCAAGAAAGTTTTTCCGCCTTCGCCAGTGTGCCGAAGGATCCGGCGCTCCGGATCACGGTGAGTGGCGCGACCCGCGCGTGGGGGCTCAGCACGGCGTGGAAACCTGAGAGAAGGCGCTTGGCGACAGCGGCCGACAGCGGCTTCATGGCGAAGGAATTTCTTTTCGAGTACCTCGCCGACGGCAGTTTCCATATCCGTCTCGCGGACGGCAGCGGCGAGTATGTCGTCCCGCTCATCGAAATCACGACCCTGTATGAATTGAGGGCCGACCTGAGCAATGCCGTGGCCTTTCGATGGGAAGACGGCAGGATTCGCGACCTGCGCAATAACCAGACCCTGTACGAAGAAGTGCCGTTTGCGCCTCACGCCAATTCGCGCTATATCAATTGCGGTTCCACTGCGCCTGCGACTCTCTTTGTCGCTGATGTCTCGAAGCAGGCAGGGACCGTGATGGTGGACTGGCGGGCAGAATTGCAGCAGCGCGGGCTCGTCGACGCGGACGGACTGATCAGGAACCATGACGAGAAGGCCATCCGCGAGATGGTCGCCGCGATTCTTGCGGCCCATCAGGCAACGCAGGCCGCTGCCATCCAGTCCGGAGTGTGCGAACTTCTCCTGAGCACTCAGAACAAGGCCCGCTACACCGTGTCCGAGGCCTTGAGCGAGGGCATCGAAGTGAGCAGCGGCAGCGTCCTGCCCATGTTCGCGTGGATGAATCGACACAGCCTCACCATACCTTCGCCGTCGGGGCAACGGGAGAGGCCAGCAATGGCATTGCCAATCAGGACAACAACAGCGCCAGCGGTGCCGGAGCGGTGTATGTGTTCAGCCGCAGTGGCGGCATCTGGGGGCAGCAGGCCTATCTCAAGGCATCCAATGCCGGAAGCTATGACGACTTCGGCTACGCCATCACCCTGAGTAGTGACGGAAATACGCTTGCCGTGGGGGCACCCGGAGAAGACAGCAATGCCACCGGCGTCGGCGGCACGCAGACCAACGAAAGTGCGGCGGCTGCCGGCGCGGTCTACGTCTTCATCCGCAGTGGCGTGACCTGGACGCAGCAAGCGTATCTGAAGGCCTCCAACACCGATGCGGGCGACAATTTCGGCAATTCGGTCAGCTTGAGCGGCGATGGCAATCTGCTTGCGGTGGGTGCTGAAAACGAGGACAGCAGCGCCGCCCAGACCAACAACAGTGCCGCCGATGCGGGAGCCGTCTATGTCTTTGCGCGGACGGGTACGAGCTGGAGCCAGCAGGCTTACCTGAAAGCCGCGAACGCGGAGGCGGCGGATCAGTTCGGTCACGCGGTCGCGCTGAGCGGAGATGGTTCCACGCTGGCCGCAGGCGCCGTCGGGGAGGCCGGCAATGCGACGGGCGTCGGCGGCACCCAGACCAACAACAGCATGCCCTCGGCCGGCGCGGTCTATGTGTTTGTCCGCAGTGGAAGCACCTGGACCTCGCAGGCCTACGTCAAGGCATCGAATACCGGGAGTTCCGATCAATTCGGGTGGTCCGTTGCCCTGAGCACCAACGGCGCGACCTTGCTGGTCGGAGCTGTCGGAGAAGACAGCCATGCCACGGGCGTTGGAGGCGATCAGTCGAGCAATGGCGCGTCTGGATCCGGCGCGGCCTATGTCTATACCCGCAGTGGCACCACCTGGACTCACCAGGCGTATGTGAAAGCCTCGAACACGCGGGCGGACGACCAGTTCGGTGAATCGGTGACGTTGAATGGCGCTGGTACGGTGCTCGCAGTGGGCGCAACAGGCGAGGCCGGCACGGCCACGAATGGCAACCTCTCAAGCGAATACACCGCGCCATCCGCCGGCGCGGCCTACGTCTATACGTTGGCCGGCGGCACCTGGACGCACAGGCACTATGTCAAGGCATCGAACACCGCGGCCGGCGACAGGCTGGGCCTGTCACTCGGCCTGAACAGCAGTGGCACCTTGCTGGTCGTGGGCGCGGACAACGAAGACAGCGATGCGAAAGGTATCAATTCCGATCAGAACAACGACAGGGCCTCCAGCGCAGGTGCGGTCTATGTCTATCAGCTTCCGGTCGCGGTCGCGGCGTCCGTCGATCGCAGCGCATCGCTCGACCTGGCTTGGGCCCAGTCATCGGCGGAGCATCCGGGGCTGCACGATCCGGTGGTCTTGCCGGCGGCCAGCGGCTCGGCCTTCGTCAACTACACCCGTCGCTTCGACTACGACAACGCAGGCAATCTGACGGCGATGCACCACGCCGGAGCGACCCACGACACCCTGTCGATGGTGTTGTCGACTGAATCGAATCGGGCGGTGGCGCAATCGTCCGGCGTGACGGCGGATAAGGTCGAGGCCTGCTTCGATGCGCATGGCAACCTGCGTGAACTGGCCCCGGGCCAGCCTTTGACATGGGACATCTACGATCGTCTCAGCCGGGCGGTACAAATCCGCCGCGAAGGCGGCACCGATGATGCGGAAAGCTACGGCTACGGCGGAGATGGCCTGCGGATACGCAAGTGGCGCACCAGGCTGGTGTCGAACCTGGCGCATCGTGCCGAGGTACGCTACCTGCCGGGACTGGAATTGCGCCAGGATATGACCAGTGGAGAAATGCTGGAAATCGTGGTTGCGGGCGGCGCCGGCCGCACACGGCTGCGTCTGCTTCACTGGGCGGCAGGCAAGCCAGGCACCATTGCCAACGATCAGGCTCGCTACAGCCTGTCTGATCATCTCAATTCAGTCACTCTCGAATTGGATCAGGCGGGCCTTCTGATCAGCGCCGAAGAATACTACCCGTATGGCGGTACGGCGGTGTGGACACCCCGCTCTGCGGTTGAGGCCGACTACAAGACCCCGCGCTATTCCGGCAAGGAACGCGATGTGACCGGCTTGTATGACTACGGGTTTCGCAATTACGCGCCTGAACTCTCCCGGTGGATCAGTCCCGATCCGTCGGGCACCATCGATGGTCTCAACCTGTACAGAATGGTGAGGAACAATCCGGTCACGCTTGCAGATGTGGATGGGAGAGCACCCGGCGAGCCTTTTCATGACCTGGTAACTGCATTCAGGCCGGGAGACGTTCTGTATGGTCTGAATGCCCCCAGAGAAGAAGCTCTTGAAGTTCTGAAGCTGTACGGATTTCAAAGACAGGTTCTTGTCCCAACAAAAAAGTCTATCCGGCAAAAACTGTTTGGCGTGGCCTTGCCGGAAAGCTCTCTGAGGCAAAATATCATTATTCAAAATGATATTACCAATGCGGTATGGAACATGAAGAATCCAGATTTCTATGCGACGAACATGGAAATAGGAAGAATCCTTGCAGATCCCGAGCGTGGAATCGCCTTCAGGAGTTTCCTGGAAAAGCATCCTCGCTACAACGTGGCCAGCGATCAACTGGTTAAAAACAGCGGCGGCGTGCTGGGGTTGCAGGTCTTCAAGAGACTCTGGAAAAGAACAAGCAAGGCGGGTCTCGAGTTCCAGATCAGCGCCCGACAGAGAACCGTTCATTTCCTCGCGGATATCATTGGCGACGACATCGAAACCGTCGTCAGCAAAAAGGGGCACGGTGCAAGCATTACTTCCACCGAGTTGCGCTGGCTGTATCGTCACAGAGAGACGGATTTTGTAAGAGCCAACGTTCGATTCTGGCGGAATGGCAAAGAAATAAGCCATGCCGATATCTTCGATTTGCCCGGATGGAAATCCTACGCTCCAAAGCGGACCTATGCCTCGAACTGGCGGCAAAAGGGTGCGAAATCGAAGTGATCGATGTGGATTCGCGTCGCAATGCGGGGATGTGCGCGATAGTGCATGGTCGCAATCCCAATCCGGAGGAACTTCTCATGTCCCAGTTCGATGTCAGCGACATCGTCCTCGCCCTTCGCAGCGCACGCGACGAATGGCGCGAGTCCCAGAAGCGCTCGCGAGAAGCGGGCAACCGCGAATTTCCCTCGCGTGATGCGCTGGCATCGATCGTCGAATCGCTCAAGGGCGCACTGTTCCCCATGCGGCTCGGGCCGCCCGAGCTGCGTCGCGAGAGCGAGGACTTCTATGTCGGCTACACGCTCGATGCGGCGCTGCAATCCCTGCTCGCGCAGGCCACGCTCGAATTGCGCTACACGTCCCGGCATGCGCCGCGTCCTTCGGAGGACATCGATGCCGAAGCCACCGTCGCGGTGCGCGAGTTCGCCGCCGCCTTGCCCGGCATCCGGCGCCTGCTCGACGGGGATGTGCTCGCGGCCTTCCAGGGCGATCCGGCGGCGCGCAGCGTGGACGAAGTGCTGCTGTGCTATCCCGGCATCCTGGCGATGATTCACCACCGCCTCGCGCATCGTCTGTACGGGCTGGGCCTGCCGCTGCTCGCGCGCATCGTGGCCGAACTCGCGCACAGCCAGACGGGCATCGACATCCATCCGGGCGCGCGCATCGATGCGGGCTTCTTCATCGACCATGGCACCGGCGTCGTCATCGGCGAGACCGCGGTGATCGGCAAGTGCGTGCGCATCTACCAGGCGGTGACGCTGGGCGCCAAGCGCTTTCCGGTGGATGCCGCGGGCAACCTGCAGAAGGGCCTGCCGCGCCATCCGGTCGTGGAGGATGAGGTCGTGATCTACGCCGGCGCGACCATTCTCGGCCGGGTGACGCTGGGCAAGGGCGCGACCATCGGCGGCAATGTGTGGATCACCGACGACGTTCCTCCGGGTGCGAGCGTCACGCAGGCGAGCCTGCAGAACGCGTCCTAGGGGGCGAAATCGGCTGCGGCCCGGGGCTTTTTTGGTTAAGGTTCGTGTCCGCCCGATGCGTGGCGCCGGGTGTTTCACGGAACCTTTCATCCCGTTTCAAGGAGTTGTCATGAGCCAGACCAAGATCGCCGTTGTCATCGGCAGCCTGCGCAAGGATTCCTTCAACCGCAAGCTCGCCCTTGCGATCGCGCATCTCGCGCCCGAGGACTTCACCTTCGAGCATCTGCGAATCGACGACCTGCCGCTCTACAACCAGGACCAGGACGGCAATCAGGCACCCGCCGTGAAGCGGCTCAAGACGGAGATCGCGGCGGCGCAGGGCGTGCTGTTCGTGACGGCCGAATACAACCGCTCCATTCCCGGTGTGCTCAAGAACGCGATCGACAACGCCTCCAGGCCCTATGGCCAGAGCGCGTGGGCCGGCAAGCCGGCCGGGGTGATCGGCGTCTCCGTCGGCGCCATCGGCACCGCGATTGCGCAGCAGCATCTTCGCAACGTGCTCGCCTATCTGGACATGCCCACGCTCGGCCAGCCCGAAGCCTTCATCCAGAACAAGGAAGGCCTGTTCGACGACAAGGGGCATATCGCCGAAGGCAGCAAGCAGTTCCTGCAGGGCTGGGTCGACAGCTACGTGGCCTGGGTCAGGAAGCACGCCAAGTGAATGAAGAAAAGGGCGGGCGCCTTGCGGCGTCCGCCCTTTGGGATCGAGAGGGGCGGGCGTCCGGACGCCCGAACGTCCTCCTCAGGCTGCCAGGGTGGCAACGTCCTGGTTCGCCGCCTGGCCGGTGACGGACTTGATGTCGGCGCGGGCCGAGGCCAGTGCAGCCGCCTTGGGCGCCTCGCCCATCGCCACGCCTTCGGCGCGCACGAAGCGGATGTCGGTGATGCCGAAGAAGCCGAAGACCACCTTCAGGTAGCTTTCCTGGTGCTCCATGGCCTGACCGCCTTCGCTGGTCGAATAGATGCCGCCGCGGGTGGACGCGACGATCACGGTCTTGCCGCCGGCCAGGCCGACCGGGCCCTTGTCCGTGTACTTGAAGGTGCGGCCGGCCTGCGCGAGGCGGTCGATCCAGGCCTTCAGCTGGCTCGGGATGGTGAAGTTGTAGAGCGGGGCGCCGACGACGATCACGTCCGCGGACAGGAACTGGCTCACCAGCCGCTCGGACACTTCATTCTCGGACCGCTGGGCCGCCGTGGGTTCGGCTTGCACACCAACCTTGATGCCGAGCGAGTCGGCGCTGAAGTGGTTGGGGGTGTCCACCGCGAGGTCGAGGTACTCGACCGTGGTGTTCGGATGGCTCTTGCGCCACTCGGCCACCACTTCGGCGGTGAGCTGGCGAGAGACTGAATTGGTTCCCAGGACGCTGGAATCGACTTGCAGCAGTTTCATGTTCGATGCTCTCTTTCGTGGCAGGTGCCGGCACTGGAAGCGGTCGGCATGTACAGAATTCTATTTTTGAGTCGATTCATTGATAAGCCGGCAAAACTGAGCCAGTTCGTTCTATGGATGGGACAATTCGAGCATGCAGGACCTCAACGACATGATGTTTTTCGCCGAAGTGGCCGAGCGCGGCGGCTTCGCGGCGGCGAGCCGGGTGCTGGGTGTTCCCAAGTCGCGGCTCTCGCGACGGGTGGCTGGTCTCGAGGCGCAGCTCGGCGTTCAGTTGATGCAGCGCAGCACGCGCCGCTTGTCGCTGACGCCCGCCGGCGAGATGTACCTCCGCCACTGCGTGGCCATGCGCGATGAGGCGCAGGCAGCGGCCGAGGCGGTCGCGCTGGTCCAGACGGAGCCGCGCGGCACCGTCCGCCTGAGCTGTCCGGTGACACTGGCACAGAGCGGCGTCGGGCAGTTGATGCCGCTGTTCATGCAGCGCTATCCGGCGGTGCGGGTGGACATGCGCGTGCTCAACCGGCCCGTGGATCCGATCGAGGAGGGCGTGGACCTCGCCCTGCGCGTGCGCGCGGAGATCGAGGACAGCGCCACGCTGGTCGCCAAGACCTTCGGCACCAGCCGCGCCATCCTGGTGGCGAGCCCCGGGCAATTGCAGCGGCAGGGGCCGATCGAGTCGCCGGACGACCTCGTCCGGCTCGACACCGTCGCCATGTCGGCCAGCGACGGCCGGACCGACTGGCGGCTGGAAGGGCCGGGCGGCAAGGTCGCGATGCACTGGCATTCGCCGCGCTACCTGGCCGACGATCTCCTGACCTTGACCTTTGCGGTGGTGCAGGGGATCGGCGCGGCGCTGCTGCCGGACTACATGTGCAGGGCGGACCTCAAGGCAGGCCGTCTGGTGGAGGTGCTGCCGGGCTGGGGCCCGCCACCGGGCATCATCCATGCGATGTTCCCGGCGCGCCGGGCGCTCGTTCCGGCGGTCCGGCGCCTGATCGATTTCCTGGCCGAAAACCTGGATCGGGACGAGATCCACATGCCGGCCGGCTGACGGCCATATGTGCGATTCGGCATAACCAAACAATCAGATATTCGTTTGGAAATGAAAGGTGGCTCCGGAGAATCGGGGCTCCTCCTTCCATCTTCCATCACATGGTGAACCCGCGCCCTCGCGCATTTGCAGCATTCGGATCCGATCGCGCACCCGTCCGGGACGGCCGCAGCGGGCGGGGTGCGGGCGCATGAGCCGGCCGACGATCATCATCGTGCCCGGCTGGCGCGATTCCGGCCCGGGACACTGGCAGAGCCTGTGGGCCGAGCGCATGCAGGGCGCGGTCCGGGTGGTCCAGGACGACTGGCTGACGCCGAATCGCGCGGCCTGGACCTCGACGCTGGAGGCCCTGGTGCTGGGCGCTCCGGAGCCGGTCGTCATTGCCGCCCACAGCCTGGGCTGCATTGCGACCGTGCATCTTTCACCCGAGGCCGCGGCCCGTATCCGCGGCGCCTTGCTCGTTGCGCCAGCCGATCCGGAGCGGCGCGCGGTGCTGTCGGACTTTGCGCCGGTTCCGCACGAGAAGCTGCCTTACCGCAGCATCGTCGTGGCCAGCAGCAACGATCCGTACTGCCCGGTGCGCCTGGCCGGCGCCTATGCCCGCGCCTGGGGCAGCGAATTCGTCCGCATGCAGAATGCCGGCCACATCAACATCGAGTCCGGGCACGGCGACTGGCCCCTGGGCCTGGCCTTGCTCCAATCACTGACGGACGAGCCCATGGCCTTGATGTCCGCCCGTTCCCCCATCGACCCCTTGGCAACCCTATGACTTCCAGAATCAAGACGATCCTCGGCGCGCTGGTCCTCGCCGCGAGCGGCATGGCCTCCGCGCAGCAGACCCTGCTCAACGTCTCCTATGACGTGGCGCGCGAGTTCTACAAGGACTACAACACCGCCTTCATCGCCCACTACAAGAAGACCACGGGCAAGGACGTCAAGATCGACCAGTCCCACGCCGGTTCCAGCGCGCAGGCGCGCGCGGTCGCCGACGGCCTGGACGCCGACGTGGTGACGATGAACACCACCACCGACATCGAGTTCCTCGCCAATGCCGGCGTGGTCGCGAAGGACTGGGCGAAGCGTTTTCCGTACAACGCGGCACCCACCACGTCCACGATGCTGTTCCTGACGCGCAACGGCAATCCGAAGGGCATCAAGGACTGGGACGACCTGATCAAGCCGGGCGTGCAGGTGGTGATCGTGAATCCGAAGACCGGCGGCAACGGCCGCTATGCCTATCTCGCGGCCTGGGGCTACGTGAAGAAGAAGGGCGGCACCGACGCGCAGGCGGCCGAGTTCGTCGGCAAGCTGTTCAAGAACGTGCCGGTGCTCGCACGCGGCGGCCGCGATGCGACGACGGCCTTCCTCCAGCGCAACATCGGCGACGTGCTGATCACCTTCGAATCCGAGGTGGTGTCCATCGACCGCGAATTCGGCGCGGGCAAGGTCGACGCGGTCTATCCGTCGATCAGCATCCTGGCCGAGAACCCGGTCGCGGTGGTCGAGCGCACGGTGGCCAAGAAGGGCACCGGCGAACTGGCCAAGGCCTATCTGGACTATCTGTACTCCGACGAGGCCCAGGAGATCGCCGCCAGGCATGCGCTGCGTCCGCGCTCCGAGGCGGTGCTGAAGAAGTACGCCTCGACCTTCAAGCCCCTGCAGCTCTTCACGGTGCAGGAACTCTTCGGCAGCCTGAGTGAAGCGCAGAAGGTGCACTTCAACGACGGCGGCCAGTTCGACAAGCTCTACACCCCCGGCGCGAAGTGATGAGGGGTCGATCCATCCGCGGCGAAGGGCACGAGTCCGCGCCGTCCGCGCAACGACTGACGCCGTCACGGCACGCGGAGCGCGCATGAGCTCGGCCCCAGCCTCGGCGCTGCCCTCGTCGGCGGCGCCGCATGCGCGTGCCGGCGTGTCCGGCGTATCCCGGCGCGTGTTGCCGGGCTTCGGCATCACGCTCGGCTTCTCGCTGCTGTACTTGTGCCTGATCGTGCTGATCCCGCTGTCGGCGCTGTTCTTCAAGACCTTCACGCTGAGCTGGGACCAGTTCTGGGTCGCCGTGACCGCGCCGCGCGTGATGGCCTCGTACCGGCTGACTTTCGGCGCTTCGCTGATCGCGGCGCTCGTCAACCTCGTGTTCGGATTGCTCGTGGCCTGGGTGCTCGTGCGTTACCGCTTTCCCGGCAAGCGCATCGTCGACGCGCTGGTGGATCTTCCCTTCGCGCTGCCGACCGCCGTGGCCGGCATTTCGCTGACGGCGCTGCTTGCCGGCAATGGCTGGGTCGGACAGTTCCTCGAGCCGCACGGTATCAAGCTGGCCTTCACGCCGTCGGGCATCGTGATCGCGTTGATCTTCATCGGGCTGCCTTTCGTGGTGCGCACTGTCCAGCCGGTGCTCGAAGACAGCGAGAAGGAACTGGAGGAAGCCGCCACCAGCCTGGGCGCCACCCGGCTGCAGACCTTCACGAAGGTGATCCTGCCCTCGATCATGCCGGCGCTGCTGACCGGTTTCGCGATGGCTTTCGCGCGTGCCATCGGCGAGTACGGCTCGGTGATCTTCATCGCCGGCAACATGCCGATGATCTCCGAGATCACGCCGCTGATCATCATCGGCAAGCTGGAGCAGTACGACTATGCGGGTGCGACGGCCGTGGCGCTGGTGATGCTGGTCATCTCCTTCGTGCTGCTGCTGGTCATCAACGCCTTGCAGGCCTGGCAGCGCCGGCGTGCGGGAGCCCCCGCATGAGCGCGCGTTCCACCACGGTGCGCCGCGCCCAGGCGGGCACCACCGAATCGGCCTGGGTCCGCTGGACGCTGATCACACTCGCGCTGGCCTTCATGCTGCTGTTTCTCGTGCTGCCCCTGGCGGCCGTGGCGACCGAAGCCCTGCGCAAGGGCGTCGGCGCCTACATCGACGCGCTGAAGGAGCCGGACGCCTGGAGCGCCATCCGCCTGACCTTGCTGACCGCCGCGATCGCGGTGCCGGCCAACCTCGTCTTCGGCGTGGCGGCCGCGTGGGCGATCGCCAAGTTCGAATTCCGCGGCAAGGCCCTGCTGACCACGCTGGTGGACCTGCCCTTTGCCGTCTCTCCGGTGGTGGCGGGCCTGATCTACGTGCTGGTGTTCGGCGCGCAGGGCTGGTTCGGGCCCTGGCTCGCGGCGCACGACATCAAGATCATCTTTGCGGTGCCGGGCATCGTGCTGGCGACGATCTTCGTGACCTTTCCGTTCATCGCGCGGGAGCTGGTGCCGCTGATGCAGGCCCAGGGCACCGAGGAGGAGCAGGCGGCCATCGTGCTCGGCGCCACCGGCTGGCAGACCTTCTGGCGCGTGACCCTGCCGAACATCAAGTGGGGCCTGATCTACGGGGTGATTCTGTGCAATGCGCGGGCCATGGGCGAGTTCGGCGCGGTGTCGGTGGTGTCGGGCCACATCCGGGGCCAGACCAACACCATGCCGCTGCATGTGGAGGTGCTCTACAACGAATACCAGTCGGTGGCGGCCTTCGCCGTGGCCTCGCTGCTGGCGATCCTGGCGCTGGTGACGCTGGTGATCAAGTCCTTCGTCGAATGGCGGCACGAGCGCGAGATGAAGGCCATTGCCGAACTGCCGCCCGAGCGGCCCGTGCAGCCGGTCTTCGGTGCGGCCGGGTCGAAGGCGTCCACCCCCTTGCAGCGTTGAAGCGAGAAAGACAGACATGAGCATTGAAATCCGCAACGTCAGCAAGCAGTTCGGCGACTTCCAGGCACTTCGCGACGTGAGCCTCGATGTGGCCTCGGGCGAACTGATCGCGCTGCTCGGCCCCTCGGGCTGCGGCAAGACCACGCTGTTGCGCATCATCGCCGGGCTGGAAACCGCCGATGCGGGCAGCATCCTGTTTTCCGGTGAAGACACGACCGATGTGCATGTGCGCGACCGGCAGGTCGGCTTCGTGTTCCAGCATTACGCGCTGTTCCGCCACATGACGGTGTTCGAGAACGTCGCCTTCGGCCTTCGCGTGAAGCCGCGCGGCGCGCGGCCGAGCGAAACGCAGATCAAGGCCAAGGTGCATGAGCTGCTCAAGCTCGTGCAGCTCGACTGGCTGGCGGACCGCTATCCGGCGCAGCTGTCCGGCGGCCAGCGGCAGCGCATCGCGCTGGCGCGCGCATTGGCGGTCGAGCCCAAGGTGCTGCTGCTGGACGAACCCTTCGGCGCGCTCGACGCCAAGGTGCGCAAGGAATTGCGGCGCTGGCTGCGGCGCTTGCATGACGAACTGCACGTGACCAGCATCTTCGTCACCCACGACCAGGAAGAGGCGCTGGAAGTGGCCGATCGCGTGGTGCTGATGAGCGGCGGCCGCATCGAGCAGGTCGGCTCGCCGCAGGAGGTCTGGGACCATCCGGCCAGTCCGTTCGTCTACGGCTTCCTCGGCGACGTGAACCTCTTCCATGGACGGGCCCATGGGGGCGAGGTGCATGTCGGCGGCGTACGCATCGACGCGCCCGAGCATCGTGACGTGCGCGATGGAAAGGCCCTGGCCTACGTGCGGCCGCACGATCTGGATGTGGTGCGCTACGTGGCCGGCGCATCCGGCATCGTCGCGACCCTCAGCCGTGCAATTGTTGTCGGTCCGATCGCACGGCTGGAACTCGAACCGGTCCAAACGAATCCTGATAATCCGGGTTCCGGAGCCATCATCGAGGCGCAACTTCCTGCGCAACAGTTCCGGGACCTCGGCTTGCGGGAGGGTGACACTGTGGTCGCCACGCCACGCAAGGCACGAGTGTTCGTGGAAGGGACCTAGCTTTGTTTCACTGGTATTTCGGCGCGCCGCGGCGTGCTCTCGTGCTCATCTGCGCGGCCTGCGTGGCCATGCTGGCGTTTGGCATGTATCTGCAGCATGTCGTGGGGCTCGAGCCCTGTCCGATGTGCATCGTGCAGCGTTATGCGCTCGTGCTGGTGGGCTTGTTCACCGGGCTGGCGGCCATCGGCCGGGGCAGGGCATGGCGCACGACGGGTGCGCTGCTGGGCCTGCTGATGGCTGTCGGCGGCGCCTACACGGCGGCGCGGCAGAGCTGGCTGCAGTGGTATCCGCCCGAAGTCGTCAGCTGCGGGCGCGACATCTACGGAATGATCGAGACCTTTCCCCTTCAGCGGGCGCTGCCGATGATCTTCCGCGGTGCCGGGGATTGCAGCAAGGTCGACTGGACCTTCCTGGGACTGTCGATCGCGAACTGGTCCTTCATCGCCTTCGCCGTCTTCACCGTGCTGCTGCTGGTGCTCGCCCTGCGCGGCGCGGGTCAGAGCGGCAGCGTGTCGAAGGCGGCGTAAGCGGTCGCGAGCCAGGTCTTCACGCGCTGGCGCTCCAGCAGCCCGAGCGCATAAGGCCCTTCGCGGTTGTTGACCGCTTGCCAGAAGCTGGCGTTGTACGCATCGATCTTGCGCATGCTGGCGTCGTGCAGTCGCGGCAGGGCGATCACGCGCGCGTCGTGCGTCGTGGCCTTCGCGAGCGACTGGGAGCCGAGGAGCAGGCCGAAGTCGTTCCCGCGCCCATAGTTCTGCACCACGATGTAGTTGGGGCGATCGCCGAAGGTGTCCACCAGCGTGCCCAGCAGCTCGGTCGAATCCTTGCCGTCGTCCAGCACATGCCAGAAGTTGACCGCCACGCCGAGCTCGGCGAACACGTCGAAGAGGTCGGACTCCTTGATCCAGCGCGCCAGCGGCGCCAGGGTCTGGGCGGCCAGATCGACGATCACGCTCTGATGCGGATTCGATTCGAAGCCGTTCACCACCGTGTCCAGGCCTTCGAAGCTGTCCACCACCACCGGCGAGGCGAAGCCTTCGTAGAAACGCGTGAAGGAGCTGTGCGATCGGTCGGTGTCGAAGCCCACGAAGGGTCGGCTGCGATCGATGAAGTACTGCGCCAGGACGCGGGCGGTGACCGATTTTCCGACCCCGCCTTTTTCGCCGCCGATGAAGTTGATGGAGCTCATGAGGTTTCCGGTTGAGGGATGGGTTCGGACGCTCGCGGCGCATTCTAGGTGGCGTGCCGCGCGCGGACCATGCGCGTGTTTCAGGGGCGTCCGGCTGCTGACGCAGTGGCAGCACATCCGGCACAGGCCGTTGCGAAGCATTGATCGTGCCGGGCCTTGCCCGGCAGATCGGCGCCGCTACTTCGGGATCATGGACAGGAAGGGGCCCAGGCTGCCGAGAATCCAGCTCTGGCTGAAGTCGAGCGCTGCCCGGCGGTATTTCTCGTCGGCCTGCGCGGCCAGCAAGTCCAGCCGTGCGACCACCTTGGAGAGTTCGCGGTCCACCACCAGATTGCGTCCGCGGTCGCTGATCTCGGTGGCCAGCAGCAGCGGCTGGCCGTCCGTGCCGGTCCTGGAGCCGATCAGCCAGAGCGAGATTTCCACGTTGCGTGCCGCGCGGTAGCTGTTTTCGGCGTTCACGCCGTCCAACAGGGTCTGGTCCCAGGTATTCCCGTTGGCTTGCTTGAGCATCGAGGCCCAGCCCACCACCAGCGCCGCCACGCGGTCGCCCTCGTAGGTCGTGGGGCCGGTGTCGAAGGCGAGGCGGATGGCGTCGATGCCGTAGGCGCCGCGCAGGAAGGGCAGGGTGCTGTCCTGCGAGATCGAGTCCCAGGTGCGCTGGGTCGCGTCCTCCGGGCTCGGCGCCCACTTGCGCCATTCGCGCGGATTGCGGCGGTAGAGCGACAGCTGCACGCGCCGGATGGACTGGAGGTTGTCGCGCAGGGCAAGATTGGCGATGCGATTGGCGCCGCTCTGGAGCCATTCGCGATTCGCGTAAGGCTCGGCGCGTTGCGTGCCTGCGCAGCCCGCCGCCGCCAGCATGGCGAGGCCCCCACCGGCCAGCCAGATACGGCGAGTGACGAGGGGGGATTCGGCAGGGAGGATCATGCCCCGCACGTTATCATCCCCGCCCTGGGTGGCGATCTGCCCCGCACGTGCGAGGGCGGCCGAATTTTCTCCTTGCGAATCAACGCCTTGTAAAACATCCGGCCACAGGCCGGGCAACCAGAGCCGTGCGTCTCAACTCCATCAAGCTGTCGGGCTTCAAGTCCTTCGCCGAGCCCACCAATTTCCTGCTTCCCGGCCAACTCGTCGGCGTCGTCGGGCCGAACGGCTGCGGCAAGTCGAACATCATGGACGCGGTGCGCTGGGTGCTCGGCGAATCGCGGGCGTCCGAGCTGCGCGGCGAGTCCATGCAGGACGTGATCTTCAACGGCACGACCACCCGCAAGCAGGCCAGCCGGTCCAGCGTCGAGCTCGTGTTCGACAACGCCGACCACCGCGCGGGCGGCCAGTGGTCGCAGTTCGCCGAAATCGCCGTCAAGCGCGTGCTCACGCGGGACGGCAATTCCAGCTATTTCATCAACAACCAGCCGGTGCGCCGGCGCGATGTGCAGGACGTGTTCCTGGGCACCGGCCTCGGCCCCCGCGCCTACGCCATCATCGGCCAGGGGACGATCAGCCGGATCATCGAATCCAAGCCCGAGGAGCTTAGGCTCTTCCTGGAGGAGGCCGCGGGCGTCTCCAAGTACAAGGAACGCCGCCGCGAGACCGAGAACCGCCTCGGCGACACGCGCGAGAACCTCACGCGTGTCGAGGACATCCTGCGCGAACTCAACAGCAACCTCGAACGCCTCGAGAAGCAGGCCGAGGTCGCGAACCGCTACAACACGCTGCAGAGCGACGCGACGAAGAAGCAGCATCAACTGTGGTTCCTGAAGCGTGGCGAAAGCGACGCCGACCAGAGCCGCATCAGGGCCGATGCAGAGAAGGCGATCAACGACCTCGAATCGCGCACCGCCGATCTGCGCCACATCGAGGCCGAGCTCGAAACCATCCGGCAGGCCCATTACGCGGCCGGCGACCTGGTCAACCAGGCCCAGGGCAAGCTCTACGAGGCGAGCGCCGAGGTGGGCCGGCTCGAAGGCGAGATCCGCTTCGTGGTCGAGGGCCGGCAGCGGGTCGAGCAGCGCCTGGTCCAGCTGCGCGAACAGATCGCCCAGTGGAATGCGCGCCGCGAGGATGCCGAGGCCGAGGTCGAAACCCTGGCCGGGCAGGGCGTGGACGCCGAGGAAAAGGCCGAGCTGCTGGCCGCGCAGCTCGAAGAGCATGACGCTCGCATGCCCGAACTCGAAGAGGTCCAGCAGCGCGCGCAGGATGAGGCCAACGCCCAGCGTGGGGCGGTGGCCCAGGTGCAGCAGCAGATCCAGGTGCTCGCGGCCGATCAGCGCAACATCGAGGAGCAGAGCCGGCAGCTCAACCAGCGCGCCGAACGTCTGCGCAGCGACCAGAACGCGCTTGCCGCACCGGACGAAGCGCGACTGCGCGACCTGCAGGAGCAACTCGCCGCGGCGCAGGAAGCGTCGGCCGAAGCGGATGCGCGCCTGCAGGAACTGCAGGATGCCGTGCCGCTGCTCGACGAGGACCGGCGCACGCGCCAGCAGGCCGTCAACACCGAAGGCGCGCGCCACGCCGAGCTGTCGGCGCGCCTCGAAGCGCTGAAGGCGCTGCAGGAGAAGGTCCGCACCGACGGCAAGCTCGCGCCGTGGCTCGCCAGGCACGGGCTCGACAGCCTTCAGGGCCTGTGGAGCCGCATCCATATCGAACAGGGCTGGGAGAACGCCCTCGAAGCCGCCTTGCGCGAGCGCCTGGGCGCACTCGAGGTCAGCCGCCTGGACATGGTCCGCGCATTCGGCAGCGACGCGCCGCCGGCCAAGCTGTGCTTCTACAGCCCGCCCTCGGCCGCCGCGCCGCAGCCGGCGGGTGCGCTGCCCCGCCTGTCCGATCTGCTGCGCCTGGCCGATGCCGGCCAGCAGGCCCTGCTGGCCGAATGGCTGCACGGCTGCTTCACCGCCGCGACGCTGGAAGATGCCCTGTCGCAGCGCGAGCGCCTCCAGCCGGGTGAAGTGATCTACGTGCAAGGCGGCCATGCGGTCACGGCCCACAGCGTCAGCTTCTACGCCCAGGACTCGGAACAGGCCGGCTTGCTGGCACGGCAGCAGGAGATCGAGAACCTCGACCGGCAGCTGCGGGCACAGACCCTCATCAACGAGGAATCGCGCACTGCGCTCGCGCGGGCCGAAGCCGCATACGGCGATGCCGCGCAGCGGCTCGTCGGCGCGCGTCGCGAGGCCGCGGACACGCAGTCGCGTGCCCATGAACTGCAGGTCGAGACACTGCGTCTGGCGCAGCTGGCCGAACAGACCCGTGCCCGCAGCGAACAGCTGTCGAACGACCTGGGCGAAGTGGTGGCCCAGCTGGAGGATCTGCAGGAACGGCGCGTCGCCGCAGAGGCGCGCTTCGAAGAACTGGACATGCAGCTCGCCGACAGCCAGGAGCGGCACGCCCAGCTCGACGAGCGCGTGATCGAAGCGGGCCGCGCACTCTCCGCGAGCCGGGAACAGCACCGCAGCCTGGAACGCCAGGCCCAGGAAGCGACCTTCGCACAGCGCACGCTGGAGGCACGCCGCGCCGAGCTCGGCCGCGCCATCGAGACCGCGATGCAGCAGATCACCTCGCTCACCGACGAGGAAGAGCGCGCCCGCGCCGAACTCGGCCGGCTGACCGATGCCGCCGCGCAGGCCGGCCTGCAGGATGCACTGTCGCTCAAGCTCGAGCGCGAAAGCGCGCTCGGTGCGGCGCGCAGCCAGTACGACGACCTGACCCTCAAGCTGCGTGCCAGCGACGAGCGCCGCCTGCAGCTCGAGCGCGAGCTGGACCCGCTGCGCCAGCGCATCACCGATCTGCAGTTGAAGGAGCAGGCCGCTCGGCTGGGTTTCGAGCAATACCAGCAGCTGCTGGCCGATGTCCAGGCGGACGTCGAGGCGATTGCCCGCTCCATCGAGGACGACAAGGTCCGGCTCACCGGCCTGCAGGGCGAAATCGACCGGCTCAACCGCGAGGTGGCCTCGCTCGGCGCGGTGAATCTCGCTGCGCTGGACGAACTGGCGGTGGCGCGCGAGCGCAAGACCTTCCTCGATTCCCAGTCGGCCGACCTGAACGAAGCCATCGGCACGCTGGAAGATGCGATCCGCAAGATCGACGCCGAAACGCGCGACCTGCTCGGCGGCACCTTCAAGATCGTCAACGAGCACTTCAGCCGCATGTTCCCCGAGCTCTTCGGCGGCGGCAACGCCAGGCTGATGATGACCGGCGACGAGATCCTCGACTCCGGGGTGCAGGTGATGGCCCAGCCCCCGGGCAAGAAGAACCAGACCATCCACCTGCTCTCGGGCGGCGAGAAGGCGCTGACCGCGATCGCGCTCGTGTTCGCGATCTTCCAGCTCAACCCCGCGCCCTTCTGCCTGCTGGACGAAGTGGACGCGCCGCTGGACGACGCCAACACCGAGCGCTATGCCAAACTCGTGAGTTCCATGAGCCGTGAAACCCAGTTCCTCTTCATCAGCCACAACAAGATCGCCATGGAAATGGCCGAGCAACTCATCGGTGTGACCATGCAGGAGCAGGGCGTGTCGCGCATCGTGGCAGTCGACATGGAGTCGGCAGTGTCGATGGCGGAAGCTGCCTGATGAGCAGCCTCACCGTCGCTCTTGCCATCCTTGGCGGCCTGGTGCTCGCGGCCGTGGTGGGCTACAACACCTGGATGTCTCGCCGCAACGCGCCGCGCCAACCGGACGCGCCCGACGACGACAGCGAGCCATCCGAGCTTGCGCGCGCACCCAAGGGCGATCAGGAGCCCGTGCTGCACATCGATCCTCACGCAACGCCCGGCGCCGAGCGCCATGAGCCCCTGTTCGATCCGGATCTGCCGGCACCCAGTGCCGTCCCGGCGCAGGCGGCGGAGCGTCGGGGCGGGCTCGATCCGCTGCTCGACGTGATCGCCCCCGTGTCGCTCGATGGCCTGGTGTCGGGCGACGCGGCCCTCGCGGCGCTGCCGGCCACGCGCCGTGCCGGCAGCAAGCCGATGGCGGTCGAAGGACTGAACGAGCACACGGGCCTGTGGGAGCCCGCGGTGTCCGGGCAGCGCTACAGCGCCTTCCAGGTCGGCGTGCAGATGGCCAATCGTGTCGGCGCGCTCAACGAGATCGAGTATTCCGAGTTCGTGATGAAGGCCCAGGCCTTCGCCGATGCAATCAACGGCGCGCCCGAGTTCCCCGAGATGCTCGACGAGGTCGCGCGCGCCCGGGAACTCGACCAGTTCGCCAGCGCGCACGACGCGCAGCTGAGCTTCGTGCTGCGTGCGCGGCATGCGGCCTGGAGCCCCGGCTACGTGCAGCAGAATGCGGCGCGGCTGGGCTTCGTGGCCGGCATGATCCCCGGCCGCATGGTGCTGCCGGCGGCGGAAGTCGGGCTTCCGCCGATCCTCGGCCTGAGCTTCGACACCCAGGCCGCGCTGGCCGATGATCCTGCCCAGTCCGCGATTCGCGAACTCAACCTGAGCCTCGACGTGCCGCAGGTCGATCGGGCCGAGCGCCCCTTCGAGCGCATGCGCGAAGTTGCCGCCGCCCTGGCCCGCGAAATGGACGGCATCGTCACCGACGGCGACAGCCAGCCCTTGCGCGAAGAAACCATGGACGTCATCGGGGCGGACCTCCAGCAGCTCTACGACACCCTCGACGCGCGCGATCTCGCAGCCGGCTCGCCGCTGGCGCGGCGCCTGTTCAGCTAGACCGGCCGCCGGTCAGGCGCGCAATCCGACGCCAGCCACAGACCATGAACACTCCCGCCCAGCCCGGCGCCGCCGCGGCCCATGAGGCCTCGATGCTGAGATCCCGGCTTCAGCATCACGCCCATCTCTACTACGTCCTCGACCAGCCGGAGCTTCCGGACATCGAATACGACCGGATGTTCCAGCGTCTCCAGGCGCTGGAAGCCGAATACCCCGAACTGCGCACGCCGGATTCGCCGACGCAGCGCGTGGGCGGCAGGCCGCTCGAAGGCTTCGCGAAGGTGCGGCACCAGGTGCCGATGCTCTCGATCCGCACCGAAACCGACATCAGCCCCGCCGGCGCCAGCGCCTTCGATGCGCGAGTGCGAAAGGAGCTCGGCCTGGACGAGGATGCGCCGCCGGTCGACTATCTCTGCGAACTCAAGTTCGACGGGCTCGCGATCAATCTCCGCTACGAGGACGGCGTGCTGGTGCAAGCCGCGACGCGGGGCGACGGCGAGATCGGCGAAGACGTGACCCAGAACATCCGCACGGTCCGGCAGATCCCGCTGCGACTGCAGGGTCCTGCGTCCCGGATCCCGCCGATCGTCGAGGTGCGCGGCGAGGTCTACATGCGCCGCGACGACTTCGAGGCGCTCAACGAGCGGCAGCGCCAGAAGATCGCGGCCGGCCAGAAGAACGAGAAGGTCTTCGTGAATCCGCGCAATGCGGCGGCGGGCGCGGTGCGCCAGCTCGATCCGGGGATCGCGGCCCAGCGCCCCTTGAGCTTCTTCGCCTATGGCCTGGGCGAAGTCACGCCGCCGGAGCAAGGGGGGCCGGATTGCCCCACCCAGTTCGACTGGCTGCGGCAGTTCCACGCCTGGGGTTTCCCGGTGGCCGCGCAGAACGAGAGGGCGCGCGGCGGGGATGCGTTGATCGCGTTCCACGAGTCCATCGCCCGCCAGCGCGATGCGCTGCCCTATGACATCGATGGCGTGGTCTACAAGGTCGACAGCATGGACCTGCAGCGACAGCTCGGGTTCGTGTCGCGCGAGCCGCGCTGGGCCGTGGCCCACAAGTTTCCGGCCCAGGAGGAACTGACCGTCGTGCAAGCCATCGAGGTCCAGGTGGGCCGCACCGGCAAGCTGACGCCGGTGGCCAAGCTGGCGCCGGTCTTCGTGGGCGGCGTGACGGTCACGAATGCGACGCTGCACAACGAGGACGAGGCGAGGCGCAAGGATGTGCGCGTCGGCGACACCGTCATCGTGCGGCGCGCCGGCGACGTGATTCCGGAAGTGGTCGGCGTGCTGCCCGAAAGCGCGGCCCGGCCGGAGTCCGAGCGAGGGCCGGTGTTCACCATGCCCCGCCACTGCCCGGTGTGCGGCTCGGACACGCTGCGCGAGGAAGGCGAGGTCGACTACCGTTGCACGGGCGGTCTGTTCTGCAGCGCCCAGCGCAAGGAGGCGATCCTGCATTTCGCGGCGCGGCGCGCGCTGGACATCGAAGGCCTGGGCGAAAAGCTGGTCGACCAGCTCGTCGACGGCCACTTCATCCGCACGCTGCCCGATCTCTACAGGCTCGGCCTGACGACGCTGGCGGGGCTGGAGCGCATGGCCGAGAAATCGGCGATGAACCTGATCGAGGCCCTGGAGGCGTCGAAGTCCACCACGCTGCCGCGCTTCCTTTTCGGGCTGGGGATCCGGCACGTGGGTGAAAGCACGGCCAAGGACCTGGCGAAGCACTTCGGAAGGCTCGACGCGATCATGGACGCCAGCGAAGAGCAACTGCTGGAGGTGAACGACGTGGGCCCCGTGGTTGCGACCAGCCTGCGCACTTTCTTCGACCAGGCGCACAACAGGGAAGTGGTCGAGCAATTGCGCGCGGCCGGCGTGCACTGGGCGGAGGGCGAACCTGCCGCCCGGGCGCCGCGACCACTCGCGGGCAAGACCTTCGTCCTCACGGGTACTCTTCCTACGCTGTCCCGCGAGGAAGCCAAGGACAAACTGGAAGCAGCCGGCGCCAAGGTGGCGGGCTCGGTGAGCAAGAAGACCGACTATGTGGTGGCGGGTGCCGAAGCGGGCAGCAAGCTCGACAAGGCGCGCGAGCTCGGCGTCGAAGTGATCGACGAGGCGCGCATGCTCGACATCCTCCAGAACGGACTTTGAGGGCCCGCCGTCGCGGCGGCAGGGGCCGAAAGGTGCGGATGGGTGAAAGGCCCGTCAACACGCCGGTCCGTGCCACGTTGAATCAAGGACTGCATCTGGAGCCCCTTCATGAACTCGATTCGAACCGCCTATCTCTGCGCCGCCCTCGGCGGCTTGACCGTGCTGGGCGGCTGTGTCGCCGTACCCGCTGGCGCTGTATATGGGAACGACGTGTACTCGCAGCCCTACTACGCCGATCCGACGCCGATCACGGTCCTGCCGCCGTCGGTGTACATCGAGGGCGGAAGCTACTACGAGCGGCCGTACTGGCCCTACTACCGCAACCCGGCGCCCTTCTATGGCCGTCCGCCCTTGCCGGTCGCGCCGCTCCCGGGCGTCCAGACCCCGCCGGGCCGTTTCCCCGGGCAGGCCGGCGTGCCGCGGCCTCCACGGGGCGGCGTTCCGTTCCCGCAGCCGGGTGTGCCGCATGCGGCGCCGCCCGGCGTGAACCCCTCAGGACCGTTCCGAGGCGTGACCCCGTTCCCGATGGAGGCACCCACGGGCGGACAGATCTATCCGCCGCCACAGGGCCGGCGGCCCCCGCCGTCGGACAACAGGCCGTAGCTGGCCCACCCCCAGGCTGCGCGCACTGCGTGTCGCTTCGCCAACCCCCTTGCAGGGGGCAACACCGGCGGCCCGGCGGAGCCGGTTCCGCGGTGTTCCTGGTACACCCCCAGGCTTGCCCACTCCGTGTGGCCGCCAACCCCCTTGCAGGGGGCAACACCGGCGGGCCGGCGGAGCCGGACCCGCGGTGTTTCTGGCCCACCCCCGGGATGGTCGCCATAATCCTTTGTCATGGCCATTCGTGAAATTCTGAAGATGGGTGATCCGCGCTTGCTGCGGGTTGCCCAGCCTGTCGCGGCGTTCGATAGCGATGAATTGCACCTGCTGGTGCGCGACATGTTCGAGACCATGCATGCGGCCAATGGCGCCGGGCTTGCCGCGCCGCAGATCGGTGTCGATCAGCAGGTGGTGATCTTCGGAACCGACACGGTGAATCCGCGCTATCCCGAAGCGCCGGTCGTGCCTCGGACGGTGTTGCTCAATCCGGTGGTCACGCCCATCGGCGATGCGGAAGAGGAGGGGTGGGAGGGCTGCCTGTCGGTGCCCGGGCTGCGGGCGGTGGTTCCGCGTTTCGCGACGGTCCGCTACACCGGCTTCGATCCGTATGGCGACCCGATCGATCGCACCGTGAGCGGCTTCCATGCGCGGGTGGTGCAGCATGAAGTCGACCACCTTCTCGGGACGCTGTATCCGATGCGGGTGCGCGACTTCTCCCGTTTTGGATTCACCGAGGTCCTCTTTCCGGGCATCGAGGAGGGGGAGTAGAGGCCTCCCCCAGGCTTGCCCACTTCGTGTGGCCGCCCACCCCCTTGCAGGGGGCAACACCAGCGGCCCGGCGGAGCCGGTTCTGCGGTGTTACTGGCCCACCCCCAGGCTACGCGCACTGCGTGTCGCTTCGCCAGCCCCCTTGCAGGGGGCAACACCGGCGGACCGGCGGAGCCGGTTCCGCGGTGTTCACTGGCTCACTCGGGGTTGCACGCACTGCGTTTGCTTCGCCGGCTCCCTTCCGGGGAGCGGCAGCGGTGGGTGGCGGAGGCTGTTCGGCTGTGTTCAAGGGTGGGCGGCGGCGTTCAGTTCAGGTGGCCGCCGGAGCCGGCGAGGCTGAAGCGTCCGGCGCCCATGAGGGCGATCGCGAGGGCGGCGAACAGGAACATGCCTTCGAGTTCGATGGCCCATCCGCCGCCTCTGCCGATGAGCCACAGGTCCTTGAGGTGCACCAGCCAGATGGCGACCAGCACGTCGATGAACACGATCCATGCCGCCGCCCGGGTATAGACCCCCACGATGATCAGCACCGGCGCAAGGATCTCGCCGATGAAGACCGCGTAGGCAAGGAAGGCCGGCAGGTCGTGCGCCACGAGCAGCCTGGACACGAAGCCCACGCCCGTCGTGAGCTTCGCGATGCCGTGGAGCAGGATCATGATGCCCAGCGCCAGGCGCAGGATGAGTTTGCCTGTGTCATCGGATCGGATCATTGCAGACAGCCATTTCTGTGAGTTGAATGAAGGCGCGATTGTGGTCGATGGCGGCGGCGTCTTTCATCCGGCGGTCCGGGTTTTTTTGTTCTTCGGCAGACTCCTCGCACGCCCCGTACACTGGCCGCCGCTTTCAATTCGAAGAGGAAGAGGACCCGCATGAATACACGCATTCGTCCGGCGCTTGCCGCCGCCGTCGTCGCCACCCTGTCCCTGGCCGCCGTGCCGGCTTTTGCCGGCAAGACGCTCGATGCCGTCAAGCAGCGCGGCACCGTCAAGTGCGGTGTGACCAACGGCGTCGCCGGTTTCTCGGCGCCGGACACGCAAGGCAACTGGTCGGGCCTCGATGTCGACACCTGCCGGGCCGTCGCCGCGGCGGTGCTCGGGGATGCGAAGAAGGTGGAGTTCGTGCCGCTCAATTCGCAGCAGCGCTTCTCGGCACTGCAGGCCGGCGAGATCGACATCCTGGCGCGCAACACCACCTGGACGCTGACGCGCGACGCCTCGCTCGGCTTCAACTTCACCACCATCACCTACTACGACGGCCAGGGCTTCCTGGTGCCGAAGAAGCTCAAGGTGACGAGCGCGAAGCAGCTCAGGAACGCCACGATCTGCACCCAGTCCGGCACCACGAACGAGAAGAACGTGGCGGACTACTTCAAGGCGCAGAACATCCCGGTCAAGACGGTGGTGTTCGAGAGCTTCGAGGCTGCGTTCAAGGCCTTCTTCGCCGGACGTTGCCAGGCCTTCACCACCGACACCTCGGCGCTGGCGGGCCTGCGCAACAAGGAGGCGCCCAATCCGGACGACTACGTGATCCTGCCGGAGCTGATCTCCAAGGAGCCGCTGGCGCCGCTGGTCCGCCGTGGCGATGACGAGTGGTTCGCGATCGTCAAATGGGTCCCCAATGCACTGATCGAAGCCGAGGAAGCCGGCGTCACGCAGGCCAACATCGACGATCTCAAGGCCAACAGCAGGGACCCGGCGCAGCAGCGCCTCGTGGGTAGCGGGGACGACCTGGGCAAGCTGCTGGGCCTGGACAAGGACTGGTCCTACCATGCGATCAAGGCGGTGGGCAACTATGGCGAGATCTTCGAGCGCAACGTCGGCCCGAAGTCGGTGCTGAAGCTGCCGCGCGGCTCGAACAACCTCTGGAACAAGGGCGGACTGCTCTACGCGTTGCCGGTTCGATGAGCCGGTCCGTCGAGCCGGGCCGGCGCCGCACCGGATGGGCCGCCTGGGCGGTTCAGGTGCTGCTGGTGGCGGCCGTGGCGGGCGGGGTCGTCGCGTTGGTCCAGCATGCGCTGGAGGTGCTTCGCGCACGTGGCGTCAGATCGGGCTTCGACTTCCTCTGGCAGTCGGCCGGCTTCGAGATCTCCGAGGGCTGGGTCGATTTCGACGCCGGGCAGCCTTTCTGGCGCGCCTTTCTCGCGGGGCTGGTCAACACGATCCGCGCCGCGATTCCGGCGGCCTTCATCGCCGTCGCGCTGGGCACGCTGCTGGGCATCGGGCGGCTCGCGCCGCACGTGCTGATGCGCGGCTTCAGCGGCCTGTACGTGCAGACGCTTCGCAACGTGCCACTGCTGGTGCAGTTGCTGATGTTGTACTTCGCGCTGACACAGCTCCTGCCCGATTCGACCGAACCGCTCGAACTCCTCCCGGGCGTCTGGCTCAGCAAGGGCGGCCTTGCGTTGCCGTGGCCGGTGGGTGAGGCCGGTTCGTGGTGGCCGGCACGCCTGGAATGGCCCGAACGCGGCCCCTTCAACGTCAGCGGCGGCGCGGCGCTGAGTCCCGAATACCTCGCGGTGGTCTTGTCGCTGGGCCTCTACACGGCCGCCTTCGTCGCCGAGATCGTGCGCGCGGGCATCGGCTCGGTCTCCGAGGGGCAGAAGCTCGCGGCGCAGGCCCTGGGCCTCACGCCGGCGCAGCAGCTGCGGCTGGTGGTGCTGCCGCAGGCGCTGCGCGTGATCGTGCCTTCGCTCAGCAACCAGTTGCTGAGCCTGACCAAGAATTCCTCGCTCGCGGTGGCGGTCGGCTATCCGGAGCTGGTGTCGATCGCCAACACCTCGTTGAACTCGACCGGCCGCGCCTTCGAATGCATCGCGGTGGTGATGGGCGTCTATCTGCTCCTGTCGCTGCTCATCTCCGGGGCGATGAACCGCTACAACGCGCGCGTCGCGTTGCGGGGGTGGCGATGAGCGGTGTCAGGTCCACCGGCATGGGCTGGCGCAAGGAACTCTGGGGTTCGCCCTTGCGCGCTGCGTTCACGCTGCTGCTGATGCTGTGCTTCGCCTGGCTCGCGATGCAGTTGCTGGACTGGGCGGTACTGCATGCGGTGTTCCGCCCGGATGCCGAGGCCTGCCGGCAATTGCGCCACGGTGCCTGCTGGGGCGTGATCGCCGAGAAATGGCGCCCGATGCTGTTCGGCCGCTATCCCTTCGAGGAGCAGTGGCGGCCGGCGATCGCCGTCACCGTGCTCTCGGCGATGACGATGCTGAGCGCCTGGCCGAGGGTGTGGCGCTGGTGGCTGCTGCCCCTGTGGCTCGCGGTGCTGGCGCTGTTCGTGGTGCTGATGCGTGGCGGTGTCCCCGGGCTCGAATCCGTGCCTACAAGCCGGTGGGGCGGGCTGCCGCTGACCATCGGGCTGGCGGTGGTCGGGCTTGCGCTGGCTTTTCCACTCGCACTGCTGCTGGCGCTCGGCCGTCGTGCACAGTGGCCGGCGGTCCGGACCTTGTGCGCGACGTACATCGAGCTGGTCCGCGGCGTGCCGCTGATCTCGGTGCTCTTCATGGCCTCCTTCCTGCTGCCGCTGCTCTGGCCGGCGGGGTGGCAGCCGGATGTGCTGGTGCGCGTACTGGCCGGGCTGTCGCTCTTCGTCGCTGCCTACCTGGCGGAGGTCATCCGCGGCGGCCTCCAGGCGGTGCCGCGCGGGCAGGTCGACGCGGCGATGGCACTGGGTTTCGGCCGCTGGCCGGTACAGCGCGACATCGTGCTGCCGCAGGCCCTGCGCATGGTGGTGCCGGCGCTGACCAACACAGTGGTCGGGACGCTGAAGGACACCTCGCTCGTGACGGTCGTCGGCCTGTTCGAGCTGACCGGGGCGCTGGGCCTGTCGCTCGGCGGTGATCCGACCTGGCGGCCGTTCTACCTTGAAGGCTATTTGTTCATCGCCCTGGTGTACTGGATCCTGTGCTTCGGCCTGTCCCGCTACAGCGCCTGGCTGGAGCGCAGGCTGGCCTCGGGACGCGTCTGACCTGGCCGACCCGGCCGAGGGAGCGCGTCGCGGCGCCGGAGGCGAGGGCCTCAGGCCGCCAGCGCTTCCAGCAGTTCGGTCTCGATCGCCATCTGCGTGCGCTGGCCCTGCAGTTCCGGCCCGCTGATGAGGAAGGTGTCTTCGACCCGCTCGCCCAGCGTCGTGACCTTGGCGAGCTGCAGGTTGAGATGGTGGCGGGCCAGCACCCGCGCCACGGAATAGAGAAGGCCGGTGCGATCGCTGGCCGAGATGCTGAGCAGCCAGCGCTGCGCTTTCTCGTCGGGCAGCAGGCTGACGCGCGGCTTGATCGGAAAGCTGCGCACCCGGCGCGAGACCCGGCCCTTGCTCGGTGCGGGCAGCGGGCCGGCTTCGCTCAAGGTCTTGGTCAGGCCGGCCTCGACCATGTTGATCAGGTCGCGGTAGTGTTCCGGCACGAAGGTCGTCACCACCTGGAAGGTGTCGAGCGCATAACCATTGGTGGCGGTGTGGACCTTGGCGTCCAGGATGCTGAAGGAGGCCTGGTCGAAATAGCCGCAGATGCGCGCGAACAGGTCGGGCAGGTCCGGCGTGTAGACCACCACCTGAAGGCCTTCGCCCACCGGCGAAAGCCGGGCGCGCACGATCGGCGGCGCGTGTGGATCGATGGGCGAGCCGGCATGCGGCACGTGGCGGGAGAGCTGCTTGGCATGCCAGGCGATCTCCGAGGCCTCGTGGCGCATGAAGTAGCCCACGTCCAGCGTCTCCCACAACGCCTTGTGCGCCTCGAAGGGTTGGGCATGCAGGGCGAGCTGCACCAGCGCCTCGCGCTTGCGGGCCTCGACTTCGGCGCCGGGGTCGGGCATGCGGCCGCCGAAGGCGCGCAGGGTGGAGCGGTAGAGGTCCTCGAGCAGCTTGCCTTTCCAGGCGTTCCAGACGCGCGGTGAAGTGCCCCGGATGTCGGCGATGGTCAGGAGGTACAGCGCGGTCAGGTAGCGTTCGTTGCCCACGCGGGCCGCGAAGGCGGCGATGACCGCCGGGTCGCTCAGGTCCTGCTTCTGTGCCACCTGGCTCATCACCAGGTGCTCCTTGACCAGGAATTCGATCAGGCGCGCGTCCTCGCGGCCGATCTCGTGCTGGCGGCAGAAGCGCCGCACGTCGCGCGAACCGAGCTCCGAATGGTCGCCGCCGCGGCCCTTGGCGATGTCGTGGAAGAGGGCGGCGACATAGAGAATCCAGGGCTTGTCCCAGCCGGCAGCGAGCTGCGAGCAGAAGGGGTATTCGTGCGCATGCTCGGCGATGAAGAAGCGCCGCACGTTGCGCAGCACCATCAGGATGTGCTGGTCGACCGTGTAGACATGGAACAGGTCGTGCTGCATCTGCCCCACGATGCTGCGGAACACTCGCAGGTAGCGGCCGAGCACCGAGGTCTGGTTCATCAGCCGGAAAGCGTGCGTGATGCCGCGCGGCTCCATCAGCATGCGCATGAAGGTCGCATGGTTCACGCGGTCGTTGCGGAACTTGCTGTCCATCACGTGCCGCGCGTTATAGAGCGCCCGCAGCGTGCGCGCGGACAGGCCGTTGACGCCGATGGTCTTCTGGTAGAGCAGGAAGGTCTCGAGGATCGCGTGCGGCTCCTTCTCGTAGAGGTCGTCGCTCGCGACCTCGATCAGGCCGCCCTTCTCGAAGAAGCGCTCGTTGATGGGCGTCGGCTCGTCGGCCTGCGGCTGCAGGCGCTCGGCAATGTTCAGCAGCAGGATCTGGCTGAGCTGCGAGACCGCCTTGGCGGCCCAGTAGTAGCGGCGCATGAGCGCCTCGCTCGCCTTGCGCTGCGACTCGCCGACATAGCCGAAGGTGGCGGCCACGGCGGTCTGCAGGTCGAACACCAGCCGGTCTTCGCGCCGATTCGCGATCACGTGCAGGCGGGCGCGGACCAGGCTGAGGAAGGCCTCGTTGCGCTTGATCTGCTGCATCTCGAACGCCGTGGCCAGCCCGCTCTTCGCGAGGTCGTCCCAACGCTTGCCGAAGCCCGCGGCCTTGGTGACCCACAGGATGGTCTGGAGGTCGCGCAGGCCGCCCGGCGACTCCTTGCAATTGGGTTCGAGGGCGTACGGCGTGTTCTCGTACTTCTGGTGGCGGTGCCGCATCTCCTGCGTCTTGGCCGCGTAGAAGGCCTGCGGATCGACGACCGACTGGAAGTCCTTGCAGAAGCCGGTGTAGAGCTTCTTGTCGCCGGCGATCAGGCGGGATTCGAGCAGGGAGGTCTGGACGGTGACGTCCTTCGCCGCCTCCGCCAGGCATTCGGACGGTGTGCGCACGCTGGAGCCGATTTCCAGGCCGGTGTCCCAGCAGCGGCCGATGAAGGCCTCGATGCGCGCGGGATCGATGTCCGTCGCATGGTCCTCGGGCAGCAGCACCAGGACGTCGACATCGGAATAGGGGAAGAGCTCGCCGCGACCGAAGCCGCCGACGGCGACCAGCGCGAGCCGCTGGCCGAAATCGGCGTCGGCCCAGAGGGCGCAGAGCGCCTCGTCGGCCAGGGCGGCCAGCTGCTTGAGGACGGGATGCACGCTGCGCGTCGGCGCGCTCGCGCTGCGCAGCTGGTCGAACAGGGCCAGCTTGTGCGTCCGGTAGGCGTCGCGCAACGATGGGATGTCCATCATCACAGCCTCGAGCAGCCGGCGCGGCTTCAAGCGGCTGCGTTGACGAAGGCGGGGGGCGGCGGGCTGCCGGCCGACAGGGTCAGGACCTCGTAGCCGACGTCCGTCACCAGCACCGTGTGCTCCCACTGCGCGGACAGCGAGTGGTCGCGGGTGACGATGGTCCAGCCGTCGTACTGGCCGCCCTTGGCGTCTTCCTTGATGTCGCGCTTGCCCGCATTGATCATCGGCTCGATGGTGAAGGTCATGCCGGGCTTCAGCTCCTCGAGCGTGCCGGGCTTGCCGTAGTGGAGCACCTGCGGCTCCTCATGGAAGCCGCGGCCGATGCCGTGCCCGCAGAACTCGCGCACGACCGAGAAGCCGCTGCTCTCGGCGAAGCGCTGGATCGCGAAGCCGATGTCGCCGAGACGGGCGCCCGGCCGGACCTTGACGATTCCGTGCCACATGGCCTCGTAGGTCACCGCGCACAGGCGCTTGGCCGCGATCGAGGCGTCGCCGACGATGAACATGCGGCTCGTGTCGCCGTGCCATCCGTCCTTGATGACGGTGATGTCGAGGTTGACGATGTCGCCCTTCTTGAGCGGCTTGTCGTTCGGGATGCCGTGGCACACCACGTGGTTGACCGAGGTGCAGATCGACTTGGGATAGGGCACGCTGCTGGCGCCCATGTAGTTGAGCGGCGCCGGAACGGTCCCCTGGACCTGTGTCATGTACTCGTGTGCGAGCCTGTCGATATCGCCGGTGGTCACGCCCGGCTTGATATGCGGCGTCAGGTAATCCAGCACTTCGGCCGCCAGTCGGCATGCCACTCGCATGCCCGCCACGCCCTCCGCGTCTTTGTAAGTAATGCTCATGGGCGGCGATTATCCCATCGGGTCATTGACACCGTGGGCTGTGAGCCTGTTGCGCCGTCCGCAGGCGCGGCGGGCGGCGCCGGTGGCCTAAAATTCGCGGCTTGGTCGGACGGCCCCAGTCAGCGGCCGCCGCCTTGCTCCATTCATTCCCGATACTCCCAATTGGCCTGTCGGCCGGCCCCATCGTGACCTTGCCCGTGAACCCGCCTTCCCATTCCGCTGCTGCCGTGCCCGTGGTGACGTTCTTCGAGGGCGGCCGAGCGCTCAGCGAATTCCGGGCGCGGCAGCTGCTTCCAAGGCTGCAGGCGGTCGATGCGCGCATCGAGGGCATCAGCGCCCGGTTCGTGCACCTGGTGGCGACCGACACGCCGCCGGACGCCGAGGCCCGTGAACGCTTCGAGGCCTTGCTCGACTACGGCGAGCCCTTCACCGAGCCAGCCGGCGCCGGCGCGCGGATCGTCGTGACGCCCCGCCTCGGCACCGTATCGCCATGGGCCTCCAAGGCGACCGACATCGCTCACAACTGCGGCCTGGCGCTGCGGCGGGTCGAGCGGGTGACCGAATACCACCTGGCCTTGAAATCCCCGCTGCTGGACAAGGCGCTCGGCCGCCAGGCCGTGCTGGCGCCCGACGTGCTGGCCGCCCTCGGCGACTTGCTGCACGACCGCATGACCGAATCCGTGCTGTCCGGCCGCGAACAGGCCGCCGGCCTGTTCGCCGAGCTGCCGGGACAACCGATGGTGCATGTGGACGTGCAGACCGGCGGCCGTGGCGCCCTGGTGGAGGCCAACAAGCGCTTCGGCCTGGCCCTCGCCGAGGACGAGATCGACTACCTGGTGGACGCCTTCACCCGCCTGGGCCGCAATCCGACAGATGTCGAACTCATGATGTTCGCCCAGGCCAACAGCGAGCACTGCCGGCACAAGATCTTCAACGCCGACTTCGTCATCGACGGCGCGGCCCAGCCGCAGAGTCTGTTCTCGATGATTCGCCACACCGAGCGCGAACATCCGCAGCACACGGTGGTGGCCTATGCCGACAACGCCTCGATCATGGAAGGCACGCGCATCGAGCGTTTCGTTCCGGCGGATGGCTCCGGCCTCTTCGGCAAGCAGGAGGCGCTGAGCCATGTGCTGATGAAGGTGGAGACGCACAACCACCCGACGGCGATCTCGCCTTTCCCCGGCGCCTCGACCGGCGCGGGTGGCGAAATCCGCGACGAGGGTGCCACCGGGCGCGGCTCCCGGCCCAAGGCCGGACTCACCGGATTCACTGTCTCGCGGCTCTGGCCGGCGGAGGGCGAGAGCGACAAGCCGGCGCACATCGCCAGCCCGCTGCAGATCATGACCGAGGGCCCGCTGGGCGGCGCCGCCTTCAACAACGAATTCGGCCGTCCGAACCTCCTGGGCTATTTCCGCGAGTACGAGCAGACCATCGAGAGCGACGCGGACAGCATCCGCCGCGGCTACCACAAGCCCATCATGATCGCGGGCGGCGTGGGCAGCATCGATGCCGGGCAGACGAAGAAGATCCGCTTTCCGGCCGGCGCGCTCTTGATCCAGCTCGGCGGCCCCGGCATGCGCATCGGCATGGGCGGCAGCGCCGCCAGTTCGATGGCGACCGGCGCCAACGCGGCCGAGCTGGATTTCGACTCCGTGCAGCGGGGCAATCCGGAAATCGAGCGGCGCGCGCAGGAGGTCATCAACCACTGCTGGCAGCAAGGCGAGAACAATCCCATCCTGGCGATCCACGATGTCGGCGCCGGCGGCCTGAGCAACGCCTTCCCGGAACTCACCAACGACGCCGGGCGCGGCGCGCGCTTCGACCTGCGCGCCGTGCCGCTGGAGGAGTCGGGCATGGCGCCGAAGGAAATCTGGTGCAACGAAAGCCAGGAGCGCTACGTGCTGGCGATCGCGCCCGAATCGCTGGCCCGGTTCCAGGCTTTCTGCGAGCGCGAGCGCTGCCCCTTCGCGGTGGTCGGCGTGGCCACGGAAGAACGCCAGCTGGTGGTCGCCGACGAGAGCGATCCGGTCGACATGCCCATGGACGTGCTTCTGGGCAAGCCGCCCAAGATGCTGCGCGACGTGAAGTCCGTGGCGCGGCGCTTCAAGCCCCTCGACCTGACCGGGGTCGACCTGCAGAAGGCCGCGATCGACGTGCTGTCGCACCCGACCGTCGCCTCCAAGCGCTTCCTGATCACCATCGGCGACCGCACCGTGGGCGGGCTCAGCCACCGCGACCAGATGGTCGGCCCCTGGCAGGTGCCCGTGGCCGATTGCGCGGTGACCCTGGCTGATTTCAAGGGCTTCGCCGGCGAGGCGATGAGCATGGGCGAGCGCACGCCGCTGGCTGCCATCGACGCGCCGGCTTCCGGCCGCATGGCGGTTGCCGAAGCCATCACCAACCTGCTGGCCGCGCCGATCGAGCTGTCGCGCGTCAAGCTGTCCGCCAACTGGATGGCCGCCTGCGGCGAACCCGGCGAGGATGCGGCCCTCTACGAGACGGTCAAGGCCGTCGGCATCGAACTCTGCCCGGCGCTCGGAATTTCCATCCCGGTGGGGAAGGATTCGCTGTCCATGCGCACCCAGTGGCGACAGGACGGCATCGAGAAAAAGGTCAGTTCGCCGGTGAGCCTGATCGTGAGCGCCTTCGCCACCGTGGCCGACGTCCGGGGCACGCTGACGCCGCAGCTCGACGCCAATGAGCCGGACTCCACGCTGGTGCTGATCGATCTCGGCCGCGGCCGGCTGCGCATGGCCGGCAGCATCCTAGCGCAGACGCTGGGGCAAAGCGGCGATGCGGTGCCCGATCTCGACGATCCGCAGGACCTGGTCCGGCTGGTCGATGCCGTCAATGCCCTGCGCGCCCAGGGCCGCATCCTCGCCATGCATGACCGCAGCGACGGCGGCCTGTTCGCCGCCGCCTGCGAGATGGCCTTCGCCGGCCAGGTCGGCGTGGCGCTCAATGTCGACCTGCTGGTGACCGAGGGTGACGGCATCAGCGACAGCCGCGCCGAATACGGCGATGCCAAGAACTGGGCCGGACAGGTGAGCGCGCGTCGCGAGGAGCTGACGCTCAAGGCACTTTTCAATGAAGAGCTGGGCCTGCTGCTGCAGGTGCGGACCGCCGAGCGCAACGAGGTCATGCAGACCTTGCGCACGCACGGGCTGAGTGCCCACAGCCATTTCGTCGGCAAGACCCGGCCGGAATCGTCGGGCATCGATGCCGGCAAGGGCAGGATCGAGGTATGGCGCGACGCCAGGAGCGTGTTCGGCGCCAGCCTCCAGGACCTGCATCAGGTCTGGGATGCCGTCAGCTGGAAGATCTGCCGTGAGCGCGACAACCCGGACTGCGCCGATGCCGAACATGCGGCCGCCGGCGATCCGCGGGACCCGGGCCGCCACGTGCTGCTGGCCGAAGGCGTCGCCGACAACGTCGCGGCTCCCTTCCTGAACCTCGCGAAGCCGAAGGTGGCGATCCTGCGCGAGCAGGGTGTCAACTCGCACGTCGAGATGGCCTACGCCTTCACCGAAGCCGGCTTCGAGGCTTACGACGTCCACATGACCGACCTGCAGACGGGCAGGGCGGACCTGGGGGATTTCAAGGGCGTGGTCGCCTGCGGCGGCTTCAGCTACGGCGACACCCTGGGCGCGGGCATCGGCTGGGCGCGCAGCATCACCTTCAATCCCAGGCTGTCGGAGCAGTTCAAGGGCTTCTTCGGCCGCGGCGACACCTTCGGGCTGGGCGTGTGCAACGGTTGCCAGATGTTCGCCGAACTGGCCGACATCATCCCGGGTGCCGAGGCCTGGCCCCGATTCACGACCAACCAGAGCGAACGCTTCGAGGCCCGCCTGTCGATGGTCGAGGTGCTGGATTCGCCGAGCCTCTTCTTCTCCGGCATGGCGGGTAGCCGGCTGCCGATCGCGGTGGCGCACGGCGAAGGCTATGCCAACTTCAAGCACCGCGGCGACGCCGCGCGCGCCATTGCCGCGATGCGTTTCGTGGACCACCACGGCACGCCGACCGAGCGCTATCCCTTCAATCCCAACGGCAGCCCGGGCGGGCTCACCTCGGTGACGACGGCGGACGGGCGTTTCACGGCGCTAATGCCGCATCCGGAGCGCGTGTTCCGCAACATCCAGATGAGCTGGACTTCGGGCGACGCGAGCGAATTCAGCCCCTGGATGCGCATCTGGCGCAACGCCCGCCGCTGGGTCGGCTGAACGCGGCCTGATTCGTCAGGCCCCATGAAAAACGCGGCCCGGGGGCCGCGTTTTTTTGCATGCCCGAGAGCAGGGCCGCTTACTCGACCTTCGCCTTCGCGCGCAGTTCTTCCTGGTACTTCTGCAGGCGCTGTTGCTGGAGCTGCTGCATGATCTGGGGCTTCACTTCTTCCAGCTTGGGCAGCTGCGCGTCGCGGACATCGTCCAGGCGGATGATGTGGTAGCCGAACTGCGACTTGACCGGGGCGGCCGTGGTCTCGCCCTTCTTGAGCTTGATCATCGCTTCGGAGAACTCCGGCACGAAGCTCGACGGGGCGGCCCAATCCAGGTCGCCGCCGTTGGCGCCGGATCCCGGGTCCTTGCTCTGCTTCTTGGCGATGTCCTCGAACTTCGCACCCTTCTTCAGGTCGGCCAGGATCTTCTGCGCCTGGTCTTCCTTCTCCACCAGGATGTGGCGGGCCTTGTATTCCTTGCCGCTGTTGGCGGCGACGAACTTGTCGTATTCGGCCTTCGCTTCCGCGTCGGTGACCGGATTGGTCTTGCGATAGTTCTCGAAGAGCTGGCGGATCAGGATGGCCTGGCGGGCGAGTTCGAGCTGGTTCTTGTAGTCCTCGGTGGCGTCCAGGCCCTGCTTCTGGGCTTCCTGCATGAAGACTTCACGTGCGATCACTTCCTCGCGCAGCTGGCCCTGCATTTCGGGGGTGACCGGGCGGCCCGCGGCGGCCAGCTGCTGCGCCAGCACGTCCATGCGTGCCTTCGGGACCGGCTTGCCGTTGACGATGGCCGCGTTCTGCGCGAAGGCGGCAAGGGGAAGCACGCCGAGGAGCGCGGCAGCCGCGACGGTCTGCAGGATCTGTTTCTTCATGGAGGGAACCTTGGTCCTAGAGGGAAATGCGCGTGTGAAAAGTGCGCCTGGATGGCAGGGGGGGAGGAGGGGAAGGAGGAGGAAAGATCGTTGGCCGCACAGGGCGGTGGGATGGTCCCAAGCGCTTCAAAGCGTTTCGATGGCAATCGCGTGAAGGCCCTGTGCGATAAAAATCTGCAGCGCATCATACACAAGCCGATGGCGCGCCACCCGGGGCTTCCCGTCGAAGAGGGGCGAGGCGATGCGGACCCGGAAATGAGTGCCATGGCCTTGCGGCCCGGCGCCGGCATGTCCCGCATGCGCGGCGCTTTCGTCGATCACTTCGAGCCGGGTGGGCCGCAGGGCCTCGCGCAGCCGGGCCTCCAGGAGGCTGGCGGTGGGGAGCGTCATGCGGCCGGCTCGTCCGACTTCAGGTAGGGCGAGATATACAGGCCCTGCGCGATCAGGAAGACGATGGGGAAGACGTAGCCCCAGATCTTGAAGTCCACCCAGGCCTCGGTGCTGAAATAGGCGGCCACGTAGCCGTTGATCGCCGCCATGAAGAAGCAATAGGCGATCCAGGCGACGTTGAGCCGGGTCCAGATGCGCGCCGGCAGCTCCAGCTGGGCGCCCAGCAGCATGTTGAGGAAGTTCTTCTTGTAACCCCAGAGGGCGACCGCGAGTGCGAGGGCCATGGCGCCATAGAGCACCGTCGGCTTCCATTTGATGAAGCGATCGTCGTGCAGCACCAGCGTGAGCGTGCCGAACAGCAGGATCAGCACCAGCGTGGCCTTCTGCATCGGCGCCAGACGGCCTTCCTTGTACCAGATGAAGCCCATCTGGATGACCGTCGCCGCCATCAGCACGCCGGTCGCGACGTAGATGCCGTAGACCTTGAATGCGCCGAAGAACAGCAGGAGGGGGAGCAGGTCGAGCAGCAGTCTCATGCCTTGTCCGTCCCTTGGCCGTGGAATTCGAGCGAGGCCGAATTCATGCAATAGCGCAGGCCGGTCTCGGTCGGCCCGTCGGGGAACACATGGCCCAGGTGGGCGCCGCACTGGGCGCACAGGTTCTCGGTGCGCACCATGCCGTGCGAGCGGTCGACGACATTGCGGATCGCGCCCGGCACCGCCTCCCTGGAAAAACTGGGCCAGCCGCAGCCGGCGTCGAATTTGGTGGCGGATTCGAAGAGCTTGGCCCCGCAGCAGATGCAGTGGTAGGTGCCGTCTTCCCAGTGCGCCTCGTACTTGCCGGTGAAGGGGCGCTCGGTGGCGGCATGCCGGGTGACCTCGAAAGCGGCGGGTTCGGCGCCCTTCTCGGCCAGGACGGCCTTCCATTCGGCTTCGGTCTTCTGGATGGGTGTACTCATGATGAACAACTGATTTCGATCGTGGAAGCCCAGTCGGGCGGGAATGCCGCGAAATGCTCGTGGCCGGGATGTTCGTCGAACGGTTTCTGGAGCAGCCCGAGCAAGGTGGCGACGCCGGTGAAATCCTTGCGCTGAGCCGCTTCGATGGCTTCCTGCCCGAGGTGGTTCCGCAACACGAATCCGGGATTGGACCGGGCCATCAGCGCCGCCGCTTCGCCCTCAGGCGCGCCGGGCGCCTCGGCCGCCTGCCGCGCCGTCAGCGACGCGAGCCAGGCGTCGAAGCCCGGGCGATCCACGAACAGGTCGCGCACGGCCTGCGAATTGTCGCCGGCCACGTGGCCGGACAGGCGGCGCCAGAAGATGGTGTAGTCGACCTTCTCGCGCGCCAGAAGCTGGAGGATGCCGTCGACCAGGGCGCGGTCGCTTTCGGCCGCCTCGCGCAAGCCGAGCTTGGCCCGCATGCGGGCCTCGTAGCGGGCCGGGAACACGGTCTTGTACGACTCGAGCGCGGCGACGGCGATCTCCTCGTCGCCGATCAGCGGCATCAGGGCCTGGGCCAGGCAGAAGAGATTCCAGTACGCCACGTTGGGCTGCTGGTTGTAGGCATAGCGACCGGCGCTGTCGCTGTGGTTGCAGATGTGGCGCGGGTCGAAACCGTCGAGGAACTGGAACGGCCCGTAATCGATGGTCAGGCCGAGGATGCTCATGTTGTCGGTGTTCATCACCCCATGGCAGAAGCCGACGGCCTGCCACTGTGCCAGCAGGGCCGCGGTGCGCTCGCTCACCGCCTCGAGGAAGGCCGCGTACGGATTGCCGAAGCGTCCGCCGTCGCGGCAGTCGGGATAGTGGCGGTCGATGACCTCGTCGGCCAGCTGCCGCAATTCCTCCTGCCTGCCGGCGGCGGCGAAATGCTCGAAATGGCCGAAGCGGATGAAGCTGGGCGACACCCGGGTCACGACGGCCGCCGTTTCCAGTTCTTCCCGGCGCACGCGGGCGTCGGAGCCGACGACGCACAGCGCGCGGGTGGTGGGTATGCCGAGCGCGTGCATCGCCTCGCTGCACAGGAATTCGCGGATGCTCGAGCGCAACACGGCCCGCCCGTCCCCCATGCGGGAGTAGGGGGTGCGGCCGCTGCCCTTGAGCTGGATTTCCAGGCCGGCCTCGGTTTCGCCCAGCAGGATGGCGCGTCCGTCGCCCAATTGCCCGGCCCAGACGCCGAACTGATGGCCGCTGTAGACGCTCGCGAGCGGATCGGCGCCGGCCAGCGGCAGGTTGCCGGTGAAAGCCTGCAGCGCCTCGTCCGAGTCGAACCATTGCGAATCGATGCCGAGTGTCTGTGCCACCGGGACGCTGCGGCCCACCCAATAGGGCTCGGGCAGCGGCGTCGGCTGAAGGCGGGTGAAGAAGGCCGGTCCCAGCGCGGCGAAACGGTGGTTCCAGCGCAAGCCGCTGTCGGCGGCCAGGGCCTCTTCGGAAGTCAGGGTCATGGCCGCGATTGTCCGGCACTTCCAAAGGCCGCATACCCGCACGGGGCGCAGGCGCGCGTCGCGCGCGCGACCCATATGGGGCATTCCCCCATCGCCGCCTTGCTGCGCTGCGCAATACTCGCGCCAAACGGATCATTCATATAAGGAGATTTCCCGATGCTGGGACTGATGCAAGACCAACCGCTGCTGATCTCGTCGCTGATCGAGTTCGCCGAGCACCACCATGGCGACGCCGAAATCGTGTCGCGGCGGGTCGAAGGGGACATCCACCGCACGACCTGGCGCCAGATCGCCTCGCGGGCGCGCCAGATCGCCAACGCGCTGGAAGAAGAACAGCTTCTCTTCAGCGACCGTGTCGCCACCCTGGCCTGGAACGGCTACCGCCATCTGGAGCTGTACTACGGCGTGAGCGGCTCCGGCCGCGTGCTGCACACCATCAACCCGCGGCTGCATCCGGACCAGATCGCCTGGATCGCGAACCATGCCGAGGACCAGATCCTCTGCTTCGACATGAGCTTCCTGCCGGTGGTGCAGGCCATGCACGCCAAATGCACCACGGTGAAGAAATGGATCGCCCTGTGCGACGCCGACAAGCTGCCCGCGGACAGCGGCATCCCCAACCTGGTGAGCTACGAAGCCTGGATGGGGCAGCGCTCCGACGCGTACGCCTGGCCGAGCTTCGACGAGAACACCGCATCCAGCATGTGCTACACGAGCGGCACCACGGGCCATCCGAAGGCCGCGCTCTACAGCCACCGCTCGACCCTGCTGCATGCCTATGCGGCGGCGCTGCCCGACGTGATGTGCCTGTCGGCGCGCGATTCCGTGCTGCCGGTGGTGCCGATGTTCCACGTCAATGCCTGGGGCATCCCGTATTCGGCGGCGCTGGTGGGCGCCAAGCTGGTGTTCCCGGGGCCGGCGCTCGACGGCAAGTCGGTCTATGAACTCATCGAGGCCGAGCACGTCAGCTTCGCCGCCGGCGTGCCGACGGTCTGGCAGATGCTGCTGTCCTACCTGCAGGCGAACGGGCTCAAGTTCTCCACGCTCAAGCGTACCGTCATCGGCGGTTCGGCCTGCCCGCCGGCCATGATCAATGCCTTCCAGGCGCTGTATGGCGTGGAGGTGCTGCACGCCTGGGGCATGACCGAGATGTCGCCGCTCGGCACCCTGTGCACGCTGAAGAACAAGCACCTCGCCATGCCGCAGGCGCAACAGACCGCGATCCGCCTCAAGCAGGGACGCGCGATCTTCGGCGTGGACATGAAGATCGTCGACGCCAACGGCCAGGACCTGCCATGGGACGGCAAGGCCTTCGGCGACCTGCTGGTCAAGGGGCCGTGGGTGGTGAAGGAGTATTTCAAGGGCGAGGGCGGCGACCCGCTGGTGCGCGATGCCCGGGGACGCGGCTGGTTCCCGACCGGCGACGTCGCCACCATCGATCCGGACGGCTACCTGCAGATCACCGACCGCAGCAAGGACGTGATCAAGTCCGGCGGCGAATGGATCAGCTCGATCGACATCGAGAACATCGCGGTCGCCCATCCCGCCGTGGCCATGGCGGCCTGCATCGGCGTACGCCATCCGAAGTGGGACGAGCGGCCGATCGTGGTGGTGGTGAAGAAGGCCGGCGCCGAGTTGAGCCGGCAGGAACTGCTCGACTTCTACCAGGGCAAGACAGCGAAGTGGCAGATCCCCGACGACGTCGTGTTCGTCGAATCGATCCCGCTCGGCGCCACCGGAAAGATGCTCAAGACGCGGCTGCGCGAGCAGTTGCACGACTACAAGCTGCCGGACGCCTGACCCCCGCTCGCGCGGCCGGCCGCGGGGCCGGCATGCGCACCGGCGGCGCGGGCGTTTCCGGTGCGATTTCCGTTGGCGGAAGTGGTCTTGGAGCTGTCCCGCGGGCGCGCGGCAGGGTTGTGTTCCTACCGCCGGGTAGCACCAACACGATGCGTGTTGTCGCATGGGTGATAGATAAGGTGCCCGCAGCGGTTTTCTTACGGGCATTCCCTGACGGGACGGATATCAAAGGCCTGTAATCTCGTTTCGCTTCGACAGCCAGACCAGGAGACATAGATTGAAGTTCACTCTGAAAATCGCCACCGCCGCCATCCTCGTTGCCAGCGCCACCGGCGCCTTCGCGCAGAAGGGTGAAACCGTCAAGATCGCCTGGCTCGACCCGCTCTCGGGTCTCATGGCCGCGGTCGGTACCAACCAGCTCAAGACCTTCCAGTTCTTCGCCGAGGAGTTCAACAAGAAGAACGCGGCCGGGGTCAAGTTCGAGATCATCGGCATCGACAACAAGCTCAGCCCGCAGGAAACCACGAGCGCGCTGCGCTCCGCCATGGACCAGGGCGCGCGCTACATCGTGCAGGGCAACGGCTCGGGCCCGGCGCTCGCGATCATCGATGCACTGGAGAAGTTCAACGCGCGCAATCCGGGCAAGGAGGCGCTGTACCTCAACTACGCGGCGGTCGACCCCGACCTGACCAACAGCAAGTGCAGCTACTGGCAGTACCGGTTCGACGCCGACACCTCCATGAAGATGGAGGCGCTGACCACCTACATGAAGGACCAGCCGGAGATCAAGAAGGTCTACATCATCGGCCAGAACTACTCGCACGGGCAGCAGGTCTCGAAGTTCGCCAAGGAGAACCTGAAGGCCAAGCGTCCCGACATCGAGATCGTCGGCGACGACCTGCATCCGCTGGCGCAGGTGCGTGACTTCGCCCCCTACGTCGCGAAGATCAAGCAGTCGGGCGCCGACACGGTCATCACCGGCAACTGGGGGTCGGACCTCGCGCTGCTGATCAAGGCCGCGAACGACGCCGGCCTCAACGTCAAGTTCTACACCTACTACGCCGTGACCACCGGCACGCCGACCGCGATGGGCGCGGCGTCCGACGGCAAGGTCTACCAGGTCGGCTACGCCCACTACAACATGGGCGGCGACATGCAGCGCTATGCCAATGACTTCAAGAAGAAGTTCAACGACGACCTCTACACCACCGACATCTACACCGTGTTCGCGGCGCTGACGGAAGCCTTCGTGAAGACCAAGTCCACCGACCCGGTGAAGGTGGCCGCGGCCATGGAAGGCATGAGGTTCAAGAGCTTCAACGGCGACGTGGAGCTGCGCAAGGCCGACCACCAGCTCCAGCAGGGCCTCTACATCACACGCTGGGAGAAGGCGAGCGCCAAGTACCCGTACAACCCCGAGAACACCGGCTACACCCTGGCGCCGGTCAAGTACTACGACGCCTATGTCGCGAGCACGCCGACTTCGTGTCAGATGAAGCGGCCAAGCCCCTGACGCGGCAGCGACCGGCCGAGGCCCGAACTCAACACTCGGGCCTTTTTCTTTTTGTGTGACTTCGAGGAAGAGTCGAACGTGGAATTCTTCGTGATCTCGCTGCTCAACGGCGTGAGCTACGGCTTGCTGTTGTTCATGCTGAGCTCTGGACTGACGCTGATCTTCAGCATGATGGGTGTGCTGAATTTCGCGCACACCAGCTTCTACATGCTGGGCGCCTATCTGGCCTACACCATCTCCGGCCTGGTCGGCTTCTGGCCGGCGCTCTTCATCGCGCCGCTGGTCGTCTTCGCGCTCGGCGCGGCCTTCGAGCGCTACAGCCTGCGCCGCGTGCACAAGTACGGCCACGTGCCCGAACTGCTCGTGACCTTCGGCCTGTCCTACCTGATCCTCGAACTGGTGCAACTGATCTGGGGACGTTCCACCGTCCCCTACGGCTTGCCTTCCCAGTTGCAGGGGCCGCTCTTCACGCTCTTCGGCACGCAGTTCCCGAAGTCGCGCTCCTTCATCATGCTGGTGGCGATGCTGATGCTGGTGTCGGTGTGGCTGCTGCTCACGCGCACGCGCATCGGACTGGTCATCCAGGCCGCGCTCAAGCATCCGGAGATGGTCGAGGCGCTGGGCCACAACGTGCCGCGCGTGTTCATGCTGGTCTTCGGCGGCGGCGCGGCACTGGCCGGGCTGGCGGGCGTGATCGGCGGCAACACCTACGTGACTGAGCCGGCCATGGCCGCATCGGTCGGGTCGATCATCTTCGTGGTGGTGGTGGTGGGCGGCATGGGCTCGCTCGCGGGCGCCTTCCTCGCATCGCTGCTGATCGGCATCGTGCAGACCTTCGCGGTGGCGCTCGACCAGTCCATGGCCACCGGACTCCAGGCCATCGGCGTCGCGGTGAGCGAAAGCACTTTCGGCTATCCGCTGCTCAAGCTCACGATCTCGCAGGTGGCGCCCATTCTTCCCTACCTGTTCCTCGTTCTCATCCTGATCTTCAGGCCCAAGGGTCTGCTCGGCACGCGGGAAGACTGATCCAGCCATGACACAGCACAGCGCAGAATCGCTTCACGCGAGCGTCGGCCCGGGCAGCGGGGCGCGGACACCGTCCGCCCCGCGCCATGGCGCACATCGCCCTTACTACCGCTTCAAGCCCCTGAACATCGGACGCGGCCTGATCTGGAGCGCCTTCGCGATCATGCTGATCGTGGCGCCGCAGGTGTTCAGGAGCAGCCTGGCGCTCACCATGCTCTCCCAGATGGGCTACCTCATCATCATCTGCCTGAGCTACAACATCCTGCTCGGCCAGGGCGGCATGCTGAGCTTCGGCCATGCGGTCTACTCCGGCCTCGGGTCCTTCATCGCCATTCATGCCATGAACCTGGCGGGCAAGGGCGGCTGGCCGATCCCGCTGGTCCTGATCCCGGTCGTGGGCGGACTGGCCGGCATGTTCTTCGCCATCCTGCTCGGCTTCGTCACGACGAAGAAGTCGGGCACCACCTTCGCGATGATCACGCTCGGCATCGGCGAACTCGTGGCCTCGATGGCGCTGATGTTCCCCGGTTTCTTCGGCGGGGAGGGCGGCATCACGACCGACCGGGTCTACGGCACGCCCTTCTTCGGCATCACGTTCGGTCCGCAGATCCAGGTCTACTACCTGATCGCCGTCTACTGCTTCGTCTGCACGGCGCTGATGTACGCCTTCACCGGCACGCCGCTCGGCCGCATTCTCAATGCGGTGCGCGACAACCCGGAGCGCGTGGAATTCATCGGCTACAACACCCAGCGGGTGCGCTACTTCGCCTTCATCATCGCCGGCTTCTTCGCCGGTGTCGGCGGCGGGCTGGCGGCGATCAACTTCGAGATCGTGAACGCGGCCGACAGCCTCAACGCCATCCGCTCGGGCGGCTACCTGCTCTTCACCTTCCTCGGCGGCGCGGTGTTCTTCTTCGGGCCGATCATCGGTGCGGTGCTGCTGGTCTTCGCCTCGGTGCTGCTGTCGGAGCTGTCCAAGGCCTGGCAGCTGTACTTCGGCCTGGTCTTCGTCTTCATGGTCATGTTCGCGCCGGGCGGCATCGCGAGCCTGATCATGATGAACCTGCGGGTCGCGAAGTTCGGCAAGTTCCACCGCTTCTGGTGGCTCTACGCCGGCTTGCTGGTCTCGGCGGTTCCGGTGGTGGTCGGCGCCGCGGCGCTGATCGAGATGATCTATCACATCCAGCTCAATTCGGCGCTCGGGCCGGTGCTCGAATTCTTCGGCGTGGCGCTCGACACCTCGGGCATGGCGAGCTGGCTCGGCGCGGTGGCGATCCTGGCCGTGGGCGTGGGCGTGCTCGAACTGGTGCGCCGCCGCTTCATGGCGGTCTGGGGGCGCGCCCAGGAAGAGATCGAGTCCGAAATCAAACGCAGGGAGACGGCATGAATCCGTCCGCAGTTTTCACGCGCCGCGCGGAGGTTCCATGACATACGCACTCGAACTCAAGGACCTTCGCAAGAGCTTCGGCAGGACCGAGATCATCCGCGGCGTCGACCTCGCCGTGGAGGCGGGCGAGCGCATCGCCATCATCGGGCCCAACGGAGCCGGCAAGTCGACGCTCTTCAACCTGATCAGCGGCCGGCTGACGCCCACGAGCGGCGAAGTGCTGCTCAACGGCCAGCGCATCGAAGGCAAGCGGCCCTTCGAGATCAACCGGCTGGGCCTGTCGCGCAGCTTCCAGATCACCAACATCTTCCCCAAGCTCAGCGTGTTCGAGAACCTGCGCTGCGGGGTGCTCTGGAGCCTGGGCTATCGCTACAGCTTCCTGCACTTCCTGGCCAATCTCGACGATGCCAACGAGCGCACGGAGGAACTGATCCACCAGGTCGGCCTCGACCGCAAGCGCGACGTGCATGCGCTGAACCTCACCTATGCCGAGCAGCGCGCGCTGGAGATCGGCGTCACCATCGCGGGCGGCGCCAACGTGATCCTGCTGGACGAACCGACGGCCGGCATGAGCAAGACCGAGACGGCGCATTTCATCGCGCTGATCAGGCAGGTGACGGAGGGCAGGACGCTGCTGACGGTGGAGCACGACATGGGCGTGGTCTTCGGCCTCGCGGACAAGATCGCGGTGGTGGTGTATGGCGAAGTCATCGCCTTCGACACGCCGGCGGCCGTGCGCGCCAATGCGCGCGTGCAGGAAGCCTATCTGGGCTCGGCGGTCGCCGAGGCGCAGGGCCAGGGACACTGAACCGACACCACATGCTGAAGCTGCACGACATCCACGCCTATTACGGCAAGAGCCATGTGCTGCATGGCGTTTCCTTCGACGTCGGCCCGGGCGAGATCGTCGCGCTCCTGGGCCGCAACGGCTCCGGGCGCTCGACCACCGCCAAGGCGATCATGGGCCTGGTCCATGCCGAAGGCACCCTGCAATGGAAGTCGCAGGACATCCTGCGGCGCAAGGCCTATGAGATCGCCCACCTGGGCATCGGCTACGTGCCCGAGAACCGGGACATCTTCCCCAAGCTCACGGTGCACCAGAACCTGCTCCTGGGCCAGAAGGGCTCGGGCAAGGGCAGCCGCTGGTCCTTCGACGACATGTACGGCATGTTCCCGCGGCTCAGGGAGCGCCAGCACACCGAGGCCGGCGTGCTCTCCGGCGGCGAACAGCAGATGCTGACGCTGTGCCGCACGCTGATGGGCGACCCCGACCTGATCATCATCGACGAGCCCACGGAAGGGCTCGCGCCGAAGATCGTGGAACTGGTGGGCGAATATCTCCGCGCGCTGAAGGACAAGGGCATCTCGGTCCTGCTGATCGAGCAGAAGCTCACCATCGCGATGCAGATCTCCGACCGCGCCCTGGTCATGGGCCACGGCAGCATCGTGTTCGACGGCACCCCCGACAGCCTGCGCGCGGACGTCGGGACACGCAAGGAGTGGCTCGAAGTCTGAGCAGCCCGGCCCCGGGCAACGCGCATGGCCGCATGCCCGGGAGACGGCAAGTCGCGCAGCTTGTCCCGGCAGCGACTGGCCGTGTTTGCCGGGTCGCTCGAAACGCCTAGAATTTCGCAAAAAAGAACACTCGTGCTTTTCGATGCAAGGCGCCGCGTCGACGCGCCCCTTGCGTTCCCTTTCCGACCTCCGATCCTCATATTCCAAAGGAATGCAGCATGACGGCTGAATACAAAGTGCTCGGCGACGTCGCCGTGATCACCATGACCAACCCGCCGGTCAATGGTCTGGGTCTCGCGACGCGCGTCGGCATCACCGACGGGCTTTCCAAGGCCAACGACGATCCCGCCGTCAAGGCGATCGTGATCACCGGCGCCGGCAAGGCCTTCTCGGGCGGCGCCGACATCAAGGAATTCGGCTCGCCCAAGGCGGTGCAGGAGCCCAACCTGCTGAGCGTGATCCGCGCGCTCGAGAACTCGTCCAAGCCGGTCGTCGCCGCCGTGCACTCGATCTGCATGGGTGGCGGGCTCGAACTGGCGCTCGGCTGCCACTACCGCGTGGCCGCGCCCGGCACCAGCATTGCGTTGCCTGAAGTCAAGCTGGGCCTGATTCCCGGCGCCGGCGGCACGCAGCGCCTGCCGCGCGTGCTGGGTGTGGAGACCGCGCTCAACATGATCGTGAGCGGCGAGGCGGTGAAGAGCGAGCTGCTCGCCAGCCTGCCCGGCCAGAAGCTGTTCGACCAGCTGGCCGCCTCGGCCGAATCGCTGTTCGACGAAGCCGTCGCCTTCGCCAGGTCGGTGGCCGGCAAGACCGGCGAGGCGCTGCCGCTGGTGCGCAACCTGCCGTGCAAGCATCCGCAGGGCGACGCCTACTTCCAGTTCGCGCGCAACATGGTCGCCGGCATGTCGAAGAACTACCCGGCGCCGCTCAAGTGCGTGGATGCGGTGCAGAACGCCACGAAGATGAAGTTCGAGGACGGCATGGTCGAGGAGCGCCGCGTCTTCACCGCGCTGATGTTCACCCCCGAATCGGCGGCGCTGCGCCACCTGTTCATGGCCGAGCGCGCCGCCTCCCGCATTCCCGACGTGGCCGACGACACGCCGCAGCGCGCCATCAAGACCGTCGGCGTCATCGGCGCCGGCACCATGGGCGGCGGCATCTCGATGAACTTCCTCAACGCGGGCATCCCGGTCAGGATCCTCGAGATGAAGCAGGAGGCGCTGGACCGCGGCATCGCCACCATCCGCAAGAACTACGAGGCCCAGGTCAAGAAGGGCAAGCTCAAGCAGGACAAGTACGAGCAGCGCATGGCGCTGCTGAGCACCACGCTCGACTACAACGACCTGAAAGATGCGGACCTGATCATCGAGGCCGTCTTCGAGGAGCTGGGCGTCAAGGAGAAGGTGTTCGCGGAACTCGACCGCGTCGCCAAGCCCGGCGCGATCCTGGCATCCAACACCTCGACGCTCGATGTCGACAAGATCGCCGCCTTCACCAAGCGTCCGCAGGACGTGCTGGGCATGCACTTCTTCAGCCCGGCCAACGTGATGAAGCTGCTCGAAGTCGTGCGCGGCAAGCACACGGCCAAGGATGTGCTGGCCACCGTCATGGCGACGGCCAAGAAGATCAAGAAGACGGCGGTCGTCTCCGGCGTCTGCGACGGCTTCATCGGCAACCGCATGATCGAGCAGTACTCGCGCCAGGCCGGCTTCCTGCTGGACGAAGGCGCGACCCCGCAGCAGGTCGACAAGGCGATCGAGAAGTTCGGCTTCGCCATGGGGCCGTTCCGCATGGGCGACCTCGCGGGCAACGACATCGGCTGGGCCATCCGCAAGCGCCGCGCGAGCGAGCGGCCGGACATGAAGTACAGCCGCACCGCCGACAAGCTCTGCGAACTCGGCCGCTTCGGCCAGAAGACCGGGGCAGGGTGGTACGACTACCAGGCGGGCAAGCGCGATGCCATTCCTTCCGATCTGGTCAACAGGATGATCGAGGACCACCGCAAGGAACTCGGCATCACGCCGCGCAAGATCTCCGACGAGGAAATCGTGCAGCGCCTGGTGTATTCGCTGGTCAACGAAGGCGCCCACATCCTCGAGGACGGCATCGCCTCCAAGTCCGGCGACATCGACATGGTCTACCTCACCGGCTACGGCTTCCCGATCTGGCGCGGCGGCCCGATGCACTACGCCAGCCAGGTGGGCCTGTTCAACGTGGCCGAGGCCATGAAGCGCTTCGCGAAGAATCCGCACGACGATGCGGCATTCTGGAAGCCCGCGGCGCTGATCGAGAAGCTGGTCGCCGAAGGCAAGCAGTTCAGCTGATCGACCGCCGGAACCGACCGTGATCAAGCGGATCCTGTTCGCCGTGCTGCTGGCGCTCGTCGCGCTGGCGGCGGCGGTGGCGATCAACACCTGGCGCATGCCCTCGCGGCAGCTGACGGTGAGCGCCGCCGACAAGCCGGCCGTCGACGCGAAGGCGGCGGCCGAGCGCCTGTCCGGCGCGATTCCGATCCGCACGGTTTCCAGTTTCGAAGGCCTGCAGAAGAACGGCGAGGAGTTCAGGAAGCTCCACGCCTATCTCGAAGAGAAATTCCCGCGTCTGCACGCGACGCTCAAGAAGGAAGTCATCGGCGACAACGCCTTGCTCTACACCTGGGCCGGCAGCGACCCGTCGGCCAGGCCGATCGCGCTGATGGCGCACCAGGATGTGGTGCCGATCGCGCCGGGCACCGAGAAGAACTGGGAAGTCGACCCCTTCAGCGGCGCCATCAGGGACGGCTTCGTCTGGGGGCGCGGCACCTGGGACGACAAGGGCAATCTGCTCGCGCAGATGGAGGCGATCGAGATGCTGGTCACCAGCGGCTTCAAGCCTCGCCAGACCATCTACCTGATCGCCGGCGACGACGAGGAGGTGAGCGGCCTGCATGGCGCGCGGCCCATTGCCGAGCTGCTGAGGTCGCGCGGCGTGCGGCTCGAATGGGTGCTCGACGAGGGCCTGCTGGTCACCGAAGGCGTGCTCGCCGGCCTGAACCAGCCCGCGGCGCTGATCGGCCTCGCGGAAAAGGGCTACGGCACCTTCTTCCTGTCGCTCGACACGCCGCCCGGCCATTCCTCGATGCCGCCCAACCGCACCGCGATCGGCGGCATGAGCGAGGCGCTCGCCAGGCTCGAAGCCCATCCGATGCCCGCCGCCATCCGCGGCGTCGCCGGCGACATGTTCGCGGCGCTGGCGCCGGAGATGCAGGGCTTCAGCCGGGTGGCGCTGTCGAACCTGTGGCTGTTCGGCCCCCTGGTCCGGTCGCAGCTGGAGAAGGCGGTCAGCAGCAACGCGATGCTGCGCACCACCACCGCGCTCACCATCGTGCGCGCCGGCAACAAGGACAACGTGCTGCCCGGCCGCGCCGAGGCGGCGGTGAACTTCCGCATCCTGCCCGGCGACTCGCTGGCCTCGGTCGAGGCGCACATCCGCAAGACCATCGGCAACGACGAGATCTCGATCAAGGCCTACCCGGGCAATTCGGAACCCTCGCCGGTCTCGCCGATGGACAGCGCCGGCTATCGCACCATCGCGCAGACGGTGCGCCAGACCTTCCCGGACGCGATCGTGGCACCCGGCCTCATGATCGCCGCGACCGACTCGCGTCATCTCGCGATCGTCAGCGATGCGGTCTACCGCTTCTCGCCGGTGCGCGCGCGCAGCGAGGACCTGCCGCGCTTCCACGGCACCAACGAACGCATCTCGATCGCCAACTACGTCGAGATGATCCAGTTCTATCACCAGCTGTTGCGCAACACCGCGCAGCCTGGGTAGACGCCTTTCACTCATTCATCCAGAACAGAAGGACATCACCATGACCAGCGCCGTCATCGTCTCCACCGCCCGCACGCCGCTCGCCAAGAGCTGGAAGGGCTCTTTCAACATGACCCACGGCGCGACGCTCGGCGGCCACGCGGTGCAGCACGCGGTGGAACGCGCCGGCATCGATCCGGCCACGGTCGACGACGTGCTCATGGGCTGCGCGACGCCCGAAGGCGCCACCGGCTCGAACATCGCGCGCCAGATCGCGCTGCGCGCGGGCCTGCCGATCACCACCTCGGGCATGACCATCAACCGCTTCTGCTCCTCGGGCCTGCAGACCATCGCGATGGCGTCCCAGCGCATCATCGCGGGCGAAGGCGAGGTCTATGTCGCGGGTGGCGTCGAGAGCATCTCCTGCGTGCAGAACGAAGCCAACAAGCACATGCTGACGGACCCCTGGCTGCTCAAGCACAAGCCCGAGATCTACTGGAGCATGCTGCAGACCGCCGAGCAGGTCGCCAAGCGCTACAACATCGGCCGCGAGGCCATGGACGAGTACGGCGCCGCGAGCCAGCAGAAGGCCACCGCCGCCCTCGAAGCCGGCCGCTTCAAGGAAGAGATCGCGCCGATCACCGTGACCGCCGGCGTGGCCGATCCGGTCCTGGGCCTGCGCACGAAGGAAGTGACGGTCGAGAACGATGAAGGCATCCGCGCCGGCACGACCAGGGAAGGCATCAGCGGCATCCGCCCGGCGCTGCCCGGCGGGCTGATCTCGGCCGGCAATGCGAGCCAGTTCTCCGACGGCGCCGGTGCCTGCGTGCTGGTCGAGGAGAAGTACGCCGAGCAGAAGGGCCTGAAGCCCATGGGCCGCTTCCTCGGCTTCGCGGTCGCCGGCTGCGAGCCCGACGAAATGGGCATCGGCCCGGTCTTCGCCATTCCGAAGGTGCTCAAGCGCCTGGGCCTGAAGATCAGCGACATCGACCTGTGGGAACTCAACGAAGCCTTCGCGGTGCAGGTCATCTACTGCCGCGACAAGCTGGGCATTCCGGCCGAGCTGCTGAACGTGGACGGCGGCGCCATCGCCGTGGGCCATCCCTACGGCGTCAGCGGCCAGCGCCTGACCGGCCATGCGCTGATCGAAGGCAAGCGCCGCGGCGCGAAGAAGGTGCTCGTCACGATGTGCATCGGCGGCGGCATGGGTGCCGCGGGCGTTTTCGAGGTCCTCTGAGCACCGGGGCCCGGAAGGGCGCGCGCCGGCGACTGTCGAGCGCGTTCTTCCCCGGCCAAGGGCGGCAGAGTCCGGGCCTTGCGGCCTTCCATTTCATCGCACGCGACCCATGAGCCTTCGTCCCACCCTCGACTTCCTGCTCCACGACTGGCTCCACGCGGCCGCGCTCAACGAGCGCGAGCGCTTCGCCGACCATTCGCGCGAGACCTTCGACGCCGTGCTCGACACCTGCGAGCGCATCGCGCGCGAGAAGTACGCGCCCTTCAACCGCACCGTCGACACGGAAGAGCCGCGCTTCGACGGCGAAAAGGTCATCCTGCCGCAGGCGACGCACGAGGCGCACAAGGCCTTCGCCGAATCCGGCATGCTGAGCGCCGCGCAGGACTACGGCATGGGCGGGATGCAGTTGCCCTACACGGTGCAGGCGGCGGCCAACAGCTTCTTCGCCATGGCCTCGGTCAGCATCGGCTCGGGCATGCTCACCAGCGGCAATGCCAATCTGCTGATGGTGCACGGCACGCCGATGCAGCAGGAGGTGTTCGCCAAGAACGAGTTCTCCGGCCGCTGGTCGGGCACCATGTGCCTGTCGGAGCCGCAGGCCGGCTCCAGCCTGAGCGACGTGGCCACCCGCGCCGTGCCGGACGGTCCCGGTTTCGAGGCCGATCCGCTCGGACCACGCTACCGCCTGACCGGCCACAAGATGTGGATTTCCGCCGGCGACCACGAGCTGACCGAGAACATCGTGCACATCGTGCTGGCCAAGATCCCGGACGAGCACGGCAGGCTGATCCCGGGCACGCGCGGCATTTCGCTCTTTATCGTGCCCAAGCGCATGGTCGACACCGAGGGACGGCTGACCGGCGAGCGCAACGACGTGGCGCTCGCGGGCCTGAACCACAAGCTCGGCTGGCGCGGCACCACCAACACGCTGCTGAACTTCGGCGAAGGCAGGTATCCGGTGGGCGGCAAGGCCGGCGCGGTGGGCTATCTGGTCGGACAGCCCGGCAAAGGCCTGCACTGCATGTTCCACATGATGAACGAGGCGCGCATCGGCGTGGGCACCGCCGCCACCATGCTCGGCATGGCCGGCTACCACGCCTCGCTGGACTATGCGAAGAACCGTCCCCAGGGCCGGCCGGCCGGCCCGGCAGGCAAGGACGCCGCCAGCCCGCAGGTGCGCATCATCGAGCACGCCGACGTGCGGCGCATGCTGCTTGCGCAGAAGTCTTATTGCGAAGGCGCCTTGGCCCTGGAGTTGTACTGCGCCCGCCTCGTCGACGAGCAGAAGACCGGCGGCGCGGAGGCGGCGGACGATGCGCGCCTGCTGCTGGAAGTGCTCACGCCGATCGCCAAGAGCTGGCCCAGCGAATGGTGCCTGGAAGCGAATTCCCTGGCGATCCAGGTCCATGGCGGCTACGGCTACACCCGCGACTTCCCGGTCGAGCAGTACTGGCGCGACAACCGGCTCAACATGATCCACGAGGGCACGCACGGCATCCAGGGCGCCGACCTGCTCGGGCGCAAGGTGCTGATGGAAGATGGGCGAGGGCTGCGCCTGCTGGCCGATCGCGTCCGCGAGACCTGCGAACGCGCCCGCGAGCATCCGGCGCTGGCGGCGCACGCCGGCGCGCTCGGCGAGGCGCTGGCGCGCGTCGAAGGCGCGACGCGGCAGGCCTGGGCCACCGGCGATCCGCGCGAGGCGCTGGCCAACGCGGTGCCTTACATGCAGGCCTTCGGCCACATGGTGCTGGCATGGCTCTGGCTGGACGTGGCATGCTGCGCCCTCGCGGGCGATCCGCCGAAGGCCGTGCCGTCGACTGTCGGCCGGATCGGCGCGACCGACTATTTCTTCAACTATGAGCTGCCGAAGATCGGCGCCTGGCTCAAAGTCGTCGAGCAGCGTGATACGACCTGCGCGGCGCTCCCGGAGGACGCCTTCTGATGGAACAACGCACCCCCAAGCCCCATGCCGCGCTGGAGAACTGGATCTGGGTCCTGATCTACGGCGGCCTGTTCATGATCATCCTCGGCATTGCCACCGGCCATGCGGACGAGTCCCTCGGCTGGTCCCTCGCCATCCCGGGCGCGGCCTTCTCCGCGCTGGGTGCCGTGCTCATCTACGTTCGCTCGCGACTCAAAGGTTGAATCGTCATGCTCAAGCACATCGTGATGTGGAAACTCAAGAATCCGGCGGACGCCGCGGTCTTCAAGGCCAGGCTCGACAGCTGCCGGGGCCTGGTGCCCGGCATGCGCGAGTTCGAGGCGGCCATTCGCACCGAAGGCCTGGAAGCCAACTGCGACGTGGTGCTGTGCTCGGCCTTCGACGACAAGGCGGCGCTGCAGGCCTACCTGGAGCATCCGGCCCACGTCGAGGTGTCCGCCTTCCTCGGCGGCCTGCGCGAATCGCGCAGCGTGCTCGACTACGAGACCCCCTGAAACAAGAGACAGAGTCACCATGACCGCACGCAACATCCAACAGCTTTTCGACCTGAGCGGCAAGGTCGCCCTGGTCACCGGCGGCTCGCGCGGCCTGGGCCTGCAGATGGCCCACGCGCTCGGCGAAGCCGGCGCCAAGGTCATGCTGAGTTCGCGCAAGGCCGGCGACCTCGAGCAGGCCGTCGCCGAATTGCAGGACGCCGGCATCGACGCGCGCTGGATCGCCGCCGATTGCTCGAAGGAGGAGGACACGCGCCGCCTCGCCCGCGAAACCCTGGAGCGCCTGGGCGCGATCGACATCCTCGTCAACAACGCGGGCGCAAGCTGGGGCGCGGCGGCCGAGGACCATCCGGTCGAGGCCTGGGACAAGGTCATGAACCTCAACGTGCGCGGCTATTTCATCCTCTCGCAGGAAGTCGCCCGCGCCTACATGATCCCGAAGAAGGCCGGCCGCATCATCAACATCGCCTCCATCGCCGGCCTCGGCGGCAACCCGCCGGCCATGCAGACCATCGCCTACAACACCTCCAAGAGCGCGGTGATCGGCTTCACGCACACACTGGCGGCCGAATGGGGCAAGTACGGGATCAACGTGAACGCGATCTGCCCGGGTTTCTTCGTCACCAAGCTGGCGGCCGGCCTCATCAAGTCGATGGGCGAGGACAAGATGGCCGCGCATGCGCCGCTCGGACGCCTGGGCGACGACGAGGATCTGAAGGGCATCACGCTGCTCTACGCGAGCGATGCCGGCAAGCACATCACCGGCCAGTGGCTGGCCGTGGACGGGGGCGTGAGCGCCGTGCTCGGTGGATGACATGTCCTCTGCATCCGATGACATCAATGCCCGTTCGTACACGAACCGGATTCCGTTCGCGCGCCACCTGGGTTTCGAACTGACGAAGTTCGAGGGCGGCGAGTCCGAGATCCTCTACACCGCGAGGCCGGAGCATTTCAACACCTTCGACGTGACGCACGGCGGCGCGTGCATGACCCTGCTGGACATCGCCATGGCCGCTGCCGCGCGCAGCGAGACGCCGGAGATCGGCGTCGTGACCATCGAGATGAAGACCAGTTTCATGCGTCCCTCGGTCGGCCCCCTGCATGCGCGCGGGCGGCTGATGCATCGCACGGCGACGCTGGCTTTCACGGAAGCGCATATCTACGACGCGCAGGAGCGTGTCTGCGCACATGCCACCGGCACCTTCAAGTACGTGAGGCGCCGCCTGCCCACGGGCCCGGCGAGCGCCAACGAGATGCGCCCGCCTTCCACCGACTGAGCGCTTTTTCCAATCCACATCCAGGAGTTCCCCATGCCCACCAATCGCCAACAAGTGCTGGACAACCGTCCGCAGGGCGAAGCCGTCGCCAGCAACTTCAAGCTCGCGACGGTCGAGACGCCGCCACTCAAGGAGAACGAGGTGCTGGTGCGCCACCACTACCTGAGCCTCGACCCCTACATGCGCGGGCGCATGAACGACGCCAAGAGCTATGCCAAGCCGCAGCCCCTGGGCGAGGTGATGCAGGGCGGCACGGCCGGCGAGGTGGTGGAGTCGCGCAATCCGCGCTTCGCGGTCGGCGACAAGGTGGTCGGCTTCGGCGGCTGGCAGGAATACAGCGTGGTGGATGCCTCGCAGCCGGGATCGCTCAAGAAGGTCGACACCTCGCGGGTGCCGCTGTCGCACTATCTCGGCGCGGTCGGCATGCCCGGCGTGACCGCCTGGTACGGGCTGGTGAAGATCATCCAGCCGAAGGCCGGCGAGACCATGGTCGTGACAGCCGCCAGCGGCGCCGTCGGCAGCGCCTTCGGCGCACTGGCCAAGGCGCGCGGCTGCCGCGTGGTGGGCATCGCGGGCGGGGCGGAGAAGTGCAAGTACGTCACCGATGAGCTGGGCTTCGATGCCTGCGTCGACTACCGCCAGCATCCGGACGTCAAGAGCATGAGCGCGGCGCTCAAGGAAGCCTGCCCGCAGGGCATCGACGGCTACTTCGAGAACGTCGGCGGCTACATCTTCGATGCGGTGCTGCTGCGCACCAACGCCTTCGCGCGCATCGCGCTGTGCGGAATGATCGCGGGCTACGACGGCCAGCCGCTGCCGCTCGCGAATCCGGCGCTCTTCCTCGTGAACCGCATCAAGCTCGAAGGCTTCATCGTCAGCGAACACATGGATGTCTGGCCCGAGGCGCTCGCCGAACTGGGCGGACTGGTCGCCAGCGGCAAGCTGCGTCCGCGCGAGACCATCGCGCAGGGGATCGAATCGGCGCCCGAGGCCTTCCTCGGCCTGCTCAAGGGCAGGAATTTCGGCAAGCAGCTCGTCAAGCTGGTCTGAGCGAGCCACCTCCAGGAGTCCGGCCATGGACGCGACGCACGAGGTCTTCAACCAGCCGGCGCCGCTGTCCGGCTACAACCTGTTCGACGGCAACCAGCCGCTGCGCGACGCGCTGAAGTTCAACGCGCCTGGGCTGGAGGTCGAACCGTTCTCCGAACTGGGCGCGCTGCTCGGCACGGCCGAGATGCAGACCCACGCCCGGCTCGCGAACACCTGCGCGCCCGTGCTGCGCACGCATGATCGCTTCGGGCGCCGCATCGACGAGGTGGAATTCCACCCGAGCTACCACGCGCTCATGTCGGCCGCCGTCGGGGCCGGGCTGCACGGCACGCCGTGGCGGAGCGCCTCCGCATCGCCGCATGTGGAGCGGGCGGCCGGCTTCATGCTGTTCACCGAGCTCGAGCCCTCCATCCTGTGCCCGATCTCGATGAGCTATGCCGTGACCCCCGCATTGCGCGGCAATGCGGCCCTCCACGCGCAATGGGGTCCGAAGCTGGCGAGCCGCTCGTACGACCCGGCGCTGCGCTTCTTCCGCAACAAGCCCGGCGTGACCATGGGCATGGGCATGACCGAGAAGCAGGGCGGCTCGGACGTGCGTGCCAACACGACGCGGGCCGAGCACGTGGGCGGCGACGCCTGGGGCCAGCGCTATGAGATCACCGGCCACAAGTGGTTCTTCTCGGCGCCGATGTGCGATGCCTTCCTGGTGCTCGCGCAGGCGCCGGCGGGACTGTCCTGCTTCTTCCTGCCGCGCGTGCTGCCCGAGTGGATGAACGAGGGCGGCGAGGAAAAGCGCAACGCGATCCGCATCCAGCGCCTGAAGGACAAGCTGGGCAACAAGGCCAACGCGAGTTCGGAAGTCGAGTTCCACGGCGCCAGCGCCTGGCTGGTCGGCGAGGAAGGGCGGGGCGTGCCCCAGATCCTCGAAATGGGCACGATGACGAGGCTCGACTGTGCGCTGGGCACGAGCGGGCTGATGCGCCAGGCGCTGGCCCTGGCGCTCAACCACACCGCCCAGCGGCAGGCCTTCGGCAAGGCGCTGATCGACCAGCCGCTGATGAAGAACGTGCTCGCCGACCTCGCCCTCGAAAGCGAAGCCGCCACGGCCCTGGCCCTGCGCCTGGCGCGTGCCTTCGACCGCCAGGCCGACGCGCACGAGCGGCTGATGGCGCGCCTGCTCACGCCGGTCGCCAAGTTCTGGATCTGCAAGCGCGGCAGCCATTTCGCGCAGGAGGCGATGGAATGCCTCGGCGGCAACGGCTACGTGGAGGAGGGCGGCGAGGGCGTGATGGCGCGCATCTATCGCGAGATGCCGCTCAACTCCATCTGGGAAGGCGCGGGCAACATCATGGCGCTCGACCTGCTGCGCGGCCTGCGCAAGGGCGACGCGGTCGCCGCGCTCGAACACGAACTCGCCCCGGCGCGCGGCGCGGACCGGGCGCTCGACCAACTCGCCGACGCCTTGCCCGCACGCATCGAAGCCATGGCAACCGAAGCCGAGGCCCGCCGGCTCGCGCAGGATGTCGCCCTGGCCGTGCAGGCCGCGCTGCTCGCGCAGACGGCGCCGGCGACGGTCTTTTCCGCCTTCTGCGCCTCGCGCCTCGGCGGCGACTGGGGGCAGGCCTTCGGCACGCTGAGCGCCGGCAGCGACTTCGACGCCATCATCGCCCGTGCGCGGCCTCTCTGACTGACTCTGACTCATGCACTCCGGACGGAATCCATCATGGCCGACCTGATCCTTCATCACTACGCGACCTCGCCCTTTTCCGAGAAGGTGCGCCTGATCCTGGGCTACAAGAAGCTGGCCTGGAAGTCGGTGATCATCCCGGCCGTCATGCCCAAGCCCGACCTGGTCGCGCTCACGGGCGGCTACCGCAAGACGCCGGTGCTGCAGATCGGCGCCGACATCTACTGCGACACGACGCTCATCTGCGACGTGCTCGAACACCTGGTGCCGCTGCCGTCCATCTATCCCGAACCCGGCAAGGGGCTCGCCCGCGCCATCGCCCAATGGGGCGACAACTTCGTGTTCTGGGCCGCCATGGCCTACAGCCTGGGCCCGAAGGGGGCCGCCGAGATGTTCGCCAAGGCGCCGCCGGAGGCGGCCAAGGCCTTCGGCGAGGACCGCCGCGCGATGAGCGTGAACATGGTGCGGCTGCGGCCGGCCGATGCCGCGGCCGCGTACAAGTCCTACCTGCGCCGCATGTCCGACATGCTGGACGATGCCGACTACCTGATCGGCGCCTATCCGACCGTGGCCGACTTCGCCTGCTACCACCCGCTGTGGTTCACGCGCAAGCGCACGCCATCGCTGGCCGGCATCCTGCAGCTCACGCCGTCCGTGATCGACTGGATGGATCGCATGGCCGCCATCGGCCACGGCAGCATGGAGCCCTTCGAAGCCGCCAAGGCGATCGAGGTGGCGGCGAACTCCACGCCGCACACCCTGCTGTCCGACAGCACCTTCCAGGACGAGCACGGCATTGCGCTCGGCTCCCGCGTCAGCATTGCCGGCGAGAGCTTCGGACCCGAGGCCACCGAAGGCGAACTCATCGCCGCCACCCGTACCCACTACACCTTGCGTCGCGTCGATCCGCGCGCGGGCACCGTGCACGTGCATCTGCCGCGCATCGGCTACGTGATGCGCAAGGCCGAGGCCTGAACGCGCGGCGCGTGCGCAGCATGCCGTCGCGGGCACCTTGGCGACTGCGCCGCGCGGCGTTCCGTACTTCAATAGCGCCTCCGAACAGCACAGACCAGAGACGAAAGGACACGCGCAAATGATTCAGGATTTCAAGGGCAAGACGGCCGTTCTCACCGGCGCCGGCTCGGGCTTCGGTCTCGAATGCGCGCGCATCGGCGCGGCACGCGGCATGAACCTCGTGCTGGTCGACGTGCAGCAGGACGCGCTGGACAAGGCCGCGGCCGAAATGCAGGCGGCCGGCGCCGAAGTGCTGGCGCGCAAGGTCGATGTATCGAACGCCGGACAGATGGAGGAACTGGCGAAGGCCGTGCAGCAGCGTTTCGGCGCGCCTCACTTCGTGTTCAACAACGCGGGCGTCGGTGCCGGCGGCTTGATCTGGGAGAACACCGTCGCCGACTGGGAATGGGTGCTCGGCGTCGACCTCTGGGGCGTGATCCACGGCGTGCGCCTGTTCACTCCGATGATGCTCGAAGCGGCCGGCAGGGACCCGGCCTACCGGGGCCACATCGTGAACACCGCCAGCATGGCCGGCCTGCTCACGCCGCCGAACATGGGCATCTACAACTCGGCCAAGGCCGCGGTCGTGAGCCTGACCGAAACCCTCTACCAGGACCTGCGGCTGGTGACCGACCAGATCGGCGCCAGCCTGCTGTGCCCTTACTTCGTGCCCACCGGCATCAGCAACAGCGAACGCAATCGTCCCGGCGCGCTGGCGGGCGGCAAGCCCACCAGGAGCCAGCTGATCGGCCAGGCCATGAGCGACAAGGCGGTGAGCAGCGGCAAGATCAGCGCGGCCGAGGTCGCGCAGAAGGTCTTCGACGCGATCACGGCGAACCAGTTCTATGTGTTCAGCCATCCGAAGGCGCTCGGCAACGTCAGGAGCCGGATGGAGAACATCGTCTCCGCCACCAACCCGGCCGATCCGTTCCTGGAGCGGCCCGAGATCGGCGCGAACCTGCGGGCGCAGCTGCGCGCCGGCTGAGCAGCTGCCGCGAGGCCCCCGGGCGGCCTCGAGAATCCGATTGACCGGCGCGGGTGGCGTGCTTAGCATGTCCGGCGCGCGGTCACTTCCTTTGCGGGCCGGCGCACCGAAGACGGGTTCCTTCAACAAGATGTGTTCGGCATTGCACCATGAGCATCGAATCCATCGTGGATGCCGTCATCGAGTCGCTTCAGGTCCGTCGCAGGATCAGCGACGAGGCGCTGCAATCCGAATTTGCGCTCGACACCGCCCAGCTGGCCGAACTCAGGATCGAACTGATCACGCGCCAGCGCGTGGCGCGTGACGAGGCGGGCGGGGCGATGGTCTGGACAGGCGCGACCGCCCCCCCCCCGAACGCCGAGCGCCGCCAGCTCACCGTGATGTTCTGCGACCTGGTCGGTTCGACCAGGCTGTCCTCGCGGCTGGATCCCGAAGACCTGCGCGACATCATGCGCAGCTACCACGACGCATGCGCTTCGGTGCTGGGGCCGATGGGCGGCCACATCGCCCAGTACCTGGGCGACGGGCTCCTGGTCTATTTCGGCTACCCCGCGGCGAACGAAGACGATGCCGAGCGGGCGGTTCGCGCCGGCTTGTCGATCGTGGAGGCGGTCCGGCAACTCGGCCGGCGCATGAAGCTCCGCGCGGCCGACGGACTGGCCGCGCGCGTCGGCATCCACACCGGGCTGGTGGTGGTCGGCGACCTGGGCGATGCCCGCAATCCGAGCGCCCTGGCGCTGGGCGAGGCGCCGAATCTGGCGGCGCACATCCAGGGCGCCGCCGCGCCGGACACGGTGCTCGTCAGCCATGCGACGCTCGGCCTGCTGCCGCCGCGCTTCATCGTCGAGGACCTCGGCCCTGTCGTACTCAAGGATCCGGCGAACCCGATCCGGCTGGCGCGCATCCGCGGCGAACAGGAGCCGGACCAGCGCCCGGCCGCCCGGCTTGCGCTGGTCGATCCCTCCGGCCACCTGGAAAGATTGCAAGGTGCCTGGGCGAGCGCCCGTGCCGGGACGGGGCTGGCGGTCGAAGTGCTCGCGGAGGCCGGGCTCGGCAAGACGCGCCTGACCGACGAACTCTGCGCCCGGGCCGCGGCCGAGGGCGGCACCGTGCGCGTCCTTCGCTGCTCGGCCTTCCATCGCCAGAGTGCGCTGCACCCGATTGCGCAATGCCTGCTGCAGCGCGCGGGCGTCAATCCGGAATCGCCGGGCGACGAAATGCTGCCGCGCCTGGTCGAGCTGCTGCGGCGCGACGGCGTCGATCATCCCGACCCGCTGCCGCTCCTGGCCGCGCTGGTCGGCCGGGTCGCCCATGACGAGGCGCATGCGCCATCCAGGGCGCCGGCCGTGGTGATGCAGTCCTTGCAGGCGTTGCTGCTGGACTGGGTCCGGGCCGCCACCCGGACGAGTCCGGCCGTCATCGTCTGGGAGGACCTGCATTGGGCCGATCCGTCGACGCTGGCCCTCCTGAAGCTGCTGCTGGAAGGCCCGCCGCAGCCCGGTCTGCTGACCCTCGTCACCGCGCGGCCCGAATTCGTGCCGCCGTGGCGGCCCGCGTCGATCGCGGCCTCGTTCGACCTGGTGCGCATGAGCGCCGACCACATCCGCCGGCTCATCGAACAGGCGGCTAGCGGCCATGCGCTCGCGGCGCCGCTGGTCGACCGCATCGTCGAGATCGCGGAGGGTGTGCCGCTGTACGCGGAGCAGATCACGCTCTCGGTGATCAATTCCGTCTCAGGCGCCGCCTCCGTCGCCGCGAATGTCGAAGTCCCGGCCACCCTGCATGCGTCGCTGATGGCGCGGCTGGACCGCATGGGGCCGGCCAAGTCGGTGGCACAGACCGCGGCATTGCTGGGCCGCGAGTTCTCGATCGAGCTTCTCGATGCGGTCTGCGAGCTCTCCGGCGGGAAGCTCGCTCGCGCGCTGGCGCAGCTGACGGCGGCCGACATCCTGCAGCAGGTGCCGGATGCCCTGCCACCGCGCTACAGCTTCCGCCATGCGCTGCTCCAGGCCGAGGCCGGCGACTCCCTGCTGAGGTCGGCGCGAAGGGCGGCGCACGGCCGCATCGCCCAGGTCCTGAAGCAGCAATTCGCGAAGACCGTGGAAGCCGAGCCCGAGACCCTGGCCCGTCACTTCACCGAGGCCGGCCTGGCGCGTCCCGCGATCCTGCAATGGCTGCACGCCGGCGAACATGCGCTCGCACGATCGGCGGTGCCGGAAGCCTTGTCTCATTTGCAACAGGGCATGGCGCTTCTGGACGATCTCGAGCCCGGGACCGACCGCGACGCGCTCGAACTCTCGCTGCAGATCCCGCTCGCCAGCGCGCTGCGCGCGGTGCAAGGCGTCGGCGCACCGGCGACCGGCGAGGCCTACGAACGGGCCTGCACGCTGGCGCGCGAACTCAGCGACCAGGCACGGCTGATCCCGGCGCTCAACGGCCTGTATTCCTACCATCTCGTGAGCGCCCGATACGACGCGGCGCTGGCGCCCGCCCAGCAATTGCTGGACACGGCGCGCATCAACGGCGACCGGCTGTTCGAAATGATCGGCCACCGTGCCGTGGGCGCCGTGGCCTTCCACGTCGGAGACCCCGCCACCGCCGCCGCTCACCTGGAGCGCGCATTGGCGCTCTACGAGCCGGAGCGGCATGCGCCGATGGCCTTCGTGCTGGGCATCGACCACCGGGTGATGGCGTCGAACTTCCTGGCCTTGACCCGGATGGTGCAGGGCGAATCGGATGCGGCGCGCCAGATACAGGGCGAGGGGCTGGCCTGGGCCGAGAAGATCGACCACGCCCACAGCCTCGCGCAGGCGCTGGTCTTCTATTGCCTGCTGCTGTCCGTGCAGGAAGACTGGTCCGTCGTCGCACCCCTGGCCGAACGCACGATCCAGGTAAGCCGCAGCCGCGGCTTTCCCGTGATGGAAAGCGGCGCGCGCTTCTTTCTCGGCGCGGCGCGCGCCTTCAGCGGCGAGCCCGAGTCCGGACTGCAGGTGATGCAAGAGAGCTCGGTGCGGTGGTGGGCCACCGGAATACGCAACTACCGCCCGTTTTCCGAGCTGCTGCTCGCGCGCGTGCATGCGCGCTGCGGCGATCTCGCGGCTGCGCGCGCGCGGCTGGCGGACGCGCGTCGAGGCATTGCGGAGACGGGCGAGCGCTGGATCGAAGCCGAGATGTGGCGCCTGTGCGGCGAACTGCTGGACGACGACCCGGAGGCCGACCTGCGCCGGGCGCTGTCTGTGGCGCAGGCGCAGAAAGCCGCATGCTTCGTGCGCCGTGCGTCCGCCTCGCTCGCTGCGAAGGGCCTGGCCTGATCAGGCGGCGGGTGCGACCAGCGCGCGCCGCCAGAGCCACGGCCAGATGGCGGCCGTCCGGGCTTCACCGAAGCGCTGATGCCAGAGGTCGAGCAGGTCGCGCAGCCTCGGCGCCGCCTGCAAGGGGCTGATCCAGTCCGCCACGGGCTGCTCCGCCAGGAAGGCGATGGGGGCGTCGAGCGACGGATGCTGCAATGCGTGGCGGGCTGTCACCCATTCGCCTTCCATCGCGGGCATGCGGCACCAGCGGGCCTGCGCATCGAGCACCAGGCGCTGGTCGAGCTGGGGCCAGGGCCGCATCGCGGGCTCGGAATCTGGCTTGGAATCGGGATCGCGCGCCGGCGCGGCGCCGGCCAGTGCGGCGCGGCGGGCCCAGAACGGGTCCTCGTGCCGCCGCGCGGCCAGGGCATGGAATTGCGCGGCAAGCCGTGCGTGCCGACGCGAACTTCGCTCCACCTGCTCGCGGTGAAAACGCCATGCCAGATCGGCGTCCGTCGGCCGTTCGAGCGCGGTGTGCACGCAGACCGCCGCCTGCACGGCGCTGCGCAGCGCCGCCGGCACGCCCTGCGAGGACAGGGGGTCGATGCAGAAGGCCGCCTCGCCCACCCGCAAGAGGCCGGCCGCCGGCGCGGCGTCCGCCACGGCGCGCGGGGTCGCATCGCATGCATGCACGGCGCCCGCACGCCGTCCGCCGAGGAGGCTGCGGAGCAGGGGCGATGTGTCGAGCAGGGCCATATACAGCGCGGCACGTCCGCCCGGGGGCAGGGCGGCGCAGCGCCTCGCGTCGAGGAACACCGCGGCGTTGACGCGGCCGTCGGGCAACGGTGCCCCCCAGCACCAGGAGGATGCGCAGGACTCGACCCGCGTGCGCGAATCCGCGGCCCGCGGGCCCTCCCAGTAGGCGTAGAGCGCCGCCGTGCGCGGGCCGTCCGCCACACCGGCGCGACGCCCGCGCGCATCGATGGCCACCGAGGCCCGGACCGCGCCGCCTCCCTGCAGCGGCACCCGCCAGCGCGCGCCATCGGCAATGGGCGCGCCTGCACTGGCACGAAGGACCCGCACGCCCGCGGCCTGGGCGGCGTCGAGCAGCAGGGCATCGAAGCGGGCCCGGTCCACCTGAAAGCCTGCTTCGCCGTCCCGATCGCCGAGCGCCGGCATCGGCACCGGCACCGGCACCGGCGATCGGTCGTGCCACTGCACGACCGCACCCCGCGTACGCAGGAATTCGGCATCTTCGACCTGTTCGCGCAGGCCCAGCGCCTCCAGCATCGGCAAGACCGAGGGAGGCAGGGACTCGCCCACATGCGGCCGACCGGGCGGCGCGCGCTCCACGATCAGCACGCGGTGCCCGAGCTGGGCCAGGCGCAGCGCCGTGGCCGCGCCTGCCGGCCCGGCACCGAGCACGCAGACCTCAGTGGAAAAGACCGGGCCGCTGTTCGGCGATTCGTACATAGGCACGCAGGCAGTGGTCGAGCCAGCCCCGGATGAAGTCGCAGGCAACCCGGCCGCGGTGCAGCACCTCGTGGTGGCAGCCGCCGCCGCAGAGGTAGCGCGCCCAGCAGCTTCCGCAGGGCTCCTGGCGATCGACATGGCGCTCGGCCAGCCAGCGCGCGCGCGCCGCATCGTCGATGCCGGCCTGCACGCTGCCCATTGCCGCGCGCTCGTCGCCGACGAAGCGGTGGCAGGCGCTCAACTGCCCGTCGGCCGCCACACCCAGGTAGCCTGCGCCCGCGCCGCAAGGCAAGGGGCGATGCGTGCCGCGATGCAGTTCCTGCATCGCCGACAGCATGTTGGAGAAGGGATAGTGATCGCCGCGTACCGTGCGGCGCTCGAACTCGTCGGCGCAATCGATCATCTGCGACAACAGCGCGTCGAGTTCGCCCGCGGCGAGCTGGAGCGACGCATCGCGCGCGCTCAGGCTCGGCGAGACGCCCACGCTGTGGAATCCCAGCGCCATCAGGTGCTCGACCGTGGTGCGCAACGCGCGATGCCGCGGCGTGACAGTGACGCGCGCCGTCACCTGCATCGGCTCGCGCCCGGGCATCGGCGTCTCGCCCTGGCGCGCCAGCAGCGGCGGCAGGCGCGCCACGATGCGGTCGTAGCTGCCGGTGCCGCCCAGGGTCGGGCGCAGGGCGTCGTGCAATTCGCGCTCGCCGTCGATGCTGACGGTGACCGCGAAGCCGTGCGCGGCGAGAAAGGCAGCGTCGTCCTCGTTGAGTACCGTGGCATTGGTGGTCATGGCCAGGCGCAGCATCTGGCCCTTTGCGCTCGCGCGCTCCGAGGCGTATTGCGTTGCCTGTCGCAGCACCGCGCGGTTGAGCAAGGGTTCGCCGCCGAGAAAGGCGATGCGCGCGAGGGCACCGGGTGCGAGGCCGTCGATCAGCTGGTCGATGGCGGCGCGGGCCTGGGGCCAGGGCATGTGCCGCGGCTCGCTGCCGAAGCCTCCGCCGTCGGCGTAGCAATAGCCGCAGCCGAGGTTGCAGTGCTCGGAGACAGCCAGCGCGATGGCATTGACGGGCGGTGCGGCGATGGGGCCATCGATCGCCGCCGGACGTTCGAGTCCGAATGCCGACAACAAGCGGTGCTCGGCCGCCGCGCCGCCGCTGCGCGCGGCCTCCATGAGTTGCTGCGCGAAGCCCTCGGGCACGTCGTAGACGCGCGAGGCGTCGACCACCAGGGCGTGCGTGCCGTGCCCGGTGTCGAAGCAATGCACCTCGGTCGGCCCGGCCGGGGCGCGAGGGCGCCGGCCGATGGATGCCACGGACACGGTACTCAGGTTCATGGCGCGGAAAAGAAGGGAATGCCGAGCCCGCTGCCGGCCAATACCTCAGCCTGTTCGCGCAGCGTGTCCATCTGCAGGCGGACCTGGTCGATGGCGGCCTGCGCGTCGGCATAGCGCTGCGCCGCTTCCGCGAGGTAGGCCGTGCGCAGGCCCTGCAGCACGGCCTGGAGCGAGTCCAATGCCGGACGCGTCTGGTCAGGCGTGCCGCAGCGGATGGGCCGGAGATAGGGGGGCGCGCCCGAGGCCCCCTGCGAATAGGAACGCAGCCGCAGGCGCACGTCGCGGAAGCGGGCGTAATGCTGCGTGCCGTCGGTGTCGATCCGCACCGCCAGTTCGTAGAGGTGGCGCGGGTAGCGCGCGTGTTCGAGGGTCGCGACGCAGCGCGCATAGGCCGTGTCCAGCGGGCCGCCGGGGCGCTCGATGCGCACGAATCCGTCCAGCGTCTCCAGATCGAGCGGGCGCAGCGACGGGACCTCGACGCCGGCGATCTGCATGCTCTGCGTCAGGGGATCGAGCACCGGCTCGTAATGCTCGCCGGGCGGGTAGAAGCCGGCACGGTCCAGCTCCCACAGCAGTTGATTGGCCCAGCGCAGGTGCGCCATCTCGCCGACGGCCACCAGGGTGACGAACTGGCGCGCGGTCGTCAGGTCGGCGGCCATCGTGGGCCAGCGCCCGGCCGGCGCTTCGGTCGGATCGCGCAGCGAGAAGAGGGCGTACAGGTATTCGTAGGCCAATGTCAGTTCCAGCGGCGCGAGGCGTGTGCGCAACTGCTCGATCATTTCCTCGGCGCTGGCGTAGGGCGCGGCCACTGTGGCCATCGGCGGCTGGTAGACCTTGCCGACCTCGCGCCCGCCGATCACGAAGGGCAGGTCCTGCCAGCGGCGATTGATCTCGTAGTGGTCCAGTTGCGAACTGCGTGCGGTGGCGCGCGATGCGGGCGCGCCCACCGTGCCGGCCGGACTGCGGTCGCGGCGGAGCCAGTCGAGCCACAGGACCGAAGCGGTGGGGCCCGCGGGTGAGCCGTCGGGCAGGCTGCGGCCGTCGCCCTCGCCAAGTACCACGTCCGGATGGTTGGAGGCCCAGTAGTAGCAGGCGCAGTCACGGAAGTCGTGCTGCCACGGATTGCACATCGAGCCGGTCAGTTCGCCCGGCGGATAGGCCGTGTCGATGACTCCCGTATCGCCGGTATAGCGGCGGCGGTAGCCCTCGAGTTCGACCACCGGCCGGGGTTCGGGCGCGTCGCGCCGGATCAGGGCGATCTTCAGGGGCTCGTCGGGCGCGAGGCAGCGGATGAAGCGCCACAGCAGCTCGCCGTCGCATGCCTGGCCGTCGGGCTCGTGGCACGGGATGCGGTTGCCGCCTTGCTCGATCCAGTGCAGGTACCAGCGGCCGTCGCTCATCGCGATGCCGGTGGCGCCGCCGTAGGTAGCGAGCAGGGTCTGTACCCAGGCCTCGGGACTGCGCTCCGGCAGCATGGGATCGGTCTCGTAGTCCAGGTACTTCAGCCGGATGCCGGCCTGGTCGGGCACCGCCTCCGGCACCGGGGCCACCGGTTCGGTGACCACCCAGAACAGCAGTCCGGGAAAGAAGCGGCCGTCGAGGGCGCGTACATCCATCTCCAGGCCGGGGAAGCAGTTGCCGACCCCGGATTCGATGCGCGACGTGGCCGGGTTGCCGACCACCGCCGCGGCGCGCGCCGTGAGATTGCGCGGCTTGATTCCGCCGCTCATGACTCCTGCTCCCCGGCGGCGAGCAGGTCGAGGAAGCCGATCATCATGTGGTACTGCCGGCGCGTGAGCGACAAGGGCACGTAGTAGGCGTCGCGCATGTAGGGCGGCATGCGCATGTCGTGCAGCATGTCGCGCAGCACGCGCGGATCGCGAAAGGCCGGGTCGGGCTCCGGGCCGGGCTCCCGCGCCCACTGCGACAGCAGGCCGAAGGGCGGGCGCAGCAGCCTGCGCACGTGGCCGTGCCGGCGCCGGAGGAAATCCAGCAGCACCGCCTCGTCCATCAACTGCCCGTGCACGTAGGGCACCACCTCGGTGTAGCTGAGACGGTCGCCGCGCACGCTGGTGGTGAAGACCGACGTCGCCTGCCCCGGCGTCAGGTCCGGCACCCGGTCGACATAGGGCTTGTCCTCGCGCGTCATGCTCCGGGGGCCGACGGCCGGCAGCCCGCCGTCGGGCACCGGTGTCGTCCCGGTCTTCGCCGCGTTGTCCTGCAGCGCCTCGGTGCGCGCGGCGTCGAGATTGAGCGAGGCGGCCGTCTCGAAGACGCGCCGGAAGAGCGCCACCACTTCCGCCTTGACCTCCTCGAAGTTCTCGGGCGTGACGGCCATCAGCGGCAGGTCGCGGTCGGCGAGGTCGGCATCGATGCCGTAGAAGGGCCTGCGATCGGGCGCGTACTGGGGCGGTCCGACGAACACGCGCGCGCTGGCGGTGCAGCGTTCGCCATGCCACGCCACCGAGGCCGTGATCAGCGCGTCGCAGGTGTCGTCGACCACACCCCAGGCCACGTAGTCGCCTTCGTCGGAGCCGTCGTAGCCATCCTGCGGCTGCGGGTCCTCGAACAGGCCGGTGGTCATGCGGTAGCGCGAGAAGGGCGTGTCGTCGGCGAGGATGCGGTTCTTGGGCTTGACGATCATGTGGATGCGCCCATCCTCCTTGTGCGCGAACTCCAGCACGTCCAGCGGGCCGGTGACCGTCTGCCGGTCCTGGCCGTAGGCGGCGCGCGGCGGGCCGTAGACCTCGCCCCTGGCCGGGGTGAAGCGCAGCCGGAGCACGGAGAGGTCCACCTCCTCGAAGCCTTCCGCCGGCTCGGCCAGCGGACGAATCCATTGCACCTTGCCCAGCGGGATCGGCTTTTCGTGAAGGACCAGCGGCGGCTGGCCGGCGGTGTGGGGACTGAAGGCCCGCAGCGCATGCTCGGAATGGTCCCGGCCGGCGATCTCGACACGGGCGGTGAAGCCGCATGCGGGATCGCCGGTGCGGCGCGCCGCCTTCAGGTTGGAGGCCGTCACCTCCAGGGCGACATGGTCGAGGCCGATGCCAAGTTCGTCGAGCAGGCCGAGGGTGAGCGCGGTCTCGTGCAGCGAGCCGTCCTCGACTTGCAGGCGCGCCCACAGCTCGAAGAAGGGCGCCACCGGCCGGATCGAGCCGTCGTCGTCCTTGAAGCGGATGTCCCGGGGCATGAAGGGCCGCAGGCCGCCGTCCGGCCGGACCTCGAAACTGAGCGCCGGGTCGATCACGGTCTGCGTGCCGCTGTGCGCCGTGGTGGCGGTGCGCCACTCGAAGCTGGTCATCGGCGTCGGACTGGCTCCGACGCGGGCGATGGCCATCGGCGGGTTGAAGAACAATGCGACGAGGGTACGCATCGAACGCTCCTTCAGGCCGGGCAGCGGCCGGCTCAGCGGGTCCGCCGGCGCTTGCCCGCCGGCTTGTGGATCTGGACCATCGGCGGGCCCCAGGGCTCGGGCACGATGGGCTCCTTGTCCTGCGGCGCCGGCCACGGCTGGCCCGGTTCGGGACTCACGCTCTGCGCATAGCGGAACATGTTGCCGGGGTCGTACTTGCGCTTGATTCCGAGCAGGCGCGGGAACTGCTCCGCCCAGTAGCGCCGGCGGTAGTCGGTCTGGCTGATGCGCGGGTAGTTCTGGTAGGACTCGCCATTGCCCATGGGGTCGAGCAGGTCCATGAAGTCGTCGAGGTAGGACTGCACCTGGGCGCGCTGGATCTCGTCCATCCAGAACACGTCGACGAAGAGATTCATGTCGGCCTCGCGGTGCACGAAGGCCGTGGCGTCGCGCGGCACCTGGTTGATGGCGCCGCCGTAGGGCTCGATGGCCACCGCCGTCCAGGGCGTGGGACTGGCCGCGAAGCGCTTGCAGATGCGGCGCCATTCGTCCACCTTCAGCCGCCTGGCGATGTTGGTCGACTGCTTGTCCTCGCGCGCAAGGTCGGGGCAGGGGGGGATGTTCTGGAACAGCCAGTCGTCGAGCTCGAAGTAGGTGCCGACGCGGTCGAGCATCAGCCTGGCGCCCGTGCTGTCGATCAGCGGCTGCAGCGCCTTCAGGCCCTGCGCGCGCGATCCCCAGTAGGTGCCGCGCATCACCAGCACCGGCTCGTCGGCGAGGCGCACGAGCGCGCCCATGTAGCCCAGCTCGGGCGGCGCGCCGGTCTTCATGTAGCCCGACTGCAGCGCGGCCAGCGCGGCCGGCGCCTGGTCGAGCGACCACTGCAGGCCGAAACCCCAGAGCGCGGGAAGCTCGTGCAGCCGGTAGGTCACCTGGAGCAGGATGCCGAAGTTGTTCCCCGTGCCGCCGCGCATCGCCCAGTACAGGTCGGCATGGGCATCCGGCGCGGCGCGCACGATGCGGCCGTCCGCGAGCATGACCAGCATCTCCATCACGTTGTCGCAGTTCATGCCGAACAGGCGCGAGGTCAGTCCATAGCCGCCGCCCTGCATGAAGCCCGCCACGCAGACATCGCCGCAGATGCCGGTGGGCACGTGCAGCCGGTAGTCGGCCAGCGTGGCATTGAGATGGCCCCAGTTGGTACCCGGGCCCACGACCACCCGCCTGGCGCCCGGGTCCACATAGACGCCGTTCAGGCGGCTGGTGTCGATCACCATGCCGTCGTTCATGCTGAAGCCGGCGGTGCTGTGGCCGCCCGAGCGCGTGGTGATCCACAGGCTGTGCCGGCTGGCGAACTGCAGGCATTCCCAGACATCCTGGAACACCTCGCAGTAGACGATGAGCAGCGGGAAGCTCTGGAAGGCCAGGTTGGAAAGCTGGCGCGACGCCGCGTAGGCCGGGTCGCCGGGCAGCACCACGGTTCCCTGCAGCTTGCCCTGCAGCGCGCGCAGGTCATCGGCATCGAAGGCGGTTGCATAGCCTTCCATCGATCCCGCCCAGCCGCTCACGCGCTGAAGCCGATCGCGTTCCCTGCGACTCATTCGCCACATAGAAACCTCCAATTCGGCCGACCAGCGGCGCGCTTGTGATTGTTCTGGCCCGCGACCGTAGCAGCGAAACGTATGCGCTGCAAGGGTGGTGTTCGAGCATGCTCGCGATGTTCTTCGGCGGTCCTCCCTACTTTGCACGAGGCGTCGCCATCTCGTGACGGCTGCCTGACACCTTCTGCCCGCGCATTCAGGCCTTCCCGTACATCGGGCGCTTGCGCCAGCCTCCTTCTCCCGAATTCATGAGCGAACTTTCCGTGCCGCGCGCGCACTGAACGCAAGACCTGCGTGCGCACCGTGTCGGCCTCGCTTCACCGAAGCGTCGCTTGCGCCGCTTTCGCAACGAATCCGGAGCTGTTTCGATGAATGTCCAGGGTCCTGCCCGCACCCCTCTCATGCCTGACAACGAGCCGCATGCGGCATCTGCGCAGCCGGCCGCCGTGCCTGTCCCGAGATCGGCCGATCAGGTGGCGGCGGCTGAAGCTTCGGCGCCTTCGAGGGCGAGTCGATGGAGCCAACTGGAAAAGCATCTTCGCGCCCAGTCGCACGAGGCCGTGGAGCGTGAAGCGGCGGGCATGGTCGATGCGGTCGTGCCGCATCGCGATGCGCCGCTCCAGGGAGACCTGATCGCGAAGAACGCGGCGCTCGCGAGCGCGTCTCTCGCCAGCACTTTCGGCGTCCTGGGGGCGGTCAACAACGCGGTGCGGGCTTCCGGCTGCAGCCCTGCGTTGAAGGTGGCGAGCGCCTTCGCGCCGGTTGTCGCCGGATTCGCATCGGCCCATGTCGAGGCGCGGCTGGGCCGGGCCCTCGATGTGCAGCCGACGGCGAATGCGTCGCACGCGCACAAGCTGGACCTGGTGCAGCCCGCCGCCTTCGCCGCCACGACCTATGCCTACATGCTCTCGCAGTTGCCCAAGTTCTCGCCGCTCGGCCTCAAGGGTGCATTGGTTGCGGTCGGCGTGACGGCCACTGGCGCCGCGCTCGGCGCCGTTGCACGCGAGGCGCTGGCGCAGGACCTGCCGGATCGAAGCGGCAAGTCCTTCCCGGGCACCACGACCCATGCCAAGGGTGTGGGCCGGGCCGTGAGCCAGATTCCCGCGAGCGCGGTCAACCGGCTGGCGGTGGCTCAGGCCTCCGGCGGCCTGGCGCCGGCTGCGACCAGGCTCCTTCCCGCCGTTGTCGCTTCGGGCTTCGCCGTGCGTCATCAAATCACCCCCGTTCAGGATGCGCCGGCACCGGCGTCCGACGACCCGGCCAGCAAGCCGAACTGAGGCCCTTCCCACCATGCAGCCATTCCAAGCCTCCTCGGCGCGCCACGAGGCCGAACGAGCTTTTGCCCGCACCATGACGGCGCTGTGCGCCTGCTTCGACGTCGCCGCCGAACATCGGCAGGAGATTCTCAAGACCGGCTGCCTGCGGGTCGGCGAGGTCAATGTGCTCGTGCGCCCGGATGCGACCGGCGCGGCGATCGAGATCCTCGTCGACCTCGGCATCCCCGAGCCGCGCGATGCGCTTGGCGTCTATCGCGCCGTGCTCGAGGGCAATTTCGAGGATGCGTCGCCCGGCTGGAACTATGGGGTGAACGCGAAGAACGGTCGGCTTTTCGCGCTCTGCACCCTGCATCCGTCCATGGTCGACGAGGAAGGGCGCCTCGTCTGCCTGATGCTCGGCGGCGCGCTCGCGCACGGCAGCGGGCTTCGCGGCGCGTACGCCTTCGAGTCCTGACGGGCGGGCGGCAGCCGGGGCCGCCGGCCTCGTGGACAATGGCCGTCCACGTCCATGAAAGAAGTCCCGGATTCGATCGTCTGCGAAGGATGCGATGCGGTGTGCCGACGCGTGCCGCTGCGCCGGCGCGAGATCTCCCATTGCGAACGCTGCGGCACCGAGCTCGACCGCCATGCCGGCGGGCAGAGCGCGCGCGTGCTGCCGCTGACCGTGGCGAGCCTGATCCTGTTCGCGATCGCCAACCTGTTCCCGATCGTCCAGATCGAACTCCAGGGCCTGACGAGCCAGACCACGCTCGCCGGCGCCGTGGTCGCGCTCAGTGTGGAGGGCATGTCGCCGGTGGCCCTGCTGGTGCTTGCGACCACCATTCTTTTTCCGCTGCTGCAGCTGTGCATCCTGTTCTACGTGCTGGTGCCGCTGCACTATGAGCGGCGGCCGGCGGGCTTCGCGGTCCTGGTGCGGCTCCTGCAGTCCCTGCGGCCCTGGGGCATGGTCGAGGTCTTCCTGCTCGGCGTGCTGGTGGCGATCATCAAGCTCGGCAGCATCGCGCAGGTGATCGCGGGCCCGGCGCTCTGGGCCTTCGTCGGGCTCACCGTGCTGCTCACGGCCATCCTTTCCTTCAATCCGCGCACCTTCTGGGAACTGGCTTTCGAGCTGCCGTGGCCCGGCCAGGTCCCCAGGCCGACCGCCGAGAGGCGCGATGCGGCCGCCCATCCGGCGGCGCCGCAACCCGTCCACACGGCCTCCGAGCTCGGACTGCTGAGCTGCCACCACTGCGGCACCGTCTGGCAGGGTGCCGCGATCGGCGAGCCGTGCGCGCGCTGCAGCACGCGCCTGCATCGGCGCAAGCCGGACAGCATCAACCGGACCTGGGCCCTGCTGCTCTCCGCCGCCATCCTCTACCTGCCGGCGAACCTGCTGCCGGTCATGATCACGCGTAGCCTGTTCGGCATCCAGCAGGACACCATCCTGAGCGGCGTCATCTACTTCTGGGTCTCGGGCGCCTACGGCCTGGCGGCGCTGATCTTCGTCGCCAGCTTCCTGGTGCCGCTCTTCAAGCTGGCCGCACTCACACTGTTGAACCTGCTGGCCCAGCGCCGCAGCGACTGGCGGCAGCTGGAACGCGCCAGGCTCTACCGCATGCTCGAGGTGATCGGCCGCTGGTCCATGCTCGACGTCTTCGTCGTGGCATTGCTTGCCGGCCTTGTGCGCATCCAGGGATTCGCCGAGATCACGGCGGGTGTGGGAATTGCTGCCTTCGGCGGCGTGGTGGTGCTGACGATGCTGGCCTCGCTCAGCTTCGACCCGCGCCTGACCTGGGACACCCGTGAGGCGCGGCGGCGCGGCGCGGGGGCCGACGACGAGATGAAGACAAGCGAAGAAGGAAAGAACGCATGAGCGAGGAAGACCCGGGCTCCGCGCCCTTGCCGCCACCGGCGCCGCCGGTGATCGTGAGGCGGCGCAACTGGCTGCCGTCCCTGATCTGGCTGATCCCCATCGTGGCCGCGATGGTCGGCATCACGCTGGTGGCGCGCATCCTGATGGAGCGCGGGCCCGAAGTGGTGCTGACCTTCAAGACCGCAGAAGGCCTGGAGGCGGGCAAGACCGCCGTCAAGTACAAGGAGGTGCAGATCGGCACGGTGCAGAGCATCCGGCTCGCCAACGACCGGTCGAACGTGCGCGTTCTGGTGCAGCTCAAGAAGGAAGCCAAGAGCTTCACCGCGCAGGACACGCGCTTCTGGGTGGTCCGGCCGAGGCTGGATACCTCGGGCATTTCGGGCCTCGGCACCCTGGTGTCGGGTGCCTACATCGGCGCCGATGCCGGTAGCTCGGAAGAGACCTCGGGCGAGTTCACCGGCCTGGAGACGCCGCCGATCGTGACGCGCGATGCCTCGGGGCGCCAGTTTCTCCTGCACGCGCACGACGTGGGCTCGCTGGACATCGGCTCGCCCGTGTACTACAGGCGCATCAAGGTCGGCCAGCTCGCGGCCTACGAACTCGACCAGGACGGGCGCGGCGTCGCGCTGCGCGTGTTCATCAACGCGCCCTACGACAAGTTCGTCGGCGTCAACACGCGCTTCTGGCATGCGAGCGGCTTCGATGTCGAACTCGGTGCCGGCGGCCTGAAGGTGCGCACCCAGTCGCTCACCACGATGCTGCTCGGCGGCATCGCCTTCCAGGCACCCGACGAGGAGCGCGGCCCGGTCGCGCAGGAGAACACCGCCTTCGTGCTGGCGAACGACGAAGCCGCCGCGATGAAGGAGCCGGACGGTGCCTCGCAGACCATGCTGCTGTACTTCAACCAGTCGCTGCGCGGCCTCGCACCGGGCGCGGCGGTGGACTTCCGCGGCGTGGTGATCGGCGAGGTCAAGTCCATCGGCGTGGAATTCGACCGCAGCGAGCGGGAGTTCAAGATGCCGGTGGTGGTCGTGATCTATCCCGAGCGGCTGCGGCGGCGCGCCAACGGCTCGGCCGGCGACTTGCGGCTCTCCCAGCTCGACCGCTGGCAATCCCTGGTCGCCAAGGGCATGCGGGCGCAGTTGCGCACCGGCAGCCTGCTGACCGGGCAGCTCTACGTGGCGCTCGATTTCTTCCCCAAGGAGCCGGCGGCGAAGCTCGACATCACGCGCACGCCGCTCGAACTGCCCACCGTGCCCAACGGGCTGGACGAGATCCAGTCCCAGGTGGCCGACATCGCGGGCAAGCTGGACAAGGTGCCCTTCGAGCAGATCGGCGCCGACCTCCGCAAGACCCTCGCCACCCTGAACAGCACGCTGCAAAGCACCGAACAGCTCGCCAGGAGCCTGCACAACGACGTGTCCCCGGAGATGGTCGCGGCCATGAAGGACGTGCGCAAGACGCTGAACTCGGCCGACAAGACCCTCGCCGACGACTCCCCGCTGCAGCAGGACATGCGCCAGACACTGCAGGAACTGGGCCGCGCCGCCGGGTCGCTGCGCGTGCTCACCGACTACCTGGAGCGCCATCCCGAATCGCTGCTTCGCGGCAAGCCGGAGGACAAGCAGAAATGAGACCGACCCCCACCCGACCGGGCTTCACTCGAACGCTGGCGCCGGCCCTGGCCGCGCTGCTGGTTCTCGCCGGCTGCGCCGCCGCCCCCGGCCCGCAGTACTACAGCCTCGCCGAAACCACGTCCCCCGGGCCCGCGCAACCCGCAGCCGCGGCGCCGGTGTACATCGAACTCGCGCCGATCGCCATGCCGGAGCGCTTCGCGCGGCCGCAGTTCGTGGTGCGCAAGAAGGAAGCGCCCGAAGGCGTGCAGGTCGACATCCTCGAGCAGCACCGCTGGTCCTCTTCCTTCGAGAACGAGCTGCGCGATGCGCTCGGCAGCGGTGTCGCGCGCCGGCTTGGCGCGGTCGACCTGACCAAGACCGGCCGCCAGCGCGGCCAGCAGCCCATCCGCATCGCGGTGCAACTGCGGCAGTTCGACGCGATCGAAGGCAGCCGCGTGGATGCCAGCTTCAGCTGGACCCTGCGGCGCGGCGACGACGGTCCGTCGACGGCCTGCCAGGCCGACTTCTCGGAATCGGTGGAGAGCGGCTTCGATGCCCTGGCCCGCGGCGCACAACGGGCCACCGCGCGGCTCGCCGATGCGATCGCCGGCAGCGTGAATGCCATGCAGGCGCGGCCGTCGCCGGCCTGCGCCGGCTGAGGCCTCGCGAAGAGGGCACGGGGCAGGGCGGGCGGCCATGCAGCGCGCGGGCTTCGCGATCTTCGACACGGCCATCGGCGCCTGCGGCATCGCGTGGAGACCGCGCGGCATCGTGGGCGCGCAACTGCCCGAGTCCGATGCCCAGGCAACGCGCGAACGCATGGCCAGGCGCTTCCCGCACCTGGAGGAGGGCGCACCGTCCGCCGAAGCCGTGCAGGCGATACGCGGCATTCGCGCCCTGATGAACGGCGAGCCGCAGGATCTTCTGGACGTCGTGCTCGACCTCGACGGCGTCGGCGAGCTGCAAGGGCGCGTCTACGACATCGCGCGGCACATTCCCCCGGGGCGCACCCGGACCTATGGCGACATCGCGGCCGAACTGGGCGACAAGGGCCTGTCCCGGGCCGTGGGGCAGGCCCTCGGCGCCAACCCCTTCGCGCCCATCGTGCCCTGCCACCGCGTGCTGGCGGCCGGCGGAAAGCCCGGCGGGTTCTCCGCGCATGGCGGTGCCGCGTCCAAGCTCAGGATGCTCGCGATCGAAGGCGCGCGCCCGCCGGGCGACGAGGCCTCGCTGTTCTGACCGGCCTCCCTCCGGCCTCAGCCGAGGTCCTTCTTGCGCGCGTCGAACTCCGCCTTGTCGATCTCGCCGCGCGCATAGCGTTCCCTGAGGATGCTCAATGCCCGGTCTTCACCGAAATGCCGCGAACGGCCACCGGCAAAGGACACCCAGCGCACCAGGACAACGATGCCGACGATGACCAGCGCCCACCACAGCATGTGGATGAGGACGAAGAGTCCGCCGCCGCCCCATCCCCAGCCCCAACCCATCGTGTTGCCCCACATCATGATTGCCGCCTCCTCTAGCGAGCGCCCCAATAGCGGCGAAGCTGCTCGCGCTGATCGGGTGTCAGCACCGCATCGATGCGCTTGCGGGCGCCGAGCGACAACTCGAACATCGCCTTGTGCGAGGCGGCCATGGCGTCGTAGGCCTTGCGCGCGGCGGCCTCGTCGAACGGGCCTGCGCCGAACATGCCATTCATGTGGTAGTCCTGCTCATGCATCGATCCCATGAGCTGCCAGGCGGCCTTGCGCGTCTCTTCCTGGATGTCGGCGATCTGCTTGCGCTGCTCCGGCGTCAGGTTCAAGCCCGCGAGTGCTTCGCCGCCGTACCCGCCCCACATCATGCCGGGCCCCATGCCGCCGCCGCCAGGGCCGAAGCCGCCGCCCATCATGCCCGGACCCATGCCGTAACCGCCGCCACCGTTGCCGCCCATCATTCCGGGACCCATGCCGTAAGGCTGCGACACGGCACAGCCTGCCAGCAACAGGCCCGCGAACAGAGTGGCCCATGCATGCTTTTTCATTCGAGGCTCCTGCAGCCGTGAGGACGACTGGACATGCGAACCAGTATGGGCGGGTTGCACCCGCCTGCATTGACGGGCATCAAGGCGCCGCCGCAGGCGTGTCGAAGAACGCCTGCGAGAGGACTCAGGGTCTCAGGCCGCGACGGCCTGGGCGCGTCCGGCCAATGCACGGGAGATCGTGTCGGCCGTCTTGCGCAAGTGTTCGCCCAGTGCCTTGATCGCCGCCTTGTCGAGCTGGCCGCTGAAGCCGACTGCGCTGATCGCCATCACCGGCAGGTCCTTCTCATCGAGGACGGCCGCGGAGACGGTGGTGACGCCCTTGACGTAGCTGCCGTTGTCGACGGCATATCCGCACTTGCGGACCTGCTCCACCTCGGCCAGGTAATCGTCGAAGCTGGGGCCGTTCTCCCAGCGCAGATTCTCGAAGTGGCGGCGAAGCGCCTTGGCATCCAGGCCCGAATGAGCAGCCATGCAGCGCCCCAGGGCGGCGATGTACATGGGCAGGCGCTGGCCGATGCTCATGTGGACCCGGATCGCCGCCTCGTGGTCCGCGCGGTCGAGTAGGACGACCCGGTCGCCGCGCGTGCGGTGCCACAGCGTCGCGGTCACGCGGTGGCCGGCCGCGATTTCCTGGAGATACGGATGGATCATCCGGACGTAGGACGTCTGTTCCAGCGCGCCCTTGGCCAGTTCGACCAGACCCAGCCCGATGCTGTAGGTCTTCGTCGGCTCGTCGAAGTTGATCAGGCCCTCGTGGGCCAGTGTCTTGAGCAGATTGAAGCAGGTGCTGGAATGCAGCCCGAGGTCGCGCGCGATGCGCGTGACCCCGACCGGCGCGGTCGATGAGGCCAGGTAGCGAAGCACCGCCAGTCCGCTGACCAATGCGCCGACGGGCTTCTCGGGAGGTGTGGGTGAGGGCATGTTGACTCTGCGAATGCGAAGCCGGCATCCACGCGGGGCACGTGTTGCCGGAACTGCGATTCTTACCGAGGTCGGGCCGGCGTCCGCGCCCGCTCGCAGGCCAGGCGCGTTCGCGGCTAGGCGGCGCCGGCCGCGCGGATCTCGTCGCGCAGGTTTCGCTTGAGCACCTTGCCCGATGCGTTTCGAGGGAGCTCGTCGCGAATGAACAGCTTCCTGGGTGTCTTGAACCCGCCCAGGCGCCCGGCGCAATGGGCCAGCAGTTCATCGAGGCTCAGGCTCTGACCCGGCTTGGGGACGACCACCACCGCCACGCACTCGCCCCAGCGCTCGTCGGGCAGGCCGATGGCGGCGGCTTCGGCAACCATCGGCAACTGGTACAGCACCCGCTCGATCTCGGAGGAGGCGATGTTCTCGCCGCCGCTGATGATCATGTCCTTCTTGCGATCGGTGAGGTAGAGGTAGCCCTCCGGATCGAGGTAGCCGATGTCCCCGGTGCGGAACCATTCGCCGTGGAAGCTGTCCCGGGTCTTCTGCTCGTCCTTCCAGTACCCCGTCGTGATCTTCGGGCCGCGAAGGCAGATCTCGCCCGCCTCGCCCGAGGGCACCGGCCGGCCCAGGTCATCGCGGATCTCGATGGCCACGTGGGGCAGGGCGCGGCCGGTGGAGCCGATCTTCTGCAGTTCGCGGCCCGCATCCATCATGGTGTCGCCAGAGCAGCTTTCGGTCAGACCGTAGGCGTCGATGTAGCGCCCATGGGTGAAGGTGGAGCGGAAGTCCACGATGCGCTGCTCGGGCGTTCGCTCGCCGCCGCCGATCACCCACCGCATGCTCGACAGGTCGTGCGCGCCGCGCCGGTCGCAGGCCAGCAGACGGCTGAGCATCACCGGCGCCAGCCACGCACCCGTGAGGCGCTCGCGCTCGATGACCGCCAGCACCTCGTGCTCGGCGAAATCGCGCATCAGGGCCAGCATGCCGCCCACCATCAGCACGGCCAGGCCCGGCAGATCGAAGGCACCCACGTGATAGAGCGGACCCACCACCAGCAGGCGCTCGTCGCGCTGCAGACCCAGGGCGGCGATATGGTCCAGGCACTTCCAGTGGTAGTTCTGGTAGGTGTGCATCACCCCCTTGGGGCGGTCCGTGGTGCCCGAGGTGTACATCAGCCGGAACAGGTCGCCCGGCGAAAGGATTGCGCCTTCGTGCACCGGCTCCACGCCGGCGCCCAGGCGGCCGCTGTCGGCCTGCGCGGCCGCATGGACCTGGAGCACGGGGCGGAAGCTGCCGGCCAGATGGGACAGCTCATCGTCCACCAGCAACAGCCGCGCGCCGGCGTGGCCGAGGATGTAGGCGACTTCCTCGGCGCCAAGCCGGTAGTTGATCGGCAGCAGCACCGCGCCGATGTGGCTGGCGGCCAGGGCCAGTTCGACAAAGGCGGCGCTGTTCTTCATCAGCAGTGCCACCACCTCGCCGGCCGCGATGCCCTGTCGGCGCAGCAGTCCGGCGGCGCGCCCGACCCGCGCTGCGAGTTCGCCGTAGCTCACCCGCGCATCGCCATAGACCAGCGCGCAACGCGATGCGTCCACCCCCGCCCAATACCGTACCGCCGTCTGCAGGCTGACCATGGTGCGTTCTCCGTAGGCTCAGTAGGAACGCGGCATGCCGAGGTCGTGGCTGGCCACGTAGTTGAGGATCATCTCCTCCGACACAGGGGCGAAGCGGAACAGACGGCAGTCGCGCCACAGGCGCTCGACATGGAATTCCTTCGCGTAGCCCATGCCTCCCATGGTCTGCATCGCGCGTTCGGTGATGTGCGAGCAAGCCTGCGCGGCCAGCAGCTTGGCGGCGTTGGCCTCGCTGCCGTAGGGCAGGTCCACGTCGAAATTGGCTGCGGCTTTATGGTTGAGCAGGCGCGCGGCCTCGATTTCCGCATGCCCCTGCGCCAGCGGGAACTGGATGGCCTGGTAGGCGGCGATCGGACGGTCGCCGAACACCTTGCGGTCCTTCGCGTAGTCGACCGCGAGACGGATGGCGAGCTCGCCCGTGCCCACCAGGCCGGCGGTGGTGACGATGCGCTCGGTGTTCAGCACATCCAGCAGTTCCCGCCAGCCGCCGTGCAGTGTGCCCACCAGTTCGTGCGGCTCGACGCGCACGTCGTCGAAGAAGACGCTGCTGGAATCGAGGGTGCAGGTACCCAGCTTGTCGATGGGCGTGTGCGACAGGCCCTCGCGCTCGACGTCGATCATGAACATCGAGAGTCCGTCGGTGCGCGACTTGCTCTCCGCGAGCTTCCGGGTGCGGGCGACCACCAGCATCTTGGCGGCGGAGTCGACCCCCGTGATCCACACCTTGCGGCCCGACAGGCGCCAGCCATCGCCATCGGCGCGGGCGAAAGTCTTGAGTTCGAGCGTGTTGGTGCCGGCGTCGGGTTCGGTCAGCGCCATGCAGCAGTTGATCTCTCCCGAGATGATCCCGGGCAGGAGATCCCGGCGCATCTGCTCATTCCCGAAGCGCGAGATGGAGACGCCGCCGAAGATCGGGTTGATCATGAACAGCTGCCCGACGGTGGAGCCGCCGCCGGTCGCGGCCAGGGTCTCCACGATCAGTGCCAGCTCGAGCATCCCCAGGCCGCTGCCGCCATGCGCCTCGGGCAGCGCGGCGCCTGACAGGCCGGCCTCGCACACGGCGCGCCAGTACTCGGCCGGGAAGGCCTTGCGCGCATCGTGATCGCGCCAATACTCGAGGCCGAATCGCTCGCCCACCTGGCGGGCCGATTCGATCATCATCCGTTGCTCATCCGTGAACTGAAAATCCATGCGTGCTCCTGCTGCGTCAAATCGTCGGGTGGTCCGTCATTCGGGCTGGATGCCGGCGGCGGCGGTGACCGCCTTCCAGCGCTGGATGTCCTTCGTCAGCCATTGACGGGCTTGTTCGCTCGTGTCGGCCACCGGCTCCAGGCCTTCGCCGCGCAGCCACTGCACGACGTCGGGCGACTTGAGAATGGCCACGAATTCGCTGTTCAGCAGTTTCACCGTCGCCGCGGGCGTCTTGGCCGGCACGTAAAGCCCGTACCAGACCGATGCGTCGAAGCCGGGAAGGCCGGATTCGGCGACGGTGGGCATCTCGGGCCACAGCTCGGTGCGCTTCGCGGTGGTCACGGCCAGCGCGCGCAGCTTTCCCGCTTCGGAATACTTCCGGGCGGTGGCCAGCGGGTCCACGATCATCTGAACTTCGCCGCCCATGACCGCGGTCAGCGCCGGACCGGCGCCTTTGTACGGCACATGGGCGATCTGCACGTTGGCCGCTGCCTTGAACTGCTCGCTGACCAGATGCACCGAGGTGCCGGACCCCGGCGTGCCGAAGTTGAGCTTGCCCGGATTCGCCTTGGCATAGGCCACCAGTTCCGACACGGACTTCACCGGCAGGCTCGGAGTGACCAGCAGGGCGAACGGGCCCACCACGGCCGTCGTGATCGCAGCGAGGTCGCGCTCGACGTCATAGGGAAGCTGGCGCTTCAGCGACGGTTCCGCGGCAATGGCGCCGCTGTGCAGCAGGATCGTGGTCCCGTCCGGATCGGCACGCACCGTCGCATCGGTGCCCAGCGATCCGCCGGCACCGCCCTTGTTCTCGACGATGACGGAGCGGCCCAGGCGTTCGCCGAGGCGCTGCGCCAGCTTCCGGCCGAGGATGTCGGACGTTCCCCCGGCGGCGTACGGGACGATGATGCGGATCTGCTTGTTCGGCGGGATGGTCTGCGCATTCGCCCCCGCAACGAATGCGGAAAGAAGGGCGCACATGATGAGGCTTCTGCGAACGAAGGTCATTGGTTGTCTCCTGGTTGTCTGTGAGTTCTCGGGGTCGAGGCGATCGATCAAGGGGCACGTCGGGGCAGGGCGGCCGTCAGGCGCACGACCTCCTCGTCGGCAAGGCCCAGCCCTTCCAGCACCGCCCTGGTGTGTTCGCCGATCGATGGGGGGCGTGACGGCGGCACGTCGCCGGGCGGAAGCCCCGGCATACGCACCGTGGGCAGCGTGCCGACTTCGTTCAGGTCGGTGGGCGTGAAGAGCTGCTGCTCCAGCACCTGGGGATCCCTCCGGTAGGCGTCGTAGGTCAGCACCTCCTGGTGAATCAGGTCGGCGGACCGCATCCTGGGCAGCCAGAAGGCGGTGGGCTCCTGCGCCAGACGCTCGGAAATGATCTTGCGCAGTTCGTCCTGGCGCTCGAAGCGAGCAGCAGGGGTCGCGAATCTCGGCGCTTGCAGAAGATCGCCGTGGCCGAGCAGGACGAGCAGGTCGGTGACGTGCTGCTCCTTCATGGCCGACAGGGCGATGAACCCGTCCTTGGTGCGATAGATGCCGATGCCGGCGAACAACTCCCCGCTCAGCTTGCCGCCGGTCAGCTCGTGCTCGGCGTATTTGTACGCCTGCACCGCCGTGATGCCGTGCGCAAGGCTCAGGTCGATGTACTGCCCCGCACCGTTGCGCGAGCGCTGCAGCAGCGCTGCGACGATGGCATTGCTGGTGTAGATGCCTGTGATGATGTCCACCAGCGACAGCCGCACGCGCACCGGCTCGACCATGTCGCCCGCACCGAAGGAAAAGCCGGTGTAGGCCTGCACCGCGGCGTCCGTCGCCGGCCGGTCGATGTACGGCCCCTTCTGTCCGAAGCCCGTGACCGATGCGTAGACCAGGCGAGGGTTGAGCGCCCGAACGCTCTCGTAGTCGAGGCCCAGCCGCGCCATCACGCCGACGCGATTGCTCTCGATCATGACGTCCGCATCGGCGATCAGCCTGCGCGCGATGTCCCGTGCCTCGGCTTGCTTCAGGTCCAGCATCACGCCGCGCTTGCCGCGGTTGAAGGTGCCGAAGAGGACGCTGGTCTGGCCGCGCCGGGCCCCGAGCACACGCAGCCAGTCGCCCGACGGCGGCTCGATCTTCAGCACATCGGCGCCCATCTCCGCCAGCAGGCTGGCGCCATGCGGTCCTGCAATGCCCTGGCTGAAGTCCAGCACTTTCATGCCTTCGAGTGCGTTGCGCAGCATGTTCATCGTTGTCTCTCGTTGTCTTTCGTTCAAGGGTCGAAGCGCGGCGGCCGATGCCTGCTCAGACGTGCAGCGCCCGACCGAAGGCGCCCAGCACGGATTCGTGCATCGACTCGGAGATCGTCGGATGCGGGAACACCGTCTCGATCAGCTCCGCTTCGGTTGCTTCCAGTCCCTGGGCCAGCACGAAGCCGTGGATCAGTTCGGTCGCTTCCGGCCCCACGATGTGGGCGCCCAGCAAGGCGCCGCTGTCGGCGTTGAAGATCGTTTTCACGAAGCCCGTGGCTTCGCCGATCGCCAGCGCCTTGCCGTTGCCTTCCAGTGGAAAGCGGCCCACGCGCAGCGGCGCGCCGGTGACTTTCGCTTCGTCTTCCGTCAGGCCCACGCTGGCGGTCTGCGGATGTCCATAGGTGCAGGCTGCAATGGGGGCGACGGGGGCGGGGTGCCCCGCGCGAAGCCCCGCAAGGCGCTCGACGCACAGCACCCCTTCGTGCATCGCCTTGTGCGCGAGCATCGGCAAGCCCGTGACATCGCCGATCGCATGAATGCCGGGATGGGCCGTCGCGCCCCAGGCATCCACCCCGATCAATCCGTGCGACAGCTTCACGCCGGTGTGCTCCAGGCCCAGTCCCTCGGTGTTGCCGACGAGGCCGATGGCCACGAGCGCATGCTCCGCCTCGATCACCTCGTCGCCCGCGGCGCCGCGCACGGTGGCGCGCACGCTGCGCTGCGAGACCTCGGCCCGGATCAGCGTGCAAGCCACCTTCACCGCGATGCCGTCCTTCGCGAGCGCGCGCTGGACAAAGGCCGACACCTCCGCATCGCCAGTAGGCAGGATGCGCGGCTGCGCTTCGAGCACCGTGACCTGCGTGCCCAGGGCGGCATAGAAGCTGGCGAACTCCAGTCCGATCGCTCCGGCACCCACCACCAGCAGCGAGCGCGGAAGGTGGCCGGGGGCAAGGGCATCGCGGTAGCTCCACACGCGCTGCCCGTCGAAGGGAAGAGGGGGCAGGGCGCGGGCGCGGGCACCGGTGGCCACGATCGTGTGCCGTGCGCGCAGTGTCTGCGTGCCGCCATCCGCCGCGGCGATGCGCACCTGCGCGTCCGGCGTGAAGCTCGCATGGCCGTCGAATACCTGGACCCCGGCCTTCCTCAGCAGGCCCGCCACCCCGCGGCTGAGGCGATTCGCCACGGCACGCGAGCGCGAAATCATGGCCGCGAGATCGATCTCCGGCTGCGCCACGCGAATGCCGAGTTCGCCCGCCCCGCGAATGCGGCGCAGCGTGTCGGAGGCGTGCAGCAGCGCCTTGGTGGGAATGCATCCCCAGTTCAGGCAGATGCCTCCCAGATGCTCGCGCTCCACCAGCGCTGTGCGCAGACCCAGTTGCGCCGCACGCAGCGCCGCCACGTAGCCGCCCGGCCCGCCACCGATGACGAGCACGTCCCAGGACCTGTCTTGTGCCTGCATCAGGCCACCACCAATCCGAGGGGATGCGCCAGATGGTGGCGAACCCGCTTCAGGAAGCCCGATGCGGCCACGCCGTCCAGCACGCGATGGTCGGCCGAGAGCACCAGCGCGATCTCGCGCCGCAGCACGGGCTGGCCCGCGGCATCGGGGCGGAACAGCTCGCGCACGCTGCCCACGCCAAGGATCATGGCCTGGCCCGGGTTGATGATCGAGGTCATGCTGGCGAGGTCGTGCATGCCTGCGTTGGAGACCGTGACGGCCCCGCCCGACATCTCGGCCGCGCTCAGGCGCGCGCCCCTGGCGCGCTCGATGGCGGTGCGCGCCGCGCGCGACACCTCGGCCAAGGGCTGGCGGCCGGCGTCCCGCAGCACCGGCACCATCAGGCCGCGTTCCGTGTGAACCGCCATGCCCACGTCGGTGGAGGCGAGGCCCAGGATGCCGTCCTCCGTCCAGACCCGATTGGCCTGCGGCTGCTCTGCCAGGGCCCGGCCCACGGCGGCCAGAAGAAAGTCGTTGAGCGTGAAGCGCAACGCGCCTTGCACCGCATTGAGTTCCGCGCGCAAGGCCTGCAGCGCCGACACCTCGACCTCGGCCGAGAGATAGAAGTGCGGGATGGTCTGCTTGGCAGCCACCAGCCGCTGCGCGATGGTGAGTTCGATCGCACTGGGCTTTTGCAGCGTTCCGGGTCCGGAGGTGTCGAGTGTCGCCGCCATGAATGGCGGCGCGGCCGTGTCGGCACGCGCTTCAGCCGGCTGCGGCAGGTCCGCCGCACGAATACGGCCACGGGGGCCCGAGCCGCGCACCGAGGCGAGGTCGATGCCGCGCTGGCGCGCCAACCGGCGGGCCAGCGGCGTGACCGGCACGCGCCCGGGGCAAGGCGTGGCGGATGCGGGCAGGGCCGCTGCCGCCGGCGCTGATGCGGACTCGTCCGATGGCGCCGCCTCGCCTGCCTTCGCATCCTCCCACCAGCCCATGACCGTGCCGACCGGCAAGGTCTGGCCGATGCCGGCGCAACCCTCGATGAACACGCCGCTCTCGTCGGCGGGCACTTCGATCGCGGCCTTTTCGGACTCGATCACGAAGAGGCTCTGTCCTTGCGCGAAGGCCTCTCCCGGCTGCACCATCCATTCGACGACCACGCCTTCGGTCATGGTCAAGCCGAGCTTGGGCATGAGCAATTCGCGACGCATGCCTCAGCGCCCCGTGAAGTGCGGCTTGCGCTTTTCCAGGAAGGCCCGGCAGCCCTCGTGCGCATCGGTGCTGTCGAGCACCAGGCCGATCATGGCCTGCTCGTGTGCCAGGGCCGCGCCCATGGGCATATCGGCCCCGTCGCGCAGGGTGCGCTTGAGGAGCTTGAGCGTGAGCGGCGATTTCTCGGCGATGCGGGCGGCCAGCGCCATCGCCTCGTCGAGCAAGGCGGCTCGCGCCACGGTGCGGTTGCCGAGGCCCAGTGCCACGGCTTCCTGGGCCGTGATCTGGTCGCCGGTGAACATCAGCTCCTTGGCGCGGCACAGCGGGATCTGCCGGATGATCCGCTGGGTGCCGCCGGCGCCCGGGAACAGGCCCAGCGTGATCTCGGGCAGGCCCAGGCGGGCGTCTTCGGCCAACAGGCGGATATCGAGCGCCAGCAGCAATTCGGTGCCCCCGCCCAGCGCCCAGCCGTTGATGGCGCCGATGGTGGGCTTGTCGCACAACTCGAAGCGGCGGAACACGCGATGGATGATCTCGGCGAACTCCTGGTAGTGCGTCAGGCCCTGGCGGCTGTCCAGGTCCGCGATGTCGCCGCCGGCCACGAAGGCGCGCTCGCCCGCGCCGGTGAGCACGATGGCGCGCACCTCGGGTTCCTGTTCGAAACGCGTGAGCGCGGCTTCCAGGGCCAGCAGGGTCTCGATGTCGAGGGCGTTGAGGGTCTTGGGGCGGTTGATGGTCAACAGGCCGACGGCGCCGCGGCGTTCGGACAACACGCGATCGGTGGATGAATCGTTCATGGGGGAGTTCTCCTTCAGGCCAGTGTTTTGCGAACGGCCTGGACCACTGAGCTGGCGTGGATCGCATAGCCTTCTTCGAGCGAGGTGGCGAACGGCGCCGGCATGAACGGAGCCGCCACGCGCAGCACCGGCGCGTCCAGCTCGTCGAAGCCCTCGTCGGCCACCACGGCGACGATCTCGGCGCCGACGCCGAAGTCCCGGACAGCCTCGTGCACCACCACCATGCGATGCGTGCGCGCCAGGGAAGACAGCACGGTCGCGCGGTCCCAGGGCTGCACGCTGCGCAGGTCGATCACCTCCACTTCGGTGCCTTCGGCTGCCAGGGTCTGCGCCGCCTGCACGCAGGTGGCCACGGTGGCGCCGTAGCTCACCAGCGTGGCGTGCCGGCCCGGGCGCACGATGCGCGCCTGGCCGAGGGGAAGCTGGACGCCGGTATCCACCGCGCCCTTGCGCCCGTACAGCCCCTTGTGCTCCACGAAGACCACGGGGTCCGGGTCCGCGATGGCGGCACGCAAGAGCGAATAGGCGTCCTGAGGATCGGAGGGGCAGATCACCTTCAGCCCGGGCACATGCGCCAGCCAGGCTTCGAGGCACTGCGAATGCTGCGGCCCGGCACTGAGGCCGCCGCCGTGCGGCGTGCGCAGGACCATCGGCACGCTGCCCTGGCCACCGAACATGAAGCGCGCCTTCGCGGCCTGGTTCACCAGTGCATCCATCGCCAGCGTGATGAAGTCCATGAACATGATCTCCACCACCGGCTTCAGCCCGCTCAGCGCGGCGCCCACGGCGGCCGAGACGATGGAGGCCTCCGAGATCGGCGTGTCGCGCACGCGCTCGGGCCCGAAGCTCTCGAGCAGGCCGCGGGTGGCCTTGAACGAACCGCCCGCGGCGCCGATGTCCTCGCCCAGCAGAACCACCTGATCGTCGGCCTGCATCGCGTCCCTCAGAGCCTGCGCGACGGCCTGGGCGTATCTCATTTCCACCACGCTCATCGCGCGACCTCCGGGGTATAGACATCTGCCAGCGCCGCCTCGAAGCGGGGCAGGGCATCGGCGCGCGCGGCCGCCACGGCGGCGTCGATCCGCTCGCGGATCCGCGATTCTTCGGCATCCATCTGCTCGTGCGCGACATCCAGCGCGCCGAGCGTGACGCGCGCCCGCCGCAAGGGATCGGACTCGGCGGCGGCGTCCAGCTCGGCGGCCTCGCGGTACTTCTGCGGATCGCCCTCGTAGTGGCCGCGCACGCGCTGCGTGAGGCATTCGAGCACTTGCGGCCCTTGGCCTGCGCGCGCCGCATCGGCGGCCCGCTGCGCGGCTGCGGCGACGGCCTCGACATCGTTGCCGTCCACGCGCGTGTAGGCGATGCCGAAGGCATCCGCCAGCGCTTGCAGCGTCGCGGCGAACTGGCGCGCGGTGGGCGAGAACTCGCTCCAGCCGTTGTTCTCGCACACCAGCAGCAGCGGGGTCTTCCACAGCGCAGCCATGTTCAGGGTCTCGTGCAGCACGCCCTCGGCCATGGCGCCGTCGCCGAAGAAGCACACGGCGACGCCCTGCGTCTTGCGCACCGCATGCGCGATGGCGCTGCCCAGGGCAATCGGGATGCCCGCGCCGACGATGCCGTTGGCGCCGAGGATGCCCAGCTTCAGGTCGGCCACGTGCATCGAGCCGCCGCGCCCCTGGCACAGGCCGCCGGCGCGGCCCATGATCTCCTTGAAGAAGCCTTCCAGCGCGATGCCGCGTGCCAGCACATGGCCATGGCCGCGGTGATTGGTCGCGAGCGTGTCCTGCGGCTGCAGCGCGCTGGCGACTCCGGCGGAGATGGCCTCCTGTCCCACGCTCAGGTGGATGAAGCCGGGCACTTCGCTGTCGGCGAAGAGCTTGCCCAGCGCGAGTTCGACCTGGCGCACCAGGGTCATGCTTCGCCACAGGTCCAGCGCACGCGCTCGCCGCTGGACATCGGGCGTCGAAGAAGTCTTTCGGGTTGCCAACTCAGTTCTCGCTTTGTGTGGAATCGAAGGGAATGCGCACGCTGCCCACGATGCGGTCGCCGCCGTCGTTCTCTGCGCGCACCCAGACCTCGTAGGCGCCGGGCTCATCGGCGCGGGCATGCCCGCCGGCGACCAGCGTGTCGCCCAGGCGAACGGGCTTGATGAAGCGGATGTCCAGCTCGGCGCCTTCGAAGGCGGCGGCGCCGACGCTGCGCTGCAAGGCCTGCCAGATGAGGCCGATGGACATCGTGCCGTGCGCAATCACGCCGCCCATGGGTGTGCGCGCGGCGAACTCGGGATCGAGGTGAATGGGGTTGAAGTCGTTGGTGAGTTCGGCGTAGGCGGCGATCACCGCCGAATCCACCGTCAGATGCGCGGGCTGCAGGCGCTGGGGCAACAGGGTGTTCATCGCGTGTCCTCAGGCGGCCCAGATCAGGTTCATGCGGCCGCTGAAGAGGGCCCGCCCTCCGTGGCCCGTGGCCTGGGCTTGCAGCTCGACGTGGAAGCCGCCGCGCTTGATCTCCTTGCCTGCGCACGAGATGACGGTGCGCACGGCCTCACCCGGGCGCGGCGAGGTGTGCAGCATGAAGCGCTGGCGGGCCTGCACATTGCCCGGCGGGCGCGGTGTGACCACCGCCAGGTAGGCACGCATGGCCAGCACCACGGCAATGCTCGCGGCCTCGGCCGGCCCGTCGGCGCCTTCCTGCGGGGTCCGTCCGAAGATGCGCTGCCAGGTCCCGGCCAGCCGCGGGTCGTAGGTCTCGATGTGCTCGCCCATCCGTGCGCCGGGCTGAAAGTCGGCGAAGGTGATGGGCCGGCTCATGGCAGCATCTCCGCTTGCGGCAGCACGCCGCCTTCGATCTCGCGAAAGCCGATGCGCACCGCCTGGCCGATGGCCATCGGCGTGCGGGCGCCATCCTCGAGATTGACCATCAGGCGAAAGCCCTCGTCCATGTCGACCAGGGCGATGACGTAGGGCGTCTCGTCCCTGAAGGCGGGCGTCGGCGCACGGTGCACGACCGTATAGCTCAGGACCCGGCCGCGTCCGGCGGAGCGGTGCCATTGAAGGTCCTCGCGCTGGCAAGCGGCGCAGCGCGCGCGCGGAATGAGCTGGGTCTGTCCGCAATGGGCGCAGCGCTGGTAGCGCACTTCGCCGGCGGCGCAGCCGTCCCAGAAGTTGCGAGTGTCGGCCGTGGGATGGGGCAGGGGTCTTGGCATCTCAGTGGACTCCCAGCACCAGCGAGCAATGAGCGGAGAGGATGCCGCCATCGCCATGCACGAAGGCCAGGCACGCGTCCTCCACCTGGCGTGCCTCCGCGCGGCCGCGCAACTGGTGCACCGCCTCGACGACGTGGAACATGCCGCCCGCCGCGCCCGAGTGCCCGTAGGACATCAGGCCGCCGTGCGTGTTGCAGGGCAGTCGTCCGCCCAGACCCAGCTCGCCGCGCAACGCCGCGGGGCCGGCTTCTCCGCGTTCGAAGAAGCCGATGGATTCCAGCTCGACCAGCAAGGTGATGGTGAAGGAGTCGTAGATCAGCGCGACATCGATGTCCGATGCCTGCACCCCCGCGCGCACGAAGGCCGTTGCGGACGAGGCCTTGCAGCCGAAGTCGGTGAGGCTGGGCGCCGCGATGATGTGTTCGTGCGTGTGGCCCTGGCCCGCCCCGAGGATCTCGACCGGGCCTTCGCGCGTGTCCGCGGCCGCCGCCCGGCTGCTGACCACGACCGCCGCGCCGCCGTCGGAAATGAGGCAGCAGTCCAGCATGCGCAAGGGCGATGCGATGAGCTTGGACGCCAGCACCTGCTCGATGGTGATCGGCTCGCGCTTGTGCGCCTTGGGATGGCGCCCGGCATGCCGGCGGTGCTCCACCGCAATGGCCGCCAATTGCTCGGAACTCACACCGTACTCGTGCATGTAGCGCTGCGCCACCAGGGCGTACGAAGCAGGCACGCTGATGCCGAAGGGACGCTCGAACTGCGGATGCCCCACCTCGGCCAGCGCGGCCACTGCGCCATCGCGCGACATGCCCGTGAGCCGGTTGTCGCCCGTGACCACGAGCACATGCCGGCACTGCCCGCTCGCAACCAGCGCCGCGGCCTGCATCACCATGATGGCGGCGCTGGCGCCGCCTGCCTGGATGGCAGCGCAGTAGCCGGGGTGGATGCCCAGGTACTCGCAGAAGACCGAGGCCAGCATCAGGTGCGGTTCGGTGAAGGAGTAGGCGCACAGCACGCCGTCGATGTCCGCGAGCGCGAGGCCCGCATCGGCCACCGCGCCCATGGCGGCTTGCGCGTGCAGTCCCATGCAACTGCTTTGGGGGAGCTCGCCCACCTCGGTGTCGCAGGCGCCGGTGATGAAGGCGTTCATGCTCACGGCTTGAAGCCCAGGCTGCGCGCGATGATGTTGCGCTGGACTTCGCTGGTGCCTTCGCCGATCACGTAGACCAGGGCGTCGCGATGGATGCGGCCCACCGGGTACTCGCGCATGATGCCGGCCCCGCCATGGATGCGGATGGCCTGTTCGCTCACCTGCACCGCCGTCTCGCTGGCAATGAGCTTGATGCGCGCTGCCGTTGCCGCATCCAGCCGGCCCTGGTCCACGCACCATGCGCCGTAGTAGACCATCCACCTCGCGGCCTCGATCTGCGCGGACATGTCCGCCAGCTTGTGCCCGATGGCCTGGTAGTCGCCGATGCGCTTGTTCGCCACGATGCGGTCGCCGGCATACGCCCTGGCCGCGTCGAAGGCGGCGCGCGCCATGCCCAGCGCATTCGCGGCCACGCCCACGCGGTTCTCGCTCAGGCATTCGAGGATGACGGGGTAGGTGCCTTCGATGCCGCCGAGCAGACAGTCGTCAGGCACAAAGGCGTCCTCGATGTGGATGAGCCCGGTCTCGGAGGAGCGGATGCCCTCCTTGCGCAGCTTGTGAACCTCGAAGCCCGGATGGGGCAGGCTGACGATGAAGAGGCTGATCGCCTCGGGTGTCAGCTCCGGGCGGGTGCGCGCGGCGACCAGCAGGAAGTCGGCAAAGGGGGCGTTGGTGATGTAGAGCTTGCTGCCGTTGAGCTTCCAGCCGCCGGGCACGCGCTCCGCACGGGTCTTGAGCGCGCGCACATTGGAGCCGCCGTCGGGCTCGCTGAGGCCGAAACCTGCCACCTTGTCGCCCGCGAGCGCGGGCTTGAAGAAGTCCTCGCGCTGCGCGGAGGTGCCGATCTTCCAGATCGGCCAGATGCCCAGGTGCGTGTGGGCCGACCAGCTGGTGGCGAACGCCTGGCTCATGTAGCTCAACTCCTCGCGCACGATGCAGTCGGACACCTTGTCCATGCCGCTGCCGCCGTCGGCGGCCGGATAGCGCACGCCCAGCAGGCCCAGCTCGCCCCAGCGCTTGAACACCTGGCGGGGGAACACCTCGCTCTCTTCGGCGGCATCGACCAGCGACGACATCTCATCGCGGCAGAGCCGCCGGATGGTGTCGCGCACCGCTTCATGTTCACTGGAGAACTCGAACGAGAGGGCCATGGGATGTCTTCCTAATATTCTCAATAGCGAACATCATTCGCGTGGACGAATAATAGGCGAATGGCGTCTGCAGTGTCAAGGCGCATCGGCATGGCGATCGGCGCCCCCTCGAGATCGGGAGGGGATCGTGGAAGCGCAGTGAGCCCAGCCCGATGCCGGCGCATGCGATGCGCGGCATGGAGGCCTGGGAGAGGGGTGCCCGATCGAAGGTGCTCGCCGGCCCGGAGACGGGACGCGCGGCACTGACGGGACGTTCCGGGATGCGGCGATCCCGAAGGAGGAGGGCGACGATTGCGAAGGACGGCGTCGCGCCGGCCAGCCGGGCGCCAGGGGCGCCGCGTCCTAGCGGCGGCTCGCGCTTACCGTTTACTTCGCGCGCCCGAATTTCGCGGTGAATGTCGCCGCGCCGAGCTTGTTGGCATTGATCATGAAGCCGACCAGTGCCGGTGTGCCTTCGGGCGGAATGTCGAGCTTGTCGGTCTTCAAGGCGTAGACCGTGAAGACATAGCGGTGCGGCCTGGCGCCTGGCGGCGGACACGCACCGCCGAATGCCGCCGTGCCGTAGTCGTTGCGTGCCTGCGCGCTTCCGGCCGGCAGCCCCTTGCCGTCGGCCGCGCCCGCGCCTTCAGGCAGCTCGGTGGTCGCGGCGGGGATGTTGTAGACCACCCAGTGCCACCAACCCGATCCGGTGGGTGCGTCGGGGTCATACACCGTCACGGCGAAGCTCTTCGTGTCCTTGGGCGCGCCGCTCCACTTCAATGCGGGCGACACGTCCTTTCCGTTGCAGCCGAAGCCGTTGAAGACCTGGGCCTCCGGCAGTGTGCCGCCGGGCTTGATGCCCGGACTGCCGAGCGTGAAGCCGGCGCCGTGGGCAAGGGGCAGGCAAGCTGCCAGCGCGAAGGCGAGGGTGGCGGAACGAAAGTTGGAATGCATCATCGTCTGCTCCTGTCCGATCGATCGTGGGAAGTCGCAACCATACGCCGACCTTCGGCTTTTTCCAGTCTGACTGGCACGGCGAGGCGCGGCTGCGCCGCGCGGGCGCATACTGGCGATCACGCCCGACATGACTTCCACCCCCGAACCGCCCCTGTCCTTTCTCGACCATCCGCCGCGCTTCCTGTTCTTCACGGGCAAGGGCGGCGTCGGCAAGACGTCCCTGGCGTGCGCCAGCGCCCTCGTGCTTTCAGATGCCGGCCGGCGGGTGCTCCTCGTCAGTACCGATCCGGCATCCAATCTCGACGAGATGCTCGGCGTCACGCTGTCCGACCACCCCCGCCCGGTGCCCGGCGCACCCCGCCTCGATGCGCTGAACATCGACCCCGACGCGGCAGCGGACGCCTATCGCGCGCGCGTACTCGGCCAGATGCCGAAGCAAAGCACGCAGGCCGAGCTCGACACCGTCCGGGAACAGCTCTCGGGCGCCTGCACCACCGAGATCGCGGCCTTCGACGAATTCATCGGCCTGCTCGCCGGCGATGCCGACGACTACGAGCATGTCATCTTCGACACCGCCCCCACCGGCCACACCCTGCGCCTGCTGAGCCTGCCCAAGGCGTGGACGGGCTTCCTCGAAGGCAACGACCGCGGCGCGTCCTGCCTCGGGCCGCACTCCGGCCTCAAGATGCAGGAAGCGCGCTTTCGTGCCGGCCTGCAGGCGCTGTCCGATCCGGCGCGGGCGGCCATCGTGCTGGTGACGCGCGCGGACGTGGCGGCGCTGCGCGAAGCCGCACGCACACACGAGGAACTGCTCCACCTCGGACTCGCGAACCAGCGCCTGGTGGTCAACGCGACGTTCCACGCCTCCGATCCGGCCGACCGCGTCGCCGCGGCGCTCCAGGCCATCGGGGAACAGGCCTTGAGCGCCATGCCCGATTCGCTGCGCGTCTTGCCGCGCGACGAAGTCCCGCTGCGCTCCTTCGACATGGTGGGCCTGCCGGCACTGCGCGCCCTGTTGCGGAAGCCGACGGGGAATGTCCGCCCGGCGAATGCCGCGGCCCGCGTCCCGGAAGGGGTGGAATCCCTCAGCGCGCTGGCCGACCAGCTGGCCCGGCAGGACCATGGACTGGTGATGGTCATGGGCAAGGGCGGCGTCGGCAAGACCACCATCGCCGCCGCCCTGGCTGTCGCATTGGTCCGGCGAGGCAAGTCCGTTCACCTGTCGACCACCGACCCGGCCGCGCACCTCGCATCCACCATCGAAGGCCAGATGCCGGGCCTCGCGGTCGCCCGCATCGACCCTGCCGCGGAAACGCAGCGCTACATCGACAAGGTCCTGGCCAGCCGAGGCAAGGACCTCGACGATGCCGGCCGCGCGCTGCTGCTCGAGGATCTGCGCTCCCCCTGCACCGAGGAGGTGGCGGTGTTCCACGCCTTCTCGCGCACCGTCACCGAGGCGCGCAGCGCCTTCGTGGTCCTCGACACCGCACCCACCGGGCACACCCTGCTGCTGATGGACGCCACGGGCGCGTACCACCGGCAGATGACCCATGCGTTCGAAGGCAGCGCATCGTCGGCCCGGATCGTCACCCCGCTGATGCGGCTGCAGGACCCCGACTACACGCGCATCATCATCGTCACACTGCCCGAAGTGACGCCGGTGTCGGAAGCCGCGGCACTGCAGGACGATCTGCGCCGCGCGCACATCGAACCCTTCGGCTGGGTCGTCAATCGCAGCCTGATGGCGAGCGGCAGCCGCGACCCCGTGCTCGCTTCCCGAATGATGGGCGAGACGCAGCAGCTGGGGCGGGTGATGCAGGGACTCTCGCGGCGGACCTACGTGGTGCCGTGGCTGCCCCAGCCGCCGGTGGGTCTTGACGCGCTGATGAAGATGACGCAGCCCGCAGCCGTCGAGGGCGGGACTCGTGACACATGAAGCTGGACCCGTTCATCAGCGTCGATGAAACATCGTTCACGACCTCGCAGGACGAGGTCGTGATGATGCGAGGCAAGCCCGCGAGAGCGGGCCGGAACAGCATCGGGCTCCATGAGCTCGACTACGAATCGGTCGTCTACCGCTTTCAGGACAACGGCCGGCTGGAAGAGATCACCGTGCAGGCGCCGGTGGTGAACATCGGCAATCTGGCCGTGCCGTTCACCGCGCTTGCGTCTTTCGTTCGAACGTCCGATCCGTCGGCATTCGAGAGGGCGGGCTTTCTCATCACCCCGAAGTTCGGCTTGGCCTTCGATCCGGATGAGCCGTGCTGGGTCACGGTGCTCGCCGCCCACTGCCTGGACTCGTGGCGCGCCATATGAAGCGCTGAATCGCCGTGGCGCGCGGCGGCCGGTGATGCGTCGCCCGCCCGGTGTTTCACCCGCCGGCCGCACGGACCGGCGCCGGCTTCACGGCGCGAGTTCGGCGATCCAGGCGCGCACCGAGCCGAGCGTATGGAGCGTCGCCAGCCCGTCGAGGAAGCGCCCGGACCGGCCGGGCCGCAGCACCGCCTCGGCAAGGCGCAGGAACTTGTGCACCACGTCCTCGTCCCGCAGGGGCTTGGTCGGCGAACCACGGGGAGCGTCGAGTTGTTGCTCGCCGAGGATGGCCTCGCCGTTCTTCACGACGATGCGGCATTGGTGGTAGTGCGACAGGGAGGTATCCACGACCACCCGGACACGCTCCATCGCGGCGGCAATGTCGGGGCGGGCCAGATGGGCGGCAAACTCGATGCTGTGCTCCGGCGCGATCACGTCGGCGCCGCAGAGCACGAGGGCCACGCAGTACTGCAGATGAAAGCGCGCATCGTTGGGTGAATGCGGCGGCCGCGACTTGCTCACCGCATCCGCCGTGTAGGCCGGAACATGAACCTCCACGATGCCGCGGTGCAGGTCGCCGCCGAGTCTTTCACGCAGCAGCCCTGCCGCGTCGACGGCCGAATGAAGGTAGCCGCAGCAGGCGTGGAGCTTGCGGCGCGGCCGGGCCAGGGCCCAGGTGTCGGTCCAGGCGCCGGTGTCGAGCCGCGCGGACACGGCGGCGGTGGCGAAGTAGCCGAGCTTGCTGTCCAGCAGCGCCGGCGGGCCGGTCATGCCGCGACGGGCATACATCGCGGCGGTGACGCCCGTGTCTCCCGGCTGCGCGCCGAACAGCAGCGGCTTCATGGTGCCGCCATCGCCGAAGATGACCTCGGCGGGACACCACCCGGCCAGGGCCCCGGCGATCGCCATTGCGTGCCGCGTCTGCTCCGCGTCGAGCTCGAGCAGGCGCGCGGCCGCCGCCGCCGCGCCGATCGACGAGGGAATGCCGACCGGCACCAGCCCCATCCCGGTGAAGCGCTTCAGGGACGGATACACCGCGTCGTAGATGCGGCTCGTGACCTCGATGCCGCGCACGACGGCTTCGATCAGCGCCGCCCCGCTCGCGTTCTCCGCTTCGGCCAGCGCAAGCGACGCACAGACGTTGCCGATGCTGGCGTGCCCGCCGATCAGGTCGTTGAGTTCGAGCACGTCGCCGAGGTAGCCGTTGACGCGAATGGCGCCGCGCAATCCGCGCCTTTGCGCGGTGCCGAGGATCGTCGCCTGTGCCGGCGCGTCATCCGGCGGCTCGCAGGCCAGCACCAGCGAGGCTTCTTCCGTGCGCGTGCCGGCGATGACGCAGCCGATCGTGTCCAGGATGCACAGGCGGGCCTGAGCCTGCACGTGCGCAGGAACGGTGTCGAGCGTCAGGCGAGCGGCTTCGTCGGCCAGAAGGGCCAGCGCCGGCGTGTTCCGGGGAAGGGGAGTGGGGGCGCGGGTGGGGGTGGGATCGACTTCCATGATTCCTGAGCGAGCGAGCGAGCAGACAAGCGAACGAACGGGCGAACCCTGCCGGCTACTGCTTTTCGATGCGCGCCTCTTCGACGATGCGCTTGTACTTCGCCGTCTCCTTCGTGAGGAGCGCGCGATATTCCACCGGCGACATCACCACCGGGTCCATGGCGAGATTGGCGTAGAGCTTGCGGATGTCCTCGGCCGCGATCGCCTTGTCGATCTCCTTGTGGAGGCGCTCGACCACCGCGTCGGGCGTTCCGGCGGGAGCGAGGATGCCGATCCAGCCGTTGAAATCGAAATCCTTGAAGCCCAGCTCCTGCATCGTCGGCACCTGCGGCAGCACGCTGGTCCGCTTGCCGCTCAGGACGGCCAGCGGCTTCGTGCGTCCCGCCTCGATCAGCCGCGTCGCCGATCCGAGCGAATCGGGCTGCACGGTGAGGCGGCCTCCGATCAGATCGTTCGCTGCCTCGGTCGGGCCCTTGTAGGTGATCGCGGTCATGTCGATCCCCGCCTGGATCTTCAGCGACTCCATCGCCAGCAGGAACAGGCCCGCGGAGTTGCCGTAGTTCAAGGTGCCCGGCGCCTTCCTGGCCGCATCGACGAGCGCGGGCACCGTGTCGTAGGGCGAATCCTTGGGCGCCATCAGCAGGAGCGTGGTGCCGGCAATCACCGACACGGGCGTGAAGTCCTTCAGGAGGTCGAACGCCGGCGTCTTCATGATGGCCGCCGGCACCGCGGTCGACGAGATGGAGCCGACGACCAGCGTGTAGCCGTCCGGCCTGGCCTTGGCGACGAACTGCATGCCCACGGCACCGTTGGCGCCCGGCCGGTTCTCGACAATCACCGGCTGCCCAAGCGGCCCCTGGATCTTCTGCGCGATCGCCCGCGCGGAGATGTCCGACGTGGAGCCCGGCGGAAACGGCACCAGCAGCTTGATCGGCTGGCTGGGGTAGTCCTGCTGGGCATGGGCCGTCAGCGCCAGCAGCGCAAGCATGGCCGCCCAGCGGCGGGGGATCGATCGCTTCATTGTCTTGTCTCCGGATGGTGTTCGTTCGCGCCGTGCGGCCGCGAATGCGTGCCGATGCGTCCCGGCTTGTCAGCGAGGGTCCGCGCCGGGAGCAGGCGGCGCAAGAGCGTCACGCACACAGGTGCTTTGAATTGCGGTCACAGACGGTGGCGGTCCGAGGCCGTTCCCCCGATGTCGTGCCTCTCATGAAATCCACCGGCGATTCCCGTGTGCCCGCCGTGCGCGCATTCATATCGGGGAGGACAGACGCGGTACACAAGCGGAACTTTTGTGTTTTACGAAGTCGTCGCAAAGGACTAATTTTCAATCGGGCAGATTCCCTGCCGCGCGTGAAGGGGGAACAGACCGCCAGTGAAGGTCGGCCCGACCGGTGGACCGCGTGGAGCCGCCTTGTCCGTCCACGACACATTGGGAGCGATGCACATGAAGGTCAACGAAATCACCCGGCAGCCTGAACGATCACGACTCGACGATTCGGGCAAGGCCTTCGCGCATCTGACTCGCCGAGCCGCGCAACGAACGGATGTGGACCATGGTTGCCGCTGAACGATCGGATCGCAGCGCGCCGATCCAGGTGTTCACCGCCGCCTTTCCCAAGGGGGGCGGCGCGATCCAGGGATTGGGAGAGAGCACCACGATCGGCGACTTCACCGGGACGGTCGGTCTGTCCATCCCGCTGTCTGGTCCCGCGCTTCGCCTGGGGCCGGGCTTGAGTCTTGTCTACGGCAGCGGTCAAGGCAACGGGCCCTTCGGACTTGGCATGTCGCTGTCCCTGCCGGCGATCACGCGCCTGACCGCCAAGGGCGTCCCGCGCTACGACGCCGACGACACGATGGCGTTCGCGGGCAATGAGCTGGTGCCCGACGCGGGGGCCCCGCGGGACACTGTTGACGCGCGTATCTCTCGCTATCACCTGAGAACGGAGGGCAGCTTCGCCTGGATCGAGCACCACGAACCCAAGGCCTCCGACGGGTTGCCCGATCCGGCCTCGGCCTACTGGGTTGTCCACGATGCGGACGGCGCGCGACATGTGTTCGGCAAGAGTGACGCGGCGCGTGTGCGGGATTCGGCGGACGAGCGCCGAGTCGGCGAGTGGTGGCTCGAAGAGACGGTGAATGCCATCGGGGAACACGTCCACTACACGTACAAGCGCGAGCCCGGCGATTCCGCGTGCACGCATCGCGCCTATCTCAAGCATGTGCGCTTCGGCAATGAGTGCGCGGACCAGGCGCTCTGGTCGCTGAGTGGCGTGGATCCGAGTGCCGAGCGCTGGATGTTCGAACTCGTCTTCGACTATGGGGAGCATGCCCAGGACGCGTCGCAAGGCCCGGCGTATGAGCCGACCCTGGACTGGACCCCGCGCGAGGACGCCTTCTCGCGCTTCGACCTGGGCTTTGAAGTGCGCTGCCAGCGTCTGTGCCGACGCGTGCTGCTGTTCCATGGCTTTGCGGCACTGGGCGAGGCACCCGTGGTGATCAGCGAGATGAACTTCGCCTACGCCGCCTCGCCCTATCTGACTCGGCTGATCGAGGTGCGCAGCAGCGGCTATCGACATGACGAGGGGGTGCTGAAATGCGAGGCCCTGCCGCCATTGGCCTTCGACTACACGGCGTTCTCGCTGTCGAACGGATCATTCCGCCCGCTCGAACACATGGACTTTGTCCTGGATGAGAGCCGCTACCAGGTGGTGGATCTGTACGGCGAGGGGATACCCGGCATTCTCTACAACGACAGGCAAAGCTACTTGTATCGTCGCGCCGAGCGCGTGGAACGGAGTCCGGACGGATTGAACGTGACCTATGCCGCGACGGCGATCCCGCTGAGCATGCCGGCCGGCGGATTGGCGCCGTCCGCGCTGATCGATCTGACCGGGGACGGGACACTGGACGCCGTGCACAGCGAGGCGGGTTCGGCCGGCTTCTTTTCGCGCAGCAGCGAAGATGGTTGGCAGCAGTTCGTGCCTTTCAGCGCATTCCCCATCGAGTTTCTGCATGCCCACGCGCAACTGGCGGACCTGAGCGGGGACGGCTTGCCGGATCTGGTGCTGATCGGTCCTCGAAGCGTGCGTCTATTCCCCAGTCGAGGCCGAAGAGGTTTCGACGCGGCGATGGAAGTCCTGCACGCGGGCACGGAAGATTTGCCGATCCCGCCGGGCGGCGGACAAACGCTCACTGCGTTCGCCGACGTGCTGGGCAGTGGACAGCAGCACCTGGTACGCGTGCGCCACAACGAGGTGACCTGCTGGCCCAACCTCGGTCTCGGCCGATTCGGCGAAGCGCGGCGGCTGCCGATCCGCATGCACGCCGGCCTGACCGCGGAGAACTTCGATCCGTCGCGCCTGTTCCTGGCCGATCTCGATGGCAGCGGCGCCGCCGATCTGATCTATGTCGGCGACGAGGTCTTCCACATCTATCTGAATCGTTGTGGAAACGGCTTCGACGATGCCTGGTCGCTGGCCTTGCCCGCCGGGTTTCGCTATGACCAGCTTGATGACGTGAGCGTCGCCGATCTCTACGGGAACGGCACCAGCGCGCTCATCCTGAGCCGCCTGCACATGGAATCCGAGCACTGGGTGTTTGACGCCACGCGCGCGATCAAGCCCTATCTGCTGGAGCGCATCAACGACAACATGGGCGCCGAGATGCGATTCGCCTACACGAGCTCGTCGCATGAGTGGCTGGATGAACGTCTGGAGGACACGAACGCGCGTTGCCGTCTGCCTTTCCCCATCCATGTCGTGCAGAAGGTCGAGCAGCATGACGAAATCAGCGACAACACATTGACCCATGTCACTCGATATCGGCGCGGTTACTACGACGGCGAGGAACGTCAGTTCCGCGGCTTCGGCCTGGTGCTGCGCGAAGACATGGAGAGTTCCGTGGCAGCCATGGAACTCGACGCCGCGGGCAAGCCCTACACCGCGCCGGCGCAAACCAGGACCTGGTATCACACGGGCGCGCCCGATGGCGACCGTATCTCGGGCGCCTACCAGGGCGACCCCCGGGCGGCCACCTTGGGGCCACCACGCTTCGAAACGCAGGCGGGAGCGGAGTCGACGAACAGCGTGGCAATCATGCAGCGCGCGCTGTCCGGCCATGTCCTGCGTGAAGAGGTCTATGGGCTGGACGGCGAATCGGCCCCTTACAGTGTCACCAGCTATCGATACTGCGTGCGGGAGTTGCAAACGCAAGGTCCGCGCGACCACCCGGTCCTGCTTCCTTATGAGCTTGAAGAGCTCAGCTACCTCTACGAGCGCGAACCCGAGGATCCGCAATGCCAGCACGCCGTGACGATGGCGGTGGACCCCTACGGGGTCGTCACGCGAGCCTTGAGGCTGAGTTACCCGCGGCGGCCGGCACTGACCGGCGCCGACCCCGACTACCGTGACAGCCAGCAGGAAGCGCTGCACGTCCTCGACACGCGACTGGAGGTGTGCCACCTGACGACCCCCGCGTCGAAGGGATGGCGCCTGCGACTTCCCGTCGAGACGGTCAACGAGGCGCTGACCGGTGTGAGCCCGCCCGCAAGGGGGGTGTACGACTACGAGGCCTTGAGCGCATCCGATGGCCCCTTGAGTGGCGCCTCCGCCGTCCTGGCCGGCCAACAACGCCATTTCTACGCCGATCCCGTCTCGGGCAGCGAGCTGCCGCTGGGCGTCGCCACGATCGAGGGCCTGGCATGCCGAGTGCGCGTGCTGGACATGACGCGCGCCGAACTGCATGCGGCCTTCGCCGAGCTGCAGCCCCCTCCGGACGTTGATTTCGCCGGCCTCGAGGCCCTGCTGGTCACCAAGGGCGGATTCGAGCTCATCGACGATCGCTTCTGGAACCCCGGGGTGCTCGCCAGCTTCTCGACGGCGCAGACATTCTTCGCTGTGCGCTCGCATACCGATGCCTTCGGCGCGCGGACCACCTACAGCTACGACGATACGTCCCTGTTCGTGACCGCCACCGTCGATGCGTTCGACAACCGGGTCGCGATCAAGTACGACTACCAGGCATTGGCGCCCGTGGAGATCGTCGACATCAACGACAACGTGAGCGAGGTGCGCTACGACGCACTCGGACGGGTTCGATTGAGGAGTCATCGTGGCACCGAGCCCGGGTTCGACGACGGCATTGTCCGAGCATCCGGCTTCGGCGAACTGGCCCGGTATTCCTCCACGATCGAAGACCTGGCGGGTGCCTTGCAGGATCCGGCGGGCGCGATCGACAACGCCGCCGGCGCCTATTTCTATGAGGCCGGCAGTTGGATGGGAACACTCCGACGCGATCAACTGGCGGCTGCCGGCATACCGTCGGACACTCTGGAATCGGTGTGGCGAGAACTCGTGGCGCACCGGCTCGTGACCGAGGAAGGCGGGGTGCAGGCTCGACTGCGGCGTCTGGCGGACAAAGACGCCCTGCGCGAGCGATTGGGGCCCCACGACAGGGCGGTGCTGGTGGCGCTGCGCGCGGTGACGCGTACGCCGCCGCATAACGCGGAACTGCTCGCCGACCGGTACATCACCGATCCGAACCCCGGCGAGATGCAAGTGCGCATCTCGCTGAACTACAGCGACGGATTCGGCCGAGTGCTGCAGACCAAGATCAAGGCCGAGGGCGGCGACAGCTACATCATCGATGCCAATGGGGCGTTGGTCGTCGACGCCGAAGGGCAACCGGTCGTGCGAGACAGTGCGGTGCGCTGGTTGACCAGCGGTTGCGTTGTCTACAACCACAAAGGTCACGGGCCTGTACGACTACGGCTATCGCTACTACGCACCCTGGCTGGCCCGATGGATCAGCCCGGATCCGGCGGGCAGTGTCGATGGGCTCAACCTGTTCTGCATGGTCAAAAGCAATCCCGTCACTTATTTTGACGAGGACGGACGATTACATGAAAAAAATCTTGTATTGCTTACGCAGACAGAGGAAAAACTGAAAACAGTAGTTCCAAAGACTGCCAAGCTTTTCTTCAGCAACCCTGATCTCAAAGAGAAGATGCTCATCGAAAATCCAGTGCCATTCAAAGATATTCAGAAATCTCTATCCGAGTTGAAAGAAGAGAATCTGCCAGAGAAGATCAATCTCTTCCTGATCGGCCACGGAGGCGGGGGATACGTGGGAGTCGGACCGAGATATTACACTCATGACTTGAATAAACTCATGATTCCGAGCAGTGTTTCAAATAGGGTGGAGAAGATTTTTCTGCTTCATTGTTTTGCAGGATATGGGATTGAAGGAATCTCCAGGAATACCTTGGTAAAAAGAGGGGAAAACTGGAGAAATTTAAAGACGATATCCGGCAACATATATTCGAATCAATGGACCACGATCGGGCGAGGCGCCTATATCACGAGGCAGGGATGGCGAGCGGGCCTCGGCGGGACCGAGGAAGAGAAAATTAAGATTGCAAAAGAATTGACTGAAAATGCACCTGATCGCAGTTTCACCGACATGGGGCTGAAGAGCGAAATAGCCTTTACCGCCCAGAACATATCGGATCCCGAGGGATATCATCGCACCTATTCCGTGGAGAGCGGCAAGGCTTCTCTTAGCTATCGCCTGACACAACGTACATCGGTGGCAAAACAAAGCACAAAGGCTGCTTCACGCAGTTGATTTCAATCAGGCGCAGGCAGCAGACAGGAATCTACCCTGCCAATATAGCGGAATCCAAATCCTGCAAACCCACCAACGAGCACCACTGGAATAGAGGGGTGGATTTATTATCTTCAACGCCCAGGCATAGCCAATGAATTGGCGCGGATTTCAAGCATTCTCAACCGAAGATTCAAAGGTCATCCATCATGACAAAGGCACCAGCAGCCATCCTTGAGCTATGCCGAGACACCCCTGCGGTACAGGTGATGGACAACCGCGGACTGACCGTGCGCACGGTGGAGTACAACCGCACGCAATCGGATCAGGCGCGCCAGGCGCGGGTGAACCGAGGGGTCCACGACGTGCTGGGACGATTGATGGCG